>WLWI01000010.1_pt1 | contig 920794 bp, 896 predicted proteins | sample 6701501 | NCBI WGS metagenome assembly WLWI01 (sample SAMN12718690, study PRJNA515312) | sponge metagenome | isolation source: marine sponge | host: Mycale hentscheli | place: New Zealand: South Island, Marlborough, Capsize Point | collected 2014-11-01
ATCGGGCTAAGCGAGTATTCCAATATGCGCCACCTCGGTTGGGATCAAGGATTCGCCGTCGGCATTTCGGCAACGGCAGGCATTTGTAATTTGCTGGGGCTGTCGCTGGAGCAGACCGCCAATGCCATTGGCATGACAGCCACCTCAACCGTGCCGCTGCGCGTGACCCGGTCTGGCGAGCTAACGCCGTGGAAGAATGTCGCAACCGCCTTTGCCGCGCGCAACGGGGTATTCGCCGCGACCCTCGCATCAGAAGGAATGATCGGTCCCGGCAATGCGTTTGAGGGGCGGTGTGGCTTGTTCGACAATGTGACGGGTCCGTTTGAGATGTCGGCATTTCCAACCCATGGCGGTGATTTCGATTTCCCGAAAGTGCTGGTGAAGTACTGGCCGTTGGAAACCAATGGCCAGTCGTTGGTTTGGGCGGCGCTTGATATGCGCGAGAAGATCGCGGCAGACGAGATTGATGCCATCGCGTCTATTGAGGTTTTCTGTGACGAATTTACCAAGCATGAGATTGGCAGCGAGCCGGAGAAGTGGGACCCGCAAACCCGCGAGACCGCCGATCACAGCCTGCCCTATATTTTCGCCCGAGCGTTGCTCGATGGCCCGGTAACGGTTGCGTCTTTTGAGGAGGCACTGGTCCAGGACCCATCCATACGGCCCTTGCTCAACAAGATTGCGGTGACGGTTGATCCGGCAATTGAAGCGCGCATGCCAGACACGATGATGGTGCGGGTGGTGGTCAAAATGGCGGATGGTACGACCCATGAGGTTGAAAACGTGAACCCGCCGGGCCACCCCGCCAACCCGATGTCAGATGACGATATCGCCACCAAGTTCCGGGCGCAGGGTGAACCGGTAATTGGTGCTGAGCGCTGTGGTGAGGTGATCGATGCCTGGACAAACGTCGCCGAGGCGCCGGACATGCGGCCGCTCATTCACATGATGGATTTTTAAGGCCGGGTTACTTCCAGTGCGGCGGGTAGGCGTTGGCGTATCTGGGGAGCGCTTCGATCCGGTTAACCCAGCCGGCGAGGTTGGGAAAATGGTCCGCCAATGGATAGATGGCGAGCTGTAACGGTGCCGCATCGTCGCGTCCGGCAGCGCGCAGCAACTGCATGATAACCGGAAACACAATCAGATCCGCGGCGCTCAAAGAGTCCCCTGCTAGCCACCCATTGTCTTGCAGCATTGTTTCGTAAAGGCTCAGCTCGTCGCGAACAGTCTCAGCAGCGCCCGTGATCTGATCAATAAATTCATCTGCTTTGCCGCGAAATAATGGGCGGGAGATTTGCCCGACCGGTTCCCGCAAATTGCCGTCACAATCGCAAATGGATTGCCAGATTTTCGCTGTCTCGATTGGTGATGTGCCGAACAAAGGAGGCGCTGGTGTCGCCGCGTCCAGATAGGACAGGACCGCGAGCGTTTCGCATACCGTGATGTCGCCGTCGATCAGTACCGGCACCTGGCCTCGCGGATTGATGGCGAGATATTCTGGACTCTTTTGCTCGCGCTTGGCGTTATCGAGACGCCGCGGCGTATAGGCCAGGCCTTTGACCTCCAGTGCCAGCATAACCGACCAGCATGGCGGCGAGCCGGAAATGAAATAGAGCTCGCGGGCTGTCATAAAAGGTCTGCCTTAGACCACCACGTCAGTCATGATGCCTTGCGGGAAGATATCCTCTGGCGTCACATGTTTGTGGGCGATGCCCTGCTGATAGGTATAGAGCAGCATCTGTTCCCAGGTCGCGCGGTTTTCCTCGATCCCAAACGGGTAGGGGTCGTCGCCAAACATTGCTTGCATCTCGCGGGCATAGGTCGGCACCCAGGCCAGCGGATAGCGTGACACGGCGGGGTCGAGCAACCGTTCAAGGCTGTTATCCTTGGACTCGTTAAACGCGTTGAGCAGGTTGCGGGCGACCCAGGGGTTTTCCTCGAGGACTTTGTTCTGCATCACCATGATATGCATGATCGGCCAGATCTTGTGCTCGGCATAATAGTCCTTTTCCATATCAAGATAGTCGGGGAACAGCCGAACGACATCGGGATGGCCTTCGAGGAAGCAGGTCGGCGGGCGGGCGATAATCGCACAATCTATTTCGCCGGCGGCCAGCAGCTCGGAGAGCGACTTGTCAGACACGCGGGTCAGCTTGACGCCTTTTGGCAGGGTCAGCTCAACCTTCTCAACCCGGCCCGGTGCGTTGGCGCCAGCCTGATACCAGTGCACGTCCTGCAATTTGACGCCGCAATCATTGTGCATCCAGCCACGCATATAGACGGCGGCGGAATGAGCCCATTCGGGCGAGCCGATGCGCTTACCCTTGAGGTCCTCGACGGTTTTGATGCCGGAATTTTTGTTTACGTAGAATGAGGAAAATCGGAAAAGCCGAGAACACACCACCGGCAGACCGATGATATCGGAATCTTCACGCGTGACCTGCGCCATAAACTTGGCAAAGCTTAGCTCGGCGACATCCCAGTCGCGACTGGCCGTAAAACGCGCGAACACCTCATGATGGCGCAGGATGGACCAGGTGTGATCGATGCCTTGCGCCCGCACCTCGCCAGTGCGGAAATCGCGAAAATGATCGTAATCAGTGGATGCAATACTAAGCTTGAGCGGTGTCATGACGTCTCCCAAATTTTGTGCCTGCCGAACCGGCAATTGTTGCACAAGGCGTACCTAATTTTTTGGAGACTGCCAAGCCCTAGAGCAAGACCTGACCGGAGGGTAGGGTGGCTGTTTTAGGTCGCGGGGTCGTTAGCGTCCGGGTTTATCGTCTCTTGCGATTCCGGGCTGAACGGATTGGACTGTGTAGTTGCGGAGAACGTCTCTGACCAGCTCGGTCCAGTAATCCTGGCCAAAGTCGGCGATGTTCCGCACGGCTGTTATGCGCAGGCAATGCTGTCCGCCATCGCCTTGTCGATCATAGAAGACCGTTTTGACGGAGATCTCTACCGGAAAGGCAGTGCCGTTTGCGCGCAGACAAACCGTTTGCAGGATGCCGGTTCTATCGACTGTTGATGCCCAGGTGGTGGCATCATGAAACTCCGGTGCCATGAGTTTTTGGGTCGACTGATTAATAAGGTCGTCTCTCGAATAACCGTAGAGCTCCAGCGTGATGTCATTGCAGTCGATGATCACTCTGTCGCGGGTCAGGAAAACCGCATCGAACGTAGCGTCGAGAAACTTCTGGTAAATCTCGACAAGGGCACTTTGCTCGCCGGCACCTTTTTCTTCCTGTTTAGGTGCTGCAGCTTGGCTTTTGGACCTGAGCCAGTGGATGAGATCTTCTTCGATAAAACGCCATTGGTTACCAATTTTTGCCCCTGGCAAAGAATCCCTGTCGACCAAGCTATAGAGCGTGTCGGTTTTAATTCTCAAAAAATTAGCGGCTTCTTGTGCGGTTAGAATATTGATCATGTACCTGCCTGATCGGAGAGTGGGGTCCTTGGGCTGGAATCTGGTCTATATCTGTTTACAGAGTGTTAACCATAATGGCGCGAGGCAAAAAAAGCCCCGGAAAGGGTTATCCTCTCCGGAGCTGAATTTGTTTAGTGTGGTAAGTTGGTGCTACAGCTTCCAGGCGTGGGCCGCGCCAAATGTCAGGTCTACGGGAGAGACCCCGGCACCCACGCCGACGCCAAAGCCAAAGCCCTGAACCTCTTTGAAATTCTCGTCAATAAAGACTGAGACGCTGCCAGAGACCACTTTGGTCGGCGGGCCGGCAGAGACAGCGATGCCCCAACCCCACCCCGCAAAGCTGCCGGCATTAACCTTGGGATAAAACCCGAGACCAAATCCGCCACCTGCAGCAACGTTGGTCACAACCTCAGGGCCGATCGAAAAGTAAGCACCGCCATTACCACGATAATCTGTGACGAAGCTTAGGCCCAATGACACGCCAAGAACGGCCCCGGCTGAGACTGAGAAGTCATAGCTCATATAGAAATGTTCATCATTTGCATTTGCTGCATGGGCGTTCTTGATGAGCAGACCGTCCAATATGTGGGCTTTCTTTTTAAGTTTGATGTTGGGCCGGGGAATAATCTTTGCAAAGGCCTGTTCGCGTTGCTTCTTGGAAGCTGTGCAAAATCCCTCATCGGTGAACAGACGCCGCAACTTCTTCGCGGATTTGCTCATATTCGCAGCCGTCTTCTTTAGCTCCGGCACGACATGCTTGAAAGGCTCTATCGATTTTGTGATATCGGTGAGCAGCTTGTCTTTTTGTTTCTTGTTCTTGTATTTGTTCTTGGCTTTGCTGACGCGTTTTTTGCCGTCGTTTTTTTTATTTTTCGAAGATGGGATTTGCAGGCCCAGTGCTTTGAAGGCGGTTTTGGCGGCTTTTTCCGTACCCTTTCCGATGGTGTCCAGGGCTTTGATCGTTCGGACCACGGTAAGGCAACCGGCAACACTCTGCTTGATGCATTTGTTGGCGATAAAGTCCTCCGCCAGTCCCTTGTTACAGGACGGTATGCGCTCCACGAGCTGGCAGGGGCGCTGCAAATTTTTACCGCAAGCGCCGCGCTTGTAGCATTTCTTGCCCATCGCAATATTACCCGAGTCACAAACATATTTTGGCGCAATCGTGCAGGCGGATTTGTGCGTTACCGGATTCAGATTGCGGATATAACCCCGAGGACAAGACCAGTATTCACCACCTTTACGGGGGTCAAAAAACGCCCCGCTGGGTTTTTTGTTTTTGGTCTTGCCCTTATATTCCGCCCGGCTAAGTTTTTCACCAAAAATGCGTTTTGTGGCGCAGGCCCGTTTGTCGGTAACAGCATAGGCCGTGCGGCGCGGGCGGTTGCTCGGGCACTTCCACCATTCGCCGCCTTTGCGCGGGTCAAAGAATGCACCCTTGGGCTTTGATTTATTGACCTTGCCACGATAGGTGGCTTTGGACGTCGAGCATTTATTCTGATTGACGCCACCGCAACTCTTGGTGATGTCCCCAGCGTTTGCCACAGATGGCAAGGTAACCGTGCCGAAGCCTGTCAGCACAAATACTCCAAACATAAATGTCGTTAGCCGTATTAATGATCGCATTGTTCCAACCCCTTTTGTTTCGCCAGCTTTTATCTCTGTGCCTGCCCATCTACGTGAACCTGTGACACAGAATTATCATTCTGATTTGAAAACCCCGATTGATCTAGAGGGTATTAAGGTCAAATTGTGACAATTGTATGGTCAGTGAAATGGATGAAGCGACTAACCGTCAACCCGCATTTGATGCGGGATCCATAAGACTTGTCAGTGGCGTGGTGTTGGATATGGACCCCGGATCAGGTCCGGGGTGACACGTCGGACTTATCAGCGTTCTTCGCCAGCTCCGCTTTGCGCTCTTGCTGGGCGAGGTGGAGTGCTGCCGCAGCGATAACCGCGCCGCCAACCCAGATCCAAACCTCCGCGACTTCACCAAACATCAGATAGCCAACGATGGCGGCTAGGGGCAGGCGAGTATAATGCAACGCGAGCACGACAACGGTTTCACCCTGCACATAGGCACGGGCAAGGACCCGCTGATTGAGCATTTCCAGCAGGCCGATGGCTGCCATCCAGCCCAGCAGCTCAAGCGTTGGCGTTGTCCAGAAAAAGAATGCCGGAATCGCGGCCAGAGGCAGGACGACCAGCTGTGTCCAAACCGCGACGGTATCGGGATGTTCGCTTTGGGATAGCAGGCGACGATTGATCGGGTTCCAGGTTTGCACGCAAACGACCCCGAACACGAAAAAGATGCCGACGTTAAACTCGACCATGCCGGGCCGAATGATAATCGCCGCACCGATAAACCCGCCGATGATGGCGATGGCGCGTGCGCCCTTGATCGCTTCCTTCAGAACAATCGCGGCGAGGATCGCCGCAAAGATCGGACGCGAGAAATGGATCGCGGTGATATCGGCGATCGGCATGTGTTTGGCAGCGAAATATAAGAACACGCCGGCAAGAAAAGCGAGGGAGCCGCAAAGGGTCATGATCCCCGGCCGGTTGGGGCGCAGCAGGACAGTCGGGTTGCTCATGATCAGTGGCGCAATAAACAGGCAGCTAAACAGAGCGCGGAAGAATACGATTTCAAAGATGCCAATATCGTTGGCAATCAAGCGAACGATCCCAAGCTGTACGACCATCAACGTGCCCGAGATCAACACCCAGAAGGTGCATTGAATGACCGCTGGCCAGCTATCGATGGCTTGGGTCAGGCGGCTCATGCGGTGGCTTCAGTTTGTTTGGCGCGGGCCAGAACGGATTCGCGATGCGCGATGTAGGCTGACGATGCACAGATGACGCTGGCGCCGATCCATACCCAAATTTCCGGAACTTCACCGAAGAAGGCAAAGCCGACAAAGGCGGCAATGGGTAGGCGAAGATAACTCATCGCCAGCACGAAGGAGGCATCTGCGGCAACAAAGGCACGGGTCATGGCGCGCTGCGTCAGGATACCGGCGGCACCGATCACCGCAAGCCAACCCCACTGTTCCAGCGTTGGCGTCTGCCAGACATAGATTGCTGGGATGATCGAGAGCGGCAGAATGAATAGGGTGTGATAGAGGACGATGGTGTCGGGGTGCTCGGTTTTTGTCAGTGTTTTGACGATGACGGTGTTGCAAGTCTGGAACATCACACCGCACAGGACAAGTAAGACCCCGAGGTTCACCTCGACAAAACCTGGCCGCACGATAATCAACATGCCGATAAACCCGACGCCGATGGCTGACCAGCGCCGCGCTCCGGCGACTTCCTTGAGGAAGATGATGGCGGCAATGGTGCCGAGGATCGGGCGGGTAAAGGTGATGGAGGTGAGATCAGCGAGTGGGATTAATGCCGCAGCAGAGAAATAAAAATAGGTGACGAAATAGGCGCCTGAGCCTCGGATGGCGAACAGACCAAGCCGTTTGGTCTTGATCCCGGCGACGCCTTTTTTCAACAGCCATGGCACCATGAAGGCAATGCCGAACAGACTGCGGAACATCACGGATTCAAACACATGCATATCGACGGATACTTTGCGCACCGCCGTCATTGAAACGGTAAAACAAAATCCGGCCATGGTGATCCAGAACGCTGCCCGCGCAGGCGCCGGAACGGCGTCGAATCTCGCGGACAGGTCAGCGTAAAGGGCCATCGATATTTCTACTCTGTTGATGCTGACCGTCGCTGTGCAACCGGACAGGGGATACCAGTACTAAACCAAGCGATGGGCTGTGTCTAAGGCAGGGAGGAGCGAATGAGCGCTGGTAGGCTAGGCGTCGTGTTGTTTGGGGAAGATGAAGGTTTGGGCCTGATCGATATTCAATTGTATGTGGTCACCGACCGCCGATTGGAACGGGCCCGGATGTCGGGCCTGAATATGGGGAACGGGTTCTGGCCCGTCACTGAGAGCGAGTCGAATATGGCTCGTCCCACCAGCGTAATCGACAGCGCACACCCTGACTTCTTGCGATAAAGCTTTGTCAAAGGCTGCCGATCCTAACGTCACCGCCTCGGGACGGATCAGGACATCGACTTCCATGCCATCGGGATGGTTTTGGTTGGGAATGAGGCCGGCATTGGTTTTGATCCAGTCACCTTCGACGACGCCGTCGAGATGATTTACCTCGCAAAAGAACTCGGCTGTGAAGGCATCGACAGGATTTGTGTATAGCTCTTCCGGTGTTCCTGTCTGTACAACCCGTCCATCGCGCATCAAAACGATGCGGTCAGCCATCAACATGGCTTCTTCGGGGTCATGGGTGACTATGATGGCGGTAACGCCACGGTCTTTGAGAACGTCGCGGGTTTCCCGGCGCAGCTTGGCTCGTAGCGATGTATCGAGACCGGAAAATGGCTCGTCCAACAACAGCAAGCTTGGCCGCGGCGCGCGGGCTCGGGCGAGAGCAACGCGTTGTTGCTCGCCGCCAGAAAGCTCGTGCGGGTACTTGTCGGCGTGATTCAGCATGCGGATTTGGCGCAGCATTTCCCATGTGCGTTCTTTGACTTGCTGGCGTGTCCGGTCGGACAATCCATAGGCAATATTTTCTGCCACTGTCAGGTGAGGGAATAGTGCGTAATCCTGAAACAGAAACCCGACGTCGCGTTTTTGCGGCGCGACGGCTTGACCCGCTGTAGAGACGATCTGATCGCCGATCGTGATCGTGCCGCTTTCGGGTCGCTCAAATCCGGCGATTAATCGTAGGGTTGTCGTCTTGCCGCAACCGCTCGGTCCCAGTAGGCAAACCAACTCGCCATCGGCAACGTCAAAGGAAACGTCGCGGATGACCGGCTGGTCATCAAATCGAAGAGTTAGGTTTTCGAGTTTAAGCGTCACTGTTTATCCAAACTTCTCATTCGCCAGCTTTATTCGTCGGCGAGTGCCGCATTTTAGAATTGCCGAAGACAATTAGGCTGCTATTGCAAATCATTCGCATCTTATGTCGGGTTTGAGGCATTGTAAATAAGCCTTGTTGATGACGGAATTATCAATAAGTCCCGGTTTTCCGACATTTATGATTAATAATGATTATTATTATCGATGATACTAATAATCATTCGCAATTCAGTTGACATTGATAATCATTCTTATTAAGAAACTAGCAACCCCGCAGCCAGCTGGGTCCATGCGCCTAGAAATCAAATTTGTGACAAGGAAGTTCAAACTATGTCGATGATCAAGCGTTTTAAGTTCGGACTGAGGGCTATTGCCCTAACCACTGGATTGATGGCCGGTGCCGTTTCTAGCCCTGCTCTGTCCAATGAACTGAATATTTATTCACACCGTCAGGCGTTTTTGCTCAATCCGTTGTTAGAAGATTTCAAAAAACAGACGGGGACCAAAATCAATATTGTCTTCGCCTCTAAAGGCCTGATCCAGCGCTTGATCGCCGAGGGTCCCCGCAGCCCGGCAGATATAATCCTCACTGTCGATATTGCGCGGCTGCAGCAATATGCAAACAAGGATTTATTCGCCGCCGTATCAACCCCCGTCCTCAAGGCGAATATTCCAGCTCATCTGCGCGACCCCAAAGGCCTGTGGTATGGGCTTTCCAAACGTGTGCGGGTGGTCGCAGTTTCCAAAGCCAGGGTGCGCCCCGGAGAGATCAAGCGTATCGAAGATCTCGCTGACCCAAAATGGAAGGGCCGCATTTGTACCCGCAAGGGCAGCCACGTTTATAACCGGGCCTTACTGGCTTCCTTGATTGCGGCTCATGGTAACGCGGCGGCGGAAAAATGGGCCAAAGGTCTCGTCGCAAACTTGGCGCGCAAACCCCAGGGTAATGATCGGGCGCAGGCCAAGGCGATTTCGCAGGGCATCTGCGATGTCGCGATCATGAACCACTACTACTACTTCAAAATGAAAAAGAATAAGAATCCGGCGCAGCATAAATGGGCTAAAGCGATCAGAATTCTTTTTACCAATCAGGGTGATCGCGGTAATCATGTCAATATATCCGGTATCGGATTGGCAAAGCATTCCAAGAACAAAAAACTGGCAATCAAACTCATGGAGTATCTCAGTTCTAAACACGCTCAGTCTCTCTATGCCGAGGTGAATTACGAATACCCCGCCAACACAGCAGTGCATGCCAGCCAGGAAGTTAAAGTTCTTGGTCAGTTTAAAGCGGATAAATTGCCCATCGCGACGATTGCCGAGCTGGCCCCAACCGCTCAACGCATTATCAACCGCGTGGGTTGGTAATCACCTGATGATTGATCCCTGTGTTAGCTGATGTCCTCAAACGTGGTCGATTAACGCGAGACCCTGTTGATAGCTGGTCATCGGCAACACTGATCCTCGGCTGCCTGCTGATCGGCCCGTTTGTAGCGATCATCTATACCGCATCAGGCGATAGCGGCGGACTGTGGTCGCATCTCATGGACACTGTGTTCCCACGCTATGTCGCAAATACGCTGTGGCTTATGTTGGGGGTGGGCGTCCTTAGCCTGCTGTTCGGGATTACCACCGCGTGGGTCGTCGCCCGCTTCACCTTTCCCGGTGCGAAAATTCTCGAATGGGCTCTGCTGCTTCCGGCAACCGTTCCGGCCTACATCATCGCGTACACCTATACCGACTTCTTGGAATATGCCGGGCCGGTGCAGGGGATGCTGCGGGATCTGTTTGGCTGGACCAGTGCCAGAGATTACTGGTTCCCTGAAATTCGTTCGATGGGCGGTGCCATTCTGGTGATGGCCTCGGTGCTCTATCCGTATATTTATCTCATGGCGCGTACCGCCTTTCGACTGACCCCGGCGTCTTATTTTGAGGTTGCGCGCCTCAATAACAGAAACATCCCTTTCACCGTCGACTTGCCCTTGGCGCGACCGGCCATCATTGCTGGGCTGGCGCTGGTTCTGATGGAAGTCTTGTCGGACTTTGGCACGGTCGAGTTCTTCGCCGTTGAAACCCTGACCTTGGGTATCTTCAATGTTTGGCTTGGAATGAACAATTTGACCGCCGCCGCTCAGATCGCTGGCATGGCGTTTATCTTTATTCTGGCGTTGGTGGTCATCGAGCGTCGCGCCCGGCGACGTCAACGTTTCGATGATACCAGTGGTCGCTCGACCACCTTATCGGCTGTTAAGGTCACCGGTGGCAAGGCGGCTCTCTGTTTTGCTCTATGCCTGATCCCCATCGTGCTGGGTTTTGTCATTCCGGTGGGTGTGTTGTTGAGTTTCGTTATCAAAGGACTCGCGATCACCAATATAGAGGCGCTTTTATCAGCGACGTTCAATTCTCTGACAATTGCGCTGATAGCAGCCCTCGCCGTCATGGCGATTGCGACCGTCATGATCCTCGCCACGACCTATCAAAAACATCCCGTTTTGAAAGCCCTCACAACTATTTCGGCCTTGGGCTATGCCTTTCCCGGTGCCATCCTGGCAATCGGCGTGGTGTCGTTTGCGGGTGGCGTTGATCGTATCGCCGCAATGCTGGGGGCATCGAACGGTATTTTGATCGGCGGGGTTGGGTTGTTGGTTCTTGCCTATGTCGTACGGTTCCAGGCGGTCGGGCATGGCGCAATCACATCCGGGGCCAATCGGCTATCGCCCAACATCATGAGTGCGAGTTTTGTCCTGGGTCGAAGTTTTACCGGCAGCATGGCACATCTGGCACCACCCCTCCTGCGGAAATCAATGATGGCGGGTGGTATCCTAGTGTTTGTTGACGTCATGAAAGAGTTGCCGATGACGCTGCTGTTGCGCCCCTTCAACTATGAAACCTTGTCGACCTATGTCTATCAGTTCGCCAAGGATGAATTGCTCGAAGAATCGGCGCTGGCGGCTCTCACAATTATCATCGCCGGGCTTGGTCCAGTGATTCTGATAAATGCTTCCCAGCGTAACAAAACTTAATGCTCAGCTAGAAAGTTTAGCAAAAAAATAGGCGGGAAAAACACCCGCCTATCTTCTTAAATTTGTCTCGGTCTTGATTAAGCTGCGGCGTGGATTCCCGCCTTGTTGACGTCGTCACCAACGTCCGCTTCGAACTGTTTAAAGTTCTCTTCGAACTGCTTCGCGAGATGCTGGGCGGTGTTGTCATATTCGCCCTTGTCGCTCCACGTATTGCGCGGGGCGAGGACTTCGCTCGGAACATCAGGACAGCCTTCAGGCACGAGGAGACCGAAGTTCGGATCTTCGGCGACGCCGGTTGTTGCCAGCTTGCCATCAAGGGCAGCGCGCACCATGGCACGGGTGTGAGAGATTTTCATCCGTTCGCCAACGCCGTAGGCACCACCGCTCCAGCCGGTATTGACCAGCCAGCAATTGGATTTGTGCTTGGCAATCCGCTCGCCGAGGATCTTGGCATAGACCGTTGGATGACGTGGTAGGAAGGGAGCGCCAAAGCAGGTTGAGAAGGTCGCCTCCGCACCAGATGTCATACCGCGCTCGGTACCAGCGACCTTGGCGGTGTAACCCGACAGGAAGTGATACATCGCCTGCTCAGCTGTCATCTTACTGATTGGCGGCAGAACGCCAAACGCATCAGCGGTCAACATTACGATGTTGTCGGGATGGCCACCCATGCCGGTGTCGCTGACATTATCGAGGAAATCGATCGGATAGGACGACCGGGCATTTTCGGCCAACGAGCCATCGTCGAAGTCAGGCATCCGTGTTACCGGGTCCAAGACCACGTTCTCCAGAACCGTGCCAAAGCGACGCGATGCGGCGTAGATTTCGGGCTCGGCTTCAGCGGACAGGTTAATCGTCTTGGCGTAGCAGCCGCCTTCAAAGTTGAAGACGCCATTATCGGACCAGCCATGCTCGTCATCGCCGATCATCATCCGGGTGGAGTCTGAAGACAGCGTTGTTTTGCCGGTGCCGGAAAGGCCGAAGAAAATCGCGACATCGCCCTTAGCGCCAACATTGGCGGAGCAATGCATCGTCATGACGCCGAGCGCCGGCAGGATCCAATTCATAACACCGAAAATGCTCTTCTTGATCTCACCGGTGTAGTGGCTGCCGCCGACCAAGACAGTCTTGGACGGGATATTGACCAGGATGCAGACTTCACTACTGGTGCCGTCGGTCTCTGGGTTTGAGTGGAAGTCAGGAGCCTGAATGACGGTCCATTCTGGCTGGAAGCCGGCCAGTTCTTCATTGGCGGGCTGGATAAACATGTTACGGGCAAACAGGCTGTGCCAGGCATTCTCGGTGATAATCCGGACGGGCAAGCGATAAGCCGGGTCGGCACCGCAATAGCAATCTTGAACAAAGACTTCTTTGTCTTTCAGATAATCCATCATGCGGGCATGTACCGCTGTAAACTTGTCGGCACCGAGTGGCTGATTGACAGGGCCCCACCAGACATCGTCCTGGATCGAAGGATCCTCAATCATGAACTTATCTTTGGGCGACCGTCCGGTATATTCACCCGTCTCAGTGACAAACGCACCATCAATGGACAGGACACCTTCTTTGCGTCGTAGACCAGATTCATAGAGCTGCGGTGCAGTCTGATTCCAATGAACTGATGAGTTTCCCGTCAGTCCCTGATTATTGACGCCGAAGTTGCTTATATAAGGTCCAATATCCGCCACGTTACTCTCCTGAAACTGTTATCGCCGACATGACTTGCCGGCGATTTTTGACTAGATTTGCGCGTCTATAGCGCAATCCCATCGTCGTATCAAACATAACCTTATAAAGAGGCTACTACAACTGTGGACAAAGCGTGGATAAGACTCAGGTTTTCGCTGATTTCCGGGCTTTTTTGACGAGTTTGACGAGTTCGGTGCGGGCCTGTTCTGCATCGCTAACGATTCGATCAAAATTGATGCGGGCGACAGTACCGCCGGCGCGTAAGTCACATCCCTCTGGATCGACACCCGTCAGACGCCAATCGCCTGATTGTCGATCAAGAAGACTGGTCGCATAGAGGGCAACCGCGTCACCATGATCGTCATTCATATGGCTAACGATGTCGGCTTCCGCTTCGGCCAGTGCGGTCGCAGCGTCGGCGTTAAAACTGAAATACCTACCGTCAATCCAGTGAATTTCTCCAAAGCCTGCCACCATATGGACCCGGTCAACGGCCATTTGGTATAGCGCGAAATCGGCGAACCCCGCATAGACTTCTGCGTCGGTATGGCGTCTGATATAGCGGTGTAAAGCGTCTGGGTTCTCTGATTTTTGTAGGGTTCCGGTGAGCGTAATACGGGAGCCGGTCAACGGTGTGTCGAGACCGACTGTGCCGTCTATGAGCAGTCCGCAGCGTTGGTCCTTGAGAATGTTTTGTGTGTGTTCGGCAAGCTCGGAAATCAGGAGAAGTGGACTGCCGTCATAGCTCGTCGCCGTCATTACCAACGAGGCATATGGCCCTTGGTTATCTTGCATGACCGTTGCGAGAGACCCGCGGTCGATAGAACGGGTCAGCAATCTCGCCTGGCTGCCCAGTTCAACTTCGGTCTTTTGGTCTTTTTGAGGCATAACTCTATCCAACGGTCTTATAGCGAGACCGCATTATAGCGCTTTAAAATTGCCTAATTGTTGAGGAATTGGCCTAATAGAGGCACGGTCGTGAAAAATGACCGTTTTATGGCCTTTTTGCTGCCTCATTTCCGCCTAATTTCGTCGATATCTCGCAGTATCGCTGAAATTTGGGAGCTAGAAAATGGATACGCTAGAAAGACCAATTAATATCGGAGGGTTACCCGTGGGGCACACAATTGCATTGGTTGATGATGATCGGAATATTCTGACATCGGTGACAATGGCGTTGGAAGCTGAAGGATTTGATGTTCAAAGCTTTACCGATGGTGATGCCGCGCTGCGCGGATTAAGCGCTCGACCGGTCGATCTTGCAATCCTTGATATCAAAATGCCGCGGATGGATGGTATGGAGCTTCTCCAGCGTCTTCGCAAACAGAGCGACTTGCCGGTTATCTTTCTGACATCAAAAGATGACGAGGTTGATGAAATTCTAGGTCTCCGGATGGGGGCTGATGATTATGTCAAAAAGCCGTTCTCGCAGCGTCTCCTTCTGGAACGTATTCAGGCTTTACTACGCCGCCGGGACCGGATGGATTCCATTGGTGACGATGATGATTCTGAGCCACCAATCGTGCGTGGCGATCTCATTCTCGACACGTCACGTCACCTTTGCACCTGGCGGACGGAACCCGTTAATCTTACGGTGACCGAATTTCTTATTGTAAAAGTGCTGGCCGCGCGTCCCGGGCTCGTTAAAAATCGAGATCAACTAATGGACGCGGCCTATGGGGAACACATTTATGTCGACGATCGAACAATCGATAGCCACATCAAACGGCTTCGCAAGAAGTTCAAAGCTGTCGATGATGATTTCGATTATATCGAAACCCTCTATGGGATCGGTTACCGCTACCGAGACGCGTGATCCCCCTTGGCGCTGAGACTTAATCTCAGCGCGGAGGACAGGGGGCGTCAATCGACAGTTGCTGGCGATGCCGATCCGGGGCTGGCGGAGTCTGCCCGGGTTGGGCGCCGTGGGTTCTTGTCGCCTCTTACCCGCCGCATTCTTGTAGTCAATGTTCTCGCTTTGGCGATCCTTTTAGCGGGGTTGCTCTATCTCGGTCGCTATGAGCAAAACCTGATTGCGTCAGAGATCGCGGCGCTCCGCACCCAGGGCGAGATTTTTGCAGAAGCATTGGCGGAAGGCGCCTACGGCACGCGTGCTGATGGCACAACTGAGCTTCAAGGTGCTATCGCCTCGACGATGTTGCGTCGTTTGGTGACGCCGACCAAAAATCGAACGAGGCTATTCGATCAGGATGGGTTATTGGTCGCCGACAGCCGTACACTCTTGGGCCCCCAGGGTGCTTCGATCTCTGTGAGCGAGCTTCCGCCACCAGATGCGGACTCTTCAATAGGCGATGTGTTTGATCAGACTTATAAAGAGATCATTGAGTGGTTACCAGGCCGTGGCCTGCCGCTCTATGAAGAACGTCCTGACCAACGTGCTGCAGATTATGAAGAGGTGGCGCGCGCGTTAGAAGGCGGGCCGGCATCGGCCCTGCGGGTCGATGATGCGGATCAGCTGGTGATCGGTGTCGCTATCCCGGTTAAGCGCTTCAAGCAAGTTATTGGTGCGGTGTTTGTTGTTCGTGATGGGGCGACGATTGAGGAAGCTGTCCGGTCGGTCCGGATCGATATCCTAACAATTTTTGCGGCGGCGCTATTTGTGACGGTTCTGCTGTCGGTCTATCTCGGTAGTACAATTGTGCGCCCGCTGCGGCGGTTGGCTGCCGCTGCTGATGAGATCAGGAGCGCCCCCGGTAAGGTACGGTCTATACCGGAATTCAGAGGCCGCAATGACGAAATCGGAGATCTGGCCGCGGACTTGAACGCCATGACTGACGCTCTTTCGCAACGTCTTGATGCCATCGAGAGTTTTGCGGCTGATGTTGCTCATGAGCTAAAGAACCCGTTGACGTCGCTCCGCAGCGCGGTGGAGACAGCAGCACGTCTTAAAGACCATGATCAGCAAAGTAAGTTGATGGAGATAATTCAGGATGATGTGACTCGTCTGGATCGTCTTATATCGGATATCTCAGATGCCTCGCGGTTGGATGCCGAGTTATCGCGTGACGAGACAGACAAGATTGACCTCAATCGGCTCTTGGCCGCTTTGGTTGAAGTGCATCGTACTTCTGGCAGTCATGGTGATCGGCAGATTGCTTTCGAAGAAACATCTAAAGGGCCCTTTTCTATAATGGGAAATGAAGGACGTGTTGCCCAGGTCCTGCAAAACTTAATCACCAATGCATTTTCCTTTAGCCCGCCCCAGGGTCTTGTCATGGTTCGGATCGGACGTGATCGGGACTGGATTGTTGCGACAATCGAAGATGAAGGCCCTGGCATTCCGCACGCTAGTTTGGAAAAAATCTTTGACCGGTTTTACAGCGAACGCCCCGACTCTGAGCAGTTTGGAACACATTCTGGGTTGGGGCTGAGTATTTCACGTCAGATCGTAGCGGCACATCAAGGAAAGATAGAAGCCGAAAATCGAACAGATCTGCATGATAAGGTGCTTGGGGCCCGCTTTATTGTCAGACTGCCGGTCTCGTGACCGGTGAGAAGGAAATGCTCGTCCATGCAACTTGCGTCGCAATAGGTGACGTGGGGGTTTTGCTTCGCGGTTCCCCAGGGAGTGGAAAATCTGACTTAGCTCTGCGCTTGATAGATGGCGGCGCTAAGCTCGTGGCTGATGACCAGGTTTCTATCGTTGCTGTGTCAGGATTGCTGCAGGCCAGTGCGCCAGAAGTTCTTCGTGGTAAAATCGAAGTGCGGGGATGCGGTATTCTTGAAATTCCCTTTCAAGAAATAGTCTCGTTGCGGTTGGCAATAGACCTCGTTGCGCGCGCAGATGTACCCCGTCTACCGGAAGATTCTATCTGCGATATCGGGGGGCTGGTGCTGTCCCTGTATCGATTGCACGTCTTCGACCCATCCTGTCCGGCAAAGGTGCGATCAATCGCAACGCGGTTGGATTGAAAATGATGATTGGCGGTATTGTTAGATCGCTTGCCGTTCGGAATACAAAGCGCAATAGTAACGCCCGAATATGACCATGGCCGCAAAAAACAACTCAGGTCTCGGCAGCGACGCCGCCCTTGGGGACGCCACCGACCGGACACCGGTTCTTCTGGTGACCGGGATCTCCGGTGCCGGGCGTTCAACGACGCTAAAAATCCTTGAAGACTTAGGATATGAGGCCGTTGATAATTTGCCGCTTACCCTGTTGCCGAGTCTTGTAGTTCCTGCGCTCGGAACCCGTCGACCCCTAGCCATCGGCATCGATGTTCGAACCCGGGATTTCGGTGTTGAACAGTTTTTGCACGAAATCGACACTCTCATCGCCCGCGCCGATCTAGAGGCCCGGATGGTTTTTCTGGATTGTGATGATGAGGTGTTGCAACGCCGGTTTACAGAAACGCGGCGGCGACATCCGCTGGCGGCAGACCGGCCGGTGATGGACGGTATTCAACATGAAAGACGGTCGGTCGTACCGCTTCGTGATCGGGCCGATTTGGTCGTCGACACGTCGCAACTCTCTCTGAACGATTTGCGACGACTCCTTAAGGGCCATTTTACGCTTGAAATTGAAGCATCTTTTGCCGTTTCTGTAATGTCGTTTTCCTATCGGAATGGCATTCCGCGAGAGGCGGATTTAGTCTTTGATGCACGTTTTCTAGCTAATCCTCATTATGAGGAAACCTTAAAACCTCTGACCGGACAGGACGCACGTGTTGCTAAATTTGTATCGGATGATCCAGGCTTCCACGACTTTTTCCAGTCCCTAACCGGATTGTTGCAACCGCTTCTGCCGCGCTTTCAGAATGAAGGCAAAAGCTATCTTACGATCGCTATCGGCTGTACCGGGGGGCAACATCGTTCAGTCTTCGTCGCTGAAGAACTAGTGGCATGGCTCAATAAAAACGGCCAACATGCCGGTGTAATGCATCGGGAGCTGCGCGATGTTGAAACCCATATCGAAAAGAAATGAACGCCGTATGATTGGAATAGTACTCGTAACCCATGGACAGCTCGCTGATGAATTTCTCAGTGCAATGGTTCATATCGTCGGCGAACAGGAGAATACCGCGACAATCTGTATTCAGCCTGATGATGATATGGAAAAACGCCGGTCCGATATTCTCGACGCTGTAAAAAATGTGGAGAATGGCGAGGGCGTAATACTTCTAACGGATATGTTTGGAGGTACACCCTCTAATCTAGCGATTTCGGTAATGGGGGAAGGGGAAGGCAAAGTCGAGGTGATTGCCGGTGTAAATTTGCCGATGCTGATTCAGTTGGCACGGACGCGCCAAACGCAATCTCTTGAGGATGCTGTGACTGATGCTCAGGAAGCTGGAAAAAAGTATATCAGTGTTGCATCCAAACTTCTCGCTGATCGCAAAGGCTAGGCATCCTTTCTACCAATCAGCCCAACGACAATTAAATAATCGGGAATTGAGTGTTTCAGAAAAAAGTGACGATCGTAAATCAGCGCGGCCTCCATGCTCGGGCCGCGGCAAAGTTTGCCAAGCTTGCAGAGCAGTTTGACGCTGATATCAACGTTGAAGCATCGGGTCTCAAAGTATCGGCCCTGTCGATTATGGGCCTCATGATGCTGGCCGCAGGACCAAGTACAGAGATTTTAATTTCGGCGGATGGCGAAGCGGCGGAAGCAGGCCTTACGGCACTTGTCGGGTTGGTCGAGAGTCGGTTTGACGAAGAGTAGAGCCTCAATTTGCTAAAACCCTTGCAATTTAGCGCATTTGACTGCTATACGGCGCGCGTTTCCACTGTGTCAGGCATATTCGTATATTTCCCGCGCGAAAGTGCATAACACCATCTGTTAATCCAGGAGTTTTTGATGAACGCTGCGAACGATTACAAGGTCGCTGATATGAGCCTCGCCGAATGGGGCCGCAAAGAAATTAATATTGCTGAAACCGAAATGCCGGGTCTCATGGCGCTTCGGGAGGAATACGGTAAATCGCAGCCGCTTAAAGGTGCGCGCATTGTTGGCTGCCTACACATGACGATTCAGACGGCTGTGCTGATGGAAACGCTGACGGCGTTGGGGGCGTCGATCCGGTGGAGCTCGTGCAACATCTTCTCGACCCAGGACCAAGCAGCAGCAGCTGTTGCTGCGGCGGGTATTCCGACTTTCGCTTGGAAAGGCGAGACCGACGAAGAATTTTGGTGGTGCATTGATCAAACGCTTGAAGGCCCCGACGGCTGGAAACCGAATATGATTCTTGATGATGGTGGCGACGCGACCGCTGTTATCCATGAAAAACGTCCCGAATTGTTGGCGGATATCCGCGGTCTGTCCGAAGAGACGACCACGGGTGTGCACCGGCTTTATGAGATGGAGAAAGCCGGGACGCTGGCAGTGCCTGCGATTAACGTCAATGATTCCGTGACCAAATCGAAGTTCGACAATCTGTATGGTTGCCGCGAGAGCCTGGTTGATGGGATCCGGCGGGCCACCGATGTGATGTTGGCTGGTAAGGTCGCTGTCGTCGCGGGTTATGGCGATGTTGGCAAGGGTTCCGCTGAGTCTCTTAAAGTGAGCGGTGCTCGCGTTTTGGTCACTGAAATCGATCCGATCTGTGCTTTGCAGGCGGCGATGGAAGGCTTCGAAGTCACGACGATGGAAGAGGCCGCTTCGATGGGTGATATCTTTGTCACCACGACTGGCAATATCGATGTCATTACGCTTGACCACATGCGCGATATGAAAGATCGCGCCATCGTTTGCAACATTGGTCACTTCGACAGCGAAATTCAGATTGAATCTCTTCGGAACTATCAGTGGCACAACGTTAAGCCGCAGGTTGATGAAGTCGAATTCCCGGATGGCAAACGCATCATCGTCCTCGCAGAGGGTCGTTTGGTAAATCTTGGTTGTGCTACCGGTCATCCGAGCTTTGTGATGAGCGCGTCGTTTACCAATCAGACGCTTGCTCAGATCGAACTCTGGAACAACAGCGATAATTATGAGAACAAGGTCTATGTTCTGCCGAAGCATCTTGATGAAAAAGTGGCGACATTGCATCTTGCCAAGCTGGGCGTGAAACTCACCCAGCTGACGGATGAGCAGTCGAGCTATCTTGGGCTTCCGCAAGATGGGCCCTACAAGCCGGACCACTACCGGTACTAACGTGTTGGGACTCTGGCATGTTGGTGCCGGAGTCCCTCATCGCGATCACCTGAAGGGGGTTACAGGGGATGCGAGTACAGCGCTTTTGCCGAATTATCTTCGGTGCTTGTTTGATGCTTGGTTGTGGCGTAAGCCCGGCGCTGGCACAAACCAACCCCACATCCTTGGTCCCTGGCCCCCTGGTGGCGATCTTTGCCATTGCCTTTATCGCGGCCGCGGCCACGGCTCTATTCTATTCCTCTAAGGTACGCCGTTTAACGGCGCAAAACGCAGCATTAGATTCTGAGCTGGGCATGCGGGATGCAATGTCCTTGTTGCGTCAGGAACAGGCTATCCTGTGGCCTTTTGATAAAGATATCGAAATTGTATCGGCGGGGTTTGCGTCGTCTCTCGATATTGAGGGTTCAGACGACAATCAGTTTTCTGTTTTTTTGGACCAGCTGAAGCCCGAGGATGCCGAAGCGCTCCAAGCTGCTGTTCATACATTACGACATGATCGTCAGCCATTTTTGTTGACGGTGGCTACAGCAGATATGACACGAACTTTTTTAGTGCGTGGTGATAGCGTCGTTGCGGATGCGTCCGGTGCGGCCATTATGTTGGTCTCGGATCGCACGATAGAGGCGGCGCGCGTTGAACGATTATCGACGGATGCCGCACAGATGCATGAGCTTCTTGATGCGCTGCCGATTCCTGTGTGGCTTCGGGATGACCAGCAACGGCTTCAATATGTCAATCAGGCTTACCGCGAAGCCGTCGAGGTTGGGGAAAGTCTGGTCACGGATCAGTTGCCTGAAATTTCTGCTGGTACCGGGTCGCAGAGCGCCAAAGCACTTGCTGAGCGGACTGTTTTAGAAAATGCGCCACAAAGCGATCGGCAGCATGTCGTTATGGGTGGCGCCCGTCACTATGTTGAATTGATCGAGATCCCGATGGCACCGACCGGCGGCACCGCCGGGTTTGCGCTCGACCTTACCCAGCTTGAAGAGGTGCAGGCCGAGCTGTCACGCCATGTTGCAGGTCAGGAGGTAATTTTACAAAATCTGGGTACTGCGATCGCAATCTATGATGCGGATCAGTCCCTACAATTCTTCAATAATGCGTTTCTTCAGCTATGGGGGCTCGACGAAGCATTGCTAAGGGGAACACCGCGGATGGGTGAAGTTCTCGAACAGCTACGTGAGAACAGGCGGCTTCCTGAATATGCCGATTTTCCGGCATTTAAGAATGAACAGCTGCGCCTTTTCACGACGCTGATTGAGCCGGTCGAGGAGATGGTTCATTTGCCGGATGGCACGACTCTTCGATCTGTTGCAATTCCGCATCCTTTCGGAGGTCTGCTACTGCTTTGGGAGGATGTTACCGACACATTGGCCTTAGAGCGCAATTACAACACTTTGATCGCTGTGCAGAGAGAGACTCTCGATAATCTGTTCGAGGGTGTCGCTGTGATCGGTGCGAATGGCCGGTTGCGGCTTTCCAATCCTGCGTTTGGTAGCATGTGGCAAATTCCCCCCCATGAGCTGGCGAATGAGCCGCATATTTCTGAAATTGCCAATCATATTTCCGACCTAATCGGTGAAATGGATGAATTGCATACTGGCCAGCAACAGCTCATTGGTATTCTCACAGACCGCGATTCCCATAGTGGCAGAATGGAACGTGTTGACGGTAGTGTTCTTGACTATGCCACCGTGCCGCTGCCCGATGGCGCAGTACTACTGAGTTTTCTTGATGTGTCAGCGGCGATCAACATGGAACGAGCCCTGCGCGAACGCAACGAGGCCCTGGAAACAGCGGATCAACTCAAGTCTGAATTTATTGCCAACGTTTCTTATGAGCTTCGAACGCCACTGAACACAATTATTGGATTTACCGAAATTCTAGGCGGTGAATATTTTGGTGATCTCAATGATCGGCAGACGGAATATACTGGCGGAATTTTGGAGTCTTCCAATCGATTGCTGCTGCTCATCAACGATATTCTCGATCTGGCGACAATCGAAGCCGGACATATGAGTCTTGAGCTCGACTCAATAGACATCAACGCCTTCCTGAATAGCGCTCTGGGGCTGGTGCATGAAAGGGCGCGGCAGAAAAAATTGACGATAGAGTGTGATTGCCCTCCCGATATCGGTGCCATGGTCGCTGATGAACGACGGCTCAAACAGGCGATCTTTAATATCTTGTCGAATGCCGTCAAATTTACGCCGGATAATGGCAATATTGTTGTTTCAGCCCGTCGGCAGGGCGACGAAATCGTCTTAACGACGAGTGATAGTGGAATCGGCATTACCCCCGCTGATCGCGACCGTGTTTTTGCAAAATTCGAGCGTGGTTCGAGCACTGAGGCCCGTCGATCCGGGGCTGGATTAGGTCTCTCACTGGTGAAAAGTTTTGTCGAAATGCATGGCGGAAAGGTCGCGCTGGAATCCGGACCTGAGGATGGTACGCGTGTCATTTGTACCTTGCCATCCCGCGCTGCGCCGTTGATGCTTCCCCCCGACGTGCCGGTATAGACGCTGTTCCCTGGCCCCTTGTTGCGGGATTCGGTCTCCACCGGTACAAGCAAGCCATAGATATGGCCATTGACCACACATCTAGCACTACTATGACACTTGCCGATATCTCGGCAACGGAGCGTTTGGCCGGTCGTCTGGCATCGATCCTTAAACCTGGCGACGTCGTGGCCTTATCTGGTGATCTCGGAACCGGCAAGACAGTTCTCGCACGGGCAGTTATCCGGACGCTGGCAATGGCAAATAACGTGGATGTTGACGATATTCCGAGCCCGACCTTTACACTGGTCCAGCAATATGAATTTCCTGAGTTTGCATTGTTCCATATTGATCTTTATCGGATTGATCGATCATCCGACGTGCTTGAACTCGGCATTGAGGACTTCTTTGCTGACGGTGTCTCTCTAATCGAATGGCCGGAACGGCTAGAGGGCTATTTACCAACGGACCGATTGCATTTGACCCTGCTCCCTGGTGATCATGAAGCCGCCCGAATGCTGCAAATTGAAAAAAGTGGCAGTTGGTTGAAAAGAGATTTGGAGCTCACAAAAGATGGCTGATCGGCAGGCACTCATCGAAAGCTTTCTCGGTCAGGAAGGGTGGGGCAATGCTCGACGGACGGCGCTGACAGGTGATGCGTCGTTCAGACGCTATCACCGGCTCGACGAAAACGGCAGGTACGCCATGTTGATGGATGCGCCGCCGCCGCAAGAAGACATCGGTCCCTTCCTTGCCATTGCACGCCACCTCACAGGATTAGGCTACAGCGCGCCACAAATACTCGCTGAGGATCACGAAGCGGGATTTATTCTGCTCGAGGATTTTGGCGATTCAACGTTCACCCGCTTGCTAGCGGCGGGCGAGGATGAAACCGCACTGTATTTGCTGGCCACCGATGTGTTGATCGACTTGCATAAAAAACCTGCGGCCAAAGCAATTCCGGAGAACTTGCCGCAATACGATTCTGGCAAACTCTTAACGGAATCAGCCTTACTGACAGACTGGTTCGTACCTGCTGCGACGGGCAAAGAATTATCGGGTCCTGCCGCGGAGGAATATCAAAATCGGTGGCGCGATGCCCTTGCCCGCTCTACTGGGGTCCCTGACTCGTTGGTATTGCGCGACTACCATGTCGACAATCTAATGCGGCTTGATGGGCGCGATGGCATTGCCGCGTGTGGTTTGCTGGATTTTCAGGATGCTCTGGTGGGGCCTGTGACGTATGACTTGGTGTCATTGATTGAAGATGCCAGGCGGGATGTGTCCCCGGAGACTGCGGCAGCAGTGACAGCCCGCTACCTCGCAGCCTTTCCTGATCTTGATCCGGACGATTTTACAAGTTCGATGACAGTCTTTGGTGCCCAACGCCATGCCAAGGTCATTGGAATTTTCACGCGGCTTTGTGTACGTGATGGCAAGCCAATTTATCTTGATCATATTCCGCGGGTCTGGCGGTTGTTGGAGACCGCTTGCCAGCATCCAGACCTTGCCCCGATTAGAGAATGGCTCGACGATCATATTCCGGTCGGCCTGCGCTGTATTCCTGAAGGGTTGCGGACGTCATGATCGAATTACCGACACATGGGATGGTTTTAGCCGCTGGTCTCGGGTTGCGGATGCGACCCATAACAGAAAACCTGCCGAAACCCCTTGTGCCGTTAGCCGGCAGGACGTTGCTGGATCGGGCTCTAGATCATCTCCAGGCGGTGGAGGTTACTTCGGCAACGGTCAACCTGCATTATCTCGGTCAGATGATTGAAGATAATTTGGCGACCCGTGAGAAACCGAAGATTACCTATTCCTGGGAATCTGACCTTTTGTTGGAAACCGGTGGTGGCGTTTCTGCTGCGTTGCCGACGCTGGGGAAGAATCCATTTTATGTCGTGAACGCTGATATTGCTTGGGAGGATGGTTCCAATCCGGCGCTCAGTCGGCTTGCAGATTTTTGGCGTGATGATGCAATGGATGCCCTTTTGTTATTGCACCCAGTAGCGCAGGCGACGGGGTATGATGGCGTTGGTGATTATCGCTGTGACAGTGAAGGCCTGCTGACGCGTCGTCGGGATGCCCCATCGGCCCCCTTCGTGTTTACCGGCGTTCAGTTGTTGCATCCGCGTTTGTTTACAGGAGCACCTGGGGGCCCGTTTTCTCTCACGCAGCTATATGATGAGGCTGAAGCGGCGGGCCGACTGTGTGGCGTTGTTCACGACGGTGCCTGGCACCATATCGGTACCCCCGCAGGTCTGGTGGAAGCTGAAAAGCTGTTTGGTTCCTCACAGGCAGTTGATTAAAAGTCAAATGCCCGATGCGCCAAACGTATATTCCATAGCGCCAGATGTTCCATTTCTGGATTCTTTGGCGGCAGGTCTGCTTGAACGTCACAATGATGATGCGTTTGCGCTTAGCGATGTTCAGGTTTTTCTGCCAACCCGTCGTGCTTGCCGGGCGCTGACCGAAGCGTTTCTTCGTCAGAGCGGCGACAAGGCATTGCTCTTGCCACAGCTCACACCGCTTGGTGAGGCTGAACAATCTGACGAAAGCCTGCTCTCGGAGGATGAACCTCTGGCTGACGCGGCATTACAAATCCCGCCAGCCGTTCCTGATCTACAGCGGCAATTTTCGCTGAGCCGGTTGATTTTGGAGGCTGAACGGCAACGTCTTGGTGAGGCACCGAGTCCGGCGAATGCCGCGCGGCTCGCCGCCGCTTTGGTTTCATTGTTGGATCAGGTCGAGACCGAGCAATTGAATTTTGAGGGGCTATCTGAGCTTGTTGATGCGGATTACGCCTCCCACTGGCAAGTGACGCTTGATTTTCTGCGTATCGTGACCGAGCAATGGCCCGGTGTCCTGGCGGTGTTGGGATGTGAAGACCCTGCGATCCGGCGTAATCTGTTGAGCGAAGCGCAAATAAATAAATGGCAAGCCGCTCCGCCTGCTGGTCCGGTTTACGCTGCCGGGTCAACGGGCAGTATTCCGGCGACGGCGGCGATGCTGGAGATGATTGCGCGGCTGCCGCAGGGTGCCGTCATTTTGCCGGGGTTCGATCCTACTTTCGACGCCGATGGTCCGGTTGATTTACCGGCGACCCATCCACAAAATGGCATGCTGCGTTTGATACGCCGCATCGGTCTCGAAAGTGACGAGGTTGGGCAATGGCTCACTACTGTTCCGTCTCGCTGTTCTAATGACCGGGTTAAATTGATCAGGGCAGCGACGGCACCGCCTGATGCCGCCATGGACAGTATAGAGATTGATTTCTCAAATGCTTTGACGCAGGTCAGTTTTGTAACCTGCCCAACTTCCCAAGAGGAAGCCGGTGTCATTGCCTTAGCGTTGCGCGAGGCGTTGGAAACAACCGACCGGACCGCTGCCTTGATTACACCCGACCGGACACTGGCCCGGCGCGTCGCAGCAGAGCTCCGGCGCTGGGGGATTGAAATAGATGACTCTGCGGGTCAGCCGCTATCCTCCGCGCCCGCTGGAACCTATCTACAGCTGTTGGCAACCTGTTTTGCTGATCAGCTGGCCCCGACGCAGCTCTTGTCTCTTTTGAAACATCCGCTGGCGGCTGGCGGAATGGAAACCGCCGCTTTTCGATCGAGGGTCCGGTTGCTGGAACGGCTGGTCCTGCGCGGCCCGCGTCCCGGACCGGGGTTTGAAGGTATTGCCACGGTGCTGGAAAGCCTGTGCGCTGAGGGCTCGCCTTATCGTGATGATGCGCAACAGTTACAGGATTGGGTCGCGGGTATTCAATCTAAGGCCGAGACCTTTGAAGCGTTGATGGTCTCTGGCGAAAGCGTTCCGCTCGTTGACTTAATCGACGCCCATATTCAGTGCGCCGAGTCGCTCGCGGCGACCGGTGAAGTTTCAGGTCCTGATCGCTTGTGGGCAGGCGATGACGGTGAGGCCGCTGCCTCATTTATCTCAGAGCTACGGGAGTCGAGTGAAACATTTCCGGCAGTTCCTGGTTATGACTATCCGGCATTGTTGGACGTTCTTATGGCGACCCGGATTGTCCGACCGCGCTTTGGGCCTCATCCGCGTCTTTATATTTGGGGTTTGCTTGAAGCGCGAATGCAAAGCGCAGATGTGATCTGTCTTGGTGGGTTGAATGAAACGGTGTGGCCGCGTGAACCGGTGGCGGACCCCTGGATGAGCCGTCCGATGCGTGACGCTTTCGGATTGCCGCCGGCAGAGCGCCGCATTGGCCTCAGTGCTCATGACTTTGTTCAGGCTTTTTGCGCAGAACAAGTCATGGTCACGCGGGCCGAACGGGTGGAAGGGACACCGACAGTGCCGGCACGCTGGTTGTTGCGGTTGGATAATGTCCTGGAAGGCGGTGGCGCGGCGGGACGCGCGGCGCGACATCAGGCGACCGACAATGCCCGTTGGCTTGGTTGGCAGGCTACGCTCGATGTACCGGAGAAAGTTCAGCCGGGGGACGCGCCTGCGCCGAAGCCGCCAGTTAGCGCCCGACCACGTCAACTTTCTGTCACGCAGGTCGAAACCTGGATGCGTGACCCCTATGCGGTTTATGCGCGGCACATCTTGCGGTTACGACCGCTCGACGTCATTGACGCCGACCCGGGTGCAGCTGAACGCGGTACCATGATCCATGATGCGCTGGACAGGTTTGTTCGTGAACACCCCGAGCATATGCCGGCGAATGTTGTTCAGGTGCTCCGAGATACAGGAATCACAGCGTTTGGTGAAGCTCTTGCACTGCCAGGCGTGTGGGCATTTTGGTGGCCACGCTTTGAACGCATCACCGAATGGTTTGCTCAGATGGAGGGGCATTACCGCCAGCAGGTGAAAAAGACCCATACTGAAGTAATTGGCAAACTCAAGATTGGCACAGGTGATCAAGAATTTACATTAATCGCCAAAGCGGATCGCGTTGACGAGCTGCATGATGGGACAATTAGCATCATCGATTACAAAACCGGTGGGCCGCCGAGCGGGACCGACATCTCTCTCGGTTTTGCTCCTCAGCTGCCGTTGGAAGCGGCGATTGCTCAGGCGGGTGGGTTCGCGGGAACCGTAGCGGCACAAGTGTCGCTGCTGGAATTTTGGCGGTTGAGCGGTGGAGATCCGGCGGGTGAACGCAAGCCAGCTGGCAAGGATATTGATGCTTTGGCGCAGGCCGCATTGCTCGGTCTCACCGAACTTGTCACCCGGTATGACGATCCCGACACCCCTTATTTATCGCAACCCGATCCATCCCATGCGCCGTCATGGTCCGACTACACCCATCTTGCGCGTGTGTTGGAATGGTCGTCGATCGAAGGCGGTGGCGAATGATCAGCCACACACTCCCAGATCCCGGAACGGCTCAACGACGGGCGGCCGATCCATCACGATCTGTTTGGGTTTCTGCTTCTGCTGGGACGGGGAAGACCAAAGTCCTGACGGATCGAGTGTTGGCGTTACTACTCGCAGGGACGCCGCCGCACCGAATTCTGTGTCTGACCTTTACCAGGGCTGCTGCGGCCGAGATGGCCAACCGGATCAACCGTTCCCTTGCGGCATGGGCCATTGCAAACAATAAAAGCCTGCAGGCTGAAATTGCTGAGTTAACGGGACAGCCCGCCGATGATGCGGCTTTACGCCGGGCGAAGACTTTATTTGCTCAGGTGCTAGAGGTCCCAGGCGGCATGAAAATTCAGACCGTCCATGCGTTCTGTGAATCTCTGTTGGGTCGGTTTCCTCTGGAAGCAGGGCTTGCACCGCATTTTCAGGTAATGGATGAGCGTGAAGCCAGTGAGATTCAGCATGAAGCTCAAGCGCGCGTTCTTACCAGGGCACGCTATTCAGAGACATCGCCCCTCGCTCGTGCTTTGGCTGAGGTGACCAGCTTTGTCCATGAAGATGAGTTTCTCGATCTTTTTAAGGATTTGTTTTCTGAACGTGGTCGTCTGTATCGACTTATCTCTCGCTATGGTGGTTTGGAGGCTCTAACTGACGCGGTCTTTAAGACGCTTGACGTTTCTCGAGATCAATCAGAGCAAACCATCCGCGATGCGGCCAGTGAGGATGACCAATTTGATGCGGGGTCACTGCGCGCTGCAGCGACAGCGATGCTGCAAGGCAGTAAGACAGACAAAGAACGCGGGGCGATCATGGCGGAGTGGCTCGCCGCCGAACGAGCAGACCGTGCGCAGAAATTGATGTCCTATGTGTCTGTTTTCTTTACCCAAAAGGGTCCTCGTCGTGCAAAACTCATAAACAAGGATGCCGCTGCGTTAGAGCCTGATGCGCCTGATACGCTAGCGATTGAGGCGGAACGGCTGGAAGCGGTGTTATTGAAAATTCGGAGCGTTGTGACTGCCCGAGCGACCTCGGCGATGCTGCTATTGGTCCAGTCTTTGTTGACCGCCTATGAACGATGCAAGCGCGAACGCGGTCGGCTTGATTATGATGATCTGATTTTGGAGGCGCGTGCCTTGCTTGAGGCCGAGGGCGGTGCATCCTGGGTGATGTTTAAGCTTGATGGTGGCATTGATCATATTCTGATCGATGAGGCGCAGGATACCAATCCGGAGCAGTGGGAAATTATCGCTGCCCTTGCGGAAGAGTTTTTTGCTGGTGAAGGTGCCCACGATGCGGAACGCACCTTGTTTGCGGTCGGTGATCCCAAGCAATCAATCTATAGTTTTCAGCGTGCGGACCCTGAGGCGTTTGAGCGAATGCGGAGTTATTTCCGGGGACGGGCGACAGAGATCGGTAAGCTTTGGGAAGATGTCTCTCTCGATATTTCCTTCCGGTCGGCGGCTTCGGTCCTTCAAATGGTCGATACGGTCTTTTCCCAAGAAGAAGCACGTCCCGGTGTGGTGGAGCCCGAGAGTATTTTGCATCATGAAGCTTTTCGGATTGGTCAGGCGGGGATTGTCGAGTTATGGCCACCCGTGGTTCCGGAAGAGGTGGAGGAGTTGCAACCCTGGTCGCCGCCGGTGGTGGCGAGGTGGGGCAAGGACCCGCAAACGCGTCTTGCAGATGGTATCGCCGCGCAAATCCGCACTTGGATCGACCAAGGCGAGATACTAAAAAGCAAAAACCGTCCCCTGCGGCCTGGTGATATCATGGTGCTGGTCCGTCGCCGCGGTGCCTTTGTTGAGAAACTGGTTCGAGCGCTTAAAAGAAACAACATTCCTGTTGCCGGCGTCGACAGGATGGTGCTGAGCGAGCAGCTGGCGGTTCGTGATCTCATCGCGCTCGGTGAATTTTTGTTATTGCCGGAAGACGAGTTGAATTTGGCGACTGTTCTCAAGGGACCCATGATCGGTTTCTCTGAAGATGAATTATTCGACCTTGCTTATGACCGGGGCGATGAAAATTTGTGGTCAGTCCTTCGGCGACGGCAAGATGAGAAGCCAATTTACACCCAGGCAATGGACGAACTCTCTACGCTTTTGGCGAGGACAGATTTTACACCACCCTTTGAACTCTTTGCCGATATTCTGGGAAATCGCGGTGGACGCGAAAAGTTGTTGGGTCGCCTCGGGGCGGATGCCAATGACCCGATAGATGAATTTCTGTCACTGGCATTTGATTACGAACGCAATCAGGTGCCGTCTCTTCAAGGGTTTCTACGGTGGCTCGATACGGGTGATGTTGAGGTTAAACGCGACCTTGAACAGGCGACCCGCGATGAAGTGCGGGTTATGACCGTCCACGGCTCGAAGGGATTGCAGGCCCCTGTCGTCTTTTTGCCTGATAGTTTGCAGGTGCCAAGTCAGGCGCCACGGCTTCTCTGGAATGCTGATGGCATGTTCTTGTGGCCACCGCGTCGCCGCTTTGCCGAGACGCAATGTGAAGCCGCCCTGGCCGCCGCTTCAGAGACGCGGGATCGTGAGTACCGGCGATTGCTTTATGTGGCCATGACGCGGGCCGAAGACCGGCTGTATGTCTGTGGCTGGCACACCAGGCGCAGCGCCGCTAAAGGCAATTGGTATGAGTTAATCGAATCTGCGATGGAAAATGCTGGCGATGCGTTTGATTTCGATCTGACTGGCATTGCACCACAAGGCTGGCCGGGCACCGGGTGGCGGCTCGATAATCCTCAAACGGCTCCAGTTGACCAGGATGCTGAAATCGCGCCGATTGCAATTTCTGCCGGTGTCCTGCCGGATTGGGTAAAACGACTGCCACCGCCGGAACGAATTCCACCACGGCCTTTGGCGCCATCGCGGCCGGATGATCACGAGCCAGCAACGCGGTCGCCAGTCGGGGTTGGGAAAGAGGATTCTTTTCGCCGCGGTCTCATAATCCATCATCTGCTGCAACGCTTGCCGGAATTGCCTGTGAGTGATCGCGCTGTTGCGGCACAACGCTATTTGGCACGACCGATTCATGACCTGTCAGGAGATGATCAACAATCCTATGCCGAAGAGGTCCTCGCTGTGCTCTCCGATGCTGAGTTCGCCGACCTGTTCGGCCCGGGGTCACGTGCAGAAGTTCCGATTACCGGCAATCTTGGCATCCATGTCGTGGCTGGTCAGGTCGATAGATTGATCGTTCAAGATGATCGGGTTCAGGTGATTGATTACAAGTCGAACCGACCGCCACCAGGCGACGCAGTAGACGTATCACCAGTCTATTTGCGACAGATGGCGGCTTACCGTGCGGTTTTATTAGAGGCCTTCCCCGGCCGAACAATCGACTGTGCTTTGCTCTGGACCGATGCCCCGCACCTCATGAAATTACCTGCAGAATTGCTCGACGGGTATTTCGTTGATCAGGGCGCTTGACGGTTTCCATTTCGCTTCCTAATTTGATGGCAAGTGGGTAAACCGCAACTTTTGAAGTCTGAAAGGAAACCAAATGACTACTAAACCGATCTCGGATGATTCATTCGATTCTGACGTTCTGAAGGCCGATGGACCGGTTCTTGTTGATTTCTGGGCTGAATGGTGCGGTCCCTGCAAGCAAATCGGCCCGTCACTGGAAGAGATTGCGGCAGAGATGGATGGTCAACTGACTATCGCGAAAATCAACATCGACGAAAATCCGGAAACACCAACCAAGCTGGGTGTGCGCGGGATTCCGACATTGATGATTTTCAAGGATGGCGAAGTTGCGGCGACCAAAGTAGGCGCCCTGCCTAAAAGCAAATTGGTTGAGTGGATCAACGAGTCGATCTAATCACGCCTAAATATTGCGAGAGAATTTATGAGGCCCCGTCTTTTGGCGGGGCTTCTTCGTAGGCGAGTACCGCCCCGGCGAGATACAGCGAGCCGCAAATGAGAATACGCCCGGGCTTGTCGGCCTGAGCGACGACCCGCTGGAGTGCCTCTACAAAACCCTCCGATTCGCTGGTGACAATGCCATGTTGTCTGGCGGCTTCTGCCGTATTTGATGCGGAAAGACTCGCCTCTTCCCCGGGAATAGGAATCGCCTGCAGCGTATCAATGTGGCGAGCGAGGGGACTGAGAAATTCCTTCGGGTCGCGGCTATTTAGAAAACCGAAGATCAGATGCAATGGTTGGTCGTTCCATTGTTTGGCTACAGAGGCGAGGGCGTCGGATGCCGCAGCATTGTGACCACCATCGAGCCATAGCGACCAACCAGATGGTAAGAGATTTGCCAATGCGCCGTTGAGGCATTGCAGTCTGCCCGGCCAATGTGCGGTTTGGATGCCGTCGCGAATGGCATCGTCAGAGATGTCCAAGCGAGTAAGTTGTTTTGCCGCGATAGCGGCCGTAGCAGCATTGGTGATCTGATGTGCTCCTGCTAGTGAGGGTCGCGGTAATTCTAGTTCTGTCTCGCCCCGCTTGAGTAAAAACCCGCTGGCAGTATCAGAAAAAGACCAATCCTTTCCGTATGTTATGGTTGAAACACCCATTTCATTCGCACGGTCATGGATCACTTTTGAGGCGGCTTCTTGTTGCGGACCGATCACCGCGGCGACGCCAGGTTTGAGAATACCGGCTTTTTCAAAAGCGATTTCGGCAAGCGTGTCGCCAAGCCAGCTCATGTGATCCATCGAGACCGGTGTTATAATATTGAGGGTCGGTTTGTTGAAGATATTGGTGGAATCGAAGCGGCCTCCGAGTCCGGTCTCGATCAACGTGACGTCGGCGGGTTGTCGTGAGAAGGCAAGGAAGGCAGCGACCGTCGTAATCTCGAAAAGGGTAATTGGTTTTCCCGCATTGGCGGTTTCGCATTCTTCCAGAACGCCGAGCAGCGTTTCCTCATCGATGTCTTTTCCAGAAATCGATATGCGTTCGGCAAATCGGATGAGATGAGGTGATGTGTAGCAATTCACCGTCAGCCCAGCCGCTTCACAAATTGCTTTTAAGAAGGCGAGGGTGGATCCTTTGCCATTGGTGCCGGCAATGTGCACAACATTGGCCAGGGATTTTTCGGGATTGCCGAGAGTCGCTAGCAACGCCTCCGTTCGACCGAGAGAAAGATCTATCGCTTTGGGATGGAGCGCGCTCAGCCGATCGAGGACGACGTCACTCCGCAGCGGGGCGCTCTTCGGTGGAATTTTTGTCGTTACTGGCTTCTGGCGTATCGGATTTCTTCTTATTAGAAGCGGTTTTTAGCGGCACGACGTCGGCTGCCTCTCGGCTATCCAGCAATAGGTTTGAAATGCGGATCAACTCATCGCGTAGTTGGCGACGATGAACGACGCGATCAATCATGCCGTGTTCGAGAAGATATTCCGCGCGCTGGAAGCCCTCGGGCAGTTTTTCGCGGATAGTTTCTTCGATCACCCGCGCGCCAGCAAAACCGATTACTGCACCTGGTTCGGCAATGGCAATATCACCCAGCATCGCAAAGGATGCCGTTACACCACCGGTCGTGGGATCGGTAAGCACGGTTATATAAGGCAGCTTCGCTTCTTTAACTTCATCAACGGCAATGATTGTCCGCGGCATTTGCATCAGCGAGAGAATGCCTTCCTGCATGCGGGCACCGCCCGATGAGGTGAAGCAGATCAAAGGAGCCTCCTGCAGAACGGCGAGCCGGGCAGCAATAAGCAGGGACTTACCGAGAGCGAGCCCCATAGAACCGCCCATAAAGGCGAAATTCATGATGGCAACGACTACATTGCGTCCACCCATCTCGCCATGCGCGACGATCATTGCGTCTTCTTCGCCGGTTTTGCCGCGCGACTCTTTGAGGCGGTCGGTATAGCGCTTGAGGTCTTTGAACTTTAGGGGGTCGCCATTTAATTTGGGTAGTTCAACCCGCTGATACTCGCCGTTATCAAAAAGCAGGTCCAAGCGTTCGGTGGCCGGCAACCGCATGTGATGGCCACAATGGCTACAAACCCGCAAGGAGGCCTCAAGCTCGCGATGAAAGATCATCTGCTCACAGCTTGGGCATTGATGCCAAAGATTATCGGGAACGTCTTTCTTCTCGACGAGAGCCCGAATTTTAGGACGAACGTAATTTGTAAGCCAATTCATGACCGTGCGGTCCTCACACCTTGCGCAAGTTCACTAACGAATCTTAGCACGGAATTTACCAAATCGGGAGAGCCCTTTGTTTTGTCGCCTTTTTCGGCATTTTCCGCGATTACCTGAACAATTGCTGAGCCTACAACGGCAGCGTCGGCGACCCTGGCAATTTTCGCTGCTTGTTGCGGTGTTTTGATGCCAAATCCCACAGCAATCGGCAAATCGCTAAATTTTCGAATCCGGGTGACCGCGTCAGCAACGTTGCTGGTAGCGGCCGACTTGGTCCCGGTAATTCCAGCAATGGAGACATAATAGATAAATCCACTGGCGCCTCCCATCAGGGCGGGCAGCCGTTGTTCATCGCTGGTAGGTGTGGTTAGGCGGACAAAATCGATCCCGGCTTTATTGGCAGGGTCGCGCAGCTCGGCATCTTCCTCCGGCGGAACATCGACGATAATGAGCCCATCGACACCCGCATCAGCGGCGTCCTCGGAGAACTGCTCAACGCCATAGATATAGATCGGATTGTAGTAGCCCATGAGAACGATAGGTGTGTCGTCATCCTTTTCGCGAAATGACCGAACCATCGCCAGCGTTGCCTTCATATCTTGCCCGGCTTCCAGGGCTCGAAGGGACGAGGCCTGAATCGCGGGGCCGTCAGCCATTGGGTCGGTAAACGGCATGCCGAGCTCGATGATGTCAGCGCCGGCTCCCGGCAAACCTTCTATAATAGCGCTTGAGACTTCACGGTTGGGATCACCCGCGGTGATAAAGGTGACCAGACCGGCACGGCCTTCCGCGGCGAGGTGCTCAAATCGTGCCTTGAGCCGGGCTTCCTTGCGGCTCATAGCGTTACCCCGAGGGCCTCGGCGACGGTAAAGACGTCTTTATCGCCGCGTCCGCACATATTCATCACCAGCAAATGATCCTTGGGCAAAGTCGGTGCTATCTTACTGACATGAGCGAGGGCGTGGGATGGCTCGAGTGCGGGAATTATGCCTTCAAGTTTCGTGCAAAGCTGAAATGCTTCCAACGCTTCGTCATCTGTTATCGGGACATAGTTGACGCGCCCGGCATCGTGCAGCCATGAATGCTCAGGGCCAATGCCCGGATAGTCGAGTCCGGCAGAAATTGAATGTGCTTCGGTGATCTGACCATCTTCATCTTGCAGTAAGTAAGTACGGTTGCCATGCAGTACACCAGGCTCACCAGCGCTTAGCGACGCCGCGTGTTCACCGGTCTCGATGCCTTTGCCCGCAGCTTCAACGGCATAAATTGTGACCTCCTCCTCATCAAGGAAATCATAAAACAGACCGATTGCATTCGACCCGCCACCTATACAGGCGACAAGAGAATCTGGCAGCCGTCCTTCGGCTTCCATCATCTGCTGGCGGACTTCCTCGCCGATAATTTTCTGAAAATTCCTGACCATGGCGGGGTAGGGGTGCGGGCCCGCAACGGTACCAATGATATAGTAGGTATCGTCGACGTTTGAGACCCAATCACGTAATGCCTCGTTCATCGCGTCTTTGAGGGTTGCTGACCCAGACGTGACCGGAACAACCTCAGCGCCTAGCAATTTCATACGAAATACATTCGGAGCCTGTCGGGCAATATCTGTTTCGCCCATATAGACAACGCATCGCATCCCGAACAAGGCGCAGACAGTGGCGGTTGCGACACCGTGCTGTCCCGCACCGGTCTCGGCGATGATCCGCTCTTTGCCCATACGGCGCGCCAAAAGGATCTGGCCCATCGTATTGTTGATTTTATGCGCACCGGTATGGTTAAGCTCGTCGCGCTTAAAATAAATCTTGGCACCACCCAAATGCTCACTTAACCGGCTCGCGTGATATAGAGGGCTGGGACGACCAACATAATGTTTCAGATATTCATCAAGCTCTGCCTGAAAGGTCGGATCAGCTTGAGCCTCTTCATAGGCTTTTTCGACCGATAGGATCAGCGGCATCAACGTTTCGGCGACATACCGTCCGCCATATATACCAAAATGGCCGTCACTATCCGGTAGCGCCTTGAAGCTATTGGGTTTTTCGTCAGAACTTGTCGTCATAATTGGGCCAGAGTCTAGCAGAGTGATTTATCGCGTGACAGCGTTACCGGGTTATACCTTGCGATTACGGCAAGGCAAGAACGGTTTCTAAGAACGCGCCGATCAGCTTGGTGTCTTTTTTACCCGGAGCAGACTCAACACCTGAGGAAACATCGACCGCCTGTGCACCGCTAATACGCACTGCTTCGGCAACGTTGTCCGCATTTAACCCCCCTGACAGCATCCAGTTATCCTGCCAGGGATGATCCGCAAACAGGCTCCAGTCGAAGGAAATGGCGTTACCGCCAGGCAGGGCATTCTCCAAATTCTTTGGAGCTTTGGCATCAAAAAGGATCTGATCAGCGACGTCGCTATAGCGGCCGATGTTCTCAAAGTCTTCAGCCGTCTCTATATGAATAGCCTTCATAACCGGTAAGCCCGTTGCATTTTTAATCGCCGCGACGCGTTCAGGCGTTTCCTTACCATGGAGTTGGAGCACCTCTAGTGGGGTTTGCTTCAGGATGTTGGCCAATTGGTCGTCATCAATATCAACAAACAGCCCAACCTTTTTGATGGATTGCGGAACCATGGCTGCCAAAACTGCAGCCTCAACATTGGTTACGGCACGCGGTGACGGCGGGTAAAACACCAAGCCGATATAGGATGTGTCACCGTCAATTGCTGCTTGCATGGCATCCGACGTATTGATGCCACAGATTTTTGCCTGAACTGTCATCGTATTTTGCGCAATCGCCTTAAAGGGCGGCAGTAATTTCGCCTGCAATTCGGTCAGCGGCGTTTCTGGGGTCGTCTGATTGTGTGATTGGCCGTCCAATAACCAGGAAATCTGCACCAGCCTTAACCGCATCGGCCGGCGTCATGATGCGTTTTTGATCATCGGTTGATGCCCAGGCTGGGCGGATACCGGGGACAACCAAGAGACAATCTGGTCCAAGCTCTTTCCGCAATGCGGCTACTTCTTGTGGGGAAGCGACCAAACCATCAGCCCCACTGTCACGCGCTAGTTTGCCAAGCCGTAGAACCTGATCAGCGACGGGCGGTTTCTGACCCATCTGAACAAGATCATCTGCTGCAAGAGATGTCAGGATTGTCACAGCGAGAATACGAGGGGGTTCCTCCTGCCCTTTTGCCTCAACCGCGGCGCGAACCATGGCTGAGCCTCCTGATGCATGGATGGTCAACATGTAACAATTCAGGCTTTTGGCAGCATTGATTGCGCCAGCAACAGTATTGGGAATGTCATGATATTTTAGATCAAGGAATATACGTTGCCCGAGCTCTGAAATTCGGGCCACGCCATCCGGCCCATTGGCGGTAAAAAATTCCTTGCCGAGTTTAAATCCACCGACAGCACCCTTCAGAGCTTCAGCCAACTCAACCGCCTGACCAAGATCAGTGGTATCGATGGCACAAAAAATTCGTTCAGCGGGTGTTAGAGATTCCATGGCTCAATCTTTATCGGCGTAAGGTATTTTCCGGCATTATACAAGCATCCGCTGACCGTCCGGCAACGGGCCTCTTATAAGTCTTCGTTTAAAACCAAACGGCGTCCAGAGTTAGCCGTCTCTGCTTGCGGGATTTGGGTTGGCGCAGGCCTATCTTCAGCTGCTTTTTCAAGGGCATCTGCCCGTTTCCGTTGGGTTCGCGCCTGCCATTTTAGTTTTTGCCGGGCAAATGATGATAGCCCGGCGCCAATTATCAGCCCAAGAGCCATGGCGCCAAGGATGACGACAAAGAGTGGTGGTTCGGGGGCAAAGGGCAGGGGTGAAAGGTCAATTTTCGTTGGCGCCCGATTGGCGACCGCAAAAACCGCCACAATTCCGATGACTATTGCGAGAAATAAACGGGTGATTATGCGAAACGCTGAGCGCATTAAATTTCCCGTAGATTAAAGGTCACGTCGCTGCCGACGATCAGACAATCAGCCCTGTGGCGTGTTGAGCCAAATCCGTAGATCTTTACCTACCTTGAAAAACGGTACGGATTTACGTGCGACAAATACTGTTTCGCCGGTACGGGGGTTTCGCCCGGTACGTGAATCACGGTTTTTAACAGAAAAAGCCCCAAAACCCCGTAATTCGACGCGGTCACCCCGCGACAACGCTGTAGAGACTTCATCAAAAACGGTCGACACAATGCGTTCGACGTCACGCTGATACAAATGCGGATTTTTTTCCGCTAACCGTATAATCAATTCTGACTTGGTCATTACACCCCGCCTCCGGATTGCCAGAAACAGCGACCCCCCCGGTGCTGTTTGATGGAACCATTACTGCAACCAAGGGTGCCAGACGGAAACCAGCCCGTCAAGGATAAGTCTTTCTGAAATCGAGGTTTTTTGAATTAGCGAGGTGGCATATTCGAGCCAGTCTTCGACCTCACGGCGGATACGAATATCGCGTATAGGCAGTGATTTGGTGATCTTCTTCTCTTTGACGAGCCAGCTCTTGGCGTGTCGTTCGCCGCCAATAGCGTCGATGAGTCCGTTCTTGAGTGCCATCCGACCGGTATAGACGCGACCGTCCGCGAGATTACGGACTTTTTCGAGTTTCATGTCGCGGCCTTTGGCCACCATATCGACAAACATTGCATACATGTCGTCGACGAGCAGTTTCGTGGCGGCTCGAACTTTGGGGGTAATTTTGGAAAATGGTGATGGTTCGGCCTTTAGAGGCGCGCTCTTGATGGCCTCAAATTTGATGCCGAGCTTGTTAAGGAGATCAGTTACTTCGGCGGTTTGAAATAGCACGCCGATTGATCCGGTGACTGTTCCCTCGCGGGCAATAATGCGATCTGCCGCGACCGCGATCATATAGCCGGCGGAGGTAGCAAGCTCATCCATAACCGCGATAACAGGCTTTTCTTTACGGACACGATTGAGCGCCTGGTAAAGCGCCTCACCGCCAACAACGGTGCCGCCAGGTGAATTGATACGAACAATGAGAGCTTTTATGTCATCATCCTTACGAACTCTTTCGATTGCGGCGAGCCGCTTGAGATCATTGTGGATGACGTTCTTGATGGTCAACCGAGCGATATAGTCGCCGGATTCAACACCGGAATATTTGTAGATACCGGCGGTAACGGCTGCCACTATCGCGAAAATGGCAGCCGTTCGCCAGAAGGTTATCCGTCGCTTTAAGCGACGACGGTCAATAAGATAATCAGCGTCCATGGCTAATTCCTGGGCTAAGTCCTGTTCGCCCTACTGATTATCGAGAAGAATTTCTTAGTCCTTCTTCTCGGTTTCTTCGTTGTCTTCAGAAGCAGGTTCCTCTGCGGGAGCTTCTTCAGATTCTGCTTCCGCTTCGGGTGCTGCCTCTTCAGCGGGCTGTTCTTCGGCAGGCTCATCGGCCGCCGTCTCTGCAACAGGTTCTGCGTCAGCTTCGGCCGTGTCGTCGTCGTCGGCACCGGCCTTTTTCATCGCAGCGCCAAGAATGTCACCAAGGCTCGCTCCGGAATCCGAAGACCCGTAATGTGCCATAGCTTCTTTCTCTTCTTTGATCTCATGCGCCTTAACCGAGAGGCTCAGCTTGTGCTCACGACGGTCGATATTGGTGACCTGAGCGTCGATACGGTCGCCAACGGCGAAGCGGTCAGGACGCTGTTCACTACGTTCGCGTGATAGATCAGCCCGGCGGATAAAGCCCTGCAGACCACCGGAAACCGTAACTTCCAGGCCACCATCGGTGACACCACTTACTGTACAAGTTACAACCGCGCCTTTCTTAAGGTCACCGGTAGCTGATTCAAACGGATCGTCGGTCATCTGTTTGATGCCGAGTGAGATACGCTCTTTTTCGATATCGATGTCGAGGACCTTGGCTTTCACCATGTCGCCCTTGGTATAATCAACAACTGCCTCTTCGCCGGATTTCTCCCACGACAGGTCCGATAGATGGATCATGCCATCGATTTCGCCAGGCAGGCCGACAAACAGGCCAAACTCGGTGATGTTTTTGATCTCGCCTTCGATCTCGGTTCCGACCGTGAAGCTTGATTCGAAGTCCGTCCACGGATTTTCCTGAGTCTGCTTAATGCCCAGTGAAATGCGCCGCTTACTTTGATCGACGTCAAGAACCATGACTTCGACTTCCTGGCTGGTCGAGATGATCTTGCCAGGATGGACGTTTTTCTTGGTCCAGCTCATTTCCGAAACGTGGACAAGGCCTTCGACGCCCGGTTCAAGCTCAACAAATGCACCATAATCAGTAATGTTGCTGACCCGACCGGTGAAGACGCCTTCAATAGGATACTTAGTTTCAATGCTGTCCCAAGGATCAGCTTCGAGCTGTTTCATGCCCAGTGAAATACGCTGGGTTTCGGCATTGAAGCGAATAACCTGGACGTTCACCGTCTGGCCGACCGTCAAAACCTCGCTCGGATGATTGATCCGGCGCCATGCCATATCGGTGACATGCAACAGACCATCTACGCCGCCAAGATCGACAAACGCACCATAATCGGTGAGGTTCTTGACGATACCTTCGATGACCTGGCCTTCAGTAAGACCAGCCAGCAGTTCGTTACGCTGTTCGGCGCGGGATTCTTCCAGAACGGCACGACGTGAGACAACAATATTGCCGCGACGGCGGTCCATTTTGAGAATCTGGAATGGCTGTGGTGTACCCATTAGCGGGTTAATATCGCGGACCGGCCGGACATCAACCTGACTGCCGGGGAGGAAGGCAATTGCGCCTGAAAGATCGACGGTAAATCCGCCTTTGACGCGACCGAAGATTGATCCCGTAACGCGTTCCTGATCGTTGAAAGCTTTTTCCAAAAGGGTCCAGGCTTCCTCGCGGCGCGCTTTTTCGCGCGACAGCATGGCCTCGCCCTGACTGTCTTCCATTCTTTCAAGATAAACATCGACGATATCGCCGGATGTAATTTCCGGTGCGGCACCAGGCACACCAAATTCCCGAAGGGCTACGCGGCCTTCAGATTTCAAACCAACATCGATTAGAACGGAGTCGCCTTCAATGGCAATAACCGTACCTTTAACGACCGTACCTTCAGAGTTCTCGCCTTCTCCAAAGGTTTCCTCAAGCATGCCAGCAAAATCTTCATCGGACATTACGACATCTGCGTCGGGATTCCCTAACTCAATAGCCATTCGTATTATAAACCGTTTCCTTCCATCAGCCCTGTGATCAGGGCCTGTTCCAAGGTCGCACACGGGTTGGTCCCCATTGGACCGCTTCCCTACCCTTGCGCTCTTGTTACGCCTTGGACTGGTTCCGCTTACTGATAAACTCTAATGCGGTCGTAAACGCGGCATCCGCATCCATCTTGGTGGTATCCATGATGAAGGCATCGTCAGCCGCTACCAATGGCGCGACACTTCGGGAACTATCCCGGGCGTCTCGCTCCCGCATATCTTGCAGAACGCGCGCATGTATAGCCTCATCGCCCCGTTCTAGCAACTCTTTAACCCGCCTGGTTGCTCGCACCTCAACATCGGCATCTACATAAATTTTATGGTCAGCATCAGGGCAGATGACAGTACCGATATCCCGACCATCGAGAACAGCCCCGGCGGCACTCTCCGGTGGGTTTTTGGCGAAATTCCGTTGTTGTTCTATTAACGCCGTTCGCACCGCTGGCATCGCGGCAACCTTGCTGGCGCGCTGGGTCACCTCTTCGTCGCGGAGCGCCGAGTTCTCCATCGTAGCGGCAGTTATCGCGTTAACCGCAGTAATGGCCATTTCTTCGGTGATCTCGTCTGTGTCGGGATAGAGCGACAAGGTCATAAAGCCAGTTGCCCGATATAGCAGGCCGGTGTCGAGATAGGCATAGCCAAGCTGTCGGGCGAGGCGGCGGGCTAAGGTGCCTTTACCGCTGGCAGCGGTGCCATCAATAGCGATAACAGGTGTTGTCACATGTGTTCCCCGATTTTGGCGCCGAGCCCGTTCATAAGTGCAATAAAAGACGGGAAACTTGTAGCGATATGGTCTGCGTCGTCGATGGCAATGGGGTCCTTTGAGATCATTCCAAGTACCATAAATGACATGGCGATCCGATGATCCATGCGGGATTCTATTTCAGCACCGCCAGGAATATTGCCGGGCGACCCTGTAACGATTAGGTCATCACCATCAATTTCTACAGTAATCCCACAGGCGTTGAGCCCGTCGGCAATTGCTGCGAGGCGATCACTTTCCTTAACCCGTAATTCTGCGAGACCCTGCATCCGTGTGACGCCATTTGCTGCTGCTGCAGCAACAGCCAGGATCGGATATTCATCAATCATTGAAGGGGCGCGTTCCGGTGGTACGACAACACCAGTTAAAGAACTTGTTTTTACAACCAGGTCAGCGACCGGTTCACCCGCTTGATCACGAGCGTTGGCAATGTCGATAGCCGCCCCCATCTCACACAACGTATCGATTAAGCCAATCCGCAACGGGTTGAGGCCGATGTTTTTAATGGTGACTTCTGCGTCTGGTGTGATCAGCGCTGCAACAAGAGGAAATGCAGCCGAGGATGGGTCGCCTGGTACAACGACCTCTTTGCTTTCAAGCTCAGGCTGCCCGGTCAGTGTAATAACCCGTCGGTCGGTTGCTTCGTCCGTTACGGTCACGGTGGCGCCAAAGTGACGCAACATCAGTTCTGTATGATCGCGGCTCGGGCGGGTCTCGATGACGCTCGTTTCGCCCGGTGTGTTTAGCCCAGCGAGCAGAACGGCGGATTTGATCTGTGCGGATGGCACCGGCAATGCGTACGTAATCGGCATGGCCATTCGGGCACCGATGACGGTCAATGGCATTTTGTCACCATCGCGGGCAATGACTTGTGTCCCCATCTGGCTCAGCGGTGTGGCGATCCGCCCCATGGGTCTGGTGCGAAGTGAATCGTCACCAGTGAACTGAACCTGGATCGGATGTGTTGCGACGAGCCCCATGAGCAAGCGGGCCCCGGTTCCGGAGTTTCCGAGATCGAGGACATTGTCTGGTTCTCGCAACCCGCCGACACCGACACCATGTACGCGCCACAAATCATCTGTCTCACGCTCGATGGTGACACCCATGGCTTCGAGGGCGGCGGCCGTGCATAGAACATCGTCACCGAGCAGCAAGCCACGGATCACTGTTTCGCCGACCGCCATGCTGCCGATCATCAACGCCCGGTGCGAGATCGACTTGTCGCCGGTGACGATAACGTCGCCCTTAAGACCGCTTACCGGTGCGGAGACCAGCCCCGTCATGCCCTAATCCTTTCTTAGCAATTGGCCAGATATCACTGTCTGGCCAGCTACTATTTATTCGACGGGCAGTCTGTAGCACATCAAACACCCATCACAATAGATTAAGCAGGGTGCAATTTTGCTTTTGACAGGCTATGCGGATCGTGGCATTGGCAATTCATAATTTATTTCTGTTCCACGGAGGTTGATTTGGCGAAGCCCGAATGGGGTGAAAAACGGACCTGTCTGGACTGCGGCGCAAAGTTCTATGATATGCAGCGCAGCCCAATCGTTTGCCCGACATGTGATACTGAATTTGTTCCTGTTGTTACGGGGCGCAGTTCGCGCGCTAAGGCGCCTGCACCGGCGCCCAAGCCGGAGCCCAAGAAGCCAGCAGTGGCGGATGAAGATGCCGCTCTGGTTACTGACGACGACGATGAGGAAGATCTGCCGGACGATCCCGCGTTGGATATCCTCGATGATGACGCTCTGATCGAAGATGCGTCGGATCTTGGTGGTGCCGATGATGTGCTCGACGGGATCGAAGGCGGACCGGAAAAACCGGACGATCCTGCAAGTTCGTAAGCGGAACTGATCTTAGCGGACCTATTCGATAATTAGGTCTTGCCTCTGGGACCTCAGTTTCAGTAGGTTCCGCGTCAACGCCGCACCGGTGGCGGCTAAACGGGTCTCTTGTGGCTCGCCGGTACAGAATTTGGGGCCATAGCTCAGTTGGGAGAGCGCTTGGATGGCATTCAAGAGGTCGTCGGTTCGATTCCGTCTGGCTCCACCAAATTGAAAAGGGTCCTGCTGTTATGGCAGGGCCCTTTTTGGTTGACCCGACGTCTGTTCATTGGACGTTGATCCCGATAGCCGGGTAGACTGGCGGCAGTCTTGTAGAGGAAAAATCACGGCGCCTGATGCTCAACCAACCCCCTCGTGAATCTGTCTGGCTATCTTGTGTCTACGTTGTTTTATGCGCGGTGGCGATCTTTGCCACAGTGCCGCTGGCGCGTGCCATTACCGAATTTCTGGACCAGTATGTCGACGACACTATTTTTCTTGTTCTGGTATTTGTCGTTTTTGCGGGTGCGGCTTTTTGCGTTGTCCGAAGTCTGATTCGGCAGTCAGGAACAAGTATCTCGTCCTATTTGTGGCTTGGCGGTGTCGCGGTCGTCTTTGGGACCTATACTTATAGCCTGCGAGATAATGCTGTCGAGGCGTTGCACTTTATTGAATATGGTCTCCTCAGCCTGCTGATTTATCGCGCGCTGAGCCACCGGGTGCGGGATAACAGCATCTATCTGATTGCTCTCTGTCTCGGCTTTATTGTCGGTGCACTGGATGAGGCGATCCAGTGGTTAACGCCGCACCGCGTATGGGACATGCGTGACATCCTCCTGAATAGTGTTGCCGTGGGGCTCATGCTGATCGCTATCGGTTTGGGATTAAAACCGGCGATCATAGGGCCCGGATTTGGGGTCAGAGGTGTTGTTCTTTTCCACCGAGCTCTCGCACTGGCAATTTTTTTATTTGGCGTGTGCTTATTGAATACGCCGCCGGTGATCGATCTTTATATCGATAAGATTCCTGGCATGTCACATGTACGTGGCAAGTCGAGCCAGATGGCTGAGTATGGCTATCTGCACCATGATCCCGAAATCGGCAGCTTTCGGTCACGCTTTACGATTGAAGGTTTAAAGAAACAAGACGCGTCTCAGGCCAAGCGGGCGGCGCAGGTTCTCGATCAATACCCTGATGTGCCGCTCTATCCTGACTTTTTCAAAAAATACACCGTCATCAATGATCGGTTTATTCATGAGGCAGGCGTTCATCTGTTCCGGCGTGAGAAATATCTCAACCGGTTTCTTGATTACGATGGAAGGGTTTCTCAAAGCAAGCGATACAAAAGAGCTGTTCTAATTGCCTGGCGCGAGACAAAGATTTTGGAAAAATATTATACTAAAACACTGTCCCTATCCTGGTATCAAATTTCGCCGAAAAAGCGGGCCTTGCTAAACGCCGCCCATAATTCCGAAACAACTTATGAAAGCCCAGTGAGTAAATCTTTGATTACAAAGGTGACATATCAGCAAGTGGCGTGGGGTGTCGCCGGGTCTATCATCTTGCTGCTGGGTGGGAGTGTTCTTTACAGCCGGCGCAGAAATGACAAAGCTACAAACCTTGGTGAAGTGTAGCGGGAGTGCGGGCAGTGATTAACCGTCGAACGATATTAGGAGGCCTCGGCGCAGGTGCGGTGACGCTGGCGACGTCTTGGCCGCGCCGATTGAGTTGGGCGGCAGAGGGTGCCAAACAAGGACAGCTACGCTTTGCATTCTTTACCGACGTGCATGCCCGGACCGAATTGGGAACGCCGGTGGCCATGGCCAAGGCGGCGCGAACAATTAATGCACAAAAACCTGATTTGGTTATCGCCGGCGGTGATTTGATTACCGATGGGTTTACCTCGTTGCCGGAGCAGGTCGCGCCGCGTTGGGATGTCTATATGAAAATGCACAATGCTATCGGCGGTGATGTGCACGCAACCATCGGCAATCACGATTTGGTTGCAGCCAATCCAGCAGATGGATCGAAACCAAGCGCTGATCCGCGTGCTGAATTTCGCAAACGTCTAAAACTGGACCAGACCTACTACACCTTTGATGCCATGGGGTACCGGGTGTTTATCCTGGACTCGATCAATGTCATCCGTGGCAAATTGCATTATCAGGGGCTGATCGATCTGCCGCAAATGGAATGGCTGCGTGAAGAGCTGGCGAAGACACCCAAGGATATGCCGATCGTTATGGTCAGCCATATCCCACTTCTGACCGCGTTCTATGGTGCGACACGTGGAGCGCTTGAAGGCGGTAAACCCAATCGCGTCATGGTCAATAGTCGCGGCGTCCTCGATCTGTTTCGCGACCATAATCTGTTGCTGGTGCTGCAGGGTCATTTGCATGCCCAGGAAATAATCCGCTGGCGTAAAACGACATTCATTACCGGTGGGGCTGTCTGCGCCAAATGGTGGCGCGGCTCCTGGTACGGCACCGAAGAGGGCTTCAATGTCATCACCCTCAAGGAAAACCATGTCGATTGGGAATATGTCGATTATGGCTGGGAAGCCCAGAGACCTTGATCTAAAGACCCTGATTTCTGAGAAACCCCAGCTTAGAAGTTACTCTGCGGCGAGCGCTGTTTCGGTTTGATTTTTTTGACCGACGAGATCGGCAATCGTTTTGCCGTCTAATGTGTTCTGTTGGGTGCTATCGAGAGACGTTAAGATAGCTTCCAGCGACGGCGGCGTTTTGACGCTGTCTGGGGATAACGTACCGGCCTCGCCTTCCGCACGAAGAATATTCAGAACATCCGAGATTTTGATGGATGCGGGCGCGCGTGTTGGTAGCCATTGTGGGGGATTATCTCCTGTGGCAACGATAAAATTTTCCTCAGTAAGGAGCTGGATTAAGTCGCTGACGGTTTCGTTTCGCAGGCCGATTCGTTGCGCGAGCTGTGTGGTCGTTGGACGATCACGTTCGGTGAAATAGTCGGCTGCTATTTCCGTCATTATGATTAACCCTGAACGTTCTCTCATTCGGGGGCTCAGGATGAGATTGCTGCGCTCTAAGGTAACGCGGTCAGGATTCTGGTGATAAAAGGCGACACTTGCCCCGACCAAAAGAACCAGCCAAGCGATATAGAGCCACAACATGAAAAAGATCAGGGCAGCGAAGGCAGAGTAGATCGCAGTGTATTGGGCTGAAGAGACAACAAAGGCGGTAAAAGCCCAGCCCGCGACATGCCAGAGAACACTGGCGATAGCGGCGCCGGTCACCGCGGATAATACCCGCACCCTTGTGTTGGGCATAAACACGTAAATAAATGTGAAGGCAGCGATCACCAGTAAGACGGGGACCAGGGAGCCAGCGATATTGATGACCGCGCCGATCGGCTCGACCGATGACAGAGATGTAACGATCCGGTGGTTCATGAGCGAGGCACTAATGCCCAGAGAGGTAAAGACCAGGACCGGTCCGATAATGATGACAGTCAGATATCCTGAAAAACGTTGTGCCAATGGCCGAATTTGCGGGACATGCCAGATATAATTGAAAGCGTCTTCTATTTTTTGCATCAATGAAATTACGGTGTAGAGCAGCAAGGCGAGACCAAGGGACCCCAGTACACCGGCTTTAACGTTGCCAACGATCTCGATGATCTTCTCGCCGACCGCCATGCCTTCGGCGCCGAAATTTAGCAGCGACCGCATCATGGCCGTTTCGAGCTGCTCATGAACGCCGAAGCCCTTGAGGACCGAGAAGCTTACGGCCAGCAACGGAACTATGGACAGAATTGTCGTATAGACGAGGCTCATGGCGCGAAGATTGAGATCGCCCCGGCTGATATCAGAGATAACGACCCAACAGGTTCGCGCACTGTGTAGACCGACATTTGGCCAGTAATTCAGTGAGTTGATCTCAGGCTTCCAGACCCAAGATCGGACTAGTTGTGGCAGCAGCCAAAAATCTTTCATCTCATTCACTCGATTGCGAAGGGTGGTTCTTAGACGACACCACCGAGTTTGAATTATGGGCTAAAAGTTGGCGTTTGGCGCCGACTTTATCTTGTTCTTTTTGCAGCGGATCCCCATATAAAAGGCCGCATGGTGCCCGAATGGGGCCAAAAGGGCATTTCGTTAGGGACCAAACTTACGGAATGTCAGACCATAACCTGCTCATTTGGAGAGGTGCAATGACCCGTATGTCGCTTTTTAACAGCCCGTTTCTTCTTGGCTTTGATGAACTTGAAAATTTGTTGGACCGGACCGCGAAGGCGTCATCTGACGGATATCCACCTTACAATATTGAACAAGTGGCTGAAGATGGTTTGCGAATTAGTCTCGCCGTCGCCGGCTTCAGCGATGAAGAGTTGAGTATTGTCGTTGAGGATCGGCAGCTCGTTATCAAAGGGAAACAAAGCGACGACGCGCAGCGAATTTATCTGCATCGTGGGATTGCTGCCCGGCAGTTCCAAAGGTCTTTCGTGCTCGCTGAAGGCATAAAAATTACCGGCGCTTCGCTTAATAGCGGCCTGCTCCATATCGATTTAGTGCGGCCGAAAGTCGAAGTACGAAAAAAGGTTATAAAAATTAATTCCGAGGCAAGCACATCGCGTGCCTCGGATGATCAGACCATTGATGTCGAGACCAAGAACGCGGTTTTATAGAATTAGGTTTTAAGGCTTGGCTTAGGCTGCGTTGGCCTGGGTTTTGTTCAGTAGCAATTTGCGAAGTCCGCCATCGTCTTTTGCCGCCCGTAGTTTTTTGCACATATCCGGGTCGCGAAACATGCGCGAAATACGCGCCAGGGCCTTTAGGTGATCAGCGCCAGCATTCTCTGGCGCTAGTAACAGAAAGACCATATCAACTTCTTGGTCGTCGACAGCTTCAAAATCGACAGGTTGCTCAAATTTAGCGAATACACCGTACAAGCGATTGAGATCGGGGTGTTTGCCATGCGGGATTGCCACGCCCCGCCCGATTCCAGTGGTGCCCAATCGTTCCCGTTCGAGCAGAACGTCAAATATCGCACGGTCGCTCAGCCCGCTAACTTTGGAAGCCTGTGCTGCGAGTTCTTGAAGCGCCTGTTTCTTGCTTGTCGCGCGAACCGTCGACAAAACACTCTCGGGCGTGAGTAAATCGCAAATTTCCATTATATTTTTGTCCTTGGCGCCTTGGGTGTCAGCTATGATTTAGTATTGGCGGTCGGGGTTGGGTCAACCCAGCCGATATTGCCGTCAGCACGTCTGTATACAACGTTGATGCCGCCATGGGCTTTATTCTGAAAGACCAAAGCCGAGCTGTTATTGACGTCCATATGCATGACCGCTTCGCTGACAGTTAGGTCTAAAATCGTCGTCGACATCTCGGCGACGATTACAGGGGCGCCATCGTCACTACTGGTTTCATCTTCGTCAGGATTATTCTCAATGACGTATTTCTGGGCTTCGAAAGCAGCTAAATCCGGCGCCCTGCTGCGATGGTCGTTGAGCCGTCTTTTATACCGGCGCAACTGTTTGGCGATCCGCTCGAGAGCGGTTTCAAAGGACGCATAGGGTTCTTCCGTGGTCGCCCTGCCATGCATTTTAATGTTGCGGCCGATATGGACAACGATATCTGTCCGAAACTGCTTTCCGTTACCTTCTTTGGTCAGAACAACGTTGGCATCCAGCGCATGATCGAAATATTTTTCGACGGACTCCGTTAGTCGCGTGTCGATATGCTGCGTCAGGGCTTCGCCAATATCGAGTTGCTTGCCTTTGATAGATAATTCCATTGGGAACCTTTGGGTACCGGTATGTTGTTTAGGGCCGTATCAACTCTGAACTTAAACCAAGCATAATTCCGGAGTATTGTCGGCGGCGGAAAATAGAGCCGCGCGCCTATAAAAGTCAACAAATAGCTTTGGTCGTTTTTTAACTTACTACGCGTGCAGCGTTTTCTCTCGTCGACGCTGTACCGAAGACGGGATATGCATCGCTTCGCGATATTTAGCGACAGTACGCCGCGCGATGTCGACACCTTCATTTCGCAAAATGCTGACAATTTTGTCGTCTGAAAGGACATTATCCAGAGATTCTGCGTCGATCAGATTTTTGATCTGGAAGCGGACAGCTTCAGCCGACGCAGCCTCGCCCTCAGAATTTTCACCCAGTGCAAAGGTGAAGAAGTATTTCAGCTCATATATGCCACGAGGTGTTGCGATATATTTGTTGTTGGTTACGCGGCTGACCGTGCTCTCGTGAATATCCAGCGCTTCACTGATCTCGCGCAGGACCAGGGGTTTTAAATATTGAACGCCTTTTTCAAGAAACGCCTCTTGGTGGCGTACGATCTCTGCCGCGACCTTCATGATGGTTTGCGCCCGCTGGTGCAGGGCTTTGACGAGCCAGTTGGCTGACTGATAGCACTCGGCGATATAAACCTTATCTTTTTCTCGCAGGGACTGGCTGCTGATCTCCGTATGATACCGGTTATTGACTAAGACGCGCGGAAGCGTGTCGCTGTTCACCTCGATAAACCAACTGCCGTCTTTGCTACGGCGTACTGACACATCTGGAGTAACCGCTTGCGCAACAGAATGGTCGAACGTCATTGCGGGTTTTGGATTGAGCGCTTGGATCTCTTTGACCATCTCAGCAATGTCTTCATTGTCGACGCCGCATAAACGCCGCAATGTTTTGAAATCCCGTTTGGCCAGGACGTCGAGATTTTCAACGAGAGCCTGCATTGCGGGATCATAACGATCTAGCTCCCGCAGCTGGAGCGCTATGCACTCTGACAGATCCCGGGCAAATGCACCGGCAGGATCAAACCGTTGGACGGATTGCAGCGTGCGTTCGACACGGTCTAGCGGCGACCCTAGCATTGACGCAATATCTTCTGTTGTTACCGTGAGGTAACCAGCATCGTCGAGTGAATCGACCATATAGACCGCGATCATTCGATCGGCGGGATCGAGCAAATCGACGTTAATTTGTTCGAGTAGGTGATCGCGCAAGGAAATTTCTTCGGCCGGCGCATTCTCAAGGGCTGGATTGTCGGAATCAAAACCGCCCGCACCGCGCACCTGCCAGTTGAGTGTATCAGTCTCCATAGCGGGCGTGGCATCGGCTCCAGAATCGCCGGACCACACATTTTCGTAATCGGCGTCTAGCCCTGCGTCATGTTCAAGCGCGATAGACTCGTTATCGACGAGCTCGCGCGAGTCGGGTTCCGCCGGCGCATCGCCGAAAGTACTGTCACTATCGAATGTATCGCCTGTCGCGACATCAGTCGCGTCGCCACCAGCATCGGTATCGTCGGTGGCGGTATCGGATTCAGATCCCGTGTTTCGATCTTCCTGGGGTTCTGCACCGTCATTATGCCCGTCGGTATCTTCGCGCTCGAGAAGTGGATTCTGCTCCAACTCCCGTTCCACATAATCCGACAGTTCGAGGTTGGACAATTGCAGCAGCTTAATTGCCTGCTGCAATTGTGGCGTCATGACCAGAGACTGGACCTGACGCAGATCCAACCGGGGGACCAAGGCCATAATCGTTACCTTACATACACTTAGTCGTGTTCATAACCGTCTTACAGGCTGAACCTTTCGCCAAGGTAAACACGCCTAACGTCTTTGTGCGTAACAATCTCGTCAGGCGCGCCTTCCATTAGAACTCTACCATCGTGAAGAATATAGGCCCGGTCGACGATGTCCAGAGTCTCGCGAACGTTATGATCGGTGATCAGGACACCAATACTGCGGTCTTTCAGGTGCGACACGAGGTCCCGAATATCATTGACGGCAATCGGGTCGATGCCAGCGAGAGGCTCATCGAGAAGAATGAAGCTGGGATCAGCGGCGAGGGCACGGGCAATCTCTACCCGGCGTCTTTCGCCACCTGATAGGGCTAATGCGGGCGTGCGGCGAAGATGTGAAATCGAAAACTCGGCTAATAGATCTTCGAGCCGGGTTTCACGTTGATCAGCGTGATCAACCGCTACCTCCAGAATTGCCCGAATATTATTTTCTACTGATAAACCCCGGAAAATAGAGGCTTCCTGTGGCAGGTAGCCTATTCCGAGCCGCGCCCGACGATACATAGGCAGGCCAGTTATATCGTTTCCATCAAGCGTGATCGTTCCATAATCCGGCGCAATGAGGCCGGTGACGATATAAAATGACGTTGTCTTGCCGGCCCCGTTTGGGCCGAGTAGCCCGACGACCTCGCCGCGTTGAACTGATAGAGAGACCTCACGCAAGACGGGCCGTTGTTTGTAGGATTTGCCGAAATTGTGGGCAACAAGTCCGCGATTATCCGCAACGAGCTGCGGTGTCGTCGTGTTGTCTCCGCTATTTGCGATACCAGGGGGTGTATACTCTGACGTCATATTACTCACACTAAACGCTTTGCTTTGCCGTGACTATTAACGAATTTAGTTAACGGTTTTGTTTCAGCTCTTTCGACTTCGGTCTTAAGTTCTTAGGTCCAAAAACGCCTCGCACCCGTCCCGGCCCACTACTCAACAAACGGCTGACCCCTGTATTCAAATCAATTTCAGCTGCATCGCCATTCAACTGGTCGGGCCCCCGAGTGATTTTAACACTGCCGCGCAGGACGACGATACCAGTCCTTGTATTGTACACCCCACGCTTGCCCCGGATGATTTCTTTGGGCGATGACACCAGGACGTTCTCATAGGCGTCAACACGCGTGACCTCATTCTTCCCCGCTTTGGTTTTCTTGAAATGGGCCGTCAGGATGTCAGCCCGCAATCGTTTATCATCTTTGATGGCGACCGCGTCACCGCGCGCGACGGCGATGGATTTTTTCTCCCAAAATTCCAAGCTACGGCGGGCAGAAATGTTTTCAGTGTCGGTTATTAGCCGCGGGTTACCGGTAAGAACGAAAATTCCTTTGGCGACGTCATAGACACCCTTGGTTCCATATGCGGTCTGACGTGGTGAGACGATACGAACATTGCCATCCGCATCAAGTCGCCAAATCTGAGTGCCGCCATCTTTTAGTTTCTCGTAATAGGCGGTCAATTGATCGGCATGGACAACCGTATCACCTTGTCTGGCTTTAGCATTACCCCGGGCGATGTATGCTTGAGCTTCTTGCTGCCACTCAATGCCGTTGTCAGCATCGATCTCGATTGGCGTATTTCGCGCTTGATTGGGGAGCCCGAGCCCTCCCTGCGCCAAGGCCGTATTATGCATCAAGCAAAATGTTGCGGCGAGGAGAATGATTTTGGCGTTATGGGTCATTTGCCCCGCCTTAGATTTAGCTGTTTTGACGTTGGATACAGGACCATTCTGCTTTTACCTGTGAAGATCATCGTCTTGCCGCGCTCGAGAACTCTGAAGCCTGAACCCTTAACGGTGCCGCCCGGCCCATGACCCGAAATAGGAACGTCACCAGTCGCCGTCCCCGCCGCCAAATTGATTTGGGCGACAGTTGTTTTTAGCTCGTATCCCGAATCGTGAAACAGGCTAACGGCCCCCTTAAGATCCAAAACTTCAGATTGCCGATTAAACTTACCGGTTTCCGCTGACAATGCCATCCAAGTTCCTGATTGCGCGGTTAAGTCTGCCTTTGGAAAAGCGAGGTCTACAAGGTTCGGGTCATCTTTCTGTTGAAACGCATTATCAGCGGTAAGATTAAATGGTCGCTGGTTAGAATCTGTACTGGAGAAACGTGGATTGACGATTTGTTGTCCGCCTGTGTCATGGATCGTGACTTTTGAGATGCCGAGCCGGAACCCCTTTGGTTTTTCCATGAGTTGGGGCCAGGCAATGACCAGCGTGACGATGGCGGCTGCCATCAAGGGAAGGCCGATCTTCATGAAGACGACAAATCGTGAATAGTTGCTGCTCGAACCGTCGAAGCTGCCGCTTGCAGGCGATGAACCTACGATGCGGGTGTCGTTCGATTTTGCATCGTGAGGTTGGGTCACCGATGTGTTCATGAAGCCGGGTCTTTAAACGATACCGGCGCGAAGCAGGTCGTGAATATGTAGGATTCCGGCCGGCTTCCCATCCGCTACGACAAAAAGGGCCGTTACCGGTCGTTCGTCTTGGTTCATCAATTTGAGCGCAGCCGCTGCGAGTTCATCCGGTTCCACCGTCTTGGGAGCGCCGGTCATGACGTCGCCTGCCAATTGATCAAGCAGCCCCTTATCCATGTGCCGCCGTAAATCACCGTCGGTAATGATACCCGCTAAATCCCCAGCATCGTCAACAATACCGACACAACCAAAACTTTTCTGGGTCATGATGAGTAGGGTATCTGCCATCGGCGTTGTGGTATCGACAATGGGGACCGCGTCGCCGCGATGCATGACGTCTGACACTTTTACAAAACGGCGACCCAACTGTCCGCCAGGGTGGAGAGCGTTGAAGTTCTCCGGTGAAAAACCTTGCCGTTCGAGTAAAGCGACGGCGAGGGCATCGCCGATGGCCAACATAACGGTGGTTGACGTTGTTGGTGCTAAATTTAGCGGACACGCTTCTTTGACGTTGGGCAGTACTAATGACACGTCGCCAGCGTTGTCCAACGAGCTGCCAGCGTGGCCGGTTATCGAGATGAGCGGAATTTCATTGATCTTTGTATGGGCGACCATATCTGAAAGTTCAGGTGTTTCCCCTGAATTTGATAGCGCCAGCAATACGTCTTGTTTGGTGATCATGCCGAGATCGCCGTGGCTCGCTTCACCAGCATTCACGTATTGAGCAGGGGTCCCGGTAGAAGCCAGTGTCGCAGCGATTTTGTTTGCGATATGGCCGCTTTTACCCATTCCGCTGACAATTACCCGCCCCGTAGCAGACGCCATAATGTCGAGGGCTTTGATAAAGGAATCATCCAAAACGTCAGCAAATTGGATTAACCCGGCTGCTTCGTCTTGAAAGACGTTTCTGGCGACCTCTAAATCAGAGAGTGTAGTATTTTCTTTTAAATCCGACGCCATTACCTTTGAACTTTCTAGACTCTTGGTGTGTGCTTTCGGAACACGAGATGTTCGGCTACCAGTCTACCTCTAAAATTGAATCGGCGGATAGCATCTTAGTGCCTTCTTAGGCAAATATAGCAGTGTCCGCCCAGACTCGCCGTTCAATCTTAATGAGCAAATATGTCTATTTCTGGCCAGCCCGCCAGATCGAGTTTGGCGCGATCTGTCAAAAACCCAAAACAGGCTGTCGCCAGATCTGTCCGTCCTTCGCGGGCCAGCATGCCATCGAGCTTCTCACGTAGCTGATGCAGGTACAGTACATCTGCTGCCGCATAGCTTAGTTGCGCCTCGCTTAAACTGTCGGCGCCCCAATCTGAAGATTGCTGCTCCTTGGATATTGAGATGTCGAGCAATTCTCGACACAGGTCTTTCAAACCATGCCTGTCGGTATAGGTTCGTGCCAGTTTGGATGCGATTTTAGTGCAGTAAACCGGCGCACAGGCGATCCCAAGATATTGCTGAATGACAGCAATATCGAAACGACCGAAATGAAACAGTTTTGTGACAGAAGGATCACTGATCAAGGCTTTGAGATTTGGCGCATCATACTGGTCTTTTGTGAAGCGGACGAGATGCGCATTTCCATCACCGGCTGATAATTGCATCAGGCAGAGTCGATCACGGTCCGGGTGTAAACCCATCGTTTCTGTATCAATTGCGACGCAATCGCCGAGATCGAGGTCGTCGGGTAGGTCGCCTTCGTAAAGATCAATCGTCATGACTACCAGATCACCCCTATAATCAGTGGCGGTTGGGATAAATGGTGCCCAGGAGAAGACTCGAACTTCCACGGCCTTGCGGCCACAGGTACCTGAAACCTGCGCGTCTACCAGTTCCGCCACCTGGGCACCGACGAGGAGTGGGTATTCCATAGGGGAAGGCAATGTCAACAGGTTTAAGCCTTCCGTTACGTCTTCACGATAAGACTTTGGTATGGCGCGTGGTGGGCTATATAGTGCCCCACACGATATCAGCCTTATGGGGCATAGTTAGGTTTGCGGTTTAGCCCGCGGAGGAGATCATGAAACATAACGTTGTAACGGTTTTTGGCGGTGCAGGCTTTGTCGGTCGCTATGTTGTGCGGGCGTTGGCGCAGCAGGGTGTACAGGTTCGCGTTGCGTGCCGTCGGCCCGAGGAGGCAATGCGTTGCAAGCCGATGGGTGACGTCGGGCAGATCGTTCCCGTCGCTGCCAATATTCGCAACACCGAGTCCGTCGCCGCCGCTGTTGCGGGGGCGGATGCCGTAATCAACCTGGTCGGTGTTCTCTACAAGCGGGGTCCGCAGAACTTTGATACGCTGCACGTTGATGGTGCCGATACCGTTGCTGCTGCGGCTAAGGCTGCTGGTGTGAAGCGGCTTATTTATGTGTCTGCAATTGGCGCAAATGTGGAATCAGAATCAGATTACGCACGTAGCAAGGCGCTGGGTGAGAAAGCCGTTGGCGAGGCATTCGAGGGTGCAACTATCCTTCGGCCTTCTATCGTATTTGGTCCTGAAGACGACTTCTTTAACCGGTTCGCGGCACTTGCCCGGCTGTCACCAGCGCTGCCGGTGATAGGCCCAAAGACAAAGTTCCAGCCCGTCTATGTTGGCGATGTGGCACAAGCTGTGTCGGCATGCTTGGCCGAGAAGGCGACTTCTGGACAGTGCTACGAGCTTGGTGGCCCGTCAGTACATACGTTTAATGAGTTAATGGAGATGATGCTGTCGGAGATTGGTCGGGACCGATTTCTGATTCCGGCGCCGTTCTGGGCGGCGTCAGCGAAGGCATTTTTTCTGGAACATCTTCGGGTTCCATTTTTTGTGCCTCAGCCCCTGCTGACTCGCGATCAGGTTCGGACTTTGAAATACGATAACGTCGTCGCTGAGGGTGCTCTTAACGCGCAGGATTTAGGAATTACGTCAACATCGCTCAACGCGGTATTACCGACCTACCTGCATCGGTATCGGCGAGCCAAAGATAAAGGCCGCGCTGCCCAGGCCGTTTAAGCAGCTAACCACAAGATTACGATACCAAGGGCGATCCTGTACCATACAAAGGGCGTAAAACTCTGCCGCTGCAGCCAGCTCATCATGATGACGATGGCGAACAGGGCGGTAATGAAGGCCAATCCAGCGGCAATCAAGACATTGGCTTGAAACGCGGCGTCGCCGCTTTGTGCAACTTCCATTCCTTGCAGAAGTCCTGCCCCCGCGATTGCCGGTATAGATAGCAACATGGAAAACCGGGCGGCGTCGCGTCTCTCAAATCCGAGCAGGCGCGCCATCGTAATTGTTGTGCCGGCCCGACTGGAGCCTGGGATAACGGCCAGTGCCTGGGAGAGGCCGATCAGCAAGGCGTTGCCGATTGTGATATGTGACATGCGTTTTATGGTGAGCCCGAAACGGTCGCCGAGATACAGTAGAATGCCGCCGATTATAAAGGCCCAGCCGATGACCAGCGGTATTCGGAGCCCTTCGCCAAAATAAGCTTTGACGGCCAACCCGGCGATGACGACCGGGATACTTGCAATGACAACCAGCCCAGCGAGTTTTGCTCCTTCGTCGATTTTCCCGGTGGTTAGCCTTCCGAGGCCGCACACCATCATCCAGACTTCGCGCCATAAATAAACGATGACGGCGCCCAGCGTACCGACATGCACGGCGACATCAATCGTTAGACCCTGATCCTGCCACCCCAGCAGGACCGGGGTTAGTGCCAGATGTCCCGATGAGCTAACTGGTAGAAATTCGGTGATGCCTTGGATGATCGCAAGGACAGTAATTTGAAAGAGAGTCACTATAGCCAACCCTTAATTAATTAAGGTGCAGCATATACAGAGTTACAGAGTCGAGGGAATACGAAGAAGTAGTCCTATATCGGACCTAAAATACGAAATTTTATGCAAACGTTTGAATTGTTGGATTCTTGTGATCGGTTGATGCCTCTCAACTAGTTAACATATGTTGACCTATATAGTATTTTTTACTCGCCAACCGCTAAAATTTACCTTATATAGGCCGTCCTCCTTCGGAGGGCCCGGGGGATTTCGATCAGAATTCGAATACGTCCTTTCGCATTTGCGAGGGCAGATTTTTGGTGGGTAAACCGGCATTTACCCTGAAATGGCGAGAAATTGGACCATAAAATGCTCAGATTTGTTGATATAGAGCGAAAAACACCTGAAAAACGTCCTTCAGAGGAGCGTAGTACTGATTTCAGCGAAATTTATCGCCGTTTTAACGAGGAACAGGCTGAAGAACAGTCCAGTAGGTGCTCCCAATGCGGTATTCCGTTCTGTCAGGTCCATTGTCCGCTGCACAATAATATTCCCGACTGGTTGATGCTCACGGCTGAAGATCGTGTCCAGGAAGCCTATGAACTTTCTTCAGCGACCAACACGTTTCCCGAAATTTGTGGCCGAATTTGTCCGCAAGACCGGCTCTGCGAAGGGAATTGTGTTATCGAACAGGCTGGTCATGGCACGGTTACCATCGGTGCCGTCGAAAGCTATATTACCGAAACCGCCTTTGAAAATGGTTGGGTCAAGCCGCCCAAGCCGGTTCGCGAAATTGAACAGTCGGTTGGAATCATCGGGGCGGGTCCCGCTGCCCTTGCCGCTGCCGATGTCTTACGCCGTAAAGGGTATCAGGTACATGTATATGACCGTTATGATCGGGCCGGTGGATTGCTCGTATATGGCATTCCCAATTTCAAACTCGATAAATCAATCGTCACCCGCCGAATTGAGCTTCTCGAAGAAGCCGGTATCAAGATGCATTATAATGTTGATATTGGTCAGGATATTAGCTTTCAAGAATTACGCGACCGTCATGACGCGATCCTGGTAGCTACTGGTGTCTATAAGGCTCGTGATCTTCAGGCGCCGGGCGTCGGTCTTGGCAATATTGTTCCAGCTCTCGATTTCCTGATTGCGTCCAACCGCAAAGGTCTTGGCGATACGGTGTCAAAATTTGACGACGGCTTGTTAAACGCCGCCAACAAAAAAATTGTCGTCCTTGGCGCGGGTGACACCGCAATGGACTGCGTTCGGACGGCCGTACGTCAGGGTGCAGAATCGGTGGTTTGCCTCTATCGGCGTGATATGGCCAACATGCCTGGGTCGCGGCGCGAAGTTCAATATGCGGAAGAAGAAGGGGTTCAATTCACCCTACGCGCCCAACCGGAAGCCTTCCTTGGCGATGAGGTTGTGTCTGCCGTGCGGGCCGCCCGCATTCATCTTGGCGTCGCAGATGCCTCTGGACGCCAGACGCCTGAAGTTATCGAAGGCTCCAGCTTCAATGTTGAGGGCGATCTGGTCATTAAGGCATTGGGCTTTGACCCAGAAGACCTGCCTAAGATGTTTGATGTACCGGAATTGGGCGTCACGCGTTGGGGCACTCTTAAGATTAATTTTCGTAACAAGATGACCAATCTCGATGGCGTCTTTGCGGCGGGTGATATTGTCCGCGGTGCCTCATTGGTGGTCTGGGCAATTCGCGATGGACGAGATGCTGCCGCAGCAATGGATAGTTATATCAAGGCGCGCCGCCCCATAAGTGAAGAGGCTGCGGCATGAATAAAAACGGACTTAATAAAGGCGAAGCGCAAATCGCCGCCTGGCGTCAAAATGCCGAACGTTTAGAGAGTGAGGGTCTTTATGACCCCGCCGATGAGCATGATGCATGCGGAGTTGGCATGGTCGTTTCCATCGATGGCAAGCGCCGCCGCGAGGTCGTAGAAGCCGGCATTGCCGCACTCAAAGCATTGTGGCATCGCGGTGCCGTTGATGCCGATGGCAAGACCGGTGATGGGGCGGGCATCCACATCGAAATCCCGCAAGACTTTTTCCACGAGCACACCATTCGCACGGGTCATACACCGGCCCCTGGACCGATCGCCGTTGGCATGATCTTCCTGCCGCGCACGGATCTGGCTGGTCAGGAACGTTGCCGCAGTATCGTCGAAGCGCAAATCTTGCAGTTTGGCTATTCGATTTATGGCTGGCGCCAAGTACCGCTAAATGTCGACATCATTGGGGAAAAGGCAAACGCGACGCGACCGGAAATTGAACAGATTATGATTGCCGGGCAATCTGGTAAATCAGATGAAGATTTTGAACGCGACCTTTATGTCATTCGACGCCGAATCGAGAACCAGGTAATCGAAGAGAACATTCCTGATTTCTATATCTGTTCTCTGAGTTGCCGGTCGATCATCTATAAAGGCATGTTCCTCGCCGAACAGGTTACGGAATTTTATCCTGATCTTCTCGATGAGCGATTTGAATCTCGGTTTGCGATTTATCATCAGCGTTATTCGACCAACACATTCCCAACTTGGAAGCTGGCGCAGCCATTCCGCATGCTCGCTCATAACGGCGAGATCAACACCCTGTCCGGAAACGTCAACTGGATGAAGAGCCATGAAACACGGCTCGAATCAGATCTTTTTGGTGAATCGATTGAGGATATCAAGCCGATCATTCAGGCCGGGAGTTCAGACTCCGCTGCACTTGATGCGGCCTATGAATTGTTGGCACGTGGTGGCCGGTCGGCGCCTTTGGTCAAGATGATGGTGATCCCCGACGCATGGTCGGCGAAGCCTAACGTGCCTGAGCATCACGCGGCATTCTTTAGCTATTGCAACTGCGTCATTGAACCCTGGGATGGCCCGGCGGCAATTTGCGCGACTGATGGCAGTTGGGTTGTCGCGGGGATGGATCGCAATGGATTACGTCCGTTGCGCTATTCGATTCGTGAAGATGGGCTGCTGGTGGTTGGGTCGGAGACCGGCATGGTCACCATGGATGAAGCGCGGATTGTTGAAAAAGGCCGGGTCGGTCCAGGTCAGACCATTGCCGTGCAGCTGGATGAGGGTCGGTTCTATCACGACGGAGAGCTGCGTGAATTGATGGCGGGTGAAGCGCCGTTTGCTGAATGGGCCGCCAATATTACCCAAATGGATAGCTTGATCCGGACTGAGACCGATGAGCAGGCCGAGTTTGATCGCGATGAATTACGGCGTCGTCAGCTCTGCTCGGGCCATACGTTGGAAGAGTTGGAACTCCTTGTTCAGCCCATGGTCGAAGACGCCAAGGAAGCGGTTGGTTCGATGGGCGATGACACGCCAATCGCGGTCTTGTCCGAGCATTATCGTGGCCTGCATCATTTCTTCCGGCAGTCCTTTAGTCAGGTAACCAATCCGCCGATAGACAGTCTGCGTGAATATCGCGTCATGACCTTGAACACCCGTCTTGGCAATCTTGGCAACATCCTCGCGATGGATGAAAGCCAGACACGATTGCTGCAACTGAGTTCTCCGGTCCTCGCAAATGCGGAGTTTGACGCGCTGCGGGCCCATATGGGGGATACTGCCTTTGAGATCGATTGTACGTTTGATGCCAATGGTGGCGAGAACGCCCTGCGCGAAGCGATGGATCGGATTCGGACCGAAGCAGAAAATGCCGTCCGTGGTGGCGCGGTACATGTCATCTTGTCTGATAAGAATATCAATCCCGACAAAGCCCCTATTCCCATGATCCTGGCGACCAGCGGTGTGCATAGCCACCTGGTGCGGGAGTCCCTGCGCACCTTTACATCGATCAATGTGCGCTCCGCTGAATGCCTCGACACACATTACTTTGCTGTGTTGATCGGCGCCGGCGCGACGACTGTTAATGCCTATCTGACACAAGAAGCGATTGCGGACCGGCATCGTCGCGGTTTGTTTGGCGATCTATCGCTGGCTGAATGTGTCCAGCGTTATTGTCAGGCTGTTAATCAAGGTCTGTTGAAAATTATGTCCAAGATGGGGATTTCAGTGATCTCGCCTTATCGTGGTGCCTATAAATTTGAGGCCGTTGGGCTGAGTCGCACGCTGGTCTCGGAATTCTTCCCCGGTATGACTTCGCGGATTTCTGGCATCGGGCTCTCTGGTATCCAACACAATTCAATACGTCTGCATCGCCAAGCTTTTTCGGAGGATGTTACGACGCTGCCTATTGGTGGCCTTTATCGTTATCGCCGCAGCGGTGAGGCACATTCTTTCCAAGGCGAAATGATCCATATGCTGCAGCATGCTTGCGATACGGATTCCTATACTGGCTATAAAAAATATTCTGAAGCTGTTCAGCGCCAGGCACCGGTGAGTTTACGCGATTTAATGGAATTCTCGCCGAGCGGTGAAGGTGTGGAGCTTGAAGGCGTTGAGTCTATCACCGAGCTACGCAAGCGGCTGGTGGCGCCTGGAATTTCACTTGGCGCGCTCGGCCCAGAAGCCCACGAGACGCTCTCGATTGCGATGAATCGCATCGGCGCAAAGTCTGATTCCGGTGAAGGGGGCGAGGACCCCGCTCGGTTCAAACCGAAACCGAATGGCGACAACGCGTCGTCAGCGATCAAGCAGGTTGCTTCGGGGCGCTTTGGCGTGACGGCGCAATATCTGAATAACTGTCGTGAAATCGAGATCAAAATTGCGCAGGGGGCAAAACCCGGCGAAGGCGGACAGCTACCAGGGATGAAAGTCTCTGAAATGATTGCCCGTCTCCGGCATTCGACACCGGGCGTCACATTGATTTCGCCGCCACCCCATCACGATATCTATTCCATCGAAGATTTGTCCCAGCTCATCTATGACCTGAAACAGATCAATCCAGAAGCCAAGGTTTGTGTGAAGCTGGTTGCACAATCAGGGATCGGCACGATCGCTGCTGGTGTTGCCAAAGCGAAAGCTGATGTCATTTTGGTGTCCGGTCATTCTGGTGGTACGGGTGCCAGTCCGCAAACGTCAATCAAATATGCTGGCTTACCGTGGGAGATGGGCCTCGCTGAAGTACATCAGGTTCTGACGCTCAACGGTCTACGGGATAACGTCCTGCTGCGGACTGATGGTGGGCTTAAAACGGGTCGGGATGTTGTCATCGCGGCACTGTTGGGGGCTGACGAATACGGCATCGGGACGACGTCGCTGGTGGCGATGGGCTGTATCATGGTGCGTCAGTGTCATTCCAACACTTGTCCTGTGGGTGTCTGCACGCAGGACGACGCATTGCGGGAGAAATTTACCGGGACGCCAGAAAAAGTCGTCAATCTATTTAGCTTTGTCGCTGAAGAGGTTCGCGAGATTCTTGCCTTCCTCGGTGTGCGCACGCTCGATGAGATTATCGGCCGCACTGATCTTTTGATGCAGGTTAGGCGTGGTAACCCGCATCTTGATGATCTCGATCTTAACCCACTTCTGGTCCAGGCTGATCCAGGTGGTGAGAACCGGTCTGAAAATCGTGGCAAACGAAATGAGGTGCCGGACTCACTTGATGCCCAGATGATAAAGGATGCTGCACCGGCGCTGGAAGGCGGCGAAAAAATGCAGCTTGCCTACAATAACCGCAATACGCAGCGCGCCATTGGTACCCGAATTTCATCGGCGATCACGAGGCGCTTTGGTATGGACGGGCTGCAACCCGGTCATATCACCGTGCGATTGCGGGGTTCGGGTGGCCAGTCGTTGGGCGCCTTTGCCGTACAAGGGCTGAAGCTCCAGGTGCTCGGCGATGCTAATGATTATGTTGGCAAAGGCCTGTCGGGTGGCACGATCGTTGTACGACCGGTCACGGCGAGCCCTCTCAGTACTAACGAGAACGCCATCATTGGTAACACGGTTCTGTATGGCGCCACTGCCGGGCGGTTATTTGCTGCTGGTCAAGCTGGTGAACGGTTTGCGGTTCGCAATTCAGGATCGGATGCGGTGGTCGAAGGCTGCGGTGCGAATGGTTGTGAATATATGACTGGCGGCACAGTCGCTATTCTGGGTCCAGTTGGCGATAACTTTGGTGCCGGTATGACGGGCGGCATGGCCTTTGTCTATGACACGGATGCTAGCTTGGTCAGCAATATTAATCCCGATAATGTCGTTTATCACCGAATGCAGTCGCCACATTGGGAACAGGTCCTGCGCGACCTTGTCACCGAGCATTGGCGCGAAACGCAGTCCCGTTTTGCGGAGCGTCTATTGGTTGATTGGGATCGTGAATTGCGGCGTTTCTGGCATGTTGTTCCAAAAGAGATGATGGACAAGCTGGAACATCCGGTGCTGGTCCAGGCTGATGGTGAGGAGAAATCCGCCTGAGCCCGTCTCGCGCGCGGCGTAGTGCGGCGACACTGACGTTTTATTTTTGTAGTGCGCTGGTTCTAAACCTTCTGGGGTTTATGACGCTGGCAGCCGTATTGCCGCAGCTTATCACCGAATGGGGTTTGACCAGTACCGAAGCGGGCTGGCTCGGCGGTATCTATTTCGCGGGCTATGTCGTAGCGGTTCCGGTGCTGACAGCCCTGACCGACCGCATAGATCCCAAACGTATCTATCTTGCCTCTGCCATAATCGCGGGTTTGGCTTCTATTGGGTTTGCATATTTCGCGAACGGTTTCTGGATGGCTTTGGCCCTCAGATTTCTCGCCGGGGCCGGGCTTGGTGGTACCTACATGCCCGGGCTTAAAGCGCTGACTGACCAGCTGCCTGCGCAGTCGCGCAGCCGTGGTGTAACTTATTATACCGGTGTCTTTGCGCTGGGGACGGCTTTCTCATTCCTGATCGGTGGTGAGGTCGCCGAGTTGTTTGGCTGGCGCTGGACGTTTGTGACAGCCGGGCTGGGGTGTTTCGTTGGTGCCGGAATTATTACCTTTGTTTTGCCGGCCGCCGGGCATCGTGAACCCGCAACACCTGTTTTTGCGGCCTTTGGTCAAGTTCTGCGAAACCGACAAGCGCTGGGCTATATGGTTTCCTATTTTGGCTATGCTTGGGAAGTCTTTGCATTTCGAGTCTGGGTTGTCGCTTTCCTGTTCTTCTCACAAACACACAACGCGCTTGGGAGCGATGTTCTGAGCCCTACTCTCTGGGCAACAATTTTTGCCCTCGCGGGTGTCGCGGCAAATATGGGGTTTGGTGAATTAGCCATTGCGTTTGATCGCCGCCGCGTTGTGATCGCGGTTTCTATAATTTCGCTGGTCGCTGGCGTGAGCGTTGGTCTGTTGAGTGGTGCTGGCTACGGAGCGGTAATCGGTATTTGTCTGGCTTTCGCCATGCTGACGTCGGGCCGCAACGCGCCAACAAATGCGGGCCTCGTCGCTGCAGCACCGGACCAGTTACGGGGGACGGCAATGGCTCTGCATGCGACTATCGGTTATGCGGGAGGTATTATTGGGCCGCTTGCCGCTGGTATCGCGCTCGATGCAGCTGGTGGAATTGAACAGGTCGCAGGCTGGACTGCAGCCTTTCTCGCCATCGCTGTCGGCGCGGTGATTTCAGCCTTGGCGCTGCTTTTCCTAAACAGGCGTCGGGATTAATTCCAAGCCTCGATGGTTGTTGTCGGTCTCGCCGGTTTTGAGATTAAACCGGTTTTGTGCATACCCGCCCGGGCGTTGGCTTCTGACCGTTATCGCGACCGATCGTTCGCCCATCCCCCATTCTGAATGGGGTACCCAGGGTGGGACGATATCGACATGGCCGGTTGGCGCGTCGCCTTGAGCCAATAATTCGAGGGTTGCCTTGCCGTCTTCGCTGCCATCGTCGAGCCGTTTGTACACGTGAGTGCGTTCTTCGCCATCGAGTACGCCGTAGATTGTCCAGGTATGCGCATGGTCATGAACATTTGCTCGGTGGTTTGGTTGTCGGATTAGCCCACCGACAAAAAACCCGTGATCAGAATCGTGATGGAGCTGCAGTTCGACACCGCGCTTGGCAGGCCAGTCCTTTGACTTTTCCCGCATCTGTTCATCAGCGCACAAAGTTTTGAGAATGCCGCGGACACCTTCCCAATGTTCGGTCTCTGGCAGGTCTTTGGCAAATTGTGTACGCAGATCGTCAATAAAAGTTTTAAAAGCCGGGACTGTATATTCCGTCATTGTAGGGCTCCTCTCCTTTAGCTAGCCAGCACAGACTCGTGAAACAGCTCTTCCACCGGATAAGGCGCTTCAATCAAAGTCTGATCCGTCAAATATTTCATAAACCGTTCGACGCTGGCTCGGTTCGCGGCCAGTCCTGTTGGCCAGACATCGGTCCCAAATAGCTCTTCTTCTTCTTCGAAGGCGTTGCGGGCAAACGCCATCTCCGAATAGCCGGGATCTTCATAAAATTCCGCGGCTTGATGTTTTGAATCTTCCCACATAGTCATCAACGCGCCTGGTAGATGCGGATGCGCCTCAGCCAGCTCGTTCTTGAAGACCAGCAGATGCATAATTGGGTAGTCACCATATTTTTTAAAATAGCGGCCACATTCGGCACGCACATCGGGGAACAACCGGTGCACCGATCCGTTCCTCAACCCTTCTAATATCGACGGCGGCGGATGAGGATGGATCATCATGGCGAGTTCGCCGGCGATCAACCGCGCCGGTGCGCCGGGCTCATCGATCATTGTCAGGTCAGCTTCCTTTTGACCGGGAAATGCCACTAGCTCGGGGCTCATCGTGTGCCAATCAAGCTCACGCCATGGCACACCATATTCAAAGGCCAGATCGCCCTTTGCGAGCACTGACATGGTGGTCTGGAAACTGCGACAGCATACCTTTTTACCGATCAAGTCAGTAGGTTGTGAAATATTGGCCGCGGCGCTGACAAACATGTGGTTCTGACTGAACAGCCGCCGAGGAAAGACCGGCACCGCTGTATAGGGCAGGCCCTGTGCCTTTGACGTCAGATAAGAGGATACCGACATTTCGCAGATGTCGAACTCTTCATCCTCATAAAATCGTCGATGTCGGTCGATACCCTCGCGCCGTGGCGGTGCCATGCCAACCTCCAGCGATTTAATCTTTATGCCTTCGGGGTTGTCGACCATATCCATAAAGAAGGGGACGTGTCGGTCGTAACGCTCCAGCGCTATCGTCAGTTCCTCTGTCATCCGATTTATCTTCCTGAATTTTTTAATGACCTTTGCATAATGCTATGTCGCTGAATGGCTGTCTGCAATGGCGACTCAAAGGGTTTTTTTTAAAGGGTTCTCAAATCGTTCTACTGTCCACGAGCGATTTGTTCGATTAGAATCAGCGCATGCGTGTCCTGTATCATCTTTGGTTGTCGCCGTTTTGCCGTAAGGTTCGGATTACTCTTTTGGAAAAAGGGCTGGAGGCCGAACTCAAAACTGAAAATTTGTGGGATCGCCGCCCCGAATTTCTAGCGCTCAACCCGGCAGGCGATGTGCCGGTCTTGGTTGAGGAAGACGGTCAGTCGATTAGCGATTCTGCGGCGATTTGCGAATACCTCGAAGAAATTGCCCCAGATCCCTGCCTGTTTCCGGGCTCGCCCACCGAACGCGCAGAAGTCCGTCGTCTGGTGGCATGGTTTGATCGCAAGTTCAACGTTGAGGTTAGTGAGAACTTGGTTGGCGAGAAAATCATGAAGCGGTTTCTTAAAAGAGGAGCACCGGATGCGACCGCCATTCGCGCTGGTAAAAAAAACCTGCAATATCATCTGCAATACATTGCCTGGCTCTGCGAACGGCGGAACTGGTTGGCGGGCAATGATATGTCGCTCGCTGACATTGCGGCGGCGGCACATATTTCCTGTCTCGATTATCTCGGTGATGTGCCGTGGGAAGATTACCAAGGCGCCAAGGACTGGTATGTCCGGATGAAGTCGCGTCCTTCTATGCGGCCTATCCTCGCCGACCACCTGCCGGGTGAACCGCCACCCAAACATTACGCTGATCTCGATTTTTAGGGATCGCCGTTGAATGAAGGGGGATCAAGCTTCATGGAAAGGTTGATTGAACCGCTAGAGAAAATTTGGCGCGAGGTCGTACTGGAACTCTCCAGTCCTGAATTTTATATCCAGATTGGCGTTGTCGCGTTAGCGCTCGCGATCGGCTGGGTCATCGCAGTCTACGTTACGAAGCATGTGAGTTATTTCCGCGAAGAACCCAATGATGGGGCGCTTCTTGATCTGCGTTCGGCTTTGTATCGGACGGGTTCGCTTGTGTTGCCGGTTTCTTTGGTCGCGTCTCTCGGCGTTGCATCGGCAGTAACTGCAGGTGCGATTGATGAAGCCTGGTTAGTAACTGGCGCTCAAGGGGTCGCTTTTATCTTCGTCATTTATAGTATCGCTGCCCACTTGATGACGAATGCGACGATCATAGCCCTCCTCAAGTGGATCGGGTTGCCAATCGCTCTTCTATACAGCTTCGGTTGGTTAGATGATGTCATCTTGCATCTCGAAAGTGTCACCCTCAAAATCGGTAATATCGAAGTCAGCCTTTACGCCGTCATACGTACGCTCCTCTTTGGGTTTGTTTTGTTCTGGATTGGGCGGCTGTCTAGCGCGACCGGGAAACGGGTGATCCGTGCGCAGGAAACGCTGGAGCTAGGCACCCGCGAGGTTATCGCCAAGCTTTTTGAGATTGCACTCTTTGTCTTGATCTTCTTGCTGTTGCTCAACGTCATGGGTGTCGATTTGACCGCTCTGGCAGTGTTTGGTGGCGCGCTGGGTGTCGGGCTTGGCTTTGGTTTACAGCAGATAGCCTCTAATTTTATCTCTGGCATTATCATCCTGTTGGATCGTAGCCTGACCATCGGCGATTACATCCAGTTGGAAGATGGTAGGAAGGGGACATTGCGGGAGCTGAATATGCGGTCTGCGACGCTGGAAACGTTTGATGGCAAGGACATCATGGTCCCGAATGAGAAGTTCATTACGACGACCTTCACTAACTGGACCCATAACAATAAGTTGCAGCGCTATCCGATAAATTTTGAGGTGGCCTATAAGACGGACCTTGAGAAAATGTTTCCGATAATTCGCGAGGTTGTTGCCGGCCATCCACAGGTTTTGAGTGGCGACGATTTGGCTATTGAATTGCGCCCCGATGCTGAGATTGCAAAGTTTGGCGAATCCGGAATTGAAATTCTGGTAGAGTTTTGGATGGAAGGCGTTGATGACGGGCCCAACCGTGTCGGTGCTGACCTGTTACTGATGATTTGGACGGCTCTCAAGGCAAACGGCATCCAAATTCCATTCCCACAACGCGAGGTTAGTTTGCGGCAGGAGCCGAACGACTCTTAAACAAAACCTACGGTCTCTACCATTCCTCCAGGCGGGGTAAGAGGGGGCAGTAAAAAAACTAACCCCCCGCTTGGCGCGTCTATTTGCCTTTTAGTTGCCGCAGGGCCCCCGCCCAGTCTTCGATGTGATAGGTTTTGGCAATCTTACCTCTCTCAAGGGTGTGGATATCGATAGACATGATGGTGAAGCTCTTGCCTTTTCCATCGACACCGAACAGCGGGCCTTTCGGGGTGCCCGTTGCGCGACCACGAACGATAACTCGGTTGCCGGCCTGTATCATTTCTTCGACTTTCCAGTTTAGGTCAGGGATCTTCTTTGCAAAGAAGCCAAGTTGGCCAATAAAGGCGGGCGCTGTTTTGTTCTTTCCTGAATAATTCCCGACACTTTGCCAATGTTTGGTGACGTTTGCGCGAAAGGCCTGGGCATGAGACTTCGAGCCAGCATTGCTCAAGAAATCATATAGTGATTGTACAGCGGCTTTATCGTTCGCGAGAGCGCTCGTACTGATTGGTAGAGCGACGATTGTCATTGCCACTAGAAATGTCCTGATCATCTGCATATCAATTCTCCTATTGTGAAGCGGACCGGATGATCCGCGAATGCAATAGAAAGATAGACCGCGATCAATAATTCTATTATATAAGATAAATCGATTTTTAAATTCGATAAAATAGAACTATGATTAATCACCTTCGTGCTCTAGCAGTGTTCGCCAAGACCGTCGATTACGGTTCTTTCCGATTGGCGGCACAGGACCTTCAACTCTCTCCGTCTGTTGTCAGTCACCATGTATCGCAGCTTGAAGAGCAGCTTGGTGTCGCACTGCTCTATCGATCTACCCGCAAGTTGTCTCTGACGCGTGACGGAGAGCGTTTGATCGGCGCGGCGCGAGCGATGGTCAAAGCGGCCGAAGACGGGATCGCATCAGTGTTGGATCAAACAGCGGAACTAAATGGAAAATTGCACGTCACCGCTCCTGCTGTTTTGGCGCGTTCCCCTATTTCTGACCGGATATCACATTTCATGAAGGCGCATCCCAACGTGCATCTATCAATCGACTACACAGAAGTGCCGAGGGACGTTATTGCGGACGGCATCGATGTCGCTATTCGTATGGGCAGGTTGCGTGACAGTACGCTAACAGCACGCAAACTCTATGATGTCGAGCGCGTCCTTCTGGCTGCCCGATCTTATGTGAAATCGATGCCAAGCCCAGAGTCGCCAAAAGATTTAGAGGGTTGGGACTGGCTTGAACTAACGCCTGTTCCCCTTCGACCAGTGTTCCGGAGTGCTTCAAAGAAGCGCGTCACGCTGCGCCCGTCGCCACGCCTATCAGCAAATAATGCAAACGCACTTTATGAGTTGTCGGCGCGTGGCGCAGGGCTAGCAGAGCTTCCGCGCTATCTTGCTGAGGCGGATTTGCGCTCGGGAAAGATGCAAATTGTTTTACCCGAATGGCAGCTTGATCCAATAGGTGTCTATGCGCTGCGCCCACAAAATTCACCGCGCGACGGTCTTGCTGCTGAGTTTGTAAATAGGCTCGCGCGACGCTGACAATTAGCGACCGAAATGCTCGAATGAAAACACGTGATCTGAATCTGTCAGCGGGGCATGGCAGGCGCGACACTCATTGAGGTTCTTTGCTTTTGCGATCGACCCATCTGGTTTGAAGGCCGCAAAATCCCAGTCGCCATTCTTATGTTCTTCTTTGAAGTCGGCTCCCCAACCAGCCTGTTTTTCCATTACTGCAATCAGCGCAAATCTCCCCCGGATACGGTTACCGAGCTCGCTTTCGATGACCTCGCCTTTCTTGTCTCTCTTAGCTTTATAAACCTCACCGATTAGAATGGAGCCGTTGCGATATTTTCCCGCTTTTTTCATCCCTTTCATCGCAATGTCATTCGCGAACATGTGAATGACTTGGTCATCTTCTTGGGTTCGGTCAATATTCAAATAATTTGTGAAAGTTGATCTATAATCCGTTGGGAATTTAATTTTGTTGTCTTGGGCAAATGCCATTCCGGTGATGGTCAGAACGGCTAGCCCCGTCAAAATTGATAATCGCATTTGAGTTTTCTCCTCTTCATCGAGATGAATGTTCAGGAAGGCGTTGGTATTAGTCCTTCCAGTAATTGTTTGCCTGCGCCACCGTGTTGAAGTTTGTGGCAACGACCAGCGACACCTGCGTCAGGCTGTCAGCATTATTTGCATAGTCAGGCCGCAATTTTGCCCGAACAGCATCATCGGGCTGTGTTTTTTTGACCGCTACGCGTGATAGCAAGATTGCGATTTCATAACCCTCTTCGGGTGTTTCTGTGATTAGGCTGGGTAACCAGGTCATTTAGACATCCTTATTTAATCGGAGACGATAATATCGTGTACGATATATTATAATCATTGACTATATGTCAATATGTATCGTTTGCGATATAATTTCGCGGACGAGAGACTTCTAACGGAACGGATGGCCTCGATGCCTAAACCTCTATCCCGTGACAAATTGCCAAAAAGTGCCGAAGAACTAATTTGCTTCAACATCTATTCGGCCGGACATGCGTTCAACCGCGCTTATAGCCCGATGCTTAAAAAGCTAAAACTTACCTATCCGCAATACATTACGCTGACGATTTTATGGGAAACGGATGGTCTGAAGGTGGGCGACCTGTGTGAGAAGCTAAGGCTGGAATCCAGTACGCTCACGCCCTTGTTGAAACGCCTCGAAGCTCTTGGCTATATAAAACGTCAACGAGGAAAAGAAGATGAGCGACAGGTATTTGTACATTTAACAAAGGTCGGCTCGTCGCTCCAAAAACACGCCGGGGATATTACGCGGTGTATTATTGAAGCAACCGGTTATGATTTGGATACACTCGATACCTTGGTAAAAACGATTGCCGAATTACGTGACAATGTGATCCTTACAAATTCTGATGCCTAACAATTTTGGGACCTATCCACGGCGCCGCGCCAAAAACATCGGAATGGTCATGGCCAAAGCGAGCAGGGCGACCGCTGCATTGATGCCGTAAACCCAGGTCATCGAAAAAGCGATCGCTTCGCGTTCCGCGCCGTGAGACAGACCGGCGGCTGCGGCAACCATGCCGGAGGCAGCGGCGCCAAATGAAATGCCAATATTACGGATGGCTTGAACTGAGGCACCTGCCATGTGTTTTTCTTTTTCCGGCACGATGGAGATGATGCGCTGGATAGTCGGATTATTGATAAAACCGAGACCAATTCCTGTCAGAGCAAGCGCGACGGCGATAACCGAGACCGGACCGCTATCAACGGTCAACCAGACCCCAACCGCCCCAGCCAGAATGAAGGCCAGCCCGGCCACCAGGCATTGGGCCTCAAAACGGCGAGGTAGCGTCGCGACGATCAACGCACTCGCGGTCCACATGATCGACTGGATGGCGAACAGGTAGCCCGCGATGAGCGGTGACACGCCGTGCAGGGCCTGCAAATAGAAAGTCGAATAGGTGTTCACAATGGCAAGCACGATGCTGCCGAGAAATAGAATCCAGTATACCGACCCAAGCTCGGTTGACACCGCGGTTACGCCGCGCGGAAACATATTGTGTTCAGAATCTGCATCAAGACGGAACGTCATGACCGCAAAGAGAATTGCAATCAGGGTTAACAGGGCGCTGACCCAAAGATCTTCCGTTAAAGAGGTGCTGCTAATTAAAAAGACCGCGAGCGTGAGCAGTGATAGGCGCCGGTATGGCAATACCGATAATTTTCCATGACCCTTGTTGCTTTCCACCCGGAACCAGACCATGAGAACAAAGATGGCGATGAGCGGCAGGAGGCCTAAAAACGCCCATTGCCAAAAATTTGGTTCGGCAAACAGCGCCCCGAATCCAGGTCCCATCAGCGTCGCGGTTCCCCAAATGGTAGATACAACGCCGAGGACCCGTGCCCGCAGGTGCGGTGGATAAGCAATCGCGATTAGCCCATAGCCCTGAGAGGCTAGAGCGCCGCCGCCAATGCCCTGCACCAGTCGCCAACCAACGAAAGTTGGCATATCGGGTGCTAACGCTGCCCCTGTCAGACCGAGCCCGAGAACCAGCCCGGCGCCGGCATAGGCAGGCCGCAGTCCGAACGCCTCGCGCAGCCCATGGGCGCTTGCTGCACCAACGATTGCACCAACTGCGAACAGCGAAAATGCCCAGCTGTAAAACCGAACGCCGCCAAGGTCTTCCAGCACTGTCGGCATGATGGTTGCGACAACGAACTGGTTGATCGCAAACAGCCCCATACCGAGGCTTAACACGAGGGTATAGACGCCAAGGCTACCAGTGAAAATATCTGCCCAGCGCCCGGTTTCTTCCGCCGGGGTGGGTTGTTGGTCTGTCATGGCAAGGATGGTTGCGCGGAACCTATAGCCGGGTCAACGCAGCGCCGCCGATTAATGTTTGTGGGGTCGTGACAAAATCAGCAATCCCATCGCCGTAATAACACCGCCAATTGCGAGGGCGGTGAATCCGGCGCTCCAGCCGTCAGCGGAAAATCGTCCACCTGCTAGATCAAGCGCTGCCCCCACAAGTGGTGGCGCTATAATGCCCCCGCTAAACCCGACCGATGCATAGAAAGCCATATACAGCCCTTTGAGTTTAGGGTCCGCTGTGGCCATCATCCCCGCGACCAGGGATGCATTGCGGCCGTATGAGAAGGCCCCAAGAACCAAAAGTAAGACAATTAGAATTAGGTAGCTCTGCCCAATTGAAAAGGCGATCAGGATACTGGCAGTACAGGAAACAACCCCAGCCCCGATCATGACGCGACGACGATCAAATTTTGCAGTCAGCTCGCCTAAAATCATGCTCGCGGGAATGCCCACTAGGGCGATAATCGTTGCCATAACTGTAGGCTTCACCCAAAACCCTCCGTCCGGCGCAATTGGTATCAGAAAGATCAAAAAGGTTGGTGCCCAGACACGCAGGGCAAAGACTTCCCAGGCTGAGCCGACGATGCCAGCGACGTAGCCGAGGGCGACTCGGTTTCTCAATACTGGCCTAAAATCCAACGGGTGGATGTCGGGTTTGTCGATTTTTTGAGGCGGATTGGATGGCAACACTACGGCAATAATGGCGGCAGAAATATAGAAGCCAGCGCCCGTGATGATGAAGGCCCATCGCCAGTCGAGCCATTCTTTAATCTCACCGCCCACCAGAATCGAAAGGCCAGATCCCAACGCGAAGAACGATGTGTAATAGACAACGCCGCGATTACGTGATGCTTCGGGCAGCTGATCAGTAAGGGCGCGAAGGCCCGGCATGTATGTTCCCGCCAAACCAAGCCCTGCGAGAATACGGAGTATGACACCTGACCAAAAACCATCTGCAGCGACCCCCAACAAGATGGTGGCGGTGCCGCCAATAAGAGCGGAGACGATATAAATCAGCTTGGCGTCAATCCGGTCGGTTAGGCTCGTTAGGATTAGAACTGCGGTGACATAGCCAATAAAATACGCGCCGCCAACCATGCCCGCCTCGGTGTTATTGAGCGCCCATGCTTCCTTGAGCTCGGGCAGGACGGCAGCCACAGTCATAAAACTCATCAGGCTAAAGACAAGTGCGACTGCGAAGGAGGCAATGAGGACAAAGGCTGGCATCGCGGTATCGTATCAGCAGTGCTCGGACTGACAAAGCTGAGGTCAGCTAGAGCATGTTCAACAGCTGCACCGAAGATCGACGTCGTTGCGTGTGTTGGTTATCAATTGCGGGCGATATTTGACGGTGTGAAAGTGAGCCAGAGTGTGGCTTGCTGGGTTTCCTCGTGAATAAATTCATGCAAACGATGAAACCCGTATAATCTATAGAAACGGCGCCCTATAGAATTTTCCTTAAAAACGGCGACGGTTAAAGCTCCCTTTTTGGAAACGGCTTTATCCACTAAAGCGTGACCTAGACCCCGACCATGATAGGCGGGGTCGAGAAACAATCCGCCTATTTCGTTCTCAACCAAGGCGATGAAGCCGACAACCTTCCCATCGATTTCAGTTACCCAAATTTCCGCCAACGCTATATAGATGTTGCGAATGTTTTCCGCTTCCTGCTTCAGGAAAGCAGTCGTCAAAAAGGGATGGGCTAGCTCGCTGGCGGCGTACCACGCTTTGACAACAGCCTCCGTATCTTCACTTTCAAATCTTCTAATCATCTTTCCAGATTAATTTAAGGTTCTGTATTTCCGTCATTGCACGTCAATCTTGGCTTTCATGCTCGGGTGAAAGCGGCAGAAATATCCCGCAAACATATCTTTGGTGACGGTGACCGTGCCACGGTCATTTGGTTTCAGGTTTCCGGTATCCCAGCTCTTGTCATGCGCTGTCGCAGTATGTGGCACGATGTCTTTGTTAATCCAGGTAATGCGATCGCCTACTTTGACCTTGAGCGTCGCTGGGGAGAAGACAAAGTTCTGTATTTCGACAATGTGATTAGTGGATGGCGGGGTCATCTTTGCAACCACAGGGATGGTGAAAGGGATGACGGCAGCTGCAAATGCAGCTACCGCCCACCCAACGACTTCACGTCGCGGAATCGTTATCCGTCGCATGTCTATTTAAGACCTTTGACCATCATTGCAGCATGATGTTCATGAACCTTGAAAATTTTCAGCCCGGCTTTGAAGAGGGACTTAACCTCCGCATTCTCGATGTTTGGGATGAACGCGTTGGCCACGAGATTATTGACCGCCTTGTGATAGCCCAGCTCATTCTTGGCATAGAACCGGTCAAATGCTTTACCGCGCAGCTTGCTCATCTTGTCGACCAACTTGTGTGAATTGGCCGTCAATTGTTTGCTCAGGATGTTATCCTGCGGGTTTGCCTTGAGCTTTTTAAGCAACGCCAGAGCCTGCTCGTTTACCGCCGTATGGTCGCGGATCATGGTGCGGGCGAACTCGTGGATCTTAGGGTTGGTTGAAATCGCCAGTGCTAGATGGGCATAACGGATATCAATATTGTCCGCGGTGTAAGCAACGTGCGCAATCTGCAGGTCGTTTAGCTTGGCGGGATCATTGGCTTGTGCGCCGGTGATAGAAGCCATCAGGGCGATGCCCGTGATGGCGATTAAATTGCGTATTTTCATCATTCTGTTTCCTTCAAATAACCATTTTCATGCCTGACAGGGCTTGTGGATGGAAAAGGTTCCCTGTGTGCAGATCGTTAAAATATGGATGGAGACTGGAATGATGAATGACGGATCGTGCGTAGTTATTGATCAATCGTCCATACGTCTTTTAAATCGCGATCAGCGCTGTAATGTAGAGTTAATGGAACAGTGAAGGGTATTTCGATGGACTTGCTCAGTGACATTCTCGGTTTGATGAAACTCTCCGGGACGCTCTATTTTCGAACGTCATTTTCTGCCCCCTGGGGTGTCGAGGTGCCGTCTTTTGAGAATGTCGCGCGCTTCCATTACGTCCATCGAGGGCGTTGTTTTGCGCATGTCGCTGGCGAGGATGATGCACTCTTGCTGGAGCAGGGGGATCTCATCATCATTCCCCATGGGCTTACTCACATATTGTCAGATCCAGAAGAGGTTGAAGCAAAAACCGTCGATCAGGTCGTCGAAGAATCCGGTTTTACCGGACAGGGTGCGCTGGTCGTTGGCGAAACAGGGGCTGGGCATGAGAGCCAGTTGATTTGCGGACACTTCGCGTTTGAGCCAGAGGCTAGTCATGTTTTGGTCGATGCGTTGCCCAGCTACATTCACATTAAGGATTACGGCAAGGTCTCCCCCGGCTGGCTCGATGGCACGCTCAAGGTAATTGGCGCAGAGGCCGGCGGTGATCAACTGGGCAGCGATCTCATTGCGCTTAAACTGTCAGAAATTATTTTCACCCAGGCAATTCGCCATTATTTGGATGGCGATGGCAAAGACCGGCGAGGGCTGGCCGGGTTTGCCGATCCGCATATTCGGCAAGCTCTCCAAGCCATTCACCGTGACCCAGCAGAATCATGGACGGTGGAAAGTCTGGCGCGCGAAGCGGGGCTGTCTCGTACGGCTTTCTCCAACCGGTTTAATGAACTGACGACCTACACGCCTTTGAATTATCTCACCTCGTGGCGCATGCAGCTTGCGCGCAATCTGCTGGCGGAGAGCGACTTACCCATTATCGATGTCGCGGCGCATAGCGGTTATCAATCCGAGGCATCGTTTGGTCGCGTGTTTAAACGCCATATCGGCCAGCCACCGGCAGGATATCGTCGGCAGAGACTGCAGGCGGGCACTGTTTCTTGAATAGCAAGGCGTGCTGAAAACGTCCCCGATTGAAAAAATTGTCGAACAACTTGCATAATCGTAAATTCCAGTCGTCAACTGCTGGATGACGTCCCTCTCTTCCATACGGTTTTTTACGGGCACTTCTATGATAGTGATGGAATGATTTTATGAGGAAAACTATGCGTCTATATCTATGGGCCCTCGGCGGTTCGTTCGTATTCCTGTTGGCTCATATAGTATATCTGGTAGCCGGATCATTTTTTCTCGAAACAGGATATGACGATCCGATCTTTCTTCTCACGGATATAACGCGCTCGGACCAGCTGAAGCTATCGGCATTTCCGTTCGGGGTTGCCTTTATCGTTGGCGCGATGATTTTAGCTATCAGGCAAGTGGGCTATCCTGATTTTAGATCTAAACCATATCTGACACTAATTCTCTTTAACGTTCTCACTTTGAACTTTCTCGTCGCCTCTAGCCAGGCATTTACAAATGAAGTTCCAGAGGCGTTCTGGTGGCAAATCGGCGCGTACTTGATTGCTGTCCTCGGTATTCAGAACGTCACAATCTTGTTGATTATCAGGCAGGCCTCGTCGTGGTGGGTGACGCTCTTCGTCATTTCAATTCTGAGTACGCTCAATGCACTTGCCTTGTACGTCGTTCTATTGGAACTATTTTCGGTACAGCACCTCGCTACTCAAATCTACAGTATGGCTATGGTTTGTATGGTCGTCGCAGTCATGATGGCGGTCGCCGGCTCTAAACCAGTGCAAATGAAACGGGCCGCCACGATGTTGGCATTGGGTGCGGCTGTCTCCCTAGTTAACACCGCTTACTCGATGTCGACGGACCGTGTCTCACCAAATTTATCGCCGTTCCACGCGGTTAAATTCTCGACTACACCTGATATCCATCTGATTTCTCTCGATGGACTGGCCCCGCCGAAGCTCATACGGAAATATCTGAGTCTCAAGAAAGTACCCTATGAAGACGTTTTATCGGCTGAGGACGTTCATGTCTTTCCCAATGCATTTGTGAGTCAGACACCAACAGAGGCTTCCCTTAATAGCGTGATGCGCCTCGCACACGCCAAGTTTCACGACGGCCGTTATCGCCGCGACTATTTCTCAGGACATTATGATAGTCCGGTCTCCCACGTTTTTCGCAATAACAGCTATGACGTAACGACGGGATCTTACACGTCGGCGCTTGGCATGGGCGGACGCTACGTATCCGAATATTTTCCCTCGCCAGAAAGGTCATTTCTTCTGAGTGCTCTCTGTTTGCATAAGGCACCGATTTCGTACTTTGGTGTCTGCATGCTAGCGAATTGGGCTGATGGGGGGGGAGATCGCCGTACCGTTAAACAAGCGCAGGTCGCAAAGTTAAAGTCTATTGGCAGGAATGACCGACCCCAATTCACCTTTTATTATATCGAACTACCGGGGCACACACCGGGAAATTTCCGGAGCAATGACCCAGCTCAGCTGGCTGCGTTCGCTCAATCTTTTTATCGATCCTCTAAAACTGCCAACGCGCATGTAAAACGGGTGCTTGAAATTATTGCTAGTCGCAAGCGACCTTCTCTGGTGTTTCTGTTCGGTGATCATGGAGCTTTTCTCAGTAAAACTATTTTGCAGCAAGATGACCCAAAGTACTTCGTGCAAGATCGATATGGTGTTGCTGCCGCGATTTTGATGAATAAAACACAGTGCAGTACCAAGGACCTATATGCCTATGAAGGCAAAGGTTTCATTACCATCGAACGAATATTGGCGGGCATTATTCGGTGTCTCGCTGTTGATAAGAAAGCGTTTGATGGCGCTCAAGGTTTTACAGAGCACGCAAATTTTTCGGGTTACGGCTACGATTGATGCGTAGATGTCCACCGTGAATGAGGCTTTCGTTTCACCGTTACTTCCTGACGTCAATCGTTTCTAAATTTCGTCGGGCGGCTTCGGTCAGTGGGCCTTCGACCGAGATTTCCAGTACGCGGAGCCAGTCCTTGCGGGCGGCTGCGATCTCGCCTTGGGCCTTGCGGATCAGACCACGCTCCAGCAGCCCGTCGGGGTCGTCGGGTTTTAGAGCGAGCGCCGCCACAATATCCTGTTCGGCCAGATCAAGCGTGCCGACCTTGCGCCAGGCGCTGGCGCGAAAGATCAAAGCATCGGCATTGTCCGGAGCTTTCTCGACCACGAGATTGAGATCATCCAGCGATTTCCAATATTGTCCAAGACCGGCATGGGCGATGCTGCGATCGATCAGGAGGTCAAGATTGTCAGGCTGTAATTTAATCGCCTTGGTGAGTAGCTTTGCGGCGGTTTGTGGCCGTCCCGCGATGTTCCAGGCATTGGCGGACTGTCCATAAAGCCCGGCCCGCAGATCAGGTCGTTTGGGATTTGGTTGATCGGCGAGTTCTTCCAGCATTCGAGCGGCCTGGCTGTACTGCCCGAGTCCGAGTAACGAGACCGCAATACAATGGATTGCGGCATCGCCACCACCTTTTTTGCGCCAGGCCAGGGCAGATTCATGCGCGGCCTTTGGTTTCGAACGGGCAAGTGCCATACAGGCGGCATATTCGCGGGCCGCGGTGCTTTTGGGCGTCAGGATTTTTCCATGCTGCGCATCGCTGGCGGGTGCGGAGACCACTCCCGCAATTAAAATTACGCTGACAAAAAATATAGTCCGCTTGGTGCTGTTTGCCATCGGCGCAAACCGTTACAATCCGAAAAGTGTGTTCGCCCTACCGATATAGGCTCCTGATACGATCATGTCCCATCTTTTCTGCTTTGGTTTTGGATTTACCGCCCGGCGGCTGGCGACGACTTTGCGCGCGGCAGGCTGGTCGGTTTCTGCGACGGCGCGTTCAGAAGAAAAGTGTGCGGCTTTAAAAGCAGAGGGTGTTGAGTGTCAGATGTTTGACGGCACCGCGCCGCTCTTGGATCAGTCTGCACTGGAGGGTGCCACCCATATATTGTTGTCTGCGCCGCCGGGCGAAGCGGGTGATCCTGTCCTCAATTTGCATCGCCATGATCTGGCAGCAATGAAGTCTCTCAAATGGATTGGCTATTTGTCGGCGACCAGCGTCTATGGCGATACCGGTGGCGCTTTGGTTGATGAAAATGCTCCGTTGCGGGCAACGACAACACGAGGCCTTCGGCGGATTGAGTCTGAGGAAGCCTGGCTCAATTGTGTTTCCACGATTGGTTTGTCAGCGCATGTTTTCCGTCTCGCGGGTATTTATGGGCCCGGACGCAGTGCTATAGATCAGCTCAGGGCAGGTCGGGCACGGAGAATTATAAAAGAGGGTCATCTGTTTTCCCGTATCCATGTCGATGACATTGTTTCGGTGCTTGAAGCCTCTATAAAGCGCCCGCGTCCTGGTTCAATTTACAACGTGTGTGATGACGAGGCAGCGATGAGTTCGACGGTGGTTGAGTACGCCGCAGAGCTGTTGGACATAAAGCCACCACCTGCTATTCCGTTTGATGGTGCACCGCTGAGCGATATGGCGCGGAGTTTTTATGCCGACAACCGACGGATCGATAACAGCCTCATCAAATCTGCCCTCGGGGTGAAGCTGGCTTACCCAGATTATCGGGCAGGTCTAAAGGCGATTTTGGCGGAGACGGCGGACTCTTAACCAGTGGGCCGCAGGTTCAAATCTCCGACTTTCTCTTCCGTCTGTTACCGAGCCTATTGCGCGTCCTTGATGATGCGCGGCTTAATCAGGACCAGTAACGGGTTGTCGTCGTCTGTCTTCTTACCGCGAAACATGTCACCAACCAGAGGTACCGTGTTCAGGACTGGCGTCTGTGACGGCTTTGTCAGATGTGCCACAGTTCGAACCGGGCAGGGCCCCTTGAGAATGTCCGGGTCGACGTTTTCATAGACCGCCGCCACCGACCGCACACCCTTCACCGCGGTGTCGAAACCTGATTGGTACCAGATGCTGTTCTTGACGCCCTTTTCGCCCTCGAAGATCAGCCTTAGCTTGCCCAGGTCTTCAGTCCATTCCTCGGACCAGCCGCCTTCGCTGTGATAATCATGTTCGCCGTTGGTCCAATGGTCGTAGGTCCACCATACGGTAAGTTTGTGATCCACATAAATATCGTAAACCAGATAGCGCTTGGGTAAAATCTTGCGCCCCTTGCTGTCCACCAGCCACATGGCATGGAAGGTGGAGTTGTCATCGGGCGACTCGAAAATCTTATGACTGACGATGAAGTTGCCGTCGACAAATCCGGCGCGCATCCCGACATCGAATCCACCACCTTTGATATGGGTGTAATCACCTTCCGACAAAGGGTCGGATTCAATCTTCGGTCCTGACTGCTTGTCGTCGTCACCGCCACCAAGATTGATGGCACCGCCGGTGAGTCCACCGAGTAATCCACCCAACGCGCCAGCTGCGGTATCTTTCACCTTGTTGGTGAAGGCCGCCGTGGTGCCATACTTGTCGTTGGACCCGATACGGATCGGTTCGACCTTGTCACCAGAAACGATGCAGGCACTTTTTTGCCCCTGGCATTGCCGGACACAGATATTATACCGTTCCAGGGTTGCCGTGAAATTCTCGATGATCACTTCGATGTTGCGATTAAGGAGATTGATCTCCGCTTGTGCTGGCCTGAGTATCGCTTCCTGTCGCTCGATATCTCTGCGTCGACCGTCTGCGGTGTAACCGATGGCACCCCCTCTTAATAACTGAATTCGGGTTTCTGCCAATGTCTTTCTGGCGCTCGCTAATTCGAGCTTCTCCTTTTCTCTGTAAAACAACGTCGGGAGCTCATTGAGTCTCTGCGCCAACCGTTCACACCTGTGACAAACGGATGGATATTGACCGTTCCAGGCGAAGGGCAGGCGTACTAGGGGTGGTGCCTCCGTGCCGCCGACTGCGGTTCCGGTGCCTTCTCGTTGCTGTGAACATTGCCGTTCGCATTTTGTAATTTCAGAGCGCAAATTTGCGACCAACTGCCGAAGCGTCTGAACCTGTATTTCCAGCGCTGGTTTGAGTTCCTGTTCCGCTGCCGCGGCTGCTTGGGCACGAGCCAAATATCCGGCGGCAGCCGATTCAGCACCTGCAGAAAGCCCTTCTCCATCAGCTTGTGAAGAGGACTCAAACCTGGACCGACGAGCTCTGCCTTGTTCTTGCATCCAGGAAGTTTCTTTTTCGATCATGGCAATCTGGCGGCTGAGCTGAAACCGGGTGCGCACCAGATCGTTATAGCTGTCGATTAGGGCGGAACAGGCATCGCAATCCGATCGTACATCAACCCACCTAACCAATAATAGATCGGAACTGTCGTAGTCTTTAATACATCCTGCGTGATTGGGGTCAGATGTTGTGAGCCCATCGCTGTAGCGGGTACAAACAGTCTGGCCGACGCTAGGGGCGGCGATAGAGGAGACCAACAACAGAACCGCTAAAAGACACCGCATCGAACCCCTCCCAAAAAAATCGCCAATGGAATGTTTATCGTCCGCCCAAATGATAGAATATACAACTGCGAATGATGACCTTTTTAGGAAGGTTTGCCCTTTAACGTGCTAACCTATCCACTGCGGCAAATATCTTTGCTAGGTCTTCTTCTCGAGACAGGCGGTGATCGCCGTCCTTGATAAAGGTGGTGGTCACATCGTCGGTTTCCAGCCGACGTGAAATGGTAAGCGCGTGTTCCCACGGCACCGCGTCATCGACAATGCCTTGAAATAAATGAACCGGACATTTGATAGCAATCGGGTCCTCCAGCAGTAGATGCTCGCGGCCGTCTTCGATGAGATCCATCGTTATGGCGTAGGGCTGGTCGCCATATTCGGATGGCGCGTAATAGACCCGGTCACGTTGTAGGGTTTCCTGTATTTCCGTTGAAAAGCCCTTCCACATTAGCGCCTCAGTGAAATCCGGCGCCGCTGCGATGCCGACTAAACCCGTAACGCGCTCGGGACGGGCAAGGGCGGCGAGCAACATGATCCAGCCACCCATTGACGAGCCCACGAGGATTTGTGGGCCGTCTGTTAGCGCGTCGATGGCCGCAATTGCATCTGCTGCCCATTTGCCAATTGTCCCTTCTTTGAACTCTCCGGAAGAATGTCCGTGGCCCTGATAATCGAACCGTAGATAGGCGCGGCCCTGCTTTTGGCAGTGCGCTTCCAGGGCAATGGCTTTAGTGCCATCCATGTCTGACATAAAGCCGCCGAGGAAGATTACGCCTGGCCCGTCGCCCTCTGTTTTGTGGTAGGCAATCGATGCGCCATCATCACGTGTGAATGTTTTTGGTGTATTAGCCATTGCGTGCCCTACTGGTCCGGCGGTAAGTCAAGGATATGGAGTCTGCCACATCTCAATCTAGCACCGGGAAATCTTCCAACAAAGAGTCCCCTGTCGTTATGCAAATTTTACCATCATTGGTCACTGGTGGGGTCGAGCGTGGCGCGATAGATATCACGCAGGCGCTAACGGCGGCTGGCTGGCGCGCGATCGTTGTGTCCAGTGGCGGTCCGATGATGCATGAGGTCGAACGTGCCGGTGGAGTGCATATTGAATTTCCTGCCGCCAGTAAGAATCCGATAACCGCGTACCGGAACGTTGATCGGCTGATATCGTTAATTCAGGAGCATAATGTCGATATTCTGCATGCGCGGAGCCGCGTTCCCGCCTGGAGTGCTCTTGGGGCTGCGCAAAAAACCGGCGTTAAGTTCATAACGACATTTCACGGTAACTATGCGGCGGGCAACCCGCTTAAGAAATATTACAACTCGGTGATGGCACGCGGCGATCTTGTCATCGCAATATCGCAATTTATTGGCGACCAGATTTGCGATCGCTATGGCGTGCCGGCAGACAAGGTACGGGTGGTACCGCGCGGCGCTGATATCAAATTCTTCGATCCAGCCGCGGTGAGCCCAGAACGCGTTATTCAGCTCGCCGAAGCCTGGCGGATTCCTGATGACGCCACGGTTGTCATGTTACCGGCTCGTCTGACCCGCTGGAAGGGTCACAAGGTCATGCTGGAGGCGTTAAGCCGCCTTGAGAACCGCGATGGGCTGCGCTGTATCATGGTAGGCAGTGATCAAGGCCGTGAGGCCTATGTCCGGGAGCTACAGGAAGATATTGTTCGCCTGGGTCTGGAATCGGTGGTCCATCTGCCAGGTGACTGCCGTGATATGCCGGCAGCTTTTATGCTGGCTGATTTGGTGGTGTCTGCATCGGTGGATGCCGAGGCGTTTGGACGCGTCATCGTCGAGGCGCAATCAATGGGCCGTCCCGTTATCGCGACCGACCATGGTGCTGCCCGGGAAACCGTGACGCATGGCGAGAATGGGTGGTTGGTCCCTCCCGATGATGCCAGTGCTCTGGTTGACCTCCTGCGCGAAGCACTTTCCATTGATAATGAGACCCGTGATCAAATGGCGCGCCGTGGTATCGCAAATGTTCGCGAAAATTACACAAAGGACTTGATGGGTGAGCGCACCATGACGGTTTATCAAGAGATATTATCGGACCAGTTTGGTCATGGCGGATGATCCTCACAAAAAAATACTGGTCATAAAGCTTGGTGCACTGGGCGATATCGTTCTAGCGCTCGGGCCATTCGCGGCTATTCGCCAACATCACCCCGATGCAAACATTACGCTTCTGACGACACCGACTTTTGAGAAGTTTCTCGAACCGAGCGGCTATTTCGATGAAATCTGGACCGATTCTAGGCCGGCTTTGTGGCAGGTGCCGACGTGGTTGGCATTAAAGGCGCGGTTACGAACCGGCGGCTTTACCCGCGTCTATGACATGCAAACCTCTGATCGCAGTGGCTGGTATTTCAGATTGTTTGGCGCTCAGCAGCGGCCGGAATGGTCTGGCATTGCACAGGGCTGTTCGCACCCCCATGCCAATCCAGACCGCGACTTTATGCATTCCATTGAACGTCAAGATGAGCAGCTGGCAATGGCGGGTATCTCTTCTATGCCGGCCGCGGATCTATCTTGGGCGACTTCGGATATCGCTGGATTCGGTCTCGAAAAACGTTTTGTGCTGCTGGTTCCAGGCGGTGCGCCGCATCGGCTTACCAAACGCTGGCCGGCGGATTGCTACGCAGAGCTGGCGAGGAATTTGGCCGATCAGGGTACGCAGCCGGTCATACTGGGGTCGGACTCTGAGGCACCTTTGGCGCAAGAAATAGTATCTTCCTGTCAGTCCACCATAGACCTTTGTGGCCAGACGGATTTGGCGGATATCGCTTCGCTCGCCCGACAAGCAGCTGGGGCGGTCGGCAATGATACTGGCCCGATACATATGATGGCGGCGGTTGGTTGCCCGACAGTTGTTTTGTTTTCTGCGGCGTCTGACCCGGCCCTAACGGCGCCGCGCGGGACGGAAGTAGAAGTCCTGAGACGTGATAATCTAACAGAACTTTCGGTCGAAGCAGTTGCCGCAGCGTTAAGATTGCGTTAAATGGCTGCTTGCTATGTCTGTTTCTGGAATAGCTTTTGTTTTAACGACGGGTACGATCACCTGAATGAACGCCAAATGATAAGACCCTCATGAGCACTGCGAACGAGAGCGCAGAGGCTCCACGCGCCGCGAGCGCGTCGGGAGAAGGCGTCTCACTTACCCTGCCAGACGGTAGCGTCCGCAAATTTGACGGACCGGTTTCTGGTGCCGATTTGGCAGCGGATATAGGACCTGGTCTGGCCAAGGCGGCAATTGCTGTTGTGGTCGATGGTGAGGTGCGTGATGTTGCGCGGGTGATTGAGTCCGATGCCGATGTCAGCATCGTCACTAGAAAAGACGAGCATGCGTTGGAACTGATCCGGCATGATGCTGCGCACGTTATGGCGCAAGCCGTTCAGAAACTTTATCCCGGAACCCAGGTCACAATTGGGCCATCGATCGAGCATGGCTTCTATTATGATTTCGCCCGCGAGGAACCATTCACACCCGAAGATCTGGAAAAGATCGAAGCCTGTATGGCAGAGATTATTGCTGACGATGAACCTTTTGTGCGCGAGGTTTGGGATCGCGACGAGGCCATCGAGAAATTTTTTGGCATGGGCGAGAAATACAAAGCCGAGCTTATCGAAGGCCTGCCCGCCACTGAAGACGTCTCTGTCTATCATCAGGGTGACTGGTTTGATCTGTGTCGAGGGCCGCATTTGCCATCCACCGGCCATGTCGGCAAAGGCTTCAAGTTGTTGAAGCTCGCTGGTGCCTATTGGCGTGGTGATGCCCGCAATGCGATGCTACAGCGGATTTATGGTACCGCCTGGCGCGATCCCAAGGAGCTGCGCGTCTATCTGCATCAGCTCGAAGAAGCCGAGAAACGTGATCACCGGCGTCTTGGACGCGAGATGGACCTGTTCCATTTCCAGGAAGAAGCTGTCGGGTCTGCTTTCTGGCATCCCAAGGGTTGGACGCTGTATCGCGCGATAGAAGATTATATGCGCGCGCGCCTTGATGAGGCCGACTATCAAGAAGTTAAAACCCCGACCTTGTTTGATCGCGCTTTGTGGGAAAAATCTGGCCACTGGGATAAATTCCGCGAGCATATGTTCACGGCGGATACCGAGGATGACCGGACACTGGCCGTTAAGCCGATGAATTGTCCAGGCCATGTGCAGATTTTCCGGCAGGGCATTAAGAGCTATCGTGATCTACCGATGCGAATGGCTGAGTTTGGCTCCTGCCATCGATATGAGCCGTCAGGCGCGTTGCATGGTCTGATGCGGGTGCGCGCCTTTACCCAGGACGATGCACATATCTTCTGCACTGAAGATCAGGTGACAGCGGAGACCAAAGAGTTCTGTGATCTGCTGCTCAAGATTTATGCCGATTTTGGCTTTACCGACGTTGTGGTCAAATTTTCTGACCGACCGGAAGTCCGGGCCGGTGAAGATAGTGTCTGGGACAAGGCCGAAGGAGCGTTGAAAGAAGCGGTTGATGCTGCTGGGTTGGAATACTCACTCAATCCCGGTGAAGGCGCGTTCTACGGTCCCAAGCTTGAATTCGTGTTGCGCGACGCTATCGGTCGTGACTGGCAATGTGGAACGTTGCAGGTCGATTTTGTGCTGCCTGAACGTCTTGATGCGGAGTTTGTGGCAGAGGATGGTCAAAAGCATCGTCCGGTTATGCTGCATCGCGCGATTTTGGGCTCATTCGAGCGCTTTATTGGTATTTTGATCGAGAACTATGCTGGGCGGATGCCGCTTTGGCTATCCCCGACGCAGGTTACCGTCGCGACGATAACCAACGCCGCAGATGAATATGGCGCAGAGGTTGTTGCGACGCTCCGGGCAGCTGGCCTTCGGGCTGAACTCGACGCGCGCAATGAAAAGATTAATTATAAGATACGTGAACACAGCCTTGCCAAAGTACCGGCCATATTTGTGGTTGGGGCCAAGGAGCTGGAAGAGCGTACAGTTGCCATTCGCCGCCTTGGGGGCAAGGATCAGGAAGTCCTTGCCTTGACCGAAGCGGTTGCTAGACTTACTGAGGAATCCGCACCGCCTGCCGGTTAAATTGGCAGGTTTTCAGGGTCGGCGGACCCATTATTGAAGGAGAAACGCCCATCGCAAGACGACCTTACCAGCAGCCGCAACCCCAGAAGGATACGCGGCGCATAAATGAATTAATCGAGGTTCCTGAAGTACGGCTTGTTGCCGAAGACGGCGAAGTTCTCGGTGTCGTGCCGACAGCAGAAGCTATTGCAAAAGCGGAAGCCGCAGGGCTCGACTTGGTAGAGATGGCTTCTAATGCGAGCCCGCCGGTCTGTAAGATTCTCGATTATGGCAAGCTGAAATACGAAGATCAGAAACGTAAGGCAGAAGCCCGCAAGAAGCAGAAAACCATCGAGGTCAAAGAGATCAAGATGCGTCCTGGCATCGAGTCCCATGATTATGATGTCAAAATGCGGGCGATGAACCGGTTCCTCGGTGACGGGGATAAGGTGAAGGTTACCCTGCGTTTTCGCGGCCGTGAAATGGCCCATCAGGACCTCGGCATGAACGTGTTGAACCGGGTTAAAGATGATCTCGAATCCCAGGCGAAGGTAGAGCAATACCCTCGTATGGAAGGTCGCCAAATGGTGATGGTACTCGTACCACGTTAAGGGGTGGGCAAAGTTGATTTAGAGGGCGGGCCATGGCTCGCCCTTTATCCGTTCTACCTACTTGCAATCTTTCCGCAGGACCGTTATAAACCGCGGCCTTGAGACGACTCAGGCGCAGTTTTGCGTGAGAACAGATCGCCCGGCGAATTATCCGCATCGCCATATGATGCAGGATAGTGGGCATGCCGAGGCGGTTTGAATGATAACCGATCACTATAAGGATATTGGAAATGCCCAAGATGAAGACAAAATCGAGCGCCAAAAAGCGCTTCTCCAAAACCGGTACCGGCAAGGTCAAACGCAACTATGCGTATAAGCGCCATTGCCTCGAAGAAAAGTCATACAAGATGCGCCGCAAAGCCCGCGGTACGACGACTTTGGCTCCGCAGGATGCCAAGCTCGTGCGTCAATATATGCCTTATCTATAAACGAACCTGACGGAGAAACGAAATGTCACGCGCAAGAAGCGGCGTTGCAGCGCACGCCCGCCACAAAAAAGTTTTAGCACAAGCCAAAGGCTATCGCGGTCGTAACCGCACCGCCTTCCGGGTTGCCAAGGAAAAGGTCGAGAAGGGGCTGCAATACGCCTATCGCGATCGCCGCAATCGCAAGCGCAGTTTTCGCGCCTTGTGGATTCAGCGGATCAACGCTGGTGCCCGTCTGCATGGGTTAACCTACTCCCGCCTGATGAATGGTTTGAACCGGGCAGGTATCGAACTTGACCGAAAGGTTCTGTCTGAACTGGCGGTTAAGGAACCGGCAGCGTTCAAAACGATCTGTGAACAGGCTCAAGCTGCGTTGGCTGACTGAGCCAGCGGCTTCGGATCAAAAGCTTGGGGTTTACCCGCAAATAACCCAGTACGGCGTCGCTATCGTGACAGGGACGCTTTGCTGGCTGCGGGCGGCGTAATGGGCATTGGCGGATGACAACAGAAAATCTCGATAGTTTACGCGATACTCTGCTCGCCGATATCGACGGTGCGGTAGATCTCGACGCGCTTGAAGCGATCCGCGTTGCAGCGCTGGGTAAGCAAGGTAGTGTCACAGGACTTCTAAAAGGTCTTGGCAAGGCCGCCCCTGAAGAACGCAAAGCGCTGGGTCAGGCGATTAATACCGTCAAAGTGACGATTAACGGCGCTCTTGCGGCGCGCAAGGAAGATCTTGAAGCCGGTGCGCTCGATGCGCGGCTGATCGATGAAGCCATTGATGTCTCCCTGCCGGTTCGTCCTAGTCAGGACGGTCGAATACATCCGATCAGCCAGACAATTGATGAGATGCTGGCGATTTTCTGCGAAATGGGGTTCGAAGTCGCAGAAGGCCCTCACATCGAAACCGACTTCAACAATTTCACCGCGCTCAATATTCCGCCTGAACATCCCGCCCGTCAGGAACACGACACGTTCTACTTGCCTGAAAAAGAAGACGGCTCGCGACTGGTATTGCGGACCCATACATCGCCTGTCCAAATCCGCACTATGGTTGAGCAGGAACCACCGATTCGGATTGTGGTGCCTGGCCGTACTTTCCGCGCCGATTATGATGCGACCCATTCACCGATGTTCCATCAGATCGAAGGCCTGGTCATCGATGAAACGACCCATATGGGACACCTCAAAGGTTGCTTGATTGAATTCTGTCGGACGTTCTTTGGCGTTGATGATTTGCCGGCGCGTTTTCGCCCATCTTATTTCCCATTCACAGAACCCTCCGCTGAAATGGATATTGGCTGTTCGCGTGAAGGCGGCGGTCTGACGATTGGGGCTGGTGCGGATTGGCTCGAAATTCTCGGCTGCGGCATGGTGCATCCAAATGTTCTTGCGGCGTGCGGAATCGACTCAACCAAGTATCAGGGTTTCGCCTTTGGTCTCGGGATCGAACGCGCGGCAATGCTTAAATATGGCATACCTGATCTTCGGACATTTTATGAATCTGATTTGCGCTGGCTCAGGCACTACGGGTTTTCTGCCCTTGATATCCCTTCTGTGGCGAAGGGAGTTTAAGCAATGCTGTTTACGTTCTCCTGGCTCAAGGAACATCTTGAAACCGAGGCCTCTCTTGAGGAGATCACCGACCGTTTGTCGATGCTGGGTCTCGAGGTCGAAGGTATTGATGATCGTGGCGAAGCCTTAGCGCCCTTTACCATCGGCTATGTCAAAGAAGCCCGCCAACATCCCAATGCGGATCGATTGCAGCTTTGCGTCGTGGATACCGGCAGTGGCGATGAACAGGTGGTTTGTGGCGCGCCGAACGCGCGCGCTGGCATGAAGGGCGTTTTTGCGCCGAGCGGGAGCTATATTCCTGGTTCCGATATGACGCTCAAGCCATCGAAAATTCGTGGCGAAGACTCCAACGGGATGCTGTGCTCTGAGCGTGAGATGGGTCTGTCCGATGATCACGAGGGGATCATCGAGTTGCCCGAAGACGCACCAATTGGCGAAGGTTGGGCGAAGTGGGCGGGTATGGATGACGCTATAATCGATATAGCCCTGACGCCGAACCGGGGAGATTGCGCCAGCGTTCGCGGCATCGCACGCGATCTGGCGGCGGCAGGGCTTGGCACTTTAAAGCCGCTGGACGACACCAAGGTCGCGGGCGGGTTTGAAAGTAATATTAAGTGGCAGCGTGATTTTTCTTCTGATGCGGGCGACGCCTGTCCGATGGTTGTTGGACGCACCTTCCGCAATGTGACGAACGGTGAAAGCCCACAATGGTTACAGGATCGCCTCCGGGCCATTGGTCTACGACCGATCTCCGCGCTGGTTGATATCACCAACTGGTCGACCTTTGACCTCGGACGTCCGCTCCATGTGTTTGATGCCGACAAGGTTAGCGGCGACCTCACCATGCGATTTGCCAAATCAGGCGAAAAACTCGAAGCGCTTGATGAGCGTGAGTACGCCCTTGAAGACGGCATGATTGTTATTGCTGACGATAATGGCCCGCAGGGTATCGGCGGGGTCATGGGCGGTATCGCGTCTGGGTGTAGTGAAACGACGAAAAACGTCTTTTTAGAAGTTGCTCTATTTGATCCGATCCGGATCGCAGAGACCGGTCGCAAGCTCGGCATCATTTCTGATGCGCGCTATCGATTTGAGCGTGGCATTGATCCGACCTCTCTCGAGTGGGGCACGGAAATTGCCAGCCGGATGATCCTCGATATCTGTGGTGGTGAAGCATCTGAACTCACCGTCGCAGGTGAATTGCCGAATTGGCAGCAAAGCCAGTCCTTGCGAACATCACGTGTTCTGTCGCTTGGCGGGATTGACGTACCGGTGGCAGAGCAGGAAAAATTCCTTACGGTCCTGGGATTTGAGCCAGTTGTTGAAGGTGATGAGCTACGCTGTGTAGTACCGCCATGGCGACCTGATATTGAAGGCGAAGCTGATCTGGTTGAAGAGGTGCTCCGCATTCACGGCTATGATGACATTCCAGCTTTGCCCTTGCCAAATGATGCGGTGGTGCCAAATCCGGTGCGAAACGCGGCTCAAGATCGTGTCGAAACCATTCGCCGTACTCTGGCGAGCAATGGATTGGTCGAAGCGGTCACTTATTCATTCCTCGATGCAAAAACGGTATCTCTGTTTGGCGATGTGCCGGAGTCATTGCGGCTGGTAAATCCAATCAGCGCTGATCTTGATACGATGCGGCCATCGGTTTTGCCAAACTTAATCGCGGCGATTGCGCGCAATCAGGCACGCGGCATGGAAAATCCGTCTTTGTTTGAGGTCGGTCCGCAATATGCTGACGATACGCCGGAAGGCCAGGCGATGGTGGCGGCGGGCGCCAGAGCGGGACAGACCGGAGCCCGGAGCTGGGCCGTAAAGGCTGAACCCGTTGATGCATTTCATGCGAAGGCAGATGTTATTGCGGCGTTGTCCGCCGTGGGCGCACCAGTAGATAATTTGCAGGTCTCGATCGATGCGCCGGGCTGGTATCATCCGGGTCGGTCAGGCTGCTTGCGCCTCGGGCCGAATATTTTGGCCCAGTTTGGTGAGCTGCACCCGCGTGTTGCTGCCGCGATGGATATTGATGGTCCGATATCGGTATTTGAAGTTTTCATCGACAACATCCCCCCGCGTAAATCAAAGGGCGGTGCGTCGAAACCGCTCCTGACGTTATCTGCGTTTCAACCGGTGCGGCGCGATTTTGCTTTTATTGTTGATGAAGACGTTGCAGCAAGCGATGTGTTGCGAGCGATTAGGACCGTTGATCGCGCCTTGATTACCGATGCTGAGCTGTTTGATGTGTATCGTGGTAAGGGTGTTGAAGGCGGTAAAAAGTCTTTGGCACTTGCGGTGACGCTACAGCCCGTTGATGCGACCATGACCGAAAAAGAAATTGATGATGTAGCGGAGAAGATTGTCGCCAATGTAGCGAAGCAGGCCGGTGGTACGCTCCGTGGTTAAAAGAGTTGTTGTGAGACACATAACGCGATCCTATTTTCTGAAGTAGCCCATTAGAAAAACCTGGAGACTTCTTACGATGAAAAAAACAATTCTGACTGTTTTTGTTGCCCTGGTTTTTGGTGGAGCGGGCGATTTTGCCGTCGGTATCTTTATTTATCCCTTTCTTTTTCCACCACCGCCCGCGATGGAAAAAGTTGAAAACCGCTCCGAAAAGATGGTCGTCGCGACCGGCAATTTTATTCATGCCAACCCGTCAGACCCCGTGCATTACGGAAAGGGGTCCGTTGAGGTTCTCAAAGGAAAGTCTGGCGGAAATCTGCTTCATCTAAAACCAGATTTTAAAGTTGGGCCGGGTCCTCGTTTTCATATCTATCTCGCCGATAAGGGCAAGATCATGAATAGCGCTGATTTTAAAGCGGCGAAGAAGACGGATCTCGGCAAGCTACGGTCCTTTGAAGGTAGCCAAGTATATGAATTGCCCAAAGGCACTGATATTGCACCCGTGAAGAGCGTTGTCATTTGGTGCAAGGAATTCAACGTTCTTATTTCCCCGGCCACGCTGAAAAAATAGAACAGTTTCTGAGTATCAAGAATATTTTATGAGCGATCTATCCCACATTCGTAACTTCTCAATCGTTGCCCATATTGATCACGGGAAGTCGACCCTGGCTGACCGCTTGATTCAGGTCTGTGGTGGTGTTTCCACTCGAGAACTGAAGGAACAGATGCTCGATACAATGGATATTGAGCGCGAGCGCGGCATTACGATCAAGGCGCAAACGGTGCGACTGGCCTATAAGGCCAAGGACGGTGAAACCTATCAGCTCAACCTGATGGATACCCCCGGCCATGTCGACTTTACTTATGAGGTTAGTCGGTCATTGGCAGCGTGTGAGGGATCGTTGTTGGTCGTTGATGCCAGTCAGGGCGTTGAAGCACAGACATTGGCAAACGTTTATCTGGCGCTGGATGCAGATCATGAGATTATCCCCGTCCTGAACAAGATCGACTTACCGGCGGCGGAACCCGAACGTATTCAGACCCAGATCGAAGATGTTATCGGGCTCGATGCATCCGAAGCGATTCATGTGTCGGCTAAAACTGGGCAGGGCATTGAGGAGGTGCTGGAATCTCTGGTTCAAAAACTGCCGTCGCCTGAGGGCGAGAAAGACGCCCCGCTACAGGCCTTGCTGGTTGATAGTTGGTATGATGCCTATCTCGGCGTGATTGTCCTGGTGCGAATCAAGGACGGTGTGCTGAAACGCGGTATGAAGGTCAAGTTTATGGCAACGGACGCCGTCCATTCGATAGACAGCGTTGGCGTGTTTTCACCTAAAGCGACATCAGTGGATTCGCTTTATCCCGGTGAGGTTGGCTATATCACGGCGTCAATCAAGCACGTCGCTGAAACCCAGGTCGGTGACACGATTATCGATGAAAAATCTCCGGTTACGGAACCTCTGGCCGGTTTTCAGCCTTCAGTGCCAGTGGTGTTCTGCGGTCTGTTCCCGGTTGATGCAGATGATTATGAAGATCTACGGGAAAGCCTGGCGAAATTACGGCTCAATGATTCCAGCTTTCATTATGAGGCAGAGACCTCGGCAGCGCTGGGTTTTGGCTATCGCTGCGGCTTTCTCGGTTTGCTGCATCTTGAGATCGTTCAGGAACGGCTACTGCGCGAGTTTGATCTCGATTTGATTACCACCGCACCGTCAGTCATCTATCGGGTTCATATGAATAACGGTGATATGGAAGAAATCCATAACCCTGCCGACTGGCCTGATGTCGTAAAGATCGACAAGGTCGAAGAGCCGTGGATCAGAGCGACGATTTTGGTGCCGGATGATTTTCTTGGGCCGGTTTTAGCGCTCTGTCAGGAGCGGCGTGGCGAACAGATTGAGCTGACCTACGCGGGAACCCGGGCGATGGCGGTATACCGTCTGCCGCTCAATGAGGTGGTGTTTGATTTTTATGATCGGTTGAAGTCAGTCACACGCGGCTATGCCAGCTTTGATTATCAAATGGAAGATTATCGTGAAGGCGAGCTGGTCAAAGTCTCGATCCTGGTGAATACCGAACCGGTTGATGCGCTATCGATGATTGTCCATCGCACGCAGTCGGAATATCGCGGTCGCGGCATTTGTAGCCGTCTTAAGGATTTGGTGCCCCGACAGCTGTTTAAAATTCCTATTCAGGCGGCGATTGGGGGCAAGGTGATTGCTCGTGAAACCATCAGTGCGATGCGCAAGGATGTGACCGCTAAATGTTATGGCGGCGATGTCTCACGAAAACGTAAGCTGCTGGACAAGCAGAAAGAAGGCAAAAAGCGGATGCGCCAGTTTGGCTCGGTGGAAATTCCGCAAACCGCCTTTATCGAAGCGCTGCGGATCGGCGGCGATTAAGCTGGTCGGTTACCCGCCGAACCGGCCACGCTTGCTGCGTTTGCGGCCGACCCACATCAACAACAATGCTGGGACACCAAATACCGCCCAGCCAGGCCACAATAAAATTGTTGTGATAACTGGTTCCCACAGCCACGGCGCAACATAGCGTTGGATACCGGCCTGACTGACGCTGAGACTTTGGGCGTCGAGTGTAAACCAAAGCTCACCCAGCGTGATTATTTTCCAGCCGCCATTTCCAACCGCTTGCCAAGCCTCATACCCGACCGCAGCAACAGCAATGATGGCCAGTAAATAGCCCAATATCCGGCAAATAATCACCTGATCACTCCCTATACGCGTTTGCTGAATGGAGCCTAATAACCCTACTGGGTGGCTGCAAGTTTTGTGTTGGAACAGATTTGTGTCCGGTTGATGCGCAAACAACGTCAAGTGCTTGAGATATTGGTGAACGATGCTAGATTGTGCGCCGCTGGAGGGGTGGCCGAGTGGCTGAAGGCGCACGCTTGGAAAGCGTGTAGGCGGGCAACCGTCTCGAGGGTTCGAATCCCTCTCCCTCCGCCATAAATACCGGCTCCGTTAACAAGTCACACTCCGTAACTGTTCTAAGTACCCCATAAACTCATCGCGTAGTGAGTCCGGTGCCTCGATCTGCACCTGTCCTAACCAATCAGGGTGGCACAGTTCATGGATCAATTCGCGGTGTCCCTGGCAGCGTAGTTCGACGACCAATCCGCCTCGCACGCGGCGTATTTTCTGGCTACGGTGGAAGCGGACTTTTTCGGCGCGCTTGGCGGCTTCCCCCGTAAACCGCAATCGAACATCCAGGATGTCGTCACCGTGAAATATGCCGAAACTGTCAGCGGCCCAGTCTTTGAGGTTCCAGTCGGTGCGTGCTTCGAAAATTGACCCGGTGGGTCGAACATCCTCAATCAAATCGAGCCGATACGTCGCTGGATAATCGCCACGCGCCGCAACCAGATAGCCAAATCGCCCGAAGAGGAGACCCAGTGGATCGACGGTGCGCCAAGTGGCGCTGCGCTGCCTGAGCGCTCGGTATCGAATTTCCAATTTCTCAAATCCCTGAATGGCACGTTCAAAGACTGCCATATGGGCCTCATTGGCCTGAGTGCGGGGTCCGGTGCGACCGATATGGGCGGTTCGATTGATCAGCTCTTCTTCATCAATCGCCAAATGGTTGGACAAGGGCTTCTGATTGCCGAGTAGTTTGGTCAGGGCGACGGTGGCGATACCCTCCGGCATCGTCTGGAGATGGCGTTCGAGGGCAGCGCGCTCGTTAGGTTGTAGCGTTAGAAGCATGCCAGGCAGGTCGGCTTGCAGCCGCCAACGCTTGGTCAAATGATGGTCGCTCTCCAACCGGCTAAGCTCGACCTCCAGCCCAATTTCGTCCAACCCCTGCAACATCCGTTCCACGGTTTTGCGGCTGCGGCCAGTTCGGGCTATGAGCTGATCGATGGTGAGCCCGAGCGAGCTAACCTGAAGTTCAAGCGCGAGTTCCAGCATGTCGCGCAGCTTGGTATAGGCCATAAGTGGTTTTCTCCTCCTATTTCTTATACCCCATTAAATGACGAATAAGGAAGATATTCTCTATTCATCGGATAAACGGTGGCCCAGCCAAAAGAGTAACGGGCTACATCAGTAGGAGAAGATTATGCATACCGATTTTTTGCCAACCCGGAAGATCCCCGTCAGCCAGCTTTACGCCTGGAACAGCCAGCGCGCCTTTCCGCTCGAGATAACGCTGAATCATCGTGGCTGCGTCATCCGGGACCAAGCGAGCGGGACAGAATTTTTAGCCTCGACCGACGATGAAGGCTTTATCCGCGGCGCGACATTGTTAGGCGAGACTCGGGATCACCTGGTGTATCTGATGCTGTCAGACATGACGGGCTGCGAATGGGTGAATGAGTATTCTGAACAATGGCCGCTTTATCGCTGCTGGACTGAGGCCGAACGAGACACTCATGCCCGTAAAGTGGCAGCGGACTTAGCCGATGACCGCGCAGAGGCAGAGGGCATTCCGGTTCGGGAAGCATTTGAGGTCGAATATCAGGCGATCTATGAGATGCACCCGGTGACGATTGAGAATTGGCAGGTTGCTGCCTGAGGTAGAAGGTTGGGCGGCTTTACGACGTCGCCGGCTTTACCCTGATCTTGCTCTTATTGACCCTGGTGCCGTGTAGCGCTGTGATGGCCGCTTCGGCCTCTTCCTCTGCTGGCATTTCGACGAAGCCAAAGCCTTTCGATATGCCGGTATTGGCATCCATGACGAGATCGCAGGCATCGATGCTGCCATGCTCTTTGAACAACTCGGCGAGCCCTTCTTCGGTTAGATCGCGGGGCAGGTTAAGGACAATGATCTTCATGGAGACTCCGGTATATCTATGTGAGACCGCTAAATACTCTGGCCGTTGTCTGCGTTATAGCGGAGCAGCGCATAGATAAACAGGATAACACCGCCCATCTCCATGCCTTCTTCGACGGGTGTCCAGAGATTATAGGCGAGCGTGTCCATCAAATCTTTTTCGTCGTATATATCGGTTGCGACCTCCACGCCGAGCGCGCCACTGAGAAAGATCGCGGCTGACAGGATAAATAGGTTCCTGATCTGCGCGGGCAGGTGAAACAGAAAGCGTAGATAGAGGACAATGATAATGAGCGCGACAGGTGCTGCAGCGTAAACCCATGAAAATGCGGTGAAATGATTCAGCGTCTCATGAAATCCCGCAATTTCATCAAGCGACAGAAAGAAAAATCCAAAGGCCAGCCCATACCAGGCGCGAATCCATTGGCCATTGCTTATATGTTTCCGGTTGGCAATGAGCAGCAGCAACATCCCCGCAATAAACAGCAGGATTGTTGAGAACCAGGTCGGAATATTCCGCTCTAGATCGACATCGAAGAACTCGCGGATCGTCGTCGGCACGTGGCCAACTCGGAAGTGCCAGACCTGCAAGGCGATATGGGTGACGAGCAGGGACGCGACGAGTATGACCAGAACAGTGATGATCTTCCTGATGGGCAGGTCGATCACTAATCTGAACATCTACCCGTCTCCTCAATCCGAAAGAATGCTTTGCTCCATCATCGCGCGCAGCTCGTCGGTGACGGTGGGCTCAACCCCGAACCAGCGCTTCCAGGCCGATGGGCCTTGAAACAGCAACATGCCAAGCCCGTTGACGGTCTTGTTCCGACGTTCGGCGGCCGCAGCGAGGAATGGGGATTCCAGCGGTGTGTAGATGATGTCGGCGGCCAATGCGGTGGGTGACAGCTTATCGAGATTAATATCAAGCGCCGCCTCGCCAACCATGCCCTGATTGGTGACATTGACGACCGTCTCTGCGCCTTCGAGTAACGCATGTCGCTCTTCCCATGGATAGACGGTAATGGGTCCACCATATTCATCGGCAATCTGCTGAGCCTTTTCTTGCGAACGGTTTACCAGCCGAAGCTCCTTGGCACCTTCTTGCAGCAATCCATAGATCACCGCACGACCGCCGCCACCGGCACCAATCACCGTGCAGGGTCCGGCATCGGCACGCCAGTTCGGTTCCTGTTGTTTCAGATTACCGAGGAAACCCAACCAGTCATTGTTAGTGCCAAACAATGAGCCATCTTCGCGCACCACAACGCAGCTAATGGCACCGATCTTTTTGGCGGTATCATCCACCTCCTCAACGATGGTCATGGCGTCGAGCTTGTGCGGGATCGTCAGGTTACAGCCGGCAAACCCCAGCGAATGTAACGCCCTCAGTGCCGGTTCCAGCTCGCCGGGCTTGATCTCCAGGAACACATAGGTTCCGTTTAAGCCTTGCTGCTCCATCCAGTAATTATGCATCAAGGGCGAACGCGAATGCATCACCGGCCAGCCCATCACACCGGCCATCAGAAACTTGTCGGGGTGTGCCATCGACTTGTCAGCCTTCCGCCATCTTGGCGCTGAAATGATCCCAGGTGCGCTGGAACAGGCTCGCGGTCCATAATTTCTCGCGGCATAAATCCAGCTCTGCCTGAGTGAAGGAATAAGGCGTGCCGATCTGGGCTGCCATATATTGGCGCTCGGCATTGTCTTCGAGATAGTTCATCAGCACGAAAGCATCGATGATGGTCTCGCCCAGTGTTACCGCACCATGCGCTTTCATCAGCGCGGCGGGTCGGTCGCCAAGACAGTTGGTCAAGGCCGTCGCCATTTTTACGTTGTTGATCGAGTCCGGTGAATCGAGCACTGGCAGCGGATAGACCAGCGAGCCCTGCGCATAGACCGGCAGATATTTCTGGCCCGCCGTCGACAGAACCGTCGACCATTTTGGATGGCAGTGGATGACCCCGCCAGCTTCCGGGCGGGCTTTATAGACCCCGGCATGCAGATGAAACTCAAGCGGTGGATTGCCATCACCTTCGATCAGATTGCCGTCGAAATCGATAATGCAGAGATCAACGACCGTTAGCGTGCTGCGCATGCGATTGCCGATATTGATCAGGATACGGTCATCAGGAAGGCGGATACTGGCATGGCCGTTATAATCGACGATCCCGGACCGCTCGAGCATACGGATGCATTGCACCAGCTGCTTTTTTTGGTCGTCTAACTCACTCATCGCAAACGTTCCTTCCTTAAATCACCAATTGGTCTCGGCGCGAATCTCGCGCCGCCACAAATCCCAGGCGCGCATACAGGCACCGTTATTTGGTACATCGGCGAGGCGGCCTTCTTCCTCATCAAGCGACGCAATCTTGCCACCATTGGCCAAATCCATCGTCCAGTGCTGCACCCGTGAATTTACCTCGGTAAAGACAGCGCGGAACACCGCCAGCTGCAGGGTTGCGCCGCAGGCTACCGAGCCATGCGCGCGCATCAGGGCGACATCCTTGTCGGCCAGACATTCAGCAAAGGTCTCGCCCTTGTCGTTATCACTGACCAGCATATCAGTCGCGCCATATTTCTTGCTGATATCAAACACCGGCACACCGGCTGCCAGGAACGCCGCATTATGGAACATGGCTTCGATCTTGGTATCGACCAGCCCAAACGGGATCACCGATGGTGAATGGCTGTGCACGACCGAGTTAAGGTCGGGCCGCGCCTTGAAAATTTTACCGTGGATAAAGCGCTCCAGAAAGCTGCCGCGCCCGTCGGCATTTACCGGATTGCTGTCGAGATCATATTCGATGATGTCTTCTGGTGTCGCCAGGGCCGGGGCCTTGGCACGGCACATGAAGTACCGGTCCGGCGCATCCGGATGGCGTTGCGACACATGGCCAAATGCATCGACCACACCGCGCGCTGCCAGAATACGGCTTGCTGCCGCCAGATCGGCGATAAACTCGTCGGAAACCGGTCCCCCGGAAGCTGGTTCTTCGCTCATCGTGATGTCATCCCTGCGTGTTTTGTTTGTTAGGAATTACGTAGCAGTGAAAGCGTATTCTAGCTACGGTAGACTTTGGCGTATTATCATTGATTTTATCGAATCTAATTTTCTACGAATTCCTTTTTGTAATAAAGAAATCTCTATCAAATAGATTCTATTATTCTTGAAAATTTAAATTTATTTTCCGGCGAAAGGAATAATCTTTCTTAAGACATTACAAATTCTTTCAATTAGTCCCATCAAGAGGGGCGTAATTGAAATTAAGACCTGAACGAAATACCAAAACTTGGCGGCATTTTTTCCAAATTTTGGAATAATAAAATATTTGTAGTCTTCCTCTAAATCTCCCAAAACTATTCCCCTATCCCTTTTGGGTAGGAAACAACAAATTGCTAGTTCTAGTATTTTCGGGGGAGAAATTTCTTCCTGTTTTAAATAGGAATCTGAATTTTTGCGGTAATTTATATCTGTCGGTAATGTTCTTTTTAAAATAGAAATTATCTTACTTTCTAGTAAATTAGATAGTTTGGATATTTCGCTTTCTTGAGAATCTTCCTCTTTTATTATTAATTTCAATCGGTGATCTAATTCTTTAGTTTTATATTCAATTTTTTTCAAATCACGCAGTAATTCTATTCGTTCTTCCTCGGTCATGGGTGAACCATGAATGAACGCGTTAAGTGCCTTCAATTTTTCAGATAAGAAATTATGTGAGCCGAACACTATGTTGCGTCCTTATTTTAGTTTTTTAGGACGACTGGAAAATGTCGCGAGTTGAAAGAAGCATTTGGAGATTGAAGAATGAAACTTAGCCGCTTCACGAATTCAAAAAATGCTACCTGTGGCTTAACAACGGTTGTGCCAAAAGAATTTAGCATTCTCTCGGTATCGGTTAACACCCTTTCACCTAAACCATTAATTCGAACGAATTCCTTTGCTCTTCCTCCACGTACTTCTGACTTTTCTCCTTTTCTGGTTGATATGTACCCCTTTGTTTCTAGCCTTCGAAGTGTCGTGTAAATGGTGCCGTAGGAGAATGATCTCCCTACTTTTTCTTTTAGTTCTTTGCGAATCGACACACCATACGCATTCCCCGATTGGAATTGAATAGACTTAAGTATCAAAAACTCGGTGGTATTCAGTATATCGGACATATTCGTACAATTACATTTCTTTCAATTTCTGTAAGAAATGTAATTGAGTTCGTCGATGAATGTCAAATAAACAATTTTATGTAGTATTTAGATGGCTGAAAATTTTGTATTTTTCTTCAGCCCTCCGCCAAGATTGTCCCTGCCACCTTCTCGCCAACCATGATGGTCGGGAAGTTGGTATTGGCGCAGGGCACCGCTGGCATGATCGAGGCATCGGCGACGCGCAGCCCTTCGACACCATAGACCCGTGCTGACGGGTCGGTCACCGCACCCGGATCGTCGGCAGCCCCCATGCGGTTTGGGCACGAGGCATGGAAATGGCCGAGCACGGTATTGTGTATCCATTCGGTCATCGTGGCATCGTCTTCGAGGACGTCCTTCACCGTTAACCCGTCGGAAATGAAATTGCGGATCACCCAGCGGCGTAGCGGACCGGACATATCCATCGCCTGCCCACCAACCCAGGTCTGAAATTTGTTCGACGTGTTATAGACCGCGTAGCGCCGGGCCCGGTCGCTATAGCTGATCGGGAACACATCATGCAGCTTGTCCTGTAGCCCGGCTTTTTCACATAATTTGGCCATGAACCGAGTACCGATCTTGAGTCTTTCAAGATCGCGCTCATCGGAGCACATGTTGAAATCAACATCGGGGACACCCATCGGGTCATTGGGGTTGAGCTTCACTTCGCCGGTCGAATAGGATTTGTTGACCCACATCATCATCAGCCCGACGCGTTCGCCGACAGCGTGCCAGAACGACTTGTTCATCGGGATCATATACATGTCACCTGCCGGGCAGCCTTCGACACCGGAAGACCAGCGCATCCCGGCATACATTGGCAAACGCAGATCAGGCGGCAGGCGAGAGTCGGGCTTCATATAGCAGCCGAAATTGACGCCGGGATGTTCCATCAGATGTTTGCCGACCCCGGCGCGATCCGCCACAACATCAATGCCCGCTTTAGTGAGTTCCGCTGCGGGCCCGACGCCGGACCGCAGCAGCAAGGCGGGCGATTGCAGCGCTCCTGAACTGACGATTACCTCATTGGCCTGAATATCAAACACTTCGCCATGGCGGTGGACGCGCACGCCGGTGGCTTTGGTACCAGAAAACAGGACTTTCTCAACGCGAGAATCGCCAAGAATATTGAAGTTCGGCCGCGCCCGGACATCCGCCGTTATATAGGCGGTGGCGGTCGAGGTGCGGCGACCTTCCTGATGGGCGACCGCGATGGGAAAATAACCATCCCCAAAGACCGCGTTCTTGTCTTTTAGATCGGTCCAGCCATCGTCGCGAGCCGCCTCAACAAAGCCTTTGGTGAAGCCTGGCCAGCGATCCTCAAAAATCCGCTGCACGGCCATGGGTCCGTCTTGACCATGCATTGGGCCATCGAAATCGACGTCGGTTTCCTGTTTTTTGAAGTAAGGCAGAACATCGTCCCAGCCCCAGCCAGTGGCGCCGCGCTCGACCCAGCCGTCGTAATCTGTTGGCACGCCGCGGATCGAGATCATGCCATTAACCGATGACCCGCCACCGATCACACGGCCTTGTGCATAGCGGACACGCTTGCGGTTATCTGGCGCATTGCTCGGGCGGGGCCCCCAGGCAACGGTTTGCCCGACCCAGGTGAAGCGTGGATTGCTGTGGGCGGAACCGGCAAACGTGTCGCGGATTTCTGCGGGCTCGGTGCCAGGGATGAAATCCTCACCGGCTTCGAGCAGCAGGACATTATTTTGGGACCGTTCGCTCAACCGGCTTGCGACGACGCAGCCTGCCGACCCGCCGCCGACAATCACATAATCAAATTCCTGGTTTTCAAACTCCGCCATCACCGCCCACTTTTCTTGTTGGTTATCCTTAATTACGGAACGGTAACGCGAAGCGCCGCTTGCGTCCAATCAGCGTCTCCAATCGAAGCCTCGGTTCCCTTGCCGGATGGCATGGTGCTGCCTAGGGTAATTACAAAGACCGCTGATCAGGGAGAGCATCATGGCAGACCATATTCACGGACCACTTTATTTCGAGCGCATGGGCCGCAAGGGGCCGGTGATTGCCTTCGTTCATCCGAATCCGATGGACCAGTCTTGTTGGCTATATCAGATGGCGCATTTCTCAAGCTGGTATCGCTGTGTCGGGATCGATATCCCGGGCTATGGCCGGTCACCGACGGCGGACGAAGAGCTTAGTATGGACGATATGGCTGCCGGATGTTGGGAAGCAGTTGATGAAGCCGTCGGAGAAGGTGAAAGCGCTATTTTGGTTGGCTGCTCTGTCGGCTCGGCGATCATCCCCTATATGTACCACCAGCGGCCGGACGCGACGTCAGCGATGATCCTGTCGGGGACCGGCTATAATCCCGGCAAGCCGTTCGCACCGGGACGGATCGAGCAATATGAAACCAAAGGCGTCGATTATCGCTGGGAATATACCTTCCAGGATATGAGTGCCGCGTTTCGCACGACGCCGATGGCGCATTATTTTGCTGACCTGTTCGCCGAGCGCAACGACACGGCAGATGCTCAGACGATTATCTATCAATTTCAGGCGATGATGGAGGAAGAGACCGAGGAGCATCACGCCGGCATTAAATGCCCGACAATTATTCTGACCGGCAGCGAGGACAATTCACATCAGCGATCCTTTGCCCTGCAGGAACGTATTCCGGGCTGTGAGCTAAAGACATTGCCGGGTGCCGGTCATGCATGTCAGCTCGAACAACCCTGGCTATTTGACCGGTTTATGATTGAGTTCCTGACCGAACATGGTTTGCATCCGGCGGTGTAATGCCGGAGAGAACCAAAACACAGGTACTGATTGTTGGGGGTGGGCCGGTTGGTCTGACGCTGGCAATTGAGCTTGGGTTGCGTGGTGTTGAATGTGTGATCGTCGAATGCGGTGATGGCGTTTTGCGAGTACCGCGCATGAGTAGCGTCAGCGCCCGTGGTATGGAGTTTTGTCGTCGCTGGGGAATCGCTGACAAAGTTCGAGATGCAGTGTGGCCACGGAACTATCCCAGCGATTTTGTCTATGTCTCCACCATGATTGGTGAAGAGCTCGCGCGGCTTCGTGTGCCCTCCTATGAAGAGCGCGCGGGCAAGATGGATTATTCGCCGGAAGGCGGTGCGGTCTGCCCGCAGATATATTTTGATCCCATCATTGCAGCCAAGGCGAAGTCAGTGCCCGGGGTATCGATCCGTTACGGCATCAAACTGGAATCCTTTGACCAGGACCAGGCTGGTGTGCGGGCAATTGTGACCGACATGGAAACCGGCACTGAAAGCACCCTCTTGGCCGATTATCTCGTGGGGTGTGACGGAGCAGGTAGTGTCGTCCGTCGTCAGCTGGGTATTGAGCTGGATGGTCCGGGGCGCATTGCGACCAGCGTCAATGTCTTCTTCCGCTCGGCAGAATTTGTCACTCTACAGAGCGGAGGAGGGGCGCGTTTTTTTCGCTGCTTTGACGAGGATGGTTGTTGGGCGGAAGCCATCGCTATCAATAGCGAGGATTTGTGGCGGCTTTCGGTATTTCACGACAACGATCCCGATATGAGTGGCGAAAGCTATCTTCACAAAATCGCTGGCCGCGACTTTTCCTATGAGGTTCTGGATGTCACTTCCTGGCCGCGCCGCGATATTCTGGCGCACTCTTATCGGCAGAATCGTGTCTTTATCGCTGGTGATGCGGCGCATGAGATGTCGCCCACCGGCGGCGCCGGGATGCATACCGGCATGTGTGAAGCGGTTAATCTCGCCTGGAAGCTGGCAGCGGTTTATGACGGTTGGGGCGGGGACCAGCTGTTAGCTTCCTATGAAGCAGAGAGCCGCCCGCTTGCTGAATATTATGTTGATCTATCTACCAAGACCTTCAATGCGATTTCCGCGTTGCCGGGGGCGACGGAGTTTCGCGATGTGATCGCAGATGATAGCGGTTTGCTCCGTCGTCTCAGTATGCCGGAACAATATCGGGCGCAGATTTGTTATCCGGACTCGCCAATTTGTATCGCCGATGGCTCGCCTCCCGTGGAAGGTGAAAAGCTATTGGCTCCATCGGCCCGGCCCGGTACTCGTGCGCCGCATTGCTGGCTCGCGGAAGGTCAATCGACACTCGATCTCTTTGGGACAGGCTTTGTGCTGCTCCGGTTTGGATTGCCTGATCTAGATGTTGAGCCATTGCGTGACGCGGCAGATCGACGAAGCGTGTTATTTGATGTGGTAGATATTGATGGTACGGAGGCTGCCACTGTCTACAAGCAGTCGCTTGTTCTGGTGCGGCCCGATGGGCATGTTGCCTGGCGGGGTGAAGCTGTGCCGGAAGATGCGCTGGCGCTTGTCGATCATGTTCGCGGCGCCTGATCGCTCTGAAATTTGTACATGGGCTGCCATCGCCAAATTGGTGGGGATTGGTATACTGGCGGAAAACGAGACCACTCAGGTCATAAGGGGTTGAGGACATTGGTTGAAAATCAGATGATCTGGCCGGCACGGCTGCACCATTTCGCTCTAACCAGTGAAAATCCTGGTGAAATGGCGGATTGGTATGTCCGTGCGATGGGCTATGAAAAGGCATCTCATGGCGATGGCTGGCTTCTGGGCGGCGCCGAACGCCATCTGATGATATTGCCGGGGAAGAAATCTCAGGTCGCCTTCTCGTCTTACGCAGTTATCGACGCGGCCCATCTCACCAACGTTGCAGAAAATATCGCAGCGGCTGGATGCAATGTTGAGAAGTTCGATACGCCTTTGTTTGCAGACGGCGCAATTTCGATCACCGATCACGATGGTAATGTCTTTGCCTTTGGTGTGCCGTCGCGGGCCAATTCAGGCAGCGATAAATTGCCGGGACGGCTGCAGCATATCGTGTTCGCAACGACCCAGCTCGCGGATCAGGTGTCGTTCTTTACTGAGACGATAGGGTTCCGGAAGTCGGACACAGTTCTGGATGGTGATCAGGACCCGACCGCCTGTTTTATGCGGTCCGATCCTGAGCATCACAGTCTTGGCCTGTTCCGGTCAGCGGAAGCACGGTTGGATCATTTTTGTTTTGAAAGTACCTGCTGGAATGATATCCGCGACTGGGGTGACCATTTTTCCGAGCAGCGTATTCCTATCGTCTGGGGCGCGGGTCGTCATGGTGCGGGAAATAATCTGTTTATTTTTGTCGAAGATCCGGATGGCAACAAAGTCGAGATTTCAGCAGAGATAGAAACAATGACCTGGGAACAGGCGCCGCGTGAGTGGCCGCATGAGGAACGCACGTTGAACCTCTGGGGAACGGCCTGGTTACGGTCTTAAGAAGATAAGTCTTATTTCGTTTTGAATTAGTCGCCGCCGCTAAATTTGAGCGGTGAAAATTGGGGAGCTTAATATGCGTTTGTCGCTCATTTTATTCGGGCTGCACATCCTTCTGAAATATACCGCCTGGCGCTATCCCACCTTTGCCAAACGGCTGAAGGAACAGAACATGTCTGCCCAGATCAAAACCTGGGATGATAAGACCGGCCGTTGTTTCACATTCCAGGATGGCAAGGTCTCGTCGAAATGTGGGATCAATGCCGACGCTGACATCTGTATGTCGTTCAAAACCGAAAGTCTTGCGGTTAATTTGCTGATGCCGCCAATCAACTGGCTCGATCAGATCAACGCGCTCAAAGACTTCAAGCTTAAGATGGATGGTGATGACGGGCTCGCCAACTGGTTTGCCCAGACGACGATGATGACCCAGAGCATTGGCTGGGCATGGGGTAGTGAATCCGCTGATGGCATGAAACGCACCGTTAATATGACAAATGGCGGTCCGGTCTTTGTCGATGTGAAGGACGAAAAGATTATCCGACTTACGCCGATTGACCTCGGTGACGATGACACGCAGCCCTGGACGATCAAGGCGCGGGGTATGGAATTTACCCCACCGCGCAAGACGACATTGGCACCACATGGTCAGAACGCCAAATCCATTGTGCACTCGCCAGACCGGCTGCTCTATCCCATGAAACGCGTGGATTTTGATCCCAATGGCGAGCGCAACACGCAAAACCGTGGGATTTCCGGCTATGAACGAATTTCCTGGGATGAGGCGATTGATATCGTCGCCACTGAGACCAAACGTCAGAAGCGCGTCCATGGTCCGGGCTCCATCGCCAACTCGCATGGCTCGCATCACACCTGGGGCAATATTGGTTATTACCTCAGTGCGCTCTACCGGTTCCGCAATGCGGTTGGCATGACCCACCTGCATCATAACCCGGATAGCTGGGAAGGCTGGTACTGGGGCGCCGTGCACCATTGGGGACACAGTCTGCGGGTCGGTCAGTCCGAAACCTATGGCACCGTCGAAGACTGCCTACAGAATTGTGATCTGGTGGTGTTCTGGTCTGCTGATCCTGAGACCACAAGTGGCTCCTATGGTGCACAGGAAGGCACCGTTCGACGGCAATGGCTCAAAAACCCCGATCTTGGCATCGACGTCGTTCATGTCGATCCGTACTACAATGCGTCGGCACAGTTCCTGCCCGGCAAATGGTTTGCGCCGAAGCCGACGACCTCAGTCGCGATGGCAATGGCAATCGCCTATGTGTGGATTCAGGAAGGGCTTTACGACAAAGACTATGTTGAGACCCACACCGAAGGGTTTGATGTCTGGAAAGCCTATCTCACTGGTGACGAAGACGGCATCGCCAAGACACCCGAATGGCAGGAAGCTGAAACTGGGGTGCCCGCCAAGGACGTGCGGGCGCTCGCGCGGGATTGGGGCAAGAAGCGCGTCTATCTCGCACCGGGTGGCTGGGGCAATGGCCATGGTGGTGCGTGCCGTAATCAGACGGGTATCCAGTGGGCCCGTGTCATGGTGTGCCTTGTTGCGATGCAAGGGCTCGGTAAGCCTGGCGTCAATATGGGCAATCTACAATGGGGTTGTCCGGTTGACTTCAACTTCTATTTCCCGGGCTATGCCGATGGCGGCATGTCGGGTGATCTGGAGAATACATCGATGCCGGTTGAGCTCTATCAGCGGATGCCACAGCTGCCGACGATGAATGCATCGTTTCAGAAAATTCCGCGGATTAAAATGCCGGAAGCCATTCTGAACGGTAAGGCAGAAGGCCAGCCTTGGATCGGTAAATCGATCGAGCATCAATTTGGCAAGATGGCCTATCCGGCGCCTGGTCATGCGCCAGTGCGTATGCTGTACAAATATGGTGGCTCGATTCTCGGGACCATGAACAATACCAACCGCTGGGTAAAAATGTACCAGTCGGAAAATATCGAATTCGTGGTCAATCAGTCGATTTGGGATGAAGGCGAGGCCAAGTTCGCTGATATCATTCTGCCCGCCTGCACCAATTTTGAACGACCCGATATCAGCGAGTGGGCCGGTCTTGGTGGCTATGGTCATCATGGTCAGCAGCAGCTGAATCACCGCGTTATCGTGTTTCAGGCACCGGCGATCAAGCCACTGGGCGAGTCCAAATCCGATTTCTGGATCTTTAACGAAATATGTAAAAAGCTCGGACTGTCGAATTATTTCTCAGAAGGCATCAACGAGATCGATTGGGTAAAACGCCAGTTCGATGCGTCGGATCTGCCAACCCAGATAACCTGGAAGAAGTTCATCAAAAAGGGCTACTACGTGGTGCCGTCCGAGAAGGAAGAATTCCGCGCGCCTGTATCCTTCCGCTGGTTTTGGGAAGGGCGCAAAAAAGACGTGCCTGAGCCACAGCCTTTGCCATCGGATTACACTGAGGAATATCTCAAAGGTTTGCAGACGCAATCTGGCAAGCTGGAGTTTGAGTGCAATAGTCTGAAACGGTTTGTCGATCCCGAACGGCCACCGATTGTGAAATATGAACCGGCCTGGGAAGGGCCGCATAGCGGCGAGATGTTTGAGAAGTTTCCGCTGCAACTCCTGACGCCACATTCGAAATACAGCTTCCATACCCAGGGCGACGGCAAAGACAGCTTCCTGCTCAACATCCCCGATCATCGGGTGCTGATTGATGGCTGGTATTACTGGGTGATGCGCCTCAACGCGGAGGATGCTGCCGAACGCGGTATCAAAAAGAACGATCTGGTGAAGGTCTACAATGAGCGTGGCTGTGTGATCTGTGCCGCCCTGCCAACGGCACGATTGCCTAGAGGCGTGTGTCATGGTTACGAGTCATCAGCGATGTATGAGCCGATGGGCGAACCTGGCAAGTCGGTTGATCGTGGCGGGTGCCTCAATTTGCTGACACCTAGCAAAACCCAAACCAAAACGACGCATTCACTGGCGGGTGCCAATGCGCTAGTAGAAGTGGCGGTCTGGGACGGCAATACAGACTTTGTATCGGCAGCATTTATCGACGGACACCCTGAGGGTGTCGCGGCGGCTGAGTAAGGATTAGGAGAAGAAAATGTCTAAATGGAACCTGATCGTTGATGTTGCCGAATGCACCAACTGCAATAACTGCACCCTGGCGGCGATGGATGAGTATATCGACAATGACTGGCCGGGCTATTCCGCGCCGATGCCAAAGCACGGCCATCGCTGGATCGATATCAAACAAAAGGAACGTGGCGCGGTGCCTTTCATGGATATCGCCTATGTGCCCACCATGTGTAATCACTGCGACAACGCACCTTGCATGAAAGCGGCGGGCGATGATGGCTCGATCACCAAGCGTGCTGACGGCATCGTGCTGATTGACCCAGAGAAAGCGACGGGCCGCAAAGATCTGGTCGATGCCTGCCCGTACGGCCATATCTGGTGGAATGAAGAGCTCGAACTGCCGCAAATTTGGACGTTTGATGCACATCTTCTGGATCAGGGGTGGCAACAGACGCGAGGGCAACAATCTTGCCCAACCGGCGCAATGAAAGCCGTCAAACAGGAAGACGCTGCCATGCAGAAAATGGCCGAAGAAGAAGAGCTCGAAGTCATCCAGCCCGAGCTCGGCACCCAACCGCGTGTTTGGTACAAAAATCTCTGGCGCTATAGCAAAGCCTTTATCGGTGGCAGTGTGTCTTCGGAAGCTGACGGTGTTGTCGATTGCGTTGAAGGGGCGGCGGTAACTTTGTCAAAAGATGGCAACACTGTTGCAGAAGTTGTCACTGATATTTATGGCGACTTCAAGTTCGACAAGCTCGACGATGATAGTGGCAGCTATTCGGTCGAGATTACTGCCAGCGGTCACGATACAAAAACCGTCGCGGCAGAGTTAGGCGAAAGCGTTTATCTCGGAGAAATTCGCTTATAGCGTGATTTAGGGAGACGGCTCATGGCAGCCAGGATTGACCCCGCCATCGGCCCCGCGGTTTGGAAAGGTGCTGACTTTGTCAATAATGACGAATGGATTGTCTCGCTCTCTTCGGACGACCTTGCAGAAATTGACGCTGCCTTAGGCTCTGTACAAGCAACCGGCCTGCCGGTTCACAAGATCACCGCGAAAGAATTTCTGCTACCCAATCTTGGTGGTGCCCTTAAGGCGTTAGCTGATGAGCTTGAAACGGGTCGCGGATTTGCTGTTGTGAGAGGCGTTCCCGTTGAACGTTATAGCGAGGAAGAGAATAAGTTTCTTAGCCTCGGGCTTTGTTCTCATTTTGGGAATGTTATTCCGCAGAGCCGCCAAGGCGACTGGATCAATCATGTTATTGATATCAGCGATCAAATGGCGGCCCCCTTGCCGGAATTTGATCATGTTTTACAGCGCAAACAGCTGCGCACCAATCATCGTGGTGGTGAGTTGGATTTTCATACTGACACCACAGACGTCTTTGCGCTGTTTTGTCTACGGCCAGCCAAGAGTGGTGGGAAAAGTCGTCTGGTCAGTGCGGCGATGCTGCACAATATAATCGGAGAGACCAAGCCGGACTATCTCGAAGCTCTGTATGTTGGGTATTACTACATGTCCCAGTCTGACGATAATGTGAAATCCGGTGCATGTATTTCAGCAAAGCGCGTACCGGTCTTTATCCGCAAAGGCGACAAGGTCGAAGGTTATTATATTTCGCAAGTCGTGCAACGTGCGCTAGACAACGGTGATTTCGAATACAACGCTGTCGAAGATGATGCCCGAGAAGAATTACAACGCGTTTCGGAGGTACCGGGTGTTGCCCATGAATTTGATCTTGAGGCGGGTGATCTGCTGGTCGTGAATAATCGTACTGTCTTGCATGCACGATATGACTATGAGGATTATCCCGAGATCGAACGTCGCCGTCATTTATTTCGGCTATGGATGGCCAACACGCCGGAGATGATGTCGAAGACATTTCTGGCGCCGTCCGAAAAATTCTCGTAAACAAGCTCCACAACTTATCAACATTAGGACTACGTTATGAAAGCGGCTTACTTTGAAGAACATGGCGGCCTGGACGTTATTCAATTTGGCGAGCTGCCGGACCCGGTCGCCGGTGCGGGTGAGGTTGTTATCGATATCCATGCGGCCTCTGTGAATGGTGCTGACTGGAAGGTCCGTGAGGGCGCCTATAAGCAGGTTTCGTATTTCCCTATGTATTGGGTCGTGATTTTTCCGGCACAGTTTGCGAAGTCGGTGACGGTGTCTCGGACTTTGCGATTGGTGATGAAGTGTTTGGTGTCTGTGATGTCGGGCAGGAAGGCACTTATTGTGAAAAGGTCGCGATGAAAGCCGCTTTGTGTGCGCCGAAACCTGCCGGGCAATCGCATATCGATATCGCAGCTTTAGCGCTCATCGGACTTACCGCTGTGATTTCCGTCGAAGATACGCTGCACCTCAAAGCTGGTGAAAAGATATTGATTCAAGGTGGCGCGGGTGGCGTTGCCAGTTTCGCCATCCAACTCGCTAAACATATCGGGGCGCATGTCATCAGCACGACCAGCGTCGGCAATGTTGACTATGTCCGTGGCTTCGGTGCGGATGAGGTCATCGATTATAACGCGCAGGATTTCCGCGATGTTGTCTCCGAGTGTGATGTCGTGTTTGACACAGTCGGTGGCGATGTTGCCAAAGGGGCATTCGATGTTCTGAAATCCGGTGGCCGTGCAGCGTTTATCGCGTCCGGTGTCAATGGTCTGGAATCACCATCCAGTGACTTCACGTCTTTGCGTCCCAATGTATATCGCGATCGTCCGCATCTGGAACGGGTTGTTGAGCTGATTGAAGCCGGTGCAGTGACGGTGCCGGCAGTGAAATTGTTCGCGCTCGATGACGCGGTTGAAGCGCTGAAGCTCAGCGAGAGGCGGCACTTCCGCGGCAAGTTGGTGTTTAACTACCGCTAACCGGCAATCGTAAGCCGAGCCGCTCCATGCGGGGCAGAATTTCGTCCCGCAGGACGGGGAAATCACTTATGTAATTAATCAGTCCGATGGCGATGCCGTCGACGCCACAGTCACTCATCTTGCGATATTGCTCCACGACATCATCATAACTGCCGACTATCGGGTAGGTGCCAACACCGCTGATCATTCGTTCGGTTAGCGTGGTCAATTGCTTCAGCGGCGTATCGCGACCTTTGGTACGAATGGCAGCAGCGTGTTCGCCAGCTTCCCAATCGCCCATCTCATAGACCAGGTAATGGTAATATTCTTCGGCTTCTTTGGTGGTGGGTTTAGTGACCATGTGACCGCTTGCATAGACACCCACATTCTCTGCCTCTGATGAATCTCGTAATGCCTGGACGCTGGCGCCAAAATCCTCGAACTCCATAATCGACGTGAACAAGCAGTCGGCATGGCGCGCGGCGAAAGCTTTCCCTGCCGGAGAGTTACCGGCGCTGACCAGCATTGGTCGATCATCACCCCACGGCTTGGGCTTGAGCAGAACACCTTCGAGGTCAAAGTATTTTCCCTTGAAGTCGAACGGCTCTTCTTCCGACCACACACGTTTGAGAATGGTGACCCATTCTTCGGTAAAATCGTAGCGTTCCTCCTGGGGGCGCAGATCGACGCCAAACATGGTGTGTTCACCGGCATTCCAGCCCGAAACCATATTGAGCCCGAACCGGCCTTTACCGATGTGATCGCCGGTGACCATTTGTTTTGCCGCAAAAATAGGGCTGAGAAATCCGACATGGACTGTGCCAAAAACACAGACGTGCTGGGTGGCGGCGAGCAGTCCGGAAGCCCAGGTCAGCGTCTCGAACGTGGTGCCCTCAGTATCAGTTTCGCCCTTATAACCGTGCCAGCGGCCAATCGGCAGAATGAACTCAAGCCCTGCCTCATCGGCGAGCCGTGCAGCTTCGAGATTATTGTCCCAGCTTGGGTCCCAGCGCTCGGGCACTTTCGACATGCTCAACCCACCGGAACAATTTTGACCAAACAAACCCAGTTTAAATTTATTGGGTCCATACATCCGCGTATTTTTGCGGCTCATCTGAAAGCTCTCCGGTCATGCTGTGTGATGGGCGGGATTAGATCATAGAGTAGGATAATTTTAAAAGCCCACCCGTTGACTCCTCGGTGGCAATATCAGAGCGTGATTGAAGTTTGAGAAGGTGGAGCAGGGGTAATGCCTGACGACAAAATCGATGTCGGTAATGTGACCTCAGATGAAATGGTAGCGCGGGCGCGCACGCTGTTGCCGATCCTCCGGGAACGCGCGGAAGAAACGGAAAAGCTTGGCAATATCCCTGCGGAAACCATGGAAGATTTTCGTCGTCTTGGCCTATTGCGCATGTCTCAACCGCACCGTTATGGCGGTTATGAGATGGGTTGGGACGTTCAGTGCGAAATCGGCCAACTCCTTGCAGCGGCTGATTGTTCACAGGCTTGGATTCAGCGCATCATCGCGGATCATGCCCAGATGGTGGCGACGTTTCCGGCAGAAGCACAGGAAGAGGTTTGGGCAGATGACCATGACACCATAATCTGTGCGTCATTTGAACCCGTTGGGCGCGCTACACCCGTTGAAGGCGGCTTCCGATTTTCGGGCACCCATGGGTTTGCTAGCGGCATCGATTATGCTGATTGGCTGATTTGCGGGGGGTTCATCATTGATGGTGACAAACGCGACGGCCCGCATTTCTTTTTGGCTAGGCGCTCCGACGCGACCATTATCGATGATTGGGACACGATGGGTCTTGAGGGAACGGGCTCCAAAAGCTTTGTGCTTGAAGACGTCTTTATCCCGGCATACCGGTTTCTAGATGGTGCCTTGGCCCATGTCGGAAAAGGACCGGGTACAGACGTAAATACGGCAACAGTTTATCGCATACCGCGCGGTGGCGTGACCCCGACGGGGTTTGCGGCGATGACTGTCGGTACGGCACAAGGCGTGCTTGAAGAGTGGTTGCGCTATACGGGTCCCCGGAAATCTCGCGGTGTTTCGCTCGCTGCCGATCCAGGAATGCACATGATTGCAGCTCGATCCTCCGCTGAAATTGCCGCGGCGGAATCATTATATTTGAACACAATACGTGATGCGCAGTGCAGACTGGAAGCTGGGGAAACACTATCGGCTTTTGACCTCTCGAGGGCACGCCGCAATGTCAGTTTTTCCACAAAACTCGCCTTGAAGGCGGGCACGCGTCTGTTTAACGCGGCGGGTGGTCGGGCGATTATGCGAAGCAATGCGCTGGAGCGCCAATATCGCAACCTGTTGGCATCTGCTTCGCATTTCGCAACTGTCTGGGAACGCAACGCACTGATTTACGGCAAGGAGTTGTTGGAACGCTCTATTGCCGACGCCGAAAAAATCCAAAGGGAGAAAATCGAATGACTGACGCAAAAGAACTGACCTGCGTAAAGGTTGAAATAGACGAAGAGGGCATCGCCTGGCTGTCGTTTAACCGTCCCGAAAAGCGCAATGCGATGAGCCCGAGCCTTCACTATGAGATGGAAGAGGTGCTGCCGCAGTTGGAAACCGATCCAGATGTGAAGGTAATCGTCCTGACCGGCGAAGGGGTGAGTTGGAGCGCCGGGATGGATCTCAAGGAATATTTCCGCGAAACCGATAATAACCCTGCCGCACGGTTCAAATCCTATTGGTCGCATCGTCATTGGGCGCAGTATTTGATGCTGTCGTCAAAGCCGACAATTGCGATGGTCAACGGCTTTTGTTTCGGTGGGGCGTTCACGCCATTGGCGGCTTGCGATATCGCGATTACGTCAGAAGAAGCAACCTATGGGCTGTCGGAAATCAACTGGGGTATCCTACCTGGCGGCAATGTCAGTAAGGTTTTCAGTGATTTGGTCTCGCATCGTGATGCCATGTTTTACGCGATGACCGGACGGACGTTCGACGGTAATAAAGCGGTTGAGATGGGCATCGCTAATCTAGCGGTGCCCGCCGATAAGCTCCGTGAGGAAACCATCACGCTGGCGCGCGAACTGATGGAGAAAAGTCCGGCGGTTCTGGCCTTTACCAAACAAGCGATCAAGGCGGTGCAGGGCATGGATATGAATTTGGCCTATGAGTACCTCCAGGCCAAGCAAGGAGCTCTCCGCAATGCTGACAAAGAAGGCACGCGGCAAAAGGGTATGTCGGAGTTTCTGGACAATAAGAGTTACCGGCCAGGACTCGGCGCGGTGAAACGGGACTAGGTGCGTTTCGCTCCCTGAACCATCACTTCCATCTTATCGAGAAATTTTGATCGGTCGGCTTTGCTGAAGGGTCGAGGTCCGCCGGTAATCTCGCCGGTATCACGGAGTCCTTGCAGAATTTCACGGGTGGCCAGTGCCATACCAATGCTGTCGTCGGTGTAGGTTTCGCCATTGGGCTTGATGGCAAAAGCGCCCTGTTTCAGACAGCGACCGGCCAGCGGAATATCGTTTGTGACGCAAATGTCAGCCTGTCCGATATGCTCGGCGATCCAGTCATCTGCGGCATCAGCACCTTGCGTGACGACGATGAGTTGCAGAAGCGGATTCTGCGGTGGACGGATACCACCATCGCAGACCAGATACGTTTTTAGTTGATGCCGTGTCGCGACCCGCTCGACCTCTTCTTTGACCGGACAGGCATCGGCATCGACATAAATCTCGACCATGTTTGTTTACAGGCTTGTTGGAATGCGACCGCCATCGACTTTGAGAGCCGACCCGGTGATGTAGCGGGCCTGTTCGCTGCACAATAGTACAGCGGCGTCGGCCATTTCCTGAACCGTGCCATCGCGACCCATTGGGGCTTCGGAAATCATCTTGGCTTTGATATCCGCTGCAGTGACGCCGGCTCGTTTGGCGCGGGCGATATCACCATGATGGACCCGTTCGGTCTCAATCCGTCCCGGGATCAGGCAATTCACCGTAACGCCATCCTTGGCCACTTCATTGCTAAGCGACTTGGACCAGCCGACCAATGACATCCGGAGGGAGCTCGACAAAACATTCTCCGTCGCTGCGAGAAGAATATTGGAAGATGTCATCGACAGGATGCGTCCCCAACCTCGTTCCCGCATACCGGACAGCGTGCCGTTGGTAACGCGAATGGCTGACATCATGATCAGATCAAACCAGTCACGCCATGTTTCGTCGTCTACCTCTGATGGCAACAGGCGTGGCGGTCCACCACAATTATTGAACTGGATATCGATGCCGCCCAATCGGTTGAGCGTGAAATCAATTAGCCGGTCAATTTCTTCGTCTTTGGCAAAATCGCAGGTGATGGCTTCTACTTTGACGCCGTATCTGTTCGCGATATCGGTGGCTTCCTTCTCCAAGATATCACCACTGCGCGCTGTTAAAACGACATCGGCTCCTTCTGCCGCCAGACCACGGGCGACGCCGTTGCCCATGCCGTAGCTCGAGCCCATGACGAGGGCGCGTTTTCCTTTGAGGCCGAGATCCATAACTTAGCTACCTATCAATTGGTTACGCGTATTTGCCACCAGTTTGGGGTGTCTGCACGCCGTCGCCACCGCTCTCCGCATGTTGTAGCCGTGTGACGCGGTCCCAGGTGCGCTTCAGATCATCCTTGATATGGATGGTCAGGCAACCGAGCCCTTCGACTTCGAGTTCGATCTTGTCGCCATCCATGAACGGGTTTAGCCCGCGATGGTTGGTGCCGGTGGCCAGCACATCGCCGGGTTCCAGCGTATGAACTGAACTGACCCACGAGATACAGCGCGGAATTTTATGTGCCATGTCATCGGTATTGAAGTTCTGCATGACAGTGCCGTTATTGCGTAGTTGCACTGCCAGCTTTTGCGGGTCAGCGATCTCATCCTTGGTGACGATATAAGGACCCATCGGGGCAAAGGTTTCGCGGCCTTTCATCTGATAAAAAGTGTTGCCGGGCGGCAGCAATCCACGCGCCGAACCATCAATAAAATTGGTATAACCAAAGACATAATCCATCGCATCGGCTTCCGAGACATTGCTGGCGCGTTTGCCAATGATGAGCGCGATTTCGGCCTCGCCTTCAAAGATCGTCGCGGGGATATCGGGCAGCACCATCGTGTCGCCGTCGCCGATCACGCTGTTTGGTGATTTGAAGAAAGCATTGACCGGTGCCGGTTCGTCGCGCGTGCCGTCTTCCATATAGTTCACGGCCATGCAGTCTATGTTGCCAGGCTTGGGCAAGGGCGGGCGGATGCGCACGCCGCTCAGGGGCACGCCGTCACCATTCGCGGCGGCTTCGATTCGACTGCGATAGGTCTCAAAATTCTCGATCAAACCGTTGATCCGGTCATGCGCGCCGATATGCGGCACGTCATTTGCGATGTCGCTGATATCGACAACTGTGTCGCCATTGAGGACACCGAGTTTGAAATCATCAAAATGCAGTAGCTTCATAATTACCTCTCCCTGAATTGGGTTATGTTGTAATCCAATCTAGCCGATAAACTTGCTGCGTGCACCGGCATAGGGCTGTTGAAGCAGGTTCAAGAGCGGTATACAGAATCTATAATTTTGAAAGATGGTTTGATTGCAATGCCCGACCTAGCTGTTACTCACGAAGATGTAAGCCCGGATGAGCTTGTGGCCCGCGCGCAAGCACTCGTGCCGGAATTGCGCGACCGGCAGGCCGCCACCGAGAAGGCTGGTTATGTTTTGCCAGAGGCCATCCAGTCGTTTCAGGCAGCGGAGCTTTATCGCGTCGTGCAACCAAAGAAATTTGGCGGGTGCGAGCACGGGATCGATACGTTTGTTCGGGTCGCGATGACGATTGCCTCAGGCTGTGGGTCTACGGGCTGGGTGTTTTCGACTGGTGCGCAGCATCAATGGCAAATAGGCCTGTTTGCACCGGAGGCGCAGGAAGAAGTTTGGGGAGAAGATCGCACGGCGTTGGCCGCTTCTTCCTATGCACCGACCGGCGTTGCAATGGCAGAAGGCGATGGCTACAGGCTGAGCGGTAAATGGTCATTTTGTAGTGGCGTGGATATTGCCCAATGGATGTTACTCGGCGTGCGGATCGCGCCAGCAGAAGGCGTCGAGCCGACCCAGGTTGGTTTCGCCTTGATCCCTAAAGCGGACTATCAAATTGAAAAGAATTGGGATGTGCTTGGTCTTGTTGGTACCGGCAGCAACGATCTGGTGATTGAAGATGCCTTCGTCCCGGCTTACCGCATTATCACCCATGAGCAGTCGCAATCTGGTGCCGCGCCAGGGGGGGCAATTAACAAAAGCGGATTGTTTCGGGTTCCATTCTTTGCGGGTATTTCCTATTGCCTGTGTTCAGCCATTCTGGGCATGGCACGGGGTGCGCTCGAGGACTATCTAGAAGGCATGCGGGATCGTGTAACGCGCGGTGCCGCGATGGGCGCGGCAAAGAACGTCGCTGAGTTTCAAAGCATTCAACTGCGCATCGCGGAAGCGTCGTCTAGCATCAATGCTGCTGAAACACTCGTGTTGCGTGATACTAAGGAAATCATGGAAATCATGGCGGCTGGTCAGGAATTGACCGAAGCCCAACGTGTTCGCAACAAGGGTAATATAGCCTTCGCGGTAAAACTTTGCGTCCAGGCAGTAGACCTTTTATTTGAATCCGTCGGCGGGCAGGGGCTGCATAGTCAGAACAGGGTTCAACGGGCCTGGAGGGATATTCACGCTGCCTCAAAACACATCAGCATGAACTGGGACGCCGTCGCGACACTTTATGGCCGTTCTCAACTGGGACTGCCACCAGGTCCTGCGCAGTATTAAACGACACCTGCTGTGGATCACAACTTCGTCTATATCCTGGGCAGTGAAACGTCCCGCGGTTGGCAGACTTATGTCGGCTGGACCAATGATCTCAACAAACGGTTAGCAGCGCATAACGTCGGGACAGGCGCGCGCTCGACCCGGGGACGGCAATGGATATTGCTCTATGCGGAAAACCACGCGACGCGCTCAGAGGCGATGAGCCGCGAATGGTATCTCAAACGGGATCGGAAACTTCGTAAGTTAGTACGACCAGATTCCCTATAACGGCCGACCAAATATTGGTTGGGGTGCAGCACCATTGGGAGACTCTAATTGAGCGAGCTTGCGGCTGTAATAGCCCCAGCTATGATCAAAATGAACGTCGGACCATATCTGGCTGTTGCGGATCTTTTCGGCATCATCATCAGGATAACTCCAGTCGATTCCCGAGGCCGTGATATCAAGCTGTGCTTTGCAGGCGCGTTCCAACCAGATGCCGACCAATGTCGCCATTTCAATCGACGTGCCGCAAAACGTGACGCCATGATTTTTCATAAAGACTGCATAGGCAGGACCCAAGGCTTCCGCCAATGATTTCCCGAGATCAACTGATTTGACCAGAGCACCAGTGCCCAGGAACATCGGAATACGGTCCGGGAAATAACTGGCCTCTAAAGTAACTGGGCGGAGGTCGCCGTGGGTCGCCGAGAACACGCAGGTGTAATAGGGGTGCGTATGAACGACGACGTTAATGTCGTCGCGCTGCTTCAGAATTTCGGAATGGATCGGCCATTCTGAATGGCAATTGCCTGATCCGGCGATTTGTTCTCCCTCAAAGGTAACAAGGACGAAATCACCGGCGTCTCGAATTTCACCCAAACCCACGGCGTTGCGCTTCATCCAGAAACCGCGCCCTTCGGGATCACGCAAGGACATGTGACCGAGGGTCATATCGCCATGGCCTTCCATTTCGAGAATACGGCAGGCTTGGGCTAACTTCTCGAGATCGGCCTGCAATATGTTGCTCATCGTTTCCCCTGCCATTCTAGCCTCCTGTTTTCTCTCGGGTTCCTTGTCGCCCGGAACCCATTCCCCTACAGTTTAGCAAAAGACACCCTCTATGGCTCATCTGTCATGGGGAATAAATCTGAACGACCAGATACCCTTTTGGGAGAACAATAGAATGGCCAAGAAGCCTGTCGTCGTCGACTTTCATGCTCACATCGCGGTAACGAAAGTGCTGGAGAAAACCTTTAGTCGTTCGCAGTTCGCCCGCGCGATTGCCAAAAGCAAACCGGGCACCAAAGGTATCGGCATTCCTAAACCATCGCTCGACCGCATGTCAGACATGAAAATCCGGTTTAAGGAAATGGATAAGATGGGGATCGATATCCAGGTCATCAGCCCCAGTATTCTCCAGCAATGCACTTACTGGGCGAAGCCGGAAGCGGCGCTCAAGATGGAACGGCAAAGCAATGATTTTGTCGCCGAAGCTGTTTCACAGCATCCCGACCGCCTGGTCGGAATTGGGTCCGTGCCGTTGCAGGACGTGAAGCTGGCCGTAAAAGAATTAGAACGCGCGGTTACAAAAAATGGCCTCAAAGGTGTAATCATTGGTTCCAATGTGAATGGCGAAGAACTTGGCCATAAGAAGTTCAAACCGTTCTGGCGCAAGGCAGAGAAATTGGGTGCGGCGATCTTTATCCATCCGACCGGTAGCACCGACCCTCGTATGCGGGCGCATTACCAGATGATCACTGTGGGGCAGCCTTTGGAAGAAGCCATGGCCCAAGGGTCACTGGTCTATGACGGGGTAATGGACGATTTCCCCAAGCTCAAGGTCGCGATTGCCCATGGTGGTGGCTACCTACCATTCTATACCGGTCGCCATGATCATGTGCAGCGCATGGGACATATAGGTGATGGGATGAAGGGCAGTTTTAGTTCTTATCTCAAACGGTTCAATTACGAGACGGTGCTCTTCAATCCAGACATGCTGGAGTATCTCGCCCAGAAAGTGCCGACTAAGAACATTATGATGGGGACCGATTATCCGTTTGGCGAGAAGAACCCACTTAAGTTTGTCCGCAGCGCAAAGAAGATTCCCAAAGCGGCACAGGATGCTATTCTTGGTGCCAACGCCGCTAAATTTTTGGGTATCAAGATCTGAAGATGGAAAACACGATAGCAGAAGCCGCCCTCATTGAAAAAGCGCAGGCTTTTATCCCGATTTTAAAAGAACGCGCACAGCAGGCCGAGCGTGATCGCTGCATGCCAAAAGACACTGATACGGACTTTCGTGAAGCCGGCTTCTATCGCGCTTTGCAGCCCGCGCGCTATGGCGGGTTAGAGCTCGATTATGGCGCGCAAACCATGTTTGCGCGAGAGTTAGGTCGCGCTTGTGCATCGAGCGCGTGGGTAGGCGGTATTCTTGCCTGTCATGGCTGGATGGCGGGCATGATGCCCGACGAAGCGCAAGCTGAAATCTGGGGCGATGATGCAGATGTCGCTGTCTCGACCTCTTTCCTGCCGATTGGCGTCAAGGTTGAGCGCAAAGGGGATGTCCTGAATATTTCTGGCCGCTGGCGGTTTTCCAGCGGCGTCGATCATTGCCGCTGGGCGATTGTTTTGGTGATCGTGCCGCCGGAGAACGGTGAAGGCCCTCCCGATCCGGTTTTTGCCATGATCGATTTGAATGAGTGTCTCATTGAGGCTACCTGGAACAGTGCAGGCCTCGCGGGGACGGGCAGCAATGATATTGTCGTCGCCAGCGCGGATATCCCACCGCATCGGGTGATGCGGGTTATGGGTCTCCGCGGTGAGGAGACAGCCGGTTCAAAAGCCAATGACAGCTATCTTTATCGTTTACCGCTGTTCGCAGTTTTTCCGTTCAACATCATTGGCCCTGCTCTCGGTGCGGCGCGCGGTGCTTTGGACGATGTGATCGAAGATTTGACTAGCCGCCAGTCGGTGACCGGCGCTGACCTGTCAAAGGCAGCGACAGTGCATACCCGCATCGGTCAGGCATCAGCGCTCATTGATTCTGCCGATGCGTTGGTCGAAAAAATTAGAGAAACGATTGTTCAGAAAGGCCGCGCGGGCGAAGAGTTCAAGATGGATGAACGGGCACGTTATCGGCTCAATTTAGGCCACGTGGCGCAAAACTGCTGTGACGCGGTCGATGCGCTCTTGCCGCTTACTGGTGGACGTGGGTTAGAGGTAACACATCCGATGCAAAGGGCCTGGCGCGACGTTCATGCAGTGGCGCAGCATATTGGCCTAGTCTGGGATGTGCAGACAGGGCTCTACGGCAATGTTCGGCTGGGGCATGGTAGCCCCGATCCAAAACTTTAGATAGTTACCCTAACGCTTCCGCTTATCCCAGACTGACGCTTAAAATTCGCGTTAGGGTGACACGACTCCGCGGAATGTTAAACTCCTCTCGTCACGTGTGACATTTTCTGAAACGAGAGGGCTAATATGTCAGTAATTGATGTAGGCAGTGATGCCCCGGCGTTTGAGCTTACCAACCAGGATGGGGCATCTGTTGCCCTGTCTTCTTATGCAGGCAAATACGTTCTGCTCTGGTGGTATCCTAAAGCTGATACGCCTGGCTGAACCATCGAAGGCAATGGGTTCCGTGATAGAATCCAAGACTTCGAGGCGAAGAATGCTGTTATCCTCGGTGTTAGTTTTGACCCTGAGGCAGACAATCGTGCATTTAAAGAGAAGTTCGAGTTTCCATACGACCTTCTGACTGATGCGCAAAAATCAATGTCCATCGCCTATGGTGCGGCGGACGATGATTCTGCCCGGCCAAGCCGGGTATCCGTTCTAGTAGGCCCAGACGGTAAAGTTGCCGCCTCCTACGCGACGGTCAAACCGGCCGATCATCCAGATGAAGTGCTGGTTGATCTCAATCGGTTGTCATGAGGTTTCGGGGCTGGCTTTTGTTAGCTGGCCCCGACCTTTCTTAGATAAATATGTAATCCTGTTTGCGGACCCGGCGAGTGCGTCGGTGATAATCCAGCATTAGGCCCGGCCAGTTGGTTGTGATACGGCCGTTCTCCGCTTGGAAATAGCTACGGCAGTTTTCATGAACCAGAACAGTTTTTGATAGCTGATCCATGATCTCGTCATTGAACTGTTTCTGGACCTCCTCTTTGACATGCATTGCCTGTGCTTTGGTCCGTTCAAGTGTTTTGACGCATTTGGTGATATATCGAGCTTGGTTCTCCAGCATATAGATGATGCTGCCCGACAGGTTGGTGTTGGGGCCGTACATCATGAAGAAGTTGGGGAAGCCAGTAACCGAAATTCCGAGATAGGCTTCGGCACCGTGTCGCCAGGTGTGATTAAGGTCTTTTCCATTGATCCCCGTGATCCGCATCGGCGTGAGAAATGCTGTCGGTGTGAAGCCGGTGCCATAGATAATGGCTTCAACCGCGAACTGTTCACCGTCCTTTGTACGGATGCCAGTTTCAGTAACCGCATCGATGGGTGTGTCGATTAAATCGACATTCGGTTTGAGAAGCGTTGGGTACCAGTCGTCGGACCGCAACCCGCGTTTGCAGCCGGGTGGGTAGTCGGGAAGCACTTTTGTGAGCATGTCGGGGTTATCCACCAATCCTTGAATATATTTCTCAAAGGCCTTTGCACTTTTCTGGGTGAGTTCCTCGGAGCTTCTTCGGCGGCTGTTTTTCTCAAACCGGGAGAATAGTTGAAACCTTTCTCGGCGATGCAATAGCTTTTGCCACGGCGTTGTATGGTGATCCTGCTGCGCGTTGGCGCGATCACCCTTGGCAAAAATATGCTGCGGCGTGCGTTGAAAGACAAAGAGCTTCTCCGCACGTTTGGCGATTTCGGGGACGTATTGAATAGCACTCGCACCGCTGCCGATTGAGGCGACCGTCTTGTTGGTTAGATTGACGCTGTGGTCCCAGCGAGCGGAGTGAAATTGCGATCCTTGAAATAGCTCTTGTCCTGGGATGTCAGGGATGGATGGGTTGTTGAACAGCCCCACTGCCGAAATAAAGATATCTGTCTCAATATCTTCACCATCTGTTGTCGATACCGACCAAGTTGTCGTGGTGTCGTCATAGGTGGCTTTGGTTACTTCTACACCCAGCTGGATATGAGGCGTTAGGCTGTACTTATCGATGCAGTGTTTTAAATACTCAAATATCTCCTTTTGTGGAGCGTAGCGTAATGACCAGGGATAATCCTGTTCAAAGGAGAAGGAATAAAGGCGTGATGGGACATCGCAGGCAGCACCCGGATAGGTGTTTTCGCGCCAGACACCGCCTATCTCGGTGGACCGTTCGAGGATCGTGAAATTGTTTAATCCGGCTTTTTTAAGGGATATGCCCAGCGCAACGGCGGCAAAACCACAGCCGACGATGACGATCTCACGTTCTTTCTTGTTGTGGGTCGCCAATTTCACTGCCGTTTTGGTCGGAACAATCGTTATGATAGCGCCATGACAGTACAAACTGTGTTCCGTGTCGAGGGGATGAGCTGCGCCGGTTGCGTATCGCGGGTTGAATCCGTTATCGCAGATGTCCCCGGCGTTGAAGAAGCGACGGTTAATCTTGCCACGGGCCGCGCCGCGATAACGTTTCTCGAAGACCGATCTTCCGAGGCTGATTTCCGTCAGGCGATTACTGGTGCGGGCTACGGCGTCAGCGACATCGAAGATGCTGCTGCGAGTCAAGCGCAGGAAGTCGCCGGATTACGCCGCGATGTCCTAATTGCGGCTTTGTTGACGCTGCCGCTGTTGGCTATCGCCAAGCTGCCTTTGTTGCCACCCGCCGCAGACGCCATGCAGGGCTTGTTTTCCAAACAGGTCTGGGGTGTTTTTGAATTAATTCTGGTAACGCCGGTCGTATTCTATGCCGGTTGGCGCTTTATTCGTTCCGGCTGGGTTGAGTTGCGTCATCTAAACCCCGGGATGAACAGCCTCGTCATGCTTGGCGCAGGTGCCGCTTATTTTTATTCGGCGATTGTTCTGTTTCGGCCAAGTGCGTTTCCGCAAGGGACGGCACAGTCTTATTTCGTTGCCGCCGGAGTCATCGTCACACTGATTTTAGTGGGTCGGTATCTTGAAGCTCTCGCGCGGGGTCGAACGTCGCAGGCGATAAGCGCTCTGATGAAGTTGGAGCCGCCCATGGCGCGAGTTGTGCATGACGACGGCGAAATTGAAATAGCGATTGAAGAGCTTTGCGTCGATGACGTCCTCGCCGTGCGACCCGGTGAACGACTTGCAGCGGACGGAATCGTTCTCGACGGCATAAGTCAGATCGATGAAGCAATGATCACGGGTGAAGCGATGCCCGTTGAGAAGTCGGCCGGTGCCGAGGTTGTCGCCGGAACAATTAACAAGGCGGGGGCGTTTACCTACCGAGCAACCGGTGTTGGTGACAATACGACTTTGCGTCAAATCGTTCAGTTAGTGGAGCAGGCCCAAAATGACAAACCGGCCATACAGCGACTAGCCGATAAAATAGCGTCGATCTTTGTGCCCGTCGTCATGGCGGTGGCCGTTATTACTTTTATCGTCTGGATGGTTTTCGGTGCTCAACCAGCGCTCAGCTTTGCTTTCGTTACGGCGGTTTCGGTGCTGTTGATCGCTTGTCCTTGTGCCATGGGACTAGCAACGCCGACGGCCATCATGGTTGGTACGGGAAAGGGCGCCGAAAACGGTATCCTTATCCGCACAGGTAGCGCGCTGGAAAGCCTCGCACATATCGACACGATATTGTTCGATAAGACCGGCACGCTGACGCAGGGCACGCCTGAACTCACCGATCTTCTTGATCCCGTGACCGGAGATAACCTCGTCAACGGGGGCGAAATTCTGGCTCTCATCGCAGCGGCAGAAGCCCAAAGCGAGCATCCACTCTCAAGAGCAATTGTAGACGCTGCTAGTCAATCCAATCTCACCCTCGCCACGGCTACAGAATTCACCGCCCATCCAGGATTTGGCATTGAGGCTATCATTGATGGAAAGCGTATTCTTGTCGGTGCATCTCGTCTGATGGTGCAGGAGGAAATTGATATCGGTTCAGGACAGACGGTGGCAGATGGGCTGGCCGCGAAAGGCAAAATCGCGATCATGGCTGCTATCGATAGGCAGCTCGTCGCCGTGCTGGGTATTGCCGATACGGTAAAAGCCGAGTCTCCTCAGATGGTTGAGCAGCTAAAAAGTCTGGGGCTGCAGGTTGGTATGGTCACTGGTGATGGCGAGCTGACGGCAAATGTTATCGCTGCGGAACTCGGCATTGATCAAGTCGCCGCAGAAATGTTGCCGGGCGATAAGGCTGATGAGATTTCCCGGCTCCAGAATGAAGGCAGGAAGGTCGCCTTTGTTGGTGATGGCATTAATGATGCGCCTGCACTGGCGACAGCGGATGTTGGCATTGCCATTGGTACCGGGACTGACATCGCGGTGGAGGCAGGCGACGTGGTGTTGATGTCGGGAGATGTTCGCGGTGTTGTAAACGCCATTGCCTTGGCGAGAGGCACCCTTCGTACCATTCGCTACAACTTCCTGTGGGCCTATGGCTATAATATCGCCTTAATCCCCGTTGCCGCCGGTGTGTTCTTTCCGCTTTTCGGCTGGTTGCTCAATCCGATGCTTGCCGCAGCGGCAATGAGTATTTCGAGTGTCCTTGTGGTGACCAATTCACTGCGACTTCGGAAGTTGGCTCTCCCCTTCACGCATTAATCTAACGATCTGATCTGACCACAGGAGGATGTGACACGTCTCGTCGGGCGCATTATGATCGCGACCTCTTAATTGAAGCGTCATAAAAACAGGTTCGTCAAATGCCCTACACGGATGTCCGTGACTACATCGAAGAACTCAAACGCCGTAATCTCCTGCATGTTGTTGAGGACGAGATCAGCAAAGATACCGAGCTGGTACCATTGGTTCGTCTGCAATTCCGGGGGTTACCGGAACCTGAACGGAAGGCCTTTTGGTTTAAGAATGTGACGGATGCGCGTGGCGTTGACTATGACGCCTCAGTTCTTCTCGGATCTCTCGGCAGTTCGCGGGTTATCTATGGCGCGGCACTTGGTGTGGGACCTGACGAAATAGCCCAGAAATGGGCCAGTACGCACGGTAATCATTTACCACCCAACACTGTCAGTGCAGAGAATGCGCCGGTCAAACAGGTCAAGCTGAAAGCACCCAATATGGGCAAGGGCGTTGATACCTTCCCGCATTTGGTGTCGACACCAGGGTTTGATCCGGCACCGTTTGTTACGGCCGGTGTTTGGGTGACGCGTGATCCCGAAACCGGTGCCTACAACATGGGTATCTATCGCGGCATGATCAAAGCGCCGGACCGGATTGGTTGCGCGACTGATGTGTCGACTCAGCATCTCGCCATTCAGTGGGAAAAAGCCCGTCGGATGGGCAAGCATTTGGAAGTGGCTCTGTTTATCGGAGGTCCACCCTCATTGTTAATGGCGGCAGCGGCCAAGGTGCCTTATGGCGTTGATGAGTTTGGTGTCGCCGGAGCGTTAAACGGCGCGCCAATTGATGTGGTGCAGGCCGAGACGTTTGATTGTGTCGTACCCGCCAATGCTGAGATCGTCATGGAAGGGATTATTCGCACGGATATTCTCGAGCCTGAAGCACCGTTTGGCGAGGCGAGTGGCTATCTCGGTCCTCGCAAAATGGAAAAGGTCTTTGAGGTTACGGCAATTACCCACCGCGAGCAGCCGATCTACCAAGGCATCGTCAGCGAGTATCCGCCAAGCGAAAGCACGGTGATGCGCAAGGCAGCTTTCGATGGCATCTACACCAATCATTTGAAGAATGCCTGCAACATACCGTCAGTGACCAAGGTAGCCTGCCATGAGATGGCGAGCTGTAACATGTTGTTTGTCATCCAGCTTGATCGGCCAGAACTAGGTCAGCCGTGGCAGGCGCTACGTGCGGCTGCTGCTTTCGATGCATCTCTGGGTAAGATGTTTGTTGCGGTTGATGCCGATGTGGACCCCGACTCGATGGACGCCGTATTATGGGCGCTGTCCTACAGCATGCAGCCGCACCGCGATGTGGAGATTGTTCGCGGTAAAGTGCCACGGCTCGATCCCTCAGTGTCGCCATCAGATGACCCAAGGCAATTCGCTTATCCGGACGGCCAAGGTACATCGACGATGTTGATCAATGCCTGCCGTGAACATCCTTACCTGCCGGTATCGTTGCCACGCGAGGACTTTATGGATGCGGCGAAAGAACGCTGGGCCTCGTTAGGACTACCGGCGCTCGATTTACAAGAGCCGTGGTTTGGCTATCCGTTGACTCAATGGACTGACGAAAATCAGGAAGAAGCTGAATTTGCGGTTACCGGTCAGTATTTCAAGACAGGGGAAAAGCTGGTTGGTCGCCGAACAACCCCAGACGGAAAACCAATCACCGAAGAGTAAAACGCAGGGAGGCCCGGATGGCAGATAACTGGATTGTTGAGAAGGAATGGCCAGAGCTCATTCTGGAACGGCTTGAAAATGCCGGTGTCGCTCGAATTACGTTAAACCGGCCTGAAAAACGCAATGCTCTGAATGAACCTCTGGTCGAGGCGTTCTTCGAATCTCTGGAAATCATTCGCGCAGACCGTGACATCAAGGCGGTGATTACGCGGGGCGCTGGCAAGGTATATAGCGCCGGGCTTGATTTGCATTTTCTGCGCGGGATCAGTAACGCTGGATTGCTGGATTGGGACCGTCCAACCCCAACTGTTCAACTCGCCGAAGCTCTACGGGGTTTTCCTCGTATTATGATCGCGCAGGTACATGGCTATTGCCTCGGCGGTGCACTGGGGATCATGAATTGCCATGATCTGGTGTTCGCGGCGGATGATGCCCAGTTTGGTATGCCTGAAATCCTGCGGGGCAGCTTCGGACAGCTTGTGACCAGCACGTTGATGCACGGCTCAATCCCGATGAAGAAAGTCACCTTGATGCAGCTCGTGGGGAAGAATATTTCCGGTGAGGAAGCAGATCGCTGGGGTGTTATCTCACAATCGATGCCGCTGGCGGAACTGGAAGATACCGTCACCGAAATTGCACGCGACATTGGTGATCGCCACCTGGCACCGTTGGAGCATTCCAAGATTACCGTTCAGATGGGACGTGATCTCTCGATGTCACAATCGATCCAGCTCGATCAGCTCGTCGGGCAGAGGTTACGCCGCGCGATGGACCCACTCGGTAATGTCGAATCTTACCTCGAATCCCAAAAGGGCGGACCAAACCTCAAATATAAACGTCCCGACGTCGAATAACGTTTAGTCCTCGTCTTTTTTACTGCCTGCTTCGCCCACTAACCCTACACGGCGGCGCTTCGCCATCTCACCCTCATCAAGTGGTGGCATGGTGAAGATCGACTCGACCGACGTGTAATCGTAATAGCCCATCCGCGCGAGGGGTCGAATCTTCAAGACGTCGACCTTGCCTTCTTCGGTGAGGAAGTCGTCATTGATATGAATGCCCACCACCTTACCAATCACCAAACTGCTATTATGACCGGGATTGTCAGCGGGGAGGGTAAGCGTTGTGAACCAGCGGCACTCCATATGAACAGGGGATTCCGCAACCCGTGGGGGTTTCACCATTTCTGATGGCGCTGGCGTTAATCCCGCCATCCCCATTTCGTCTACTTCCGGTCCGACGAAGTTTGACGAGATATTGACCTCTTCGCGCAAGTCATAGGTCGCCATGTTAAAGACGAATTCACCTGTCTGTTCGATGTTCCGAACGGTGTCTTTAAGGCGGTTCTTGTCGGGATGGGCACCCGCTGAAATCATCACATGGGGTGGATCAAAGTTGAGCATGGTCCATTGACTAAATGGCGCGAGATTTACGACACCTTCAGTACTGAGAGTCGACAGCCAACCGATGGCTCGTGGTACGACGAGCGATTTAAAAGGATTGTACTCAAGCCCGTGATCATTTTTCTCGGTTTCGTAAAACATGGCGCTCTCCCGTCATCTCTTTTGTGTGCACTATCCCGAACCGATAATCGCAGGCATCATGGACAAAATGATGACGTAGAGTTCAGTTAACGATGAGTGATAAAGAGACGATAGACCCTGAAGCCGAGATTCCAAAGGCGGCATGGGGTGATTTATTTCGCGAAGGGCGCGGAATCTATTCGTCCCTCATCATCATGGGCGTGTGTTTGCATGCCCTCCAAATTCTGGTGATTTCCATTGTGATGCCCACGGTCGTCGCTGATATCGGCGGTGCGGATTATTACACCTGGGCGGCCCTGCTTTACACAATAGGATCAATCATTGGCGCTGCCTGTGTCGCTCCTGTTTGGGCATACCTAGGCGTTCGGCGGGGCTACGGCGCGAGTGGTTTTGCCTTCATGGTAGGGACAATCGGCTGCGCCATAGCGCCTGACATGTTGACCCTCAATATATCACGTGGGATCCAGGGCATCGCCAGCGGTTTGGTTGTCGGTGGCGGCATGGCGCTGATTAGCGGTTTGTTTGAAGAAGGTCTTCGCAAACGTTTGTTGGCAGCCTATCAAGGCGTCTGGATGGTCGCACAGCTGATGGGGCCTTTTATCGGAGGCATGTTCGCACAGTACGGTTGGTGGCGGGGTTCGTTCTGGAGCATGGTGCCAATTATCCTTGTCTTTTCGATCATCGCCATTCGTTATTTACCTGATCAACTGCCCAACGATGATGCGGAGAAAAAGAAACACTTTCCGCTTTTGCGTCTTTTGATCCTCAGCGGAGGTATTTTCTGTGTTGCTTTGGCCGGTATCGTCGATACCAATCTGTGGCGCGGGCTACTTATCGGCAGCGCAATTTTGATCATCTGGATTGCGTTCCGGCTTGATGCGAAAGCGGAAAACCGAATTTATCCATCACAAGCGTTGTCGATCTTTTCGCCAGTCGGGACAGCTCTATGGATCATGCTGTTGGTTGGCTCCGTCCATACTACAGTGCCGTTGTTGTTGCCTCTTCTGTTGCAGGTCGTTCATGGCGTGGCCCCGATCTATGTTGGTTTAATCAGTCTGGTCATCTCGGGGGGCTGGACGCTCGGCACGTTTGCGGTTTCTGGCTGGTCTGGCCGCAAAGAAATCTTCGCGCTGTGGTCTGGCCCTATAATCATGCTTGCCAGTCTCGCGACCATTGCCACAACGGCGCAATTGCCGATGCTGGTGGTGCTAACGGTCGCAGCCTTCTTCATGGGATTTGGCGTTGGTATTCATAATGTGCATTTGCTGGCACGCACAATGGCGTCTGCGGCAAAGGGCGAGGAACGGATTACGGCCTCGGCGATGCCATCAATCCGGTCGTTGGGCACGGCATTCGGCGCTGCGACAGCAGGATTGCTGACCAACTTTGCGGGCCTTGGGACGGCGACCAAGCCAGAAGAGGTCGGACCAGCCGTGACCTTCTCCTATACCTTTAGTCTGATCCCGCTAACAGCGGTAGTGTTGATGATGTTCTGGTTTTTGCGGATTAGCGCCCGAAAAACCGAGCGCTAATCATTGTCACTAACAGTCCATTTTAAGGAGCTTTTTGGCGTTACCGTTGAGGATCTTTTGTTTGTCTTCGGGGCTTACCGCCAGCGTTTCAAGCCAGTCTGTTCCTGGCTGGTTTTCGACGTACGGCCAATCGACCGAATAGATAATGCGATCTGCCCCCATCTCCATCATCGAGCACAGCAAGGCGGAATCAGAGAAGTTGCCACTGGTGGTAATGTGGAAATGCTTGGTGAAAATATCTTTGAAACCTGTCATCTCACCTTGATTCTCGATTACGGGCCCAAAGGAATGGTTGATCCGCCACATCAGGAAGGGCAAGCCTTCACCCATATGGCCGAGGATGATTTTCAAATTGGGATGTTTATCAAACACGCCACTGAGAACCATCCGCAGGCCAGCTGTCGCGGTCTCAACAGTGAAACCCCACCCCGCTGATAGGATCGAGCGGTACTTTTCCATATAATCTTTGTAATAGGCATCGATCACCGCTGGGTGTGGGCGCCCTGGATGGATATAGATCGGGATGTCCAATGCCTCGGCGCGTTCAAAAATCGGCCAGAAACGCGGCATATCGATAAATTCGCCTTCGGTCAGTCCATGAACAATGGCACCATGAAACCCGAGTTCTTTGTGACAGCGTTCCAGCTCATCAGCGGCCAGTTCCGGCGCACGCGTTGGCAGGGTCGCGAAGCCGCCAAAACGATCCGGTTTGGTTTGAATAAAGTCGTATAGTCGGTTGTTGACGCCCGCTGCGCGTACTTCTGCCTCATCTGGATCGAAGGCCTGAGCGCCCGGTGGACAATGCGACAGCACTTGAATATCGATACCCGCTTCATCCATTTCCTTGAGGCGAAGTTCGCCGAGATCGAGAAGTTTCTTTTTCGTCGCCTCACCACCGCCGGCCATTTTATTGACTTTGGCATCGACATCGGCATCGAGATAATGTTCTTCAATTGCGATGACTTGTGATCCGTCTTTGGTCGTCATGGTGTGATCTCCCTGATTTCTATTTTCATTGAGACAGGTGTTTGTTCACCCGTGTTGCGGTATTATGGATGATGCGATCATACGCTTAGTTGAGCGTTTGGGAATGGTCGCTACAAAGGGAGCATTGTTGTGGACGGCAGCCCCACTGAAAAAGTGGCAACGATAGACTATCAAGCTGGTGCATCGTCACGAGGTCGTGCCGGGCGTATCTTGAGGACTGTTTTTCTTGGACTTGCTGTGATTGGCGGGCTGCTGTTGCTCGCGGACTGGGCGTATAAACGCTACACCAATGTCTATATCGACGATGCGCGGATTACGGCTGATGTTATTTCAGTGAGCAGCCGGGTCTCTGGCTGGGTGACCAAGTTGCACGTTTCTGAAGGGGACAGGATCAAGGCTGGTGCGACGCTGGTGTCGATTGATACCCGAGACGCAAAGCTGCAGCTTAGTGAGCTGGACTCCCGTTTGCGGGCGATCGGTGCGGAGCGATCCCGGGCCCTAACCGAAAAGACGATGATTGATCGCCAGACAAAGAGTGCTCAGTCCGTACGGCGGTCTCAGGTTCGGGCCGCTAAAGCAGCTCTTGCGGGTCGAAGGTCTGATCTGGACCTTGCGCGAACAGATTTCGCCCGGACCAAGAAGCTGCTGGCGCGCAAAGTGGTTTCTCGTCAACGTTGGGAAGAACGACGCAATGATTTTCGCAAAGCCGAACAGGCCTTTCAGCAGGCGCAGGCTGAAGTCGCAGCGGCAACGGCGGCGTTGATCCAGGCGGCAGCAGATCGGGAACAATTGCTGGTTCTCGATCGCCAATTAACGATGCTGTCGCATCGCGAGGCAGAGGTCTCGGCGCAGCGGGAACGGCAACGTCTCAATCTGAGAGATCGTTTGATCACCAGTCCGGTGAATGGCGTCGTTGATAAGACCTTTGTTAATCCCAGCGAGTATGTTGCTGCCGGTCAGCGTCTGCTTATGGTGCATGACCCCAAGAAGGTTTGGGTCTCGGCTAATATTAAGGAAACCGACCTTCGCCATATCAAAATTGGCAGCGCCGTGACGGTCGGTGTGGATGCTTATCCCGACAAGGTGTTCGAGGGCAAGATTTCCAAAATTGGTAATGCAGCAACCAGCGAGTTCGCCTTGCTGCCAACACCAAACCCCAGTGGCAATTTCACCAAGATCGTCCAGCGCATTCGTATTCGGGTTAATCTCGACAACAAAGACGAACTATTGCGGCCCGGCATGATGGTGGAGGTAAACGTTGGCATCGACGACCGCTGACGTCCTCGCTGCGCGCTACGGATCAAGCTATCGCTGGCTTCTCACCCTGACGGCAATGATCGGCAATATCTCGCTGATCCTGTCTTCTACGATCGTCAATGTTGCTGTCCCCAATATCATGGGAGCGTTTGGCGTCGGGCAGGATAAAGCCCAATGGCTGTCTGCCGGATTTCTGGCTACCATGACCGTGGCTATGTTGCTCAATGCCTGGATGATCGCGGCGATCGGTAAGAAAAACACCTACTTCGTATCGATGGCGGTTTTTGTGGCCGGGTCTCTCATGGCGATCTTTAGCACCAGCTTTGAGATGCTGGTCTTCGCGCGTCTGCTCCAAGGGGCTGGGGCAGGTTTTATTCATCCCCTGGCTCTCCAGGTGATTTATCAGGTCTTTCCACCCAATCAGCGTGGTCGCGCGATGGGGTTTTTCGGATTTGGCATTGTTCTGGCACCAGCCTTAGGACCGGCCTTTGGTGGCATTCTGGTGGATGCCTTTGATTGGCGGGCCGTGTTCTGGTTGGTTCTACCATTTTGTGGGATTGGTAGTGTTATGGCGGCAATATTTATGCCGCCGCGTGAAGAGAACGTAACCCCGCCGGCGATGGATTGGTCAGGACTAATCCTGATGTCGGTCTTTATGTTTTCGCTCTTGTCCGGCTTGTCGAATGGTTCCCGGGAAGGCTGGGGGTCGGACACGATTGTCCTCTATTTTGTCACCGCGGTGGCGGCCCTGATTGGCTTTATCATCTGGGAGTCGATCACTGCTCAGCCGATGCTCAATCTCAAACTGTTTGGTAATCTGCGGTTTGCCTCAGGTTGTGCGCTCTCTTTCGTATGGGGGGCCGGTAACTTTGGGCTATGGTATTTGATCCCGCTTTTTGTTCAAATCGTCATGGGCTACACCCCGACTAAGGCAGGTTTTCTGCTTATGCCCGCGGGGCTCCTGCTGGCCTTTATCTTTCCTCTGACCGGGCGAATCAGTGATTGGATCAGCCCTCGTATTCCTATCGTGATTGGGCTGATCATGACCTCCTACTCCTGCTTTCTGATGGCAGGGGCGGATACCAATACCGCGTTCTGGGTCTTTGGCTGGTGGCTGATTGTCGGACGGGTCGGGCTGGGCTTTGTTTTCCCCCCTTTAACAACTGGCTCAATGCGCGCGCTGCCATCCCATCAGGTGAGCCAGGGCGCTGGGATGATGAGCTTTTCGCGTCAACTCGGTGGCGCGTTCGGGGTCAGTATGTTGGCGACTTTTGTTGATTTGCGATCTGCGCACTATGCTCAATCCTACATAGCAACCCAAACTTCGGGGAATTCCGCAACTATGGAATTTCTGCGAACCTTGAAATCCTATTTTAGCCAGGCGGGGACGCCTGAAGGATTGCAAATGCCCGCTGCTCTACAGCAGCTTGGTGATGCGATTTTTGGTCAGGCGATGATGCTTGGATTTCGGGAGGGTTTCCTCATTGCGGCGTTGGTATTTTTTGTAGCGATAATTCCCGGTAGTTTTCTGGGCAAAGGTAAGAACGAATAGGGAGTCGATAAGAGCGCGATGGCAAACATTTCTCTCAAGGTGAATGGCAAGATGCATGAGGTCGATTGCGACCCCGCAACGCCATTGATTTATATACTGCGCAACCAGCTTGATCTGGTCGGCGCTAAACTGGGCTGTGGGCTCGAGCAGTGCGGTGCTTGCGCCGTCATCGTTGATGGCGAACAGGTTCTGTCCTGCGTTCGCGCAGCATCAGAATTTGAAGGCAGCGAGATCACGACCGTGGAAGGGCTAGCGACCGGCGGCAAACCCAGTGCCCTGCAACAGGCTTTTATCGAAGAGGGGGCGGCGCAGTGCGGGTATTGCACGGCAGGTCTCGTTGTCGCGGCGACCGCATTGCTTGAGAAGAACCCCAAACCGGATGATGCGGAAGTGCGCGAGGCGCTGCACGAGCATCTATGCCGTTGCGGGTCGCATTTAAGGGTCCTTAAAGCCATCGACCGCGTTGTTCAGGGAGGGTCGAACAATGCCTAATAGTGCCAGCTTGAACAAAAGCCCTGGCCTCGATAAATGGGTTTCAATTGCCAAAGATGGGCGGGTTCTAATTCATACTGGCAAGGTCGATATCGGCCAGCGCATCTCCACCGCTCTTTCTCTAATTGCGGCGGAAGAGCTCGATGTTGACCTCAGTCGCATCGATATCGCGCGCACCGAAACGGGCGTTGATCCAGATGAGGGTATTACATCCGGTAGTAACTCCATGGAAGAAGCCGGAAATGCTGTTCGCGCAGCATCGGCGACAGCGCGGCGGCATTTGCTGTCTCTCGCAGCTGACTCGTTGGGTGTTGATGTGTCGACGCTGGAAATCTCAGATGGGTTGATCCAGTCACGCGGTACCAATCTCTCCGTGACCTATGAAGAGCTTGCTGGTGACCAAATGTTCGGCATTGATGTCGACCCAGATGCGCCGGTCAAAGATCCGACCTCCTACGACGTCATTGGTAAACCCACCGTCACGCGAGGGCTAACAGAGATCGTCACCGGCCAGCCACATTTTGTGCAGGACATGAAAATGCCTGGCATGTTGCATGCCCGTATTGTGCGGCCACCACATTACAAAGCGCGGTTGAAGTCGCTCGATGATGCAGCGGCGAAACGCATTACCGATAGCGGCTGCGAGGTGGTGCGCGATGGTTCATTCGTCGCTGTTGCCTGTGATGAAGAGTTTACTGCTGTCGAAGCAGCTGAACGATTGTTTGAAACGTCTGACTGGGATCTCAGTGACGGTCTCGAATCCCAGGACATCTATGAACGGCTTGTCATCAATGAACGGGTTAGCCTTCCTGTCGTTGAAGGGGTTCCCCAAAAAGAAGCAGTTCAACCAATTGCTTCGGCGCCGGGCGACGCAGCTGCAACACTCAAGGCGCGTTATGAAAAGCCCTATTTGATGCATGGCTCTATTGGCCCATCTGCCGCAGCGGCACTGGCTGAAGGGGACAAGCTAACAGTCTGGAGCCACAGCCAGGGCGTTTATGTTTTGCGCGCTAGCCTTTCTGAAGCGCTGGGCATGGAGACAGAAAAACTCACCATCATTCACGTGCCGGGTTCGGGCTGTTATGGCCATAACGGCGCAGATGATGCGGCAGTGGATGCCGCGCTTATTGCTCTCGCGATTCCCGGAAAACCAATTCTCTTAAAATGGACCCGGGAGGACGAACATGCTTGGGAGCCTTATGCCTCCTGTATGGCGATGGATTTAACAGCGAGTGTTGATGGCGACGGTAAGGTTATCGCCTGGTCGCAGGACACCTATAGCGATACCTACGGTATGCGGCCGAGGCCAGAGCCGGGCGGTGCCGGACCGGCAAGATTGCTGCCGATGCAGTATCGGGAAGACGCTGTGACGCCATTGGTACCTCAGCCAAATATGGCACGGCATTCCGGCCTGCACCGCAACCTCGATCCGCTATATATTTTTGAAAACAAGCGGTTGGTTAAAAATCTGGTGCGCGATTTGCCGCTACGAACGTCAGCACTTCGCACGTTAGGCGCGTTTGCGAATGTCTTTGCGATCGAGTCTTTTGTTGATGAGCTGGCAGACGAAGTTGAGATTGATCCGGTAACCTTCCGGCTGAATCATCTGGAGGACCAGCGCGCGAAAGACGTGCTGCAAGCTGCCGCTGATAAAATAGGCTGGAATGACCCCGTGCCTGAGGGACGAGGACGCGGCATCGCGTTTGCTCAGTATAAAAACATTCAGGCCTATGCGGCGGTGGCGGTTGAGCTCGAAGTTAACGACAAGGCGGAAGTCGTTATGCATCGCGTGGCGCTTGCTGGAGATGCTGGCCAAATCGTTGATCTGGCCGGGGTAACCGCGCAATATGAGGGTGGTTTTCTACAAGCTGCGAGCTGGACTCTTTATGAAGAAGTCACGTTTGATCAGACCGGCATTACCAGTCGCGACTGGGAGACCTATCCGATCCTACGATTTGATAATATCCCTGAGATTGAAACGGTCATGATTGACCGGCCCGATGAGCGATTTCTCGGTGCTGGTGAGGCAGTTTCAGGGCCAACAGCGGGAGCGATTGCCAATGCGATCCATATGGCAACTGGTCTTCGATTGCGGCGTATGCCGTTTACGCCGGACGCGATCCGAGCGGCAGCGATGCAATAGAAAAGCCGAGGGTTAGCTGCCCTCGATTTCTTCACGGAGCATTTCAAGCTCAAGCCAACGCTCTTCAGCAGAGGCAAGATCGGCCTGTGCTTTATCGAGGGCCTGTGCGGCTTTTTCAAACTTTTCCGGATCAGCGGTGAAGAGATCGGGTTCCGTGAGCGTTGTCTGATACCTGTCGATATCGATTTGTAGCTGCTCCATCTGTTTGGGCAGCGTTTCAAGCGCATGCTTGTCTTTGTAGGTCAGCTTACCCTTTGACGATGTTGGCTGTGCGTTTGTTTTAATCTTGTCGGACGTTGAAGGGTCTTTTTTTGATGCCGTGCGTCCGCCCAGGTCGGCTCCCCGTTGGCTTATCATGTCGCTAAAGCCGCCGGCATATTCAATCCATTCGCCCTGGCCTTCGGCGCAGATGATCGACGTTACCGTGCGATCTAGAAAATCCCGATCATGGCTTACCAGCAGAACAGTACCCGGATAATCGGCGATCATTTCCTGGAGTAAATCGAGCGTTTCCAGGTCGAGATCATTTGTTGGCTCATCGAGGATCAGAAGGTTGGAGGGACGAGCGAGAGCGCGAGCGAGCATTAGCCGTCCTCGTTCACCGCCGGATAGAACGCCGACCGGCGTTCGTGCTTGTTCGGCACCAAACAGGAAGTCCTTCATATAGCCAATGACGTGCTTGTTCTGTCCGCCCACCGAAATAATCTCACCGCCACCAGTCAGGGCATCCGCCAGTGTTGAATCCGGATCCAGCATTTCGCGCTTCTGGTCCAGTGTGACCATATCAAGGTTTGTGCCCAAGCGAGTGGTGCCGGTATCCGGTGCAAGAACACCCGTTAGCATGTTGAGGATTGTTGTCTTTCCAGCGCCGTTGGGGCCAACGATACCAATGCGGTCGCCGCGCTGGATCTTGATAGAGAAATCCCGCACGACAGGGCCATTGCCGTAATCTTTGGAAATTGATTTGGCTTCCATCACTAGCTTACCAGACTTGGTGCCGTCAGTTTTTGTGAAGGTAACCTGCCCGGTTGGCCCGCGCTGTTCACGTCGTTCCTTGCGGAGTGCAAAGAGTGCCCGCAAACGCCCCTGATTGCGTTTCCGTCGAGCCGTCACGCCCTTGCGTAGCCATGCGGTTTCGGCAACAAGCTTACGATCCAGCTTGTGGCGTTCGGTTTCTTCCTGCTCAACGATGCCGTCGCGCCAACTCTCGAATTTTCTGAAGTTTTGATCGAGGCGCCGTGTCATGCCTTGGGCGAGCCAGATCGTTGTTCGAGATAGTTTTTCGAGAAACCGTCGATCATGGCTAATAATGACAATGGCGGATCGCAACGACCCCAGTTCCTTCTCCAGCCATTCGATAACCGGCAAGTCGAGATGGTTTGTTGGCTCATCCAGCAGCAAAATATCTGGTTCCGGAGCGAGGACTCGTGCCAATGCACAGCGCCGTATTTCACCACCGGACAGAGTTGCGGGGTCTTCTGTCCCGGTCAGGGTAAGTTGCTCCAGCAGATAATGTGCGCGATAGGGATCATCACCGGGTGCAAGCCCGTCTTCGACATAGGCCAATGATGTTTTAAAACCTGACATATCTGGCTCTTGCGGCAGGTACCGTACGGTCGTGCCCGGCTGCAAAAATATCTCGCCATCATCAGGTTCAACCATGCCAGCCGCAATTTTCAATAAAGTTGATTTTCCTGACCCGTTTCGGCCAACAAGACACAGCCGTTCGCCTTCCGATACAGAAAACTCTGCTCCTTCGAAGAGCGGTGTTCCGCCAAAGGTCAGATCAATATCGCGGAGAATTAAAAGAGGTGGCGCCATGGGCGCTCCTGTAGCGCGCCGTGACCCCGACGGCAAGCCTTCTAGCGTAAGGTGATTGCTGTATAATGGCGATGTATAGGATTGGTAGAAAAGGATGGCGCTCATGGAAATCGTACCCTTATCAGATGCCGTTGGCGCCGAAATTCGCAGTGTCGATCTTCGCGAGACGCTAAGCGTGGAAACCCTCGATCAGATTGAACAGGCATTTCACGACTACGCCATCGTCCTGTTGCGGGATCAGGATATTACGCTCGAGCAACAAAAGACCTTCGCTCTACATTTTGGTGAGCTTGGTAGCCGAAATCGGCCCGGCCCGAAGCCGAATGAAATCGATGAGTATGGCGAACATGTCATGCTGGTCACCAATGTTCGTGAGAACGGCAAGGCAATTGGCTCTCTCCCCGATGGCGAAATGACGTTTCATGCCGATACGGCCTATTTCGAATTCCCCTCCAAAGCGACGATGCTTTATGCGATGGAGCTGCCGAGCTGGGGCGGCAATACTCTGTTCTCGAATTGCTACGCGGCGGCAGAACAATTGCCGGAAGAAATGAAGCGGCGGCTCGATGGTCAAAAAGCTATGCAGGTCTATGAATATGGGACGACGTTGAAGACGAAAGAAAAGTACGACCGCGAAAACTTCCCGCATTATGCCCACCCGGTGTTCCGTAAACATCCCGCGACGGGCCGGTCGGCATTGTTTGTCAGTGAACTAATGACCGAAGAAATTGTCGGGATGCCCAAGGCCGAAAGTGATGAAATTCTTGGCAAGCTTTTCGAGCATCAAAAGAAAGCTGAAATGGTGTACGAACATGAATGGAAAGTTGGTGATCTCGTGATGTGGGATAATCGCTGCACTATTCATGCCCGGACAGATTTTCCACGAGATGAACGCCGGATGCTTCGGAGACTTACGATCCAGGATACGACTCCAGTTGTTGAGGGCGCGGTGCCGTATAGACAGGCCGCTGCAGAATAAAGCGTTTTTCCCTCCCGTTGCGCAGGCAGAAAACGGGTGTATCCTTTCTGATACATAAAATCAGGGAGAACGGCTCGTGGCTGACTTTGGCGGCAAGCAACTAGATTACCTTATCATTGGTGGCGGCTCGGCAGGGAGTGTTCTCGCCAGCCGGTTGACTGAGCGGTCTACTAACAACGTCCTGTTGCTGGAAGCCGGTCGGGACTTTCCACCAGGCAATGAGCCTGATGACCTCAACAATAACTTTGTTGCAACGGCCAAAGGCGCGCCGCTTTATACATGGCCGGGCCTCAGTGCGCGCTTTCTGCCGCGTTCCAGTAATGCGCCAGATGAACGTCCGCAGCGGCGTTACAATCAGGGGAAGGTCATTGGCGGTGGTTCATCGGTGAATGGCATGTGCGCCAATCGGGGTCTGCCGAGTGATTTTGATGGCTGGGAAGAACTGGGTGCCAAAGGCTGGGGCTGGGACGGTGTCCTGCCGTATTTTAAAAAGCTCGAAAATGATCGTGACTTTGACGGTCCGATGCACGGTGATGAAGGGCCCATCGGTTTACGCCGCCTGTTTGAAGATCAATGGCCGGGCTTTACTGCCGCGTCGATTAAGGCAGCTGAAAATGACGGGTGGAAGAACCTGAAGGACCAGAACGGTGTTTTTGAGGATGGGCATTTCCCAATCCCGATGAACAATATCGATGGCAAACGGGTTTCTGCCTCGACGGCTTATCTGACAAACGACGTTCGCGCCCGTCCTAACTTCGACATGCTGGACCGTGCTCACGTAGAACGTTTGTTGTTTGACGGAAAGAAAGTCATTGGCGCAAGGGTCACTCGGCACAATGAGACCTTCGATGTCAAAGCCAAAGAGGTGATCGTCTGCACGGGAGCTCTACACACGCCGCCACTTTTGATGCGCTCGGGAATTGGGCCTGAAGGCGAACTGTCTGAGATGGGTATTGATGTCGTGGCGGACCGGCCGGGCGTTGGTCAAAATCTTATGGAGCATCCGGGTGTTAATTTTGGTGCTTATTTGAAAAAAGATGCTCGGCTGACACCTGGCTTGCCAACCCACATGATTGCAGCGGTACGCTGGTCATCCGGCCACGAAGGCGTGCCTGCGGGGGATATGTATATTGTGCCGACCAATCGCGCTGCTTGGCATCCAATTGGGGATCGCATGGGTATCATGCAGCTTTGGGTGAATAAATCCTATTCGACCGGCGAAGTGACGCTGAACCGCGACGATATCTATGGCGAACCCAATGTTGATTTCAACATGTGTTCTGATCGCCGGGATATGGATCGCATGATCGCTGGCGTTCGTGTGATGGCTGATCTCTGTGCAAAGCCTGAAATTCAAGATGCTGTGCTGGATGTGTTCCCCGTTAGCTACGGTACGCGGGCGCGTAAGGTCGGTGTCTATAGCACGTTCAATCGGGCGCAGACCTGGATTGGCGCCCAGTTAATGGACGCCTCTTCCTTCGCGCGTCGATACATCATCGAGAATATGATTGCTGATGGCCCGTCGATTGCTGATCTGATGGCAGATGAGTCAACGGTAGAGCAATGGATTCGCAAAACGGTCCTTGGGCATTGGCATGCATCCTGCACTTGCCGCATGGGCGCTGAAGATGATCCAGGTGCTGTGACCGATCCTTCCGGAAGGGTTTATGGCGTTCAGGGCCTCCGCATATGCGATGCGTCGATCATGCCGATGGTGCCGTGCGCCAATACCAACATTTCCACCATCATGATCGGTGAAAAAATATCGGCGACAATCCTCGCAGAATAACCGTTAGGCGTTAGCGCTCTGAATAGCCTGCCAGACTTTCTCTGGCGTGGCTGGCATATCGATATTCTCGATCCCCAACGGGGCGAGCGCATCAACAACAGCATTCATAATTGCTGCCAATGCGCCGACATTGCCGGCTTCACCAGCACCCTTAGCGCCGACTGGATTGAGTTTGGTCGGAACGGGGTTATTGGCGAGATCAAAACTACACATGTCATCAGCCCGCGGCATTCCGTAATCGAGGAATGAACCGGTCAACAGCTGGCCATCTGCATCATATTGAATGCCTTCGGTAAAGGCCTGCCCGACGCCCTGGCCGATGCCGCCATGGATTTGACCTTCCAATGTCAGTGCATTGATCACAGTGCCGACATCATCCGTGACCGAGTACTTTAGAATCTCAGTGACGCCGGTTTCTGGTTCAATCTCAACCTCAACGACATGACAACCATTCGGGAAAGTTGGCATGCCTGGTGCGAAGGTATCCGTATCGAACAGGCCGCGCTCCATGCCTTCTGGCAGTATATCGCTTCTGTATGAGGCTTTGGCCACTTCCTGTATCGTAACTTCCTTGTCGGTGCCGACGACGCGGAAGGAACCATTCTCAAACTCGATATCAGCGTCGGCAGATTCCAGAATGTGGGCGGCAATCTTGGTGCCCTTTTCCAGAATTTTATCGATGGCTCGAACCGCTGCTGAACTGCCGAGGATGGCTGTTCGAGAGGCATAGGTGCCGCCACCGTAAGGAAGGGAGTCCGTGTCGCCGTAGGAAACGCGAATATCCTCTTCGTCGATTCCCAATGCATCCGACACCACGATCTTATACATCGTGTCATGACCTTGGCCGTGATCGACAGAGCCCGGGATGACGGTGACTGTGCCAGATTGGTCAAATTGTATGCTGACAGTTTCGCCGTCCAACTGCGCGGTCTGCTCGATGAAGTTCGCAATACCAAGACCACGGAGCTTGCCCTCTTTACGGGCTGCTTCTCGGCGGGCCTCAAAACCTTCATAGTCACCCATCTTTAGGGTGCTCTCCATATTCTCGCCAAACTCACCGCAATCAAGCGTATAGATCAAACCGGTTTTGAACGGCATGTCCTCTGGGGGGACAATATTGCGGCGCCGGATTTCTGCCCGATCCATATTCATTTCGCGGGCGGCATTATCAATCAGCCGTTCCATCACATAGGACGCTTCGGGTCGTCCTGATCCCCGGAACGGACCATTGGCACTGGTATTGGTGAAGACCGCTGAGGATTCGGCATAGATAAGTGGCGTTTTGTAGGTCGCTGCAAGCCCGCCGAGATGGCCAGCTGGGGAAATCGTTCCGCCGGGGTCAAGCCATGCGCCGATATTGCAGATATTGCTGACTTTCATGGCGAGGAATTCACCAGTCTCGCTGAGCGCAAGCTGGGCGTCGGTCAGCTGATCCCGGTCGTGATAATCTGTGACATGGCCGTCGCTGCGTTCACAGACCCAGCGAACAGGACGACCAATTTTCTTGGCTGCCCACATGCAGGCATGGTTTTCTGGTGCGTGGCCGCCCTTCATGCCGAAACTACCGCCGACATCCGGTGTCACCATTTTGACGGCGGTTTCCGGCACCCCGAAAACATCAATTGCCAAAGTTTTTCGCAACAGATGTGGACGTTGCGTGCCGCCCATCAGGATATAGCGGTCAAACCGATGATCATAATCGCCAATACAGGATCGCGGTTCCATCGTATTGGCAGTGATCCGGTTAATTTTGGTATTCAGCTGCGTGACGTGATGCGCTGAGGCAATGGTCGCTTCAACCGCTTCCTTGTCACCCGCTGTGTAGAAATACCCCTCATTGTCGTCGCAGCCCTCGTGCAGCACTGGTGCGCCTTGTGCTCTGGCCTGGGTGCCTTCGGTAATAACGGGCAGGGGTTCATACTCGATGATGATCTGCTCGGCAGCGTCTTTGCCGAGATTGACGGATTCTGCGACTACCATGGCGACAATGTCCCCGGTAACCTTTACCGCCTCATGGGCGATGGCATGACGGGTTGGAACATATAAAGCGGAGCCATCACGACGGACGCGATTATGGCCCGCCGGGTGCTGACCGTGCCCATCCGCCACCCAGTCCGCACCGGTATAAACAGCTATAACGCCGGGCATTGATCGTGCAGCTTCACAATTGATGCTGACGATACGCGCATGAGCGTGCGGCGTCCGCAGCATGTAGGCGTGGCATTCATTGAGTAACTTGATGTCGTCGACATAGCGGCCGCTGCCGCGTAGCAAACGAGGGTCTTCGGTACGCGGTACCGACTGGCCCATTGCAAATTGTCCCACGATTCCTCCCTGAACGGCGTTCTCTATTTATGACGCTATCCTGACCGTCTGACGGGTCCTGATCAAGGCCGTGTCGGCAAATACCTTAGCTCAAATCGGGGAACCGTTTTAGAAAGCCAGCTTCTTTCTCGAAGGCGTGGGCCACCTGTAGAACGGTTGCTTCGTCCCAGTTGCGGCCAACGATTTGTGCCCCGATGGGCATGCCATCGTCAAAGAACCCGGCACGCACGGTTTGGACGGGGTGCAGCGTGAGATTAAACGGCACCGCGATCATCGGCACGTCAAGGAAGGGGAAAGGTGCTTTATCATCCAACGGTGGTTGAGGCGTTAACATCGCTGTTGTGATGATGACGTCATATTCGGCGAGAGCGCTTTCGATTTCTTCCAGCAGCTCGGTGCGGCGGCGTTGCGCCTGGATATAGTCCACGGCCCGCACAAGGCTGCCCAGCATCATTCGGTTGCGCGCGAGGGGGCCGAACTCCTCCCAGCGGTTTTGCAGATTTTCCTCGTGGATGGCGTAGGCTTCGGCAGGAAGAATAACCCGTCCAACGGCGTGCCAGTCGATCAGCGGGGAAACGTTAATTTCGCCGACTATCGCGCCAAGACCTTTCAGCGTTTCGCCCACGCCGTCGATCGCGTCGACGATCTCCGTGGGGGCGTCGTAATCCGTTGTATAGAAGTGCCGTAACATGCCGACTTTAAGGCCGCGGACACTGTCATTTAGGGGTGTGACATAGTCCGGCACCGATGTTTCGACGCTGCCAGGATCGCGTTCGTCATATCCTGCCAACGCTTGCAACATCAGTGCACTGTCTTCGCTGGTCCAGGTCATCGGCCCGACGCAATCGAAGGAAAATGACAGCGGCAAATCACCAAAGGCACTAACCCGGCCAAAAGTCGCTTTCATACCGGCCACACCGCAGAAGGCAGATGGCGTTCGAATTGATCCCCCGGCATCACTGCCAAGCGCCGCGAGACAAAACCCAGCGGCAACGGCAGCGCCTGAACCACTGCTCGACCCGCCAGTGGATCGAGCGATGTCCCAGGGGTTGCGGGCCGGTGGGTAAAGCGCGTTAAAAGTTGGTCTGCCGCCAAAAGTAAACTCGTAAGTATTCAACTGGCCCATGAAAATTGCACCAGCATCTCGTAGCCTGGTAACGACCGCGGCATCTTCGTCTGCCTCAAAATCTTCCATCACGCGAGAATTCGAGGTGGTTTTGTAGCCTTTCAGATAGAAGACATCTTTGAGTCCGACCGGAATACCGTGCAGGGGCCCACGATAATTGCCGGATTCTATTTCCTTTTCGGCTTGCTTGGCGGCCTTCCGGGCTTCATCGATAAAAACGGTGTGGAAGGCATTAATGGTCGAATCGTACTTTTCGATCCGCTCGAGACATGTTTCGACCAGCGCCACTGGTGACAGCATGCCGGCTTTTATTTGGCGGGCTGCTTCAACAATGGTCGGGACACCACGATCTACGTCCATCGTTATGACCCCTTTGGCGGTTTGGGTGAATAGACGGGCAACATACGGACATCCCAACTGCGCCCTGGTCGGCGGGTTTTTGCGGCAAGCCCCATCAAAGATGAATAGGCTTTCCGAAGGTCTTGTTTTTCCTGATCCGACACTGGAACGCCCGATGCCCGAATCAATCCCTCAAACATCACGTCGTCGTCGGCAACCGGTTTTTCATCTGATGCCATGGTGCGTCCTTATCCATTAGGTTCACGGTAATTTCACAGGCGCAAATGAGTCGCGCAAGAGGGGTTGGAGCTGACATGTTGATATAAATGCCGAAGCATGATGCGATAGGAGCAACAGAAATGCATCAAGGGAGTAAGACAATGGCCGGATTTTCAGGCAGTTGCCTCTGCGGCGCTGTGAAATATGAAGTCAGTGGCGAACCGGTACGGGTTGCACAATGTCATTGCGATGATTGTCGTCGTGCAACGGGGTCGGCTTTTGCGACCAACGTCTTCGTTAAGGAAGAAGACATCACAGTTTTACAAGGGGAAACCAATAGTTTTCAGCATGCCGCAGATAGCGGAAGTACTATGACCAAAGAGTTTTGCGGCAATTGCGGTTCGCAACTGTTTGGATCGGGGTCCAGCGCTCCTGGTATTAAGAATATAAAGATCGGCTCTATCGATGATGTCGGCGATATCAAGCCGCAAATAGAGGTCTTTACTTCTAAGTCGTTGCCTTATACGCCACCGCTTGAATTTACTGAGAAGTTTGAAAAAGGTCGTCCTCGTTAATCCAACACCCTAAACATGACTTACGGCGCAGTGACAGATCCCTCGGAACAAGTGTCGGGAGGGCGCAGGATTACGCGTTTGTGATGCAGCGATCATGCCTATTGTAAGCTTCATTAATACCAACCTGCCGGTGATAAAGTTTGGCAAGAAAATTGCCACATAATTTCTCTTTGAATGAGAACCCCTCACTTTAACGTGCATCGTCATTGACATGTGATATAAATCATAGTCTAAATTATCTATGTATTTCAGGGTTTTCGTCATAAGTAATGAAAACCGGTAAATTTGATAAATATAGAGGGCGTTGGGTGGTTTTTGAAAATATGCCATCATCAGTAGAGTCCAAGCGCATACACGAAGTTGATTTGCATGTCGGCAGTCGAATACGCCTGCGCCGACGCATATTGGGTATCAGCCAGACCAAACTTGGTGATGCGCTGGGCTTAACTTTTCAACAGATTCAAAAATACGAGAACGGCAGCAACCGAGTTTCGGCAAGCCGACTGTTTGAAATAAGTCAGATTCTGAGCGTTGAACCAGCCTTTTTCTTCCTTGGGTTGCCGACGCATGGGCCTGGTTCAGAAGACCCTGATCAGGTAACTGATCCTGACGAGCAGGGCATTACACAAAGTGATCCCGAAATTTACCGAAGTGGGGAGACTCTTGCTTTCGTTCGTGCCTATTATCTCATCCGCGATAAATTGGTTCGGGCGCGTGTCTTCAATCTCGTGAAATCACTAGGCAATGAAGACGAAGGCGACTGATCGGTTTTTCTGATAGCAGACTGGCAAGGTGAGGGGAGTCCCAATGCCGGACGGCTTAAAAGAGACAGGGTCACCATCGGCACAAGACAAGAAGTCTTTGCTTCTGGCGCATACGTTTATCGAGTCGTTGGATGACGAAGACGTTGATCGGCTGGCGCAACATGCACGGCTGATGACCTATGGCGCGGGCGAAACCATTTTCCGCAAAGGCGATCCTGGGCTCAGCATGATGGTGGTGATCAAAGGCTGTGTTCGAATCAGCACAATCACGTCAGAAGCTAAAGAAATCGTACTCAACCTGATCCAGGCGGGTGAGGTGGTTGGCGAGATCGCGTTGCTTGACGGCAAAGAGCGCAGCGCTGATGCCACGGCAATTCAATTTACCGAGGCTTTGGTTTTGGAACGGCGTGACTTCCTGCCGGTGTTGGAACGCAATCCACGGGCGGCGATCCGTATGCTGGAGGTTCTATGCGACCGGCTGCGCCGTACCAGCGAACAGGTCGAGGATCTCATTATGACCAACGCGGTGCGGTTTGCCCGTGTGTTGGTTAGGTTGGCGGAACAGTTTGGTCATGAAGTCGATGTCGGCATGCAGATTGATCTGCGCCTGTCACAAAGCGAGCTTGGCAAGATCACCGGGACGACGCGCGAAACATTGAACCGTCAACTTGCTGAATGGCGCGAGCAAGACATCATTGCGTTGGAATCAGGCAAGATCGTGATCCGCAATATGCGGGCGCTTAAACGGATCGGCGACGGCGAACGCTAACGCCTCTATTCGGGCACGCCCGCCTTGCGGAGGCCGTCGAGCAATCTCTCAAGATCTTCTTTGCGTTTGTAGTGAGAGCGATCACGAGCACGATTAATGGTGTAGGGTGTGAGTGCAATTGAACGCCGGTAGTTGTTGATTTTTTTTAGTAAGTTTCTGGCTTCTTGGGGCTGCCCCGCGTAAGCGTATGCGGCTATCAGATGCGCGGTACGTGTCCCGAATGCGATGTCGTTTCCGACCGATTTTTCCAACGTTTCTATCGCCTTTGTCCAGTTTGATGACGCAAACTGTGAGACGCCCAATGGAAAAAAGTAAGCAGATCGGTGTCGCGGATTGAGGCGCATTGCGGTTTTAATTGATTCTACTGCTCCTTGCGGGTCACCTCCCCAATTTTGGGCCGTTGCAAGCCGGTAGTAATTATCAGCATTATTGGGGTCAAGGGAGATCGCGCGTTGCATCTTTCCCAACGCTTCGTCATAAAATCCATCGATATAGTTAAGTCTTGCTGCAACCCGATATGCGAGAGAGTTGGGCCGCCGCATCGCTTTTGAAAGGCTTATACGGGCTTGTTCTATCGATGACCAATTTTCAGAGAACCCCAAATACGTATGCCAGTTTCGAATAGTTGCTGTGATGTAAATTGACGCTAAACTAGCGTGGGCTTCTGCGTAGTTGGGATCGAGCTTGAGTGCATGTTTAAGGAGTTTCACCGCCTCGAAAATGTTGTCTGGCGATCGCTGGCGGGAGAGGTGAACAGCTCGCAAATATGCGTCATAGGCTTCGACGCTTTTGGTTCTGCTCGAGGCTGCCAGACGTTCAGTTGGTTGTAACTCGCTGGTGAGCAAGGCGACAATCTGGCGGGTAATTGCATCCTGGGTTTCAAACAGGGCCTCGACATCGCGGTCAAACCGTTCGGCCCAGCGCTGCGTACCTGTTTTAGTATCGATCAGATAAACGTTGAGCCGCATACGCTTGCCCTGACGCCGGACGGTACCATCGAGCACATATTTGACACCAAGTTCACTTCCGATGGATCGGATATCCGGCTTGTCGCTGCGATAGGCGAAGCTCGAATGGCGTGAAATAACAAACAGGCCTGACATCTTGGATAGATCAGTAATCAGATCCTCGGAAATACCATCACTGAAATAGCCATGCGCAGGATCAGGGTTTTGATTCTTGAAGGGAAGTACCGCAATTGACGGTTTGTCGGGCAGGGCAATGGCCGGTTTTTGGGCCTTCTGCGGTAATGTCCCGGACCACTGCAGCCCGCCAAAAAAACTGCCAGCAAACACCGTGGCGATGACAATCGATAACAAAAGCGGATGCCGCAACAAATGCGGTCGCGGCAGATAGGTCCGCCACGGGCGTTTAATGCCTGTTTCGACCCGATAAACATGCAGTGGGTTGGCGAGGTTTTTGACTTGCTGTCGCCCTAAGTCCGTAAAATTAATCGGCAGCTTGCTGTGAACTTCTTGATAGACGATGTTGGAAACATAGATGCCGCCGGGCGGTGCAATCTGTTCCAGCCGTGCCGCGGCATTGACGCCTTCCCCGAAAATATCGTGTTCCTCAAAAATGACGTCGCCAAAATTAATCCCAATTCGGTAATCGATCGGTTGCTTGGTGTTCGTTTGGCTGTTGTGCTCGGCAAGCTGCTTTTGGAAGGTAAAGGCAAAAGTGACGGCATCAGTAACACTGTTAAAGGCGCAGACTGCGCCATCGCCGGTACTTTTTACGATCTCGCCATTATGGGATTGGATCCCCAGGACGAAGATATCGTTATAGACCGCCATGACCGCCGCATGGGTCGCGGCCTCATTGCGTTCCATCATCGTGGTATAGCCCACAATATCAGCAACCACGACAGCGGCGAGCCTGCGTTCGCCGCCTCGATCGTGGTCCTGTCTCATATCGACGATATTGTCGGCCATCGGGCGGAATTCTGTTATCTGATCCTGGTACTATTGATCAGTGTAATCCATTCCTGCTCCAGCATCCCGAATTTTTTACCGTATGTGGTCTCGAATGGTTTGCCGTAAAACACGTCGAAAAACTTATTCTTGCCATGTTTTTCAATGAGGAATTTCACGAACGAAGCTTCCTGCAAATAGGCGAGCTGACGAACGCCAACAAGACGTTGACGCCTGGTTCTAACCTCTTCAACTTCCATTAAAGGGAAGAGCTGATTGTATCGGCGATAAGTTGCTGCGGTTGTCTTGTGAATTTCTTTGCCCATTGTTGGATAGGCTCGATCATATTCCTTACCGAATTTTTCCTGTAAGAAAATTTCTAACCCTGTATCCAGAAACTTGGCCCATTTCTTGTTCGTAGAGATAGCGAGGACGTTGGTGACCAGCGCGGCCTCACCAGGACCGCGACCCCTCAAGCTGGGAGGGCCTGACGCATCACCACGCAGCCGGTTGGCGGGAACGGCTATTGTTTTAGTTTTTATTTTGTAGTGTGGGAAAAAGTGGTCGTCTTTAATTGAAACGATAATTTTTCCAGAAACTTTATTGCCGAGATATGCGCTGATATTGCGATAAGTCTGTTCGATATCGTCGCCAAACCGGTTTGCAAGATCGTCGCTAATATTAGCGTAGCTGATGTCAAAATTTGGCGTTGCAATCTTGTTCGCTGCTGTGACGTTGGGCGCAGATGAAATACCGACTAACAAGGCGGGAATCGCCAATAACCGAATCGGTGTCTTGCAATCCTTTGCATAACTTCGTTTGAAAAATCTCGACATTGTTCCAGTGTAACTTCTAACTCTTTGGATTCCGACCCTTATCTCGTAAAAATTTCTTTTCCACATGAATGAAAACTAAAACGCTCCGGCATCTTGACCCTAATAGGTTGTAGATGGAACTCTAAAATCGCCTAAAAATTAGGCAACCACAATATGTTGTGGGGAGATGTAACAAAAGGAGCATATGTTGATGCAAGATATAAAAGATAAAGTTGAATTGATTGCCGATTCCGATGCCGGAATCGTCGAATGGCAAATTCAAACAGTAGCCAGCGCCGCCGATGAAACCAATGGCGACTCCTGTGGTTGTAGCTGCGGTTGCGGCGAATAAAGCGGTTTGTGATTTGAAGTAGTTGGAAGATTTGATCCAACGTCGCGGTTAACGAGGGCCATTCAGCGATGAGGAATTTTGAACAGTCAGCTCAGGTAGGCATTGGATATCGCAATGAGATCCATGACTGGACCCTCGCAAATCTTGCGTCATTCGATCTTCTGGAAATCACAATCGACCACTATCTGGTCGGGGGGACGGCACGACGGGAAGCCATTGCGTCGCTCGTTGGGCAAATACCGCTCATCGCGCATGGCATTGGCCTCTCCGTCGGCACCGCCGTTCTCCCCGATCAGACTTATTTGGATAACATTGCTCGGGCGCTCGATGAGTTGGAGATCGAGTGGTATAGCGAACATCTCGCGCTAACCAAAGTGCCGGGGATTGATCTTGCTAATTTATTGCCGCTGCCACGCACTGAAGAGGTCGTTGAGCAGGTTATCAAGAACGTCAATTTTGTGCGCTCGCGCATTCCGGCGGCACGGTTTGGGTTGGAGAATATTTCCTACATGTTCGACTATCCGGAATCGACCATGGGCGAGGCCGAGTTTTTAAATCTAATCTGCCGCGAGACGGGCTCCTACATCATGCTCGATGTTGAAAACGTGGTCGTGAATGCACGGAACTATCATTACGACCCCCGCTCCTTTGTGGACTCCTTGCCCGCCGATCAGGTGCTGGAAATCCATATGGCGGGCGGTTTCTTTTTTGAACAAACCCGGATCGACAGCCACAGCCAGCCAGTGCCGCAAGAGACGCTCGACTTGCTCGATTATGTGCTGCAGGTCTGTGAGCCACGTTCGATTGTTCTCGAACGTGATGACCGGCTGGGCGCGGTGGATGAAATCGCTGCTGACGTGAGCGCGATCCGTGATGTCGTGGGTAAAGAAGCTGTGGGCAAAGGATATGAGAATGCAAAACCAGCCGTTGCTTGATCGCCAAATCGCACTGCTGTCCTATCTGACCGATCCTAGGCAATATGATCAAAAGCCCGAAGCCGAAGGAATCTTTGGCATCGACCCCTATCGACTGAGGCTTGAGGGGCGGTTCTCGCTGGAGAAACGTACCGGGAAACTTATGGGGGTGTTTCGTCGCAGCTTTGAGGCGATGCGTAATACGCCGGGCGCTGATCTGAAAAGTTTCGCGGCGGCTCACCCGCCACACAGCATTACGCGCTATGACAATGCCGCGCAGTTTTTCGAATTTGTCAGTGATCTCTGGCAAAAGACGCCACCAGAAATTCCGCATTTGCCTGACCTTGCGGCGTTGGAACTGGCACTTTCCAAAGTGATGTTATCCGACCTGACCGCGGAGGATGCGCCGCAATTGGATACCGCGCCGGGCACGCATTTCCGTCTGTTGCCAGGAACTGAATTCCTCATCTGCGAGCATGATATCCGGCCATTGCTCGCCGGGCCGCAGGTTGAGATGGCGCCGGAGAAGCGCCCGGTCTACTTGCTCCTTGCGCCGTCGCTGGAAGGCGCCATGCCGCGCGTTTTGGAGCTTAAACAGGCGGCGTTCGAGTATCTGAAAAGTTTACAGGGTTGGACATCCGTGGCGGATGCCGAGCCAGTAGCGGCACTGGTGAGCGCCCTGATCAAGAATTACGTTATGGAGACGAACCAATGAAAATCTGCCTTGTCGGGAAATACCCACCGATCCAGGGGGGTGTGTCAGCCCGCACCTATTCATATGCTCATGCACTGGCTCGTAAAGGCCATCAGGTTCATGTCGTTACAAATGCCAAGGAAGTGCAGCCGCCTTATCGCATGCTCATGCGTGACGAAGATTGGGCGCGCTGCGATGCCGATTACGGCGAAGGCTATGTCCGGGTCCACTGGACCGAGGCCAAGAAAGCGCATTGGCATATTCCGATGGGTGATGCATTTGTGACCAAGTTGGCATCAGTCGGCGCCGAGGTCTGTGAAGAGTTCGATATTGAGGTGGTGTTTTCCTATTACTGGCAGCCTTACGCGGTTGCCGGCCATATGATTGCCGAGATGGCCAGCTTACCCCATGTTATTCGCAATGCCGGCAGTGATGCGGGTCGATTGTGGCTGCAGGAACAGTTCTCAACGCTCTTTACGCATATCCTCAAGAAGGCGGATTATTTGCTCGCCGGTGGCAAGGTCGCACGTAAGCTTGAGAAGCTTGGCATTGATCCGATTAGGCTACGACCTGATCCGGAATTTACAATTTCAGAGGATTTGTTTTCGCCGAACGGTCCAGCGCTGGATGTAGAAGCCGTCTGCGAGGCAGCTGAAGCCGATCCGGAATATCGCTCGCTACAATGGGGGACCTACCGTCCTGATTTCCGCTATATCGGCATCTATGGGAAGCTTGGTGAGAAGAAGGGTACGCCAGCTCTCCTCGAAGCGCTGGCACGATTGGTGAAGATCAACCCCAAGCTGGGACTACTGGTGCTCGGGCAGGGGCACCCCAAGGCCGATGTAAGCTTTGCCGAGGCTGCAACAGCGCTGGGTCTGGAAGATCACATCGTCCAACTACCGTTCCTGCCGAACTGGCGGGTGCCCGAATTTATCCGGCGCTGTGAGGCGGTCTGTGCGTTGGAGCAGGATTTCCCGATTGTCTTCCATGCGCCCGTTGTTGCACGAGAGGTCTTGTGTTGTGGCGGTATGTTGGTTGGCTCAACCGAAATGCTTGGTAAATTGCCGAACCCGGAACGCCTAGCACACGGCTATAACTGTTTTGGGGTGAATGACGTCAATGATATTGATGAATTGTCGCGGGCCATCGAAACAGCGTTGTCCGCCGCGCAGACCCGTCCTGAAATCGGGCTCCGCGGACGCGAAGCGGTCATCGAGTCACAAAAGACCATGCGCTATCCAGAACGCACTGAGCAGACCCTGGCGCTCGCCATCTCGAAAGATCGTTCCGGAGGAAGACGGCATCAAAATGCAACGCCGTCTTTGAAAGATTTGGCTGCCAATGCAGGCAATATTGGGTCGGCGCTCCGGCAAGATGTTGTTCGTCTGGATCTATGTCTTGAGAAGGCACGTGCCGAAGCTGCCGGAACGACGGATACCGGAGAGGCAACCGAAGCACTTTTTCGGATGGCGGATGATGCGTGGATGGATTTTCCAAACAACATGGATGATCTAGTTCCTGTGCCACTTTCCCGCTATGCCGTTGAACGGTTTGAGCATGATATTAATCAGCTATTGCCGTGTGTCTCGGGGGCACCAATTCCGGCCAATGTAACCCGAAAACAAACGTGGGCGATCTTTGTTCCCGATCTGGCAGGCACCGGTGTTCGCACCATTGTGATCGACGCGGCGACAGCAGCGCTGTTGGACGTAATTGATGGGCAAATCTCTGTGCGGTCAGTCACACAAATAATACGTGCAGGTCACAGTAATAAAATGGTGTCAGAGACCCGTATTAAACAATCAATTGAGCAGTTCTTCAGAGCCGGAGTTATTGGTCTTGAATCACCTAAAAACGTATATGCATCAGCGATTTAGATATTATTTCTCTTAAGGGTCTAAGGTGTAGCGGATCGCGTTCTACACCCCGTCTTTAGGTTGAAGAGCTTCACACCTAATTTTACGATTTTTTATCTTGTGTGACTTATCTCACAGAGCCCTTCCCATTTGCTGCGTAGTATTGGCACTAGGTCAACAGATCGATTTGTATTTTCGAATTGTTGGGAGGTTCCTTTTCTTATTGGAACATTATCTGGGTTGGAGGAGACGGAACTAAATGCAAAATCAGAGCGAAGACCACACGCTGCGTGTTCGTCTGAACCCAGAGGCATATGGCTTTAGCCGCGAAGAAGTACAGGCATTAACTAACGATGAGTTGAAACGTGGCGTAACTCGAGAATATATGCGTGCCTATGGCGAATGGCTTTCGGCCCGAGCGAGACGTGCTCGTTTGAAATCGTTATCAGATCCTAGCTCGTTGCCAAACCTAGCTGATCGGGATGCCGGTTAGCTCGAATTCTATCGAGTTTTGTTATGATCTGAGTAGTTGGCAGTGAGCTAGCATCTCTCATTTACTTCTGTGTCGTTCTAATAACGACGTAGGTGCGGAAATCTTCTAAGTAAAATTTTCATGGGACCCTCGCCTTACTACCGGTTCTTTGGTAGTAAAATTTATGCCCAGCTCTGCAACCGGCGCCGCCGTTCTAATTGTCCTCGGAATTTTGACGGCCTTCGGGCCCATGTCGATGGACATGTATTTGCCGGCGTTACCCGAGTTGGTTGAATTTTTTTGGACGACGCCTGGTAAGGCTCAACTTACACTCAGCGCATTTACCATCGCATTTGGGGCAGGTCAGCTGGTATATGGCCCGGTCTCGGATCGAATGGGCCGCCGCAATGTATTACTCGTCGGTGTCGCGATCTATTCGCTAGCGAGCATTTTGTGCGTCTTTGCGAGCACAATAAATGAAATGATCCTTGCCCGTTCTTTCAAGCGATTGGCGGTGCCGCCGGGATTGTTTTGTCGCGGGCGATTATCCGGGATTTGTACGACAAGCTCGAAGGGGCACGGGCCTTATCGTTAATGCTCCTCATCCCGTCGCTAGCGGCGTTGATCGCGCCCTTCGTGGGTGGATATCTGTTGAAGTTCTTTGCCGATTGGCGACTGATCTTCTGGGTCCTGTCGGCGTTTGGCATTATTGCCTTTGTACTTGGCATCTTGAAGTTGCCAGAAACTCATCCGCCCGAGAAACGGGTTAAGTCAAAGGTAAGCAAAATCCTCCGGGACTATGGTGCTGTCCTCTGCCATCGGCGGGCAGCGGGCTATATGATTTGTGGTGGGCTTTCCTTTGCGACAATGTTTGCACAGCTCTCGGGGACGCCCTTTATCTATATAGACATGTTTGGAGTGGCCCCAGAAGATTTCGGGATCCTGTTTGCGATGAATATTTTGGCGATCATGGTGGGCTCCTACCTTAACAGTCGCTTGGTCATCCGATTCGGCGTACGGCGTATGCTTGCTGTTGGCACGACAATTGCGATGCTTGGCGGCATTGGACTTGCGGCTAGTGCCGCTTATGGCGGATTTGGGCTATTTGGCATTGTCATCCCAATCGTTATTTTCATGATGCCGCACAATATGGTGAATGCGAATGCCACGGCGGGGGCGATGGAATATTTCCCGAATCTTGCGGGGACAGCATCCGCGATGCTGGGATTTGTCAGGTTTGGGACCGGTGCACTCGTAGGTGCTTTTGTCGGTTATTTTCACGATGGGACGGCTCTGCCAATGTCCTACATCATTGCTGGCTGCGTGATCGGTAGCGCGGCGGCCTTCTGGTTCCTGACAGGTGATCCGTCTGAAGAAAGTTCTAAACCGGTTTGAACTTGGGCAATGTTAGCTCGTCTGTTGCATCTTCAAAAACGACCTCGACAGACATGTCGCATATGACGTCCCCAACAGGAATGTCGATGACATTGCTGAGCATTCGGGCGCCTTCTTCCAGTTCGATGATACCGACGACGTAGGGAACCTCGCCTTCCCAGCCCTTGTGATAGAGCCGGTGGAATACGACAAAGCTGAACACTTTGCCTTTGCCGGAAGACGCAACCCATTCGATATCGCGGCTACCGCACCCTGTGCAAACGGTTGAGGGTGGAAACCAGTGATGGCCACAGGTGTTACAATTCTGGATCATAAGTCGGTGATTCTTTGCGCCTTCCCAAAATGGAACTGACTCTGGCCCGGGCACCGGGATTGCTTTTGCGTAATCGTCAGACATCATGCTGTTCCCAGAATCAGAGTGGATTCACACACGGTGTTACCACCATGGCCCGATACCAGGCCTATCTCGGCATTCGGAACTTGTCGTTCGGGACCATAAATGCCCTGCAATTGCCGGACACCTTCAACCACCTGCAGCATCCCCTCGACATGCGCTTCTGAGAGTTGTCCGCCAGAGGTGTTGGTTGGCATTACACCATTGAGATCCAGCGCCCCTGACGCAACGAACGCGCCGCCTTCTCCCTTTTGACAGAAGCCGTAATCCTCGAGCTGAACAAGTACCATGTAGGTAAAGCAGTCATATATTTGCGCGTAATCGATATCGGAAGGAGAAACACCGGCCATTGCATAAGCGGTCTTTCCAGCTTGGATAGCGCCGGTATGGGTCATGTTGTCATCATTGAACCAGCCGCTGATATTATTGCCGGTGCCAAACCCCTTAACGAGTACTGGCTTTTGACGTAGGTCTTTCGCTCTTTCGGTAGAGGTCACGACGACGGCCCCTGCACCGTCGGTTTGCAATGAACAATCAAACAAACCAAACGGCTCCACGATCATTCGCCCAGCGAGATAGTCTTCCATCGTCAGTGGTTTCTTCATCACCGCATCTGGATTGTTGAGGGCGTATTTACGAAAGGCGAGCGAGATTTCGCCAAACTGTTCGCGGGTCGTGCCGTAGTCATGCATATGCCGCTGGGCGCCAAACCCGTGGGCGGCAATGGCGCCGTAATAACCAAACTCCGGTCCAAACTCCATGCCATACATTTGCTGCGGACGACCAGAGCCCCGCATATGGTTTTCCTTATTGGCGTGGACACGTGACCAGTTATCGCGTCCATAGCCAACCAGAACGCAGCTCGCCATTCCTGCATCGATGGCCATCGCGGCGAGGGCAACGCCCATTACTTGGCTGGCACCGCCATTGGTTAGGGTCGTGGAGAAACTCGCATCAATCCCGAGCCGTTCGCCCATCACCTGGTGAAAGGTGTAGATCTCATCCGGTCCGCGGCAGATTAGCCCGTCGACCTCCTGGGTGGTCAATCCAGCATCAACGAGCGCGTTGAGCATCGCTTCCTCAAGCAAGCCCTGCGCCGAGACACCGGGAACTTTCCCAAGGCGGCTATGGCCAGCGCCGACGAGGGCATATTTGTCCCGCAGATGGGTGGATGGTTCGATCATTCCGCCGCCCGTCCTTTGTTTGCAATACGAGCCAGAATTTCCTCGGTATGTTCGCCGTGCAGGGGGGCGGCCGTTCGAATTTCTGGCGGTGTATCAGACATTCGAACGCCGCTTTCAACCAACTTGACCGATCCGACCTTCGGGTGAGGGACGTCCCGAACCATATCGAGATGTTGAATCTGCGGATCAGCGAGCGTTTCATCTAGTGTATAGATGGGTGCAGAGGGCACGTCTTCCTCCAACAATCGATCTAGCCAGTGCTCACGTGGATGGGTTTTAAAGACGTCGGCTAGGAGGGTTTCCAGCTCATCATAGCTGCCGCGCCGTTCCGCCTTGCCAACAAACCGTTCATCGTCGAACCATTCCTCATGACCGACGACTTTGCAAAGCCCCTTCCAGAATTTCGGCGGGGATGACAGGTGAATAACGAATGGCTTTCCGTCGCCTGCGACGAAGGAATAGACCTGTGCCGTTTGGGTGCGGGTCTTGCGGTCGGGAACATTGCCTTCCTCAAAATAACGCGCGGCATTTTCCCCTAGGAAGGATAGAGTTGCGGTGAGCAGTGATGTTTCCACGCGCTGGCCTTTACCTGTCCGCTCACGCGCCGCAAGGGCACCGAGGCAGCCATAGGCTGCCATCATGCCGGTGAGATGATCAGACAGCGAAACGCCCATTCCTGTGGGTGCTTCCAGGTCTGTGAGGACTGATAATAGCCCACCCATCGCTTGCCCAACGGTGTCATAACCCGGGCGTTTTGCGTAGGGGCCGGTAGCGCCGAACCCTGTGACGGAACAATAGACTAGCCGCGAGTTGAGAGCCGATAATTTGTCGTAGCCGAGTCCGAGCCGGTCCATCGTCCCCGGCCGAAAGTTTTCTATTAGGACGTCGGCGTGGGTTGCTAGTGCGATGGCAGCGGCAACGCCTTCTTCGGATTTGAGATCGAGAATGATGCTCTTCTTGTTGCGGTTCACCGAACCAAAGGTCGCGGAGTAATCCGCGGCACCCCAACCGCGAAACGGATCGCCTGATTTCGGGTCCTCAACTTTGATGATCTCGGCACCAAGATCGCCAAGCATCATTCCCGCGTAAGGCCCAGATACATATGAGGCGAACTCCAGAACGGTTATTCCTTCAAGCGCAGCTGTCATGCTTTACCTCCCAAAGGTCCTGTATTTTAGCGGTTCTATAGACTATTTGACGAAATCCTATCCCTCACTGTGAAGGGGCACAAGCGGTGCTCTGTGATCGTTCGTGCGGGCGAAATATTTTATCGCCCACGCCGTTCCAACCTTTCTCAATAGGGTCTAAAATAATTTCAAACACAAATCTGGGAGGCGGCAAGTGGGATCGATTGATTCAGACGCACATGTCATTGAGTGCGAAGCGACCTTTAATTATATGGACCCCGAATACGAGCATTTGAAGCCAATGGTGGTCGTACAGAAATCCGGAGCCTCCGAAACGGACCTGGAAGGACGGGCGCAAAAAGAATACTGGATCATCGATGGCAAGCTGCAGCCCAAGGAAGGCAATATCGGCTCCAACACATCAAAAGAATCCCGCGAAATGCTCGATGTGCAAGCGCGGCTTGATCACATGGATGAGCTGGAAATCGACGTTCAGGTCCTATACCCCACAGTTTTTCTGCGTGCCTGGACCCAGAATCCCGAAATCGAATTAGCATTGTGCCGGTCCTACAACCGCTGGCTCGCCGATATTTGGTCGAAGGCACCGGATCGTCTGCGCTGGGTGGTTATGCCCCCTTTACAACAGATGGATCGGGTTCGTGAAGAACTGGAATTCGCCAAAGAGAACGGTGCTTGCGGCATCTTTATGCGCGGCCTCGAATGTGAGCGTCGTGTGCCGACACCGTATTTTTATCCATTGTTCGATATGGCTGCGGAACTGGACATGCCGATCTGTTTCCATTCGGGGAATAACAGCTTCAATGTGCGTGATATTTACGCCAAGGAATGCGGATTTGGACGATCAAAACTGCCGGTTGTCTCTGCATTCCATAATCTGTTGATGGACGACATTCCAAAGAAATGGCCGACCATTCGCTGGGGCTTTGTTGAAGTGAGCGCGCAGTGGATTCCCTATGCACTCAATGACATGAAAATTCGCTTTGGTCGTCGTGGCCGCGATTTCTCTGAATCCATCATGGCTGACAATAATATCTATGTCGCTTGCCAGGTGACGGATGATCTTGACTATGTCCTGAAGTATTCCGGTGAGGACACGCTTTTGGTTGGCACAGATTACGGCCATGCCGATACCTCGGCCGAAATTGAAGCGCTCAGAAAGCTTCGCGATGACGGCAAGGTTTCGCCTGCGGCAGCTGACAAAATTCTCAACGATAACGCACGAGCGTTCTACGGGCTGTAATTGCTGTTTACAGCCTATTCCGCAGAAACTGTCTTCTGAATAAACCCGTCGAACGTTTCGGCGATCTCATCGTAATAGGGTTCCCATTCGTCGAACCCGACTACATCGACGTCCTGGAATTCCAGCGGCAAATTGTGTAATTCGCTGCCGGGGATCAGCTGGTGTGCGTTGCCTGCGGATTCTGAAGCATGGGTATTGTCATTTCCTGGAATGACAATTGTGGGAGCGGTAAGGGAGTCGAGCTCTTCATCCGTCATGCCCATAACATTTAAATTAGCGCCGGCTACAAACAATTCCCTTAATTTTCCGAGAGTCTCAATAAACTCTGCCGGGTCCATTGCGATCAATGTGTCGCGGTGTTCAGGTTTGGCGGCGATACGATCACTATAGGCTTCCATTTCACACACCGCCGCCATACCGCCTGCTTTGGCAGCGCGGATAAATTGGTCATAATAATTCTCTGGCAGGCGGCCTGCGGCGAATGCGCCACCGGTAACCCGCATAAGCAATAGCCCGCGCGTTGACTCAGGATGGCGCAAACCAAACAACATCGACATGCGCGCCCCTGATGAAGAACCGCCGACAAAGGCGGGTAGGGCATCGTGCTGCGCAAGCAGATCGTGCAGATCATCTGCCCAGACGGCTTCCTCGGTTTCCTCGCCACTCATAGAAATATCAGACGCACCAACATTGCGGCGGTCATGCAGCATGACACGATAGCCTTTTGCAGCGACGCGTCCGGCTAAATCTTCGACCTCTTTATATTCCCGTCGCCCACCCGGGTTCAGCGCTACCCATGGGCCACTATCGCCGACGACTTTATAATTGATCTGGATGCCGCGAACGGTGGCATAAGGCATGTGAAGTCCTTTTCTATAAATTTACGGGTTCGATTCCGGCACCGATGGCGTTGGGCAGACGAATGACACCGTCTTCAACACCGATACCTTCAAATGGATCGTCCAGCAAGCGTTCGAACTCGCCAAATTCGCTGGCGTACCAGATATCAGGCAGTGTCGCGGCTAGATGCATGGCTGGAGCGTTAAGCAGGCGTGAACCGACATGGGCGCCGAAACGGTATTTTACATTGCCGATCTTGCAGATTTGGGCAGCGGCCAGCGTGTTCCAGAGTCCGCCAAGTTTAGGCACTTTAAGACTGATTGCGTCGACGCTACGGTTTGAGACGAGCTCATAAACATCTTCGATAGACCGAGCGCTCTCGTCTGCCTCAATGGTTACCCGGACGGAGTCGGTGACGCGTTTCAGGCCATCAAAGTCATCGATAGCAACGGGCTGCTCTACAAGGTCAATCCGAGACTTTGCCATTCCTGTGATTGCGGTAATGGCATCTTCGGGCGTGTAGGCCTGATTGGCGTCTACTGTCAGATTGGCTTCGTCACCTACTTGCTCTCTAATGGCAGCGACGCGGGCAATGTCGAGATCGATCTCGCCATGCACTTTTATTTTGAAATATCGATAGCCTTCATCAAATAACTTCTGGGCCTGTTCCGCCATTTCTTTCGGCTGTTTGATAGCAAGGATACGCAGCACTGGAAATTCTGTCCGTATAGCACCACCGAATAGACTGTGTAGGGGTACTTTCATCGATTTAGCGACGAGATCAAACAGTGCATTATCGATGGCTGCTTTTGCTTGATTGTTCCCGGACACGGCTTCGTTTACAGCGACACGGATGGCCGACATGGCAAGTGGGTCAAATTTTTTGAGGACCGGGATTAGATCCTCCAGCGTTTTGGTCAGGCCATCTCGGGTGGCGCCCATATGGGCGGTCGCAGATGCATAGCCATAGCCCGTCAACCCGTCCTGAGTCTCTATTGAAATGATGACCCCTTCAGTCGTTGGGTTTGCCCCAAGGGCAAATCGCCAATTCGGATCCTCTTTTCGGAGGACGCATTGTTTGAGGCGAATGTCGGTTATCTTCATGATGTGTACTTGGGTCGGTTTTTGATTAGAAAACCCCGCCCGCCAGAGGCGAGCAGGGCGTATTTTATTCTATAGATGATGACTATTTAAAGCCGAGCGCCTTCTTGGCTCGTTTGATGGTGGCTTCTGATGCAGATGCGGTTTGCGTCACACGTTTGGCGATTTCTGCACCACCCATCGGATGGATCTCAACCTTGCGGCTTTTGGCTTCTGCGAGGAAGGCAGGATCCTTGACCATCTTGTCATAGGCGGCCCGCAACGCGGCGAGACGCGCCTTGGGAAGGCCCGGAGGGCCAAAGATTGCGCGACCAGTGATGGTGGGGCCCATCATAAATTCGGCAAAGGCGCGATCAGCAGGGGTTTTTGCGAGGTCAACAATGAGGGGAACGTTTTGGGGTAGGTCAGGTGCCTTATTGAGGCCAAGTTCGACCACTGGAATGATAAACTTGTTCTCAATCCATTGAGGAACCTGAGATTTCCAGGAAATCCACCCTGACGTGAGTGCTTTGGCTTCGCCTCGTTCGAGTGCTAACCGTGTGCCGGCTGAGCCTTTATATCCCTTGATGATTTTGAACTTGGTCCCGAGGAGACTGTTGAGGAACGCCGGGAACATGTAGGTCGGGCTGGCGAGTCCGCTGGCTGCGGCGACCACTTCTGTTTTCTTTAGGTCTTCGAGTGTTTTGATGCCGGTATCGGCGCGCACCATCATGACATGTTTCTGCGTCGCGAGTCGCCCGAGCCAGCTGAGCTTTCTGACGTCGAGTTTAAACCCCTTACTACGAATGAGTTGGAAAATTGGCAGCATGGGAGAAGCGAGCCCAATGAACGTCCCGTTCTTTGGGGCAACATTGTATGTGTAGTTTGCCATTTTGAGGCTGCCACCACCCGGCATAAATTGTGGGACGAACGTAGGCTTGCCCGGGATGTGTTTTCCCAAATGATTTACGACAAGACGGGAATAGCGATCATAACCGCCTCCGGGACCGAACCCGACGGCCATGATACCAACTTGGCCCTTGTAAAATTCAGCAACTGCATCAGCTTGTGCGGGTGCCGAGTGAGCACCGACCGCAAATGCGAGGGCGGCTGCTGACCCTAAGAACGATTTTGAAGCCATTATAGAATTCTCCCCATTTTACCTTTTCAGACTTTTTCTTTTAAAAACGGTAACATTGCGGTTGGGCTGTCGACAAGCGATACAAACGGACTTCTAATGGGATTATGACTAACCCTTGCCAACCACCTGATCCGAATTGGCGCTCTCCAAAGACACAAGTTCCTGCCGGTACCTGCGATTGTCATGTCCATATCATGGGGCCATTCGACAAGTTCACCCTTTCTGAGCGGCGCGGCTATACGCCGGAAGAATGCTCTATCGAGACATTCCAGAACATGATGGGTGTGCTCGGCATTGATCGAGCTGTCATCGTTCAGGGCAGCGCGCACGGCAATGATAATCGGGTGACGGTTGATGCGGTGAGCAAGCTCGGCAACCAGGGGCGTGGTATCGTGCTTGTCCCACCAGATGTTGCCGACGCCGAGTTGGAGACATTTAAAAATTCTGGTATTTGCGGTTTGCGACTCTCGACGATTTCTAAGGCTGGGTATGGCACTGAGCATTTGACGGCGATGGCGGAACGGGCGAAAGAGCTCGATTGGATGGTTCTGCTGCATTTTGGCAATGTCGAAGAGGTTGTCGAGCTTGTGCCGTTGCTTGAGAACATGCCTACCGATTTTGTTGTTGACCATCAGGGGCGGCCACTCGGCCCTCAAGGTATCGTCTGCGAGGGTTTTCAGGCACTGCTCAACCTCGTTCGGGATACCGAAAATTGCTGGGTTAAACTCAGCAGTTGGTATCGCCAGTCTGAGGTCGGCGCTCCCTATGACGATATGCGGCCTTTTATCGAAGCATTTGTAGAAGCCCGACCTGACCGCTTGATATGGGGTAGCAACTGGCCGCATCCGAATTATAAAGGTGGTATGCCCAACGATGCTGACTTGCTGCAGCAGATGATGGATTGGTCTGGATCACCGGAGATGGCGAAGAAGATCTTGGTCGACAACCCAGCACGCCTGTTTGGGTTCCCAAACTAGAGTGATGGTAAAGGGATCATGACCAGAGAAAAAAGAAACGTCCTTGTCTTAGCAACTTGCCAGGTTCTTTTTGGAACTGGTCGTTCGCTCTTGATTGTCACCGCTCCGCTTATTGCTTACAGCATCGCGTCGCATAAGGGACTCGCGACCTTGCCAACGTCCCTCGTGATTGTTGGCACAGCAGTGATGACGATCCCGGCCTCCTTGTTCATGCGCCGCGTTGGCCGCAAGATCGGTTTTATCCTGGGGTCTTTCATCGGCGTTATCAGCGGTTTGATCAGTGCCTATGCGGTTCTGCACTCCGATTTCTGGTTGTTTGCGTTTGGCGCATTTTTGTTCGGATTGTTCGCTGGCTTTGCACAGCTCTATCGCTTTGCGGCGGCGGACGTTGCAAGTGAAGACTTCAAGAGCAAGGCGATCTCTCTGGTGTTGGCTGGTGGGGTGGTCTCCGGTTTTCTTGGGCCGGAGTCTGCAAAGATTGGACAGCATATGGTCACCTCGACACCGTTTGTTGGCGCCTATTTAATCCTCACCGGCGTCACTGTCCTCGCTATATTCGTTCTATTGTTTCTGGATATCCCGAAATTGACACCGCAAGAGCGCGCCGGGCCACGGAGACCGATGACGGAGATTATGAGACATCCGGTGTTTCTAGTCGCGGCAACCGCCGCGATGATTTCGCAAGGGGTGATGAACTTTCTGATGACGGCGACGCCGATCGCCATGGCGCATGCGCACCATCAATTCGCTGACACAGCTCTGGTGATTGAGTGGCATATTTTCGGCATGTTTGCGCCGGGATTTGTAACCGGGCATCTGATCAATAAATTCGGCGAAACAAATATGATCATCGCTGGGCTCGCTTTACAGTTTCTTTGTGTCGGTGTGGCCCTCATCGGTGTTGAGGTCGCTCACTTCTGGTTGTCTATGTTGCTTTTAGGGATTGGCTGGAATTTTGCTTTTACAGCCGGGACTTCTTTGATGACAACTGCCTACACAGTTTCCGAGCGCGCGAAGACCCAGGGAGCGATGAATTTTCTTATCTACGGGTTCGTCTCGGTGCTGTCCTTGTCGTCGGGTGCACTTGTCCACTTCTTTGGGTGGGATGTTGTCAATATTGGCGCTATTCCTTTCCTCGTTTTGGCAGTGGGGACCACTCTCTGGTATGCCGTTAGTCAAAATCGTCCCCCCGCCATCTCGACGTAGCGCAGCTTCCGCGATAGAAATAGCGCGACTGACTATTTTTATCTGGAGGCGTTATGATCGACTTTCTCTTTCCCACTGAAGGTATGGGGTCGCAGACCCTGAGAACCGTTGCTGAAGCAGCCTATGGCGGCGGTGATGTGTTTGAAATTTCTCGGGTGCTTAAAGATATTGAACCGGGCGATAAGGATGCGTTTGAAAAGGCCTGGATTGATAAAGCCGAGGATACCGAAGCGCGTGCCAAGAAAGCTGAAGCCGCTGGTCACACTCGCTCCGCGATGAAGTATTATTACGCCGCCAACCAATATTGGCGCATGTCGGACGTGTTGCTAACCATCGAACGAAATGATGACAAGCGTGAACGCTTCATCAAATCTCAGGAGTGTTTTCAGGCTGGCGCGAAATATAACGATCCCAAAATTGAAGTCATCGAAGTCCAATGCGGCGACGAAACCTACGAGGGCTATTTCTGTCACCCCCGGCCGCGGCTCATCCATGTATGTAAAAAACATTCCGACCCGGGCTGACTACGAAGTGCCCGGCAAAGCCTGTTTTGATTATCTGTTCTCTCGCCCTGAGATCGACCCTGATCGCGTTGCGCTGATGGGGATTTCGATGGCGGGTTACTATGCACCGCGTGTAGCCGCGTACGAGGATCGTATCAAAGCTCTCATATCATGGTGCGGCTGTTATTCGATCCTGGATGATCTGTACCTGCATTACGAACATCTGCGACCGACCGTTCAACGATTGCTGGGTGGTGTGTCAGACGAAGAAGCTCAGGCGCAGCTCAAGGCATTTACGATGGAAGGGGTTGCCCAGAACATCAAGGTTCCGACCATCATGACCCATGGGTCGATGGATAAGCTGATGGATGTTGAAGGTGCCAAGAAACTCTTTAGCGAGATCGGTGCTGAAGACAAAACCCTGCACATCTACGATAACCCTAAAGAAGGTGGCACGGTACATTGTTCCCATGACTGCTGGGTACATCAAATGCCGATGCTGATGGACTGGCTGGAAGACCACGTCTAGCGAACAGGTTTAGTCGCTGGCTGCTGCCATTGCTTTTTTAAGCTGAACGGCGGCCAGCGCATAACCACCCGAACCACCATCGATGAAGTGCATATGGTCGTTGGTGAAAGGTGAGGGGACAATACAAGTCATCACGGCGCTGTCCTGTCGATACATTCCGAAAAACGCGGTGCCCGCGTCCTGAGCTTTCGACAGGATATCTTCTATCTCGGTAATCGTTTCTGTCTTGCAATCTACCGTCAGTTTCAGGCCGTCGTCATATTTTCGAAAATCGGTGTTTTGCGTGGTTTCCAGCTTGTAGCGCGCAGGGTCGAAGCGCTTCATGCGCCCGCCAAACAGTTCCAGAATGCACGGAATAGCCTGTTCGCCGATGATGGCGAGCGCGCGACAGAGTTTCGATTTGGTTCCGCGTGATGCGCTGACCTCGATTCCAAGTCCCTGCGGTGGCCATGAGTAAGTCGGTCCATCGGGCGCAACAGGGTGTCCGTCACGCTCGGCCTCACGGTTCAGAATATCCAGTACTTTTTCTACCAATTCTGCAAAGGCGGTTTCGCTGTCGTTATCCTGGGGGAGAACCAGAAGCGATAATATTTCGCCATTTTGGGCTTCCATCGGCCGCCATCGGCAGGACAGTCCGTCGAGGTTGGGTCGGGCACCCGGAGGAGCGGGCGTTACAGTGTAGTCGCCGGACTTCATGGCGGCGTCGGCCCAGGCTATGCCGCCGCCTGAAAACATTGCATAGGCCATGCCGGGTGAAACCTGAAATCGGGCAACGCTCACTTGTTTGCCGGCGGCAAGGACATCGCGAACTGGCACCAGAGCGGCTCGCAGCTCTAGATCGATTTCTTCTTCGGCCCAACGCTGGCATCCCGCAAGGGCGTCAGCGACAGCATCGCGGCGGCTCTCCGGCACAGCAAAAGCGGCACCATCGCCGCCAAAGACAAATGGGAAAGAGGCATCTCTGTCGAGGTTCATGATGGCAGATATGACGCTGGCGCCGACCGTGTTAACGGCCTTGTACCGCCCGGCCTGTAACGCGCCGGTGGAATTGACGACATCTGCAACGCCGATCAGCCAATCTTCGGGTAAAGGCCGGTATCGATCTTTCTGTACGACGTCCTTGAACTCTGTGAAGGCCGGGATCGTGTCGAAGAACTGGTCACCCATTTGTTTGGTGCCGCCCCTGTTTTATGGATTTTGTATCAGTCTTTATCACTTAGGCAGTATTCGCCTTCTTTCAACCGGCTGAGAATTCCTTCAGATCGAATCTCATCAAGGGCGAGAACGATCTCCCGCCCATCTCGGGTACCAATGGCGGCCATGAGTTGCTCATAGCTCTTGGGACCATCTTCAAGCGCCGCGCGGACACTATCAAATTTCTCGCCAGCTACAGTTGGTGGCGCGGGTACCGTAAATTCGATGGAGCTTCTTTTGTCATTGGCGATGGTTAGGTCAAACCCCGCCTTGGAGCCGACCCGGGCACCATAGAGCGAGGGGTCAAGGGGCAGGGTACGCATGCCACCCTGAACGACGAGATCGCGATCGGGCTGGAAGCGAGTGGCGAGCGCCCATTCCATCTGGTCATTATCAAATATATCGATGTCATCATTCACAACGAACACGTTCTTTACGTTTGCAAGACAACCAAACGCCGCGGCAATTGCGTTCTGGGCCTCACCCGGAACACGCGGACGCATCGAAATGCGCAGATTAAACATGCCCGCTCCAGCGCCCGTTGCATTGACGGCGACGGGTTCACGGATCGCTGTTTGTAGGGCACGCCAGACAACGGCTTCTGATTTGAGTGTATTGAGAACGGCAGTATCGGTACGCCCGATATAGGGGCCGCTAATGGTGGCCGTCTGGAACAGTGCATCGGAACGCATTGTAATGGCGGTTAAATGAAAGACCGGGTTCTTTTTCATCACGCCGTAATAACCGGCGAATTCGCCAAACGGTCCTTCGTCTTCGACATAGCCGTGCTCGTCGAGATAGCCTTCGATGACCATCTCAGCGTCGGCTGGGATAAGAATGTCGTTGGTGATGCTTTTGACCAGTTTAAGCGGTGCACCTCGTAATGAGGCGAGTAGCTCGGTCTCATCAACTGGAATACGCATTGTTGCCGCGACATAGTCTAGCGGGTGCGCACCCAGAATAAAGCTGACGGGGAGTCGTTCGCCGCGACCAGACGCGGCTTCATAAATGGCGCGAAGGTCGCTTGGGGCATTGAGATCGACTCCGGCAGTTTGTCGTCCGCGCAGCATCATGCGGCGGCAGCCCAAATTGGTCAGCCCGGTTTCGGGGTTAACAGTGAAATCCAGTGTCGCGGACAAATAGGGTCCACCGTCGCGGCCATGCTGGAAGGGCACTGGTAGTCTGGTGAAGTCTGCATCATCACCGGTCCAGACGACCTCCTGTACCGGTGCGTTGTCTTTGTCGATGGTTTCAATGGGTTGCTTCGTGGCCAGCCGCTTTAACAGTTCGGGTAGCATGTCTGGTTCAGCGACGCCAAACGCAAGTGCAAGGCGCGATCGGCTGGCGCCAACATTGCCGATAATCTCGGCCTCTTCCGGCCCGGCCTTTTTAAATAGAACCGCTTTTTCATTGCCGTCCATATGGGACGTAAGATCAGCGAGCTCCGTAGGCGCTTCGATGATTTCAAGCTCATCTGCTGCGATGAGCTCTTCCACAAAGTTACGGAGGCGAAATGTGTCTGCCTCCGAATTTGACAAATTAGTCGTGCCTTCGGGCATTGGTCCAATTTCTTCTTTTGTGTTTGTTGGATCGCTTTAGACGATATCACGTCGTTCAATCACTTCAAATGTTGATTGCCGTTCAGTTGGGCGCTTTGAAATGCTGTGATAGGGTTTGCTCAATAATTATGAATGCCATCGGGAGGTGCTTATGTTTGCACGTATAAATCACATTGCAATCTGTACAGATCATTACGCGATCAATGCTAAATTCTATGAAGCTTTGTTTGGTTTGAAGACCGCGAAGAATCCACGGCCTGCACGCGCAGTTGTCGTGAGTGATGGCTATGTTGGAATGAACATCATTCCACGTCGGGAGGGACGCGCCAGCGGCCTCGATCATTTTGGCATTGAGGTTGAAGATCTCGATGAAGTGCGGTCCCGGGTCGATAAGTTTGATCCGTCGATCAAGCTGTTAAAACGGCCGCCCGTTCGTCCCTTTGCGGCCTATAGCGCGCATGATCCTGATACCAACATCTTCGACTTGTCTGAAAAGAAGATGCAGAAGGATATTTATTCCGAGGACCGCGAGGAGACAGTACGCAAGTTTAGTCACTTTGCGTTACGGACCCGCCATGCTGAACGCTGTGCTGAATTTTACTCAGAAGTTTTCGAACTTAATCTGTTGAACAAGAAAGAAGGCGATCCGAATTTTTATCTATCCGATGGGCGTATGACCCTCGCTGTTCTGCAGTGGAATATGGACGATTATTACGGGATGGATCCGCAACGCCTCGGTCCTGACCATATTGGTTTTAAGGTCGAGAGCATCGACGCTCTGAAGGCCGATCTCGAGGATTTGACGGGTCAGAATCCGTTGATGCGCTCGCGGCCTCTAGGCTACGGTGATGAGGGCAAGGCGCGTATTGGGTTGTTCCAAAAGGTTCCGTTAAACGATTATCACCTAACAGATATTGAAGGCGTCTATATCGGCGCATCAGAAGAGTAGAATTTCCTAATAGGGAGATCGACTATGTTTGCCCATATCAATCACATGGCGATTATCAGTAACCAGTATCCGTTCCTGCAAAAATATTATCAGTCGGTCTTTGGGCTAGAGACCTCGGGGCGCAATGACTTTGAAAGCGCTTCGGTCGTCAGTGACGGCAATCTCGGTCTGAATATTATTCCGCGCCGGGACGGTTATGTCGGTGGGTTGGACCATTTTGGTATGGTCGTCGATAGCATTGAAGCGGTCGAAGAACGCATGGCTGGTGCGTATGAAGGGGCAGGCTGTGTTAAACGCCCTGCTATTCGCCCATTTGCGGCTTATTCCGGCCACGACCCAGACGGCAATGTTTTTGATCTGGCCGAGAAGGGCAGCAAGAATCTTCGCGATGTGTATTCTGAAGGCGTGGAAAATACGACGAACTGTACGTTTAACCGTTTTGCGATCCGCACACCGAACGCCGAGAAATGCGCCGAGTTCTATTCCGAAGTCTTTGAACTGCAGCTCAGTAATCGCAAGGAAGGCGATCCTAACTATCATCTCACCGATGGCACGATGACTCTCTCGGTCATGCCGTGGAGTGTGTCGATCTTTGCGGGTATGTCGATTAAGCGTCCGGGGCCAGACCATATTGGCTTTAAGGTCAAAGATATGGATGCCTTCAAGGCAGAAGAGAAACGAATTGGTGAAAAGAACACCTTCCTCGCTTCTCGGCGTCTTGGAGGTAGTGAGGAATCAGAAGTGCGGCGTGAGCTATTTGCCAGCGATGCGCTGGGTTCCTACCAAACGGCTGATCCGGATGGCACCTGGATCGACGTCGTCCAGGAATAGTCACCAAGAAAGAGATATCTGGTATGTCTGAATTGGACGATCTACGCCGCGATCTCGTTATCGCAAACCGCATTCTGGCGCATCAGGGCGTGGTCGATGGCTTTGGCCATGTCAGTGCCCGCCATCCTGACAATCCGGAACGGTTTTTGCTGTCGCGATCTCGTAGCCCCGAACTGGTTACGTTGGATGACATTCGGGAGTTTGATCTCTCCGGTGAGATGATTGATCCGGATGGGTCAACAGCTTATCTCGAGCGGTTTATTCATGCTGCGGTGTATGAGCTCCATCCAGAAGTTAATGGGTGTGTTCATAGCCATTCCGAAGCACTTCTACCGTTTGGTATAACGTCTGTACCTCTGAGGCCGGTATTTCACAATGCATCGCGGATTGGCAAAGAAGTCCCGGTCTGGGATATCGCGGATAAGTTTGGCGATGCGACGGACATGTTGGTCGTCAATATGGATCATGGTCGCGACCTCGCAGAAACGCTTGGCGATAATCGTTTGGTGCTGATGCGGGGGCATGGGCTGACAGTTGCCACGGAAGCATTACATACCGTGGTGACGACCGCGATCTATGCGATGGTGAATGCTCGCGTTCAGACAACAGCCATGCAGATGGGAGAGGTGAAGTTCCTATCTGAAGGTGAGCTGGATGCTGCGATCAGCAAGGCTAAAACAGCTACCGTCGGCCATAAGCGGATTTGGGAATATCTCAGCCGCCGCGCCGGTTGCGAGGATCTCTAGAATTTCTGAAACACCACATGTTCTGATTGCCGGAGCGGGCATAGGCGGTTTGACGGCCGCTTTGGCAATGCTCAAGGCTGGCATCGACGTCGATGTTTTTGAGCAGGCGCCGCAGCTCGGCGAGATTGGGGCCGGGTTTCAGATGAGCGCCAATGGCACATGCGTGTTGTCTTATCTCGGACTTGGCGAAGCGATGGACAAGATCGCCTGGCAGCCGAGTGGCAAAGAAATTCGCATGTGGGATTCGGGGCAGACCTGGAAGTTGTTTGACCTTGGTGCAGAGTCTGTTGAGCGTTATGGCTTTCCCTATTTGATGTTCCATCGGGCTGATTTACATCAGCTTCTGGTTGATGCTGTTCGTGCAGAAAAATCTGATGCCATTCACCTCAACGCCTTTTGCACTGGGTGCAGCCAGGACGGCAAAGAGGTCACCCTTCATTTGAAGGATCAGGATGATGTTGTTGGCGATGTTTTGATTGGGGCTGACGGGGCCCATTCCAACATTCGCGAAACTTTGTTCGGTGAAGAGGATAAGTCGTTTTCAGGGTTACTCGCTTGGCGCGGCATTATTGACGCTAATGATTTGCCGGAGGGGTTGGTACGGCCGGTTGGTACGAACTGGGTTGGACCCGGAGGTCATATTGTCCATTACTATGTGCGTCATGGTGCACTCCTCAATTTCGTTGGGATTCTGGAGAAAGATACGTGGACCGTGGAATCCTGGACAGCGCGCGGTACGACTGAGGAATGCCTTGCCGATTTTGAAGGGTGGCATGACACCGTTCACACGATGATCAAGAATATCGACATACCCTATAAATGGGCATTGATGCGCCGCGAGCCGATGGAGCGCTGGACAGAGGGACGGATAACGCTTCTTGGAGATGCGTGCCATGCAATGGTCCCCATGCTGGCGCAGGGCGCTGTGATGGCAATTGAAGATGGCATGGTACTGGCGCGTTGTGTTGGAAAGTATGGTGCTGATGTCGAGGTTGGGTTGCAGCGCTATGAAGCGTTGCGGCTTGAGCGTACGGCGCGGACCATCCGGGGCTCAAATGAAAACGCTGACCGGTTTCATAACTCTCAATTGGGTGATCCGGTCGTGGCGCAGAAATACGTCGATACTGAATGGCAGCCGGACAAAGTGCGAGAGCGGTATGACTGGTTGTTTACCTTTGATGCTACCTCAATAGAGGTTTAGTCGGGTTCCTGTTAACCATAGATTTCGGGAATCCAGACGTATAAAACCGGAGAAGTGAAATTCACTGAAAATTCAATATTACACCTAATTTTTAGTAAATTACTGAAATGAAAAAGAACATATAGTTAATATTCACAAGTTAATCTAAATATACATAAAATTTTAGATATCTTTTCTTGAAATTAACGCCAAAGACGCCCCATCTTCTACTCAATAAGATTAAAAATAACCTTTTACTATGGTTAACAATTGGGTTGGTGTTATGGGTCGGATTTTATCCTTCTCTTTTGTGGTATGGGCTATTTCTACAGTTTCTTTTTCAGCGCATGCCACAAAGGTAGAAACATATAAAAAATCGCCGGAGCTATTTTGCCTGGCGCAAAATATTTATTTCGAAGCGCGCGGCGAGCCACTCCTCGGCAAGATCGCGGTTGGCCATGTCGTGTTAAACCGCGTTGCGGATAAGCGCTTCCCTGGTCACGTTTGCAAAGTCATCCAGCAAGGTGGACACCGTCGGCTTCATCGCTGTCAATTTTCCTGGTGGTGTGATGGCAAAAGCGACGATCCCCAAGATGTGACAGCTTGGTATGAGGCCGTCTTTGTTGCGCATCTTATTCGCAAGGGTGTGACCATTGACCCAACAAAGGGTGCGTTGTGGTATCACGCGGTGACTGTCAGGCCTAACTGGGCAAACCGCATGCGACGGGAAGCCAAGATTGGTCAGCATATCTTTTATACGAAACCGAAGCGTCGGGTTTCACGTTCTTCGAGATCATCAAAGCCGCGCGGCTAATAATCTTTATAGATAGGTCCCGGAGAGCGTCACGATCTCACCACCGAGGCCTATTTTGAACCGGGCGACACCGGCGGCGGAATCAGTATTGAGTCCACCGAGATCGAGCCATTTGATACTACGTTTTTGCAACTCCTGAATGACTCGCCAGAGCAAAACATTATGCGCTCGCTTGTTGCGGCCTTCGTCAGAGTTCCAGCTTGTGTAATATGTTGCGCTGTTGCCGTGACAGACGAGCAGAACACCGGCGACAGGGTTCTGATCAGTTCCAGCGGTGAGAGTAATGATATCGCCTTTCTGACTATTATCGGCCATCGCCTGAATTAATTCACTCGGGGGTCCAACAAAACGCTTCTGTTTGCGAAATGCGTCATAGGCGGAGAGATGGGTGCTGACGCCTTTGATGTCATCTCGCATTCTGATTTTAAGGTTCTCACGTTCTCCGGCACGCAGCATGTTGCGCCAGTTGCCTGAAAAGCCTTGCAGGAGCGCCTCCTCAGTTTTTGATAGATCCAGCCATGACGTGCTGAGGCCTGTCACCATCCGGCGTTTTCCAACTTTGCGCATCAATGTGGCGTGATCGAATGTATCGGAGAGTTCGGGTGTCCAGAATAACAATTCTCGCCGTAATAATGAGAATGATCCGGCAATTCCTTTCATCGCCTCGTCTTGCGGTTTCGACCAAATAGGACCCCGCACCAGCCGCGCAACTTTTACGATGCCGAAGAGCTGTTTCTCGAATATCTGGAAAACACCAACACTTTCACCATCGAATTGGATAACCGCTCGTTTGACCGACATGCCGTAGTGGTCGCGAACAGCTTCGCCATAAATCCAGGATTGCTCCAGAGATGACCGGTCTACCTGGGTCGACAGATCATCCCAAACAGCGCGATCGCAATCATCCCAAGAGATCTCCAAAATGCGTCCTTTCTTAACGATTTCGTTTGGCTTCATATCATTATACTGTACGCTAAATGACATTATCTTTCCGCAAGGCCCCAATCGTTGCCGGTGTCCGCATTCCGCGTCGGCATTTTACGATCTGGGCCGCCCTCTATTTCCTGGTGCTGTTTTGTTTACCGGTCTTAGGCGTGGCATTGGCCCTCGATGTCATTTTCTATGTGATCTTTCAGCAGTTCTTTGATGCCTGTTATGGGCTATTGTGTTTGATTAGTTGATGTCACCTGTAAAGTTCATTGGTGGATTATCGCCAACAGTGCAGGGTGGCGTTTGGATGACGGCGGGGGCGTTGAGCTTTACGATTATGACGACGCTCATCCGTGAAGTGGCGCAAGATATTCACCCTTTTGAGGTTGGTTTCTTCCGCTGTCTTACCAACCTCCTGTGCATGCTACCGTTTGTTTTCAGAACGGGTTCGATCATTTGGCAAAGTGATAATCACAAGGTTTATGTCTTTAGGGGCGTTATTGGCGTTGGGTTTCTGCTGACCTTTTTTCCGGGTGCAGCGATGATTCCCGTTTCGGACTCTATGGCGCTCTTTTTCACGGCACCGTTATTTGGAACTATTCTGGTGTTGTTGTTTTTGGGGGAAAGGATACATACCCGACGGATTGCGGCTTTGGTTGCGGGGTTTTGTGGTGCCCTCATTATACTACGCCCTGGCTTTGACGAAGTGAATATTGGCGCTCTCCTCGTTTTGTTGGGTGCCTTATTCACTGCGGCGAGCAGTTCGATTATCAAATATGCCACCCGCACTGATCATCCGGATAAAGTTGTTTTCTATTTGATGCTCTATGCCACTCCGCTGATTCTAATTCCGGCTTTGATGGTTTGGACCACTCCGACAGTGTGGCAGGTAACCTTGATGGTGGGGATCGGATTATTAGCCACGATGAATCAAAGATTCATGAGCCGAGCCTTTGCAGCTGCCGATGCGACAGCGGTGTTTCCGTTTGAGTTTATCCGTTTGCCCTTTGCGGCGATCATAGGCTGGCTTGCGTTCTCGGAAGTGCCCGATATTTGGGTATGGATCGGTGGCGCGATTATATTCTCGGCTTCTGTTTACATTGCACACCGCGAGGCCAAGCTGAAAAAGGAACGAAAGTAATTCTATGGTTTTGCTAAAATTTTTACGTAATTTTGCGGTGGTCTGGGGTCTTCTGCTCTCTGGTTGCACGACACCTTCCGGTGAACTCGGCATCTTCACAGTGGATGATGGCAGGGGCGCAATTGCGGCCTCAATGAATGTTTATTTCTATAAACCTCCGGCCTTTAAACCGGATGGGCCAGTGCTAATCGTAGTTCATGGGCTGAGTCGCAATGTGGCAGGTTATAGAAATTACTTTACTGAAGTAGCGGAGCGGTACGGAGCGCTGATATTAGCACCAGAATTTAATCGTGAGAATTTTCAGGGTTCTCGACGTTTTAATCTCGGCAATTTAAAAAATAGTCTGGGGGATGATTTGCCCCAATCTCAATGGTCATTTCCGATAATAGACCGGGTCTTTGATCAAGTTAATCTCGGCAATTTAAAAAATAGTCTGGGGGATGATTTGCCCCAATCTCAATGGTCATTTCCGATAATAGACCGGGTCTTTGATCAAGCACGCACGCAGCTTGGTTTTTCTCAGAAACGCTACTCCCTCTTTGGTCACTCTGCCGGATCACAGTTTGTCCATCGTATGATTATGTTTTCGCCCTCTAACAAATTGATCGCGGCCGTCGCCGCCAATGCTGGTTGGTATACAGAGCCCAATCTTGCTATCGATTTTCCCTACGGATTGAAAAACGCCCCAGCAGAAAAGAAAAATCTGCGTCGGGCATTTGGACAGAAGCTGATCATAATGCTCGGCCAACATGACATCAATGAGACTCATCGCAGCCTGCGCCGTACTGATGAAGCAAATGCGCAAGGTTCGCACAGATTCGCCCGTGGTAAATACTTTTTTCAGCGGTCAAAAGAAGTCGCTCAAAAGTTAGGGGTGCCGTTTGCCTGGCGTTTAAGAGAAGTACCCGGTGTAGCGCATAGTGGCCGCGGTATGGCAGGGCCGGCAGGCGATGTTCTTCTTGGCGCTAAATCGTCCAAATAACTGTCCGCTGGTTGTTCAGTCAGGGTGGTGGGGATAGAGTGCCGCCAAATCAGAATTCCATCAGAGCCTTTATTGGAAAGACCATAACCGATGCCTACTCTCGTCATTCAAAACGACCATATCATTCGCGCCCTCAGCGTAATCCTCGACCCGGACTGTGATCCGGAGCGTCTTGCGGGCTTTGCTGATTATTATTCGGTTGATATGCCGGAATTTCCGCAATGGTGTGAAGAGATGCGTAAAAAGTATACGGCCGTGGCGCCTTCTCGGGTTGTCCTCACCAACAGTCAGGAAGAGTTTCGCGCCGCCCTTCCAGAGGCGGATGCTGTGGTGATCGAAGATTTTGTCGTTGGCGAAGAGGAACTCGCTTTAGCGCCTAACCTCAAAATTGTGCAGAATTTCCGGACGGATATGCGCAATGTCGATGAAGCAGCCTGTGCCGCGCGAAATATCCCCGCGCTGCCTTTCCATCGCACTGTGAATGTCGCCGTAGGCGAACATGCATTCTCGCTGATGATGGCTCTCGCCAAGAAAACTGTAGAAACTAATAAGCTCCTGACAATCGAAGCATTACAGGCTGAAGGTTGGCCTGCACGCGAATATGATCGCCGCCACACGGCAAACTCCAACTGGGCACGTATTTCTGGCGTGAAAAACATGTTTGGCTCGACACTCGGGATTGTCGGGTTGGGCTCAGTCGGACGCTATGTTGCCAACTGGGCCAACGCCTTTGATATGGAGGTGATTTATACGCAGCGTAATCAATTAAATGCCGCGCTCGAAAGCCAGTTCAACGCGCGTTATGTGTCGTTGAATGAACTGTTTGAACAGTCAGACTTCGTGAGTATTCATGTGCCGCTTAACGACTCGACCAAAGGCTTGATTGGTGCTGAACAACTCGACAATGCCAAGCCGGGGATCGTGATCGTGAACATCGCACGGGCAGATATCGTTCAAAAAGAAGCACTTCTAGCTGCGCTCGATTCAGGTCGAATAGGCGGTGTTGGTATGGATGTCCATTACAAGGAACCAGGTGACGATGACGATCCGTTCCTGCCTTATAAAAATGTCGTTATGAGCCCGCACATTGCAATCGGATCCCGCGTTAATGGTGCGGTTGATATGGAAGCGATGGTCGCCAATATTGCCGACGGTGTTAACGCGTCATGACCTACCGCTTTGCAGCTTCTGCCGACCGTCGCACAATTCCAATCATACCCATTGAGACGGCAGTGTTTGCGGCGTGGCTTAAAACGCAGGATGCCGCGATGAAACGCTGGGTGAAGTCCGCGGGGTTTAAGGCTGCAGCTGGAACGATGAGCTTAGTCGCGGGAAAAGATGGTTCGCTGGCACAAGTTCTGGTTGGCGTAGAAGATCACCAAGGCCTTTGGTCTTATGCCGACTTGCCTTCCAAGCTGCCCAAAGGCCGCTATGAGATTGATGCACGGATGGATAAGGCGGGTGCAACGGCGGTGGCATTAGGTTGGGCACTCGGGTGTTACCGATTTACACGCTATAAAAGTAAGCCGGTAGCGGCGGCAATGCCGTCACTGGTTTGGCCCAAGAATTGTGATCGTGGCGCCGTAAAACGCACAACGGACGCGACTGCACTGGTTCGAGATTTGATTAATGTTCCTGCAGAGGATATGGCGCCGCCGGAACTTGCCTCCGCTGCCCGCAAACTTGCGAAGAAGCACAACGCCCGGATCAACATCGTGACGGGCAACGCGCTTCTTAAGAAGAATTACCCAACCATTCATGCCGTCGGCCGTGCAGCCGCTAAAGCGCCACGCCTTATTGATATAACCTGGGGCCGGAAAGACGCGCCTAAGGTGACGCTTGTCGGCAAGGGCGTGTGCTTTGATACAGGTGGTCTCGATCTCAAGAGCGCCGCCGGTATGTTGCGTATGAAGAAAGATATGGGCGGCTCCGCTCATGTTCTCGGTCTGGCCCATATGATTATGGATGCCAAGCTGGACGTGCGTTTGCGGGTTTTGATTGGCGCGGTTGAGAACTCTGTGGCTGGAAATGCTTATCGTCCATCGGATGTTATCCGGACACGGAAAGGCATTACTGTCGAAGTTGGCAATACTGATGCTGAGGGCCGTCTGGTGATGTGTGATGCACTAGCCGAAGCAGACCGCGAGAATCCGGCACTGATTGCTGACTTTGCGACCTTGACCGGGGCAGCTCGCGTTGCGGTCGGAACGCAAATTGCAGCAGTGTTCTGTAACGATGAGACTCTTGCCAAGGACCTCTACGAGGCTGGCGAAGAGGGTAATGATCCAAATTGGCGGCTTCCGTTGTTTCCCGCCTATCGCAGACTCCTCAAGAGTGAAGTAGCGGATATTAATAATGTTTCCGAAGGCGGGTTTGCGGGCGCGATTACAGCGGCGCTCTTTCTGCAGGAGTTTGTTTCCAAGAAAACGCCTTGGGTGCATTTTGATATCATGGCGTGGAATGCTGTGGCCCGACCGGGTCGACCGGTTGGTGGTGAGGCGATGGGTATGCGGGCCCTTTATAACGTGATCGAAAAACGCTTCGCGAAGAAGAAGCGGCGTTAGAGAAGCTGAGAGCGCTACCAGTGAGAAATTTCGAACAAAATCAATCTCTTAGGTTTTGGTTCGAAGCACTGGCTAAGAGCATTCGGGGTGAAGAGCCCGTTTTGTCGGCTCGGCAAATGGCCATCATGCTAACGGTTTATCTGACCGACGGTCCCCATACTGTTCGCGGCCTAACGTCTAATCTCGCGATCTCTAAACCCGCCGTTACCCGAGCACTCGATCAGTTGGCGGATCTTAATCTTATTGCGCGCGCGCGATCCGCGTGACCGACGCAGTGTTTTGATAAATCGTACGGATATGGGAGACCTATTCCTGAACCGTTTTGCCGACATTATCGTATCTGCGAAACGCAAAATTGACTTAGGTTGAAACGGCGTCCCCTTCAACAGCTTCAATGTCGAAGGCTGCTTTTATGAGTGCCTTTGTGTACTCATTTTCGGGCTCATCAAATATTCTAGCTGCCGACCCCTGTTCGACCACTTTGCCGTTCCGCATGACAAGGACTTCATCGGCGAGAGTGCGGACGACCTTTAAATCGTGGCTGATGAATAGGTAAGCCAGTTTGTGTTTTTCCTGCAGGTCGCGGAGCAGGTCAACAATTTGTGCCTGGACAGACATATCCAAGGCTGATGTCGGTTCGTCCAAGACCATCAACTTAGGTCTTAGAACCATAGCGCGGGCGATGGAGATACGCTGCCGCTGACCACCAGAGAATTCGTGTGGATAGCGATCCTGCGTCTCGGGATCTAACCCAACTTCCTCCAGTGTTTCCGCGATCAAATGCCGTCTCTCGTCAAAAGACAGGTTCGGCATGTGAATTAACATACCTTCTTCGATGATCTGACCAACAGACATGCGAGGGCTTAGTGAACCATAGGGATCCTGGAATACGATCTGCATATCACTGCGGAGCGGACGTAACTCTTTCCAACTTTGGCCCTGGATGTTTTGCCCCAAAAAGCTTATCGGCCCATCGCTGCGTTCCAATCGGAGCAGGCCCATCGCAAGCGTCGTCTTGCCTGAGCCACTCTCTCCGACAACGCCCACCGTATGGCCTTCGCGGACTTTAACTGAAACACCATCAACGGCTTTGATATGGCCCACGACTTTGCGCAGGACACCGCGTTTGACCGGGAACCACACCTTTACGTCTTTTGCCTCGACGATTATCGGGGCGCCTGTTGCTGCGGTTGCGGGTTTGCCCTTTGGTTCAGCAGCCAGCAAATGCTGCGTATAGCTATGCTGCGGGTCATCAAAAATCTTCGCTGTGTTGCCTTGCTCAACAATCTGGCCGTCGGTCATCACACAAACCCGGTCAGCGACTTTTCGAACGATGCCCAAATCATGGGTAATAAGCAGCATCGACATGCCGCGTTTTTGCTGAAGTTCTTTCAACAAGGCTAGAATTTGCGCTTGGATGGTGACATCCAAAGCCGTGGTTGGTTCGTCGGCGATCAAAAGATCGGGGTCGTTGGCGAGTGCCATCGCAATCATGACACGTTGGCGCTGCCCCCCTGACAGCTGATGCGGGTACGCCTGAAGTCGGTTTTCGGCGTCGCGGAGCCCAACCTGTTTTAGTAGGTCGAGAATACGTTCCCGCGCCGCGGTCCGATCGAGTTTTTTGTGGAGGAAGAGGACCTCACCGATCTGTTTTTCCAGCGTATGAAGCGGATTAAGCGATGTCATCGGTTCTTGAAAAATCATCCCAATACGATTGCCGCGAATCCGTTGTAGCGTCTCTTCATCCGCACCGACCAGTTCTTCGTCATTAAATCGGATGCTGCCCGAGGGGTGATGCGCCATGGGGTAGGGCAGGAGCTGAATGGTAGATAAGGCCGTTACAGACTTCCCAGAACCACTTTCGCCAACCAACGCGACGGTTTCGCCTTTACCGATTGCAAAGCTCGCGCCGCGGACAGCTTTGACTTCGCGCGCGTCAGACCCAAAGGAGACCGAAAGATTCTCGATTTCCAGCAGTTGATTAGCAGTGTTGGGTGTTTCAACCATTACTGCATGGTCTTTCTGGGATCGAAAGCGTCCCGGATCGCTTCACCAACAAACACTAGCAAGCTCAGCATGCCGGCGAGAACGAGGAAGGCAGTGATTCCAAGCCATGGCGCCTGCAAATTGGCTTTACCCTGCGCCAGCAATTCACCGAGTGATGGTGAGCCGGGGGGCAATCCAAAGCCTAGAAAATCAAGAGACGTGAGGGCGGTGATCGAACCAATCAGCACAAAGGGGAGAAAGGTTAGGGCTGCGGTCATGGCATTTGGCAGAACATGACGCCGGATAATCGTCGCATTACCGACGCCGAGCGAGCGCGCGGCCCGAACATAGTCAAAGTTTCGCGCTCGCAGAAACTCAGCGCGCACGACGCCTTCAAGCGCCATCCATTCGAATAACAGGAGCAAGCCAAGCAACATCCAAAAGCTGGGCTGAAAGACGCTGGCGAGAATGATCAACAAGAACAGACGCGGTAGGCCGGACCAAATTTCGATAAAGCGCTGGAAGAGAAGGTCGGTCCAACCCCCGAAATACCCTTGAATAGCACCGGCAGCGACACCGACGATGGATGAGATAATGGTGAGGATTAAGCCGAATAGCACTGATATTCGAAAGCCATACAATACTCGGGCAAAGACGTCGCGCGCTTGGTCATCGGTTCCCAACAAATTTTCCAGAGTTGGGGGGGAGGGTGCGGGTTTGTTGAGGTTCAGATTAACCGTGCCATAGCTATAGCGAACAGGTGTCCAGTAAATCTTGCCGCCTTTTTGGGTAATGAGCTCCTGAACCTCTTTTTCGCGATACTCCGCCTCCGTCTGAAAATCACCGCCAAAAACAGTTTCGGGATAAATTTTCAAGACGGGAAAATAATAACTTCCCTGATATTGCACCATCAGCGGCTTATCGTTGGCGATCAGTTCCGCGAATAGGCTGAAGACAAACAACACCAGGAAAATCCAAAACGACCAATAACCCCGTCTGTTGGCCTTGAAACTCGCGAGGCGCCGGACGGTGAGGGGCGTTATCGTCATGCCAAGGAATGTCGGGCGCGTATCGGTGCCTGCTTCAGACATCGCGGGCCTCAAAATCGATACGCGGATCGATTAGCGTATAGGTCAAGTCTCCAATCAGCTTCATCACGAGCCCAAGGAGCGTGAAGAAGAACAAAGAGGCAAACATGATTGGATAGTCGCGTTTAATGACCGCCTCAAAACCCAGCAGTCCCAGACCGTCGAGTGAGAAAATAATTTCGATCAGCAGTGCGCCGGTAAACAGGATGCCGACAAAGGCGCTGGGGAATCCTGCAATCACGATGAGCATCGCGTTGCGGAAGACATGGCCGTAGAGCACTCGATGTTCCGTAAGGCCCTTGGCTTTTGCTGTTAGCACATATTGCTGGTTAATCTGATCGAGGAAGGAGTTCTTGGTCAGGAAGGTGAGGGCGGCAAACCCACCAATAACCAATGCTGTGATAGGCAAAACCATATGCCAAAGGTAATCGAGAATTCGCATTGGCCAGCTCAGCTGATCCCAGTTTTCGGAAACCAATCCTCTTAGGGGAAACCAGTCGAAGTAACTGCCGCCGGCGAACAGCACGACGAGCATCACCGCAAACAGAAATCCAGGAATTGCGTTGCCAATGATGATAACCGCACTGGTCCATATGTCGAACGAACTGCCGTCATTGACGGCCTTGCGAATACCGAGCGGGATAGAGATGAAATAGACGAGCAGCGTTGTCCAAATCCCGAGCGAGATCGAGACGGGGAGTTTTTGCAATACGAGGTCGACAACTTTTTCATCGCGAAAATAGCTGTTCCCAAAATCGAACTGAATATAGTTCCCCATCATCATCAGAAACCGTTCATGAAGCGGTTTGTCGAAGCCGAACTGTTTTTCGAGCTGTTTGATAAACTCTGGATCGAGCCCTTGCGCGCCGCGATAGGCGTTGTTGGCAGCGCCCGCTGAACCGGATGATGCTTGTTGTGATGCGGTAGCTGTTGAACCTGCTTCAGTTCCGCCAGTCCCGCCAATGCGGGCGGTTGCCCCGACGTCGGTGCCGGTTAGCTGTGCGACAATCTGCTCAATGGGGCCGCCCGGGGCAAACTGAATGATCACAAAATTGATCACCATGATTCCGATCAAGGTCGGAATAATTAGCAACAAACGGCGGATGATATAGGCGAGCATCTATTCTTGTTCTGTCACTAGGGTTTGGGCGGCGCTTTTCCGGCGTCAATCATGGCTGCCTTTTTGGCGCTATACCACCACGTATCCAGCATCCCAAGGTCAAATTTTGGTTTGATTTTGGGGCGCTCGAACTTATTCCAATAGGCGATATTGTGATCGCCTTTGTACCATTGGGGCACCATATAGCGGTTCCACATCAAGACCCGATCCAAGGCGTGGACTGCGGTAACCAAGTCCGTGCGGGATTTCGCCGCGATAACCTTATCTATTAGATAATCTATCGCCGGATTCTTGATACCGGCGAGATTCCTTGAGCCTGGCACATCTGCCATTTTGGAACTGAAATAGGTTTTTTGTTCGATGCCGGGCGTGTTGGTTTGGACGTAGCGTTGCACCACGACATCAAAATCATATTGCTGCATACGGTGTTGGAAGTTTGCGACATCGACAATTCTTATTCTGGCATCGATACCGACCCGTTTCAGATTGCGGATATAAGGGCTGATGATGCGCTGGAAGGAGCTTTCAAAGAGTAGAAACTCAACTGTCAGGGGTTTGCCGGTCTGATCAACGAGCTTGTTATTGACGATCTTCCAACCCGCCTGGCGCAACAAACGGGCCGCCTTGCGCAAGTTCGATCGATTTCGCCCAGACCCATCGGTTTTTGGCGATTGATATACTTTTGAGAATACCTCATCAGGGACCTTGCTGCGGAGTGGCTCGAGTAGTTTGATTTCATCTGCGGTAGGCGGTTTCTCGGCCCCAAGGTTGCTGTTGGCGAACATACTGTTGGTCCGGTCGTAGAGACCGTAGAACAGCGTCCTGTTGGTCCACTCATAGTCAAATGCAAGGTCCAGCGCGGCGCGCACACGGCGATCTTTGAACTTGTTACGGCGCATGTTGAAAAAGAATGCCTGAACGCCGGAGGGTGTCGCATCGGGGAGCGTTGCTCTCACAATTCGACCGTCTTTGATGGGGAGCTTGTTATCGTATTGGGTTGCCCAGCTGCGCGACGTAAACTCTTCGCGGAAGTCGTATGACTTCGAAAAGAACGCCTGAAAGGCAATATCACGGTCCCGGAAATAATCGAACCGCACCATGTCGAAATTATAACGGCCGCGCATGACCGGTAGCTGATCGGCCCAATAGTTTTTGATGCGCTCATAAACAATCGATCGGCCAGGTTCGACCTTCGCGACACGATAAGGACCGGCACCAGGTGGGGCCGTCATCGTCGTTTTGTCAAACTGCACCTTTTCGTAATAGCGCTTGGAAAGAACCGGCAGGCCGGCGATCTGAAGTGGTAAATCGCGATTATTGGCGGCCTTGAACGTAAATTTGACGCGATGCTTGGTGAGCGCTTTTACGTCATCAACGTCGGCAAAGATAAAGCGATATTGGGGGTGTCCTTTTTTAACGAGAGTTTGGAAGGTAAAGACTACGTCGGCTGCGGTAATCGGAGTGCCGTCGCTGAACCTGGCGGTTGGGCGTAAATCAAAAGTAATTGCACTTTTATCGGCGGCGACGGAAACAGTTTCAGCGACAAGCCCGTAAAGCGCATCCGGTTCGTCATTGGCGCGTTCCATGAGCGTGGCATGGATCAGCCCGACACCTCCCGCTGATACGCCCTTCAGGATATAGGGGTTAAGACTATCGAACGAATCAATACCCGCCAGACGTATCGTCCCACCCTTCGGGGCATTGGGATTGACGTAATCAAAATGTTTGAACTCGCTGCTATATTTCAGATCGCCGAAGGCGGAGAGTCCGTGACTCTTTGGAAGCTCTTGAGCCTGCGGGCTAGATGCAAGAATTGCGGCTAAGACAGAGCCGGAAAGAAGGCGACGGATCATTTAGATCCTGACTTCTGGCGTTTGGGTTGAACGGTAGCTGCTTTCTTGGCATCGACCCACCAGGAGAAAAACCCGATCCCAAAACTTGGACGTTTGGCCGGCTGGCCAAACTTGTCCCACCAGGCAATGCGGTCGGCCCGAATGTGCCATTGCGGGATGACAAAATGGTTCCATTGTAGGACGCGGTCCAGGGCCCGTGAGGCAACGACCAATGATTTGCGATCCTTTGCGGCAACGATTTTCTCAACCAAGGCATCTATGGCTGGGTCCTGAATGCCAATTAGGTTGCGGCTCCCAGCACGGGTGGCGGCTTTGCTATGCCAGTAATTTCGCTGTTCGTTCCCCGGCGACAATGATTGCGCAAAGGTCGTTACGATGACATCGTAATCAAAATCACGTACGCGGTTCTGATATTGCGCAGGGTCGACGGTCCGAATCTTTCCTTTGATTCCCAATCTTTTTAGGTTGCGAATAAATGGTGAAACGACGCGTTCGAACGCTGGGCTGACGAGAAGAAATTCTATCTCCATCGGCTTGCCGGTTGTTGGACTGACGAGCTGATTGTTGACGATTTTCCAACCTGCTTTTTTGAGCAGGCGGACAGCTTTCCGCAAATTTCGGCGATTGTTGCCTGACCCGTCTGTCTTTGCAGGTTTGTAAACCGCCTTGAAAACCTCGTCGGGCACTTTTCCTCTGAGTGGGTTCAGTAATTTGAGCTCTGCCGCGGTGGGTGGTTTAGAGGCCGCGAGATCGGAGTTTTCAAAAAAGCTCCAGGTGCGGCTGTACTGGCCATAAAACAGCTGGCGGTTCGACCATTCAAAATCGAATGCATAGGCTAACGCTTGTCGGACGAGTTTGCTTTCGAATTGTGGACGTCGGATGTTGAAGGCGAAAGCTTGCATCCCCGCTGGACGTGTATGTTTCCAAAGAGCAGTTTTTACATCACCGCGTTTGCGGGCGGGGAAGTTATAACCCGTAGCCCAGTCTTTGGAGGAGCCTTCAAATCGGAAATCATACAAACCCGCTTTGAAGGCTTCGAGGGCGACAGCCTGATCGCGGTAATAATCATAGCGCACAATATCGAAATTATGTTGCCCAACGCGAAGCGGAATGTTTTGCCCCCAGTAATTTTTTACACGTTCATAGATAATGAATCGGCCGGGCTCGAACGATTTGACCTTATAGGGGCCACTGCCAAGTGGTGGTTTTAGGGTTGTCTTGGAAAAGTCTCTTTTGCTCCACCATGCTTTGGACAAGACTGGTAATTGCCCGACGATCTGGGGCAATTCGCGGTTTGGCGGTCCCGTGAAACTGAATTTGACGCGGTGGGTATTAAGCTTTTCGGCTTTAGCGACGTTGGCGTAATAATAGCGATAGAACGGTTGCCCTTTAGTTTTGAGCGACGTGAAGCTGAAAACGATGTCATCGGCTGTTATCGGCGATCCATCGTGAAATTTGGCTTCTTTGCGCAAGTTGTAGATGACGAAAGATAGATCATCTGGGACTTCAACTGATTCAGCGATAATGCCGTATTCACTCAAGCTGTCATCAGCGGGTGAACTCATCAATGTTTCAAATACTAAGTTTGATCCAGTCGCTGGATCGCCTTTGATGATGTAGGGATTAAAGCTGTCGAAGCCGCCAATCGAGTAGAGATGAACTTCGCCGCCTTTCGGTGCGTTGGGATTCACATAATCCAGATGTTTAAATCCTGGATCGTATTTGGGCTTGTCGCCGAGCGTCATTGCATGTCGTGGCGTCAAGGATTGGGCGCTGATACCGGGAGCTGAAACGGCCTGCATTAGCAAGCTCGCTGTACATATTGCGAAGAGTGCTTTGTTCATGATTACCCTCACCTAAGTGTTCAGGATATCGATTATCTGCGGCAAAACTGTGGCATCCCCCGTCGCAATAATGCGTCCGTCTGACTCCATATCCAATACATCTCCCTGCCAATCCGTCATGCTGCCGCCTGCCCCTGAAATTACCGGGATAAGTGCGAAGAAATCGTAAGGTTTTAGATCTGCTTCGACGATCAAATCAATGTGACCATTTGCCAATAATCCGTAGGCATAACAGTCACCGCCATACATGGTCATCGCCACTTCTTCTGACAATCCTGAAAATTGGGCGTTGTCTGAACCGTCAAACATATCGGGCGATGTAGCATTCAACGTCGCTTTTCCAGGGGTAGAACATTGGCGTGTCGTGACGCTGGCACCGTTAAACGTCGTGTGTTGGCCGATGGCGCCGAGCCATCGTTCCCCCAAAACAGGTTGGTCAATGAGGCCCAAAATTGGAGTCCCGTTCTTAAGCAGCGCGATGAGGGTTCCAAAGAGTGGCTTTCCCGCCAAGTACGCTTTGGTGCCGTCAATTGGGTCGAGGACCCAAACATATTCAGCATCAGTCCGATCCATCCCGTGTTCCTCACCGAATATACCGTGCTCGGGATACTGTTGGGTTATCAGTTGGCGCATTGCCTGCTCTGCATCGCGATCCGCGATGCTTACCGGTGTTTGGTCGGGTTTGGTGTCGACGGCTACAGCTGTTCGAAAGTGACGGCGCAGGATTGGGCCTGCAGAATCGGCAAGAGAACCTGCGAATTCACTGAATTCCTGAGGGCATGTATTAACCATAGTCTGAGTCTGACCATAAACAGTAGCGAAGGAAAGATATCTTCGACGTCACGTTATACGGAACGTTCTTAGATATTGATTGTGGCCGGACAATATCAATAGGCTTTGCAGCTGTCAGCCGCACATAAGTTGTTCGTCGAGAAATTTTTTAGAAGGTTAGTGGAAGGTTTTGTAGCTGAACGCGCCAATCAAATGGGTAACGGTGTCGCCGTCATCGGTAACGGGCAGAAATACGCTGCGATAGAGAATATCGTCACCGTCAGCATTGGTAAATTCGCCAACATCTGCAATAGGCCTCTTCATTTCTGCTGCAACACGCCAGAAGACGAGACCCCGTTCAATCGTCGATGGCATAATCTCACTCACGGGAAAGCTTAACGGATCATGGGCTAACGCGTCGCGAAAATTAGGGCCACATTGAATTATGATATCCTTTTTTTCATGTGAACCAACGGCGATAACGAAGACGCTATCACTCAACCCATCGTGAAGAATGTTTAAACAGGAGTCTCGGTCTGGAATTTGCGCCGTCCCACGGAGCTTATCCCAACGACGCAAGGCGCGACCGACGACGCGCCTCTCATCGATTGAAACTTCAGAAGTCGAGCTTTGTGAGGGCGCCGCTGTGTCGAGCATATAGAGTTATCCCCAGCCAAGATGTGGATAACTCTATCGAATTTATAGTTAACAGAACCTTACCAGCCCAATTAACATCCTATGGATGTCGATTTTTATGGTAGCGGTTTTGGCGATGCGCTTAGCGAGCGCAGATACGCGATCAAATTGGCACGATCCTTGGCTTTTTTGATCCCGACGAACGCCATTTTCGTACCTTTGATATATTTCCGAGGCTTAACAAAGAACTTATTGAGCTCCTCGTAACCCCATTTTTTCTTCATCGCCATCATGCCGGAAGAATATTTATAGCCATCACCACCGCCCATAGTACGGTCAACAATTTCCCAAAGCGCGGGGCCAATCTTGTGTTTGCCGCCTTGATTAAAGGTGTGACAGGCCTTGCACAGGTTGGCGACCTTCTTGCCTTTTTCAACATTGGCGCTGGCGAGTAGCGGGCCAATGGGTTCCAGTTTCTTTTCCTCTTTCTTCACCGGCGCTGGTGCGTCTGCAACGACCACTGAGCTCTTATGGTCCTTTGGTTTGACCAGAGCATCACCGATAATACCGATGACCATTGCGACAAGGGCGACGGTAAGGATGGCGCCTGCGATTTTATTAATCTCAAATGAGGACATGTTGGAACCTCGATGGGTCAGGAATCAATTTGGGCCTTAATAGGCCCCTATAGCGTGTTCAGTACAGTAAAATATGCCTAATTTTCCGTTTATATGGCACCATTTGGCGACGTGGCGTGTTGCCGCATACACCCGGGACACGGTAAAGAGGCATAGAACAACCTGTTAAAAACACATGCTGAAAGCCATTTTGTGAAGCCAATTATTATAATTCCTGCGCGTCTTGCCTCGACACGTCTTCCAGATAAGCCGCTTGCCGATATAGCGGGGCTACCAATGATTGTGCATGTGTTGCGTCGCGCAGAGTCCGCCAAGGTCGGGCCCGTACTTGTCGCCTGCGGCGATCAGGCTATCGCCGACGCGGTCACGGCAGCAGGGGGGCATGTGGTCATGACCGATCCCGATTTGCCGAGTGGCTCTGACCGGGTTTATGCGGCACTCGAAATGTTCGACCCGAACGGCGAACATGATGTGGTTGTGAATTTACAGGGTGATCTTCCAACAATTGATCCAGCAGTTATCAAAGCAGTGCTCACGCCGCTGAGTAATACAGCAGTCGATGTTGCAACCCTCGTTACAGAAATTGCCGATGAAACCGAACGACTGGACTCCAACGCGGTAAAGGTTGTGGTCGGATTGGCCGATCGAGAAACTGTTGGGCGCGCTCTTTATTTTAGCCGCGCCCCCGTTCCAACCGGTGAAGGCGCGCATTATCACCATATCGGTATCTATGCTTATCGGCGCGAGGCGCTACGTCGGTTTGTAGATTTGCCAGAAAGTGTTTTGGAAAAACGCGAGAATCTGGAACAACTTCGTGCGTTGGAGGCTGGAATGCGCATTGATGTTGCACTCGTTGACACCATCCCGGACGGTGTCGATACTCCCGCCGATTTAGAACGCGCCCGCGAAATATTGAAAACTTAAGCCCAGTCAGGCATTTAAAGTCATGGCCATTTCAAAAAAATCATCGAACACCATTGTGTTTCAGGGTCTACCTGGCGCCTATTCCCACTTGGCGTGCCAGCAGGTGTATCCCAAAATGTACGCTCTGCCAGCGCAGACATTTGAGGATATGTTTGCCGCTGTTGAAGATGGCCGCGCAAAATATGCGATGACACCGATTGAAAATTCGGTAGCTGGTCGGGTAGCTGATATACACCGATTAATGCCGGACTCCGGACTGTTCATCGTGCGCGAGCATTTCATGCGGGTAAATCATCATCTTCTCGTGCCCAAGGGAGCGACGCTAAAATCAATTCGCGTTGTGCGTAGTCATGTGCATGCGCTGGCACAGTGCCGGGCGATCATTCAAAAATTGAAGTTGGATGCAATCGTTCATGCCGATACGGCAGGCGCTGCCAAGGAGCTATCAGAACATGGCGATACTGGTGAAGCGGCTATTGCGTCAAAGCTCGCAGGTGAAATTTATGGGCTGAAATCGCTACGGGCTAATATTGAAGATGCGGATCATAACACAACGCGTTTTGTCATTTTATCGCGGAGGCCGCAGAAGCAAGCCCGTATATCGGGACCGCTGGTTACCAGCTTCGTCTTTCGGGTTCGGAATGTCCCGGCCGCTCTTTTCAAATCACTTGGTGGTTTTGCAACCAACGGCGTCAATATCACCAAGCTCGAAAGCTATATGGTGAAAGGCAGTTTCAAGGCGACGCAGTTTTATGCCGACGTCGAAGGTCATCCCGATGATGAAAGTCTGAAACTCGCCTTGGAAGAACTTAAGTTTTTCTCTCATGAAGTCCGGGTGCTCGGGACCTATCCCGCTGCGGCTTATCGGAAACGTAATCAGTAGAGCTTAACCTATTGGTTATGGCTCTATCCCGAGGGCCCACTCGGCTATGAGTCGTCGCGCGATCGATACCGAATGTGGTTTTTCAGCATAGGCATTTGCTTCATCGAGCAATTCTTCGCGGGTGAACCAGCGTGCTTCCGCTAATTCGTCATCTGTAATATTGATCGTTTCGCTTTCTGCCTCCGCAAAAAAGCCGAGCATCAGGTTCGACGGAAACGGCCAAGGCTGTGAGGAATGATAGCGAACGTTGGTGATCGGAATGCCAACTTCTTCCATCACTTCACGGGCAACGGCGCCTTCTAGTGTTTCCCCCGGCTCAACGAAGCCGGCCAAAATAGAAAATCGGTCCTTCGACCACTCTTTCTTGCGACCCAGAATGATCTTGTCCCCAGAACTGACGAGCATAATGACCGCCATATCAGTCCGTGGAAAATGCTGGGTCTTGCAATTTGCGTTGGTGCATAGCCTCATATGCCCACCATCCCTAGGTACAGAAGGATGACCACAGCGCCCGCAGAATCTGTGGGTCTTGTGCCACTGGGCAATGGCGCGGGAATAGGCGAGAAGCCCGCCGTCTTCGCGCGGTAAATCGAGTCCGATATCACGAATATCGGTAAACTCACCTGTTTCCTTTAGAGCTGGGTGTTCGTGGGGCTCATCCATATGGGAAAGGTCGATAGAAAAATGCGGCACACCGTCCTGATACCCAAGAAATATGAGAAATGATTTGTCATCAAGGATGTCGTTTATATGCAATGCCGAAAGACGTACCGCTTCGGGATTATTGGCGTTTTGCGCGATTAGGTTACGGGTTCGCCAGATCGGTATGAGTACGGCATCGGTGCCGGCAGCAAGTGATTGTAGCCAGGCCGAATCAGTTCGACGTTCCGCCATGCGATTGAGGCCGGTTTCGCCGTAAAAATTTGCAGATTTCATGATTGCAGCCTCGCACAGAGGACTTATCGACGCAATGTTACGTGAAATGTGTTTAGCATCTTGGGGCGGCGTGAAGTTTCCTGATATAGTATCGGTGGGAGGTTGGCGACGGACGAGTTCCTCGCTAACCCGGTCAGGTCTGGAAGGAAGCAGCCGTAACGAGTCTTTCTCGGGTCGTCAGTCCAGCCTCCCACCGGATTTTCCTCATCGGGTGTATCCGTAACAGCGAACAGGCCAGACAGGGGCAAAGCAACGTGGCAAACGACGATACTCCGTCACCTCAGCCGTATCGTGTTCTCGCCCGGAAGTACCGGCCCCGAACCTTTGCAGAACTGATCGGTCAGGACGCGATGGTGCGGACCCTGACCAATGCCATTCACGCGGATCGTTTGCCGCATGCCTTTATTCTGACCGGTGTCCGCGGTGTTGGGAAAACCAGCACGGCCCGTATTATTGCGCGAGCACTCAATTGCGTCGGTGAAGATGGCAATGGTGGCCCAACACCTGAATCATGCGGTGTCTGCGCGCATTGTTTGGCGATTACTGAAGATCGGCATGTCGATGTCATCGAAATGGACGCAGCCAGCCGGACTGGGGTCAATGATATAAGAGAGCTCATTGACGGTGTCCGCTATCGGCCTGTTGATGCCCGTTTTAAGATTTATATCATCGATGAAGTTCATATGCTGTCTTCCAGCGCATTTAACGCGTTGCTCAAGACGCTGGAAGAACCGCCGGAGCATGTAAAATTTATTTTCGCAACGACGGAAACCCGAAAAGTGCCGGTTACGGTTCTTTCCCGCTGCCAACGATTTGATCTCAGGCGAGTTGATGCAGAAACACTGATTGCTCACTTCAATTCCGTGGCGGAACAAGAGTCGGCGTCAGTCGCAGAAGGGGCGATGGGGTTAATTGCTCGCGCTGCAGACGGTTCGGTGCGGGATGGCTTATCGTTACTTGATCAGGCGATCGCCCACGCTGGGACGGCTGAAGGCGGCGAAGTTTCTGAGGAAGCCGTCCGTGACATGCTGGGCTTGGCTGACGGTGGCCTGATTTACGATCTTTTTGCAGCGGCTATGCAGGGGATGGTCGATGAAGCGCTGAATATATTTAATCAACTTTACGATGCAGGCGCGGATCCGGCGATTGTTTTGCAAGATTTATTGCAGCTGACACATTGGCTGACCCGAATTAAGTTGTCGCCCTCCGCTGCAGAGGGGCAGGGGATCTCGCAAATAGACCGTGACCGGGGTCTGTCACTGGCAGAGACATTATCAGTTCCGACGCTGGGCCGGACATGGCAATTACTGCTCAAAGGGTTGAGTGAAGTCCAGAGCTTGCCGTCATCGGCGCAGGCGGCGGAAATGGTGTTGATCCGGCTTGCCTATATGGCCGATCTTCCCAACCCTGCAGATTTGGTCCGCACTTTGAAGGATGACTCTGGAGCTGCACCGCCTGTACCACAGGCTGCGGCTTCGCCTTCACCCTCTCCTGATCTTGCGCCAACGCACGCATCACAGGATGATAGTGCTCCCCGAATGGCGAGCGGAATGGGGTCTCGTGATGTGATGCCACAGCCTTTGTCTGATCCAGATCAGACGCCGCCAATTCAGGAAACGCAACAAGCACCGTTGCTGGAAGAACCAAACACAGGTCTCCAGAGCTATGAGCAGATTGTTGCGATGTTTGAAGATCGTCGTGAAGCAATTTTACATGCGACATTGATCAATCACGTTCATCTCGTGCGATTTGAAGTCGGGCATATAGCGTTGAGAACAGAACCCGAAGCTCCTTCCGATCTCGCGACACGGGTCAGCAAGTTTTTGAGCGAATGGACAGGTGATCAGTGGCTCGTCAGTCTTTCCGAAGAAATTGGTGCGCCGACTATTCGCGAGCAGCAGGATGTGCAGGAAGCAGAACGGCGAGGTAAGGCGACAGGCCATCCGCTGGTTCAGGCGGCGTTGGAAGCTTTTCCTGGGGCCACCGTTGAAGCTATTACTGAACAGACCCCTGAAGAGTTTCTCGATTCCGTTGAGGACGAGGATGACGACGATACCGAAACCGAAAAGGCAGACTCATGAAGAATCTCGGCCAAATGATGAAGCAGGCCCAGGAAATGCAAACCAAAATGCAAGAAATGCAGGAGAAGCTCGTTGAGATCGAGATTTCTGGTGCGTCTGGAGGCGGTATGGTTACGGTCCGACTAAATGGCAAGGGCGAAATGCTTGGTCTGCATATTGATCCTTCGCTCTTCAATTCAAACGATGCCGAGGTCGTCGAGGATCTGATTGTCGCTGCGTTTTCCGATGCAAAAGGAAAATTGGAAGTTCGAGTTGCCGAAGAAATGTCTAAGGTTACCGGTGGTCTCAACCTGCCACCGGGTCTTAACCTGCCGATCTGATTTCCGAATGATCTCACTAGATTTTAAGGATGTTCGTTAATGGCTGTTAGTGCCATTGATCAGCTTATACAGCTATTTGCACGGTTGCCGGGGCTTGGCCCCAGATCGGCACGCAGGGCGGTATTGTTCCTTATTAAGCGGCGGGAAAGTCTGATGTTGCCGTTGGCACAGGCCCTAGGTGACGCCGCAGATGCCATGAAAAGTTGCGATATTTGTGGCAACATTGATGTCTCTGATCCCTGTTCGGTCTGCATTGATACGCGACGCGACGTATCCGTTATTTGTGTTGTTGAGGATGTCGCAGACCTCTGGGCGCTTGAACGAACGGCTTCCTTCAGCGGCCTCTATCACGTGTTGGGCGGCACATTGTCAGCGCTCGACGGTATAGGTCCAGAAGATTTGGCGATTGCTGGTCTGGTTGCTCGGTCGGAATCTGACAAAATTGCTGAAGTAATTCTTGCGACATCGGCGACAGTCGATGGACAGACAACCGCACACTATGTAGCAGAACGGTTGGCCGCTTGCGGCGTTAAAATATCTCGCCTGGCGCATGGTGTACCAGTTGGCGGTGAACTGGATTACCTCGATGACGGAACCTTGTCGGCGGCGCTTAAAGCCCGCCGGGCAATTTGATCAACCTAGGGATGGAACATCAAAAATGATTACCTGCATTCCCGAGCTCCTAACACCAGAAGAGACTGCCCGCTTGCGGGCCCTTTCTAAGAATGCAGATTATGAAAGCGGTACAGCGACCGCAGGAAAGCGGATCCACGATATCAAAAATAATTTACAGATGAAGGATGGCTCTGTTGGACAGCAAGAGGTCCATCAAGTTTTGGGTGTTGCTCTGCAGCGCAACCCATTATTTCAAAGCGTTGCGTTACCCAAGGTCATCTTTCCACCAACATTGAGTCGTTACAGTGATGGTATGACTTATGGCAGTCATGTCGACGCAGCAATTATGGGTAATATGCGGGTCGATATTTCGATCACAGTATTTTTGAACGAACCCGACAGCTACGAAGGTGGCGCCCTTATCCTTGAAAGCGGTGCAGGTGAACAGCTCGTGAAGTTACCGCCTGGTCATGCAGTGGTTTATCCAACGGGCGTCTTTCATCGAGTCTCACCGGTCACCCATGGAGAGCGCCTTGCGGCGGTTACCTGGATCCAGAGTGCGGTCCGAAATGCGGAGCAGCGTGCTGTCTTGCATGATCTCAGAACGGCGATTGATCAGCTCGATGACGAAGAAACGATACCGCTCTTGGTCAAGACACACGCCAATCTTTTGCGGATGTGGACCGATATTTAAACTAGAGGATTAAGCCAACCAGAGCAGCTGTCAGACATGTGGCCAAGACACCTGCTACAATCGACCGCATGCCGAGACCAACGATTTCGCTCCGCCGCTCCGGTGCCATTGCTCCTAACCCTCCGATCATAATGCCCAGACTTTGGAAGTTTGCGAAGCCGCACAGGGCATAGGTCATGATTAGTTTGCTGTGGTCGCTAAGACTGGCTTCTGGCGTCTGAGCCATCTTGAGGTAGGCAAGTAGCTCGTTAAGAACGACCTTGGTTCCCAGGAGGCCGCCGGCGGTTCCTGCCTCGGACCACGGGATACCAATAAGCCATGCGACTGGCGCCATGAGATATCCTAATAGTCCTTGCAATGTGATTGGACTGCCGCCCCAGTTAGGAAGCAACCCAAGACCGGCGTTCACCAAAGCAACCAGTGCGACGACAACAATCAGCATTGCGCAAATATTGAGCAGTAAGGTAAGCCCGTCGAGTGTTCCCTTGGTAACCGCATCCATAGAATTTTGATATTGGCTTTCGAGCTTGATCGCAGCCTCGTCCTCGTTGGCTGTTTGCGGCACCATGAGTCGTGCAACAATTATGGCAGCCGGCGCGTTTAGGATCGAAGCTGTTAGCAGATGTCCGATCGGGTCAGAGATAACCCCGGTTAGGAATGTTGCATACAAAACCATCACGGTACCGGCGATCGTTGCCATGCCAGCAACCATAATAACAAATAGGTCGCTTCGACTGGCCCGCGCCAGGTAGGGTCGAACCAAAAGAGGCGCTTCAACCATGCCGACAAATACGTTGGCCGCGGTACTAACGCCTGCGGGCCCGCCGACACCCAGGATTTTTTTAAGACACCACGCAAAGCCCCGTACGATTGCTGGCAAGATGCGCCAATAATACAGCAATGCCGAAAGAGCGCTGATCACCAACACCAGCGGTAAGGCCTGAAATGCTAGGATAAACGCACTATTGCCGGGTTTCGGCTCGAACGGCAGTTGTCCACCCCCCAAATAGCCGAGCAGAAATGAGGTGCCCTGTTGTGTAGCGTGCTGTAAGGCCGTGACGACTCCGTTTAACGCGAGAAATCCATCACGGGCGAGCGGCAACTTTAACAGGATAAGCGCTAAACAGAACTGCAAGGCAAGCCCGGCAACGAGCGTTCGAACCGGGATAGCTCGCCGGTTTTCGCTAATTGCCCACGCCAACAACAGAAGTACAAAGATGCCAAGGATAGCTTGTATGGTTTGTGCTCCTCTTACTCTCCAATACGATGAATGCTCGCGATGCCCTCACCGGAGACATGATCAATGGCGTCAGGGTCGTCGCCAGGCTCGCCGAGTTCTATCTCGGTAATGCGTTCACCACGCTTGGATACTTTTTGGGCAGAAGTTCGTATTTCTTTTAGATCTTTCTCAACTAAACCAAAGTGTTTTTCGAGATTCTCAGCTCGTTGGTCGAGACGTCCGACATCACTGAGCATGGTCATGACCTCTTTTTGGATCACGCTCGTTTGTTCCTGCATTTGCGCGTCCTTGAGGATGGCCCGCACCGTGTTGAGCGTAGCCATTAAGGTCGTGGGAGACACAATCCAAACTCGCTTAGCATAGGAATGTTCAACGACTTTGGCGAAGTTTGCGTGTAGTTCGGCGTATACCGCCTCAGAAGGTAAAAACATCAAGGCCGATTCGGCTGTTTCACCAGGAACGATATAGCGGTCAGCGATGTCATTGACGTGTTTGCTAACGTCTGTGATTAGTTGACGTCCTGCTGTTGTCCGCCCTGTATCATCTTTAGCCTCCACAAGTGCTCGGTAACTTTCTAACGGAAACTTGGCATCGATAACGATAGAGCCTGGCGGGTTCGGCAAGTGAATGAGGCAATCTGCTCGTTTGCCATTTCCAAGCGTTGCTTGGAAATCAAAGGCAGAAGGGGGAAGGGCGCTTTTTACGAGATCCTGTAGTTGGATTTCACCAAATGCTCCGCGCGCCTGCTTGTTTGATAACACATCCTGAAGACTAACGACCTGGCTAGACAGCTCTGTGATGTTTTTCTGAGCGGCATCAATAACGGCAAGCCGCTCCTGTAGCTTGGTCATGGTTTCGCCGGTTTTGGTCGTACTTTGCTGCAGATTATCGCCTACCTTCTTGGAAAGGTCCGCCAGCCGTTCTTCCAGCGTTTTGCTCAAGGCGCGCTCCTGCGCCTGTAATCTCTCGGCTAGTTGTGCCTGTTGTGCGGCATTTGTTTCTGCCATCTGTGCTAGGCGGCCAATTAGCTCCGCCTGAGCGTCCGGAGTCTTTTGGTTATTTCGGAGCAATATAACGGTCAACGCTATGGCGAGGATAGCAGCGATAGCAATTGCGACGACTGAAACGGTATCCATATCAATAGTTCCGGCGGAAAATTAGCGGTCCAAAACTCCCTGAATAACAAGCATACCATGGGATTTGGCGAATCAAGGGGCACTTGATTTTCTGGCTCTGTTCTTGACCTGCGCGGCGCTAAGGCATACCTAAATCGCTCTTTGTTATGAAACAGGTTACGCGGCGCGGAATGGCGATACCTTCGATCATAAAGGCACCTGACCCGATCTTGAAAAAACGTTGTGTGGCTGTGGAAGCCGTCGACGATGAAATCAGGACATTGATGGACGATATGCTGGAGACTATGTATGCCGCACCCGGTGTCGGATTGGCGGCACCGCAGGTCGCAGTCCATAAACGGGTTATCGTCGTCGATACCTCACGTGGGGATTCCGATCGATCTCCAATCCGGATGGCAAATCCTGAAATTATCGAGATGTCGGATGACCTCGCCGTATATGACGAAGGTTGTCTGTCTTTTCCCGATCAGTACGCAGAAGTAGAGCGTCCAGCCAAAGTGCGGGTGCGATTTATTGACTACGATAACGAAATTCGGGAGATGGAAGCAGAAGAGCTGTTATCGACCTGTATTCAGCACGAAATGGATCATCTCGATGGCAAGCTCTTCGTTGATCACATCTCGATGCTGAAACGGAATATGATCCTCCGGAAAATGTCCAAGCTCAAAAAAACCGGAGCCTTGAAGTAACGGCTATGGCAGCCTTGCGCCTCGTATTTATGGGTACGCCTGAGATTGCGGTGCCTGCACTTTCCGCTCTTTGGAATGACGGGCATGAGGTCGTCTGTGCGTACAGCCAGCCACCGCGACCCTCTGGACGCGGTCATCGGGTAACGCCTTCGCCTGTTCATAACTTTGCCGAAGATCATGGAATTCCGGTACGAACGCCTGAGAATTTTAAGTCCGCTGAAACTGTATCTAATTTTGCGGATTTGAATGCGGATTTAGCTGTAGTGATGGCCTATGGCTTAATCCTACCCGCCACAATTTTGGAAGCACCCCGGTTGGGCTGTATCAATATTCATGTGTCGTTGTTGCCGTGCTGGCGTGGGGCGGCCCCGATCCAGCGCGCCATTATGGCGGGTGATGACGAGACCGGCGTGACAATCATGCAAATGGATGAAGGGTTGGATACCGGGCCTATCCTGAGACAGGATCGGGTGCCCATAGGACAGGAGACAACGGCGGAAAGTTTGCACGACAGGCTTGCTCAGCTGGGTGCGGCATCAATTTGTGATGCCTTGGTTGATCTGCAAGCCGGGGATGTCGACCCGATGCCACAGTCAGACGTTGGCGCGACCTACGCTGCGAAAATCACGCGCGACGAGGGGCTCCTTGATTGGCGTCAATCAGCGATTGATGTTGAACGGCGAATACGAGCCCTTAACCCCTGGCCGGGGACTTGGTTTGAACGCAATGGCGAGCGCATCCGGATTCTATCTGCCGAATTGGTTAATGGAGCCGGGGAACCGGGTACTATCCTCGATGAGTGCGCCGTTATTGCTTGTGGTGACGGTGCGATCAAACCGCTGGTCATGCAACGACCAGGGAAATCGGCGACCGATGCGGAAGCATTCCTTCGGGGGTATGACTTGCCAGTAGGGACTGTCTTAGCGTTGCCACAAACAGGTGATCGATGACCCGTTACTATCTCGTCATCGAATATGACGGTACGGATTATGTCGGTTGGCAGCGACAGGATAACGGTCCCTCCATTCAGGAAGAGCTAGAAAAAGCCATCCAAAGATTTTGCGGTGAAATCGTTACTATCCAGGGGGCAGGCAGGACAGATGCCGGCGTTCATGCGTTGGGGCAGGCGGCTCACGTCGATATCGAGCGCGATACTGATGCCAATACGGTGAAGGATGCGCTCAATGCTCATTTGCGGCCTCACCCTATAGCTGTTCTCCAGGCTGCTGAGGTCCCTGATGAGTTTCATGCGCGGTTCTCTGCGCAGGCACGGTCATATATTTATCGGATTATTAATCGTCGGGCCCCTTTGACGACCCAACGGCATTTGGCGTGGCATGTGGGGGTAACTCTTGATGCATCAGCGATGCATGAGGCGGCACAACGCTTGGTTGGCAAACATGATTTCACGACATTTCGTGCCAGTGTGTGTCAGGCGAAGTCACCGATCAGATCGATGACGTCGCTCGATGTGACCTATGAAGGTGATACTATAGATATACGCGCCAGCGCCCCGTCTTTTTTACATCATCAGGTACGAAACTTTGTCGGCACGTTGAAGCTGGTCGGTGAAGGAAAATGGACGGCGGACGATGTCAGTAATGCTCTCGCAGCCTGTGACCGGACCAAAGCCGGCCAGACAGCACCGCCGGGGGGATTATTTCTAACAGACGTTAGCTACCCGCCAAACAATCTATGACCAGCCAGGAGTTTGGTCGTCCAGCTCTCGACGACAAGGCCGAGCATCAGGTCTAACAGGACGACACCCAACGCCCCCATACTTGGAATCATGAGCGCGACGCGAGCGATATAACCTTGGTAAATCAGTATCGCAATGATGGCGATGACACTGACAATTCCGGCAAATGCGGGCGGTAACATACCTGTCTTGGCTAACGTTGTGAGCGCTAGCATGAGTGTAATTTGCAGCAGCGCCGCCCAGTTATACGCCGCGAAGTATCGGCAGAATTGGTCTTCGCGATCGATGATCCGACACACGGAGAGCATCACAAAGGGCATTGCGAACCACCCTACGACGTAGCCTGATGTTTGAATAATGAGTGCCGGTAATGCGCCGACGGTGATCATTGTTTCAGGCGTCCGCATCATAACAAGAGCGATGTAAGCAGGTAGCGCAAATATTGCCGACCAATAAGATCGCCAGAAAGCGCTTACGGTATTTTCAAACAGCAGGAGACCGTCGGCATCGAAGCGGGCCAGCATCCAGGCCCCGAATATTGAACGGCTGGTCTCTTTAAAATTGATCATTCGGCGAAATAGCCGTCCAAAACCATCTCGTAAATATCGGTCAGCTGCTCCATGTCAGACAATCGAGCGCACTCGTCGACTTTATGCATGGTTTGACTGATCAACCCGAACTCTGCGATTGGGCAGAAATCTTTTATAAATCGGGCATCCGAGGTGCCGCCTGTTGTACTGAGGTCGGGTTTTAGACCGGTTGCTTTCTCCACAGCGTCCGATAGCAGACTGCTTAGTTTGCCGGGGGGTGTTAGAAACGCCTCGCCGGTGATTTGAAATTCAACATCATAATCGCCGCCGACGGCATCAAATTTTTCCTTTAACCAAGCCATGAGAGACTCGCTGGTATGGAGATCATTGAAGCGGATGTTAAATGCTGCGGTTACTTCGCCGGGAATGATGTTCGTTGCTGTGTTCCCAACATCAATCGTTGTCAGCTGAAGGTTCGACGGTTGAAAATGATCTGTGCCCTCATCGAGGGATTCTGAAGTTATCGCCTCGAGCATGGCAATCATGCGCGGCAAGGGATTGTCTGCTAAATGTGGATAGGCTGTATGGCCCTGCATACCGTGGACTGTCAGCCATCCCGAGATCGAGCCCCGCCGACCGATCTTGACCATTTCACCCAGCTTATTTGGATTGGTTGGTTCTCCGACGATACAAGAATCCAGGGTCTCATTCCGTTCGGCCATCCAGTCGAGGACTTTGCGGGTTCCATTAATCGACGGTCCTTCTTCATCGCCGGTAATAAGGAGGCTGATTGATCCATTGAATTTGTCTGACCTTTTTCCCAGAAAGCGCGACATGCCCGAAACAAAACAGGCGATGCCGCCCTTCATGTCGGTGGCACCGCGGCCATAGAGTGTGCCGTCGATGACCTCGCCGCCAAACGGGTCGACTGTCCAGCCCGCTTCATTGCCAACCGGAACCACATCAGTATGGCCAGCATAGCAAAAATTTGGCCCCTTAGTTCCGAGACGGGCATAAAGATTATCGACATCAGGCGTACCTTTCTCCGAAAAAATCATCCGGTGGCAGGTAAACCCCAGCCCTTCGAGAGCGGCTTGTAACACTCCAAGCGCACCTTCGTCTGCCGGTGTCACGCTTGGGCAACGGATTAGCGCTTGTGCCAGCTCTAAGGCATCGATGGTGTTACTCAATCGCGTAACAGGTCGTTGATCGACGTGCGTGATCGGGTTTTTTCGTCGACCCGTTTTACAATCACCGCGCAGTAAAGGTTTGGTCCAGGGGTGCCGTCTGGTAGCGGCTTCCCGGCGATTGTACCGGGAACGACAACGGAATAAGCCGGAACGGTGCCCATATGTATTTCACCGGTTGCGCGGTCGACGATTTTTGTTGAGGCGCCGAGGAACACACCCATTGATAAAACAGCACCATCTTCAACAATGACGCCTTCTGCTACCTCTGAGCGTGCACCGACAAAGCAGTTATCACCTATGATCACAGGCTCGGCCTGGAGTGGTTCTAGAACGCCGCCGATCCCCACACCGCCAGAGATATGGCAGTTCTTCCCAATCTGGGCACAAGACCCAATGGTTGCCCATGTGTCCACCATTGTTCCGGAATCCACATACGCTCCGATATTGACAAAGCTTGGCATCAAAACAACGCCGGGCGCAATATAGGAACCGCGTCGCACTGTGCTGTTTGGAACAGCCCGGAAGCCGGCATCGCGAAACCGCGCATCATCCCAACCAGCGAATTTGGGTGCGACTTTGTCAAACCAGGGTGCTTCGCCGCGGACGGGGTCAGTGGGGCCGCCGGGCATCGGAGCATTGTCAAACAAACGGAAGGAAAGCAGGACGGCCTTCTTTAGCCATTGTTCCACTTGCCAGCTACCGTCAGATTTAGTTGCGACCCTGAAATCACCAGAATCTAGACCGTCAAGGGCGGTTTCAATAGCGTCGCGAACGTCGCCGGTTGTGCTGGGGGACACCGAGTCCCGATCTTCCCATGCTTGATCTATAGTCGCTTGTAGGTCGCTGCTGCTCATCTGGTTTACCTGTTCTTGCGCAAGTGATTGGGTTTAAAAAACGGCCCCCGCACCATAGTTGTAGCCATGGTTCTGTCAACTCTGTGACGCGGTGATGGTGATCAGGCGGACGGTGTTTCTATGATAGTTTTTATCCACACCTGAAGGTCATCCACGATATGGTCGATATAATTTTCAACGCTGACATCTTTTGCCCATTCAGCGCCGGACTTCTTCCATACTGTCATCATGCCTAGCTCGGCGGCTGGCTCGAGATTGCGGGGGATATCATCAATCATTGCGGCACGGATGGGGTTGACGTCGTAGGTGTCACATAGCTGCTGATACCCGTCGATTGCCGGTTTTGGAACATATTCTGCCGCTTGGATATCGAAAATTGCTTCAAAAACGTCTTTTTTAAACCCCATGCGATCAAGGACCATCTCTGCGTGTCGTGCAGACGCATTGGTATAGATAATCTTCCGGCCTTTCAGGCGGGCGATGTCAGCCCCAAATGATGGATTTGGCTCGACCTCGTTTAGATCCATCGGTGTCATTTCTTCAAAATATTGCGCGGGGTCAAGCCCGTCGTGAATCATCAACCCCCGAAGAGTAAGACCATATTTTCTGAAATATGATTTTTGGACCTGATGTGCTTCTTCGCGACTAATACCGAGATATCTCGCGACGAAACCGCCCATATGTTCGTCGATATGCGCCAATAAGCGCTTCGTTACAGGGTAAAGGGTGTTGTCGAGGTCGAATATCCAGGTTTCGACTTCTTGCGGTGAAATTTTGTTTTTTTGGTTCATTGAGCGTCTTTTGGACAGGGTCGGGTGCAAGAGATTATGTGGCGCCGAGACAACGAATTGTTAAGCCCCGCTTCTTACTATCATGCAGCTTCTAGATTAGCGTCCAAAATCGCATATGGGTTTATCATGGCGACAACTGATTTACAGCAGGGAGGCGTATCCGGTTACGTAGAATCCCTCCGTCGCGAACGAGACCGGTTTGTAGCGTTGGCGTTCTGTGCAGCCGATATTCTGGTTGAGATCAATAATGAACAAAAAATCTTATTTGCTGCTGGTGCAACGCATTCCCTGATAGGGACGGCGCCTGAAGTTCTTGTTGGTACGACATTTTTAGATTTCATACATCCCGATAAAATGCCGCTGGTACGTGAGATGTTAGAAAATATGTCGCCAGGCACCCGGCTCGACCCGGTACAGGTTGAACTCGCCGGAACTACCGGGTCCGCCCTGCCAGTGTCGATGACGGGGTATCACCTTCCAGATATGCCCGGTCACCATTATTTTGCCTTTCGGTTAATTCCGACAAAGTCGGTTGTTGAAGTTCCGGCTAGCGCAGAACGAGATTCAGATACGGGGCTCCTTAAGAAAGAGGCTTTCGCGGAAATCGCTAGCCGACAAATTCAAGAAGCGGAAAGTCGGGGCGAGCAATTAAAGCTGACCATGATCCACACTGGGGATCTGGATGAATTTCGTGATCGGCTTGATCATGAAAGTTCTGAGACCCTTATGCGGTCGATGGGTGCATGCTTGCAGGCTAGTTCCGCCGCTGGTCAATCGGCAGCGCAGTTGGACGATGGTGCCTTCGGTTTTCTCCATGATGATGCATTTGATGTAGACGGAATTACCGGCAAGATTGAGGAGATATTCCGCACAGCTGATCCAACTGGTGACGGTGTGTCGGTCAAATCGGGCACGATCGATGCAGATGTTGGCGAGTTGAGTGAAGCGGACTCTGTTCGGGTCATGCTCTATACCGTCAATCGGTTTTGTGATCGACAGGGCGAAGATTTTGATATGACCAGCCTGTCTGGGAGTCTCGAAAAATTGACGCGGGAAAACACAGAAACTCTTTCCAAATTTCGTGAAATTACAGACAAGGGGAACTTCGATGTGGCGTTTCAACCGATCGTGTTCCTAGCGGATGGCCTAGTTCATCACTATGAAGCCTTAGCGAGATTTAACAAAAAAATAGAGGCCTCACCATACAAACTAATTACATTCGCCGAGAACACCGGGATTATTGCAGACTTTGATTTGGCGATGTGCGCTCGTGTTCTGAATTGGCTGTTGATTGCCAAAAAACAAGGTCATGAATATCTTGTTGCAATCAATGTTTCTGGCCAATCGTTGGCGAATACCGCCTTCATCGCAGCATTGCATGATCAGTTGCAGCGAGCAGACTCTGTGCGCAAGCAACTCCTTTTCGAAATCACCGAATCCGCTAGCATTGAAGATTTAGGGGCGGCAAATCGATTTATTCAGGGTCTTAGAAGTTTCGGGCATCAGGTGTGTCTCGATGACTTTGGCGCTGGCGCTGCTGCGTTGCGGTACTTGCACGCCCTGGAAGTCGATATCGTTAAAATTGACGGACAATATGTCCGAAGTGCCGCACGCAATGATCGTAACCGTGCCTTTCTCAAGGCAGTCACTGGCCTATGCCACGATCTAGGTATCGCGACAGTTGCTGAAATGGTTGAGGACGAGGAATGTGCGGAGATGCTACGTGCCTGCAATGTCCGGTTTGGCCAAGGCTATCTGTTTGGAAAACCAAGTTTTTCCGTTCCTGACGCTTCGGTGGATCATGATGCCGCCATCCTGTCAGTTGAAGCGCTACGACATCGCAACCCCATAACCGCACGAAAACGACAATAAGTGCGATTGCCTGAGGCGGAGTCGAACTAAAACGCAACCGATCTGATTTATGACATCAATTTTTTCAAACTTAATACCAAGGGCAAAGACCCGCCGAAAGACCATTCTCGAACTGGTATCGGGTAACGACGCGTTTAACGCCTATCCGGGTCCGGTCGTGATTTTGGACGCGGCAGGAAATTTTCTGGCTGGTAACGACGAAGCGTCGAGGTTAGCTGTGGTGCTTCGTTTTGGTGCGATAAGTTCTATGGACCCATGTCTTCGCGAGGCTATTTTAGCAGGTGTCCCCGCCAATGTGCCTTTTTCTTATGACCATGTTGATGCTGCCACTGGTCAGCTAGAACACCGCACCTATGATTTCCAGGTACTGCCCGTAGAGTCGAATGAACTAATTATCGTTGTTGGCAGAAATACCGCTTTTGAAAGTGCCTTTCGAGGCGCTCTTGCGGAGTCGCGGCAGCGTTACAAAGACCTTGTGGAAGTTTGCGGCGATTTTAGTTGGGAAACGGATAGTGATGGACGGTTTGTCTTTGTCTCGCCTTCAGGTGCTCTAGGATATACCGCGGAGCAGCTCGTCGGGTCTTTAGCGGAATGTTATCTCCATGATGTTGGTAGAGGGCTGTCACCGTTCGCGACTGATACTCAAGTGTCGGACATTGATATCTGGTTCAAAAGAGAAGATGCCGGACTTGCTTGTCTCGAAGTTTCTGCGCGTCCTGTGCATGATGCGTCAGGGACGTATCGCGGCGCTCGCGGTGTTTGCCGGGACGTGACGGCGGACCGTGATCGCGAACAGGAATTAGCGCGCACCCAGGTTCGCGAAAACCTAATCGCCCATATTATTCGAACCATACGAGACGAGATCGAGCCGGCGGCAATGTTAGATGCAGCTGCCCGTATTACGGCCCAGGCCGTGGATGCGGCAGGGTGCACTATTTTGCGAATAGATCAGGAAGGGAACTTCATTGAAGCGGTGTCCTTCGGCTCTGATGCCCCGGACAATTTGACTATTGCTTCGCTTCTTACTCACCTTCATTCGGATGGACATTCTGTCGAGGTTAATCGTGATGGCTTGGCGCTCCTCATGGCCCAAACCTCTTGTCGTCAGGAAAATAACGGCGCGATTGTGTTGTGGCGAGATGAAGAAGAGGGGGCATGGAGTATGGAGGAATGCGCGGTCACAGATGACGTCGCTGTTCATATGGGTGTCGCCTTACAACAAATCTCCTACCAACTTGAACTAGAGACTTTGTCCCGAACTGATCCCCTAACCGGACTATTGAATCGACGCGCTTTTACGGGCGAACTCGAAAGTAGGGTGCAACGAGCGGCAGAAACGGGCGCCCATGGTGCGCTAATTTATATTGATCTCGATAACTTCAAACCCGTGAACGATATTTTAGGGCATCAGAAAGGGGACGAAGCGTTGGTTGCGGTTTCAACAATGCTAACGCAAGCCACCAGGCCTGGTGATTTGATTGCTCGGTTGGGGGGTGATGAATTTGCGTTGTGGTTGGATCGTACCGGTGAGGACGCAGCGGCGGCCAGGGCGGAGGAAATGCTCGAGGCATCGTGCTGTCTAGCGCCATACTCGGGTGACCCTGAACGGCCCCTCGGTATCTCGATTGGTATCGCTGTTCACCTGCCGGTGTCCAATGAGAGCGTCGATGGACTCACCAGCCGGGCTGACGATGCGATGTACGACGTTAAAAATAACGGCAAGGCTGGCTACGCCATTGCGCCTGCCGTCGTGGAACACAATGAACAGGCGATATCAAAATGAGTGGGCTACTTTCTAGATTGCTGGGCCGTGGGAATTCAGGACAGGGCAAAATTGACTATGAACAAGCGAAAGAGCTTGCCGCTAATGAGTCTGCCTCTGAACGTCAAGCGTTAGCCGCGCGCAAAGACGTAGAACCGGAGATTCTATATTTCCTCGCGGAAGACGGCGACGTCAATGTAAGGCGCGCTATTGCTGCCAATGAAGCGGCGCCAGCTCATGTTGCTCCGATACTGGCGAATGACGACGATGAAGAGGTGCGCTGCAATCTAGCACAGCGGATTGGTAAGCTGGCCCCTCAGCTCAATGCGGCCGCACAAGAACGCATTGGAAATATCGTCAACGATGTTCTTGAGGTTCTTGCTCAAGATCAACTGCCTCGTGTCCGGCAGTTGCTCGCGGAAGAATTAAAAGGTAGCGACACCGTTCCGGTTTCTGTGGTTGAACGTTTGGCGAGAGATGATGAGGCAACTGTCGCGGCCCCTGTCTTGGAATATTCACCTCTCTTAGATGATGAAATACTTCTTGAAATCATCCAGGGTGCGCCAGAAAGTGATGCGCTGACAGCAATTTCCAATCGGAACAATCTCGCAGAATCCGTATCGGAAGCCGTCGTTGAAACAGATGATGAACAAGCGGTTGCCGCTTTGTTGTCTAATCAAAGCGCACAAATCAGGGAAGAAACACTGGACGCTTTGGTTAACCGGGCGCCGACGAAATCAAGTTGGCACAAACCGTTGGTTCGGCGTCCTGCTTTGTCACAAACATCTCTTCGACGACTGTCCGAGTTTGTTGCATCTGGCTTGTTACGCGACCTTGAACGCCGTCGCGACATTGATTCGGATACCGCGTCAACGATTAACAATGCGATGAAAAAACGATTGATCGACGAACCTCCCGAGGCAACTCAAAGTTCCGATTCTGACGACACACAGGATGACGAGGAGCGGGAACTCGCTGATGAGAAGGCAAAACGGTTGTTTGATGCCGGTGAACTGGATGAGGCGGCAATTGTTGCAGCTCTCAATCGCGGGGAACGCGGTTTTGTGACTGAAGCGTTGGCGCTAATGGCAGAAATCCCTGCTTTGGTCGTCAGCAAGTCTGTTGCGATGAATAGCGCGAAGGGTATGACTTCTGTTGCCTGGAAGGCTGGGCTATCCATGGAGTCAGCGGTGGAACTGCAGTTGCGTCTCGCCCGGGTACAACCATCGAAAGTTCTTCAGCAGAAACCTGGTCGTGAGTTTCCGATGAGCGATGACGATATGATGTGGCAAATTAATTTCTTCGGTGGGAAATAGACGGGCTGGCAAACGGCCAGCGAACAGCTTAATTTGAAGAAACGAGGCTGTAATATCCTGGATATAATCTTTGTCTGCGCTTGGTAATACTCCAACAACGAGCAGTATCCCTTCTGCGGAGGATGACGGAACACGTGTTGACGTTCTCGATCTTGTTAAATCATATCGCCTTGGTGAAGATTCTATAGATGTCCTGCGGGGGCTGAGCCTCACCGTGTCTGCCGGTGAAATCGTGTCGATCATGGGCCCGAGTGGCTCGGGCAAAACGACCTTGCTTAACTGTATTTCCGGCATCGATTCACCGGATACCGGCGAAGTACTGATTGCCGGTAAGGTAGTCGATTATACGTCTGAGCGCGCCCGTACAAATTTGCGTCGTCATAATATTGGCATGGTATTCCAGTTCTTTAACCTCGTGCCCACTCTAACAGTCCGCGAAAATGTTGCATTGCCATTCTTGATCGCACGACAGGCAAATGGTGGCGCAGACGATCGGGTCCAGAATTTACTAAAACGCGTCGGTATTGAAGGACGGGCTGACCACCGTCCGTATCAGCTGTCTGGCGGTGAAATGCAGCTGGCATCGATTGCGCGTGCTCTTGCACACCAACCTGCGGCAATCTTGGCCGACGAACCCACCGGCAATGTTAATCCCGCGGTCGGTCGGTCAATCATGAATACCCTTCGTGATGTTGCGAAATTAGAGGAAACCGCCGTTCTGTTGGTGACGCACAGTCCCGAACATGCAGCTTGGTCGGACAGAGTTTGTTTCCTTAAAGAAGGCGTGATCGCAGCAGAACTCAACCATGATGGGGATGCCGATAACGTGCGCCCAATTCATGAAACGCTTTTGAAGCTGGGGATCTAACGACCGAATGCTGTCAACAGTTGGATTAGCGGGACTTTTGGCCTGGCGCAGTCTGCGCCATCATCGTGTCGTCGCCTTCGCCACGATTCTCGGCATCGCGATCGGTATGACCGTCGTGTGTGCCGTGTTAATCGTCGACAACAATACACGCTCCGTAGAAGTTCAAACCCCGGTTGAAGAGCTCTCAAAAGAACAAAAGGCCGACCCTGGAAAACTCACAAGGCAACATCTCGGTATCCCTTCGATCAGCATTGCGCCACGAATTGAAAGCATAAGGTTCGAACGGAATGGCAAAGAGACCGGCAATCGGCTGGTACCAACTCAGCAAGGCAAAGGACGCTTTGTAAACAACGATAAGACATTTGCGGCACAGGGTGAAGAGGATTACGTCGCAATGCGTTTGGCCGTTCGTCTCGCCTCTTTATTGTCGTTTCTGGTTGGTGCTGTGATCGTCTTTTTTACGATGCGTTTCTCGGTTGCTGCCCGCGCACGAGAATTTTGCCTCTTGTTATGCCTTGGTGAGAGCCGTGCCGGCGTAGCGGCATCTCTACTGCTCGAAGCCGCTATTCTCGGCATTGTTGGAACGATTGTCGGTTTGCTAATTTCGATGCCGGCGGGACGGATGCTGTTGGCGGAGGGAATATCAACGACCGGCCAAAGACCAGAAGGCAGTGACATCTTACCTTGGCCGGAATTGATCGCGATGACCGGCATCAGCGTTACAATTGCGTTATTGGGTGTCGCAGGACCTGTTCGCTCGATTTTCCGTATGGAAATAGCCCAGGTGCTCCAGCCCCGTTTTCTGAGTGAGGACGCGCAGGGGCGGGATTTGAAAGCCACCGGTTTGTGGTGGCTGTTGCCGCCGGCTATCGCCGCTGCTTACGTCCTGGGCAGGCCGTTTCTCATATCTTGGCTGTCAGTCATTCATTTTTTTCTTTTCGAAGCCGCCTTTGTCACCTTCCTGGCAGCGGCCACCTTATGGTGGGTTCCCCCATTGTTACGCGGTGCAATTCGGTTGTTCGAAACTGTCATAAAGCCGCTTCTTCCGCTCGAAGCCTTATTGACGGGGCGAAGAATGAGGCTGGCGACCAAACAAATCGGCTTTGCTGTCATTGGCATTGTATTGGTGTTCAGCATGCTGACCGCGTTGCATGATATTACCCGTTCGTTGAAGGATGAGATCTCGAGGTGGGGCCAAGTGGCTCTTGTCCCTTATATATTTTACGAGCGCACTTCCGTGCCGGGAGATCCGGAAGCATTCCGACGTTTGCTCGGCCTGAATGGATTAGTATTTTACCGCCTGTCGGCAAAAATTCCCGGGGCCTTGCCAATGCGGTTGGTGAGCGCCGAAGACGTCAATCCGATACGGCAAACTTTAGGGCGCCCGCTACTGGTCCCGGGTACGGTTATATTTTCTAAAACGTTGGCTGCCCGATTTGATATATCGGCGGGTGATGCACTCTCTATTGAACAAAAAGGCGTAAAACATCGTTTCAAGGTCGTCGAAGTTTCTGATGATCTTGGGTTTTACGCAGAGGATGGAAAGTATATCGATCTTCGTTCTTATGCTGTTTTCAGCGACGGAAATCCGCTGTTTGCCGGAAATTTAGAACGAACGCTTGGACTTTACGGTGTCGCGCAGTTTAAAGACGGTTCGCTGCCACTTTGGCGTCCTATACGGGACGATGCACTCTATCCGTACTATCTGAGGACCCGCTTTGGATTAGTGAGTGGGTATCGCCAGACAAGAGAAATTGACCGAGATTTCCTGATCTTCGACTTCATTTTGGTGATGACCGTCATTTTGGCTACGATAGGCGTTGCCAATACGTTGTTAATACAGGTTCATGGACGAGAACGGGAATTCTCGGTCCTGCGAACCATTGGCATGGATCGCTTTCAGATCGTGAAGATGCTTGTCGCTGAGGGGTTAATTGTGGGTTTCGTCGGAGCGTTGCTCGCCGCTGTCATCGGCAATATTCTCGGTGCGGTCAGTGTCTCGTTTCTGGATCACTTCACGCTGTTCGATTACCGCTTTCTGCTGTCAGCCCATGCTACAGGTCTTATTTCCCTGATTTGTATCGCGACTTGTTTGATCGCGGCAATTTACCCAGCAGTCGTCGCTGTCCGCACGTCGTCTGCGGAGTCTTTGCATTACGAATAAGATGGTGGGTCAGGCGTTGAAGCCTAGCGATTTCAGCGCCGGCATTAACTCGTTAAAATGTGAAATAACGATGTCGGATTTTAATTCTTCGGGTGTCAGGGCGGTATAACCAAAATCTACCGCGATGACGGGAATACCCGCATTCCGAGCTGCGCCAACATCGGTCTCGCTGTCACCGACCATGAAGGTCTTCTCTGGTCTGCGACCGGTTTTCTCTATGACGGCGAGCAAATGCGTGGCGTCAGGTTTGCGGACCAGAAGGGTATCACCACCAATGACTGCATCGTCAAAGAAACGTGCAAGCTGGAGCCCTTCCAGAACCTGCTCAGTCATCTCTTGAGGTTTGTTTGTGCAGACTCCGAGGGCGGTGCCGCTTTCTGACAAGGTTACCAGCGCTTCCAGAACCCCAGGGTACGGACGAGAATGGACAGTCGATGCGGTACCGTAATAATCCAGAAAGCGATCAAATCCTGCATCTATCCGGGCCTCCTCGCCGGTGATTTTTCGCTCAATAAAGGCGAGCTCTATAAGATTGCGCGCCCCGCCACCAATCATGAGGCGTGTCTCTGCCGGGTCCAAGGTTTGTAAGCCTTCTTCTTCAAGAACGCGGTTCAGCGCGACATGTAGATCTGGAAGCGTGTCCACCAATGTTCCGTCGAGGTCGAAGATAACGGCGTGATCAGACACAGTTTGTGTTGTCTCAGTCATGACCTGTCGAGGCGCCGGTTAGCGTTTCTTACGACGTTTAGGGGCTTGCCGGATCAGTGTGCCGACACCGTGTTCGGTAAATATCTCGAGGATCAGGGCATGTGGAACCCGGCCATCAAGAATAACTGCTGCTTCAACGCCACCCTTAACCGCATCCAGGCAGGTCTCGGTCTTTGGAATCATGCCGCCCTTGATGGTCCCGTTGCGGATATTGCTACGGCCCTGGGTAGCCGTCATCTCGGTGATGAGTTTGCCCTTCCTATCGAGAACACCTTTTACATCGGTCAACATCAATAGACGAGAAGCGTCGACCGCGGCAGCGATTGCACCGGCTGCGGTATCAGCGTTGATGTTATAGGTGACACCTTTGGGCCCAGTCCCCAGCGGAGCGATGACCGGGATGATGTCGGAGGAGGCGAGCTCTTCCAAGACACCAGAATTGATTGCAACCGGGTCGCCGACGAAACCGAGATCGACAACTTTTTCGATATTTGAATCTGGGTCTCGTTTCTTCCGTTTCAGTTTTCGCGCCTGAATTAGATTGCCGTCTTTGCCCGACAGGCCAATGGCCGTGCCACCAGCTTCATTAATGGCACCGACTACCTGTTTGTTGATGCTGCCGGCAAGAACCATTTCAACGACTTCAACCGTGGCCGCGTCGGTAACCCGCAGACCATCGATGAACGAGCTCTTGATCTTTAAGCGCTCAAGCATGGTGCCGATCTGTGGTCCGCCACCATGCACGACAATCGGGTTGATTCCGACCTGTTTGAGCAAGACGATGTCTCTGGCAAAAAGCTTGGCCAGCTCCGGGTCCCCCATCGCGTGGCCACCATATTTGACGACAAAGGTTTTGCCGGCATAGGCACGCATATAGGGCAGGGCTTCGGAAAGGGTTCTCGCCTTTTCCAGCCGTTTGTCCTGAGTGTTCGCTCCACTCGAATTTATCGTTTTTGATGTAGCCATCGACCTACTCGCCATTTAATCGCGCGGCACTCTATATGAATTGCTGGGGCGCTGCCAGCGCAGCGAGCGATGCGCGAAGCTCTTGGATCCCGACATTTTTGCGCGCACTCGTGGCAATAATATCAGGATGTCCGGCGGGATGTTTCTTTCGCATCGCATCAAATGTTTTCGAGAATTCTGAAAGCGAGGATTTGGAGACCTTGTCGGCCTTGGTTAAGACGATTTGGTAAACGACCGCAGCTTGATCCAGCTCGGTCATTAAAGTTTCATCCGACTCTTTTATACCATGCCGTGCGTCAATCAATAGACAGAGCCGGTGCAAAGTAACTCGGCCTTTAAGATAGTCATGCATCAGGGTAGTCCAGTCCTTGATGCGGTCCTTCGATGCTCGGGCGTAACCATACCCTGGCATATCGACCAGTGCCATCCGATCACCCAGATTAAAAAAATTGAGTTGTTGTGTGCGCCCCGGTGTCCGTGACGTGCGGGCGAGCGCCGTCTGACCGGTGAGTGCATTAATAAGGCTAGACTTTCCGACATTGGAACGACCGGCGAAGGCAATTTCAGGCAATGTTGGTGGTGGCAGATTATCGAGCTTGGTAGAACCGGCAAAAAATTGGCAGTTGCCAGCAAACAGCTTTCTGCCGAATTCGACCTGTTCTTGATCGACGTTTACACCGCCTACCGTTTGCTGTGCCATAGCCCTGTCCCTGTTCGGGACGCTGGGTGGGTCAGGGGTTCACCTTGACTCCCATGCGCCGCATGATGACCCATTGCTGGGCGATCGACAGAATATTGTTCCACGCCCAGTAAATCACGAGCCCTGCCGGGAAACGTGCCAGCATAAAGGTGAACATGAGGGGCAAGAACATGAAGATTTTAGCCTGCATGGGATCCGCCGGAGCTGGATTCAGTTTTTGCTGCAAGTACATCGTTATACCCATCAGGATGGGCCAGATCCCGATGAGCAGGAATTCTGGTGGCGTCCACGGGATGAGGCCGAAGAGGCTAAAGACGGACGTCGGGTCGGGGGCTGAAAGGTCCTGGATCCAACCGTAAAACGGCGCATGCCGCATTTCGATTGAAACAAACAGAACCTTATAGAGCGCAAAGAATACCGGAATCTGGACAAGCATCGGGAAGCAGCCAGCGGCCGGATTGACCTTTTCGGTTTTGTAGAGCTGCATCATTGCTTCGTTCATCTTCGCCCGGTCTTCTTTGTGACGATCGCGCAGCTTGGTCATTTTCGGCTGTAACTGTTTAAGGCGGCTCATCGCACGATAGGATTTGTTGGCGAGCGGGAAGAAAGCCAGTTTGATCAAAACGGTGAGGAACAGAATCGCCAGCCCATAGTTACCGATGTGATCAGCAAACCATAGCAAGACATAGAAAATCGGCTTTGTTAAAAAATAAAACCAGCCAAAATCAATTGCGAGATCAAATCGGGATATCCCAAGATTCTCTTCATAGGAATCGAGGAGCTTGACTTCTTTAGCACCGGCAAACAGCCGGTTGCTGACGGACCCCGAGCTACCCGCCTGAATAACTTTTGGATCACCGAGATAATCGACCTGATACTTATCAGCCTTCAATTGCAGGTTATGTCTGAAATTTGTTTGTATGTCGGTTTTTTGGTCTGGAATAAGAGCAGTGAGCCAGTATTTGTCTGTAATACCGATCCATCCGCCCTTGCTCCTTTGGCTGATATTCTTGGCTTCCTGAACATCGTCATAATCAAGTTCTTTTAGCTGGCCGTTGAAGACCCCCAGCAATCCTTCGTGCAGAATAAAAAAGCCCAGCGTTTCTGGCGTTCCCGTACGAGAAACAAGGCCATATGGGTATAATGTTATGGCTTTAGTGCTGTTGTTCTCGACCGTTTGCGTGACAAAAAACATATAGTTTTCATCCAGTGCAATCGCGCGAACGAATTTGATCCCCTGGCCATTATCCCAGCTCAGCTTGATAGGCTGTTTGGGCGATAAAGTGGTCCGGTCAGCTGTCCAGACGGTTTCAGGGGTGGGGAGCTTGACGCTCGAGTTGCTCGAGACCCAACCGAATTGAGCGTAATATGGGTTCTTGGTTCCAGTAGGTGAGAGGAACGTAATATTCGGGCTCTTTTGATCGAGAGTCTCGCGGTATTTGGTAAAAGTCAGATCGTCAATCTGACCGCCCTTGAGCTGGATCGAACCGACGAGGCGGTCAGAACTGATTTGAACTCGCGGTGTCTTCTTTAAAACAGCAAGGCGCGCCTTCATCCGGTCAACAGCTTTTGGCGGAGTAGGGATGCCAACGACGGGCGCGGTCGGTACCTGCGCTCCGCTGCCGGGGACGGCAGGTGCAACGGTTGGCGCCGCGGGGGATGGAACAGTTGCCCCCGTGCTCGGAGCGGCTGCCTTTTGCCCTGGAACCGCAGCCGGTGGGTTTTTGGCGGCCTCAATCTGCGCTGCTTTACGGGCAGCCATTTCTTTTTCAATGCGGGGCTGTTCATAGAGAAACTGCCAACCGAGCAGGATTGTAACAGAGGCGACGACGGCCATTATGAGATTACGCTGTTCCATGACCTTTATTTTGCTTTCGTATAAGTGATTTCAGTTGTCTCGGGGACTGGGTCATATCCTGCCCCGCCCCAGGGGTGGCATCGGCCAATTCGTTTCATAGCCATCCAGCCGCCACGAAGTACCCCGAAACGCGAAACGGCATCAGCGGCGTAGTGTGAACAAGAGGGCGCATATCGGCAGGTCGCTGGAAACAAGGGCGAAATTACCCATTGATACAGGCGGATGACGCCGCGAATAAGTGATCGCAAAAAGATCGAGAATAAGTTCATTGCTTATATACTCTCCCTATCTTCTTTTTGGCCGTCATTGTTTCCGTCCTGCCATTTATCTAATTTTTGCAGTGCGCCTTCCAGATCACCGACTAACGCATCAAACTTTCGACCTGGCGTCGCCGCCCGTCCGATGATGACATAGTCATGTCCTTCGGCTGCGTGATCTTTTAGCACGACATCGGCTGCAGCGCGAAGTCGTCGACGTGCACGGTTCCGTACGACGGCGTTGCCCACCTTCCGACTGACGGTAAAGCCTATCCGAATATTGTCGGCGGTAGCATCTTGATCAAGGGGCGGCTGTTCCTGAGCCTGAAGGACGAGACCGGGCATGGCACATTTTTTCCCACCGCGCGCAACGCGGAGAAATTGATGGCGACGTTTCAGGCGCTGAGGCGCCTCGGTCATCGTTCAGGCTGACAGACGTTTGCGGCCCCGAGCGCGACGGGTAGCAAGAACCCGGCGACCGCCAACGGTGGCTTTACGGGCACGAAACCCATGACGACGTTTACGAACGAGAACGCTCGGTTGATATGTGCGCTTCACGGTAGAACTCCGCAAATAAAGAGTTTGTTTAAAAGAGGGGGCTGTATAAGGTTTTGGCGCCGTGAAGTCAATTCATTGCAGTACCCTAAATTTACCCTCTTCACGTTTAGTTTAGCGCCAGTTGATTGGTTCACCCCCCTACGGTGACTAGATCAGTGTAGAATGACTATGGTACATGCAATTGGATAACGAATTAGTGGGATTGGCTGGGCAAGCGTCTAATCAACGCGCCGCAGCTCTTTTTCCGAAGGAGAAAACCTTGGGTGATGAAGCGCAGAATGACTCCACGGCACCGGAAAGCAGTGAAAAGGTGGGGTTTTCGCCAGCAAAGCTGATCCCCGTCGCCATCCTGATAGCTGGTTTTTCTGCCTTCTTTGTCTTCGATTTAAATCAATATCTATCTTTTGATGCCCTCAAAGAGAACCGTGAAGCGTTGACCCAATGGGTTGCTAACACCGGCATTGTTGCTTGGTTGGTTTATGCCGGCATTTATGCAGTGGTTACTGCATTCTCCGTTCCAGGTGGCGCAGTCATGACAATTGCTGGTGGTTTTTTGTTTGGCCCTTGGCTTGGGGGGGCCTTGACAGTCTTCGGTGCGACGCTTGGCGCGACGGCTGTCTTTCTGGTTGCCCGCTATGCCTTGGCCGACCTGTTGCGCGAAAAAGCGGGTAATGCCATTCGCAAGATGGAAAAGGGGTTCAATGAGGATGCTCTGAGTTATCTTTTGTCTCTGCGCCTTATTCCTGCATTTCCGTTCTGGCTGGTGAATTTGGTCCCCGCTTTTTTGAATGTTTCGGTCGGTGTTTATATTTTCGGCACGGCTGTTGGAATCATTCCGGGAACCCTAGTGTTTTCGTTTTTCGGTGATGGAATAGGTGCGGTACTTGAAGCTGGTCAAGATATCGACCTTGGTATTATTTTTGAGCCACGGTTCCTCTTGCCGATTATCGGGCTAGGCGTGCTTGCCTTGATGCCTGTGCTCTATAAAAAGATCAAAGGCCGTTCGGCCTCATAAAATAAATAACCTGCCACGGAGTTTCCCATGGGTGAACGGATTGAAACTGATGTTTGTGTCGTTGGTGCAGGCTCAGGCGGCCTGTCATTCGCTGCTGGTGCTGTTCAAATGGGCGCTGATGTCGTCCTCCTCGAAAAAGGTGAGATGGGGGGAGACTGCCTAAACTATGGTTGCGTTCCGTCGAAGGCTCTGATTGCGGCTGGTCACGCCGCGTACGCGGTGCGATCCGCCAAACGGTTTGGTGTTGAGGCTGCTGAACCGACCATCGATCATGAAAAAGTTCGGGCCCATGTTAAAGGCGTGATTGCGGATATTGCGCCGCACGATTCCCAGGAACGATTTGAAGAGCTTGGTGTAAAAGTCATTCGCGAGCATGGCCGTTTCAGTGGACACCGGACTGTCGTTGCTGGGGACCACGAGATTTATGCTAAGCGGATCATTATTTCCACTGGCTCAGTGCCTGCGGTACCTCCAATAACTGGTCTTGATGCGGTGCCGTTCTTTACCAATGAGACGATTTTCGATCATGGCGAACCGATAGAGCATTTGTTGGTGATCGGTGGTGGTCCGATCGGTTTGGAACTAGCGCAGGCGCACAGACGGCTTGGAGCGAAGGTAACGGTCATAGAAGGGCTTAAGGCACTAGGGAATGATGATCCGGACCTCGCCATTGTGGTGAAGGATCGCCTCGTGTCGGAGGGCATCGACATTCATGAAGGGGCGTTGGTCCAGTCTATTTCTGGGGATGTTGGGTCGATTGCCATTGAAGCGGAACGTGATGGCGAGGCCCTTAAGTTGGAAGGGTCTCATCTTTTGATAGCTGTTGGCCGCACACCGAATATTAGTGACTTAAATCTTGAAGCTGCAGACATTGAGTCAGGGAGCGACGGTATTCCCGTTAATGCCCGGATGCAGACCTCAAACAAACGCGTTTTTGCTATCGGAGATGCTGCGGAAGGATACAATTTTACCCATATAGCGGGGTATCATGCCGGCATTGCGATCCGGAATATCCTCTTTCGGTTACCGGCAAAGTCGGATTACACCGCCGTGCCCTGGGTCACCTACACGTCGCCGGAGCTCGCCCAGGTTGGTTTGGGGGAAGAGGCGGCACGCCAACAGTATGGCGATGTGAATGTTCTGGGGGCTAAATTCGCTGACAATGACCGAGCCCGCGCCGAAGCGGAGACAGACGGCATGCTTAAGGTGATTACGACTTCCAAAGGTGTCGTTGTCGGGGCCAGCATGGTTGGTGAGAAGGCTGGTGAGATCATTCAGAGTTGGTGCTTGCCAATCGCGAAAAAGATGAAAATTAAAGACGTCGCTGGATTAATCCTGCCTTATCCAACATTGGGTGAAATTAACAAGCGGGCCGCAGGGTCTTACTATACGCCGTCGCTGTTCAGCGAGCGTACCCGAAAAATCGTTCGGTTCCTTCTGTCATTAGGATAATCGCCAATAGAATCAATAAGCCAGCGTCTGTCTGACAGCCTTCTCACAACAAGTTGAAAGCGAGTGATCGGGTCGTTGGTTGGTGTCTTGTCTCAGCGTGATTATGTAAAGGGCGCGGAGAATTACGGGTCGCCACGACAATTGTGTTAAGGCCGCCGCACTCCGCCCCCGGATAATGCTTTGTTCGGTGTCGAAAATTCTTTTAGGACGGGAGATCCAGATGAATATCAAGAAAACCGCTACAATTATCAGCGTCGCCGCGATTGCTGCTGCGGCTACAGCTCTGCCGGCTGCTGCTGCAGACATCAGCAAGTCTAGCAATGTCCAGCTTGCTGCTTGTAACCCTTGTGCTGCCAAGAAACGTGGCTGTAATCCTTGTGCCGCAAAGAAGGGCTGCAACCCATGCGCTGCTAAACGTGGCTGCAATCCTTGTGCCGCCAAGAAGGGCTGCAATCCCTGCGCTGCTAAGCGTGGTTGCAATCCTTGTGCCGCGAAGAAGCGCTAAAAGCGTATCTTAGATAGATAACGTCGTCTGGCTTCGTGCCGGGCGACGTTTTTCTATTTGAGGGATAGGTTTCCTCGGATGTTTTGGCAGAACATCTTCTTTGTCGCGATCCGCCAATTATCTGTATAGTGCCGCAGATGGCATCAAATATTTCACATAATGCAAAGCGTGGCGTGGGCCTTTCGGCTCGTTTACTCCTGCTTACCATCTTTTTTGTCATGTTGAGCGAAGTGTTTATTTATGCGCCGTCGATCGGGCGCTACCGGCTCGTTTATCTTGAAGAAAGAATAGCAGCCGCACATTTGGCAAGTCTCGCACTTGAAGTTCCTGCCGATAATCTTGTTGGGAAGCAACTCCGTAAGGAATTACTGGATCACGCGAAGTCTTTCGGCATTGTTTTAAAACGTCCAGATAGAAAATCGTTGATGCTGTCCGACGATATGCCTCCGGAAATTGACGTAACATTCCACCTCAGCAATCACAGTTTTATGGGGTTGATTGGCGACGCCTTTGATATTCTTCTCAGCGATGGCAGCAGGGTTTTTCGGATTATTGGCCCTTCGCCCAAGGATCCTAATATCATTGTAGAAACCGTGATCGCAGAAGCCCCCCTCCGTGCCGCGCTAATCGATTATTCCCTAAACATTTTGGCATTGTCGATCATGATTTCACTTATGACGGCAGTCTTAGTCTATGGGAGTTTGCAATGGCTATTTGTCCGGCCAATGCGGTCATTAACCGCGGTGATGGTGATGTTTCGGAAGGCGCCAGAAGACGGAACTCGCTTGGTTCAACCTGGAAAAAGAACAGACGAACTTGGTGTTGCGGAACGCGAGCTAGCAGGCATGCAACGAGGGTTGAGGACGGCGCTTATCCAGAAGACCCGTCTTGCGGCTCTCGGCACGGCGGTCGCTAAAATCAACCACGACCTTCGTAATATTCTCGCGACGGCTCAGCTCGTATCGGATCATTTGGAAGTCTCCGAAGACCCCAACGTAAAACGAGTTGCACCGACCATGATGGGGGCCATCGATCGTGCTGTAACGTTATGTTCAAAAACCATACGCTTCGTACAAGAAGGGGCGACGGAGTTAGAAGTCACACAGTTTGGGTTGGCACCTTTGCTGGATGAACTCTCTGATGCCGCGGGGACGATGGGTGATGGCAATGCAGTCCTAGATAGTCGCGTTGATGCAAGACTGGAATTACATGCCGATCGCGACCAGATGTATCGCGTTTTACTGAATCTTGCGCGCAACGCTTTCGAGGCAGGTGCCACCCGCGTGACCGTGCGAGCCCATTCTGAGGTCGGTCATGCCATTATCGAAATCACAGATAATGGTCCGGGCCTACCAGAACGCGTCCGCGGCGAACTTTTTCAGCCTTTTGCGCGTTCTTCGCGGGCCGGTGGATCTGGATTAGGCCTTTCGATAGCTCGAGACCTGATGCTGGGCCATGGTGGCGATATCAGCCTGGCTCGGAGCACGGATGAGGGCACGGTGTTTCGGCTGACCTTGCCCATTGAACCTAATCAGGGAGAGCGTTCGACCCCAACATTAGTGCATGGTTAGACTGCGATACTGGCAAACTTGGTATGCAGTCGGTAAGTTGCGGTTAATCACCGATGGGGTATACAAGGTGTGTATTTCGTTTCGTTAAATGAGGTTCTACAATGAAACAGTTGGGTAATTGGATTATGGGCGCGGTAACCGCAGTTATGGCGGTGGGCGGTCTGTTTGTTGCAGCAAACTCTGGCCACGGTGTTCCCTATTATGGCGGGCTTCTATTCTTTGGATTTTCTGTCTTTTTCGTGTTTCACCTAATCCGGGTTAGTTTTGACCACGAGGCCTAACGCGCTTTAGGTCCAATAAAAGGTATAAAGTTTTGATGCAGTCCAACGCCGATAAGCTTCGGGGCCTCCTGGCTACTCCTGACATCCTGGTGGCGCCCGCCTGTTATGACGCTCTTTCCGCGCGGTTGATTGAACGTGCCGGGTTTGGGCTTAGCTTTATGAGCGGATTTGCAGTATCTGCGGCGCGCCTTGGTCTGCCAGATACTGGTCTCATTTCGTACGGCGAGATGCTCGAGCAGGGCCGGAATATCTGTAACGCGGTGTCGATTCCCGTTATTGGAGACGGCGATACTGGTTATGGCAATGCTTTGAATGTGAAGCGGACCGTGTTGGGTTACGCTCAGGCCGGGTTTGGTTGCGTTATGATTGAGGATCAGGTCGCGCCAAAAAGGTGCGGACATACCCGTGGGAAACTAGTTGTTGATCGCGAGGAAGCGGTTGGCCGGATCAAGGCGGCTGTCGATGCCCGCGACGAGGGCGCTGATATTCTCGTGATGGCGCGTACAGATGCACGGGCAACTGACGGGTTTGATGAAGCAATGTGGCGTATCAAAGCCTTTGCTGACGTCGGTGCCGACATCTTGTTTCTAGAAGCACCTGAAAGCGAACAAGAGATGCGCGGTTTTTGCGACGGTGTAGCGGGCCATAAGATGGCTAACCTTGTTGAACAGGGTGATACGCCTCTGCTACCACCCGATGTTTTGCATGAGATGGGCTTTAAGATTGTCCTGTATCCGTTGACGATGATTAAAGCCGCTATGGCGGCGATGGAAGACGCCCTTCAAATGTTGAAAGTGGGGCAAACCCCTGATGCTCTGGCGGAGTTTGCGCATCTACGCGATGTTGTCGGTTTCAACGATTATTACGAAGCTGAGCAGAAATACGCTTCCGGCGAATAGCCCTTCCGCAAGGGCTAGTTTATCCCAACCCTACCATTACGAATTCACGAAAAGCTGGGCGCGCTTGCAAGGAAGCATACCAGCGTTCCAGGTTGGGCAATGGTTTACGGTCCAACTCGTCAAAGGCGTACCAGCGATAGACATAAATCCCGATCGGGATGTCACCTATTGTTAGTGTGTCGCCGGCTATAAAAGCTGTATCTGCAAGATAACTGTCTAGAATCTCCAGATTGGTTTGGGTTGTCGCAATAGATTTGTTGATCGCGTCCCAATTTCTGTTTTCGGGCTTGTCGCGAATTAGGCCGTGAAACATGCCAGTAAAGCCTGGGCCCAGGGTTGCGAGCTGCCAATCCATCCAACGGTCTGCATCGGCTCGAATCTGTAGATTTTCGGGAAATAATGACCCTAAACCGTATTTTGCGGAAATCATGCGAACGATTGCATTGGACTCCCACAAAATAAAATCCCCGTCGATCAAAACAGGGACTCTTCTATTAGGATTCATCTGGGAGAATGCGTCTGTATCGACGACACCAAATTCACGACCGGCATCTTCACGTTCATAGTCGACGCCTAGCTCCGCGCAACACCACAAAACCTTTTGGACATTTGAAGAGCTCTTACGCCCGATAATTTTCATTCAGCTAGGCCATCGGATTCATTACATGGTCCTGAAAGGCAGGACGTTCACATAGTAGATCATACCAGCGCTGAACGTTGTGATACGGCTCACGCTCGATATCCATACTGAACCAGCGATAGGCTGTGATCCCAAGAGGGATATCACCTACGGTGAAATTGTCGCCAGCTATGTATTTTGAGTTCGCCAGATGATTATCCATAATTGCGATGTTCGCTGACAGTTTCTTGCGCGAAGCCTCAATAGCGTCAAGATCGCGATCTTCTGGCGCTGTACGGACCATCCCCCAAAATACGGGAACAAGCGTTGGGCTCATGGTTGTAACTTGCCAATCCATCCACCGTTCGGCATTGCCTCGAATTTGAAGGTCATCAGGGTACAGCGAACCTGGCGCGTGTTTTGCGGCCAGGTAGCGGGTGCAGGAGTTGGACTCCCACAGGACGAATTCTTCGTCGATAATGGTCGGGACTCTGCCATTGGGGTTGAGAGCGCGATATTCGGGTGTGTCGTTGCCGCCAAACGGCCCCCCGAGATCCTCCCGTTCAAAAGGCAATTCCAACTCGCCGCAAACCCATAATACTTTTTGGACATTTGACGAGGTGTCGCGCCCGATAATCTTTAACATTTTAAACTCCCAATTACCCGCCACACCTAGGTTAAGGCGTTTCTTCCGACGGCCCTTTTAGTTCTACAAAATTTCCATCTGGGTCCTGAAAATAGACTGATGGTCCGTATCCTTGTGCGCCGAAGCGACGTCCGCTCCGTTCGACTGTAACGTCGTTCTGTTCAAGATAGGCGACAATCGCCTCCTCATCAAATTCACTTAATGTCAGGGCGAAGTGATCAACGTTCTGTCCTTCGTCTGGCGAGCCGTAACCTGACCGTTGGCCGATATCGCTGTCGATAGGAACAAGGTCGATCATAGAGACGCCTGCTTGATACTGATACAGTCCGTCCGAAATGCGTTTTTCGGGAAAGCCTAGAACATCGCGATAAAATTTGATCGATTTCTCGATATCGGCGACACGCAGAACAACATGATCAAGTTTGGTGACATGGATGGGATTCATTTTTCTCTCCGCCAAGGCCTTGTGTCGCGACTATATCACGCACGGTTCTCTGACCCAGAGTTCTTAGGCGTCGGGCTTGGCCGCTGATTTCTTGATCATACTTTCCCGCCATGTAATGTAGTAAGTCGCGGCAAAAATAATGGCGCCACCGATCCAGACCCAAACGTCGGGCCATTCCGTGTAGAGGAAGAACCCAAAGGCCGCAGCGATAGGAAGTCGTAAAAAGTCAAACGGCATCACAAAGCTCGCATCTGCGGCAGCGAAGGATCGGATGATGCAAGCATGCGCCGTGTAGCCAAAGACGCCAAGCAAGATGATTGGAACAGTATCGGACCAGTCTGGCGTAACCCAAACATAAATTGCCGGGATCGCGGAAACCGGAATAAAGATGATCGACATGTACAGCAGGATGGCATTCGGTGAGTCGGTGTTCGAAAGTGATTTTGTGGAAGTCTGTGAGGCTGCGTAAAAGATTGCTGATAGGACAACAGCGATTGTACCGGTGCTCAGCTCCACAAAACCGGGCCGAATTATGACGAGCGCGCCTACAAAGCCAAGAGCTGTAGCGATCCATCGGTGCGGACCGACATGTTCCTTGAGAAAAATAGTCGCCATTACGATGGTGAAAAGAGGGACGGTAAATTGAAGGGCCTGAAGATCTGCCAGTGTCACAAGCGTAACACCGATAAACCATCCAACATTGCCAAGATAATGGATGGTGTTGCGAAAAACATGAAGCGGAAGCCGCTTTGTTTGAAGGTCGTCCCGTTTTTGGCGCAAGGCCCAGGGAAGAATAATCAGGAAGCTGACCACACTGCGTAGAAAGATCATTTGCAGGACATGATATTTGTCCTGAATGTCCCGAATGACAATTGCCAACAGGATAAGAGAGATGCCGCCAAGTACCATCCATATCGCACCACGTGCGGTCGCGGGCAGCGCATCAAAGGCGCGTACGATAATCATCCGCGATCTTGGGTTATGTTAGTCGCCATGGGCAACGCCTTCTCGGCGTGGATCGGCTCCACCTTCATAACCGCCGCTGCGCACTCTAATCCCGTGTAACCCGCTAGTTTTCGTTCGGATACGGATTTGGTGCCCAAGTTTTTCTAAAGAGGGCGCGAGTGCTTCTAGTTTTGTCCCTTTTTCGAGCTCGGTTTTACGGTTCTTGTTTAGGAAATTAGGCAATGCGATGGCGTCTTGCATGGTCATTTTCCAATCCAGTCCTGCAATCAGCGCTTTCAGGACATAGCCAATTATGCTGGAGCCCCCGGGAGACCCTACGGCCATGACGAGCTTACCATCCTTGTCGGTAACGATTGTTGGCGACATGGAACTGCGGGGTCGTTTCCCTGGCTCCGCCCGATTAGCTTTAGGGTGACCATTTACGCGCGGGACAGAAGCAAAATCCGTCAACTCGTCATTGAGCACAAAGCCGCGCACCATGATCCGTGATCCGAAGGCCGTCCCGATGGTTGTTGTCATGGAAACAGCATTGCCCTTGGCATCAATGACACTGATATGGCTGGTTGAAATCGGGCGATTGTCCCCGTCATCTGGCGCATAGTCTCGTTGCACAAGTTGTGGTGGAACGCCGGGCATTGCCTGTCCCATTGCTTTATCCGCAGAAATCTTTGCAGCTCGAGATTTCAGGTAATTCTTATCTAGAAGCCCGGCGACAGGGATCTTCACAAAATCTGGGTCACCGAGATATTGATTGCGGTCAGCGAAGGCAAGCTTGCTGGCTTCGGCAACGAGATGAACTGCTTGTGTCGATAGGGGCGGAATACGGGAGAGATCATATGGCTCTAGCATCGACAGTATCTGTGCTACAGCGATTCCACCGGATGTCGGTGGCGGCATGCCGCAGACTCGCCATTGCCGGTAGGGATGGCAGAGGATGCGACGTTTCTTAGCTTGATAACTGGCAATATCCGAAACGGTCATTTTTGCTGGCAAGTGGTGTGTGTTGGTCACTGCTGCTGCAATGTCGCGAGCAATTGTTCCGGTATAAAATGCGTTTGCGCCTTTGGCTGCTACTTGGCGCAAGGTATCGGCGAGATGCGGATTCTTGAGGAGTGTCCCAACCGGTAGCGGTTCGCCATCCCGAGTGAAAAAGAAGCGTCTGGTGACCGGAAAGTTCTTGAGGTGCCGGTTGCGCTTGATCATCGCGTGTAAACGGGGCGAAACTGAGAAGCCTTTGTTTGCCATATCAATCGCCCGGTTAAACAGGCGAGCCCACGGAAGTTTTCCATGCCGTTTGTGCGACAACTCCAGCATGCGAAGCAGGCCGGGGATTCCTACGCCCTTGCCTCCTGCCATGCGCTGTCGCCAGGGTATCTTTTTCCCCTGTGCATCAAGGAATAAGTTTTCATTGGCAGACTTTGGCGCGGTTTCTCGTCCGTCATAGGCGTCAATCACGGGTGGTAGGCCGTCTGTCGCGTTGCCTGGCTGGTAATGCAGCAAAAACGCACCGCCGCCGATCCCCGAACTTTGGGGTTCGACGAGGGTTAAAACCATCTGGGTAGCGATTACGGCATCCACGGCGCTGCCACCTTGCCGTAAAATGTCCAAGCCAGCTCCGACCGCGAGGGGATTTGCTGCCGCTACCATATGTCGTTTAGCGGTTGGTGATCCGGTATGTTCACAGCCGACTAAACTCAATAGGAACGAGCCAAAGAGAATAGAGATGCTAGCCTTCCGGGGGCGTGCTGGGTCGGATTTATTGAATAATGTGATCATAGGCTTTTAGATTATATCTTACGGTTGTTTATGATCTATAGAGTAGCTAGCGCCAAGGAAATCCTTTCGCATGGTTGGGAATCCGGGTAAAAGCATGCCGAAACAAGGTGCCACTTGATTTGTGACGCTGGAATCTGCAGGAACCGGAGAACGATATTGAGCGCGGTGGGCCACACAAGAGGGCACATTACGGTGCCACAAATCAGGGAACGTAAAGGCGGCGAACCTATCGTATCGCTCACGGCCTACAGCGCCCCTATGGCTTCTCTTCTGGATCCGCACGTTGATCTGTTCATCGTGGGCGACTCTGTTGGAATGGTATTTTACGGCATGGATTCAACGTTGGGCGTAACGTTGGAGATGATGATTGGCCATGGCGCTGCTGTTGTTCGCGGGTCAGAAAAAGCCTGCGTTGTTGTTGATATGCCATTTGGCAGCTATCAGGAGTCTCATTCCCAGGCATTTCGAAATGCCGCGAAGGTGATGAAGCGAACCGGCTGTGATGCCGTGAAGCTGGAAGGCGGTGCTGAGATGGCAGAGACCATTAGTTTTCTGACGTCGCGAGGTATTCCTGTCATGGGGCATGTCGGGCTTATGCCGCAAAGTGTGAATAGCCTTGGCGGCTATCGTGCCCGCGGTAGAGGTCGAGCAGAAGCCATGAAGATAATTTCCGACGCTCGGGCGATTGCTGATGCCGGTGCTTTCTCGATTGTCGTTGAAGGTGTTGTCGAACCATTAGCTCGGGAAGTTACAAATTCTGTTGTTGTGCCGACAATTGGCATCGGTGCCTCTGCCGAATGTGATGGTCAGGTTTTGGTCACGGAGGACATGGTTGGGTTGTTCAATGACTTCACACCAAGTTTTGTGAAACGATATGCCGATCTTGGGACCCTGGTTGGTGAGGCGGCTGAGTCCTATGGACAGGATGTCCGGGCGCGTCGCTTTCCTGCAGCAGAGCATTGTTTTAAGGTCAAGAACAACAAATCGTAATCAATCTCGTTTTGGCCTAAAATTACTGTCGCATTTCTATTTTGTATTTTCTGAAGCTTGATGCCCAATACCGTCGAAACAACATCAATGTCAGAGACAATCGTTCGCAGCGTTGAGGGCCTCAGGGTAACGGTGGCTGCTTGGCGGCGCGACGGTAAAACCGTTGGGCTTGTACCGACCATGGGCGCGATCCATGTAGGTCATCTCAGTTTGGTTTCTGAAGCTAAGGCACGCTGTGACAAAGTCATCGCGAGTATCTTCGTCAATCCTACCCAGTTTGGTGAGAACGAAGATTTTGACGCTTATCCCGCCGATGAAGTGCATGATGTTAGGGAACTTTCAGACGCTGGAACTGATTTGGTGTTTTGCCCAGGACGCGATGATGTTTATCCTGAAGGGTTCTCTACGATTGTCTCTGTCACCGGAGTGACATCAGGTCTTTGCGGCCCTTTCCGGCCCGGCCACTTTGATGGTGTGGCGACGGTGGTCGCTAAACTACTTTTGCAGTGTTTGCCCAATGTTGCGGTGTTTGGCGAGAAGGATTATCAGCAATTGCTGGTCATTCGTCAGGTTGCCAGGGACTTGAATATTCCGGTAGATATCATCGGTGCACCGATTATTCGGGAAGCAGACGGATTAGCAATGTCGTCCCGCAATCGATATCTATCCGTCGATGAGCGTGCTTTAGCGCCGCAGCTCAACCGAGTTCTGGCAGATGTGGCGGCGGCGATATTGACCAAGCCCAGCGATTGCCAATCTATTTGTCGTAACGCACGGGAAGAATTGCTTGAATTGGGATTTATGTCTGTCGATTACGTATCCGTATGTGATACGGATACGCTTGACCTTTTGAAATCATACACTGGTTCGGCGCGCGTTTTTGGCGCCGCTCGACTTGGCACAGCGAGACTGATCGACAATCTTGCAATCGCCTAATGGCGACCCAATCATAAATTAGGTCGGCAACGCCAATTCTTTCCGTCGAAAAGGCAGTCCATTGTATCACCATTTTTAGCGCGCCAGAGTTCACTAGAGGTCCCGCGCAGGTTTCCAGATTTAAAGTTAAATAGAGTGTTGTTGTCGTTTATTAGGATAGTTCGACGAGCACCTGCCCACCCATTTCTCAGATGGGTGATAGTGGTATCCTGCGTATTTCGAGTTTGGAACCATTTAGAAAAATGGGTTGTTGGCTTGGTGTCCCCATCCTCAAAAACTGTAACATCCTTACGGCCCTTGCCGGCGAAGGAATCACCATCAATTTTGGCGTTTAGCGACCTCGCGCCTCGACCACGAAATATATAGGGAGTCTTTTCATAGGCATCCTGTCCGAGCCAAAGATTTCCCTGGCTGATAAAGGTTGCTCCGGGTTGAGTTGAACTCAGGCGTACACGCGGCATACGGGGGAGGGTATTTGTCCCAAACAGGTTGTTATCTAGAAGTAAGGGGCCCGGGTTTTGGACGTTGATCATTATCCCGTCATCCGCCAGTTTCGCCGCTGTATAGCGAACACCTTGAATATGAATTGGCCAACGGGCGCCGGTTGGTCCTCCTGTCGTAAGCAATCGTGCTGAATCTTCAAAATTTCCATTGATAACTGAAATTAAGACGTTCGGAGAGCCTAGGAGAAAATCGGCAACTGTGTTTCCGCCACCACCGCCGCCGTACCATGAAAAGGAACCGTGCGTTGTACGGACACCGGCAAGACCAAAACTATATCCACTAAATGTACAGGAATAAAAACGATTGGTATGTGATTGGGAATGCTCAACTGAGTAGCCATAACCATGATAGTTGCGGACTTGGCACCGCAGGAATTCATGAAAGTCATTATTGTTGTCGCCACCAGCACCCTCGGCGATCCGGAACCCATTCGTCAGGCCGCCTTTCTTTGTGCCGTTGATAACGATGCGCTGAAAATGGTTTTGTGACGGTACCCAAATTCTTTTTGCCCCATTTTCGGTTTGTATCCCGGTAAAGAGAGGCTTCCTGGGGCTCGACTCAATCCGAAAATCACTCATTACGACGTCACGAGCGTCTTGTAGAAGAAACATCGGAACATCTGGAGGGCCACTCCAGATGAATCGGGTTGCCCCGACGCTCACGCCAGTAAATTTTAGCCCTAAAACATTTTCGATATGTAGTGTTTTGGAAATCTTATAGGTCCCGGCGGGCACAAAAACGCCACCGCCACGACTATTTAGAATAGCAGCATCAATGGCGCCCTGAACGGCCTTGGTATCGTCGGCACGACCATCGGCCATAGCGGTGAACGGCATTTGTCGTGGATTTGTGTGACCCAGAATGGGCTGTGGATGCGTCGCCGCTGGCCCCGAATACTGTGCCTCGGCCAATTGGGCGCCGCTGGCGACCGCGACAGGCGCCGCCATGAGGGCTTTCACAAACTCTCTTCGCTCCCAACTCAACATCGTACTACTCCAAACAAAAAAGCCGAGAGCTACTTTATCGCTGGAGTAGCTTTCGGCCTAATTGATTCTTTGTCGAGAATGTATTTTGACAAACCCTAGCGTACGTAAAGATGGACCTCGTTCGATTTAGCATCAGCGCTTGTGATCGCTGACAAACGTACCCGTTGGAGGGGTAATCCCATCTCTGAGAGTGATCTCAGAACTGTTTCTGCATTCCGTTTCGATTTGTTAGAGGCGACGGTTACTTGCGCAGCGCTACCTTGTCCAGTTGCGACAGCGATCAGATCGAACCCTGCTTGCGGTCGCCGCTGAAGAACACGATTAACGGCTGTGTAAAGAGCTTGTTGATATGACACGTTTGGCCGATCAAAACGGATGACGACAAGTGGTCGGCGGCCAGCCGTACTTGCCGCGCTAGAATTTCTAGATCCAGTTGCCGCGATCGGGGCAGCTGTTGCATATGCCCTATTTGCTAGGCTATTGCCCAGAGATTCACCGTTCTTGATGGCGAGTGAAAGGGCCGTAAGATTGCTGCGTTCGGCGGCGACATAGGCAGTCTGCCGATTAATATCTTCACTCAATTCGTTTAGAAGTCGATCAATCAGGACAACTGTCCGATTTACTTCGTCTTCGAGAATTGCGAGTTGACGGTGGTCCGCTTCAACTGCACCACTTAGCCCGTATGCCGCACGCGTAGTTTCAAGAAGGTAGGCAGACATCGTACTCGTGCCTGCTACCGCGTTCGCGAGCGAATTCATTTGGGAAACATCGCGATCAATGCTGGAAAGCCCTGATTGCGCTATGTTCCACTGGTTGACCATGTAAGGATTACCCGGCGTCGTTCCCACTTGAAGGCGAGAGTTAATCGACGCAATCGCGCTATGATATGCAAGCGAATGTCGGCCGGTCTCACCTCGGATACCCTGCAGAGTACTGTTCTGTTGACGAATTTGTTGCCGCATACGCTGCAACTCACCGCGAAGTAAGTTAGTTTTTTGTCCGACGAACGTCCCGGTGGTTTGACCAGGCGTTACCGTTGGGGGGACAAAATTGGTCGTCCCCAGTGCTGGTGGAGCTGTAGCACCCACAACAGGCTGATTCCGCCTTTCTCCCTGTGAGGGAGCAATTGGGATCACCTTTCCGGCTTTTGAAGCCACTGTGGTAGCGGCGCTAGGGCTATCGCCTGTTAACGAGGGCCATAGTGAATCCATTGAAAATGAACAGGCCGACAGTGCGGCGGCTGAACAAATAACTGTTAAGTGGGACAGTGCTCGGGCCATGTATCGGGCCTCACCCGTAGTGATAATTGAAAAATCCTAGACTTCTAATAAACGCGATGAATTGATTGTTGTAAATAGTGCCAACCCATTGATTCCCGCAGATATTACTCAATGGATTATGGCTTAACAAGCTGTATTGCAAAGAATTCTATGTGACGTCGTGGGAATGCTTGCCAATTCATGTCAATTTAAGTAACGTCCGCGCCTCTTCTCGGCATACTGGCTGGGATTTCGCCACTAAGCGAGTACTGCGCCCGTAGCTCAGCTGGATAGAGCACTAGACTACGAATCTAGGGGTCGGGAGTTCGAATCTTCCCGGGCGCGCCATTTCTCTTCTCATTATAGCTGTGGAAGCCGCAATAATTCACTTAATGACAAGTCGGGTAGCGAGAACTAGATTTTTGCTGACTTTTGGCTGTGGAAATTGTCCAATATGACCGACACCTCTGGCGTTCCAACCAGAGCATCCGCGAAACAAGCTGGATTTGCTATTGTTAAGGCAGCAATTTCCTTCGGGCTTCTCTATCTTTTATTCCAGACCTATGACATCGAAGCCGCCCTACGACGGGTTGCTGGCATCGAGTTAAGCGGATTTTTTATCGCTGTAGCTTTGCTGCTAATAGCGATTGTTTTCGCTGCCTGGCGCTGGCAGATAATCGTTCGGGCTCTTGGCGCAAGTCTACAGTTTAGAACGGTGTTTTCTCTGGTCTGGATTGGTATGTTTTTTAACCAGGCCTTGCCGTCAAATTTAGGTGGAGATGCGGTACGCATTTGGATCTTTTATCGGCAGGATGGCGTTTTAAAGCGTGCTATCGGGAGCGTTCTCCTCGACCGTGTGGCGGCCCTTGTCGGGCTCGCCTTACTTGCATTGCTAACGTTTCCACTAGCTGCGCAGTTCATAGATGATACGGCGATCCTTGCCATCCTTGCTTTTCTTGTGACCATAATTTTTGTCGGATTGCTCGCCCTTTTGTGGCTCGACCGTTTTATGGTGCTGTTTCGTCGGTTGTTACCGTCGCGTTTGTACCTGTCGATCACGTCGCTCGCGGAGGACTCTAGGATTGTCTTAGCGCCGCACCGTTTTGGGCCTCACGTTTTGGGACTTTCTATCGCCAACCAAATTCTCATGGTGTTAGTCATGTTTGCGCTCGCCAAGGGTCTATCCATTGATGTCGAATTATTGGCACTGTTGGTGTTGATTCCGCCGGTAATACTAGCTTCTTTGTTACCGATTTCATTTGCAGGTTGGGGCATACGTGAAGGGGCCATGATTGCAATGTTGGGAACTGTTAGCGTACCTCCTGAAAACGCCCTTGTTCTATCCGTGGCATTCGGGTTTCTTACTCTAATAATGTCGTTGCCTGGGGCCTGCGTGTGGCTCTTGTCTGGAAATCGTAAATTGCCTAAAGACAATTCGGAACATACCGAGGGCTGACCGGGAATTTGTGACAGATATCGTGCTTGTCGCATAGCGCGGTTATCGCAATTAAAGGAACATGATTTTGTCTGATGTCGATGAAGTTCTGTTTGCCAATGAGGTGTTTTATCGAGCTTTCGCAGATAGAGACCCCCAGGTGATGGAAGACCTGTGGTCCGACGTCGCTCCGGTGTGCTGTTTGCACCCAGGTTGGGGACCGATCTTTGATCGACAGGGTATTGTTACAAGCTGGGCCGCCATATTGACCAATCCCGAGTCACCAGAAATAAAGTGCCGAGATGCCAAAGTGTTGGTCTATGGAAATGTTGCCAGTGTTATCTGTTTTGAAGAGCTTCCCGGCGGCTCCTTGATCGCGACCAATATCTTTCATCGCGAAGGGAGCCTCTGGAAGATTGTGCATCATCAGGCAGGGCCAACGTCTGCGGCGCCAAGTGACGAGGCGGCAGGAGATGCCGCCCGCCAGCTGCATTAATTTTTACCCAGATTAGGGTTCTTTTGCACCAAACAAGCGTTTGATTGCATTCCATATTACTTTTAATCCCATGCCGCCGACTTGAACTGGGGCAGCTGTGGGCGATGGTGAGTCCTGGACAGTTGCAGCCTCGCCAGATTTTGCGTTCGAGTGATCATTAGCAGCCGTGTCGGAGTCTGCGCCGATAACATCATTTTCTAGATTTTCGGCGAATTGCCCAATGATTTGCTGGGAAAGATCTTTCACCATGCCAACGCCGCGTCCGTACTGTGCAACCGCGCCCGAAAGCTGAAGGCTTGTATCGATGATAACCTTGGTACCGTTATCACATGGTTCCATGCGGAAGGCGACATTGGCGTGCGCTCCGCCACGGCCTTTGGCATCAGTACCTTGGGCTTTTAACTTTGCACTATGGTTCGCGGTATCAAGTTCTTCAAACGTGGTTTGACCGTTAAACGTTAGGGCGACAGGGCCCAGCTTGACGGAAATTTTGCCTTTGTACGTTTTGTCGTCGACCACTTCGGTCAATTCGGCACCAGGTACGCAAGGCGCGATACGTTCAATATCCATCAGGATGTCCCATGCCTGATCAATAGGGACAGGAACCTCAAATTCGTTGTCGAACTCCACAGCTTTGTCCTTTCTTTGACCTATATCGAGAATTCGTATTTCAACGATCTTATCCCATAGCTGCTCGCCGCCGTCCATCCGGCGATTTCGGTTATATAAACATGACCTTTCCGGATTGTGTGTGAACAGGTAATTTTGTGAAAAGCAGGGTGCAGTAGCGAGACATTGGCATGGCGGGTTTTCCAAAAATACAACAGGTTTCGACTAAATATCTTGAGCAAACTATTCGAGATTCAGATGCGCGAACCATCGCGTTGATTGCGGGGCTTGACGATGAACAATTGATGGGGCCGAGACTCGGCATTGTAAATCCCATGCTGTGGGAAATAGGCCATATAGCTTGGTTTCATGAAAAATTTATCTTACGGGATCGTGATCAGCGGCCACCGGTCTTGGAGAACACCGATGTACTTTATGATTCCATGGCTGTTGCACATGCGACGCGCTGGGATCTCGATTTGCCGGATCTCGAAGCGACGATTAATTATCGCGAAACTATTCGCGACTTGATTATTGAGCGTCTCGGTTCAGACGAGCTTGCCACAGTTGAGAATTCCTATTTTACGCAACTCACGGCCTTTCATGAAGATATGCATGATGAGGCATTTACGTACACGCGACAGACACATGGTTATCCACCACCGCTCTTTGTCGAGGAGGTGCCAGTGGCGGTTGATGATGCAGGACCGTATCCCGGGGATGTAGATATTCCGGGTGGTATTCATATGCTCGGTTCGTCACCAAAAGCTCCTTACTTCATGGACAACGAGAAATGGGGTCAGGGCTACGAGGTCAAACCGTTCTCGATTTCTAAGGCCCCGGTAACAAATGCGGAGTTCCTGGCATTTGTCGATGCTGGCGGATACCAGAGAGAAGAGCTTTGGACCAAGGCGGGTTGGCAATGGCGCAATCACACAGCTGCTGAGCGTCCTGTCTATTGGCAAAAATTGGATGGCAACTGGCAGGTCAAATATTTTGATCAGTTTGAGGCACTGCGACCTGATGCGCCTGTTGTTCATATTAACTGGTTTGAGGCGCAGGCCTGGTGCAAATGGGCGGCGCGTCGTCTGCCTTGGGAAGGAGAGTGGGAGGTCGCAGCGTCCCGAGCGCCACAGCCCGACAGTGAGATTCTTAAAGGTCCTGAGACTCGCTATCCATGGGGCAATGAAAGCGCCGCCCGCAGACATGCTAATCTTGATGGGTATTACGGCAGACCGGTTGATGTGGGAGCATTTCCTGAGGGCGATAGTGCTTATGGTTGCCGTCAGATGATCGGGAATGTTTGGGAATGGACTGAATCTGTCTTTGCCCCCTTCGAGGGATTTGTAGCTGATCCATATACTGATTATTCACAGCCATGGTTCGATGGTCGACATGCTGTGTTACGCGGTGGGTCCTGGGCCACCCGCAATAGGATTGTCTGGAACACGTTCCGGAATTTTTATACTTGTGACCGGCGTGATGTTGTTGCTGGGTTCAGAACCTGTGCGCTTGAGATTTAGCGAAGCAGCAAAGTTAGGCGGCAGTGTTTTCGCAGTTGTCTTGAATAAGTTTCCACAGCCTGTTTGCTGTCGCGGGCATTGGCACATCCTTAATGCCGTATGGCTTTAAGGCATCGATCAACGCGCTTTGAACACAAGGGAGAGCGCCTACACATCCAGCTTCACCGGCTCCTTTAATTCCAAGCGGATTTGTTGGCGAGGGGATACCGGCTGTAACAACTTCAATCGAGCACATATCGTCGGCTCGAGGCATGCAATAATCCAGGAACGATGCGGATAAAAGCTGTCCACTTTCAGGATCATAATTCAAGTCTTCGCAAATTGCCTGGCCGAGACCTTGACTGATGCCGCCATGAATTTGTCCCTTGAGCAGCAACGGATTGATGACCGTGCCGACATCGTCGACGACAACGTATGATATAAATTCTGTGGTGCCGGTATCAGGATCGATCTCGATCTTACAAAAATGACAACCATTGGGGAAGGTAGGTGCTTTGGGTTTAAAGGCCGCAAACGCCACGAGAGTGGGTTCAATATCGGGCGGTAAAACCATCAGCGCGTAGGCAGTTTGAGCGACCTCTTCAATGCGCACTGAACGATCCGTGCCGGCAACAGCAAAATTGCCATCGTCAAACGCGATATCAGTTTCAGCCGCCTCCAGCATATGGGCAGCGATTTTTTTACCATGCTCAATTATTCGATCACTCGCCATTTGTAGCGCCGCACCGCCGTTGCCGGCTGATCGCGAGCCAAAGGTGCCACGGCCATGGGCGACGATATCCGTATCGCCTTGGATCAATGTGACGTTGTTGAGCTCGACACCAAGCAATTCGTTGATTAGCTGTTTAAAGGTCACATCATGGCCTTGTCCCTGTGAAAGCGTGCCCATCAAGATGCTGCAATGACCGGAACCGTCGAAACGAATTTCTGCTGTCTCTTCGATGGGGGCGGCAGATTGTTCAATCCCAAACCCGACCCCTAGGCCGCGAAGTTTGCCCCGCTCGGCAGACAGGGCGCGCCGTATCTCGAAACCCTCATAGTCAGCGAGCTTTACGGCTTTCTCCAAAACATCAGGGAAGTCACCGGAATCATAATTAAAGATCAGACCAGTTTGATAGGGCATGGCGTTCGCGGGGATTAGATTTCGACGCCGTAGTTCAACCCGGTCGATTCCCATTTCGATGGCGGCGGTATCTATGGCTTTTTCGATCGCCAAACTTGCTTCCGGACGACCGGCGCCGCGATAGGGGCCAAGCCAGTTGGTGTTGGTAAATACCCCAGTAACCGCTGTGTATATTGCAGGTGTGGTGTAGACTCCCGCCAAACCCCCGAGATTATTGGTCGGTGCATGCGGCGTCATTGAGCCAAGATAGGCGCCCAAATTGGCAATCGTATCGACGCGGAAGGCGAGAAATTTTCCATCTTTATCCAATGCCAGTTCCGCTGTGACGTCATTGTCGCGGGCGTGGTTGTCGGACATCAGGGACTCAGTTCTGTCTGCTGTCCATTTGACGGGCCGCTCCAAAAGCTTTGACGCCCACAAAACCAGAATTTGGTCGTGGTAAATGTCGCCTTTCATACCGAAAGCACCACCAACATCTCCTGAAATCACCCGGACTTTTGAGGGCGGTAAATTCATCACACTGGCGACATGATCTCTGATGCCATGGACACTCTGCGTGCTGGTGTGCAGGGTGTAGCGATGAAGTCTTTGGTCATAGTCGCCAATAGAGATGCGGGGCTCCATAGCATTCGCCGAGATTCGGTTAATGTGATAGTCGATTTTGGTGATGTGATCGGCATTTGCGAAGGCTGTCTCAACAGCATTTTTATCGCCGAGTTCAAAGAAGAAACATTCATTATTGGGACATTCATCCCAAATCGCCGGGGCACCTGGCTTTACGGCATCCTTGCTCGCGGTGACAGCAGGTAGGATTTCATAATCGATATCGATAAGTTCCGCGGCGTCTTTCGCTTGCGCATAGCTGTCGGCAACGATGAACGCGACTTCGTCGCCAACCAGCCGAACATGATCGCTAGAGAGAGCCGTGCGCGGTGCCGTAAACATTGGTGATCCGTCGCGCTTTTGGCGGGGCACGGCGACCGGGAATGGTGAAAATCCCGTGGTGTCCCAGTCCTCCCCGGTCAGAACAAGTTGTACTCCAAGCGCTGACTGGGCTGCGGAAGTATCGATTGAAAGGATCTTGGCGTTGGCATGCGGTGATCTAAGGAGGTAGCCATAGCATTGGTTGGCCAAAACAAAATCGTCGCCATACTGACCTCGACCTTGCAACAGTCTCGGGTCTTCTGTCCGCGGGACCGGTTGTCCAATACCAAATTCGCCCATTATCTACTCCTGGAAATAAAGATTTCAGAAGGGACTGTATCTGTCTCGATTGCGCACTGCTACCCGGCACACGTAAATGCTGTAGGAATCAAAAAAGGGCGGCCCCGTAGGGCCGCCCTTTATAGAAAGAGAAATTTGTAAATTAGCTTTTCTTGGCTTTCTTTCCTCGGAACGGTTTGTGGCAACCACCACAGGTTTTGCCAATACCTTTTGCGCCAGCCTTGGCGTTTCCGGATTTAGCAGCAGCAGCGACTGTAGAGGCGGCGGCCCACATTTTATTGTTAGCAGTAATGAACTTCTTCCAGTTCTTCCAGATTGCGGCTTTTGACCGTGTAGCCTTGGCACCAAGCTTTGCGCGGCTTGTACCCTTAGGAAACATTTGGGGCATCCGGTTTGCTTGCTTGATAATGATGTTGGAGGCTTGAATGACCAATTGGGCATTGCCGGCTTTTGCGGCAGCTTTCATTGCTTTATTGGCCTTGGAAATTGCCTTCATTGAGGCGCGACGGGCAGCCACAATAGCCATTTTCTTTTTATTGCCATGATGAGCAGCGACTTGCTGATATTCCTTTACGCCTTCAGCAGATGCAGTTTGTGAAACTGTGACGCCCGCACTCAGGACTGCTATCGCCAGTCCCGCTGTAAGTGTTGATTGGATCCATGTCTTCATTTCGGTTCACTCCTCCCGAATTCTATAAATTGGTTTTGGGTAGTTTCCCATCCCACCACGTTAACACAATAAACTCCAACTTATTCCTGAATAGGCTTATTTTACAGCAATCAAAAAGGGCGGCTCAATTGAACCGCCCTTTGTCCGAAACAAGATTCGGAATCTAGCTTTTCTTCTTTTTGGCTTTTTTGCCGCGGAAAGGCTTGTGGCAACCGCCACAGGTTTTTCCGATGCCTTTCGCGCCCGCTTTGGCGTTACCAGCTTTGGCTGCCGAGGCGACGGCAAGAGCGGCGTTTTTCATATTGTTAGCTGCCGCGACGAATTTTGACCAATCTTTCCAGATTGCTGCTTTGGCGCGCGTCACCTTTTTGCCGAGATCGGCACGGCTGGAGCCTTTGGGAAATAATCCAGCTATTTTGTCAGATTTTTCCGCGATGTCATTCGCTGCAGCGGCCACAGCGTCGGCATTCCCTGCTTTTGCGGCTTTCTTCATCGCTTTATGAGCTTTTGAGATTGCGCGGAAATTCTTGACCCTTGCTTTAACCACAGCCATTTTATTTCCGTGATGGGCTGCAAGCTGAGTGTTTGCTTTTACGTCTTCAGCAAGCGCAGACGATGTTAGAGTGGTCCCTGTGCCCAGGATAGCGACAGCCATGCCTGCGATAAGGGTTGATTTGATCCATATCTTCATATCGGTTTATTCCTCCCGAATTTCGAAAAATAACGTTGTGGGCCTAGACCTTCCCAACCCACAAACAAACTATGAAGCGAAAATATTCCGAGAGACAATGAAATTATTGTGACGATAGTTTCGCTATCGGCCTTGCAAGTGGTCGTGAACGATTTCTCCCAAGGCGACCAGCTTTTTGCGATCCACTTTGCCAATCAGAGCATATGCGTAGGGTTTCTCGATCCAATAAAAGGCGGAGACGCCGCGATCTTCTACAATCTGGAACTTGGTTTCCTTTTCGTCAGGTGCGCTCCGCACATAGAGCGTTAAACGCTTGCGATCCTTGGTTTGGAACATGAATTGCGCGGCGGGTCTGCCTATATCAGAAACCAAACGGCCACCAACGAGCTTATAGCCAGCCTCGTTCAAGTCAGGCGGGTTTAGCTTGCGGCCGACGCGTTTGGACAGCCAACGGACGAGATGTTTTTCCTCAGCCTTGGCCTCGACGGCGTGTCGACGTTCCTTGGTAAACACTACATGCGCGCTCACCGCTTGATTGACAAACCCGGCTTTTGTAATGACTTGCGTAGCACCAATTTGTTCATGTGCGAGCCAGCCTCCAGCGGCACCAACGACTAGCAGAACGATCGCGGCTGCCGCGCGCATCCAATGATTGCTGTTTGATGCAGTAGCTGGCATTCGGGCAATAATTCGAGTGAAGCGCATAGGAACGGGCTCGGATAAAATTTCACTATTGATGTTTGCCAATAGTTCGTTATCGGCGCGCATCAACTCTAGCCGAGCAGCATCTTCGGGATTTTTGGCAAGCCAAGCGCTAACGGCAGTTTGGCTCTCCGAGTCGAGTTCTCCGTCGAGATAGGCGTTTAGTTCAGCGTCGCCAATATTCTTCATATCACTCATGATCCGGACTCCTTTGAATCCTGATCACTGCCTTCCATTATGTCTCTCAACCTGTGGCGGCCGCGGGCCAATCGGGACATTACCGTGCCAACCGGCACTTCCAGAACAGCGGCCGTTTCGGCGTAGCTCAGACCCTCCACACCAACCAGCAACACAACAGCTTTTTGATCAAGCGATAGCTTGTCTAAAGCGCGTTCGAGGTCGCGAACCAGCAGCCCATCACCTTGTGCTGGGGCTATCGCACTACGATGGCTTTCAGCAACATCATCGTTGGTTCCCGCTGGTGGCGCCCGTCTCGCTTTGAGTACTGCATTGATGTGCAGGTTGTGCATGATCGTAAACAGCCAGGCACGCAAATTAGTCCCTGGCTGAAAAAGATGAATTCGAGACAGGCCGCGTTCGAGACAATCCTGAACCAGATCGTCTGCCGCTACGGCATCTCGGAGTAAGCTCAACGCGTAACGTCGTAGCCGAGGAACTTCCGCAACTATGTCTTTCTTGATACCAGTCAGCGTATCTGTCTCCTGCTGCGCCGCTGCCTTGGGGTTCGCGTAATTTCGCAAGGCGGGCGATAGATTGGGACCATCCATGTCTCTCGATACCCTATTTAGCGCGATCTGCCCAACGAAACCTATTCAGAGTCGCGGAGTTCAAACCCTGCTGGAATCATCTGAGCTTTGGCTGCGTCGGTAGGATCAATAGCGGTATCCCACTTGTCGGCTTCAAACCGGTGGCCCGTGATGCCGTCGGAGGCGCTGGAAGCGAGCCAAAGGATTGGAGGCCCCATCACGGCGGGGTCGGCGGGTTCTTTGCCAGAATGATGTGTGCCGGATTCTCGCCATTCAGTCGGCATGATTGCCGTATCTGCGGCGCGTCCAGGAATCAATACGTTTGAAGTAATACCAGTTCCTTCTAAATCTTCTGCCCAAATGCGCGTAGAGGCTTCAAGTGCGGTTTTGGAGGGTCCGTAGGGGAAGAAACCATTGCGCTGCATGGTACCGATACTCGTCGTGACATTGACGATCCGGCCCCAACCTTGTTTGAGCATGTGTGGCACGGCTATGGCTGCCATATGGAACGGGCCCATCGTGTTAGTGTCAAATGTTGCCTGCACCTGGGCAATGTCAGCTTCCCAAAACTTAGTGCGGTCCGTCATAAAGTTTTCGCTAAACGGTCGCATGCCAAGCCCGGCATTATTAATAACCATGTCGACCTGGCCAAATCGATCAACCGTAGCATCTATAATCCCGTGGCACTCTTCGGCACTCCGCAGGTCAGCTGCCATCGCATGAACATCGCCACCACTGTTGCCGATGACGCCGGCAACATCCGCTTCGATAAGCGGAATATCATCCGCGATGTGGCTAGGGGCGACGACTTTAGCGCCAGCGGCACTAAGCGCGAGTGTCATGGCCCTGCCGAGACCGCGACTACCACCCGTAACGACACAAACTTTTCCAGCGATAGATGGATCGGACATTATTTTCTCCCTGACTTTTTCTTTTCGTTAGAACCATCTTAGGCCGCTTGTGCGGCTTTGGCTTCCTGGATTGTTTGCCAGATTTTGTGTGGTGTTGCTGGCATGTCGATGTGAGCGACACCCAGCGGTTTGAGGGCATCGACGACGGCATTGATAGTCGCCGGTAATGCCCCGGTCGGACCGGATTCTCCGCCGCCTTTTGCACCGATGAGGTTTGAAGCGGTAGGAACTGGCGCGCTAATAATGTCCATGAAACACATGCCGTCGGCACGCGGGACACAATAATCCATGAGCGACCCTGATATGAGCTGGCCGGTCTCGTCATAGACGATATCTTCCATCAGCGCTTGGCCAATACCCTGAATAATGCCGCCGTGCATTTGCGCTTTGAGCAGCAGTGGATTCACCACCGTGCCGACATCATCGACGCAGACAAAATTCACAATGTTTGTGGTGCCGGTGTCGGGATCAATCTCGAGCTCGCAAATTTGAACACCTGTTGGCCAGTTCCAATATTGCGGCGTGAATGTGCCAATCTCATTTAGTCCGGGTTCTATCTCTGCCGGGATTGCCGAAGCACTAAAAGCGGCCTTGGCGACCTCAATAATTGTCATGGTTCGGTCGGTGCCGGCGACTGTGAAAACCCCATCCTTAAATTCAAGATCAGCCTCTGCGGCTTCTAAGACGTGTGCGGCAATGATGGTTGCCTTTGCGATTGTCTTGTTACAAGCAAGGGCGACAGCGGAGCCGCCAATCGACATTGATCGCGAGTTAAATGTCCCACGGCCATAGGTGACCATATCAGTGTCGCCCTGCACATAACGGATTGTAGAGGGCTCGAGCCCTAACCGGTCACAGACGATTTGCTTGAAGACAGTTTCGTGTCCTTGACCGTGACTTATTGTCCCCATTATCAGCGTAACGGTGCCTGACGGATCAAACCGGATGCTGCTCGATTCCAGGTTGGGTGAAGATGTTTTCTTAACAGTATTGGAAATACCTAGACCACGAAGCATGCCGCGTTTTGCTGCTTCGGCACGCCGTGTCTCGAAGGTTTCGTATTCGACGGCCTTTAGAGCTTTTTCCATGTTGTCGGGGAAATCACCAACATCGTAGGTAAAGCCAAGCGCGTTGGTCCACGGCATTTGGTCGGGTGTGACACTGTTCTTTTGTCGTATCTCAACAGGATCCATCCCGAGTTCTCTTGCCGCTAAATCGACAAGCCGTTCCCCGACATAGGCTGCTTCCGGAGCTCCGGCGCCTCGATAAGGGTTGGTCTCGCAATTATTTGTAAAAACGCCGGTGACTTCGACATGCACCGCTGGGGTTTTATAAATGCCCGCAAGTGTCCCCAGATTGTTAGTTGGCGGTCGCGGGCCACGAATTGACAAATAGGCCCCCATGCTAGCGATGGTCTTTACTTTCAGGCCGAGGAAGTTTCCTTCCTTGTCGAGCGCCAGGGCAATGTCTGTAACGTTATCGCGGGCGTGTGTGTCGGACATAAAACCCTCTGACCGATCACACCGCCATTTCACCGGACGGCCCACCAAACGTGAAGCCCAGAGCACGAGAGGTAATTCGTTATAGGTGCCACCCCGCATGCCAAAGCTGCCACCGACATCACCCGGGATGACGCGGATGTCGGTTTCAGGAATGTTGAAAATTTCTCTCGCCAACTGATAGCGCAGCGGGTGAGGGTTTTGCAGGCCGGTATAAAGTGTGTACCGACCTTGCCGCTCGTCATAGTCCCCGATACAGCCACGTGGCTCCATCGCTACGGCGGTTACGCGATTAACCACCATTTTCTGTTGAACAATGTGATCGGCACGGGCAAAAGCGGCTTCGACAGCGGCGGCATCACCCTTTTCCTCAAAGAAGGAAATATTGTCGGGGCAATCTGGCCAGACAGATGGTGCTCCATCCGCTACGGCGCTCTCAACATCGGTTACTGACGGCCGCGGTTCGTAATCAACCTCGATGAGTTCGGCGGCATCGCGTGCTTCCGCCATTGTCTCGGCGACCACAAAAGCGACACAGTCTCCGACCAGTCGGACCTGGTCCTTGACCAGTACAGGGTGCTCGGGATGATACATTGGCGAGCCGTCTTTTTTCTTTTTATTGGCGTCCTCGCAGGGCAACCCGCCATAATTCTCTTTGGCCCAGTCTTCGCCAGTCAGCACACGCAATACACCGGGGGCTGCTTTAGCAGCCGCTGTGTCGATTGATCGAATACTCGCCATGGCGTAGGGCGAACGCAGAACATAGGCCCATGCCTGATTGCGCAAATTGACGTCATCGAGAAATTCGCCACCGCCGGTCAGTAGCCGAGGATCTTCCTCGCGAGGTACAGATTGCCCAACCGAAAATTCGCCCATTTTTCTTTCCCTTTAGACCGGTAACCTATTATGCGGGATCATAACGGAAGGGGGTGATGGCAACAACGGTTCGGCAGTGTGATTTAGGGGAACTGGGACTACCATTCCTGCAATCGGACGATATTATGCTATGACCCTGCTGGCGGTCGTTGATGCCGCAGCTGAGAAACAATGAATGACGTTATGAAACGCACGACTTTTGCCGGCCTGTTTTTTGCTTTTTTACTTATCACTTCTGTAGCGACGACTGTTTCCGTTGCTCAAACGGGCATGTCTGCGCCGAGTACAGTGACGACAGCAACGAGCGAACAAGAGCTTAAGTCACTCATTAAGACCCTGGAGAACGACGCTGAACGAAAGAAGCTGATTGGTCAGTTAGAAATTTTGCTTGCAGCTAAATCCGGTAAGTCATCGGAGGGATCGAAACCGGTCGGAATTGGTGCTCGGGCGATTGGGTTCTTCTCGGGCAGAATGGAGCAGCTCAGCGGTGAAATCGTTGCCGGGACCCGCGCCATTCTGGACCTCCCTAATATTTTTAGCTGGGCATCAGAACAGATATCAAATCCCGAGCAACGCACCCGATGGATTGAGATCATCTGGAAAGTCTTTCTTTCGATTGCGATCGGATTTGTTGCTGAGCGCCTGATGCGGATGCTTCTGGCTCGTCCGAGAAAGGTCCTTGAGACTAAAGACATTGATGGGTTGTGGGTGCAGGTTTCTGCACTGTTAGCGCGCACGGCGCTCGATATCGTTCCGATAATTGGTTTTGTGGCGGGCAGCTATGCGGTGTTGCTGTTGGTCGACCCCGGTGCTGTTAGCCAGGAAGTTATCATTGCGCTAATTATGGCGAATGTCATTGTTCGGCTGATCATGGCGTTAGCACGCATGATCCTGGCACCGGTCGCTGGCTCGCTCCGTCTGCTCCCAATCAAAGATGTCGACGCTAATTACATGTTCATATGGGCCCGGCGATTGACCGATGTTTCGGTCTATGGCTACGCCCTCGTTCAAATTTCGCAACTTCTTGGATTACCAGCTGAAGGCGCTGACACGTTCCTTAAAATTATGGGGTTGTTCGTCGCTCTGCTTCTCGTCGTGTTTATCCTGCAGAACCGTAATCTCGTTGCTAACTGGCTTCGCGGGACTGAAAAAGATTCCGACTCTACAGCGCCATTTCGCAGCAAAATTGCTGATATCTGGCATGTGCCCGCATTAATTTATGTGGTCGCGCTTTATGCCGTTTGGGCGCTTGCCGTTGAAGATGGCTTTGGCAAACTGTTGCAAGCGACGGTGCTCACGATCATCATTCTCATTGCGGCTCGGCTTATTCAACTCGCGATAAACCGAACTTCGCGCCGGTTATTTTCTTTGAAGCCGGAAGTAAAACAGCGCTATCCCAGTCTCGAGGCGCGGGCCAACCGGTATCAGCCAATCTTGGAGAAAACGACCTCCATCGTTGTCAATATCGTGGCGACATTCACGATACTTGAAGCTTGGGGGCTTGATGCATTTGATTGGTTAAAAACGCCCTTTGGTCAACGGGTCTCCGGAAGCCTTATCACAATTGCTCTGTTGTTGATCATTGCCATTATAATTTGGGAGATGACCAGTGCTGTTGTGGAGCGGTATCTCTCGCGCGGTGATGGTGATGTTTCGGCACGAACGCGGACATTGCTGCCGCTTCTTCGCACGGCGGTGCTGGTAATCCTTGTGACTATTGTGGTGATGGTGACGCTTTCCGAGCTAGGGCTCAACATCGGCCCCTTGTTGGCGGGAGCAGGAGTAATCGGGCTAGCAATCGGGTTCGGTGCGCAAACCCTCGTGAAAGACATTATTACGGGTCTGTTTATTTTAGTTGAAGATCACATCTCTGTTGGCGATGTGGTCAAGGTCGGTAGCCACGCCGGCACCGTTGAGAAAATTACATTACGCACCATTCAACTTCGTGATCTTGGGGGCACGGTGCATGTCGTGCCGTTTAGTTCTGTGACCACACTAGAAAACATGACGAAAGATTTCTCTCGTTACGTCTTTACCGTCGGTGTCGCCTATCGCGAAGATACGGATCATGTTGTGGATGTCTTACGCGAACTCGGTGATGAGTTGTTACAGGACGAGCGGTACAAACCCTTTATTCTCCAACCGCTGGAAATTCTCGGCGTCGATAGCTTTGGTGACAATGCGGTGAACATTAAGGCACGCATTACGACCGTTCCGGTCAAACAATGGGCTGTTGGACGGGAGTTTAATCGTCGGATGAAGCAACGTTTTGACGAACTTGGAATTGAAATCCCATTCCCGCATCGTACGATTTACTTTGGCGAAGATCTATCCGGAAATGCCCCGCCAGCACGGATTGCAACTGTTGATAATGAAGCGCATTTGTTAGAGCAGAAGAAAAAGCAGGATCATCAGGATAAAGTTGCTTCTCAGAGACGAACGAGCGCCACCCCAACACCAGAGACCGGCGGCGCTGACGGGTCGGATGGCGATTAAAGTAGGAAGTATCTTAAAATGAGTGTTGTGCAGCCGCGTGAAATTGGCGCCGTAAACTGGCTCGGTGTCCGGACCCATATCACCAAAGAAATTCACCGCTTTTTTAAGGTTGGCCTGCAAACACTTATGGCACCTGCTGTCACGACGTTGATGTTTCTGGCGATCTTTACGCTTGCGTTGGGACGGGCCGTTCAGGTGATTGGCGGCGTTCCATTTGTCGAGTTTTTGGCTCCTGGTCTGATAATCATGGCGATTATCCAGAATGCCTACGCCAATACTGTCAGTTCGGTCATGATTTCCAAAATTCAGGGCAATATAGTTGATATGTTGATGCCGCCATTGTCACCGGGAGAGTTTATTACCGGTTTCGTGATGGGCGGCGTTGCGCGTGGCATTCTTGTGGCTATATGCGTTGGGCTGGCGATTTGGATTTTCGTCCCCCTACGCATTCATAATATTTGGTTCATCTTGTTTCATGCGATAGCAGCGTCTTCTCTATTATCGATGGTTGGGCTACTGACCGGCGTCATTGCGGAGAAATTTGATCATCAAGCCTCGATCAGCAATTTCGTGATTACGCCGCTCTCCTTTTTGTCCGGAACGTTTTATTCCATCGAACGGTTGCCGGGCTTTTGGCAGGATGTCGCAATGGCGAACCCGTTCTTTTATATGATCGATGGTTTCCGCTATGGCTTTATCGGTCATGCCGATGCATCTCTGACGTTTGGAATGTTGCTTCTGCTTGGACTGAATATCGCGCTGTGGGCGGTGTGCTATCGCCTTGTCGCGAGTGGTTATAAATTGAAGAGTTAGGGCGTTTGCCCCCTGTAATAAAAACGCTGATCTCTCTTCGCTAACGTTGACATTCGCAGGGCTGAAGCCTAATTCTCCCGGCTTTGTGGCGATGTTATGCTGTTTGAAAAACAGCGGGAGTGAAACAGTGACACCTGAGGTTATGCCGAGCTATGGACGGGCCGATCTTGCCTTTGAGCGGGGTGAGGGTGCTCACCTATTTTCGACCGATGGAAAACGCTATCTCGACTTCGCTGCTGGCGTCGCGGTGAATGCCCTTGGTCACAACCATCCACTGCTGGTTAAGGCACTAACCGATCAAGGCACAAAGCTTTGGCATGTGTCTAATTTGTATCGCGTTCCCGAGCAGGAAGAGTTGGCGCGCAAGTTAGTCGCTGCGAGCTTTGCTGATAGCGTCTTTTTTTGTAATTCAGGCGCTGAGGCCGTGGAGGCCGGTATCAAGATTGTCCGAAAGTTTCAGGCTGAGACTGGTCATCCTGAGCGGTACCGGATTGTTTCTTTCGACAGCAGCTTCCACGGCAGAACTCTGTCCACGATTGCGGCGGCGAATAACGCTGCGCACGTTGCTGGATTTGGACCGATGCCCGATGGTTTTGATCAGGTTCCGTTCGATAATTTAAATGAACTGCGGAATGCCATTACGCCGGAAACGGCGGGCATAATCGTCGAACCGATTCAAGGTGAGGGCGGTATCCGCCCGTCGAACGCTGAGTTTCTAAAAGGTCTTCGGGAAGCCTGCGATGAGTTTGGCTTGCTGTTATTCTTTGATGAAGTCCAGACTGGAATTGGACGCGCTGGAAAGCTCTTTGCTTACGAAAATTTTGGCGTTGCACCCGATGTAATGTCGCTTGCTAAAGGTCTGGGTGGCGGATTCCCTGTTGGCGCCTGTTTAGCGACGGAAAAGGCCGCAGTCGGGATTGTCCCTGGCACTCACGGCAGCACATTTGGCGGCAATCCTCTGGCGATGGCTGTTGCAAATACGGTTATCGATATTCTGCAAGAGGATGGATTTCTTGCCAGTGTCAGAGAGACGGGTGAATTGCTGTTTGCTCGCATGGTGAAATTTTCTGGTGAACATCCTGGTGCCTTCGAAGATGTCCGTGGGGCTGGGATGATGATTGGGCTTAAATGTATCTCGCCCGCCGGTGAATTTGTAACAGCGTGCCGGGAAGAAGGCCTTCTGACAGTTCCCGCGGGTGACAACGTAATGCGGTTGTTGCCGCCACTGATTATCGATGAGACGCACATCGCAGAGTGTGTCGAAATGATGACCCGGGCCTGGGAAAGGTTGTCGTCATGACCGAGATGAAACATTTTATCGACCTCGATATTATTAAGACGGCAGACCTACGTCAGATGATTGACCTGGGTCTTGGCTTCAAGAATGGCACAGGAGAAAAGGCTCCGCTGGCGGGTAAAACGCTGGCGATGATTTTTGAGAAGCCTTCGACCAGAACGCGCGTGTCTTTCGAGGTAGGCATGAAGCAGCTCGGTGGTCAAACAATCGTTCTCAATCACGACGACATGCAGATTGGGCGTGGGGAAACGATCGCTGATACGGCGCGTGTTCTAAGCCGCTATGTCGATGCAATCATGATGCGGACGAATGATCCTGACAAAATGGAAGAGCTGGCGCAGCATGCATCGGTCCCCATTATCAATGCCCTGACGGACCGGTCGCACCCCTGCCAGCTAATGGCTGACGTCATGACGTTTGAGGAACATCGGGGCGCTATCGAAGGACGCAAAGTCGTTTGGGTTGGTGACGGCAATAATATGGCGGTGACTTGGCTGCATGCTGCAACCAAGTTTAATTTTGAGCTCTGCTTATCCAGCCCCACAGATCTATCGATCCCACGGGACGAAATTGAGCGGGCTATCGCAGTAGGAACCAAAGTAACGGAGACAGCGGATCCAGCTGAGGCGGTTGTCGGTGCAGATTGTGTTGTTACCGATACTTGGGTCTCTATGGGTGATCAGCCCGGCGAGCGGCGTCATCGATTGTTGGAGCCTTATCGTGTAGACGAAGCGCTAATGGCAAAAGCTGATGCGAGCGCGATCTTTATGCATTGTCTGCCGGCCCATCGAGGCGAGGAGGTGACATCAGCCGTTCTGGAAGGGTCACAGTCTGTGGTATGGGATGAAGCGGAGAACCGGCTGCATGCTCAGAAGGGTGTTCTCGTCTGGTGTCTCGGGTGACCGGGATGACCGTCCCCGACAACATACTTCAGCCTTTTCAACTCGAAAATCATGCGGCTCAAGGTCGGCTTGTCCGTTTGGGCGACGCTATGCATTGCGTGTTGACGGCTCATGATTATCCTGCCGAAGTTGCCCGGCTTCTGGGCGAGGTGCAGGTCATCGCATCCCTAATGTCAGGAACGCTGAAATTCGATGGTGTTCTCTCTATCCAGCTGAAAGGTGAAGGTCCTGTCAGTATGGTGCTGGTGGATGTCACGACCGATGGCGACATGCGTGGTTATGCAAGATTTGACTCTAAAAAGCTGGAAGCAATTTCCCAGCATGAGGCCAATGGACCACAGCAGGATGTTCCTCGATTGCTGGGTAACGGGTATTTTGCCTTAACTGTTGATCAGGGTCCCGATACCCAACCCTATCAGGGGGTCGTGTCGCTTGAAGGGGCCACTCTTGCCGAATGTGCCCATAGCTACCTTCGACAATCGGCACAGCTCGAGGCTGCGCTTAAAGTCGTGGTGTCTCAAGTCGATGACGAAGACGATGAAAAGGGTTCGACTTGGCGTGGCGGCGGCATCATGGTCCAGAAATCGGCTTTTTCAGGATTTCAGAGCATCGACGGCGAAGCCTCTGATGCGGATTTTGAGGATGCTTGGCGTCGAGCGGTAATTTTTCTGGGAAGCTCAACTAATGACGAGTTGCTTGATCCCTCCTTGCATCCCCATGATTTTCTTTTTCGTCTATTTTCCGAGGATGGTGTCCGGGCGTTCGATCCATCACCGTTCGCCATGAAATGTCGTTGCTCAGCAGACCGGGTGCAAAATGTATTGGTCTCTTTTCCACGTGAGGAAATTGAGTCGATGAAGATCGGAGAGGATGTCGTGGTCACGTGCGAATTTTGTAATGTTGATTACAGGTTTGACGCCGACCACATTAACACCATTTTTAAGGAGTCAGCTTCGGGCTAACATTAAGCGGTCGAGTCATTAGACGGGGTTACGTGATGAATATTTTAAATCAATTGGGTTTGGTGGTGGGGTTGGTTGGTCTGTTGGCCGCTTGTGAAACAACAGTGCCTCCCAAGCAGTTTCCTGATCTTCGTTATACTCACTTGCCGGCTATCTCCTTGGCGGTGTCACGGGTTGAGGTCGTCGAGCAATATCAATCATCAACAGTGAAACCTCATGTCGAGACCGAATTTCCTGTCTTGCCGGGGCGTGCGGCTAGCCAATGGTTGAAGGATCGGCTGTCGGCGGTGGGTGGTTCCGACATAATTCGGGCAACTGTGACTAAAGCGAGCGTAGTTGAGGTCCCGCTGAAACGAACAAGCGGCGTTACAGGTGCTTTTACCAAGGATCAATCCGAGAGATATGATGCAACGCTGACTGTCAAAATTGAAGTTCTGGACTCCCGAGGAAAACAACGCGGGGTTGTCTCGTCAGAGGCAACTAGATCGCAGACCGTCTCGGAAGACGTGTCGCTAGCAGATCGTGAACAGATCTGGTTTCGTATGACTGAGGCGATGATGAGTGATTTAAATGGCTCGTTAGAGAAGCAGGTTCGCGAGCATTTTAAACGCTGGCTACGCTAGCGCCGCCAAAATGATGGAATGAATAGAACCAGGACAGTAAAGAGTTCCAACCGACCCAAAATCATTCCAGCCGATAGCACCCATTTCGCCGCGTCGGGAAGTGGGGCGAAAGTACCAGCCGGTCCAATAACCGGACCCATTGCCGGCCCTACATTACAAATTGCCGTTGCCGCCCCGGTAATCGCGGTCATGTAATCGAGCCCCAACGCACCGAGCGCTAAAGCAATAGCAGCGAAAGTGCCAATAAACAGGAAGAAAAAATTCATAACGGATTGGACGACATCATCGGCAATGGGGCGGTGATTGTAATGTGGAACGAAAACGCCGTGCGGCTGCAACAGCCGCTGAAATTGAGAATGGACTGTTGAGAAAAGTACCTGAAATCGGAATATCTTAATGCCGCATGCCGTGGAGCCAGCGCAGCCGCCAATAAACATCAGGATAAACAAAATAACGATGGGGAATGCTCCCCAACTTTGATAGTCGGCGGAAGTGTATCCTGTACCTGTCATGATCGACACAGTATTGAACGTACCGGTCACAGCGGCTCGGTTGAATTGCATTTCCTGTGTATTCCAGAGCCAAAAAATGACGGCGACTGAAGCAATCGCGGCGATGGCCAAAAAGCAGCGCACCTGCGGGTCTTTTGCCAGGGCAAATGATCCTTCACGGATCATGCGCAAATATAACAGGAACGGCATAGCCCCGACGAGCATTCCGACGGTAATAAAGACTTCAATCGAAGCGCTATTGAATCCACCGACGGATTGATCAGAAGAAGAATAGCCGCCGGTTGCAATGGTTGTCATGGCATGGATCACCGCCGGAAAGCGGTCCATGTCGAGCATCCATAGACCAAATGCCCAGATGGCGGTGAGCCCAATATAAACAACGGTGATCCAGGCAGCGATCTGCCCGGCTCGGGGCAACGCTTTTTCTTGGGTTTCGAAAGCTTCAACCTTGAACAATTGCATGCCACCAACCCGCAGCATAGGTAGGACAGCGATGGCCATGACGATGATCCCGATTCCGCCAAGCCATTGGAGAAGGGCCCGCCATAATAAAATACCTTTGGGGGCGTTATCGAGGCCAGACATCACGGTGGAACCGGTCGTCGTGATACCTGACATCGCTTCAAAGAACGCATCGGTATAGCTCAGCTTTACTTCTGAGAAGACGAACGGAAGTGCAGCGAACATAGTGATCGCCAGCCAGCTGGCGGCGGTCAAAATGAAGGCTTGGCGAATTGATAGTTTGCGAATTGGTGCTTGGTTGGTGAGAACTAAAACCCCGCCAACAAAGAGTGTAAGCGTTCCGGCGCCGGCAAAGATCTGCCAGTCGGGGTGACCGTTTACGAGGTCGACAGCAAACGGTGCCAACATCGCAACTGCGATTGTGGTCAGCAATATTCCGATAACGAAGAGGGCGGGTCTGAAATCAATCATGGTGGGGTGTCCCCACAGACATATGGGTTTTAAATGCTAATCAATTTGACCGCCCGACGTCGGGTTGCCGATTGCCGCTAAAAATTCACGGCGGGTGGATGAATGCTCACGAAACGCGCCAATCATTTGACTGGTGACCATGGTAAGCCCTGATTTGTGTATTCCTCGGGTTGTCATGCAGCCGTGTGATGCTTCGATAACGACGCCAACCCCTTTTGGCTGAAGAACATCGTTTAATGTGTTGGCGATTTGGGCCGTCATTTTTTCCTGAATCTGCAGTCTCTTACCGTAGGCGTCCACCAGGCGCGCCAGTTTGCTGATGCCAACAACCCGACGATCTGGCAGATAGGCGATATGCGCTTTGCCGATAATTGGCGCCAGGTGATGTTCGCAGTGCGATTCAAAACGGACATTACGTAGAACGACCATTTCGTCATAGCCCTCGACCTCTTCAAAGGTGCGGGCAAGAATTTCTTCAGGGTCGACTTCGTAACCCGCAAACCATTCTCCATAAGCTTTGGTCACACGCTTGGGCGTATCGACAAGGCCTTCGCGTGAGGGGTTGTCGCCAGCCCAACGAAGCAGTGTACGAACGGCTTCTTCGGCTTCGGCCTGCGTTGGACGGCTTGTTACTTCAACCGGGGGACTGCGCAACGCGCTTTTTACAGATGCCACAATATCGGTCCTTCCCTCGTTATTCCCTGTTTTCGCTTTTACTCAAGCGCTATCCCGGTTCAAACCGGGTAAGTTTAATTTAGCTGTCTGGCCTGATAAGGGCTGTCGAGCGAGAATGCCGGAATGTCTATGTCGAACCGTTCGCCGGTTTTAGTTTCCATTTCATAGGAGCCAAACATAAGGCCCGACGGTGTCGGAAGTGGGGTGCCGCTCGTGTACTCAAATGCCTCCCCAGGTTTTAGGGTCGGTTGTTCGCCGACAACGCCTTCACCCTGAACTTCTTGCTGTTGCCCACGTGCATCGGTAATGCGCCAATGCCGGTTCAAAAGCTGAACAGGTTCCATGCCGTCATTCTCGATCTTGACCTGATAAGCCCATACGTAATGGTCCTCATCCGGTGCAGATTGATCGTCGAGAAAAACCGGCTCGACGGTTACGCGGATACTGCGCGTGGTTGCTTCATACATTCTGTGTCTCCAGGCGAGGGAAATCGTTCCGTCGCCGATACAGCTCGTTACTTCGACACTGTATATCCTAAATTTATGACATCAACCCGTATTGGCAGTGCCGGTTTTCAATGACATGGCCGATTACACCTTTGATAGCGCCTGAGCAATATCTTCTTTCAGGTCTTCTACGTCTTCCAGCCCTATCGACAGACGAACAAATCCATCGGTGATACCCAGCTCCGCTCGCTCTTCTTCCGAAATTCGCTGATGTGTTGTCGTCGCAGGATGCGTCGTCAGACTTTTGGCATCGCCAAGATTGTTCGATATATCGACCAACTGAAGCGCATTCATAAAGCGAAAGGCATTTTCCTTTTTACCATCGAGGTCGAGGCAAACAACTGTGCCAAAGTCAGACATTTGCGATTTAGCGAGCGCATGTTGTGGATGCGATTCTAACCCCGGATACAAAACGCGTGTTGGTTTCGATTGTTCGGTCAGGAAATTCGCGACTTCCGTAGCATTTTGACAATGTTTTGCGACGCGCATCTCAAGTGTTTCCAGCGCCTTTAACAATACCCAGGCATTAAAAGGGCTCATGGAAGGACCGGTGTGTCGATAGAATGGGCTTAGCGTTTCGTTGACCCAGTCTTCGGGCGCCAGAATAGCACCGCCCATGGTGCGTCCCTGCCCATCAATGTGTTTGGTCGTTGAGTACACAACGATGTCGGCCCCCATTTCCATTGGATGCTGCAGGATTGGCGTGGCGAAGACATTATCGACGACAACCATTGCGCCGGCGTTATGAGCCATGTCGCAAACGGCGCGGGTATCGATGATTTCCAATCCAGGATTAGAGGGTGTTTCGAAGAACACCGCCTTTGTTGGTTTACTGAGAGCCTTTTCCCACTGATCTAGGTCTGCACCGTCGACTAAGGTTGTTTCGACGCCGTACCGCGGCAGGATTTCTGTCAGAATAAATTGGCAGGAACCAAACAAGGCGCGTGACGCGACAACGCGGTCGCCAGCACCGACCTGGCTTGCCAGAGAGGCGAACACCGCCGCCATGCCACTCGCCGTGGCACGGCAGGCTTCAGCGCCTTCGAGTAGGCATAGCCTGTCCTGAAACATTTCATTGGTTGGATTGCCGTATCGTGAATAGATGAAACGGTCGATTTCGTTCTTAAACACCGCTTCGGCATCTTCCGCTTTCTCATAGACAAAACCGGACGTCATAAAGATCGCCTCGTCGGTTTCGTCAAAGGCCGAACGCTTTGTGCCGCCGCGAACGAGTTGTGTCTGGGGGCGCCAGTTTTTCTCTGTTGGTTCTATCGTCATCTTTATCTCCTCACGGCACATTCATAATGGCTGTTGCCGTTGGAATGCCCATAATAAAAAACCCCGACCGATTGGGTCAGGGCTATGACGGGCTCCGACCTTTTAGCGGTTTGTTTAATGTGGCCGCAAGCCAGTCGGGCTCAAATCACCACGCGCCGGTTAGTACTCCTGAGTCGCGTAGGCGTCAAGTCGTTTGATCACCCACTTCTGTCGATAATGTGAAGACAGTAATAGCAAGTGGTGCTGGAATTCTGTAAGCAAATACGTAGATAAAGTCGGAAGACTGAACGGGCGCGGGGGAAAAAGAGTGTCGGGCGAGAATTTACTTTTGGTGGCCCCTTGGGCTGTGCTGATTATTTATTGCGGGATTGTTTGGTTGTTCAGTCCGCGCGGTGTTTCCGCACGACAGTTTTTTAAGGGCAGTAGCGATGCTGGCTCATCACCCGCATTATGGGTGCTGGTTTTTAGTGCGGCAATCTCGTGGATCTTTGCGAAATCAATCGCCAATGCGGCCAATCTCGGTCAGGCGTTTGGCGTAACCGGCGGCATTGGCTATGCGACCTATTATCTGAGTTTTGTCGTCGCGGCGGTTGCGATCTACTTCATCCGCGTCAAAGGCGGATTTGGGTCGTTGGCGAGTTTTCTCATTGCCAAGTACGGTGCTGTTTGAGCCCGTCTGTTTTTGATCGCAATTGGCATCCGTCTGTTCAACGAGGTGTGGTCTAACACCAAGGTCGCCGCCCAGTATTTTGGTCCGGAAGGGAGTGGTGCTTATTGGGTTGCGGCTTTTGCGGTGACCGCCTTCACGATGTTCTATGCCTGGCGCGGTGGATTACGCAGTTCGCTTCTTACTGATGCAGGTCAAATGTTGCTGGCCGCTGTGTTGTTGGTCGTCGTCCTGGTCGCTGTCTTCCCGCCACTGATGGAACATGGGCTGCCTGATGTACCAGACACGGTTCATTGGGCAGGCGTGACCTTTATGGCGTTGGCTGCCGTTCAGGTTTTAAGCTATCCGTTCCATGATCCTGTGCTGACTGATCGTGGCTTTCTCACCAAACCTGATGTCATGGTCAAAGGCTTTTTGCTTGCGGGTTTGCTGAGCGGCATCTTTATCCTGATGTTTAGTGCTGTCGGCCTCTATGCTCGCGCAGAAGGGTTAAATGGTGCTGCGACCGTCGCCGTGCCGATGGCGTTTGGGTTACCGCTTCTGTTAGTGTTCAACGCCATTATGCTGACCAGCGCTGGCTCGACACTCGATTCTACTTTTGCCAGTACGGCCAAGTTGACGGCCATTGATTGGCCGGACCGGCGTAGCGAACCGCAGGCACGGGAACGATCATTGGGACGCTGGGCGATGTTGACGATTGCCTTGTTCGGTAACATTCCGCTTCTGACTATTTATATGGGCGATGGCATTGGCCCGGCTGTCATTGCTGCAACAACCATCAGCGGCACGATGGTCATGGGACTGGCGCCGATCTTTCTGCTGTCGTTCCTGCCGTCTGCGGGGCCCGCGAGTTTTCACATGGCGTTCTGGCCCGGTCTTCTGTTTGGCGTCCTGATTACCGTCGAGAGTGCGATCGGCATGTCGATTTTCCCCGCATGGATTGATCTTGGCAGCGGCAAGTATGCCGATGATCTTGGCGTCAACGTCTATGGGTTGCTGATCTGTACCAGCGGGTATCTGCTTGGCGCGTTGTTATTTGGTCGTCGGAGTGCCGTAGCGCCCTCATCTGGTGCTTAATCACCTAAGGTAAATCGTAGCCAGATTGCAGAGGTTATGACGGCAAGGGCGCCGAGCTGATGCAGCATGCCGAGCGCCAGGATGACTTCGGTCAACAGTGTTACGATTCCAAGGCCTAGTTGACATACCGCTAAGACACCCAGCAGCATAATCGCTTTTTGCGCAAACACATTTACTACGCTGTGCCGTGCAGATGCCCAATACGCGAGAACGAGCGCGACAGTCCCGATGGCTAGAACGCGATGGGTGAATTGTACGGTGGCGGTGTTCTCAAAGAAATTGATCCACCAGGGTGAACTATTCAGAATTCCCTCTGGCACCAGACGGCCTCCCATTAACGGGAAGGTGTTGTAGGCCAATCCCGCATCAAGTCCTGCAACAAAGGCGCCCCATATAATTGTGACCGCGGCAGCCCATAAAATGATTGTCGAACCCGTCCGTATCCATCTGGTGCCACTGCGAGTCGGACGTTGGGTTAGACAAGCAGCGGCATACCAGAACAGCAATCCAAATATGATGAAGGCGAGGCCAAGATGCGCGGCTAGCCGGTACTGGCTGACGGCGGGTTCATTGACGAGCCCGCTTTTGACCATGTACCAGCCAACTAGCCCTTGTACGCCACCCAATATAAACAATCCGCCGAGCCGCCAGGTGAGGGCGGCGGGGATTATCCGCCGCATCACAAACCATAAATAAGGTAATAGAAAAACGACACCGATCAGCCGTCCCCACAGGCGGTGGAGATATTCCAACCAATAGATCGATTTGAAATCGGTAACAGTCATCCAAAAGTTGACCTTGGCGAATTCCGGACTGTTCTTATAGGCGGCAAACAGCGCCTGCCATTCGGCGTCATTGAGTGGCGGTAAAATTCCGGTCACTGGTCGCCAATTGACGATAGAAAGCCCGCTTTCGGTCAGACGGGTCGCTCCGCCGAGTAGGATCATGGCCGCGACCATGGCGCAGCAGACGAGCAGCCAATAGCCAACGGCTTTGGGGATGGGGGAGGGGTCAGTAGGTACAGAAGGTCCGAACAAGGTTGTAGACGCCTTAGGGTTCTGATAGACAGCTCCTCAATAGGCCAGCATATGGCCCGCAGGCAAGAAAAACTGCGCGTTTGCGGCAATTTGCCCAAAAAGTTTAAAATTTCAAAAAAGATTCAAAGCGCGGTTCTTGACTCTATCGGGGCAGGTGACTATATGTCTGGCACTCACCGGAGGAGAGTGCTAACAAATTAGCGAATCCTCTTTTATTTCAACGATTAATAGGGAACGTGCAAATGAAATTTCGGCCATTGCATGACCGCGTTTTGGTGGAGGCTCTCGAAGCAGAGGCCAAGACTGCGGGTGGTGTTATTCTCCCCGATACGGCTCAAGAAAAGCCGCAAGAGGGCAAAGTTATCTCAACTGGACCTGGTGTCCGTGGGGATGACGGCAAATTCGTAGCGCTTGACGTTAAAAAGGGCGATCGCGTCCTGTACGGCAAGTGGTCCGGCACCGAGATTAAGGTGGACGGCAAGGATTACCTGATCATGAAGGAATCCGACATTATGGGCATCATCGAGTAAGGAGACCGAACCGATGGCAGCTAAAGAAGTAAAATTTGATACCGAAGCTCGCAACAAGATGCTTACTGGTGTCGACACTCTCGCCAACGCGGTGAAAGTAACACTTGGCCCCAAGGGCCGTAACGTTGTTCTCGACAAAGCCTTCGGCGCACCCCGGATCACCAAAGATGGTGTAACGGTCGCCAAGGAAATTGAACTTGAGGACAAATTCGAAAACATGGGCGCCCAGATGGTGCGTGAAGTCGCTTCAAAGACCAATGACGAAGCGGGTGACGGCACAACAACGGCAACCGTTCTGGCTCAGGCCATCGTACGTGAGGGCTGCAAGGCCGTTGCTGCGGGCATGAACCCGATGGACCTAAAGCGTGGTATCGACGCAGCGGTTGAAGCCGTTATCGCCGATCTCAAATCACGTTCCAAGAAGGTTAAGGACGAAGGCGAAATCGCTCAGGTTGGTACCATCTCTGCTAATGGCGACGAAGAAGTCGGCCAGATGATTTCTGCAGCCATGCAGAAAGTTGGCAAAGAAGGCGTCATCACGGTTGAAGAAGCCAAGGGCCTGACGACTGAGCTCGACGTCGTTGAAGGTATGCAGTTCGACCGCGGTTATCTTTCTCCTTACTTCGTCACCAATCCTGAGAAAATGATTTGTGACATGGAGAACCCGCTGATCCTTCTCCACGAAGCAAAGCTTTCCAGCCTGCAGCCATTGCTGCCGCTTCTGGAATCAGTTGTTCAGTCCACTCGTCCTTTGATCATCATTGCTGAAGACGTTGAAGGCGAGGTCCTTGCGACTCTCGTTGTTAACAAGCTTCGTGGTGGTCTCAAGGTTGCGGCTGTTAAGGCACCTGGTTTCGGTGATCGTCGTAAGGCGATGCTCGAAGACATCGCGCTTCTGACAGGTGGTCAGGTTATTTCCGAAGATCTCGGCATCAAGCTCGAGAACGTCACCATGGACATGCTTGGCACTGCCAAGAAGGTCATGATGACCAAGGAAGAAACCACGATCGTTGAGGGTTCAGGCAAGAAGTCTGACATCCAGGGTCGTTGCAATCAGATCCGCGCTCAAATCGACGAAACCTCGTCCGATTATGACCGTGAGAAGCTGCAGGAACGTCTGGCGAAACTCGCTGGCGGTGTTGCGGTCATCAAGGTCGGTGGCGCTACTGAGATCGAAGTGAAAGAAAAGCGTGATCGTGTTGAAGATGCGATGAATGCAACCCGGGCTGCTGTCGAAGAAGGCATCGTCCCCGGTGGCGGAACCGCATTGATCTACGCGACCAAGGCTCTTTCCAAGGTCACGCCTGCTAATGACGACCAGCGCGTTGGTGTCGACATCATCCGTCAGGCAATCCAGGCACCTGTTCGCCAGATTGCTGAAAACGCCGGCGAGTCCGGTGCGGTTGTTGCTGGCAAGTTGCTGGAAGCCAAAGGCTCCTCTCTCGGCTTCAATGCTCAGACTGGTAAGTACGAAGACCTGGTAAAAGCTGGTGTCATCGATCCGGTTAAGGTTGTGCGGACTGCTCTGCAGGATGCCAGCTCGGTTGCCGGTCTGTTGATCACAACGGAAGCTATGGTTGCTGAAGCGCCTACCGATAGTGCAGGTGGCGGCGGTATGCCTCCAATGCCCGACATGGGCGGCATGGGCGGCATGGGCGGCATGATGTAAGGCTACCGCCTTTCATCGGCTACCAAAGCCAAACGATTAAGGCCCCGCATTGCGGGGCCTTTTTTGTTGGGTGGTTTAGTTTAGTTCTGCGTTAACCCGGCATATGTCTTGCGCGGGCGCCGCGTTCGATGCCGGCGGCAACCAGCCGGTCTATATCAAGGCTGTGGCGGATCATCTCCAACAGGCGCAGCTCTTCCTGGCTGGCCTGGCCATCGGCGGCAACAACATCACAGCTTATTGCATAAGCAGTCTCATAGAGCCGTGTGGGGACTTTGGTATGAATAAACTCAATTGCCTTTTCCAGACCTTCTTCGTCATTGAGTAATTCGGCGCAGGCACGCGTCGCCTCGGGCAGGTCCAGCTCGTCGAATTCGGCAAACACCGGCAGGTTGCGAACCATCGCGCCCATCGATTGCAATTCGGAGTCGGTCATCTCACGGTCGGCGGCAGAGGCCAGCACCATTGCGTAAATCAGCCCTTCGTGATGTTCAGCCATTATTCTTCCTTCTCGTCCGTTTCTTGTTTTCGCGTTCTAAACAACTCTAGCGCAGATAAGGTTCTTAACCAGTCGCGTCAAGAGGGCGCGTACTATCTAGGAAGACTTGTCGAGAAACGCTTTGGTTCCCTCGATGGCCTCAACGAGCCCGGTGCGTTCGACCTCAACGCCTTCCGGGAAGGCGGTCAGCAACCGTGTTGGCGTCCGCGCATCGAGGATGACGAACACGCCATGATCGTCGGCACGGCGGACGAGCCGTCCGTATGCCTGCTTGAGCCGCAACCGCGTGATGCGGTCGTCATAGGCCGTGCCGCCAAACGCTTTCTTGCGAGCGCGATGCAAAATGGTCGGACGTGGCCAGGGCACTCGGTCAAACACGACGAGGCGCAAAGCGCGGCCTGGTACGTCAACACCATCGCGGATCGCATCAGTACCGAGAATGCAGCTATTTTCTTCGGCCCGGAAAATCTCAATCAGGCTGGCGGTGTCCATGCCATCGACATGTTGGGCCAGCAAAGGCAGTCCTGCCTCTTCCAGAGACGTTGCGATCTTGCTTTGCACGGTGCGCAGCCGGGCGATGGCGGTAAACAGACCTAGCGCCCCGCCATTGGCGGCGAGGAACAGCTCGCGATAGGCGGCGGCGACCTGATCACCATTGGTCCGACTGACATCGTTGACGACATAGACTTTTGTTTGTGTTGGGTAATCAAAGGGCGACGGTGCATGGGCGCGGATCGCGGGCGCGGGTAAATGTGCGGCGCCGGTGACGGCCTCGGCAGAGAGCCAGTCGGTCTCATTATCGCCAGTGCTGTCGCGCAAAGTAGCTGACGTCATTACGACGCCATGGGCTGGGCGTGCGACATGATGTGCAAACGGCACGGTGGGATCGATCCAGTGACGGTGCATGGCGGCATCGCTATCGCGACCCTGATCGCGGCTGACCGAAAACCAATCGACATATTCTTCCGGCACCACATCGCGTAGTGCAGATAGCATGGACCGCCAGGCATCAACCTCACCTTCGGCACGGCGTGTGAGCCCGCGACACGCTGCTTCAATCCGCTGACGCGTGTGGGTGTCGAAATTATCGGCCTCGGCATCAAGCAAATATAGCAATCGCGTGATCAGGGCCTTCATGGGTTGCGAAAGTTCACCCAAAGCGGTTTCCAATATCGCCGCCGCGTCATGCAGCTCGTCAATCGGTGGGGTGGCATCTGCCTCAAGGTCATAGGGCGTGTTGGCATCTTTGGCGCGGGCATAGACCTGCTTGCGGACCAGCGCCAGAAACGCTTCTGCCGGACCACGCGGCCGTTCACCATCGGCTAGTCGTGCCGCCCAGCCTGCCTGTGGCAAACAATGCGCTGCCTCCATCACGGCGTTGAGTGCATCCGCCGTTGCCGGGTCTGCTTTGGTTAAGTCCTCAATTCGGCGTTGCAGTCCACGAGCCCGGCTGCGGCCACCGCCTTCGGCACCCAGCAGCCAGCGCCGCAGCTCGACCCCCTGACGACCAGACAGCTCTGCTGAGAACGCACTATCGGCAGAATCAAATAAATGATGTCCTTCGTCGAAGACCATGCGGGTTGGCACGTTACCGTCATCAAGCCCACCCAACGCGGCTTGGGTCATTACCAGCGCGTGGTTGGCGACAACAATGTCGGCGCGGCGCGCTTGTCGCACCGTGCGTTCGATAAAGCACTTACTGTAATGGCTACACGCTGAATAGATGCATTCGCCACGTCGGTCGGCGAGCCCAAGCGTATCGCGGAAGCCAACCAGGTCGGTCAGCCAAGTTGGAAAATCCCCGCCGGCAATATCGCCGGATCGGGTTTTGGCTGCCCAACGCGATAATATTCCGAGACCAATCGCACTGGCGGGCCGGGTCGGACTACGGCCAACCGCTTCTTCCATGTTTAATAAGCACAGATAATTTTCACGGCCTTTGCGGATGACGACATGGCGTGCCTTGACGTCGGGATCAGGGTGCAGCCGGTCAAGTTCATCATCAATCTGGCGCTGTAGGTTTCTGGTATAGGTACTGATCCAAACTGCACCACCATTCTTTTCCAACCACACACTGGCCGGGGCGATATAGCCCAGTGTCTTACCAACGCCTGTGCCTGCTTCGGCAATCACCACATTAGGCGTATCGGCAACGGCTCGTGGTGCAAAGGCGGCAGAGACGGCAGAGGCGTAGTCCGCCTGTTGCGGGCGGGGTTCGGCATTTTGTCCCACCAGTTTTGCCAAACGCGTGCGCGCTTCAGCGTCGGTGACCTCGTGTGTTTCCGGCGGCGGCTCCGGGGCGAATTCGGCCCAGCTGTGCAGTCGCATCCAGACATCGAGCCCGCGTCGTGGCCGGGGGATTTCTTCCAGATCAGTGAGATGTTTCAGGCTGGCTGTGACCATTGGCCCCCAGCCCCAGCCACCATCCTGCATCGCCTGAGCTACTGGCAGTGCATCAGGCTCGTCGCGGGAATCGAACTCGTTAAGCTCGCAGAGTAGGACGTCGACCGCTAACCTTATGGACTGCGCTTGCTCTTCGAGGGATTGCGGTTTGTCGAGATCAAGGGCGGTGGCGATGCCGCCGGGCGTCGGCAGACAAAACTGCGCCGGTCGGGTGAATGCATAGAGCTCAAGAATGTCGAGCGCTGCAAAGGGCGAAAGCCGCAAGCGCCGGGCGACTGTTGGGGCATGGCATAGGATCGGTGGCGACATCGATTTTAAAGCCGTGCTGGCCTCGGCCTGCGTTATGTGACGGAGCTCTCCCTCAGGCGACAGGATAACCGCATCAGTTAGGCCTGATACGATGATATGACGTGACTGCGCCGGTTCAATTGCCTGGAGGGGTAGGGGAGCATCCATGGTGGGACTATACAGGACCAGCCGGATTCGGGCGCAGTACCAACTGCACGAAATGACCTTCTTCATTGACGTAAGGCGTTGTCGCGCCTACGTTCGCGCGCGTTTTAGGAAATTCGAACCGGTAGATTATGGATACGATACGGAACCTGGCTGAAGATGCCCGTGCCTGGCCTTTTGAAGAGGCTCGCAAGCTGCTGTCGCGGATGAATGGTCAAACACCCGAAAAGGGCTATGTGCTGTTTGAAACCGGCTATGGTCCGTCCGGTTTGCCTCATATCGGCACATTTGGCGAAGTCGTGCGTACGACGATGGTTCGGCAAGCTTTTACTGCGCTGAGCGATATCCCGTCGCGGTTGTTTGCTTTTTCAGATGACATGGATGGGTTACGCAGCGTTCCAGATAACGTCCCGAATAAAGAAATGCTGGCGGAACATCTCGGCAAACCGCTTTCTTCGGTGCCTGACCCTTTCGGGACCCATGAGAGTTTCGGCTATCACAATAATGGCCGGCTTCGTGAGTTTCTCGACACGTTCGGGTTTGAGTACGAATTTCAGAGTGCTACCGAGTGTTATAAGGAAGGCCGGTTTGACGCTACGTTGCTGCACCTATTGAAGAATTTGGATGCGGTGACGCAAGTTATCTTGCCGACACTGGGGCCGGATCGTCGCGCAACGTATTGTCCGTTTCTGCCAATCTGCCCTGATACAGGTGTGGTTCTTCAAATTCCCGCGATTGCCCATGACGTTGATGCCGGGACGGTGACGTTCAAGCAGGATGACGGGAAATCGCTGGAGCTACCGGTCACCGGTGGGCACTGCAAGCTGCAATGGAAAGCAGACTGGGCGATGCGCTGGACGGCGCTGGGCGTTGATTATGAGATGTCGGGTAAGGATTTGATCGACTCTGTGCGATTGTCATCACGGATTTGCAAAATTCTTGGCGGTCGCACGCCGGAAGGGTTTACCTATGAGCTGTTCCTTGATGACAAGGGAGAGAAAATCTCGAAATCACGGGGTAACGGGCTGACGGTCGATGAATGGCTGCGCTATGCACCCGCTGAAAGCCTGCAGCTATACATGTTCAATTCACCGCGCAAAGCGAAGCGGCTTTTTTTCGATGTCATTCCGCGTCACGTTGATGACTATTTGACCTTCCTCGGAAAGTATAACGCGGAAGAAGACGCGAAGCAGATCGAGAATCCGGCCTGGCATATTCATAATGGGACACCGCCGCAGGAAGATGGGCATGTCACATTTGGACTTTTGTTAAACCTGGCATCGGCTTGTAACACCGATGATAAATCTGTGCTGTGGGGCTTTATTTCCCGTTACGCGCCGGATGCAACGCCGGAAACTGCGCCAATTCTCGATCGGTTGGTTGAGCATGCGATCCATTATTATCAAGATTTTGTTAAACCAGAGAAGGTCTACCGCTCTCCAAACGAGCAGGAACGCGCGGCATTGGAAGATCTGGCCGCCTCGCTTGAAACGATGGATCAGGGAACCGACGCTGGTGACATCCAGAATCAAGTTTATGAAGTCGGTAAACAGCATGGTTTTGAAAACCTTCGCGATTGGTTCAAGGCGCTTTATGAAACTTTGCTGGGGCGTGAGCAGGGTCCGCGCATGGGATCGTTCATCGCACTTTATGGTGTTAGTGAAACGTTAACCCTGATCCGCCGGGTTCTAGCCGGCGAAGATATTTCTGGCGGGTAATGAGCCGCAATCTTCGCTGCGCCGTGGTGTTTCTGTAACCTGTTTTTCTCCGAAATCACGTATTCTTGGCAAGGGCTTGGTAATAATTGTCGCGTAGGGTCTGTGTCCTGCGGCGGAAATTGTTCCTGAAACCTGTCCGTAGAATGATCTTATAAGATGGGCAAACTATGCCGATCTTTCGTGGGAGTAAGAGCGTTGAGCAAATTAAGCGCCAAAAAAGAAAATCTCGACCCAGATTTCCTGGGAGAAAACCTTGATAAGCTCTTTGCCTATATCGATAAGGTGCGCATGGAAGTGGCGGCGCTAAATCAGGGTGAAAAAGAATCCGACAGATTTCAGGCGATGAGCAAACAACTCGACGGCATTCTGGAAGCGACAACAGATGCCAGTGACAAGATTATGAGTGCTGTTGAGAAAAATAATGCAGCGATTGAGAAGCTTCAGGCGCTCGTCAGCGATGATAAACAGTCTGCGGTCATCGAAGAGATTATCGATGGTCAAAATGAGATTTTTGAGGCCTGTGCGTTTCAGGATCTAACCGGACAACGCGTAACTCAACTTTCAAAATCTGTGGAATATGTCGAAGAACGTGTTGCTTCTCTGCATGAGTTGTGGGGCAAGGATGAGCTCGACAAAATTGAACTTGAGCCCGAAAAAGAACTTACCGAGGACGAAAAACTCCTCAACGGGCCGCAGGCAAAAGCAGAGGCTCTGAATCAGGCCGATATTGACGCTATGTTCGACTGACGGATATGCGTCAAGCTCAGTCAGGTCGTTTTCCAGCCGAGCCCTAACCGCGCATAGTTTGGCACCTGCAATATTCCGTCTTCGATGAAAGGTTGCCATGCCTCGATTACGGCCTCCTTTAACAAAGAGAACTCGGCGCTGGTCATGTTCTCGGTTTCTTTTGCAAAGCTACGTTTAAGATTGCGGGTTACATAATCATCGACGTCATCGACCTTATTTCTGTAGCGTAGTTCGCATTCTTCCACTTTGGATAGACCTGCTTCCCGCAATATATTTTGGAGTGTTCCGGGAGCGCTTAAACTATGCCGTGCCGGAACAGGCCCTTCTTCAGTTCCAAGATATTCAGCAACCGCCCTGCGCGAGACATGGAACGGCGGATTCTCTTCATACGCGCCCCATACAATGTAAGCGATACGGCCTCCGGGTTTCAGGACCCGGGTGGCTTCACGTGCCACGGCTACCTTGTCTTCAGGAAACATGATGCCAAAGCGACAGGTAATCGCGTCAAACTGTCCAGCGGCGAAAGGGAGCGCCGCCATATCAGCAGCGGCGAATTGCATAATTCCCAATTCGAGTTTTTCTGCTCGTTGTCTTGCCGTTTGCAGCATTAACGGTGTGAGGTCAGCGCAGACAACCTCGCCATCGTTCTTCATTGAATGGGCGATGCTAACGGCAGGATTTCCGGTGCCGGAGGCCACGTCGAGAATTTTCTCGCCCGCTCGGATGCGGGTTTCTGCTATAATCATCTGGTTGAAAGTGTCGTCGGCGGAAATGCCTTGCACCGACGTTGCCGCCCACGCTTTGCTGCGTTCCTGCCAGTCATTCTTTGAGTTTGTGCCCATCTTCTATTTCCTATGACCCGGCGGTACCGATGCCAAGTCGGGCAACGACAGGGATTCTATAAATATCGCCATCCAGATAATTAGCGCAGGCGTTTTGTACATTTTCGAGCAGCACCATCCAATCCCTCTCCGTGAGATTTCCGATGCGATGGGGTGCGGTACGGGCCACCGCACGCCGAAAATAATTATCACCTACATTTATGAGCCGTTCCTGCTTAAGTTCGATCTCTTTGGCGCTGGTAAATCCAGCTTCCTTGATTACGTCGGTAAGAAGTCCAGGAGCACCGAGATTGTGCCGGATCATCCGTGGCGGAAATTTCTCGCTGAAAAATTTCTCGAGGCCGGCATTCACGGCGAGAAAAGTTGGGTTCGCTTCAATGGGCCCCCAAACCATCCAGCCGGCCGTTCCCTCTGGTTTTAAGACCCGAAGCACTTCGCGTGCACAACCGACTTTGTCGTCTGGAAACATCAGGCCGTTGCGGCTGGTAATGGCATCGAAAGTGCTATTGGAAAATGGCAAAGCGTTCATGTTGCCAGCGGCGATGCGGAGATTGATTATCGATAGCTTAGCTGCACGCGCGGCGGCGACCGCCAGCATTTCAGACGTCATATCGCAGGCGGTGACGGATCCTATCTCAAGAGCCCCGGCGATTGTAATGGCGGGGTCACCAGTTCCGGAAGCCACATCCAGGACGTCCATGTTTGGCGTGATGCCGACTTCCTCTATAAGACGGAGGTTAAAGGTGTCATCGTTCGGTTTTGCTGCGGTAGCAGCTTCAGTCCAGCCGGCGCTACGGTTCTTCCAGTAATCCGTTCGGTTCTCGGTATCGCTGGCCGGGTCAGTCACCAACTTTTCCGTTACTGACTTGCCCAAACGATGCGGTGCATCCACAAGATTTCGGAATTTCTCAAAACCGGGTCGGTGTGGTTCTCGTTGACCGACTTTAGTTCAATTTCGCGTTTGGTCTGACGGATGAGCTCTTTAGCCATAACCTGTTCGTCAGTTGTCTTCACGATGACCCGGTCGCCGCGTTTCAATTGAGAGGTTGGTGAAATGATAACAATGTCACCGGGTCGAAACACCGGCATCATACTATCACCCGTAATCTCCAGCGCATAAGCACCATCATCCCCAACATCTGGCCCTTCGACTTCCGCCCAACCACTGCCCATTGGAAAGCCAGCATCATCGAAATATCCGCCGCCCCCGGCCTTGGCCAGACCAACTAATGGATAGCGTCTTGCCTTCCCAGCGCCAGCACCTTCGCCAGCGAAGGTGACAAAATCAGATAACGTTAGGTCAGTGACTTCAAGGACTTTGGCGATACTTTCGGTCGTTGGCCAACGGGGCTTGCCCTGGGGGTTAATGCGTTTGCTTTTGTTGAAGCTTGTAGGATCTAGACCAGCGCGGCGCGCAAGCCCTGATGCCGAAAACCCCTTTGCCTTGGCAACCCGGTCGAGGGCATCCCAAATGTCTTTGTGCCTTAACATGTTATGAGTTTTTCCTATTTTGGACGCGCTGTCACCCACCGTCCTTAAACGATTGGGCATATGAATGGATGTGGCTAACCATCGCGTGTAATCCGTTCGCACGATTGCCGCTCAAATGCGACCCAAGCTCGATGGCGTCAAAAAAGTCAGGGGGCGTCGTCAATATTTCTTCCGGGAGACGCGCCGAATAGACGCGGAGTAGCAAGGCGATAAGACCCCGCACGATCATGGCATCGCTGTCGGCTTCGTATACGATCCGTCCTCCAGTATCGTGCGCGCGAAACCAGACCTGCGATTGGCAGCCCTTCACCCTAAATTGCTCGGTGTGACACTCTTCTGGGAGCCCCTTGAGCCCCTTACCGAGTTCAATAATATATTCATACCGGTCGACCCAATCGTCGAACAGGCTGAACTCGTCAATAATGCTCTGTTTTGCTTCCGCGATGGTCGCAAAAGTATCATTCATTCCAATGACTTAATATTGTCTAATATTTGATCTTGTATCAGTTCCGTTTGGTATATAGATAGCCCGCCGAGTGATCAATCATCATCCTTTCCGAGGTCGCGTTGAACAGGTGATCCTCGCTGCGAATCGAACCGTGTTTTATGGTCAGTATTAAACGAGCAGGAAGCTGAATTATGTCGAGTGCGGGTATATCCGCTGCCGCCCATCGCGCCGCTGAAAAACGGTCTGCAACGGGATTCGATATTCTAAAAAATGGTACAGCTTTATTGAGATTGCTACCGCCAAACCTGGCCCATAAAAGCGCTGTCAAAGCTCTTAAATATGGTTTGGTTCCGAAATCATCAGGAACAGACGATCCAGTTTTGGCGATAAAGTTGTGGGATATCGACTTTCCAAACCCTGTCGGTATGTCAGCCGGGTTCGATAAAAATGCGGAAGGCGTTGATGGGATCATTGATATCGGATTTGGGTTTGCCGAAGCTGGAACGGTGACGCCATTACCTCAGCCAGGGAACCCAAAGCCTAATCTATTTCGTCTTACTGAAGATCGCGCTCTTATTAACCGCCTTGGATTTCCAAGCGAAGGTGTTGATGTGTTCGCGAAGAACCTAAGGAAAAGGCACCGTGACGCGCCCGGGATCCTTGGTATCAATGTCGGCATCAATACTGGAACGGCGGACGCCGCTGGTGATGTCGAGCTCTGCCTGCAACGACTGGCCCAATTTGCAAGCTATGTAACGATCAATGTGTCATGCCCTAATACACCAGGTCTTTGTGCCTGGCAGGCGGGTGACAAGCTGTCCGAAATGGTCAGCCGCGCCAAGGAAACTTTGGCGCGCGCATCAGGACGTACCCCACCATTGCTGGTCAAGATTGGTCCTGAGTTGGATGAGGAGGGATTGGCGGCGGTTGCTGATGTTGCTTTAACTCAAGGTATCGATGGCCTGATTGCTTGCAATACGACATCCGAACGTCCTGCAACACTCAGGAACGCGAATGCTCATGAAATCGGAGGCTTAAGTGGTCCTCCTATTCGGCAGCAAGTTACAAAGGTGTTATCCAACCTGTTCGAGATGACCGGCGGAAAAATTCCCCTAGTAGGGTGCGGGGGTATTTCGTCGGCTGACGACGCATATGACCGTATTCGGGCAGGAGCGTCGTTGCTGCAGCTCTATACCGCATTGATCTATGGGGGCCCTGGATTGGTGGCTGAGATTAAAACTGGCCTCGCTATGCGCTTGAGAGCAGACGGCTATTCTAAAGTGGCTGACGCGGTAGGCGCGAACCATCGCTAACCCAAAAGAGCTTTGTTAACCATAATTCAAGAGATTGACGCCAAATTGGGGACCGGCTTCGCAAATCAGACGGTCAATGGCGTTTCTTTATCATATTCTTATCGCGACGGTTTATACGCTCGTCGCCGCTGCAACAGCGATTGGTTTACCGCAATTATTTCCTGAAATAGGCGTAGAAATGGGCGCCATCCTTGGCGTCGTTGTTCTTGTTGGCTCTGCTGTTCTGCATGAGGTTTTTGCTCGACAGGAAATACAAGCAGATCTGGTTGATGAGTTAGGGAACCTTCGAAACCGTAATGCCGAGCTGCAGATCGCCCTCGATCGCGTTGAACGTGATGCAGAGATACTTAAGGGGGCTGTCAAGAAAATTGCCGAGAACGGAGTGACGGCCAAAGATAGCAGTAAGAAAAACGTCGATACAGTTATTGCTGAGGTTAAGGTTCTTCAGGGACTCGTAAAACATTTATCGGGGAATAAATCTGCGACAGTTGCGAAGGCAGTTGGAGATGGTACGCAGGGTGCGCTATCTGCTCCGGTGACGGAGGTCGCACCGACTGTTTCTGCCACCAATTTAGCTCTCGTGGCGAACGAAGGATCGGTTATTGCGCCCGTTGTGGATAATCAGCGACTAATAGCGCCTGATGTTTCTGCGACAAGTGTTCCGCGAGAAACACCGCAACATCCATCCGAAATTTCTACGCTAGATGATGATAGTATTTTGGAAATTGTTCGCGATGGACTTGAGCAAAATCGCGTCGATTTAGTACTGCAACCCATTGTTCAATTGCCGCAACGCAAGCGTATTTTCTATGAAGCTTTTACTCGCATACGAGATGCCAGTGGCGAAAATTTGGTCCCTGAGCAGTATATTGGAATCGCTGAGCGCGAAGGATTGGTGCCGGCGATTGATAACATGCTGCTGTTTCGCTGCGTCCAATTGGTGCGACGAACGCAAAACAGTAAGCAGGATATCGGATTCTTCTGTAATATTTCTGCCCATAGCCTGACTGATCGTCACTTCTTCAGCGATTTTGTCGAGTTTATGGCGGACAACGCACGACTTGCACCAAATCTGATTTTCGAATTTCCCTATGCGACAGTGGTAAATCGTGATCATGACATCGAGCAGCATTTGAAACAGCTTGCATCTCTCGGCTTCCAATTCTCAGTTGATCAAGTCTCTAGCCTCAATGTTGATTGCGAAGATTTGATCAAAAACCGATTTAAGTACGTCAAACTAGATGCCGAAATTCTGCTGGATGAAGTAAATAACCCAAGCGGTCCTATCGCCGTCGAAGACATCAAGCGGGTGTTTAACCGGCAAGGTATGGATCTGATCGTTGAAAAAATTGAGACTGAACCCCAACTTCTCGATCTGCTGGACCTTAAAATTGACTATGGGCAGGGTTATCTCTTCGGCAAACCCCGGCTCGCCCGCGTAGAATAAATCCAGCCTCTTCCCAAGCACAGCGGTCCGTGGCACAACCCGTCATCATGACGGATCAAATCCCAATTCTTCCCGGCCTTTCTGAGGTTGCCGACGATTTCGACGCTTATATTATCGATTTATGGGGCGTCATCCATGATGGCGTTACATTGTATCCTGGCGTGCTTAACGGCTTGGAGAAAATAGCGGAAACCGGCAAGCCCTATGCGATGCTTACAAATGCCCCGCGCCGTGCCGATGCTGTCAGGCATGGCATGGATGGTATGGGGGTTGCCGACGAGCTGTGTCCGATCATTATGTCCTCTGGTGAGGCGACCCACCTTGGCCTCACCGAACGCCGTGAAACCTGGTTCGATGGTGTGAAACCAACTTACGTTCATATTGGGCCTGATCGCGATGACGGGCTATTCGATAATCTTGATTTGCAGAAGATCGATGCCGTCGCGGACGCCGGTTTGATCGTAAATACGGGCCCGTGGGGAGATGAAGAAACGGTCGCGGATTATGAGGACTTTCTTCAACAGGGTGCTGCAGCAAGCGTCAAAATGGTCTGTGCAAACCCTGACCTTGAAGTCATCCGGGGCGGGCACCGAATCATTTGTGCTGGTGCATTGGCCAAGCGATATGAAGAGCTTGGCGGTGACGTTCTTTATTATGGCAAACCCTACCGCCCAATTTACGACACCTGTCTACACCTTATGGGTAATCCAGAACCGGCGCGGGTCCTGGCGATTGGTGACTCGCTTAAAACTGACATTACCGGTGCCCGCACACTCGGCATGTATTCCGTCTTGGTTATCGGCGGCATACATGGTGACGCGTTCGGTGTCGCTGAAGGTGATCGCTCTATTGAAGCCGGAAAACGCATTGCCGATGTCTGCGCTCCAGAAGGCGTCTATCCTGATGCCGCTATTCAGACATTTAGCTGGTAACCGGAATTTTCGAGATCCGTCGTTTCCTTGGTACGAATCGTTGGCCTTGGCTATACTTTTCCTTTGGTTGAGGAGGGTGTTGTCGGAGATGCCGATGGGTGTCTAAGACAGGATCTGTCCTGAAATTTCGTGGGGGTGGACGGCCAGATACAATGATCTTCCGATTCCTAACACGAGGCCGCGCCGGGACGTCGACAATTGTAGCTTGGGCGGCTACGTCAATTTGGCTCGCGCTGTCGGCTCTGTATGTTCAAAGTTCGATTGGCTGGTCAAATGTTTTGACCTTGTTGCCGCACGAATTGGGAGCGGTGCTCACCGGAATTTTTGCACCACTCGCCTTTTTGTGGCTCGGCATGGCTTACATCGGGCGCGGTATAGTTTTAACCGACACTGCCAGCGCTTTACGCGCTGATCTTCGGAGATTGACGTACCCGTCCGAAGATTCAGAAGAACGGGTCCAGGAGGTCGCAGAATCGTTGCGCCGCCAGGCCCAGGAACTCTCCGCGGTGTCAGAGCGGGCGGTTTCGCAGGCGCAATATCTTCATGATGGTTTGCACCGACAGACCGAACAACTTGATGTCGTTGCGGGTCGCCTCGCAGAACGCGCCGGGGTCGTCCATGAGTCGGTGGAAAAACAGGTCCGTGAACTGGAAGAAGTTTCGAGCGACGTGCTCGGTAAGCTTGAAGGAACGGGTCAGGCATTTGCTGATCAGATTAAAGCAATGGGTCCGGGTGCTGAGGAAGCAGTGGATCGCGTTCGTGCCGCTACAGATGCCGTGCACAATCATACGGACGGGGTGCTCAATCATTTCGGCCAGATAACTGCAGGGATTGATGATACAGGTGAACGGCTTCGTCGGCAGACGGAGCAGCTTAGCGAGCAGTCCGACGTGGCTATTGCTAAAGTAAATGATGTTGGTGAAACACTTGAGGCCCACGCGGCTGGTCTCAATGATTCCGCCGAACAGGCCCTAGAACGTGCGCGGCAACTGGGTGACACGTTTCGTCAACAGTCGGTGACGTTGATTTCTGGTCTCAAGCAGGCGGTCAATAGTGTTGATGATGTTTCGGAAAATTTCCGACAACGGACCGAGCAGCTTATGACCGGTGCGCGGGCAACAGTTGGACAAGTTCATGAAACTGTTGAGGCATTTCGTGAAGAAGCTTCGTCATTGGGGGATGGTGCAGAACAAACCATAGCGCGCATTAAGCTTGCTGGAGAAGAGATCAATACAGCAGGGAACGAGTTCGCAGGCCAAGCGGACCGTCTTTCGGAGGTTGCTGCCCGGAAAATCTCTGATGCGGGGAATGCTCTCATCCGGCAGGGCGAAGCGATCTCTGCGACTGCTGACCGGTCGATCGAAAAGGCACGCGCGCAGATGGATGATCTCGCCAAGTCGTTGTCGGCACATTCGGTTGAATTAGTGAAGGAGCAAGATGGCGCGACTGAAATGGCACGTCAGAATTTGGCAAACCTAACAGCAGAATTGCGGAGCCACGCTGGCGAGATGAACGATGCCGCCGCGCAAGTTGGCGGTGCCGCGATTGATAAAATAGAGCAGATCGGTGGGGTGTTCCGCCAACAATCTGATCGGATGACAGTCGATGCCGAACGAACCTCAGTCCTGATCGAGGCGAGAACCGAAGAAGTCGCTGCTGTCCTGCAGCAGCAAGGTGAAGCCCTAAATACTGCATCGGAGTCGGCAGCGGAAGCCGTTCGTACCAAAGCTGAAGATGTTGGTGCGATATTGCGGGAGCAATTGCGTCTATTCACCCAGGTTGCGGAGGCTTCTTCCAGTTCGGCGGCGGAGCGGACGCGGGAAATTCAAAACGTGTTGCGTGCCCATATGGAGGAGAGCGCTGGGATAACCGGCGATGCCGCACAGCGGAGCATGTCCCGCATAACAGAGGTCGGTGATGCGCTTCAGCAAGAAGCAATGGCGCTAACGGCGATGTCCGAACAGGTCGCCGGAGAAGTGACTGCAAAAATTAGAGAGATGGATGAAGCTTTGCAGACCGAATCTGCGAGCATGCTCGCGGTGTCGAGCAGCGCAACAGAGCAAGTGGTTGTCAAAGCTGAAGAAGTGGCCGCTACGCTTCGGCGACAGACTGATGAATTTGCGTCAACGTCGGAGCGGGTTGCAGCGCAAGCCGCTGCCCGGGTGAAAGTGGTTGGCGCGGCGCTGGTAAAACAGTCCGGTGATCTCGATGATGTATCGATACGGGCTGCTGAGCGCGGAGAGGAAATTGGCGAAATTTTAGCCAAGCGGACAACCGATCTTGCGGCGGCGATTGATACGGTTGTTCAGAGAACAACGGTCGTTGGTTCTACTTTTGTGGATCAGGCAGAAAATCTTATCGCCGCTTCTGAACAGGCGGCGAGCCATTCTGACTCGATCCGCTCGTTAGTGGGTGAGCAGGCCGAAGCATTGGATCGGATTGCCAGCCAAATCGTTCGACGAACTGAAGAAATTTCCAAAACTACCGAGATCGAACTTCAGCGTTTGGCGGAGACAGCGGAAAAGGCGGTTAATCGCGCTGAAGAAGTGAATCAGACAATTGGTGCGCGAACGACAGATCTTGGGGAGGCCTCTAAGGAAACGGTCGAATGTCTGACGATCGTCGGTAACGCATTACAAGCGCAAGCGCGGGCGATGATTGAATCGAGCACGAAAGCAGCTGCTGATGTGACCAACGTTATTAGCGCTCTGAAAGATGAGTCAGGCGCCCTAGAAACATCAGCCAGTGTCGCTGAAGAACGCGTTGAGAGTATAGGCCGGGTCTTCCGAGCCGAGACCCAAGAGCTTGCATCTGCTTCAGAGCATGCCTCCCGGCAAGTTGATTCTGTCCGTCAATCTTTGCAACGCCACTCGAATGACATGACCAGTACATTGGATCGCGCTGCGGATCAGGCCACTCAAATCGGGGCGGTATTTTCTGAGCAGGCGGATGAGCTTGTCCAGGCATCTGATTTGGCGGAAAAACAAGCTAAATTGGTACGACAAAATAGTTTTGATGCGCGCCGCGATATGTTCTTGCGAGCGTCACGATTTATTATCGAGGATCTCAACTCGACGGCCATTGATTTAAATCGCTTGTTGGACGAAGTCGGGTCGCAAAAGCTGTGGCCACGACTGGCGCGTGGTGAGAAAGGTATCTTTGTTCGTTCTATGTTGCAGGATGATGCCCGACACGCACGCGATGTCATTAAGGGTAAATTTGAGGATGATGACAATTTCCGAAAATATGTTCAGCGCTATCTTGATCACTTTGAGCGGCTGCTCAATGAGGCCAATGAAAGTGATCCTGAAAATTTGTTAAGCTCCACTTTCTTGTCGGCAGATATTGGTAAGCTTTACCTCGTTCTTGCCCGGTCGGTCGGTCGACTCAACTAACACCCTGTAACACCGTTTGGCGACCCGGTTTCTGACGGAGACCCATTTTGCCCGCGCTGCTGCTGACGATATTTGTCGATACCGTAGGTTTTGGCATCGTCCTGCCATTATTACCATTCTTCGCCGAGAGATTTGGTGCGAGTCCGCTTGAGGTAACGCTACTCGCAACGGTATTTTCCTTTTCGCAATTTGTCTTTGCGCCCTTGTGGGGACGGTTGAGCGACCGGGTCGGGCGCCGGCCTGTCATTCTGTTTACGCTTGCTGGCATGTTCTGCGGTTATCTGGCGATGACCATAACAGACTCGTTGCTTATGCTTTTTCTAGCGCGCGCTTTTATCGGGTCGATGGCTGCAAACTCCGGCGTTATTCATGCCTTCATTGCCGACGTTACCAGCACGGCAGCGCGTGCCGGGGCCATGGCGAAGGTTGGCGCCGCCCATGGGCTGGGTTTTATCGTTGGCCCCGCTATCGGTGGATTGTTTGCGGGTTCTGACCCGACGAACCCCAACCTTGCCTTGCCCTTCCTGATCGCAGCGGTCCTATCAGGCACGGCATTTTGTATTGCCTGTATCCAGGTTCGCGAGACCGTCGCCGTCGAAACTCGTGAAGAAGCTGCAAAGGGGCAACGTTCGTTGAGCCGCGTATTTCTTGAGGCGATCCGCATTCGGCAACTCGCACTCCTCTTTGTCGTCGTGACCTTGACGCCCTTTGTATTTTCTGGCGTTGAAACAACATTTGTATTGTGGTCCGAACGCATGCTGGGTTGGGGCCCCTGGCAGAATGGCTGGATTTATACCTTTATGGGCATCACCGCGGCGGGAACCCAATGGTTCTTGGTCGGACGATTGACCCGTCGGTTTGGCGAACACCGGTTGATTTGTGCTGGCGCGGTGATGATTTTTTGCGGGGTTCTTTTGCTTCCCCAGATGACCGAGACCATTGGTCTCTGCGTTGCTTTTGGGTTCATAGTTTTTGGTGTCAGCGTCAATAACCCCTCTCTTTCAAGCTTGGTATCAAAATATGCTCATTCGAGTGAGCGGGGGAGTTTGCTTGGTTTGTCGCAGTCCTGCTCGGCAATGGCGCGGATTACAGGGCCTGCGTGGGCGGGTTTTGCCTTTGGGGCCTATGGGCCGGACTGGCCGTTTTTCTCGGGTGCGGTGGTCATGATTGTAATGTTTTTCCTGGCAATTCAGGTAAAACCCGCGACCGATACCGCCAGCGCCCAAAAATAGCGACAGAGGCAATCTTTGACGTAGTATTTTAGATACCCTTTCTCCTTGACGTAGGGTCCATACGTTATTAAAAAGCGCGGTCCCCGGCGGTGTGCCGGGTTCATTTATTTTGATCAGTCTGGACAAAGAACATGTCACGTCGATGCAGCATTTCAGGCAAGGGTGTCCTTGCTGGCAATAACGTAAGCCACGCGCATAATAAAACGCGTCGGCGTTTCCTGCCTAATATTCAGGTGTCATCTATGCCGTCTGAAGCTTTGGGCCGTTCGGTAAAGCTGAAGCTGTCGACGCAGACGATCCGTACGATCGAAAAAAATGGCGGCATCGATGCTTATTTGTTGTCTACGTCCAACACTAAGCTGACAGATGAAGCACAGCGTTTGAAACGCAAAATTCGTCTGGCGTCAGAGGCCGCGACGGCTAGCTAATTTCCGTCTCTGCGGAAAGTCCCCTAACAATTGAATGTGATTTGTGACGCTAGATTTCGTCGCAAGCCATTAATGTTGAATAGGCGCGGTTGATAATTTTTAGCCGCTCTTCAGCCTTACGATCACCGCCATGGGTATCTGGGTGATTTTGTTTCACCAGCGCTTTATACCGTTCTTTAATGTCGTCTTTTGTCACGGGACCATCCATGTCCATGACTGCCATTGCCTCTGACTCTGGTGATCCAGGTCGGGGGCGCCACCCATCTTCCTGTGGGTGAGTGGCTCTAACACGGTCGCGTTCCCAGTTGTCTGCACCAAATACGCCAAAATCGATGTTCGGGGTATCGCCCGTACCGGCTCTGCTGCCGAGTGGCCATGTCGGGCGCCACCATGTGGTATCAGCGCGTAGCTGCTTCTCGATGTCCCCCTGTGATACGCCTGCGTAGAAATTCCAGCGCGCGTTATAGGCGCGGATATGTTCCATGCAGAACCAGAAATAATTATTGAGATCATCCCGCGATTTGGGTGCTCTAAATTCGCCATGTTCACGACATTCCGGCGCGTCACATAAACGCATGCCATCCTCAATACGAGGGGCACTTAGAACTTCCAATATTTGATCGCGTTTCTTCACGCAGACAGTATGAGGAGGCTACTGTTTACATACAAGAAATTTGGCTGAAACAGCGTGTCAATTTGTCCCCGTGTAAAGGTGCGGCCAACGCTCCTTTACCAGGTCACCGTCGCTTGCCATCGCATGGCAATTATTGATTTGGTATGGCATGTCATCGGATTTTTCTGTCGGCGCCTTAACGAGCTGTGCGGCCTCGCGCTTGACTGTTTTATATCCAATCGTTCCTACTGGTCGGAGGAGATCCACCATATGAATGCAACCTTCTGCACCGCCCAAAAGTTCACGAATTCGGCGATTCCAGCCGCGGCCAATTTTTTCCCCTTTTAACTTTTGGAATGCAGACGCCACACCTGGGCAGATGGCATAAGGTGTGCCGTCCATGGCAGCGTCGACTTCGGTGATCTCGATATTTTTGTCTAATGTTAGGCGGAGCCACATGTCATGGATAGGAACACCAGGATCAATGGTGCCGCGATATTCATTTTCAAAGGCATATGCAGAAGTGTCCGTTAGATGCCCTTCGACATCCCATTGGTCATCAGCACGGCGATAGCTGGTAACCTCGATAGCGCGGGTTTGTATGGGTTCGCGATCGGTGGGTTGGGTAAGCGGCATTAGCTTTCTTTCATACGTGGACTCAATGGAATAATGGTTACCAATACAGCGGAAGGACTATTCAAGCTCAGCTTCTTCCTTGGTTCCATCTGGCTGGGCCGGCGGCGTGATATGGATGAGCGCTAACCGGTTCTTACGTCGGTTTACAATCTGGAAACGGTACCCTTCAAAGGTAAATATCTGTCCCTCTTCAGGAATAACTCGACCAATCTGGATAACCAGGCCAGCGATTGTTGCAGCATCGTCATCGGGGAGTTCCCAATTAAGGCGTCGATTGAGATCACGGATCGTGACACGGCCATCGACAAGATAGGTCCCATCGCTCTGTCGCCGGACGCCAACCGGTACTTCATCATGTTCATCGGCGATGTCGCCGACGATTTCTTCCAGAATATCTTCGAGCGTAACGATACCCATAAGGGAGCCATATTCATCGACAACCAACGCAAAATGCTCATGGCGCCGCCGGAACGCTTGAAGTTGATCGTGGAGCGAAGTTGATTCAGGAATAAACCAAGGGGGTGAAGAGACAGCATCAATATCGATTAGATCGAGGTTGCCCTGGTTGGCGTGAACATGAAGCAGCAGAACCTTGGCATGAATGACGCCTACAATATTATCGGGTTCTCCGCGCCATAATGGAATTCTCGTATAGGGGCTGCTGACAACTTGATTAACGATATCGCTCGCTGGCAAGTCGGAATCGATCATCACGATATCTTGGCGATGATGCATGACCTCACCGACATTGACGTCTGAGAGATCGAGGATAGAACGCAGCATGACCCGTTCACGTTGAACAGCGGGCTCATCTCCCATGTGAAGATCAATGGCACCCCGCAGGGTCTCCTGGGCGGCGGTGAACTCCTCTTCCGTGTCGAACTTGACGCCAAAAGGCCGCAAGGTTGCCGTGATCAAAAGGTTGATCGTATGGGTAATCGGTGACAGCAAGGCGACGACATAGCGGAACATTGGGGCGATGAGGAGAGCCACTCTGTCGGCGTTGTGAAACGCATATGTTTTTGGCATCACTTCGCCAAAAATCAAGACAAGAACTGTCATTGCCACCGTTGCATAGATGACGCCAGTTTCGCCAAATATGCCGATCAACAGGCTGGTGGCTAAGGCGGAAGCCAATATGTTGACGAGATTATTTCCCAGCAGAATTGCACCGATGAGTTTTTCCCGGCGTGAGAATAGCTTGGTAACAATGCCAGCACACTTATTGCCTCGTTTTTGAAGCAAGTGCATACGCGGACGTGATGCTGCTGTCAGGGCAGTTTCCGACCCCGAAAAGACGCCGGATAATATAAGGAGAACTGTGATGCCACCGATTGTGGCTAGAGTTTCGGTTTCCATTCTTTGCGCTGTCCTAACGCGTAAAAGTCATGTTGTTGACCATCATCAATTGTCGATTTTATGCGGCAATCGCTTTATCCAGTAACGCTTCTACATCGGAAATTTTCACGTCTGATGTTATGAAGGCATTCCCGATTCCGCGGGTGAGTATGAACGTAATTTTTCCATCCCGAACCTTCTTGTCCTGCGCCATATGACCTAATAGTGCGGTGCTGCTCCAAGCTTGACCCGATATGTCGGTCGGTTGGACAGGTAACCCAACTGATTTGAAGTGCGCTCGAACTCGGGTCGTATCCTCTACAGGGCATAGCCCGATCTGCGTCGACAGATCGAATGCCATCATTATACCGATTGCGACGGCCTCACCATGCAATAATTTTTCGCCAAATCCGGTTTCCGCTTCCAAGGCATGTCCGAATGTATGACCAAGATTAAGAAGGGCACGGTCGCCGGTTTCTTTTTCGTCGCGGCTCACAATATTGGCTTTGGTCCGACAACTCGTGATGACAGATTGTTGGCGTAGCGTTTCATCGCCATCAATTAAGGCATCGGCATTTTTTTCGAGCCATTCGAAAAACGCCTTGTCACCGAGCAGCCCATATTTAACGACTTCGGCATATCCCGCGAGCAGCTCGCGTCGCGGCAGCGTATCGAGCGTACCGGTATCGGCGAGAACCAGCCGAGGTTGATAGAAGCTGCCAACCAGATTTTTGCCGTGCTGAGTATTTATGCCGGTCTTGCCTCCCACTGAACTATCGACTTGAGCCAGGAGGGTTGTTGGGATTTGGATGAAATCAATTCCGCGGAGAATAACACTAGCTGCAAATCCCGTAATATCACCAATGACACCGCCACCCAAGGCAATCAGGGTTGAGCGTCGCTCGGGGCCGATATCCAAAATTGATGTTACGAGATTGTGAAAGCCATCATAATCCTTAGTGTTTTCGCCAGCTGGAAGTGTAATAACGGTGCTGGCTATTCCTGCTGATTGCAGTGCGAGGTCTAGGGTACCGAGATGGTGTCCCGCGACATTGTCGTCTGTAACAACGATGACTGGTTCGTGAGTAATTATCGGGTCGATTAACTGACCTGCATCGCGCAATAGATTATGGCCGACAATGATGTCATAGCTCCGGTCCGCTAGCGCCACTGAAAGAGTCTTGCGTGTGTTCATTTTCCGACATCCGCGTTTGGGCGATCGAATGAGGGGAGTATTTCTTCAAGGGCAGCCAAGGCCTGATCAACGGTAACGTCGGGGGATTCGCGCCCGCTCTCAATGACAATGTCGGCCTTTTCGTAGGATGGATATCGTTCTGCTATCAACTTTTCTAAGGTCTTGCGTGGGTCGGTGTTTTTAAGCAAAGGGCGGTTATTGCGCCGTCCGGTCCGGTTGAGCAGAAGTTCAATATCTGCACGGATCCAAATTGAGATCGCAGTTTCCTTTACGCGCGCGCGTGTCTCGTCGTCGACAAAGGCGCCACCGCCGGTCGCGAGAACCTGCACGGGATCGTTCAAAAGTCGGGCTATGACGCGACGTTCACCGTCACGAAAGGCCGATTCACCGTATAATTCAAATATATCAGCGATTGAACAGTCGGCTGCCTTTTCGATTTCATCGTCAGCATCGACAAATGGCAATCCCAGACGCTGCGCTAGTCTTTTGCCAATACATGTTTTGCCGGCACCCATCAGCCCCACCAAGACGATGGTTTTCGGTATATGTGTATATGATAGCTTGTTCGCGCTCATTGTTCGGTCGACATGAAGTTAGTCGAGTGCTCCAACTAATTGAAACTCAGAGTCCCGACCGGTAGACTGCCCAAAATTTGCCACGATTAGATGCTATCAACCTTAAAGTCTGTAAATATAAGACGGTTTCCGCGTTATGTCGCGTGGAATTATATGGCGTCGATTCACCACGGCGTGATACAGGAAACGAAGTAAAGGCGGGATTGTGGCCAAACCCCGGAACCCTGCGTGGCATTGATGATGCGAGTAACTATTTTCCTGTTATTGTTTTTGGTCGTCCTGATACTTGGCGGGGGCGGATTTCTTGCTATGTGGGATATTCCAGCCCCTTCATCAACAATTGAAAAGACACTGCCCGATGACAGGTTTCCGCGCTAATTCTATGACCGCATTCGCATTCGTTGCGGGTGCTTTTTGCCTTGTTTCACAGGCGAGCTCGTCAAGTCTGCCCGGCTCTCAGATCGCGCAGTCTAATCCTCCTGAATCAGTAAAGTCCGAAGTAGCACCGCAGGAGACTAACAAATCTGCGCCAAAAAACGCTCCTGTACGTCTCGGGCCGCGCCGTTCTGTGTTGGAAGGTCCAAATTCTTCTGGCACTACGCCTAACTCTAAACCAGCAACCGATTATAAGCCTGCATCGCCGTCAGATGGTAGCGATGGGGCTGTCACCATTCAGACGTTGAGCGATCTCGACCCAGATTCGGTAGGCGTTATTGATGATACAAGCGGTGGGCTCGGAACAGAAATGTGGCAAGGAACGAGTAGATCCTTCGTCGCACGGGCAATCGCCTCGCTACCATCGCGTGTTCGCTCGCCAACGATGCGAAAGTTGATGCGTCGATTGCTCTTGACCCAAGCGGTCGCTCCGAAGGGAGAGAACACTGAACCCGGATTGTTTCAGCGGCGCGTAAAAGCGCTATTCGCTTCTGGGGATATTAAATCGGCCATGTCCCTTGTCTCATCTGCTCCGACCCGAGCACACGCGGAACATCTGGTGCATTTTGGTATCGATGGACAGTTGTTTCAGAATAATACGGCGGGCGCCTGTCAGCGAGTACGAGCCTATAGCGATGAGTTTAAAGGTATTTATTGGCAACAAGTTTCAGCATTTTGTTTGGCGATGACGGGCAAAAAGGCTGAAGCTGCTCTTTTGTCAGATGTTTTGGCTGAGCGCTCAGATGCTATCCATCCAGCTTTTTTTGCGGGAATGGAGAGATTGTCTGGTGCGACACCTCCACAAATTGTCAGTTTGACCGGCCCGTCGGCTCTTCATTTGGCCCTGATGCGTTCAGCCGGTTTAGCCTTGCCAGAAGATACAACAGAGAAAGCCTCTCCCGCAGCTCTTCGGGCGATTGCATTGAGCCCGAATGCAACGCTCGATCTGAGGCTTACCGCAGCCGAAGAAGCAGTAGATATTGGTGTGCTCGACGGCAAAATTTTGGCAGATATATACAGCGCAGTTGCTTTTGACGCGGCTGTTTTAAAGCAGGCCCCTCGTCATGCTGCTGACAACTGGGGTGTCGGGGGGCGTGCCCTTTTGGTTCAAGCGGCGCAGAAAGCAGGGTCAGCGGCAGAACGCGCTAAACTCATCCAATTGGCATTTCAGCTGGCTCGGCAAAAGGGTGGTTGGCGTGCTACGGCGTTTGCTCACAGTCCAATGGTGAAAGCACTATCTCCGTCAACAGAGACGACTTGGTTTGCCGGTGATGCTGCACGTATCCTTATTACAGTAGGGGATATTGCAGGCGCCCGTAAGTGGCTCGCCTATGCGCATGAACAGAAATTAAGGAGCAATGAGAAATCTGCCCTATGGCCATTACAAATATTTTTGTCTGGTGCGGAAATTTCCAGCATAGAGCCTAAGGAAATCACAAATTGGTGGAATGTTCGGACTGCAGCAGGAACTGCTCCAATAGTTCAGGCTCGAACGTTGTTTAGCCTATTGAGCGCTATGGGTACCGCAGTGCCATCTGAGCTTTGGGGCAAGCTTTTGGATGGCGGCCCAGCGACACAAGCCTACGTTCCAAGTGCGGTGGTACGGAATGCGCTCTCCCGGGCGGCACAAACCGGTAGTCGCGGTGGCACTGTAGCAATGGCCCTGGTCGCTCTTGGTGACCGCGGAGCCGGTGTGAAAAACCTATCGGCAGTGGAAATGGCGATATCGGCTCTCAAGAAAATTGAATTTGCGGCAGAAGCAAAGGCAATCGCACTGGAGGCGGCAATTGAAGCAGGGCTCTAAGCATTCGAGTCTGTATGGCGAGAAAATTGTTTTGTCCCGTCATGCCGAAGCATTTCTGGAAATGCTGGCAGTAGAACGCGGCGCATCGTCAAAGACAGTGGAGTCCTACCAAAGCGATCTAAAGGCCTTTGAAGAGTTCGTAGCGAAACGTGGCGAAATTTCATCTGAAACATCGACGGAAATGGTCCGCAGTTTTATGGCGTCGATGGGCAGTGCTGGAATGGCGCCAACGACAATGGCGCGTCGCTTATCGGCTTTGCGCCAATATTTTGCCTTTTTGGTGTCGGAAGGCACTCGCAAGGACGATCCGACGGCGTCGGTCGATAGCCCCAGGCGCGGTCGACCCTTGCCCAAAGTACTATCTGAAAGCGATGTCGAATTGTTGCTTGCTGGCGCCCGTGCCGTAAAAGGCCCGCGCGGTGTTCGATTAGTTGCTCTGGTTGAAACGCTTTATGCGACCGGGTTACGAGTGTCGGAACTAGTGGGTTTGCCGCTCGGGGCGTTAGCGAGAGACCGTTCTGTTGTGACAGTCCGCGGTAAGGGCGGAAAAGAGCGCATAGTGCCCTTAAGTCTTCCTGCGCGAGAGGCTATTGAAGCATGGCTCCCGATTCGGTCTCGATTTATTGCTACGGATAAAACTTCACCCTGGATGTTTCCGTCCAAAAGCGCAAAACAAGGGCATTTGACCAGGGGGATGTTTGCCGTACTTCTTAAAGAGTTGGCTGTTGGCGCCGGACTTTCCGCTTCGGCTGTCTCGCCACATGTTTTGCGCCATGCATTTGCCAGTCATCTCCTGGCGCATGATGCGGATTTGCGATCTGTACAGCAGATGTTAGGCCATGCTGATATTTCAACGACACAGATCTATACACATGTGTTAGATGAGCGGTTAAAATCGCTCATCCGCAATTTCCATCCACTAGCGAATGGGATGGCGAATGATACTGTTTGATATGGCTAAAAGCGTTTAGAGGAAAAAATGACGAGTTTTCTGGAATTTGAGAAACCGGTAGCCGAACTCGAAGGCAAGATGGAGGAACTCCGTCATATGTCGGATATCGGTGATATCAAAATTGCCGACGAGTTATCCAAGCTGCAAGGCCGTATCGATAAATCCCTGACGCAAATTTATACCAAGCTGTCACCCTGGCAGACCGTGATGGTGGCGCGTCATCCCGAGCGGCCACATTGCGTGGATTATATTTCATCTCTGATAGACGAATTTACGCCGCTCGCCGGTGATCGTGCTTTCGCTGAAGATGCGGCTGTCATGGGAGGACTTGGGAGGTTCCGTGGGCGTTCCGTCGTCGTGATGGGGCAAGAGAAGGGCAACGACACGGAAAGCCGGGTTAAACATAATTTTGGTATGGCCCGACCCGAAGGGTACCGGAAGGCGCAACGGTTGATGGGGCTTGCTGAGCAGTTTTCGTTACCGATCATTACCCTTGTGGACACACCTGGTGCCTATCCAGGCATCGGTGCTGAAGAACGGGGTCAAGCAGAAGCGATCGCGCGGTCCGTCGAGGTTTGCCTTAAATTGACTGTGCCGATCGTCAGTGTCGTGATAGGCGAAGGAGGAAGTGGTGGTGCCATCGCCATTGCCACCGCCAACCGTGTTTTGATGATGGAGCATTCCGTTTATTCCGTCATCTCGCCGGAAGGTTGTGCTTCTATTCTATGGCGTAGCGCCGACCACGCTGAGGAAGCCGCCGAAGCCTTGAAATTGACAGCGAAGGATTTGCTACGGCTTGGGGTAATCGATGCCATCATTCCCGAGCCGTTGGGCGCTGCGCACCGTGATCGGGACGATACGATTAAACGTGTTGGTGACGGGATCGATGAAGCGTTGAAAGAAATCGATGGTATGGATGGCGCCGCTTTGAAGGCTCAACGACGTGAACGATTCATTACGTTGGGGAATGACGTTTTGTCGTCTTAGACAGGATTGATATTTAAACAAATGGGTCGCGGGTTTTATTAGACCCGGCCGTGACAAATTTTGAATTTCTTGCCTGAACCGCAAGGGCAGGCGGCGTTGCGCGGCACTTTACCCCAGCTTTCTGGTTCTTCGGGATCAATCCATCGTCCAAGTGGTTCATGCAATCGCCACCCCGGTGGTACGTCCGCCGGATCGGTGTTTGCAGGAAATACAGTCGGACCTTGCATCATTGATTGTACTTGCGCGGCAGGATGGATTTCATCGGTTACCGCAGCCATGCCCGCATCCTCCGAAAATGCAGGATCAAGACGGGATTCTTCCATGTCACCCATCTCGTAATCCATTAAACCTGCTGGGTCGTCGTCAGAGATTTCCATGTGGCAGAGGACCTGAGTGACTGTTTCACGCAGCATTGCCAGCATCTGGTCAAACAGATCAAACGCTTCATGCTTATATTCGTTTAAAGGATCCTTTTGGGCATAGGCGCGCAGCCCGATACCCTGACGCAAATGATCAAGAGCCAACAGATGCTCTTTCCAAATCTGATCGAGGACTTGTAGTAGAACGCTCTTTTCTGCGAGCCGCATCATTTCTGGCCCGTAATTTGCTACCTTCTCGGCCATACGTCGGTTCGCAGCATCCGTTAGCCGTTCGCGAATTTCTTCATCCGCGATGCCCTCTTCCTTGGCCCAGTCAGCAACCGGCAAATCGAGACCGATGATGCGTAATACTTCTTCATGGAGCGCATCGGTGTCCCATTGTTCGGCGTAGGCTTTTTCAGGAATGCAGCGGGATACGATATCGTCGATAACCTCATGACGCATGTCGGTGACAGTGCCGGAGACATCTTCAACTTCCATGAGTTCGCGGCGCTGCTCGTAAATCACCTTGCGCTGATCGTTCATAACATCGTCGAACTGCAGCAGATTTTTGCGGATTTCGAAGTTGCGCTCTTCGACTTTGCGCTGCGCTTTTTCCAGTGCTTTGTTGATCCACGGATGAACTATCGCCTCGCCTTCTTCAAGGCCGAGTTTCTGCAACATCGTATCAATGCGCTCGGATCCGAAGATCCGCATCAAATCATCTTCCAGCGATAGGAAGAATTTTGACGCACCAGGGTCACCCTGTCGTCCAGAACGACCGCGGAGCTGATTATCGATACGTCGGGATTCATGACGTTCGGTACAGATGATGTACAGACCACCTGCTGCCAGCACGACTTCTTTTGCGGCATCGACCTCTGCCTCAACGCGGGCGCGAATTTCCGATTCCTGCGCGGCGTGTTTCTTTTGGTCCTTGATTTTTGACAGCTCTTCAAGGACCTGCATGTCGACATTACCACCGAGCTGAATGTCCGTACCGCGGCCTGCCATGTTGGTTGAGATCGTGACCTGGCCGGGTTTGCCGGCCTGGGCGACGATAAAGGCTTCTTGTTCGTGGTAGCGTGCGTTCAGCACGTTGTGTTCAATCTTGCGTTTCTCGAGAAACGCTGCGAGTTGCTCAGACTTTTCAATCGAGATCGTGCCGACCAAGGCTGGTTGATTTCGTGCCTGGCATTCTTCTATCAGCGCAACAATCGCCTCGTTCTTTTCGTCGGCTGTACGATAAACCTCGTCATCCTGATCTTCTCGGACACAGGGCTTATGGGTTGGAATTTCGACAACATCTAATGCATAGATATCGCCGAATTCGCCAGCTTCTGTCATAGCCGTACCAGTCATGCCGGCGAGTTTTGGGTAGAGCCGGAAATAGTTCTGGAAAGTAATCGAGGCGAGGGTTTGGTTCTCGTTTTGAACGGCAACATGCTCTTTTGCTTCGAGAGCCTGATGTAGGCCTTCTGAATAGCGCCGGCCTTCCATCATACGACCGGTGAATTCGTCGATAATGATAACCTGATTATCTTTGACGATATAGTCGGTGTCGATCTGGAATAGGGTGTGCGCTTTCAGCGCCTGATTAACGTGGTGGACGACTGAGATGTTATTAATGTCGTATAGCGACGCGCCGCTCATCAAATCAGTATCGGCAAGCAGGGCCTCAATCTTCTCCGTACCCGCCTCGGTCAATGCGACGGTTCGTTGTTTCTCGTCTTTTTCGTAATCTTCTTCGACAAGGTTTGGGATCAGTTCGTTGATCCGGCGATACATCTCCGATGAATCTTCGGTAGGACCGGAAATGATCAATGGCGTTCTGGCTTCATCAATCAGGATACTGTCGACCTCATCGACAATCGCGAAGTTGAATCTCCGTTGGACCATATCTTCCAATCGGAACTTCATATTGTCGCGGAGATAGTCGAAGCCAAATTCGTTGTTAGTGCCATAGGTTACATCTGCGCCATAAGCTTGCTGGCGTTCAAGGTCATCAAGTCCATGGATGACGCACGCAACGGTTAGACCAAGAAATTCATAAACCTGCCCCATCCACTCAGCATCACGTTGCGCCAGATAGTCATTGACCGTGACGACATGAACGCCCTTGCCGGATAATGCATTGAGATAAACCGGTAGAGTTGCGACCAGGGTTTTACCTTCACCGGTTTTCATTTCCGAGATGGCGCCTTCGTGGAGCACCATGCCGCCCAGCATCTGAACATCGAAATGACGTTGACCCAGTGTGCGTTTCGCGGCCTCGCGGACCGTTGCGAAAGCCTCGCACAACAAATCATCCAGCGACTCGCCAGCTTCATGCCGCGTCCGCAATTCTGCAGTGCGCGCTTTTAAGGCGTCATCGTCCAGCGCCTCGAGCGCAGGCTCCATGGCATTGATTTCATCTACTTTTTTATCAAGTCGTTTCAGATAGCGATTATTGGCGCTTCCGAAAACGCTCTCTGCTAGCGCAGCGAACATTTAGCCTCTCTTATATGCGGATTCCCTTGCAGGCTCCGCAATTTAGCATTAAGCGGGTGGCAGACACATAGGTACCTACCGCGTCTCTGTCAACGATTAGGGATATAGCGCTTCGAGCCGTAAATTGCACTGTTATCTTGCTCGCCGATTAACAGAGAACGTTATAGTCCATAATTGTGGCAAAACTGAGAATAATTAGTTACCTGCTGAGCACATAAACGCCAATACGAATTTAGAGTTATGACAACGAAATCACCTCTTGCTCCCAAACGGTTTCCGACACTTCCAGAGATTGCAGGCGTTAAGCTTGCCGCCGGGGCTTGTGGGCTCCGTTATAAAGGGCGTAGCGATGTCATGTTGGCAGAGCTAGCTCCTGGTACGGTGATAGCGGGGGTTTTTACGCGCTCTCTGACAGCTGCAGCGCCAATTGACTGGTGTCGTGCTGCTCTTAAAAAGGGTCGTGTGCGGGCAATTGTCGTTAATTCAGGGAATGCGAATGCATTCACGGGCCAAGTGGGAGAGCTTGCCGTTTGGGATACCGTCAAAGCGGTCGCAAAAACTGTCGGTTGCCCTAAAAATCAGGTCTTTGTGTCTTCTACGGGCGTTATTGGCGAACCCTTGCCGGTTGAACGGCTGACCAAAGCTTTGCCAAGGCTGCAAAAGAAGCTTTCTCCTAAATCATGGAAAGCGGCTGCAAATGCCATCATGACGACGGACACGTTTCCTAAGGGCGCCACCCGAACAGCGAAAATCGATGGTGTGACCGTCACACTGAACGGATTTGCCAAAGGATCGGGCATGATCGCGCCCGATATGGCAACGATGCTGGGCTACGTCTTTACCGATGCCAAAATAGCGCAGCCGGTGCTGCAAAAAACACTGCGCGCGGCGACCGATAGATCGTTCAACGCCATTACTGTTGATAGTGACACATCAACCAGTGATACGGTCTTGCTGTGCGCGACTGGAAAAGCACGGCATAAGGCCGTGACCAGTTTGGGCGACCCCCGATTTAAAGATTTCCGGCGGGCGCTTGAGGAGATCATGATCGATCTCGCGCAACAAATCGTTCGCGATGGTGAAGGTGCCAGTAAATTCATTGAGGTGACGGTGACCGGTGCGGCGTCGACGACGGCAGCAAAAACCATTGCACTTGCCATTGCCAATTCACCGCTGGTGAAAACGGCGATTGCCGGGGAGGACGCAAATTGGGGAAGAATTGTTATGGCTGTCGGCAAAGCCGGTGAGAAAGCTAATCGAGATGCGCTTGATATAAAAATCGGCGGTGTTCAGGTGGCGATGGATGGTTTGCGCAAACCTGGCTATGACGAGACGCCGGTCGCACTGCATATGAAGGGCCAGGAGATTGATATCTCGGTAGATGTCGGGGTTGGGCGTGGTAAAGCGACCGTTTGGACCTGCGACCTGACGCACGGCTATATCGATATCAACGCTGATTATCGGACTTAGGGTCGAGCGTGGCTAAAGATGTCCCGATAATTTTAGTTGTCGCTGTTGCGCTAGTCGATATCGACGGGCGTGTTTTGATTGCACAGCGTCCCGAAGGTAAATCAATGGCTGGACTGTGGGAGTTTCCGGGCGGCAAGGTGGAGCCGGGTGAGCAGCCTGAAGCAGCTTTGATCCGGGAACTTGAGGAAGAGCTTGGCATCGACGTTACGGAAAACTGCCTCGCACCTTTTACCTTTGCCTCACATACATATGACGATTTTCATCTTTTGATGCCGCTTTATGTTTGCCGTGTTTGGGACGGGACCGTGACGCCCAAGGAAGGCCAAATTTTGAAATGGGTGCGCCCGCTCCAGCTTAAAGAATATCCCATGCCGCCGGCGGATGTGCCGTTGGTCGCCATGTTGCGCGATCTGCTATAGAATTTTCTGATGTTCCTTTCCATGATCCGTTCCAATCCGCGTGGATGGCTTATCGTCGCGGTAATCTTTTTTACCGTGAGCTTCTCGTTTGCGGCGCGGATGTCCCTGCCGGTTCTGATCCCGGTGTGGGAGAAAGAGTTTGAGTGGTCGCGGACTTTTCTGACTTCAGGCGCAGCCCTGATCATGATCGTGATGGGTGGTGTAGCACCCTACGCTGGCCATTTACTCGATAAGTTTGGCCCGCGCTACTTGGTTTCTAGCGGCACAATTTTGAGCGGCTTCTGTGTCATTCTTGGCGCCTCGATGGATTCATCTTCGCTATTGCTGTCGCCCGTTTGGGTGTTTATCGGCATTTACTGCATGCTCTCAGCTATTGGGTACGGCATGGTCAGCCTGCCAGTGGCAACCGCTACGATTACCCGCGAGTTTGAAGAAAACAGAGGTCTCGCTACTTCGATTGGGACATCTGGCGTTGGGGGAGGACAGTTACTGTTTATCCCTCTCATGGCCTGGGCTATTGAACTCGCGGGCTGGCGGCCGACACTAATGCTCTTCGGTGCCCTCATAATAGCCATGGGCATTCTCGCTTTCATCTTGTTGCCTGGAGAGCCTGTTTCAACCGATGCCAAGAAACAAACAGGGGACGGATCAAAAACGTTTATGGCTAAGTTCGCCATTCTTATTCGTAGCCCGGTCTTTTGGCTTTTAGGCGGCGCCTATTTTATTTGCGGCTTTACCACGGCTGGTATCGTCAAAGTCCATCTGATTCCGTATGCGGCGTCTTGTGGCTTTACCATTACGACGGGGGCAGCGGCGACGGGTGTTCTCGCCGGTTTCGATATGGTGGGCATGGTGATTTCCGGATATCTAACTGACAAATTCCATCGCCCGGGTCTATTGGGAAGTGTCTATTTTTTGCGCGCCCTTACTTTCATTATGTTGTTCTTTATCACCGACAATTACGCACTGTTGTTCATATTCGCGATCGTCTTTGGCACTCTCGACTTTGCGACCGTCCCCCCGACGGCGGGGCTCATAGCAAGCCATCTCGGCGTCAGCACGATGGGTTTCAACATGGGAATTTTGTTCCTCGGCCATTCGTTGGGCGGCGCGTTGGGGGCGGTCGTTGGCGGCAGCATGTTTGACTTGTTCCATACCTATGATTGGACCTGGATGGCGGGATTAGCACTGGCTCTTGTTGCCGCCGTGCTTGCCTGGTCAGTCCCGGAAAAACGTGAGAAAACGCCGGTCGGCGTAGAGCCCGCCTCAGCCTAATTTCTTATGTCTTATCTGCGGGTTCAGCCTTTTCGCCGGCGGATCGTTCTTCACTCTCCAAAGCCTCCGCCAAACTGGCCGTTGCACTCCCAGGTCGAAGTGGCTGTTGTTGTGAGGTGTCAGGGGCCCAACCCGTGAGATAGAGGATCTGGAAACTTGCAGGGATACGTCCGTCGCTGTCGCCAAAAAGTTCAGTATAGCGCTCCGCCACTTTGAAGAAGAATTCGCGTTTCGTGAAATTTTGCGACCGGGCAATAACAGCGTTGGTTTCGCCCATACCTCGCAAATCGTGCATTAAGGCGAAGACATCGGAATAGGTAACTGTGATGGTATCGCTGTCGGCGACGGGTAGATTAAACCCGGCGCGTTGCAGCAACGAGGCAGTATCCGAGAGCTCAGCAAAGGGAGAAACCCGAGGGGAGACACCACCGGAGATTTCTGCTTCCACTTCCATTGTCACTTGGCGTAATTCGGTGAGCGTTTCACCGCCAAGAATGGAGGCCATAAACAAACCATCGGGTTTTAGAGCCTGACGGCATTGGATCAGCGAACCCGGTACATCGTTTGTCCAATGGAGAACTAGGTTGCTAACAATGAGATCGACGCAGGCCGGGGCAAGCGGAAGAGCTTCTTCGTCGCCAACAAATCCAGTTTTGCTTGCTCTCGTTATAAGCCCCATCTCGATGATGGTTTCGATCGACGTATTATCTGCCAAAAGCTGGCTCAGGTGATTGCCACGGCTCCCGAGATCGATAGCAAGTGGAAAATTACGCCGAATATCCGCCAAACGATCGACCAGACGCTCGGCCACTTCGCGAAACAAAAAATCATGTTTGCTAAATCTTCTAGCCGCGCGTTCGCGTTGGCGTCGAACCGCCATCCGATCAAAAACGATCGCACTATTTTCTGACTCACCACTGGGCATGGACGGACTATGCCATTGGATGGCACCTCATAAAAGCGCAGTTGGTTGTCGGTGCTGCGTGGGATGCCTAGAATGTTTATCCGATTTATTTCTGTATGAGATCAAAATTAGCTATGACCAATCAAATCTCCCCCGCCGACCTCCGTACCTGGCTTCTTGATGAGGATGAGCTGGCCCTTCTTGACGTTCGGGAAGAAGGCGTCTTTGGCGCAGACGGGCATCTGCTGTTTGCTGTGTGTTTGCCGATGAGCCGGCTAGAGCTGGATATTTTATCGCTAGTACCGCGGAAATCAGTTCGGCTGGTTTTGTGCGATGGTGGCGATGGGCTTGCCGAACGCGCGGCAACAAAAATCAGTGATTGGGGCTACACTAATATATCCATTCTCACCGGTGGCGTTTCTGGTTGGGAGGCCGCAGGTAATGTTGTTTTCCGCGGCGTAAACGTTCCTTCTAAGGCGTTTGGTGAGTTTGTCGAGATTGAATCCGATACGCCAAACGTATCTGCTGAAGAATTAAATGCGATGATGGATCGTGGCGAGAACATGGTCGTGCTCGATAGCCGTCCGTGGGTCGAGTACCGTCGGATGAATATTCCAACCGGTATCGATTGCCCGGGTGCCGAGCTGGCCTACCGGGTCCACGATATTGTTGACGATCCCGAGCGCATTGTGGTGGTCAATTGCGCCGGTCGTACCCGCAGCATCATTGGCGCACAGTCTCTGATCAATGCTGGGATTACAAACAAAGTAATGGCGTTGCGGAATGGCACGATGGGCTGGGCTTTAGCTGGTTTCGATTTGGAGACTGGCAGCGACCGAAACTTTTTGCCGGTGAGCGATGATGGACTGCAGGACGCCCACGCCTGCGCCGAGCGGGTAGCTACAAGGTTTGGTGTTCAAACAATCGATCACGCCATGCTGGAAAATTGGCAAGCGGAGACGGAAACCAAATCTCTTTACCTACTCGATGTTCGCAATCCGGATGAATATGCTGCTGGTCATCTGCCGGGCTCGCTGTCCGCACCTGGTGGCCAGTTGGTCCAAGCAACGGATAAATGGGCTGGAACCTATCGAAGCCGCTTGGTGTTGATTGATGACACCGGTGTGCGTGCGACGATGACGGCATCCTGGCTAATCCAGATGGGATGGCCAAATGTTTTCGTCCTCAAACGCGGCCTAGAGAATACAGAGTTGGAAAGCGGTGCGCAGCAGGCGCCGGTAGTGCCCGTTGAGAATGAAGTTGAACTCATCTCGGCTGATGAATTGCGTCAGCAACTTGATGCCGGGACGGCAACCGTTGTCGATGTTGCGACCAGCCTGGAGTACAAAGCGGCCCACGTCTCAGATGCCTGGTGGGTAGTTCGCTCGCGTCTAGGCGAGTCCTTGGCGGCGATCGCCGGTGAGGGACCGTTGGTTTTTACGTCACCCGATGGTGTGCTCGCTTCCTATGCCGCCTCTGATGCGGCAATGCTGACAGATCGTCCAGTGCGGCTACTGGATGGGGGGACGGTGGCATGGCAGGCGGCAGGTCTTGCAGTAACGCAGGGCTTTGAAAATATGGCTGATCAAAACAACGATATTCAGTACAAGGCTTATGATCACGACGACAATATAGAATTCCACATGCAGGAGTATCTAAGTTGGGAAACCGGCCTTGTCGAACAGGTTGAGCGCGACGGCACGGCGCGGTTTAAACACTTCCCGATCTAATGGCTACAGCTGGGAAGCCATCTTTGTCGTCGGTTTCCAACGCGGTAACGCGCGGCTTTGAGATTGTTGCTGACCTCCTTTTGCCGCGACGTTGTATTTCCTGTGGCACGGTCGTTGAAGGGGAGGGCGCGTTATGCGCCGCCTGTTGGCCAGAAATTCGATTTTTATCGCGACCTCATTGCGAAGCGTGCGGCTTTCCGTTTGATTTTGATCATGGTGTAGACGCGCTTTGCGCCGCCTGTTTCAAAGAGCCGCCTCTTTTTGACCGTGCACGAGCGGTGTTTCGTTATGACGATGCTAGCCGTCAGGCGCTGCTGGCTTTTAAGCATTCAGATCGTACGGATGTTGCCCCCGCCTTTGCGGGGATGATGGTGCAGGCTGGGGGTGAGCTCCTCGCTGATGCTGATCTTATCGTTCCGGTGCCCTTGCATAGATGGCGGTTAATATCTCGGCGTTATAATCAGTCAGCATTGTTGGCTTTGGCGCTTTCCAAAACCACGTCCGTACCCGCGGTGCCTGATCTTTTGGAACGCACGCGTGCAACGCCATCGCAGGGCGGTTTAGGCGCAAAAGCACGGGAACGAAATGTTGCAGGTGTCTTTTCCGTACGGCCAGGAAGGACGACGCATCTTTCAGAACGTCGTGTGCTGCTTGTTGATGATGTTTTAACGACCGGGGCTACGGTATCCGCTTGCACGAAAGCTTTGTTGCGCGGTGGTGCTCGTGCGGTCGACGTGTTGACACTGGCACGCGTTGTAAGACCAGCGAGTGAATAACAGGTCTCGCCAAAACGCCCCATTGATCCTATATAGGTTGCGGTTGTTAAATCCGATCTGAGCAGGTGTTTCGTGCCCAATATTGAAGTCTATTCGTCTCTTTTCTGTCCATACTGCGCTCGCGCCAAGAATCTCCTGAAAAAGAAAGGCGTTGAGTTCACGGAAATCGACGTGGATGGAGATCCTGCTGTGCGAATTGCCATGATGGAAAGAGCACAGGGCCGCACGTCGGTGCCGCAAATATTTTTAGACGATAAGTTGATCGGTGGATCTGATGATCTCGTTGCTCTCGAAATGTCAGGCGACCTAGATAAAATGCTTCAGGCCACGGGTCAGTGACCTAGCCCAGTCTATATAGAAGCTGGTTCTCCGTTACGCGAACGGTTGATCGCGCAGATGCGTTGTTTCACGGCCCGCGTTGGGTTTTCAATTAACCCTTCTTCAAAGGCGATTACTCTTAACTTGTTTTTACAAACAGATAAGAGTTCACCGGGTGTGAGCAGAAAGTCCGGGTTGGATGGTCGGCCGTATTTTGCATTGCCGAGGCTGAAGGTCTCATAAATCAGGATGCCATTAGTATCGAGGGCATCGATGATGGCTGGAAATAGAGGTCGATAAAGGTAGTTGGTCACGATGATGGCTTTAAAGCGACGGGATCTTAAAGGCCATTCGGAACCATCTTCCAGGTCAGCCTCGATCAACTCGTAGAAATCGTTATTTCCAATTCTGGTAAAGCCGGAGAGATTACGGTCCACTGCCGTGACTATGTGACCTACCCCAGCTAGATAATTTGCATGCCGTCCGTTGCCGCAGGCGAGGTCGAGAACAGCGCCGCCCGCATGGATGAGAGGTGCGAACCGAATGACCCAATCTAGTGGTTTATCGGATTGGTGCGTATTCATGTCCGGCTTGATAATCGTTAACGCTTGATTTAACAAACATTTGCATCATTTGACTGTAAATTGGTAGCAACACTCTAGCGGCGGTAACACCGATACAATGATCGTCTTTGATTTGAAATGCAGCAATGACCACGAGTTTGAAACGTGGTTCGCGAATAGCGACGCTTTTGACAAGCAGCGTAAGGCTAAGAAGGTCGAATGCCCTGTTTGTGGCGATACGAAGGTCGAAAAGGCGCTAATGGCGCCGTCGGTCTCCGGCACAAAGAAAAAGAGTGAAAAGACTGTCCATTTATCTTCGAAAGCCGAAGAACAAATGGGCAAGTATATGACGGCGCTCAAGGAAGTCCGGGAGGAAGTTGAGAAGAACAGCGACTATGTCGGTGACAAGTTCCCAGAAGAAGCCCGCAAAATCCATTACGGTGAATCGGAAGAGCGCAGCATTCATGGCGAAGCGAGTGATGAGGAAGCCGCGGAGTTGAGTGAAGAAGGTATTGATGTCCAAAAAATTCCATGGGTGCCAACCCACGACGCCTGAGCCTGCTAGTAATCCGGTTTTCTAATTAACCCGAGAAGACCGTGCTGCGGTATCTCCTATAGCTTTGTGGCGCAAAGCATGTAGTTGACGGCGACGTCTTTTGATAGACGCCAATCATCTTTCAAAGGATTGTAGGTTACGCCGGTCATGTCGGCGACCTCTACGCCACTATTGCTAAGAGCCCGCGCGAGTTCGGATGGTTTGACGAACCTGTCCCAGCGATGGGTGCCGCGTGGCATCCATCGCAAGAGATATTCAGCGCCAACGATTGCCAACGCAAAGGCCTTGGCCGTTCGATTAAGGGTGGCAAGAATGAGCATCCCGTCCGGTTTAGTGAGCGCTGCGCAGGATGAAATAAACAGATCCATGTCGGCAACATGTTCCACAATTTCCAGCGCCATAACGACGTCGAACTGGTTTTGTTCCTCTGCCAGGGTTTCGGCAGCGCTAACGCGATAATCAATGTCGAGACCACCTTGTTCTGCATGTAGGCTGGCGACCCCGATGTTTTTTTCTGACGCATCGATCGCGGAGGCTATGGCGCCCATTCTTGCTATCGGTTCGGTAACAAGCCCACCGCCACACCCAACATCAAGCACTGAAAGACCTTCCAATGGCGTCAGACTACGTTTGTCACAGTCAAAATGGTCACATATCTGATCTCGTATATAGCGTAGCCGTATGGGATTAAAACGATGCAGCGGTCTGAAATCCCCTTCGGGATCCCACCAGGCATCTGCAAGAGCGGAAAACCGGGCTATTTCGGCGGAATCGACCGTATTTTCACGTTTGATGTCGGCTGTCGTCATTTTTCTTTCACGTAGCCTGTTCTATGTCTGACCCTGAATTACTTGCTACTTAACGAAGATATAGAGTAAGAAAACGCCCGCTGCACGTAGGATCAAGACAATATTGCTGTTTCCCGGACCGGCAGAACAGGCTGGAACCGGATATAGGCGTTTTTCGGGTGGATTTCGAGATGACACGGGTTGTCCAGAAATTTGGCGGCACTTCGGTAGCTGATATCGACCGTATTCAGGCTGTAGCCCAACGGGTTAAAGCAGAGGTCGATCTGGGTAGTGAAGTTGCTGTAGTGGTTTCCGCGATGTCGGGAACAACGAACCAGCTTGTCGACTGGACGGTTCAGGCTGCGCCTTTGCATGATGCCAGGGAGTACGACACTGTTGTCGCGGCTGGTGAGCAGGTCACCGCCGGGCTGTTGGCTTTGTCGCTACAAACGATTGGCGTGGATGCGCGTTCTTGGCTCGGTTGGCAGATCCCCCTCAGGACTGACGATGCGCATGGCAAAGCGCGTATCGAAGGAATTGAAACGGATCAGTTGTTAGAGCGTCTTTCTTCGGGGCAAGTTGCGGTCGTTGCGGGGTTTCAGGGGATTGGCTCCGACAACCGGATTACAACGTTAGGCCGGGGTGGTTCCGATACGTCGGCGGTGGCGCTCGCCGCAGCGCTTAATGCTGATCGGTGTGATATCTTTACCGATGTCGACGGGGTTTATACGACGGACCCAAGGATTGTCGGCAAGGCGCGTAAGCTTGATCGGATTACATACGAAGAAATGTTGGAGATGGCATCGCTGGGCGCCAAGGTATTGCAAACTCGGTCCGTTGAATTGGCGATGAACCATAATGTCCGGGTTCAGGTGCGGTCGTCGTTTTCTGACGCCGAAGGCACACTGGTTGTAAATGAGGGTGAAATCGTGGAACAGGAAGTTGTTAGTGGCATTGCCTATAGCAAAGACGAAGCGAAAATCACGCTTGTGCGCGTTGCTGACCAGCCAGGCGTAGCGGCAGCGATATTTGGCCCGCTGTCAGATGCTAGCGTCAATGTCGATATGATTGTTCAGAATGTTTCGGAAGATGGTAAAGCGACAGATATGACGTTCACCGTCGTTAAAGAAGATTTTGAACGAGCGCGGGCGATTTTGGAATCGAATAAGGAATCGCTTGGCTATGAACGGTTGGTGTCGGATTCGAACGTCGTGAAGATATCCGTGGTTGGCGTTGGCATGCGAAGTCATGCCGGAGTGGCGCAGCGTATGTTCACAGCTCTTGCTGATAAGGGCATCAATATTCAGGTAATCTCGACATCCGAAATCAAAGTCAGTGTTTTAGTGTCTGAAGATTATACCGAGCTCGCTCTACGGGCTTTACACACTGCGTATGGCTTAGACGCCGCGTAGGGAATGTGCCGTCTCAATGACGGCGAGACAGTGACGGGTAATGGCGCAAACGGTTAGCACAGCGATACGACCGCTTCTTCGGCGTGTTCAGGGCGTGATGTCCGGCCATGGGACGGCACAGGAACGTCTGGACGAGTTGGTTAAAGTCATTGCCTCGGAAGTGGTGGCTGAGGTGTGCACGGTTTATGTCTTGCGGGCTGGCGAAGTGCTGGAACTATTCGCGACACAGGGGCTTAATCCGACTGCCGTTCATAAAACGCGATTGCGTGTAGATGAGGGGCTGATTGGCGATATTGCGGCGCATGCGAGGGTTTTGAACCTCGCTGATGCTCAAGCTCATCCAAAATTTGCATACCGGCCAGAAACCGGTGAGGAGATTTATCACTCGTTCCTGGGTGTGCCGATTTTGCGGGGCGGACGGGTACGGGGTGTTCTTGCCATTCAGAACAAGGCAAAGCGCGAATATACCGACGAAGAAATCGAAGCGCTCGAAATGATCGTTGTTGTCCTCGCCGAACTTATTGCTGGCGGTGATCTTGTCGGGCCGAGTGAACAAATTACCGCTGAAGGCAACGCGATCCTACCGCTGCGTATGACCGGCATTCGTATTAATTCTGGTATCGCAGTCGGTGAAGCGGTCCTGCATCAACCGCGTGTCGACATCCCGGCGATGTTTGCTGACGACCCGGATGCTGAGGAGAAACGGTTAAACGCGGCGCTGACAGAAATGCAGGATGCTATTGAGGATTTGTTTTCGGCGTCTGAACTTTCGGAGCGAGGAGAGCACCGCGAGGTCCTTGAGACCTATCACCTCTTGGCTCGGGATGCCGGTTGGTTGCGCCGTTTACGGGAAGCAATTGCCAGCGGCCTGACGGCGGAAGCGGCCGTACAGAAGGTTCAGGACGATATCCGCATTCGCATGAATATGGCGACCGACCCTTATATCCGCGAGCGGATGCATGATTTTGAAGATCTTGCGCGCCGGCTATTACAACATTTGAGTGGGTCACCCTTAACGGCAGCGGGTGACGCCGCCCTGCCAGAAGATGTTGTGCTCCTGGCTGCCAATATGGGGCCAGCGGAATTGCTCGATTATGAACCTCATCGTTTGCGAGCGTTGCTTCTTGAAGAAGGATCGGCAACGGCTCATGTCGCGATCGTTGCACGGGCCTTTGATATTCCCGTCGTCGGCCGCATTACAGATCTACTTGCTCGAATTGATCCGCATGACCCGGTGATTGTTGATGGCGATAACGGGCAGGTGTTCGTACGTCCTAGCGAAGACATCCAGCAGATGGTGGCGGATACCATCCAGGCGAAAACCGAGCGTCAACGTCTTTACGCCGCTTTGCGTGACGAAAATCCAGTGACGCTCGATGGTCAGCGTATATCACTCAATCTGAACGCGGGGCTTTTGCTTGATGTTCAGCAACTTGAGGAAACCGGTGCTGACGGCATCGGTCTCTACCGGACTGAAATACCGTTTATGGTGCGCGCTGAGTTTCCCGGCGTTGAGGGACAGACCGAGCTGTATAGCAGGGTCTATGATATCGCCGATGGAAAACCCGTCATGTTCCGTACTCTGGATATCGGTGGCGACAAGCAGTTGCCCTATTTCCATGACGTCGCGGAGGAAAATCCGAATATGGGTTGGCGAGCGGTCCGTGTGGCGCTTGATCGACCGTCGATGTTACGTCAACAGTTACGGGCTTTGATCCGTGCTGCCAATGGCCGCGATTTGGCAATAATGTTTCCGATGGTTGCTGAGGTCGCAGAATTTGAGGCGGCAAAAGATATTCTGGACAAAGAACTCACGCGGGAAAGTCAGCGCGGTGGCGCCACACCAGAAAAACTGCGTGTTGGCGTTATGCTGGAAGTGCCTGGTCTCATGTGGCAGCTGGCTCCACTTTTGAAGCGCGTCGATTTCATATCGGTGGGCAGCAATGATTTGTTCCAGTTTCTATTTGCGAGTGATCGCGGAAATCCAAAAGTTGCGGACCGATACGACGTACTGTCTCCCAGCCTCTTGTCGATGCTGCGGCATCTCGTCCGGGCGGCGAATGAGGCTAATGTCGATATCTCTCTCTGCGGTGAAATGGCGGGAAGTCCCGTCGAGGCCATGACGTTAATTGGGCTTGGGTTTCGAACAATTTCGATGGCGCCTGTAAGGATTGGTGGCGTTCGGGCTATGTTGCGATCAGTCGATGCCGTAGCGCTTGCCAATTACGTCGATAGTCTTGTCGATTTGCCAGATCATAGTGTTCGACAGAAACTTGTCGCCTATGCGCGCGACCATAATATTGCCATCACGACAGGTTAGTTTAAGGACAGTTCAAGAAACCGTTGATTTTGAAAGATGAATTCTGTTACTAACGGCGCATACCGCTTGTTGAAATAGCGGTATTCAAGCAGGAATTGAGAGTAAAGCATTGGTAGAGTCTGGGACTGTGACAGGACCTGAATCGACCCCCGCTGACACGACGTCGGTGGAGTTTGGCGCGGCAATGCGCGATATGCGAAAAGCGCATAATCGCGAATTGTCTGATGTTGCCAATGCGTTGCGCATTCGTCAGGTGTATTTGCAGGCGATCGAGGACGGTCGGTTTGATGATTTGCCGGGTCCTACCTATGCTGCGGGTTTCGTTCGCGCTTACGCAGATTATCTCGGTCTTGAGCTTGATGAGGTTATGCGACGCTATCGGTCAGCGACTGGCGACATCCCTACCCAAACGCCTTTGGTGCCGCCCTCTCCGATGGCGGAAGCTCGTTTGCCGACAGGATTTATTTTGCTGGTTGCGGCGATTTTGGCAGCCGGGGCCTATGGTGGCTGGTATTACCTGACAGTTCATGGTCAGAGCCCGACGGAAGTTGTGTCAGCGTTGCCGAAACGTATTTCGGATGCTGTTGGGTTAAGTGACAAGAGCACGACAAAGTCTCCTTCTTCTGAGGTGACGAAGTCTTCAGCGACAGCACCTGTAGCCAAATCACCAATCGCCACATCAGTTGCGAAGGTGCCAACCGAACCGAAGATGGTTGAACCAGAGCAGATTGCTGAATCGTCGACAGCTGTTAGTGAAAATCCAGCTTCGCCCGCTCAAATGGCTGACCCTGCAATGAGCAAGGTTGTCGACGGCATCGACGTGAAAAAGCCTGTTGTGGTCATTCAGGCTAAGCCCCCTATTGATCTGACGGTAGAGGCGCCTGCGAACAATTCCGTAGCGGTTGCTGCGGAAACGCCAGCAGGCGACAGCGGATCGCCACAGGCTGCGGCACCGGCGCCTACGGCTGCAGAAACCGTCAACACGGCCAAGCCACCTGAAACCATGACTGAACAAACACCTCTAAAGAAGGAGGTCGTGACGGTGCCAGAGAAAATTGAAGTCGCTGAACCACCAAAACCAGATGTACCGCAGGTTGCTTCGGTTCCAACACAACAAATTTTGGAAAGCCGGATTGTATTGCGCGCGACGGTAACCTCTTGGGTTGAGCTCAGGGATGCTGACGGAAAACGGCTTCTCTCAAGGCTACTCCGAGCAGGCGAGACGTATAAAGTTCCAGGCCGAACTGGAATTCTATTTACGACAGGCAATGCCGGTGGCGTCGACATTCTGGTTGATGGGCAACCTATCGCGGCGCTAGGTCCAGTTGGCGCGGTTCGCCGCGATATACCGATGGACGCTAAAACGCTTCGCACGCGTAAACCCGGCCAGCGTTAGCGTTTGATGGCTGGTCTACAACCTGTTCGCGGCACGCGCGACATTCTGCCTGAAGAACGCTGGCGACATCGCTTTATTGAAGAGACAGCGCGTGAGGCGGCAATACGCTATGGCTACTCGGAAATAGCGACTCCGATATTCGAATTTTCTGATGTGTTTAGACGCACGCTTGGCGATACCTCGGATATTGTCACGAAGGAAATGTATACCTTCACCGACAAAGGCGGGGATGAGGTAACGTTGCGTCCGGAGGGAACTGCCGGCGTCGCCCGGATGTTGATTTCCGGAGGCTTAGCGCAAAACCTACCGCTTAAATATTTCTATCGCGGACCAATGTTTCGATATGAGCGGCCACAAAAAGGCCGGTTCCGCCAGTTTCATCAAACGGGCATCGAACTCCTTGGCGTTGCCGAACCTCTTGGCGATATCGAGGTTATTGCTCTCGGGGCAGCAGTCCTTGAGGGGCTTGGCATCTTGTCAAAAGCGACTCTTGAGTTGAATACGCTGGGTAATACGGAGAGCCGTAACGCCTATCGACAGAAACTGATTGCGTATTTCAATGATTATCGCGCTAATTTGTCTGAAGACAGTCAGGATCGTTTGGAACGAAATCCACTTAGGATTTTAGATTCTAAAAACAAAGGCGATCGTGAAATCGTTGCCAACGCGCCTGAATTCTCCGACAGCCTTGATGCTGAATCGACCGAATTTTTCGCGGCGGTCACTGAAGGGCTGGATGCCTTGTCGATTGCCTATCGGCTAAATTCGCGACTGGTTCGCGGTCTTGATTACTATTGCCATACGGCATTTGAGTTTACGACTGAAGAACTTGGCGCACAGGGTACTGTCCTCGCTGGCGGTCGCTACGATGGGTTGGTTGAGCAGATGGGTGGGAACGCGACGGCGGGGGTCGGTTGGGCCGCCGGTATTGAGCGCCTAGCGATGCTTGCAGAGAATGTCCCCGACGAGGAGCGCCCGATCGCCATAATCCCAGTTGTCCCCGAACTACAAAGCAAAGGGCTTGCGCTCGCTCATGATCTGCGTTCTCGTGGCTTTATCATCGAGTTTGGGTATCGTGGCAATATGAGCCGTCGATTAAAACGGGCAAATAAGTTGAACGCAAGAGCATCGATTATTCTCGGACCTGATGAACTTGAACGTGGCGCGGCGACGGTGCGTAATCTTGATACTGGTGATCAAGAGGAGGTCCCGTTAGAGACGCTCGCTGACTATCTGAAACAATATAATTAGCCAGTCATGACTGCAGCCATGGGCCTTCCCCGGCTGCTCGTGGTCGGGGCCAATCAACGTAGTAGTAGTGTCTCCTTGCGAGAGCGCTTATTTCTCGAGCCGGAAGATGTTCCGGGTTTTCTTGAAATGCTCTGTGAGGTGGGAATTACGAACGCTTGTCTGCTCTCTACCTGCGACCGGGTTGAAGTGGTGATGACGCATGACGATCTCGATGTGGCATGTGATGTTGTTATCGACGCATTTGCAAATCGTGTCGGTGTTTCTGCGCCGGCCTTGTCGGAAGAATGTGTCCGGCTCGAAGGCGTTGAAGCGGTCCAGCATATTTTTGAGATCGCGGCGTCGTTGGACAGCCTGGTTGTTGGGGAGCCGCAGGTTTTAGGTCAGGTCAAAGACGCTCATCGCATCGCTCGAGAAGCTGGTATGGTCGATACGACCCTCAATGCGCTTTTCGAAGCGTCCTATAAAGCGGCCAAGCGTGTTCGGACGGAAACAGCGATCGGCGAGCGGCCAGTGTCGATCGCAGCGGCATCCGAAAAACTGGCACTCAACATTCATGGCCCATTATCGGAGATCGGTGCGCTTATCATTGGTGCCGGTGAAATGGGTGAACTTATCGCCGAGCATCTCCGAAATCGGGGTCTAGGCCGACTTACGGCCATCGCGCGGATTGAAGTGCAGGCGACGACACTGGCAAATCGCCTGGGTGGACATCATGCTTCTTTTGACCAAATGGAAACCTGTCTCAAAGATGCAGACATCGTTATTGCAGCTGTGGGAGCCGGGCGGCATGTGCTCTCTACAGAAATCATGGAAAAAGTTTTATTGGCTCGGCGACGCAAGCCGGTTTTCCTAATCGATACGGGCGTACCCGCGGATATACCCCCGCAAATCAATGAGCTTGATAGTGCCTTTGTGTATGATCTCGGTGATCTTGAGAATGTTGCAACCGAGGGCCGGGCAGGGCGAGACGAGGAAGCAACCGTTGCGGCCCGCATTATCCATGAAGAGGTACAGCAATTCTTAAAGGTCCAGGCCGGTCGTGAAGCCGGCGGCGCGGTATCCGCATTGCGCCAGCATTTTGAAACCATTCGGGAAACGGTTGTTGCTGAGAATCCAGCGGATATAGACGCAGCAACTCGACTTTTGGTTAACCGGTTATTGCATACGCCATCTGAAACGTTACGCAAAATTGCTGAAAGTGATTCAACTGAACTGCCGAATTTTGAATCGAACGTCATCCGATTGTTCGGATTGGGGCAAGGCTCACATAATGACGACGAAGGAGAGAAGTCGTGAATTTTGACGACAAGCTGGATGTTCTCGTTGCACGGCGCGACGAGCTCACACAACTGATGTCAGGGGATCAAAGCGTCGATGCGGACGAATTCGTTCGCTTATCCAAAGAATATGCCGAGCTAACGCCGGTGGTGGAATGTATCGATGAACTCCGTGCGCTGCAGAATGAAATTGCCGATCTCGGTGGGATGGTGGCAGACACTGAATCAGATGCAGATATGCGGAGCCTTGCTGAGGAAGAAATGCGCGAAGCCCGCGGGCGTTTGCCGGAAGTGGACCAACGTTTACAGTTGCTTCTGCTGCCAAAAGACGCCGCAGACGAAAAGAACGCGATCCTTGAAGTGCGTGCGGGTACAGGGGGTGATGAAGCGGCTCTTTTTGCTGCTGATTTGTTCCGGATGTATCAACGCTATTCGGAGAAACGTGGATGGCGGTTCGAAACGATGCAGCTCTCTGACACCGGGATTGGTGGTCTGAAAGAGGCTGTGGCGGAGATCACCGGCAAAGGGGTTTTTGCCCGTCTTAAATTTGAATCCGGGGTTCATCGCGTACAACGCATTCCGGAAACAGAATCTGGTGGACGGATACATACTTCTGCGGCGACGGTTGCCGTGTTGCCGGAAGCGGAAGAGGTTGATGTCGTTATTGAAGACAAAGACCTTCGGATCGATACCTATCGTTCGCAGGGCGCTGGTGGACAGCATGTAAATACGACGGATAGTGCGGTTCGTGTTACCCATCTGCCAACGGGTGTCGTGGTAACGCAGCAGGACGAAAGTTCTCAACATAAGAACCGTGCGAAGGCGATGAAGGTTTTGCGGTCCCGAATTTATGAGGCGCAGCGGGCGGCGGCGGCGGCGGACCGAGCAGAAACGCGTAAGGGCCAAGTGGGATCGGGTGACCGATCAGAACGCATTCGAACCTATAATTTCCCGCAGGGCCGCGTGACCGATCATCGTATCGGTCTGACAATGCACAAGTTGGATCGGGTGATGGAAGGCGAAGCCCTTGACGAGGTTGTCGACGCGCTGACGGCAGAGGATCAGGCATCGCAACTTGCAGAATTTTCTGACCAGTGACTGAGACAACGATCGCCGTGGCGTTGGAGTCGGCAGTCGTTAGGCTATCAGCAGCTGGTGTCGACAATCCGGTATTTGATGCTCGGTTACTGTTGTGTCACTGCGCTCAATTGGACCTCGCGAACATCATTGTTGATCCGGATATGGCGCTAACCGATGAGTCTCTGCAAAAATTCAATTTGTTGATTGACCGAAGGGCAACACGAGAACCGGTATCCCATTTGCTCGGTGAACGTGAGTTTTGGAGTATGCCCTTTATCGTGACATCGGATGTCCTGGATCCGCGCCCGGCGAGCGAAACACTAGTCGAAGCAGCGCTGGATCATATGAAAGGGCGCTCGGACGTTAAATCAGTCCTTGATCTAGGAACCGGGAGTGGATGCCTTCTCATTGCAATTCTGTCAGAGTTGCCGAGAGCACGGGGTGTTGGTGCTGATCTTTCCGAAGCCGCTTTGCAGATTGCTCGCCGTAATTCTGAAATGAACGCGATGAATGGTCGTGCGACCTTTGTGACATCATCGTGGGGACGGGATATTTCAGCGAGCTTCGATCTAATTTTGAGTAATCCTCCTTACATTTCAGAAGCCGAGCATGATGATTTGGAGCCCGAGGTTACGAGGTTTGAACCAGCATTAGCGTTGTTCGCAGGTGATGACGGCTTGTCCGCCTATCGTGAAATCGCACCAGATATTTCCCGATTGCTGAGTTCAGACGGCGTTGCTGCTATCGAATATGGCCTAGGCCAGATGACATCGGTGGTGGAAATTTTCGCGGCTGCCGGGTTACAGCATATCGAATCCCGAAACGACCTTGATGGAATCCCAAGATGCGGTGTTTTCCGCCGTTAGAGAGTCTCGAATAACTTAAAAAAAAGGGTTGGAAAGGTGGGTCATCCCCACTAGTGTGCAACTCGGACGAATGAGGAAGGCCATAGGCACCTCGTCCAAATGTTCCTGAAAAGGCTGCGAGAGCAGAGCCACGGCGACCGTGGAAGTGCGGTTGCAAAGATGGAGCGCGATTGTCAGGAAGGCATCGTGTAGCTCGTAAGCCATTCGGGGGTTAGTGAAACAATAACCGGATTAGAATTGATGAGATCAGGTCCTAATAACCGGCGTCCGCGAGGCCGGGGTAACTCGGGACGCGGCAATAACCGGCCGCAACGCAATAATAATGTGGATAGTAATGGGCCCGACGTAAAAGTTCGTGGCTCCGCTCAGCAGGTTGTAGACAAATACCAGGCACTTGCTCGTGAAGCCACGACAGCCGGCGACCCAGTTCGGGCAGAAAACTATTATCAGCACGCTGAGCATTACTATCGCGTCTTGAGCGCAAATGCTGCCAATCAGGAAAAACAGCAGCGCGACAATCGAAATGATCGAAATAACGGTGCGGCGCAACAAAACGCTGCAAATGGCGCGGAAGCGAACGGCAGCAACGGTAATAATGGCAATAACGGCAAAGGTAACAATGGCAACGATGCCGCTGTTGTAGAAACCGCTGTCGTTGTGCCAAACGGTGATGCAGAAACCAAGACAGCAGATTCTGCCAGGGAACCAGCTGCCGCTGACGAAGCGATTGTTGAACGCATTGAGGTTGTTCAGGAACCTGTTGCAGAAGAGCCAGAAGAAGCCACTCCGTCCTGATAGGGCGACGCGTTTTCGTCAACCTTTCCTTTAGTAGATTTTGCCAAAATCTTGCATTCAGCCGGGGTGTGCCTTCGTGCGCCCACCCTTTTTGTCGGCATTGTGGTGGCGCCTCTTGTGAGTTTTAGACTCTATAACCATATCTCTGTGGGACGCCGGTTTCGGGTCCCGTACGAAGCGCTCGCCGAATTTCGGGAGCACGATTACGCAATGTCTCTCAAGGGAGTTGCTCGATATGGAGTTTGAAAAATACTCTGACCGGTCGCGCGGTTTTGTTCAGTCAGCAGTTACGCTTGCAAATAATAGTGATCATCAGCGACTTGAGCCTGTCCATCTTCTTAAGGTTCTGTTGGATGATAAAGACGGCTTGGCGGCCAATCTCATCAAGGCAGCAGGCGGTGATCCTGCAAAGGCTATTGGCGCAGTAGATGTCGCCTTAAATAAAATTCCTCAAGTGGCAGGCAGTGGTGCAGGTGACGTCCGTTTATCTTCAGAAATTGGGCGATTGTTTGAACGTGCAGAACAAATCTCCGACAAAGCAGGCGATAGCTATGTGACCGTTGAACGGCTGTTGTTGGCGCTGGCGATGTCATCTGGCACAGTCGTAGGTGACGTGCTGGCTGATGCAGCCGTTACCCCACAAACTCTCAATGCTGCGATTGAAGACGTTCGCAAGGGCCGCAAGGCAAACAGCGCGGGTGCCGAAGATAACTTCGATGCGTTGGAAAAATACGCCGTGGATGTCACGGAGCAGGCACGGGACGGGAAACTCGACCCCGTTATTGGCCGCGAAGAGGAAGTGCGACGCACAGTGCAGGTTTTAGCGCGGCGTACCAAAAACAATCCAGTTCTGATCGGCGAACCAGGCGTCGGTAAAACAGCAATCGTCGAGGGGCTCGCGCAGCGGATTGTCAAAGGTGATGTGCCTGAAGGTCTTCGGCGCAAACGACTCATGATGCTCGATCTCGGCGCTCTAATTGCTGGATCGAAATACAGAGGTGAGTTTGAAGAGCGCCTAAAGGCGGTGTTGCAGGAAATCGACGCCTGCAATGGCGAGATCATATTGTTTATCGATGAGTTGCATACCCTTATTGGTGCTGGTGGCGCTGATGGCGCAATGGATGCATCGAATATGTTGAAGCCTGCACTCGCCCGCGGCGAGCTGCATTGTATCGGTGCAACAACGCTGGATGAGTATCGTAAGCATATCGAGAAAGATGCTGCGCTCGCCAGACGCTTCCAGACCGTATTTGTTGCTGAGCCATCGGTTGAGGATACGATTTCGATCTTGCGTGGCCTTAAGGAAAAGTATGAATTGCATCATGGTGTCCGTATTACTGACGGCGCTATTGTTTCGGCGGCAGCACTAGCCAACCGCTATATCACGGATCGATTTTTACCAGATAAGGCGATTGATCTCGTTGATGAGGCTGCGTCGCGTTTGCGGATGGAAGTCGACTCTAAACCAGAAGAGATCGATGAACTTGATCGTCGAATCATTCAGCTCAAGATTGAACGCGAAGCCTTAAACAAGGAAGACGATGCGGCGTCGCGGGACAGGCTTGAAAAGCTGGAATTGGACTTAGTTGAACTTGAGGGCCGGCAGGTGAAACTGACTGGTATTTGGCAGTCAGAGAAAGAAAAGATTGCCGGTTCACAGAAGGTCAATGAGGCACTTGATCAGGCTAGAAGCGAGCTTGAACGCGCTCAGCGTGATGGCGACCTGGCGCGCGCTGGCGAGCTGATGTACGGCGTCATCCCGGAGCTCCAACAGCAGATGTCTGAGCCCCAAGACAATGATGAATCTCAGATGTTACGGGAAGAGGTTAAGGATTCTGATATTGCTTCGATTGTCTCGCGTTGGACGGGAATTCCTGTCGATAAAATGCTGGAGGGTGAACGCGAGAAACTTCTCAGAATGGAAGATGTCCTGGGAAGTCGCGTGGTTGGTCAGGAGGAAGCTATCTCCGCGATCAGCAATGCCACGCGACGCGCACGTGCTGGGTTGCAGGACCCTAACCGTCCGATTGGATCGTTTTTGTTTTTGGGCCCGACCGGTGTTGGGAAAACTGAACTGACGAAGGCTCTGGCGGCATTTTTGTTTGATGATGATAGCGCGATGGTTCGTATCGATATGTCGGAGTTTATGGAGAAACACTCCGTAGCTCGGCTTATCGGGGCGCCGCCCGGCTATGTTGGTTACGATGAAGGTGGTGCTTTGACCGAAGCGGTTCGCCGCCGACCCTATCAGGTGATCTTGTTTGATGAGGTAGAAAAGGCGCATCCAGATGTGTTCAACGTGCTTTTGCAGGTCCTGGATGAGGGTCGCCTGACAGACGGGCAGGGGCGTACGGTCGACTTCCGCAATACATTGATCATCCTGACATCCAACCTTGGCAGTGAGATTCTTGCAGCACAAGAAGATGGCGAAGATTCAAATAGTGTACGGGAACAGGTGTTGTCGGTTGTACGTGGGGCATTCCGTCCTGAGTTTCTCAACCGATTGGATGATATGCTTCTGTTCCATCGGTTGGCGCGCGGACATATGGCGACAATTGTTGATATTCAGCTGGAACAGCTCAAGGCGATGCTTGAAGATCGGAAAATTATATTGGATCTGGATGCATCTGCTCGAGATTGGCTCGCCGATGAGGGGTATGATCCGGCTTATGGGGCGCGACCGCTCAAACGGGTAATCCAGAACCACTTGCAAAATCCACTTGCGACGATGTTACTCGAAGGCTCTATCCAGGATGGAGAGAACGTTCAAGTGGCGGCTGGCAAAGGTGGATTGTTGTTTAATGGCGTTCAGGCGATTGCCGCGTAATAGTTTCACTTCGAGCGATTGTCCACTTTCCTTCGGTCCGCTATAAGGTGCGTCACGCAAAACGCAGACCTAAGGGAGAGAGATAATGATGAATGTCGGATTTGTGGGCGTCGGCGCGATGGGCAACCATATGGCAGGCCATGTTTTGAATAGTGGTAAGTTTAAGGACGTGTATGCCTATGACTTAGACAAAGTTGCTGTCAAAAATATGGTGAAAAAAGGGGCCAAAGCGTCAGGGTCTCTCAAACATCTCGGCGGCATCTGCGACGTTATTATCATTATGGTCGGCTATGACGACCAGGTGCGCCAGGTGGTAACCGATCTAGCCAACAGTAAGCCTAAAAAGGGTAGTGTTCTCGTTATTACGGCAACCAACCACCCTGATATGATCTTGGAAGCTGCCGCAATCGCCAAGAAGGGCGGACTCAAAGTTGTTGATGCGCCGGTTTGTTTTGGCCTCGGCGGTGCGAAAAACGGAACACTCGCCTCTATGGTTGGCGGTTCAAAAACCGCCGTTAAAAAGGCAACACCGGTCCTGGAATGCTATTCCCGTGCGGTTCACCATCTCGGTGAGCTGGGTTGTGGCGAAATTGGCAAGACGGTGAATAACATGCTGCATTGGGTGCACAGCCTCGCCAATCAGGAGGTGCTGCTGTTGGCTAAATGCTACGGCATCGATACGCAGAAAATGCGGGAAACCTTGCTGCAGGCACCGGGCCGTAACGGCACACTTGAAGAGTGGGATGGCACGCGTTTCACTTGGCATGAGAAAGACATGGATATTGCTATGGACCTTGCACAGGCGCGCGATCTTCCGTTGCCGTTGTTTGGTCAGGTCGACCAACTTATCAAGTTCTCCCATTGGAAGCAGATCAAGGAGTTGCTTTATAGCAAGACCATTTCCTTCTTGGGTCGGAAGTTGAAGGCGGCACCCCCTGGCAAAGCTACTCGGTAAATTCAAATCTCATTTAGAAAATTGCAACCAGGAAGCTGTCTGGTGGAGCGATCGCTCGAGAAAATTCTAAGAGGAGTCATTTAAAATGGCTGACACACCTGCAAAATCATCTTCGACGGATAGCAGTACGGCGAAAGCGTCTGAGAAATCTGCGTCTTCTACGTCGTCCAGTCCGTCTAAGTCGTCCGGTGAGGGTGGCAAATCCAGCAAGGAATCTGTCGGCGGTTCAAGTGCGGTCCACTATGGATATTTCAGTAATACCAAGACGCCGGAATATCGTTCCGGCTGGGATGACATCTGGTCGAAAAAGAAAAAGCCGACAAAAAAGCGAGCTCCTACCACGAAGAAACCAGTGACCGTTGAGATAGATTTTTCTGACTTGCCTGAATCTGCCCGGGAAGCTCTTGCAGATACTGTGCGTGTAGAACTCAAAAAATCTCGAATCAATTATGATAATCGCGCTAAGAAAGGTGATGTTGTCTGGCAGCTATGTTGCGAAGTGAAGCGCTGAGATGCTCTATGGATTTGCTTTGCCTAGCGTTAGCCCAATTCTGAAATAGAGCCAGACTGCCAGTGCGAGCTGAAGCAAAGTACCGGTCATCAATGAGAAATTTGACGCAGGATAAACCAACGGGAAAATAATTGCTGCGCCGGTTACAAATTCTACCGAGGACATCTCACGCCGGTTGAAAATTGCTGATAGGAAGGCCAAGAAAATACCTACGAGAGTCATACCAATTATGACGCCCAGTCGCCCAAAGTTTGCATACATTTCAATGACCCAGGGAAGATTGATTGAAGTCGTGGTGTTTTCTGGCGCGATCATTTCGTAGCGATGTGCAAATTTTTGGCCGGTCACTTCCTTTGGTTTGTCTCGCCAAACAATTCGGGGGATTAGGTTCGTTAGGGTTGGTTTATATGTTTCCCCTCTCCAGTAGGGAACTTTGTCGGGCGTACGCTCGACAACTTTGCTCAATAGAACATGTCCTGACAGGCGATGAATTAAAGGTTCAAGGATTGTCACTTCGAAATCTTTTTGCCGGGTCCAGGCTTCTTGAGTCTTCTCAGAAAACACTTTGATCCGCTCAACAATGCTGAAACTCTTATCTCCGCCATCCCACGTATGTGCTCGATAGCCAGCAACCCCTGGGTAAATTGCTATGACAAAAAGGGCAGGTACGAGGCCATAAAGCCAAAAAGTACGAAATCCTGTGTAAAACAAAACGACTGCTAAAAAGACGCAAAGCAGAACAACATTTGTCAGTAGGCCAGACAAAAATATCTGCAACAGAATAATTGGCAGAACGATTAAAAAACAGACGATGGCTTCTGCTCTTGGGAGTCCTCTTTGTCGTATAAGAACAATCATCATGGCTATCGCAAGCGGCCCGGTGGGTTGTATAAATTGTCCGACAGAAGGAAGGGACTTCAGAGCGGGTATCGCGTGCCACGCTAGATAACCAACGATTAATATCCACAATAGGAATCGAAGACGTTTTGTGGTTTCGTTCTGTGGCAAGCGAAGGTGCGGAACTCTTTGGTAGAAAAACTTCTCTGAAAGAACGTAGCTTCCAATCATAAGCGCGACCCCGATTAATACGAGGAATTGCCCTTCAATATTTAGGGCGGCGATCTGGACGCCAAATTTCGGAAGAGGGCGAGGGGTTGGGAAAAAGAAAACCGATATCGCGAAAAATACGGCGTAATAGCCCCCCATCAATGCGAGAAAAGGCATCGGGGCCCGGTCTCTGGATCTTATGTAAATAAATGTTGGGACAAGGCAAATCCATAGCGTTCCAAGAGCGAGAACAGCGCTGTGGGTACTTACCGCTGGACCGCGGATAAACCATAAGCCGATGCTTACGACGATGCTGACGAGGATCAGAATTCGGAGAGACATTCCGGACCACCCAGCCTAGCGGCTGGTGACATGGGTAGTCGACGAGTCGTTCGATCTTGCGAGTCGCCTATCTAAACTTCCCCGTATTTTTGCAAAGTGTCTCAGCTCTTTGCCTTTTAGCTTCCGCCCTGATGGGAGCTTGAGTCGCAAAGGATTTGCTTGTCGTCCATTCACGTGTACTTCGTAATGAAGGTGTGGCCCGGTGGAACGACCGGTGGATCCGACATAACCGATCACTTGACCCTGCGTCACCCGGCGACCGCGCCTAATGCCGCGTTTAAAACTTTTGAGATGGGCGTAAGCAGTTGAATAGCGACCGTTATGCCGTATCCGGATGTATTTTCCGTAGCCACCTTTGCGTCCCGCGTAACTAACTGTGCCATTTCCAGCGGCGTAAATTGGCGTTCCACGTGGTGCCGCGAAATCGACGCCACGATGCATACGGGTGTAACCTAATATTGGGTGACGCCGGCGGCCATAGCGCGATGATAGTCTGGCGCCATTGATCGGTGTCTTCATCAGCGCTTTTTGAGCGCTGCGTCCCCTTTCATCGAAATATTCGACACCGTGACGTTTGGATTCGTATCGATACAATCTGATTGGTTTGCCGCTTAGAAAAAGCTCTGCGTATAGAATTTTCCCCCAACGCGCGAAATCACCATTTTTTTGGTGAAGCCGTTCGACCATGACATCAAATTTATCGTTCTTCTGAATGTCGCGTTGGAAATCAACATCCCAGCTGAGAAGACGGATTAGTTCGACCAAAGTGGATGCGGGCATGCCGACCTTGGTGGCAGCAACATATAGGCTGGAGCGAATTGACCCTGAGATGCGAACATCCTTGCGATCCAAAATCTTTTTTATTTTTTTAACCGTAAATCGGCTGTTTTCTTGGCGACTGACCGAGATGGTTTCTTCCACCGTTGAATCAAAGTGATAGCCGATAAACTCGCCGGTTTTTACACCCCATGAGATCGGTTTCAGCGTAACGGAGATCTTCTGTCCACGCTTTAGATAACGCGGATGATAGGTCTTGCGCATAGCCCGTATGGCGGAGTGGGCCGATGAGCGATCCGCACCTGCTTTTACCAGTAATTTCATAAAGGTATCGCCAGGGCCAGCCGTTACGGTTTGGATGATTTCTGGTGGCGGCGGTGGAAGCTGAAAAATAGGTGCCGGGCTGGTTACGGGTGTTGCGGGCAACCGGGTCGGAACTTCTTTGGTCTGGGTTGCGGCTCGTGATTTTGTCGCCTGGGTTTCCGGTGAGTAAGTGGTTACCCCGAACACAAGCAGTAGCACGACCGCGGCAACGCCGACGAGCTGAACAGCAATAGACTTATTACTCTTAAGAAAATTCAATCCCGGATACTCTTCCGACTTTGACTATGATGTTTCTACAGTCATTCCCTGCGTCACCAGCGATGGTTAACGCCCGCGGCACGATGCGGGAATGTGATTCGCTTGTCAAGAAAAAGCCCTTTGAAACAGGCCGTTTACAGCCATAAATACTGTATAGACGTGTTGACTGGCTAAAGAAACTTGCGGCCTCGGTTGACGCCATAGGTGATCGGTAATTTACTGTCATAACAATAATAAATGTTTATGAGTGGGGAGCCGTGTTTCATTCAGCCGAGCCTTTCTTCCGGCCTAAGACTGTCGCTATTGTTGGCGCATCCGAATCTGGTGGCGCGGGGTGGCCACGCGCCATTTATCAGAATCTTGAATTCGCAAATTTTCCTGCTGAAGTCTATCTGATTAATCCACGGCGAGAAGAGTTGTGGGGTCGCAAAGTATACCCAGACTTTGCGTCATTGCCTGAGCAGATTGATCTCGCCCTGACCATTATTCCGGCCGAGTTCATCCCCGATGTATTAAAAGAAGGCACGGATAACGGCCTTAAATCGGCGCTGATTTATGCCGCACGATTTGGGGAGGGTGGTGACGACGTTGGCGCTAAACGAGCTGATCAGCTTCGTGACCTTTGCGATGAGACTGGGCTCGTGGTTTGTGGGCCAAATTGCATGGGGGCGATGTCGTTCCCGTCAAACTCGCTGTTTTACCCGGCAACGCGGATCCGCGGCTTGCCGGTTGGTTCTACCGGTGTGGTTTTCCAATCGGGTGGAACCTTTATGTTTTGGCTGCAGCGAGCTGCAGAACGTGGCCTCGGCTTTTCCTACGCAGTCTCCAGCGGCAACGAGCTCAATCTCGATCTCGCCGACTACATAAATTTTTTAGTTGATGATGACGATACCAAGATGATCGCCTGCATGGTCGAAGGCATCCGGAGACCCGACGCCTTTATCGAAGCGGCGCGACGTGCGCTCGAAGCCAAAAAGCCGGTCGTGATGATCAAGGTCGGTCGCAGTGACGCCGGCAAGGAAGCGGCGCAAAGTCACACAGGTGCTCTGGCCAGTGACGATACGGTTCTGGAAGCGGTGTGTCATAAATACGGTGTCATTCGCTGTCATTCTCTTGATGAGATGATGGAAACTTGCCTGGTGCTCAATCAGCGCCGCTGGCCAAAGGGACCTAACATTGGCATGGCCGGTTTTTCTGGCGGTGGCAAAGGTCTATTCCTGGACTATTCAGCGGACGAGGGCGCCGCGATAGGGCGCTTGTCTGATGAGACTGTCGCCCTGATTGATCCGATTATTGATCCTGGCCTCAGTGGACAGAACCCGATTGATTGCGGCGCCGGCATCGCCTATCGCCAGAAGGACTATAGTAAAGTCTGCAAAATTATGGCCGCCGACGATGGCGTCGACATTATTGCTATGCAGGGACAGTTGCCGACGACGGCCGATGACCCGACGGACGCGACGATCTTTTCCAATGTCTTCGACGCGACAGACAAACCCGTGATCGCTTATGTTCGGGTTTCTCAAAATGTTAGCCCGGCTGGTCTCGCTTTCCAGAACGAGACCAAGGTTCCATTCGTTCAGGGCTTACCCCAGACGGTTCGCGCGCTGCAGGGGCTGGTACGGTATACCGACGCAATGAATAAGGGCGTGACGCCTTTGCTGGAAGCGGATGGTGATAAAGCTGACCTGGAAGGTGAGGCTTTTGAGACCCTATTGAATGTAAATGGTTTAACACCACCAGCGAGTGGGTTTGGGGCAACGCCGGAAGAGGCTGCAAAAGCTGCGGCCAGTATGGGCTTTCCGGTAGTACTCAAGATCGTTTCGCCGCAAGCTAGCCACAAAACCGAGGTGGGTGGTGTTGCGCTGAATTTGGACGATGAGGTATCGGTGATTGCCGCTGCAGAAGAGATGACGACGCGGCTTCACGCGGTTGATCCTGACGCAGAGGTCGAAGGATTTTTGGTACAAGAAATGGTGTCAGGCACGGAAGTGATCATTGGCGTTCGCGAAGATCCGCAATTTGGACCGTTTATGGTCGTGGGACTGGGCGGCATTTTAGTTGAGGCTATGCGTGACGTTTCATTCCGCATGTTGCCAGTTGGCGATGTCGATGCTCGTGAGATGCTTGATGAATTGCGCGGTAAAGCAATTCTTGGTGCTTTCCGGGGCTCTGCACCGCGCGATATTGATGCGCTGGTAAAAGCGATGTGTGGCCTGTCCGAGATATTTGCCCGACATCGTAATCATCTGGCTGATTTAGAGGTGAACCCAATAATCGTTGGTGCGGAGGGAGAGGGTTTACGCGCCGTCGATGTTCGCCCTGTCTGGCGTTAATCCGTTTCGGAGAAATTAGTATGGATTTTGAACTTCCCGAAGAACTCCGCATGCTCAAGGAAACGCTGCGCCGGTTTGTTGATCGCGAAATTATTCCAATTGAGCGCGAGGCTTATGAAGGGCATCAGCTAAAGCCTGAGGTGCGTGCGTCGTTGGAAGATAAGGCGAAGGAACTCGGTCTCTGGAAGTTCGACGTGCCAGAAGAATATGGCGGGATGGGGATGAACCTGCTGGCGAAATGCGTCGTCTGGGAAGAAATGGGCAGAACTATCGCTATTCCAACCCGCGGTGGTCATATTTTTGGTCCGGCCGTTAGTCCGATCCTCTATTTCCTGAATGATGAGCAGAAAGAAAAATATCTTCATCCGGTTCTGAACGGTGAAAAGAAATGCGCCTTTGCCCAGACGGAGCCGGATGCTGGGGGTGACCCCGGTGGTATGCGGTCAACTGCCGTTCGAGATGGCGATCATTATATTATCAATGGCAGCAAACGATTTATTACGAGTGCCGACAAAGCTGATTTCTTTCAGCTACAGGCAGCGACTGACCGGTCCAAAGGGTCGCGGGGCGGCATCTCGACCTTTCTAATTGATGCTGACACACCCGGTTTGGAACTTGTGCGCTATCAACAGATGATGATGGATGACCGGCCTTGGGAAATTTCGATGCAGGACGTCCGCGTGCCAGTAGAAAACATGATCGGTGAAGAGGGCGAAGGCTTCAAATTTGGTCAGGCCTGGATTACCGCTGGCCGTATACGTCATGCTGCGCGCGGCATCGGTGTCGCGGAGCGCTGTATGGAGTTGACGGGTTCCTACACTAATCAGCGCGAGACCTTCGGCAAAAAATTATCCGCCCGGCAAGCTGTACAGTTCGGCATGGTCGATAGCTGGATGGATACTAAAATGCTGCGCCTGTTGGTCTACAACGTGGCGGCAAAGGCTGATGCTGGAGAGGATATTCGCTATGAATCTTATATGGCGAAGGTGAAAGGCGATGAACACGCCTTTAAGGTATGTGATCAGGCATTGCAGTTTCACGGCGGTATAGGCCTCACAACAGATCTACCGATCGAAAAATTATGGCGTGATAGTCGATCGATGGTCATTACAGAAGGCCCACCGGAAATCTTGCGGATGGTGATTGCCCGTGCGTTTTATCGCGAATATGGCGGCTAAAAAATTACTGAGATCTTTTAAACAACCCGACCTTAAGGAGATATTTGATGGCGGCAAAGAAGATGAAGTGCGTAAAAGTTGAAAAGAAGGGCGGTATCGCCTGGGTGTGGCTGAACCGGCCAGAAAAGCGGAATGCAATGAGCCCGCAGCTCCACTTCGAAATGGATGAAACGCTTCGGGTCCTGGAAACCGATCCGAAAACACGGGTTGTCGTGATTGCCGGTGCGGGTGGTTATTTCAGCGCTGGTCAAGATCTCAAAGAATTTTTCCGAGCTAATGAAAAGAACCCGGCCGGTCGCAAGGCTGCGGCAGAGGCGGCCAATCGCTGGCGCTGGGAACGTTTGTATAAATATGACAAACCAACTATTGCGATGGTTGAAGGCTACTGCGTTGGTGGCGCGTTCATGCAGCTTTGCGCGACGGATTTCGCGGTTGCTGCAGACGATACGGTGTTCTCGCTCTCCGAAGTGAACTGGGGCATCCTGCCTGGTGCGCTGGTCTCGAAAGTGGTTTCCGACACGATCATGCCTCGTAAGGCTTTGTATTATTGCTGCCTTGGCGAGCCGTTTGATGGTGTTGAAGCTGAGAAGATTGGTTTTGTGAATTTCGCAGTGCCAAAGGAAGACCTGGTTAATAAGACGATTGAACTGGCCCAGAAGCTGATGGCGAAAAGCCCAGCGGTTCTACGCGCAACCAAGCACGCGGTACGCCAGGTTCGCACGATGGACTTTGATCAGTCCTATGATTATCTGGCGGCAAAGGGCCAGGCGATCAAGGTCGGCGATACTGAGGACTCCTACAATACTGGGCTCACTCAGTTCCTCGATAAGAAGGCCTACAAACCGACTTTTGAGCCCTTCGCGCTTAAAGGTGCAAAGAAACCCAAGGCCAAGAAAAAGGCGCCTGCTAAAAAGAAGGCCGCCGCTAAAAAGAAAACAGCCAAAAAGAAAACAGCTAAGAAAAAATAGCGTTTAGAAACTTGTTGTTCACTAAGAAGCGGTCCCTCATTAGAGGGGCCGTTTTCGTTTCAGCGCTTAACGCTCGACCGTGCGTATATCGACCGCGCAAACACCTTGTCCCCGGGGACGAACCATCAGTGGATTGATCTCAATATCGGCAAGCCAAGTACGGTGATTAAGAAAGAACTCCGATAGCCCTTTAATACCCGCAATCAGTGCGTCCGTGTCGGCAGGACCGCTGCCGCGAAATCCGTCTAGCATCGAAGAGACGCGAAGCTCGGAGAGCATATTCCGGATGTCGTCCTCGCTGGCGGGCAGCAGTCGCAGGGCTACATCTTTGACAAGCTCCACCATGACACCACCAGCACCGACAATCAGCATTGGGCCGTACTGGTCGTCGTCCCGAGCGCCGACGAGTAGCTCGATGCCGGAAACCATCTCCTGCGCCAGGAAACCATCAATGGTGGCGTTAGAATCAATGGCATGAAGTTTTTTGGCCATGCCTTCTGCAGCAGCAATAGCGGCTGTCTCATCGGTAATATTAAGCGCGACGCCCCCCACCTCAGTTTTGTGGCTTGCTTCCGGAGAAATAATTTTGATGGCGGCGGGATAACCGACGCTTGCGGCGGCCTCCCCAGCCGCAGCACTATTGAGCGCCCGCGCTGTCTTTGGTGCCGGGAGTCCTTTGGGGGCAAGAGCGGCTTCGAGCGCCTCACCGACGCAATTCTTCTGATCGCCTGTAGGTGCGGGAACAGGTGACGTGTCGCGTCCGGCGCGCTCACCAAAGTACCACAGCGCATTCATCGCTCGGACACCAGCTCGAGTGCCCTGCAGAAAAGGCATGTTGGTGGCGCCTTGAAAATCCAACCCGCCGTCCGGGATTTGGTGCGGCATTCGGGCAAAGGAGATCACGGGCTTGCCAGTAGAGGCGATCAGCTCTTTCACCTCGTCCTGTGGGCCTGCACTACGGGCGGAGCCCGGCATGTTATTGCACCAGGCAACCATATCGACACCGGGATCAGCGGCGAATGCTTTGCAGATTTCTGCAGGAGCAGATTTCCCCGATACGCCGACCGGTGCACCTGTATCGATTGGGTTCTGGATATGGCAATCGGTGGGGACATAAGGTCGGATCGCCTCGACGGTTTGTGGCGCGAGATCGGCAAGCACCGCTTTCTCTTGGTCGCAGTAATCATGGAGCAGATCAACCGTGCCCCCGGACGTTGTCATAAAGGCAATACTGGGTCCTTTGGGCAGGCGATCTTGCTGAAAGGCGAGCGTCATTTCGATCATCTCTTCCAGCGTTTCACAATTGATGATGCCATAGCGTTCGCAGACAGCTTCATAAGCCGCATAATCACCAGCTACCGCACCGGAATGGGATTGTGCGGCTTCCCGTGATTTTTGCGAGCGTCCGGTTTTGATTGCGATGATTGGCTTGCCTGCTTTCAGCGCCCGTCCTGCGGCCTTCATAAATTCTTCCGGTTTGCGGATGCCTTCAATAAACAGGCAGAGCTGTTTGGTCTCGGGGTCGTCGATCACAAAATTCATATAATCGGCAAGATCGAGGCTAAGTTCATTGCCAGACGAAATGGCGTAGGAGAAGCGCAAACCGCGTTCCTGACCCGCTCTGGTGAAATAGCTTAACGTGCCGCCGGATTGGGTGATGAGTGCTACGGGACCGGGCTCCATTTCACTGACATGGGTATGTGGATAGCAATAGATCTTTTCGCGAATACCGGCGAGCCCCATGCAGTTAGGGCCGCAGATTGGTACGCCAATTTCATCCAGAGCTGTACGAAATTCATCGCCACGCTTGATTGATTCTTCGCGACCCCCATCGCCAAAGCCTGATGCGTAAACTACTGCAGCCTTTAACCCGTTCTCCGCCCCTTGTCGTAGTGCCCCTTCAATGAATGGGGCAGGGATAATCATCAATGCTAGGTCAGCGGGTTCGGGCAAGGAAGCCAAGTCGGGGTAGCAGGGTACACCGAATATCTCGTCGCGCTTTGGGTTAACCGGAAAGACTTTTCCCGTGTAGCCCGATTTTTGGAGGTTGCCGAAAATATTACGTGGCCAGTGAGATTTTTCTGTCGCGCCGACGATGGCAATGGTTTTGGCGTTAAAGATTGCAGCCGCTGGACTGGTCATTTATCTCTCCCTCTTGGTCTTAAGATTATTGGTCTTGCGGTGTCTTTATTGTACCCGACCGCGGGCGGCGATGTTCCAGACATCGACAACATCGTCACCTTTATAGGCAATGAAGCGATCATAAAGATTCACAGTCGTGTCGCAATGGGTCGGGACAAACGCGACCTTGTCATTGAGCGCCAGCGGGCATTTCCCGCCCTCAAACGTCAGCTCGCTATGCTCTTCGCCGGCGAACTTGAAAACAGCACCGGGGAGGTCGATTGGGGCCGGAGGGCCGCCATCGGAACTAATGGCTTTCAGTCCCATATCGAGAATACAGCGCCCGGGTTCAGGTAATGAAATGACTGAGGCGAGCAGGGTAAGGGATTGCTCAAACGGGATGGAATTGCCGTCATCCCACTCGACTTCGCGATAGCGTGAATCCATAAACAGATAGCCACCGGGCTGGAGCTCTGTCAGGCCGGCCATCGCCGCATCGATGACTGATGTTCCACTGCCGCCACCTGTTAGATACTCCAGTGGCAAACCTGCTTTGCGGATTAGGTCAGCTGTATCGGTTAGCAAGCCAACCGCTTTGCGCGCGGCGGTATCGCGTTCGGTAAAGGACGACGTCATCTGGATAGCACCCTGATACCCCTGCAGGCCCTTAAAGGTGAGCCAGTCTGCGTTCATGACTTCATAGGCGAGATCCAAAGCGGGTTGTCCGGGCTGGACACCACATCTTCCCTGACCGACGTCTACTTCAATCACGACATCTGGGCGTACACCACAGGTTTGGGCCACGGCGGCCATTTCAGAGAGATTGTCAGGATTGTCAGCGACAACGGATATCTTTGCTCCCTTGGCCATTTGCATCATCCGCGTGAGCTTGGAAATGCCGATCACCGGTGTCGTAATCAAGATGTCTTTGATGTCGTGCGAGACCAGAACTTCGGCTTCGCCAAGCTTGGCACAACAAACACCGACGGCCCCGGCGCCGATCTGCATTTTGGCGATTTCCGCTGACTTGTGCGCCTTGGCATGAGGTCGATAGGTGATACCGGCATTGGCCGCCAAGTCTCGCATCCGTTCCATATTGCGGAGGAAGGCATCTTCTTCGATCAACAATACCGGCGTGTCGAGTTGGTTTAATTTCATGTCGCGTTTTGCTCAACCTTGCCCGTGTCATGAACGACTTTGCCACCGACGATTGTCATTTCAGCGGTGATGTCCTTGATGTCGTTTTCGGGGCAGTTCAACGGGTCGTTATCGAGGATTACCAGGTCCGCCAACTTACCCGATTCCAGTGTTCCCTTGATGTCTTCCTCGCCTGTTAGATAGGCACCGTTCCGGGTGGCGCAGGTTAACGCCTGCTCGCGCGTGAGGGCCTGATCAGGCGCGATCTGGTCATCACTGAACATGTTGTAGCGGGCAACGGTTTGCCATATCGGATACCACAATGTGGTTGGAACATTGTCAGTTGCGAGTGCAATAGGGATGCCAGCCTCGACGACACTTTTGAGCGGTGCGATTTCGTTCTCACGAGCTTCCCCGATCTCGTCACGGACGATATGACCATACTTGTAAATGTATCGATTGGTATGCGATGTCATTGCCAGATTGAGGTCGGCAAGACTCTTTATCTGATATTCCGTTGCCCGGTCTAAATGGCCCATTACCCAACGTTTATCGGCCAATGGTATGACCCTATCAACGGCTTCGAAATGCTCCAAGAAGTCCATCCAGATTGCGTTTGCGCGGATATTGTGACGCGCGGCAGTGGTCAAATAGTCGACTATTCCGCTCTCCGGGATACCACTATCGTAATTGAAGCCTGACCAGCCCGTATAAGGGGCGGAGCGGGTGCGCACAGCGTTGTCAGGGGTGATGCCAAAATCGGCAAAAATACCGGCGACTGCCAGCCATTCATCACCATCGCCTCGCAAGCCACCGATCCAGTCAGACCATTCAGAAAAAGCCGCGTCATAGCCGTCTTTATTGGCAAAATGCCATGACGGGCTATAGACCAGTGTAGCCCGGACAGAGGCTGCCCCTTCGGCATTTACGGCGCGATAGGCTTCGATCAATTCCTGGGCACAGCCATGCTCTTCATAGACGCTGGTGGTCCCGCTGGCGTTATAAATCGACATCGAGCGTTTGATCCCCGCGACCCGATCATCATGACCAAAGCGCGGCATCGTTCGGAAGTAGGCAAGCTCTGCCACCGGCACAAAAGTGTACTCATGAATGATGCCATTCAGTGCGCCATTACCATCGGTTTCAAACTTCACAATGTCGGGTAGATCGCCGGGGTCAGAATCAAGCCCGGCTTCTTCGAGCGCTTTAGAATTGGCAATAGAGGTAAGCGGTTGGATATGCCGCCAGTAGCCCCAGATTGGTCTGATATAAACCGGATTGTTCGGCGATACCCTGTCGAGGTCTTCACGGGTGGGCCAGCGTTTTTCAGCAAGATTGTCCGGCACATCAAAATAGTATGGCGGTTCGCCGATGGGCATGGTGACAATCCAATCACCTGGCTCTGCCTTAGCCACGAGTGCTGCAATACGGTCCAGAACGTCATCGATAGATTTACAGCCCGACAATGTCGGAAAGATTGATTTGAGTCCTTCGCGATCCATATGGGCATGACCATCGATTAGGCCCGGCATCACTGTGCGGCCACCAGCATCAATTGTCGTGTGTTCAGCATAGTCGGTGGCAAGCATTTCAGCAGAGCCGACAGCAGCGATGCGATCACCATCGATCGCGATAGCGTCATGCAGTGAAAATTTATCGTCGCAGGTAACGACCTTGGCGTTGCGGATCAGCATCGATTCTACCGGTTGGCCTTAGCAGCCAGCCGCATAGGCCTCGCGGCGATGATCGGCGGCACCGACGAGCACACCATTGTCGAGAATTTCGAGGCACTTTGAAGACCCGAAATAGGAGGCGCCTGATGCGCGGCTGATTTCAAATCCGCGCGACGTCAGCTCCTCGCCAACCGAGTCCGGAAATTCATCATCGATCAGCAGGTTGGCTTTGCCATCGATGGACCAACGCGGTGCTTCAATCGCAGCTGACATTTCCATGCCGCGCTCAACCATATTGGTCAGCATCTGTACGTTGGAGATCGTCTGGGCAGGGCCACCAGGCGTGGTCAGTTGATACTTCACCTTGCCATTCTTGAAGGCCATGACAGGGTTCAGCGTGTGGCTCGGCTTTTTGCCGGGTGCCACGACATTGCGATGTTCAGGGTCGGTGACAAAGCCGGTCATCCGGTTGTTGAGCAGAATACCGGTCGTCGGATCGAGGAAGGCTGAACCAAAAACGTGAAATACGCTTTGCACGACGGAGATTGCGTTGCCGTCACCATCGGCGAGCGTGATGCAGCTGGTACCACCAACACCGGGGCGCTCGTGTTGGCCAGGGGCAGCATCGCGCACGGCGGCTTGAAGTTTGCTGGTCATCTGGCCACCGAGTAGCTCATCAATCGGGGCAGGGTGTACCGCAGGATCACAGATATAGGGAATGCCTTCATCGAAGGCGGCGCGTGCTGCGGCCATCAGATAGGCCAGCCTATCGGCATCCGAGCCGGTGAAAGCTTCCTGGGGTAGATCTTTGATCGCGTTGAGCTGCATTAGCATCAGCACGCCATAGGAATTTGGTGGCATGACATGCACGTCGAGGTCGCGATAATCTGTATGCAGCGTGTCGACCCATTCGGGCTCATAGCCTTCAAAATCGGCCGCTGACAGTAGCCCGCCATTGGCTTGGCAATACTCGCCAAGGGATTTTGCAATGCGGCCTTCATAATAAACGCCGCTGCCATTCTCAGAGATGTCGCGGATGGTCTCCGCGAGCGCCGGTTGTTTGACGATATCGCCCGGGTTCATCGGCACGCCGCCCGGCATATAGAGTGCTGCACAGCCAGGGTCTTTGCCAACATGATCAAACAGGCGCAGGGCACTGGTCAAGATACGAGAGACCGGATGGCCGTTTTCGGCGATATCAATTGCATCAGCGAACAGGTCTTTCCACGGCATCTTGCCATGTTTCTGATGTAGCCGTTCCCAGCCGCGTACGATCCCGGGGACCGATGCGGCGTTGGGGCCGTGTACTGTCATGCCGTCTTTGAAATATTCCGGAGTCGCTCCGGCAGGCGCGTAGCCACTGGCATTCAGCCCCTGGGTTTTCTTGGAGGCGGCATCGTGATGAATGATAAACGCGTCACCGCCGAAGGATGTTGCGTGCGGCAAGACTGTACATAGAACAGCGGAGGTCGAGATCATCGCGTCGACAACCGAACCGCCACGCTCCAGCATCCGGAGACCAGATGTTGATGCGAGTGAATGGCCTGATACGACCATGCCTTTGGTGCCATAAACTGGCGAGCGGGGCAGTTTTACACCCGCAAATTCATCGACCTGTCCGGCCATGAAACTCTCCTAAGATATAGAAATGACAATTTCCCCCATCATGGCGCTGGACGGCTCCTTGTCAACGTGGAGGTCTAATGTGGAGGTCTGCGGTGTGTTGCTACTCTTGTAATGATGGTGACGGCAGCAAAGGCGAATACGAGCACTGGCCCGGCCGGCAGATCGAAGAGAGTTGATATGATAATTCCGGCTAAAACCGACAGAACGCTCAAAAGTATGGCAAAAGGCAAAGAGGAGCCTTGCATTTTGTTTACCGCAAGCGCTGGCAGGATCAGGCTGGCAAAGACGACGTACACACCAACGAGCTGGACGGAGGCAGTAACGACCACGGCGAACAGCGCAAAGAACCACATGCCCTGTCGAATAGCGGGCAGTGCCAACCAAACGATGAACCCAACGGCATAAACGGGGGCAAAGGCTAGAATACGATCCCATGATACGAACAGGATTTGCCCAGACAAAATATGCTGTACCTCCTCGCCGCCATGCGGATGATTGGCGAGGGCTAGCAGGACGGCAGCAGCGGCCAGGATAAAGCTGCTGCCGATCACTGCTTCCTGTTCCTGAGGGGCCGTTTTCTCTACCCAACGAAAGAAAGCTGCTGCGGCTAATGCTGCTGTGACAGCTGATATTTGGATGACGATCCAGGATGCTTCATGTACCCAGAGATTAACCAGGACGACGCAGAGACCGGCGATTTGAGCAATCGCCAGATCGATAAAGATGATACCGCGGCGGAGGACCTCCATGCCCAAAGGGACATGGAGGATCGCCACCATTAGCCCCGCTATCGCAGCGGGTAAAACAATCTCAAGGGCCTCAGGGTTAGCCATTCGCACGGATCAGTTGTGAGAGAATATTATCAAACAAGGTTTTGAGCGCTCCCGGTTTTGCCCCTCGTGGAACAGTGAATGGCAAGACTAATGCGGGAATACTCGCTTTTTGAGAAAACCAGTTTGATGGCGCAGCCTGATCGTAAGGTGTTCTTAAGATCGCTTTCGGCTTTGTTGCTGCCGTTGTTCTTAGGAGCGATTGCAAATGTGACGCCGTTGGTGGAATGCCAGGTTTGGCTTCAAGTGTACCGATTTCTTTGAGACCAAGCCATGCGATTAAGTATGTCCACGATTTGTGGTGAACAATTACAGGCATGTTTTTCAAGCTGGCCGATTGTTTTCGCCATTGCTTTATATTTTCAGCCCATTGTTTCTCGAAATTTCTCAAATTCGCGGAAAAGACTGAAGCATTTTCGGGGTCGATGGCAATAAGCCGCTTGGCCAGCTCTCGTGCAAGCAGGATGATATTTTCTGGGTCGAGATGAACATGTGGATTTCCTTCAGGGTGCACATCTCCCAAGCTACGATCAACCACAACCGGCTTTTCCCTGACCGATACATGCTGTGCCGCCTTAAAATACCCTGGCTTTCCCGCCCGAACTTTTGATCGGGCACCACGTTGCATCAGGAGAGGTAACCAACCGATTTCCAAACCGGCCCCCGAACAAAACACCATATCGGCCCGACGTATTTTAGCGATCAGGCTCGGACGGGCTCGAATATGATGCGGGTCTTGTTTATCGTGTGTAGCGGAATAAGCAGAGATTTTGTCGCCACCAATCTCACGTGCCAGGGCGGCCCATTCCGGTTCGCAGGCAAAAATTCGCAATTCGGCGCTGGCTGAGGTGGGTAATACCCACCCCAGCACAACGACAGAACAGATAGTCAGTTTTCGAAATGTATTTCGAAACATCAATCTCTCCTTAGAACGCATGCGCACCATGCGCACCGATGCTCATGATGTATTGTACGAGGAACTGGTTGTCTTTTTTGCCATCTGACAGTTCTTCGCGGTTATATTGCAGACGAATGCGACCGAATTCGCTATTGGTCCAATCGCCCATAACCGAGATGGCAGATGGGTCATGCCCAGCTGAATCGAGCGCGCTGCCGACCAAACCAGCTGGTGTGTCTGCTGCGAGCAATTGCGAATAACGTGCGCCCAGACGCCAGGATGGCGCGAATTTATAGACAGCTTGGGCATACCAACCCTGTGAGCTGTCGTCGAAGTTCACGTTACCCGTACCGGCACCAGTATCGTTATAGGTTCCGTCCTCATCACGATTGAAGAATTCGGCTTGTAATATCAACTCCTTGTTCTTCGCGTTTCCATCGGGTGCCCAGGTGTAGCGTATATCCGCGGCATAGATATTCGATTTACCGACGAATGTAACAGCGCCTTCACCGGTTGCTCGGCTATTAACGTCCGAATGCAACGCGTAGGCACCGAGACGCCAGGACTGATTGTCGCCAATATCGCCACCAACACGGGCATAAGCTGAAAAGGCACCGAGTCCACTGGCGGACCCACCGGCGGGGAAGTCATCGCCCCGGAAGACACCGCCACCTAGCTCGATATACATGTCGGATGGTACGACGTAGGAAACTTCGACCCCGTCATCATTGAACGATTTATTGAGGAACGCGCGATAGGGCAGAGGCCGATCAGCGAAGTCATCGGCATGCGCGTGATGTTCATTGAGATAGCCCAATGTCCAGAATGCTCGGCCGGCCTTGAGGCGGAGCCCATCCGGTAGTCCGGCATCAGGTAATGTTTGGATATAGACTTCCTCTAGCTCAATTTTATCCGAACCATCCTCCTGAACGACGGCAAGGGTTGCGCTGCCATAAAATTTGTCATCGACGTTAGCTGAAAAGTTAAGTTCAGATTCTCCGATCGACAGACCTTCTTTGCCCCGTTCGCCTTCTTCTCCAACGGCAAATCCGGCAAATTCAGAGCTGTTCTCTGAGAAACTTGAGGCGCGACCGTTAAGGATCAGGCCAATCGACGGGTTGAAGGAGTTATCTTTTACAGAACGGGAGCTTCCAGCAGGTGTCGCTGTTTTCGCGCTACTCGCTTTTTTGGTTTCGAGAGATTTGATCTTGTTTTCAAGTGTCGCAATGCGGTTCTCATAAGCCCTTTTGAGGCCCTTAATTTCGCCGAGAATCTTTTGCAATTCCTGTTTGTCTGCTGCAGCCACGGGTGTGGTCGCCAGCATTACCGGGACGGCAATCGCCGCCACGGCACGCATGTACCGTAAACTCATAATAATAGTCCTTGTAACTTTGATGAAGCGCACAGCTTAAGCCGCGCAAAGTTTGTTTAGTTAGGGGGTGATAGGTGGGGGTGCGCGGATAGTGTTGGCACAAATGCCGCGCTGGGTAGTTGGGGTGGTTTGCCGCGAGATATACCGTACTGGGTGTAGGGTCTCGCTGACATTGAGATCATCGCGAGTCGCGATGTCATTGGCGAAGTCGCTGGTAATCTGAAAAACACAGGGGCTGCCATCATGCGAATGATGTATGTCCCCATGAGCAACATTATGGGTGAGCGCCATGATTTGCATCGCTGCGAAAATCACTGCAAGCAATATGATTTGTCGAACTGAAGAAGAGCTTGTCTTCAGCATGGTTTGGTCATTCCCCCAGAATTTCACAGAATGTTATATTATAACATTCTTACAGCACAACAATTGCGGGTTCAATCCCTTGAAGGCCGTTCTTTCACACATCTCGGTCACTTGATCGCGATCAGGCGGCGGCGCATAATCCAGCCAAATTTTGAGATCAACGGAGAGTTAGATGTCGGTACCAGCGTTACAAACAGTGGATATCGGAGATGGCCGGGTCGTATCCTATCGCGAGGCAGGGAGTGGCACGCCGGTGGTGATCTTGCACGGTTTGGGTGGCCGGTCGGATAGTTGGGCACCGCAATATGAGGCGCTATCTGACAGCTATCGCGTCATCGGCTGGGATGCACCGGGCTATAATGACTCTTCTGAGATGCCGGAAGACGAACCGTCGATCCGGGATTACACCATTGTTGCAAAACGGTTTTTTGATGCGTTGGGGTTGGATCGGTTTCATCTTGTTGGCCATTCGGTCGGCACCTGCCTGTCGGCACTCTTTCATAAGGCGCATCCGGAACAGCTCATTAGTCTGACACTCGCGGAAGCTGTTATTGGCAATGGCCCTGATCCAAAAGAGAAGCAAGATGCGGCGATTGCGGCCCGTGCCAAGGACTTCGCTGATCATGGTCCGGCGGACGTGGCAAAAAGAAAAACACCAAATTCGCTGTCACCGAACGCAGACCCTGAAGTTGTTGAGGCCGCTGTTGCATTTGCTTCCAAGGTCCAAGTGCCGGGCAACCTCAAACTCGCGGGTGCGCTGATCCGCTGCAATATATTCGATTTCGTTACGCCGCTGGCCTGTCCGGCGATGATCATCGCGGGTTCGGATGACAAATCCGCACCACCGGAATTCGTCAAGCAGATTGCTGATGCCTATCCCGGGATCAACCATCAGATGATTGACGGCATTGGTCATCAGATCGCGTTCGAGAAACCAGAAAAATTCGTCAATTTGTTGCGCGATCATTTAGGAGCGGCATCGTAATCATGGATAGTTCAGCATCAGTACAGAAAGTACTCTGTGGTCTCACCGGGGATGAGTTGCTCATCAAGCTCGACTGGGATGAATGGCTCGACGTGAATGCGCCTTATGATGAGGTTGCCTTTACCCAGAAGGACGTATTCGCACGCTACAACCGCAATGGCTATGACTGGGATATTCAGGGTATTCTTTATACGCCGTCAGCTGAAGTGGATGCCAATCTCGCCATCGTTATGTTTCATGGTGGTGCAGGCAGTTCTTACGGCAAAGACACCACGCCTGATGGCAGGCCCGGCCTACCGCGCGTGTTGGCTGCGCAGGGTTTTACAGTCCTTAACATGACTTATCCCGGCCACTATCCGCCGGGTGGTATCTGGAAAGAAAGCGTCACGGAGCGCCAGCCCTGGTATCTGCTGGATGAGAAACTCACCGACGACGAAATTTACGACCGCAATTTGAAATGTACCTTCAATGTCATCATGCAGGGGTCGGCTCAGCTGGTAGATGAAAATCTCGCGGGTCGTAATATTCTAGCGCATGGTCATTCAACGGGTGGTCCGATGGCGGCACACCTGACGCGCTTTTCAACCAAAACCAAAGTAATCGGTATTCTCGGTTGGGGCAGTGGTGGCCCTGATGGCTGGCGTCAGGAATGGCGTGAAACCACTGGCGCCGAGGAAGACGGGCGCAAAGGTGTCGATGAAATGTCTAAGCGATCGGTCGAGGCCTTCGCTAAGGCGGGTTATGTCAGCGATCCGGAACTATGTCCGTGGGGTGGCGCTGAAGGGTTTGTGAAATGGGCAGAACCTATTCGCTCCCAGATGAAGACCGGGCTGTGCGATAACCAGCATATGGTCATGCCGGAACTGCTAGAGCAATACCCGGCAATCACCGGCCTGCCCCGTGAAGAATATTTCGATCATATCGATGACCCTGATCCTGAGTGGCTCAAATCAATCAATGTGCTGTTGATGGTCGGGGGTGACGATAAAGGTCATTGGGTTGCCGGTCAGGAAGAAGAAGACAAGCGCGAAGTCTTTATGGGCCGCAAATATGAGGCGGCCGGGACCCGCGTGCATGTCGTCTTTGTACCGAAATATGGGCATTACGGCATGATGGAAAAGCACAATGAAAATATCGCCTATACATGGCTGTGGGCGATAAAGGATGGCTATTTTCCGGCCTAAATCTCGTCTTCGATTGACGGGTGGCGGAGGCGTGGTCTCAAGAGGCGATACATAATCGCGGCAACGATGCCGCCCGCGAAAACCGGCATCCACCAGGGTGCTTCATCGCGGAAGATAAAGATCGCGATGGCAACGATGATGCCGGTTGCGACGGATATCTTTGGCGCATGGCGGAAGATCGGGTGATCGAACTCAATATTGGTGAGGTCTTCAGCGGGGTTCTCCCACTCCGCCGATTTCGGGTAGGTTTTGGGCAGACCTTCCCGCCTATGCTTCTCTTCATCGGGCATCAGGCGGCACCCTTGGCAAGGCGCATCTCGGCGAGCCGCGCCCAATAGCTGGCGCCAATCGGCAGCACCTCATCATTAAAGTCATATTGCGGGTTATGCAGATAGCAGCCGCCTTCACCGGGTCCATTACCGACCCATATATAACAGCCGGGATTCTCATTCAGCATGAAAGAGAAATCCTCCGCCCCCATCTTTGGCGGCAAGTCGGTCAGCACGTTATCCTCGCCGACAATATCGGCAGCAACCGTCGCGGCGTACTCGCTCTCGGTCATTGTGTTGACTGTCGCCGGATAGCCACGCGTATAGGTGACTTCACCGGTCATGCCAAAGGCAGCGGCAACACCATCGGTCAGCCGCCGGATTGCAGCCTCGGCGACATCCTGCACTTCGGTTTTGAACGATCGGACAGTACCTTTCAGGGTAATCTCTTCGGGTATGATGTTGTAGGTCTCGCCAGCGTGAATCTGGGTAATTGAAAGCACAACGGATTCCATTGGGTCCATTGAGCGGCTGGAGACTGTCTGGAGCGCCGTGACCAGTTGCGAAGCGGCGACCATGACGTCGGTACCGAGGTGGGGGAAGGCTGCATGAGTGCCAAGCCCTTTGAGGGTGATGTCGATGGTGTCGGCGGCGGCCATTGCGGGCCCTGGGCAGACCGCGAAGGTCCCAATGTCTTGTCCCGGGAAGTTGTGCATGCCCCACACGGTCTCGCAGGGGAATTTTTCAAATAGGCCATCTTTGACCATTTCACGTCCACCACCGGCAAACTCTTCTGCCGGCTGGAATATAAAGTGAACTGTGCCGGCAAAGTTCCGGGTCTCGGCCAGATATTTCGCAGCACCCAACAGCATTGTCGTGTGGCCGTCATGGCCACAAGCGTGCATCTTGCCGGGATTGGTTGAGGCATGATCGTGGGTCGCGGTTTCCTCGATATCGAGAGCATCCATATCGGCACGCAAGCCAATCGCTGGACCATCACCGTGATTTCCCTTCAAAGTACCAACCACGCCAGTCTGTGCCATTCCCTGATCAATTTCGATCCCGAACTCGGTCAGCTTCTCGGCGACAAACGCAGCTGTTTGATGTTCTTCAAAGGCGGTTTCAGGATGCGCATGAATATGGCGGCGCCATTCGGTCAGCTCGCTATGAAATTCTGCAATACGATTGATAATCGGCATGAATGTCTTCTCCTTCGCTCTATAATGAGGGTTCCGCGCCTTGCGACCAGAGTCAAGGTTCTATGGTCTGGACCTGCGGCCAGCCTTGCAGGAAAGCGAGGTTCCTGTAAAACCTCTGTCACGAAAGAATAAGAGGATTCCATGGCTGAGATGTATGAAGATATTCGCGACGCGGTCGCCAAACTTTGCGCCGATTTCCCCGGTGAATACTGGCAGGAAACGGATCGCGAACGGGCCTATCCCACGGAGTTTGTCAAAGCCCTGACGGATAATGGCTATTTGTCAGTTCTTATTCCTGAAGAATTCGGTGGTAGTGGCCTCGGTATCACGGCAGCTGCGGCGATCATGGAAGAGATCCATAAATCAGGCTGCAATGGCGCCGCCTGTCATGCTCAAATGTATACGATGGGCTCTGTCCTGCGCCATGGCTCGGATGCCCAGAAGCAGGAATATCTGCCAAAGATCGCGACCGGCGAGTTACGCTTACAAGCTTTCGGTGTGACCGAGCCAACCAGCGGTACCGACACGCTGAGCTTGAGGACCACGGCGGTTAAAGAAGGCAACGATTCATACGTTGTCAATGGCCAGAAGATCTGGACATCACGCGCTGAACATTCTGACCTGATGTTACTGCTGGCACGAACGACGCCGCGGGATGAGGTGGAGAAGCGTACCGACGGGCTGTCAGTTTTTTTGGTCGATATGCGCGAAGCTTTAGGGAACGGGCTGGAGATCAAACCCATCCGTACGATGATCAATCATGCAACGACGGAAATTTTTTTCGACAATTTAAAAATTCCTGCTGACAGTCTAATCGGTGAGGAAGGCAAAGGCTTTCGCTATATCCTCAGCGGCATGAATGCTGAACGTATTTTGATTGGGTCCGAATGTATCGGTGATGCACGCTGGTTTATTAAAAAGGCTAGCGATTATGCGCGGGATCGCTCCGTGTTTGGTAAACCGATAGGTCAGAACCAGGGCATTCAGTTTCCGATTGCTGAAGCCTATGCGCAAACCGAAGCGGCTGACCTGATGGTCCAGCGGGCGGCGGAACTCTATGAAGCTGGCGAACAATGTGGTGCCGAAGCCAACATGGCAAAGTACCTCGCGGCTGAGGCCTCTTGGAAGGCGGCTGATATGTGTATGCAAACACATGGTGGTTTTGCGTTTGCTGAAGAGTTTGACGTTGAGCGCAAATTCCGCGAAACCCGTCTGTATCGGATCGCGCCGATCTCGACCAACCTGATCCTGAGCTTCCTCGCGGAACACGTACTCGATCTGCCGCGATCTTATTAATCTGGAGTATTAAGCCATGGCTATGGGTAAGCCGCTCGAAGGCATTCTTGTTGTTTCATTAGAGCAGGCGGTGGCTGCACCTTACTGCTCATCACGTTTGGCGGATGCTGGGGCACGAGTCATCAAGATAGAACGACCGGAAGGAGACTTCGCGCGCGGTTATGACAGCGTGGTTCATGGCGAGAGTGCTTATTTTGTGTGGCTCAATCGCGGCAAGGAATCACTGGTCCTCAACATCAAAGCTGAGGAAGATGCAGCCCTCCTGCAGAATATTCTCGGCAAGGCAGATGTGTTTATTCAGAATTTAGCACCGGGCGCTGCGGCGCGGGCCGGGCTCGGATCCGATGCGTTACGAGCTAAAAATCCACGTCTCATCACGGTCGATATTTCTGGCTACGGAGAAGAAGGCCCGTATGCCGATATGAAGGCTTATGACCTGCTGGTGCAGGCCGAGACCGGGCTTTCTTCAGTCACCGGCAGACCTGAAGGTCCAGGCCGCGTAGGTGTATCGGCCTGTGATATTTCCTGCGGTATGTACAGCTATATGGCGGTTCTTGAAGCGTTAATCGAACGGGATCAGACAGGCGAGGGCGGGGCGATCCGTACCTCGTTGTTTGAAGGGATGGCGGATTGGATGAACGTGCCGTTGTTAACCTATGACTATGCGAAAAAGATTCCGGCACGGGTCGGACTTAATCATCCGTCCATCGCGCCTTACGGTGCCTATCCGACGCAGGGTGGTGGCGAGATTTTGATCTCGATCCAGAATGAACGAGAGTTTGTTCGTTTGGCTGGTGAGGTGCTCAAACGCCCTGATATGCCAGAGGATGACATGTTTTGTAATAACGAGGCACGCTGTGCCAATCGTCCGGCGCTTGATGAAATTATTATCGGCGTTTTTACTGGCATTGAACGTACCGAGCTGACTCAACGCCTGAGAGATGCACAGATAGCCTTTGGTGAAATTAATGATGTTGCTGGATTGTCAGCCCATCCCGCATTGCGGCGGGTCGAGGTGGACAGCCCGACTGGGTCGGTTGAGATGGCCGCGCCCCCCGCAACGGTTAATGGTGAGGTGCGGGAGCTTGGTCCGGTGCCAGGAATAGGCGACCATACCGATCAAATTCGCAAGGAGTTTTCGTGATGAGTGATCAATATGAAGCCTGGATTGGCAAACAATCTTCCACTGAGGCGTTGGTAACGGCCTATCAGGCTGACGCGCTGACCGCAACGCTGGACCGTGATGACGCGCCCTTTAAAGAAGGTGATACGATACCGCCTGGCTGGCACCTGTTTTATATCCGAGAAGTCGTCAAGCTGCGCGATACGGCGGCAGATGGGCATCCTAAACGGGGCGACTTTTTGCCGCCAATTGATTTGCCGCGGCGCATGTGGGCGGGGACACAGGCAACATATCATCAGCCCATTCATGTTGGTGAGACGATCCGCAATGTCACAACGATTGAAGCCGTAACGCCCAAGACCGGGAAAACTGGAAACCTCGTTTTTCTAAAACTCAAACATGAAATTTCCGGGGAGAATGGTGTCGCGACGACAGAAATGCAGGATGTCGTTTATCGTGAGGAAGCGCAGCCGGGTGCCGTAGCGCCTGAGCCACCGCCGGCACCGGGCGAAGCTGTCTGGAAGCGGACCATTCATCCATCGCCAGTTCTCTTGTTTCGCTATTCGGCGTTGACGATGAACAGTCATCGAATTCATTACGACCGCACCTATGTTACCGAAGTCGAGAAATACCCTGGCTTGCTGGTGCATGGTCCGCTGACGTTTACGCTACTGTTGGATCTGTTTCGGCGAGAACATTCTGAAACTGATTTGAAAACATTCTCGGTGCGGGCTGTATCGCCAATTTATGACACGCATGATTTCACAGTAGAGGGCGCACCCGGCGATGCCGGAGAAGCGACTTTATGGGCGTTGAATAAAGACGGCCGGTTAGCGATGTCGGCACACGCGACCTACTGACGATAATATTGTCGGGCGATTTGCTGACGGCGTTTTTGAAATGCTTTGATATCTGCAGCTCGCCGATCTTTGTAATCTCGCACGCGTTCTTTTTTCCACAGGATGCGGACTTTACGCCAGTAATGTCGACCGCGCCCCTGCCAATTGCTTGAATGATAGCGTCCCACCGCATGGGCCCAGGAACCGGCGCGTTTGCGCAAACTTTTAAGAAAGTGAGCCGCGTAACGGGCATTCGCTGACGGCGCAAAAGCTTCCTCAAGCGATTTAAACGCGGACTTGTGATGCATTAGATTGATTTGTAGACAACCGACATCGATGTTTTTGACACCGTCCCGCTGTAGGCGTTTTACAGCCGAAATAGCGGTGTCGCGATCCGGGTAGAATTTACCTTTTCCCTTCGCGGTGACTGTCCATGGCCAGGCAATACTTACCCGGCTCCGTGCGTTCCAGCGGCCGGTTTCAGCCAACGAGACGGCATGGAGCAGCATGTTTGGCAATTTGTTGGTGCGTTCGATCTGTCTAATGGCGGATTTACAGATATTGTTCTGAACCGCCGTTTTGCTGGGTGAAGCGGCGATAACACCGGAGGCTACACCCATGATGAAGACAGCGAAACTGACTAACACAGTTTGCATAAACATAAATCTGGCAATGGCTGGCAGCATTGGTCTTCTCCGCGCTTCGGTATGCGACGCGAATTACCTTGCAATTGGCATGCCAGAGTAGTGAATGAAATGTTAAGAGTGAAAGATTATAGCGCGGCTAATCGGGCAGAAGATCGTTGTAATCAATCTCCGACAAGGTGTTGATTACGGCGGTGATGTCATTGGTCATTTTCGCCATGCCGTCATTCTGCTTTATGGATGCTTCATCCATATAGAGCGCCCGGTTAATTTCAATCTGCAGCGCGTGGCGTCCTTGCTGAGGATGGCCGTAATGACGAGTGCTGAAACCACCGGCAAAGGGCTTGTTGCGTGACACTTGATAGCCACGGGCGGCGAAGACGGCTTCGACTGTACTAATGACGGCTTCATTGCAGGCACTGGCAAAACAGTCCCCAAGCACAATGTCAGCGCGTCGGCGTCCGGCATCAGGGTCATGCGGCCCACCGACAGATGGCATTGAGTGACAATCGATTAGGAGATAGCAGCCAAAATCCTGTCTGGTCTGGTCGAGTAAATCGCGCAACTCCCGGTGATAAGGGCGATAATTGGTGTTGATACGTTCGGCGGCTTCGGCAAAGCGCAGCTTTTTGCCATAGATTTCGTGGCCGGAACTGACCAGTTTCGCAATGGTGCCAAGTCCTGCATGGACGCGGCTGGACTGGGCATTTGCATAGTCAGGTAAGGCGTCTTCAAACATACCGGGATCAAGTTCAAAAGGCTCGCGATTGGGATCGATATAGGCGCGCGGAAACAACGCACGGAGCAGTGGCATGCCATGTTCCGGTGCTGCGGCAAATAATTCGTCAACAAACGAATCTTCAGATCGTCGCAAGGCTGTTAAATCAAGAGGTGAATTGGCGACGAAATCGGATGGATAGTCGGTGCCGCTGTGTGGCGAGGCGAATATTACAGGCGCGCTTTGTTGCTCCGGGGCCAGGACCTCTAACGGGTCGTCGTTGCCGGGCCCGGTTTTGAATTGTTTCGCCATAGTCGAGATTTACCCGTTTGCAGCCCCTCTGTCATTAGTTTGCATTGCGCAAAGTGTCACGCCATAGTCCCCCCGTACCGCGAGGAGGGGATTGCGCGTTGTTGTGCCGCTCTAAATTAGCGGTGGTTGATTAACGTTTCGCAAGGAAAGCTTCCCTATACTGCTGTGTAGTATTCGAGCTTTGTGTTTGGGATTTTTGAGTATGGCGCAAATTCTTCTTGCTGAAGACGATGATTCTCTGCGGCAGTTTCTGGCGAAGGCGTTGGCGCGGGCGGGACATGCCGTGGTGGATTGTGCTGACGGCAACGACGCGATGGCTGAAATAATGGCCAAGACGCTCGATTTTGATTTGCTACTTGCCGATATTGTCATGCCGGGACTCGATGGGATTGAGTTGGCGCGGCGTGCTGGCGAGGAAATTCCTGGATTGAAAGTCCTCTTTATCACGGGGTTTGCTGCGGTGGCCCTGCATGCCAAGCGGGCTGAGCCGACCAATGATACAAGGGTTTTGTCCAAGCCGTTCCATCTCAAGGATCTGGTCGGCGAGGTTGATAAAATCCTCGCGGCTTAGCCAAATCAAGTTGCCTTGCAAAGCAGCGCGCTTTCAGTATAAAACACGCCCTCACACAGTAGGCCCCGTAGCTCTGCTGGTGCACGAAAAAATGGATATAGGGCGATTAGCTCAGCGGGAGAGCACTACATTGACATTGTAGGGGTCACTGGTTCAATCCCAGTATCGCCCACCATTTTTCCATAAGACACAACAAACCGTTCGCGGAGGCACGATTGCCCCGACGAGATGGCGTTTCAATATTGCAGTTTTACAATCAGTCGAAATCGCAGCTGGGCGGAAGCCGCAATATGCGGGTCCGGAAATGACCGCTATCCGGCGAAAAGCGGACCCGATGACATTAGCCACCCATTGTCTGTTAATGACCCTTAGCGGAAATATTGGAAAAGAAGACGGCAGCCTTATGGCTGCCGTCTTGTCTTAAAACATTGAAGGAGGTTTAGGCCGCTTTGCGTCGACGGCGGAACCGCCACAAGCCGAACATACCGGCGCCCAGCAAGAACATCGAAGAAGGTTCGGGGACAGCACCGGCATCAGCCACCACAGTAAGTCGTAGAGTCTCTCGTCCAACATTGGCACCGCCGGCATACGTAAACAGCTCTGAGCTCCACGCGAAACCGGAACCGAGCAATGCCCCGGTAAAATCAAAATTCAGCGTGTTGAGATCGCCGATAATATCGTCTGCGACCAACACATCGAACGTATCGCCAAGCCCGGCTACAAACCCGGCAAAGAAATCGATATCGATAGCCGCGCCAGCCGCAAGCGTGGCGGTGCCAGCGGAAACATCGATTACATCATGGCCACCAATCTCAACGCCCGGAGTCAATCCAGCGATCTCAAACAGCGTCGTAGACGATGCGTCGAGATCGAGATTACCGATGATACTCATTAGCCCCGGCGAATTGCCTGCACTCAACGTGCCGCCATTTTCAACTGTCACGTCGCTGGTCACCGACCCGTTGAAGGAAACATTGCCGCCAGAACCTATGGTAACTGTTTCAAAATTTGTGACCTGACTACCACTGATATTGACGCTGCCATTGGTAAAGGTCAGGGCGTCTGTCCCGTTACCGCCATCGATGGTCGTGATCGCCGCGGCGCTGCCGCCATTAAATGTGAATGAATCTGTGCCGTCTCCGAGATTGACCGCACCGGTGACCGTCGCACCGGCATTTACCGTGACATTGGCGGTCGTATCGACGTTAACGGTGCCGTAATTACTGCTATATGTGCCGTTTGAAATGGCGACGCCGGAGCCCGCACTCACATTCGCCCCGCTATTGAGGATGATATTAGAGACACCACCGGGCGTAAATCTGTCGGTATGGATTCCTGCAGCAGAGGGCCCAAAACTTGCGCCGTTACCTGCTGTAACTGTGCCGCTAACCGTAATTGTTGCGGTACCCCCATTGGCCACCGTATCGATACCAGTAGTATTCCCGGTGACAGATGCACCAGACGCAACAGTGATTGTCTGATCGCCACCGTTGTTGACATCAGCTCTCACGCCAACACCATAGTTGCCTAGCCCGTTTACACTGCCATTGACGGTGATACTCGTATCGCCACCATCGCTAGATGTTCTTACTGCCGTTCTCCCCTCTACGGTTCCGTTCACCGTCGTCGTCGACATGCCTCCTGCACGAGCCTCATTAATAATGCCGGAACCACTTGTCGTCCCGTATGCATTATTGGCGGTGACGGTGACATTGCCTCCAACAGCATTGTTCAGAGCCTGGATCCCAGTTCCGCCGCTGACATCCCCATTAGTGGTAACGGTCACATCGCCGGTGGCGCCAGATCCAGTATTATTAGCAAAAATACCTCTACTGTTGCTGGCCCCCGTGATGACCGAAGCGTTATTATCAGTGATCGATATCCCATATTTGCCGTTTTGGACCCAAATCGCGGATTGGCCCGGTGAGTTAATAGTGGGATCGATCCCGAACCCGGGGGATGTTGTTAAAGTAACTGCATTGGAAGCCCCACTAAAATATTGAGCCACATCGGTCCCGGGATTGGCCGCACCGGAGCAATTATAGACACCGCCGCCGCCGGCTGTGCAGACACCGGCGCGCGCCGTCCGTGCGCCATAGGCAAAGGCAAGGGATACCAGCGCGGTGGTCGTTGCCAGCTTCGCGCCAAAATTCGTTAGTTTCTCACTATTCATGTCATGGACCTTGTTAGATGGTGCTCAAGTCCCCCGGAAATACGCCCCGGAATTTCTGGACCGCGCGTGATAAGGCCAACCCCAGGTAGGATTGTAATTTCCCTAACTTCGATTTCAACTGAAAACTTTTAGATAAATGTAGTGCGGAAAATCTCATCCTACGTCCGCCTCTGGCTAGTAGCGGACATTTTTGGCCAGCTCAATTGAGGTCCGCTATAGCCCAAGTAACGGACCTTCAGAAAACCGGAGCTCGGATATCTGTCTGGGCGAAGAACAGGCTCCAAGCGCACACAACGCCTCGTTCCATTCCGATAGAATATCCAGAAAATGGTTCCAACTTTTTCCAGTTGGGCCCACCATTTTCCTCTAACCTACAAATCTGTTCGTCGTCGCTCCCTAGCCGCCTTGGCAAAAATCGAGCATGATCTGTCCCAGAAAAAGAAAACGGGTTCTGACAGGAGGCTGGCCAATGATTGAAACCAAGGGATTGAATGGCGCGCAGGCATTTTTGAAAGTCCTGAGCGCGATGGGTGTTGAGCGGATATTTGCCTCACCGGGTTCCGAATGGGCACCTGTCTGGGAGGCGCTCGCTGATCCTACCGTCAATGACATTCCGATTTATATGAGCACCCGTCATGAGGAAACCGCTCTCGGTATGGCGAGCGGTTATGCCAAGTCGACTGGAAAATTACCGGCAGTAATGATCCACACCACAGTCGGTGCGCTGCATGGCGCGATGGCGATGCGTGGCGCTTTGCATGAAGGGGTGCCAATGGTTATTTTCGCAGGCGAGTCTGTGGGGTTTGGTGAGGATGATGGCCCTGATCCGGGTGGGCAGTGGGGCGCACATCTCACCGATATGGGTGGTCCGGCTGCGATGGTTGAGAAAAATGTCAAATGGAGCTTTGGGGTAAATACCAAATCCATTCTGCCCGCAACAGTAGAGCGCGCTTGTCGTCTCGCGATGGCGGGGCCGCGTGGTCCAGTGTTCGTTTCCATGCCGATGGAGCATCTATTTGAAGAGATGAACCAGAACGCCGCCACGGGCCTCGGCAAGGCGCCGCTGGCGACCGCCGACCCTGATGGTGTCAAAGAGCTAGCGGACCTACTGGCGAACGCGAAAAATCCGGTAATCGTTGCTGAAGATGCGGGTCGTACAGTGACAGCGTCCGAACATTTGACGGCTATCGCTGAACTGCTTGCTTGCCCGGTATCGGAATCGCGCGCGACTGGCAGTATCAATATTCCTCGGAACCATCCTTTGCATAGTGGTTTCAATCCGGCGGGTGCCGTCAAGGATGCTGACGTGATTTTCCTCGCGTCGTCGATTACGCCCTGGCATCCCCAAACAACCACCCCGTCCGCTGACGCCACCGTGGCCATATTGGATGATGACCCGCACCGGGTTGAGATGCCGTTCTTGGGAATACAGGCCGATCTCTGTCTTGCTGGTGACATGGAAACATCGCTAGCCCGATTACGGGCTGAGTTACAGGAGCGCATTGCCGCCGATGACCCGGCACGATCCGCGCGCGCGGCAGAGCTGAAATCTGCCAATGAGGCGCGGCGCGCTAAATGGAAGGAAGATGCTGAAGCACTTTCCAACGAGACGCCATTGGACACACGTTGGGTTGCCCATGAACTGGGACAGGTGATGCCGGACGATGCCATGGTGGTGGAAGAGTTGATCACCCACCGTCTCGCGGCTCATCAATATCTCGACCGGCTGAAGCCTGGCTCGTGGTTCAATGGCTGCACCGGCGGTTTGGGCACGGGGCTCTCGACGGCGCTTGGCGTTAAGACGGCCAATCCTGACCGGCCAGTGATTTGCCTGATCGGCGATGGATCATTCAATTATGACCCGGTACCGGCGGTCTATGGCGCGGCGCAGGAACATGATCTGCCATTCCTGAAAATCATGTTCAACAATCATGGCTATCTGTCGCAAAAATCCGCTGTGCCGAAATATTATCCTAGCGGTAACACGGTCAAGACCGGCGAGTATTCAGGCCTTCATATTGGTCCGGCGCCGGACTATTGGAAAATCATCGAGGCCTTTGGCGGCTATGGCGAAAAGGTCGAGGAACCAGGCGAGGTACGGGCGGCCATCGCGCGTGGTCTGGACGCTGTGAACAAAGGGCAGGCGGCCTTCCTGGAAGTCCGGCTCAGAGCCGTGGCGGATACAGTCGACCGAACGGACAAGTAAATGTGCTATAGAATTTCTGATTTTAACCGAAGGAATTGAGATCCAGTCATGTCGCTAGTCGAAAGAGTCGAACATTACGAAGTCATAGAGAACACAGAATTTTCAAAAGAAGAATTTATTCGCAAGCCTATCCTTCAATCCCAAGGGATCGTGTGTGACTTTGTTTGTTTCGAGCCCGGACAGGCCGCCGGGTCACACAAACACCCGGTGCAGGACGAGATTTTTTATGTCGTTGAGGGTAAAGGGACTATCACTTTTGAAGACCGTGACGATATCCAGGTTAAACCGGGTAGCGTTGTTTTTACGCCCTCGGGGGTCGTGCATGGTGTCGAAACGACCGACTCTGACCGTCTTGTCCTCATGCTTATTAAGGGGCTGGGAATAACTGAGAGATCAGCCAGGTTTTTTATGCACGGTGATTGAAGGGCGCGGGCCTGGATTTTAAATCACTGGCTCCAAAATTTTGAATGTCTGCTTTCGGCCCAAAGCGGACGTTATTAAATTTAAAATATTCCGCGTCGCTGTAGAGGCATTTCGTTATTTTTCTTTTGGTGGATACTTTCAGCCTTCTGCACCCAGTACTTCGACCAACCGACCGAGCTCATGGAGACGGTTAGGGCGATCATCTTGTCTATATTGGTTTGCCTAGGCTTTATTTAATCAGCCGGTGCCAGTACCTGAGCGCTTCAGACGAGGGTCGAAAATATCACGCATTCCGTCGCCCAGCATGTTGATGCCGAGAACGGTGAAGAAAATACAGAGCCCCGGAAAAAGTGCCAACCACCAGGACGTGCTAATATAGGTCCTGCCATCTGCCAACATGCTGCCCCAGGTCGGAATTTCCGGCGGGACTCCGAGACCAAGAAAGCTGAGGCTAGCCTCGGAAATTATCGCGCTTGCCATCGCGAATGTTCCGATGACCAGGGCGGCTTGCAACAAGTTGGGAAGGATATGCACACCAATGATCCGTCCGTTTGAAGCGCCCAGCGATCGCGCGGCATCGACGAAATCACGGGTTCTCAAGGAGAGTGCCTGTCCACGTGCCACTCGGCAATATGGAATCCAACGCTGAACAACGAGGGCGACAATCAGAATAATCAGGCTTTGTCCAAAGAACGCGACGATTGCAATAGCGAGAAGCAACGGCGGAAAAGCCCAGACCACCTCTACTAGTTTCTGAATGCCGAAATCGATATGACCGGCGAAATACCCCGAGATGGCGCCGAGCGCGACCCCGACGACACCGGATATAAGAACGACAGTAATAGCAATAATCAGAGAAATCCTGGCGCCAAAGAAGATGCGGCTCAATATGTCACGGCCGACATGGTCGGTTCCGAGAAAATTTTCTCCAGCCCACCAACCCGGCGGCTGTAAGGTATTGAGCAAGTTCTGCGCATTTGGATCGTATGGCGAGATCAACGGAGAGAACACACCCATGAAACAAAGGAGCAGTACAAAAGTGCCGCCGACTATAATCTTAGGCTTTAGCCAGGGTCCAAGCGCTTTGCGAAAGTCGCGCATATGCTCGGTCCCCCCGGTGACGGGCTCACGAGCGCTTTGGGGTAGGACACTATTTGTCAAAACGAATCCTCGGGTCGATGGCGGCATACAGGATATCAATCGTCAGATTGATGATGACGAATATGAAGGTATAGGTGAGGACAGTTCCGGTAATGAGCGGGTAATCCCGGCTGTTAAGCGCTTCGATCAATAGAGACCCACTGCCTGGCCAAGAGAACACCGTTTCAACGATGATGGAGCCTGAGAGCAAGGTACCAAGCTCAAGCCCGACAACAGTAATGATCGGTATCAGCGCATTCCGAACGGCATGGCGCCACAACACCTTGTGTTCACTTAAACCTTTGGCACGCGCGGTGCGGACGAAGTCGTCATGCATGACCTCGAGTACCGACGAGCGCGTAACGCGCATGAGAATACCCAGCATGTTAGTTCCCAGCGCAATCGCGGGGAGGATTATATAGCTTATTCCATCCCAGACCGCCTTCCAGTTCCAGTGCAGCAGGCTGTCGAGGATATAGAACCCGGTGATCGGATCGTCGGCGATCCCGTAGGTGTTTCTGCCGGCCGATGGCAGAAGATTCAGGAAACCTGAAACGATCAGGATCAACATGATGCCGAACCAGAAACTTGGCATGCTGATGCCGAAGAATCCGAAAAATGATCCGACATTATCGACCCAGGAATTGGGCCGAGCCCCCGCCCAGACGCCAAGAGGAACGCCGATGAAGACCGCAATGAGAATGGCGACGACGGCGAGCTCTACCGTTGCTGGCAGACGGTCACCGATCATCAGGAGCACCGGGTCGGCATAGCGAAATGACGTGCCTAAGTCGCCCTGAAGGGCGGCCACCAGAAACTTCCAGTACTGGACATAAACCGGTTGATTGAGGCCCCATCGCTCGCGTGCCGAGGCAATGTCTTCCGGTGTTGCTTCGTCGGACAGCAACAGATCAGCCGGATCACCGGGTGCGGCTTGCACCAGCATAAAGACCAGAAGGGAGATCAGGATTATGACCGGAATGGTTCCGATAACCCTGCGGGTAATATAATTGAGCATTAAAACGTCCGGCGTCCGTTTTCAGTTGTACCGGCTACCGGGAAGGGTGATTGGTCCCTTCCCGGCATGCCACTCATTACTTGTTACTTCACGCTGATGGCGTAGCCCCAAATCCGGCCCGTGGGAGTCGGTTTGTAGGAAACGTTCTTTGCGATGCCGTACAGCAGCTTGTGCCGCCACATAAAGCAGGCAGGCTGATGTTTTACGATTTCCGCGAAGGCCTGATTAAGAACCTTTTTGCGGGCTTCCGGATCGAACGTTGCCCGCTCTTTTTGGAGCAGACGATCGACGTTCGCATTGGAGAACCCGATACGCGGAGAACCGTTAGTCTCGAAGTACTGAGCAAAGGCTGGAGAGGGATCAACCACACCACCACGACCCATATAGAAGAACGGTACCTTGCCTTTCTGAACATTGGCCCACAACGTGGCCCATTCCGGCGTCTTGAGGCGTGCATCGAGGCCGATTGCCTTGAGCATCGGGATCATCGATTCAGTCACTTGCTTGTCATTTACATAGCGACCCACCGGCGTATGCAACTCAACCTTAAGACCGACCATGCCCGCCTTTTTCAGAAGAGCCTTACCCTTGGCGACATCATATTCGACTTTCATCTTCTTAGCCGCTTCGGGATCATAACCGTATTGACCTTGGCCAATCGGGGCATCGAGACGGTTAGCCTGACCCTTGAGGATGGCCTTGATAATGGCGTCCCGATTGATTGCATGGCAGACAGCCTTACGGAGGGTAGCATTGTCCCATGGCTTATGTTTCGGGCTCATGGCGAGGAACATCAGCTCAACCGAGGAAGTCGGTACGAGATTGGCGTTCTTCGATTTGGCAATGCGTGACGCAAGATGAGGTGGAATAAACTGAGCGATCTGAATCTCTTTGTTCAGCAACGCAGTTACCCGCTGCTCCGCTTCACGCATGACCCGGAACATCAGTTCATCAGGCATGGATTTGCTTGCCCATCGGTTTCCGGGGTCTTTTTCCAAGACGATCCGCTGACCAATTTCGATCTTCTTCAGCTTATAAGGCCCCCATCCCCAAGGATGTTTACGATCCGCTATTTTTGAGCCGTGTTTATCGTATAGATCCTTACTGGTGATCATTACCCTGTCGAACAGGAATTCAAGCAAAGGCGCCGTTGGCTTCTTGGTCGTAACCCGAACCGTATATTTGTCGAGTGCCTCGGTTTTCGCCACATGCTTAACGTTCTGGGTCTGACGGCTCTGCGGATCGTTTTTCATCCTCCAGAAGGAGTGGACCACGTCTGCGGAGGTCAGCTCTTTACCGTCATTGTGACGCTTTAACCCCTTGCGGAGATAAAAGGTCCAGACGTTTGGGTCTTTCTTATCGATCTCCCAGCGCTCGGCAAGCATGCCCTTATAGCTACCGGTTTTAAAATCGAAAAAGCCGAGACAACCATAAACCTGACACCAGATGCCATACCCCATGGAAATACTGTCGCCATGAGGGTTATGACTCGAAATTGTTTCGGTGGCGCCGACCGCAACACGGGTCTTAGCATCCACCGGAGACACCATTGCCGCAGCAGTCATCAAGGCTGCTGTTGCAAACCCTGCCCCCATTATTCGGGTTCCTAATTTCATTACGTCTCTCCTGTTTTCTGTTCGCCTTGCCAGGGCTTTGAGTAGATGGCAACTCTACGCGGACAAATTTATTTTTTATTCATTCGGGTTGCGCGGGCATAGAGACCGCCCCCGTTTTTCCTGGGCCGAACAAATGGCAGGCGACACCATGGTCACCGTCAAATGTCAGTGCCGGTTCTTCCTCACTACAAATTTTTTCTGCAAAGGGGCAGCGAGGATGAAAGCTGCACCCTGAAGGTGGGTCTATCGGACTCGGAACATCGCCCTGTAGAATTATCCGCTCGCTTTTGCGAGAAGGATCAGCGACGGGAACCGCAGATAAGAGGGCACGGGTATATGGGTGCTGGCCGTCATCATAAATTCTTCGGGCGGGCGCCACCTCTACTATCTTTCCGAGATACATAACCGCGACGCGGTCACTGACATGCTCAACTACCCGTAAATCATGCGAAATAAAGAGATATGTCAGGCCGAATTCAGCCTGCAAATCCTGTATCAAATTCAATACCTGCGCCTGAATAGAGACATCAAGCGCTGACACCGCTTCATCGGCGATGATAAATTTTGCATCCACGGCGAGGGCCCGGGCGACCCCGATACGCTGCCGTTGCCCGCCGGAGAATTCATGCGGATACCGCCCGAAATGTTCGTCACGCAGCCCGACGCGGTTCAGTAATTCCAGGACTCTTGCTTTGAGTTCCGTGCCCTTGGCAATGTCGTGGATTTTTAATCCCTCACCGATGATATCGCCAACCCGCATACGTGGATTTAGCGAGGCGTAAGGATCCTGAAATATCATTTGCATCTTGCGGCGCATTGTCCGCATTTCCGGCGCAGCCATCTGCGTGATATCGGCGCCGTCATAGACGATATTTCCGGACGTAGGTTCGATCAGACGGATGATGCAGCGACCTAATGTTGACTTCCCGCAGCCAGATTCACCAACCAGCCCAAGGGTTTCACCCTCCTCGACATGAAGCGATACGCCATCAACTGCTTTTACCGTTTCGGGTGCACCCGACAAAATCCCCTTTCTCAGCGGGAAATGTTTCGTCAGCCCACGGATTTCCAGCAACGCCATGTCAATTTACCTGCAGACAGGAAACCCAATGATCGGGCTTTATCATGAGTAGTTCCGGCTGTATTTCGGCGCAACTGTCATTCGATTGGCCACACCGTGTGCGAAACCGGCATCCGGAGGGCCAGTCCAGCGGGCTCGGAACAATACCTGGTATCGCTTCCAGTCTCTCGTGTTTTTCGCTGACCCCCGGAAGCGAATTCATGAGACCGATGGTATAAGGATGTAATGGATGCGAAAAAATCACTTCCGGTGACGCCTTTTCGACGATTTTGCCGGCATACATGACAGCGACTTCGTCGGCATTCTCGGCAACAACCCCAAGATCATGGGTTATCAGCAAAACCGCCATGCCGAGTTGCTCCTGCAGTTCTGCAATCAGCTCCAGAATCTGCGCTTGTATGGTGACGTCGAGGGCAGTAGTCGGTTCATCTGCGATCAGCAGGCTCGGGTTGCACGCCAGCGCCATGGCGATCATCACCCGCTGGCGCATGCCGCCGGACAGGTGGTGTGGATAATCCCAAATCCTTTTTTCTGGCTCTGCAATTTTCACTAATTGGAGCATGTCAATCGTACGGTCGATCGCGTCCTTTCGACCCAGCTTCTGGTGAAGTTGAATTCCCTCGATAATCTGATCGCCGATTGTGAAAACCGGATTCAGGGAAGTCATCGGTTCCTGAAAAATCATCGAAATTTCATTTCCCCGAATTTGCCGCATGTCATCATCGGCAATGTCGGCGATGTCTTTGCCGCGGTACAAAACGTTACCGCCGACAATTTCTCCGGTTCCTTTGGGCAGTAATCTCATGGTTGACAAGGCGGTGACGCTCTTACCGCAACCGGATTCACCGACGAGCCCTAGCGTCTTGCCTTGTTCGATGTCAAAGCTGACGCCATTGACCGCGCGTACTTCACCGTCACTCGTAAAAAATGACGTTTGCAAGTTTCGCACTTCCAAAAGCTTGGTCATCAGTCTCCCCGCATGGAGCACTTGCGCCCCTACGCCGCATTCCCTTATGGCTTGTATGGCTATGCTAAGTTAGATGTGACCTGGTAATCAATGTCTGTAGACAGATTAAATTTGTGGTGATTTTTAAACAATCCTCTGCTTCCAAGGTCTGTGTTGTCTAACCCAACCAGTGGATGAAAGGAAAATACTTCCAGTTGTGCAAATGGGTCCAACCGTTTGCGGAAGCGCTATAGCGTTGTCATTTGATAATCCACAATGTCCGCTTATGGCTAATAACCGAAGTTTTAGTCAGCGTGAACGGCTTCTGCTTTCTACCGGTTAGCAGATATTAAAACTTGCCGTTGTCGTTCTTCCATTCGCTCTGGGGGGCGACCTTTTCCGTCGTATCCCAATGCTCAACCAACTTGCCATTCGCGATCCTAAACAGATCATAGAAGGCTGAAGGGACATCGTCGAATTCGCCCTCGCTGACGCAGAGCACGAAATTTCCTTCGGCTAAAACGCGATGGATTCGCTGATAGTTGATGAGTCTTTGGCCGTTGTTGACGTCTTCCAAAGCCTGCCGGAGTTCCGATACACCATCCGACAAACGCGGGTTATGTTCGGCATAGTTGTTCGTATCGATAAAGTCCGTGAGCCGGTCGTGTCGTCCATCGATTAGGATGATCTCAACGAAGGATTGGACCAGAGCCCGGTTGCTTTCCGTCAATTCAAGATCAGCTGCTTCGGTCGGCCCGTCGACCATGGTGCGGCCTGCGGGGCTTGGTCCGAGCCGTTTCTGAATATTGTCCCAATGCTCAACAGCCTGACCGTTTTCAAATCGGAACACTTCAAAGCCGATATTGCGCGTCGCGAAATCATACTCGGTATGGGCAAACACAAAATCACCATCTTCGAAGGCACGGACAATGTTTACCCGGGGCGAGGTCTTGGAGAGACGCTGAAACAGGGCCGCCAAACCCTCGCTGCCTTCGTGGGTTTGGGGATTGTGCTGAATGTATTTTTCTTCATTGATGACTGCGATCGCATCCAGATCGCCAGTCTCAATACTCTTCAGCAGGGCCCGAATTTGATCTTTCTTCGCCAAAGAGAGTTTCCTTTTTAGAAGAGTGGGCAACCCCCCAATGTCGAAACGACTAGGGTGACGGCTCAGATTTGATTTCGTCCCATGTTTTGCGGAACCAAGTGGCAATCGCAACGTTCTGATCAAAAATAGAATAATTCACGCCACCACCATAATCCGGCATATCGATCATATCGGTTGTGATCCAACGTAGCGGGCTATCGGGATTGTCCCGATGGTGCCGAAGCGTACGCCGCACAATCTCCTTGCAGGGCTCGACCCGATAAGCCGACCAAGGTAAATGCCATTCCCCCGGTTCGGGCCTGACAAAAGGATACTGGCACGCACGACCATAACTACCCGTGTCTGTCATTTCGAATGGGTTCTTGGGACCATTTGGCGAGGCCGGTCGGATCTGTAGCCAAATGGTCATATTCTGATTGATCCATTCATCGACAACGTTGCCTTCTTCATAGGGGTCGATAATGAATTTTCCAGCTTCAACATCGGCGCGTATGCCGGACGCATCCTGTTCTTCGGCGTTATCAACCTTTAACAAGACATGACTATGGTCCAGCACAAAATTGAAGGGTATTCCCTCTTTGCGTACCATCTCGGCAACTGGGGTGATCCGGCGCTGATCTTCTGACCACATATAGATATGGACCTCGAACCCAATGGTGATCCCGATTTTTTCTCCCAAGCCATAGGCGAGCTTGTAAAAATCGACGACTTCCTGATCGGTAACGATATGTCCTTGATTATGGTGTTTTAGGATCATCAGGTTGTGGCATTCCGCGCCTGCCTCTTTGCAGAGGCGTAAATTTGATTCGACCACCTCTTCGTCGCGTCCAATCATGTAGGACCACAATCCGGTCGTGATCGGTAAGTCATGTTTATGTGCAGCATCAAGGTATTCTTTTTCTTCACCTGGCTGCGGCATGCGATCGAAATGATCAAATACCCCGCTTTCTTTGACCATTCTGAACTGATCGTCCACCGAAAGCGGCGTGCGGTGTATCGCCCCCCTGCCGTTACACCCAATCGAAAAGTCTTTCGACATCAAAACCTCCGAAATTGTTCCAGGCTATTGGTCCACACCGCCCCAGATTTCGGTGGCGAGATCGACGATCATACCAAGTTTATCGAATTGCTCCTGCTCGGATATGATGTTGCCGATGGCATTGGAAGAGAACCCGCATTGTGGCGACAGGCAGAGCTGATCAAGCTCGACGAATTTTGAGGCTTCGTCGATACGCTGTTTCAGCTCATCGCGGCTTTCCATTTCACCACTTTTCGAGGTGAGCAGCCCGAGAACGATCTTTTTATTGCCCTTGGGGACGTAGCGCAGCGGCTCGAACCCGCCGGAACGGTCATCATCATATTCGAGGAAGAACCCATCGACGTCGGTTAGGTTGAACATATGATCGGCAATCGGTTCATAGTCACCTTCGGCGAACCACAGGCTCCGCGCATTGCCCCGACAGAGATGGATACAGGCCGCCATGTCGTCGGGCCGGTCCTTGATGCAGTCATTGATTAGCGCGGCATAGGTGCGCGGCAGTTCGTCAGGGTCTTCGCCACGATCTCGCGCATCCTGGCGCATTTTTGAATCGCACAGATAGGCGAGGTTGGTGTCATCAAACTGGATATATTTGCATCCCGCTTTTGCTAGCAGATCAATTTCCTGCCGGTAAAGCGCCGACAAATCCGCAAAGAAATCACCCATGTCAGGGTAGGCATCCCGGCTGATCGCATCGCGTCCGCCCCGGAAATGGGTCATGGTGGGCGATGGCATGGTGACTTTGGGGGTCGTGCCGTCCGCCGCTACAGAAGCAAGATATTTATAATTCTCAACGCCGATGCCTTCCGCCGGGAGTGTCATCTTCTCGGTGATTTCGACCGTCAACGGCACCGCTTTGTCACCACCGGCTTTGGTTTTCTCACCCTGCGCAAATGCATTTTTCAGCGTGAAATTGGTCTTGATGCCGCCAATCTGGTTGATGAAATCGAAATGAAAGCTCTCGCGGCGATATTCCCCATCGGTCACAGATTTGATACCGGCAGCCTCTTCCTGCTTTACGATACCCGCAATGCACTCGTTTTCATAATCGCGGAGGTCGGCATCGGAAATCTTGTCCTGTTTCCATTCTTCGCGTTTTTCCAGAAGTGATTCAGGCCGTAACAAGCTGCCGACATGGTCGGCGCGAAAAGGTCCCTTCATAGGGTGGTCTCCCTGTAAAGATTAGTATCGGGTGAGAATAGCAGGTCGCACTAGGAATACAAATTTGGATGGCGCTTGCTGTTTACCGTGTTCCCGCCATTCAGTTTCGGCGGAAATTTACAAATTGTTTCGTCGATTCATTCAAAGCGATACAATTTCACTGGGGTTTCGGAAGAAAATCTAAGCAAGTACGGAATATAGGAGAAGAAAATGGACTTCGGAAATATGGGTATCTTTGGCCTGATCCTTTTGGTGATTGATATTTTTGCGATTTATAAAATTCTCACCAGCTCAGCGGAGATGGTTAAGAAAATCATTTGGGTTCTTGTCGTTATCCTTCTGCCGCTTATTGGCGTCATTCTTTGGTGGTTTATGGGACCAAAATGACGAACGCCTGATCGCGGCGTCGATCTTGCAAATTAAAAAGCGTAAATGAAATATAGGAGTAGTTGATGCCCCTCATGAATAAAATGGGAGCGGAAGCTCTCGGAACTTTCTGGCTTGTCTTTGGTGGCTGCGGCAGCGCTGTGCTCGCCGCAGCCTTTCCCCAGCTCGGTATAGGCTTCGTTGGTGTTTCACTCGCCTTTGGTCTGACTGTGCTCACTATGGCTTACGCCGTCGGTCATATTTCCGGCGGCCATTTCAACCCGGCTGTAACAGTTGGCTTATGTGTCGGCGGACGTTTCCCCGCAGGACAAATCATCCCCTATTGGATCGCTCAAATCGTTGGCGCCGTCGCAGCGGCAGGGGTGCTTTACCTGATTGCCAGCGGCAAGGCAGGGTTTGATCTGAGCGACGGGTTTGCCTCTAATGGTTATGGCGAGCATTCCCCGGGTGGCTATACGATGATGGCCGGGCTGATCGCGGAGGTCGTCTTAACGGCATTCTTTTTGATCATTATCTTGGGGGCAACGGATGGCCGTGCCCCGGCTGGATTTGCACCCATCGCCATTGGTCTTGCGCTTGTTCTGATCCATCTGATCAGCATTCCGATCACGAATACGTCGGTTAATCCCGCCCGCAGTACCGGGCCGGCTTTATTTGTCGGGGGATGGGCGCTGGGACAGCTCTGGCTGTTCTGGGTCGCACCGATCATTGGTGCGGCGATTGGCGCTGTGATTTATCGCTTTGTCGGTGGAGAAAAAAGCGAGGCCTAAAATGGCGTAGAAATCGATAAAGAAGCGGCGGTTCCAATTCAAATACGGAGCCGCCGTTTTCATTTCCGCTAGCTAGCTTTTCAAACCCCGCCGACCTCAATAAGTTAGCCCGCAATTGAAAAAAGGGCTGAGTGGTTATGGCGGTTATAGACGGGTTTGATTACATCATTGTGGGGGCCGGGTCGGCAGGTTGTACGCTGGCGGGACGGTTAAGCGAGGACCCCAGTGTAAAGGTCCTGGTGCTAGAGGCTGGTGGCTGGGACCGCGATCCGTGGATTCATATTCCGCTCGGCTGGGGGCGCATTCTGCAAAAGCGCCACCATGACTGGATGTATTTCGCTAAACCGTCCGAGAATATGGATGGCCGCGCCATCGAATGCGCCCGCGGCAAGGTGATCGGTGGTTCAAGCGCTATCAATGCGATGGCTTATTATCATGGGCATCCGAGCGATTATGACCGGTGGGCCTCCAACGGCCTGCCAGGCTGGTCCTATGCTGACGTTCTTCCCTATTTCCGCCGATCGGAAGATTGGGAAGGCGGGGAAGACACCTATCGCGGTGTTGGCGGTCCACTGACCACTTGTAAAGCGACATTTGAGGACCCTCTCTGCGAAGCGTTTCTGGAGGCGGCCATGGCGGCGGGGTATTCCTATACCGAAGACTATAATGGTGCTGACCCCGATGGGTTCACGCGGATGCAGGCAACGTTACGCAATGGTCGGCGTTGGAGTGCGGCTGCGGCCTATCTGCACCCTGCCAAGAACCGCCATAATTTGCGGATCGAAACCGGCGCCCTCGTCGAGAAAGTCAATTTTGATGGCACTCGTGCGACTGGGATCACCTACAAGCAGGGCGGCAAGACAATCACTGCGAACGCCAATGCCGAGGTGTTGCTCTCCGGGGGGTCGATCAACTCACCGCAGCTCTTGATGCTGTCTGGTATCGGCGACCCTGCTCACTTAAAGGATAAGGGCATTGAGGTCATAGCGTCGCTCGACGGTGTTGGCCAAAATCTGTGTGATCATACCTCCTCGGCCTTTGTGTTCCGGCGCGAGGACGGCGGGCCGTTTCAACAGAATATGCGTTTGGACCGGGTCGGTATCTCATTGATCCGTGCCTATTTAGGGAAAGGTGGTTTCGCGGCCGACCTGCCGTTTGGCATCACCGGTTTTGTCAAAAGTCGGGACGAAGAGCCCGTACCTGATCTGCAATTGCTATTCTGGATGGGGGCGACAACAACGGCGGCTCCATGGTTGCCTCCTTTCAAGAAGGCCTTCGCGGATTCATTTTCAGTGCGTGTTATGCCAATGCACCCGGAAAGTCGCGGTTATGTTTCGTTGGCTTCCTCCAACCCGAATGAGGCGCCAGATATCCGTCAGCGATTTCTGGAGACTGAAGAGGAATGGCGGGTAATGCGCGCTGGGTTGCGGATGGCCCGCGATTTGGTTGGGCAGGCACCACTATCGCCCTTTGGCGGAGAAGAGCTAGTGCCGGGCGCCGAGCATACATCTGATGAGGCAATTGACGCTCATGTTCGTAAGACGATGATCACGGTTCATCATCCTGTTGGCACCTGCAAGATGGGGGGCGATGATGATCCCCGCGCTGTGGTTGATGGTGAAATGCGGGTGCGCGGTGTCGAAAATCTCCGGGTGATTGATACGTCGGTGATGCCCGATTTAATCGGCGGGGCCACCAATGCGCCGATCATCATGATGGCGGAAAAGGCCTCGGATATGATCCGAGGTAAGACACCGTTACAACCCGCCAATTTGCCGTAAACCCAACCGGTCAACTCTCTACACGGGATCGTGAGAAGCCTTCTAACGGCTGATGGTGTTCCTATGTCTTTAACAAGACAATTTCTGATGTTGAAGTGAGTTGGTTTAATGCGAAGGATCATAACGACGGGTATCTTGGCGGGCGCCCTTAGTTTCTCAGCGGTCATTCCCGCGAATACGGCCCCGCTTAGTGATGAAGTGGTCAAAGAATTGAGCCGGGATGTAGCCTTCTCCCGCCTTAAAAATATCCAACGCTCGCTTGATCAACTGGTCAATCGTGGCAAGCGTGATGTCATTGCCACGATGACCCTCGCATTACGATTTAGCCCGAGTCGGGACCAAATTAGTGCGGCTATTAGCGCTTTGACCGGTGCGAAAATCGTTGGTTGGAAATCAGCAATGCTGTGGCAACAAGCGCACCCAGAGGTCGTGCCACATGCGAGCTTTCGCGATATCAAACTCGCTTTTCTACAGGTGATTGATCCTGAGTTTATGCGTTTCCTTGAGGGTGATCTCAGCAAACGTAATCGCATGAAGATCAGACTGGAAGAAATTACCTGGGGTGGCGTTAAAGTTGACGGTATCCCTGCACTCGACGATCCCGACCGTATTTCAGCCGATGAAGCAGATTATCTACAGCCTTCCGATTTAGTATTTGGTGTCGAGATTAATGGCGACGCCCGGGCCTATCCGCTGCGCATCATGGGTTGGCATGAAATGTTTAACGACACCATTGGCGGTGTGCCCGTTGCCTTGGCGTATTGCACTTTGTGTGGTGCCGGCATTCTGTTTGAGACCAAATTACCCGGTCGCGACAAACCCTTGGTCTTTGGCTCCTCGGGGTTCCTCTATCGTTCCAACAAGCTGATGTTTGACCGTGAGACCGACAGTCTGTGGAACCAGTTTACCGGTAAGCCGGTGAGTGGAAAGCTGGTCGATTCCGGTATCGCGCTTAAAATTCGTCCGGTGGTAATTACGTCCTGGGCGAAATGGAAGGCGAGCCATCCGAATACGGATGTGTTGTCGCTGGATACCGGTCATCAACGCAATTACAGCTCAGGGCACGTCTATCGCGAATATTTTGCCAGTCCCAAGCTCATGTTTCCGGCGATTGTCCGGACCGAGAAGGATGTGAAACGCAAAGACTACGTCTACGGCATCCGCGATGTTGGTGCCGCCAAGGCGTGGCCACTCGCGGCTTTCACCAAACAGCCGGTGATCAATGATGCAGTCGGCGGCCGCGACATTGTTTTGGTCGGCAATGCGACGACGCGCTCAGTGCGGGCTTATGATCGCAAGGGGTTAAGTTTTGAAGCGAGCGACCGGTCAGAGATTCTCAAAGGTCCAGGCGGGTCTTGGAAGGTGACCGAACAAGCGCTGGTTGGTCCGAAGGGCGAGAAGTTGGCACGGGTGCCCGGCCATATAAGTTATTGGTTCGCCTGGGATGGCTATCTCGGTATTGATAGCGACCTCTACACCGCTAAGATCCCGCACTAGATTTTAATCTGTCTCGAATACCAAATCTTTGACGATTGTCCGGTTTGGTGGCGGTTCCACCGTCATGCCATCGGTGGCTAAGCACATACAGGTTAGCTGTCGACGACCATTGATCATCATCGAGCAAATGCCGCACACCCCGCGCCGACAATCGGAGTTGCGGAACGATAGTGTGCCATCGACGGTGTGATAGACGTGACGGATTGCCTGTAATACGGACAAAGGGCCATCGGACTCAATGTCATAAGCCTGTAATCGGGGCTCGGTGTCGTGTTTGGGGTCAAAGCGATAAAGCGTGATGTTGAGCTTCTCCATCTATCCGACCTCCGCCAGCGTGGCGGTATATTCCGGACCCGGTATGCATTCTTTCGTTTCAAATGCCAGAGCATCCCCATTTCCGTCGCGCCGGATGATTATGTTCTGAAGCCAGTTGCCGTCATCGAGTTCGGGATAATCTTCGCGGTAGTGCGCACCGCGGCTTTCTGTACGCAACAGAGCTGCCCCCGCCATCGCGCGGGCGAACCGGATCATTGCCGTGACCTCAAGCGCTTCGACCCAGTCGTAATTCCCGATGCGATTGTCTTCCGCCATCGACATGGTTGGGAGGTCTTCACGTTCCATCCGTTCGAACTCGGCGATGGTATCGCGCAGGCCATCATCATTACGGACGACCCCGACATAATCATTCATGAGTTTTTGTAATTTTGCCTTGATCACGTTAGGACGCGGTCCAGTACGTTTGCGGCTGAGATAGGACGTTATCCGGTCGGCTTCCGCTGCGGCGTCTTTGCTATCTGCCTTACCTGCATTTCCGGCATTGGCAAATGCAGCAGCCTTGGCCCCGGCACGTTTGCCAAAGACCAGAATCTCGGTCAACGAGTTGCCGCCAATGCGTCCGGCACCATGTGGCCCACCGGAACATTCGCCGACAGCGAACAAGCCCGGCACACTCGATTGCGATTGGGTATTAATTTTAATCCCGCCGCACACGTAATGGGCTGCTGCCCCGACCTCGATGGGTTGAGTCATATCGACACCGAATTTTTCGAGATATTTGGTTTGCGATGGCAGAGAGTCCATGAGGGTTTCATGGGACACTGATCCGGGGTCAAAGAAAGCGCCACCATGCGGGCTGCCGCGGCCTTCCCGAACCTCTCCATAGACCGCACGGGCATAAATGTGACGCGCTGGATTGTCGCTGCCCTCGGGGTCGTAGTTGGACAGGAAGGATTCTCCTTCAGAATTGAACAACGGTTTAGCGCCTTTGGTCAGCAAGTACTGGAAGGTGAAAAGTACGCCGCGCACGGTGGCTGGATGCAGGACTGCATGGCCGAGCATCAGCAGAAATTCGATATCAACCAGATCAGCTCCGGCATTCAGCGCCAGCGCGTAGCCGTCGCCGGTAGAATCCGGTGTATTGCTATGGACAGGGAACAGCTCGCCAGCGCCACCGGTGGCCATAATAATCGCCCCGGCATGGATCTCGACGATCTCACCTTTTTGAAAATCCAGCGCGATGGCACCGCAAACCTTGTCACCATCTTTGAGCAATTTCGTGACCAGCATTTCATGCATACGCGGCACGTCGCGTTTATTCATTTCGCGCCGTAATGCCTGCATGATCGGGGTGCCGAGAGAGTCCCCCTTTTTTATTGAACGCGGATAGGTCTGTGAGGAGTCGAGCTTGCGCTGAACCAGATCGCCATTTTCTTCCCGGTCGAACCTCGCGCCAAACGACTCAATATCCTCAACCGCCGCGACTGCCTCGTCGCAAAAAATACGCGCAAGCTGGGGATCAGCGAGGCCATAGCCCCCGCGAATGGTGTCGCCGTAATGCACTTCGGGATTATCGCGCGGATCGGCATAGCCGAAGGCAACCTGAAAGCCTGTCACAGCGGTTTGCGTGAGCCCACTTTTGCCGACAATGCCTTTCGACAACACCAACACCCGTGCGCCCGCATCATGGGCCGCCACGGCGGCCCTCAGCCCACCACCACCACCGCCGATCACCAGCACATCTGTTTCAATAACTCTGTCGATGGTTCCGTTACTCATGTCTTGTCGTCTCTCGCGCCGCTAACTATTCCGCACTGACTCAACAAACAAGTCGTCGACGCTCAGCGGTCGGTCCATCAGACCCTGATCATCGCAATAGCTCAGAAACGCCTCAAGATTTGTGCGATTGGCTGCAATACCCGACGGCCAGAGATCGGGTGCCATGCGTTTTTGCTGCGCCTTATAGATATTGGATGTCCAGGCGAGCAGCGCATAGGCCGGATCTTCGTAATATTGATAGGCGATGTCCTTAGACCGGTTCCACATCTCGATCAAGGCGGTAGGAAGCTCCGGTGTTTTCTCATAGGTATCGCGCCGCATCGCCAATAGATGCATCACCGGGAAATAGCCATATTTCTTGAAGTAGCGTTCATCCTCAGACTCTGGATCATCAAACAGACGTCTTACTTTGTCGCCTGCCGCAGCGAGTGATTTTAGGGCTTGCGCAGGTGGTTGCGGGCAAATCATCGCATCGATTTCTCCCATGGCCAGCATTTCTCCGATGTCGGTATCTTCGGGTATACGCTGGACAGAAACCTCGTCGGGGAACTCAACGGCCAGCTGTTCAGGCCGCATGCAATGCCAGTTAATATCCCGCCAATCGACACCATAATCCCGTTTGAGATCGCCTTTGGCGAGTACCGACAGAGTGACCTGAAAGGCGGTGATGCCGACATTGCGACCAACAAGGTCTTGCGGCGTTTTAATGCCAGAATCGGCGTTGATATAAATCTGGCTCATCGAGAAATAGCGGCGCGGAAAAACCGGGATACCGACCATAGGGAAGTCTGGGTCACGGGACAAACCCAATATGTAGGAACCCAGCGACATCTCACAGATGTCAAACTCCAGATCGCGCAGCATCCGATGATGCCGGTCGTATCCATGACGTCGATCAAGTGTCTCGCCGATCTCCAGGACGTTTAAGTCGATGCCCTCGGGCGCTTCGATCTGCCCGGTAAAGAAAGGCATATGCCGCTCGTAAAGCTCTAACGCAATTGACAGTTCCAACACTCTCTCCCTCATTTTGAACATACAGGATGCTGTGATGTCCTCGTCCTGTAAAGGTGTGGGCGTGTTTCTCTACTACCCCTTCTTTAAAGGACTAATGTCGGGCTAGAATTCCTGCGAGTATCATAGGGAGGAAACAGAAATGAAGAACACGGCGATCACCGTGCGCCCTATGTCGGCCTATACCGGCGCGGAAATTTTCGATGTTGATCTGCGTGAGCCGCTGGAAGAGCAGGCTTATCTTGAAATTCGTCAGGCGATCAATGATTGGGGCGCTGTTTTCTTTCGCGCCCAGAACCTGACGCCGGCGCAGCAGCTCGCTTTCGCCCGACGGTTCGGAACGGCAGAAGAAGATACGCATGTCTCGAATATGACCGGCGTTGATGGCCTGCCCGAGGTCAAGGAAGTCACTAAAGAGGCCGATGACCTGCGGAATATCGGCGGGTTCTGGCATATGGATCAGTCATTCTATGATCTGCCCAGCAGCTTCTCAGTCCTGTATGCCCGGGAATTGCCGCCAAACGGCGGTGATACGATGTTTTCGCATCTCAGCGCTGCGTATGACTCTCTGTCACCCGGGCTACAAAAAACTCTGGAAGGTCTTTCCGGTGTGCATGTCCGCGCCCATGCCGACAGCAGCGGGATCAATTCCGCAGCATCGGGTTTGAGCTTTGAATATTATGTTGAAAGTGTCGCGCGGTTTGCCGGGATGGAAGCGACCCATCCGCTGGTAGCGATGCACCCCGAGTCAGGCCGCAAGGTCCTCTATTTCAGCCCGGTCTATACCGACCGGTTTGAGGGTTGGACCCGCGACGAAAGCTTGCCCTTGATGAAATATCTCACCGGTGTTTTGGGCAAGCCTGAACATACCTGCCGCTTCCGCTGGGAAGAAGGTTCGATGGCGATGTGGGACAACCGCGCCGTCGTTCACTACGCACTTGATGATTACACTGGCCACCGACGGATGATGCACCGGGTGACCGTCAACGGTCCGTGGCTGGAGAGGTGTTAGGAACGGGAATCACTCCGCAGCTGATTTAACTGCCGCACCGCTATACTTGGCGCGCAGTTTCTGCCAGCGTTCGGCGCGTGTTTTCATCGCTGTGTCTACCGTATCGGGGATTTCGACGAAGGGCGGGCGCAGCGGGCCGGGGTCGCAATAGCCAGCATAGCGGATGGCAATCTTGGCGGCGGTCTCGCGCCATGAGCAGTTTGGCTTGGCATCGGTCATTACCGGAGAGATATCGAAATAGATTTCCCGGGCGATGTCAGTATTACCAGACGTCACTGCGTTGTAGAGCGCGACGAGCGGCTCCGGTCCCATCCAGCTATCGATTGACCAGAACCCTTCCGCACCGAGTTCATGGAACGGATGGAACTGCATGGTGTTGCAGAACACCGTGATTTTGCCGTTGATGATTTCCTGCAGCTTCATGAATTCCAGCGTGTCGCGATGGCTGTCTTTCATGCCGATGATGTTGGGTTGTTTGACCAGCTCCTCAAAGGCCGGAACCGTCAGCTTGACGTTATGCAGGGCTGGATTGTGATAGAGCATGATGCCGAGTTTCGGGAAGCGCTCGGCGATGTCCTTGTAAAATCCGACGGCGTTTTCGATGGTCGAAGGGAAGTAAAACGGTACGCCGACCAGGACACCATACGCACCGATCTCCTGAGCGAATTCGAGACGCTTCAGGGCCTCGCGCGAATTCAGCGCGGTGCAGCCGACAAACATCGGCACGCGGTTATTATTGATCTCCACCGCGGCGCGGTTGAGGGTCTGCCATTCTTCCCACAACAAAGTGTGGAACTCACCAAAACTGCCGCAGGTCGAGATCACTCCCGCGCCATCGTCGATCATGCTGTTAAGCGCTTCCGACAGCCGGTCGAGATCGATAGTCTCGGTGGCATCGATAGACGCGCCATCATCGGTGGTGAAGGCAGGCATCATCGCCATAAAGCCGCTGAGATCACTGCTGCTGACCATCATGTTTCTCCCCGGTTTTGTTTTGATGGAAATTTCTGCAATTATTATAGGCCTATTTCACGCTTATTGTATGCGGGGCCGGAGTTTTAATGATGCCAATGACCATTACGCCCTACCAAACGGCGCTCGGTGCCGAGATTACGGGCCTCAAATTGTCTGCCTCCAGTGATGATGCGCTGATCGCGGCGATCAAAGCGGCGTTGCATGAACATTTGGTGCTGGTGATCCGCGATCAGGACCTGGAACCCGGGGAGCAAGTTGCATTCAGTGAGCGGTTTGGTGAGCTGGTCGTGCGGGTCTCAGGCGAGTTCTTGCACCCGGACTATCCGCCAGTGCTGATCCTGTCTAACCGTGTGGTCGATGGGCAGTCAGAAGGGGCGACTGATGCCTATGCCGGGTCGCACTGGCATTCCGATCTGACCTATGCCGAAAAGCCGAGCTTTGGCTCGATGCTGCATGCGCTTGAGGTGGCGGAGGAGGGCGGCGATACCGCCTGGGCCAATATGTATGCCGCCTATGATGCTCTGCCGGATGATATCAGACAACGGATTGACGGGCTAAAAGCGATCCATGTTCGTGATCGCCGTCGTAACCCACGCGCCGGTGTGTCTGATGATTTTGATCGCGACGTAAATAAATATTACGACATCAAAGTGCCGGACTCGGTCCATCCGATGGTACGCACACATCCGGTGACAGGACGCAAAGCCCTCTATGTCTCGCCGCGCTTTACTGTTGCGGTGGATGGCGTCGATGATACCGAGGGCCAGCCCTTGCTCGATGAACTGTTTGAACATCAAAAGAAGCCGGAATTTATCTTCCAACACAAATGGCGGGTCGGGGACCTGGTGTTCTGGGATAACAGCGCGACAATCCACTTTGCTTGCGGCGGAATCAAACCACCGGGTGTCCGCAAGCTGCACCGGACGTCGATAGCGGGAAGCGTGCCATACTGACGTCGTAAATTTCTTAGATGACCTACGGGCCGATTTTATTCGGGTCACGCAAACTCTTCATCAGGAGGGTGTCGCGTGAATCGCACGATCAACCAAATGGCAAATGCCAATTCGCCAACCGCCATAAGGACTTGCAAGAAGGGTAAAATACTCGATGACCAGAATTGGGCATCAACAAAGAACGAGTTTGCTCCTTCGATTGCCACGTAACTAAGACCAGCCAGCAAAAGGAGAATTGATACAACTTTTGGGGTAAAGGTCGATTTCCAGCAGATCATACTAAGGAGAACGAGATGACCTCCGAAGACAATGAGGCCATAAGACCATATTTTCGTGAATGCTTTAAAATTGGCCAAGCCGCTCTCAACATCATCGTTGAACAACAGCATAAAGAGCTGAGCAATCGCGAGAATTAACATCGCGGTGTAGATTAGTCTCAATAGAGCTACCGAGGCGGCGAGTTTTTGGTTCGTGTCGCTATATAGTACGTACATGCCGATGGAGACCATGACATCTAGGATTGCGATCAATACCCACGAAGCGATTCCGAATTGAAACAACACCATATTGTGCGTGAGGGCTAGGTGTGTTGCCGTCGCATCATTTTCAACAAAAACCGTCTCGTGTACGTAACCAACGGCAAATCCCGCGGCTATCGCCATGAGTATGAGCATATAACCGGTGCTCAGTCCCCAGGTCCTCATTTTCGTCATTCTACTTTCCATCAAAAGTACCCGTCATAGTATAAGCTGCATATGCTGTCGGGAATCATTTTGCGAGCGGACCAAAACTCGCATCATAGAAGCGGAGCCAGTTCTCTCCCATGACACCGGCCACATCCGTGTCGCTGAGGCCTGCGGCACTTAGTCCGGTTTCGATATTGTCGAAATCGAGGTTGCCATGAAACCAATCGGGCATGGGTGGAAATCCAGCATTGTCGGCTGAGCCTTCGCCATAATCGATGTCCTTGGTCCAGCGGCCAACGCGCATCCACTCAACCACGCTGTCTGGTTGATCCTGGCAAAGATCGCTGCCGATACCGACATGTTCCGAGCCCATCACCTCGATCAAGCGCGCAACCATCTCGCAGAAACTCTGCAACGTGCAGGCCGCGCCATCGCGCAAATGGTGAGGGTAAAGAGAAAGTCCGAGCATGCCGCCCGACTGGCTCAGCGCGCGTAACACGTTATCGGACTTGTTGCGTAATGCCGCGTGCCAGAAAGCGGGGTTGGCATGGGTAATGGCAATAGGGCGTTCTGAAAGCTCTATCGCTTCCAGGGTCGAGCGCTCGGCGGAGTGGCTCATATCGATCACCAGTCCGACCCGGTTCATTTCCTTTATGACCTCGCGGCCCATGCGGGTAATGCCAGGGTCTTCGGCTTCGTAGCAACCGGTCGCCAGAAGGGACTGGTTATTATAGCTAAGCTGCATAAAGCGCACGCCGAGGGTATGAACGACTTCCACCAGCCCGATATCGTCTTCGATCGGTGATGGGTTCTGGAACCCAAAGAAAATAGCGGTGCGGCCGGATTCCCGGGCACGGCGGACATCATCACCAGTGCGGCCATGGAAGATCAGCTCGGGGAAACGTTCAAACCAGCTATTCCAAACTTCGATGTTGTGGACGACTTCGCGAAAGTTCTCGTGATAGGCGATGGTGACATGGACTGCATCAACACCGCCTTTGCGCATCTCACGGAATATTTTTTCCGACCAGTTGGCATATTGCAGGCAATCGATGCGATGTGCGCCAATCACGTCGTTCATGATGATTTTGGCGTGACAGGGTTGCGCAATGCGACGACGACATCGATCAAGACGGGCGAATGGCGGGGTAGGCTTCTGGCACCGATAACTGAACGAGAATGCCGTCCTGCATCGCCGAACGTGTCCATAAAGACGCCGGAGACAACATCAGCGATATCGGAATTTTGTTCGAACCCGTCGGCGTGCGCGACATAGCAATTGAGTTGCAGAATTCGTTCGATATTCTCTAATCCGCCCGCCGAATGATTTAACCAGGCGAGGGCCTGCTGGGCACAAAGACGTCCGGCGTCTTTCGCCTCATCCAGCGAGATCGTGTCTCCCACCAAGCCGGTATAGGCCATGACGTTGCCATCAAGCTTTGGAATTTGCCCGGCGAGATAGGCGGTGCGTTCATGTACGGTAATGGGGTCGTAGGCGTAAATCGTGGGCTCAGGGTTGGGAAGAGAGTGCCCTAAAACGTTACTCGTGTTTGCGCTATCACTCATTTTCAATTTCCACTTGGATCGCAAAATGTACAGATAAGTAATACACCAGCGATCACCCGCGAACGCAATAAAGCCGATAGAAATCGACCGCGCTTAGATTATCTTTGGCGTGTGGGAAAATCATGCGTTGCCGTAGACCCCCCTAAAAAAGAGGCTAAAATCCTTGCACAAATAACTTTCAGAAAAATCTGTGGAGGCTTTTGGCATGACTGTTTATTTTAATAACGTGCATGAGATGTTGCTCATGGCGCGGCGGAATTTGAGCCAGGATAACTGGGATTATATCAACGGCGCGGCAGAGACCGAGACCAGCATGCGGCGCAATCGCATGGCGATTGATAGTCTCGCTTTCCGGCCACGGGTGTGCCGCGATGTTCGGGAGGTTGATACCAGCACGACGTTTCTTGGCGACAAGATTCGTATCCCCGTTCTTTTGGCGCCGATGGGTAGCATTCATGGTTGGACAGAAAATGGCGCCAACGATGTCGATACGGCGGCGGAAGAATTTGGCACGATCAACTTTATTAGTACGGTCACCCTGCCCAGTCTTGAAGAGATCGCCGCCAATAGCCCCCATCCCAAATCGTTTCAGATATATGTGCGGGGCGATGATGACTGGATCAAGGCGTTGGCAAAGCGCGCCGTCGATGCGGGTTACAAATCAATCACCCTGACGGTCGATTCCTCGTTCTATGGCAACCGCGAGCGGTTGAGCCCCAAGCAGTTGGCGCTCCGCAATGTACCGGAACGCGATTTTCAGAAGGGTATTACTTGGGACACCGTCAAGATGGTCCAGGACACGATTGGTGATGTGCCGTTCGTTGTGAAGGGCATCATGACAGCAGAGGATGCCGCGATTGCCGTCGAGCATAAAGTCGATTGCATCTATATCTCGAACCATGGTGGACGCCAACTCGATCAGGTCTATGGCAACATTGATACGCTACCGGAGATCGTTGCGGCGGTAGATGGCAAAACCCAGGTGATCATCGATGGCGGGTTTACGCGCGCCGGCGATATGCTCAAAGCTATTGCGCTTGGGGCAGATGCGGTCGCGATTGGTCGATTGCAGGCCTGGGCGCTGGGTGCCGGTGGTTCCGATGGGCTAGTGAAATGCCTCGAACTATTGGAGATCGAAATTGAACGGACCATGGGGCTCCTCGGCGTGACGAGCCTCGACCAGCTGGACGCGTCCTACGTTGGTCCGGCGATGCCAGTGCGTTTGCCGCACGAGCATAGTGCCTTCCCCCATCTTCCGGATGGCAGAATCCAGTAAAATATCATATAATTACACAATAAAAGAGCGGTTAAGGGAGTGAGAAATGGAACTACCGAGTAGCGATAAGTTCTATTCGATGAGTGTCGAGTCGATGGACACCAGCAAGCTACTGAAGAATGCAGCGCGCCAGCGGGATGCCAGAAAGTTCGATACGTTTCCCATTATTGATTGCGACTCGCATCATTATGAGAGCGAGTCGGCGGCGGAGATTATCGAGTTTCTCGATGATCCAGTCATTAAGCAACTCGCCGAAAGCGAGAAATCACGTGGCAAACCCGCCGGTATTTTTGGTGGCGGCCGGATCGGCTATCAGGATCGTGGTGGTCGCATCACCCGCTATCCGTTGCGCCGCACTGAACAAACACCTGGCGATGGTGAACACAGGACATCCCATATTACCCATCGCTGGATGGACGCCATGGGTGTCGATTATACCTGCCTTTTCCCGGGGCCGATGTTAGGGCTCGGTCTACATCCTGAACCGGAGATCGAATACCGTTTGGCCAAGGCCTATAACCGCTGGCTGGTTGAAACCGTGCTACCCAATTCGCCACGGATCAAGGCGTTGATTTGTTTGCCGTTCAATCATCATCGCGGGTCCTATGAGATTATTGAAGAGTTTGGTGATCACAAGGATGTCGCCGGGTTCTGCGTCGCATCGGTTCGTGACACGGCCGTGCACTCTGATGATCTGATGAAGTGTTATTCTCTGATGGAAGAGATGGGTAAGCCTTTGTCATTCCATTCCGGCACCAACTGGAGCGGATCGCATCTGCGTCATTCGAGCCGATTTATCGCCGTCCATTCGCTGTCATTCCCCTGGTACGTCATGGTGCATGTTGCCAACTGGGTGACCAACGGGCTGAACGAACGGTTCCCAAAGTTGAAGGTTATCTGGGCCGAAGGTGGTCTTGCCTGGATCCCGTTCCTAATGCAGCGGCTCGATCATGAATATATGATGCGGACCTCAGAAGCGGCGGGGCTCAAGAAGCTGCCATCGGAATATATGAAAGACATGTTTTACAGCACGCAGCCTTGCGAAGCGATGCACCCAGAACAGCTTGAACATACGTTTGAATTGATCGATGCGGAAAACACATTGCTCTATGCGTCGGATTATCCCCATTGGGATATGGATGTTCCGAGCGTGCTTTACGATCTGCCGTTCCTTGATGAAAAACAGAAGCGTAAAATCCTCGCAGAGAATTCAGCAGAGGTTTTTGATATCGATTACAGTGATCGCTATCCCGACTATAAGCCGCTCTGAACATTTTGAGACGGCCATAAAAAAGGGCGCCAGAAGGCACCCTTTTTATTTTAAGTTTGGGTGATGGCTTATTTAAACCCCGCCAGACCCCGAATTTTTTTAACCAGTTTTGGATCTGCTGAAAGCGCTCGATTTACAGCGTTCTGAACAAACTCGCCGCTCGCGCCATCGACCATGCTGTGCTTTTTGTAGGCGTCAGCGATAAACGCTTTGTCTTTGAGCATCTTGCTAAAGGCTGTACGGAGCGCTTTAACGCGGGCTTTTGGCACCCCTGGCGGCATTGAAAGACCCCAACCCACTGGTGAACCAAGCTCGAGCAAGGTAGCCATTTTGCGCTCTTCTGCGTTACGGGCGAAGTCGATCAACAACGGTGTATTAGGCAGATCTGGTGCTTTCTTGAGGCCGGTCTGCAAAATGATGTCGACCTTTTTGTCTTTGAGCCATTGTGGTTTTTTTGCCTTGAGACTGAACCACGCGCCGATCCGCGCATGGACTTCACCGCTTTCCATCGCCTTATACATATTGGCGGCACCGCGATAACCTTTTACAAGCTTGAGCTTCATGCCGGCCCATTTCACAAGAGCGGCGCCTTCCAGGTAGGAGTGCGAGGAGACGCCTGAATTTGCGAGGATAACTTCTTTCTTCGTAGCGTCCTGCCATTTGCGAATGCCACGCTTGTGCCAAACCATAAACACCGCTGAATAGGGCATCATGCGGCCAAGATAGTTGAACTTGGCAGCGTTGTATTTGAGCTTCTTGGGTCGCAAAACCTGTGCGACCGCGGTGTCCTTGGAGAGTTCGGCCATATAGCTGCCATCCTTGGGAGCCGCGGTATACATGTAGTTGGCGGCTTTACTGCCACCGGCACCGGAGCGATGGGTTACAATGATATTTGGATTGCCAGGAATGTGTTTCCCGATATGGCGCGACATGATGCGACCATTAAGGCCATACATGCCACCTGCTCCAAAAGCGACGACCAGTGTTACGGTCTTTCCCTTGTAAAAATCTGCGATTGCATCGGCTTGTGCCGTTGATGCAATTAACGGCATTCCGGCCATAAGCGTTGCGTAGATCGTGATTTTATTTAATTTTCGAAGCATCTGTCGCTCCCTCAAATTTTGTCGATCATGATAGATGGACTGTTATTGTTATCCGTATATTCTATGTCCATATTTCTAATTCCGGCAATAGATACAAAAAAAGTACGCTTTTATGGTTTGGTTTAGACGCATATTTGGGTTCATCCTGGCGATTACTGTCGTAACACCGACAGCCGTAGCTGCCTCCGAACAGCGTCCTCTATACCAATTAGCGCAATCACCTGCTTCGGTCTGGTGCCTGGATGAATCCCGTAACCATGTTCGCAAAACACCCGCATGGCGCTGCAAAGGAAAAGTCGTCAGTGCTGAAGAAGCAAAGCGTATTCAAGTCTCTCGTTTTCAGCGGATCAGACGACGCGTTAATGCGCCGAAGAAAAAGCTATTCCCGGGAAAACGGCAGCGGGGATCTGGGACCGGTTTCTTCGTCACGAAAGCAGGCCATGTCCTAACCAATGAACACGTTATCGGTAGATGCAAGGCCTATAGCGTTACGCCTTCCGGCGGAAGGGCGATGGTTGCCAAGCTGATCGCGAAAGATAGGACTCTCGATCTGGCGCTTCTTAAAATGAAGCGCGCCCCTGGCAGCATCGCCCAATTCCGCGAGCCGCTCGATTTATTGCCGGCAGAACCAATCGCCGTCATCGGCTATCCGTTACGTGGTCGCGTCACTATTAAACCGGTATTAGAAATTGGCCATATGTTCTTCGGCCGTCTTAAGGCGACTCGGTCAGACCGATTTACGATGAAAATTGACGTCCGTCGAGGCAACTCTGGTGCCCCGTGCTCGACGCCGCAGGTCAGATAATCGGGGTCGTGGTTGCAACGGTGAATACACCGGGCGTCTATGCCGCGACAGGTAAATATGTCGATGATGTCGGGATTGGCATTCGTCAGGTGACAGCGCTCGATTTTCTGAAGAAGCACAAAGTGCAGGTGCAAAAAACGCCGCCCAGCGGGCCTTTGACGGAAACGGCTCTTCTAAAAAAAGGCTCCGGCTTCGTTACGCAGATAGGGTGTTGGAAATAAGGCGACGGGTTCTAGTCGTTTGGGTCGTACATGATCAGCCCCTCAATTTTATCATTGTCTTCCGCGCGACCGCGCAACTCCAGCGTATTTCTGTCGGGGTCTCTTACAAAGACAGACACATGCCCATCCTGGCCGAACATCACCGGTCCTTGGGTAATCTGAATACCAGCAGTCTTTAGGGTATCCATTGTCTCGATGACGGAGGAAACGCGTAATGCCAGATGCGTATGCCCGGGATACTTTGTCTCGACATCCATCAGAATATTGTGATCGCCTTCAGGGTTGTTGGCATTGATGATCAGATTGATCTCGACACCTGCCGAATTGCGAATGATGACGACTTCGTCGAAGGTCGCTGTATGTATAACGTCGAACCCAAGATGTTTGTAAAATTTAAGGGCACGGTCGCGGTCGCGAACCCGAATTCCAATGTGATCAACTTGTTCAATATGCATGGTGTTCGATATCTCTGTTTAAATTTCGCGCTGATACGGTATCTTATGAGAGAAGTAGAGTGGAGGCCCAAAAAGGCAAATCTTTTAAGATCCGTTCTGCCTCCATGTCGTTAACAGTTTAATTTTTTTGTAACAGAGTTATGGATAACCCAAGAATTCCGCGCATCAGGGTTCCCAAGAAGGGGGTCATCCCGCCTCCGGCGATAAATCTTGCCCGCGAAAAATACGAAGAAGCAGGCGTCCTGGTCCTCGATGGTATTTTGCCTGCGAGCTATATTGATCAATTGCGCGAAGCGTTCTTGGCTGACTACGAAAAGACAGTCCGTGAGAAGAACCTTCGCTTTAAAAGCGATGTTGGCGACAAGCGGATTATGCTGTCAGTTGATGTCGAAGGGCTGTTTAACCAGCAACGCCTCTACGCAAACCGGCATGCCTATCCGGTTATCGCGCGCCTGTTGGGTAATGAAATGATCATCAATGCTTTTAACGCGGTGACATCCTTGCCGGGGTCGAAGATCCAGCATTTGCATGCTGATCACCCCGAACTGTTCTGGGATGCAAAGCTTGATGATGTGATGCCGCCTTTTTGTGTATCGATGGCGATTCCTTTGGTGGATCTGAATGCTGAAACCGGTGGCACCCGTTACTATCCGGGAAGTCAGAAGCGGACCGATGATACATCACCCAAGACACCCTATTTTGATCCTGAGGTGCCAAAGGGATCAGCGATTTTGTTTGATAGTCGGGTGCGTCATCGGGGGCTGGCCAACAAATCCGATGGGCCACGACCTGTGCTTTATATGATTTATGCGCGGCCCTGGTTCCGGGACTACGTGAATTATGATTTTGACGAAGCGCTCAGAATAACGCGCAAGGAATTCAACAAGGTCCGCCCAAAATACCAGCATTTGTTTGACTGGCTGATGGTGAAGGGTCGAAAGCCTAAAAAGAAGTAACCGTTACTCGCCGGAAGCAGCCTTTGGCGTTGTTTCCGGAGGTTGATTGGGTTCATAGGTGGTGAGGTTACTCGGCCGCCCACCGGTGCTGCGTTCAATCTTCCCGTCTTTGGTTTTGGCCTGGATTTTATCCCACTCGCTTTTGAACGTCGTATTGTGGCCCTGGAATTGCGGCATAACATAGCGCGCAAACATCTCCATCGAACGTTCCCACTTATGCCGATCAGTCCATTCGGGACTATGTAACAGTAAGCCACCAAACCCACCGGTTTCTTCTTGCTTGGCTTCGAGCCAGGCGATGGCATCATCCGGTGTACCGATCACCCAGTCTCGAATATCGGCGCACGATTCAGGGGTGAATTCTGAAAACGGTTGGCCGGGATATTCCGCATAATGACCGTGCAGCCCGATAGAGGAGAAATATTCAGCCTCGCGCATAATGCCCTCACGGACTTCATCCCAAGCCTGCTCGGCAGTTTCAGCGACATACATATAGGTCGCAATGCGCCAGTTATCGCGGTCCGCGACTCGACCTGCTTCACGGGCACCTTTTTCGACGATGTCCCAGTTCTTGCGCGCATCGGGTCGGTTCTTACCGGTTGGTGACATCCAGATCATATTATTGCGGCCAATCATTTCGAGGTTGGCTGGCGTTGCGGCCGACGGCATGGCAAGCGGTAGACGCGGTTGCTGGAACGAGCGCAGCTGCAGCTGCATATCATCAAACTGCCAATACTCGCCGTGATGGCTGACAGGTTCGTTAGACTCCAAAAGCCGAACGATGACGTCGACCGCTTCATGCAGCATCGGATAGAGTGCTTCTTCTTCCAGATTGAACAGCATTTTGTCGGTCACCAGACTACAGGGCCCAACGCCGAGGATTGCGCGCCCGCGTGTAAGGTGGTCGAGAAATGCCATGCGTTCGGCAAGATAAAACGGATGATGGAATGGCGCGCTGAAAACAGAAGTGCCGAGGCGAATGCGGTGTGCCTTGGCCGCCGCCATGGACAGAGCCATTTCGGGTGCGGGCATGGTTTCCCAGCCACCGGAATGATGTTCGCCGATAAAGGCCTCATCGAAGCCAAGCTCATCCGCCAAATGGATCAGCCCGATATCACGTTGGAAGGCGAGGGCTGGGTTATCCTTGGGATGATGACAGGGCATCATGAACAGGGAAAATTTCATCGGATTATCTCTCCGTCACCATCTGGTAACATAACCGCCAAGTACTGGCACGCATTGTGCACATGGCTGCGCCTTTGCGCTACCCATGATGCGCGCCTGAAATACTCAGGCTGGACAGTATGGGTGGTGCTCCGTAGCTTCTTAAAATGGCACAGGAAACCAAATCTCAGGTCGGGTTGGTCGGGCTCGGCACGATGGGCAGTGCTTTGGGAGAGGCCCTGGTGCGCAACGATTTTGATGTGCGTGCGGTTGAGCCAATCGCCGGTAGCGAAAGCGTTGTACCAAATGGCGTGGTTCATGAACCTAATTTCGCTGCGATGGCTGACTCACTTATGCCGCCGCGTCGCGTATTGTTGATGGTAACAGCCGGAGACCCCGTCGACAGTGTGATTGAGCAGTTGTTCTCGCATCTTGAGCCCGGTGACATCGTAATTGATGGTGGCAACTCAAATTTCATCGATACCGAGCGACGGTCAGCGCATCTCATGGAAGCTGGAATGAATCTTGTCGGCACCGGCATTTCTGGCGGTGAAGAAGGCGCCCGCAATGGTGCGGCTGTCATGGCTGGTGGCACCGAGGAAGGTTACAGCGGTTCACGCGACATTCTGCAAGCCATCGCGGCAAAGAATGACGGTGATGTTTGCTGCGCCCATGTAGGTCCCGGCGGTGCCGGACATTTCGTCAAGATGGTCCATAACGGGATTGAATACGGCCTTATGCAGGCGATTGGGGAGGCACATTTTCTGCTGCATCACGGTTTGCATCTAACTCATGCAGAATGTGGCGAGATATTTCGGTTCTGGAATGAAGGGCCGTTGAAATCATTTCTCTTAGAAATCACGGCCGACATTCTGTGCCGTGTCGATAACGACTTTGGTGGGCCGCTGATTGATATTGTCGATGACGCTGCCGACCAAACCGGCACCGGGCGCTGGATGGTGAGCGAGGCAATGGCGCTTGGTGTGCCTACCCCGACGATTGCTGAAGCCGTGGCAGCCCGCAGCCTGTCAGGTGGACAGGAAGCTCGCCAGGCGATTGGAAATGTTGCGCCTGAGGTTAGTGAAGATATGGCACTGTCGGTTAATGATATTCGGGACGCTTTATTGGCAACGTTTCTATGTTGTTATGCACAAGGTTTTTCGGTGTTGGCGGCAGGAGCGGACAAATACAAATGGCCGCGCAAAGAAGTGGAAATCGCGCGCGTCTGGCAGAATGGTTGCATTATCCGGGCTGATATTCTTCAGACCATCAGGCAGGCGTTCATAGAACGGTCTGACCTGCCGCATTTATTTGCGAATGACGCGTTAGCAAACCTTGTGGGCGAAGCAACTCAGGGATGGCGCACGGCGGTTTCGAGTGCTGTTTCAGTAGCACTACCCGTTCCCGCCATGGCATCAGCGCTTACCTATACCGATGCGCTTAAAACGGATCGTCTATGGACGGCGCTTACGCAGGCGCAGCGCGATGCTTTCGGCGCGCACACCTATCGGCGGACAGATCGCAATGGGTCATTCCACAGTGATTGGTCGAAAGGCAATGCAGCTCCGGATTAGTGAAACAAGAGAATTTAGGAGATGTTAACGTATTCCTACAAACGCTCTTTTTAATTCTTTCTCCTCATGTCACGGACAATAAGGAAAATTAAAAGTGGTGCGCCTACGAAAATAAATAACCAACCACTAACGCTAATTAATAAGGTGATTTTCCCAATCACATCGGGAATACGGGCGCAGAGAATTTGATCGTGAATACATTCACCCCATATGAACAATGTACAGCTGGGGGGGATAATTAATCCCCAAATGACTAATATCAGAATACCCCAACGCGGCTTTCGTTCTTTGATTTTTTGAAACCAACCAGGCATAGGCCGCGCTCAGGTTAAGCTGCCTCTGCCGCTGGCAATGGCGTCTCACCACGGACCATCGCGGCACCTTTTTCAGCAATCATCAAAACGGCGGCATTGATATTGCCGGAAACGAGATCCGGCATCGCTGAGGCATCGATCACCCGTAAATTCTCGGCACCTCGAACTTTTAAGTCGGGGTCGAGGACGCATTCCTCACTGATCCCCATCTGACAAGTACAGCTTGGGTGATGCGCCGTAACCGCTTTCTGACGGATAAATTCGTCGATCTGATCGTCGGTCTTGCAGTCGGGGCCCGGTGCCAGTTCGGCACCACGGCGTGCATCCATCGCAGGCTGGCCGATGATGTCGCGAATGCGTTTGACGCCTTCCCGCAGCAGTGGCAGATCATTCGGTGAATCAAAGAAGTTCTGGAAAATACGAACGGGATCGCGTGGATTGTTCGATCGCAATGTGACTTGCCCTCTGCTTTCAGGGTGCAACAGGACTGGCCGCATGCCGAACCCTTCGTCATAGGCTTTCTTGATGCCTGGGAACCATAGATGCGCGTTTGGTGATGTGCCGCGGAACAGGAATTGCAGATCCGGCACAGCCAATTCCGGACGGGTTTTTACATAGCCGTGAAGCCCGCCAGGCAGAATGGTTGCCGGACCGGATTTGAACATATAGGCCTGCACCATCGCGACGGCCATTTTGTCAAACCGCATGAGGGCGTGGAACCAGTCAGTATCCTTGCGAGCGTAATGAACCAGAACGGCAAGATGGTCCTGCAGGTTTTGGCCAACACCCGGCAGGTCAATCAGCGGATCAATGCCAACATCTTTGAGATGATCGGCTGGGCCGATACCCGACAACATAAGGAGTTGCGGTGAATTAAATACGCCACCGGACAGCAGAACTTCCGCGTCGGCATTGGCGGTTTTGATCTGACCACCTTGTTCATATTCAACACCAACGGCTTTCTTGCCATCCATGATGACCCGCGTGGCATAGGCCTTGGTTTCAACGGTGAGGTTGGGCCGGGACTTCGCCGGGTGCAGATAGGCAACAGCCGCCGAACAGCGCGTACCGCCTTTTTGGGTTGATTGCGAAACGCCAAACCCTTCCTGCTGTTTACCATTATAGTCATCGGTTAGCTCATACCCGGCCTCGACGCAGGCCTTGGACCAGTCGTGAAAAATCGGGTCCTGATTGCGCGCCCATTGTGTGGTCATCGGGCCACCGCTGCCACGATAGGGGTCTTCGCCGCCTTCCCAGTTTTCGCCGCGTCGCATGTAGGGCAGGATGTCGGCGTAGGACCAGCCCGTGGCCCCCTTTTGCGCCCAGCGATCATAGTCTCCGCGATGACCACGAACATAGGCCATGACATTGATGGAGGACGAGCCGCCGATTACTTTGCCACGCATGGCTTCGATCACTCGATTGTTCATGCGGGGTTCGGGCTCGCCGTCATAGCCCCAGTCATGCATGCGATGTTCATGCATTTTGCCCATACCAAGCGGAATATGGATCAGGGGATCGCTGTCTTTGCTGCCAGCTTCGAGCAGCAGCACTTTGACATCTGCGTCCTCGCTCAACCGCGCTGCCAGAATGCAACCAGCAGAACCGGCACCAACCACGATATAGTCAAAACTTTTGCCGTTACTCATCCCCAAAATCCCTCTTTCTTTTCTTGATCTGTCGCGTTTTCGCGTGTGACGATTTTGTACACCGTAGACCGGTCGCGGAAAACCCCTGCACTTTGATTGTGTGCCGTTGACAGGATCGCCTTGGATGCTGAAACTGCGGGGAAATTAGGGAGAAAAAACACATGCCGCATACCCTCCGGTCGTTTCTGGAAAACATCGATAACCGTATTCTAAATATCCATGATGAGGTCGATCCGATTAATCAGATTGGTTATCTGTGTTCGGAAAGTCGACACCCCCTTATGTTCCATAACCTTGAGGGTTTTGAAAATTGGCGGCTGACCGATATTTTGATCAAAGATCGTAAGGGCCAGGCGGCGGCGCTGGGTCTCGAAAAGGATAACGAGGTCTGCCCATATCTTGCCAAACAGATGGCGAATGGCGCGGGCAAATCAAAAATGGTCGATGATGGGCCAGTTAAAGAGGTCAAGTTGATCGGTGAGGATGCCGATCTTCGCAAGCTGCCGATTCCAATCCACAGCCATGGTGATGCCGGGCGTTATCTTGGCTCTGGCGTGACAATAACCCGTGACCCCGAAACCGGTATTCGCAATGAGTCGATCCTGCGCGTTCAGCTCACAGACGATCCGCACAAGGCACCGTTCTGGATGGCGGCACGACACAATTATCAGCATTATTTGAAATATGTCGAAATGAACAAACCGATGCCGATGGCCTTCGCGATCGGACTGCATCCGGTTTACGAAATTATGTCCAATTGGTCCGGCATTCATAAGGATTTTGACGAGCTGGAATATGCGGCAGGTGTCCTTGGTGAAGAGATTGAAATGGTCAAATGCGAGACCATTGATTTGGAAGTCCCAGCTCATGCCGAGGTGGTTATCGAAGGCACAGTCCACCCGACAGAGCGCATGATGGAAGGCCCATTTGGCGAGTTCACGAATTTTGGTGCTGGCGCTGAAGGCCCGGCACCGGTCTTTACCTGCTCAGCGATCACCCATCGCAAGGATCCGATCTTCCGTCATATGCAAGCGACCTGGTTTACCGACCATCAGCCACTGATCACGCTGCCGATGGAGGCGACGTACTATAACCGGCTGCGGGATACGCAGGGTAATACCAATGTCCTTGATGTGTTCGTGCCACCTTGGGCCTCTCAATTCCTTATGATTGTCCAGGTCGAAGCTAAATGGGATGGCCAGGTTAATGACATGCTGATGGCGGCACTGTCCGGACCCAATCTGCATGTGAAGACCGTGATCGCGGTCGATGAGGACGTCGATATCTACAATGCTGAGGATGTATTGTGGGCGATGACCACGCGGGTCGATCCGGCGCAACATGTAAAGATTCAGACCGACTCACGGCTGCACCCGCTGGATGCAGTTATCCCCGAAGTTGGTGATGAATATACGGTGATGCGGATTGGCGGCAAGATGGGGATCGATGCGACCAAGCCACCGACCTGGCGCGCTGAGGAACGTGGTAAATTCGAGCGAGTTGCTCCGATGGGCAAGGGTGACGATGCCATCGCCAAACTGCTCGAAATGGTCCGCCAGCCGAGCTAGGAGTCCTGACGATGACGACAGATATTGCTGCCTTCCAGATCGAAAAGCTGACGCCGCATATCGGTGCTGAGATTAAAGGTATCGATCTCAATCAGGAACAAAGCCCCGAGACTATGGCTGCCCTCAAGCAGGCGTGGCTCGATAATATCGTCTTGTTGTTTCGCGGTCAGGAACTCACGCAGGAAGCGCAGCTGCGGGCGACCGAGTTCTTTGGCGAGATCGGCTATCTGGCCCGGCCCGCCAATGAATATCCAATTGGCTATGACAAATTGCTGCCCAACGTGATGCTAATTTCAAATATCCGGGAGAATGGTGAACCGATTGGCGCACTGCCGGATGGTGAGATGATGTTCCATCACGACATGCTTCATGCTGACGTACCGCACAAAGGAACTATGCTCTATTCGATGGAAATTCCGAGCCACGGTGGACACACTCTGTTTGCCAGCGGCTATGCTGCCTATGACACATTGCCGGATAAGGTTCGCGAGCCGCTCGAAGGTCGGACGGCGAAACACCACTATAATTACGGCTCAACGCAAAAAGGTGACGATAAGGGCACCGTCGCGTTCTCTGATTCCGAACATCCGATATTCCGCACCCATGAGGAAACCGACCGCAAGGCGATCTACGTTAATCGACTGATGACCGAAGAAGTCGTGGGTCTACCCAAGGAACAAAGCGATCAGCTGTTAGAGGCTTTATTCGATCATTCGGAGAAGCCCGAATTCGTTTATGAGCATATCTGGAATGTTGGTGACGTATTGCTATGGGATAATCGCTGTTCATCGCATGCCCGCACAGATTTTCCGGATGGGGAACGTCGGCTGATGCACCGCACGACAATAGAAGGTGACACGAAGCCCTACTAGCGGGCCCCGTCGTCAGAAAATGTCCTATGGGTGAGACCGAATTTGGAATCGGACAACCTGTCCGCCGAAAGGAAGACTTTCGGCTCCTAACAGGCGCCGGCCACTACACTGATGATATGAAATTGCCCGGACAGCTCCATGGCTATGTCGTTCGAAGTCCGCATGCTCACGCTTTACTCAATAGCATTGATATCAGTGGAGCAGCCAAGGCACAGGGCAATGTCGCGGTCCTGACGGCTGCGGATTACGAGGCTGATGGGTTAGGGCCTTTACCGCATGTGCCGAATCCGGCTCATATTACGCGTCCCAAATCTCCAGCATTTGAAAATTTGGATGGTTCAAAGGTCTTTCATGGGCCGCACTTTCCGATGGTCCGAGAGAAAGTAAGGCATCTTGGAGAACCGGTCGCTTTTATCGTCGCCGAGACCGAAGCGCAGGCCATTGATGCGGCTGATCATGTTGTCGTTGATTACACAGCGCTTGATGCGGTAACCGATGTTCGCCGTGCAATAACGGAGAGCGCATCACAGCTGTGGGACGATGCTCCCGGCAATGTCTGTTTTGACTCGGTATTAGGTGACAAAACGGCGACCGAAGAGGCATTTGCCAATGCCGATCACACCATCAAACTGGATCTCAGCAACAATCGCGTAACAGCAGTGTCGATGGAACCGCGCGGTGCCATTGGCATTTATGATGCCGCCAACGATCACTATACGCTGATTGCAGGTAGTCAGGGGTCCCATCGGATCAAAGACCCACTCGTAGCTTTGCTCGGCTGCGATCCTGAACAGGTTCGCGTGGTTTGTGAGGATGTTGGTGGCGGGTTCGGTATGCGGAACTGGCTGTTCCCGGAACTGGCGCTTGTGGTGTGGGCGGCTAAGCGCATTGGCCAGCCGGTGAAATGGATTTCGACGCGCTCAGAAGCCTTCCTCAGTGACATGCAGGCGCGTGATCTTGAGACAACGGCCGAGTTGGCGCTGGATAAGGACGGCGAATTTCTGGCGGTCCGGGTAGATCATCTCGGTAATGTCGGGGCGCATACCATGTCGTTTGTGCCGCTCGCCAATGGTGTGCGGCTGGTGACCAGTATTTATGACATTCCCAATGCCTATGTCCGGGTGCGTGGCGTGCTGACCAACACATTATCGACCGGCCCATATCGCGGTGCCGGGCGACCCGAGGCGATGTTCAATATCGAACGGCTGATCGACGAGGCGGCAGCGGCAATCGGATTGGATCGCATTGAGCTACGTCGCCGCAATCTAATCCCGCAGGATAAGTTACCGTATCTCAACCCGGTTGAGCTGACCTATGAATGTGGTGCCTTTGTCGAAAATATGGAGGCATCGCTAACGCTGGCTGATTGGCAAGGTTTCGACACCCGGCTGGCGGAATCTGGAGAACGAGGGTTGCTGCGGGGTATCGGTGTATCAAATTACGTCGAAACACCGGTCGGGTTTCCGCGCGAGGTTTGTGACATCACGATTAACCCCTCCGGCCGCATAACCGTCGGCGTCGGAACGCATAGTCATGGACAGGGGCACGAAACGAGTTTCGCCCAGGTTATAGCCGAGGAAATGTCGGTCGATTTCGACAAGGTGGACATCGTCTTTGGCGATACGGATATTGTTCCCGATGGTGGTGGGACTCATTCCAATCGCTCAATGCGCATCGCGGGAACGCTGATGGTCCAAGGCTGCGAGACGATTATCGAGCAAGGCAAAGCGCTGGCTGCTGAAAATCTGGAGGTCGCGGCGAGCGATATTGAGTATTGCAATGGTGCCTTTCTCGTCACTGGTACGGACCGTAAAATCAGCCTGTTCCATTTGGCTGCCAGAGCTGAAGAGCAGGGTACCCCGTTGGTCGCAAATGAAAGATTCCAGGGCCGGATACCGGCCTATCCGACGGGCTGTGCTGTCGTGGAAGTTGAGATTGATCCCGAAACGGGTGTGGTGACGATCTGCAATTGGTCGGCGATTGATGATGTCGGGCGGGTGATTAATCCGATGATCGTTGAGGGCCAGACGCATGGTGGTATCGCGCAAGGCATTGGCCAAGCTTTGCTTGAAGATATTGCCTATGACGATGAAAGTGGTCAGCTGATAGGTGGGTCGTTCCTCGATTACTGTATGCCGCGCGCAGATGATCTGCCGTTCTTTCAGGCGGAGACTGTGAACAACGCGCCGACCCAGGGCAATCCACTCGGTGTGAAAGGCGGCGGTGAGGGCGGAACAACGCCGGCCCCCGCGGCTTTGATCAATGCGATTGTCGATGCCTTAAGACCGCTCGGCGTGAAAGATATCAAAATGCCGGCAACCCCTCTGCGGGTCTGGCAGGCTATTCAATCTGCGGGAAATTAGCTGCCAAAAATCTGGCGGGCGCCCTTGAAGACGAGGGCTGCTGCACCGGCCAGCAGTAAAACCTGTAACGCAAAATAGAAACGCTGATCGCTTGCTACTTTGAAAGCGTGCGCGCCAAGCCATGTCGCGCCAAAAACCAGTGGTGCGAGCACGAGACCTTCAGTGATGAGTGTCGGGGTGATCAGCCCCGCCGTTGTCAGGGCGAAAGCCCTCATGAACATGGTCATGGCTGACAGCATGACGTTGGTGCCGCGCAAGGCGTCCGGCGTCGGGCAGGCATGTCGTAGATAGACAACCAAAAAATAGAAGGCACCAGCGCCGCTGATGCCGCCCATCGTGCCACCGACAAAAGAGAAGCTGCCTGTAATTTTGCGCGATCTGATATCCAAATGGGCGAGCAATTTTTCGACCAGCTTGAAGGCATCCATGAGGATAACCAACACGATTAAGATGCCCAGAATAATTTGTAACGTGATGCCGGACAGAATTGTAAACACCCATGTACCGAAGAGGGTGCCCACCGCCATGCCAACTACCAGTGGTTTTGCAACCTGCCAATCGGTGGTCCGGAAGCCGGAGGGCAGCAAATGCAGCTGCGCGACGATTGTGGTCATAAGGGCTAATAGAATGGCGTGATGCGGGCCCAGGATAAACGTTGTTGCGACAACAATCGGCATGTTGGAGCCAAAGCCGAAGGCACCCCGAATGAAGCAGCCGCCGGCATGAGCCAATGCAACCAACGCGACCGCCCACCAGGTCAGGTTCTCAAAGGGCATTACGCCGAACGGAAGCCACTCAAACATGTAAGAAATTACTCAAATCGTCCAACTATTGGTTGTGTATGATTTATATCATATGAAAAAAAGTAAACCAAACCTGTGTGGCACGATTACTTTTGCGAGAGTGTATAGAAATCTGCGATAAATTCTAGTATTAAGAGTGTTGTTCTCTTTTTGTACTCAATATTTACTAGAAATTACAATTTTAAGAAGATATTTCGGTGTTCGTCGCGGATTGTAAATCGATAACGATTTAATTATCCATTTCGGTAGCCCGCGCGATCAACTTGTCGAGCGATTTATGCAAACTGCCAAGTTCTCGGCGGCTCAGGCTAGACACTAACGTCTGATATCGTTCGTTGGCGACTGGGACTATCTTTTCATATAAGGAGTCACCAGAGCTGGTGAGCGACAGGCGAAAACTGCGTCGGTCGTCCGGGTTGCGTTTGCGCTGAATATTGCCGGCTTTTTCTTGTCGCTGGATGGCCCGGCTGATCGCCATCTTATCCATTGCCCAGCGGTCGGTGATCTCTGTCGCTGTTGATCCTGGATAGCGAGCAAGGGTTAAAACAACCCGCCATTCCGGCACAGTAATACCCATATCATCAAGATGGTCGCTATACGCGCCACCAATCAGATTAGCGAGGATATGAATGGCCGACAGAATGTCGTCGGCAGATCGGGTGTCGTCGTACGGCATTGCTGGTTTACGTTCCAATCTTATAAATTAATCACTGAGTACCTGGTATCGGGATATCCATTTCGTTGCCACGGCCCAGCTCTTTGGCGCGGTCAAAGACGATTTTGGCGAGCGCCATATCGGCGGCGGCTGTCCCGTTATTGTTGAAATGATAGGTGATCTGCTCATCCGATGTTCGGCCGGGGTGTGCGCCAGTAAGGATTGACCCCAGGGAAAGAACGTCGTCTTCGGTGATGATGCCCTGCTGGATGGGGTCGTAGAGACCGGCCTGTTTCTCCTGCGTTACAGAGTCGACATGATTGACGGCGATGACATCGGCGCGCCGTACTGTCTCGTCGTCATTCTCGCGTCGCCCACTTTTGAGCCAGCCGCCCTCGACGAGCGCGCTGTTTGATCCGACAACGGTAACAACGTGTTGGCCGGGCTCAAGCAGGGAACCGTCAAACACTGGCACGTTTGAGTCGGTGGCTGAGATGATAACATCGGAGTCTTTGATAACCTCTTCCGGGGTTTCCACCGGGACGACTTCCTTGCCAATCATTGGCGCCATTTGATCGCAGAACGCCACTCGGTTTTCCGGGTTGCGGCTATAGACTTTGACCTTTTCGATATCGCGCACTGCATTGATGGCGAGGATTTTATTCACTGCCTGACCGCCGGAGCCAAATAGCCCGAACACTTTTGAGTCTTTACGAGCCAGGGCACCAACACCAACACCGGTGGTGGCACCCGTGCGAAAGGCCATGATGCTGGTGAACCCAGTACGCTCGTCGAAAATCTCTCCCATCATCATACCGTCGAGCTTGGCGGTCTCGGAATTCCACAATAAATAAACCGGATGTTCACGATAGGGATAAGACTGGTTACTGCCCTCGTGACTGACCATCTCAGCGCGGGTCAATGACCCGATGACTCCGAGCCCCGGAATACCACCAGGGAAGTTGGAAACCCGTGTCCCTTCAGGGGAATGAACCCGGCGTCGCGGCGCGTTGCCGATCGGAAATTCGTCGGCTTCCTTATAACCCTGGGCGATGGCGGCAACCGCCTCTTCCATATTAATGAGCCCCTTAATCTCGTCGGGTCCGAGGATAAGGATTGCATTGCGGTTTGGTCGATCTACGGCCATTAGTCTTGTTCCCTGTTCGCGGTTGTTTATTAGTTTATGCCTGCATCCTATTTGTGCGTTGCCGCACAGGCAAGCGGGCGACGCCATCTTTGAAGAAATTGGCAAATTCGCCTATAGTTTTGCCCATGAACATTAAGGTGGAAGCGCTTGATGCGCCGTGCGGCGCGCGGATTACCGGTGTTGATCTTGGCACCGAGCTCGACGCCGCGACTTATGCAGCGATCCATCAGGCGTGGCTGGATTACCAGGTGCTGGTTTTTCCTAATATTGAGATGACGGAAGAAGACCAGATACGTTTCACCAAACATTGGGGTGAGATGCCGCTGCGCAAGCGCTATGCCGGACGCCGCGAAGAAGGTCGCCGCAGTCATGAATCTATCATGCTGATCAGCAACATCCGCGAGAATGGCGAACCCATCGGATCGCTGCCCGATGGCGATATGATGTTCCATTCTGACGGCCAGTATGATGAGCATCCATATCGCTACACCATGCTCTATGCGTTGGAGGTGCCGAGCTCTGGCGGGAACACCTTGTTCGCCAATCTCTACAAAGCCTATGAGACTTTGCCAGATGATTTGAAGAACCGACTCTGTGATGTGCAGGCGCAGCACGGTTATTACGCGGGCCGTCATGTGACCCCCGAAATCCTCAAGACGCTGGGGATCGAACGCGTTGCCGATAATTGGGCGCACCCGATCTTTACGGCGCATGAAGAAACTAGCCGGACGGTGCTCTATGTTAGCCGCCTACTAACCCAAAGCCTGCGTGGCTTGCCGGAAGATGAGGGCAATGACATTCTCGATCGACTGCTGGACCATGTGGAAAGCACTGATCTGGTTTATGAGCATGTCTGGTCACCGGGTGATTTTGTGATTTGGGATAATCGTTGTCTTAATCATGCAAGAACAGATTTTTCGGCGGGTGAAAGGCGGTTGCTTCGACGCACCACGGTGCAGGGCGTACGGCCCGGGGCGGCTGTCGAGACGGCGGCCTGAGGAAAGAAGAGGAGAGGATCATGCAGATTGAAAAGCTCACCGATGTTGTTGGAGCACGGATTACCGGTCTTGACCTTTCACGGGCGCTCGACGCTGAAACCCATGCCAAATTGCATCAGGCTTGGCTTGATCATCAGGTGCTGGTGATCCCCGATCAGGATTTTACGCAGGAAGAACAGATCCGCTTTGCCCGTACTTGGGGAGAGTTCCCAAAACGCGAGCGCTATAATGTGCGGATGGAAAAAGACACTGCCGATAAGTCGATCATGCTGGTCAGCAACATTCGCGAGAACGGTAAACTCATCGGGTCACTGCCGGATGGCGAGATGATGTTCCACACCGACGGTGCCTATGATGAGCACCCCTATAACTACACCATGCTGTTTGCGCTGGAGTTGCCTAAAACCGGCGGCCATACGCTGTTCGCGAATATGTATGCCGCCTATGAAGCGCTACCGGGTGACATGAAGCGTAAGCTCGCCGATTGCACGGCACATCACGGCTATTATTCTGGCACCGTGCAGCGCGGCCAACCGGTCGGGGGCTTCAATGGCGAGTTTTCTCACCCGGTTTTTATCGAGCATAACGAGACCGGTCGTACGGCGCTGTTTATCAGTCGCCTCCTAACGCTGCGGATTAACGAGCTGTCCGAGGCGGAGAGCGATGAAATTCTGGAATTCCTGTTCGACCATACCGAAAAACGCGAGTTCATATACGAGCATGTATGGTCGCTTGGCGATCTAGTGATGTGGGACAATCGCTGTCTCAACCACGCCCGCACTGACTTTCCGCACGAGGAACGGCGGCTGTTGCGGCGTAATGTGATCCAAGGTGTGCGCCCCGAGCGCGGTCGTGTCGATGTTGCGGCGTAAGGTGAGATCATGAGCATTACCGTCGAACCGATTTCAGACGCTGTGGGTGCGCGGATCACCGATATTGATCTTCGCGAGGATATGTCGCCGGAGACTTTTAAAGCCGTGCATCAGGCGATGATGGATTATCAGGTGCTGGTGTTTCCTGGACAGGAACTCGATGAGGAAGATCAGCTGCGCTTTACCAGACATTTTGGCGAGCCCGGCGGACGTAATCGTAAAGTCCCGACGGCGGAAGGTGATCGGGTCTCACATCCCGGCATTATGCTGATCAGCAATATCCGTAAAGACGGCAAACCGATTGGCTCTCTGCCAGATGGCGAGATGATGTTTCATTCCGATGGTGCCTACGCCAAGCGCCCGTTCCGCTACACGTTGCTTTATGCGATTGAGATTCCGTCAGTGGGTGGCAACACCAAGTTCGCTAATCTGTATAAGGCCTATGACGCGTTACCAAACGATCTCAAGACTCGGCTCGCTGATGCCCGCGCCGAACAGGTTTATTACGCCGGTAGCGTGCAAAAGGATCAGCCATCGGCGTCGTTAACCGGCAGCCGAATTCATCCGTTATTTATCGCGCATGAGGAAACCGGGCGCCCGTCGCTCTATGCCAGCCGTTTGATCACCACGCGGATTGATGGCTTGCCGGAGGATGAAAGCGAAGAAATTCTTGAGCAGATCTGCGATATCGCCGAACGCGATGAGTTTGTCTATGAGCATGTCTGGACACCGGGTGATTTTGTCATGTGGGATAATCGCTGCACCAATCACGCACGCACTGACTTTTCCGAAGGCGAACGCCGCCTGTTGCGCCGCACCACAGTAATGGGTGTTGACCCGCTGCCCGCTACCGCTGAAGCGGCCTAGGCTTAAACAAACATATGGCAGTTCTTCCTCTCTCCATTGCGACCGGCCCCTATGACCGTGTTGCGGCGCTGCGTCTTGGCGAGATCAAGCCCGAAGGCATTGACCTTCAGTATCATTCACAAGTGCCGGTGCATGGCATCTTTGTTGCGATGGCCGAGCGCGAAGCGTGGGATGCGTCGGAATTGTCGTTGGCGCTCTATACCGTCAAACGCGCCCGCGCACTGGCGGGCGGTGAGCCCTTTCCCTTTACCGCCATTCCGGTGTTTCCGTCGCGGGTATTCCGGCACGGCAATATCTTTATCAACCGCCAGGCCGGGATCGCCACGCCAAAAGATTTAGAAGGCAAGCGCATTGGCATTCAGGAATATCGTCAGTCAGCGGGCATTTGGATTCGCGGCATTTTGCGCGATGAGTACAATGTCGATACCGAGACTATTCAGTGGGTCGAAGGCGGGGTAAATGAACCACGCTCACCGACCGCCAGCGATATTCGCCCTGACAGAGAGATCAATATCACCCGGCTGAAACAGGGAGATACGCTCAGCGACGCCCTCGCGACCGGTGAGATCGATGCCATCATCGCGGCCCGCCAACCGACCTGTGCTAAGACGTCCGATGATGTCTTGCGGCTGATCCCCGATTATCGCGATGCCGAACGGGCCTATTTTGAGAAGACCGGCATCTTCCCGATCATGCACACGCTGGTGATCCGTGATGCGGTCTATAATGAAAACCCGTGGATCGCTAAAAGCCTGTTCAATGCGTTTGAAGCGTCAAAGGCCAAGGCCGCCGAGCTAATGGCCTATACCGGTGCGATGGTGGTGATGACGCCGTGGCTGCTTGACGCGGTCGATGAAATGAATGCGATCTTTGACGGTGACGCCTGGCCCTATGGTTTAGAGGCAAACCGCCGCCATCTCGATACTTTCACCCGTTATTTAGTGGAAGAGGGGTTCTTGCCTGAAGCGCCCGCGCTGGATGACCTGTTTGTGAGTGTGGGGTAAAGGTGCGGGTTAGTTGCTCCGTAAGTTTAGGTTTAAATGTTTTCTTTCTTACGATAGAGGTTTATTTGTACTACCGTAAGGTGTGTGTGAATGAAGTTTTTCGTCGACCTAAGAAACCGTATTGTTAAACCCCTTAAAGGTATGAAGCCGAAACACTGGGCAATCACGATCCTTGGTGGAATTGTAGTTTTGGTTTTTGGATACGCTGCAATCCTCCTTTACCTATCTTGGCCAATTGCATTTGGTAACGTTGATAAAGCCGGAGTTTTTGGTGATAGCTTTGGGATCTTAACTTCTCTTTTTTCAGGTTTGGCGTTCGCTGGTATTGTGTTCACGATTTTCCAACAAAGCGAGGAACTGAAGTTACAAAGGGAGGATTTAAGGGCGCAAAGAGAAGAGTTACAACTCAGTCGGGCTGAATTAAAAAATCAAGTCGACGCCATAAATCATCAAGGCTTTGAAAATACTTTTTTTCAAATGCTTGCACTTCACAATGATATTTTAAATGCCATTGATGTAGGTTCAGTTCCCGAAGGTGATGCTACAGGGAGAGATTGTTTTGTCACATTTTACAAACGCTTAAGACACGAATATGGACATGTGAAGAACACCAAACCCACGGATAGAGAGAATGAAATTATCGAACTAGCCTACGGGGAATTCTGGAAGCGTTATCAAACCGATCTTGGCCATTATTTCCGCTTTCTCTACACAATCTTTAAATTTGTCAAAGAGAGTGAAGTGGAAGATCAGCGGCAATATACGAATATATTGCGGGCACAGCTTTCCGACGACGAGTTGTTGGTTTTATTCTATAATTGTATATCGGAATATGGGGTCGAAAAATTCAAACCTCTAGCCGAAGAATTTACGCTCTTTAATAATTTGCCCAAGCAACGGTTGTGTCAGCCAGAACATAAGAATTTGTACAAACCATCTGCTTTCGAATAATTTCCCCCAGTATTTCCGCTCCGTCATCCCGCACTTGATGCGGGAGCCATCAGCACGGTGATAGACATGGGCCCCGGATCGTGGTCCGGGGTGACAGTTTGTGTTTAGCATTCACCGATTTCGGTTAGTCCGTTCCTGATGTAGGGTTCCTCTCAACCCCTGTACGAGGAACGTTCCCATGTCCAACGACTCCCCCTACCGCACGTTCGATGGCATGGAATATGCCGAGATTCCGGAAGAGATTTTCGACCGGGCGACCAACCCGATGTTTGCCTATGACACGATGGAAGATCAGGCGCGGCTGGCGCAGTTAAAGCGCGATGCCGCTTACAATAATCGTTGGGCGGTGCCAGGCTATATGGCGGACCTCGACCGTTGGGCGGCGGAAAGCGCTTCGGTACGGGCTGCTGTACGCTGCGATCTTGACGTCGCCTATGGCGACGGTGAACGCGAAAATATCGATATTCTCTATCCCGACCGTGACGGGCCGGTGCCGTTGATCGTGTTTCTCCATGGCGGCTACTGGATGAGCATGACCAAGGACTCTTATTCCTTTATCGGCAAAAACTTTGTCGCGTCTGGAGCCGCCTTTGCCGTCGTCGGGTTTGGTCTGTGCCCCGATATCACCCTGGCGGCAATGACCGGGCAGGTCGAACGGGCGATTGAGAATTTATGGGTGAACGCGGATGCGCTTGGTTTTGATCGCGAACGGTTTTATCTCGCCGGGCATTCATCGGGCGGTCATCTCGCGGCGATGGTTCTGGGCGGTGGCGTTTCGGGCAAGCCACCGGTTCCACCAGAAAACTTTAAAGCCTCAGTGATTGTCAGCGGGTTGTTTGATCTCGCACCTATCGCGGCGACCTATATCAACAACTATATCGCCCTCGACGATGACGGCGTGCAGCAGGTCAGTCCGCTACATCATGTGCCGCTAAAGTCAGCCAAGATGGGGCCGTTGATTCTTGGGACCGGCGAACATGAACTCGCTGAATATCATCTACATCAGGCACGCTATGCCGAGGCCTGGGCAGCCAATGGTCATGATTTGCAAATGTGCGATGCGGCTGGCTATCAGCATTTCGATGTGCCGTATGATTTGGCCAATGAAAATGGCGGGCTGCACCAAGCATTCAGGTCATTGATTGATTTCGGATAGAACGTTCCCGGTGTAGGGTTGGTTCTGACACAGAGCAAGGAACGGCCCGATGGCGACTAAGAAAGCAGATACCGGCGCGGAAGACTCTCCGGCACGCAGTAATTTTCATCTCGATAACAGCCTGCGGGCGCATCTGGAAACCAACGCCGATGTCGTGACGGTTATCAACAAACCGGTGAAAGAAAAGTTTGTCGGCGCGCTATCGGCAAAAAGCGAACGGCCGATTTTATTCGAGAATGTCGAGGAACATCCAGGCTTTCGAGTGCTTGATATCATGCTCAAGCATCGCGACTTGCAGGCCCGCGCGCTCGGTGTGTCTGAGGATGATTATCTCAAGACGTTAGCCTATCGGCTGCGCCAGCCACCGCGCGGTTTTAAAACGGTTGAGGATGGTCCGGTGCGCGAGGTTGTGCTCACCGGCGATGATGTTGATCTCACCAAGCTGCCGATCCTCAAACATGCGTCGGATGTTGATCCGGCGCTTGGCACCATGGTGTTTATGCGCGATCCCGATACCGGGTTTCACAACACTATGCATTGCTACACGACGGTCACCGGGCGCAATACCGGCAACGGGCTGTTCCTGACACCGCACTGTGTGCAAATCCTGCAAAAATGGATTGATCGCGGTGAAGAGGAGATGCCGATTGCCTATGTCATCGGCGTGCCGCCCGCCTGTGAGATCATGGCGAACTTCTCCGGGATGCATATGGATATTTGGGGTGAGGCCGACATGTTCGGCACCATCATGGATCAGGATTTTGAGACGGTGCGCTGCGAGACGGTTGATCTTGAAGTGCCTGCCCATGCCGAGATCATTCTCGAGGGCGTGGTCAATCTAAAGCAGCGCGAATTACAAAGCGGTGGCCCGACGCCGTTGATGTATCGCATTCCGCGCGAGAGCCTGCAGCCGGTGATCAATTTCACCGCGATTACCATGCGGGCCGACAAGCCGATCTATCGCAACTATCAAACCACACCGGAGACTGATCATCAGGTGATCCCGCGGCTGTGTCATGAGGCGATCTTGTATAACCGCCTCACAGAGATGGGTGTGCCGGTAAAGGATATCCGATTTCCGACCTTTGGCGGTGCGATGTCCTGCATCTTGCAACTGGCCGATGTACCACGCGATGGCATCGTCAATGACGCGCTTATGATGATGATGAGCTGCCCGTGGAATAACGCCAAGATGTCGGTGGCGATCAGCGCTGACACGGATATCAGTAGTGCGGCAGCAGTCTATCATGCCATCGCGACGCGCTGTGATCCGGCGCGCGATATGTTTATCGTTGATCGCACGCGGGGCTCGCTCTGGGATCCGTCAGCCGCGCCCATACCCGATGACCCGGTTGGCCACCGGGTGGTTGGCAAAGTCGGGATCGATGCCACCATCAAAGGCCGTCATGATGTCGGCGATTTTGAACTCGCCTGGCCCGAAGGGTGGGACGAGGCTCATCTCGCCGATTATCTCGATTGAGTGAGAGCCGGACTCAAAGCGAAACGCGACACCCCATTGTCAATCCCACAACAACTCTTCTCGTCATCCCGCACTTGATGCGGGATCCATTGTTGTCGGTGGCGCGGTGGTAGACATGGACCCCGGATCGTGGCCGGGGTGACAACTGGTTTTAATTTCTATTCTGCCTGTGGTGGCTTGCGCTCGGCATCGACCAGTTGAATACGCCAGCCATCGGGATCGCGTAGCTCAACCGTCGTGCGGCCGGTCACATCGATCAGTTTTGGGCCCCGGGTGAAAGCGACACCGTCCTTGCTCAATTGATCATGGGCCTCGCCCGCATCGTCGACTTTAAGCGCGATATGGTTGATACCGATAACCTCTTCGCCGGTCGCTTCGTGGATCTCAATGATCGGCTGATTGTCGCCCGGCAGTTGCAGCTCAGCGGAGCCGCCATGATGGCTGGTATGCATCAGGACATTAAAGCCGAGCTTTTTGAAGAACTCGACATGCGCATCGACATCACAAACGATGAGCTCCATGTGATCGATTGATTTTATCATTTTATATCTCCAGATTATTGATAGCGCATCGACGCACCGTTGCGGTCAGCCTATATCATGACGGGTATGTAGGAGAAGGGAGGGGCGTCATTTTCGAGCCGCCCTCGACAGCGCTGTTGATTTGCCGCACAAAGGATGTCTCCTCTCTAACCGGGAATTCCACAGTACTGTGTCGCCGATTTCTTCCATCCGCCGTCTTTTTGCACCTTTCTCTGCATGGTGGCTTGGCTTGTCTGGCAACATGCGGGGGATTGTCTGGATATCAGTGGGTTCACTTATCATTGCCCTGACTGATGGGCTGCTCAAACATATGGGCGGGACGTTTCATCCCGTACAGCTCAGTTTTTTTCGTTATGTCGTGGGGTTTCTGCTGTTGGCGGCCGTGTTCTGGCGCATGGGCCGCGCTGGTCAGCTCAAATCAAACCGAATGGGGCTGCACTGGGCGCGACTGTTTCTCGCCACCATTGGCCAGACCGGAATCTTTATGGCGATGGTCAATTTAAAACTCGCCGATGCGACCGCATTCTGGTTTTCCAAACCGCTTTTCACCTCAGTCGCGGCGGTGTTTATCTTGGCTGAGATCGTTCCGGCGCGACGCTGGGTCGCGACATTGTTTGGCTTCGCTGGTGTTGTCATCATGATGCGGCCGGGCATGGCTGAGATCGATCCCTATGTATTTGTGGCCATCGGGGCGGCTTTGTCGATGGCCTTTGCCAATGTGCTGATCCGCGTGATGGCACCAACCGAACCCCCCAATCGTATCCTGTTTTACTATCATATTGGCGGCATCATCTTGCTGGCTCCGGCGATGATCTGGTTCTGGCAAACGCCAGTCGGTATCGAGTGGCTGCTCGTTGCCACGATTGGCACCGGAACGACCATTGGCATGATCTGTTTTGTGCGCGGCTTCTCAGTCGGCGAGATAAATGTCGCGGGACCGATGGAATATGTCCGTTTGGTCTATGCCGGTCTGATCGGCTATTTCATTTTTGCTGAGACCGTTGATCTCTGGACGCTGCTTGGTGGCGCGGTGATCGTCGCCAGTGCGCTCTATATCGCGCAGGACGAGTCACGCAGCGGCTAGGGCTTTGCCTAAAGTTGACTGATTTTAGCGGGGTTGTGACAATGTCATCCGAAAACGCTCGGCCCACCATTTGAAGGCTTCTTTGGCACCGCTTAATGGATCGGCAAGTTTTTCAAAGTCCTTTGAACCGGGATGGCGGTCAATGGCGGTCAATGGCGGCAAAGAGGGTCGCCCCGGTCTGAGAATCGGTAACCAACGCTTCCATAGACGCACTACCGACATTGGCATGCTCACCGGTCGTAAGCTTTTTGACGGTGCTGAGTCCGAGACCGACGGGGCTAAAGGTGCTGGTCGCTGCGAGTAGCCGATTAGGGCTTTCGACTCCCGTTAGTGCTAGCGACAGGCGTAGAACCCCGGGGCCGGGCTGAGAAACGATGGTGTAGCGACTACCAATCGCGGCAATCATTTCCTTGTGAAAAAGATCAACGAGGTTGTTCAGTTTCTTGGGCTCTACACCGTCAAAGGTTCCCTTGTCTTTCATCGATAGCCAGATGGGATCAATCAGAAGTTTGTTGTATTTCCGGATGGAGGCTTTGAAGTCAGCCTCACTTTTAACATTAGGGGGTGTCCAGTAGCGGTCAACGCCTCCTTTGGGTCCGGCTTTAAATCCGTCATAGCTGGTCAGAAAACCGGAGGGCTCGGTATTCGTGGCACAGGCTGTTAAGGTCAAAAGACAAACCAGCAGTGCTGGTCGGCTGATCGTTGTAATAGAAATCATTTTTATTTTCCCCAATCATTCTTTCAGGAGATGGGGCCTGAGAAAGCCATCTCAAGAGTGATAACAATGGTGTGAAGGGGGAGGACCTATCTATGTCCGTCTGTTCAAAATTGCAGATCGCATAAGTACGTTCGGGGAAGCGTCGCTACCCCGTTAGGCCTCGTTACTAATTCGCTTAACGCGAGATTAGATGCCGCAGTTCTTTTTGCCTGCACAATCGTGGGATTCAGTGTTTTCTACCTGATGATAGCCGTGCGAGACGTCGTATCCGTAAACGCGTGATGCGATGCGGGCGTAGGACCATGAAATCTCTTTTGGATAATTTCCGGTGATGAGGTAAAGGCTCTCGAGATCACGGAGATATTCCTTTTCGCAGAAGCTACCGGCACCGCGCTTTCCAAAACATTGTGCCCGTTTCTTGCAAATGGCATCCCACTTATCAATGGGTTGCGCGTTGCTGTCTTCAATCTCGCGGTTATCGCCGCACCATTTGCCATAGTTGGCTTCAATATTCGCGTACTTATTGGCGTAAAACCAATCATAGGTGCAGCCGGAAACGGCAAAAGCCAAACAGATTATCGTTAAAATACGCGCCATGATTCCACTCGTTCATTTTCGCTGATGTCAGGAAACATCGTAAATCGAAGCTCCTTATATACCGAAAGTATAACAAAATACATAATTTTTAGATACTTAGGAGATCGACAGCGATTTCGAGTTTAGCGCCAGTCATACACCTTTGCGGCGTCACGAAATGCCTCAAGCGCCGGCGCCATGTCCTCATTTCTGGTTGTGACCAGTTCGAGGCTCCGGTGACTGGTAAGATCGCAAATTGGTCGATGCTGTACGTCATTTAAAATTATTGAGTTGGCGGGAATAACACTGACCCCCAATCCCCGTCTAAGAAGTTCTAGAACCCAATCATCACGCTCACTGCGCAGGACGACGTCAAGTTCCAGACCACTGCCTTTTGTGAAATCGAGAAATTCGTCACGGAACTCACAATGCAACCGGTCGAGATAAGGTTCTTTGGCAATCTCAGCCAAGGCGACAGACTCCATGTCTGCGAACCGATGTCCATCGGCGAAAGCAACAACCATATGCTCGTTAAACAGATCGATCGCTTCAAACCGTTGGTCGTGTTTTGCCTCTCTGGCACAGAAGACGCAATCTAGGCCACCACTGAGCAAAAGATGTGGAATGACCGGTGGCGTAACGTCATGCAAGGTCACTTCGATATGGGGATTGGTCTTGTGCAGCTTTTCCAAAAATTCACTAAAGCGTCGGGGGCCAATCGTGCACATCACGCCGACATTTAGGGGTTCGGTAGCAGCCTTTGTCGCCAGCTTAGCGGCGTCTAAGGCTCTTCGGCGGTTCTCCTCGATGCGTTCGAAATGAATCCGCATGGTGCGGCCAAATTCCGTCAGTTCGACATGCTGTGTGTTTCTGGTTAAGAGCGCTGCCCCCAGACTTTCTTCCAGATTGCGAATTGCTTTTGACAGAGCGGGTTGTGAAACCGCACAGGCCTCGGCAGCACTGGTGAAGTTCAGCGTCTCTGCGACCGCCAGAAAAAACCTGATCTGATTGAAGTTCATTGTCTTTTCCTTCTGTGCCTTTCGTAGACGTTCTGGGTCGTCTCCTGGGCTTTATAACTAAACGGTATAAAACCCATAAATTATTGATATTTCACTATTTTTCAGAACGACCTTACCTATGACTGGAGCTTAAAATCAAGCTTTTTACAGGAGGAAATAGCAATGCGACATCTTATCTTCTCAGCGGCCTTAGCCCTTGGATTGGCAGTTGGCCATCCTGACCTCAGCATCACTGCAGCAAATGCACAGGGCGTGAACCAGGCGACATTCAACAATGATGGGTCAGTTAACGCTCCAACCGATTACCGGAGCTGGATCTATGTCGGCACACCGTTGACCCCCAATGCGCTCAATGGCGGCAAGGCACCCTTTCCGGAATTTCATAACGTCTATATCGAACCTTCGGCTTATGCCTATTGGCAGAAAAACGGTAAATGGGCAGAAGGGACTCAACTCGCCAAGGAACTTGTTCTGATCCGTCAGAAAGGCAAGGACGAGATGAACAAGGATGGCTCAACCGGTGAAGTTTCTGGTGTCGGGTATTTTCAGGGTGAATTTGCCGGACTTGAGTTGACTGTCAAAGACAACAAACGGTTCGCCAAGGAACCGGGTGGCTGGGCCTATTTCAGCTTCGGGCATAACAAACCACCTTATGCGAAGACCGCAAAAGCCTTTCCAGCCAAGGACTGCAACGCCTGCCACGCAGCCGCAGCGGCGGATGATTTTGTCTTCACCCAGTTCTATCCCGTCCTGCGGGCGGCCAAACCAAAATGAGAAGAAGAAAGATGAAAAAGTGGAACAAATTAGCCGTTGCGGCGATCGCCCTTGCCCTGACGGCAGGGGCCTTTCCGTTTCTGATGCAAAACGGTAATGCCGAAATATCAAAGGGTTTAGCCCTCGTAACCAATAGCAAAGGGAATATTCAGGTTCCCGATGTTGATTATCGCAAAGACTGGACCATGCTTGGAACCTATGCGGTAGCTGCTGATGACGGTAAAGAAGGGTCGAAAGGGATGCATGTCGTCTACACGCAGCCCGCATCGGTCAAAGCTTATCGGAAAACCGGCAAATTCCCTGATGGGACTGTCCTGTTAAAGGAGTTGTTCTCGACGACAACGGCCTCAATGACAACCGGCACGGTTAGCCGTGCCAAGGGTACGGACGGCTTCTTCGTTATGGTCAAAGACTCTAAGAATAGTTACCCCGACAATAAGCTTTGGGGTGATGGTTGGGGGTGGGCGTTTTTCAAGGGCGGAGACCGGAAGAACACAACGACCAAGGATTACAAGGCAGAATGTTTGGCGTGCCATGTTCCAGCCAAGGGTAACGACTGGGTTTATGTCGAAGGATATCCGGTTCTACGGGGGAAATAAGCCCAATTTTTCTCCCGCAGGAGAGGGGCGTCGGGACAACCAGCCCGGCAGGAACGGCGCCTCTCTCCGCTCCCGGGTCCTAAATTTCTTATGAAGATCCGACGGACAGCCGACCGGTAACACCGTGCTTTTCAATCAGACTGGCGATAAACCCGTTGGCTTTGCTTTCTTCGACAAAGGCGGCGACAAACTCTGCGGCGGCTGTGTAGCCCTTGGTCACACCGATGGCTTGCTGCACCGACGTAAAACCGCCATCGAGAATCTTGCTGCCCGGCACATTCGAAGACTCAACGACCAGGGCCGGACGAAGTCCAGCGAGCGCTTCCAGCCCTTCATTCTTGAACAGCTCGACCGCCCCAGCGACACCCTGTGCGCGAACCAGTTCAGCATTGTTCAGATGCTGCGACAGATAGAGGTCATAGGCACTACGCCCAGACACCGCGATCCGGATACCCTCCTGATCAATCTCGTCGATGGTGTTGTAAAGCGATCCTGCTGGCACCAGGTAGGTCGCTTCAATTTCGACATAAGCAGCAGAGAAATCGATCACCTCTGCCCGCTTTGGTTCGGCACCGATCATGCCGAGATCCCATCCATCCTTGCCTGCCGTGTCAGCAATCTCACCGGGCGAGGCGTACTGCACCATGGCGACGCCAACACCGAGCTTCTCGGCGATGGCACGTCCCATGTCAGAGGCGACACCATCCGGTTCACCGTCTGTAGTGGTGCTGGTGTTCAGCAGGTTGTTAGCCATATTGAGGCCAACCCGTAACGTGCCGGTCGGGGCTAACTGGGCAAGGACTTCTGGGGTCATGTTTTAATCCTCAGACCGGGAAAAACTTGTCGACCCAGCTTTTGACGATCTCACGCACGCGGGTGTTGTTTTCCGCAAACATGAAATGATCGGTTTCGGCAAACAGATGCATATCGCAAGGCTGCCCGGCTAACTTGAACATCGCAACCGATTGTTCGGTCGGGGTGACGGAATCGTCTGAGCTATGCAACAGCAGCAGCGGCCGTGGTGCGATATCGGCAACGACATCCTCGGCGCAGAAATTATACATGCTCTGCGGTACTTCAGCCGGGAACTCGACAACCGATTGCTGGGCTAGATTGTTCCGGAGATGCTCTGGGATCGGCACGATGTCATAGCGATTGACCATCAAGGATTCACCGGTCTTTTCGCGATGGCGCCGACCCTGTTCCAACATGTTGGTGAATTTTAACCAGCCTTCTTTGGTAGGGTGCTGACCGCGGAATTTGCGTTCACCGTGGCCCCAACCACCTGAGGAGATAACACAGGCAAACCGGTCATCAATGCCGCCAGCGTAAATCGCTACTGCAGCACCAAAGGATGACCCAAGCACGCCGACACGAGCACCATCAACCTCATCTCGGGTCTGGAGATAATCCATCGCGGCCTGCGTGTCCTCGACTTGCTCCTGGCAGATCACCCGGCCAAATTCGCCTTCGCTATCGCCACAGCCGCGCATCGAAAAGCGGAAGGCGGCATAGCCCCACTCATTGAACATCTTGCACGGGCCCATGACATTATTGCTGCTGCTGTTACTGCCAAAACCATGGAGAACAATGATGCAGGGCAGTTTTTTGCCTTCGCTACCCTCTGGGGTATGCAAAGCGCCTGACAGGGTCAGATCGCCGGATTTGAACGTGATGACATCTTCCATGAGAATTCTCCCTTAAATATGTTGCTGTGGTTATACGGTTGCGATAGATGGGCCGCAAGGTGTGCTATGCGGTGAGGTAGACGTGTTGGATGGTCGCCGCCACAATGCGGGCTACAGAAAACGGAGTGATTGATGACAGACGGCGTAAGAATAACGCGCGAAGCGGCAACCGAATTATTGGCCGGAATTTTTGAGGCACGGGATTGTCCCTCGGATGAGGCATTGCTCGTCGCCGAAGGTCTGGTGTGGGCCGATCTACGCGGTATTGAATCGCACGGTCTGGTCCGTGTGCCGCAATATATGCTGCGACTCGACAAGGGTGTCGTTAATCCGCGACCAACGCTCAAGATTATTAAGGAAACACCGGCGGCGGTGGTGATCGATGGCGATCACAGCCACGGTCAAATCGCGCTTGATCTCGCGATAAGGAAGGCGATAGAAAAAGCCAAAGCCGTCAGCGTCGGTTGGGTCGTGGTCGGTGACACCACCCACACCGGCGCGGTGAGCATGTATACGCGGCAGGTCGCAGAAGCCGGTATGGCGGCGCTCTATATGGGCGGCTCGCAACCCAACATGGCCTATTACGGCACCAAGGCCGGTGGCGTATCGACCAGCCCGATTGCGATGGCGGTGCCGCGTGGTGATGGCAAAATCCTGTCGCTTGATCTCTCCACGGCGATCGCCGGTGTTGGCAAGCTACTGCAACACAAAGTGTCCAACGAGCCGCTGGGTGAAGGCTGGGCTCTGGATAATGAAGGTAATCCGACGACCGATCCGCAGAAGGCGACCTTGCCGACACCACTCGGCGGGCCAAAGGGGTCTGGTATGTCGTTGATGTTCGAATGCATGACCAGCTTGATGGCGGGTCGGGCGATCTTGGCACCTTGGATCAGGGGCGAGAACCAGCGCCATCACCAAAGCGCGCTCCTTGCCGCGATTGATATTTCCCAATTTGGCGATCTCAATGAATATTGCGAAGAAGTTGAAGGGTTGGCCGAGGCTATAAAGACATTACCGAAATCGGATGAGGTCGACGAAATTCAAATGCCGGGCGAACGCAGCGATGCGATCTATGAGGAGCGCCTCAAGAACGGCTATATCGTGCCGCCGAAAGTTTGGGAAAAGGTTGTCGAGGTCGCGGAGAAATACGACGTGCCGCTACCGGCAGTTGGTTAACAGCTTTCTTACCATCGTCATCCCGCACTTGATGCGGGATCCAGTGACCGCGCGTCGGCGCGGTGATCGGGAGAAATGGCATGTTGGTTGATATGGAGCCCGGATCAGGTCCGGGGTGACGAGGGAGAAAGGTATCCCGGAAGCCTTAAGCTGTTTTGCGCCGTCGGATAATACCAAGACCCAAAAGGCCGAAACCAAATACAATCAGGGCACCTGGTTCTGGTACCCCTGCACCCGCACCTGCAATTGCAAAGTTCTCAATTCCTATCGTTCCACCAATGGCACCGCCAACAAAAGCTATATTGAAATTAGTGGTCGCAAAATCCGCAGGGTCAGGTTGGGTTGAGGGGAGTGCGTCGCTTGAGAGTGCCGTACCGGTTGGATCAGACATACTCAAAATTATCGCTGCCGGAGTGAGGCCGCCGATAGATGGACCGAATGGTGAAGAAATATCAAAAGAATAGCTATCTGATGCAGCGTTCGTGACATTTATTGTTCCTGGCGGCTGCGGCGGAATTGCTTGCCAATTAGAGGTACCGATAGTTAACAATGCCGCTGTCAATGTATAAGTACCTGCCGTACCGCTGGGGTTGGTGTCCGGTGCCGTATCATCAAAAAAATATTCCAGTGTTGCCGATTGACCGAGGAAAGCGTTAAACGCAGCGCCACCGGACGTTGTGCTTACGGCACCTTCATAGGTGAAGGTAATCGGCGCTGCTTGAACGTGCGTCAATGTTAAAGTGAAGGCGATGACCAGCGCACCAACCGCGAGGGTGGTGTAACCTGTCGTGCGTTGTGATGCGGCTTTTAGAGAAGCAAACAACTGAATCTCATCCCTAGTCTTATTGTCCTTATTTTATGCAAGAATTACGCCAGATTCTGGATTTCCAGCTTAATCAATAGGTTACGGCACGGGTATAAGTTCGCAATCACTCGCATCGTAAGGAATGCCGACGCTTTTCCCCCAATCGGCACTCCATCCGTCATCCCGCACTTGATGCGGGATCCAGTGACCGCGCGTCTGTGCGGTGTCAGGCGAAGGTGTCCAGTGGCATAGATGGACTCCGGATCGGGGGGACCATAGAGAAGAAGTTCGAGATGACGTTGGGGAAATCGGCGAGGGACGCAGTTGGCTCAGGCGGTTTTGCGTCGCCGGATAAAGCTGAGTCCTGCAAGGCCGAACCCGAACACGATCAGTGCACCAGGTTCCGGCACTGCCGTGTCGGCAATAGTGAATGTCTGAACATTTATACTTCCGAGCCCAAAACCCACCCCGAATTGAGTCAAGCCAAAATCTGCCGGATCAGGCTGGGTCAGTGGCAATGCGTCACTAGAAAGGGCTGTGCCGGTTGCATCGTCCATATCCAAGAAAATTCCGAGAGGTCCAAATCCGCCCACGCTTGGGCCAGTGGCACCGGAATTGTTAAACCGGTTTCTGTCCATGGCGCCGTCATCGATGAACAGATTTCCGCCTGCGACGGTCCAGACGGAGCCTCCGATGGTCACCGATGTCGAGGTTAGGGCGTATTGGCCCGAAGCGGCCCCCGGAGAAAGATCTGGTGCGGCATCGTCAAAAGTATATTCCAGAGTTGCTGTCTGTCCGATGAACGCGCTGAAGGCCGGACCACCAACGCCGCTATTGACGATGCCTTCATAGGCAAAGGTGATGGGCGCTGCCTGTGCAGCCGTTGTTGCCAAGGTGATCGCCGCCGCCATAGCAAGCTTTTTGAAACTGAGTGTCAGCGTATTTTTGTCAAAGAACATCAGATTATTTTTTTTCTATGTGATGGCGTGTCTTGCGCCAAACCCCTGAATAATATGTTGAAATTATACCATGCTGAGTGCTTAGCACAATTTCAAAAAGCTAGGTAATCGCCGCCGTAGCAGCGACGCTATCGATCAGCTGCGCGCGGCGCATATAGGCTTTTGCCTTTTCCTTGTCTTCGCTCACCGCCCGCATTTCATCGAGGCGTTTTTTGCGCATTTCCGGGTCGCGTTCTTCGAGCTGTTTCTTATTGGCAATGGTTTGCGCCTGCGTGAAATCGGTCGATGCCTTGTGGCGTTGGCGGGTGTAGCGGTCCAGCAGGTCAGCATCGCCTTCGCCCTTCCACAGGGCGGTTAGTTTCTCGGCCAGATTGACCGCATCGTGAATGCCGCCATTGAGCCCCATGCCGCCAATCGGGTTGTTCACATGTGCACTGTCACCGGCCAGGACCACGCGGCCTTTATTGAAGGTGTCGGCAACGCACTGGCTCACCGTATAGACATTGGCATAGGCGATTTCATAATTCTCATCGCGTTCAAAGAACCTTTTGAGCCGCGCCTGCATCGCTTCTTCGCTCTTGGCTTCTTCTTCGGTTTCGCCAACCCGCATGGGAACGACAAAGCGCCAGATGTCCGGCTTGTTGGGTTCGCCCTTCACCTGGAATAAATTGCACCATTCTTCAGGGTGCGAGAAATAATTGCGGATGGCGATCCGCTCGTCATGCGCGGTCAGATCAAAATATGTCCCAATTTTGATTAACTTCTCAGGATAGGTGAAGCCCTCGAAGTTTATTCCGGCGCCTTTGCGCACGGTTGAGCGCCCACCATCACAGCCCACCAGATAGGACCCCCGGAAGGTCTCGACGCTGCCATCGGCAAGCGCTGCATTGACCATCACATGATCGTCAAACTGCTCAAACCCGGTGACGGCATGAGAGAACCGCACATCAAAAGCCGGGTCATGGCCAAAGAGTTCGATTGCCTTGCGAACCAGCTTGTACTGCTCATATTGCAGCACATAGGGAAACTCGACTTCGTCTTTAAGGTCACCGAGATCAAACTCGGCAATCATCTCGTGATCGACCCGGTCGTGAAACCGATAGACCGGCGATTGAAGCCCTTCGGCAATCATATGTTCGGCAAGGCCCAGCTTATCGAGCATGGCAACGGTCGGTGGATGATGTGATGCGGCGCGCTGATCCATAAAGGGCTCATCGAGCTGTTCGAAGGCGATAAACGGCACGCCCTGACGATATAATGCTACCGCCAGCACCATAGCGACAGGGCCACCGCCGGAGATTATTACAGGATCGCGCTTAGCCATCTGAAAAACCAATTGTTACAAGTCGCGGCAGTATTCGGCGCGCGTGGGGCAGGGTCAAGGAGGGAAGGTTCCAATTGCTATTTGTCACCCCGCTTCTCAATCCCAGCTCCAGACAAGTTGTACCGAAATTCTTGTCGACATTCGTTGCTGAGGAGAATTAACTAAAAGACGAATAGTTCTAGATGAGTAGGATTAGTTTCTCGTGCTTACCCGGATTACAGGTTTATTGGCCAACCGTCCCCAACTGGTCGTTATCGTCTTTGTTATTGTTACGTTAGCCGGTTTTATTGCCGGCGCCCGGCACTACGCCGAACAGGCCCGCTTGCAGGCCGCCTATGATACCGCGAAGTCGTTTGAACAATCTATTTCCGCGCTTCACAAATATTACTCCGAAGTGATCGTGCCACGTATTCGGGGTACTGGCGCCGAGTTTGTCGTTCATTTTGAAAAGGACCTCAAAACATTTCCTTTTCCGGCGACAGTGTCATCGCGGTTCGGTGATGCGCTCCACAAGGTGAACCCTGATCTCAACTCCAGCTTGTTTAGCCGGTTGCCGTTTCCTCATCAAATTGATCGCAACCTCGATCAATTTGAAAAGGATTCTCTGGATTTTCTGGAGACCAACCCAGCGTCGGAGTTTTTCCGCATCGAAGCTAAAAACGGCCGGGATTTTGTCCGCTATGCTCGGGCGCTGGTGATGAAGGCAGACTGCATCAAATGTCATAATCGGCCGGAGTTTGGCTTTGACGGGCAATGGCGTGTTGGACAGTTTCGCGGCGCACGTCAGGTTTCTCTTCCGGTACCGATGCTAGCGCCGATTATCGATAAGGCGACGATGTCTGCATTGGTGCTAGCGATAATTGCTTCTTTGATAGGAGGGTTACTGGTCTGGCCGGTTGTTACTCGACTACATCGAACACTCCAAAAAACCGAACAATTGGCGGGAGCGTTAGAGCTCAGCAACGCGGAGTTAAAGGAATCAAATCGTGTTAAAACGACGTTCTTCTCGATTATCGCCCATGATTTGCGCAGTCCGTTTAACTCGCTCCTCGGTATGACCAGGTTGATGGTTACAGATAAGGCCAGATTGGATAAGGACGCATTGGTTGGTTATGCGGAAGATGTGAACACCGCTGGTCAGCGGTTTTACGCCTTGCTGCAAAACTTACTGGAATGGTCGCAGCTGCAAATGTCGGGGGCTACATTCGGCCCCAAACAAGTCGTTCTGGAGTCTCTGGTAAAAGACAGTTTGGATGTTCTGCATCCTATTGCCCAAGAGAAGACCATTAATGTGACTAGCCAAATCGGTGACGTTACTGCCTATGCTGATCCCAACATGGTCATGATGGTCATTCGCAACCTTGTCAGCAATGCGCTGAAATTTACCGAAGCCGGCGGCACGATCAATCTATCAAGCCAGAGCATAGGCGACTTCGTCCAGATCACTGTGACAGATGATGGTGTTGGCATTGCAAAAGAAGGTCTCACCGAACTTTTTGAGGTTGATCATCGAACGACGAGTGAAGGCACGGCCGGCGAGACGGGTACTGGTCTTGGCTTACCATTGTGCAAAGATATGGTCGAAAAAAACGGTGGAAAAATTTGGGCGGAGAGTGTGCCGGGTAAAGGCTCTAAATTCCACTTCACCCTGCCGGTGCGGCAACAATCTTAAGAATAAGTTTTACGCCGCCGGATGATGCCGAGCCCTGCAAGCCCAAAGCCAAACACGATAAGCGCGCCAGGTTCCGGCACGTCGGCGGCGACGGTGACCGTGTTGGCCTGAATGGTTCCTGATCCAGAGCCGCCATCCGAAAAAGACAAAACCATTGTACTCAGCAGATTTGGAATAGGCTGAAACAATGGAAGGGAGTCGTCGGAAAACATTGTGCCGCTGATGTCAGTTATCGTTAATAAAAACCCAGTCAGGTCGAGCCCGCCTACCGTCTGGTGTGGTCCTGGCAGAGTGCTGTTCGATGCGATGGTGAAGTGGTCACCGAGCACTGCATCCTCAGTGGTCAGATCAAACCCCAACGTCGCGGCATAGCCGCCGGAGACCGTAACATCAAGCGTGATCCCTGCGTATGAGCCCTGGGTTGGGCTCCCGTTATTATCGACCGCTGCGGAATCATAGGTGTAATCAATTTTCAGCGTTTCGCCTTGAAAGGCGTCAAAGACGGCGCCTCCGGTGGTGCTGTCGACAATACCTTCATAGCTGAACGTGATTGGCGCAGCATGGCTGAAGCTAGAAAATGCGGACAGGCTGACGGCGAGCGATATCGCAGCCATGACAGACCGTGCTCCCTTCAAACCTAAATTTTTCGCCGCAAATGACATCGTGCTTAGTTATCTCCGATACCAAAAAACACAACTTAAGATTGATCTTTTCTGAATTGAATGCAAAAGACCTGTTAGAATTGCGGAAAATAACGCAATTCACACTCTATTACTATGCAAAACCCATGCCGAAATTAGGGTTCTGTTAACTATCAGAGGCTTGTTTAGTTATAGTTTGATAATCTTTGAAGAAATCGTAAAGAAATCCGACGTTAATACTGAGATTTCAGGATGTTATCGGCCGAATTGATCAGAACTTGGCCTCGATTGGTTTCGCGTATATGGCGAGTAGTGGAAATTTACTCCGCGGCCGCGGCGGCGCGTTTTTCGCGCTGTTCGTCCTTCACCCGCATTTTGTCGACAGCAGCCTTGGCGGAGTCGGTCACGGCGAACATTTCGAGCTCGTTATATTCGTCATCATCCACCGGCGTTAGCGACAAATCAGTATAATCCTTGGCCGATTTGTCCCATTTGAGAAGCTGACGGAACGCGCCATAGCGGATAACCAATGCAAACAGATAGAGATGTTTGTAGACAATCTCAAAGCCATAGCGCGGATAGAAGATCAGTGGGTTTTCGCGCTTGAGGCCGGGGCGGCGATCACGGCGATATTTGCGTCGGAAATAGCCCCCTTCGAGCGGATGCAAATCTTCCAGCTTGATACAGCTATGGAACCACAACATCAGGAACAGGGTCTTCCCGGCGCTCATGCCGTTGGCGGCAGAGCGGCGCATGACGGTCTTGATATGCTCCGGCGTGAAATAGGTCTTCCAGGCCAGCTTGTAAGCGTGGCTCCATTCCTCGGGCGACATTGTGGAATGACCGGTGGTGACATGTTCAAGGTCATACTTGTTCATGTCGGGGTCCATCCACACGCCCTTGGCGGATAGCTCCTTGTGATCTTGTGAGCCCGGCAAGGGTGTCAGGCAAAAGAATTCCAATAGATCAATCGGCAGCTCGCGCTTGATGATCTCAATATCGCGGACGATGGTCTCTGGTGTGTCGCCGGGGAAGCCGAGAATATAGCCAGCATAGGTGATGATCCCCTGTTCGCGCCAGGCGAGCAGCATCTTGCGGTAATCGGTGATGCGGTTCTGGCGTTTATTGGCGCTCATCAGGCTGTCAGGATTGATATTCTCCAGCCCGATAAACACCCGGCGCACACCGGCGCGACCGGCCTTCTCGATAAAGCCTTTAATTTCGTGACACAACGTGTCGACCTGAATGATAAACCGCACCGGGATGCCCTCTTCCTCGCGCAATTTGATGATGCGATCGAAGATGATCTCCCAGTCTTTATTGCGGGCGAGGTTGTCGTCGGTGATGAAAAAGCTGAAAATTCCCTGCGCCGCATTATCGCGAATGATGCGTTCAATATCATCGGGTGTGCGGCGGCGTGATTTACGGCCTTGCACATTAATGATCGTGCAAAACGAGCACTGGAACGGACAGCCGCGTCCGGCATCAAAGCTCGAGATACCCCCGGCGGTGCGACTTATCCGCGTTGGCGGCAGGATCGGTGTGATCGCGTTCTCCAGCCCCGGCAGGTCATTCATATAGTTATAGCTCGGCGCCAAATTGCCGCCATAGGCATCGATCAGCACCTGGTCGAGGCGACCTTCGGCTTCGCCGGCAAAAATCGTAATCCCGAGATCCATCGCTTCCTGAATATCGGCAGGCACTTCCGGCAGCATCGCGAGACAGCCTGAGACATGGAAACCGCCAATGCAGACCTGGATACCGGCTTCGCGCATTGGCCGGGCGAGATCCATGGTGTGCGGAAACTGGTTCGACTGCACCCCGACAAACCCGACCATGCCGCCGCCTTCATTGGCGTTGATCTCGGCGATAATTTCAGATGGGCGAATGCGGGTGTTGGTCTCGTCAAACGCGCGGACCTCGATACGCACATCGGGGCCGAGGATTTGCCGTTCGATGGAATCAACAAACAACCCGTTCAAGGTCGCCAGCGTGTTGGATGGAATGGCCGAGCGCAGCCACTGGATAACATAGCCGTCATCGTCGTAATGCGACGGTTTGATCAGATAGACCAGAAACGTCTTCTGCGCGGTAATCTGCGAGCCATCCATGTACTCAAACCCTGTTTGCTAACCAGCCCTATTTTACAACTGCTTAGACCGTACAAAGGTTGCGGCGAATACTCAAGCAGAAGGGTGGGGAGCTGAAAGATGGACCCCGGATTGTAGTCCGGGGTGACGCAGGATGCTTAGTCGTCGGAGTCGTCCAGCTCTTCGTCGTCGCCGTAATCATAAACATCGTCGGGCGGGGTGAAGCCTTCTGGCCATTTGACGCCTTTGGTTTTGGCATTAGTGAATTGGGTATCCTCGAGATAGGAGTTGCGTAGATCTCTTTTTTCTATGTTGGCCCGAGAGAGATTAGCATTTTCGAGGTGGGTCCTTACAAAACTCGTATTCTCAAGTTGTGCAGATGAAAGATCAGCATTTTCTAGGTGTGCGAAACGAAGTGATGCCCCTTCCAAATGGGCCGAATTAAGGTGCGCATGTTTGAGATTGGCGAATGAAAGGTATGCCCCCTTGAGATGTACAGAATGAAGCATTGAATTTTCAAGGTCGGCTTCATAGAGGTTTGCATTATTGAAGTTTTTCCGGCGTAAGTCTGCTTGCCGTAGGTCGGCTTCGTGTAAATCCATCACGTATAAATCAGGTAACGCGCCTCGTTGTGTTGAATCCGGATCGCCGATCAAATCGAGGATGGCTTGTGCGTCGGGTCGGTAAGTAATTTGTTTTTCGTTTTCACTCCCTGTATTCAAATTTAAAGACTGCTCCGCTAAGTGTTCGTCCGGCGTAGGGTGACGAACGAATGCGCACAATATGTCAAAAACACTTTTCGCGTCTTTTAATCCGCTGTCTTCTGCTAGACGCCATAGCGAATAAATTCCACCTAGTCGTACCGAAAGCTGCTCGTTACCAAGTTGCTCGGTTGCCTTTGAGAACCTCTCCGTGAATAATCCTTGTTCGGCAATGTTTGCTTGTTTTTGTGCCGTTTGAGTTTGCAGATAAGCCGTCCAGGCGCGCCAGATACCAAAGCCAAGGCCGACAAACGCTACTCCAAAAAGCCCTAAATTACGGAAAATTTCGCTGCGATTGGGTTCACCATTAGCTTGCCAATAGGCGAATGAAAAATATTCTGTTTCAAGTGCTCGTGAACCTATTGCTACCAAGACTAAGGCACCTGAAATCAATGCGGTTGAGGGATTTTCCTTCGCCCAAGATGGAATTTTTTTTATTGGGAATAAAAATTTAGAACAAAGGCTCTCTATTTTAACATGCAGATTATTCAACCATTTCGGAAATAAGACCGTTTCGATCACTAGATCGAAGCCATTTAGGACTGTCTTGACCATTAAGCCGAAGCCTTTGAGAACTTCTTTGCCCATATTGATTTTTGGTTCGTCTGCCATAGACGGACTCAACCACTCCGAGTGAGGGTGAGTCAAATGCTCGCTTGTCAGTCTATCTCAACTTGTCATCCCGGACTTGATGCGGGAACCAGCCAACGGGCCGCAGGACCGTTCTTGCGTCAAGCCTGGACCCCGGATCAAGTCCGGGGTGACAAGAGAGTGAGGCCGAGGTGACAGTCGAAAGTGTGAGGTGGGGAAAGAAAAGTGGGTTCAGGATGACAATTGAGTGTGTCACGCAGTGACTATTTCCCCTGCCGTGCTAAATGCGTTAGCGTTCTGCCAACGGTTTTATCCAATTAGAGGAGACGCTCATGGCGACAAAAATGGGCGAGACATATGACGAGCTGGTCGAGGTTACGGGCGTTCAGGAACGCGTGTCGGCTGAGGAGTGGGAGACGCGGGTTAATCTCGCGGCGTGCTACCGGATGGTGTGGGAATATGGCTGGCACCACCTCAACCTCAACCATATCTCGGCGCGCGTGCCGGGATCGGAAGACCATGTGCTGCTCAACCCCTATGGCCCGATGTATAATGAGATCACCGCCAGCAATCTGGTGAAGGTCGATCTTGAGGGCAATGTGATCGATGACAACACCCCCTATCACATCAATCAGGCGGGCTACACGATCCACAGCGCGGTGCATAGCGCGCGGCCCGATGCCAAATGTGTGCTGCATACCCATACCCCGGCGGGGATCGCGGTCTCGACTTTGAAATGCGGCTTGCTGCCACTGCATCAGGAGGCGCTGCGGTTTTATGGCGGCATCGGTTATCACGATTATGAAGGGGTTTCGCTGGAGCTGGATGAGCGCGAACGGCTGATCGAGAGCCTTGGCGATAACAAGGTGCTGATCCTGCGCAATCACGGGCTGCTGACCTGTGGCCGGACGATCTCGGAAGCCTTTGTCCTGATGTATCATCTCGAACGGTCCTGTCAGGCGCAGATCATGGCAGGGGCGACGACTGAGGACGACAATGTTCACGTGATGCCGTCAGAAGCCGTACGCCAGAATGCTGCTGACCAGACCAATCTCAACGGCCGCAATGCCGGTGAGTTACGGTGGCCGGCCTTGATGCGCTGGATGGATCGTATCGATCCGTCCTTTAGAGAATAGGTTGAGAGATTAGAGGAGCGAATGATGTCCGGTGACAATTACACGATGCGCGAGCTGGCCCACGCGGTGCAGGAACAGATGGCGATCCACGGTAAGGATGCCGCCAAAATTCTCGAAGGCATTCGCGAGCCGGTCGGCAAAATTCTCGCCAGTAATCTCGACGGTATCGGCGTGATGCGCGAGGGCAATCACATCGATGAATCGCGCTACCTTTATTATGACGGCGATATGTCGATCAACTTTGATCATCTGCCGGAGGGTAAGGATATTCCGCCGCATGATCATGGTATCTGGGAAATGCTGGCGATCTATAGCGGGAAATTGCATCACACGGTTTATGACCGCGAGGACGATGGCACCAAGGAAGGCTATGCCAAGCTGAAGGTGATTGATGACCGGGTGTTGGAACCGGGCGAGATTTCGATGGTTGCACCGCCGGCGGAAATTCACAGCTTTACGGCGCAAACCGATGACACCTGGTCGGTGACGATTGTCGGCGGACCTTACAAGCTGGATCGGCATTACTACGACCCGGCGAACAATGCCTGCCGGATTGCCAATCCCAAAAAGCAAAAGGTGGTTTAGTTCAGCATGGCGCTCTCCAAAGAGGATGTCGGGCGACGATTCTCAGGTCCGTCCAAAACTCTCACTGATGCTCATTTTCTGATGTATTCCGCTATTTCCGGCGATGTGCACCCGATCCATTACGATGTTGAATATGCCAAGAACACGCCGTTTGGCGCGCCGGTTGCGCATGGGTTGTTGCTCGCTGGTCTGATGGCGCTGGGCTCCTCGGATGCTGGCGATGCGCTCGATGGCATGGCGATGGTCGAGCAGGGCACGAAATATAAGAAACCGGTCAAGGTTGGCGATACCGTGCATCCCGAATTTGAAATCGAGGACGTCTGGCAGGATGACAAGCAACGCTTGTTCTGCCGTTTCAAGACCGAGCTTCAAAACCACGAAGGCGAGATCATGGCTGAAGGATTTCATGTCTATCGTATCCTGCCGAAACCGGAGGCCGAATAAGATGGGTGATCGACGCAAGCCGGTTTATGTCGGCGATAGCTGGCCGGAGAAATACACCTATGTGCCAGCGCTGAGGGTCGGCAAGACGGTCTGGCTCTCTGGCACCACGGGCACTGATGAAACAGGCACGATCACGGCACCCGGCGATATCGTGGAACAGACGCGGCAAATCTTTCGCAAGTTCGAAGCGCTGCTGAATATGGAAGGCGGCACCTGCGGCAATATCGTTGAGACCAAGGACTTCATCACCACGACCGAGAATTACAAAGGCACCGCCGATGTGCGGCGTGAGTTCTTCAAGGGCAGCTACCCGACCTCGACCGGTGTGCTGGTCGCCGGGCTGCTGCGCAAGGATGCGCTGATTGAAATTTCAGCCGTCGCCGTTCTCGACAATGATCCAGACGTACAGCCTGACGACGATGAGTGAAGTTGTTCGATACTGGGAGGACTTCGCGGTCGGGGATCGCTATCCGACTTCGACCCGCACTATCACCGATGACGATCTCGACAGTTTTTGCAAGTTGGTTGGCTATGATGTGCCGCTCTTTGTTGATGAGGAACAGGCGGCGGACAGTTCTTATGGCGGTCGTATCTGCCCCAGCCATCTGATCATGTCTGTTGCGACCGCGATGACCGGGCGATTGTTTAGCGAAAGCCTGATCGGATTGCTCGGGTTGGAGAACGGTAAGTTCCTGGCGCCGGTTCATCCCGGTGATTCACTATCGACGGAGGTTGAGGTAATCGAGAAGCGCCGGACCTCCAAACCAGAACGCGGCATCGTGATCTTTCGTGATCATGTGCTCAACCAGGATGGTGTCGAGGTGTTTCAAATCGACAAGATCACCCTCATCAGCTGCCGAGAAGCGGGCTGACGGGGATGGAATCCACCCAGCATCTACCGCTCGCCGAAATCGAGGACATCCAGAATGAGAAGCTGCGGCATATGCTGTCGCTCTGCACGCAAGGTCACAAATTTTATCAGAAGCAATGGGGCGATGCGGGGATCGATGTCGCTGCCATTCAGACAATTGATGACCTTGAACAACTACCGCTGACCCACAAACAAGAACTCATGGAAGCACCGGAAGATTTCCGGCTTAACCTGCCGGATCTGCCGTTGCATGAACGCGCGCTGTGGGAGGTGCTCTACACCACGGGCAGCACCTCTGATCCGGTGCCACTTTATAATACGACTTATGATTATCACGCCTATCTGCACCAATCGCAGGTCGTTGCCGATATATCGGGTATCAGCGAAGACGACATCATCGCTAATTTGTTTCCCCTGACGCCGGCCCCGATGGGGGCCTTTGTGCGGTCGGCGGGCAATGCCTACGCGGCGGGGGCGACGATCTTTGCTGCCCTGCCAGGTGGGGCGTTCGGGCCGTTTGATGTGCATCGCTCGCTCGACCAGGCGGTGGCGCGCGTCGAGAAACATCGCGCGACAATTCTGTGGGGTGTCCCAAGCTATATAAGACGTTTGTTGATTCGCGCCTTGGAGCTGAAAGCTGATCTCTCTTCAGTGCGAATGTGTGCGATCACCGGCGAAGCGACCTCGCCAGCGCTGCGTGAAGATATCCGTCGTTGTCTGCGCGAGATGGGTGCGGCGGAGCCAGTGATCTTTAACCGTTACGGTTCAACTGAGCTTGGCGCGTTTGCGCAATGTCAGGAAGAGGGTGATTGGCATAATCCGGCGCCCGAGCTGCAATATCATGAGATTGTCGATCCTGAGACTGGTCGGCGTCTGCCCGATGGTGAACGCGGCACGCTGGCCGTCACACATCTTGATAAGCGGGGCACGGCACTCGTACGGTTTGTCGTCGGCGATGTCGTCTCTATAGACCGGTCGCCCTGTCCGCATTGTGGTCGGACCAGTGAACGAGTCGTCGGCCCGGTGGTCCGCACCAAGGATTTGATCAAGGTCAAAGGCATGCTGATCAATCCTGATGTGTTGTTGGAGACATTACAGTCCATGGCGGCAATCAGTGAGTTCCAGATCGTGATTCAGCATCAGGATCAGAACGACCCGCTCTCGATGGATGAAATGCTGATCAAGGTCGCGTTGCAGGCTGGCGCTGAGACGGAGATAGGCGCGGAGATCGCTGCGCAAGCCAATCGCGCGGTCAGCGTCACGCCACGGGTTGAGTTCGTTGAGATAGAAGAGATCTATACAGCAGGTGCACAGACCAAGGCCGTGCGTTTTGTCGACCGCCGGACACCCGCAGACAGCACCGTTCGCTAGCATGGCTGAACTTACCATCGCCAATCTGTTTAATGTCGCGCTGGCGATTGGCGCGGGTGTGGCGATGTTTAACGGGATGATCCATGGCTATACCGGGTTCGGCGGAGCGCTGATCATCATCCCAGTTCTGACGTTTTTGTTTGGACCCGTCGAAGCGATTGGCATGGTGATGATCATTACTATTTTCGGCGCGGCACAGCTGGCGCGGGAAACAGTGCATCTGGTGAGATGGCGAGAGCTGGTGCCAATCTGTATAGGGATTACGGCCTTTACGCCGGTTGGCGCGTGGTTCCTGTATTATATCGATCCAGAAATTGTCCGGCGCTCGATGGGCGGTTTTGTCGTGCTGTTTGCCCTGATTTTGATGAGTGGCTGGAGCTATCGCGGCAAGCGTGGTGCTTTGCCGAGCGCGTTGGTCGGGATGACGGCAGGCGGCATTAATGGTTTGACGGGTGTTGGCGGGCCGCCGCTGGGGCTTTATTTCCTGTCATCACCTCTGCCGGTTGAGGTTCAGCGTGCCAATATCATCATGTGCATTGTCGTGTTGATTATCGCCATGATGGTGGCAATTGCTGTGGGCGGTGGATATTCGTGGCTCGTCGTTACGCGCGCTTTATTGATTGTGCCCGCCTATATGCTTGGCGCGTGGTGTGGGGCCCGCCTGTTTGCGCTGGCCCCGAAGAGCTGGTTCAAAAAGGTCGCTTTGGTGATTTTGCTGATCACTGGCATTTCTGTCTTGCTGGCCTAGCCTATCCGTATACCCGCTGATTGGCGGGCCGTTCCTTGAGCCGCTCGCAATAAGATTGCAGCACCGGAAAATCGTCGAGCAGTCCGACAAACACCGCCATAAAACAACTATGCCCGACGATGATATCGGCCCCGCTAAAGCTGTTTCCCAGCAGATAGTCCTGCCCCTCCAGCTCATCGGATAATATCGCCGCGCGTATCGCAAAGTCATGGCGACCTTTCTCGGCCATGTTGGGGTCATGTTGTGTGCCCGGTGGGTTCATCGCTTCGAGAGGCCGCATCGTATTGTCGAAGACCATCATGATTGCCGGATCAATTTCGCCGGTGGCAAACAGCGCCCATTGATAATAATGCGCGCGTTCAGCGCTACCCGGTTTTGGCGCCAGGCCCTGGTCAGCCTGTTCGTCGATCAACTGCATGACAATGGCTGCCGATTCAAACATCGTATAGCTGTCAGTTTTCAGGGCGGGGACGACACCGAGTGGCTGGATCGCGCGATAGGTATCTTCGTTCTGCTCACCCTTCATCAGGTCAACGGTCTCCCCGTCGTAGGAGATGTCGAGTTCTTCAAGAGCCCATTTGGCACGGTTTGAGCGGGTCGGCGGAAATTCATAAAGAACTGTCATAGCGGCTCTCGTAATTGGGTTTGAATTAAGAACGAGCCTAAAGCGGGCTCTGTTTGCCGTCCAATAAACAAATCGACAAAATCGCTGAAAAGAAGTGTGCCAATCTGATGGGTTGCAGCTATGGTGCCGCAGCTTTTTAAGTGCATTGGAGGCGTAATGTTTGACGTTGGCGATGTCGTCCGAAATGTGGCGGCCAATATCGTTGGTGAGGTTGTCGAGATCGATGGCGACACGGTTTACATCGAGCAGGATAATGGCGCCGAGGTAGATTTTCCAATCTCGACGCTGGTGCTGGAAAGCGCGTTTCAGGCCAAGCATAGTGGCGCGGTACAAGATGATGCTGGATCACACGCCTATGACGCAACCTATCAGACGGTAATCGATAACCTCTATCCGGCAATGCTTGAGGTCGGGCAAACCGCCCATGCTAAAATAGCGCCAGTGCCTGGCGTTACGCCGAAACGCTGGGATGAATTGAGCGCCTTGCAGAAACTCAACGTGCTGTCGGAGGCGACAGATACGCCGGTTAAATCCTGGATCGATGCCAGCAAGAATGGTGCAAAACCCTCACTCGCGACGTTGCAGCTCTCGTTGCTTGGCGCATATCAAAAAGGAAAGAAATGATGGCCGACACGCATGGTGAAAGCGGTACAGTTCTCGGCGCTGATGAAGTGGCGTTGGTGATCAAAGCAGATGGTGCAGCGACTCTCTGTCTACCGGATTACGCTGATGATGATGAAGTGCCGCGGCATACTTTGTTTCTCGTCGCGCTGATGAACAAGATGGAAGATGAAGACTGGGTCGACGAGATTATCTCAGAAATTCTACCCGATGATCTGGAAGACTGACCTTTAACTGCAGGTTCTCGTAGGCAGGTCAGGTCCACCGGTTTCCGCGCTACGGCGTTCCATTAAAACGACATCGTGCCAGACATCATCAATATGGCCGTAACGTTCACGATATCCAACTTCCCGGAACCCACATTTTAGATGCAAGGCGCGGCTGGCTGCGTTGCCGGCAATGATTTGCGCCTGCAGGGTCCAATAGGCCTCATCTTCGGAGGCAGCAATGAGCGCGTTTAACAGAGTGGTGCCCATACCCTGACCAACAGTCGTTGATGAAACATAGACGCTGACCTCAGCGACCCCGGCGGTGCTTCAGGTGTCGGGCACCGGTGATAAAGCCGACCATCCGGCAATCCTACCATCTGATGTTTTTGCGACAAACCGACCGACCTCAAGATGTTCGTCATGCCAATCCGCCCACTCTCGCGTATCAGCCGTAAAGGCGGCTAGGCCAGTGGCCAATCCTTCAGCATAGATAGCCTTCACCTGAGACCAATGGTCGGGGAGCAAGGGGGTGATGGTGGGTGACATAGCCAGAGTCTATCACGTGGTTTGACACGATCCCAATCTCCTTTGGACTCGACGGAAAATCATTATTACTCGCGTGTTGTAGAGGAAGGTTGTGCACTGCAGATGTTGATTCGAGCCCTCAAATCAAATGAAGTATTTCTCCATCGGGAGACAAGGCTGCGTGCATTGCAGCAAGCACCTGATGCGTTTGGCCAAAGCTTCGATGACGTGGCCTGCCGCCCGATCTCTTTTTGGGTGGAACAGACTGAAGCCGTCACGGCACCTGGTCGAAATATTATGTTTCTGGCCCGTGAAGGAGACGCGGTATTAGGGATGATTTATGGATTGCGTGATCCGACAGACGTGCGGGCAGGGCGTCTCGGTGGCATGTGGGTTGACCCGCTATGCCGATGCGAGGGTGTTGGCAACGCGTTGTTAGAGGCAGTGATTAGTTGGGCGTTAGCGCAAAACATGACATGCCTTGGTCTATGGGTTTCGGTCCCAAATGTGACGGCAATCTCCTTCTATCGGCTTGCGGGTTTTTCTGAGACGGACAAACAAGGTTTTTTGAACGAGGATCGCTGTATCCAGACGATTGAGATGATTTACAACCTCTAACCCATCGCTTGTCACCCCGCACTTGATGCGGGAACCATCTGTCCTTTGCCAGAGCGTTGGCAGGGATGGGTCCCGGATCTCTATAGTTTTTGGGTCCGGGGTGACAATTAGCGCGCTTCGGTTGTTGTACCTAGCGGCCGCTTTGCGGGCCGACGCGATCAATGGTGATGCGGATAATAACCCGATCTTCATCGAGTATTTTCTGACGGGTTTGTGTCTCATCCAAACTATCGCCAAGCCGACGGCGATAGGCTGTCATCAGCAGCTCTTCAGACTCAGGCAGGCCAATGATCTCGGCTTTTCCATCGAGTTGGTAGTAAGCAGATTTGTAAAATTCTTCGCCCATTACAAGCATCGAAACATTTGGATTGCGCCTGATATTTTTGACCTTGAAGGTATTTCCACGTGCGGAAATTACGACATGACCTTCAGCATCGACCGCCGGTGTTACCAGTGTCATTTGCGGTGACCCATCGCGCTTATAGGCGACGAGAACCCCGCGATGGTTGGATTCAAGAAATTTTTGGACTTCTGAGATTTCCATGGCATCACACCCCTGTTGACCCGATATTTGGCAGAAACCCTATAGTTTTCGCCTCTATTTTGCACGTGATACAGCAATTTGATAGATATTGCGGTTGCGTAATTAACTTGAATTTTAAATTTATAGGGTTATGTGTAGCACTCGTTTCGACGTCGACGTTGCACTCGTAATTCTCCGCTTAGGCGGCAAGCTAGTTTCTTCTCCGACATTGTGAACGTTATTTGGGATATCACATTGGGTGGCGTCCCGCTTATTTGTCGTGAAAGGAAATACTCATGGCTACAGGTACTGTTAAATGGTTCAACCCAACTAAGGGTTATGGTTTCATCGAGCCCGAAGATGGCAGCAATGACGCCTTCGTCCATATTTCTGCCGTTGAACGCGCAGGTTTGAGCACTCTCAATGAGGGACAGAAGGTCTCTTATGAGCTTCAAGCTGGCCAGAATGGCAAGTCTTCCGCTGAGAACCTCTCAGTCGTTGACTAACAGTTAAAGAGACCGCCTCCGGCATTTGTCGGGGGCGGTTTTTTTTGTGCCTGGTCGAATCAGTGTTTTGATTTTTGACCAAAGACGTCGCGCCTCCCATACATAATGGTTTGCAGGCCCTGAGCGACACGCTCTGCTCGTATCATAAAAAATTCAATTGCTTCGGGCTTCGGCGCTGTTTCTTGCAGTGTGGCTCTGAATAGCTCGAGCCAAATCGCGAAATGCTCCGGGCGGACTTTGGTCAGGTTTTTATGGACGGCTCCCATATCCCGCGTATAGCTGCCATCGCCAAAGATAAATGACACCCAGAATGTTTTGATAATTGGCAGATGATTGTCCCATTGATCACCAATGGCGTCGTCAAAAATTGGTCCGAGAATAGGGTGCGCCCGTACGCGGTCGTAAAAGGTGTCTATCAGGACAGAAATGTATGCGTCATTGATCCCGAGCGCTTCTGCTGTCTCCCGGATATTTTGGCGCCGTTGTGCGGCTGTGGTCTTTGGGGAAATCTCGGCTGTCATCCAACCCGCTCCTTAATAGGCGTATTTCGAATATATGTTTAGTGTTATAAAAAGCAATATATAATATACCTCTATTAAGGAGCGGGATATGCATCTGCGATTACAGACCGATTATGCCTTGCGGCTGCTTATGCATCTCGCCGTTGCCAATGAGCCGCTCACGACGATCGCGGCCTCGGCTAAGCGGTACGGAATCTCCAAGAACCATCTCATGAAAGTGGCGCATAATCTGGTGCAGCTTGGCTATGTTGTGTCCGTCCGGGGCCGAACCGGGGGGCTAAAACTCGCGAAGGATGCCGGCGCAATCAATGTTGGCGCTGTCATCCGAGCTCTGGAAGCGGACGCCGCTTTGGTCGTGTGTTTTCCAAACGGGGCCGGGGGATGTTGTATTACACCATCTTGCCGGTTGAAGGGTCTGTTGGTGGATGCCGAGGAGGCCTTCTACAAGACCCTCGATAAGGCAACGTTGAATGACCTCGTTGTTGGGAATGACGACCTCTCGGCCATATTAGCGCCAGCCTAACGCAGGCACTTTTGTCTGCTGTGGGAGCGTTGGCAAGCTGGTGTCCGGTGTGTCACGATATCCTCATCTTAAATGGGAGGATGCCATGGATAGTATTGAAGGCGCCGTGGAGAATACGGAAACATCATCGGCCTATGTACCGCCGTTGCAGCTCACTGAAGGTCAGCCACCGCCCATCGCGACCAATGGTGGCTTGTCCTACTATTCATTTGATCGCGACGGCGATGCCGGTACATCCATGGCGATCGAAGATGCGTTGGCCCTGGCTGCCGAAGGTGAGGGCGAGCGGGTTATTGAGATGCTGGAAAGTGCCCCGCCCGGTCCGATTGAGACTGAATGGGGTCTCGGATTTCGCAGTCATGAAGAGTGCCTTGATTATATAATGGCTAATAATATCGCAGCGTCCGAAGGTGGCATTGCTGTGCCGCTGGCCTATACAGTCTATGAGCGCCCGACTTATTCCGTAGTCCGGTCTAACACGCTATGGAATGACCCGGCGCAGGCAGACAAAGCCAAAATTTTGCGCCGCGCCGAGGACAACAACAAACGCTACAACCTGTTTTTTCCGACCATCATGCGCGATGCCCGCCGCATTAGCGAGTATCACCCTGGCCTGTCGCCGAATACGCCGGAATGCATGGATAGGCTCGGACTTTCTGTGGCGCATTGCGATTCCAAGCTTCAAAATGCATATGATTCAGCGGAAGTGGAACGCGTCTTTTATCCAGAAATTGAAAAGCTGCTACTGGAGTTCTTTCCCGACGCGACCGATGCGCTGGTCTATAACCATGATGTCTTTGACAAGGATTATACCGGCGACCGCACCGAAGATCAGGATGCTAAGAACCCCGGCGTCAATGCCAACTATTCCAACCGGGTGCACAATGACTTGAATGATAATAGTGGCCGTGTGCGGTGTCGCGAACTGCTGACAAAAAACCTCCGGAATTTCGGTCGTCAGCAGAACTACACCGAGGCAGAAGCAGACGCCAAAATGTCGCGTCGCTTTGTGTCGATCAACCTCGCCAAACCGATTGAGACTGTGGAGCAATATCCTTTTGTGCTCTGCGCGTGGCCGTCATTTGCTGATCAGCCGTATATCAATAATTACCGGATCTATGATGACCGGGTCGGTGAGACGACGCGCTTCACCTATAGCCCTGATCATGAGTGGTACTGGTTTCCACAGCAAAAACCGACCGAGGTCTCAATGCTGAAATGCTATGACAGCGTGACCGATGGCTCCGTTTCGCGCTGGTCATTTCACACCGCTTGCGAGGACCCGACGGCCCCCGCCAATGCGTCCTGCCGCAAGAATGTCGTGGTCCGGTCTTACGTCTTCTTTTGAAGTGAAAGCAGACATTGATTTGTTGAATCCGGTGTCTGCAACTGACCCATAGGCGACCATTCCTGTCCCTTCGATCATCCCTGTCTAGCTAAGGTAACCTTCCAGAAATTGTCGAACGGGCACCCAGGCTTTATGAGCAGGAGCGTTTAGGCGCAGTCGCACCAAGGGTGCTTATGATGTAATTGCGGTGGTGGGTGCGTTGGGTGCCGGGCAGTGGTCGGCCTTGATAAGGAAAAACCTCCAGCGGCCCCTAATGACCGCCGCTTCATGAATTCTCCACCTCGGTTGGCGTTAAGCTGTCTTGCGTCGCCGTGAGAAACGAATGGCCGCTAAGCCGAGGCTGACCAAGACCAACGTGCCAGGTTCCGGGACTTGGGCTGCGGCCCGGACCAGGAAATTGCCGAACCTGGGATCACTGCCGTCGAGTGAAAAACTACCGTTTTGATTTGTCTCGAATGAAAACGGGGTGGGCCCAGGGGTCCCGCAGGCGGAGCTGCCTATGTTCAGACAGGCGAGCCCAATGTCGCCGCTCGCGGGGAAGTCCGAAGCAAAGTAACCTACGGTGGCATCGAGAGGAGCCTGTATGAGTGTACTACCCCCCAACAAGGTAGACAACGTAGATACCGTGGAAGGTGCCAGTACATCGAACGTGACGTCATTAGGCCCATTGCCGATAAAGCAATTGGTCAACGTGTCGCCCAGGGCGGCCATTAAACCACACAATTGGGACCTTGTGGCGTGGACGTAACCCTGTCCGGCAAACCCCCCAAATCCTCCAACGATACTGTTGAACGACTGGCCCTGTGTCTCCGTCACGTCCAGCCATTCGAGTCCGGCGACGGTATCTATGGTGGTCGAGCCATTATCGATCAGGAGGGCGTGCACATTGGTTGCCGACATCCCAAGCGCTATCAGAACCAAATACAGGCCCGTCGTGATTGATTTGATATTTTTCATGAAGAGTGCTTTCGACAAAAAATCCTGCAACAGAACATTTCTGTTGATTGGACGAATGCTGTTCTGGATGCCTATGCAATTATTGTGCCGTTTACCGGGTTTTGAACGTTAACAACACATTACGGGGTATTCTGATGGATCAGAATTTAGAACCGTAAAGAATCCCGACAGTTTTTTTTGATGTAAAATCAAATATTTAAATAACTTTCTAAAATATTTTAAAGTTAGGGTTTCTCCTTATTTGAAATTACCTCGGTTGCAGAAACGGTACGCGGTAGGGCACTAGTGGTATGTCGCCTCATGGCTATTAGCAGACATCGCGGATAGGGAGATGTATGTCTGCTTCTACTCAGATAGCAGCCTTCCGCTTATACGCTAAAGGAACATGAGACTGGGCGGGAGCAAACAGTGTTGGGCCCGAACTACCGCATAGTACGTAGCGTCATCGGCGGTTACTCAGGTTCTTGCACCTTCATAAACGGCTTGTCGCTGTGGTGTTTTGCCTCGAAGGTCTTGATATTGTCCATGTATTGCGTCGTGAGCGCGATATCGTCCCGGCCTTCTAACAAACAGCGCCGTTTGAGAGGGTGCATGTCGAATTCAAATTCAGTGCCGTCGGGCGCGATAACTTTCATTTCCTTTAGGTCGACAGTGATGGTCGCTCCCCTATTGTCGAAAAGTTGACCGCGTAGGTTTTGGCATGCCTGCTGTGATAGCCGGACAGGGCAAAGCCCGTTCTTCATCAAATTACCGTAGTGGATGTCGCCAAAGCTGACCGCGATGACAGATTTGATGCCGAAGGCGGCCATCGCATAGACAGCGCTTTCGCGACTGGAACCGATACCCCAATTTCGATCGGCGACAATGATTTGGGCTTTGGTGTAAGGCTCCCGGTTAAAAACGAAGTCTGTATTGCGGCGTTCGCCGTCGCGCGTAAAGCGCTGGTCGTGGAACATTACCTTCTGCAAATAAGGATCACCCACCGGGAGTTTGTTAAAGCGGGTTGGGCAAAGCTGATTGGTGTCGACATTAATTTCATCGAAAGGGCACGCGATAGCGGTCAGTTTGGTAAAGGGCTCCATGGTCTTTATCCTAGTGTACGCACGTCGGTGAGCTTGCCAGTGATCGCGGCGGCGGCGGCCATTGCCGGGCTCGCGAGATGGGTTTTACCGTTCGGGCCCTGGCGCCCTCTAAAATTGCGGTTTGAGGTGGAGACGCAGCGCTGGCCATCGTTCAACAAATCGCCGTTGAGTGCTGTGCAAAGCGAACAGCCGGGCTCGCGCCACTCGAATCCGGCATCAGTGAAAATTTTATCCAGCCCTTCCGCCTCCGCCTGACGCTTGACCGATCTTGATCCCGGTACTACCCAGGTTTCTACTTTCGCTTTTCCTTTGGTCGCGACGTCGGCGGCGGCACGCATGTCTTCGATACGCGAATTGGTGCACGACCCTATAAAGACGCGTTCGATCTCGATTTCTGCCATCCCCATACCGGGCCGAAGATCCATGTAATCGAGGGCAACCTCAATTTCTCGCCGCTGGTCCTCGTCTTGCGCCTCGTCGGGTGATGGAATGATGCCGGTGATCGGCAGAGCCATTCCCGGGTTAGTGCCCCACGTTACCATCGGCACCAACTGTTCGACATCGAGAGTTTCTTCTCGATCAAATACTGCATCTTCATCACTGGGCAGTGTCTGCCAATATTCAAGTGCCTCGTCCCAGAGTGTCCCCTTGGGGGCGTAGGGACGGCCATCCATATACTCATAGGTCGTATCGTCAGGCGCAATCATGCCCATGCGACCTGCGGCTTCGATGGTCATATTGCAGACCGTCATGCGCTGCTCCATGGTCATGCTTTCGATACAAGAGCCTGCGAACTCGATCGCCTGGCCGACGCCAATACCGACGCCGAAATTAGCGATTACGCCCAATATAATGTCCTTGGCATACACCCCGAAGGGGAGCGCGCCTTCGACATTGATGCGAAGCGTCGATGGGCGCTGTTGCCAAAGGCATTGGGTTGCCATGATGTGGCCGGATTCCGATGCGCCGACGCCAAAGGAAATGCTCCCGAACGCACCGTGGGTCGAGGTATGTGAATCCGCACCGCACAGAACGATGCCGGGTTGAGAGATGCCCTGTTCAGGCGGCACCACATGAAGAATTCCCTGATTGGGGTCGTGGAAGCCAAAATTTCGTACGCCGAATTCAGCAGTGTTTTTCTCCATTAGCTCGAGCATGCCGCGGATTTTTTCATCCTTGACGCCTGGAATGCCGCCGTCAGTTGTCTCTGTCGGCATGTAATGGTCGGCAAAGCCGAACACTTGTTCGACTCGATATGGCTCCATTTCGACGTCGCGTAACATCGAGAACGAATGGCGCGAGCCTTCATGGATCAAGAGGCGGTCGACATAGACGAGCGTCTCACCTTCCACTTCGGTAACCACATGGCTGTCCCAAATCTTGTCGAAAAGTGTCTTGCCTGCCATATCGCTTTCTTCCTTAGTCGTCATGGTTATCGCGCAGCGGTGGAGGTCAATGCAAGCGCTGTTAGCGCAGATAATTGGTCGTTGGTGATCCGCAAAAAATCAAGAGGTCAACGAGATCGCGATTCGAAAGATGAAACACCGTTCAATCGTTCGGAGTGTGACCCCGTAGCTCTCTGAGACGCCGGTATTCCTTGTAGGGCCGGACGTCGCCGCCGGTGATGCGGTAGCCAGTCTCGGCCAATTCGGTGTCGGACGACTGGGTGCTCATGATGCCGGTGACGGTGACCGCGGCGAACAGCCCTTTGACCTTGATCGGGTTTTTGGCAGTCACAAAGACGATTTGGTTCTTGGGTGGTGGCGGCACATGGATGCAGGCGCCGACATAGGGCACCAGCAGGAATTCACTGACCCGCGTCCCCTCGTGTTTGAGCGGCACCACATAGCCCGACAAGCGCACGCCTCGGCCGTCGAGTGAAGCGACCACCGGCGGCGTCTTGGCCTCGTCGGAGGTCAGGCCTTTGATGATCTGTAGAACCGGCGAGACCCGGGTGTAGTCAGGCCCGCCGCTGCCTTCGGGGATGAGCTGGTCCCAGGTGAGGTCCAGCGGCTTCGGCACTGCCGACGCGCTACCTACCACAATCAAACCGACCATCGCGGCCGTTATCAAACCGTGTAGACGCAAGTATTTTTACCTTCCGAATTCCAACATTTACCAACGATTTTAGCGGGCGTTGATCGCCATCGAAACCACGGGACGGTATAACCGGTGTATGATCGGTCTCTCTCTCAGGTTATTCGGCGATTGCTTACACAATTGCGAGCAATTGACGCTCGGATAGGGCCCGCTTAACCTCGCTAGCCGCTAAACAGAGAGGACATCATGACTGACGGACCCGCTCGTATTCTCGAAATACCCGAGGATGATCTGACTGCTGAACAGAAGAAAGTTTTTGACGATCTGGTCGCCGGTCGCGGCAAGCTGCTGACGCCCTATAAGATATGGATCCATTCGCCCAAGCTCGCAGCGGCGATGGAGACCACCGGTACTTTCCTCAACAAAAAGGGCTCGCTCACCGAACGTGAAGTCGAGCTCACTATCGTGATTATCGCGACGCATTGGCAGGGTATCTATGTGCAAGCGGCACATGTGAAGCGCTGTCTTGAGCTGGGGTATCCCGAGAACGCGATGGCGACGATCAAGGCGGGCGGTACCCCCGACCTGCCCGATGCTCGTGAGAAGGCAGTTTACGATCTATGCCAGATATCGATGGCACCGGGCGGCGGCTCGGATGAAGTCTACGACCAGGCGACAAAGCTTCTCGGCCGCGAAGGGCTCGCGGAAGTGTTGGCGCTCCTCGGATATTACTCGGCAGTCGCGATGGCGATGAAGCTCCACCGCGTACCGGTGCCAGCGCCGGCGTAGAACCCGCCTGATCGACCCAAGTTTTCGCAATTAGTCCGCCTCTATTAAACCCCATTGTTATAGCGTTAATACCTCCAAGCTGTAGCAACCCACTCGTCATCCCGCACTAGATGCGGGATCCATTTGTCAATTGACTGCGTAATGTCAGACATGGACCCCGGCTCGGAGGACGGGGTGACAATATATGTATTTTTAGCCGAGAGTCGTCGTCCGGCATTGCGCTTCTGCCGATCTCGACTAAAACTGGGCTCAGACGCAAAAACACATATTGAGGGAGTTTGAGACATGAAGACGCTTGGTTTTATCGGTACCGGTGGTATGGGCAAGGGGATGGCGGCCAATCTGATCAAGGCAGGCTATAGCCTGGTCGTGAATGATCTCAATCGTGAGCAGGCCAAAGGGCTGGAAGAGCAGGGCGCGACATTTGTGAACTCCCCCAAAGATGTCGCCGAACAGTGTGACATCGTGCTCTCTATGCTGCCGAACAATGATGCCGTCACGGCGGTTGCTCTTGGCGATGGCGGGCTCGCTGAGGCGACCAGTGGTGCAAAGTTGTGGGTTGAATTCAGCAGCATCGACAAAGCGACTATTCTCAGCGCGAATGATGAACTCGCAAAGTCGGGATGGACTGTCGTTGATGTCGGGACCGGTGGTGTCGAGGAGGTAGCGGCAGCTGGTCAGCTGGCGCTGTGGGTTTCAGGCTCAAAGGATCTGTTCGACGAACATCAACCGATCTTCGAGCCAATGTCTAAATCTGTCCTGCATGTTGGAGAGCTTGGTAATGCCAAGCTCGTCAAGAATGCCATGGCGATGCTGGCCGCGGTACAGCATATGAGCCTGATTGAGATTTGCAGCTGGCTTGGCAAAGGGGGCATGGACAAGGCCACCGTGCAGAGCATTATTGCGAGTTCACAGCAGGATTCTGTGGCGACCCGCAATATCATGGAAAAAGTCGTCAGCGGCGACTACAAGCCGCGCAAATCATGGATGCCAAAAGATGTCGGCTTCGGACTGGATATGGCGCGCGATATGGAAGTGCCGATGCCATTTGTCGGGCTTGCTTACCAGATGTTTGCTATCGCCCAGGCGACGGGTCAGGACGGTTATGAAGCAACGGGCATCGCTTGCAATGTTTATGACGTGCTCAACGGCGTGAAACCGGAATAAAGTCGAGCCAAGAGAGAGGCGTAGCAGGTGCTCAATATCCACCGGATCGGTCCTTCAAAATATTCACCGACACGTAGTCGTATTATCGTACATGAGGGTGTTGTGACGACGGTGGCGACCGCGTCAGTTAAGTCGCAATCGCTTTACGAGCAAGCTCAGGATGCGCTCACTAATATTGATCTGCATTTGGCGGAAGTGGGCACGGATAAGAGTAATGTGCTGATGGTCATGATCTACCTCAGCGACATAAGCCAAAAATCAGAGTTCAACCGTGCTTGGGATGAATGGGTTGATCGCGAGAACTTACCGCTCAGAGCTTGCATAGGTGCGGGACTGGAAGAGGCGGATTTGGTAGAGCTTGTCGTAACCGCCGCAACTGAGGGCAACTAAAGAGTCATCGGTCTGCGCCCCCTACGTGCCAATTGTCAGACTTGCCTTCCAGATGTTTGCTATCGCCCATGCGATTGCCCGGAACGGCTATGAGGCAACGTGTATCGCCTGCAATGTTTATGATGTGCTCAACGGCGTGAAACGCGGGATACGTGGTTGCGGAACGCCGCCACTAAATAGGCACTTTTGTTTGGTCCAACCAGAACTCCTCGCCGATTGCCTTCGCCATCCAGGAGCAACAACGTTATATGCTGTACCCCGTGTTTATTTGCGAGGGCCCTGCCTTTCTGTTGCCGAATATTGGCGACCAAATACTGCAATTCATTGTCATCAAAGTTAGACATTGCGTCTCGCGCTTCCTTTTGAAGAGCTGCGCAAACAGAACATTGAGGGTCATGAATTTGAACCACTGTCGCAACACCGTTGCCAATCCTTGTTAGATCATGCTCTCGCGTTGTGGCACATGCCTCGTCGACAATATACCAGGTAAGTCCCCCGCCAACTGCCGTCGCCAAGGCCACGTTGCTCAGACTGGCAAAGAAATCTCTCCGGCTGGTTTTTTTATTCGGCTCTTCTGATGATATGGACGCTTGCGGAGAATGCTTTTTCTTGGACTTCCTCGTGCGCTTGTTACGTTTCATCGGTTATCAATCCCCCCCAATTCATCCCATATATTGCAAGCAAACATATAGTTATTTTGACTCGCAATTTTTATGACCATCACAGAGTTGTGACCAAAATTTAGCACTGATTTATTTGGCTGTTTGCCGAGAAAATTACAGCTCTACAATTGGACTGCAGACGCCTAGACTTACGCGAACAGTTCGGGCTCGGAGGGAAATATGTTCACGCTTTATCATCATGGGTCATCGGTCTGTGCCGCCAAGGTGCGCTTCGCGATGGCGGAAAAAGGCCTCGAATGGGATGGGGTCTATATTGACATTTTGAAGGGCGATCAGTTCACCCCTGAATACCGTAAAATCAATCCAAAATCCGTCGTACCAACGCTGGTGCATGACGATCTGGTGATCCCTGAATCGACCGTCATTTGCGAGTATCTCGATCATATCGAGCCCGACACTAGCCTGCACCCCACGGACCCCTGGGAACACGCGCAGGTCCGGTACTGGACCAAATCTGTTGATGAGGAACTGCATCCGGCCTGTGGCGCGATAACGTTTGCCTGTTCACATCGCCACACAATTATTGGCAATATGAGCAAGGAGGAGCTCGAGGAGTTTCTCAGCTCGACGCCGGACCAGTCCGTCACGGTTGATTGGCGTGCGATGAAAATGATGATCGTCCGGCAAGGATTCGATGCGCCGGGCGTCAAAGACAAAATCAAGCTCAATGATACGTATCTGCACAAGATGGAGGCCGCGCTGCAGGATAGTGACTGGCTGGTCGGAAATCGATTTACCATCGCCGATATAGCGCTCACGCCCTACGTCAAAAGGCTCGCCATGATGAGCTTAAACGGGATGTGGGAAAATGGCCGCCTGCCAAACGTGGATCAGTGGTTTGGTCGCATCATGGGTCGCCCGACTTTTGAGTCCGCCTTGCTGAAATGGGTACCCGAAGAGCTGACAAATCAGCTGCGGGATAACGGTGCCAAGAGCTGGCCCGAGGTCGCGGAAATCCTGGAGATTGGTTAGGTCTATCGGGGCCGACCCGCTTCAAAGTGCTCTGTTTCGTCGGATAATTGCGTAAAGGGTAATGCCTTACCGGTATAGAGTTCCATTTGCGGTTTTACGAAACTGGCATCGTCCAGGGTGCCTACTCTTACGCTGCGGACACCGGGACTACCCGAACCGGCCCCTAAAACCTGTGAACCACAATCGGCGCAAAATTCCTTTGTCATCGTGTTGCCGCTATCGGCAGGATGGAAGAACTGTTTGGGTGTCCCCTGGGTAACTTTTACGTCTTCCTCTTTGAAAAAGACGACAGTCGCAAAACTCGCGCCAGTCGCTTTGCGGCACTCGTCGCAATGGCAATGCGCCGCCCGCACAGGTTCACCCGTAATTTCATATCGGATCGCCCCGCACAGGCATCCACCGGTTTGTGTCGCCATGCCCCTTTACCTTCCCAAATTGGCCGTAAGCTTAATCATATTCTCTGATCGGATTTAGTCACGCAACGGCTTCATTCTGGGCCGCTGGTTTCCTGATGCCCATCTTTTCAAGGCGTGGAATGACTTCATCGATGATGAAGGGAAGTTCGTCGACATAGTTGACCAACGAAAAGGCGATCCCGGAAAGCCCGGCACTGTGCATTCGGGCAAATTTTTCAGCGACATCGTCCGGCGAGCCAATAATCGGGTATCCGACATTCTTGGGCGGTAAATTGGCCACCAACTCATCGTAATCTGGCGTGTTTTCCGGCGTCACATTTTTGAGCCGAAGGACTTCTTTGATGGCTGCAAAGTCGACACCCTCGGTTGTCAAATAGTGAAAGTAATCCTCGGCCTCTTTCCGCGTTGGGCGGCAGACAACATGGCCTTGAGTATACACATTGACATCGCGGCCCAGCTCTTTCGCATCTGATTTGAATTTGGCAACGAATTCGGCGGATTTTTTGACATCGGCTTCGCGAAAATTCGTAAAGAATGCGTGGCAATGGCGCATGGCAAAAGCGCGCCCGACACTGGACTGGCCTGCATTGATAATAAGTGGCGAGGTGTCGGCGTGGAGTTTGGGTTTGGCAACGACATTTTTGAGTTGGAGATACTCTTCGTCAAAATCAAAAGGCTCTTTGTCGTTCCACATGCGTTTGATGGCAGAAATCCATTCCTCGGCATATTCGTAACGGTCGCCGTGATCGCGCTGCTTTATGCCGGACATTTGAAACTCTGGTTCGTTCCAGCCAACGACGATATTCAGTCCAAAACGTCCATGGCCGACATGGTCTGCCGTCACCATTTGCTTAGCTGCGACCATCGGGTTGAACAATGGCGCATGCACGGTGCCAAAAACGGTGATCTGTTTTGTATGGGCGAGAAGCCCGGTCGCCCAGGTTATGGTCTCATAGGTCGTGCCCTGAAAGTCGGTCTCGCCGCCATACCCTTTCCAGCGCCCGATCGGCAGAATGAAGTCAAAACCTCCTTCATCCGCAAGTTTCGCCATTTTTTCGCAACTGTCCCAATCGGCCAGCCAACGCTCTGGCAACTTGTTGATCGCCCGCCCGGACGAGCAATTTGCGCCAAACAGCCCCAGTTTGAAGGCGTTGTCGTTGTACATGTAGTAGCGGTCGGCACTCATACTCTTATTCCAGAATTTACGGGGTGAAGCTGTGCCGTAGCATAGTTGGAAATTCGGCAATGAAAATCCCCAAGATGAGCGCTGATGGACTTGTTTCTCCGACACACCTAGAATCTCGTCGGCCAGACCATATTTGCGGAGACAATTCAATGCCACGCGCTACTGCCGAACAGAGAACCGAGAGCCTGCTCGACAGAGCCGAAATATTCTATCTCGTTCGTTTTGAAAGCCTTTGCCGCGACATCCCGGATTGGGAAGGTCTCGAACGCTCCTACGTACCGGGTTCGCCGGTGCGCACGACCTGGTTCGATGGCCCCATTGAGGAATTCGTCCCGGCCCTGAAGGCGAAAACGGCCGCTGGCGGTTATGCTAGGCATCGGGTTTTTCCGGCGAAACATCACCAGAAGGGCGAACGGGCCATCTGTGAAAGTCCGGCTAATATCTCCGAGCGCTTGACATTGGACGGCGTCGAATTGGATGTGACTTCCCATGTCAGGTTCCAATCCCGCCTCGTGCTGACTGATGTTGGATGGCGGCTCAATTCGTTTGAGGCCATCTACGAAAGCGATAGCATACGTCCGGTCAACCCGACTGATTCCCTGCCGATAGATTGGGGCATCGTGAATGCCATGCGCCCGTCATACCGATTTTTCGGATTTTGCGAAGCCAGCCGTCACTATGACGTCAGTCAGGATCTACTGGGTGATGACCGTCCGGATGAGCTGGAGGCTTTCTACCTTGCCGAACGACATTGGGTTGCGACGGGAGAGTAGGGTGTGAAGACCTCTTTTCTAATCACGCTCGATGCCTTGCCATCGATTACGGATTTCTACGCGCTGTATTGGAATAAACGACCGTTCCTGGTGCGGGGTGCCATCGATCAAGCTGTTATGGACAGGCTGATCACGCCAGATGAATTAGCCGCCCTGTCGATGGAAGAAACCGCTCATGCTCGTATGGTGTCGCCGGAGGATTGGGCCTGCCAGTTTGGGCCGTTCACTGAGGACGATTTCAATATTGCGGGAAAGCCACCTTGGAGCCTGCTCGTCCAGAATGTCGAACAATTCCATCCTGACACTGCCGATTTGCTGCGCGCGTTCAATTTTGCGCCGCGCTGGTTGATGGATGACATCATGGTCAGTTTCTCCACTGAAGGCGGCAGCATAGGCGGGCACGTAGACAGCTATCACGTCTTTCTGGTTCAGGGGCAAGGTTCGCGCCGCTGGACCATTGGTCGGGAACCCATCATTGATGAGGAGTACATCGAGGGGCTCGATCTTAAAATTCTTAAAGAACCCGTTGAGGGTGATACGGTTGAGGTTACGTCGGGTGACGTCCTGTACGTTCCTCCACATAGGGCCCATGAAGGGAATACCTTAGACGACGCGTTGACCTTTTCTGTTGGTTTTCTCGGCCCGAAATTGTCCGAACTCTATGATGCCTATGCTCAGCACCTTGAGGACCATGAGGCGCTTGATCACCGCTACATTGGCGAGGGGTTGGATAGAGATAGCGCGGGCTTTACCGTATCTAACGACGCCGTTAATGGACTGCGCGATCAGCTCAGCCATGCATTGAACACGCCTGATTTCTCTGAATGGCTGGCCTCGTTTTTTACAAGTTCAACCATTGATTATATGGCGGGTGTAAGCGAGCGCGACGATCCCCTGAGCCTTGTTGATTTTACGGAAAAGCTAAAGGCAGGGACCCGTCTGATCAAACCCGCTTATGTAAAATTTGCGCTGACCCCGTCACCGAATGACACATATTGTCTAGGCTTTGACCGCAAGACTTTTGAGATCAAAGGTGACGCGCTAGTGATAATCTTGAGCCTGATGAAAGAGGATGCGGTCACTATAAAGGACACGCCCGCACTTCTCGACCAATCCGATCTTTTATGTGCGCTCTATAATCAACAGGCGTTGGAATTTATCGAGGGGTCGCCCTAATCCTGATCCAAGCCGTGACTTTGGAGGAAGGCTTAAACTTTTGCTGTTTTGCGCCGCCGCATATAGCCAACAGCGGCAAAGCCGAGGCCGAACAGGGCGAATGAACCCGGGGCCGGGACGTCGGCAGAACTGAGAGTTACATCATCCATAAAAAGTTGGGTCGTGCCGGTGTTTACCGATGCCAGCCTGTGCCCCAATGCCAATCGTGTAGGTTCCAGGACCAATTGACGTACCGGTTAGATCCAGCGCGACATTGGGTGTGCCGCTATCGGCAAAGCCGAACGGTACGGTGATGCTATCCAGGAGGCTCCATCCGGCTGTATCGGTACCGAAAACGCCCGTTGGTGTTGGTGTCCCGGCAGGGCTTAGCCGTACCTCAAATGTACGCGATACGTTGGGGATATCGTTTTGTCCGGATTCGAATGTCAACGCCCCAAGATCCAGCGATGTCGCGGTCGTGAAGGTAAAGAAATTAAAAAGCGATCCATTTGCACCAGGGAAAAGCGCTCCACTCGTGTAAGTATTATCTGAAAACGCGACGACACTCGAAGAACCATTTGTTCCGCCAAAGAGCGCGCCGCTAATGCCGGCACCCGTGGTGGATGCTGCGGCGGTCGCCGACCCCGCTGTGGCATTTTCAAAATCAAATGCAGCAATCACCGGACCGGCATTTGCATTCGAGGAGATGCTAATAGCAGCAATGCCCATAAACAGGGTTAAGGCGAGTGATCTAAGGCTTTTCATTGTTTTGTGGCTCGCTTCTTAAAATTTGCTTATTTTGCAAATAGTTATGCAAGATTTGTGCCGTTTTTCGGATGTTGTTACTTAACAACAGGTTAGCAGAATTCTCGCAAGGCGAAGAACCGAAAACGTAAGAAATACCGACGGTTAGTCGAACAATTTCCGGTATGGCACTTTTCTTGGCGTTCTACACGTTACTCCAGATCAAAGCTGTGGCTTTCAAAATAAGTCTTCAGACCGTGTTATCCCGCAGCTCTCTGCTCGTCATTCCACACAACACCCCACCTGTCATCCCGCACTTGATGCGGGATCCAGTGACCGCGCGTCCGTGCGGTAAAGAATGCGGAACGACTTTCAGGGCTGTAAGCTGGACCTCGGATCGTAGTCCGGGGTGATAGTTGATATCCACGAGAGTTGTTTTTCAGGCTTGTCCGCTGCTTCGCTTTTAACGGACATTTACCACAAGCATGCCAACGTCTGTTAATGACCCAAAGCGGGCATCACCATCACCGACTAAACAGTTTCATGAATTTCGCGTCATTTTTCACAAGTTTACGCATTCTCTTTGCGGTCAGACGGCTGGCCTTGCATTTGGGTTTTAGCGCTGTGCCGGAGTAAGTAAAAAGCATATGGCCGATTTTCTTTTTATAGGTTTTGCTGCAACCTTGAATGCGCTTCGAATGCTTACGATAAAAACTTACTTTGCCGCCAGAGAAGCGTTTGCTGGCCCCTATGATAGTGAGTAAGCGTGTTTGGGCGCGGAGTTCAACAGTGGGATGACGAATTTCTTGTTTCTTATCCTTTTTAATGACAACGAGGTGTCGCCTGACCTTTATGCACTGAACCCGCCCTTTCTTGAATAGACCAGGTTTCTTAATTCCGGCAAATTTCGTTTTTACTATCTTTTTTGTTTTGCTGTCTTTGAATTTAGTTTGCGCGAAAATCATCGCCTCATAGCCAGCGTCCTTACTAACCGCGCACACATTGACAAACTTTAGGTATACTCTATCAGCAGCCATCGACGTGCTGACGCCAAACCCCAACAAACACACGACAACAATAAATGATTTGGTCCGCATGACTAAAATCCTTCTCTACAAAAAACCACAATCTATACAAATGCTAGCAAGTTAACCGATCCATACCGAAGTGTTAAGCGCGCCGCCCTCAGCAAATACAATAACAAACCTCCTGAAACGTCGGCATTTGTTGTTTCGCAATCACTATTAGACGAAATATTGGCAAAAATATGACACTTTAGGGTAACTAAAATACCTCTGTCTTATCAGATGGGTACACGCATCTTCTTGGTAAGACGAAATGTCCGTTAGTGACCCAAAGTGGTCACGAATTGGATTTATGCCTCGATGGAACCAACCGCCCGATACCTATGGTGGTCGGAGCAGGGATATTAGTCACGGATCAAACTTCCGCTTCTGGCTATTAGCAGACATAGCGAATTGGTTAAAATACGTCTGCTCTGCGGCTGATAACGGAAGTACCGTCGAGCAGATTCAACCCTAATCCAGATCAAACCCGTGGCTTTGGAGGAAAGCTTTAAACTCGGGACGTTCGCGTTGGCTAATTTAGCCCCGCTAAATGAATGGGGTCGCTGGGTCGAGTCCAAAGATGACACGGCCATAGGTGGTGCCGGCGAGGTCCCAGCTGAGAACGATGTGATTACCGGCGGCACGCACATCTCGATACCGCCTTTGCGCGGCATTTTCCTCGAATATGCCATGCGAGCCGGCAATATCAAAAAGCCGCTCAATCGCCTGACGGCAAAGGCGAGCTGCATAGGCTTGATCGCGGCGGTTACGTGCCTTGATTTCAAGCGCCATCGACCCACCGTCGCGCATTGCTTCCATCGCTTCTGTGACATCCCGCTTGATCAAGAGCCGCGCGCAATCGATCTCGGCTGATGCTTCGGCGATATGCATCTGCATGGTCTGAAATTCCGTCATGGCTGTACCAAAAGACTTCCGTTCAGCCAAACCGGTTGTGATGTCTTCCAGCATCGCTTCTGCGATCCCGAGCGAGGTTGCACAAAAATGGAACGGTACGGTCGACACATGGGGCAGCCGGTAGAGCGGCGCAACATCCGGACAACCGCGCGCTTCCCAACCGTCTTTGGCGGCCGCGTGGGAAAGGATGCGGTGGTCTGGCACAAAAGCACCATCGACGATGACGTTCTTTGATCCAGTTCCGGCCATTCCCATCACATGCCAATTATCATCAATTGAAACGTCGGAGCGGGGCACAAGACACAAGCTTGGCGTCAGTGGGCCGTCATCGTGGGGCAGTACACTGCCCAATAGAAACCAGTCGGCGTGATCGCAACCGCTGGAATATCCCCAGGTGCCTGACAGTTGCCATCCACCCTCGACGCGCTCGTTGGTTCCTGATGGTAGAAACCCAGCGGAGATCGTGGCGTTTTCGTTCGCTCCCCATACGTCGTCTTGGGCCACCGGATCGAACATGCCGGTCAATATTGCATGGTCAGACCAGACGCCGCAGACCCAGGCGGTGGCCGCGCAACCGCGCGCCAGCGCGGTAATAATGTCGATGATCTCATCAAGCGGGAGTTCAGCACCGCCATAGCGGACTGGTTGTCCCAGGCGATGTAGCCCTGCCGCTTTTAAATCCGAGACCGTATCGTCCGGTAATCTGCGAAGTTTCTCCGTGGTGGCACCGCGTAATTCGAGATTGTCCCTTAAGGCTTTTGCGTGTTCCAGCAGATCGGAGCCATTACTTTCAACGCTCTGCATCCCGTTCTCTCTCATCGTCTAAATTTGGACTCAAACAACCGAACCATCTTACTAATTTTCGCATACCTAATTCCAGATCAAAGCGGTGGCTTTGTGGGGGACCGCTCACTTTTGGACGTCGCCCATAAATTGTCATCCCGCACTTGATGCGGGATCCATGGGTCAGCTTTCGGTGCATGGGCAAGCATGGACCCCGGCTCCCTAAAATTTTTGCGGCCGGGGTGACGATTAAGTGTTTAGGCAATGGCTTGCCTGAATCGTCCGGTATCACCCTAGCAACGGACATTCTGAGAATTTTTGCGAGAGTCCGTTTATGACCCGTAGCGGACATCAGCGAAGAGATGAAATCTATCGAAATTTATAGGGATGATCATTTGAATGGCGGCAGAACGTTACAAGTCTCTTAGACTGTTTTTTGCGCAGCAGCCTGATAGCCGACAATCCGCCAAGCAGTACGAGGAATGTCCCTGGTTCCGGCACTTGATCTGCCACGACCGTGAGCCGCAAAGACTCGCGCCCACCACCGACATCTTCAAAAGATGACTTCCAACTCAGACCTACCCCCAACCCGGCGTCGGTAAAGTCAAAGATCATGAGCGATAGTAGATCGGAGGCAAAGTTATCTGCGACCAACACATCAAATGAATCACCGACATTAGCAGTAAAAGCGCCAAAATAATCAATATCGAAGATCGTCCCGGCCTGAATAGTTAGTGTGCCTTCAATCGCCCCAGTTCCCGGATCATCAGCAACATCAAGCCGATCATATCCACTGCCAAAAATCAGACCGCCAAGTTCGAGCGCCAGTGTCGATGCGCCCATCAAGGTGGCATCGCCTAATATCTGCATTAGTCCAGGCGAATTGCCGGGCCCCAGCTTACCGCCGCTATTGACTGTTACGTTGGATTCGACCGTGCCGCTGCCACTGAGTGTACCACCGCTAACAATTGTCATCGCACTCGTGGTCAGCGTACCATTGATGTCAAAATTCGTCGGCGTTAGTGCGCCAGTGACAGTAATGTCGGCGCCACTATCAACCGCTAATTTTTCCATTCCCGTTATTGTGGCACCGACCACAGTACTAGTGACGTTTCGGAATGTCAGGCTGTCAGTACCTGCGCCACCATCAAAGCTGGTTACGGCAGAGAAATTGCTTCCATCAAAGGTTAAATCGTCCGTGCCAGCACCAAGGCTGATCGCTCCGGTTACACTCGCACCGGAATTGATGACGGTTGTGGAATTACCCGCATCATTGGTAATCGCCGTGCCGGTTCCACCAGTCACCGATGCTCCTGAATTTATTGTGATATTCGTCTGTTTGCCGGCACCGGTTGCCGTCTTGATTCCTGTGCCGTTGGTACCGCTAACTGCATCGCTCGCTGTAATCGACAGCGTACCAGTACCGTTGTTGGTTGCGTCAATGCCATCCAGAGACCCGGTAACAGTGGTGACCGAAATGGTCAGGTCAGTTCCGGTGGCGTCGTTGACTGCATTAATTCCATCTTCAAATGTGCCGCTGATAGTTCCAGTAGATGTCACCTTCAGAGCACCAGAGCCGCTATTGGTTGCGGTCAGCTGACCGGTGGCCAGATAGTCGGTAAAAGTCACGTCGGAGCCGGTGCCTACAACGACGCTGTCCATGCCCAAAACGGTGGAGCCATCCACTGTCCCGGTTCCATTCCGGAATGTCAGGCTATCAGTCCCGCCTCCACCATCAAATTCAGAGACTCCCGAAAAATTACCACCATCAAATGTCAGGTTGTCATTCCCCGCACCGAGGATGATTTTGCCAGTGACACTGGCACCACTATTGACGGTCGTATTTGATGCTCCTTCATCATTCACGATGGCTGTTCCCGAAGAGACGCTGACAGCAGCGCCGGAATTGAGCGTTATTGTACTGAGCGTACCACTGCCACCACTCGTGTTGATGCCGTCGCCGCCTCCTGTACCGCCGGTGACAACACCGCTCACCGTGACCGAATTATTTCCCGAGCCGTTATTGCTGACATTTATTCCGTCGGTATATCCGGAAACCGAGGCTGCCGTTACGGTGATATCGGTTCCTGTCGCCATTGTCGCATTAATACCAATGCCGCCGCCGGAGGTTACGGTTCCGGTCGCGGTGATTTCAGTCGCACCGGATCCTGAGTTTGTTGCTATTATCCCGACGGTATTCCCTGTAACGGCAGCGGAAGAAATCGTAATATCGTCGCCACTGGCTGTGTTGTCGGCGCGAATTCCCGCGACTTGGGTGCCAGTTACCTGACCCGTCGCGGTGATGTCCAAATCACCACTGCCACCGTTGTCCACCTTGATCCCATCAAACAATCCGGTTACCGCTGCCGCCGAGACAGTCACATTTGTGCCTGATCCCAAAATGTACATTCCATAGCCGGTAGTACCGGTAACCGCGCCTGTCGATGTGACATTCAAAAAGCCGGAACCATAGTTTCGGCCTATGATTCCAGTAGTATCGCCAGAAACTGCAGCCGTCGAAATTGTCGTGTTCACCGTAGACGCGTTATTTGTAACCTGGACCCCATAACTGGCATTGCCGGTAACGGTACCGGTCGTTGTAAGGCTCATATTGCCCGAACTATTATTGGTGGCCACAATTCCACTGTCTGCGCCGGTAATAGTGGCAGTATTGGTGTCAGTGAAGGACAGCCCGCCAGTTCCGGTGAGCTCTAGCGCGTTACCGCCACTGCTGGCCGTACTGATGCCGAATCCTGCTCCTGTTGTGACGGTCAGCGGCGTGCCGGTCAGTGTCTGGGTGGTATCCGACCCGGCATTGAGAGCGCCAGAACAGGCATAAACGCCTGCGCCACCAACACAGCTTCCTGCGTACACTGTCCTGCTGGTATACCCGAAAGCGACTGTAGCCAGTGCGGTGCCAAGAGCGAGGTGTGAACGTAGGCTGAGCTGTTTTCGGGCCCCATTTTCTCCTATTCGGCGGCGTGAATCCCACGGCACGGAAGTACTTGATGAAATATTCGAGGGGACTGTTCCGTTAGTTGAAATTCTACTACGAGTAGGGTTGGCTGTGGTCCGTCGCATCTGATATCTCCTGCCCCGTACCTTTATGACCCTTCGGTCGGTATGGACGTTGGCCTCATTCCCGGATACCCGAATAGCTGCCCGAGCGCGTTGTTAGATTGAATACGTCTCCAGCCAACCACAACATGGAGGACGGACTAGGTACATTTGCCGATAGCAGAACCCTAAACCAACAAAACGATTGTGGTAGTCTAGGCAATTTTCTTGCCAATAGGAAGGCCGTCACAGCATCCAGTGGAAATAATTCTAGGTGACATACTCCAGAGTGTAAGAGCCATTTACATTCGGGAAAAATGGAACCGAATCAGCTGATGATAGGTCCGCTTCTGGCTAGTAGCGGACATTGTGGACTGAACTAAAGAGGTCTGCTCTGCAGCTGATAACGGAACTACCGTCGAGCAGATAGACCCCTCAGTCCAGATCAAATCCGTGACTTTGGAGGAACGCTTTAAATTCCGGGCGTTCGGGTTTGCCGAGCTGGCGCGAGATATGTTCTGACCAGCCATAGAACTCGGCGACCCCCCATAAATCCGTCCGTGTTTGGCGCTCCTCGGGGATCGGGAAGGCGTCGTTGCGGGTCTGATCGTAGCCATCGATTTCGGCTTCGAGATTGCTGTCGTCATAGCGATCACGATGCACGACGATGGATTGCGGCAGGCGTTGGTTCACATAGCCGGGGGCTTCGGGCCAGCCCGCCATCACCCCGGCGATGGGGAATACACCATCCGGCATCTCCAATATATCGGCGATTGCATACATGCTGTCGCGCAGGCTGCTTAGTGGTGCGGTACCGAGCCCCGCGGCTTCGGCGGCTGTCACAAAGAAGCCCAAAGCGAGGGCGCTATCGACCGTGGCGTTGAGGAAAGCGTCCATATTGTTGTTGACGTTGGGCCGGTTGCGAAATTCGCCGACGCGCATGTTGCGACGGATATCGGCACAAAACACCAATAGCACGGGTTTGCCTTCTAGCCCTGTGGTGCGTGGGCACCAGGCTGCCAGCTGATCGCGGATCGTCTGGTCCTTGACCACGATAATCGAATATTGCTGCAGGTTGGATTTGCTGGGTGCAGATTGCGCACAGCCAAGCAGTACATCGAGCAGTTCATCGGATACCGGTTCGTCCTTGTAGAGCCGGATTGAACGCCGGGACAGCAATGCCTGTATTTTCTCGCTGACCACGGTGCCATCACCGATGCCAGTATCTTTTCCATAGCGTGTGGTGAGCAGTTCTTTCGTGGTCGCCATAGTTACGCGTCCCTCCTTTTTTTGACGCGCTAGCTCGCGTCCTGGGCTTTGTCGAGAATGTCCTGCGGTGTTTCGGTAACGATCTCGGCATAGACCGGTACAAACGGGCCGCTATCGACCAGCTTTACGAACTCCGGCGCCATGTCGACCATCTCGATACGGATTTCCTTATGGATCTCGATATCGCGCCATTCGCCGATCAGATAGAAATGATCCTCATCCTCGACATCGCGGCACAGCACGCCGTCCTTCACCTGGGCGTCGGATTTATGCATCGGATTGTCATCGCCGTAATCGAACTCGTTAAAGAGTTGGATAAACTCATCGCCTGAGCCGGGCTTTACCCGGAAATCATAGACGTGAAAGAAATTTCCCAGCTTGGCCAGTGGTTCCAGTGACATGATCGCTTCTCCCTTTTGCGGTTTCTGTGCAAACGGTACTCTTGTGGGCTGAGCTGATCAATGACGGGGAAGTTAATCTTGATTTAATGCCTAATAGTTGCTTTATCACACAAATCTTCAATCAATAGAAATTGCAATAAAAGGAGAATTCGATGCTAATGAGGGCAGCTGTATTAGGTGTGATGGGATTGTCTGTGGTTGTAGGGCAGACAATTTTCGATAAACCCGTTGCCAGTCAGACCGCTGACGAATGTTCCAATGAACTCAAACAAGTTTTCAAACACACTAAATGGTTATTAACGACTGATTTTTCCAGTGGCGCTAGCGAGCTCAAGGTCACAATGGGGGTCGCCGCAGATGGTGCAATCACCATTAAGAATCGGCGCCGCGGTCCTTTTACGATCAAATGTTCTGGAAAGAATATTTCCTTCGATTGGAAGAACGACGATAGCAAGCGATACACTTTGACGATGGAAAAAGATGGAAATTTTGACGGATCGCGAACTGGCAGTAGTGATGATTACGGTGCTACGCTAAAGAAAAGATAGTGCTTCCAGGGCAGTTGCAAATGGAGAGCTAACGCCTAATAAAATTTGGTATTCTTGCCCAATTCCCTTATTCGGATTTGTGCTTGTTCCCATAGTGATACTTGTGACAATGGCGAGTCCTTCGCTACACTCGCGATCCTGACCGGTGAACGAGGGAACGGATATGCCAGATACGCCTTTTATTGATGATGGCAGCAATTTGCCGCTCAGCGAGTTGCGCTGGCCGGATGATGACCTGACTCGTATTCCCGACTGGATTTATACCTCTGACGAAGTATTTCAGCGCGAACGCGAACGCATTTTCTTTGGCGAGAGCTGGTGCTTTGTCGCGCTTGAAGCCGAGATCCCCGATCCCGGCAGTTTCAAACGCTCCTATGTTGGCGATGTGCCGGTGATTGTATCGCGCGACCAGGATGGCGAGGTGCATGTCTTTGAGAACCGTTGCGCCCATCGCGGTGTTGAGTTCTGTCGTGATCTACGGGGCAAGGCGGAGAATTTCACCTGCCCCTATCATCAATGGATGTATGACCTGTCGGGTAAATTGATGGCTGTGCCGTTCCGCCGCGGCGATCGTGGCGAAGGCGGGATGCCCAAGGATTTTAAACTCGAAGATCACAATCCCAAGAAGCTCAACGTAACAATCCGCCATGGCGTGGTGTTTGCGTCGTTCTCGGAAACCGTTGAGTCGTTGGAGGATTATCTCGGGCCGGACAATCTCGAACAGTTCGATGTCGTGTTTAAAGGCCGCAAGCTCAAGATTCTCGGGTTTTACAAAAACCGACTGCAGGGCAACTGGAAGCTCTATCACGAAAATCTCAAAGACCCGTACCATGCGACCTTGTTGCATGTATATCTCGCGACTTTCCGACTGATGGTCGCCGGGCAGAAATCAGCGATGATCTGTGATGAAAGCGGGCGGCATTCGACGATGGCCTCGGCCAAGGATGATGACATCGAGATCACTGAGGAAACCGCGAGCCAGATGAAGTCGGCGTTCCGCGAAGGCATGGAACTTAGCGATCCCGAATTCCTCAACTATGTGCAGGAGTTTGATAGCCCGTGGACGGTGACCATGCAGATCATCTGGCCGAATCTGATTGTTCAGCGTGAGCTCAATACGCTGGGCATTCGTCATATCGTGCCACGCGGCCCGAATGCGCTGGATATGTACTGGACGATGTTTGGCTATGACGATGATACGCCGGAAATGGATAAGCATCGGCTCAAGCAGGCCAATCTGATGGGACCGAGCGGGTATCTTGGTGTCGATGACAATGAAGCGATCAAGTTCCTGCAGGATGGGTTCAAACATTCTCAGGACGGCGAGGGGATTGTGAAGCTTGAGCCGGAAAAGGAAGGCAGCACCCAGACGCTGATCTCCGAGGCCTCAGTACGGGCGCTTTATCGTCACTATCGTGAAGTGATGGATATTTAAGATGGCGACTAACCAACAGAGGGACACCAACCTGTCCCCAGATGAGGCCCGCGCGCTACGTTTTGATGTTGAAGAGTTTAACACCGAATATGCCCGTATTCTCGATGCGCAGGATATCGACGCGTGGCCGGATTTCTTCACCACTGACGGATTTTACCGAATTACCGGGCGCGAGAATTATGACGCCGGGCTAACCATTGGTCTGGTCTGGTGTGATGGCCGCCCAATGATGCAAGATCGCGCCGCGGCGGTGAAAACTACCATGGTGCATGCGCCGCGCTATCTCCGGCATTACAATAGCAACGTCCGGGTCACCGGTGTCGATGGCGATGGCACGATCCATTCGGAATCCAACTATCTGGTCGTCGAGACCCTGATGGAGGAAGAAACCCGTATCTTTCAGGCTGGGCTTTATATCGATCAATTTGTCCGCGAAGACGGCGGGATGCTGCTCAAATCTCGCGACTGCATCTATGACAGCCTGCTGATCCCCAACGATATGGTCTATCCGGTTTGATGGACGCTGCTTATGGAGCTTAGCGTATCCGACCTGGTGGCTGTGGCGGCGATTTATGTCCTGGCTGGCTCCGTAAAGGGGGCGATAGGGCTTGGCCTGCCGACAGTGAGTATGGGTTTGCTGGGTATTTGGCTTCCGGTTGAAGAGGCCGCGGCGATCCTCGTGCTTCCGGCCATTCTGACAAATATCTGGCAATCATTTGCCGGTGGTGCGTTGATGTCACTGCTGTCTCGATTGTGGCCAATGTTGATATGCCTCGTCCTTGGGACGCTCCTTACCGCTGGTATTATGACTAGTGGCAATACCGCGCTGACGGGAGCATTTCTTGGCACGATCCTGGTTGTCTATGCGGGGCTTGTCCTTGCAGGGTACCGGTTCACGGTGTCGCGGCGGGCAGAACCGGCGCTGGGTCCGGCGGCCGGGTTAACCACTGGGCTTATATCCGGTGCCACAGGCATATTCGTCGTTCCAGTGGCGCCGTATCTTGAGGCGCTGAATTTAGGGAAGGATGGTCTGGTGCAGGCCATCGGTCTGACGGCGCTCGTCGCGACCGCCGCCCTCGCGCTAGGGCTGGGCATCAATGGCAGCCTGGAGGTAGAGGTCGTAATACCCGGTTCTATTGCAGTGGTTGCAGCATTTACCGGTATGTTTGTTGGACAGAGATTACGCGCTAAATTGTCGGTTGATCTGTTCCGTCGATGGGTTCTGATCGGGCTGATCTCGCTCGGGATCGCCATGATCTTCCGGGCTCTTTAAATCCTGTCACCAGTACCAGCGGATATGGGCAATAGCGACGAGGACAGCGAGCGCCAAAACGATGAACGGCAGGTAAGGAAGTAGGAATTTGAATAAGTGCATTCTGTCCCTCACAGCTTAAACGGTAGATCGACGAAAAACCCGAGCACGTAGAGACTGCCTGCCAGGCCGGTGATGCCACCGAGCATCAGCTTCAGCAGATGTTCGGGCACAAACCGTTGGGTCTTGGCCGCACACCAGGCGCCTAAAATACCACCAGTGGCGGCGAAGAATCCCCAGGCCCATTCCGGTGCGATCATCGTTGTCGTGAAGGCGGGGATGATGACCGAATAGGTAAACAGCCCGACGGCAGACAGAACGATGACATAGGGGATCGTCGCAGCGACCAGTACATACATTGGTAGTCGGTACAGAGCAGAGAAAATCGGCACTAATAGAAACCCGCCACCAACACCCAAGGCAGCGGAAACAATACCGACCAGCAGCCCGGTAACCGTGAGGGTAAGTTGTGAAATGCGCCACTGTTCCCCCCAATACTCGACGGTGAAATGGCCATTGCCGCGCTCGATAGTCTTGATTGGTTCACCGGCGGGAATACCGGACGGGGCTAATCCTTTCGCACGTTGGGCTTCCGCTTCTTTGTGGAAACGCGCTTCAATACCAGTACCGGTTTTACGGGAACGATAGCCGCGGACGGCGGCGACGGTGAGATGAGCTCCGGCAGCGACCAAAGCCAATCCGACGACAAAGGTGAAGGGCTCGGTCTCAGATAAAATGGTGATGCGAATAAACGGACCTATGAGACCACCGGCGATACCACCGAGACAGACCCATTTAGCGAGATCGAGATTGTGTTGCCGATTGCGGCGAAACCCGAACAACGCGCCAAACGGATTAAGAAAGGTCAGCAGTTGCGTTGTCGGCGTAACACTGGGTGTCGAAAATTGTAGGATGGTCATCGTATAGGGTAGGGCGAAAATCCCAGCTGCCTCGCCGACCACGGCCATTGTGTAGCCCGCCCAAAATCCCAGCCAGATCAAATGCCATATCGGCACTTTTACACCGGCGAGCGGAAAGGCGATGTCAGCCCCCGGCAAAAATCCGTGTTGCAGATAGGCGGCAGCAAACCCGGCTGACAATACCAGAGCGAGGAGCGGTACCTGCTCCGTAAGGAATTCCCGCAAAAGAGGTTTCTGGGTCACGCGTTAATCTATCTGGTCGGGTGAAGGGGGCACGAATGCGCCGTTCAATTTTTTTAGTAACAAGGGTTAGCCTTGGAAAAAGTATCGATGGCGGCAATTCTGCCGCCATCGATATACGTTGTATCGAATTTAATAAGACCGTCAGGTCTCAGCGGAACATCGGTGTATAAGGTGTACACCCTGTATCCCCTGAGACCTTAAAGTCCCTTGATCACTTTAAATCGACTCTGTCGGCACCGAGTTCTTTAAGAAACTCGCCGCGAAGGAATGGACGATAAAGAGCCTTGGTAGATTTAACGCCTTTGATCGAACCACGAGCGGCGATCCATTTACCTTCGCGAACCATAAGTTCGAGCAGGTCATTATCAAGCACCATGCGGTGACGATAACTGGACCAGGCAGATTTGATGTACGCTTTTTTGTACTTGCCTTTGGCAACACGATCGACGGCAGCCTGACTGTCTGCTGGATCACTTTTGACCAGCTTTTCTCCTTCCATCAGAGCAGCGAGGACAGAGCGTACCGTATTCGGGTTTTTATCAAGCATTTCGGCTGTACCGACAAAGACGAACCGGGTCTTGTAATTGTTGATCCGAAATTCGCGATAGCGTTTTCCCAAAGATCGTTTGGCACCGCCATAGAATGACGGGAACATGGTCGCCGCATCGACGTCACCACGAACTAGCGCCGGCACGATATCGGGTGGCCGGACATTAACGATTGTGGCTTTGATACCGGCCTTCTTCAGTAATTCGTCCAGCATAAAATGGACATTTGTGCCGATGGTCGTCCCGATCTTTTGTCCGGCAAGGCTTTTGATCGATGTCAGGTTGATCTTGTCATTGGAATTAACCCGTCCCGCCTGATATTGAGACATTTCGGCAAGAACACCAAATTTAAGACCACGCATGGCACCGATGACGGCAGGAAATTCAGCCATAAGCGCAAAATCGAGCTGACCGCCGATTAGCGCCTCAAACGCCGAGCGTCCCGTACGAAACGGCGTGACCTTTGCCGTAATCCCATGTTTTTTCCAAAGGTTTTTATCCATTGCCTGAGAAATCTGGGGAACGTCCAGGTAGGGGCCACCCCCTATCGTGATATTGGTTTTTTCCGCAGACGACGATGTCGCCCCGGAAATCGCAAGAACAACGCCTGCGATGGTTGATAAGGCTATTTTCTGCATATTAAGACTCTTCCTCTCTTTCCATTTCAATCATTGACGTAGACTTTCCCTTCCTAGGCGGTCGTCATTTAACTTTCCGCGACCGTATGATGGCGTAACAGCTTCATTATTTTATTCCGGTTGGTCAGAAATTCTTCGGTCATTTCATCGACCTTCCTTGGTCTTGAGCTTGTTACCTCTAATGATTCAATAATGCGTCCGGGGCCGGTGGACATGATGTGTGCCCGATCGGACAACAACAAAGCTTCATCCACGTCATGCGTTACAAACAAAACAGTTGTTCGGTGGAGATCCCAGACACCCAATAAAAGTTCGTGCATTGCGATACGGGTCTGCGCATCCAATGCTCCAAATGGTTCGTCCATAAGAAGGACTTTTGGTTCAGATGCGAATGTCCGAGCCAATGCTACACGCTGTTTCATGCCACCCGACAATTGACCAGGATAGGTCGAGGCGCGGTCCTCCAGACCAACCTCGCGCAGAGCAGCCAAGGCTCGCTCCCGGCGTTCAGCACGTGGCAATTGCAGGCGCTTTAAGGCGAACTCCACATTGCCGATAGCCGTAAACCAGGGAAACAGTGCGTATTGCTGGAACACAACGCCAACCTCTGGATTGATGCCAGAGACTGGTTCGTTGTCGATTTTAATTTGGCCACCTGAGATCGGTACGAATCCTGCGACCGCATTCAGGATCGTTGATTTTCCACAGCCTGATGGCCCGATCAGGGCAGTAAAGGACCCAGCCTCAAGGACGATATCAACATCACTGACTGCTTCCAGTGTATCGCCGCCCGGCAATTCAAACGAAATCGCCAGATTTTCTATATCGACACGGCCTGAGGGGGCAGCACTGTCTGTTCGATTATCCATTTGTCTACAACTGTTCCCAATGCACCAATTTGTTGCCGACATAGACAAAGAATTGGTCTAGCAGGGCACCCAAAATTCCAAGCTCTATCAACCCAACGAACATTCGGTCGGTTCGAATGTAATCTCGCGCGTCCTGAAGTCTAAAGCCGATACCGGCGGAGGCCCCTGAAAGTTCAGCGGCGACCAAAGACAGAAAAGCAAGTGCAGCCCCTAAACGCAGGCCAACAACGATGTGCGGCGCAGCGGCGGGAATAATTACTTCAAAGAACTCGCGTAATCGGCTGGCACCCAAGGAGCGTGCGGCGCGGATATAGGTTTGTGCGACGTGCGCTGTGCCGTGATGCGTATTCAGCCAAACTGCAAGGAAGACCGTATAAGCGATGACAAAATACTTTGATCCTTCGCCAATACCAAACCAGACAATGGCGATGGGGACCAAGGCGATAGCGGGAATCGGCCGAAGCAGGTTGAGAAACGGGCCCAAAGCTATAGCGAAAAAACGAGTGCGCGCTGTAAGGATCCCCACTGAGATGCCAAGAATGGCACCGATTACAAATCCAATAGAGGCCCGCGCGAGAGAAATCCCAAGGTCGCTGATAAGAATACCATCTTCATAAAGCTCCTTGGCTGCGATAAGGACAGTATACGGCGTTGGGAACAGCAGCGGATTGATTAACCCCGATATGGCGACAGCCCACCAAACGACGACAACACCAGTCAACGATGCCGCTACCTTTAAAAGTTGGTTGAGTTGATTTGTCATTGTCAGTCGTCCTTGATCCTGGTCATGTCGACGTAAGACCTACCTTCTGCTGTTTTCTCGATGTTCGCTGGCCGGGCCATGACGCCGAACAATGGGCGCATTGTTGACCGTTTCAATGGCTTTGGGTAACTCGTCCTGTATGAATTTATCCTGGTCCCATCCTGTGGCTCGCCCGTTCTCCATGACAACCTTGCCATCAACGACAACGGCTCCAATTTGATCCCGATTGTAGAGGCGAACGAGCTCCCATTCGAAGTCCCAGGACGGCAGGGTTTCGGGCCGCTGCTTATCCAATATGAGGAAATCAGCTCTCAAGCCTGTTTTGAGTTCACCCGTCACGCCGCCAAGTCCTGTAACGTCGGCACTGCCGCGAGTCGCTGCATCAATCCAGGTCCACGCCGCGCCGCTCGAAAAATCGGCAACAGACATGCCAGAGGCAGTTCTCTGACAGGCTTCAGCAGTTTCAAGCAATCTCAGCGCATCAAGACGCGTACTGTCACTTCCGATGCCAAACCGGACACCTCTCGCAGCAAAAGCGAGTGCAGGTGCAATATTGTCGCCTTTCCAAAGCGACGCCAACGGATTGTAACTGACGCCGGAACCGGTCTCACGTAGTAGCTCGATTTCGGAATCAGTTACCAGCGCGCAATGGTGATGCAGTGTGTGACGGCCGACGGCGCCGTTTTCGGCAAAATATTCCAACGGGCGCAAACCGTGGCGAACAACGCTCCAGTGAACTTCGACGTGGTGTTCGTTGGTATGGATTTGAAACAGGGCGCCGCGCGAAGCACAAAACTCTGACAGGGCACGCATCAAGTCCCCCGATGCTCCCTGCACGCCTGAAATGCAAAGCGACGGCGATATTCTTGAGTCCACTTCACATGCTTTCATGTGAGCTTCTGCGCGTTCAAGCGCGCCATCAATAAGGGCCGTTTTTTCGGCTGCCGATAGCGGTTCTGAATTTTCAACAAATTCGATTGACCCAGTACTCGATACGAGACGTATACCGATATCAACGGCGGCACGGTGGATAGCGTCGATCTTGGCATTATCGGCGATTGTGAAATTGTTTATGGTCGTCAGTCCGCCGCGCAGTGCTTCAAGAAACATCCATTTCGCAGAGGCATACAGTGATTCCGTATTGTGATGACTTTCCAGCGGAACCCAAATTCGACGCCATATTTGTGACGGCTCGCCACCAGTCAGGGTCTTGCCGAAGGCTTGCCCAACATGGGTGTGGGCATCAATGAAGCCTGGCACGATTGCGCAACCGGGCATCTCGACCGGAGACTCACCCGGATGAAGCTTCTCAAATTCTGAACGCGAGCCAACAAAATCGAAAATGCCATTTTTGATTTTGAGAATCTGGCCTGAGGCTGGTCCATCGGGAGTCAGCAAAGTCTCGGGTGCAAGAATAACCCGCGTGGCGTCAAACGCCTGAACTGCACTGGATATCGAAGCTTTTCCCTCGAAACTCATTTGATCCCCATTTTGATCTTATTGCGCAAGTTGATCCTGCGTCTGTCTAACCAAACAAAGCGTACCCCATCGCTTTCTATAGTAAAGAATAGAATTATTTTGTAAGTGTATAGCTTTCTTCTATGGGATGATTTTAAGACGTATGCTATGAATATTCGTCAGCTCGAGTGTTTTCGAGAAATTTTAATCACCGGTACTGTGACCGGCGCCGCGAAAGCGCTCGGTATTTCTCAGCCCTCGGCCAGTAGCCTTATTGCAAATCTGGAACGTGAGCTGGGTTTTGCTTTATTTAAGCGCGCCCGTGGTCGGTTGGAGGCAACCCCCGAAGCACAGTATTTGTCGACTGATGTGCAACAAACCCTTGATAGTATTGAGTTAACGGCTCAGCGTGCAAAGCAAATCCGCGACCAACGGGTCGGGAGCCTCGTCGTTGCGACATATCCTGATATCGCCATCGACTTTTTACCGAAAGTCATCAGTGAGTTTCGCGAAGGTCGGCCGGACCTCCAGATCACAATTTTGGCGCGCCGATCTGAAATGATGCGAGGCTTATTGCCGACACATCTATATGACCTTGCTGTTGTTGAATCACCGAGTGAGCATCCGTCGGTCGAGATGGAAGAGTTCACCTTCGACTGTGTCTGTGCTCTGCCAGAGAATCATCCTCTAGCCCGTCGGCGCGAAATTACCCCCTCTGATCTAGACGGTTTGCCGTTTATATCGCTGTTGCCGGAGCACGATATCTACGGCCAAATTGAACGGGCTTTCGCCGATTATAACGCGTCCTTAAATGTCGTCGTTGAAACGCAGACGATGGAATCAGTCAGTGGATTTCTCCGCCATGGTGCCGGTGTTGGTTTGCTAGATCCTTTGACGGCAAGGCGTTATGCTGGGCAGGAGATTGTCATTCGACCGTTCGCACCGTCTATAACGCAAAAGATTGCACTGGTGCTACCACGCGACCGTCTCCGCTCAGTCGTTCTAGAAGAATTCATCAAGGTTCTGAGGTCCGCCCTTGGTGAGGTCGGACGTTAGAACTCTTTACCCCAGGTAATCAGCGATCATATAGGCGAACACTTTGGCGGTGTCGCGGGTACGGTCGACCGATGAACAGTCGTCATCGGTATGAGCGAACTGATCCTCACCACTGCCATAATTGGCACACGGAATGCCGACATGGTTGAGGTAACCCTGATCGAAGGCAGTGGTCGTATAGAAGGTCTCTGGTGCCTCGCCGAGCATTTCTTCCGCTGCGTTGCACACCGCCGCGACAATCGGTGAGTCCATTCCGACCAGTGATGGATACATAAACGGCCCTTCGGTCATCTCAACCTGCCATTTTTGGCCACTGGCCGGGTCTTCCATGCCGTCTACCTGCATGACGATGTCGCGAATAGCTTGCCATTTCTCATGCGGGTCATCGCCTGGCAGCAGACGGCGGTCCAACGTAATCTCGCATTCGCCCTGAATGGTGTGGGTTGAGTCCGGAAAGCTCCGGATATGATTAACCGCGAACGTTGGCGTGCCGAGCGCCGGATGTTCGCCGGTTAGTTCAAGCTGATCTTCCAGCCGGTCGATGATTTCCCGGGCGCCGGTGATGGCGTTGCAGGCTTTATCAGGGGCACTCGAATGGCCGGGGCTGCCTTTGACTTTGACAAACGTATCAATACGACCACGATTGCCGAGGGTGAGTTTCAAACTGGTGCCTCCAAGGATCGCCATGTCGGCGCGCACTCCTTCGCCTTCAACGACGCTGGTGATCGCGTCGTGGCGGCCGGTCTCACCCGAGACGCAGCACAGAAAGACCAGCTCGCCGTTCACCGGCAGATCGGAGGTGATGATCGTTTCCATCGCATGCAGCATGGCGGCCATCGTGCCTTTTTGTTCGCTAGCGCCCTTCCCTAGAACAACCTCACCCGGCAAATCATATTGCGCGCCATCGACAACATCGCCGTCATAGGCATTCACCATGGTCGATTGTGGCTGGTTCATCGCGTTGCTGATCAACATGAGTGACTTGCCAGTTTTGTTGGCGCCATAGGTCGCGATTAAATTGTCCATCTTGTCATATCGAATGTCGGTAATGCCCATCTCGCGCAGTCGTGGCTCGACGGCGTTGCGGATAAATTCGGCGAGTAGGGGTTCAGCTTCGAACTTGTCAGTTTGCGGACTCGGGACCCTCACCAGCTCAACGAGAATGTCCTTAACCCGGTCTGTAGAAATCGCGTCAGCGATAGTTTTTTTAATGCTCATGCCGAAATTTTCCCTGTCATTTTAACGTCATTGTAGCGCAACCCGATGTCGGTCTCACCATCGAATAGAGGTGCTGAACTTCGTCTTAATCTTAACGAAGGATTAATCCGGGGTTTTCACAATAGGAGAAATAGCAACCGGTGCATCTGTGCATCGGTGTTTACGGAGATTTGTCGTGGGCCTGTCCCTGTCAAAAAAATCATCCGGCGGTGGTGGCGCATCGTTCAAGGACCGTTTTGCTGCGTGGTGGCACGGCACCGAGTTGCGTGAGCCGGAACCCGATTTCGATGACGGTGAGTATGAAGAAGTCGAGGTTGGCGAAGATAGCGGCGGTGAGAATGTTGCCGTTGGGGAGGCGCCTGCCGCTTCTCCCGATGAATGGTCCGAAGCGAAATGCAAGATTGCGAATGGTCTGTGGACGCCCGGATTCATCTCTCCTGGTGGCGCGCAATATGTGGAAGAGCTGGTCGCTGGCTGTAGCCTAACGTCAGATGAAACGATGCTCGAGGTCGGTATCGGGATGGGTGGCAACACCACCACCATCATCAGTAAGTTTGGCAATTATGTAACTGGCTATGAAAACGATGAAAAACTCGCTGCGGAGGCCAAGAAAACTGCCGTTGAGTATGACATAGACGGCAAGGTGAAGATTGTCGGTGAACCGTTTGACCTTGCGCAGGTCAAAACCAACTATTTCCGTGCTGCGCTAATGCGCGAAGCTCTCTATACAATGGAAGACAAAGAAACCGTCATTGCCAAGATGTGTGATTCCCTGAAAGAGGGCGAGTCGTTTCTGGTCATGACCGATTTTCTATTCGACGAGAGCGCTGATTCTGAGGAGCTGAATGCCTGGAGGGAGACCCAGCCAAAACCAGTTTATCCGTGGACAGCGGATGCCCTAAAGGCTGCTCTTGAATCCCACGGTGTCTTGGCCCGGATCATGGAAGATGAAAGTTCACGCTATTCGGAAATGATCCGCGGGGCATGGGCGGCATATCTCAATGAAATCAAAGATCAAAGTGTTAGCGAAGCCTTTGGACATCAGTTGGTGCATGAAGCGCAATATTGGCTCTTGCTGACCAGTGCGCTTGATAGTGGTGTTCTGAAAATTTATCGGATTGAAGGCGTCAAAAACTCCTGATAATTCGCTACATCAGTGCGTTGACAAAGCGGGCGCTGCTCACTATGTTCCCGCCTTCGCAAGACCAAAGAGCAGAAAGTAATCCGATGAAAGTCGCTAACTCGCTTAAGACGCTTAAATTGCGCGATAAAAATTGCCGTGTTATTCGCCGCAAGGGCCGCGTCTATGTGATCAACAAGCAGAACCCGCGTTTTAAGGCACGCCAGGGCTAAAACAGCGCTCTCGGAAGTCTAAAGCCGCGCCTTTGGCGCGGTTTTTTTGTGTCTGCACCCTAACGTCTGTTGGGATAGGCTTGCACCGCATATTACCGCTATTTACCGCTATAGTTAACTTTCCCCGTGTGACATCGCGATTGACTGAGTGAGATCATAATTTTGATGGAAATGCCGGAGCCGGATGCCGCGACGATCGCGCGGCGGGCATCAATTCTCGACGAACTTAGGCGGATCGTGCCGGCGGCATCCGTCATCGCTGAAGAAGAAGGTCTGCGGGCTTATGAGTGCGATGGTTTAACGGCGTACCGTCAACTGCCGTTGATCGTCGTCTTGCCCGAAACCACCGAACAGATTTCTCGCATCCTTCGATACTGCAACGAAGCAGGTGTGAAAATCGTTCCGCGTGGTGCGGGGACGTCGCTCTCTGGCGGCGCTTTGCCATTGGCCGATGCCATCACGCTTGGACTTGGGAAACTTAATCAGATCGTTGAGGTCGACTATAGCAATCGGTGTGTTGTTGCTCAGCCGGGTGTTACCAACCTCGCAATCACTCAGGCAGTTGAAGATGACGGCTTTTATTACGCGCCTGACCCATCGAGCCAAATTGCCTGCACCATCGGCGGCAATGTCGCAGAGAACTCGGGTGGCGTTCACTGTCTTAAATACGGGCTGACGACCAACAATTTGCTCGGCGTCGAGATGGTTCTCATGGATGGCGAGATCATCCGACTTGGTGGCAAGCATCTGGATGCTGGTGGCTATGATCTGATGGGTGTTGTCACAGGGTCAGAAGGATTGCTTGGCGTGATTACCGAAGTGACGGTGCGCATTCTCACAAAGCCGCCCGCAGCGCGGGCGCTTCTGATCGGGTTTGACTCAAGCGAGGCGGCGGGCAGCTGTGTTGCGGCAATCATCGGCGCCGGTATTATCCCCGGCGGGATGGAAATGATGGATCGCCCTGCTATCCACGCAGTGGAGGATTTTGTTCATGCCGGTTATCCGCTCGATGTCGAAGCCATCTTGATCGTTGAACTTGATGGACCGGGAGAAGAGGTCGAGTATCTGGTCGGTCGGGTAGACGAAATAGCACACGCGTCGGGCGCGATATCCGTTAGGGCCAGTCGTGATGAAGAAGAACGGCTGTTGTTTTGGGCGGGCCGCAAGGCGGCGTTTCCTGCCGTCGGTCGTATCTCGCCAGATTATTACTGTATGGATGGTACTATTCCGCGGCACAAATTATCGGAAGTCCTGAAGCGCATGGCGGAAGCATCTGACCGTTATGGATTGGGAGTTGCGAATGTGTTTCACGCCGGTGACGGCAATCTGCATCCGCTGATCCTGTATGATGCTAACGTGCCGGGCGAGCTGGAAAAAGCTGAAGAGTTTGGTGCCGAGATACTCACTTTGTGTGTAGAGGTTGGCGGTGTTCTGACCGGCGAGCATGGCGTCGGTGTTGAAAAGCGCGATCTTATGGAGACCATGTTTACCGAGATCGATCTTATGCAGCAGCAACGCCTAAAATGCGCTTTTGACCCTGCTCAGCTCCTCAACCCAGGAAAAGTATTTCCGACCTTGCACCGTTGCGCTGAGCTGGGCCGTGTTCACATACAAGGCGGTGAAATGCGCTTTCCTGATTTGCCGCGTTTTTGATGTCGTTTCCGTCAACCGATATTTTGTATCCAACGGATAGCGCCGAGCTTGAAGCGGTTATTGGCGATGCGTTAGCGAACCATCGTTCGCTAGAGATCGTTTGTGGTGGATCAAAGCGCGCGCTTGGACAGGCCATAACAACAGACCAAATAGTTTCTCTATCCGAGCTGACCGGTATCACGCTTTATGAACCGGAAGAGCTCGTCCTAACGGCACGTGCTGGAACGCCATTGGCGGAGATAGAGGCTGCGCTAGAGGAACATAACCAGCAACTCGCCTTTGAGCCCCCTGATTGGGGACCGTTGCTTGGTACAGAAATGGCGCAATCGCTTGGCGGAATTGTCGCCACCAACCTCGCGGGTCCTCGCCGATTTCAAGCCGGAGCAGTACGCGATCATGTGCTTGGCGTGTCGATGGTGACCGGCAGGGGTGAAGCTGTGAAAACCGGTGGCCGGGTGGTCAAAAACGTCACCGGCTATGATCTGTGTAAACTTATCTCTGGCTCCTACGGCACCCTTGCTGTGGCGACGGATATAACCGTAAAAGTCCTGCCAGTCGGCGAGAAGACTCGGACGGTTCTGATCGCTGGATTAGATGAGGCCGACACCGTAAGCGTTATGACGAAAGCACTTTCGAGCTCATATGACGTCTCTGCTGCCGCTTTCCTGCCGTGTGACCTAACTGCGAAATCTGGCGTTTCATACGTCTCTGGCGCGGCTTCCTCGATCACCGCTATTCGTGTTGAAGGACCGGGGCCATCTGTTGAAGCACGGTGTCTGGCGCTCCGCGAATTGCTTGGGGCGCATGGTGATGTGGAGGAGCTACACTTCCATAATTCGCATCGTTTCTGGCAGGAGATTGGCAACGTCAGCCCATTTGTCGAAGAAGCGGGGCAAGTATGGCGGGTCTCGGTACCGCCGTCGGAGGCTGCTGCATTGGTGCAGAAAATTCAAAACGTCTGTGACGCAGAATTTTATTTCGATTGGGGTGGCGGGCAAATCTGGCTCCGGCTTGCAGGCGATCACAACGATGGTGGCGCAAAATTTGTGCGCAAAGCAATCAAGAATGGCGGTGGTCATGCGACGTTGATCCGCGCGAGTGAAGATGTCAGATCCTGTGTTGAAGTTTTTCAGCCTCAAGCAAACGGGGTGAAGGCCCTTAATCACCGCGTTAAGCAAGGCTTCGATCCAGGGAATATTCTTAACCCGGGCCGTATGGAATTGTTGATTGGGACGGTGTCGGATGCAGACTAATTTCTCCTCCACACTGCTTAGCGACCCCAATATTGCCGACGCCAATGAAATTTTGCGATCTTGCGTCCATTGCGGGTTTTGTACAGCAACCTGTCCGACCTATGCATTGTTGGGCGATGAACTCGACGGCCCGCGGGGCCGCATCTATCTGATCAAGGATATGTTGGAGCAGGACCGTCCGGCGTCCGACACCGATGTCCTGCATGTCGATCGTTGTCTGTCTTGTCTTTCCTGTCTGACGACCTGTCCATCCGGTGTGAACTACATGCATCTCGTCGATCATGGCCGCCGCCACATCGAGAAAACTTATCGCCGAAAATTTATCGACCGGCTGTTGCGCTCCGTTTTGGGGTGGGTTTTGCCTGACGGTAAACGCTTTAGAGGGGCGCAATTTGCGGCAAAATTCGTGTGCCCAATTGTCAATTTTCTTCCAACTCAGCTCCAGAAAATGGTGCGACTCGCGCAAAGAAGAAATGTAATTGATAAAGTGGTGACCCCTCAACTCCATAAAGCAATTGATGATAGAAAATATCATGTCGCCCTGCTGACAGGGTGCGTTCAGGACAATCTCGATGCCGCGATTAATCTGGCGACAATCCGTCTGCTTACCCGGCATGGCTGTGATGTTGAAGTGTTGTCCGAGGTCGGGTGTTGCGGATCAATCAACCACCATCTGGGTCAGGAGAAACTGGCTTTAGCCGCAGTGCGGACCAATGTCGCCGCGTGGGCGTCGTCGGATAAGCAAAACCCGTTTGATGCTATTATCGCAAATACATCCGGTTGTGGGACCATGCTCAAAGATTACGGATTCTTGCTCCGGAACGATTCTGAACACGCAGACAACGCTGCCCATATTGCATCACTGGCCTGTGACATCACTGAATTCATGTCGCGTATTGATCTTGGTGAATCTGTCCAGGTCACATCAATGAAAGTCGCCTACCAGTCGCCCTGCTCAATGCAGCATGGTCAAAAGATCACCAAGCAACCGGTTGATTTGCTGCGCAATGCTGGATTTGAAGTCGTTGAGCCAACCGGCGGGCATCTTTGCTGCGGGTCTGCTGGTGTCTATAACGTTCTCCAGACTGATATCGCTGGAAAATTACGAACCCAAAAAATTGCGTCACTGTCAGCCCTTTCCCCTGATATAATCGCCAGCGGAAATATCGGTTGCATGACGCAACTCGACCAGGTGGGGACGAACGACATGCCATGTCCGATTGTTCATACGGTAGAACTGCTCGACTGGGCGACCGGTGGTCCCGTCCCTCCTATGATGACTGAGATGATGGCTCCCCGATCATGAAGAATGTACTCGACTGGATGGCTACATCTGCAATCTTGTCTTTTGACGTCCCTGTCACCGGAGGGCAAAACGATCCCCGATTAGATCCACTCTTTATTGCCCTAAAAGGAACGATGGATCCTGATGAAGCCGAACAGCTCGAGGCGGGCATTTGGGCCCTTTGGGGTCTTTCTGGTGATGATGATATTGACTACCTGATGACCGTCGGTATCGGCGCTATGGCAGAGCGCGACGGCGAAACGGCACTCACGGCTTTTAACGAAGTTGTGTCGCGTGCGCCGAACTATGCCGAAGGTTGGAACAAGCGGGCGACATTGTTTTATCTCGCCGGTGAGCATGAATTATCGATTGGCGATATCAAGACAACACTGCGGCTTGAACCACGTCATTTTGGTGCTTATTCGGGATTAGGGCTGGTCTATATGGCGCTCGGTGAAGAGCGGAAGGCACTCGACGCCTTCGAGCAGGCTCTCGAAATCCATCCCCACATGGATGGAGCGGAAACCCATATTCGGGAATTGCGCGAAATTGTTAAAGGCCGCGGGTTTTAATCTTGTCGCCTTGATTTAGGGAATGGTGCGTCGGCGGCGCCTCGTAACCGCCAATACCCCCAATCCAGCGACAAAGATCAGCATACCGCCCGGTTCGGCAACACCGGGGGCCGGGACATCGGCTTGGGTAACCTCAATCCACAGGCTGTCGCCAATGAATAATTGGCTAAAGGTGAGCCCAGTAAAGTTAGTTGTCAGCGTATCAAAGAAGCCGCTGAGGAAACTCTGCCCACTCTCCAGACGGATGACTTCGAATTGGTCACCGACAGTGAGAGATGATGCGAAACCCTGATCTGCGACGACATCCAAGCTGCCCGATAGATCGGTGTCACCACCCAAGATATTCAGTAGATCATGACCAACCCCGACAACCGCGCCGAAGAGTTCAAATTCAAAGTTCGCGGCCGCGCCTTGAACATAGTCACCATCGGTCAGAGTAAGGATACCCGGTGAGTTACCAGCGGCTAGCGTACCGCCGGTATTGTTTAAGGTGTGAGTACCGCTGCCGCCAAATACGACTGTGCCCGAACCACCAAAGCGTCCGCCGGTTATCTGAATGGTGCTGCTGGTCCCAGCCGTTGTCATCAATCCATTGACGGTTGTTTGCCCGCCGCTCTGAACATAACTTCCGGCGGTCACATCCAAACGGCTTCCCGATTGGACATCTACCAACCCGCCGGTTTCCTGAACGAATTGATTGCTGGTTCCGTTGATATCGACACCGGCTGCCCCGGTGGCACGAATGGTTCCCTGATTGCGGAACAGCGCTGTACCACCATCGATGGTGATTGCGTTGTTTGTCTGGTCCGCCGTGATGGTTCCCTGATTGATGATGCCACCTGTATTGGCACCAATTTGTCCAGCGCCGTTAATCATCTGCCCGCTACCAATGGTGAGAACATCTAAGGATCCGGTATTCTTAATACGGTTCTGGAAATTATCCGACATGACAATTGAGCCATTGCCACTAAGTGTCTGAGTACCCGCAAAATTAAGGTCGGTTGTGCTGCCCGTGGAGTTCACCTCAATGGTCCCGTCATTGACAAACCCGTTTTTAAACCGCCAGTCGTTACCATTACTGCCAGCAATTTTGGAGCCAGAGGTCAGTCGCACATTGTCTAGAGTCGCACCGGTTGAGTTCACCGTTGTTCTGATTTCGCCTGTCCCCGTTGTTGTCAGATCGCCGCCAAGGAGCTCTACGGCGAAGGAGGTAAAAGTCAGGTTTGAGCCCGTCTCAATCTCGATTTCAGTGTTGTTAGTATATGTCCCGATAATCAGTGATATACCGCCAGCGCCTTCCGCTTTCAGGATATTATTGTTGGTGAATCCAGGCGATCCCGGGTCGAGGGTCATGGCAACAGCACCTTGCTGTCTGATCGTCCCGTTATTGATGATACCGCCTGAATTCGCCCCAATATTGCCAGCCCCGCGGATTTCCTGTCCGGCACCGATTGTCAAAACGTCTGTCGAAAGCGTGCCACCATTGGCACGAATTTGATTTTGGATATTGTGGGACATGACGATCTCGCCATTGCCGCTGATCGTCTGGGATCCGATGAAGTTTAGCTGGGTTGTGCTGCCGGTCGAATTCATCTCAAACGTACCGTCATTGACGAAGCCGTTTTGGATGCGCCAGTCGTTCCCATTGCTGCCAGCTATTTTGGAACCGGTGGTCAGTCGGACATTATCGAGAAGAGCCCCGGTAGAATTTACAGTTGTCCGTATTTCTCCGGTGCCGGTGGTGGTGAGATCGCCGCCAACGATTGTCGTGCTTGCGTTTGTGGTGGTTATGTTTGAGCCAGTGGTGGCTTCGAAGACTGTATTGTTGGTATAGGTTGCGGCATTCAGACTTATGCCGCCCGTGCCAGTCGCGCGTAACGTCCCATTATTGACAAAACCGGCGCTATCATTCGGATCAATGGTTAGCGCTGCCGTCCCTTCCTGGATAATGGTGCCGTCATTAATGACGCCACCTAAGTTACTGAGGAGGGTTCCGGCGCCGCGGATTGAATGATTTGTATCATTGGTCAGGATATCTGTCGCACCGCTTGTCTGAATTCTGTTTTGGATATTGTCGCTCATCTTGATTGTGCCGGATCCGGTGAGAGTTTGGGTGCCAATAAAATTGGTCAATGTTGTGCTACCGGTCAAATTCAGTTCCCAATTACCCTCATTTGTAACGCCGTTCTGAATACGAACATCGGCACCGTTGGCCTGAATAAAGTTTGAGCCACCAGTGATCGTGACTCCATCCAGAAGAGCACCTGTTGAGGCAACGTTTGCCCGAATTTCACCAGTGCCGGTGGTCGTCAGGTTCCCACCTATGATCGTGACATTCGCACTTTGGAACGCGACGTGCGATCCGGTGTTGGCCTGAATGGTGCTACCTGTGTTGGTATAGGTAGCGGCATTAAGAAGCAGGCCCCCGGTTCCTTCAGCACGCAGAATATTGTTATTGACGAAGCCCGCTGTATCGTTGGGATCGATCGTGAGTGCGACGGTCCCCTGCTGAACGATAGAGCCGTTATTAATAATGCCGCCATTATTATTTAGGAAGGTGCCGCCACCCTGAATGGTATGCCCAGTGCCATTCGTCAGGATTTCTGTGGCCCCGGTCATCAGAATCCGGTTTTGTATTTGATTATTGATTGTCAGCGTGCCGGTACCGGTAATCGAGCCAGTGCCTGAAAATGTAAGCGCGGTCGTGCTGCCAATGGAATTCATACTGATGGCACCATTATTGACGATGGTGGAATTCACCAAAGTCATATCCCGTCCGTTATCGAAATTCAGTGTGTCACCGGACGAGACGCTTAAACTGTCTATGGTGACATCGGCATTAAGATTAACTGTCGAATTGCCAGCGCCGCCATTATCGATTTGAACACTGAATGTGTCGTTGACGTCATTGTTGGGAAACGCCGCGGTTGTCGGCGCGCTGCTAAAATTCCAGTTTGTGCCGTTATTTGCGACACTGTTCCAGTCATCGATATTGCCGTCTTGCCAGGTCGCCGTAATAGCCGCAGCATTAGCTGCAGAGCTAATAGCAAGAGATACGAGGAGTGCTGTAATGGGGACAGCGGACTTAAAATGCCGTTTGTTCATTTTTACACCGGGGGTTTTTTAAACCCGATTACTAAACGACTTTCCCCAAAGCCCTTTAATTTAATGTAGCAAATTTAGTCTTTGCGCTCAACCCAACCGATGCGCAGAACGTTGGTTGCACCCGGTGTCCCAAAGGGTACGCCCGCGGTAATCACCACGCTTTCAGATGGTGCCGCATAGTTGAAGTCTCTCGCGGTACGGCAGGCTCGGCCGACCATGTCGGAGAAATCGGTGACGTCTTCGGCGATGATACAGTGAACCCCCCAGGCAATGGCCAGTTGCCGGGCAGTGGGAAGTCGTTCTGTCAGACACAGAATTGGGACTCTTGGCCGTTCGCGGGCGGCGCGCAAAGTCGTTGAGCCGGACGTCGTATAGGTAATAATCGCCGCGGCTGAGATCGTATGGGCGATCTGTCGCGCTGCCGCCGTTATGGCGTCAGGGGCATTGGCTTCGGGGTCACTATGTTCTGTATCAAGCTGAGTCCAAAACTCCGGGTCCAGCTCCACCCGATGAATGATACGATCCATCATTTCAACGGCTTCGAGCGGATACTGCCCCGCTGCTGTTTCGGCGGACAGCATGACAGCGTCGGCACCATCATAAATGGCGGTTGCGACATCGGATGCTTCGGCGCGGGTCGGGGTTGGCGATTCGATCATCGATTCCAGCATTTGTGTTGCGACAACGACCGGTTTTCCCTGCGCGCGGCATTCGCGGATAATGCGTTTTTGCAGGCTGGGAACGTCTTCTGGTGGCAGCTCAACGCCAAGGTCGCCACGCGCGACCATCACAGCATCTGACATGGTGATGATTTGGTCGAGATGTTCGATAGCACTCGGTTTCTCTAGTTTGGAGAGTACCCCAGCGCGACCGCCGATGATCTTGCGGGCTTCGGCAATGTCTTCCGGGCGCTGAACAAAACTTAGCCCGATGAAATCTACACCATGATTCAGGGCGAATTCTAAATCTTCACGGTCCTTAGTGCCGAGAGAGGATATTGGCAGGACAGCGTTGGGAACATTGACGCCCTTATGATTGGAAACGCGGCCGCCGGTGATCACTTCCGCCTCAGCAAAGTCTTTGCCGGCTTCGGTAACCTTGAGCCGTAACTTTCCATCATCGATTAATAACTCTGTTCCCACCGATAAAGCCGCGAAAACTTCTGGATGAGGAAGTGAGACACGCTTGGCATCGCCAGGCTTGCTGTCGAGATCAAGCCGCAGCGTCGCGCCGGCCTCAAGTTCCGCAGTTCCATCAGCGAATTCACCAACCCGTAACTTTGGTCCTTGCAAATCCGTGAGGATACCAACCGGTCGCCCAGTGTCGATTTCCAACTTGCGGATTGTCGAAATGCGGATTGCGTGATCGTCATGCGTCCCATGGCTGAAATTGAGCCGGAACACATCGGCGCCGGCATCAAACAGCGTGCGGATCATTTCTGGCGTGTCGCTGGCGGGGCCCAGCGTCGCCACAATTTTAGCTTGTCGATATCGGCGCATGGATTCCTTATAGATCAGGGTTTCAATGGGCGCCAGCGCAGATCGCGATGGCGCGGAAATCATTCACATTGGTTAGCGTTGGACCTGTTACGATTGTATGACCAAGTGTTTCAAAAAATGTTGTGCTGCGGTGGGCGGTGAGGAGGCCAGTTGGGTCTAACCCCATCTCAATGGCGCCTGAAACGCTGTAGGGGGTTAGGGTCGCGCCGGCATTTTGGCTATTGCCGTCGATCCCGTCGGTGTCACAGGCGAGCGCCCAAATTTTAGGGTCGCGATTGAGTGCTAATCCCAGGGCGAGTAGATATTCAGTGTTTGGGCCGCCGTCACCATTAGATCCCCCATGTGAACCACCGAGGGTCACCGTGACTTCGCCGCCTGAAAGCAACACCAGTGGACGCGAACGTTGGTCCCTGAAACAGGCAGCCTCTAGCGCCTGGTGAGCGTGGTCAGCGGCGATGTCTTTCGCTTCTCCAGCAATATCACTACCAAGGATTAGCGCTTCCCACCCTTGCCGTTCGGCCTCAGCGGCGGCCGCCTCTAGCGCGTCTTCAGCGCGGGCGATGATTTTGACGGAGTCTCGGTCGAATTCTTGACCATCGGAAAGGTCAGGTATCGCCTTGGCGAGATGTTGTTGGATAGATTCTGGTATCTCGATTTCATACTTGCGAAGGATTTCAACAGCTGTCGTGTCTTGTGTTGGCGGCCGGATAGTAGGGCCGGAAGCAATAACCGCAGGATCATCCCCGGCGACATCAGATACAAGCAGCGTTGCAACGCGCGCCGGATGAGCGGTGGCGGCGAGGCGCCCGCCCTTGATGACCGACAAAGCTTGGCGAACAATGTTGATCTCGGCAATGGCAGCGCCGGAGCGAAGCAATGCTCGATTGACCTGTTGTTTGTCGGCGAGAGCAATTCCCGCGGCCGGCAAGGAGAGCAGGGCAGAACCACCACCGGAGATCAGCGCAATGACTAGATCATCCAGGGTTAATTGGGAAACCAGTTGAAGGATATGGTTTGCGGCTCGTTGACCTGCTTCATCAGGAACCGGATGACCGGCTTCCATTACATCTATGGCGTAACAATCGGTCATGTGTCCGTAGGGTACGACGACAGCACCAGACAACGGGTCGCTCCAATTCTGCTCAAGAACCTTCGCCATAGCTGCTGCTGCTTTGCCGGCGCCGATGACAATGGTTCTACCGGTCGGAATTGGCGGAAGGTGTTCAGTCAGACAGTTTTTCGCGGAAACCGCGTCTATGGCAGTCTCAAAAAGATGGTGTAAAAACTTATCTGGTCGTTGGTCCATAATGCCATTAGACCTCAGCGCCGTATTCGGTGCAAAGGACCGAGTGACCGTTAAACATCATGGGAGAGCGTATTGGACATTTTTACACAGGGAACGAGGTCTTTTGCCGTCCTTAGATGGTTCGGTACGATAACCGGTGTTGTTGGCGCGTTGGTCCTCGCGCTGAACATTCCGGTTAGCGGTTGGGGTTGGGTCTTGTTTGGCGTGTCTTCCCTATGCTGGACGATCGCGGGCACCGTGATGCGTGATTACAGCCTGGTCGTTCTGCAAAGCACCTTTTTGATCGTTGATATCATTGGGGTCTGGCGTTGGCTTATCGTATAATAAATAAAGTAATGACCCCAATTTTCCTTCATGGTAGAAATAGTTCGATTTAGGGGTAGATTTTGTGCCACAAGTGACCAAGATTAGCGACACCATTGACATAACCACCCGGCAAGCTACGCGCTGGACCTAAAAGGAGCAGACGATGGCAGATATTGATAAACAGACCCAGATTGAACTCGAAGCGGCTGCTTTTCGGACGCTGACGGCACATCTCCTAAAACGAAACGATGTTCAAAACATCGATATCATGAACTTGGCCGGGTTTTGCCGGAATTGCCTGAGCAAATGGTACCTCGCTGCAGCCAAAGACAAGGGCCTCGACATCACGATGGATGATGCCCGCGAAGAGGTCTATGGCATGACCTATGATGAGTGGAAGTCGACCTATCAGAAAGATGCAACGCCGGAACAGCAGGAAGCCTTTAAGAAGGTGATGGCTGATCCTGACCTCACCAGCTGACGCCACTCTCCAGAACATAAATCTTATCCACAACTTCTTTGGCTCTCGGGACTCATTTGAGTCCCGATTCGCAATTCTGTTTCCTATCCTCAAATCGCTACGACAGATAAAGGGAGACACAATAAATGTCGGACGGAACGGGTAACCTTGCACGCGAACATCTGCGTGCTTTCATTGAGCGCATAGAAAGGCTTGAGGAAGAAAAGGCCACGCTCATGGAAGATATCCGTGAAGTTTATGCCGAGGCCAAGGGCACGGGATTTGATCCAAAAATCATGAGACAAGTGGTTCGGATCAGGAAAATGGAACCCGACCAGAGACAGGAACAGGAATATGTTCTGGATACCTATCTCTCTGCCCTTGGCATGCTCGAACAGTCGGGTGCCGGTGAAGGCGCCGCAACGGCTCAGGACGTCGCCGACCAAATCGCCGCCGCGGAATAGCAGCCGCTATAGCATCAAAATGCGACGCTAACTGAAACGTTTCTTATTCAGCCGCCGCGATCTTATCCTGGGTTTTGGTATCAAAATCGCTGGCATCATGACGTTCATGCAGCTGCTCATGCGGCTCCCCACGATGCTTATTGACCATACGACCACGTTTCACAGTCTCGCGGGCATCGATCTCTTTCGCCCAGCGCATCGCGTTCGTATAGCTCTCCGCATCAACAAACTCGGCAGCATCATATTGCCGATTGAGCAGCAGTCCGCCATACCAGGGCCAAGTTGCGATATCGGCGATGGTATATTCGTCACCACATAAATAACGGTTGTCCGTCAGGCGGCGCTCCAACACATCGAGCTGACGCTTGGCCTCCATCGTAAAGCGGTCAATGGCATATTCAATTTTGATTGGCGCATAGTTATAGAAATGGCCAAAGCCGCCACCGAGATAGGGGGCACTTCCCATGAGCCACATTAGCCAAGACAGGCATTCGGCGCGATCTGCCGGGTCGCGTGGCAAAAAGGCGTTAAATCTCTCAGCGAGATAAAGCAGGATGGCGCCCGATTCAAAAACCCGGGTCGGCGGGTTGGTGCTGTGATCCATCATGGCAGGAATTTTTGAGTTCGGGTTTACATCGACAAAGCCACTGCCGAATTGATCACCGTCACCAATCTTGATAATCCAAGCATCATACTCGGCGTCTTCATACCCGAGCGCCAGCAGTTCCTCGAGTAGGATTGTAACCTTCACACCGTTGGGCGTGCCGAGCGAATAAAGCTGCAATGGGTGCTTGCCGATCGGCAGTTCTTTTTCATGCGTTGGCCCGGCAATCGGACGGTTGGTCGACGCAAACGGCCCACCATTCTCAGCTTCCCATTTCCAGACTTTGGGGGGTGTGTAGTCAGAGGACTCAGACATATTCGGTAGCTCCATTGAATTCGTGATGGATGTCGTGGTGCACCTTATCGGCGCACGCCGTTCCAATTAACTAGATCATATAAGGTGCCAACCCGGAATAGGGAAGCGGCTAGGGGAAATTCGTTTAGCGAGGCCGATAGGCGACGAAGCTGGTATTGGCAATCCACGCCAGATCAAGACGTTTAGACAGTTTGTTGAGAACGGAAAACACGTCTTTCGCCCTTTTGGGCCCTCTATAGTCGTGCCACAGGATGACGCCGCCCGGCTTAATCATTTCCAATGCCTTTTGCGTGTCGCTTTCGACATAAGATTGCGCATGCGAGCCGTCTATAAAAATCAGATCCATGGTTCCTTTATAGGGCGCGGGATCGAACTCTTTGCTGTCGCCAAAGAGCTGCACGATGCGCTCTTCTTCTTTGTTGCCCTGATAATAGAAACTATCAAACCGCGAGACGTCTTTCGCGGCCCTGCTGTCGGTTAGATTGTCACCCGCAGCTTCCTGATACGTCTCTAATGCATCCGGGGCGAGGGTTATGGTTGTCACCGTTGCTTGCGGCGCATTGGCGGCGAGCAGATAGGTGGTCTTGCCGGTCGCTGTGCCAAATTCAAATATCTGTTTGGCATTGCGGGCCAGGTTGCAAATTATCCAGGTTTCAAAATCGCTAATCCCGCCATAGACACGGTAGGCACCGACTGTCCTGATTTCGGTCTCCGTTGTCGGGCCAAGCGGACCTGCTTTAAAGATCGGATCGAAATCTTCCGGCAAGACACGTTTGACCGGCCATTCTTTGAAGAAGCTGCGCTGCTTTCTGAGCAGACGCTCGCCAAGCAACAAATGCGTAACCACGGCGAGTGCGATGGCGAGGACGATGATTGCGATTACGGGGAGAGAAAAAATCGGCTGGACCTGTCTTGAGCTTACGCCGCCAGCGATGTCTCCGTCCGGCCAATGCCAGCGGAATCAAGTGCCGCGATAATCTCTTTATCGGCACCTTCTTCGAGCGGCAGCAATGGTGACCGGATCGTGGCGTGATCGAGAATGCCACGATGCACCATCCCGATCTTGAGCGCCGGGGTGGCTTCCATATGCGAGCCACGGTGATAAACGCATTTGGTCACGGGCAGCAGACGGTCGTGAATTGCTTTTGCCTTTACGTAATCCTGTGCCTTACCGGCCTCAAGCAGCTCGAACAGGGCTTCCGGGGCGAGGCTGCCATAGCCAACCAGTGCACCATCAACATCAAACATGGTGTGCAGAAGATACTCATCATGGCAGGTCAGAATTTGTAGATCAGGACGTTCGCGGCGCAGCACCGGAATTTCGACATCCCAACGCCGCATGTTGCGCACGCCATTTTTGGTCGCGATGACGCCAGGCTGGGCGGCAATCTCAAGCTGGGTGTCGAGGTTATAGGTTGCTTTGGTGTTGTCTGGATACTGGAACAGGATTTCCTGCAACCCGGACGCTTCATAAATTGCCTTATAGCGATCCTGCGGCGCACCATCCTGATAGCCAAAGCGCAGCCAACCGTGTGAAGGATAGACCAAAGCGCCGACCGCACCGGCATCGGCAGCCATCTTGGCTTCCTCAGCGGCGACATTGGTGCCTTCGCGCGTGATGCCGGCGATGATGGCGACCTTGTCGCCAGCGGCTTCAACATAGGTGCGGATCAGCGCAACCTGCTCTTCCGAAGTGAGAAACGTCCCTTCACCGGCATGGCCCAAAATGACCAGGCTCTTAACCCCTTCAACGGAGGCCAGCCAGCGCGCGACGCGGGCATTGGCTTCATGGTCGACAGCGCCGTCGGGTGTAAAGGCAGTAATAGGGGCGGGGTTGATGCCGCGGAGATCAAGCGGAGTCATGATATTTTCCTCTGTTTAGGACTGTTACCGGGAAGTTCCCATATTGCAGTTAAATTGACAATACTGGCATCGGAATACCGAACGTTGCCTGCTGAAATTGGTTGTTGTCCATTTTCTAAGGTGCAGCAGACATTGGTTCGTCGTGCTTTTCCTTCCGCTACTAGCCAGAAGCAGACATTCGCAATCGACTCCTGAACAGACCCAATATTACGTTTAAGCTAAATCGCGAAAATAAAGCGCAACGTGGATTGTTGCCCGAACGAGCGTCTTATTAGCTGTGTTCACCTACCAACCCCGAGCGCCACTAAAAATGTGACTAAAACAAAAGACGTCCATATCAATATGTTCGAGATACCTAGCAGAGTATTCCTCAGCTTCTTTCGCACAAAAAACAAAAAATGCTCCCAACCACACGTTTGGTCGCTTAGGAAATCGTGCTCGATTTTACGGATGTACTCTGCAAACTGCAAAAGCCTAAGGCGAACGCCAAGCTCCCTGAGCGCACCAAGGGCGGTAATCCCGAATGGTAACCACCAGGCTAAAGGATTCACGTCACTAGGATTTCTAGAAAAAAGCCAGCTATAAATTGCGCCAACTCCCACTAGAATAGCCGCCTCAAACAAATAGCTTTGCCGAACAAGATACAAAATTTCTGTACGGAGCGACTTATATTTTTCTAGCAAGAATGACTTATCTGGATCCATGGCTATCAATTTTATAGTAAACGCTTGGAGCGGACATCTGCAGCCAAGCGTAAGTATTACAGCGCCTGTTTAAGACCGCTCATAGGACATAGAATGGGCTCCCCACGACATGGCCAAAGCATAGTTTCATCGTTGGTTTGAAGCCTGTAATACTCTGATGTCTCCTGGATAGTGCGCATATCGTAGCATCTCCCCGAGGGTCGGGCGCGGAAAAATGACTGCTTTGGGTCAGTAGAAGACATTTTAGATTGGGTCGATTACTTCCGTAGTTGATAGCTAAGCGGCCGTCAGGTGTCGAGATCCAGTGCTCCTTTAAGGCGTAAGCCCGTATTTCCGGAAATAGGTTTCGCGGAGTTTTTCTTCTGTCACGGCTGGGTTGTCATAGGCCGGTGACAGGATTGGGCTGACTGATGTGAGTTTGATCAGCACGGCGTCATGGACTTTCGTATTTGGTCCAAGTTCCTGCAGTATGGTCTCGTTAAATTCTTCATAGAGCGCAGCGCCCGGAGAATGCGCCGTCGCGGTGCCAGTGAAGCGATAGCCTCGACGCGAAAACACATCGATAGAGTTAACCTCTGTTTTCGGATCGCGTTTCAGATTATCGATGGTACCCGGCGACGCCAGATTGGCGAAGATCAGCGATCTATCATCATAGTGCCGCAAGGTACTCTTGGGTGATAGGTTTGGGCTACCATCCTCATTGATCGTCGCGACAAAGCTCAGATTGGCCTGTTTGATAATTGCTTTCATATCGTCATCGAGCATCGCGGCTGGTTCCTTATTTCATAGCATTTGTGTGGTTCAGAGAATTGTAATCGGTATGGCGAAGTCTGTCAGGCGCGAAGATAGTTTCCTCAGTGTCTGTGCGGGAGTAGCCTGTCAGCGAAACCAGACACCTTGAGGATCATTTTGACCCGACAACAAACCGAATTCCTGTTTCTCAATATCGGGCATTACCTCGATCACCTGTTCATGTTGGTCTTTGCAACGGCAGCGGCGCTGATCCTGACGCGTGAATGGGGGATGAGCTATGCCGAGTTGATCCCCTATGCGACACCAGGTTTCATTGCTTTTGCGGCCTGTTCAATCCCCGCCGGATGGATTGCCGATAAGTGGCGTCGCGATGGCATGATGGCGATCTTCTTTATCGGCATCGGACTGAGTTCCGCGGCGACCGCCTTGGCGGAGTCTCCATTGCAAATTGCTGGCGGGCTGTTTTTTATTGGCGTGTTTGCGGCGATCTATCATCCGGTCGGACTATCGATGGTGGTGCAAGGCCGTGAGAAGACCGGCGTGCCGCTGGCCGTCAATGGGGTGTTTGGCAATCTTGGTGTTGCCAGCGCAGCCCTGATCACCGGATTTCTGATCGACACGACCGGCTGGCAGGCAGCCTTTATTGCCCCGGGTGTTTTCTCCGTCGTCGTCGGACTCGCCTACATAATCTTAATCATCTCTCAGAAGGACACCGCCGCCGAAACGGCTACCGCTGCCAAGCAGGCTGCGAAGTCAGAGCCTGAAGATTTTCCCCGTGCTGTCCTTATTCGTCTTTTCTCGATCATTATCTTTTCGACGGCGGTTGGCGGTTTGATTTTCCAGAGCACGACCTTCGCCTTGCCGGAGGTGTTTGATGAACGGTTGAAGGATTTGGCGGGCAGCGCGACGCAGGTCGGTTGGTACGCGTTTTTGGTCTTCACGGTTGCAGCTTTCGCGCAGCTCGCCGTCGGCTATCTGGTTGATAGCCATTCGGTACGGACAGTGTTTGCCGTGGTTGCTGGTCTGCAAATGGTGTTTCTCGGCGCCATGATTCATTTGACGGGCATTGCGGCGCTGGTCGTATCGGTCGCGTTCATGTTGGCGGTGTTCGGCCAGATTCCCATCAATGATGTGCTCATCGCGCGGGCGACAAAATCCGAATATCGCAGTCGGGTTTATTCGGTGCGCTATATTGTGGCATTTTCGGTGTCGGCATCGGCGGTGCCGGTTATCGCCTGGATACACGGCGGCTGGGGTTTCTCCGCCTTGTTTATCGTCCTCGCCGTCGGCGCTGCAACAATTCTTGCTTCAGTGCTTATGCTGCCGAGAACAGGCTCGTTCATTCGCTCGTCGGTAGGCTAGGGGAAAAAACTACCAAATCGGCTCTGCGCGTATTAGAGATATCCGCATAATGACCGCGCAGTCTGAAAACAGTTTTGTCGTAATAGCGACGTACCACTTCGTGGGCCTTGATGATTTCGAGGACATGAAGCCGCCGCTGCTCGATCTCTGTCTCGAAAATGACCTCATGGGTACGATCCTGCTGGCGCGCGAAGGCCTAAACGGGACCATCGCCGGGCCGCGTATGGGCGTCGATAATTTACTGGATTACTTGCGAGCGGATGAACGCTTCAAGACGCTACGCTATAAAGAATCCTATACCGACAAAGCGCCGTTTCGACGCATGAAAGTCCGGCTCAAGCGCGAGATCGTTACGATGGGTGTGCCGGACACTGACCCCGGAGAACTTTGTGGTGAGCGGGTTGATGCGAAACGCTGGAATGAACTGGTCAAAGATCCAGACGTGCTGACCATCGATACCCGCAATGCCTATGAGTGCGATATCGGCACGTTTGAGAATGCGATCTCCCCCAACACCGAGACGTTTCGCGAGTTTCCCAATTTTGTCGATGAGAAGCTTGATCCACAAAAGCACCGCAAGGTCGCGATGTTCTGTACCGGTGGCATCCGCTGTGAGAAGGCGACCAACTATCTCATGAAGCAGGGGTTTGAGGAGGTCTATCACCTCGACGGTGGCATCCTGAAATACCTTGAAACTGTAGATAAGGAAGAAAGCCTGTGGCAGGGCGAGTGTTTTGTGTTTGATGACCGGGTTGCGGTCGATGAGAACCTCGCGCCGGGATCTTATGCGCAATGCTATGCCTGCCGTCGGCCGCTCTCCGACGCTGATCGAGTGTCACCGCATTATCAGATAGGTGTGTCGTGTCCGCATTGTCATGGCACCCATAGTGACCAGAAGATCGCGGGGCTTAAGGAACGCCAGCGCCAAATCGAGATGGCCATGAGCCGTGAAAATCAGGACGGCTGACCGACTATGAGTGCCAATCCCATCCTCTATTCCTTTCGACGTTGTCCCTATGCGATGCGGGCGCGTATGGCGGTGATGAAATCGGGTGTCGTGTGTGAATTGCGCGAGGTTGTGCTGCGCGACAAACCTGTCTCGATGATCGAATTATCCCCAAAAGGCACGGTGCCGGTCTTGCAACTGGCAGATGGTCAGGTGTTGGAAGAAAGCCTCGATGTTATGCGCTGGGCGCTCGATATCAATGACCCGGACAACTGGCTGGAACCTACTGAAGACGTTGAAGAGTTGATTGAGCAACTCGACGGCGACTTTAAAGACGCGCTTGATCGCTATAAATATTCCGTGCGGTTTCCCGAACATCCGCAGAGCTATTACCGCGATCAAGGAGCGGAATTTCTCGCGATGCTAGAAACGCGGCTTGCTGAAAATGACGGGCTGGGGCTGTGCGGCACACGAACGACCTTCGCTGATATCGCGGTGTTTCCGTTTATCCGGCAGTTCGCCTTTGTCGATAAGGCGTGGTTTGACGATGCGCCGTATCCATTATTACAGACGTGGTTCAACCGACATTTGGAGGGCGAGCTCTTTCTCTCCGTGATGCAGAAATACCCGGCCTGGAAGCCGGGTGATGATGTGCTGTTATTTGGTGAAGCAGCGACCTAGTCGCTAAAACTTCTCAACCTTAAAACTTTTCGACCCAAGGCCGCAGCTCCAACTCCCAGGCCCAGCTATCACGGGGCTGACGCCAGAAATTGTAATAGCTGTTGGCGATGCTGTCGGGTTCCAGCAATCCATCTGATCCACGATCCGTTCTTGGGTCGCCGGGTTGTTTGATCCCGCCATCGATCACGAAATGTGCGATGTGTACGTTTTGTGGGTGCAGTTCGCGCGCCATGCTCTGGGCCAACCCGCGTAAACCGAACTTGCCCATCGCGAAGGTGGCGGAGTTGGGATAGCCCTTCACCCCGGCAGAGGCCCCGGTGAAAAAGATCGCGCCATTGCCACGGGCGACCATCTGTTTGGCGGCCTGCTGCGCGACGAGGAAACCACCATAACAGGTGATCTTGATCGCGGTCAGAACGGCCTCGGGATCAATCTCAGTGATCGGGCCACGGACGCGGTTGGACGCGTTATAGACTACGATATCGGGCTCACCGAGATCGCTGGTCACCGCGCTGAACAATCCTTCAACCGCAGCGGGGTCGGTGGCATCACAGGCATAGGCTTTGGCGCCGGTTTCGGCGACCAGGTCACCGAGCTTATTAGTGTTGCGGGCGGCAAGGGCGACCTTAATGCCTTCCGATGAAAAACGCCGGGCAAGCGAGGCGCTAAGCCCTGCGCCAACGCCAACGATCAGTGCGGTTTCGCCTTCAGCCATGGTATTTCCTTATCTGTTTGAGCGTAGTGTATGCGGTGACTACGGTCGGGTCTCAATGTGGTTCACGACTTTGGTCACGTGCTCGACCCGTCTGGCAATCGTCATAACCTTGCCCAACTCATGTTTTGAAAGAGCGCGGCCAATAATATAGACCACCGAATTCACCACACGGGTTTGATAGTTTGCGGAATTGACGCCGTTTTCCGCGAGCAATTGCGAAGTGACTTTGGTCTTAATCCAGACATCATTTGCCGTGTTCTTGAAACCACCTGCGCCTGTAACCTGCACATCGTTATAGATCGTGCGGACACCGGGGATACCTTTGGCGAGGGCCGCAATGCGGTTGCGGTTTTCGGGTAGTTTCACCGCACCGGTCAGCATGACCCGACCTTCATAGACATTTGTTTTGAGATCGAAAAACAAATCCTGGTTCTGGCCATTCAAGACGCGTTTGTTGATATCGAGCCGGATTTCAGCATCGGTCGCGACCTGACCCAATCGCCGGTCTTCCACTGCGGCGCAGCCCTGCGCCAATAGGCCGAAGATCAGAAAAGTCGCTGCGATCTTTGATGCCCGGAGGCGTGGTTGAAGTTGAGTGTTTGACCTAGCGTCCATAAAGAGCCTCCAGTGTTTCGCCATATTTCTCACGGATCATGTGCCGTCGTATCTTGAGCGTCGGGGTCATCATCCCGTTATCAATCGTGAAGGCTTCTGCGGTTAAGGTAAAGCGCCGGACCTTCTCAATCACAGAAAGATCACCACTCACCCGGTCGACCGCTTCGTTGATCACAGACTTGAAGTTGGGGTGTTCGATCACTGCGTCAAGGTCTGTCGTGACGAACCCCTGTTCTTTCGCCCAGGCGGCAGCGAAGTCTGGATCCGGTACAACCAGTGCGACGAGATTCGGGCGTTTGTCGCCATAAACCATTGCCTGGCCAATTTCCGGCTGCGCTGTCAGCATCCCTTCGATACGTTGTGGCGCGATATTGTCGCCTCCTGAATTGACGATGATGTCCTTCTTGCGGTCTGTAATGCGCAGATGACCGTCGTCATCGAATTCGCCGATATCGCCGGTGTGCAGCCAGCCATCCTTGATGGCCTCTGCTGTCGCCTCTGGATTGTTCCAATAGCCCTGCATGACCAGCTCGCCGCGCACGATTATTTCGCCGTCATCAGCGATACGGCATTCGACATCTTTCATAATCTGACCGACGGTTTCGATCCGGTTATGCGATGGTGGATTGCAGCTAATGACCGGTGCGCTTTCCGTCTGGCCATAGCCTTGTAGGATGCGCACTCCGAGAGCGGTAAAGAAGATGCCGATGTCGTAGTTAAGGGGTGCGCCGCCTGAGACCAATGCTTTGAGACGGCCCCCAAACCGTTGCTGGACTTTCGCGCGCACGAGCTTGGACAACATCGCATTTTGCAGTTTCTCAAAGAACCCCATGTTGTGAGCTTCTTCATATTGTTTGCGCCCCATTGCGATGGTTTGTTCAAAAAGCATTTCAGATTTGCCGCCAGCTTGTTTGACGCCACGCCGGATTCGGTCGTGCATCACTTCGTAAAGCCGTGGCACGGCCGTCATCAGGGTTGGGTGAACCTCCGCCATATTCTGCGCCAGCTTGTCGATGCCTTCTGCGTAATAGATTTGTGCTCCGAGCATGATCGGGAAGAACAACCCGGCAGTGTGTTCGTATGAATGCGATAAAGGCAGGAAGGACAGGAAGACCTCATCATCCAGTCCCATCTCTTTCAGCATTTCTGTCGAGCCGGTGCAGTTGCTCAGGATCGCGCCGTGGCTCAGCATCACGCCCTTCGGTGTGCCGCCGGTGCCTGAGGTATAGATTAGGCAAGCGGTGTCTTCGCGGGATAAGCCTGTGACCGCGGCTTCTATAGTTGCAGCAGCGTTATCCTCGGCATCGGCGATGGCTGTCTCCCATCGATGGGTGGGGACATCTGAGGCGTCGGCTTCCGCGATATCTTCAATCGTGATGGCGAATTTGACGCAGCCAGCTTCCTGCGCCGCGGGCAAGACTTTCGCGGCCAGCGCAGACGTGGAGATGATAACGGCGCTGGCACCGGAATCTTCTAAAACATGACGATGATCGGCAATGCCGTTGGTGATGTAAGTGGGAACCGAGATCGCGCCGGCTGCCATGATCGCAAGATCGGCAATCGGCCATTCCGGGCGGCTTTCTGACACCAGCCCAACACGATCACCCGGTTTAACACCTAGTTTCGCGAGAGCTTCGGCGAGCGCGCCCATTTGGGTCACGGCCTCAGCCCAGCTCACTGACTGCCACTCGCCATCTATCTTTGACCACAGGAACGGCGCATCGTCTTTCCGTAACGCTTGCTCAAAAAACAAGGCGACCAGACTTTGTGTTTGCTTTGTCATCCCGATCACATTCCGACGTCGTTAATTTGCGCTAGTATAAATCAATTAGCCTCCGACTCGAACCGGTCAGTGACGCGTTATTTCAGCGTTGCGGTGGCTGTTACGGCCAAATCACTTTCGTAGTCAGTCGCCCACATTGTTACAGTATCGCCGTCCGGTGATCCAAAAATGCTGTAAGGGCCGAGATCGAAAACCGGCTTTTCGGATTGGTAGCTGAACGCGGTGAGCGGTCGATCCGGTGCTTGGGCGCGGCACATTTCCATCATCAGGAAGGACACCAGTGTTACAGGAACAAGCAGACCTGGATAGCCTTCTTCTTTGGTTGTGTAATCGCGATCATAATGGACGCGATGCGAATTAAAGCGCACGGCGGACAGGCGAAAAATCATCACCGGATTGGACTCGTAAGTTCGGCTCCACGGTGGTGCGGATGGGGTGTCGAAGGGTTGATCAATATCGCCGGCGCCATCTTCACCGAAATATAACACGTCACGTTCATCGACCACGGCGAGGCCACGCGGCGATGAAATGCTCTCCCGGACAGTGACGCGTGCGGTGGGTCCGGCGCCAAACTCTTCAATTTTAATCTCGGCGACTTCTGTCACCTTCGTGACATCGTCCCCAATGCACAGGGTATCGAGGTACTGACCTCTAACGCCAACGAGGCGGCGTCTCGGTAAGGGAACGGGCGGAGCGACGCCGCCGCCGGTTGGCTGACCATCCTCGCGGAGTTGGTCGAGCGGCACTAAAGGTGGAAAGAACACTCCATGCCAGCCGGGTGGTACAGCGTTGCCTTTGTTCTGTGCCGGGTGGTCAACATCCAGCGCGACCGCCAACCGCCCAACCTGAGAGGCGGTGATGACGTCCTCCGCCGTCTGGCTGTTGCCGACATATTGTTGCAGATTAGCGAGCTTGTCAGTCATGGCTCTTTCTTTCCAACCCTACCGGCTATTGTAGTAGTCCCATGGCGGTAGCAGCTCAACGCACTCATGGTCTTGCAATGTCGGGCAAGAGGCCAGCAGAGTGCGTACGATACGGGTGGTAGACAACTAGGATATATCCTTAAAACTATTGTTATAGACTACCTTAATACTTTTATAAGTAGTGTTGGGATACAACACCTTGTTTTAGACCGTATTGCCCGTTTTGGACCGTAATTCGATGAAAGCCCAGCCGCTATGAGCAAAATTGATCTAGATATGAGAATTCTGGTTGTTGATGATCAGGTCACGATGACGCGTATTATCAAGAATTTACTAGGACAGCTGAAATTTACAAATATCGATACTGCTTCCGACGGGGACCATGCTATCGCACAGCTCCGCAAACACCGTTATAGCTTGGTGATTTCAGACTGGAATATGGAGAGGGTTTCGGGCCTTGCGCTGCTAAAACATGTGCGTGGCGACAAAGATCTATGCGACATCCCCTTCATTATGATTACGGCAGAATCAAAAGTGGATAACATCGTTGCGGCTAAGGCCTCCGGCGTTAGCAATTATATCGTTAAGCCTTTTACGGCAGCGACACTTCAATCAAAAATAGCGGCGACTTTCAAAGGGAAATAATGGCGCTCATAAGGGGCACCCATAGAGGCTCTTTATCCTGCCGACCATAATGGCACGCATCTCGTGGCGATCACCCGCTCATAGGGTACGGGGCCGCTAAGCTGGCCGACGGACTGAGCGAAATCATTCATGCGCCGTACGGTTTCTTCGGGCATTGCCGGGTCATAGAACGGCGCGTCGCGCTCGACGATGGTGGAAATCAGGGATGCCGCTTCCGGCGGGAATAAACCATCCCCGACTTTGCGCGCGAGGGTCGGGTCTGCACGCAACGCCTTCTGCACTTTGACGATAGCTCGGACAGCGGCGTCGATGGCGTCGGGCTCGCGGGCAATATAATCATCGGTCGAGACCAGCCCGGCGCAGGTTGCGAAACGAACATTGCCCGGGTCATCACCGCGTCTGACATCGACATGGATTTTGCCGACACCTCTGCTAACGGCAGTTTCTGCCCCCATGGCGTTAGACCAATACCCGTCGATATCTCCGTTGGTCAGACCTTCGGCGGCGAACACCCCAAAGGAAACGTCGCGGTCTTTGGCGCCGGGTAGATCGATAATGGTGACGTCGTTCTCGGGGTCGAGCCCGCCACTTCTCAGCATCTGTTTAAAGGCGAGATCAGGTCCTTCAGCAGCCGTCAGTGTCAAACCGCGTAACGCCTCGACATCGCCGCGATCCGCCGCAAGGTCGGCGCGAACGGTGAGTAGCCACGGCGTTCCCTGAGACAGGGCAACACATACCTTGGCGCCTTCCCAATCCGTAAATTCGGTCAGGGCGTCAAACACGGAACCTGCGATCATCGCGTCCGCTTCTCCGTCTTTAAGGGCCTTGGTCGAGCCTATCGAGGACACCAGCTCTATCTCGACATCCAGCCCCTCGGCTTTGAAATACCCAAGCTCATAGGCGGCCAGGGCTGGGAAACAGGTGTTGCTGACAAGGTCCACGGCAGCGATACGCATTTTCGAAACTCCGAAGGATGTTTGTATTGATCAAAACGCAATGGCGAGGATCGCTCATGAAGGGAAATATGTCACCGGTTCTTTATTCGCGGTTGGTTTCCGTTAACGCGCGCCTTATATCGTTAGACGAAACAAGGAGTATCTGATGGCCGCAGCACGACAAAAGAAACCGCAACCTCCAAAACAATTACCCCGGTGGAACCTCAAAGATCTTTATCCAGGTCCCAATAGCACGGCCCTGAAGAAAGATTTAGCGAAGGCCAAGAAAGACTCCACGGCCTTTCACAAAAAATATTTTGGTAAAACTGGCAAGTTGTCCGGGATCGCACTCGGTGGTGCTGTCAAAGCCTATGAGAAAATTGATGAGACATTGTCACGGGTCATGAGCTATGCGCAGCTCGTGCATGCCGCTGATGTCGCTGACCCGGAGATTGCGCGGTTCTATCAGACAACGCAGGAAGCGGTGACTGATATCGCAGCGCATCTGGTGTTCTTCACATTGGAGATTAACCAGATTTCCGATGCGGCGCTGAAGAAGAAACTCAAGGCACCGTCGTTGGCACATTACGCATCGTGGATACGTGATGTGCGGGTGTTCCGCCCGCATGAGCTCGATGAGGAAATGGAACGCTTGCTGCATGATAAGCGGGTTGCCGGTCGCGCTGCGTGGAATCGTTTGTTTGACGAGACTATGGCGCGTATGCGGATCGATATGGATGGCAAGCAGAAGACTACAGAAGAAGTTCTACACAGCCTGTCTGACACAAAGGGCGAAGTTCGTAAAAAAGCCGCCAAGGCGTTGGGCAGAACGTTTGGCGACCATATTCAGTTATTTAGCCTGATCACCAATACGCTGGCGAAAGATAAAGAGATCGATGATCGCTGGCGTAGCTATGCGCGTCCGCAATCTTCGCGCAATCTTGCTAACCATGTTGAGGATGAGGTTGTCGATGCGCTGTCGGCGGCGGTCAGAAAATCCTATCCTGATCTGTCGCACCGCTATTACAAATTAAAGGCACGCTGGTTCAGTAAGCGCAAACTTGATTACTGGGATCGCAACGCGCCTCTCCCGGATGCTGGCGGTAAGGAAATCCCGTGGGATACTGCCAAGTCGCTGGTCCTCGATGCCTATGGCGCCTTCTCGCCTGATCTTGCCAAGGTCGGGAAACAGTTCTTCGACAAGCCGTGGATCGATGCCGCACCAAGGCCCGGTAAGGCGGGAGGTGCCTTTGCCCATCCGACTGTACCGTCAGCGCATCCTTATCTGTTGGTCAACTATATGGGCCGCCCGCGTGATGTCATGACACTCGCGCATGAGCTTGGCCATGGCTGTCACCAAGTGCTAGCCGGGCCACAGGGACATTTGAAATGCGATACGCCACTAACCCTGGCCGAGACTGCCTCGGTGTTTGGCGAGATGCTGACCTTCCGTTCTTTACTGGCGGGGGAAAAGAACCCCGCGCGGCGCAAGGCGATGTTGGCGGGTAAGGTTGAGGACATGCTCAACACAGTAGTTCGGCAGATTGCCTTCTATGAGTTCGAGTTACGGGTTCATACTGAGCGCCGCGAAGGTGAACTCTCGGCTGATCGCATTTGCGATATCTGGATGGATATTCAGGGTGAAAGCCTCGGTCCGGCGATCCGCTTCCACGACGAGTACAAATATTTCTGGACCTACATTCCGCATTTCATCCACTCGCCGTTTTATGTTTACGCCTATGCGTTTGGCGATTGTTTGGTGAACTCGCTTTATGCGGTTTACGAAAACGCCAACGAAGGATTTGCCGAACGATACCTCGATATGTTGCGGGCTGGCGGTACCTTGCATCATAAAGAGTTGCTCGCACCGTTTGGTCTTAATGCTTCTGATCCGAAGTTCTGGTCGAAAGGACTCGGCGTCGTATCGGGGCTAATCGATGAGCTCGAAGAGATAGGCTGACAGCGATGGCTGATGATGCCTCTGAACGCAATTCGTTGGGCGGCCGGGTAAAGCGTTATGCCCGTGTCGGCGGCGCGGTCGGCGGGTTGGCGGCGCGTTTGGCGGGCGCAAAATACCTTGGCACGTCGTTGGACAAGGACGCGCATGCGCGGGATTTACGGGATGCGTTGGGTGGACTCAAAGGTCCGCTGATGAAGGTGGCACAAATCATGTCGACGGTGCCTGACATGTTGCCGCCGGAATATGTCGAGGAGCTGGCACATCTGCAATCCAACGCACCGGCAATGGGGTGGCTGTTTGTCAAGCGACGGATGGCGGCGGAGCTCGGTCCTGATTGGCATAAGAAGTTTAAAGAATTCCAGCACAACGCCGCGGCAGCGGCATCATTAGGGCAGGTACATCGCGCCGAGACAAAAAAGGGCGAGGCGTTGGCTTGTAAGCTGCAATATCCCGATATGCAGTCAGCGGTCGAAGCTGATCTACGGCAGCTTAAGGTGATCTTTGCGGTTTATCGGCGCTATGACAAAGCCGTCGATCCGCGTGAAATCCACAGCGAAGTTGCGGCGCGGTTGCGGGAGGAACTCGACTACAAACGCGAAGCCGCGCACATGACACTCTATGGAAATATGTTGGCGCAGGAAGACAACGTGCATGTGCCAAAACCGTTTCCAACACTCTCAACTGATCGTTTGCTCTCGATGAGTTGGTTGGAGGGCGAGAACCTTCTGACGGTAAAGGATTCTGCACAGACGAAACGCGATCAGGTCGCCCAGAATCTGTTCCGCGCCTGGTATGTGCCATTTTATCATTACGGCGTCATTCACGGTGACCCACATCTTGGGAACTATTCCGTGCGGCCAGATGGTACAATCAATCTGCTTGATTTCGGCTGCATTCGTGTTTTTGGCCCGTCCTTCGTGCAGGGGGTTCTCGATCTCTATAATTCTCTGCTCAACAATGATGCCGATCTTGCCGTCCATGCCTATGAAACCTGGGGGTTTAAGGGTCTCAATCAGGAAATCATTGATGTTCTGAATATGTGGGCGGCTTTTATCTATGCGCCGTTATTGGTTGATAAAAAACGTAAGATTCAGGAAACCGATGGCACCATGTATGGCGCAAAGGTTGCTGCCGAGGTCCATCGCGAGCTGCATCGTCTCGGCGGCGTGAAGCCGCCGCGAGAGTTTGTTTTGATGGATCGCGCCGCCATTGGGTTGGGGTCTGTGTTTACCCATTTGGCGGCAGAAGTGAACTGGCACCGACTATTCAATGAGCTGATTGACGATTTTGACGTCAAAAAATTGGCGAAGACCCAAAAAGCAGCGCTCAAGAAGGCAAAAGTACCGGAAACGGCTTAAAAACCTTCATACAAGAATCTTTCATTAGGTGTTTCATTTGCGGGCGGTATTTGCTAGATAAGCGGGCCTTCGCGAGAGATTGATGTTCGCGGGGCTTGTTTGTCGGAAGGAGATACCGAAAACCGTGCAAGTATTTGTTCGTGATAATAATGTCGACGGCGCTCTGAAAGCGCTGAAGAAAAAGATGCAGCGCGAGGGCATCTGGCGCGAAATGAAGCGCAATCGCTCTTATGAGAAGCCCTCTGAACGCCGCGTCCGGAAGAAGGCTGAAGCCGTCCGCCGTACCCGCAAGCTCGAACGCAAGCGGATGCAAATCGAAGGTTTCTAAACCAATTCTTTTCCGGGGTTACCCGGTTCTCTTAGACCACTCATTCATGATTTTGACGACGGCCCCCGTTAGGGCCGTCATCTCGTTTGCGCCGACAATAAAGGGTGGCATTAAATAGACGATGTCGCCAAATGGTCTTACCCATACATTTTCTTCTGCAAAGCGTTGACGCAGCCAGTCGATATCGCGTGCCTCTGCCATCTCGACGACACCGATAGCGCCTAGCACCCGGACGTCCTCGATGCCCGGAATATTGCGACAGGGTTCCAACTGCTCTCGCAGGGCACCTTCTATTCGCTCTACCTGCTCCAGTCGTTCGCCATCTTCAAACAGATCAAGCGAGGCATTGGCGGCAGCGGCCGCTAACGGGTTCGCCATATAGGTCGGCCCGTGCATAAAGGCTGCCTTGTCATCGTCAGACAAGAACGCCGAGAAGATTTTTTCATTTGCGGCAGTTGCTGCCATGCCGATAGTGCCACCTGTCAGGGCTTTGCCGATACACATAATATCGGGAACGACGGATGCCTGTTCGCAAGCAAACATCGTGCCGGTCCGCCCGAACCCGGTGGCGATTTCATCGGCGATAAACAAGACATCGTTACGGGCACAGCATTCTGCGATAGCGGAGAGTGTTTCGGGAGAATGAAATTTCATGCCACCAGCACCCTGAACAAGCGGTTCGAGGATAACGCCGGCGATTTCTTTGTGCCCGCCGGTCAGCAGTTGGTCAAAGGCTGCCAGCTGGTCAGCTGTTTCGGGTAACTCAATAATGATCTGTTCCGGAATCGCGCCTTTAAACAAGGCATGCATTCCTTCATCTGGATCGCAGACGGACATCGCACCGCTGGTATCGCCATGATAGGCATGTTGGAACGCGACAAAGCGGGTGCGGGTCGGTGCCCCTTTATTGTGCCAGTACTGCACCGCCATTTTGAGGGCGACCTCGATGGCGACAGATCCCGAATCCGAAAAGAAGATATGCTGAAGTGCGTTTGGTGTGCCGTTGCCGGGCAGGATACGGGTCAGCCGCCAGGCGAGTTGTAAAGCGGGTTCATGTGTCAGCCCGCCAAACATGATATGTGGCATGTCATCGAGTTGCTTATGCATTGCATCGATAATTGCCTCATGGTTGTAACCGTGACAGGCCGTCCACCAAGATGAGATACCGTCTATGAGCCAGCGCCCATCTGCGAGCTTAATCTGCGCGCCGCAGGTCTCAACAGCGGTTAGCGGCGGTGCCTCGATTTGCATTTGGGTATAGGGTCGCCAGAGAAATTTTAGTCTGGGATCGCTTGGTGGAGAGGGCTGGGTCATGCCCTTGGATTATGTCGTAGATGCGGACGGCTTAAGACCAAGCCGATCAAATAGTACCATATCTGCTTCGCGTTCCGGATTGTCAGTCGTTAGCAAGACATCACCATAGAAGATCGAATTGGCGCTGGCGGCAAAGCACAGCGCCTGCGCCTCATCGGTCATGTCATTGCGTCCGGCTGAAAGTCGGACGACGGAGGCTGGCATCATCACTCTGGCAACCGCGATGGTGCGGGCGAACTCAATGGCATCAATCGCCGGTGTTTCCGAAAGCGGCGTACCTTCAACGGCGACCAGCATATTAATCGGCACGCTTTGCGGATGTTCCGGCAAAGAGGCGAGAGTGGTCAGCATTCCCGCGCGGTCTTTCGGTGTTTCGCCCATGCCGACGATGCCGCCGCTACAGACATTGATCCCGGCATCCCGGACATTTCCAAGTGTGTTCAGCCGATCTTCGTAGGTTCGAGTGGTAATGATCTCGCTGTAATATTCTTCCGAGGTGTCGACGTTGTGATTGTAGTAATCGAGTCCGGAGTCGCTCAATCGTTTGGCTTGTTCCTCGCGCAACATGCCGAGCGTGACGCAACTTTCCAGCCCAAGGTCTTTGACACCTTCGACCATTTTGCAGACCGCATCCAGGTCGCGATCGGTTGGACTGCGCCAGGCAGCCCCCATGCAGAATCGGCTGGCACCACCACGTTTGGCTTCGCGCGCGGCGGCTAAAACCGAATCGATATCCATCAGAGCATCGCGGTCGGTGTCGGTATCGTAATGCGCACTTTGCGGGCAATAGGCGCAATCTTCAGGGCAACCGCCGGTCTTGATCGATAGCAGTGTGCTGATCTGCACCTCGTTTGGGGCAAAGTATTTTCGGTGCAGGGACTGGGCGTTAAACAATAAGTCATTGAAAGGCTTTGAAAATAACGCTTCCGCCTCCGCCAGGGTCCAGTCATGCCGAATTTCTGCCTGTGGAACCTGTGGACCCGTACGTTCGATAATATCTTTGCTTGAAAGTGCCATCGCGCCCTACCTATGAACTGGCGTATAATATGACGACACGCAACGATCTGAAAGGTGCAGTTCGGGTTTCGGACAGCAAAGTTGATGGAAGGGCGAGGGCCGACATCCAGCATTGAACAGGTAGCGCGCAGCAAGCTGGCAGAGCTTGAAGCGGCGACGCTTCGGCGTGCGCTGTCGGAGACAGGACGAGGGGAGGCTGGGCAGGCGACACGCGATGAGCGGCAAATGATTTCATTTTGCTGTAATGACTATCTTGGTCTGTCGCAGCACCCAGATGTGAAACGCGCTGCGTCGGAAGCCATAAAACAGTTTGGGGCGGGCGCCGGAGCCTCGCGACTGGTCACCGGAAATCACCCTTTTTATGACGATCTTGAGATCCGGTTGGCGCGGTTAAAAGGCACCGAAGCAGCGCTGGTGTTTGGTAGTGGCTATCTCGCTAATTTGGGCATACCGCCGGTTCTTGCTGGGAAGGGTGACCTTATTCTGGCTGATGAATTGTCCCATGCCAGCATGCGGGCGGGAATTCAGGCGTCACCGGCTGAGAGTAGATTCTTTCGCCATAACGATATTGAGGACTGTCGACGCATTCTTCAAAAAGAACGATGTAATTTTCGTCATTGCCTGATCATGACTGAAGGGATCTTCAGCATGGATGGCGATCGAGCACCGCTGGCCGATTTGTGCGATCTGGCGGAAACATTTGATGCCTGGTTAATGACAGATGATGCCCATGGCTTGGGTGTCGTGGGTGATGGTCGGGGCAGCGCTGCTGAAGCAGGCGTTGGGGCACGCATCCCCCTTCAGATGGGCACCTTGTCGAAAGCGGTTGGGTCCTATGGTGGGTTTATCTGCGCCTCCCAGCCAGTGATTGATTTATTGATTAACCGAGCGCGCAGTCTGATTTATGCAACAGGGTTACCACCCGCTGTTGTTGCCGCATCTTGTACTGCCCTCGAGATTATTGAAGCTGATCTGGAACTCACTCGCTTACCGATGGCGCGGGCACGACGATTTACGCAGCAGGTGGGATTACCGGACCCAGAGAGCACCATTGTGCCTTTGGTAGTGGGAACAGCTGAAAAGGCTCTCGCGGCGTCACACCAACTCGCAGAAGAGGGTTTTCTGGTGACGGCAATCCGTCCGCCGACTGTGCCAGAAGGGACGGCGAGGTTGCGCTTTACATTTGCCGCGTATCATTCAGACAAAGATGTCGACCGCTTGGCCGTTGCAGTGCGAAAGACAGGTTTTCTGCCGTGACGTCGTTGTTTGTTTCAGGCTCTGGGACCAATGTTGGTAAGACATTTGTCACCACTATACTGCTCAACGAAATACGACAGGCAGGAATCGCATGCACCGCGGTAAAGCCCGTAATCTCCGGTTTTGATGACGATGGTCCGGGTGAAAGTGATACAGCCTTGATCTTGGAAGCGCTGGGTCGTGACGTTACACGGAATAGCATTGATGAGATTTCGCCGTGGCGATTTCGTGAACCAATTTCTCCTGATATGGCAGCCGCTCACGAGGGTCGGGCGCTCGATATTCAGGAGATTGCGAGATTTTGCGATGCGAATGGTGCGCTAAATTCAATCCGGATTATCGAAGGGGTCGGCGGCGTGATGGTGCCCTTAACAGAACAGGCAACCATACTCGATTTGATGGTTGAGGTAGCCGCCCCTGTGCTGTTGGTCGCCGGTTCTTATCTCGGAACGTTGAGCCACACGCTAACCGCGCTACACGCTGTACAGAATAGAGGGCTGACCGTTGCGGGCGTCGTCATCAGCGAATCGTTGGAGAGCCCGGTTCCGCTTTCGGAGACCCAGGCAACGTTATCGCGCTTTGCGGGTAAGGTGCCGGTCGTCACCCTGCCGCGCGATGGCTCGTCAGAGATTGCAAAGGAAATCGGCCTTATATAGAGGCGCTACTTAGGTGCGTTGGCATGCATCCAGTCGACAATGCGGCCCACAACCCGATCTTCAATGCCGAGAAAACCGTGTGCCGATTGTGCTTTGCACGGGCCGGAAATGTCTGGATCACCACCATCAAACAATATGGTCTCCACCTTTGGGGCGTTCTTCAGCGCTGCTGCAAAGGCGGGTAGACTCTCGGCAGGGGTAACGACGCAGCCATCTTCTTTATGGTGGGCGATCAAAGATGGGACCTTGATTTTCCGAAGGTCGGCACCATGCGCGGTCGGTTTATCTGCATTGGAAACTTCGGTAACCGTTGCAGTGAAAACCACTCCATTAATGGGAAGGAACCCCGCTAGATGGGCAATCGAAACAGTGCCGCGGCTGGTACCGATAAGCCATAGCGGTGCTGTTGTTTTGGTTTTGACCCATTTAACGACGGCGGCAATGTCTTGTCGGTATTCATCGGAGTCCCGCCAGTGAATCAGGCCTTTGCGGCGGCGGTCAGAAGCGACATCGACATTAATGGTCAGCACACCGCGATTGGCAAAGCGGTTGCGTGACCGCGTAAGAAAATTCTTACCCCTTGGTCCGCGCCCTTTCCAGAGCTTGATCTTGCCACTACCACCCGAAAACAGGATGGCAGCAGATTTTACGGGTCCATCGGGTTGGGTGATGACAAAGGAAATGGTGACGTCGTCGCGTGTCGGGATGGTTTCTTCTGTTTCGGCCCGCAACGAATTTGCGAGAAGCGTCAGAACGAAAATGCTGCCTAGAGTTAGGCCTAATGGCGATCTTTCTATCATTAGGGTCTTCCACCAAAATTTCCGATAATATTAGCTGATATCACAGGGTTTCACCATTGCGTGACTCCCCCCTTGGCAAATCCCCTACAAAGAGTCATTGTGCGCTCGCCGGACAATCTTGGCGGCTAATTTGCGCTTGTAACTTGATGAAAATCGCTGTTCCGAAAGAAAAATGGGCCAACGAAGCCCGTATCTCAGCATCCGCCGATTCCGTAAAGAAATTTATCGCACTGGGCTTTGATGTCGTTGTCGAATCCGGCGCCGGTGACGCGGCCTCGATTTCAGATGCAGACTTGTCCGAGGTGGGTGCAACGATTGCGTCCAGCGCCGCGGAAGCTGTCAGTGATGCTGATATTGTTTTACGCGTTCAACGGCCCATGACTGCAGCTGATGGCGGCGACGACGAAATCGCGATGATGAAGTCGGGCACCATTCTTATTGGTACCTTGTCCGCTCTTTCCAACGCTGATCAGGCAGAGGCTTATGCCAAACAGGGTGTGACCGCTTTTGCGATGGAACTGCTGCCGCGTATCAGCCGCGCGCAATCGATGGACGTGTTGTCTTCGCAGTCCAATCTCGCAGGGTACAAAGCGGTGCTTGATGCCGCGCATGAATATACCAGAGCCTTCCCAATGATGATGACGGCGGCAGGAACGATCCCACCGGCAAAAGTTCTGGTCCTTGGTGCTGGTGTTGCCGGGCTTCAGGCTATCGCAACGGCACGTCGCCTTGGCGCTGTGGTGTCGGCTTATGATGTACGACCGGTTGTGAAAGAGCAGGTCGAAAGCCTTGGTGGTCGTTTTGTTGAAGTTGACCCCGATGCGACGGAAGATGCGGAAACCGCTGGTGGCTATGCCAAGGAAATGACAGACGAGTATAAGGCGCGTCAGGCTGAAGTTCTGAAAGAAGCGCTGATCAAGACCGATATCGCAATTTGTACGGCGCTTATTCCCGGTCGTCCGGCGCCGGTTCTTATTCCAGAAGCGACTGTTCAGGAAATGAAAGAGGGGTCGGTGATCGTCGACCTCGCAGTTGAGCAGGGCGGTAACTGCCCGATTAGCGAATATGGTGATGTTGTTGTCAAACATGGTGTGAAGATCGTTGGTCATGCCAACGTGCCAAGCCGTTTGGCTGCAGATGCCAGCATGTTGTATGCCAAAAACCTTCTGAACTTTATTACGCCAATGGTAGATGCAGAGACCAAAGAGCTGGCCATTGATTGGGAAGACGAGATCATTCAGGGTTGCTTGGTCACCCGTGACGGAGCCGTTGTTCATCCCGGCCTCTCTCCGGCCGAAGAAAAAGCGAAGGCAAGCTGAGCATGGACCCCACGAAGATAATGCAGGCTACCGAGACAGCGGCGGCATCGGCAGCAACAGGTTCTCTTATCTCTCTCTTTACTGTTTTCGTTCTGGCGATTTTCGTCGGCTATTACGTTGTTTGGAATGTCACCTCGGCTTTGCATTCACCGTTGATGAGTGTCACCAATGCAATCTCGTCGGTCATTATTGTTGGCGCGTTGATCGCGGCTGGACCGACCGATGCTAATTTCTCCAAGATCATGGGTTTTCTCGCTGTCGTTCTGGCATCGGTGAACATCTTTGGCGGCTTTATCGTCTCGCAGCGCATGCTGCAGATGTTCCGGAAGAAGGGGTAAAGCGTGTCGGAGGAATTAACCGGACTGGCCTACCTGCTGGCAGCGATCTGTTTCATCCTGGCGCTGCGCGGTCTGTCATCCCCTGAAACAGCGCGGCGCGGTAATCTCACGGGCATGATCGGGATGGCGATCGCCATCGGTACCACGTTGGCGAGCCCGCATGTGCTGAGCTACACTTGGATTATTGCTGGCATTCTAGTCGGTGGCACCATCGGTACCGTCACGGCGCTTAAGATTCAGATGACGGCGCTGCCGCAACTGGTGGCGGCGTTCCATAGTCTGGTTGGCCTGGCAGCGGTATTTGTCGCAACGGCGACGCTTTATGCGCCGGAAGCCTATGGCATAGGAGCGGTTGGCAACATTCTGACGGCGAGCCTGGTCGAAATGTCGATTGGAACTTTCATCGGCGCCATTACCTTTACGGGCTCTATCGTGGCCTTTGCCAAGCTGCAGGGCTTGGTCTCGGGCGCCCCTTTGGTTTTCCCGGGGCAGCATCTTCTGAACGCGGTTCTCGGTATCGCGGCAATTGTGTTGATCGCGTGGTTCTCTACGACGGAGTCTTATCAGGCCTATTGGTTAATCGTGGCATTGGCATTGGTCCTGGGGTTTCTGATTATTCTCCCAATCGGTGGCGCCGACATGCCGGTCGTCGTCTCAATGTTGAACTCTTATTCAGGCTGGGCGGCGTGCGGTATTGGCTTCACCCTCGGCAACACATTGCTGATTATTACCGGCGCATTGGTCGGTTCATCGGGAGCGATCCTGAGCTATATCATGTGCAAAGGCATGAACCGCTCGTTCTTTAACGTTATCCTTGGCGGTTTTGGCACCGAAGAAGGTGTCGCCGCTACTACACAAGGCGACAAAACGGTTCGTCAGGGTAGTGCCGAAGATGCCAGCTTTATCATGCAAAATGCGGGTAAGGTGATTGTTGTACCGGGCTATGGTATGGCGGTTGCACAGGCTCAGCATGCTCTCCGTGAGATGGGAGATGTTCTCAAAGAGGCTGGCGTTGAGGTGTCTTATGCGATCCACCCAGTAGCAGGACGTATGCCTGGCCATATGAATGTCTTATTGGCGGAAGCCAACGTGCCATATGACGAAGTGTTTGAACTCGAAGAGATCAATCACGAATTTTCCACCGCAGATGTGGTTTATGTCATTGGAGCGAATGATGTGACCAATCCGGCGGCAAAAACTGACCCCAATAGTCCAATCTACGGAATGCCGATCCTTGATGTTGAAAAGGCGCAAACCGTACTGTTTGTTAAACGTGGCATGGCTTCTGGCTACGCTGGGGTCGATAACGAGCTGTTTTTCCGCGATAACACGATGATGCTGTTTGGCGACGCCAAAAAGATGACGGAAGAAATTCTTCAGTCACTTGGCTGATACCCCAATTTTCGATGCAACAGAATAATTGATTTGGGTCGCTGGCCGATCCATATTGACGATATGGCTATTCTTAAAATTGCCCGTATGGGCCATCCGATCCTGGCGGAGCGTGCCAAGGAAATTCCTGACCCGACCGCGCGTGAAGTTCGCAAGCTGGTCGAAGATATGTATGAAACGTTGGATGATATCAGAGGTGCCGGTCTCGCAGCACCACAGGTTCACATCAGCAAGCGGCTTGTAATTTTCGAGGCCCCACAAGAACGCGGTGAAGAGGAAGAGGCGCCGGAAACCGATTTCGCACCGATGACTGAAATTATCAATCCCGAATGGCAGCCTTTGTCAGACGAGATGGCGCTGGGCTGGGAAGGGTGCCTGTCGGTACCGGGTCTCACTGGGGCAGTCGAACGCCATACCCACATTCGCTATCGCGGTTATTCGCCTCAAGGTCAGCTGATTGATCGAGAAGCGACAGGTTTTCATGCCCGGGTTTTTCAGCACGAGTTCGATCATCTTGATGGAATTCTCTATCCGATGCGGATGCAGGATCTGTCTCTGCTGGTGTTTACTGAGGAGGCGCAAAAGTTTGGCTTGCCGTCGCTCGGGGCCAACGAAGAATCTGAAGAACCTTCCAGCGACGGTGAAGGAGAAGCTGCGTAATGGCAGATCATTCTGACAACCGCGTACAACAACGGATGAAATTACTCGAGGCAATCCTGCCACATGTTGCCTTCGATGGTTGGACGGATGACGCCCTGCGCGCCGGTGCAGTAGATGCCGGAATGGATGACATTGCTGTAGATCGTTTCTTTCCGGGTGGGGCAAGGGAGATCGCGGCCGCTTTCAGCGAATGGGCGGATCAGAAAATGCTCGAAGCGCTAGCAACGCAGGACGTTGACGGTTTGAAATTACGCGAGCGCGTCGCCCTCGCTGTGCGATTACGGCTGGAAGCATTAGCACCACATCGCGAAACCGTTCGTCGGACCGTTGCCTTTCTGTCACTGCCCGGAAACATTTCGCGTGGCGGCAAAGGCGTTTACAAAACTGTAGACGCAATCTGGTATGCGGTGGGTGACCGCTCCTCGGATTTTAGTTTTTACACCAAGCGTGCTTTGCTTGCCGGGGTCGTTACCTCGACGAGCCTCTTTTGGCTCGATGATGATTCAGATGACTGCGTTGACAGTTGGGCGTTTCTCGACCGACGCATTGCCGACGTTATGAAAATTCCGGCCCTCCGCGGCAGACTGGAAAAAATAGCCTGCCGTCTTCCAGATCCGTTTAAAATTCTACGAGCTGTGCGCGCCCGCTAGAAATGCGTCTTAGTTCGGTGTCAGCGGAACAGCCTTGGTCTGATTGGCCCGGAACTTGTCGACCGCTTTGGCAATTTTTTCATCGCCGAGTGCTAATACAGCAGCTGAGAGCAACGCAGCGTTTACCGCGCCAGCCCGACCAACAGCAAGAACCCCGACAGGAATGCCACCCGGCATCTGAACCATCGAAAGTAAGCTATCCATGCCGCCCATTACACGGGTTTCCATTGGGCAGCCAAAGACAGGTTTAGCTGTCATAGCGGCAACACAGCCAGGGAGAGCAGCTGCCATGCCCGCGCCAGCGATAAACACCTTTGCACCGCGTCCTTCGACGTCCTTGATCCAATCGACGAGCCGGTCAGGAGTCCGGTGGGCTGAATGAACGGCGACTTCGTGGGCAATGCCGAGTTTTTTCAGCGTGTCAGCTGCATGATGCATGGTTTCCCAGTCTGATTGGCTCCCCATAACGATCCCGACGAGCGGGTTTTTGGATTTTGCAGGTTTGCGGGAGGCCTTTTTCGCAGCGGGTTTTTTAGCCATCTATTTACTCATCTGTTGTCGGTTTAAATTTAATACTCGCTAATATACGGAAGCGTTGTCCCCCCGCAATACCCGCCGATTCTCTAGATTTCTAATAGTTCTTTAACGAAATGAGCGTTGACTACCAGCATGGCGTTTCACGTCTTGGTGGACGCAAGCTAATGCGGGTAGGCTATGAAAGTTTCGAGTTCCAGACCGATTGTGCCAAACGCAAGGTTGGCCACCGCCTATTCGCGGTCCGGTGAGGCTGCGGCCCCTGCTGCACGGGCAATTTCCGATTCTGCCAGTGTCCTCGGTATTCCTGATGCTGAACTAACACCGAAAGTTCAAGGCGCAATTCAACGTCTTATGGAAGAGGTTGATTCTCTCCGTCGTGAGCTTGAACAAAGTCGCCAACGGATCGCGTATCTTGAACAGCTGGCGGACCAGGATGCATTGGCACCGGTTGCGAACCGGCGGGCTTTTGTTCGAGAGCTGTCGCGGATCATGGCATTCGCCGAACGTTATAATTCACCCAGTAGCCTGGTATATTTTGACGTAAACGGGCTGAAACCTATTAACGACACGCACGGGCACCCTGCTGGTGATGCGGCTCTGATGCGGATCGCTGATGTCCTGGTTGAAAATGTCCGGGAGTCTGATGTTGTGGGTCGTCTTGGTGGTGACGAGTTTGCTGTAATTCTGTCGCAGGCGGATGAAGCGACAGCCGCCGAAAAAGCCCAGATGCTTGTTCAACGTATCGGAGATCAGCCGCTTGACTGGAATGGTGCAGATATTCCTCTCATGGTCTCATACGGGACTTACACATTTAGGGGGGGTGACACTGCCGGTGATGCCTTGGCCGCGGCGGATCGTGCCATGTATGAAAATAAGATGGCCTATAAGAAAAAGACGCAAGCAGCAGTGGCGTCTTGAGGCCGCTCCGGTGTCAGGCGATATTGTCTGGAATTAACCGACTTCTCATCGTTTGAATTTCATCTTTTAAAACAAGTTTGCGCTTTTTAAGCCTTTGCAGTTGTAGCTGGTCAAACGGGACCGCTTCGGAAACTCGATCAATTACGCCGTCGAGATCGTTATGCTCGGTTTCAAGCTCGGCTATCCGGCGTCTAAGGGTGTCCTGATCTTCCATTGTTTCCGTTTAAAGTACCGTTTTACTAGCGTTATCGGCCATTGTGGAGGTACAGATATCGCAACTGACTTTACGTGTTCCTAATATACCCAGTTTTTATGACGTGTGTTCTAAGATGGTGAAAAGATAATGGCAACAAATCGTATTGGGGTCCTGACAAGCGGTGGCGATTGCGCCGGGCTCAATGCCGTAATTCGGGCAGTCACCAAACGGGCGATTACTGAGTATGGTTGGGAGGTGTACGGCATTAATGACGGCAGTCACGGATTGCTGGATCGACCACCACGTTATCAGCAGCTGTCGCTTTCTGATTTTTCTGGCACCGTCCTGCGGTTGGGCGGAACGATTTTAGGCTCTGTAAATAGCGGCGATCCCTTTGATTTTTTGATGCCAGATGGCAGCCACCAGGATCGCTCCGAAGAAATTATAGAGGGCTACAATCAACTAGGCCTCGATGCTCTGATCGCTATTGGCGGTGACGGCAGTTTGGCGATCTTGCGTAAACTTGCCCAGCAAGGGGGGTGGAATCTGATCGGCATTCCCAAAACAATCGATAACGATGTTGATCTCACCGAGAATGCTGTTGGCTATCTAACGGCTGTTGATGTTGCGACCGAGGCGTTGGATCGACTGCAACCGACGGCGGCTAGCCATAACCGGGTTATGATTTTGGAGGTCATGGGAAGAGATCACGGCCACATCGCAATTAATGCGGGGATTGCCGGCGGTGCTGACGCGATACTGATACCGGAGATCCCCTACGATCTTGATCGCCTTAGCACTAAACTAGAAGATATTCGTAAACAGGAAGGCCGCACATTTGCTCTGATCGTTGTCGCGGAAGGGGTAAAGCCCGTTAGTGATTCCGCAGAAGCTGGTATCGGTCAGTATTTGTGTGACCGTCTAACGGACATGGCTGGAGCAGAATGTCGGGTGACCGTTCTGGGCCATACACAGCGCGGCGGTATCCCGACACCGCGTGATCGATTGTTTGGCTCCGCCTTTGGCGTCCATGCCGTTGATCTTATTGCCGCCGAAAAATTTGATCGGATGGTGGCATGGTCAAGTCGTGACTGTGTCGATGTGCCGCTTGCCGACGTAGTTGGCCATTCGCATCCGGTCGACCCTAAGAGTGCGGTGGTGCGTACTGCTCGGGGACTTGGAATCTGTCTTGGAGATTAAAGCAACCTGTGCCTAAAATACGGTGTTCTGTTTCCGACTTATAAGGAGGTCAATATGATTGTTGACGAAGCTAAGTCTTCACTCGAAACACACCACGCTAGTTTAGAAATTAAGCTCCTTGAAGAACTTAACCGTCCTCAACCCGACCAGAACCTGATCGTAGCCATCAAAAAGCAAAAACTCCGATTAAAAGACGAAATGCTGGGCATGAACGCCTAAAAACAAAAATCACTTTCTTCTCACCGACTAGGTAAATCCGCTCGGTGACATCTATGGGATGACAAGCACCGTCGTTATGGGCGACGATGAATGCAGTCGTTTGCGAGAAAATCAAAAAGCAAAACGGGGAGTCGAGATGTCAGGAGAGTTCGATAGCGCTTATCAGCGTGCGATGACCGATAGGGATGCCTTTTGGGCCGAGGCTGCCGAAGGTATTGATTGGGATCAGAAATGGGACGCGGTCCTTGATGAGTCTAATCCACCATTCTATCGCTGGTTCTCCGGCGGCATGCTCAATACTTGCTACAACGCGCTTGATCGCCATGTCGAGAATGGTCGCGCTGATCAGAATGCCCTGATCTATGACAGCCCAATGACCGCACAGGTCGTCAAATTTACCTATCGTGAATTGCGGGACCAGGTTGCGTTGTTTGCGGGTGCGTTGACGAATGAAGGCGTCAGTAAAGGGGATCGGGTTGTTATCTATATGCCGATGATCCCGGAAGCGGTAATTGCGATGCTTGCCTGTGCGCGTCTTGGTGCCGTGCATTCGGTTGTGTTCGGTGGATTTGCTGCGAATGAGCTTGCGGTGCGTATTGACGACGCAAAGCCCAAAGTCATCGTGTCGGCGTCTTGTGGTCTAGAACCAGGCCGTGTCGTTGAATATAAGCCATTGCTTGATGGAGCTCTTGATCTCGCAAAGCATAAACCAGATCGATCTATTGTCGTGCAGCGCGAGGCTTTGCAATGTTCGATGGGACCAGATGATCTCGACTGGAAGGATGCGATAGAGGCTACCCAGCCACATGGCTGTGTTTCAGTATCGGCGACCGACCCGCTCTATATTCTGTATACATCCGGGACGACAGGTGAGCCAAAAGGCGTCGTCCGCGATAATGGCGGTCATGCTGTTGCACTGAACTGGACGATGGGAGCCGTCTATGACGTCCAGCCGGGTGATGTGTATTGGGCTGCTTCAGATATTGGTTGGGTGGTTGGTCACTCTTACATCGTCTACGGACCTTTGTTGGCTGGCGCGACGTCCATTTTTTACGAAGGGAAGCCGGTAGGAACACCGGATGCGGGCGCTTTTTGGCGTGTTATTTCTGATCATAAGGTGACGACGCTTTTCACTGCACCGACGGCCTTTCGTGCGATCAAACGGGAAGATCCAAAGGGCAAGCTGGTTGCCGATTATGACCTTGCACATTTCAAGGCGCTGTTTTTAGCTGGTGAGCGCTCTGACCCTGACACATTAAGTTGGGCTGAGAACTACCTTGGTGTGCCAGTTATTGATCATTGGTGGCAGACCGAAACTGGTTGGTCGATCTGCGCTAATTGTCTTGGGATTGAGCAGCTGCCGGTTAAACATGGTTCGCCCACCAAACCTGTGCCCGGTTGGGATCTTTGCGTCCTTGATGAGGGCGGAAATGAGGTTGCCTCCGGAGATATTGGGGCGCTGGTGGCGAAACTGCCTCTGCCGCCTGGGACGTTGCTGACTCTCTGGAATGCTGATGAAAGATACAAAGACGCCTATCTGAAAGAGTTCCCCGGTTACTACCAAACAGCAGATGCGGGCTATATCGATGAAGATGGCTATGTCTTCGTGATGGCGCGGACTGACGACATCATCAATACAGCCGGACACCGCCTGTCGACTGGAGGAATGGAAGAAGTCCTTGCAGCACATCCCGATGTCGCTGAATGCGCCGTCATAGGTGTTGCAGATGAATTGAAAGGTCAGGTACCTCTCGGCTTTCTCGTTCTTAATACTGGCGTGAATCGCGAAAACACTGAAATCGTTGGCGAAGTGGTTGGCATGGTCCGAGATAACATTGGTCCGGTGGCATCCTTTAAAACAGCAACCGTCGTTCAACGACTGCCTAAAACCCGTTCTGGTAAGGTATTGCGCGGAACGATGCAGAAGATTGCCGACAGCCAGAGCTACAATATGCCGGCCACAATAGATGACCCGGTAATTCTTGATGAAATTACCGAGGCGCTGAAATCGATTGGTTATGCTGAGGGTGACGTTTAGAGAATGACAGACTTGTTCTCAATATGTTGCAGGGTAAGCATTTTCGCCTGTTGATATGCCTTTATAGCTGACGAAGATTTCGTCGCCGCAGCGTTATCAAGTGGGATTTGAGAAAGTTGATGGGCGCTATAAGGAGCGCTGATGAGGTTGTTTTCACGGGTTACAGTCCCGTACTTGAAAAACCGAGTGTCCTGTTCGGTTGCTCGTGTGGCGGTGACTGGTTGTACAGAACGGGCCGATGCGACATTTGTCGAAGACATCGACGTTGCCGGATTACGGGATCGTGTCGTCTGAAGTGTGTGTGGCGTAGAAATTATCTTCAAAACAAACCTCACCGTGTGAGATTTATATATTTGTCAGGCTGAACATAATGTCAATGAATATTTAATATTTATTGACTTGTGTTAACCTTAATTAATATTAACCAAACAATTTAATAATTTTTTAAATAAAAAATAATATTATTAATTAAAATTTTTGGCTAATTATATTTGTTTTGGTTTATAAATATTAATACATACCTTTAATAAGTTAGAAACAACTCATCGGCTATTCTGTCGCTGAAGGTCATCAATGGATGACTGGTAGAAGCGGATTTCCAAGTAGGAAATCAAATGAATGCAGGAAGCATGACATGAGTGACGCATCTACAGAATTAGAACGATTGCGGGCGGCGATTACAGCCTCCGGCGATGTTGTTTATGACTGGGATCTGCCAACAGATGAATTTTCGTGGCTTGGTCGGGTCGCCGATGCCTTCCAGATTTCTGGCCTCGATCAAATTTCATCTGGCGAGCTTTTTCATCAGAGAATTCATCCCGAAGATCTGAGCAAACGCCTTGACCAGATTTCCGCCCTGTATCAGGGCAGTTCCGAATTCGAATGTGAGTTTCGTATTCGTGATGCTAATGGTGAACAACACTGGTTTCACGACCGCGGCGTTGCAGAAATGGGCGCCGATGGTATGCCGATCCGTTTGCGTGGCACAATGCGCGCAATCAGTCATCGCAAAGATGAGCAGGAAAGAACCCAATATCTTGCGAATTATGATGAGCTAACCGGGCATTTCAACCAGACGCGTCTCCGTGAAGCGCTTGATCATGCGCTCTATTATGGCTCTCGATACAAAGTTGTCGGGGCCTATTTGGTCATTGGGATCGACAACATCAACATGGTCAACCAAGCTTTTGGTTATGAGGTTGCCGATGCGGTGATCGTTGCGCTGGGGCATCGGTTAGATCGCTGCCTGCGGGCCTGCGATGTTATTGGCAGGTTGGGCGGAGATCGTTTTGGCGTCGTTCTGAGCAATGGTCCGGGGTCGGAGCTACCGATTGCAGCGGATAAAATTCTTGAAGTCGCTCGCAATACTGAGGTCGACACACCGGCAGGACCAATACATGTAACCGTGTCAATCGGTGCTGCGGGATTCCCAGATACTGCGATGACGGCGAGCGATGCGATGACCAAAGCCGATATCGCGTTGCAGAATGCCAAGCGCGCTGGACGTAATACCTGGTCAGCTTATTGTTATTCGGAGGAACAGCGCGAAGGTCATCGCAAGAACATGGTCATCGCGGAACAGGTTAAGCAGGCCTTGCGCGATGACCGCTTGGTGCTCTCTTATCAACCAATTGTCTCGAGCGATACGCATGCCCCGGTGGTTCATGAATGCTTGTTGCGCATGATCCAACCCGATGGTGAAGTGATTGCCGCTGGCATGTTTATGCCGGTTGTCGAAGAGCTGGGCCTCATCCGGTTGATTGATCGCCGGGTTTTCGATTTGGCTATAAAAGTCATGGCGGAAAACTCAGAAGCCCGTCTCGCGGTTAATGTTTCTGGCCTCACGACAAGTGACAAGCAATGGTTACGTCATGTCGTCGGTATGCTGCGTAATGAACGGGGTATCGCAGAACGATTGATCGTCGAAATAACAGAAACGGCGGGTCTCGAAGACGTTGAAGAATGTGCCCGGTTCGTCTCAACTCTGCGCCAGCTTGGCTGTAAAGTTGCCCTTGATGATTTTGGAGCGGGCTACACGTCGTTCCGTCATCTGAAAATCCTGTCGGTAGATATGGTCAAGATCGACGGCTCGTTTGTACAAGACCTAGTGCAGAACCCAGCCAATATGATCTTTATCCGCTCGCTTCTCGATTTGGCGCGAAACTTCAATCTTGAAACAGTGGCAGAATGTGTTGAGACCATGGAGCAAGCGCAAATGCTCAAGGAAGAGGGTGTAGAACTTCTTCAAGGTTGGGCCTTTGGCAAGCCAGAGCTTGAACTGCCCTGGGGTGGTGAAGAGGAAAAGTTGCCTGAGCCTGAGCCTCTGGCGATTGAACACCAACCGGTACGCCTTATCGCCGGGTAACACCGCTGGGTTTTTTTGAAGACAAACCTTGGCCTGTTAGGCTTGCCTTCGCTATAAGGTGAGCCATATTTCGAATATCGAAGAACAGGCGGATTCTCATGAGTGACATTGTTATTGCGAGCGCAGCCCGCACCCCGGTAGGTACTTTCAACGGTGCCTTTGCTGATCTGGCGGCGTCTGAGCTCGGCACTGTTGCTATTAAGGCGGCTCTCGAACGCGCAAATGTTGCACCAGATGATGTATCCGAAGTCATTATGGGACAAATTCTGACGGCTGGTGCAGGGCAAAATCCCGCACGTCAGGCAGCGATGGCGGCTGACTTACCTGTTGAGGTGCCAGCTTATGGCGTGAACCAGCTTTGTGGCTCGGGACTTAAGACCGTAGCGCTTGGTTTTCAGGCGATTACCAGCGGTGACGCCTCTGTTGTGGTTGCCGGCGGTCAGGAAAGCATGACCCAGGCACCGCACTGCATGTATTTGCGAGGCGGCAAAAAAATGGGCGATGCGGAGATGGTCGATACCATGATCCGCGACGGGCTATGGGATGCGTTTAACGGCTATCACATGGGCTGTACTGCGGAGAATATCGCTAATCAATGGCAGATCAGTCGCGAGCAGCAGGATGCATTTGCCGCGCAGTCACAGCAACGCGCCGAAGCAGCGCAAGCCGCGGGCCGGTTTGCCGACGAGATTGCGCCAGTAACCATCAAAACCCGTAAAGGCGATATCACAGTTGATCAGGATGAATATCCTCGCGCCGGTGTGACTGCTGAATCGCTAGGCGGCTTGCGCCCAGCCTTTGCCAAGGATGGCACGGTTACCGCAGGCAATGCATCTGGCATCAATGATGGCGCCGCGGCGCTCGTTTTGATGACCGCTGAAGAAGCCGCTGATCGCGGAATTTCACCCCGCGCACGAATTGTTTCGTGGGCGCAGGCGGGTGTCGATCCGTCGATCATGGGAACCGGCCCTATCCCGGCGTGCCGGGCGGCGTTGGATAAAGCGGGCTGGACAGTCGACGATCTTGATTTGATCGAAGCCAATGAAGCCTTTGCCGCGCAAGCCCTGGCCGTTGGCAAAGATCTCGGTTGGGATGAAGAGAAGCTCAATGTAAACGGTGGCGCGATTGCGATCGGTCACCCGGTTGGTGCCTCAGGGGCTCGGGTTCTCACCACGTTGCTTTATGAGATGGAGAAACGTGATGCCGAAAAAGGCCTCGCCACGCTCTGCATCGGTGGTGGCATGGGCATTGCCATGTGTATCGCACGCGACTAAACGCGCGAGACCTACATCAGTTTTACGCTGGTATCGTGGCTTTAAAGGACGGACGCTCCGAGACCTGATCATACCAGGCACCCAGCATGGGCCAGCGCGACTTCCAGTCACCGAGAATGTCGCCCATACGGAATTCGATCCAGCCTATCCCTGTAGCAACTGCGATATGGCCAATATTCAGCGGCCCTTCGAGGATGCTGGGGTTGGCATTGATCCAGTCCATCGCGCGTTCGAATTTGCCCCAATTCTTGTCGCGGATGGCATCTGATTGACTTTCCACCGGGCGACCGCGTTCACGTTGCACATTGATTGCAGATTCGGTCATGCCATCTGCCAGTCCTTCAAGCGATAAAACTTTAAAACGGGTGGCCGGATTCTCCGGGATCAACTTGTGACCATCATGCAGATTATCAAGATAGGCGCAGATAACTTTTGATTCGACGAGAATATCGCCGTCATCGAGGATCATTGCAGGCACTTTGCCCAACGGATTGTGATCAACAATATCGCTGTCCGGCTGATGATAGTCGGTCATCATCCGCTCTATGCGGTCGTCGAGACCGGTTTCAATCGCGGCGACGGTAACCTTGCGGACGAATGGTGATCCAGGGGCCCAACGCAGTTTCATTATTTCTCTCCGGATCAGAAATTATCTTTTCGGGTGCGGACTTCACTGAACACTTCAACCGGGCTGCCATTAGGTAAACCCACCGCTTCTGCGACGGACGCAACATCGGCCCGCAGGAAAGGATTAGTTTCTTTTTCCAGTCCTAGTAGCGACGGCACAGTGCGTTTGTTGTCGGCCCGCAACGCATCGATTTCAGCAGCGCGTTCTTTCAGCGCCTGATTGCCAGTTTCAATCGTGACGGCAAATTTGGCATTGGCCTGAGTATATTCATGGGCACAATAGACCATGGTGTCGTCGGGCAGGGCGCGCAGCTTGCCAAGCGAATCCCACATTTGTTCATGCGTTCCTTCAAACACCCGGCCGCAGCCAAGCGCGAATAGTGTGTCGCCGCAGAACAAGGCTTTGCTTTCTTCAAACCAGTAGCCGATATGCCCGCGCGTATGGCCCGGTGTGTCATAGACTCGGGCGGTCGCATCGCCAAACGTGTAGGTGTCGCCATCCCCGACATCTAAATCAATGCCAGCGATCCGGTCGTGATCGGCCAGCGGTCCAACAATTTCGCAGCCATATTTTTCCTTCAGCTCAAGATTGCCGCCGGTATGGTCGTTATGATGGTGAGTGTTGATGATATGGGTGAGGATCCAGCCCAGCCGATCGAGCGCTTCAATCACCGGTTCGGCGTCGGATGGATCAACCACCGCTACCTTGCCCTGACCAGATTCCTTGAGCAAATAAACATAGTTGTCGTCACGGGTGGGAATTTGTTCGATTTCAAGCGTCGACATGGCATACTTCCTTATCGGTCGTGTTCACAATTGATGCCGCAACCTAGCAAAGCCACCCGCGTGCGCCAACTGTGCGCTTGACCCAAATTCTCATTTGCTATGTTAAATTGGGGCTATGTGGAACGACGCCGTAGATTTGCGCGATTTTTACCGGACCAGCCTTGGGCAATTTACCCGACGGGTGATCCGTCAGCGTGTTCGCGATATCTGGGACAATACGTCTGGTCAGCGCATCCTGGGTCTCGGTTATGCAACGCCTTATCTGCTGCCATTCCAAGACGAGGCGGAACGCGTTCTCGCCGCCATGCCAGCGCGCCAGGGTGTGCTCCATTGGCCGAGCGATGCTGCGGGGAAGGTCACGTTATGTGATGAGGCAGAAATTCCCTTGCCGGATGTTTCAATGGATCGGGTGCTGTTGGTCCATGCGCTGGAATGCAGTGAACAGCTGCGCCCGATGCTACGCGAAGTCTGGCGGGTATTGGCGGATGGCGGGCGGCTGATGGTTGTCGTGCCAAACCGGCGTGGCATCTGGGCACGGATGGATCGCACACCATTTGGCCATGGCTATCCTTATAGCCCGGCGCAGCTCAATCGGCTGCTGCGCGATACGTTGTTTACGCCAATTAAAACGGAACGCGCTTTGTTCGCGCCACCGAGCCGATCCCGCATGATGATCGCCTCGGCACCGGCCTGGGAACAGGTTGGGCAGCGGCTATTCCCGACCTTCTCTGGTGTGCTGATCTCGGAAGCCGGCAAACAGATTTATGCCGCCACTTCGGATGGCAAGACCGCCCGCCAACGACGGCGCTATACGGCCACCGTGCCCGGCGCCAACCGGGTGCGGGAGTGAGGGTAAGAGTATTGTCGTTTAGATAGCCGTTTTCCGTCGTGCTATGCCGAGAGCTGCGAGGCCTAGCGCAAAAATTGTGAGTGTGGAAGATTCAGGAATCGATGGTGCAGCGACAAAACTCATATCGTCAAACGCGAAAAGATCCTGGCTATCCGCGAGATAACGAAACTGAATGGATGCCGCAACTTCACCGGCATCCAAATTGAAGCCAAAGAATGCGTCGCGGATAGGAGCTGTCACTGATCCGATCAGCACATCGCCGGCGTCAAATATATCCAGAACAGTGTTCGTCGTCGAAATGCTCCGAAAATCAGCGCCCCACGCTGAGACTCCCGTCGTGAAGTCAAGGCGGACGCGTGCATCACTGGTGTTTGCGACGAAATTGTCGATTCTGGCATTAACCTGAATCGTCCCGTTAACGTCATAATCCCCCCCGAATCCACCTGGCTCTGCTGAAATTCTGTTGAATGGCAAAGCCTCTGGTATCGAGGAGTTAACCCTTTGAATTGAACCGTTGAGGATGCTGACCGGGTTAGTTACAAATTCCTGAATGGAGTTGAAGGACTCAAAATCCTCCGTCGCTACAGGACCGCCAACAGCACTCGACCACACTGTTCGATCAGAAAACGCAATTACAGAACTATGTGCTGTTGTTGTGCCTGAAATTAAAACAACGCCAATAGTGATCGCCGATAACTTGGTTAGAGATTTGGAAAAACTCACTTTTCTCTCTCCGGTTCGCTAACATGTTTTAAGACTTGATTGTTTAGCAACCGTAACATTTTTGGCAGGGTTGTTCTAGTAAAAGTGGTAGCACAACATTTTGGTTACTATATGCCCATTGTTGGCCAATAGCGGAAAACTCGATCAACGGCGTTATTTACATTAACTCGGTAGAAAAACACCTTTGCCAGTTTTTTGCTGGTCGAGCAATTGATAGGCCTCTTCTGCCTGCTCCAATTGGAATTCATGCGTGAACACACTATCGACATCGATTTTACGGTCTGAGACAAAGCGCGCGCAGTCCGCTTGTCCGTTCTTCGAGAAGGTCCAGTGGCCGAGAACGGTGACCTGCCGGAAGGTCAGGTCGGGTCCGACATCCAGCGTCACTTCGCCGCCGCTGGCGACGAAACAGGCGGTTCCCCAGACCCGAGTGCCTTTGACCGCGGCTTGGCGAGCCTGAGCAACACCGGCAGTTTCAATTACCTTGTGAGCACCTTCGCCATGGGTCAGGTCTTTGATCGCTTGAATGGGATCAACGTCGCTTGGATCGATCACCGCGTGCGCGCCTTTTTCAAGTGCCAGCTCTCTGCGTTCTGGTGAGGTCTCAATTGCAATCACCCGCGCGCCCATCGCCGCACCAAATTGCGTGGTCGAAAGTCCCACGGGGCCTTGTCCAAAGACGGCGAGGGTCTCGTCGCCTTCAAGGCCAATTCTCTTGAGGGCTCCGTAGGCTGTCCCAGTGCCGCAGGAGATCGCCGCGCCGGTTGTAAAGGTCAGGTCATCAAGCAACGGCACCAGCGTGTGGGAGGCGACGCACATATAGCGCGCATGGGCGCCATGCCCCATGCCCGAGCCGTATGTTATGCGGCCTTCATCGCAAAGCTGAGACCAGCCAGATTTGCAATGGCGGCAATTACCGCAGCCATCGTAATGGTGAACCATCACCCGGTCGCCGATTTTTGCTTCGCTGTCGGCAACATGTTTGCCAAGTTCGACAACGACGCCACAGGGTTCGTGACCGGCGACGAAATGCTCCGTACCGGTAAATTCGCGGCGATAGGCATGGAGGTCCGTGCCGCACATGCCGGAGGCTTTAATTTCTAAAATGACGTCGCGCGGTCCCGGTGTTGGGTCGGCAAATTCCCGGAGCTCGACCTGTCGATTTCCTAGAAAAGTAATACCCTGCATCGCTTTATCTCCCCGTTATGCGTTAACGATAAAAGTCTATGCGGCAGCGATGGCGGAGTCTATCGAGGCTGACTGTCAGCGCACATTCAGAACAGACGTGTTGGCGGCACCCATGACCCTGAAAGCGGTGCCCCCGACGAACAATCGGCGAAATATTTTCTTGCCGGAATCCGCGACGGCAACGACGGAATAGTTGTCGCTTACTTTGACGATTTCATCCGTGGGGTCTCCTACACCGACGAGCACGTCCTCAACCTCGATATCTATTTTCCCGAGCATCTCTGAGGCTTTTTCCAAGACCCGTCCGGCGGTGGCGATGTCGGAATTCTGCTTGGCACCACAAAACAAGGTAACAGCATTGCCGCAATGTTTTGCAAGTACCGCTTCGCGTCGCATCGCGTCTAATGAGTGTTTTGTCCCATCGGTGCAGATCAAATGGCCTTTATCTGCTGTTTGATCATTGGGACGTGTGACCATGACCGAGCAGGGCGCCAGCATGGCGACTTTTTGCGCGACACTGGCACTAAAGAAGGCCCGCATTTCACTATGCCAATGACTGGGGGCGCCCATGATGATGAGGTTGTAGGGGCCGAGCTCATATTGATCGAGAATGCCGCTTGCAGGGTCGGGTGCGGTTTTCAATTTGAGGACAATGGTTCTGCCGTTCTCATGGCGGTATTCGACTTTATTATCGCCGAGGGGGTCGCCCCAGCTATCCGCATGACTCATAGATGCCGTCCAATGGTCCGATATCTCGTCTTCGCCGGTCAGCATATCCAGACCCTGTTTCAGATATCTGATGCCGGGCAGTTCCAGGCCCCAATCTAGCATGTTCTCGCGGGCAACCCGGACCTGTAGACCGCCTGACCTCAACCCTTGGTCAATTGGTCTGACGAACAGCAGAATGATGTCGCATTCATCAGAGTGCCCAATCTTGGAGGCAAATTGGAGGCCCTCATAGGAAGCGTCGGAACCATCGATACAGACGAGAATTCGAAAACGGTTGCGCCGTTGTTCGCGGACATCCTGCAACTCTTGCTGGATGGAGTTTTGGTTTCTGGGTTTCGTGAAGCTGATCGCCATCAGTCTTGTTCAGCTCCCCAATAGTGGCCAATAGAACGACGCCGCCAAAATCATAATGATCATCGACATGATGACCATGCGCCAACCGACCACCAGAAAGTCGGTAGTTTTGAGATATCCCGACGCATAGACGATGGTGCAAGCAGGCGTTCCGACGACAGTCAAATAAGCGAAGGCCGAAGAAATTGCCGTAATGAAACCCAGTACGATGGGGCTTTCGCCTGCGACTGTTGCTATATTAAGAACAATCGGTCCAAGAACCGCGACGGCGGCACCATTGGACATAGTATTTGTGACAACAGTCGTTAAGGCGGAGACTGCCGCCCACAATCCAATGCCTTCCTCCGCGCCAAGGGGCGTCATGAGCTGGAGAAAACTCTCAGCGACCCATTGTGCGGCGCCGGTGTCTTTCATCTGCACCCCAAGCGAGATGGCAGATGCGTAAAGCAGAACGACACCCCAATTGACGCCTGAATTGATGTCTTCCCATTGGACCAGTCCGGCAATCAGGAAGAGGGCTGCGCCCATGACGGCGATGGTGCCGAGTCCTGTTTCAGCGGAGAGAAAAATCCACCCTAAAAGGATGAGACCGAAGATAAAAATTGCCAGCCAATCGGCAGGTTTCATCGGGCCCTGTACTACGATTTGTTGACGCAGCTTAGCGACGGATCGCGAGAGGGTTTTAAACTCCGGCTTGAACGTCCAGGTCAGGATCAGCGTGACAAACGGCAGCTGGATCAAAAAGACGGGATAGGCGTAGGCGATCCAGGTAACATAATCGATCAAAAACTTACGGGTCTCGGGATTGGTCGGATCAAAGAAAAACTCTTTCCAATAGCCGATCATGATGGCGTTGCGGGCCCCACCTGACGGTGTGCCGATCCCGGCGACGGAACACCCGTAGGATATCGAGAACAGTAGAACCGCCGCCAGGCGCCTCACCTGCTTCGGGTCATCTGAGGTCAAAGTGATCAGTGTTATCCCCACCGGCAACATCATCGCCGCAACGGTATGTTCACCGACGAAAGAGGCAAGAACACCTGAAACCAGCGAGATACCGAAACAAATCCGCGTCGTCTTGGTTCCTGTCATTCGCACGATCAGCCAGGCAATCCGGATATCAAGTTTTTGTTTGACGACAGCAACCGCCAACATGAGTGATCCCATGATGAAGAGAACAGAATCCGTCATCAGAGTTTTAGCGACCGTCGTCGATTCAAGGCCAAGGAGCAGTACCTGGCCGACAATGATCAGCAAGGCCACCGTTGGGAGAGGGACTGGCTCCGTGACGAACAGGATGACCGCGACCACCGACATGGTGAGAACGATTTGTCCTTCGCGAGTTAATCCCTCTGGCTGCGGCATCGCCAGCATGGCGAAGCCAATGAGCATGGCAACAAAGAACCAGCGTTTTTCCCAGAAGTAATAGAGATTGACCTGTGACTGAATTTGGCGCCAGCGTTGATAGCCGCGTCGGCGGACCTTGGTCGACCACAGGTCATGCGGTTCATAAGACCGTAAACTGTCGGAAACTAGGCTGACATCCGCCACGGTCAAATCCAGCAAACTTTATTTGCGATAAATATACTCATCAGAATACTAAAATTCCTGCTTCGCCGAATAAGTCGTTATTTCTTATAGGGCTTTTTACCGATCTTACTAAACTGGTTCCAACCTCACAACGTTCAGGCTATTCCCGGTGCAATAGAAAAATTGCCTGTTCGCCGCGGAGATTGGCCATGTGGCTACCGGTTTTGATTTCACGCACCTGATTGTGTCGGTCGAGGGAAAGGCCTTTGTCTATTTTCAGCCCAAGCTCCTCGCAAAGATCAACAAAATCGAGCACCGTACAAAGATGGATGTCTGGGTTGTCGTGCCAGCCATGCTGATTGCCGGCGGGGACGGGAACACGACCATTGAGCATCAACGACAGCCTTGTCCGCCAATGACCAAAATTGACAAATGACACCACGGCGTGGCGACCTATTCGGACCAACGTTTCAAGAACGTCCTTGGGGTTGCGCGTTGCCTGCAACGTCTGGCCGAGCACGACATAATCAAAGGCGTTTGACGGATAGTCGGCAAGGTCGGTGTCGGCATCGCCCTGGATCACAGAAAGTCCCAGTGTGACACAGGCATTCACACCTTCCTGGCTTAGTTCGATCCCGCGGGCATCAACGCTTTTTTCCTGCGCGAGATAGGCAAGCAGAGCACCATCACCACAACCAACATCGAGTACACGACTGTCTGGTTCGATCATGTCGCCGATCAGTTGTAGGTCGGGACGCAGAGGCCCTACCGTTGGAAGAGCATTCATAGCGACAGCCCGCTATGACGGACGGTTCCGTCGATAAATCCTGACAAGGTCTCATGTAGTACCGGCTCGTCGAGCAAAAAGGCGTCATGGCCTTTGTCTGTCTGGACTTCGAGGAAGCTGACATTGGCGGCAACGGCGTTGAGCGCATGCACGACGGTGCGGCTTTCAACCGTTGGGTAGAGCCAGTCACTGGAGAACGAGACGACGCAGAAGCGAACCTGTGTGTCGCGGAAGGCGTCAGCGAGGACGCCATCATGCTCGGCGGCCATATCGAAATAATCCATCGCACGCGTGATATAGAGGTAGGAGTTCGCGTCAAACCGCTCCACGAAAGTACTGCCTTGGTGGCGCAGATAGGATTCGACTTCAAAATCTGCATCGAAACCGTATGTGACCTGTTCGCGTTCCTGAAGGCGGCGACCAAATTTACGGTGCAGAGCGGGTTCCGACAGATAGGTGATATGCGCTTCCATCCGGGCAACCGCGAGACCACGCCGGGGTCGTTTGCCTTCGGGGATATAATTGCCTTGGCACCAGTCAGGATCGGCCATGATTGCCTGACGGCCGACCTCATGAAAGGCAATGTTCTGGGCGGAATGACGCGGCGCGCCCGCAATCGGAACCGCTGCGTACAACCGGTCGCCATATTTTGAGGCCCATTCAAGAACCTGCATGGCCCCCATGGAGCCACCTATGACGCAGAATAGTTTTTCGATACCGAGGTCGTCCATCAGCATGGTTTGTGCGCGAACCATGTCGCCGATGGTAATCACTGGGAAGTCGAGACCATAAGGTTTGCCGGTTTTAGGGTCGATAGAGCTTGGACCGGTTGTTCCCATGCAACCACCAAGGACATTGGTACATATAACAAAGAACCGGTCTGTATCGATGACCTTGCCGGCACCGACCATGAGATCCCACCAACCGCCTTTTTCAGTCACCGGGTGTTGTTCAGCGGGATATTGATCTCCCGTCAATGCGTGGCATATGAGAATGGCATTCGATTTATCAGCGTTGAGCGTACCATATGTCTGATAGGCGATGGTAAATGGCCCGAGCACTGCGCCGGAATCCAGGCGCAGGGGTGCTTCGCTACCAAGCTCCGCTCGGTGGCCGGGTAATTCCCCATTGGCGATTGGGTCTAGAGTCGCGGGCGATTCCGTCATTTTAACGATATTTCAGCGATGGTTCCAGTTGGTAAAAGCCTGAATTTCCATGATAGCTATGTCGAAGTGGGAAATTTATCAATGTTTTCTTTGCTTTTGGTTGACGGCGTGGCGCGCTATAAACGCGCGGCCCAAATGGGATAATAGTAAATTTTAGGCTGCTAGAGGCTTTAATGAGCGCGGATAGCAACAACTTGGATGATCTCCGAGCTGAGATCGACACCATCGATGACTCGCTGCATGACCTGATTATGCGGCGCGCAGAGGTCGTGTCACGAGTTAAAGAGGCCAAGCAGGATGCGCGCGGTGGAATATTCCGGCCAGGTCGTGAAGCGCAGGTTCTTCGCCGTTTGGTAGACCGCCATCGCGGCGACGTACCAAAGCCCGTTATTATTCGTATCTGGCGTGAATTGATTTCCGCATTCGTATCTATGCAGGGCGAGTTTAAAATTGCCGTGTGGGATGCAGAAGACCCAGCCTATTGGGATATCGCCCGCGACCATTTTGGATCCCAAACACCTTTGACGCGGCATGCGACGACGCGCAGTGTGTTGCAGGCTGTCGCTGATGGTAGCGCGACTGCCGGTGTCTTACCGTTGCCGCAAATTGATGAAGCAGACCCTTGGTGGCCATTGCTCGGAAATGAAAGCAATGGACGACAGGTTCGTGTGTGCGCGCGCCTGCCGTTTGCGTCTGAGGGTAATGGTCGGGGCGGTCGGTCCGAAGCCCTGTTGGTTGCCGATATTACGCCTGTAGAAACCGGCGACGATCGAAGCTTCATGATTATTGAGTGTGCAGAGCCGATTAGCCGCTCTCGTTTGACTGGTTCACTCTCCTCGGCCGGTTTAACGCCGACGGCATTGGTCACTTTGCCAAAATCTGGTGCGATGATGGGCCGTGAACTCTTCCTGATCGAGATCGATGGCTTTGCGGCGACGGATGACAGCCGGGTGGCGCAGTTCGTCGAAGACAATGAAGATTTCTCGATGGCGCGCATCGTCGGCGGATACGCCGTGCCTTTGTCGAACGGAGGCTAAAATGCTGACGCCTCGTCCTGGCATTATGGAGCTCGCACCTTACGTCCCCGGAAAGTCGTCGGTGGGTGGCAAGAAGGCAGCGATGAAACTTTCCGCAAATGAAAGTGCGCTGGGCCCGAGCCCAATGGCGTTGGCGGCATTTCGTAAGGCTGGCGAGTCCCTACATGAATATCCTGACGGTACGTCAATCGCGTTGCGCGAAGCGCTCGGGACAGCGAACGGGCTGAATCCGGATCGCATTGTCTGCGGTGCTGGATCAGACGAGCTGCTCTATAATCTGGCGCGGGGCTATGCCGGGCTGGGGGATGAAATTCTGCTCGGGGAACATGGGTTTAACGTGTATCCCATTGTTGCGCATTGTGTCGGGGCCGTCCCGATCAAGGTGCCAGAAAAGAATCTGACTTTTGATGTTGATGGCGTTCTAGCGCAAGTGACCGACAAGACACGGATTGTTTTTATTGCTAACCCAAACAACCCGACGGGCTCCTATATTCCGGCGGATGAGTTGGTGCGGCTACGGGCTGGGTTGCAGGACGACATTCTGCTGGTGATCGATTGTGCCTACGCTGAATTTGTGACCCGCAACGATTACGATATGGGTTTCGATCTGGTTGATGCAGCCGAGAACACCGTGGTTACCCGGACATTCTCGAAGATTTATGCGTTGGCATCGTTGCGGATCGGCTGGGCCTATTGTCCGCCGTCAATTGCAGATGTTCTCAACCGGCTGCGTGGTCCGTTTAATCTTTCCACTGCGGCTCAGGCGGCAGGCAAGGCGGCGGTAGAGGATACTGCGCACGTCGCGGCGTCGCGGGACCATAATTCGGTTTGGTTGCCGTGGCTGACCGCTCAGCTATCCGGATGCGGTCTCACGGTATATCCCAGCGCGGCAAATTTTGTATTGGTGCGGTTCCCCGATAACGACACCCACAATTCAGCAGCGGCAATGACGTTCTTTGAATCCAAAGGAATAATTCCCCGCGAAACGGGAGGTTATGGTCTGCCCGATTGTTTGCGGGTGACGATTGGGCGTGAGGATGAAATGCGCGCGTTCGCCGATGCGGCAAAAGAGTTTATGGCAGGGTAAGTTAAGATGGCGGACGAATTTTTATTCGACAAAATTGCTTTTATTGGCATTGGGCTAATAGGGTCGTCCTTGGCGCGGGTCATTCGCCGCGACGGGCTGGCTGGGTCAATCGTTGCTTGCGCGCGGACGGATCAAACCCGTCAGGCGGCGTTAGATCTTGATCTCGCTGACAGTACAACAAACGATGTTGCCGAAGCTGTCAGCGATGCTGATCTTGTCGTTCTATGCACACCAATTGGTGCTTATGGCGCTATTGCAAAACAGATGTCTGCTTCGTTGAAGCCTGGCGCGATTGTTACCGATGTCGGCTCAGTAAAACGATCGGTTATTGATGCTGTCGCACCGCACTTGCCGACGGGTGTTCATTTTGTCCCTAGCCACCCTATTGCCGGTACGGAAAATTCTGGTCCTGAGGCCGGGTTTGATAGCCTATTTGAAGATCGCTGGCTGGTTCTGACACCCGACGAAGGAACAGACGAGGCCGCTGTTGAACAGGTCGCTGAACTCTGGCGGCGGACCGGTAGCAAGATAGAGCGTATGGATCCCGACCACCATGATCAGGTGTTAGCGATTACGTCGCATGTGCCGCATTTGATAGCCTATACCATTGTCGGCACGGCAACTGATCTGGAAGACCGTTTGAAATCTGAAGTCGTGAAGTTTGCCGCTAGTGGCTTTCGTGACTTCACGCGTATTGCGGCCTCTGATCCGGTGATGTGGCGCGATATCTTTCTGAACAACAAGGAAGCTGTTCTAGAGATGCTTGGGCGTCTGACGGAAGATTTAAGTGGTTTGCAGCGTGCGATCCGCGATGGCGATGGCGATGGGTTGGAGGCACTCTTTGCCCGGACCCGTGAAATTCGCCGTAGTGTAATTGAAGCGGGCCAGCACATTCCGCCGATACCCCCTGAAAATGACGCTGAAGATTAATTCCAAATGATTTTGGGTAGCTTAACCAGCTTCACTGGTCCGACATGCAGATAACCGTCCTGTATTGTTAGCGATACCCTAATCCGAGCACCCTTTTTGTCGCCGGTGAAGTTTGAAAGCGCGCGGAGAGCGAAGCGCGTGACCATCGCTGTTGCTGGTTTGATTATCCCGCCATCAGCCATGGCATCGAGCGTGTCATCATAGCCTGACACGCGTCCGCTAAAGGCCACTATCGGTTGTAGGGTGGGATCAAGAGCGAGTGTTCCGGTGCCGGTAATGTCCAGTTTGGACCAGCCAATATCGAGCTTCTTCAGATTGAGAGATCCGCCGCTGCGTGCCCAATGCGATAACGCTTGTTTCAAATTTGTTCCATTTGCGCCGCCAAGAAAATCGGCGCTCAGGGCAATCCTGCTGATGGTGCGTCCAAGGACGGGCTTTATCTCTTTTGGCAGAGTCAGACCAAAGAGTTCGGTTGTGAGGTGAAAGGCCGGTATCTGGTGTGGCTTGGAGTCCGGCGCGGCCGGTCGACTGAGGTCGAGCCGCGCGTTGAGTTGGGTGAAGCGATAGGTCTGGGCTAGAGCGGTTTCAATGACTGCACCCTCGACGGTAAAGGTCAAATCATTCAAGCGCCCTTCACTGTCGAACAAAAGCTCCCCGCGCCCGGCACCCATTTTCAGTTTTGCGGACTCTGACTTTTTAGATGTGGCGTAGCCGAGCCGGTGTTCGCCAGCTGTCTGAAATCCGATACGCGTGAGATTCCAGGGTCGCATGTTGAGATGTATCCGCGGTCCCGACCAGTGAAACGGTACCTTACCTGATGAACGGCTGAGAAGCGGATTTTCAATATCGATTTGCCATTTTAGAGGAAAGCCAGTCATGACAATTTTGCCGTGTTCGACAGTCCAGCTTCGGTTGCGTTGCTGCGCCGTCCAGTTGGCGAGGCCGCTTTCCAGCTGTGCGGCAATGAGAAACCAAACTCCGCTATAGAGCGCGGTGAGACCCGCCAGAATTGCCAGACCGCGTGCGAGGGGTTTGCGCCATTTTTGAAAGTTAAATGCCATGAGTCTTTATAGGCATCCCGATAGAAGTGGTCGAGAGGGGGGCGAGGGAATACACTCCACTGCAGACAGAGAAATTAGATGACACAAGAAAAACCCGAAACTCTTTCACGCGGCTTGATGGTCGTGCTTTCGACCCTGTTTGTATTTTTCTGGGCGAGCGGTTTCGTGGCTGCAAAATATGGATTGCCCTATGCAGAACCCTTTACATTCCTGACACTTCGTTTTTTGCTCGCGTTGGTGGTTATGGTGCCGCTGACTATAGTCTGGCAGGTTCGTTGGCCAAAATCACCCCAGTCCTTACTGCATATAATTGTTGCGGGTCTTCTGGTGCAGACCGCCTATTTGATTGGCGTTTTCTACGGTATTTATCTGGGTCTCTCGACGGGCGTCATGGCGCTGATCGTCGGGCTACAGCCGTTGATAACAGGGTCACTCGCTGCCCCATTGCTCGGAGAACAAGTCTCTGCGCGTCAATGGATTGGCCTCGGCCTGGGCTTTATTGGTTTAGGATTAGTCGTGGCAGAAAAGGTTGAGTTTGCGGGGCAGGGTGGCTGGGCTGTGTCATTTGCCGGGCTTGCCCTGGTTGGTATTACGATTGGCACGGTCTATCAGAAACGCTTCTGTGCAGAAATTGACGCACGTGCTGCGGTAACAGTTCAAAATGCAGTCTCGCTGGTCGTGATTGGCGCGCTGGCCGTGGCGTTTGAGACGATGCATGTCGAATGGACCGGTGAGTTTATCTTCGCATTGACCTGGTCAGGAATTGGCCTGTCCGTTATCGCGTTAGCGCTCTATTTCTTTTTGGTCCAACGTGGTGCGGCGGCACAGGTAACCAGTCTGATCTATCTCAGCCCACCGACAACGGCAGTGATGGGCTGGTTGATGTTTGGCGAAACGTTTGCTGCATTGGCAATGATTGGTATGGCCATCGCGGTGGCTGGTGTGGCTTTGGTGAACAGGTGACAATGTGACGGAGAACCGCAGGCGCATCGTTGTGTCAGAGCCAGGTGATGTCTGGTTTTTCGCCTATGGCTCGTTGATGTGGAATCCAGGGTTTCAACCGAGCGAAACCTGCGAGGCACGCCTTGATGATTGGCATCGTCGGTTTTGTGTCTCGTCTATTATTTATCGGGGAACGCCAGAGAAACCAGGCCTGTCGCTGGGGCTAGAACGTGGGGGTGAATGTCGGGGGCTTGCGCTTCGTATCGCGGAACCCGACCGCGAACAGGTGTTTGCCTATCTCGCTGAGCGCGAAATGCCGGAAGAAATCTACAGCTGTGTGCCGGTCTCTATCGAGATTGAGGGGCAGGTGGTTCTGGCCTATACGCTAATCGTGAATCCAGACCATGCTCTTTATGTAGGTGAAATGCCGATCGCTGAAATGGCACTGCGGATTGCCAAAGGCCATGGCAAGAGGGGGCCTAATCGCGACTATCTCGCTTCTACCGTCGAACATCTGGAGTCACTCGGAATCAGAGATGAGGGGTTGGCGCATTTACTGTCACATGTCGATGAAGTCGACCAATGAGTGCCGCTACCCTCGGCGCAAGAATTGCGCTAAAAACTCATATCAAATTTGAGGGAGGCAAAAATGAAGCTCGTAAGCTTTTACCATGATGGGCGCGAAGGCTATGGCGCTGTCAAAGATGACGGCATCGTCGACCTGTCTGGTGCGATGTATCAGGAAACCCATTTTGCTAATCTGAAGAGCGTCTTTGCTGCCGGTGGTGGCGCGTTGACCTCGCTGGAGGCGACTGTGGATGCCGCGACGCCGACCCTTGGTATGTCTGACGTGACGATCCGAATGCCGATCCATAACCCTAGTAAAATCTTCTGCGTTGGGCGGAATTACTACGCTTATCACGAAGTTTTGGAAGATGGCCGGCCTGAATGGCCAAGCATATTCCCCCGTTTTCGGGATTCTTTTTCGGCGCACGATGAAGCGATCATTCGGGGTTCTGATGATGGCGATGAGCTTGATTATGAAGGCGAACTGGTCGTTGTTATTGGCAAGCAAGGACGCCACATCGAAGAAGCGGACTCAATGTCTTATGTCGGTGGTTATACGATCGCCAATGAAGGTAGCGTCCGGAACTGGATTGGCCGCGGCACGCAAAATTGCCCGGTTAAAAACCAGTGGCGTTCTGGTTCGATGGGGCCATGGGTTGTGACGGCGGATGAAATCAATGACCCGATGAAGCTGCAAATCGTCACTAAGGTGAATGGTGAGGAACGCCAGAAGGCGGTACCGATATGATGATCTTTGATATTCCCTTCGTGATTTCCTATATCTCGCGCTTTACCCAGCTGGAACCCGGCGATCTGATTTGCACGGGAAGTCCAGGTGGGTCGGCAATCGAGCATGATCCGCCGGGATATCTTAAACCGGGCGACCATCTAGAAGTTCAGATTGAGGGCGTCGGCTTGTTGCAAAACCCGATCGAGGCGGAGTAGGGCGCGATAACGCGCCCTCACGCTTCTTGTATTAGGTCGGTGTCTGTATAGATGGCAGATGCCGATCTTTGAAGAACTGGAAAAATCGCCAGGTCAACAGGATCGCGGCGCAACTCAGGCCAAAGATAAAGCCTAGCCACAGGCCGACCCCTTGTAAGCCATAGCTGAAGGCCAACCAAACGCCAGTTGCAAGGCCAACGCCCCAATAGCTGAGTCCTGCGATAAACATTGGGACAACGGTATCATTCAGTCCGCGCAATGCCCCTGACATAACTTCCTGTAGGCCATCGGCGACTTGGAAGAAAGCTGCGAGGAATAGAAAGGATACTGCGAGATTAATGACAGCGGTGCTTTCGGGACGACCGGCGTCGATAAACAGTTTTACAAAAACTTCCGGAACGAGCATCACAACGACAGACATCATCGTCATGAAACACAATGTCATAGCAGTGGCGATCCATCCTGCGCGATAGGCTGCGTCGGCATTGCGCCGACCAACAGCGTGACCAACACGAACCGTCGCGGCTTGGGACAGCCCCATAGGGATCATGATGCTGATATGCGGTAGCTGGATAGCGATCATATGGGCAGCGATGGCTTCTGATCCGAAAGATCCAACGACGAACACTGCCCCGATAAAAAACCCTGCCACCATCAAATGATTGCCGGCTATCGGCAATCCAATGCGAAAGATTTGTCGGAACTGTGGCCAATCCGGCCGCCAAAAGCGGCCAAGAATCGCATAACGAGAGAACGGTTTGCGGAATACCGCGATTGCTAATAGGGCCGCGAACATTGCGATGTTGATGATCGTTGTTGCTAGCCCTGCACCGACCAACTCGAGCCGCGGCAGTCCGAAATTGCCAAAAATCAGCCCGTAATCAAGCAGGGCATTTAGTGGTACTCCTGACAGCATTACCCAAAGCGCCGGACGGGGACGCCCGAGCGCCGACACAAAATTGCGCAGGACAGTAAAAGCTGTCGCCAAAGGCAGGCTCCACATCAGGGTGCCGATATAGGCACTGGCATGAGGCAATGTCTCTGGGGGTTGTCCCATTAGCGACAAAATTTGGGACGTAAAGGCGAGGACGATGAGCATCGGAGCGGTGAGGGCAATGGTTACCCACCAGCCTTGGCGAGTGATCCTGCGGACCCGCCTTGGTTGGCGGGCACCATAAGCCTGTGATGCCAGAGATGCCGTCGCAGTAACAATGCCAAAACAGATCACATAGGCCAGGAAGAAGATCATCAGGCTTAGGGTGGCGCCCGCAAGTGCTTCAGCACCGAGTCGTCCGATCATGGCAGTGTCGGTGGTCAGCATACCCACCCAGGCCAATTGCGTCAGAACGATAGGCCACGCCAGACGTGACATAGCATGCAGCTCCCGCCGCCAAGGAGGGCGCGCTGCCTTTGCTATACTTCTAGTCTCGAAAGGGGTGGTCATTATTTAGTCTCATTGATTTCCTATTATCAGGGTTAGCCCACAAAAAAAGCGGACCAAAAGTCCGCTTGCTGAGCCTTGCCGATTTTCTTCGGTGTTAGCTTACAAGCGGTCTCCAATCTTTGCGATCACACTCACCTTGGCAGCACGAAAGCTGCCGAACGGAATGCTCGGACCGATTAGGGTCGATAAATATGTTTGCGTTGTCTTATGCATGGCGGCGGCTTATACGCGCGTTGATAGAGAATGAGAAGAGAAATCTTTTCTTCGATTGAAATTTACCCGCATTTGCTGTGGCCGCAAGAAGTGCAGAGATCGCAACCTTCCTGACGGATCATCGCCGCTTCGCCGCATTTTGGACATTGATGCGGGATAACAGTGCGTGCAGCCCTATCGTTCCCCCCGCTTTGCGTAGTACCGCTGCCACTTGCTTCCGCGGCCAACGCAGCCTGAGCGGTTTCCACCTCCCCCGGGCGCGGCAGAAATCCGATATCGATCATGTGGCGTTCAATGACGCCGCCGATTGCCGCAAGCAAGGACGGGACGTATTTACCTTCAAACCACTGGCCACCACGCGGATCAAATACGGCCTTGAGTTCTTCGACCACGAAAGAGACGTCGCCGCCGCGCCGGAATACAGCGCTGATCATGCGCGTTAGGGCGACTGTCCAGGCGTAGTGCTCCATATTCTTGGAATTGATGAAGACTTCAAACGGGCGCCGCCGACCGTCCTGAACGATGTCGTTGATGGTGATGTACATAGCGTGTTCGCTCTCCGCCCATTTAATTTTATAGGTCTGGCCGGGCAGTTCCTCGGGTCGATTGAAGGGCTGAGTCATATAAACGACACCCCCTGAATCGAGACCATCTTCAGGTTTTGCTGGTGGCGCATCGAGGGGAAGTTCTGCCTGTGAGGCAGGTTCGTTTTCGCCGCTATTTTTTTCTAGCACGGCACCGGTAATGTCGTTGGGTCGGTAGGTGGTGCAACCCTTGCAGCCTAGTGTGTAGGCCTCACGATAAACTTCCTTGAACGCCTCGAAATCCAAAGCCTCCGGACAGTTGATGGTTTTCGATATGGAGCTGTCGATATGTTTCTGCACGGCGGCCTGCATTACCAAATGATCGTGCGGGCTCAACGCTTCTGCATCGACGAAGTAATCCGGTAAAGGCGATGTTTCGCCAAACATCGAGCGATACAACCGCCAGGCATAATCCGAGACTTCCTCCGCTTCGCGTGTGCCATCCGGCATCAGAACGTTGCGCGTATAGCGATAGGCGAAAACCGGTTCGATGCCTGAAGTCACATTGTCGGCGAACAGAGATATGGTGCCGGTTGGGGCGATGGAGGTCAGTAGGGCATTACGGATGCCGTTCTGTGCAATAGCCTCCTGAACGTCTTTGTCCAATGTTTGTATATGCTGTCCTGCGATATACCGTTCAGCGTCATAGAGAGGAAAGGGACTCTTTTCTTTAGCGATTTCTGTAGAGGCTAAATAGGCGTGTCGCTCTACAGCTGCCGCCCACTCGCTGGCAAGCGTAACAGCTTCTGCTGAACCGTATCTTGCCCGGCACATAATCAGCGCATCGCCTAACCCCGTAAGACCCAAGCCTATCCGGCGTTTGGCACGTGCCTCAGTCACCTGTTCCTCTAGCGGGAAGTTTGAAACATCGACAACATTATCCATCATCCGCACGGCAATCGGCACGAGCTCGGCCAGTTCATCCAAATCGAGATGGGCGGCCTCAGTGAAAGGTTCCTTCACCAGACGGGCTAGATTGATGGATCCCAACAGACAGGCGCCGTAAGGCGGCAAGGGCTGTTCACCACAGGGGTTTGTAGCGTTGATGACTTCGCAATAGGCGAGATTGTTCTGGGCGTTGATACGGTCAATAAAGATTACGCCGGGCTCGGCATAGGCATACGTGCCACGCATGATTTTATCCCAAAGGTCGCGAGCCTGGACCGTCCGATAGGTCTGATCGTCAAATTTTAGATCCCACGGTGCATCCCGTTCTACGGCCTCCATAAAAGGGTCGGTTACGAGAACCGATAGATTGAACATCCGTAATCGGCCGGCCTCGCGCTTTGCATCTATAAACGCCTCTATGTCGGGGTGATCACACCGCAGCGTTGCCATCATGGCGCCGCGTCGCGAGCCAGCACTCATGATTGTGCGACACATCGAATCCCAGACATCCATGAAAGAGAGAGGGCCTGAAGCATCGGCGCCGACGCCTTTGACCAGGGCGCCCCCGGGTCGCAAGGTGGAAAAATCATACCCGATGCCGCCACCCTGCTGCAGGGTAAGAGCCGCTTCTTTCAGCTGATCAAAAATGCCAGCCATGTCATCGGGCACGGTGCCCATGACGAAACAGTTAAACAGGGTGACCGAACGTGCCGTTCCGGCCCCGGCGACGATCCGTCCCGCGGGTAGGAATTTGAAATTTTCCAATGCCTCATAGAATTTCTTTTCCCATCGCGAGGGATTCGGCTCAGCGGCGGCTAATGCCTTGGCGATCCGGTGCCAGGTATCTTCAATTGTTTTGTCGTGGACCGTGCCATCCGGTTCTTTATACCGGTATTTCATGTCCCAGATCTGTTGGGAAATTGAGGATATGGCAGTCATGATGGTGCCCCGTAGATTCTAGTCTCAGTGTTTCACGTAAGTGGGACGACACACAATATCAACAAGTAAAAGCCAATTCAATGTTCTTGTTATGTTCGACGCGATGACTTAATGAAAATTTTCTCAAGAAGTAGATGAAAAACGCACTTATTTACCATTAATCACCTAATTATGGTCTTATCCGCCTTATTCCGATATTTTCTGCAGAAAAAAAGCGAAATAAGGGGAGATAATCGCTCAATTTAGGTAATTAGGGTCGCAAATCTCTTTTTGAGCGGTCTCGATATCGGATTCTAGTCGTTCCATGAACTCTTTGCGGGGTAAACTGGGCGGAATGGGCGGCAAAAATCGTAGTGTGATGACGCCTGGTCGCCGTATTAGCTTTCTCTTAGGCCAATACACCCCCGAATTCAGGGCTACGGGAACCACCGGAATTTTAAGATCCTTATAGAGGGCTGCAACACCACTCTGATATTCCCCTTTTTCCCCAGGCGGCATTCGCGTCCCTTCAGGGAAAATAACGATAGGCCGATCCGCTGCAACTGATCGGCGGGCATCTTTGATCATTTGCCGGATGGCGGAGGCGCCAGCACTACGATCAATGCCGATAGCGCCATATTTCTTGGCATACCAGCCAAAAAAGGGCAGCAAAAAGAGTTCTTTTTTAAGGACGATTGCTGACCTATCGATTTGCAGGGGGAAGAGCAGCGTGTCCCAGACTGATTGATGTTTAGAGGCATAAATTACCGGATCATCCGAGATGTTTTCTATGCCCTCGATCCGGTAGGTCAGACCGCAGATCACCCGGAGCAGTAAAAACACCGATCGGGACCAGAAATTCGATATGAGATCGCTTGCCCAAAACGGCAATATCAATGACGGTAGGAAGGCAAAGCACATTAGAAATGCCCATATGCCGTAGAGGCCATGGTAAAGGAGGGATCGCGCCATAATCATGGTTTGCTGTCCCATAGGCGCTTCATATCCGGGCCGATTCCGATTTTCGCAATCAAATATTTGTTGAATTCGATCGCGAGAAGTCTAGCGGTACCTGGCCAACGCCACCAACCATTACGTTTAAATTGCGGCGGGAAGACGGAGTGCGGAACAATTTTGATGCTGGGCATAACTTTCCGGAATTCGTACAGGCTGCGTGGCATGTGATAGCTCGCGGTCACCAATCGCAGCGAGCTGAGTTTATTCTTCTTTATCCATTGCGTCGTCTCAATAGCGTTACCGGCAGTGCTGTCAGCGCGATATCCCACAGCAATGCAACAAGCGAAATCGTCCGGTTTACGACGGACCAATTTAAGGAGCGCTTGTACGTCTACGCCGCGCGCAACACCGGAGACAAAAAGGAGCTTGGCATATCCGTCTGCTAATAATTGCAGGCCGGCTTCCAGTCGGCCTGTACCACCCGTGAGGACAATGATGGCATCGGTTTTTGTCCGATTTTCGATATGACGTGCCGGAACTTTACTGACGAACCATGTTAACCCGAGCATCCAAGTCGCCAGGAGGGCAATGATACTGAAAATGAACGGTATTCCCCATCGCTTGCCAAGACCTTTTCTGGATCGCCGGGATGCCCAGCTCATGGCATGCGTCCTAAGGCACGCAAAACAGTGATTCGTGCCGTAACAGTGCTGATACCCGCGGCGGCGAGCGCGACCGACAACACGCATGCCCATTGCCAAATTTTTAATGATATCGGTGGCAGCAAGGAGGATTCGACGCCTGACCATAGTGACCCTAAGCCCAATAAGGTTGCAGTGGCGAGAAGGACGCCAGCGATGCCACCCTTGAGGCCGAGATTCAATGCATGCCAGTGGAATTGGTCGGCGACATATTCATCCTTTGCGCCGATGACATGCAGAAGTTCAATAACGTCGCGATGGATGGTCAGGCTGGTGCGTGTTGCAAAGACAACCGTCGCGATTGCAGCAATACTGATCAGACCTAACACCGCCAGCGCGATGGCTTCTACGGCACCTGCGAGAGCGATGAGCCTGTCGAGCCAAGCCCCGTGGTCGTCGACCTGCGTCCCATCAACTTCTTTGTTAAGCCTTTCCCACAAAGCGGCGACATCGATGTTTGCTTCAGGCTGGATTTTGACGTCAATCAATCTTGGTATTGGCAGGCCCAGTGTTTCTGTAACGACATCTCGACCGAGCCAGGGCGCTAATAGATCAGAGATTCGTTTCAATGGGAGAGCTTCTGCGTTGGTAACACCTGGTGTTTTTCTCAAAATATCTAATGCACGGTTCAGTCGCTGTTCAGACGTTGCCGGTTGCCCATCAGGGGCAGCGGCGATTTGGACCGTTAGTGTGCCTGTAAGATTACTGCGCCACTGATTACCAAACGAGGAAAGCACCAAGACTGCCGCCATTGCCATCGCGGCAAGCCAAACCATAAAGGCGATCAGCCAGGGTAAAAACCGGCTTGAGGCATCACGGGTAAGCGGCAGGACAGGCGCGCTCGGCATTACTGTAGACCCTCCGACTCAGCTTCGTCGTCATTTTCGGGCAGTGGCATTCCGGCCTTCAAAACCTTGAGTTCTCCTTTGGCGAGATGAAGGCGCGGGTGGGCGAAACCGGTCACCAGAGCTTTGTTGTGCGTGGCGACAACGACAGTTGTCCCTATTTTGTTGAGTTCCTCGAAGAGATGCATCAAACGCATCGCAATATGTTCATCGACATTGCCCGTAGGTTCGTCAGCCAGGAGGAGCTTTGGTCGAGCAATTATCGCGCGGGCTATTGCAACCCGTTGCTTCTGACCGCCTGAAAGCGTTGGTGGGCGGGCATCTATCTGATCCGATAGGCCAACCCAACTCAGGAGTTCGGGGACATGTTCGCGGACTTGATCTTCGCTAGCACCCGCTACCCTCAGCGGTAGGGCAACATTTTCCATTGCTGTCAGATGATCAATGAGCCGGAAATCCTGAAACACGACGCCAACTTGCCGACGTAAGCCTGGTAAATCGCGTTTTGGGGTGGTTGCAATGTCATGGCCGAAGAGCGAAATCAGGCCGCGTGATGGTTGGTTCGCTAAATACATTAGACGCAAAAGAGAGGATTTACCTGCGCCGCTTGCGCCGGTCAGGAAGTGAAAGCTCCCTTCCTCCAAACGTAGGGAAACATCGTGTAGGATTTCTGGACCCAAACCGTAGCGAATGCCAACGTTTTGAAATCTGATGACGTCACCGCCGCCAAGCACCATTCTTCCTCACAACGCCATTTATTGGAGGAGAATGACACAGGGGTCACTGGCTCGTCCAGCGTGCCGCCTGATGACCGACCGTCATCTCCCTTGCTTGCCATTATTATTTTGAAAACGTATACAACGACATAATACAGCGCGACGGATGTTATCATTCATCGCACAACAATAGGGCAATAAATTCGGGCGATATGATTATAACCTGTCCTGAATGTGAGACCCGCTATGGGGTTGATGCAGCGGCGATCGGCGCGTCTGGGCGCACGGTTCGGTGTAGCCGTTGCAGTCATAGCTGGGTCGAATACCAACCCGATAATTTACCGCCTCCTCGGGAGGTGCCGACGTCGTCACCTCGGTTAGATTCGGGCAGGAGATCCCGGCCGGCTGGTACAAACTTGCCGGCTTTACCACGTGATAAGAAAAGCAAGGCGCCCGCAATTCTATGGTTTCTCGTTATCCTGACGCTCGTTGGTATGATTGCCGCTGCAATTGTGAAACGCGATATGATTATGGAACGCTTGCCTGGGTCGACAACCGTCTTCGAAGCGCTGGGTCTTATTCCGCCGCCCGGTGCCGGTCTGGCGATTGAAAATCAGCGCATCAAAGCGGTCCAAAAGGGCGGCAAACAAGTGGTGCGGATCGAGGGCGATATCGTGAATGTTTCTGGTAAAGCGGCCCTTGTGCCAACAATGCTTGGTATTATCCGGGACAAAACGGGCAAGGTTTTAAAACGCTGGCGGTTTAAGCCACCCCTTCCCAAGCTGCTCAATAAAGAACGCATCGGCTTCGCAACTGAGGTGCTTCCACCGAAAGGCAGTGAAACATATATAATAACTTTTGATCAAAGGAACTAGTTGCCGAAATGTCTCCCTCTGATCACCAACATGCGATTAACACACTTTTTTCGACCGATGATATTGCAGAGCGTGTCGATGCGCTTGCGCGTGAAATTATCGCTGATGAACCTGGCGACATACTCGTCGTTGTAATTTTGAAAGGCAGTTTCGTCTTCGCGGCAGATTTGATCAGGGCTCTCGAACGGAATGGTGCTTCAGCGCAGGTCGATTTTGTGACCTTGTCGAGCTATGGGATGGGTACCGAAAGCTCCGGTAAGGTGAACCTTACGCATGACCTTTCAGAAGATGTGACGGGGCGCGCGGTCTTACTGGTCGATGATATTTTGGAGTCCGGTCGGACCATTGCCTTTGCGGTTGAGACAATGCGAGAACGTCGAGCCGCTTCTGTGAAGACCTGCCTCCTTCTTGATAAACCAACTCAGAGAAAAGTTGATATCGAAGCAGACTATGTTGGGTTTACCATTGATCCCGAATTTGTTGTTGGCTATGGGCTGGATCTCGCAAAGAGATATCGCGGGCTGCCGTATATCGGGATCGTTCAGAGTGAATGAGCAATAAATCGCCTCAAAACCCTGGTTGGCTGGGGTTTTTCGAAGAATCGTAAACGATTTCTAAACCATCGTTGTCTATAACCTCTCGAAAACGAGTATGATTTCGTTCAAGGGAGTTAACTGGTGGCGACCATCCTAATTGCCGAAGATGATAAGGCTGTCCGTGAGTTTGTGAGCCGTGCTTTGTCTCAGGACGGTCATGAGGTGACGGCAGTTGCGGACGGCCTACAGGCACTCACGGCCCTTGAAAAACAGCCTTACGACATGATGCTCGCCGATATTGTGATGCCACAACTAGATGGCATTGCGCTCGCTCTTAAAGCGTCAAAGGATTATCCCGATCTTCCGGTTTTGCTAATGACGGGATATGCCGCAGAACGTCAGCGTGCACACAATTTGGATGCGTTGATTCATGACGTGATCTCAAAGCCCTTTACCTTGACGGAAATCCGCGAAACGGTCCGCCGGATGACCAATACAGCTGGTCCGGACGAAACAGTTCACTAGAAAAACGACTCGGTTCGCCAATGCAGCTAGAACCGCTGGAGTAACCGCTCAATATAATCGAGTTCAAGCTTGGGCCTAAATCCTTCGCCGGACCTCCGCCGCAGCTCATCAAGAATCTCGCGTGCCCGCTGGATTGAGCTTGCATCTGGAATAGAGATGTCACCGGTGTCGACATCTTCTCCCATAATCTCCCGTCCCAATGGATCGCGCCGTGGCTGATTTTGTTGATTGCCGCGGCTTCGGCGTTGACCGCTTTGTCTGGCAAATCTATCCATCATCTGCTGCATTATCCCGCGACCAGCTCGTCGTAGCGCATCGAGCGCTTGGCTCTGTGACCCAACAGCATCGACCGGACGGCCTCCTTCGAGTGAACGGGTCGCATTGCCCATCGCGCGGTCGGCGCGATCCAACGCCTGTCCTGGACCTTGCCCTTGACCGGGCTGCTGGCCAGGTCTTCGTCCGGGCATCATGCCACGCAGTTTTTGGAGGGCGTCCCGGATGGCTTGTTGTTCAGCCGCGCTTGGTGCTCGCCCCTGACGCTGGCCTTGTCGGGACCCTCGAAAAGTGCGTTCCATAAGTTGTTGCTGGCGTTGAATGAGGCGTTGTAGCTGGCGCAAAGTGCCACCTTGCCGTCCACCCCTTCCACCGCGCTGCCGCATCACTTGCATTGAACGCATGCCTTGGAGCATTTGCTGCAATCGCGCAAGCAATTCGCGGGCCGCTTGACGGGAGCCGGAGCGCATAAGGTCACGTATTTGATTTAGCATGCGGGCTAGATCTTCAGTCCGAAACATTCGCATGGTTTTTGGATCGAATTCTGCCGCCTTCTGGCCATTGGGATTGCGGCGCATCTGTTCGCGCATAGCCTGCAGGAATCGTGAGATTGCCCGCCTAAGCTCCCTCATAAGACGGTCCAATTCTTTGTCGCTGGCACCTTCTGCCAATGCCTTCATAAGTGCATTTTGGATACGCCTTAGATTGCGCTCGGCAACGGACAGGCGGCCATCTTCAATTCGCAGTGCGGTATCCCAAAGCAGCTCAACGACAGGATCTATTGCTGCGTCAGTCTGGTCATGGATCAGGCGAGAGCGTGATGATGCCAGTGATAAATACACGACAGAGTCATGATTGAAATTACCGGGCACGGAAGCGATGCCCGCTAGTCCGCGTAGAACGCGACCCCGTAATTCAGGCTGTTCTGAGAGTTTGCGGCGTTGTTCGATAATGGCCCGGGCAACTGGATGATTGAACACCCGTTCTGGCAAGGTCATTTTAAGTGGTTCTGCGAGGCCTATTTGCTTTTGGCCGTCGACGGCAATCATTTTGATGATTACAGGGAGTCCCGCCCATTTATGGGGCGCTAGGTCGAGAAAGGTCGTTTCGTTGACCCGCTTTGCACTTAGGGCCGGTAAGGGTAGATCAATTTTGTGGACAGCAAGCCCGGTTACCGCGCCCCTTTCGTAGACACGTCTGATTTCGAGACGCGCCTGTTTTACGCCATAATCATCTGTGGCTTTGTAGGAAAGTCGCAAGGTCGCCTGTGGTGTCGGAGCGGGCTTGTCGGAAAAAGTGATCTCAGGTGGGCTGTCGGGTATGACCTTGATGTTCATACGAGCAAGCTCGTCATCACCAGATGCAACGATGTGTTCGCCGTCAGCGCTAATCTTGTAAACGATTCTACTATACGCAGAGTCGACTTTTTTAAACGGAGTTTGTTTATTTACGGTGATGAGCCTTGGATTTGTGTCGCGGGCTCCCTGAATTTGCGCCGTCAAAACACTGCCTGCTGGCACTTCCAAAATTTCTTGGCTGGAAACCGTTGCCGGCACATTTTCAGCGTTATTGGTCGCTGGCGATCTTAGTGGAAACAACGGTGGTTTGCCGGTGTATTCGGGTGGTGTGATCCATAAATCCAGAGCGAGCTGCGTTGGTTTCGAAATATCGCCAATCGTTGGCACAACGGCACGGGCTAATCGGTCCGCAGGATCTGACCAGCCTGCGGTTATCGCAATAACGAGTAAAAGTGCGAGGGCTGCGCGAAGAGCCAAAGGGTCTTTTCTGGCCAGCCCTGGTTCGGGCATGCCAACCCGAAGAGATTGAGCGGCGACGGCCATGCGTTTCTGATGCAGTTGCCATAGATCGGCGCTGTCAGGCGTATCTTTGCCGGAAACGAGCGTGTCTTTAATAGCCGTGAGGGGACGATGGTCGAGACCGCTGGCGGTTTCGACGCGGCGCCGCGCAGCCATATTCTGTGGCCAAGAAAATTGTTGGAACGCGCGCCATAGGAGGAAGACGAATACGCCAGCGAAAGCGATCAGTGCGAGACCGTGTACCCAGCCATTTATCGCCGGGAAAACGTCGAGTAGCGCCAGTGAACAAAAGACTGCTGCAACAGCTACCGGTGGCCAGGTGATTGGCCATAACCGTTCCCATGCTAGCGCCAAACGGGCTAGTGTAAGTTTGGCACCGAATCGGGTGCCGGACTCTTTGGGTTCGCTTCGTTTCATGCGTCGTCCATCAATAGTCCGACCTGAGTTCAGGTGGCTTCGTGAGGGGACTTATTTACGAAGTTTCACAGCCAATTGGGCATCCGGTCAAGCGACAAAAGCTCGTCGAAACTTGGGCGGGGCCGAATTACGCTAAATTCTGCGTGATTAACCATGATTTCGGGGATAGGTAAGCGCGTATTGTAGCTTGATGCCATAACCGCGCCATAGGCACCGGCGGAATTCAAATAAAGTAGGTCATTTTCCGCAAGTGCCGGTAATCGGACTTTACTGGCTAAAATATCACCGGTTTCACATACCGGACCGACGATCTCTGCTTCCTGCAGCTCGCCACCGTTATTCTCATTTACGGGTGCCGCTACATGGATGGCGTCATAAAGCGTTGGCCGGATAAAATCATTCATTGCAGCGTCAACGACGACGAAGCGTTTGGTTGTGGTTTCCTTTACCTGAATGACTGAAGTGACAAGAATGCCGGCATTACCAACTAAAACGCGCCCAGGTTCGAATGTCAGCTCGACACCAAGATCGCCAACAGTTTCGGCGACCACTGCGGCATAATCATCGGGTTCGGGTGGGATCTCGCCATCATAAACGATACCGAGACCACCGCCTAAATCGAGCTGGGTAACAACGTGTCCAGCCGCACGTAGAGTTTCAACCATTCGGGCAACCCTTGTGAAGGCTTCACGAAACGGGTCGAGCGTTGTCAGCTGCGATCCAATATGCACGGCAAGACCAACTGGCTCGATGCCCGGCATAGCAGCGGCGCGTCGAAAGAGTTCGGGGGCGAGATCGATATCAACCCCGAACTTGTCTTCTTTGCGACCGGTAGAAATTTTTTCATGGGTCTGAGCGTCGACGTCAGGATTTACCCGAAAGACAACGGTTGCCGTTTGTCCCAGATCGATAGCGACCTCGTTGAGCACGTCAAGTTCACCGACCGATTCAACGTTGAACTGACCGATACCTGCCTCAATTGCGAACCGCATTTCGGTTCGGGTTTTACCAACGCCAGAAAAGACAATGTTTGATCCGGGAACCCCGGCAGCGAGTGCCCGACGGGCTTCTCCTTCGCTGACGACGTCAGCGCCGGCGCCCAACTTGGCAAGGGTTCGAATTACCGCTTGATTGGAGTTCGCCTTTACCGCATAGCAAATCCTGCCTTGAACGTGTTCCAGTGCGTTGGCCATGGCTTCATAGTGACGGGTCAGGGTTGCGGTTGAATAGCAGTAGAATGGTGTTCCAACGTCGGCCGCAATTTCGGCGATGGCGACGTCCTCAGCGAACAGTCTGCCATCGCGATACTCAAAGTGGTTCATCGCGGGTAATTCCTGGGAAAATCACTCTTTTTTGTACCGGGTGGCTGTTCGAGATCACCTTTTTTCCCACAGGCGGAAAGCGGTGCTGCTAAAGCACAAACTAAAATCATTAGGGCTAAAATGCGCGTCACAGAAACCTCTCGCGGGCGCTCTTTACCTGCGCCAGAACGTTTTCCGGTGCCGTGCCACCATAGCTCGTCCGGCTGGCAACGGATTCTGCCACACCCAGAACAGAAAATACATCTTCGGTGATCTGATCTTCCACAGCTTGCATTTCTTCGAGTGTTAGTTCGTTGAGATCGCGTCCTGATTTTTCGGCGATGCTCACCAGCTCACCGGTAACATGGTGGGCATTCCGAAAAGGAAGTCCGGGCACTCTGACCAGCCAATCGGCAAGGTCTGTTGCTGTTGTAAAGCCCTCGCCAGCAGCAATTTTTAAACGATCAATATTGAATTCTATGTCATTAATCATGCCGGTCATTGCCGCGACGCAAACGCCGAGCGACTCCGCGGCATCAAAGACAGGTTCTTTATCTTCCTGCATGTCCTTTGAATAGGCCAGCGGCAGGCCTTTCATAACTGTTATAAGCCCGATCAAGGAGCCAATGATTCTTCCGCTTTTGCCGCGCACGAGTTCTGCAGCGTCCGGATTACGTTTTTGTGGCATGATCGAGCTGCCGGTCGTGAAGGCATCACTGAGCTTGGCAAATGAAAATTGAGCTGAACACCAGACAACAATTTCTTCGCCGAGCCGTGATAAGTGCAAGGCGGTGATCGACGCCGCGGATAGAAATTCGAGCGCAAAGTCCCGATCTGAAACAGCGTCGAGCGAATTGGCCGTCGGCCGGTCGAATCCCAGCGCATCGGCGGTCTGTTCCCGATCAATGGGAAAAGATGTCCCAGCTAAGGCGGCACTGCCAAGCGGACTTTCGTTGAGCCGAGCCCGCGCATCCCGAAACCGCCCCCGATCTCGACCAAGCATCTCGACATAAGCCAGGAGATGATGTCCGGCGGTAACCGGCTGTGCAGCTTGTAAATGGGTAAAGCCCGGCATAACGGTTGCTGCGTTTTTCTCGGCTTGCTCGATTAAAGAAACTTGCAGGGCTTTTAAGCCATCATCGACAGCATCCATGGTATCGCGGACCCAGAGCTTAAAGTCCGTCGCGACCTGATCATTGCGCGACCGCGCCGTGTGAAGTCGACCGGCATTTTCACCAATAATTTCAGTTAGCCGTCCTTCGATATTGAGGTGAATGTCTTCAAGAGAATTTTTGAACTCGAATTGACCCTGTTCGATTTCTTCCCGAATTTTACCCAACCCGTCGATAATCTGGTCACCGGCGTCAGCATCAAGAATTCCTTGATTGACCAACATCTTGCAATGGGCGATTGAGCCTACAATATCCTGGGCATAGAGATTCTGATCGAAGCCGATAGAGACATTGATGGCTTCCATCAAACTATCTGGCGCCTGGCTAAACCGGCCACCCCACATTGCGTTCGCGTCATTTTGACTTTCCCGCTCAGGGGTGTCCGTGGCAGGGTCGGCCTGCGTGTCAGATGTCGGTGTACTCTTCGCGCTCATCGTTCGGTCTCAATCCGGTTTAAGAGGTAAAATGCGTAAAACCGTTCTCGTTTCCATAGCTCTAATTGCAGTCCTTAGTACTATGGGCACCGCCATGTGGGGGGTTTTTGCTCATAAATCAAGCGAAAACCAGGCCGTTGCCGCTACAGTAGCACCACCTTTAACAGGCTGGATGCAAAATTTTACCCCGGCTGATCCGGTGGGGCCAGCACCGAAGCTAGAAGTCCTCAAGAAAGACGGCAAAGTTTTGTCGCTCGACAAATTTCGGGGCAAGCTGGTGTTGGTCAATTTCTGGGCGACTTGGTGCGCTCCCTGTATTCGCGAAATGCCATCTCTTGCAACACTGCAAAAGAAACGAGGCGGTAAAGATTTTACGGTCATTGCCTTGTCACAGGATTTTCGTGAATGGGCGGCGGTTGATCCCTTTTTAGAAAAGCACAAGCTGGAGGGATTGCCGATCTATGTGGATCGGAAATCAGTGACGGGGAGAAAACTTAAAGTTATTGGGCTCCCGACATCGGTTCTGTTATCGCGGGACGGAAAGGTACTGGGTCAGCTCAAGGGAATAGCTGAATGGGATTCGCCGGAAGCGTTGGCCCTAATCGATTACTATCGAAATTTGGCGAAGTAGCTAGCGGGTCGGTACGGGTTTGTCGCCGGTATAATCGTAGAACCCGCGGCCAGATTTACGGCCAAGCCAACCAGCCTCGACATATTTCACCAAGAGCGGGCAGGGACGGTATTTACTATCGGCGAATCCGTCATACAGGACTTGCATGATTGCCAGGCAGGTATCGAGACCAACAAAGTCCGCGAGTTCAAGCGGCCCCATAGGCTGGTTGGCGCCGAGCTTCATAGCCCCGTCAATATCGGTAACACCGCCGACGCCTTCCTGAAGCACATAAATCGCCTCGTTCATCATCGGTACGAGAATCCGATTGACGATAAAGGCCGGGAAGTCTTCAGAAGTTATCGATGTTTTTCCAAGCTTGGCGACAACATCGTTAACGGCGTTATAGGTAGCGTCATCAGTCGCAATGCCTTTGATCAACTCAACGAGCTTCATGACGGGCACGGGATTCATGAAATGCATGCCTATAAAAAGCTCTGGCCGGTCAGTTGCTGCTGCCAAACGCGTAATTGAAATCGACGATGTGTTGGTCGCGAGGGTCGCGTCCTCACGTAAAGCGGGAATCAATTTCTCGAAGATGGCTTTCTTGATCTCTTCGTTCTCAGTCGCGGCTTCGATAACCAGATCACAATCGCCAAAGGCGACGTAATCGGTGGTTGTCGCAATGTTTGAGATCGCGGTGTCTAGGTCGTCCTGGGTGAGCCGTTCTTTGTCGACAAGCCGTTGCAACCGACTACTTATTCCGGTCACGGCCTTTTCTAAAAACTCTTCAGAGATATCGGCCAGGCTAACAGCATAACCGGTTTGTGCGCAGACCTGGGCGATACCGCTGCCCATCTGCCCGGCACCGACGATACCGATTTTCCGGATTTCGACGGGTTCTGCCATATTACAACTTCCCTATCTTGCCGTTGCTGGACGTCACCGAGGCTTTATACCTTGCTTGTCGAGCTCAGCCGCCAGGGCAGGCATTTCCTCAAACAAATCGCCAACAAGACCATAATCTGCGACCGAGAAAATTGGGGCTTCTTCGTCCTTGTTGATCGCGACGATGACCTTGCTGTCCTTCATGCCAGCGAGATGCTGGATCGCTCCAGAAATGCCTATGGCCATATATAGCTCTGGTGCAACGATCTTACCGGTTTGGCCAACTTGATAGTCATTGGGGACATACCCGGCATCGACAGCGGCCCGGGACGCACCGACGCCTGCACCAATTTTGTCAGCGACGGTTTCAACCAAATGGAAATTATCACCAGATTGCATGCCGCGACCGCCGGAAACGACGATGCGAGCGGACGTAAGTTCAGGGCGTTCAGAGCGTGTGAGTTCCTGACCAACGAATGAAGACAGACCAGGGTCATCGCTGGCATCGGCTGTTTCAACTGGCGCGTTGCCACCGAGCTCTGCCTTATCAAAGGCGGTCCCACGTACCGTGATTACCAACTTTTCTTCGCTTGCCTGAACAGTTGCTAAAGCATTCCCGGCATAGATCGGGCGAACAAATGTGTCAGGCGACTTTACTTCCATAATGTCGGAAACCTGAACGATGTCGAGCAGGGCCGCGACACGTGGTGCGATATTCTTACCATGTGTGGTGTGCGACAAAACGATGTGGCTGTAATCGCCCGCGAGGCTTACGACCAGCGCGGCGAACGGTTCGGCGAGTGCATTGGCGTAGACCGCGTTATCAACCATGCGGACTTTGCTGATGCCAGATATTGCAGCAGCGCCGTCGGCAGCAGCCTGACAGTTTTCGCCTGCAACGAGTATCTCAACATCTCCAGCACCTAACGCAGCGGCAGCGGTTACGGTGTTAAGCGTTGCGCCCTTGATTTCCTGATTGTCATGTTCAGCAACTACGAGGACAGCCATCAGATTACTCCTGCTTCGTTCTTAAGTTTGTCGACCAGCTCCGCAACATCAGCGACTTTGCCGCCCCCTTGGCGTGGTGGCGGCTCATCAACACGTAATGTTTTTAGGCGTGGCGTTGCATCCACACCGAGATCTTCTGGTGAGTACTCGTCGATCTGCTTTTTCTTGGCCTTCATGATGTTGGGCAGCGACGCATAGCGTGGCTCGTTCAGCCGCAAATCCGTTGTCACAACAATCGGCATTGAAAGGGATACAGTCTCAAGCCCGCCATCAACCTCTCGGGTGACTTCAGCTTTGCCATCGGCGACATCGACTTTCGAGGCAAAGGTGCCTTGGGCCCAGCCCATCAGAGCTGCGAGCATCTGACCAGTTTGGCTGCAATCATCGTCGATGGCCTGCTTGCCAACAATCACCATGTCGGGACTTTCTTTCTCGCAGACCGCTTTCATAAGCTTCGCGACAGCCAAAGGCTGCAGCTCTTCGTCAGTTTTGACGTGAATGCCGCGATCAGCGCCCATAGCAAGGGCGGTTCTGATCGTTTCCGTGCATTTCGCTTCACCGAGCGAGATGGCGATGACTTCGGAAGCGGTGCCTGCTTCCAGCAGGCGAACGGCTTCTTCAACAGCAATTTCATCGAAAGGGTTCATCGACATTTTGACGTTGGCAAGTTCAACGCCAGTATTGTCCCCCTTCACACGTACTTTAACGTTGTAATCAATGACCTGTTTTACGGCGACGAGAATTTTCATGATCAATCCGGATGTTTGACAAGAAATACAGCGCTACAGACCAGCCGTAGACGCCAATATTCATATGTATACGAACAAAGTCAGGCGGGATCAATATGTGGCGTTTAAGAAGCGGTTTCCCGCCAAATTCTCAGTTTCGGCCAATTAAAAACGCGATGGCAACCAATGCTATCGCGACAGCCTGAAAAAGGATCCGATAGCGCATCAGGATGTTGGAGCGCTTTGCGCTCGCCTTGCCGGGGCGCAACATGCCCAAGACTCCGGTAGCCATAACCAGAAAGGTCAGTGCCATCGCGATAATGATTAACCAAGGAAATGATTGTTGCATGACCTGATTATAGTTTGTTCTTCGGGTAAAGGACAGTAATCGCAGGTGCCGTCATAATGCCGCAGCCCGAATTAGGGCATCGGCCAATTCTGCTGGCGCGTCGAGCATGACGTCATGCCCGGCTTTGATTTCTTCATAATGCCAGTCGGGGTCGTTCTCGGCGGCGTCGGCAAACGGACCAAACGGTGACGTCGTGTAGAGTCCTGCCATTATGTATGTTTTGCCCGGAATCTTTTTCCAGTTGCCGGTGAGATTGATCTGCTGGGTCATTGTGGCATAGGGGTGTGGCACGCAGCGCCGGTTTACCCAGTCGCGATCTTCAGCATTCTGCACCATAAAACTTTCGGCGCTGCGCGGCGGTACTTTCCAGCCATCACCTTGTTCTTTGACCAAAGCGTCGGCATCAGCTTGGCGTTCAACTGGAATCAGATCGCGCTGAGCCTGTCCATTTTCCGGAATAAACGCATCGAGATAGACGATGGAGGAAATGTGGTCTGTGATGCGGTCGGCAGCGCCGGTGATGACAACGCCACCGTAAGAGTGACCACAAAGCGTTACCGCACTGACTTCCTCCGCCTCGATGGAATTCATGACATCTTGAATATGCGTGTCGAGATTAACCTCATGGCTCAACAGATGAGCGCGGTCGCCAAGCCCTGTCAAAGTCGGTGTAAGCACGCGATGGCCCTGCTGAACCAAAAGGTTGGCGACTCGAACCCAACACCAGCCACCATGCCAGGCACCGTGAACCAAAACAAAATTAGCCATAGCTACTTACCCATTCGGACATTCTAATCGCCAGCGCAAATACTCAAGGTGGATGGAGATAATTTCAACCGGTCCTCGGCTTTGGATAACCAATCACAGCCGCCTTTGCGGGCTTGAACTCTCTCGACCTGCGATAGCTGGCCTTCTAACACTTGCACTTTGCTTTTTGCGAGTATTCGACGCTGCGGGCGGCGCGCCAAAATCCCGCTTATCCAATACCACTGCAGCGCTTTGACCTTGTTCTGTACTCCGCTACGTCCCGATTCCAATAGCTCTCCCAAACTATATTGCGCTCTCGCCAGACCCTGATCTGCAGCGCGCTGAAACCATTTTGCGGCGGCCTTAAAATCCTGTTTGCCGACATAACCGATCATATGCATGACGGCTAAATCGTGTTGCGACCGGGCATCACCTTGTTCGGCCAACCGTTTAAACGTTGCGAAGGCGCTGTAAAAATCACCCCGGTCGAGCTCAAAGACACCGTCTTTATAAGACAGCGCCTTTTGCGCTGATGCTGATTGAACAGTCAGGCACAGCAGCAATATCGTCAGGATAGAGATCGACGCCCGTTTCATTCAATGAGTGTAGGACCAAAATGTGGTTTTCCGATAGAAAAACCGTTCGCGCCCTGTTGACAGTTTTACGAGGTCATGGCGGTCTGTTGCGATGAGCCTACTGGATAGAATCAAGGTCTGTAACAACGGATCCGACATGTCGGACTATCTGCCTTTTATCGTATGCGATACCCGAGTTGGGTGGATACATCGTGATTTCGCTTCGACGTTAGGGCCGTTTGACGATGTTTTCTCGATTGTGGATGGGGTCGTATATTTATCTGATCGTTTGAGCGATTACCGGTCCCGTAGTGAAGCCGTCGACCCGGTGCTTCACCTTCTCGATGCAAATGGCTGGTTTTCTGGTTGGCGTAACGAAGCCTATCCGGTCGGAACTGGTTTCTATGACAAACCGTTGTTTGAGATGGAACGTACCGCCGTGCCGCGTTTTGGCGTGGCCGCATACGGCGTTCATATCAACGGGTTTGTACGCGATGCCGATGAGCTGTTGATGTGGATCGCCAGGCGGGCTGATGACAAGCCAACCTATCCGGGAATGCTTGATAATATGGTCGCGGGCGGTCAGCCGGTTGGGCTTGGCTTGCTGGAAAACGTCATTAAAGAGGCGGCGGAGGAAGCCGCTGTGCCGGTGGAAATTGCAAGCAAGGCAAAGCCAGTGGGGGCAATCTCTTATAGGCACGAAGAAGATAACTGCCTGAAACCAGATACGATGTTCGTGTTTGATATGGAACTGCCGAAAGACTTTGTTCCGCAAAACACGGATGGTGAACTTGCTGGTTTTCAACTGTTGCCCGTACGCGAAGTCATGGCAATAACCGCTGATACTGCCGACTTCAAGTTCAATTGCGCGGCGGTCAATATCGACTTTTTTGTCCGGCATGGGATTCTAGCGCCCGAAGATCCCGACTACATCGACATTCAGCGGGGTCTTCACCGATGACGGTTTCATTGAATAAAGCGCGATTGGCGGAAGCAACGGCGGCTTTGTGCGAGCGCGATTCCGATTTGGCGAAGGTGGTCGAAGAGTTCGGTGTGCCACCGCTTTGGAAACGGCCACAGGGTTTTCGTACGCTTCTTTATCTCATTCTTGAACAGCAGGTGTCGCTAGCGTCGGCTCGTGCGACCTATGAGAAGCTGGTGATCAAGCTCGATGCTGATCCCGAGCCGGCACCGTTTCTGAAACTAACGGCCGATGATTTGCGCGGACTTGGATTCTCGCGCCAGAAAACTCGCTATTGCCGGTTACTCGCTGAAGCGGTGGCCGATGGCAGCCTGCCGCTGCAAAATCTGCGGCGTTATGACGATGAAGCGGCCAAAGCCGAGATGATGAAGATCACTGGCATTGGCCATTGGACGGCAGATGTTTATCTGATGGAGGCACTGGGGCGTCCTGATGTCTGGCCGGTCGGTGATCTTGCGTTGGCGGTTGGTGCTGAAAAGATCAAAAAGCTAAAGGCGCGGCCCAACGCTGATGAATTGCAAGAGCTTGGTGAGCAGTGGCGACCTTACCGCGCAGTTGCAGCACGTATTCTCTGGCACTATTACCTGAGCGTCATTAGACCGCCACCAGGAGGAAAACCATCATGATCGATTTGCCGACACTCTCTGGCCCTAGCATGGGCCCAGTCTCCGGCACTGCAAAAAGTCTTGTCATTTTATTGCATGGCTATGGCGCTAATGGCGATGATCTGATCGGTCTCGCCCCACCGCTAACAGAGGTTCTGCCGGATACGGTGTTTGTGTCGCCGAATGCGCCGCACCCCTGTGCGCAAAACCCGTTTGGTGGGCTGCAATGGTTCGATGTCTGGGAAGGCGATGACTATGATCGTTTGGCGCAAGTCAGGATTGCGGCTGCAACGGTCGATGCTTTCATCGATAGCGAGTTGGAGCGGTTGGGATTAAATGACAACCAGCTGGCCCTGCTTGGTTTCTCTCAGGGAACGATGCTGTCCTTGCATGTTGGTCTACGCAGGACGAATGCGCCGGCAGGAATTTTGGGATATTCAGGTCGGCTTGAAGCACCCGAAACGCTCGCCGATGAAATCAAAGTGCGGCCATCTGTAATGCTCATCCACGGCGAGGAAGATCCGCTGCTTAACGTTGAGCTGATGGACACCGCTGCCGGGCTCTTGCGGGAAAACGGTGTTGAAGTGGATACCCATCGTCGGCCAGGGCTCGCCCACGGAATTGATCAGGACGGTGTCAATCTTGGTGCCGGATTCTTGAGCGTCGTTCTCAGCGCTTAAAGGTCGGGATTTATTGCTGGGTCTTCCTCAGTTCGGGGTCCCAATGCCCTTTGCCCTCGAGATCGCCCATATCAAAAATCCAGTTATAGCCGTTCTTGGGATTCCACAGAATTTCCCAACAATTGCCGTCGCGGTCCCAGAAATGGAAGCTATAGGTGCCATGCTGTTCGACCGGCTTTGATATATTATAGAGGCCCCATTCCTCCGCGCCATCGAGCACGGCCTGATGGGAAGCGTCGACTTCGGCGTCGCTTTCTACATCAATGCCGTTGTGATTGAGTCGCGGCATTTCGGTCATGTTCTTATCTTGCACCACAACATAAATATGGTCGCCGCCGAGCCGAGTCATGAGAGATATCTTACTGGTTTGCATGACCTCGATACCGAGAAACTCTTCATAGAATTTACGGGTCGCGTCGAGGTCCTTAGACCCCAGCGTGCCGTGCGATATGAATTTCGACTTTATGACTGAATTTTTGGTGCCCATGAGATGATCCCTTCAATCTCGTATTCCCTGCGTGGCGATTAGAAACCCCATCAATCTATGCGTCAAATCCCGATTCGTGAGCTCGCATTGTGTGGTCTAACATTCCCTTGTAACATTTATCGCTAAAGAGGAATGCCGAGATAAAATTATAGGCGGTATTTCAGTGAAACAGGGACAAGTTACAAGGTCTTAGGTACTAGGCACCGATGCAGGATTCACCCGCTCTCGTTCTCAATGCCGACTTCCGGCCACTGAGCTATTTTCCACTGTCTTTGTGGTCGTGGCAGGATGCCGTTAAAGCTGTGTTTCTTGACCGCGTAAATATCGTTGCAGAGTACGAGGGGTCCGTCCGGTCGCCGTCATTTTCAATGCGGCTGCCGAGCGTCATTTCCCTCAAAGAGTATATCCCGCTATCACGCCAGCCAGCCTTTACCCGGTTTAACGTGTTTCTGCGTGACCGCTTCGATTGCCAATATTGCGGCGAGTGGTTCCCGGTGCATGAACTCACCTTTGATCATGTTGTGCCGCGATCGCGTGGTGGCAGGACCAATTGGGACAATGTTGTTACCGCCTGTTCAGCCTGTAATCTGCGCAAGGCAAACAAATCTGTGAAGGAATCGCAGATGTTTCCGCGCCTGCCACCCGAACAACCCTCGACCTGGCTACTCCAGGAAAATGGTCGTGCTTTTCCGCCCAACTATTTGCACGAGAGTTGGCGCGATTTTCTCTATTGGGATACTGAACTGCAGGACGATTGATCGTCGTTAGTTAGTGGACGTTGACCGGGTCGCCTTCCGAGCGCTGTAGGATCAAGGGTGATCTGCTCTCCATGGTCCAACGGTAACGCTTGGCGTAACGCTGTACATCCGGCATTTGCCATGCCGCATCGAAAGCCGCATCCGTGACGTCGGTGTTATCAAGAACGTCACCTGCACTCAGCGTCGATTTCTCCGAATGACGGATCAGCCAGCACAGAGCTTCCCAACCGGTTTTACTGCCACGTTGACTGGGTGAGCTTTCGACCAACCCAGGACCTTCAGGTCCATCGACAATCTCAACGCCTTTCCAGAAGGCAATATGATCTTTGATCAGGTTGGCTTCTTCGTAGGGCGTGTCATAGCGCCAAGCGGCACCGATATTCTCTTCACCATCAACGACGATATCGAGATAACCGGCGAAACCCTTCCAGTGGCAGAAGGTTACCGGGACATCGGGATTGGGACGTAAAAGGCCCTGGTTTATTGTCTCAATAGGGAAATAGGCGTTGCCTTCTACGTGCGCGACAGTGTCGCTTTCAGCCAATGTGACTCCGTTCCAAATGGCCTTGGGCATGTTATTTCTCCCGTTTGGTTAGATTGCGTTGACGACTAGTCAAACAATGACAGATCGATAATGTCTCCCATGTGGATATAGCCCGCATCGCTCGGATGTAAATGGTCGCCACAATCATAAAGCGGCAGCATCTCGTTGGGATGGTCTGGATTCTGGAGCTCTTTATCAAAATCGATCACCGCATCAAAGACATCGGTTTGACGTAGCCACGCATTAATGGCCAGCCGCCTCTGATTGCCTTCTTCGGTATAGAGCCCCTTTAAACCCGGCGGCGGGTTGTAGTCCTCATTTTCATAAGGCAGAAGAGTCCCAGCATAGATTTTGATGCCTTTAGCGTGCGCTCTAACTGCCATTTGCTTCATGCCGGCAATGAGCTCGTCGGCGCTGACAACCAAATCGGGGTCAGAACCGCGATTACGGATGTCATTAATCCCAAGCTGAAAGATCAAATGGGTTGCGCCGGTTTGGGCGATGACGTCCCGATCAAAACGCTGGAGGGAGCTGCCACCACGCGCATCATGGATGATTTTACTGCCGCCGATGCCTTGGTTCATAACACCATACAGCCGACCGCCGTTAGTCTCATGTCGTGCCAAAATGTTGCGGGCTAATTGGTCGGGCCAACGATTATTGGCGTCGACCGTTGAGATGTTGCAGTCAGTGAGAGAGTCTCCCAGCGCGACGATGCCGCCTGCGCCGTCGGGTGCTTCAACGTCGATGCCGCTGGCAAAAAGATAGGTGTCTGTTGATTGCGCCACAGGAAGTTCCCTAGCGCCGACATGATTGCCAGGCGTGGAAATATAGTTGGTCTGGTTGCAGGTAGCATGGCCGGTGACATCAAATCCTTCCGGTATGTTGTCAGGAAGGTAAAAGCTGATGGCGAGATCGCTCAATGGGCCGAATTCAAGTTCCACTTCGTCGCTAACGGCGAGCGATCCTGCTGCAATCGCTGTCGCAGTCTCTCCATCAAAAGTTAGCATCCGTATTGTTTGCGCGTTGATCCCAGCGTCGTCAGTTCTACAGGCGATCGTTGCGGCACCAATTTTGAGCCGTTGTTGGCCGTAGGCGTTGGATATTTTTACCCTGAGTTTAGAACCGCCGATGCTGACATGGGCGATCATCCTTAACGTCTGATCGTTAAAGGCAAATCCATCGGTTGCCGCTGGTGTGGTCGTCCAGGTGCCGACCCAACCCATCAGACTTTGCCCAAAGCCTTTAGGATGGTTTCAGGCGACATCGGTTGTGCGGTGACTTTGCCGCCGAAAGGGCGGATCGCATCGTTGACTGCGTTCATCACTACGGCGGGTGCAGCGCCGGTACCAGATTCGCCAACACCCTTAGCCCCGAGTTCCGAAACGCCGGTATGGGTTTGGATGTGGGCGACCTCGATGTCCGGCATTTCACCGGCCATCGGTGTCAGGTAATCCGCCAGCGTCGCGTTTTGTAGCTGCCCCGCTGCGTCATAGACGCATTCCTCATAGAGCGCGCCGCCGAGCCCTTGAACGCAGCCTCCACGGACCTGCTCATCGGCAAGTTGCGGATTGATCACCCTGCCGCAATCTTCGATGACCCAGTGATTAAGGAGTTTGATAAAGCCGGTATCGGTATCAACCTCGACATAAGCACCCTGAATGCCATTGGTGAAGATATAGAGGGCGTCCTTGAGCCGGAAACGGTGCGTTGCTGACAGGGTATGCTGGATATGGTTCGGCAGTTCAGCCACCTGGAAATGTCCAATGCGGCCAATCTCGGCAAGCGAGATACGAGATGCCGTATCACCTTTATCGACGACGTGACCATCTACAATATCAAGGGTGTCGGGCTCAGCCTGAAGCAACACACCGGCAATTTCGAGTATTTCAGCGCGCAATGTCATGGCTGCCTGATAGGTCGCTTCCCCGCCAATGGCTGTGGCGCGTGAGGCATAGGTGCCGCCGCCATAGGGCACAGCATCGGTATCGCCTTCAATGACCCGAACTGATTCCATCGGGACGCCAAGCGTTGCCGCAGCGATCTGACCCATAACGGTATCAACACCCTGGCCTTGGTCTGTCACCCCGACCATGCAAATCACGCCACCCGAAGGCTCTAGCTTGATGGTGCAGGAATCTTGTGACGAGATTGGCGCGCCACCTGCGCCGTAATAGCCTGCCGGGCCGGGAGCAGTTCCCTTGATAAAGGCGGCGATTCCAATGCCGCGCTGAATTCCCTTTTTACGGTATTCGGCTTGTTCTTCAAGCAATGCGTCGTAGCCCATACGCTCGACCAGCGTCTCTAAACATTGCTGATGCGACAGGTCGCGCATCTCAATACCAGCGGCACTGACGCGGGGATATGAATCGTCGTGCATGACGTTACGACGGCGGATTTCCATCGGGTCGATGCCGCAAGCGGCAGCAGCTTGATCAACCAATGATTCGCCAACTGAGTTGCCGATGGGGTGTCCAACCGCCCGATATTGCGATGTTGGCACCTTGTTGAGGTAAACCACCTGCGTCTTGGCCCGGTAGTTTTCATGCGCGTAGGGGCCACCAGTAATGTTGAGTATTTGGTTGGCCTCGAACACGCTGGTACGTGGATATTGAGAATAGGCACCGGCGCCGGAACGGACATCAATATCCATCGAGGTGATGATGCCTTCTTTGGTAACGGCGATACGACCGCTGACCCGATTTTCGCGGGCATGGATATCGGTGGCAAAGCTCTCCAGTCGGTCGGCGACAAATTTTACCGGTCTGGCGAGTTTGATCGCGGCCGCTGTGGCAGCAACCTCATCGCCAAAGGTATGAATTTTAAGGCCAAATGAACCACCGACATCAGGAGCGACAATGCGAACGTTATGTTCAGGCACGCCCAATGTACGCGCGAATACCGTTTGGATCATATGCGGGCACTGGCTACTGGTATGGATCGTCAGCCGTTCGGTGCCGGGATCATATTCTGCCAGCAAAGCACGGGGTTCCAGACTGACAGCGGTGTGACGACCAAAGGTGAACGTATCCTCGATAACGATATCAGCGTCGGCGACGGCCTTTTCGACATCGCCGGATTCAATCGTCTTTTCAAATGCCAGATTATCACCGAGATTGGGATGGATAACCGGCGTGTCTTTGTCCAGTGCCGTTTCCTTGTCGATAACAACCGGTAGTTCTTCATATTCAACGGTTACCAGCTCAGCGGCATCCTCGGCTTCAGCACGGCTGGAGGCGACGACCATCACAACCGGCTCGCCTTGCCAGCAGGCGCGGTCGATTGCCATTGGATGTTGGGGCTCGGATTTCATGCCATCGAAGCAAACCAGCGTACCGACCCAGGGACCGGTGCACATTTCGGCGAGCTCTGCGCCAGTCATGACGAGCGCGACACCGGGTTGTTGTTTTGCGGCATCGACATCAATCGAGAGAATCTTGGCATGACCATACGGGCTACGGACGAAAGCGGCATGCAATGTTCGTGCTGGCATGATGTCGTCGGTATAGCGACCTCGTCCGGCGACGGCCCGCTTGGCAGCATCGCGGGAGAGCGTTCGTCCGACATAGCTGTTGGGTTTGTCGAGTAGAGTGATGGGCGTTTCCTTATTCATGGCTCAACCCTCCTCCAGCCGGTTGTTAATGGTTGTTTCCACTGCATCAACAATGGCGTGATAGCCGGTGCAGCGACAGAAATTCCCCGATAAGTGCCCGCGAATTTCCTCTCGGCTAACCGGCTTTGGCTCTCGCAGGAGTTCTGAAGCGGTGATCAGCATGCCGGGGGTGCAATAGCCACATTGCATGGCGTTGCGTTCAACAAAGTTCTTTTGCAGGTCAGCGATTTCACCAGTTTCGGTGAGCCCTTCAACAGTGACGACTTCTGCGCCATCTGCTTGCACAGCCAGCATCAGACAGCCCCGAACGACAGCGTCATCAACGCGGACAGAGCAGGCACCACAAACACCATGCTCGCAGCCAAGGTGAGAGCCTGTTAGACCGAGCTCGGTACGCAGAAAGTCGACCAGGTGTTGCCGGACAGGAACAGTTTTGGTGACGGCTTCGCCATTAACAGTGAGCGATATTTCCAGTGTTGCTTCACTCATCAGGTGGCCTCCGCACGTTCAACGGCAGTATCGAGGGCACGTCCTGTAAGGACTTTCTGCAGATGAAGTTTCATCGCCGCGCTGCCTTGTAAATTGGTCATTGGGTCTAGGTCATTGGCCAAAGCAATTGCCGCAGCCTCTTTGCATTCGTCAGAGCATGTTTGGCCAATGACAGCGGCAATCGCCCCAGTTCCTATGGTTGGTCGATCTTCGCTACCGAAATAGACCAGACGTAATTCCTCAAACGTCTTGTTCGATACGCGGGCAACACAGGCGAGCCCTGCCATCGCAAAATCGCCGTGGCGTTGAGCGAGTTCGAGAAAGACAGACACCTCGCCGGTTTTCTTAGAGGGGATCAGTATTTCGACGAGAAGTTCGTTAGGTTCACGGGCTGTCTCGTACAACCCTTTGAAATAATCGTCGGCGGCTATTTCTCTGCGGCCATTAATGCTTTCGACAACCAATGTTGCACCGAGCGCGAGTATGCAGGCTGGCATTTCTGCTGCCGGGTCGGCGAGGGCGACACTGCCACCGATGGTGCCGCGATTGCGGACAGCATGATGCGCGACATGCTTCATTGCTTCGGCGATGAGTGGTAAATGTTTTGCAACAATCGGTGAGGTCGCGACCTCGACGTGCCGGGTCATGGCCCCGATGTGGACCACGCCGTCCTCCAGCGTTATCCCGCTAAGGTCAGAGACCTTGTTGATATCGATGAGTGTACCGGGCTGCGAAAGGCGCATGTTGAGGGTAGGCATCAAGCTTTGACCACCAGCAAGAATGCGGCCGTCTTCGCCAAGTTGGTCGAGCAGCTCAAGCGCGTGGCTACGCGATTCTGCTTTTATATAATCAAATTTGGGCGCCTTCACGCCGTCCTCCCTCGTGCGTTTAAAGTGTACTGAACATCGGTTCAGTGATGGCCGGGATGCTCCCACCTTCGGCTGAGGAGTGCAAGACATCGGGTCAGGAATTTCTTGGAATCAACGGCAACCATTTCCAATTTCGTGAAAACGCGCTAACCATTCACATCATTTTAGAACTCGGAGCGTCGGGCGTGGCGAATAAGGATTTAAGAGACTGGATCAACGAGATTGAAGCAGCTGGTGAGCTGCACCAGATTTCGGGCGCGGAACCCAAGGAAGATATTGGCGGCATTGTTGATATCGTGCAACGCAAGATGGGCAATCCGGCGCTGATGTTTGATGACATCCCCGGCTTTCCAAAAGGTCATCGGGTTCTTTCCAATTTGGTGACGTCGACGCCGAGGATTAATCTTGCCTTGGGACTGCCTGCCGATGCCTCCGAGATGGAACTTATTCAGTGGTGGCGAAACTATATGACCGAGGCGCCATCGGTGCCGCCGAAACAAGTCAATGGCGGTGCCTTGTTGGAAAATGTCATGGAAGGCGGCGATGTCGATCTCACCTCCATTCCGACCCCGATCTGGCATGAGCATGATGGCGGGCATTTTATTGGTACGGCCTGCATGGTGGTTATGAAAGATCCCGATTCTGACTGGATCAATTACGGCACCTATCGCATGCAGGTGCATGAACCCGATATCGCTTCCGTGATGATGTCACCTGGCAAGCATGGCCGGTTGATCATGGAAAAATATCATTCACGCGGTGAGCCTTGCCCGGTCGCGGCAGTGTTCGGCATGCACCCGGCCCTGTTTATGCTCGCTGGTCTCGAAATACCTTACGGCAAAAGTGAATATGAAGCTGCCGGTGGCATTTTCGATGAGGCGATCGAAATTATCAACATGCCGAAGACCGGCTTGCCAGTTCCCGCCAACGCTGAGATTTCTTTGGAAGGTTATATTCACCCTGATGACGAGGTCGTTGAAGGTCCTCTGGGGGAATGGACGGGCTATTACGCTGGCGGGCAGCGACCAGAACCTGCCATACGTGTAGAGACCCTGATGCACCGTAATAACCCGGTGCTGATGGGCGCTGTGCCTGCAGTGCCACCAAACGACAACACCTACTATCTTGGCCATTATCGTTGTGGCGCGGTGTGGTCACAGCTTGAAGCAGCGGGTGTTCCCGAGATTAAAGGGGTGTGGGCACATGAAGCGGGCGGCAGTCGCTTCTGGCTCACTGTTGCGATCAAACAGCTTTATGGTGGACACGCCAAGCAAGCGGGTATGGTCGCGTCGCAATGTCTGGCGGGCGCTTATTGCAATCGTTGGACTGTGGTTGTGGATGAAGATATCGACCCAACCAATATCAACGACGTGCTGTGGTCGATGTGCACACGCTGCGATCCACGCGAGGATGTAGATGTTATGTCCGGTGGGTGGAGCTCGCATCTCGACCCGATGTGTTTCGATGACGAGACCGATCGGCGTAATGCGCGTGTCGTGGTTGATGCCTGTATTCCGTTCAGACGCCGAGACACGTTTCCGATTGTCGCGCGGAACAGCAAAGATCTTGATGATCGTATCCGCAAGAAATGGGCAGATGTGCTGCCTGATAGTTTCGTCAAAGGTGGGTGACGGTCTGCGATCACTATGAACAACACCCTTCGTGGTGCGGCATGGATGGTTCTCGCCGGCATATGCTGGACGGTCATGACCATCCTTGTGCGACAGCTCTCTGAGAACTATTCGTCTTTCGAAATCCTGTTTTTCCGCAATCTGGTGTCGGTGTGCATCCTGTTACCGGCTGCGATGAAAGTCGGGCTTTCGACACTTAAGACCGAGCGTTTACCGCTTCATTGCCTGCGCGCGCTTCTGTCCTATATAGGCGTGCTGCTCCTATTTTATGGTATCGCCAATATTCCGTTGCCAGATGTCACTGCCCTCAGCTTTACGCAGCCGCTGTTTGTCGTCGTGTTGGCTGCGTTGATCCTGAAAGAATCTGTAACAGGCGCTCGATGGGCGGCTGTTCTGATTGGGTTTATCGGCTTGCTCGTTATTGTCCGTCCAGGGCTCGTTGCAATTGAAATCGCAACTCTTTTGGTGATGCTTTCAGCTTTTTCTTATGCCTGTTCGAATATTTGTGTAAAGCGGTTGATGACCACTGATACAGCCAACCAATCGGTATTTTACTTCAATCTGTTGATGTTGCCGATTGCGCTCGTACCCGCGATGTTTTTCTGGGTTACCCCGACAGCTGAAGATTTACTGATCTTTGTCGCTATCGGTGTAAATGGGACCGTTGCGGTTTATGCCTATGCGCGTTCCTTTACGCTCGCTGACGCCAGTGCCGTCATGCCGTTTGATTTCTTGCGTATGCCGATGGCGGCAACGGCGGCGTATCTTTTGTTTTCAGAAACTGGCGATCTGTGGACCTGGATCGGCGCGGTGATCATCTTTGCCAGTTCCTACGCGCTGGCAAGAAGCAGCAGTAAATCAGAAACTTAGGTGTTCTTTGTACAGTTTGAAGATGTTTTCCCAATCCTGTTCCGCTGCGTCTTTGGCATAGATGTCGCGGTCGGGCAGGGCATAACCATGTTCAACACCCAAATGCATATTTCCGGCATAATCGACCGGTGATGCAGCCAGCAATGGTTCAAGCTCCGCCACCATCGACGGCGGCGAAAGGTGATCGTGTTCTGCCCAACCGCAATAAATTCCGCCGCGCATTCTATCGAGCTGTAGATGGGGCGAGTCTGGCCGGTCCGATAGCGGTTTGGTTGCATGCAAGGTTGCCGTTGCTTGGAACGTATCGGGAAATTCAACAGCGGTCTTAAATCCGACCCAACCACCCATACACCAGCCAATTGATCCCATGGGCCCGGATTTCGCTGCGTCCTGTTCTTCAATAAAAGGAATAAGATCAGCGATGTCTGATAGGATCATATCGTTTGACAGATTTTTGCGCTGGTCGTGAACGATGGATTCACGTTCTTTGTCGAGCTTGTGTAGCGAGATCATCCGGCCGTTATCATCCCAAAAGACATTGGCGATATCGCCCTGTCGATAATAAAGGTTGGGCAAGACTGCATAATAACCTTCAGCTGCGATCCGTCGGGCGACGCCACAGAGTTCTTCGCGAACACCCCAAATATCCATGAACAACACCACAACAGGATAGGGTCCTCCGCTGTCAGGATGGACGACAAACGTTTTCATCTCCCCGTCTTTGGTAGGGACCTGTACGAACTGTTCGGTCATTGCGCGACGGCCTTTGACGCTTTGAATTCGGAGACCGACATAGACCCAGTATAAATTTCAAAACAGATTCCGTTTGGGTCCTGAAAAAAGATCGAATAGCTGCCGCTCCCATTGTCGAGCCCACCGCCCAACGGGCCTTGTATTGATGGTCCTGCTGTTTTAACGCCTTTGTTTTCCAGGTCGCGCTGCCATTGATCGACGTCACCCCGGCTTTCGACTGGCATAGCGATATGGTGCAGGCCAATGCCCTTTAGCCGAGAATTGCCGGAAGGGATTTTCTCACCGTCTTCAAAAAGTGCGATTGTGTGGTGCCGCTCGCCATCCATAGAGACAAAAGCAACTCGCGTACCGTTATCCATCTCGTCTATTTCTGTGAGAGTTCCACCGAGCTTTTCCAGGAATTCCAGCTCTTCCTCAATAGATGGAACGTGAAGGCCCATATGTCCGACGTGAAATCCAGCCATGATCAACACCCCTAATCTGCAATCCATCGTTTGGTTAATTAGTATGCTAGCAGTTTTGGGGTGCCGCTTATAGCTGATCCGCTGCTTGACCGTTTGGCAGCGAGGTCATAAATCTCAAACAAGTTAGAATTGGGGCGCATGTGTCAGATAAAGAGAAGTTTTCCTCCGGAGGTCATTGGGGCGTTTTTCAGGTCTCAACAGATGATCAAGGCACAATCATTGCCGAACCTCATCCACGGGACCCCAACCCAACGCCGTTAATCGACTCCGCGGTCGCCGCGAGCCAACATCTCGATAGCCGGGTTTTGGCACCAATGGTACGTAAAGGCTGGCTGGATAACGGCCCTTTCGGAACAGGGGCAGGACGGGGTGGCGATCCTTTTGTCCAGGTGTCTTGGAAACAGGCAACAGAACTTGTCGCTGCCGAGCAGACTCGAATTTACGATAATTTTGGTCCGTCATCGATTTATGCCGGCTCCTATGGCTGGGCGAGCGCGGGTAAGTTTCATCAGGCACAAGGAACTTTAAAACGCTTTCTCAGTCTTGCTGGTGGGTTTACCAACTCGGTTGGAAATTATTCCAACGGTGCCGCTGAAGTATTGATGCCTCATATTTTAGGGTCAGGGCAGGCGGTCAACGGCCCGTTGACCAGCTGGGAATCAATTGCCGAGAACACAGACCTTCTTTTGTCGTTTGGCGGCGTGCCTCTTAAGAATACCCAGATTAACTATGGCGGTCTGCCGGAACATGACGATGCGCTTTGGCAGGAGCGATTATCCAGCGCCAAGTTGAATGTAATTTGTGTCAGCCCGGTCAGGGATGACGCGGCTGGATTGACCGGTGCTGAATGGATGGCAATCCGCCCCAATACCGACACGGCGTTTATGCTCGGATTGGCGTTCGAGATTTATCGAGCTGACAGTCATGACGTAGAATTTCTCGACAAATATTGTGTTGGGTTTGAAAAGTTTTCTGCCTACCTGACCGGCGAGGTTGATGGCCAGCCCAAGGATGCAAACTGGGCGGCCGGCATTTGTGGATTGCCGGCTGCAACTATCCGCAAGTTGGCTGTAAAGATGTCTGTTGGGCGCACGATGATCACGGCGTGCTGGTCGTTGCAACGCGCAGATCATGGCGAACAGCCATACTGGATGGCGGTAACGTTGGCAGCCATGTTGGGTCAAATTGGCTTGCCGGGCGGCGGTATGGGTTTTGGTTATGGCTGTCTTGGCGGCATCGGGACACCGCGGTCACGCGCTGCGGGGCCACGTCTACCAGTCGGTCAGAACCCGGTTAAGTCTTACATCCCGGTAGCTCGGGTCACCGATATGCTGCTCAATCCGGGGGGCAGCTGCGCCTTTAATGGCAAAACTCTTACCTATCCGGATATCCATGCGATTTACTGGTGCGGCGGAAATCCGTTCCATCACCATCAGGATATTAATTACCTTCTCGAAGGCTGGCGGGGTGTAGATACCGTCATCGTTCATGAGCCCTTTTGGACGGCCGCGGCCAGACACGCTGACATCGTTTTACCCTCCACGACCGCATTAGAGCGCAATGACATCGGCGTCGCGTCGGTTCCCGCGATGTGGTTCGCCATTCAAAAGGCGATGGAACCCGTCGGCGAGGCGCGCAACGATTTTGATATTTTTGCGGAGGTGGCAGATCGGCTTGGGTTTGGCGATAAGTATACCGAAGGTCGTGATGAGATGGGTTGGTTGCAGCATATGTATGATGTTGCCCGACAACAAAACGCCGAGTCCGGGATTGAGATGCCGGATTTTGAGACATTCTGGGAAATTGGGGAATTCGAATTTTCCCGACCTGATCAACCGGTGGTCCTTATGGAGAGTTTCCGTAAAGATCCAGAGGCGAAGCCCCTTAAAACGCCCTCCGGCAAGATCGAAATCTTTTCCGAAACCATTGACTCATTTGGTTATGAAGATTGCCCCGGACACCCTGTGTGGCTGGAACCTGCCGAATGGCTCGGCTCAGAGCGGGTCGCTGAATATCCTTTGCATCTGGTCTCCAACCAACCCCGGACACGTCTACATGGTCAGCTAGACTCTGGGCCTGTCAGTGTCCAATCCAAGATCGCGGGGCGCGAACCGATTTATATGAGTGCAGTCGATGCTGAAGCGCGTGATCTGATCGCCGGCGATATCGTGCGCGTTTTCAACGGCAGGGGGCAATGTCTTGCAGGTATCGTGATTTCTGACGAAATTCGCGAAGGTGTCGTTCAGCTTGCGACCGGCGCCTGGTATGACCCCTTGGAACCCGGTGTTCCCGGGACCCTCGACCGCCATGGTAATCCCAATATGCTGACCCTCGATAAAGGAACGTCACAGTTGGCGCAGGCGCCGATTTCGCAAACTGCGTTGGTAGAGGTAGAACGCTATGACGGCGATCTGCCCGAGATTACTGTTCACTCGCAGCCCGAAACTGTGTGAGCCAATGCGATGCGGGTCTTGCTGATTTATGCCCATCCTCTAAGTGACAGCCTAAATGCAGAAATTAAATCAGTTGTCGAAGAAGGCCTCACTGCAGCTGGTCATGAAATTGATCTTATTGATCTCTACGCGGATCGCTTTGATCCCGTCCTGACGCAAGATGAACGCCAGACCTATTTCGAAGACCCCTTCCAACGCGAAGACTTGGCGGCAGATTACGCTAAGCGGTTGATGGCTTGTGAAGGGCTTATATTTATTTTCCCAACTTGGTCAATGGGACCACCGGCAATCCTGAAAGGGTTCTTTGATCGGGTGTTTGGGCCAGGTGTTTCTTTTCGTCTGGACGATAAAGGCAATCTGCATCCGAATTTGATCCATATCACCAAAGCAGCCGCTATCGTGACCTACGGGCGCGAACGACCTATATTGTGGTGGTTTGGAGACCCGCCGCGCCGTTTGATGAAACGGTGGCTAAAATGGTTCCTCGCGCCCGGTGCCCCGGTGTATTTTGTGGGGCTTTACGGCATTCATAAGATCAACCGAACCGTCTCAAAACGATTTTTGAATAAAGTAAGTCGTGTAATGGCGAAATTCTGACATAATTAGGTGTTATGAATTTGCCTATGAAAATGATCAGACATTCTGCGGTCGGCTGTTTTATATGCCTGTTGGCTCTGTCCTCAAGCTTTGACGTTGTGCGTGCTCAATCTGAGACAGGGCAACTCAGCGGATTTCCGCAAACAAGCATTGTGGTGGCCCATAAAGGCGCAACCGGTATGGTCAAAATGCGCATGGACCGTATGGAAGCCATGGGTGCTGAGATGAAGCGCATTGGTGCGATGGTTCGCGATAAAAAGGGCTTCGATGGCTCAAAAATTTCGGCCGCTTCAGAGCGCATCGCTCAGCATGGCCGGAAATCGAACAAACTTTTCCCCCAAGGTAGTTTGAAGAAGCCAACCCAGGCTTTACCAAAAATCTGGAAAGATTGGCAGGGTTTTACGCGTGCGATGAATGCCATGGTGCGGTCTGCCACCGTATTGGCGGAAGCAGGGCGGGCAGGGAATAAAAAACGTGCCCGCACGGCTTATTTCGCGCTCGGCAAGTCCTGCGGGGCTTGTCATCGCACTTATCGCGTCAAGAAAAAGAGACGTCCTTAAATTCGGCTGGATAACCAGATAGCAAGTTTGGAACCCGCTTTTACAGCACCAGTTAGGATTTCATATCCCGGCGCTTCTTCCGCCCCCTCTGCAATTGCTTTGTCACGATGGGCTCTCTCATCGGCCCGAAACTCTTCAATCGTTTCGCGTAACTCTTTTTCATCTTCGCCGAGTTGGTCGGCCTGTGCAGCATAATGCTCATCGATAACTTCTTCGACGGCCTGGGTGCAGGCCATCGCTGCCTTTGGGCCCAATAGAGCTGTACCAGCTCCAAGCGCATATCCGGCCACATGCCAAATTGGGGCAAGCGCCGTTGGCCTGACCTGACGTTCGGCAACCATCGTGTCAAATGTATCGAGGTGGCGTTGTTCCTGTTCCGCCATTTCGCGAATGCTGTCTTCTGCGTTGGTACCCGTGAGCACCGCAAGCTGGCCTGCGTAAATTCTCACGGCGCCATGTTCACCAGCATGATCGACCCGGATCATCGACTCGATCATCTGATCGCGCGTGGGGTCACCTGGCATCCGGCCCTCGCCGGTAATCTTGGGTTTGGTGGAATTAGGTCTCTTCGCCACCTTTATCTCCTGTCGTTTTCTGCGCCGCAGAACGCAGCAGTTGCACAGAATACAGCAAGAATTGTTGACGCGAGGAAATTAAATCCTGCCAGCGACACCCCGAAAAGTGACCACGCGACCTCGTCACATCGTACGACAGGCTGTGCCATCAGGGCTCGTTTAAGTTCTTCGACGGTGTTCCCAGTGATATTGCCAGAACAGGCATTTGGCCCGGCGAACCAGCCATACTCGACACCGGCGTGATAGGCACCAATACCGGCTGTGACAGCAAAGGAAAGAGCGATGAGGGCGAGCAGGAGTCGCCGCGCTGGAGCGGCGGTGATTGGCATGAGCGCGATCAATCCGAGGGCGAGTGCGACGCCATGCGGCCATCTTTGTGTAAGACACAGGCTACACGGTGCTAGCCCGCCAAAATATTGCATCATGAAGACCGCAATTAGCAGACCGGCGGCCGCCAAAGCGGCAATGCTGGCCGCGTTGCGGTGGCTAAATAATGGGGAGTGGGAGAGCGTACTCATACACCAGATATGTTGTGTGACGTGCGCGGGGTCAAGTAAATCTGTACGTTATAACAGATACTTGAGGGCAACGAATCCACCGACCAACAGGATAACAAATACAGAAAAAACCAGTCCGAGCCGTTTCTCGATGAACTCTTTAATTGGTGGGCCGAGCCAGAATAACAGTCCGGCGACGACGAAAAACCGAATGCCGCGAGCGAGGACGGACGCTACCGAAAATGTTGTGATGTCGAGCTGTGTAACACCGCTGGCGATGGTGATTACCTTATACGGGAATGGTGAGACGCCTGCGATAAACACGATCCAGGCTCCGAATTCATTATAACGTTGTTGGAAGTCGGCAAACTTGGTGGCGTAACCGTAGAACTCGAACAAGTGGCGACCAATGCTGTCATAGAGGAAGAAGCCGATCGCATAACCGACGAGGCCACCCAGCACGGAGGCGATAGTGCAGGCCATCGCTAACCCAAGCCAGCGGCTGCGTGCCGCGAGAACCATTGGGATCAGCAACACATCCGGCGGGATCGGGAAGATCGAACTTTCGATAAAGGAGATGGCGACCAGCACCCAAACGGCGTTGGGGCGAGCTGAAAATGACATCACCCAATCATAGGTGCGTTGTAGCAAAGTTGATCTCCCCGTGGGGCTCGTTGTCGGCTGTTTAGAATGGTTCTTAACAGCCGAAAAGCGTCGGGGCAAGACCATGTTGACCGCGTGGTAACGGTCGCTATGATCCCGGTCGTCTAACAGACAGCAAGTGCACTAATTTCTAGTGCGATACAGGGGCCCCTGTGGCGGAACTGGTAGACGCGCTGGATTCAAAATCCAGTTCTCGTAAGGGAGTGGGAGTTCGATTCTCCCCGGGGGCACCATTTTTCGCAACCATCGCCGGAGGCGGCGAAAGTTCGAAAAATCCCCCGGAGGGGTGCTCTATTACAATTCATACCTTGGTCGCATCGCTACATAGTAGCGCGTGTGTTTATAACGATCAGCCGAGAGGTCAATCGTATAATGAATCGAGAGCGGCGAAGTCTCTGAATATTCAGAGACTCGAGCGGTTTTCACGAACAGCGTCATTTAAAGGAGAAATTAAGTTGACAATATATTATCAATTAGACAATATATTATCATGAGGCGTACAAATGAAGGAGAGGCTTTGACAAGTTTGATGTTGGAAACCTTCCGTTTGAATGGCGCTTTATTGGCCAGCGGTAATCAGTTGACCAAGCCGTTTGGACTAACAAGTGCTCGATGGCAGGTGTTAGGCCCAATTGCTGAAGAAATTTTAACAGTCGCGCAAATCGCCAGACGTATGGGGCTTGCACGGCAAGGTGTTCAACGCATCGTTAACGACCTTGAGAGTCTTGGGTTGATCGTTCTTAAGCCTAATTTGGACCACAAACGCGCACCTTTAGTTGCACTTACTGAAACCGGCAAAGAGGTCATGGCCGAAGTGGACAAAGTACAAGCTGTCTGGGTGAACAAGCTGGCAGATGGGCTGAGTGAACGGCAGATAAAGCAAGCTCTTAAAGTCATTGAAACGGTACGCGAAGGAATTGAATAACCGAACAAAATAGAGGAGCCGAAAATTATCATGAAGAATTTATTTTTATCCGTGTTCGTTGTTGTCGCTGCGGCGCTGTTCGGAATCACCACCACCCAAGCCGATGAAGGAAAAAAGAATATGAATGCAAATGCCCCAGTTGTTCTGATCAATCCGTTTACTGTACCCAAAGATAAATTAGACGATGCAATCAAGTCATGGGAAACAGGTCGGAATTTTCTATCACAGCAGCCGGGCTACATTTCGACCAAGCTACACCAATCGCTGTCCCCAGATGCACAGTACCTTTTGATTAATGTCGCTGAGTGGGAAACACCAGAAGCTTTCAAAGCCGCAACAACCGCGATGCGAGCCAAAGCAAAGTTTCCGCCTATTGAAGGCGTTGTTCCTGCGCCTGCCCTTTACAGTGTCATTCGCGACTAGGGAACGGCACGATGGCTGTAAAAAGTACTACAGACAAATACGGCACAGTTGCCATTATTATTCACTGGCTGAGTGCCCTGCTTATTTTGGTGTTGATAGGCTCGGGTTTTCGCGCCAGCGGCATGGAAGACCCTGTTGCCAAGGCCGCGATCTTACAAGTTCATTTGCCAGTCGGAATTTCCATCCTGTTGTTGACTTTGGCGCGTATCGGCTGGTGGTTTTGGGCAGATAAAAAACCAGCCCCAGTTGACATGACGCTATGGCAGGAATGGGCTTCTCGTCTTGTGCACGTGCTCTTTTATGTTGTCATTTTGAGTATGGCAGCAAGTGGTATTGGCATGATGGTTCTTTCCGGAGCCGGTCCAATAATTTTTGGCGGATCGCCAGAAACATTACCAGACTTTTGGGATTTTCTCCCTCGTACACCACATGGCATTGGTGCGCGGGTAATGGTCGCATTGCTTGCCGCCCATGTTGGCGCAGCATTCTACCATCATTTCATCAAGAAAGACGGGCTCATATGGCGCATGTGGTTCGGTCGTAAAGGCGAAGGATAAACACGGGCAATGAGATTGTTAGTTCTCGGAGCCTCTGGAGGATGTGGTCAGTGGGTTGTGAAGTTGGCGCACCAGCGAGGCCACGATGTCACAGCGGTTGTTCGCCCTGGTTCATCATATGTTGCTCCCGAAGGCGTTTCTTTTCTGCGCGAAGAAGTTTTGGATGATGGGGTTTTAGAGCGAATTTTGCCGGATCAACAGGCTGTGATTTCCTGCCTAGGTATGAGCCTTAGTAAATCCGGCAACCCTTTCCTTCCCCTTCGTTCCCCGCCAAATTTAATGTCCTCTACAGCCAGACGATTGTGTGGTGCTATGTCAGCTTGTGGTGTTCATCGCGTTATTTCTATTAGCTCTGGAGGCGTTGGCGACAGCTTTGCACGCACTAATTGGCTGATGCGGTTTTTATTTACTCGCAGCAACATCTCGATCTCGCATACAGACTTGCTAGCAATGGAAAAACACTATGCTAGCAGTAATCTAGACTGGCTAGCGATACGCCCGGTTACGCTCAAGGATGGTGGCCCAACTAACACGGCTAAAGTTGTTTCGAGCTACGGACTGAAATCAAAAATCACTAAAGGTGAGGTCGCTAGATTGATAGTAGAGGCCGCTATACAAGCTAAGCCCCTTTTCAGATCATACACCCATGTATGCTGGATAGTTGCATTGATAGAGTTGTGCTAGTCGATGCGAACGAGGACGCGACCGTCGAGGGCGGTAAAGCCAATATAGGTGAATTTGGTGTCGGTCTTTTCGCAGAACTCAAGCCAGGCTTTGTGTTCGTGAAGCTTCCAGCTGGGATAGTTGAAATACTCGTCAAACAGAACCATCGTGCCGGCTTGAAAGCGTGATCCGATATTGTCGAGGATGGTCACGGTTGAGCTGTAAAGATCGCAATCAATATGGGCGAAGCTTACCGGTCCTTCATTTTCTTTCATAAAGGAAGGCAGGGTGTTGTTGAAAAGCCCCCGCACGAGTGTGGCGTTTGAAGGAACGCTTGGTAGGCCTTTTTGTTTGAAGGCACCGCTGGTTTCGACATGGCCAGACCAGTCGCCAGGCAGCCCTTGAAAACTATCAAAGCCAAAAACGGTTTTTCCAGATGGGGCGGTATTGGCGATCTCGCCCAACGTGTTGCCGGTGGCGACGCCGAATTCGAGATATAGTCCGTCGTTCGCTGCGTTCTCGACCGCGAAACGGATAATGTCACGATGAGCTGTGAATATCTGAGCTTCCGGCATTTCAGCCTGCACGAAGTCGGCCGCTTCCGACCGAGCGCGCATCTGTAACTCATAGAGCAGATTACGGGCGTAATACTTATAGAAAAACCTGTCTAGAAGGCGTTGTGCGATGTTTCTTTTAGCCTTCACGGCAGCTCTTCCCGGAATAGGTTCTATCGATGCTAAAATAGCGCAGCCAACATACCCAACCTGATTCACCGACACTAGCCCCTTTGTCGATTGTGTGTCACATGAGCTGACTGATTCTGACATGATGTCATGACGGGTATTGTTTATCGGGTCGCGGGAGAGGTTTGTGTCTGATGCGAAACTTTCACTTTTGATCGTTGCTCATAATGAAGAGCAGCAGATTGCCGACTGTATCAAGAGCGGTGCGTTCGCTGATGAGGTCGTTGTGCTGCTCGATCGCTCAACCGATGAAACCGGATCGATAGCGGAAGGGCTTGGTGCCAAGATCGTCAAAGGCGCGTGGCCTGATGAGGGAGAACGGCGAAGCGCGGGTATCGAAGCTTGTTCTGGAGACTGGATTCTCGAGTTGGACGGGGACGAACGTGTGACGCCCGAGCTGGCAAAAGAGATTTCGGAAACGCTTGCTGTAACTTCCGCTGATTACGGTGTCATTCCGTTCCGTAATTATATCGGGGGACGTTACGTCCAGTACGGCTGGGGTGCCTATAATGGCGTTGGTGGCAAAGCAGCGTTGTTTCGGCGGGGTAAGAAGCAATGGCATGGCGGCACGGTGCATCCAAAGATCACTCTGGATGGCCGACGTGGCGAGATGACAGCTGGAATTAATCACTATGTCGATGACGACATGGCGGGCATGTACACCCGCCTAAACAGCTATAGCACTGCCGCAGCAGCGGATGCGGTGGCGGCGGGGACCGTTCCTGGTGGTCTGTCGACCTTTCGGCGTTTTTTTAGCCGGTTCTTACAATCATATTTTGGCAAAAAAGGATATCGCGAAGGCTACATTGGCGTGGCGCTTGCGCTGTTTTCAGCAATGTATCCAGTCCTGACCTACATCAAGGCACAGGAAATTCTGCGAAAGAATTCAGGGAAATAGATTTAGGCGCTACCTTGTGGCGGCCCACCCATGACGCGGTCTTCAGCAATTGCCGCTTCGATATCGTCAAGCAGGTCGCTAATCGCCGTGTCAATATCGGTGCGGTCGACGCCTTCTTCCAGCATGGCACCGAGCAAGCCAGCGGCACCCTGAAGAGCAAGTGAGAAACGTGGCAATTCATTGGCCATTTCCCAGGCTGCAGTTGCTGGCATCAGTGCCATGGCGACGACATCCTGTGTCCGGCAGACGGGGCAATCATCGCTCATGTCGTGCTGAGTTAGCTTCTTGATCTCGTCGTTCATTTTGTCACCGGCGGCGTTATTGAATTTGAATACACTTGGGTGCGCCACTCATAGCATTTTTTGTCTTTGCGCAAGCGGCTTTTTCAAAAGATTTCCGGAAACATCACTCGGTTACCAACACCGCTTCGAGCTTGGCCCGAATATCGTCTGGCATAGGCGCAGTTTTACGGGTTTCCATATCGAAAAATACCGCCACCGAGCTCTGTGTCGCGATTAGCGTGCCGTCTTCTGAATTGGTCATGCGCTGCATAATCGTCAGGCTTTTGCCGCCGAGTTTGGTAAAAGCACTCTCAATGGTCAGGAGTTCGCCTGCCGCCGCTTCGTGTAGGAAATCGGTGTTGGTGTTGGCGATGACGGTAACGACACCACTTTTCTTGAGCGTCGCATGGCTTAACCCGACCACTGACCACAGATGGAACTCAGCATCGTCGAACAGATGGGCGTACCATCGAACATTCATATGTCCCAAAACGTCGCAATTCCACGGATGGACGACCGCGCGATGAGTTTCGGTCCACTCAGCCATCGAAGTTTAGCCCTTTTTGAACCGTAGGGCGTTCATTCATCATCGTGGCCCACCTGGCGAGGTTCGGTGATCCTTCGAGCGCTTGCGGAATTATCATGGTCGTACGGGCATGAATGCCAAACAGCGCGAAATCACAAATCGTGATGTCATCACCGGTGCAAAAGTTGCGATTGGCGAGAAAGCCATCCCATACTTGGTAATTTTCATGCAGCCGTCCGATAAAGGCGTCTCGGGTTGGGTCGTGTGGTTCTGCCATGCGTCCAATGAATGAGATCGCACCATAGGTTGGACCCACATCGGTTGTTGCATTCATCATGGGGTCCCAGAAAGCGGCACGGGCGACCGGATCAGTTGGAATGAACTTTCCGACCTTTTCTGCCAGATAAAACATGATGGCGATTGATTGAGGGGTGGTTATCTGTTTGCCATCCGGCCCGTCTTCATCGACCAGCACCGGCGTCATTCCCATCGGATTCATCGTAAGATATTCCGGTGTTTTATGTTCGCCCGCCTGCATGTCAACGCGGTGAAGCTCGTATTCGAGCCCGCATTCATCGAGTGTGACCTTGGCCCGGATGCCGTTGGTTGTTGGCGCTGCATATAGATGGATCATGCTTAGTTCTCCATTCCGAAGAGGTTAATTGCTGCGGCTAGGTAGTCACCTGATCGCTCACGAGGCAAGTTGTGGCCGCATTGGCCAAATAGTTGGATGTCTGCATTTGGCAAGGACGGGGCGATGGTCATTGTCGTTGCCATTGCCGGACAGGGTTGATCGTCGCGACCATGTAGCATCACAACCTTGGCAGAGATATTTCCAAGCTCTTCGGGGCTGAGGACGGCGGCATCAAGATACTGCTGACGCGGGGACGCAAACATTTCGCCGAAATACGCCGCATATCCGTCGGTTTGCAACAACTCCCATCGCTGGTCGATCATCTCGTCGGTCAAAGCAGCAGGATTGCCGACCATCTTCATCATCGACGCCTTTAGGGCATCCGGCGTGTCAGGCAGAGTCCAAAACTCGTCGAGCGCGTCGTTGAGTGAGTAAGCAGAACCCACCGAACTCGATGTCAGAACGCATTTTACGCGATCAGATCGGCTGGCAGTTTTAAGTGCTAACGCACCGCCAAGAGAATGTCCCGCGATACCACAGGAGCCCGACGGTAAAACTTCTTCAATCATCGTGAGAGCTTGTTCGACCCATAGATCGACGTCGAAATAGGGTGTGGCGTTCTTTCGGGCGGAGTCGCCAAATCCGATGAGGTCGGCTGCAAATATACGACAATGCTCTGCTAGCGGCTCGAGGACGGGGCCAAAATTTCCGACAATGGATGTACCAGGGCCGACACCATGTAGCATGAGAACTGGAAGGCCTTTACCACCTTCCCAATAATGCACTTGATGGCCAGCGGCCTCTGCTTTGCGACTTTCTAACAATTTTTGCTCTCCGCTAATTCAGTCCCCAAACTTGGCGGCGCCATGGAGCTTTGGCAAGTATGTGTGCAGAAATATCCCGTGGGTCGCTATACGGGGTCCTTCTGAGGCGCGATACTGAACTAAACTGGTTCTGGAGAGTTTTATGGATTTCGGAGTCTTCGATCATCTTGATCGTGGCAGCCTGCCGTTGGACGCCTATTACGAATCACGCCTGCGCGTCATTGAAATGTATGACCGCGGTGGGTTCTATGGCTATCACGTTGCTGAGCATCACGCGACGCCGCTGGGCATGGCAGCATCGCCGAGTGTGTTCCTCGCGGCTGTAGCCCAGCGCACCAAAACACTCCGCTTCGGGCCAATGGTCTATGCCCTGCCGCTTTATCATCCGCTAAGGCTGGCGGAAGAAATTTGCATGCTCGATCAGATGAGTGGTGGCCGGCTGGAGCTCGGCTTTGGCAGAGGTGCGTCACCGCTTGAGATTGATATCTTCGGTCCCGATCCCGCTGATGCGCAAGATATTTATACCGAGTCGCTGGAGATCATTTTGATGGCTCTCAAGGACCAGCATGTCGACTATCAAGGAAAGTTTTTTACATTAAAGGACGTGCCGGTAGCGCTGGAGCCGAAGCAAACGCCGCATCCGCCCATGTGGTACGGAATTCATGCCGTTGATAGCGCCGCTCGTGCGGGAACAAGTGGGCTCAATGTCATAAGTCTCGATACAGCTGTTGATACGAGTCCGATGGTGGCGGCCTATAAAGCGGCTTGGCAGGAAGCCGGGCATGCTTCTGGCCCTGACCCAAAGATTGGCATTGGCCGGTTTATCGTTGTCGGCGAAACAGATGAAGATGCGCTTGCTGTCGCACGGCGCGCCTACCCGGTCTGGCACGAGAGCTTCAACTACCTGTTTAATTATCGGGGTGCCGCGGCCCCGCGTCATCAGCGGCCCTCAGAATTTGACGCGATGGCGGGGCTGGGACGTGCCGTTGCTGGCTCTCCTGAAACAGTGATCGAGGTTCTACGCAACGAGATGACAGTATCTGACGCGAATTATCTCGTGGGGCAGTTTGTCTTCGGTGATATGTCGCCGGCAGAGGCCGAAACTTCCGTTGGCATGTTTATCGATAAAGTTGCGCCAATACTTAACGCGTAACGCTTCAGTCGAAGCGTTGCGCACCTTCCAGAGCAGCGACACCAACCTTGGCGACTTCGAGATCCTGTGCGCCAGTACCAGAGCCAACGCCGATAGCGCCGACAACCTGGCCGTCGACTATCAAGGGCAGGCCACCGGGAAGATTAACGCGCTGGCCTTCAGTGACAAGGGCGAGCTTGATATCGACGCCTTCAGGGATGTCACCGGTAGGGGCGACATAGATGGCAGCAGTTTCTGCTTTGCGGCGGGAAGATGTGTTGGACATTACGAACGCGCCATCCATACGACAGAACGCTACGAGGTGCCCACCGGTATCAACCACCGAAATACATTGTGGCACGCCCATATCAGTGGCTTTGCCGATAGCGGCCCGCAGGACTTTCATGGCGCCGTCGCTGGTGAGTTTGAGTGTTGGGGCGGTGTCTGCCATCTTATTCTCCGTAACGGTTGTTGGACCCGCATAATTGCGGGCGATGATGTATCAGATTTACAGGAGCTTGGCTGAGAATGAAACTGCGCCGCTTTGGCAGAACTGAATTGCAGGTGTCAGAGCTCGCCTTTGGCGGCGGACGGTCTGGTGGCATTTTGATCAATGCCGACGATGATACACGCCGTACGGCCGTGCGGCGCGCGTTGGATCATGGCATCAATTGGTTCGATACGGCGCCGCAATATGGTGATGGTAAGTCCGAAGAGGCATTAGGGTGGCTGCTGGCGGAAGTCGATGAGACACCGTTTGTCTCCACTAAGGTTCGTATCGATATCGCTAGTTCTGAAAGCCTGATCAGCCAGGTTGAGCGTAGCGTAACCGATAGCCTGCAGAAGTTACGGCGGGATCAAGTCGATCTGCTGCAAATCCATAGTTTGATTATGCCGGAAGCAACTGGCCGAACGATCTCGGCAGATCACGTGCTGCGGGATGGCGGTATGGCTGATGCGATGGAGAAGTTACGCGACCAGGGCATGACACGGTTTCTTGGACTCACCGCACTTGGCAATAACGTGTCGACAATAGAGGTGATCAACAGCGGCCGGTTCGATGCAGCACAGGTCTATTATAATCTTATCAACCCTTCGTCCGCGTGGGCGCAGCCGGTTGCGGGTTGGGCTGGTTATAATGGCTCCGGAATTTTGGCGGCATGCCGGGACCAAGATATGGCGGTGATGGCGATCCGCATTTTTGCGGCGAGCTATTTGGCAACACCGATACGCACCGGTCGTGAGAGTATACTCACTGAGAACACGGCGGCTGATACCGAAGCGCAAAATGCAGAAGCCGTGTTTGCAGCACTGGGAGAAGGTCAAGGAACCAGAGCTCAAACCGCAGTGCGTTTTGCCCTGAGCAATGAGGCTGTCTCAATGGCGATCGTTGGTCTTTCTGAGGCGGCGCATCTGGATGAAGCCGCTGCAGGGGCGGAGCTTGGACCGCTACCCGAAAGCGCTTTGGCAAAACTTCAAAAGCTCCACTACACAGGATTTGCGTAACGCTATGACGGAATTGGACTTAACGGATCGGTCGGTTTATACGACCTGGACACAGGACATCGTGCGCTATCGTGACCTCGACCCCAATGGCCACGTCAATAACGGTGCCATCAACCAGTATTTTGAAGACGGACGGGTGCATCTACGTGATGACCGTATGGTAGGGCTGGCCGAAAACCTTCTGAGAGGGTTTGCTATCAAGAAATTCACCGCGACCTATCATGCTCCGGTTTCTTACCCGGCAACTGTTGATATCGGTAGTGTGGTGATGCGGATCGGCAACTCGTCCTTTGCCCTCGGACAGGGTGTGTTTGACGGCGACCGTTGTGTCGCCACGGCTGACGTCATTTCGGTGTTCTTTGATGCCGACACCGGCCGTTCGACACCTTTGCCTGACCCCGTTCGAAAAGCCCTGGAATCTGCGCGCATCAGTTGACTTCCTCGAATACAAAGACAGCTATTCTTTAACGATGATTTAGGTCACGCAAACGTCATTACGGGATGGGCCTAATCAAAGGATAGAATCTAATCATTCAAACCAGAGGAAGAAAAATGAGAATTAACGACGAAGTGCCAAATTTTACAGCTAATACAACGCATGGGGAGATTACCTTTCATGATTGGATTGGCGATGGCTGGGCAATCCTGTTTTCTCACCCAAAAGATTTTACGCCGATTTGTACGACTGAACTCGGTTATGCTGCCGGCATGCAATCCGATTTTGCAGAACGCAATTGCAAGATAATCGGCATCAGTGTTGACGGTGTCAGTGATCATGAAAAATGGTCGAAGGACATCGAAAGTCTTCAGGGTAATGCAGTGGGTTATCCGCTGATCGGTGACCCCGATCTTGATATTGTTAAAGCATTCGACATGCTGCCTGGTGATGCAGGAGATACGTCAGAGGGTCGGACGCCAGCAGATAACGCGACGGCGCGTTCTGTTTTTGTGATTGGGCCAGATAAGCGCATTAAAGCGATGCTGACCTATCCGATGACCACTGGGCGTAATTTCAATGAGATCATGCGTCTCCTTGAATCCATCCAATTGACCGCTAAGGAACAAGTAGCCACGCCGGTGAACTGGGAGCAGGGCGACAAAGTCGTGATCGTCCCAGCGGTTTCCGATGAAGATGCAAAGGCGAAATATCCGCAGGGTTGGGAAACGCCTTTGCCCTACATTCGACTCGTAGATCAGCCGAAATAAGTGCGACGTATTTAGAGGCGCGGCCCGGGCTATGTCCGGGCCGTTTCTATTTAATCTCTAGAGCGCGTTGCAGGGCCGTCTTAGCGTCCGCCACATATGAGATGTTGGCGTGTTGTCATTCCCCAACCCTTCTTTGGGCTGTTTGAAATGGCGGCCAATCACATCCTCAAATTGCTCCAACTCAACGACGACATCAGGATCAAATGAATAGAGATCATTGACGCAGATCATACGTGCCGACATGTACCATTTATGGTCCTTGGCACGTTCGTACTCTGCCGCGATATAGGGTTCAGGCTCATAATCGTCGCCAAACATACGACGATAATTATCGGGATAGGCATATCCGACGGATTCGTCCGGATAGAACCGCAAGCACTGATGCATACGGATCGCCCAGCTGACTTCTTCGTCGACATAGGGTTCTAGCAATTGCGCACCCCAATAGCCGTGATCTGAACGGATAAAGCCCGTGACGCCAATGTCATGCAATAGGCAAGCCAGAACCATCTTCTCCGGCAAGTCGTTCTTTTGCGCCAGATTGGCACTCTGCAGCAGGTGTGCCTGAGAGGGGGAGAAGCGCAGGTGAAAGAAATCGAGAAGCGTCGGCGCCTCGGGCATTTGGGGTAGTCGAGGGTCATCACCCATCAGGAGTTGCTTGCCGGTACCAGCGCCAAAGCCGCCTCCCACAGACTGATCGCCATCGGCAAGGTTAAAGAGCAGAGATTTCGTGACGATGCGGTCGCCCAACTCGCGCATCTGTTGTTCTTCAAGCGCGTCAGCGCGTTCGGTCATGGTGGGATTTGTCGCCATTGGATGCTCCTTTTCGCGACGCCAATGTAAATGTATTTGAAAGGGTGCTTCTGGTTGCGTCGCCCGTCAAGGGAAGGATGCATCTTGTGATTTCGTTGCATACACTGTGGTGCAAGGAAACGACGGAATTGATATGCAAGAAATCTCACACAGTTGTGGTCATGCCATGACGGACCCCGCACTTTGGGTCGATCACTTCGCACCAGTGGATGGATCGACGAAACCGCCGCTTGTTCTCGTGCATGGTGGTGGCCATACCGGCACCTGCTATCTCGAAAAGCCGGACGGAGATGAAGGTTGGGCACAACGCTTTGCAGCACTTGGCTATCCTGTTCATGTCGTGGACTGGCCGGGTATGGGGCGCAGCGGTCGCGTTGAATACACCGAGCTGACAGGTGAGTTCGTCTGTAAGACGCTGGGGACGTTTATTGAAACATTGTCAGAGCCTTGCGTGCTTCTGACGCATTCCATGTCCGGAGCCTACGGTTGGCGATTGGTTCAGAATTATGGTCGCCGTATCAAAGCGGTTGTCGGTGTAGCGCCATCCCCACCGGGAAATATTCAGGACGAACCTGAAATACTGGAGCAGGGAAATGATTATGTCGTTGTTCAACGGGGCGCATTTCAGCGTCGAGTGGACCTCCATCAACCGACTCCCTTTAATGAAGACCTTGTTCTAAACAAGCTGATTGGAGACGGGGATAAGTTCCCCCGCGATTATACAAACGCCTACGCGGCAACATTAACAGGGACGCCACCGAAACTTTCGTACGAGCGTGGCAATATTGCTGGCAGCCAGTTGAAGATCACCAATACAGCACCTTTTACAAATAAGCCGATCCTTGTGGTCTCCGCCGACCATGACCGCGACCATACGCAAGAAATTGACGGTGCCATTGTGGATTGGCTAAAGGAGATCGGTGCAGCGGCAGAGTTTTGCTATTTGCCGGATAGGGGCATCGCAGGGAACGGCCATATGATGATGCTGGAACAGAATAGTAACGATATTGCTGATCTGATTGCTAATTGGATTGATGTCACGCTTGCAAATTAGTCTGTCACAGGTGCGTTCACCGTTCGGGTTTGGTAAAACCGTTTAAACAAACATTCACTCAGGGAGAAGACAGTGCCAACAGCTAATTATCCGAGCCTTAAAGATCGCGTGGTCATCATTACCGGCGGTGGTCAGGCGCTGGGCCGGACATATGCTCACGAGTTTGCGGCACAGGGTGCTATTCCTGTCATTGCTGAACTCAATGCCGAAAGCGGCGAGCGAGTTGTAAAGGAAATCGAGCAAAAGGGTGGTCGGGCGATCAGTGTTCAAACCGATGTCTCAAAGGAAGCAGATGCTAATGCAATGGCGGAAGCTGCTTTGTCGGCCTATGGTCGGATCGACTGTTTGATCAATAACGCGGCGGTGTTTTCACAAATCACCATTGCGCCATTTTGGGAACTACCGGTTGATGAATGGCAGTCCGCCATGCGGGTCAATATTGATGGCGCATTTTTCTGTTCCCGGGCGGTTGTTCCCGCGATGCAGGAACGGAAATGGGGGCGGATCGTCAATATCGCCTCAACAACCGTGCCAACCGGTCGGGCGAACTATCTGCATTACATTACGTCGAAATCGGCGATGATCGGTATGACCCGGTCCATGGCGCGTGAGCTGGGTGAATGGAATATCACAGCGCATCTGTTCATGCCGGGTGCTGTAGAAACCGAAGTCGAGCGGCCATCTGTTTCTGGCGCAATGTTTGATAACCTCGCTAAACAACAGGCGATACAACGTCCAGCCACGATGGACGAATATGCTGGATTTATGCTGTTTATTTGCTCCGACGATGCGGAGTTCACGACGGGTCAAACCTTTGCTGCGAACGGCGGAATTGCGTTCCTCTAGCTGTTCTTTGGCGGCATACTCGATTCTATCTGTACCTGCTCTTGCAGGGTTTCAATCGTGATGTCGATCTGGCCACGGAGTTTGGTGAGCCAATCGATGACCTCGTCGAAATCCTTTTCGGTATATTCTTCTTTGAAGACCTCATTTTCCATCATGAGCTTGGCAAGAATTTCAACGAATTTGAGTTGTTCGGGATCAAGTGGTTGCAACGGACTGTCCTCTCTTTTGGTGTGAGAGGGACGTAACCCAGCTTCGCGTTGGCTGCAACCGTTCAATGCTGACTGTGAACAGGTGCGCACCTCCAGTCTCTGTGTTACATAGCGGCCCGACATTCTGGAGGGATCAGTGGAAACTGCCATCGCGTTTTTGATCGAGGGAACGAACCTCACCATTGCCGGATTCTCGGCCCTGTGTGGCATTTCCTTTGTTGGTAGCTTTATTGCGGCCTCCTTAGGGCTCGGTGGTGGGCTACTCGTTCTGGCAACTATGACGCTGTTTTTACCCCCGGCTGTTTTGATTCCTATCCATGCTGTGGTTCAGATTGGCTCTAACGGCTTTCGCGCATTCTTAATGCGCCGCGATATTTTGTATTCCGTAATTCCAGCCTTCGCGGCAGGGACATTGATCGGCTCTTTTATTGGTGGCAAGACGCTCTTTGCGCTTGAAATTTGGGTGTTGCAGGCGATTCTCGGCATTTTCGTTTTATATGCGACCTGGGCTCCGAAATTTAAAAGTTCTAGCCCCGGTCCTGCAAAGTTTTTCGGCTGTGGCATATTTGGTGGTTTTGCGACGATGTTTGTTGGAGGCACGGGACCTCTCGTTGCGCCGTTTGTGAATGCAGCTTGCAAGGAACGGCAGCAAGTCGTCTCGACCCATGCGGCGCTGATGACATTCCAGCATTCCTTTAAGGTAATCCTGTTCGGTGTTCTGGGCTTTGCATTCGGACCCTATATTCCGTTGCTGGTCGGACTTATAGGTTTTGGGGTTTGCGGGACGATTGTTGGCAAGAGGGTGTTGGATAAGTTGCCCGAAAAAGTGTTCCGGATTGGTCTACAGACGATTTTGACCTTGCTGGCCGGGCGGCTGCTTTACGCGGCCTACAAAAGCTACTTCGGTTAGGCGGTCCCGCGTTTGCCGCGGATCCACATCGCAGCGATGTAAATATACTGCGTCCCCATATTCACGATGATAATCCGGAACAGGTGAAATGCCATTACGGTGGGTACGGCCATTTGTAAGGCCTGTGCGACAATAGCCATTTCTGCCATGCCGCCGGGGGCCGTAGCGATAATCATCGTGGCAAGCGGCAAATCAAACGCCCAACTTACCCCAAGGGCAACGGCAGCCGACGCGAGAATAATGAAGATCGCATTTACCAGCGCAAAAGGGATGAAAAGCTTGTGCCGCGCAAAGAAGGCCCGCTCGTATCGTTCACCTAAAATCAGGCCAAACATCAGCTGGGCGAAATCAGTGAGCCAGCTCGGCACTTCCGAAAGGGTGACCCCGTTTAGCGCGAGAATCATGCCCAAGAAAAGAGGCGTGAGCAGGCAACCATTGTGAAATCGCAAGCGCTCGGACAGCTCTCCAAGAATAAGTCCCGCAGCAAGCCAGGGGATGAGGATCGAATAATCTAAGGAGAACTCTGGCCGATAGGCAGAGGGTTCGATGTGAATACCGCCATAAGTAATGCCGAACGGAATAACAATCACCAGAATAGAGACACGCAGGCTGTGCGCGACCGCAACGGGTGGCATGGTGGCGCCATATTTTTCTGCAAAGTTGGCCATCGCCATGGAGCCACCGGGTATCGATGCAAAAAACGCAGATTTACCATCGACACCGGAGACCCGGGACATAACCAATGCGCCAACGCCGCCAATCGCAAAGGCTGATAGGGTGGTGATAAGTATCGGAAATGCATTGGCCCCGAGAGCGATCAAAACGGGTGGTGTAAAATAGATGCCAATCGCGGACCCTAAAATAACCTGCCCCATTTGACGTCCGTAGGGCAGTGCGAATGCCTTAATTCCCAACAGGTTAAGGGTCGCGACAGCGACCATTGGACCGATCATCCACGGGATCGGAGTTTCCAACCACGCGAGCAATGCGCCCGCAGGAATACTGACAGCCAGGGCGAGTGCCATGCGCGGCAGGCGTGCTTTGAAATCGGTGAGAATACTCATGAAGTTGGAAAACCGGAACTAGGGGTAGGCGGGAGCCTTATTCTAAACTCTTAACCTCGCTAAGGCGACCCGTGCCCAGCAGCAATTGTTTCGGCGGCGAGGAGCCCGATGCAAAAGGATTTGATTAAACCACCGACGTAAGCGGCGCGGGGTCCACCCTCTAGCCCGCCAACGGTTGACCCTGCGGCGTGCAGACCGGTTATCGGTTGGTCGTTTGTATCCATCACTTGTCCCCTACCATTCACAGACAACCCGCCAGAGGTCACCGTAATGCCGGCGCAGACCGGTATGGCATAGAACGGTGGGTCGATAATCGGTTGTGCCGTGTAGGTCGTTTGGGTGTGTATTGGGGACAATGCTGGTCCCGCGCTATACGCGATGTGTTCGTTGTAGAGCGCGATAGTTACCGAAAGCCCTGCAGCATTGATGCTTGCAGCGTCGGCTAACTCGCGGAGCGTTGCCGCCTCAATGACGGTGCCACCTGCATCGGGTAGTGACGGGTTGGGGGGGGGGACGTTGTCGGTTGTCTTGGCGTCTTCCCAGGTCCGTGCGTCAAATATCGTTGTTGCTGATAGCGGGTCGTCCAGCCTGGCAATCGCATTGGCGATAGAGATGCCGCCGAGCCCTTCATCGGCAAAACGCTGGCCGTCGCTATCGACGACAATATTTGTGGCGCAAATCAAGTCGACTTGCGGGTAGGGCCATAGTTTTTCATTGGTCATCGCATCGCGACTAAGGACGTGACCATAGAAACTATCGAGCCCGACAGCTTCGGCCCCAATTTCGGTTGCCATACGCATGCCGTCACCAACACCGGTTCCCGCATTGCGGCACTGGAGATGCGAGATATCGCAGCCAATATTCTGTTTTACGAGTTCGGCATTGGCTTGGAATCCACCATCAGCAATGACAATGGCATTCGCGGAGAGGGTTTGCGGTTCCGCTTCGGAGATGGCCTCGATCCCGATGACTTTACCATCAGTTTGTATGAGACTTAGCGCACGGATGCCGCGTCGTAGTTCGCCACCGCGTTCTATAAGTTTTGCACCGAGTTTCTGGAGCAAGGCGTTCGCGCCGCCGCCCTCCCAATCCAGTCCTGCTTTCATTTCCCGTAAGGGCGAAAGCATTGGCATATGATCAGTGCGCCGCGGGTGATCTTCGAAGGACGCGCCTTGGTCTTTGAGCCAGTCAATCGTGCGGGCAGCGTTGATGCCGATTGTTTCCGCTAGGTCTTCGCGCGCCGCGCCACCGGTGTTTTCAATGATGGATTTAGAAAGTACAGCTGGTTCCGTCCAGGGTGTTTGAAAGGCAACGTGGCAAGATCCCGTCGAGAAACGCGAATTGCAGCGATAGAGCTCGTCTGCGCCGGCTTCTAGAACAAGTGGTTTTAGGCCCAACTCAGCAGCACGGTTAGCAACAGTCAGACCGGCAAAGCCAGCCCCGATGATGATGAGGTCGAATGACATGGTTTACTCAGTAAACATAAAGGTGGCTCCGGCGGCTTCCGAAGCGGGGACTAGTAAGCCGAGCCCTGTTTCGATGTGCGTGACACCGTTCGTCGTCAGAAATTCTCTTGTGTTGGCCAATTTTCCGGTTCTTACTTTCAGCGCGGCGGCATAAGGTGTAGTTGGTGCTGTTATATCATACTCATCGCGCAGGGTATCGGCGGTCATAAGAACGAAGCAGCCCTCTCGCAGGGTGAAACGCCACTGATTTCCCTCCTTGTAAGCGGGTATTCCGAAATACCGTTCATACCGACTGGAAACGGATGCCGGATCATCGACACAGACGATGAGTTCTTGCAGGGCGAGGGCGCCGTTGGGGTGTGTCATATAGCGATCCTGCCAGAGAAATTCCGGGGTCACATGTTCGATGGCCAAGACCCGTCCTTCCGGCATCTCCTTAGGTGGAAGACGCACAAGATTAAATTCGGCTTCTCGTTCACCATCTGGGGTATCCAAAGACCTTGCGAGCCGATGTACGCCGTTGGCCCCAAAGCCCTCCTTTGCGAGACGGTCGGCGGCGGCGGTTCCATCCGTGCAGCCGAATGCCAAATTATGAATACCTTCATACCGGGCTAGGAAATCGGGTATTTTGTTATCATAAAGACCGGCGTCGATGACCCCCATAAGTTCCAGGTAGCCCTGCTGCAGCATGATACAGCGATTGGCGCAGCCCCATTGCACGACCTCGCCGCCTGGTGTTAGCGCGCCCGAATGTTGCGAGAGCGGCGTGAGGCAAAACCCCAGCCGTTCATACGCTTTTGCGGAAGCATGCAGGTCATGGACCATCACCGCGGCATGGTCGAGGGCATCGATTGCGTCTGTCTTTTGATCGGTCATTTCTTATCGCTTTGCTTTGGCCCTATCCTGCGCAATTTGCGCGGTCATCGAAAGGGCGGATATGCTGTGGCCAACAAAAAAGGTAGGAGCAGGGAATGACTTATAGTTTTCGCGATATGGTCGGGAAATTGCGTCAGCAAGGTCATATCGAAGATATCGAGAAGCCAGTTGATATCCGGCACATTGCGGCACTTGTCGACAAATCTGAAAAGGCACTCGTTTTTCACAACGTGAATGATTATTCGATGCCTGTAGTTTCCGGCATCGCCAATGGTCGTGAGCGTATTGGGGCGGCTTTCGATTGTGCGTATAGCGAGGTTTATAAACGGCTTGATGCTGGGCTTTCCAACCCGATTGAACCCGAGACGATTAATGGCGGGCCGGTGCGGGATGTCGTCCTCACGGGCGACGACGTTGATCTGTTTGAACTGCCAGTCCCTTTGTTTTCTATTCATGACGGCGGACCGATGATTACCGTTGGCGTGACAATCGCCAAAACGGAGGACGGCTCTCTCAACGCCGGGATCTATAGATTTCTGGTTCGGGAGAAGAATCTAACGGGGATCGATATCGTCACGCCCAACGACCTCCAAAGATTGGCGCTGGCGGCATTCCGCAAGGGAGAAGCACTGCCCATTACGATCAATCTGGGCACACACCTTGCTGTTAATATCGGTGCTACTTATCGTGCGCCGTTGGGTTTGAGCGAGCTATCGATTGCCGGGGGCATGGCGGGCAAGGCAATTCGTCTGACGCCCGGAGAAACGAGTGACGTGCCCTGCATTGCAGATGCTGAAATCGTTCTTGAGGCAGAAATACTGCCCACCGGTTGGACTAAACCGGAAGGACGATTTGGCGAGTTCACACGGTTAATGGGCGGTCTTCACTGGAACCCACACGTGCGGGTCAAGGCGATCTCCATGCGTAAAGATGCGATGTATTACGCGCTCCACATGCCGTGGGAAGTGATTTTGCCAGGAGCACCCAATCGTGAAGCGGCGGTACGACGAGCTTTCAAGCTGGCTAATCTCGATCTGGTCGATGTGAATATTACGCCCGGCGGGTCGTGTTATTTCCATGCTGTGGTCTCGATCCGTAAACGACCCGGGGACGCCAAACATGCGATCATGGCCGCGTTGATTGCCTCGGACATAAAACATGTCGTTGTGGTCGATGAAGATATCGATGTTTTCAATGGGACAGATGTCGAATGGGCGCTGGCGACGCGCGTTCAGGCAGATAGGGATATCGTCACCATTCCTGATCTCCGAGCTAAGCCGCTTGACCCTAGCCTGCGGATTAGACCAGGTATCACGCCTGTCACAACAAAGTGCGGCATTGATGCGACGATCCCGGATGATTTGCCGCGCGAACGGTTTGAGCGCATCGAATACGCCTATGCCGACGAGCTAGACCTTTCGGATTATCTGGGCGCCGCGAAAGGAGCATCGACGCCAACGGTTGATATCAATGTCGGTGATTTGGCTAAGCGCGTGAACGCAACGTTGGAAAAGGAACCAGTTTATTTCGCCGCCTTATCGGAAATGTTTGAGGAGGAAGGGTTTAAGGCGTTGTCGCGGGCTCTGGGTGTGCTCCATTCAGAAGGTGCTCTTTGGCAAGATGACAAAGGTCGTCTTTGTCTTGCGGGTTCGGAATTCGCTGCAGAACCGCCACCGTCGATCTAACTATTCAGCGATCCGCTTTCTAATCCAGTCTCGGAGGGTTGTGATCGCTGCTTCGCGCGCTGCGGGGTTCGAGCCAATAGTGACTCTGCGCTCTTTCTTTTTTTTCCATTTCGCATTCCGGCTGATTCTGGTTTTGATCCGTAAGTTGGGATGGTCAAAAGCGTGATAGGCACCCTTATAGGCAACGAATTGTGCGGGAAATCCGTCTTTTGCGGCTTGTTTGATCATTCTCATGCAAGGCTTTGGCCAGGTCCAGTTGTCCGCCAACCCAACAAATACCAGCACTGGTGCATAGGGTTTGAAGCGTTTATTGACCCGGCGGCGCAACGTGATGCACCCCGGATAAAAAGCTGCGATTGCTTTAAACCGATGACCTTCGCCGAAATACTCCGCCTTGTTTTCGCGTACGCCTGATAGGGCAGCCATCGCTCCATTCGACCAGCCAACCAAAACGATCTGATCCTTCTTGACGAACGGTTGTTTTTTGAGCCAGGCGAGGCCGCCATAGGCATCAAAGGGTCGGTCATCGATTGAATGCAATGGCCGTTTACTTTTTTTGCACATCGACCGAAACCCGCGCGGGTTAAAACCATCTACGGCCAAGACGACGTAGCCCCAATTCACGAACCGTTTTACCCAGGCGGCAGAATTGGTCTTCATTTTTCCGGATTTGGTATAGAGGCCGGAGCATCCATGCATCATAACAATGGCGGCATGAGGACCGCTGCTGTTAGGACGGAATAGTTCGCCGCGAATTTGTGTTTCTTCAGCATCGAAGCTTTTAAAGCTAACCAGCCTTCCTTCCTTGGCATGAACGACAGGAGACGCGAAGAATAGGAGTATAAGAGCTGCGATTAGTGTCGATAGACGCATGATACTATTCGCCGCTGGTTTCCTCGGGCGGGTTAAGCAGCCAGCCAAAGATGATCGTCGCGAGGACAGCACCGATTAGCTGGGCCGCGATGAAGCCTGGCATGTCTTCTGGCCGAATGCCGGAAAACGTATCCGTAAAGCTACGCGCGATAGTGACGGCGGGGTTTGCGAAAGAAGTAGATGACGTAAACCAGTATGCTGCTGAAATATACAAGCCAACGGCGTAGGGAACAGCGGATACCCGGAAGCGGACGCAGCCAAATATTGTTGCCAACAGACCGAAGGTCGCGACAATTTCCGCGACCCATTGCGCTGGCCCGGTGCGGACGTGGGTGGAAGCTTCCAACAACGGAGCCTCAAACATAATGTGAGCAACCATTGCGCCGGTGAGTGCAGCAACGATCTGGACGGCAAAATAAATGATTGCCAGTCCGGGGTTGATTTCCCTTCGGATCAGGAATGCCAGTGTAACGGCTGGATTGAAATGGGCTCCGGATATCGGACCGAAAATCAGGATAAGGACCATAAGGATTGCGCCGGTAGCGATCGTATTAGCAAGCAGAGCAACACCAGTATTTGCTGGCGAGAGTGTCTCTGCCATAATTCCGGATCCGACTACAGTGGCCAGTAAGAAGGCAGTGCCGAGAAATTCCGCGGTAAGCTTGCGTGCGGTGTTAAAATTATCCATTCGTCTATCCGTTTACTCTATTTGGTGGACGCAGGTGTTTCCTGCTCCATCTCGTTCAAGCGCTTTTGCAAGGTAGATTTATCCATTTCATCAATAGGTAATTTGATGAATGCCTCAATGCGCCGCTCGATCATTCCATAGACTTTAACGAACAGCGCCCGATGGTCAGCCTCTGAGCCTTCAAAGGCGGCGGGGTCGAGGAATGGCCAGTGCGCCGTCGCAGGGTGGCCGGGCCAAATCGGACACACTTCACCAGCGGCGTTATCGCAGACGGTGAAGATCAAATCCATTTGAGGCGCATCATCTGTTGCAAATTCATCCCAGCTTTTGGACCGCGCATCGTCAAGATTGTAGTCGAGGCGTGATAGCAATTCGGCGGTGAGGGGATGAATTTGCCCCGAGGGGTGGCTACCCGCGCTGTAAGCCGCAAAGCGGCCCTTGCCAAGACGGTTTAAAACACTTTCTGCGATGATGCTGCGGGCGGAATTGCCGGTGCAGAGGAACAAGACGTTGTAAGAATTGTGGTCGGTCATTTCCGGCGATCTTATCGCTACTCGTCGCAACAATTTTCCATCAGGAACTACACAAGATTGCGCATCCGGTTAAAGGTCGCAAGGGGCATGAAGGAGATCGGGACTTGCATACACTGAATTTACGTATGATATATTATAACATTCAGAGTTTCTGGAGAGTGCTATGGGTAAACAGGGATCAAATGCCACAAAAGACGCAGAGGTTATAGCGCCCTTTCAGTCGCATGTTCATGATCACGGGCAATGTGTTGCCGACGCTATATCAGCAGCAGAAACGCGTTGTGCAGAGGATGGGTCGAGTTTTACGCCGCTACGGCGTGAGGTTCTTGAACTGGTTTGGTCGAGCCATGGTCCCATCGGCGCTTATGAACTACTTGAAAAATTACGCGATAGCCGCCGGAATGCAGCGCCGCCAACAGTATATCGGGCGCTAGATTTTCTCATGGAGCATGGCCTCATTCATCGCATCGAGTCCTTGAACGCCTATATCGGTTGCGGTGACCCTGAACGGCATCATGGCGCTCAGTTTCTTATATGTCGTGATTGCCAGTCAGTTGCGGAGCTCGATGACAAGGCGATAGGCAGGGCAGTCACACGCCGTGCAGATGCGCTGGGGTTCGACGTCGAACAGCAAACAGTTGAGGTGATCGGGCAATGCGCTGATTGTTCAGCCAGAGAACCTGATGACAGAAAGTGAAACCGCGAGACCGTTAATCCGAGCGGAAAACTTGACGGTTAACCGTGGCGGCCAATCGGTGGTCGACAACATAAACTTAACAGTTAGTGCCGGTGAAATAGTCACTTTGGTTGGACCCAACGGTGCAGGGAAATCGACTTTGATCCGCGCCATACTTCACTTGATTGATTCGGACAGTGGACGCGTTGAACGGGAGCCTGGTGTAACGATTGGCTATGTTCCGCAACAATTAGAAATTGATCCAACAATGCCACTGGATGTCCGACGGTTCTTGCGATTGGGTGCGCTAGTGGCGGAAGCAGATATGAAGCGGGCTCTGGAGGAGGTTGGCGTCACCGAGGTAATCGATACGCCGATGCAGGGGCTTTCGGGTGGTGAAATGCGGCGCGTCCTTCTGGCGCGAGCACTCCTTCGTGACCCAGACCTTCTCGTGCTTGATGAACCGACTGCTGGCGTTGATTTTGGTGGCCAGGCTGAACTCTATGAATTGATCCGTCACATTCGGGACAGACGACAATGTGGTATTCTACTGGTTTCCCATAATCTGCATCTCGTGATGGCGGCTACGGATCGCGTATTGTGTCTCAATCACCATATTTGTTGTGAAGGCCAACCGGATGCAGTGACGCGCAATCCAGCTTATTTGGAGTTGTTTGGTTCCGAGGCAGTGGCGTCGGCAATGGCGGTCTACACGCATCACCACGACCATCACCACGATCTAAGTGGTGCACCAGTTGATGAATCCGACCAGCACAATCATGAGCACAGTCATGGATGAATTTCTGCTCATGGCGTTGGCTGCCGGTATTGGCGTCTCAATGGTAGCCGGTCCACTTGGCTGTTTTGTCGTATGGAGACGAATGTCTTATTTTGGCGCCACATTGTCCCATTCAGCGTTGCTCGGTGTCGCGCTGGGTCTTCTGCTGGGGATTAATCCTATGATTGGCGTGGTGGCGACCTGTGTTGTCATCGCGTCTGCTGTTTTCTCAATGGAGCGGGACCCACGTTTTGCTGCAGATACTATTCTCGGCATTCTGGCTCACGGCATGTTGGCTCTCGGGCTCGTTGCAGTCGCTTTTCTCGATAATGTTCGTGTCGACCTTATGGGCTATTTGTTTGGTGACATACTGGCTGTGTCGAGTGCCGACCTGATCTGGATTTATGGCGGTGGCGCGAGCTGCCTTTTGATGCTGACCCTGATGTGGCGGGGTTTATTGTCGATGTCGGTTCATGATGAATTGGCACGCGTCGAGGGCGTGCCGGTAAGTGCTATGAGGCTGGTCTTTATGCTGATGATTGCTTTTGTTATTGCCATCGCCATGAAGATTGTTGGCATTATGCTGATCGTTTCGATGCTAATTATTCCCCCTGCAACGGCGCGGCGATTTGCACGAACGCCCGAACAGATGGCGTTCTATGCAATTCTTGTCGGCAGCGTTTCGGTGTTCGGTGGTCTCGCAGCGTCGGCAACAATCGATACCCCATCTGGGCCATCGATTGTCGTGGTGGCGATGGTGTTGTTTTTTGCAACGGCGATGCCGGGTATGGCGCAGCGCCAAACATAGAGGTGGTTTTTTCTAAAGCGTTTCCAGAAACGCGACGAGCTCATCGATCTCTATATCCGTCAGGTCGAGACGTCTTAGAAGCCCTCCGCCATCAAGATGAAGCCGTTCCTCATTCAGAGTGGAATAATGCTGGACGACGTCTTTGAGAATCGCCAGCGACCCATCATGCATATACGGGGCAGTCCGCAAGACATTGCGCAGCGAAGGGACCCGAAACTGACCCCAGCTTTGATGGGAACGGGCAACATGACGGGTTGCAACGCCCAACGAATTTTTCGGATCGTCGTTGAACCTCCCTAGCAATGTGTAAGGGCTCTTCTTTAATTTTTGAATGCCGCCGAACCGTCCTTTGTCGATGCCGCCAGAGGGTTTGAAATAGCGCACGCCGGCATTATCGAATTCGCCATTGGTAAAATTTGGTCCCTGGTGACACAGACCGCATTTACCCTTGCCAATAAATATCTTCAGACCGCGTTTTGCCGTTTCAGGATATGGCTTTGCCTGCTTTGTTTCTTTCCTGGCGAGGGCGTCGCGGAAGTCATCGAAAATTGTTCGCGGTGTGACGACGGTTTCCTGATAGGCGGCAAGCGCTTTTCCGACATTGACGAGAACCTGTTCATCATCATGGGCGTTAGGTGATGTCTTGAAGCTAGATTGATAACCCCGTGAGAATGGTGGGTCGTTGCGCAAACGCTTGGCGATCAGGGCGGGAGTGGCATTTAATTCACGTGCGTCAAGAATGGGGCGGATACTCTGAGCCCAGAGATTGTCAGATCCACCATCCCAGCCGTACCAGCGATTGAGACGCAGGTTGGCTAATGAAATTGTATTGCGATCAACTTTGGTGACGCCGGAGCTTAAGGCGAGCCCATCCGCATAGGCGGCGTTAGGTTTATGACAAGTAATGCAGCTATGCTGCCTCGAGGCAGACAGGAAACGGCTGCGAAACAATTCTCTCCCGAAAGCAATGGCTGATTTGTTTCCCGATACGCGATTACTCGGATCAAGGCTTACCTTTGGCGGCCACGGGCCGTGCGAAATGATTGAGGTTCTTTCATCGTCTGAGAATGTGACATTGTCTGCGGCGAAGGTCGGTATTGCAGCGGAAACGCATAATAGGCTGGTGAGCAACCCGTTAACGGCCAGGCGCATTATTTTAGGATCAGCTTTGTCTGCATCCGGGTTGCTTTGTCACCTTGCCGGATGTCAAAGCGGAGCAACCAAGACCCCGCCATATGCATCATAAGTCCCTTGGCCTTAAACTTCCCAGGGGCCAGTTGCTGCACGGACGGACGATAATTCATGCCATGTCCATGCATTGGCATCGTCGCATCGATCTTCAGCCCGTCCGGTAAGGGTGATCCATCCTTAGAGCAGACATCTACTCTTAGGCTGAAAAATTTTCCGACAGTGATTTTCTTGGGCTGGGTTTGAAAAATTAGCCTGTACGAGCCCTGCTCAATCTGGTGTTCAACTAGATCACTCATAGCTCCATCACACGAAGACGCGGACTTCACCTGCTCCGATGAAAACGCAAGGAATACAAAAGCGAGAAAAGGAACGTAAAACCGCATCTGTCTAATTATTGACCGCTTTGCTTTTGAGAGCCCAGTCGGCGAGGGTCATGGCGTTGCGCCAGGCAATGTTCTCGGCCAACGATGTGGGCAAATCCTTCAGCCATTCGCGAGACCAGGTCGCGTGCTCGATAACATAAAACCACCGCTCTGGTGCGAAGGTGTCGGTCCCAATCATAAAACGTTTAGGAAATTCCTGAAAAAGCTTGCGCCAGGCTTTGTCTACCTTGCCGTCAGTTGCATGCTCGTCGCGGAAAGCAAGATCCGACCACAGGTTTTTGTACTTTTTGAGCATCGACCGAATTTCAGCGGGGTCTGTGAAACCGGAATGGGCCCAGATTACACGGGCGTCTGGATTTTGTTTGAAGATGCCGTCAATGACAGCCGCATCTGAATGGGAATGCAGAAATATACCGTATTGCTTGGCGAGCGAGATGACACGGCGTAATACATTGGTGTTCACATCATCGCCGTAGGCGTGAAATTCACCGATACCTGCATACTTGTTTGCGGCGAGGCGCGTTTCCAGCATTTTGATGACGCTATCGTCGTGCATCCACGATCCCAGTTCGCCACGTTTTCGGTAGGGGCGAAGAACTGGTACGATTATATCTGGTGCCACCTTATAGAGTAGCTGTGTTCCTTTATCACTGCTGCTTGAGACGAACGCTCTTTTGAGACCGGCTTTGCGAAGCAAGGCAACTGCCTTCGCTGGCGGAAGGCCCTCCCACGCGTCATGGCTGTAATGAATATGGGCATCTACTAAAGGAAGGTCTGCTGTGTTTCCGGTTGCGGAAAACCCGGCTACTGCTAACCCCACTATAAATCTTGTTACTGTTTTTTGCATCGATTGTGCCTTCACGTGAAAACGAGATATTGGCGAGAGCCTAGCAGAAGACAATGTCGATTGCCGCAATTTATGTAGCGTGGTCTGGGTTGGTGACCAGACAGCACGAGATGGTATGGTGTTCTGTGTTTTTGGAAACTTGGTGCCTGGATATTTACGATGAATAAAGACCTCAGATCTTTTATTGGTGAAGCTCGTCAACTCGGTTCGGCGTTCTATGCGAATGTCTCCAAGCCGGTTGATCCCATATTTGAGCCCTGCGTTATCCAGCAAAAACTTGCGGCAGAAGGGCGCTATCCGGTCATTCGCTGTGAGAATGTCAACGGCTCGGAACTACCCTTACTGACGAACTTGTTTGGCAATTATGAATTGCTGGGGTTGGCATTGGGCGTTGAACCAGATGAACCCAAAAGCGCCATCCTGCAGCGGTTTATTGAGCGTGAAGCAAATCCGTTGCCAACCAAAACCATCGATAGGGCTGATGCACCGGTAAAACAGCGGGTCATTAAGGGTGATGATATTGATTTGTCGAAGCTGCCGATTGTCCATCATGCGGAGAAGGATTCCGGCAAGTACATTACTGTCGGTGTGCTGGTGGTACGTGACCCTGACACCGGAGTTTTGAATGCGGGTATGTACCGCCATGAGCTTCAGGGTAAGGATAAACTTGGTTGCATGTTCAATCCTGCTCATCACGGTGGCTACATCTACCGGCGTTATAAGGAACTTAATAAGCGGATGGAGGCTGTCCTGTTTATTGGCCACCACCCTGCTGCGCTGATCGGCACACTGTGCGAAGGGCCGATGGATTTGAGCGAGCTTGAGGTGATGGGAGGGCTTCTCGGTGAGTCTTTGGAAGTTGTCGATGGCGAAACTGTCGATCTTCCGGTCCCGGCATTTGCTGAAATTGCGATCGAAGGTTATCTCGATCCTGCTGGTGAGACCAATGACGGCCCCTTTGCCGAATTCACGGGGTATTATGGTCCGGCGAAAGATCCCGTTGGGCTGTTGAATGTTACGGCCATCACCATGCGGGATGACGCGATCTATCATGATCTCGATCCCGCGCATCAGGAACATAATCTTGCCGGCGCCTTGAGCCTCGAAAGTACCGTCTATGATAGTGTTCGGCATTTGGTGCCGACGGTCACGGCGGTTTATATGCCGGTGTCGGGTTCCTGCCGATTTACGGTTTATGTCTCTGTGAAGAAGCGGGTGCCGGGTGAAGGGATGTCGGCCGGTATGGCCGCGCTCACAGCGAACCCAAATATTAAGATGGCTATTGTCGTCGACGACGATATCGACATTTATGACGAGCAACGCGTGTTGTGGGCGATGGCAACGACGTTTGAAGCTGATCGCAGTCTTGCCATTATTCCCAATGCAATGGGTTCACACTTAAATCCGGCCGCCTACGGAGAAGTCCGGACAGAAACCGGGCCGATGAATACTAAAGTGATCATTGATGCGACGCGTCCCGCAACCTTGCATTTTGAGGAGCCAATCAAGCCCCCTCAGGAAGCCTGGGACCGCATTAAGCTAGCAGATTACTTGGATTAAACCGGCTGTGCCGAAATCAGTTTTGTTTGGTTGGTTAACGTGGCACCAAATGTCACTAAATTTTACAAGAATTTGAGACATTAACTATAAATCTGAGGAAATCTGCCGGATTTCTTAACGATCCTTTACCCCCTCCTTAACACATTAACCATCGTCTTTGGCTTAAGAGCTCGGAAATCAGGTGCTGGCATGCCCCTTGCATTGACAGGGGTAGGGTTGGTTGCCGGGTTGGCATATCCCCTATCGAAGTGCGGATGAAAGACGCTGCCATTGTGAGCCGTGTCAAAACATACAAAGCAGGGAGAGGTTCGGGATGACTATTGAAAAGACAAATTCGATTATTGGTATTGCTATGGGTGCCATGATGACAATCGGCGGTGCAGCATTTGCTGACACTGTCCATGATCAGTCCGCGTTCGATAAAAATGCCTATGGATGTGACAGTGTTGCTGGTAGTTCCGTTCAGCAAATCGCGGATGACTTTCGTTTAAAGCAGGCAGGAGAGATCTCCAAAATAGGTTGGACCGGCAAATATCATGACAGCTCGGTACCCGGCAAAAAATCATTCGAGATTACGATCTTTGCAGATCAAAAGGGCGTACCTGGCAAAGTAATTCATGTTGAAATTGTCCATGCGGCCAGTTTTGATACGGGGGTGACTGATATTGGGGAGCACAAAATGCTTTCTTATAAAGCGTTGCTCAAACAGTCGCCGACCCTGGAAGCGTACAGAACTTACTGGCTGACAATTCGGGAAAGTGATCCAACAACAAAGTCACGTTGGAGCTGGTCATTCCATAAAGGAAATATCGCGGGTGGTTTTTCCTACCGACTGGGTATGCAACAGGCTTGGTCGGTCGGAAATCGGGACATGGCGTACGCTCTCTCGGTTTCTGACGTTAAATAACCTGAACTCGGTTTGATTTAATTAGCAGGTGCTTGTTTAGGCGATATTTCTTTTTCGAGCATCTGTCTTACCCTGATTTAGATGATTTGTTACGGTATAAGTCCGTTCAGTTGATCGTTATTGGCCGCGATATTTGCATAAGTATGATCGTCTTTACCTCATCTGAAGTTATTTAATCATAATTTAAGCCGAATACTGTTTTTTACACCCCGTCTTTAAATTCTTTGAAGGGGTGTTCCCGTGGGTACTCATAAAAAATTCTCAAAATTAGCCGTTTCGATGGTCGTCGCCATCTCTGGGTTCGCGACCGTTGCCTCAACGGTGGCTACCAGCGCTGAAAAGAAATCTCGCGCCGACTGGAAGAAGGAGTATGTACGTCCTTCCGAAATCCCATTCCCTAAGGAAAACCCTTATACGGCCGCAAAGGCTGATCTGGGTCGCACCCTGTTCTTTGATCCTCGCTTGTCCGGGGCCAACTATATTTCCTGTGGAACGTGTCATAATCCAAGTTTTGCGTGGGGCGATGGTCTCGCCAAGGGCATTGGTCATGCGATGACAAAACTAGGTCGTCGGACGCCAACCATTCTCAATCTTGCCTTTGGTGAAGATTTGATGTGGGACGGGCGTTTCGAAACGCTCGAACAGCAGGCGCTTGGCCCGATGTCGGCGCCCGTTGAAATGAACCAGAATATGAAGGCGATTGTCGCAGAGCTCCAGCAGATCCCTGAATATCGCACACTGTTTAATATCAGTTTCCCGGGCAAGGGCATTACTGTTGATAATATTGCCAAGGCGATTGCAACCTTTGAGCGGACAGTCGTCAGTGGCGTTGCCCCGTTTGATCGGTGGGTCGCTGGTGACGAGCATGCAGTTTCAGAATCAGCGAAACGTGGCTTTGATCTCTTTAACAATAAGGCTAATTGCGTTGCTTGCCATTCTGGCTGGAACTTCACCGATAGCAGTTTCCATGACATTGGTATGCCCGATAAGGATATCGGTCGCGGCAAAGTTGTTCCCGGTGTTGTTGTTATGCAGCACGCTTTCAAAGTGCCGACATTGCGGAATGCGGTCGAACGCGCACCTTACATGCATGATGGGTCGCTCAAGAATCTTTATTCCGTCGTTGAGCATTACGACAATGGCTTCGTGACGCGTCCGAGCAAGTCGGAAGAAATTTTTGCACTCAAACTGAATGCTGCCGAAAAAACTGATTTGGTTGAGTTCATGAAGACGTTGAGCAGCAAGGATGCCCCGATGGCACTACCGCGTCTTCCTGCCTACGACCAAACTGTAGCTGGGAGTTTGAACGTTAGCCCGGCTGCTGGTCCGTCTACGGGATCAACAGCCATGCGGACGCCGAAAGGTGCCTGCAACAGCTTCCTGATGCACTACATCCCGTGCAGCAAATAGAACGATTGATAAAGATTTAGGAGAGTAAGAGATGAAGTCCAAGATTCTTGCGAGTGCCGTTGCCACCCTGTTTGTGGTGGCCGGCGCGACCCCGGTGAGTGCTGAGGTCGTAATCACCCAAAAAGCCAAGAAATTTGATAAGAAAAAGATTAGCATTAAAAAAGGTGAATCCGTTAAATTCGTGAATGCTGATTCGATCGCGCACAATATCCATTCGCGGAGCTCAAATGGAAAATTTGATCTCGGTGTGTCCAAACCTGGGACGTCGACAAGTAAGGTTTTTGACAAGGCGGGGAAATTTAAGGTCCGCTGCGCGATTCATCCGAAAATGAAGATCACGGTTAAGGTCAATTAATTGACTGATAGGTCAACTGGTCTGCCGCTTAGTAAGAGGAATTAGGTGATGTTGCGTGTATTGTTATCGGCCTTGGTCCTGTGTCTCGGTGCGTCACAGGGAGTAGCCGCGGGGCAGCAGTCTAAGAACCATGTCGTTCAAATTGTCAGCGATTACGATAATCTGCGGATGTATTTCAAACCGAAGGTTTTAGTCATCCAGCCGGGCGACACGGTAACCTGGGTTAATCAGGCGGCGAAAGACCACAATATAGTCAGCTATCCCGATGGTTTTCCCAAGGGGGCTCAGAAACTTGCAAGTCCTTATCTGAAAATGAAGGGCCAAGAGTGGAAACACACCTTTGGAAAAAAAGGGACGTTTGAGTACCACTGTATCCCGCATTTGCCGATGGGGATGCATGGCACGGTGATCGTGGGTCGCCATTCCGCTGCAAATGAGTTTCATGAACCAACTGCCAAAGAAATGCAGGCTTATCACACAAAGCTGCGGGAATTTTTTGACGAGGAAGAATTCAAATACAAGCCCCGTAAAAAACGTAAAGCGGGTGGTGCGAAGCAACACAAGAAACACGCGCACAAATAGACGATTTTGTTCAACTGATCTAAGTCAACGTCAGGTCAATTATGTCGATTAAACAGAAATTATTTATAGGGTTCGGAGTTTTGATTTTGCTGTCCCTCGTCCAGGGTGGCATTGCAATAAAGGAATCCAAGGGCATCGGCCAACTGGTCACCGAGACTTATGATAAATCGCTGATGTCGATCAATTTTGCTCGTTCGGCTCAGTCTAACTTTTTGCTAACTGATCGCCTTGTGGCGGCTGCAATCCAAAATCCGGATTTAGCCAAGAACCCCGATACACTGGAAGGCATCACTGAATCCAGCGAAGCGGTGGGTGAAGACCTCGATGTAGCAAAAGAACGATCAGTCAAAAAGCGATCTCTAGAGCTGATCGACAAAGTCGTCGGGCAGAACGAGGCTTGGCTTGAAACGGCGACCGAAGGTCTCAAGACATTGGCCGAGTCCAAAGATCGCGGTGCTGACCTCATCGTTCTTCAGAAATCTTTGTCGGGTCAATCAAAAGCGGTTCTTGAAGCCATCGGCCTGCTTATCGAATACGCGTCTGAAGACGGTTACGTTTTTAGCCAAGAAGCGAAAAAACAAGTCGACCTTACAGTTTTATTGTCGATGATAGCGGCAGGGGCCGTTGCGGCTCTTGGTTTGATCATTGCGGCATTGCTTGGTTTTGGTATTAGTCGGCCGCTAAACAGCATTCGCACTACGATGATGACTATCGCTGACGGCGATAAATCTGTGGAAATTCCAAGTCAGAAACGAAAAGACGAAGTCGGAGATATCGCTCGAACGCTTGAACAACTCAAGATTAGCTTGCTTGAGGCCGAACGTGAACGAGAAGCTGCCCAGTTAGAGCGCGAAGAAAAGCGTAAACAGGAAGCTAAGCGTGACCAGAAAGAGCGGGAAGTCGAACAGATGAAAGCCGCTGAACGCGAACGTGAAGAATTAGAAAGAGTTACCAGTGCGGAACGCAAAGACGAAATTATTTCTGCGTTTAATGAACAGATTATTGGTGTGATTGAATCACTGGGGGCCAGTGCCACTCAAATGCAAAGCTCAGCTACAACTATGTCGTCATCAGCTGATCAAACCAATAAACAGGCGGCTGCCGTTGCTTCTGCAGCGGATGCGGCGACCGGTAATGTCCAGACTGTTGCGTCGGCGGCAGAAGAACTCTCGGCCTCAATTGGTGAAATTAGCCGTCAGGTCGTACAGTGCAATGAGATTGCCCAAAATGCAGTAACCGAAGCGAAAGACACTAATGAAAAAGTTGAAGGCCTCGCTGAAGCCGCCCAAAAAATCGGTGATGTCGTCAGCCTGATTAATGACATTGCGTCGCAGACGAATCTGTTGGCGCTCAATGCAACGATTGAGGCTGCCCGAGCAGGTGATGCAGGCAAAGGATTTGCGGTTGTTGCTTCAGAGGTCAAATCTTTGGCAACCCAAACTGGTAAAGCCACTGAAGAAATTGATTCGCAAATCACTTCAATGCAGGCGGCAACCGGTGAGGCCGTGCAAGCTATTCAGGGAATTGGGTCGACCATTGGTGAGATCGGAGAAATTGCCACTTCCGTGGCAACTGCGGTGAATGAACAAGGGGCTGCAACCAGAGAAATAGCTAGTTCGGTACAGCAAGCCGCCGTTGGCACCAAGGAAGTTTCAAGTAACATCGTTCAGGTTACCGAAGCCGCTGCCGAAAGCCAGGAAGCTTCAGACAATTTGCTAACTGCCGTCAATGACATGGCCAAACAAGGTGATGTTCTGCGCGAGGTGGTTGACCAATTTCTGGAGCAAGTCCGGGCCGCTTAGACGCTAGATAGCATCTCGCCCTGGCAATGAGCCATCCCATATATCGTCTTGGCTAATTTCTGAAACGCGCTGTTTGCCGATATAGGCCATCGTTCGCTTCATCTCGTCTTTTAGAATATCAATCGCTTTGGTGGCACCGGCTTCGCCGCCGGCCGCCGTGCCGTATAGCGTCGCGCGACCAGCGAGAACCGCATCGGCACCAAGAGCCATACATTTCACAATATCGCTGCCACGCCTAACGCCACTATCGACAATGATCTTCATCCGTCCATCGACCGCTTTGACGATTTCGGGCAATACTTGAATGGGTGCAGGAGCGCTATCCATATTGCGGCCACCATGGTTGGAGACGACGATGCCGTCGACGCCATGTTCGATCGCTTGCTCCGCGTCGTCGGCTCGCATAATGCCTTTAATGAGCAGCTTGCCTGGGAAGATATCACGCAGTCGGTCGACATCATCCCATGACAGTTGATCGGCGCGTTTTGTCGTTGGCTTTTTATCCCCTAGCTTTGAGACATTGCCGGTAATCGGCATTTGATAGCCTTCCGGGTAATTTACATGCTTCGGCATACCCCCATTCATGAAATACCGGCCCATTACTGTGGAGAGCCAGGTTGGGTGGCGTAGCATATCAACAACGGATTTGGCGTTTATTACATAGGGCGTTGCGAAGCCATTGCGTAGATTGTGTTCGCGGTTCGCTCCGTGCCCGATGTCCACGGTCCATAGCAGTGCCTCGAAACCGTTGCGCGCGGCTTTTTTTACGAGTTCGTCGGAAAAGTGTTTTTCCTTCCACATATAAAGCTGCATCCATAACCGTCCACCGGCTTCGTTGGCGAGTTTCTCCATAGGTGTGTTTGAGCCGGTCGCGAGCGTAAAGGGAACTCCAGATGCCGCCGCAGCCTTGGCGAGTTCGAACTCACCTTCATACCAAGCGAGTCCGGCTGTTCCAGTCGGGGCGATTGCCAACGGCATAGCAGCGCTTGAGCCAAATATATCGGCCTCCAATTGGATATCTGAAATGTCGGTAATGACCCTGTTGAGTAGTTTGATGTCGGTCATCGCCGAGCGGTTATTGCCAAGAGACTGCATGTCCTCGGTGCCCTTGTCGATGTAATCGAACACGCCTTTTGGCAACCGACTCTCCGCGACTTCTCGCAAATCGGCAATGTTATAGCAGCGGTCTAACCGGCTCATGTCTCACTCCCTGTAACTTTTTTTGGCTACCGTTTTCATCTGTATACACTAAATAGCGCAAATCTTTAGAGACGGGGAGGGTTGCGCAAGATCAGCGCTCGAAGCTTCCGAAAGATTCGCTTACTGTGCGGGAAACCATCACGGGAAAATTTCAATGCTAGAGCTCTACAACACGCCGCATTCAACCTGCAGCCAAAAGGTTCGCATCTGCATGGCAGAGAAAGGATTGGAGTGGACCGATCATCTCATCGATCTCGGAAAAAAGGATCAGCTTGATCCCGACTATCTTAAACTTAATCCGAATGGCGTGGTGCCGACGCTGGTTAATGACGGCACTGTGATTCTCGATTCCAGCGTGATCTGCGAATATATCGATGAGCTATTCCCTGACCCACCGCTTGTGCCATCCGATCCTGCCGTGCGCGCCCGCATGCGGGCCTGGATCCGGTATATGGAAGAAGTGCCGACGAAGGCTGTGCGCGTGCCGTCCTTTAACATGGCCTTCTTGCCGAGATTTGACGGGCTTGATGATGAACAGTTTCAGGAACGCGAAGCTGGGCCTCGGCCACTGCGTAAACATTTCTTTGAGACCATGGGGCGTGAAGGCTTCGCCGATGAAGAAGTGCGAGCCTCGATGGAACAGCTTCGGCAAACCTGTGAACGCATGGATGAGGCGTTAACCGCAGAAGGTCCGTGGCTAATGGGCGAGGCCTATACCCTAGCAGACATCATTGTCGCCCCGTTGATCGACCGCATGGCAGATTTAGAATATGCGAACTTGTGGTCCGACCTACCAACCGTTGTGGATTGGTATGACAGAATGCGAGCACGGCCTGCCTTTAAAACGGCATTTTATGAACGGACGCGGGTGTCGGAATTTCTCGCGCTAACGCCTTTGAAAGCCAACGATTAAAATCTTGGCGCGTTGGCGTGTTGGGTGTCGTGATAGATGCGATCTATCCCGACATCCTCAGCCCAGATTCGGCGATGCGCTTCTTCTAAATACGGTTTCATGCCTTCGACACGGGCTTTGATTTCGGCATAGTCTTTCTGGAATTGCGGTACGACTTCCATGATCTGTTCGATCAGCGCCTCTTCGTTCATGGTCTGGAGCCGACCATCCTGAAGGACTACCTTGCCGTCGATAATGACAGTTTTTACGCCGCGCCCGCCTTCGGTATAGACGACCTGGCGTGTGGCGCTGTTTAGCGGGATGTAGGACGGGTCGGTCAAATCCAGCAGCGTGATATCGGCCTTGGCACCGACAGCGATTTTCCCTAAATCATCGCGGCGGATAGCATGAGCGCCGCCTGTTGTGGCGGCGGCAAACGCAGCATCCGACTGAGCAGGGCTTGGCGCGTGATTGCTCACGGCGACCATCAGACAGAACAGCTTCATCGCCTGGAACATGTTCTGGGCATCGCTGCAGGAACAGTTGTCGCAGCCAATACCCAAACTGACCCCGGCTTCTTGCAAGCCAAGGATCGGCGGAATGCCACTTTTCAATTTGGTGTTACTCAGCGGGTTGATAACGACGTTGGTACCGGTCTCTCCGAGCATTTCGATTTCTTCTGGTAGCAACCAAACGCTATGTGCCAGATTGAGGCGCGGGCCGAGTAGCCCTTCTTCCTTTAGCCGTCGGATGAGCGAGCCACCATGATTGGGGTATTCGCGTCGCGCCTGCAGCGCCATGCCCTTGGACTCGTATATATGGGTGAAGATTGGCAGGTCATGCGTTTCGGACAATTCCACAGTTCGCGCAATCAATTCGCTGGAACAACGTTCAGGTGCTGACGGTCCAAGCGCCCATCCAATACGGTCACTGATTGCGTCGTTGTTGAGATAGGTATCGATAAAATGACCGAGTTGGTCGAATTTTTTGTCGGGCTCAGCAGCTGTGGTCAGCTTGTCGTGAAATTCTTCCGGGAAGACCTCTCGCCAGAACGGGATCGTGTCGATGCCCTTAATGTCGCCATATTGCAGTCCAACCACCGCACGGATGCCGATCTCCTCATAAGCCTCAATCACCGCTTCAAGGTGCTCCGGATCAAACGGGTAAAGGGTTACCATGTCCTGCACACAGGTCATGCCGGAGCGCAGACATTCCAAGGCGCCCAAGAGAGTACGTGCCTTGATCTCTTCGCGACTGCGTTTGGGATAGGCTGGTGGCAGGGCGAGCAGGCGCCAGGTCTCGAGCGGTGTTTCCTCCATTACCCCTTTGCCGAGCGTGTCATGCGAATGGTAATGCGCGTTAATGAAACCAGGAATGACGAGGCGGTCGGTGGCATCAATGATTTGTGCGCCTGCGGGGGCGGGCAAAGCAACGCCAATGTCGGTGATGTTTTGATCTTCAATCAGGACATCTTGAACCGCTGGAACATGTGGATCCGCATCGGGTGTCATCACCCGACCGCCTTTGATCACTATTGCTGTATCACTCACCGCGCTCTCCTGTTTTAGCTATGGGCGCAGCCACAATTCTCCAGATGGAAGATGCGTTCTGCAACATCGCCGAGGATGCTTTGCTTGTCGCTGTCGGAAAGTTGGGTCGCTTCGATGATTTTACGTGGTTCTAAGTCGCCAAAGGCAAATGGATAGTCTGATCCCATCATCACCTTTTCTGCCCCGAATGTTCCGCAAACGAATTCGAGTGTTCTGACGTCATTGACGACCGTGTCGTAGTAGCAGGCATCCAGGCTGGCACGCGGATTGCCGAAGTTAGGGTTATGATCATGGTTCATTTGCAGCCGACCAAGCAGGAATGGAAGACCACCACCGCCATGGCTAAGAATGAAATTCATGCCGGTATATTTTTGCATATGGCCGGAAAAGATCAAACGAGACATGGCGGAAATCGTGTCGATTCCCCGTCCGACGGTGTTGGCGAGCCCATAATCAGCCAGTCTCGGATCACCACAGCCGAACATCGGATGCAGATAGATCGCGGCTTTACGATCCGAGGCTAATTCCCAAAATGGGTCGAGGTCGGGATCGTCGAGATTGCCTTCGCCGCCCTTTGGCTGCGTACCAATCATCGCTCCGTGAAACCCGGCATCGAGCGCTTGTTCGAGTACTTCGGCGGCCATTTTGCCGTTCTGTAAGGGTACGCTGCAGAGCGGCGCGAAGCGGTCGGATTCTGAGCAGGCTTTCATTAAATGCTCGTTGATGAACTGGCTCCAGTGCTTGCCTTCCTCGTCCGGAATTTCATAGCCGAAACTATCGAGCCAGCCACCGCATACCATGACATCGATTTTCTGATCATCCATCCATTGCAGTCTGGTATCGCCTTGACGCAGTCCGGGGAGAATAGGCCGGGTGAGCGGGCCACCATTAAAGCCGAGCTTCCAGACATTTTCTTCATTCAGGCAATCGATATTGGGAAAATCCGAACTGCGATTGTTCAGATCATCCAGCATCGCCTGGGGTAGATAATGGGCATGCGTGTCGACGATCATATTGAACCTCTATTTTTTCATGTCAGCCGCAGTATTGACCATTGAGTGCAGGGCGCGGGCGTAATCGATGGCGCCGAGCTCGTCCATTTTCGGCGCGACGTGGAGATATTCTTTCAGCCCAAGAATGGCAGGTCGCGGACGGCTCAGAAGGGTCTCGCAGAACTGGTCAACTTCAGCATCGAGTTTGTCCGCATCGACAACCTGGCTGATGAAACCATAGTTAAGCGCACGGTCTGCATCGATAAACTGTGTCGTATAGGTCATCCACATGATGGCGTTGCGATTGATCCGGTCATAGAGCGCTGACATGACCATGGTTGGCATGACGTTGTGTGCGATCTCAGGGATATTGAAGGTAGCCGTATTGCTGGCGAACGATACGTCGCACAGCGATGCAACGGCGGTGCCAAATTCCATACAACGACCTTCAATGACACCAACAATCGGCACCTTTGCATTGCGGATTGCTTTGTAGCAATTGAAGATCGAGTCGTATTCGGCGCGGCGGCTATAGGCTTCCGGGTCAGGCTTTCCAGCATCAGCATTGCGGGCGCGACCGGTGCAGAAGTCGTCCCCTGCACTACGGAGCAGGACCATATCTGATGTCTCATGAGCGGACAGCATGGCAGCTGAAAGCTCTGCCGCCATTGCATCAGAGCACGCACCGTCTTCCCGATTGAACTTTGCTTCTAGAATGCGACCGTTTTGATTGATCAGCAGCTCATCACTCATGTCTTTTCTCCCAAAGATTATTAGACGATGTTGTCTATTCGGTTTGCCCGTTAATCAGGGCCTCAATATCACGAACCCGCATCGGCAGGGTTTCGATGGATTTTCCAAGCGGTGCAAGCGCGTCATTCACAGCACTCGCGATCGCAGCAGGCGCGCCAAGGTAACCGGATTCACCCGATCCCTTCTGACCAAACGTCGTTAGAGGCGATGGGGTGTAATGTTTGATCATCTCGACATGCGGAATTTCGTGCGATGACGGCAGCAGATAATCCATAAAGGACCCGGATAAATGCTGGCCGCCTTCATCATATTCAAATTTTTCATAGAGCGCGGCGCCAATGCCATGCGCAATACCACCAAAGGTCATGCCGCGCACGATGTCGGGATTTAACACGGTGCCGCAATCATGGCCCATGTGATAATCGAGGATTTCGACCTGACCTGTTTCCGGGTCAACGGAGATCAGCGGAATATGGGCTTCAAACGCGTAGCATGGATACATCTGCACCGTGCCGTCTTCAGCAGGCAACGCGCCGCCGGTGGGAACCTCCCATGTGTGCTGCGCTTGCAGGCCGGGTTCTGATCCCAAGGGCATCTTGTGATATTGCCGATGCGCTATATCGATCAGTAGATTCCAGTTCATGACTTTTTCGGGGTCGCCATCGACGGAGATATCGCCGCCGTCATAAATTAATCTATCGACTGGCAGCTGGAAGTTATGAGCGGCAATTTCTAATAGCTGCTTTTTAATTTTCTCTGCGGCACCTGCGGCTGCACCACCGAGCATGATCGCCATGCGGCTTCCAACTGGACTGTTGGAGGGTAGAGCGCCGAGCGATTCCGCGTGAACGCCCCGAATTGTATCCGGATCCCGTTCCAGCACCTCACCGATCACGGCGGAGAGCAATGTTTCGTGGCCTTGCCCCGATGTTGATGTTCCCATGAGTGCTGTTATGGACCCCAGCATGTCGACCTTGATCAGGCAGGATTCCATCCAGGTCGTGGTGTCGTTCTTGGGATTAAAGAACGGCTCAAACGATGAGTTTCCACCGGACGGCTCGAGACAGGTTGATATGCCGATGCCCGCTAGCTTGCCTGTCGCCCGGATCGCGTCGCGCTTGGCAATTAGGTCCTGCCAGCCAGCGGAGTCTTGCAGCTTGTCGAGGACAGTATGGTAGTCACCACTGTCATATTCTGAACCCGACGGAATACGGTATGGGAACTCGTCAGCCCGGATCAAGTTACGACGGCGTACTTCATCGCGGTCCAACCCAAGTTTGAGGGCAACCTTGTCGACCATCGCCTCGATGGCAAAATTTGTTGGCGCTTGTCCAAAGCCACGCACGGCTTCCTGGCTGGTCTTATTAGTAGTGACAGAAATCGCGTTATAGGACGCGCTCTTGATTCGGTATGGCCCAACGATGGCGCTTACCGGTTTGCCGAGTTGCAACGGCGCGCGACCCGGATAACACCCGGCATCGTCTGTCGCCTTGATCTTGAGAGAATGCATGATGCCGTCATCATCAAAGGCAACCTCCATATCGAAAATACGGTCGGGGCCATGCATTTCGCCACCAGACATATTCTCCAACCGGTCTTCGTTGAACCTGACCGGTGCGCGGAGTTTGCGGGTTAGATAGCTGACAATTACCGTCTGTCGAATGCCGCGCTTGAGCCCATAGGATCCGCCGACATCGACATCAAAATGCACGTTGATTGCATTCACCGGCAGGCTCAGCGCGCGGGCAATCTGCTCGGGATATTTTGGCATCTGGATCGAAGCCCAGACATCCAGCATCTCTTTGCCTTCATCACATTTGGCGGTGACCACAAACGTTTCAATCGGGATCGTCGAGCAGCGACTCCAACGCGCGCGAAAAGCAAGGTTATGGGGTGCGGCTTCGAAGTCGTCGTCGACATCACCCCACACCCATGTTTTATCACACAGAATGTTGCTGCCATGTTGCGGGTGGACCAAAGGCGCATCCGCGTTCATGGCTTCTTCGGGGTCGATCACAAAATCAATCGGATTGTAATCCACTTCAACCAGCTCGACGGCGTCTTCTGCGATATGACGCGATTCTGCGACGACGGCGGCAACCCATTCACCGGCATAGCGAGCACGTTCATGCGCCAGCGGGATACGTTTCACATTCGGAAGGTCTAGGCCCGAAAGCAACGGATTGATATTCTCGAATAGCTCTGCGCCCGTCAGCACATAGCGCACGCCCGGTAGAGCGAGAGCAGCTTCAGCATTGATGCCTTTGATTTCGGCGCAGGCATAGGGGCTGGTGACCATCGCGACATGGAGCATGCCGGGGAGATTGTAGTCAGCAGCGAAATTACCGCGCCCGGTGATAAAACGGCGGTCTTCCGTGACGCGGCGCTTTTTGGTGATATAGCGGTATTCCTGAGATGCGGTGGTATCAGGCATTATGACGCCTCCCGCAATTTCTTGGCTGTCATTTGAACAGCCTCGACGATCTGTTGGTAACCTGTACAGCGGCAAAGATTGCCACCGATTGCTTCGCGAATCTCGTCTTCGTTGGGGTCAGGATTGTCCTGAAGCAGAGTATGCGTCGCGATCAACATCCCAGGGGTGCAGTAGCCACATTGCATGGCGTGGTTTTCCCAGAACGCATCCTGTAATGGGCTAAGCTCTCCTTCGGGGCCTTCGAGCCCCTCGACGGTCGTCATCTCGTGCCCATCTGCCATGACGGCGTACATGAGGCAGGACCGCACTGGCTTGCCATCGAGAACGATTGAGCAGGCTCCACACACACCGTGTTCGCAGCCAATATGAGTTCCGGTCTGCCCGAGTACATCGCGCAGAAAATCCACCAGGGTTAACCGGGCCTCAGCATAGCCGGACATTTCTCGGCCATTTACCGTGAGGGTGATTTTATGTTCGCTCATACCAACTCGCCTTTAGCTCGGTCCCTAGCATCGGAAATTGCACGCCGTGCCATGACTTTGGCGACACGGCCACGATAGGCTGCATCGGCGTGGACGTCTGATTGAGGATCGATCAAATCGTCGATGTTGGCGCAGGCAGTCTTGATCGCATCATCATTAAGATCACTACCCATCAGGGTTTCTTCAACAATGGACAGCCGCAAGGCTGCGGGCGAAGCGCCACAGATTGCGACGGATAATCTTTGGCAATTGCCGTTGCTGTCGAGCGTTGTCTGAGCGGCCGCAGCCGCCAACGCGAAATCACTATCGCGAATGCTGACCTCATGGAATCCGAAGCCGGTATTCGCGGCGGGCCAGATGGGGAAGCGCACTGCGGTCAAGCATTCATCGGGTGCAAGGGTTGTTGCCATGGCAGATTCGAAGAAGTCACCGGCGGCGATTGTTCGCTCCCCGCGCGTACTCTGAGCAATAATCGTTGCATCGAGCGTTTGTGCAATTAATGGAATTTCAGCCGAAGGGTCAGCATTGACGAGACTGCCACCAACCGTGCCGCGATTTCGGGTTTGTGTATGTCCGACATGCGATAAAGCGTCCGCCAATATTGGAAGCCGTTCTTTTACAACGTCGGAGGCAAGCGTGTCGGCCTGACGCGTTCGTGCTTTTATAACCAGATTATCGCCATTAACCGAGATACCTGTAAGGTCATCGACTTCGTTGATATCGATGAGGAGCGTCGGACGGGCAAGGCGCATCGCCATTAGCGGGATCAAGGTTTGGCCGCCAGCAATAATGCGAGCATCCTCGCCGCCATCGGCGAGTGCCTGACAAGCCTCGTCTATTGAGGAGACCCGAACATAATCGAATGGCGCAGCTTTCATGGAGTCATCTAGTCTTTCATCGTCAGCGTCGCGATTTGATGCATGGATATGGAGCGGCTAGGGGGTTGTCAATACGCCGCCGTATGGTATGGCACGTTAACTGGAAAATTTGCCGCAAGAGTACCCTAAAATGAGCAGCCCTAAACGAGACTATCGTGACCTTCATGACCACATCAAAGCGCTCGACGAGGCGGGACTTTTGGTAACGGTCGATGACCCAGTCGACAAGGATGCAGAAATGCACGCGCTGGTACGATGGCAGTTTGTTGGGGGTCTCAAGGAAAGTGAACGAAAGGCCTTCCTATTTACGAATGTCGTTAACGCCAAAGGGCGCAAATACGATCTGCCTATCGTTGTTGGCGCTCTGGCTGCTAATCAGGATATTTACAGTGTCGGTATGCAGGCACCGGTGGATGAGATCGGCGCTAAGTGGGACGATGCAATTGGCAACCCTGTTGATCCGGTCATCGTGGACGACGCGCCTTGTCATGACGTGATCGTCGAAGGTGACGGTCTACTGGGTGAAGGAAACGGTATTGATTCATTACCAATCCCTGTATCGACCCCCGGTTTCGATGCGGCCCCAACACTGACCTCTACGAATGTTGTCACATGTGACCCTGAAACCGGTGTCCAGAATATGGGCACCTACCGCGCGGCTCTCAAAGCCCCTGACCGGATGGTCGTCCGGATGGCAACGCGGGTTGGCGGTGCGGGCGGCTATGCACATTACAAAAAGCATCAGGCGCGCGGCGATAAAAAAATGCCAGTGGCCATCGTTCTGGGTTGTCCTCCGGTCGTTGCTTTTATGGGACCGCAGAAACTACCGTTAGATATGGACGAGGTTGGTGTTGCCGGTGGTCTCGCTGGCGCTCCTATTAATATGGTGAAGGCACGAACCGTTGATTTATTGGTGCCAGCAGAAGCCGAACTGGTGATCGAGGGGATTATTGATACGGAAATGGTTGAGCCTGAGGGGCCGTTTGGTGAAAGCCATGGCCATGTCGCGCTCGAAGAATTCAATATGCCGATGCAGGTGACAGCGATCACCCATCGTAAGGATGCGGTGCTGACTTCCTATATAAGTCAGGCAGCACCCTCTGAATCGAGCGTTATTAAGCGCGTCGCTTATGAGCCGCTGTTTCTTGCTCATTTGCGTGATGCGCTCGGAATTAAGGGTGTTAGGAAAGTCTCCCTTCATGAGCCCCTAACCGGTTTGCTGCGTGTGACAATTATTACGGTCGACAAAGACACGCCAAAAACAGAAATTTGGCGCGCACTTTATGGTTCAGCCTACTTCAAAGGTGATTGCAGCAAGGTATGCATTGCCGTCAATGAGGATATAGATCCTGACAACGCAGATGCTTTGCTCTGGGCGATTGCCTATCGCCTTAACCCGGTTGATGACGTGCTAACCTTGGCGCATCGTGGGCAAGGTCATGGTCCCAAGCGCGAACACACTGGTGAGGAAGACTCTACGTTGTTAATTGATGCGACAATGAAAAGTGATATGCCGCCAGTGGCTTTGCCGACCCAGGAATATATGGAGCGTGGTCTCAAGCTCTGGAATAAGCTTGGCCTGCCGGCAGTTCGTCCGACACCACCATGGTTTGGGTATTCGCTTGGCGACTGGACCCAGGACTGGGCAGATGCTGCCACGCGTGCAGCGGCTGGTGATTATCTTGAGAATGGTGCTCGGACCTTGCAACGCCAGCAAAAAGGCTTGGTGCCGGAGACGTCAGTTCGTGATGCGGAAGATGGCTGGGACGAGAAGGAAACCTTCTAGAAAGTGAAGCTTCAATATGGAAAGTAACTGAATTGACATTGCGCGACGGCACGGCAACAATCGCACGCTTTTTGCGTTTATCAGATTTGGGCGGCAAAGGCGTCGCCGAATGCAAAGTAATGAACAGGGAGAATTTTAATGACTTTTGTTAAAACAGGTATCGCTGCAGCAGCAGCGACTATGGCTCTGGCGAGCACGTCGTCAATTGCTATGGAAACGACATTGAAGGCCGTCACCGGACTTCAGCCAACAAACATCATCGCGCAGAGCTTTATCAAGACTTTCCTCGAGCCAGCAAATGCAGCAGGTAAAGGTATTCTACAGATTAAATATGTTGGTGGTCAGGAAGTAGTGCCGCCGCGGAAGGCCGCGGCTGCTCTTAAGCGTGGCCAGTTTGATATGTTGAGCTGCCCAACTGCTTATTACATTGGTACCGTTCCTGAGGGCTACGGCATTTTGGCATCAAACCAGGGTCCTAAAACTCTCCGCAAAAACGGTGGTTTTGACCTTCTGAAGAAGATCTATGCCGAAAAAGCGGGTTCACACTTGCTGGCATGGGGTGAGAGCATGACTTCTTACCACATGTATCTGCATAGGGCTCCGAAAATGGGTAAAGACGGTATTCCTGATTTGACCGGATACAAAATGCGCGCAACTGGGACGTATCGTCCGTTGTTCCGTGCTCTCGGTGCCACGACGATTAACATCAAATCTTCTGAAGTGATCACTGCTATTCAGCGTGGTACGGTTCACGGCTATGGTTTCACCGACGTTTCGGTTGTTGCCATTGGTCTGGACAAGGCTACCAAGTACCGCATTATGCCAAACTTCTATCAGACCAACCAGGTTCTGACGGTTAATCCCGCAAGCTGGGCCAAGCTGACCAAGAAGCAAAAGGATTTCCTCAACGCGCAGGCGATCATCTATGAAACTGCTTCTGTGAAGTTTGTTGAGAAAAGCCGTTTAGCAGAAGAAAAGCAGCTTAAGAAATCAGGCGTTAAGGACGTTGTTCTTAAGGGTGCTGCAGCTGCCAAATATCTTTCCATCGCTCATGGTGAAATCTGGAAAGAGCTGAAAAAGCGGTCTAAGTATCATGATCAGCTTAAGCCGCTGCTTTACGTAGAAGGCAAAGCCAACCGTCAGGTTGACACTGGTCGTATGCTCGACGAAAAGCGCTAAAATTTGATTGGTCCCTGGATAGGGGCCCGCTGATTTGAAGACGGCGCCGGCCTTTGGGCTGACGCCGTTTTTTTTATTCAAAACTCTTACGATGGCGAGCCCGTTACACCCTCGATGTAGAGCGGGTTTGACAACAAAAAAGAGACCGTTCAGTATGCCGCGGGTTGAATGATAAATTTGATACGGCGAGATTGTTTCTTTGCCGGTTGTTTTGTTTTTTTAATCACGAATGAATTGAAATTAGGGAGATGATGATGATTACCGTAAAAACTGGTATAGGCGCGATTGCAGTTGCTGCAGTTGCCGTGGCCTCTACCGCAACCATTGCCGCTGAACGGACTCTGACGACGGTCACTGCTCTGCAACAGACCAACGTTCTCGCGAAATCTTATCTCAAGACCTTTGTTGGTGAAGCCAATGCCCTCGGCAAGGGCGTCATCCAGATGAAGTATCTCGGTGGTCAGGAAATTGTTCCGCCACGTAAGGCTGCTGCAGCGCTCAAGCGTGGCCAGTTCAATGTTCTCAGCGCGCCGACGGCCTATTACATTGGCACGGTTCCTGAAGGATATGGACTTTTGGCTGCCAATAAAGGGCCTCGTGCACTTCGTGCCAATGGTGGATTTGCACTGCTTCAGAAAATCTATGCCGAAAAGGCTGGTGCCCATCTCCTTGCTTGGGGCGAGAACATGACGTCCTACAACATGTTCTTAGGCATCAAGCCCAAGCTTGATAAAGATGGCCTGCCCAACCTTCAGGGCGTTAAAATGCGGGCGACTGGTACTTATCGCCCATTGTTCCGGGCCCTCGGTGCCACGACTATTAACATCAAGTCGAGCGAGATCATTACTGCCATGCAACGTGGTACGGTACAGGGCTTTGGCATGACCGACACTTCGGTGATGGCGATTGGTCTTGGTCCAGTAATCAAGTATCGGGTGCAGCCTAATTTCTATCAGACGAACCAGGTCGTGACCGTTAATCTTGCTGTCTGGAAATCGTTGACCAAAGCGCAGAAGGCTTTCCTTGAGAACCTCGCGCTGCATTATGAGACCTCATCGGTTCTCTATGTAGAGCTCGAACGCCAGAAGGAAGAAATCCTTGTCAAGAAACAAGGCATCAAGGATGTTCAGTTGAAGGGAAAAACTGCACTGAAATATTTGGATATCGCTCATGCCGAGATCTGGAAAGAGCTTAAGACGCGTTCAAAATACCATGACCAACTTAAGCCGCTTCTGTATACGCCTGGTAAGCCTGATCGCCAGATGGATCTGGGCGATACGCGTCTTAAACAGTAAGCTTGTCTGCATACCGACGATAAAAGGAAGATCCTTTGTTAGATACTTTCGATAATATGCTCGGGAAGACGAGCACGGCACTGTCTTGGTTTGCCTGTGCATTGATCCCCTGCATGTTCCTGATGATCACGATTGATGTGTCGATCCGGACTTTGGGTTATCGCCCACCGCTTTTCACATCTTCGGTCGTTGAGTATGCACTTCTCTATATGGCGATGTGCTCCGCACCGTGGCTTGTCCGCGAACGTGGACACGTCGTCATTGAGGCTATGGTGGCAATTATGCCGGACTCGGTCCGGCAGCCGCTTGCCAAGATTGTTTATCTCACCTGCGCCTTAGTTTCTTTCTTGTTTGCTTATTTGTGCTGGGGCATTTTCGCAGATTACTGGGTCGGCGGTGAATTGGATGTCCGCGGTGTCGATATGCCGTACTGGCTCCAGTTCCTGCCCCTACCGGCATGTTTTCTATTGATAGCGCTTGAGTTTAGTATGTATCTCATCGGTCTCCGGTCTTACTACTCGTATGATCTCAGCGAAGTAAAGGACGGCGTCTAGTCATGGAATGGTATGAAGCTGGAGGCCTTCTATTAGGCTGTGTGGTTGCAGGGATGGCTTTGGGTTTCCCTGTTGCCTTTACTTTCATGATCACCAACGTGATTGGTATTTTCGTATTCTCTGGCGGTTGGCCCGTCTTACCTCAGATCGCCGACAACGCGACAAATCTGATTACCTCTTTCACTCTGTCACCAATCCCAATGTTTATTTTGATGGGATCGTTGTTTTTTCATACGGGGTTGGCAATCAGGGTCTTCGACGCCCTTGATAAATTACTCGGCAAAATTCCGGGTAGGCTTTGTTACCTGACGGTTATCGGTGGGTCATTATTCTCGACACTGACAGGGTCGACTATGGCTAATACCGCCATGCTTGGGTCACTGTTGGTCCCGGAAATGACGCGGCGCGGCTACAGCAAGAAGATGTCCATGGGGCCAATTCTTGGTACCGGAGGGTTGGCGATGATCATCCCGCCCTCTTCGCTGGGTGTTCTTCTGGCCAGTATTGCCCAAGTAGATGTTGGGCGTTTATTGATCGCCGGACTATTGCCCGGCTTGTTGTTGGCAACGCTTTATGCGGTGATGATTACTTTCCTACTCTGGAAAAACCCTGAATCAGCGCCAAGCTACGAAGTTGAGCCTTCTTCCTGGAAAGAAAAAACCTATCAGGTTTGCGTGAACATTCTTCCGATGGGGCTCGTGGTCTTTATGGTCATTGGTTTTATCGTTCTGGGTTGGGCGACACCTTCTGAATCCGCATCGTTCGGTGTGGTGGGCGTTGTTATCCTCGCCTTGGCCCGTAGGGTGTTCACTTGGGATGCTTTTAAGACGTCATTGCAGGGCACGATACGTGTTGCCGGTATGGTGTTCTTCATTCTGATGAACTCAACGGTGTTTAGTCAGCTTCTGTCGATGTCGGGTGCCAGTCGTGGTCTTGTAGGCTGGGCAACTGGTTTTGAAGTCGCGCCGCTGCTGATCCTGACCTGCATGTTCCTGGTTTTGATTATGCTGGGCATGTTTATGGATCAGGTCTCGATGATGCTGATCACCGTGCCGATTTTCTATCCGCTGGCAATTTCGCTCGGCTATGATCCGATCTGGTTCTCGCTGATCGTTCTGATGTCTCTTGAGATGAGCGCGACGACACCGCCATTCGGATTGCTGTTATTTATAATGCTAGGGATGGTCAAAGATACGACCTTGGGGGAGGTCGCGATGGCGGCGTTGCCCTACCTATTTTGTGACCTGGTCCTGATTATCATTCTCGTTATCGCACCCGGGGTGGCATTGTATTTGCCAAGCCTTATGGGGACTTAGGGGGAGGCAGGCGGAGTCCGTCTGCACACGTTAGAAGAAGACGGTTCGGTGTAGATGCACCGGACCGTTTCTTTTTCGAAAAGGCGCGGTTAAGCCACGTCTTCATCATCAAAAACGTCAAAGTCATCATCGTTGCCGAAGTCATTGAGGATCGGCTCCGGGCCTTTTTCTGCTACTGTCGCCCGTAGCCGATTACGGGTTTTGTCACCAAAAATGCCATCAACTTTGAGCGGAATGGCGTCGCGATCTACGTGGTTGAGTGTGGTCTGCAAACCTGAGACAGCATCCGGCATCGCCTTGTCGTCAGCTGAACCGAGGAATGCACCGACGACCTGTTTGATGCCGTCTGTAACAGGCAGGCCTGCGGGTGTTGAGGCTGGCGTGATATCGGACGGGAATGCTGGGTTGCTCTTCTGCCCATCAGCGAAGATACGCTCGTGGGCTGCGGTTAGAGAATTTTTTACCCTCTCCCGCCGTGGATCATTTGACAGCAAGGTGCCATTTGCACGGGTCAGGCGGTTTATTTCAGTTTCGGAGAGCTTGTCAGGAGATTTGGCAAGTATTTCTTCCAGGGTTTCTTTGCTTTGAAGAGCGGTCTGCTCAATTCTTTTTGCCGCGGGTGTTAAACGAGTTAAAGAGTTTCTGGGGTTGTTTAGCGGAATTCTTTTTAGGGTGCCGGTGGGTCGTTCTTCATTAGGCTCAACTTGAATTTTAGTTCTGGGTTTGGAGTCGTTCCGGTTATTTAGGGGGACGTGTTTGAGTATCCCGCCGAGCGTTTCGGTGGGCGGTCTTTTTGGTTTGATGCCTCCGGCTGGTTTAGAGAGGTCGTTATCTATTCCATGAAATTTATTTAGGAATTCGTCTTCAGATATTATCTTTCTGACATCAATCTTTGAGCTTTCGAGTACCGCGCGGATGACCGAGTTACTATTTTGCCCCCGGAACTCACTTGTCAAAATGTTCCGTTCCCCGTCTATCCGATCCTGATCGATGCTGAAGAGGTTGTAGTCAATATTGTTGTGATCAATTTCTTTGGCCCGTTTTGCCATATTCTTCCATACCGTTTCCGGATCGCGACTTTTCAGATCGATCAATTTTGAATTGCGTGTTTCCGGCGTGTCTCCATCTTCATAAGCGTCTTCGGATCGGCTCAGTGGGATATCCGCTTGGACTTCGATTTTGCCAAAGGTAAGAGCTTCTGGTCCGCCGCGAATAACGCGTTCGCCACCTTTGCCATCACGGTAGACCAAGTAAGCATGTTGTTGGCCGGTGCGTTCATCAAAGGCCGGAGTGGATTCAAAATAGATACCTTCAGGAAGTTGTTGCATGTTGGGTTTTATTTCCTATTTAATAGAGGTGAAAAAACCGCACGGCTATGCAACCGTACGGTTCAGGCAGTTTTAGACTTTTTAGAGGTGACTTATGGCCCCAAAAGAATTGGAGGGACAAAATGATCAGGACATAGCCCGCAGTTTCGGAAGGCTTTGTTTGTACGTAGGATCCTTTGCGGTCGCGATGTTTTTAAACGGGATTGTTATCGCATGGGTGGATCGGCTGAATTTCTCCAACACCAACAGAGAAAATATTCTATTAGTGGTTGCGTTTATTATATATTTCGCTCTTGTGTTTTGTACGGTAACAATTTTCTGCATGGCTCGTTCTAAACGGCGTTTCGCAGCTGTATGGCATATGTCATTAATTACCAGCGTCTTAGTGTTTTTCTCAGTAGCAACTTTTGGTTATTTATTATTATTCGCGGTAGGATTATCTGGAAGTTGGAATAACCCGAGCGTTATAGCTACTTTGATTGCAATACCTGCTCTTGTAGCAATATGGTGGTTCTATACCCTATCACAACTCTGGTTAGGACTGGCTTCCGATTGGCATGGGGCAACTAATGTGGCGTTTTTTGTTTTGCAGTCATTGGTTGGTGTGGTTTTATTGTTCGGGGTTATTGGAGCCCTATATTACTAGCCAAATAAAGACCTGAGTGCCTAGAGCTTGGCCGATTGCGGTAATTATACCATAATCAACACAAATTTCAAAATGAATAGGTATAGTTACCTAATTCAAAGTTGAATGGGTCGGATTTCTACACCAATCCATCTTCGCCTTTGATGTCCTTTGCTTCCAACCCTCCAACGCGGGCATTCAACTGGCCTCGATTGGCATAGCAGCAGATCACCGCTATTTCATCGGGTAGGGGCGCTTCGGGGATCATCACGGTCATGGTGTCGTAATGGGACCGCACGTACAGCGCATCTTTATGGGCGAGGGGCACATCAATGACCCCACCGGGTGCCATTCGTTTTGATGTTGAGGATATCCAGGCAACACCGCCATTTGCCGCTTCCCGCATCACATTGCCATAGATCGTTGTAACCATCGCCGAGCCATGCTGCTGTTCGCCAGAGGTACCAACAACGGATGCTTTGCCGTAGCTTTCCATGGCGTACGGTTTCATGGCATCAGCGGCCATGTCGGTGATCTTTTTGCCAAGTGCCTCACTGGATTCGGTCAGAGATGACAGGTCTTCCTGATAGTCGGTGTTGGCAAAAGGGTTTTTGACTACAGCGATGACGGCAACCTTGCGCAACGGCATGTCAGCATCCTGCCCGGCTTCACTGAAAGTCTCCTCAACTGCAGTAACAATCTTGCGGACATGCATCGGGTGGCCTCCTCCTTAATGCGCAGCGCCAGAGAAATCGTATGGGATGTTGTTTCTGATAGTTCGAACCGTGCGGGTGGTTGGCGGTGTGTTACGGCTACGGCCAATGAACCTCGGTATACCATCTGTAATGACGGCACCAACGGCGGCTAGATCACCATGCTTGATAGCTTCCAGCGCTGTCTTCTTGCTGCCGCCGAGCGGTGCGTCGATCAACAGCACATCGGCATCTTTGCCGCGTTTGATAAAGCCGGAGTTGAGACGGTAAATTTCGGCAACGTTGCCTGTCGCAGCGGCAAGCATCCATTCTGCCGGGTAATCAGAGAGTGTGGCCATTTCGGTCACGGACTTAATCATGCCAAGCGGCATCACGCCGGTGCCAGTGGGTGTATCCGTCGCGATCAGGAATCTATCAAACTGATCATTCTCAACAGCAAGGTCGAGACACATCAGCGCGGTGCGGATGTTACCCGCCTGACATATCTGCAATGCGATTTCAGTCTCATTGACGATCATCGGGAAGTCTTTGTCCGGCATCGCGATAGGGCCACCATTGATATGGAAAGACACATCAGGGCGCATATCCATTAGATGCTTGCCGATGATCGGCGACGAACCGGGGATAGAGGCGCCACCGGTATGGCAGTTGACCAGCATACCTGCTTTTTGCGCCATCCTGACCAAAGGTGTGTAATCAAACGGGGTCTTCACCGCGCCGAAGCCGGCCTTGGCAAACCAGATACCTTTCTTGGCAACTTCGTTGAAGTCTTTCTGGGTCAAGCCGGGCTCCAGAATGATGCAGCCGCCATAGACTCGTGAGCCACCGGGGCGGAGATTGTCAAAACTCTTCTTGGCGGCGACTGCGAGGGCCTTAACACCTTCTGGATCGGTGGGTCGTCCCGGCACATGTACTTCACTGGCAGAGAGGCAACTCGTTACACCACCATGGAGATAGCTTTCGATGAAACCGACGGTTTTTTGCCGTGGGGTATAATCGCCAAACGCAATGTGAACCTGTGAGTCGATTAGGCCGGGACAGGCTGTCGTCTTGTTGGCATCGACAACGACATCGCAGCTCTTCAACTCCGCCTTGCTGAGCGTGCCGATCTTTTTGATTTTACCTTTATCCATCAGGATAGAATCGCCCTTGGCAAAAGGTTTGCGCCAGTCTCCTGTGACGATGGTTTTGATATTGACGATGGCTGTTTTCATCTTCTCGGCTCCCTGATGTGAAGCGTGATTTTGTGGGGCGCGGGCGCGTGGGTCAAGCAGCGCCTTACCTTGTTGGTACTTCAGGTCGCTGATATTCTCCGCGCCACGAAAATCACAAAATTAAACGGAGGCATTTATTATGGCGGCAAAGAAATTTAACTCGATCCTGATCGAAAAAGGCAAAGGGGCGCAAAAGGGGATTACGTGGCTAATCTTGAATCGACCGGAGAAACGTAATGCGATGAGCCCCGAGTTACATTTCGAGATGAGCGAAGCCCTGGATATTCTTGGGGAGGATCCTGATACACAGGTGCTGATACTGACCGGTGCCGGGAAAGCGTTTTCGGCGGGGCAGGATCTCGCGCTTTATTTTCGGGCCAATGAGAAAGATGCGATCAATAGGGTTCGTACACAAAAGGCCTCCCATGCTTGGCGCTGGGAGAAACTCGTGAATTTCCCGAAACCAACAATTGCGATGGTGAATGGTTTTTGTTTCGGCGGAGCCTTTACGCAACTCTGCGCCTGCGATTTTGCGATCTCTTCCCATACGGCAACATTTGGTCTGTCAGAAGTGAACTGGGGCATTATCCCTGGCGGTATTGTGAGTTGGAATGTTGCTGATGTGCTAAGCTATCGTGACGCGCTTTATTACGCTGTTACAGGCGACCCATTCGACGGCAAAACGGCTGAAAAAATTCGGCTTGTGAATTATTCAGTGCCGGCGTCAAAGCTCAAGGCCGAGACCGTTAAGCTCGCCAAGAAGCTCATGACCAAGAGCCCTAACGCGATGCGTTATACCAAAGAGGCAATTCGCGCCGTGCGCCGGATGAGCGTCAATGAGGCGGATGACTATCTGACGGTTAAAAACCAGGCTTGCAAGATGACTGATAAAATTCCCGGCCGCGATGAGGGAATGCGCCAGTTCCTCGATGAGAAGAGTTATCGTCCTGGTTTGGGTCAGCTTGATCTCAAGAAAGCGGCACGGCGCAAGGCATCAAGTGCTGCGACGCCGACGACTCGGGTCCGTAAAAAAGCAGCCGCAAAAAGGAAGCGGACGGCGGCTTAACCTTCTAATTCAGCGCGGACAATAGCGGCGCCTTCTGCCATAGATTTGAGCTTGCCAAAGGCGACCGGGCGGCTGAGATATTTCATGCCGCAATCCGGCGCGACAATCATTTGTTCCGGAGAAATGTGTTCGAGTGCAGCACGAACACGTTCCGCGATCACGTCTGGGGTCTCAACGGTTTCATCTCCGAGGTCCAGAACACCGACGATTATCTTTTTGTTTTGAAGGGCATCAAGCGCGGCTGGGTCAAGGCCCGGCTGGGCAGCCTCGATTGAAATCTGATCTGCATCGCAGGAAGCCAACTCGGGCAGAAAGGAATAGCCGTTTGGTTTGTCTTTCACGGCGTGGGCATAGCCAAAGCACATGTGGACAGCCGTTGTGCCAGTGGCACCGTTGAGTGCTTTGTTGATGACTTTGACGGCATACCGTTTCGCTTGTTCTGGTCGTGCTTGCATCCAGGGTTCGTCTATTTGGACGACGTCTGCGCCAGCGGCAAACAGATCGAGAACTTCCTGGTTTACGGCTTCTGCAAGCGCCATCGCGCAGGCTTCGTCGTCGCCGTAATGCTCGTCGACCGCTGTGTGCGTCATAGTAAAAGGGCCGGGGAGGGTGATCTTGATCTTGAGATCCGTATTGGTGCGTAGGAATTCGACATCACGGACTTCGATGGGCCCAGTGCGTTTAATCTCGCCCGTTATTCGTGGGACCAGGATAGGTCGGCCCGAGCGACCGGGTACTTCAGCTGGGTTGTCGATGTCGACGCCAGAGAGCGCCGTTGCAAATCGGTTGGAATAACTTTCCCTGCGTATTTCACCATCCGTAATGACATCGACCCCCGCGCGTTCCATATCGTGAATGGCGGCAAGCGTCGCGGCATCCTGCGCTTCTTCAAGCTGGTCCGTTTCAATGCGCCATATATCGTGTGCGCGGACCCGAGGAGGGACGATCGCCTTAAGCATATCTCGATCAACCAGCCAATCGGGCTGGACATAGCTGCCAACAACAGTTGTTGGCAAAAGGCGCTCACTCATGATTTTCACTCCGTTGTCTGGAGGGGTTCTTTGCACGATAATCCGGCTCAATTCAATGCTATGAAATTCTGGTTACAGACGAAAAAGGAAAAGGGATGATTGAGCTCTATCATAATGGGATGTCCACCTGCTCGCAGAAAGTCCGAATTACACTTGCGGAAAAAGGGCAGGAATTTACCTCGCATCATTTTAACCTGCGGGCCCGCGACCAGCATCACCCTGAATATCTTGCCCTCAATCCAAATGGCGTGGTTCCGACAATTATTCATGACGATAAGATCATCTATGAATCGGCGGTCATCGATGAATATCTTGATACCGTATTTCCGGAACCATCTCTGCGCCCGGAATCGCCTTATGAATGTGCGAAAATGCGGATCTGGGTGAAGCAACTCGATGAGGGGTTGCATGCGGCGAGTGCCACCATTAGTGCCTGTATCGCGTTTCGCTATCAGTTCATGGAGGGCAAAACCCCGGAGCAGCTGAAAGAAACTCTTGATGGTTATGTCGATCCGGGCAAGCGCGCACGGATGAGTGAGAATGTCATGAAAGGTGTCGAGTCCTCGTTTTTTAAACCAGCGATCAAGCGGGTTGTAAAGATGTTGGATGATATGGAAAAGGCACTCGAAGAAGGTGCTTGGATGTCTGGTGACACCTATTCTTTGGCGGATATCGCCTTCACCCCTTACGTAACCCGCGTTTCACATCTGCAGCAAGATTGGCTGTTTGATACGCGCCCTGGGGTCGCAGATTGGTTCACCCGGATATGCGCCCGACCATCTTACAAAGTAGCCCTGTCTGAATGGTTTATTCCAGACTTTCTGACATTGATGGAAGCACGGGGTGGTGAAAACCAGAAGGGTGTTCGGGCGGTTCTGGAGGCTGAATAAAGGAATAGAGGTAACCACCTTTCTGTAAATTGACGGTTGGCAGATCGCACTCATACGTTACTATCTCTGCGATTTGAAATTCGACTAAGGGAGAATTCGAGGATGAAAAAGACACTTATTTTGGGCGTTTCAGCGCTCGCACTCACGCTTGCCAGTCCGCAAGCAATGGCCATGAAAGCCAAAGAAATTAAAATTGGATTTGTGACAACGCTTTCTGGCGGCGCCGGTGTAATCGGCAAGGATATGCGCAACTCCGTGCAGATCGCTCTTGATCACCTGGGTAACAAAATGGGTGGTGTTCCCGTTAAAGTTCTCTTTGAGGACGACCATTTCAAACCGGAAGTTGGCAAGCAGAAAACCGAAAAGCTGCTGCACAAAGACAAAGTCGACATTATGTCTGGCTTTATCTGGTCGCATGTTGTGTTGGCCTCTCGTAACAGCGTTGTTAAGGCCGGTAAGTTCCTGATTATTTCGAACGCTGGCACATCGAAAATTGCCGGTCGTCTTTGCCACAAGAACATTTTCTCGACGTCCTGGCAGAACGATCAGGTGCCGATGGCGATGGGCGAAGTGTTGAACAAGCGCGGCGTCAAAAGCCTCTACATTGTTGCACCGAATTATGCCGCAGGCCGCGATATGGTCGCTGGCGTGGAACGCACCTTTAAGGGCAAAATTCTTGGTAAAGATTTGACCAAGTGGCCAACCCAGCTTGATTTCTCGGCAGAACTTGCGAAGGCACGGGCATCGAAGGCTGATGGTGTCTTCATCTTTTACCCAGGCCGTGCCACTAACGCCTTCATGCGTCAATACGCGCAGGCTGGTTTGACGAAAACGCCGCTTTATTCGGTGTTCAGTGTCGATTCACTAAGCTTGCCCAAGCTTCAACAAGCAAAGCTAACCAACGTACTGGGAACATATTCCACCCAGTTTTGGGCACCTGATCTCAATACACCGGTCAACAAAAAGTTCGTTGCCGATTATCGTAAGAAATTTGGCAGCTATCCGTCGCATTATGGCGCACAGAGCTATGACTCAATCATGCTAATCGATAGCGCAGTTCGTGCAGCTGGTGGTGATCTGAAGAAGATGGATACGATGCGTGCAGCGTTCCGCAAAGCCGATTATGGCTCGGTTCGGGGTAAATACGTCTATGGCAATAATCATTTCCCAATTCAGGACTTCTACCTGCGCAAGGTGGTTGCTGATGCCGATGGAAAATGGACCACGAAGATTGAGCAAAAGGTCTACTCCAATCATCAGGACGTCTATGCAGGCAAATGCAAGATGAAGAAGACCTGGTAATTTGGACTAATAGTCTAGTGACGGGGACGCTTCGGCGTCCCCGTTTCACGTTCTGATACACATATTTAATGGTCGATCCGCACCTTCTTTTTGAACAGCTCTTTAACGGTGTTCAGTACGGAATATTACTGTTCCTGCTCGCCGCCGGGTTGACCCTTGTGTTCGGCATCATGGATTTGATGAACCTGGCACATGGGTCGCTCTATATGCTTGGGGCCTATATTGCGGCGACTGTTGCTTTGGCAACGGACTCTTTTTTATTGGGGATTGCCGTTGCGCTGCCTGCGACTTTGATCGTGGGTATTTTTCTGGAAGTCGTTGTTCTTCGGAAACTTTATGATAGAGGGCATCTCGATCAGGTTTTGGCAACCTTTGGGATGATCCTGTTCTTTAATGAATTGGTTCGGCTAATCTGGGGGCCTGCTGGCATCGAAGTGCCGTTGCCGAGCGTTCTCAATCAATCACTAACACTGTTTAGTATTCCGTTGCCTATCTATCGCATCCTGGTGATAGGTGTTGGGTTAGCGGTCGCTGCTTTCCTATATATCCTTGTCGTAAAAACTAAAGTTGGAATGTTGATCCGGGCTGGAGCTTCTAATCGTGAAATGGTGGGCGCCCTAGGCATTGATATTAAAAAGATATTTACGCTGGTCTTTGGGCTTGGTGCAGCGCTAGCGGCCCTGGCTGGTGCCATGGCAGGACCGATTTTCGCAGCCACTATTGGCATGGGCGAGAATATTTTGATTCAGGTGCTGGTGGTTATTGTGATCGGTGGCATTGGTTCCATTCGGGGAGCATTTGTTGGTGCTCTGATGATCGGGGTGATCGAGATTTTGGGGCGGTCCTTTCTGGACGATTTATTCAAGCTTTTTCTGCCGGTCAATGCGGCAGAAACGGCAGCACCGGCGGCCGCATCGATGTTGATCTATATTCTGATGGCCTTGGTTCTTTTCTTTCGGCCACAAGGCCTCTTCCCGGCGAGGAGCGGCTAAGGAATGTTGCCAAGCCGTGAGACCATTGTCGTCATCATTACCTTCGCCTTGCTGGCGATAGTCCCCTTTATTGCCTCCATTACGGAAGTGCCGTTTTATCTCGATCTCGGTCGCCGGATGATGATCCTGGCCATTGGCGCGCTGAGCCTCAATCTCATCATGGGATATGGCGGGATGATCAGTTTTGGTCATGCTGTATTTGTTGGTATCGGTGCCTACGTGATCGGTATTTGTACTGAACACGAACTCGTCAACGGCTTCATCCAGTGGCCCTTGGCGTTGTTGGCTTGTGCGGTCTTCGCCTTTATTTTTGGCGCCATTAGTTTGAGGACACGGGGCGTCTATTTCATCATGATAACGCTGGCTTTGGCCCAGATGATGTATTTCCTCGGTGTTAGTCTTGATCGCTATGGTGGGGACGACGGGCTGCCGCTTGCAGAAACAAGTGATTTCTCGGGTCTGATTGACCTAAGTGAGAAATCAAGCCTGTATTATTTGATCTTTGTTTTGTTGCTTCTGTGTCTTTGGATTTGTAAACGGCTGATCAACTCACGTTTCGGCATGGTTATTCAGGGTGCGCGCTCTAATGAGGCACGCATGCAGGCTATTGGTTTTCCGACTTACCGCTATCAATTAACGGCCTTCGTCATTGCAGGTGTCATGGCGGGCCTTGCAGGAATCCTGCTCGCCAATCACACCGAGTTCGTCAACCCAGACATGATGCACTGGACCCGATCTGGCGACCTAATCATCATGGTCTTGCTCGGCGGAATGGGGAGCCTGGCAGGACCAATCGTTGGTGCGTTGGTCTTTATCTTGTTGGAAGAAGCGTTGTCGGGTATTACCGAATATTGGCAGCTGATTTTTGGTCCATTCTTGATTCTCGTCGTATTGTTTGCGCGTGGTGGATTACTTGGCTTCCTTGAGAAACGACAGTCATCGGAGGACGACGATGGCTGATGCTCTTTTGAAAGTTGAAGACCTTCGCAAAAGCTTTGGTGGTGTCCTGGCTACAGACAATTTGTCACTGTCGGTAGAGACGGGGAAGATTCATGCGGTTATCGGTCCTAACGGTGCGGGCAAAACGACCTTGATAGCCCAACTCGCTGGTGCTCTCGATTCGGATTCTGGACGTATTGTCTTTGACAACGAAGATATTTCTAAGTTGGCGCCGCCAGCGCGTTCGCGTCGCGGGATTGCCAGAACATTTCAGATCACCAGTATTTTTCATGTGTTCACGGCGTTGGAAAATGTCGCTCTGGCCGTCCAAGCGCATGATGGACATTCTTTCCGGTTTTGGCGTGCGGCACGAGACGAGGCTCGACTGAATGAACCAGCTCAGGCTGCTTTGGAAACAGTTGGTCTTGCGGATCGCGCGAATATCACAGTGCGGAATCTGTCACACGGAGAGCATCGTCAACTGGAAATCGCGATGGCGTTGGCGACCAAGCCGAAACTTTTGCTGTTGGATGAACCAATGGCTGGGATGGGTGCCGAAGAGTCGCAAAAGATGGTGTCGATCCTCAATAGGCTGAAGGGGGATCACACTGTCCTGTTAATCGAGCACGACATGGATGCGGTGTTCGCGCTGGCTGATCAGATCACCGTGCTGGTTTATGGCAAGTCAATCGTGTCAGGGACCCCTGATGCAATCCGTGCCAATGAAGAAGTGCGAACGGCTTATCTTGGCGAAGAGGGGGCGGCCAACTGATGCTTAAAGTTGACGCTATTGAATCTTCTTACGGTACAAGCCAGGTACTGTTTGGCATGACTCTGGAAGTCAATGCCGGAGAAGTAGTTACCTTGATGGGCCGCAACGGGATGGGCAAGACGACAACCATTCGTTCGATTATGGGGTTAATGCAGCCCCATGGCGGGTCGATTTCCTTTGAAGGTAAAAGAATTTCCGACCTGCCATCTCATCAGATCGCAAAATTGGGCATCGGATTGGTCCCTGAGGGGAGACAAATTTTTCCTAATTTGACGGTACGGGAAAACTTGATTGCGACTGCGCATAATTCTTCCGGAAATTCTAACCCTTGGATATTGGAGAAGGTTCTCGCACGGTTTCCGTCCCTGGAGGCAAGAATAAATGGCATGGGGAACGAACTATCAGGCGGCGAACAACAGATGCTGGCTATTGGCCGGGCGTTAATGACGAATCCTAAATTGTTGATCCTAGATGAAGCAACAGAAGGATTAGCGCCACAAATCCGTACGGAAATATGGCAGTGCTTGGAAGATCTAAAAGGGCAAGGGCAATCTATTCTGGTGATTGATAAGAATGTCGCTGCGCTGACCCGAATTGCTGATCGGCATAACATAATCGAAAAAGGCCAGGTTGTTTGGTCCGATACCTCAGAGGCGCTACTAGCGCAACCTGAAATTCAGCATCAATATCTCGGTGTTTAAATAACCCAAAATAGAAAAAGGCGCCCTGTTTCCAGAGCGCCTTTCCCGTACATCACGCAATTTGCGTAATTAAACCGTAACTACTTAAGAAGGTATTTCTTCAACTGTGCAAATACCTTTGGATCGATCTTCTTTGCTGCGGCGGCCCACGTCGAACCCATAACGGTCTTCGTAAAAGCGGCGCCGGTAGCACCCTGAAAATCGACAACCTTCACACCATCGGCGAAGACTTTCTTGTTATCTGCGTCAGCAAGCTTACGCATATAGGGTGTACTGGCGATCTCAAATTTGAGACCCCAAGCATCGATATAGTCTTTCTCTTTCTTGGTCAGCTTGTTGTAGACATCAAGATTGATGGCAGCAGTAGTTGACGAACGCCAGAATCCTGGTCCGACGCGATACTTGATGTATTTGGTCCAACCATAACGATGGATGCCACCTTCAGGCCATGCGAGGCCTTTAACAACACCGCGTTCGAGTGAAGTGTATACATCACCGGGTGAGATGTTGATCGGCACGGCACCCATTGCCTTCATGAACGGATGGTAAAGTGCGGTAGACCGCATCTTGTAACCCTTCAGGCTAAGGCCAGTTTTTGCATCTTTCCTCGGCGGATCGATGAGATAAATGTGGAAGTTACCGGAGTTATAAAACGGATGAGCCAGAAGCCGAGAATTCAGACCATCTTTCCAGCATTTCTGAAGAACCTCCCAGCCACCATTTTTACGGATAACCGACTGAGGTTGCGTGGAAAGTGCAACAACCCGCGCGCATGGGACCAAGCCAGCGTAATATCCGCTAGGGCCAAACATCATATCGATGACGCCTCGTTTCAGAGCGGCACCCTGTTTGCGGTTTGGAATGACTTCTGGGCCACCTTTGTAATTAAGGGTAACGGCGCCCTTGGCTTTGTTCATTGGTGTGTGCATTAAGTCAAAATAAGCAACAACCTGATCATGCGTACGTGTCAGACTTGTTGTCACATTCAGCTTTGCCGCTTCAGCAGCACCCGCCAACATGGCGACTGCTGATATACCGACAGCAAGGCTAGAAATTTTCAAATTACTCATAAATTTTCTCCCTTCACTCTTCTGGTATGTGCTCGTAAAAATTCAGCGCCGACACTTCACCCGGCGGTGACATTTTTGTCAATAATCGATTTGGGTTTTAGGGGATACGACTACTCCTCCGTAATTAGGGTCTCTAAAACGGTATGAATCAAATGTGGCGATATTGAGGCTCGTTGTCGTGGGGCAATTTTGCTAAGCCGCTATCAAAGGCGCGCCCTCGATCATGCCACGTTTAAGAAGACGGCGCTCCGTTTCAGAAAAATCTGTCCGCGCGTGGGTTGAACAGCGGTTGTCCCACACCAGGAAATCACCTGGTTGCCAGATATGTTCGTAAACGACCGAAGGGTGCTCGGCGTAAGGAATGATCTCTGTAATTAGAGCCTTGGCTTCGTCCTGAGGCATGCCTTCGAATGTTGCTGACATTAGCCGGTTAACGTAAAGAGCTTCGCGACCGGTATCTGGATGTCGAACAACAGCGGGGTGCCATGCGTGTTTAACTTTGCCCAACTCACTAAGGTCAGGTTGGTTGGTTTCCTGATAATCAAATATTTGCATGACACGTTTGCCCTTGATGGCTTTCTTCAGCTCATCAGGCAGGAGGTCATAGGCCCCGTACATATTGGCGAATTTAGTGTTGCCGCCTGTTTTGGGAACTTCTACCGAATATAGAAATGTTGCTTTATGGGGTACATCGACAAATGCCATGTCGTGATGAAACCACATCTCGCCATCTGGCAAAGAGCCGATTGGCTCACCGTTCTTTCGGATATTCGAGACCAACATAATATAGGGGTCAGTTTCCTGGCGACGGTCAGCCGGTCTTGATCTAGCGCCAAGCGGCCCAATCCAGTCACTGCTGGATAGTAATTCTACGTCCGAAATAGTTTGATTGCGGAATAGGATGAGCACATGCTCATGCCAGGCTTTTAGCAGTTCCTGTTGAATATCAGTGGAAATTGGTTGGCTTAGATCGACGCCAAGAATTTCTGCGCCTATCGCCGGGGACAGGGGGACGATTTCAACTGACATTGGCGTGACTCCATCTGACCAGATTGAGGCGTAGTTTAGGCTCTAAAAATGCCAATCTTCAATGGTTGATAGGATAATCGAACGGCGAATCGTTGATAAAGCGGTTATAGCCGTTGAGTCTGTCGGTGTTTTCGTCCTTAATAGCGCCAATAAAATTTAATAAGGTGGGGGTTTCACCGTGGATGCTATCTCAAACGGATACAATAAAATGCTGCATGGCATGGCGTCATTAGCGGGTGTCGCTATATTTTCGGCATTTGTGATGATTGTCGTCGATGTGCTTATGCGCATTACCGGCTTAGAGCCATTTATTTTTATTTTGACGACAGTTGAATATATTTTGCTCTGGTTCACGATGCTGGCGGCGCCTTATTTGCTGCGTCTCAAAGCCCATGTCTTTATTGATGCCGTCACCCAGTTCTTGCCCCCAAAGATAAAATACGCCGTCGCGAAATTGGTCTATCTGCTCGGTATCATCGCCTGCTGCATTTACGGTTATCATCTTGTTATTTTGCTAATTGAGGCGCTGCAATCTGGCGAGTTGGATATGCGGAGTTTCGAAATCCCGATTTGGATCCTATTTTTGCCGATGCCATTCTGTTTCTTTATGTGCGCGATAGAGTTCGTTCGGTATCTGGTCGGGATCGACGATATGTATAGTCAATCAATTGAAGCGCGGGATAACGTCTGATGGAATGGTACTGGGCTCTAGCCACCCTTATCGGGATGGTGATTTTTTTCATGGCGTTGGGCGTTCCCGTCGCATTCACTTTTATTATCACCAACATCATTGGCGTCATTATATTCTATGGCAGCACCGCTGGCTGGATTCAGATCGCTGATAATTCGACGCAGCTGATAACGCGATTTACGCTCGGGCCGGTCCCGATGTTTATCATGATGGGGGCACTGTTTTTCCATACAGGGCTGGCCATCAGGGTATTCGATGGGCTCGATGTTCTGTTCGGTAAATTGCCGGGCCGCTTGTGTTTCTTGACCGTTGCTGGCGGTTCCCTGTTCTCGACACTGACCGGGTCCAGTATGGCGAATACCGCGATGCTTGGCTCCTTGATGGTGCCGGAAATGCAGAAGCGCGGCTATAACTGGCAAATGTCGATGGGGCCAATTTTAGGGACGGGCGGTTTGGCCATGATTATCCCGCCTTCGGCACTTGGCGTGTTGCTGGCGTCGGTGGCGAGTATTGATGTCGGCAAACTCCTAATCGCCGGTTTTATCCCCGGATTTGTTTTGGCAGGTCTGTACTCGATTATGATCTTGCTGCAACTGAAGTTGAGGCCGGAATCCGCTCCAGCATACGATGTCGAAATGCCACCGATGATGGAACGCGTCAAATTGGTTTGCGTCAATATTCTGCCAATGGGCATCATTGTCTTTATGGTGGTTGGTTTCATCATTCTTGGGTGGGCAACCCCTACTGAAGCCGCTGCCTTTGGCGTCTTTGGCGTCATCATTGTGGCGACAGGTTTCCGCGTGCTGACGTATACCGCCATAAAGACTGCGGTGGAAGCGACGGTAAAAGTTGGGGCGATGGTTTTCTTTATCATCATGAGCTCGACGGTCTTCAGTCAGCTTCTGGCCTTCTCCGGCGCGAGTGCGGGGCTCTTAAAATGGGCGATCAGTTTCGAGATTTCGAAATACTGGGTCCTCCTATTGATGTTCTTTATCCTAATTGCCCTTGGCATGTTCATGGATGCGACGTCGATGATGCTGATTACGGTTCCGATCTTCTTCCCACTCGCGGAACAACTCGGTTTCGATCTGATCTGGTTCGGTCTATTCGTTCTGATGACATTTGAAATGGCGGGGACGACACCGCCATTCGGGCTCTTGTTATATGTTATGCTGGGTGTGGCGCCGAAAGGTACGACACTGTATCAGGTGGCCGCTTCGGCGTTCCCATTCTTGGTATGTGATGCCATTCTGATCCTGATGATGGTTCAGTGGCCCCAAATTGCCCTTTGGTTACCGAGTCTCATGGGGTAACTCCACGTTTCTTTTTGTTCGAGCAATGGCGCCCCTGTGGCGCCATTGTTGTATCCGGCACTTACCAGCGGTAACGCCGAATTGACACCATTTGATTGGTCGTAATGTACCGTCAGGTTCATAAAAAATAGATCAGATCGCGGCCTGTTACGGACATCAGTTTCTCCGGAGCCCCACGCGATATTCCGGAGATTAGTTCGTATAGACCAGCCCCTCACAGGCAATCGGTCTGCTACTCGCGGGTCCGGGCCTATTTGGTCCGAACCCGCATTTTCCCATCGCTCAGTTTTGCGATGCAAAAGAGGACGGAAAGCATGGTGTTTCGCTGGATCACCTGCGTCGTTGGACTTGGAATGGCATACGTGGCGACATCACTTGACGCGCAGGAAAAAGATACGCGTTCGAGCACTCATATGATGATCTCTGACCCGGCTTCACTAAAAGGCGATCGGGCCGAGGCCGTATATCAATCGATCAAAGACACATTGCGACAACAATATATGAACTCAGGAGACCCTGTAACGGCCGCTTTTCAGGCTTGGCGGCGGCCAAACCGAGAACCGTACCGTTCGGGTGTTCATGGTCAGCGCTTCGTTAATCATTATGCCAACGACGTGGCGCAGGATTATGGGGTCTTTAAATCCGGGAAGCCATTTCCTGAAGGGTCCATCATCGTAAAGGACAGCTTCGCGGTGACAGAAACAGGTGAGGTTATGTCGGGCCCCATGTTTCTCATCGAAAAAAAGGAAAAGGGGTTTAATCCGTCGTCAAAAGACTGGCTGTTTATGATGATTAAACCGGATGGCGAGATCGTTGGCATAACGAATGGGCCCGGCGCGTCTAAAGTACGATTCTGTGCGAACTGTCATAACCAGGCACCGGACGGACAGGACCAGCTTTATTTTTTGCCGAAGTCCGTACGTCGGTATAACTAGTTTTAATTTGCGTTAGCAACAGAGAATGCCAGAATCCAAAATTCATAATTTGTTTCCGACGCCACTTTGGGTGGTTGATTTTGAAAAAGATGTTTTTACGTCGGTAAATCAGGAAATTGAATCCGGGCTTGAAACGTTGATTGAAAGCCGTCCTGAAGTCCCATCGGGAGGTACACTGCAGACTGATACGGATCTTTATGAGTTTGAGGAGTTTGCCGAGATAGCGGCGTTGATTGGAACATCGGTTAAAGGGGCGCTGGATTTTCTGAGTATTAAAGAGCCATTTGAAATCACAGGAATGTGGGCCAATATCAATCCTGTCGGGGGTGTTAACACGCCGCATACTCATCCCAACAATTATCTGTCTGGGGTATATTACGTACGAACTGACGATGGGTCAGATCAGATATTTTTTGCTGACCCCAGGCCGCCTGCTTCTGTTGTTTCACCACCGGTAGAGGAAGACAATATCTATACCGGCAACGAAGCATCCGTAGAAGCCAAGATTGGTAGGTTGATTATGTTTCCCGCCTGGTTGACGCATGGTGTGCCGGCCAACCGGTCAGGAAAAGACCGCATTAGTATAAGTTTTAACATCATGTTTCCCGCTTTCGGTGACCGAATGAGTAAACCAAAATGGTCGCCGACCCTGCAATTACAGCGCACGTCACACTCATAAATCTAGCGTTACTATGATGGGAAAGTCGGGGGACTAACGACCCTCGGCGCGCCATGCCATGAGCAACGTGCCGAGCGCAAGCAACAGGACGATAAATCCCGGCAGTAGCGGCACTTCTCGTACACTTTTGATCGTGAAGTTTTGATTATCGAGGAGGCCAAGCCAATCACGCCCAGCCGAGGCTCGTTCTGGCTTAACCCGACGTAGATTCGGTACACCATCCTCCATCCAAACAATGCCACCGCCTGTCGCTTTACTGAGCAGGCGGAATCGTTGGTCCGTCGTCCTCATATCCGCAAATTCCAATGGGTTCAGATTGCCGACAGCCGCCAGAGCTGTTCGGTTGCCATCCGTTACCTTGTAGATACCGGTCTCCGCGACGGGCACCAGGATCGTTGCTCTGCCGCCGATGCCGGGTGTGAGGGCTACCGATGTCGTTTTACCAGACGGCGTCGTCACTTCCACGGGGGTTTTGTCGGGATCAACGCTGCGTCGCGTAATTGCCAGCTTGTCGCCCTTTAGCTGAGCCCGTAACGCATTCTCTTCAAGTTCGGGCTCTTTCATTAGCCAATGTGCTAGTCGTCGCAGTAACTCTGCATGGGGGCCACCGCCACCTAAACCACGCGCCCACAACCAGATTTGATCACTCATCAATTGTGCGACGCGACCCTTTTGAACACGGTTAACGATGAGTATTGGTTTGCCAGAATTGCCGCTCATAAGGCTTCTGCCGCTGCGTTTTATAACCTCGACTTGTCGGAACCATTTTCCCCAACGGGGAAGTTCCTCGCCGACGCCTGCACCGGGTAAATCTGCCGTTACGCTGTGGCGTTTTCCGGTTTCGGTTAGTTTAGCGCGGAGTCCACCTGTCATGACGATCCCGGTGGGTTCACCGGGGAGGATACGGCCAAGCGGCGATTGGTATAGCGTTTCGTTACCAGCAAATTCAGGTCCAGCGGCTTCAAGGACTGCGCCACCGTTTTCAACATAGCGGGCGACGTTATCGATATAAATCGACGGTAGTACCCCACGTCGGCGATAACGGTCGAAAATAATCAGGTCAAAGTCATTTAGTTTTACTTCAAACAGTTCGCGGATGGGGAAAGCGATGAGCGAGAGTTCTCGGACCGGCGTCATGTCTTGTTTTTCTGGAGGGCGGAGGATCGTGAAATGTACTAAGTCCACAGACGGATCAGCTTTTAGCAAATTGCGCCATACTCGTTCGCCGGGATGAGGTTCGCCCGAAACCAGTAGGACACGGAGCCGTTCGCGGACGCCGTTTATTGATACAACTGCTCGATTATTTATGGGCGTCAGCTCGTTGGGTACGCCTTGAACTTCCATTTGGAAAATATTGGCACCAGCATGGCCAAGCAAAACTTTGACAGTATGGTCACGCCCTATTGGCACACTAATCCTCTTGGGCGGTCCACCATCTTGCACAATCGATACCGGCACGGTGCCTTCCGGTGTTTGGGTGTCCTCAATCCGAATCGTCAGTTCGACTTCTTTATCGACGATGCCATACTTTGGAACGCGTTGAATAATGATACGGCGGTCGAATTCCTTGCGCTTGCCGGTCAGCAGGACATGGACTGGCCCTGCTAACGAATATTCCGTCTTAGCTGCTGGAACATCATGGACCTGGCCATCGGTAATGAAAATAGTCCCTGCCATTCGCTTCTGGGGAACATCGGCAGTAGCGCGCTCTAAGGCCTTGAAGAGGCGCGTACCATCTACTGGTCCGCGCGCTACATCTGATGCCCCAGCTCTGATAACCCGTAGTTCGATATTTCGTAGGGTCGGGACCGCTTGCTCTATATGGGTTAAAGCTTTGGCTGATACGGAGGCACGATTTCCTAATTTTTGGCTTGTAGAGTCATCGACGACGACAGCCAAAATGTCAGGCCTGGCATCACGATCTTTTTCAACAGCAACAGGATTGGTCAACGCAAGCAACAGACCAACTAAAGCTGCGGAGCGCCAGGCAATTCCTTTTGCACGGCGTATGATCCCATATCCCAATAGAATAGCGATAAGAACGCCGAGGGCGATAAGAAGTGTCCAGGGGAACAGCGGAGAGAAATCGATGGTAATCATGCCATGCGTTTCCTACTGTCCTAACCGTTCGATTATCGACGGTACGTGGACTTGGTCCGTTTTATAGTTGCCCGTTAGGGCGTACATCACCCAATTCACACCAAATCGATAGGCGAATTCTCGCTGACGCTCGCCGTCGGGTGAGACGGGAAACATTGGAGACCCTTGCGCATCGATCGCCCAGGCGCCGGCCCAATCATTACTACCAATTAAAACGGAAGAGACGCCGTCATTGTGACGTCCACCGCGCCGCTCAACCCATACGGTCCCACCACGCCAGCGACCGGGATAATCCTTTAGCAAATAGAATGCTTTATTCATCACGTGATCGGTTGGCACCGGGATCAGTGCAGGGTTATCAAGCTCGCGTAACATCGAGCGGAGCTTCGCGGCCTCTGCACCACCACTGCCAAAGGGGTCAAATGTGAGCTTGGATTGTTCTCTCGTATCAAACAGAACCGTACCCCCGGTTCGCAGATAGGCGTTGAGTTTTTCGACGGCTTGATCTGACAGAGGTCGTTGTCGAAGTGAAATGGGCCAATACAGCAAAGGAAAAAATGCTAACTCGTCGCGTTCGATATCGACACCGATAGGCGTCCCAGCTTCAACGGCAGTTCTACGGCGCAGGATATCGGTGAGGCCGATTAACCCGGCACGGCTTACAGAATCAATTGCAGTGTCTTTCGTTAGAACAAAGGCAAGCCGCGTTTCCGATGTTGCGCGCAGCGCGAACCTCTCCGCAGGATCAAGTGACGTACTGGGTTTTGAGGGTTTCGTTGTTTGGGCGATGGTCGCCGTTGCAAAGATTGTTAAACTTGCCGCGAGAAGAAAGACAAAGCCGGCAGCACGACCGGCGACGTTTCTTGTCGGTGCAGACAGGATGTTAACGCCCAACCCACGCAATATGTAGCTGATAATCAGGTCAGCCATCAGCAACAGAAGCGCGGCGAGGAGCAGCCAGGGTTTGGCGTCCAGCCCGGTCGAAATTGTGTAATCGGCGGTTTCGACGCCTGTCGGAATATCATTCAATGCTGAAAAAGTGCGAATTGACGTCGCTAAATTGAGGGCTCGCCGGGTTTCACCTTTGCCGTAATAGCCAGGAGGTGTTTTTGGACCAGCAGTTGCTTTGGAAAACACCTTTCCCGGGATCGCGATTGCAGATGAAGAGGGCGCTTCCAAGACACCAAACCCATCCATTATTTGAAGGGGCGGATAAGTCGTTGTGCCGCCGTCACCACTTACACCGAGGCTTAACGCGGCAACACGTTGCATCATGCCAACAAAAAGGCCCGAAATGGGCAAGTTAGACCACTCGGTGTTGGCAGTGGTGTGGACCAGAATAAGCCAGCCATTTCCTTTGCGTTCCGCAGTTACGAGCGGTGTTCCGTCAGTTAATCGCGACCATGTTTTCGCGTTTAGATCCAGTGTTGGTTGAGCGAGGACCTGTCGTTTGATTCTGATGTCGGGTGGAATAGGGAGGCCTGAGAACGGACTTTTGTCCTCAAAAGGCATCAGCTTAGCAGGTGTCGTCCAGGACATTGTTCCGCCCAGCGCGCGACCGCCGCCGCGCAATTGAACCGGTACCAGTTGATCGGTGCCCTGCGCCATTCGGGGGCCTGCGAACCGGATCAGGACGCCACCCTTATTTAACCAAGTTACCAAAGTTTCTGTTTGCGGTTTGCTAAGTTTACCGATGTCCGCCAAGACGATCATGGCGAGTTTTTGTTTGGTGAGTTCACCGATTGTACCGGTTTTGACATCGCTAAAGGGGTCAAGGGCGCGTTTGAGGTAGTAATCATCGCTTAAAAGAGGAACGGACCCTTCCGTTAGACCACCGACAGCAATTCCTACCGGACGTCGTCTCCATCTTTCATCCATTAGGAAAACGGCACCTGCGCTGTCTTCCGCCTCTATCTCTGCGCTTGCCGCTCGATTGCGGATATCTGGGGGCAATCTGAAACGAGCCTCGGTGACGGACTTTCCTTGATCAAATGTTGCTTTCTCGCGCCCCAACAGGCGCCCGTCTTCGTCGAATAACCTTACTTGGACTTCTGACTTGCCAAGGGGGCCCTTCACTCGCTGGACCGGAAAGGCTAGCCCGCCTGTTACCGTACGTGGTCGTGTCAAGATTTTGGCTAACGCATTTGGCGGTTCGCGGTACAGCCGTAAGGCGCCGAGCTCGCGTAGTCGATCCATGAGTGACGCTGCACCGGCATCGTCTATCCCGTCTGATAACCACGCGATATGAGCGGAGCCACTAACGTTTAGATCTTTAAGTGAGTTTAATGCTGCTCGCCGGTCCGTAAGCCACGGTTTAGGTTCGATGCGTCGTAGTATCTGGCGTGCCTCTGCCGGACGCATGAGATCACTGATTTGACTTTCGGAGCGAAGGCGTTTGGCTGTCATCAAGATTCGGACAGCACGTCCTTCGCGATCGGCTTGGTCGACGAGAGTTTCGAGCGTATCCAATCGTTTTTGCCACGTCGGTGCAGCGGCCCAGCTATCGTCAATGACCAGGATAAGCGGCCCACTGCCATAAAGTTTCTTACCTTGATCCCATACCGGGTGAGCGAGACCTAATATTATCAAGGCGGCGATTAACATCCGTAGAAGGATCAACCAAAGTGGGGTTCTTGCCGGTGTTTCTTCCTGGGGTTGGAGGGTCAGCAAAAACCGCAGGGGCGGAAACGCTCGGACCAGCGGGGCGGGAGGTGTGACCCTTAATAACCACCATAAGATTGGCAATGTCGCGAGTGCTGCCAACATCCATGGTGCTGTGAAAACCAGAGGTCCTAGGTCAAGCATTGTTACGACTCTGGCGTTTCTGCAAGTGCATGATAGAGCGCCAACAGTGCTGTTTGTGGTGGCTGGTCAGTGGCGTGGGCGATACAAGTCCACCCCAAACGGCGTGCTATGTCTTCGATCGCCCGGCGGTGTTTCTCCATAAGAAGTACATATTCCGCCTTTACAGCTTCCACTCGCCCGATCAATGCCTCGCCTTCGCCCTCCAATCCTTCGAAGCGCACGCGACCTGCAAATGGCAGGCTTTGTTCAGCTGGATCGAAAATCTGTAAGAGGTGACCGCGCACGCCGAGTGAAGCAAATACGCGCAATGTCTGCTCGATTTCATCAGGCGGCGTCAGGAAATCCGAGATCATCACAACTCGGCCATAACGCGGCAGCTGTTCGAGGGGGGGCGCGCTTTCTTCTACGCTGTCTTCAAGGGAGATTGATGCGACCAATCTATCCATTACCGCGCGGCCATTTGACGGAGGAACACCTGATCCAAGAAGTGTGACCCTTTCTCCACCCCGGATAAGTAAAGAGGAAAGCGCCAACATTAAAACGGTAGCACGGTCAGCTTTGTCGGGGAGTCCGTCCTTTGAGTGGTATTGCATGGAAGCAGAGCGATCCAACCAAACCCAGACACTCTGCGCTGCTTCCCATTCGTTTTCCCGAACGTACAAATGTTCGCGTTTCGCCGATTGCCGCCAGTCGATTCTTTGTACTGGATCACCTTGTTGGTAACGACGGAATTGCCAGAACGACTCTCCTTGGCCAACACGACGTCGGCCGTGAACCCCTTGCGCTACCGTCGCGGCAATGCGCTCGGCGGCAACCAGCAGCGGCGGCAGCCTTGCGGCGGTTTCTTCCGCGCGTTGCCGGATGGAGGCTGGCTGTTCAGTTTCCCGATTGCCGAGGCCAGCAAGTTTTAAGCCAAAGGAGCGCACAGCCGTTCAATCACCTCGTCAATGGTTACGCCATCCGCTCGAGCAGCAAAACTGAGTGCCATGCGGTGTCGGAGCACGGGTTTTGATAGCGCAACGACGTCATCTATGGATGGCGCGTAACGTCCGTCGAGTAGCGCGCGTGCTCGGCACGCCAACATCAATGCCTGGCTTGCGCGCGGACCAGGACCCCAGGCAACATGATCGCGAATGTCAGGCAGGGCGCTTTCTGTTGGTCGCGCAGACCGGACGAGATTGAGGATAGACTGGACGACGCTGTCGCCGACCGGAATTTGTCGTACCAGCTGTTGAGCGGCGATTAGGTCATCCGCAGTCCGCACTTGTTCCGCAATGGCTGTTTCAGACCCGGTTGTTGCCAAGAGAACTTCACGTTCTGCATCTTCGGAAGGATAACTAACATCGACCTGCATCAGGAAACGGTCGAGTTGCGCTTCTGGTAGCGGGTAGGTGCCTTCTTGTTCAAGCGGGTTCTGTGTTGCAAGGACATGAAACGGATTCGGCAAAGCGTGATTCTGGCCAGCAACTGAAACGGTTTTTTCCTGCATCGCTTGCAGTAATGCTGACTGCGTCCTTGGGCTCGCACGGTTGATTTCGTCAGCCATAAGCAGCTGGCAAAATACGGGCCCTTCGATAAAGCGAAAGGATCGCCGCATGCCGTCTTCGCCTTCATCGAGTATCTCTGACCCCAGTATATCTGCCGGCATCAAATCGGGTGTGAACTGTACTCTTTTGTCATCCAAGCCCAGAACGGTTCCTAATGTTTCGACTAGGCGCGTTTTTCCGAGACCAGGAAAGCCGATTAACAAGACGTGACCACCTGCCAGCACCGTGATAAGTGTTTCGTCTATTACCTGGTTTTGGCCAAAGATGATCCGGCCGATTCGGTCGCGAACCAGGGCCATGCGTTGGCCCAGCGAATCGATTTCTGCGACAAGACGGGCAGGGGGTTCTTCACCAGAACTAGTGGTTTGAGTTAGGGATTCTGTTTCAACCATATAGAGTCTCCATGACGCAGGCGGCGCACCATGGAAAAGTCACTTTCCGGTAGTCCCAGCGACAAGTTGAAGGAGTCGCTTGAGGGCGGTCTTCTTGGCGACAAATCCGGCGTTCCGAACGGCCAGCTATTTTGCGGCGATATCGACATGCGTATCGCCCGTGACGGTACTTGGTTTTATCATGGCTCTCCCATTGAACGAAAACAACTCGTAAAACTGTTTGGATCGATATTAAAACGCGATAGTCAGGGCGACTTCTGGCTTGAGACACCTGCCGAAAAATGCCGTATTCAGGTCGAAGATGCGCCATTTCAGGCCGTAGAATTATCGGTGGATGGTGCGGGGCAAAATCAGTGCCTTTCATTCAGAACAAATGTTGACGATATTGTGATCGCTGGACCAGAGAATCAGATCAGAGTCATGATTGATTCTGAGACCCAGGAACCCTCTCCTTACATCGTGGTCCGAGCGGGGATTGAAGCCTTGATCACGCGGGCGATCTTCTATGACCTGGTGGAGTTAGCAATTGAAAAGCAGGGTGAGCGCGGAACGGACTTGGGTGTTTGGAGTAACGGTGTTTGTTTTACCTTGGGCCAAGTGGATTGATATGACCGCCGATATGAATAATGCGTGATCTTCTGAATACAATTTTTGCCGGTCCGGGTGTCGGACCAAATCCATGCGCGCCCGGGAATGTTTGGCCTGCGCCAGCGGCGCAGGGTGAAGAGAGGTCCTTAAGATCGGCGGCTGTTCTCGTGCCACTAATTGATCGGTCGGACGGAATGACGGTTCTGTTAACACAACGAACTGATACGATGTCGGATCATGCTGGCCAGATCGCGTTTCCCGGCGGTCGCGTGGAGCCCGGAGAGGTAACACCCGAAGAGACGGCCTTGCGTGAAACCAAAGAAGAGATAGGCCTGCCGACGAAGATGATCAATGTTTTGGGTCGGATGAATGCACGGGATACTGGAACCGGGTATCGTGTCATGCCGGTCGTTGGGTTGATTCAACCGCCTATGTCGCTGTCACCAGACCCTTCGGAGGTCGCGAAAGTGTTCGAAGTTCCCATGGACTTCGTTTTGGATCCTGCCAACCATCGACTTGAAATGCGTGACGAACGCGGAAAATCGCGGGAATATTATGTAATGCCTTATAACGATCACTATATTTGGGGTTTGACGGCTCGAATTCTTGTTGAGTTGGGGAAGATGATGAGGAACGCATGATCCGTTTGATTTTATTGTTTGCCGTACCACTGGTAGCGCCAACCGGTTTCTATATCTTGTGGCGAGCCTTTGCTCCACCGAAACTCGGAGGCTCCAGAGCAATTGCTCGTGAAGATTGGGAACCGTTGCCTTGGCCGTGGCTCATTGTAGTCGGTGGCCTGCTGGTGATTGTTTCAGTCTTCACAATCATCGCTTATCCTGAGCTTCTTGACTTCTGAACCAGAGTAGCGCCGATGAAACCCGCCGCCTCTATTGATATGGATAGCTGGATGGCCCAGACGCAAACTCGCACTGTCATGAATGCATTAATCGCGGGTGGGAAACCAGCGCGGTTTGTTGGCGGGTGCGTGCGGGATGCCTTGCTCGGTCTTCCTGTCCAAGATATCGATATAGCGACCCCCGAACCCCCCGAACGGGTTACAGATCTCATAGAGCGGGCAGGCTTACGGGCAATTCCGACTGGTATAGATCACGGAACCATCACGGCAATCTGCGATGGGATACCATTTGAGATAACGACCTTACGGCGTGACGTCGAAACATTTGGGCGACATGCACGGGTCAGTTTCACAACGGATTGGCTAGAGGATGCTGCGCGGCGCGATTTAACATTGAACGCGCTGTATTGTGATAGAGACGGAACAGTATTTGACCCGGTGGGTGGATTGGCTGACCTCAAGCAGGGTCGCATTCGATTTGTTGGCGATGCGCATGAACGAATTCAAGAAGACGTCCTGCGATTGCTCCGGTTTTTCCGGTTTTTCGCTTATTACGGCGTTGGCGAGGCTGATGAGAACGCCATCGAAGCATGCAAGCGAATGGCACCGCAACTCGCTAGTTTGTCTATAGAACGGGTTTGGAAAGAATTGTCTCGATTGCTGCTCGCGCCTGATCCCGCAGCGACTTTAGAAATTATGGCGACGAACGGAATTTTGTCACATCTGCTGCCTGAGGCCATCCATAGTGGTCGCTTGCCCACCTTAATAAGGGCGGAAGTTTCTACGGAGACAGGACCTGATTACTTGCGGCGTATGGCAACAATTGTTGACCTAGATAAAGACGGTGTTCAGACCCTCGCGGCTCGGCTGAAGCTTTCGAACGCAGATCGTGATCAGCTGTGTGATCTTTGCAACCCTAGGACCTGCCCAAACCCGTTGGCTGACCCTAAAGCCAACCGCGATGCGCTCTACCGACTTGGACCTAACCTGTTCCGTGATCTTGTCTTGATTGGGGAGGCTAGCTTTCCAGAACAAGATTGGCTGAGTTTGTTTTCTTTGCCAGAAACGAGTCCAGTGCCGGGGTTTTTGGTTACAGGCCAAGATGTTGTGGATATGGGCGTTCCCGCAGGAACTGAAATAGGTAATCTACTGGAGCAAGTTGAAGAATGGTGGATTGCAGGCAACTTCGAAGCAAACCGTGAAACCTGCCTCAAGCATTTAAGGTCCCTCGTTACTGCGCGGTCTTAACAAGTCTGCCGGTGACTGTGCGGACTCGTTCGCCACTGCGTGTGCTCTTGAAGACCAGTTTCATGCCGGTGCCGGAAAGCGTCCGGTCATATTGTTGAATGGCGTAAACGCCATTTTTGTTCACGCGCATTATAAACAGCGACAAGGTAGAGCCAGTGATGTTGGCCCAGCATAGCTCTTTGCCTGCAAGCGGATCGCCGCTTGTTGTGCAGTGGAATACACCCGCTGTTCCAGTTGCGCGTAATGTTTTGGAACTCTGCCGACGACGAATATTAGGCTTGTTGGGGTTGCCGCCCTTGCGGATGACGCTGGTCCAGTCGATTCTAAACCCTGTCCCGGCGGAAGCTATTTTGACGTCAAAATCGCGGGCCGTGGTTGCGAAGTAGATACTGTCTTCATTTTCTGATACCCCACCGCCGCTATACGTGCCGAAAAAGGCACCGATTGTGAGATTAGGCTGTGCAGCGTGCGATAAACTTGGAATTGCCGCAAAGAATACTGTCGCGATAACTACTGCGAACCGTCTCATAATCCCTCCGAACGTTAATTGTCTGATCGCTACTATACTGACCCGATGTCAGTTGGCCAGTCTGTCAGGACCATTTAGCGACCGGTGGCATCGACATCAAGATCGCTTCGACGTTGCCACCAGTTTTCAGGCCGAATTTAGTGCCGCGATCATGCAGGAGATTGAATTCGACATAGCGACCGCGTTTTATCAACTGCTGCTCGCGCTGCGCATCGTTCCAGCGTTGGTCTTTACGTGCCCGTATGATGGCCGGGTAAGATTTGAGAAATGTACAACCAACATCTTTGGTAAAGGCAAAATCTGCTTCCCAATCGCCAGTATCAACGTAATCGTAAAATATACCGCCAATCCCACGCGGTTCATCGCGGTGGGGAAGGTAAAAATATTCATCACACCATTTTTTAAACTTCGCGTAGTAAGCGTCATCATGAGCGTCGCAAGTGCTCTTGAGGGCTTTGTGAAAATCAGCGGCTGCCGCATCGTCGGTGAGCATCGGCGTTAAATCTGTGCCGCCACCAAACCAGGATTTGGAGGTGGAAATAAAACGCGTGTTCATATGGACGGCGGGAACAAGCGGCGAGCACATGTGGGCGACCAAGGATATGCCAGCTGCCCAAAATTCTGGATTTTCGTCTGCTCCAGGAATTTCTTTTCGGAACTCCGGAGAAAATTCGCCATAGACTGTCGAAATGTTAACGCCAACTTTCTCAAATACCCGGCCGTGCATAACCGACATTGTGCCACCACCACCATCTGCACCTGTATGATCTTGGCGGTCCCAAACCTTGCGCTCAAACTGCCCAGGCGGTGATCCCGAAGTCTCGGCGCCACCTTCCTGTTCGATGGCTTCAAACTCGGTACAGATTAAATCGCGGAGTTCGGCAAACCATTCCGTAGCGGCCTGCTTTTTTTCGTCGAGCGTCCGGGTCATTCGGCGGTTCCTGTGGCAAAGCGATTGGTTTGTCTCAAGGCTTCACCCAATACCATCGCGGCTGCCATAGCAATATTCAGCGATCTCGCTCCGCTTGCCATTGGAATGCATACTCTTGCATGGGCTGCGTCATGTACGTCCTGAGGCGCGCCAGCACTTTCTCTCCCTAGGAGCAGTCTGTCGCTGGGCTGAAACGCAAAATCGCAATAGGGCACATTGCCCATCGTTGTTAACAGAATGAGTCGGTCCCCGGTTTCGGTACAATTTTCCTGGAAATGAGACCAAGAAATATGACGTGTTAAATCAACTTGATCGAGATAATCCATGCCCGATCGTCGCAGTCTTTTGTCATCGAGAACGAAACCACAAGGTTCAATGATGTCGACACCGACGTCCATGCAGGCTGCCATCCGCAATATAGTGCCGGTGTTTTGTGGGATATCAGGCTGATACAACGTTATTCGCATGGTTAACGATCAGTTAACGACCTTTGCTTTAAGGTCTAATTCGATTATACCCGTGCCCCGTTACAAGGGCACGTATTGCCAGCATTCATAACATGCTGCGGCGTAAGGCCGCAGTGTTTGAATCTGCTGGTACGTTAATGATATCAGGTACCTTTGCAGAGCCGCGACCTGCGCGCGGATATAACATAGAGGGACAAAATGGCGAGTTCTGCTGATACTGCTGGCGAAGGCTCTCACGGCGACGGAGATGGTGAGACCAGACGCGATTTTTTGATGTTGGCAACTGGAGCTTTTGGGGCTTTCGGTGCTGCGGCGGCGGCATGGCCGCTGATTGATCAGATGAACCCGGCAGCGGATACGCTGGCGGTGTCTACGACAGAGGTTAATCTGGAGCCCATCAAACCGGGCCAGCGTGTCCTGGTTAAATGGCAGGGTAAACCTGTCTTTATCGTGCGCCGGACCAAGGCGCAGATAGAGGCAGCAGGTAAAGTTGACCTTGCCAATCTCCCCGATCCTGAAACAGATGCGAAGCGCGCGTTAAAGCCTGAGTGGTTGATTGTTGTTGGTGTTTGTACCCATCTGGGTTGCATTCCATCAGGCACGAAGCATGGCGAGTTAAAAGGCGAGTTCGGTGGCTGGTTCTGCCCCTGCCATGGCTCGCATTACGATACTTCAGGGCGGATCCGCAAAGGTCCTGCACCTAAAAATCTTCCGGTCCCGGCATATGAATTTTTGTCGGACAAGCTCGTTAAGATCGGTTAGGAGAAAACTGGATGAGCGATTCTAAGTTTAAAAACCCAATCGTTGCCTGGATAGACTATAGGCTGCCGGTTTTTTCATTCATGGAGCACGAGCTTCATGAGTACCCCACACCAAAGAATTTGAACTACTGGTGGAACTTCGGCTCCCTGGCAGGCATCATTTTGGTCATTATGATTGTTACCGGCATTGTGCTGGCGATGCATTACACCGCGCATACGGCATTTGCCTTTGATTCGGTTGAGCGCATCATGCGTGACGTCAATTATGGCTGGTTGATCCGCTATGTCCATATGAACGGTGCCTCGGCGTTCTTTATAGTGGTTTTCATCCATATTTTCAGAGGGATGTATTTCGGCTCCTATAAGTCCCCCCGCGAGATCCTGTGGATTTTGGGCGTTGTTATCCTGTTGATCATGATGGCGACAGCCTTCCTTGGATACGTGCTTCCCTGGGGCCAGATGAGTTTCTGGGGTGCGACAGTTATTACCAACCTGTTCTCGGCAATCCCGATTGTTGGTGACTCTATCGTTACGCTGCTCTGGGGCGGTTTCTCAGTTGATAATCCGACGTTGAACCGGTTCTTTAGCCTGCATTATCTATTGCCATTTGTCTTGGTGGGTATCGTTGTGCTGCACATCGTTGCTCTACATCAGCATGGCTCAAACAATCCAATTGGCATCGACACCAAGTCTCCGCAAGATACGATCCCTTTCCATCCGTACTACACGGTTAAGGACCTGTTTGGCTTGGGGGTCTTCTTAATTCTCTTCTTCGGGTTTGTGTTTTTTGCACCGAACTTCTTGGGGCACCCAGATAATTATATCGAAGCGAATCCGTTGGTGACGCCGCCCCATATCGTGCCGGAATGGTATTTCCTACCGTTCTACGCCATTTTGCGGTCCTTTACGGCGGATGCCCTCATTTACTTGCCAATTTCGTGGCTGATGTCGGCTAAACTGGCCGGGGTATTGGCCATGTTTGCTTCAATCATGGTGCTGTTTATTCTGCCCTGGCTCGATCACTCTCCAGTCAAGAGTGCGCGTTTCAGGCCGCTCTATAAGCAGTTCTTTTGGTTGCTCATCATTGATTGCATCATCCTGGGAATTTGTGGAGCAAAGCCTGCCGAGGCGCCTTGGACCTATATTGCACAGGCAGCGACTGCTTATTACTTCCTGCACTTTATCGTCATAATTCCACTGCTAGGTTTCTTCGAAAAAACCAAGCCTTTGCCAACGAGTATTAGTGAGCCAGTGCTGAAAGGAGGCGGGGGGTCATCCTCTGCTGCCAGTACTAAGCCGATGGAGAAGGCCTGATGCGCAAGTATTTGATTAGCGTTGCAGCGGCTGTCTCTGTTGCGGTTCTGGCTTCCAGTAGTGCTATGGCAGCAGGTGACGCCATAAAACCACCCAAGCAAAATTGGTCGTTCTCGGGTCTCTTTGGCACGTTTGATCGTGGTTCTGTACAGCGCGGATTTCAGGTCTACAACGAAGTTTGTTCTGCTTGTCATTCAGTGCGGTTGTTGGCCTATCGCAATCTGATGGATATCGGGTTCACCGAAGATCAGGTGAAAAAGATCGCGGCTGCCAAAGAAGTTACCGATGGTCCGAACGATGAAGGTGAGATGTTTCAACGTCCCGCACGTCCGAGTGATCGATTTGTAAAACCCTTCCCGAATGAGCAGGCCGCGCGTGCGGGGAATAACGGTGCTTTCCCACCGGACTTGACTCTAATGACCAAAGCAAGGGTTGGTGGCGCGAATTATCTCCATGCTCTGCTGACGGGATACAAACAACCGCCAAAAGATAAGAAGCTTGCTGAGGGCATGTCCTACAATCTGTATTTTGCCGGCAATCAAATTGCGATGGCACCACCTCTTAGCGAGGGAGGGGTCGAGTACGCCGACAAGACCAAAGCGACGGTTTCCCAGATGGCCCACGATGTAACGACTTTCCTTGCTTGGGCAGCAGAACCAGAGCTCGAATGGCGGAAGCGGATGGGTGTTAAAGTCATCCTGTTTTTGTTGATCCTTACCGGCATGCTGTATGGCGTGAAACGCAAGGTCTGGTCTGACCTACACTAATTCGGCGGGTGTTGGCACTCGTGCTGATGCCTCTCTTGTGATACATGAACCGGCGGTGATGTTTCATCGCCGGTTTTGTTTTGTGGGTCCTTGAAAATTGATGGCTGATACAGCGAACACTCCTGTTTTAGGCGTAATTGGGGGCAGTGGCCTCTACGAGATCGACGGACTCTCAAATACACGGTGGGAAACCATCGAAACGTCTTTCGGGGCACCGTCGGATGATCTGTTGTTCGGGGAACTCGATGGGCAGCAGATTGTATTTTTGCCACGCCATGGCCGTGGACACAAAATAGCCCCGAGTGGGTTGAATTTTCGTGCCAATATCGAGGCGATGAAGCGCGCAGGCTGTACCGAGATCATTTCCTTAAGCGCTGTTGGATCCCTGAAAGAAGAGCTGCCGCCAGGGACGTTCGTCATCGTAGATCAGTTTATCGACCGGACCTTTGCCCGTGAGAAGAGCTTTTTTGGAGACGGACTTGTGGCGCATGTTTCGATGGCTGATCCAGCCTGTCGTCGTCTCGGTGACTTGATCGAGCAAGCGTCAGGTGGGCTGGCAAATGTAACAGTGCGCGGGGGCACCTATTTGGTAATGGAAGGTCCCCAATTTTCAACCCGAGCAGAAAGCGAGCTCTATAGAAGTTGGGGTTGTGACGTGATCGGCATGACAAATATGCCGGAAGCCAAACTCGCTCGCGAGGCAGAGATGTGTTACGCGACGGTTGCGATGGTCACTGACTATGATTGTTGGCACGAGGATCATGATGACGTCACTGTTGAGACTGTTATCAAAGTACTGATCGAAAATGCGGCGACGGCCAAACAATTAGTCGTCAATTTGGCGCCACTGATTGGTGGGCGGTCCGAAAATTGCGAAACGGGCTGCCATAATGCTCTGGATGTCGCGATTATAACATCACCGGATGCACGTGATCCTAAAATGGCGCAAAAGCTGGATGCCGTAGCCGGACGGGTATTGCGCTAATGAATGTTGATGGTGTTCCCTTTCGAACGATTTGGCTCGCTGAAAACGGCGAAACAGTTGAAATTATCGATCAGACCAGGCTGCCCCATGAGTTCATAACAGTTTCCTTGAATTCTGTTGAGGACGCAGCGCATGCCATATGGTCTATGCAGGTCCGTGGAGCGCCACTGATCGGCGCGACGGCGGCCTATGGCATGAGCCTTGCGATGCGCGCAAATGCTTCTGATGGTGCGTTGCAGGCCGCCTATGACCTGCTTCTCCAGACCAGGCCGACAGCAGTTAATTTGCGTTGGGCACTGGATGATATGAAATCGGTTCTTGCACCGCTTTCTGCAGAAGATCGTGTTATTGCAGCCTATGACAGAGCGGCAGTTATTTGTGATGAAGATGCTGCGATGTGTCGTTCCATCGGAGACCATGGTGTACAGCTCATTCGTGAAGTTTGGGACAGAGTTGATCAAAGTCGGCCGGTTAATATTTTGACCCATTGTAATGCTGGATGGTTGGCAACGGTCGATTGGGGAACTGCGACGGCGCCGATTTATGTTGCCCATGAACAAGGAATACCAGTGCACGTATGGGTCGATGAAACTCGGCCACGCAATCAGGGTGCAGGGCTCACGGCGTGGGAACTTGGCCAGCATGGCGTGCCTCATACCGTCATCGTCGATAATGCTGGCGGGCATATTATGCAGCAGGGTGATGTTGATCTTTTGATCACGGGGACAGACCGGACCGCGGCGTCCGGAGATGTTGCCAATAAGATCGGTACATACTTGAAAGCATTGGCCGCTCGAGACAATGATGTACCTTTTTATGTTGGACTGCCCGGTCCGACGATTGACTGGACGATTAGTAATGGTCGCGATATCCCGATTGAGGAACGCGATGCCGCAGAGGTTACGACCATCACGGGCCGAACGGCAAAAGGGGCAATTGAAACCGTGTCGGTGACGCCGCCCAATAGTGCAGCAGCGAATTACGGGTTTGATGTAACGCCTGCACGCCTTGTCACTGGGCTGATCACGGAACGCGGAATTTGCGACGCGACGACAGAAGGGCTACGCGGCCTTTATCCGGAGAACAGATAGGAACAACGATGGAAAATCTCTGGTCCGACGAAGAAGCAAAAAACTATATCGATCAGTTTGTGACCAATGAGGTTAATCAGGATGTTGCCCTGAGGGTGTATACGTCACGCCTTTTGGGTGGCGAATCTAAACTGGTTTTGCATGGTGGTGGAAACACCTCCGTCAAAACAACAATGCCAGATATGCTTGGGCACGACACCAACGTACTCTGCGTAAAAGGGTCGGGCTGGGACCTCGGTGATATAGAACCGCCTGGGCTTCCAGCTGTCAGGCTCGAGCCTATTCGTCAGCTGGCAGCGCTGTCTGCTTTGTCGGACGAGGGGATGGTCAATGCACAACGGATCAATTTATTAGACGCTTCGGCTCCCAACCCGTCCGTTGAAACACTTTTGCATGCGTTTCTACCGCATAAATTTGTCGACCATACACACGCGAATGCGGTTCTTGCACTGACTGATCAAGAGGGCGGCGATGATATATGTCGTGAAGTATTTGGCGATCGAATGGGGTATGTCCCATATATCATGCCTGGCTTTGCCTTAGCTAAGAAAGCTAAGGAGGTTTTTGAGCAAGACACCAATGTCGAAGGCCTTGTTCTTCTTAAACATGGTATTTTCAGCTTTGGTGAAACGGCTCAAGAATCCTATGAGCGGATGATCAAGATGGTCTCGCTCGCCGAAACAGAGATTGAAAAACGGCGATCCCGTAGTTTTTCAAGCGTCGAAATACCTACGCAACTCGCTTCAGCAGCGGAAATTGCTCCCATATTACGGGGGTTGTGTACCATGGAGTCGGGAGCAGGTACGCAGCGACTGGTTATGGATTTTCGGACAAATGACGCCGTTCTCAATTTCGCAGCGGCAGAAGGGCTGAGCCGTTACAGTCAGCAAGGTACCGTAACGCCAGATCATGTTATTCGTACGAAGCCTAATCCGCTTATAACGCCGCGACCAGTAGCTGGAAAACTCGAAGAGTTCGTGGCAGGTGCGCGAGCTTCTGTTGAAAAATATATCGCGGATTATCACGCCTATTTCGAGCGCAATAATGCAACCCAGGCGATACCCAAGACGGAGCTTGATCCGATACCGCGGGTAATTTTAGTGCCTGGCGTGGGATTGTTTGGTCTTGGAAACAGTGCTGGCGCGGCATCGGTAGCTGCTGATCTCGCAGAAACCAATATCGATGTGATCACGGATGTAGAGTCTATGGGGACTTACGAAGTCATTCCCGAGGCTGATATTTTTGATATTGAATACTGGTCTCTTGAACAGGCTAAGCTCGGAAAGTCGGCGGAAAAACCTCTGCAACGACAGATCGCAGCGATTACAGGCGGTGGATCGGGAATAGGAGCGGCGACGGCTAGAGCATTTGCGGCAGCGGGTGCAGTCATTGTGGTTCTGGATCGCGATGAAGCGGCAGCGCAGGAAGTTGCGACGTCAATTGGTGGTCTCGGCCTGGCTTGTGACGTCACGGATGCAGAATCTGTAGCTTACGCTTTCGATACAATCTGCGAACGTTTTGGTGGGTTGGATCTGTTGGTCTCTAATGCTGGAGCGGCGTGGCAAGGCAAAATTGGTGAGGTCGATGACGAGACATTGCGGGAGAGTTTTGAGCTTAATTTTTTCGCACACCAATCGATCGCAAAGGCCGCTGTGGGTGTCATGAAGGCACAAGGGACTGGTGGTTGTTTGTTGTTTAATACCTCGAAGCAGGCGATCAACCCTGGTCCCGATTTTGGACCCTATGGCCTGCCAAAGGCGGCCACTTTGTTCTTAATGAAGCAGTATGCGCTTGATTATGGCACGGATGGCATTCGGGCAAATGCGGTGAATGCTGATCGTATTCGAACAGGCCTGTTGGATGACGAGATGATCTCCGTCCGCTCAAAAGCGCGTGGTGTGTCTGAAGCCGACTATATGGGCGGGAACCTGTTGGGACGTGAAGTCCTAGCGGAGGATGTCGCACAGGCATTTCTCGACCTTGCATTAGCAGAGAAAACAACGGCAGCGGTTATCACTGTAGATGGTGGCAATATCGCCGCGTCATTGAGATAAGAAAAAACCCCGGACCTTGCGGGCCGGGGCTCTGTCTCTCATTAGCTTAGAATTAATCAGCCGACGTTTTGACCGAAATGGTCAAGTGTCCGGCCATGAGCGCGTTCACAGGCGCCTTGATTATAGCTTTCCCGGTCATCACAGCAGAAACCATGACCTGCATCGTCATAGACGTAGCAGGGGATATCGGGGTGCGCTTCCTTGATCTCGGCAACTTGGTTCAGCGGGATGCCGCCGTCTTTGTCGCCAAAATTAAAGATCACTGGAACCTTAGGTGTGTCGTCCCGCTTGGCGTGGATGCCACCGCCATAGAAGGTCGACGCGGCTGACAATCCATCGCATTTGCACGCAGCAAGCCAGCTGACATAGCCGCCGAAGCAGTAGCCAACGATGCCAACTTTGCCGGCGCTGGAAACGTCATTGATAGCTGCCTGAACGTCATTCTGAATGCCATCATCGTCCAGGCTGCCGCGGGTGTCACGGCCCTTGCCGAAATCCTCTTGGCCATAACCAAGTTCAAGGCCTTTTTCCGCGCGGTCGAATAAAGCCGGTGCGATGGCGACGTAGCCGTTCTTGGCGAATTCGTCGACTAGGTTCTTGATATGCTGGTTTACGCCAAAGATTTCCTGAATGACGACAACGCCACCTTTAGCGGCTCCCGATGGTTCCGCCTTGTAGGCACCGAGTGAATGGCCATCGGCCGTGGTTAGTTCTGTCATTGATCCCATTTTTCTCTCCCTGAAAGGCCCCACGATAGGTTCGCGGTGCAAAACTATAGATCGGCTTTTCTATACGTTGATGCTTGCAGTTGCAATGCTGTGCAGTCTCGTGGCAGAAGACTTACACGTTAAATCGGAATAAGATTACGTCACCGTCTTTGACGACGTAATCACGTCCTTCCTGACGCATTTTTCCTGTCTCTTTGGCACCTACTTCACCCTTGCAGCTAATGTAATCGTCAAAGGCGATGGTTTCGGCGCAGATGAAGCCTCGCTCAAAATCTGTGTGAATTACGGCTGCAGCTTGCGGGGCTTTGGTTCCCTCGGTAATCGTCCAGGCCCGGGATTCCGTTGGACCGGCAGTTAGGTAGGTAATAAGTCCAAGCAGTTGATAGCCGGCGGCGATAATTTGTGCGAGACCGGTTTCCTCTAACCCAATAGATTCCAGAAACTCGGCCCGTTCTTCTAGGTCAGTTAGCTGAGCAATTTCGGCTTCAATGGCAGCGGAAATGACAACGGAGACAGCGCCCTCCTCCGCTGCACGTGCAGCCACCTTTTCAGAATATGCATTACCTGTTGCGGCATCTTCTTCACCGACATTACAGACATACATAATCGGCTTAGCGGTTAGCAGCTGCAATCCATTAAACAAGGCTTGGTCTTCGAATTGCGCGGCGACCGATCGTGCGGGTTTTCCCTCTTTGAGGGCTTCAATGACTTTTTCAACGATGGCCAACGTTTCGATGGCCTCTTTGTCATTGCCGCGGGACTTTTTAACCAAGGCCGTGCTGCGGCGTTCAAGACTTTCCAGGTCGGCGAGCATCAATTCAGTATCGATAGTCTCGATGTCGTTGATCGGATCGATACGTCCTTCAACATGGGTGATGTTCTCGTCTTCGAAACAACGCACGACATGTGCGACCGCGTCCATTTCCCGAATATGACCCAGGAACTGGTTGCCAAGTCCTTCCCCTGTACTGGCTCCGCGCACCAAGCCAGCAATGTCGGCAAAATCTATCTGGGTGGGGACAATCTTGGCTGACTTTGCAAGGACGGCGATCTGGTCCAGGCGGAAGTCGGGCACTGCGATCCGCCCGACGTTAGGTTCGATGGTACAAAACGGATAATTCTCTGCCTGTGCCGCGATGGTTGCGGTGAGGGCGTTAAAAAGAGTCGATTTTCCGACATTGGGGAGGCCGACAATACCGCAGGTGAATCCCATTGCTAATCTTTCTTTTGCTCAGATGGCGCGTCAGCGTCGTCTTGTGGTTTCTTGGTTTTAGGCGATTGATTTAACAAGCCGACCCGACTTGTAAAGGCGGCACCATCGCCTTTCAATAAAAGTGGAATTGCATCGGCAACGGCTTCCAGCGTCTTTGTTAGCCATTGTTTGTCGGCTTTAGAGAAATCGCGCAGAACATGGCCCGTAACCCGCCCTTTGTCCCCCGGATGACCAACGCCCAAACGCACTCGCCAGTAATCTTTGCCGATATGGGAATCAATACTGCGCAATCCGTTGTGACCGGCATGGCCTCCACCGAGTTTGGCTCTTACCTTCGCAGGGGCTAGGTCAAGTTCGTCATGTAAAATGAAGATGTTTTTTGGCTCTAATCGCCAGTAACGCATGGCATCGCCGACTGCTTTTCCGGAATCATTCATATAAGTCAATGGCTTGAGTATCGTGACTTTGACGCCATCGATGAAGCCCTCACTAAAAACTCCTTGGGGCCGGGACCGAGTTCTGGGCGTGCTGAAGCCATAGCAGTGAGCGATCTCGTCCACTGCCATGGCACCGATATTGTGTCGGTTTCCAGCATATTCTTGACCTGGATTTCCCAGGCCGACCAGGAGCAACATGGTGCCTCCGGTTTGGGGACGGGGAGAGATCTACTCTCCACCCTCCGCATTGTCGTCGCCAGATTCTGCGCCTTCGGCACCTTCTTCGCCTTCGGCACCCTCTTCGCCTTCGAGACCTTCTTCGCCTTCGACTTCTTCCTCTTCGACGGCCATGACGGTCGGTGCGGCAATCGTTGCGATCGTAAAGTCACGATCGGTGATTGTTAGTTCGACGCCATCAGTGAGCGTTAAGGAGCTCGCATGAATCGAGTCGCCGACTTCCAAACCCGTCAGATCGATCTCATATGAATCGGGGATTGCGTCAGCAACGCAAAGCACTTCAATCGCATGGCGTACAACGTTGAGAACACCGCCGGATTTAAGTCCAGGTGAATCCTCCTCATTCAGGAAGTGGACCGGAATTTCAACGGTCAACTTGCGATCTGCTGAATAGCGCAGAAAGTCGACATGCAGTGGACGATCCGTAACCGGGTGATACTGGGTGTCACGCGGTAATACCCGGTGTGCAGTACCATCGATTTCCACGTCAAGAAGACGGATAAAAAATCCGCTCTTGCCTAGCTCTTGCTCCAACCGGGTACGGTCGACGGTGATCAATAGGGGTTCTTCTTTGTTGCCGTATATAACAGCCGGGATTTGTCCGGCGCGGCGTGCAGCCCGGGCGGTCCCCTTTCCAGCCCGTTCGCGAGATGCCGCGGCAATGGTTTGAACTTCGGCCATGCCGTATCTCCATAATTTGTGTTAACGCCTGCCTCCAGGGGTGCCGACGTATAAAAGTCCCGTTAAAACGACGGGGGCGATGGGTTTTAGTCCTATGCGGCGGAATAGTCAAACAAACTAGAGACGGACTTTTCTTCGCTAATCCGAGCGATTGCTTCGCCCATGAGTGGGGCAATAGATATTTGTCTGACATTTTGCGAAACGCGGACGGCTTCCGTGCCCATAATACTGTCTGTGGTGACCATACTCTCCAAGGGAGAAGATGACACGCGAGACACTGCACCGCCGGATAGAACGCCGTGTGTGATGTATGCCGAAACGGACTTTGCGCCCGCATCCATGAGGGCAACGGCGGCATTACAAAGCGTGCCGGCCGAATCAACGATATCATCCACGACGATGCAGTCAGCGCCGGTGACATCACCAATAATATGCATGACTTCTGAAACACCAGCGCGTTCACGACGTTTGTCGATGATTGCCAGGTCGGCGCCAAGGGGTTTTGCCAAAGCTCGAGCCCGAAGCACACCGCCTACATCCGGTGATACCATTGTCAGATTTTCACAGTCGTAAGTTTGCTTAATGTCCCGTAGAAAAACGGGGGCGGCAAACAGATTGTCCACTGGAATATCGAAGAAACCCTGTATTTGCCCGGCATGAAGATCGAGTGTGAGTACGCGATCAACGCCAGCTTCGGTGATCAGATTTGCCACTAATTTGGCAGAGATTGGTGTTCTTGGACCAGATTTACGGTCTTGTCGGGCATAACCAAAGTAAGGAATGACGGCTGTGATCCGTCGCGCAGATCCGCGTCGTAGCGCGTCAATACAAACCAACAACTCCATGAGGTTGTCATTCGCTGGATATGACGTTGATTGAACAACGAACACATCTTCACCTCGGACGTTTTCGTCAATTTCGACGAAACATTCCATGTCCGAAAATCTGCGAATACTTGCTTTGCAAAGTGAAAGATTTAGATAAGCCGCAATCGCTTCTGCGAGCGGCCGATTGCTGTTACAGGCAACGATTTTCATCCCGACTTTCCCTGTGCCACCATCCCCCCGGAGGCGGCCAAAATGCGAATGCCAAAAGCACGCGCAATCTACCAGCGCCCGTGGAGTGTGTAAACGATCCGACCGGGGTTAACGTCGTGTTTTTTTCCTCTGTGGAAAACTATCTGGCGGTAGACGATTGACGATCTCGCTGACACCTCCGGCAGCGTTCTGGGCGATGATTAAGGCCAGACTTTGCCAACCCCTTTTTACGGTTGATACCGCAATGGCATTTCGTTGATCGAGCTTTCCGACTTGTTTGCCTTTTGCGTCGAGAACGACCCAGTTAACCTCAATCGGTTGTTTTCCTTCCCTGGCTGGACCAAGAGAGACAGATCCAGCGATGATAAGCATGGCCCCATCAAGGCCCTTTAAAACAGGGAATTTTTGGCTTTTAAGGGACCGTTCCATTGCGGTCTTCAAAGCTGTCGATCTGATTTCGTCGATGCCGTCGATGGGCCATACGTGGAGCCGAGGGATGCTCGTCTGATTGCCTGTCTGAGTATCAAGTCGGGCCCCTAGAATGCTGCGCGCGAAAATCCGAGCAGTCGGTTTGACCCAGGGCAAAAGAGATTTTGAATTTGGGTGCGTCCAAAGTTTGGAAATAATTCTGTGACGAGTCTCGTGTCTCTCTATCGGTTTTCCCAGCGAATCGGTAAGGCTCCATTCGATCTGAATTACTGATCGATTCTTGGCCAGCTCTGCGATCTTCGCAGTTCCGTTGATGAACTTACTGTGACGATTTTCTCCGGTAGTGGCTGCGGGAATTTCCATCGCCATAAACGCGTTGACCATTGCCTTTGAGAGAGCATCTGATTGTTGTTTGGTAAGACCGGTGATTGGTTTCACAGTAATGCCCGCGATGTCGGGGCGTTGGGTAATAATCGGGTCTCCTGTACCTGGCGTATGAGCAAATGGCGTTGGTACGGGCTGGCAGCCTGTTAAAAGACTAATCAGAAGGGCTGATACCGTTAAGAACCTATTTTGATGATGAGTTTCAGAGGATGACACAGCTGGCTACCAAACCGATCAAACATGCGATGCAGAAGATTATGAGGTGCGGCATTAGATCCAATTCCTGAGCGTAATAGCGGAGAGACCTCGTCCATAGTCTTTCTCGCCCGTTAACGTTGCCCGCCGATAGCTGAAAAGGTTTTTGACCTCTGCGCAATTATCGATGTTTACATTCTCGTAAATTGCGATTTCCGCGCGATCCAAAATGTGTTCGATGAATCCGCCTAGATCGAAGCGCAGATGTGTGTCGTCATCGTCGATGAAATAGTCAGAAAAATTTGGATCATGCTTCGTAAATTGATCTCGGAACTCTAGCCCGACCTGATATGATTTTTGGGCAATACAGGGGCCTATGGCCGCAACTGTGTTGTTGCGTGAGGCACCAAGCGTTTCCATGGCAGCGACGGTTGTCTCGACAACTCCGTCGAGTGCGCCACGCCACCCGGCATGGCAAGCACCAATGACACCGGCTTTTGGGTCGGCAAACAGAACCGGTGTGCAATCAGCTGTTAAAATACCCAATGCCAAATCGGTCTGGCGGGTCACCATGCCATCTGCTTTTGGTGCGGCATGACGATCCCATGGTTTCTCAACTGTGACCACGTTTGTGCCATGAACCTGATAAACGGAGACGAGGGATGCAGGGCTGACGCCGAGACATTCACATACACGACGCCTGTTTTCGCTAACTTTCTCTTCTTGGTCGTCTGACCCGAACCCACAATTGAGCGAACGATAAATACCAGTGCTGACACCGCCGTGACGGGTAAAAAATGCATGGTCGATTGTCGGGATCGCTGTGAGCGTGCTAGCTCGAATTACCGGCAGTTCTTCCGAAACCTCTTTGGTCATGATGCGCTTTCCGCTCCAAAGGCCTCGAAACCTGCAGGTACGGTGTCTGACCCCGACATTAAAGCCATTACTTTGAATAATGTGCCCATGTCATCGGATGCAATCAAGCGGCGGGATCCGCTGATGATGCCTTTCGCCTGATCAGGCAGAGCTTTGGCGGTAAGGGCGGCGGTTCTTTGTTCGATACCCAATGCTGTCAGGAATTCTCCCTGAAAGATGGGGCCATGTATCAATGTGCCCTCTGCTTCAGCGGCTTTAGCCAATGCCGCGAAATCAACATGAGTGGTGAGGTCTGCTTCGCCAATGTCTGTGAGAGGATCATGATATTTATGAGACTTTATAGCTTGTAGCGTGTCGCCGACTCCGTGTCGGACGTGACCATAATCAATGATCAGCGCTGCACCACCGCCTGTTGCTATGCGTTTTGCGATATCTCCTACTATTTGTTCTCCTACAATAGACCGTTCGAACACAGAACTGACGGGCGAGGGTTTAAGGTCATCGGGGACATAGACGTCTTTGGCGGGCGATGGACCGCCTTCTCCAAACATAAGCTTGTCTTGGTCACGATCCATTGTGACTCGTCGCTCTTGCCAGCCCTTATCAGTTTTTATGTATTGATCAATTGGGAGCGCATCGAAGAATTCGTTGGCGATAATAAGGAGTGGGCCAGCAGGGGTCATTTCAAACCGGTCATGCCAACTCACATTATAGTCGTTGAGCGTTTTCTGTTGTTGTTCACGCAGCACCGCGCCAGTCTCGACCATATGTACTTCAATGGCATCTGCGAACGAAGGCATGACATTTCGTACTGTCCTCAAAATATCTGCCATAAGCGTGCCGCGCCCGGGACCTAGTTCAACGAGATTAATCTTCTTGGGGCTCCCGATATTTTGCCACGCGACGGCGCACCATAATCCAATGATTTCGCCAAAAACCTGGCTGATTTCGGGGGAGGTGACGAAGTCACCTGTCGCGCCAAGCGGGTCGCGCGTGCGATAATATCCGTGGTCGGGATCGCCTAAGGCAATCTCCATAAAGTCTGATACCGCGAGAGGCCCGACAGTTTTAATTCGTTCTCGGATTTTGGCGTCGAGCGGGGTCACTTCAGGCGGTAGGCTCTGTGGATAAGCCAGGCACCTATCAGGATTAGCGGCAAAGACAAAACCTGGCCCATTGTCGCAATTCCATAGAGCGTACCTAAGTGGGCATCCGGTTCGCGCACGAATTCCACCAGATAGCGCGAAAGACCGTATCCCGCCATAAATGTACCGAGCAACACCCCAGGTCGTTCCAGGGCCTTAAACCGGTAAACCAATACCGCGAGCACACAAAATAGTAACAGACCTTCTAGCCCTGCCTCATATAATTGACTGGGGTGACGTGGTGCTTCTCCACCCCGAGGAAAGGCCATTGCCCAGGGAACATCGCTGGCTCGCCCATATAGTTCGCCATTAATGAAGTTTGCAATGCGACCGAAAAAAAGGCCGATTGGTGCTGCCGCGCAGATCATGTCGCCCAACGCCAAGAAAGTAAGCCCACGCTTGCGGACAAATATCCATGTGACGGTAATGACGCCGATCAGTCCGCCATGAAAGGACATACCACCTTTCCACATTGCAAATATTGACATGGGGTTTTGGGCAAAGAAAACTGGGTTATAGAAAATAACGTAGCCGAGCCTGCCACCTAGAATGATGCCGAGCGTCGCCCAAATGATGAAGTCGTCGACGTGGACACGTTCGACTCCATTGTTGGATTTGGCGGCCAAGATAATGATGTAGCGCCACCCTAATAATATCCCAGCAACATAAGCAAGGGAGTACCAGCGGATCACGAGAGGGCCTAGTTCCAGGGCAATGGGGTCGATGGCCGGAAACGCTAATGCAAACATGGCCTCATACTCTTCTTGCCAAGAACGGCATCAAATATAGGGGTCTTCGGTTGCGAGAAAACGACGAACATATTGCGAAACACCGTCTTCAAGGCTGGTGAAGGACGTCGTGTACCCGGCCTCCCGAAGGTGGTCCATCTGCGCTTCGGTGAAATACTGATATTTATCGCGGATCGCCAGTGGCGTGTCGACAAACTGAATTTCAGGCGCAATTCCGGCAGCATTGAATATTGCTGTGGCTAAGTCAGCAAAGCTTCGTGCAGTTCCAGTGCCGAGATTAAACAGGCCTGATACTGTGGGGTTGTCTTTGAGCCACAGCATGACGTTTACGCAGTCTCCGACCCAGACAAAATCACGACTCTGGCCACCATCCGTGTAGTCAGGGTTATGGGAGCGGAAAAGCACAGCAGGACCCCCGGCGGAGACTTCACGGTAATTTTTCAGAGCAACGCTGATCTGTCCCTCTTTGTGATATTCGTTCGGGCCATAAACGTTGAAGAACTTCAAACCCGCCCATTGTGGAGGTGCGTGATCCATGGTCTCGGTTTCAAGGACTCGGGCAACCCATCGATCAAAGAGATGTTTACTCCAACCGTATGCGTTGAGAGGCCTGAGTGTGGAGAGGTGAGATCTTGTCGCATCGTCAATAAATCCAGTTGCACCGTCCCCGTATGTCGCAGCAGAGGACGCATAGATGAAGGGAAGGCGATATTTTGTACAGCGTGCCCATAGCTCGCAAGATAGTCGAAAATTATTCTCTATGATGACGTCTGCATTGGTTTCTGTGGTAGCCGAAATTGCCCCGAGGTGGAAAACCGCTTCAATGCGATTTGCGTTGTCATCTAAATAGGGCAGCAGTTCTTCGGGTGTGATGAGGTCGGCTAAGTCACGCTTGGCAATGTTGCGCCACTTATCGTCGGTACCGAGCCGATCACATACAACAATATTGTTTGCGCCAGAGGCTTCAAGCCCCGCGACGAGGTTGGATCCGATAAAGCCGGCGCCACCGGTAACTAGGATCATGTTTTCGGTCCATCACGCATTACGATCCCTTAACTTATAGGGATCGTAATGATTTGCTTCAAGAAAAGGCTATAGGTCGTGGTCTAAAACCTAGAACAGCCCGGTGATGTTGCCTTTTTCATCGACCTTGATGTCATGTGCAGCCGGTACCCGTGGAAGACCAGGCATGGTCATGATGTCTCCACAGACGACAACCAGAAACTCAGCACCATTTGCGAGCCGAACTTCTCTAATTTGAACGACGTGATCGCTCGGCGCGTTCTTTAGATTGGCATCAGTCGAGAAACTGTACTGTGTTTTGGCAACGCAAATCGGGAACTTGCCGGCGCCCTCTTTTTCCAGGTCGCGGATTTGGTTGCGGATTTTCTGATCGGCAACGATTTCACTGGCTTTGTAAACTTTCTGAGCGATTGTTTCGATCTTGTCCCACAGAGGCATGTCGTCTTCATAGAGAGGTTTGAAAGATGACCCATCATTGCCTTCGGCGAGCTCGACCACTTTGTTGGCCAGTTCTTCGGTGCCAGCACCACCATTGGCCCAGTGCGTACAATCGATCGCTTCGACGCCCTGCTCGGCGCAGCGCTCGCGGATCATGTTAATCTCTGCATCACTATCGGTGACGAACCGGTTGATAGCGACGACGGCAGGGACACCGAAACTCGTCACGTTACTTACATGACGTGACAGATTGTCGAGGCCCTTTTGCAAGGCCTCGAGGTTTTCATTTGCGAGATCTTCTTTTTGAACACCACCATGCATTTTCAAAGCCCGTGCTGTCGCGACGACGACGGCTGCGTTTGGGGTAAGACCTGCTTTGCGGCATTTGATATCAAAGAATTTTTCGGCGCCGAGTTCGGCACCAAAGCCCGCCTCCGTGACGACATAGTCAGAGAGTTTTAGAGCAGTTTTTGTCGCGATCACCGAATTGCAACCATGTGCGATGTTGGCAAACGGACCGCCATGTACGAATGCAGGGTTGTTTTCCAATGTTTGGACTAGGTTCGGTTTGATCGCATCTTTGAGCAATGCCGTCATCGGGCCATCTGCTTTCAGATCACGTGCATAAACTGGCTTGCGATCGCGTGTTTGGCCAACAACGATTTTTGCAAGACGGTTGTTTAGGTCTTCAATACTCGTGGCAAGGCAGAAGATCGCCATGACTTCGGAAGCAACAGTGATGTCAAAACCAGCTTCCTTGGGAAAGCCGTTGGCAACCCCACCAAGGGACGTAACAATTGAACGAAGTGCGCGATCGTTCATGTCTACGACACGCCGCCAGGTTACGCGCCGGAGATCAAGAGCAGGCTCCTGCGCCCAGTAAATGTGATTATCGATTAGCGCGGAGAGTAAGTTATTTGCCGTGCCGATAGCGTGAAAGTCGCCGGTAAAGTGGAGGTTGATCTCTTCCATCGGAACGACTTGTGCGTACCCGCCACCAGCGGCACCGCCTTTCATCCCAAAGCAAGGGCCAAGAGAAGGTTCGCGCAAACAAATAGAGGCATTCTTGCCAATCCTGTTTAGTCCATCGCCCAGTCCAACCGTTGTTGTGGTTTTACCTTCCCCGGCAGCAGTTGGCGTCATCGCCGTCACTAGGATGAGTTTGGCATCCGGACGTTCCGGTAATGTCGCCACATGATCGAGCGATAATTTTGCTTTGTAGTGGCCGTACGGATCTAAGTGTTCGGCAGAGATGTCGAAGCGTTCTTTCGCTATATCGATAACGGGCTGCATGTTGGCTTCGCGGGCAATCTCGATATCTGATTTGTATTCTGTTTTCGCCATGGTTTTCAGTTTCGCCCCAGGAGGATAAAATGTCGGAATAAGTGTTGTATTTCGCCATGATTAAGCACGAGGAAAATAAATTGTACAGCGTCTTACTTCAATGTGATTTAACATTGCACAAAAGATTATTTGCGCCACATTAAGGCTGAAAACATAAACTAACGGCGACGTTGGTAAGATTAGGAGTGACGAAGATGCAAACGCGGAACCGAATTTTCGATGATGCCGCTAAGTTAGCTGGCGGTGCGGTGGGCACTTTGGAAGGGGTTCGGCGCGAGATTGAATCCCTCGTCCGGCAACAGGTAGAGCGAATGTTGTCCAAATTCGATCTTGTGACCCGGGATGAATTTGAGGCCGTCAAGGAAATGGCTGCGCGCGCCCGTGCAGAACAGGATAAGCTTGCTAAAAGGCTGGAAAAAATTGAGGCGTCGCAGGTAAAGTCGACTACCGCTAAAAAGGGGTCGGTCCGTAAAAAGCCCAAAGTAAAAAAGGCCTGATCCGGAATTAATTTTTTAGTTTTCCACAGGAACTATCGTTAGAAGCTAAATCTACCCTTGCACCCCGACTCTGCTTTTGGCACCCTATATTTAGTAGAAAACTGTCATGCTACCACAATATCTGTAAGAATTTGACTGTTTTTGCCTATTTTAGGGAGCCTCAGATGGCGGTAACCGCAGTAAAAGATACGAGTCAGGTTACCACGAACCCAATAGATCTTATTGAACAGATCGCTGGCGCGCAGGGGTGGACCTTTGAACGGTCGGCAGATTATGAAATCGCGGCTGAAATATCAGGCCGATGGACTGATTATCGTCTGTTTTTTTCTTGGTTAGATGATATTAGCGCAATGCACTTTGCCTGCGCCTTTGAGTTGACCGTACCGGACCATCGTCGTGCGCCGTTCAATGATCTTATGGCGCGGGTTAACGAGCAGTTGGCAGTTGGCCACTTCGATTTGTGGGCGGATCGCGGGTTGCCGGTGTTTCGACACGCAATGTTGCTGCGTGGTGCTTCGGGGGCCAGCGTTGAACAGGTTGAAGACCTGGTTGAAATAGCCCTTGTTGAAAGTGAAAGATTTTATCCTGCGTTTAACTATGTCGTCTGGGGCGGTAAGACGCCGGAAGAGGCTTTTGACGCGGCGATGATTGATACCGTCGGCGAAGCCTGACCTCGGCAATTTTTCTAGCTTTCATATTGTGCTACTAGGGTCGCCTGTTTAACGGGCGGTGGACACTAGATCTCGTCGTTACGCGAAAATGTGGAGAAAGATAGTGGATCAGAAATTACTCCTCGTGGGTTGTGGAAAGATGGGCGGCGCATTGTTGGCTGGATGGCTTGGTCGTGATGTTCCTAGCTCTAACATTATTGTGGTGGAACCGTACGGCGGTGACTCGCTACGCGAACAGTTCGGGGTCTCAGTCGTCGAATCGTTACAAGATATCGTGCCTGATATTGTCCCTGATATTGTGGTGTTTGCCGTAAAACCCCAGGCGATGGACGACATCGTTCCGCTCTATGCTAAGTTTGTTCGGCCCGAAACCATGTTTCTTTCAATTGCGGCAGGGAAACCGTCTTCTTACTTTGAGAATCTTCTTGCGGACGGTGCTGCAATTGTTCGCAGCATGCCCAATACCCCAGCTGCGGTCGGGCGGGGTATTACCGTCGCCTTTGGAAATGAGTTTGTCAGTGATGCGCAAAAAGCAGTTGCGACTAGCTTGCTAGAGGCCGTGGGCGAGGTAGGTTGGGTCGATGATGAAGGCCTTATAGACGGTGTTACGGCGGTGTCGGGCAGTGGTCCAGCCTATATCTTTCTGATGATCGAATGTTTGGCCAAGGCTGGAGTTGAGGTAGGTCTCGATCCTGAGCTCGCAGAGCAATTGGCGCGTGCGACTGTTGCAGGTAGTGGCGAGTTGGCGCGGCAATCAGCCAATAGTGCATCAACACTACGAGAAAATGTGACTAGTCCAGGCGGGACGACGGCTGCGGCGTTAGAGGTCTTGATGGCGGATGATGGTTTGCAAGAATTGATGAACCGAGCGGTGGCAGCCGCGGAAGAACGATCCCGCGAATTGGCGAACTAAACGAAGTGCAATAATTAAGCAGTGCGTGTTGGGTTGCCGGAGAATGGATTGCCACCGGTGGCGCCAGCATGTTCGCGAAGGGGTTGAAGTAAACCTTTTAATTTGGCTAAGGCTCTTACTTCGACTTGTCGCACTCGTTCTTTTGATAGGCCTAGTTCTGCGCCAAGGTCGGCCCTGCTCGGGATACGTTCTGCCAAGAACCTTCGACGGATAATGAGTGACTCGCGTGGCGGCAATGTTGAAAGAGCTGTAACCAATCTGTCACGCCAAAGGCGCCCGTCTTTTTTCTTAATCAAAGTGTCTTCGGGAGTTGGTCGTTCATCCACAACCTGATCAACGAGCGTCTCAGTGGTCTCACGGGCTGCTGGGGTGTCCAGTGACTGGTCAGTTCTCCGGATTCGCCGACCAAACTTCACGACATCTGCGACCGAAGTGTTAAACCGGGCAGCTAAACTGCGTGCTAATTCTTCTGGTAGAGAATCTTCCCAGGGACGTTCGGCCATCCGTCGTCTGATGTTGAAAAATAGGGATTTCTGGGCAGCCGTCGTCCCAACTTTTACCAAGGACCGGGACCGAACAACGTAATCCTGAATGGCAGCGCGTATCCACCACATAGCATAGGTCGAGAGCCGGGTACCCTGTTCGGGGTTAAAACGCTTTAGCGCCTCCATTAATCCGACCGTGCCTTCTTGAATTAGATCGGTAAGCGGATGCCCGTGGCTCTTGTACCGTCGCGCGATATGGAGAACGAATCGAAGATGACTTGCGACTAATTCATGCGCCGCGCTGTTGTCGCCATTTTTCAATTTTTTCAACAATTCGCGCTCACGCGACCGACTTAATCGCGGTTGGCGCAGGATTATCTGCATCATACTTTGAAGAGCGGCACGTGGCATAGTGACGTCATTTCGGCTTCGAGAGTTTTAAAGTCGCATAGCGAGCGCGTCGATTCAATCGAATCCGTGTTTTTTTAGACCGATGTAGAATACTTGGAAGTCCCATTCTAACAGCCTAAGATGAGCACATAACAGGATCATAGCGACCATGGCAAAACGACCCAGCAATATACGTCGTAAAATTATCGATGCTGCTTTGATCTGTGCAGCGGGTACACCCTGGCGCGATGTTTCCCTGGCAACACTTGCGGATGGCGCTGGTATTTCGTTGAGTGAGCTGCATGGTCAGTTTTCTTCCAAGATAGCTGTTGTTGCTGCGATCATGGAGCAAACCACAAGTGCTGTCGTAGGTGGAGCTGACCCTTCTGCGGGAGAGGAACCCGCGCATGACCGATTGCTCGATGCAATATTACGGCGTTTCGATGCTTTAGAGGCAAACAAGGCGGCAATCACGTCTATTCTGAAGGATATGCCTTTCGATCCGGTGAAGGTCTTATGCCTGGCACCGAGTTTTATGAGGTCAATGGCATGGACCCTAGAATCCGCTGGCATTAGCTCTTCTGGAATTGCCGGGAGATTACGTACAAAGGGGCTAGCAGCTATATATCTCGGAGCGCTGAGCGTTTGGATACGTGACGAAGACCCTGATTTAGCAAAGACGATGGCTTTCCTGGATCGTCGGCTCAAACAAGCTGTTCAGATTGCAGCTGTTCTGCCATTTGGCCTTGTAGAACACTCGACAAAGAAGCAAGCAGATTAGTCCTGCGTTGTGCTTTAACAGTTGGGTTAAACAACGGAATTTGAATCGGTATTCCTGTAAATGAAAAAGATAGCGGGCTGGAATTTAGCTCTACTGTTTTCGGGGCTGCTTATTATCGAATTGACGTTTGGTTCCTGGCTTTCGGGCGGTGGCCTGGGGGCCGTCCATGTGCCACGCGATCTTGTCTTACAGCACGACGCCAAGGGTATCCGTTCAGGAGGTGGCGTCGTTCGATATAGCCGCGACCGTTGGGGACTGCGCGGGAGCCATAAAAACCCATCGGAAATTAATATTCTTACTATTGGCGGTAGTACGACGGATGAATTCTATAGCGATGATGCCGAGACCTGGAGTGCTCGACTGCAACAAAAATTTGTTCAAGCAGGATTTCCGGCGATCATCGGTAATGCGGGTGTTAACGGTCATTCCTCGGTCGGTCATATTTTGAGTCTGGAATCCTGGCTTAGTCGGATTCCAAATTTAAAACCTAAATTTATTCTGTTCTATTTGGGCATCAATGATGTCGCACTACCTGCTCGTGCTGAGCAAGACGCAATTGTGGCGATTGGGTCGTGGGCCCGCATTCGCCGCTATATAATCAACAATAGTATTTTTATTCGATTGACCAGACTTATCCGCGGTTCATTTAGGGCGAAACAGTTGCGAATTGCCTATGAAAACGCACCGCCCAAACTTGTGTGGCAGGGTAACAGTCCTGAAATCGATGGGGCCCTCTATCGTAAAGTAGTGTCGACATATGGTGATCGAGTACGACGCCTTTTCGAGTTGACGACTAGAATGGATGCTCTGCCGGTTTTTATTTCGCAACGTCGTGGTGACGCTTTCTTCCGGAACGGGGTTTTGTTTGCGAGCAGCAGTGATGCTGCGAAAAACCATCAAATTCAGAAATTATATAATCAGGAAATGCTGCGAACCTGCCAGGCTGTAAAGGCGATTTGCATCGATCTCGCGAACCAAATCAATTTATCGGAGGCAGACTTCTTTGACCGGATACATACGACTCCGGATGGTTCGGATAAAATAGCCGCATTTTTGTTCGAAAAGCTTCAACGGATCGTACGTAAACAATTGTTACATGGGCAGGCGAATACGGATTCTGGCACCGCCAAGCGGTGATTCTTCAATTGTCAGGTCACCGCCATGCGCCCGCACAACATCCCGTGCAATCGTTAGGCCGAGACCGCTTCCACCAGTATCTGGACTGCGGGCGCTATCGAGCCGATAAAATGGCTTAAAAACATCCTCGCGTTCTTCCATTGGAATGCCCGGCCCGTCGTCATCGACGGTGATTTGGACTGCGCCCGTAATTTCCGTTACCTCTACCGCGACGTTACCACCGTACAGTATGGCATTGTTAACCAGATTGGTGACTGCACGTTTGAAGCCGTTTGGTTTTAACGGAATGAATATCCTATCTTTGGATGCCAATGAAACGGGGGTGTCGTTAATTCGGGCCCCATTGACGATATCGCGGAGAATTGCGGACACATTGGTTGTCGCAACCTGTTCGGCGCTTTCTCCACGGGCGAAGGCAAGATATTCCTCCACCATCTTTTCCATCTCTTCAACGGCGGAGCGTAAGTCCGCAATTTCGGGTGAATCACCAACCATGGCGAGTTGGAGCTTCATGCGGGTGAGGGGGGTCCGCAAATCGTGAGAAATGCCGGCGAGCATTTCGGTGCGCTGATTTATAGTGCGTTGGATACGTTCGCGCATGAGATTGAAAGCGGCAGCCGCTTGACGGATTTCTGTTGAGCCTTCGGGCTTGAAATCTGAATCATCTCGACCTTTGCCAAAATTGTCGACCGCAGCGGCCAGACGGCGGATCGGCCGGACCTGATTGCGCATAAATATGGTGGCGATAGCAAAAAGTAGGAGGGATGTGCCGACCATCCACATCACAAATATATACGTCGTTGAGCTAAATAATCTTTCCCGGTCGACAACTATATCCATAACGCCGTCGGGCAATTGGACCTGTATACGCACCTCCCTTTCATGGCTGAAGGTATCCATGTGAAATGGACGCCGCACGCGTTCGCGTAACGCGTTGCCCAGCAGCTTGTCGAGGGTAGATGTACCGGTAGTTCTCGGGGAATTCGGTAGAATGTCGTCCTTTCGAACATTTATCCGCAGACCCAGGTTTGCGCCTGCCGAATAGAAAACCCAACTCTGATTTTCCTCGCCGGGGAAGTTTCTGCGATTGTCGATAACGCTCGATATCTCACCAGCGACAGCTGATGCCAACCGCCGTGTAACCGTATTCCAGTGTCGGTCATAGAAGACCCATGTGGAAACAACTTGTAACAGAACGAGTGGTGTCACGATGATCATGACGGATCGTCCAAATAACGTACGGGGCAGAAACTGTTTTATGGAAAACATGGGATCAAACCTTTAGTCCGGTCGCAGTACGTAGCCGTGTCCGCGTATCGTTTGAAGATAGCGAGGATTACGGGGGTCGGGTTCGATTTTTCTGCGTAGTCTGGTTACCTGTACATCAACGGTTCTCACACCACCGCTTATCTTGCAGTCTTCGATGAGAGTTTCACGACTTACCGGTGTCCCTAATTGTTCGGCGAGGCTATGAAGCAGGCTAGCCTCCATTTCGGTCAAATGAATACGTTGATCATCCTGCCACAATTCTCTTCTTTCTCTTTCATATAGACAGGCGCCAAATTGGACCTTTGATTCAGGTTCCGCAGGGTCAGCAATGGTAATCCGTCTGAGGATGGTTGTGATCCGTAAAAGGAGTTCCTGCGGGTCGAAGGGTTTCGATAGATAATCATCGACGCCGCGTTCAAGACCCGCGATGCGGTCCTGGACTTCGCCGCGCGCGGTAAGCATTAAGATGGGTACATCGTTTCGGGGGCGGAGCCACTCGGTGAAGGCCAAACCATCTTCTACGGGCATCATTACGTCGAGTACAATCAAATCAAATGTCAGCCCTGCAAGAAGTTTCCGGGCCTCTGCAGCACTCGATGCGGATGAGACCGCAAATCCGTTCTCACTGAGATAGCGTTGTAACAGGTCACGCAATCGCGTGTCATCGTCTACGACCAATATGTGCGGTGATTCAGACAATTTCTTCTTACTCTATCGAAATTTCGTTCTTATCTAGAGGCAGTAAATTGTTTCAGCCGCCCTACATTTTCAACCAGCATACCCAAAAATACGTTCAAGGGGGAAAGATCGTTCGCCGGTAAATCTTCCAACGATGTCGTTAGCTTTTGAAGATTGAGCGCCTAGATGCGACATAATCGCCGGCCATCATTCTTGCATTGCCTCCTGCGCGGTATCTCATTAAAAGGACGGTGGGCTACGACCCCCCAACGGGTTGCGCCTCTTCTGTGAGGGAGAGTTATGATGACGAATGAAAGCTTCGCGCGTCCTGCGCGGCTACCAAGTAATCCATGTTTTTCTTCTGGCCCCTGCGCTAAACGTCCCGGTTGGGACGCGTCGGCACTCGGAAATTCACTTGTTGGCAGATCTCATCGATCTCGTCCTGGCAAGGAGCGTCTCGGCGAAGTGCTGTCGCGCTCGCGCGAGATATTGGGCCTTCCCGATGATTATCGAATAGGTATTGTCCCCGCATCTGATACAGGCGCGGTTGAGATGGCATTGTGGTCGCTTCTTGGCGAACGCGGTGTTGATGTTCTTGCCTGGGAGAGTTTTGGCTCCGGCTGGGTAACCGACGTGACCAAACAGCTCAGGATAGAGGATGTTCGCATCATTGAAGCGCCATACGGTGAGTTGCCTGATCTAGGGCAGGCCGATTGGTCTCGAGATGTTGTCTTCACCTGGAACGGTACGACATCCGGCGTAAAAGTGCCGAATGCGGGTTGGATTGCTCCAGATCGGGATGGCCTCGCTATTTGCGATGCAACGTCGGCCGCTTTTGCGATGCCACTACCGTGGGAAAAACTCGATGTTGTTACCTATTCCTGGCAGAAAGTCATGGGTGGTGAAGCCCAGCATGGAGTTCTGGTTTTAAGCCCGCGCGCCGTGGAACGCCTTGAATCATATGTTCCGGCATGGCCGTTGCCGAAAATTTTTCGGCTGACGTCTGGTGGAAAACTCATTGAAGGTATCTTCCGCGGCGAGACCATCAACACACCGTCAATGGTTTGTGTGGAGGACGCACTTGATGGATTGAAGTGGGCGGAATCGATTGGCGGTGCAGAGGCTCTTATCAGTCGGTCGGACAGCAATTTAAACGCGATTGCGCGTTGGGTGGATAACACCGAATGGGCAGAGTTTCTTGCGGTTAAAGCAGAGATCAGGTCGAACACATCGGTTTGTCTGAGTATTGTTGATCCCTGGTTCCTTGGTTTACCTGCAGATGTTCAGGCAAGTGTGCCAAAGAAGATCGATGCCATTCTTGAAAAAGAAAATGTTGCCTATGACATCAACGGCTATCGCGATGCGCCACCTGGATTACGCATCTGGGCGGGGGCGACCATTGAAACCCAAGATTTAACAGATTTGTTCCCGTGGCTTGATTGGGCCTTTGCGTCGGTGAAAGCCGAACTTACGGAAGCGGAGTAAGAAGAATGCCAAAAGTATTAATATCTGACAGCTTGAGCCCCCGCGCGGTTGAGATTTTCAAGAACCGGGGACTAGAGGTCGACTTTAAGACCGGGATGTCGCCCGAAGAACTCCTTGCGTGCATCGGTGAGTATGATGGCTTAGCTGTGCGGTCTGCGACCAAAGTAACGCCGGATGTCCTGAAAGCAGCGACAAACCTAAAGGTTGTCGGGCGGGCCGGCATTGGTGTCGACAACATCGATATCGATGCATCTTCGGCCAATGGCGTCATCGTCATGAACACGCCATTCGGTAACGCGATTACCACGGCAGAACACGCGATTGCGATGATGTTTGCTTTGGCGCGACAAATTCCGTCTGCAAACCAGACTACTCAGGCCGGGCAATGGGAAAAGTCCCGTTATATGGGAACCGAACTCACCGGTAAAACTCTCGGTATCATTGGTTGCGGTAATATTGGTTCCCGGGTCGCAGAACGCGCTCTTGGCCTGAAAATGCGCGTCGTCGCTTATGATCCGTTTTTAACTGCTGATCGTGCGCAGGACCTTGGCGTAGAAAAGGTCGAACTTGATGAATTATTTCCGCGTGCTGACGTTATCACGCTGCATACACCGCTGACAGATGCGACACGTGACGTGCTCAATAAGGATGCCTTTGATAAGATGAAAGATGGCATTTTGATCATTAACTGCGCCCGTGGTGAATTGGTTGTAGAAGCAGATATTAAGGCTGCGCTCGAGTCGGGTCGGGTTGGCGGTTTTGCCGTGGATGTGTTTCCTACGGAGCCTCCGGAGAATTACAGCCTGTTTGGCATGGACAACGTTGTGGCAACACCTCATTTGGGTGCGGCAACTGCTGAGGCACAAGAGAACGTGGCGCTACAGGTCGCTGAACAAATGTCTGACTATTTGATCAGTGGAGCGGTCGTAAATGCTATCAATATGGCCTCCGTGTCGGCAGAAGATGCCCCGAAACTAAAGCCCTATATGCAGCTCGCAGAACTTTTGGGGGGCTTTGCTGGGCAGGTAATTAAAACAGGCCTGCAATCCATCACGATCGAATATGAAGGGCATGCTGCGGGGTTGAATACAAAGCCGCTGACGGCATGCGCATTAAAGGGTGTCATGGCGCCGGCTATGGAATCAGTGAACATGGTGAATGCGCCGGTCATCGCTAGAGATCGCGATATCGGAGTTTCTATCGTCAATCACGAACGGGAATGCGAGTATCAATCTCTTGTCCGTCTAACAGTGACAACAGAAGAGCGCCAGCTTTCTGTTGCCGGCACGCTTATCGGTGGAGACAAGCCTAGAATTGTCGATATCGGTGGCGTCCCTATGGAAGCATCCCTTGGTCGCCAGATGGTCTATACAGTCAATAACGACATGCCTGGTATTATCGGTGCTTTTGGCTCGGTAATGGGTGATGAAGGCGTCAATATAGCTAATTTTATTCTCGGTCGGACAAAGCCAGGCGGTGACGCAGTTGCATTGCTTGAACTTGATCATGAGATTGGCGAGGACCTGATGGAGAAAATCCGGGCTGTGCCTCATGTGCTTGAAGCAACGCAGTTGAACTTCCCGTCTATTGAATCAGGCAGCTAGTTGGTAACGAATTCGTCGGCGGCGGGGTCAAACCAGGAAAAGACACCACTAACGTCGTCGTAATACCAGCCATGTAAAGCAAGTGATCCGTTAAAAACACGATCCAGGATCCACGGATAAGTCATCAGGTTTTCGAATGAAATTCTGGTGAGTTCCTGACTGCAGATGCGCATTCGCTGTTCAGCGGGAATATTAGCGCTGCCAACACGGTTAATGGCTGATGCTGTCAATTGCGTCCAGTTTGGAAGATATTGACCGTCAACGATTGCAGCTATTCCATCCGCATCCTCGTTAAGGAGGCAGTTCAGCAGTCCGCAATTTGGGCTAACCATAACGATAACGTGTTGAACCCCAAGGATTTGAATTGCGAATTCCAGCGTCGCACCGACTGAGAAATCCATGCCGTCTCCAGCGCCGGGTGGAACAAGTCCTGCGATATTGCGAATCTCATAAAACGAACCAGGTTCCGCATCGGTGAGTAGGTGTGGGTCAACAGGGAAATCAGCAGCCGTTATAATAGCGGCTGTAGGTTTCTCCCGCCGAGCGGTCTTTGTTGCCTTATTTGGCGGCTTGCCGGAGGCGGCATTTTTTTTTGCCTGCTCAATCCAATCTTCGATAGGGCTCTTTGCCATGTCGTTAAATTCCAGTGTCATTTTGCAAGAATGAGTTAGCTCATAAGGTGTCGGAGGCCAAGCCCTCAGGCTTGCTCCGATGGACCGGACGCTTCATGATCCAGGCTAAGAACAGGGTAGATTTATGGATATTAGTCAACTGGTACAGCCCGAACGGGTGCACCGTCGCATATATAATGATCCCGAAATTTTTGAGCAGGAGCTAGACAAAATCTTCTCCGTTGCCTGGATATATGTCGGGCACGCCAGTCAGGTTTCCAAATCCGGCGACTTCTTCTGCACCAATATTGCCCGGCAACCTGTTGTCATGACGCGTCATGACGACGGGACCATCAAAGTTCTGTTTAACCGATGTGGCCATCGTGGCGCACAGGTTTTAAGTTCCGAGACGGGCCATGCTGAAACTTTTCGCTGTTGTTATCACGGTTGGGAGTACGCCACAGATGGCACCCTGCTCGCAGTGCCGCAACCCCGTGGGTATGAGGAGAGTAAAGTGCGCCCGGGGGACCCCGACTATGGCATGGCATCAGTGCCAAGGGTTGCCGAATATCGAGGTTTTGTATTTGCCTCGCTTTCCCATGCAGGGGCCTCGTTGCAAGAGTATCTTGGACCCATCGCTAGTTCGATCGACGACATGGTTGATCGGGCGCCAGATGGTGAGATTGAAGTTGCTGGCGGGATTGCACGCCATCTTTATCATGGGAACTGGAAGCTGGTATTCGAAAATCTCTGTGATGGCTTGCACCCGAATTGTGTCCACCAGTCGTCTATTGAAGCCGCCCAACAACAGGACGACGCAGTTTATTCCGATGGTGCTGGGGAGATCGGCGTTCGCCAGATGCGCCAGAATGGAGCGCCCTGGGAGTTTTGGGAAGATCAGGTAGGGTCCTGGGCCTACCCGTTTGGGCACAGCTATCTCGGTGATTACCATGATGATGCCAAGTTGGTTGCGGCACGAAATGATCCTTCCTTCGACGATTACTTCAAGGCAATGGAAGTCGCTAAAGGCAAGGAACGGACACAGGAAATTCTTGGTGTGACCCGTTGGAATACAAATATATATCCGACAATTTCGTTCATGAGCCAGTTTCGCCAACTTCGTGTGATTCGACCGGTAAGTGTCGATAAGACAGAGGTGTTGGGTTTTTGTTTCCGTTTAAAGGGAGCGCCCGAGAAGATGTTTCACGACACCGTTCGTTTTGCGAATATAACAAACGCAGTGGCATCGCCGGTTCTCACAGACGATCTCGAAACCTATGCCCGAATTCGTCGAGGCCTGACAACGGATGGCAATGATTGGGTGGCTATGGCAAGAGGGCTTGGCCGCGACAAAGAAGGGGCGGATGGCGGTTGGTGTGCCGAAAATGGCCTAAGTGAGCTGCATATTCGAAATATGTTCGCCGCCTGGTCGGGCTATATGGCGGCGTAAGGTCATGGCACAGCAATCAGAGCCCGAAATCCGTGATATTGAACGCTTTCTTTTTGATGAAGCGCAGATGCTCGATGATCGCCGTTTTGATGATTGGCTTACCCTCTTCACAGAAAATGGCTGGTATTGGGTTCCGATCACCCCGGATCAAGACAATCCCTTCGATACAGTCTCGATCATTTATGATGACCGAAAGCTTTTGGAAACCCGCGTTCGGCGGCTAAATAATGTTAATATTCATGCTGAAAGCCCACCGCCCCGAACCAGCCGGATTGTCAGTAACGTTGTTATGCGCGATTTTGACGCTACTTCATTGAAGATCAAAGTCTCATCCAAATTTCAGCTCGTTGAATTTCGAGGTGACACACAGCGACTGTTTGCTGGCTCTATGCTGCACACCATAAAGATGGATGGCACGGGAATTGTAATTGAAGGAAAGCGCGTCAATCTCGTAAATGCTGATGGCATGTTGGAGGGAATAACAACTTTGCTCTAACGGAAATCTCAATACCGTTTGCGCATAACGGCCAAACCCGGTAGATAGCCCGCGGTGCGCGCGATACACTATTGATATCTATAACTTGTAACCAGCCGCCTGTGGCGGGATAACATGACTGAGAATGAGAAAAATGCCCTGCTCCCCGCAGGCCTGAGAGATGTGTTGCCAGGCGATGCAGCATTTGAGGCGACAATCGTCGAGCGAATTGTTACCCTTTTTGGTCGCCATGGCTACGACCGGGTGAAAGCACCTCTGATTGAATTTGAGGATGGGCTGCTGAGTGGCGCGGGTATCGCGTTGGCACCGCAAACCTTCCGGCTCATGGATCCAGTTTCACAACGCATGATGGGCGTTCGCGCTGATATTACGCCCCAGATCGCGAGAATTGCTCGTACCCGTTTAAGCCGCGCACCGAGACCTTTGCGTTTATCCTATGCAGGGGAAGTATTGCGCGTTCGCGGCAGTCAGCTGCGGCCGGAACGGCAAATTTTGCAAGTAGGGGCAGAGCTGATCGGCTCCGCATCCCCATCTGCAGATACGGAAATAATTGAGCTAGCAGCGGATGCCATTGGTTCACTCGGGATTGACGATTTCAGTGTTGATCTGACAGTACCCAGGCTTGTTCCCAGCATTTTGGAACAACATGGATTATCAGACGATATTGTTGGAACGGTTAGAGAAGCGTTAGACCGAAAAGATCCTGAAGCCGTTGAGTCTGTTGCAGGTGCGGCGACCGAAACTTTGGTAGCGTTGCTGGAAGCGACAGGCCCGGTGGACAGTGCTGTAGAGCGGCTAAAGGCTTTGTCTCTACCCGAAACAGGGGAAGCCGAACGCAAACGGTTGGAAGAGGTCGTCGCTCGGTTGCAAGCGAGCAGTTCTGACTTAAGATTGACGCTCGATCCCGTAGAAAATCGTGGTTTCGAGTATCACACTGGAATTGGTTTTACGATATTCGCACGTGGCATTTCCGGCGAATTGGCACGTGGCGGTAGGTATCGCGTCCAAGGTAATACTGAGGGGGATTCTGGCGAGCGAGCAACAGGTGTTACGCTGTACGTTGATACGATCCTCGGAATGTTGCCGGAAACAGAAGCTAACAAGCGAATTTTGGTGCCAAGCACGACGTTGCGTGACGTTAAGTCTGATCTTCAAAAGCAAGGCTGGGTCACTGTTTCTGCGCTGAACGACGACATTGATCTTGCTTCGGAAGCGCAACAATTGGCGTGTTCACATTTCTTGGGAGAATCCGGTCCTGAACCGGTCAAAGGGTAGAAGCCAAAATGGCAAATGTAGTAGTCGTCGGCTCTCAATGGGGTGATGAAGGCAAGGGTAAAATTGTAGACTGGTTATCAAATCGCGCGGATGTGGTCGTGCGATTTCAGGGAGGCCATAACGCTGGCCATACCCTGGTGATCGACGATGTGACCTACAAACTTAGTCTCCTGCCCTCTGGCTCTGTACGCCCCGGAAAGTTATCGATCATTGGCAACGGTGTTGTTGTTGATCCTTGGGCGCTGCTTTCGGAGATAGAGGGTATACGCGGCCAAGGTGTCGAAGTAACGCCAGATACCTTGAAGGTCGCCGAAAACGCTTCTTTGATCCTGCCGTTGCATGGTGCATTGGATCGAGCACGCGAAGAAGCACGCGGTAGCGATAAAATTGGAACGACGGGGCGTGGTATCGGTCCTGCCTATGAGGACAAGGTGGCACGCCGTGCTATCCGTGTTTGCGATCTGGCAGAGTTGGATTCCTTGGGTGATCGGGTTGATCAGCTATTAATGCATCACAACGCGTTGCTAAAAGGTCTTGGCGCCCCCCCGATAGATCGTGAAGAACTTTTGGGTCAATTACGAGATTTGGCGCCACGGTTGTTACCCTATGCGGACAGTGTCTGGCAGATTCTTGACGAAGCGCGCCGGACCGGAAAACGGATTCTCTTTGAAGGAGCGCAAGGTGCTATGCTTGACGTTGATCACGGCACTTATCCATTTGTTACTTCTTCAAATACCCATGCCGCACAAGCGGCGGTTGGATCTGGTGCGGCCATAAAATCAGTGGGCTATGTTTTGGGAATTACCAAGGCCTATACCACGAGAGTTGGCAGTGGGCCATTTCCGACTGAACAGGACAATGATGTTGGTCAAATGCTCGGTGAACGTGGTCATGAATTTGGCACGGTAACGGGTCGTCGTCGTCGTTGCGGCTGGTTCGATGCGGTGATGGTACGCCAAGCTGTCAAAGTTGGTGGTATTGACGGGATCGCATTGACAAAACTCGACGTGCTGGACGGCTTTGAAACGTTGGATGTTTGTACCGGCTATCGTTATCAAGGAAAGGAATATGATTTCTTCCCAGCTGGCAGAGACGCACAGGCAGGCGTCGAACCGATCTTCGAGACACTTGAGGGTTGGTCTGAGAGCACTTGCGGCGCTCGGAGTTGGGCAGATTTGCCGGCGACAGCGGTCAAGTATATCCGGAGAATTGAAGAACTCATCGAAACGCCGGTCGCACTGCTTTCCACAAGTCCACAACGCGATGACACTATTTTGGTGCATGACCCGTTTTCGGCATAACTATCCCGGGAAATATTCTTAATTTCGGTGCAGAACTGTTGGATTTAGCTCTGTTTCTGATTTTATCGTTAACGGTTGGTTTGCATTCCTAACTTACTCTTAACCTCGTCTTATATCGGGTTTGAGAGAATTATGGCTGAGGCCAATACCGTGCAGGAAGAAGACCAAAATACTGGTGGCCAGGAGGTCGTCCTCGCCAGCAGGTATCGAATTCTGGTGGAGTCCCCATTGCCTAATTTGGATTTGGGCAATGCCAGAGCATACGTCGTGCGGGATGATAAAAGTCCGAAGGAACCGCTTTTTGCGCGTATCTGCCCGGCTGATGCGGTCCCACGATTGGATATATTCAACAACTTGAAGCACATGATAGATGCCAACTTGTTGCGGCCGGTTGAGTGTGAGGTTGTCGCTTGGCCGGGAAGCGTAGGCCGTCGGGTTGCAATCGTATTTCGTAAACCGGATCATGGCGTTTTGTTGCCTCTGAGCGAGGCAAAAATTAATCCGTTGCAGCCTGACGAGCTTGCGAAAACACTTCTTGGTCCTGCAGTGTTGACCCTCGGATATATGGCGCAACGAGGGCTTAGCCATCGTGCTATCCGAGCGGATAATATCTATTGGCATGGTGGTGGCAGGAGCTCGATTTTGTTGGGCGATTGTCTTTCACACGTCCCAGCGTTTTTACAGCCGGTTCTTTATGAAACTATTGAATCGGGAATGACACCGCCTATCGGTCGGGGCGTCGGAACAATTCGCGACGATTTTTATTCGTTGGGTGTGACCGTTTTGGCTATGGCTCAAGGTTGTCTTCCTCTCAGTAATTATACAGATGAACAAATCATTGATGCCAAATTGGCGCGAGGGTCATTTGCAGCGTTGATGAACGGCGAGCGTCCACCCTTTGGACTTCGCGAACTATTGAGAGGGCTTCTTTCCGATGACCCCTATGAACGGTGGGGACTCGAGCAATTGGAACAATGGCTCGGTGGGGGCTTGCGGTCTTCGGTACAAGAGGTTCGAACGGGGGCGGTCGAGCGGAGCTATGAGTTTGATGGCAAGGATTATACAAATTGCCGCGCTCTTGCAGATGCTTTCGGAAGAAATTGGGCGAAAGCTGGAAATACTATTCTGGATTCTGGGTTTGAAAAATGGCTACGGCGAGGCGTTGCGGATTTGTCGCTTGCTGATCGCCTCAGAAAGACACTGTCAATAGGTGGGTTGCCCGACAAGAATAAGGGTCTTGATGCTCGTAAAGTTGCGCAAGCTTGCATGGTGATGGATCGCCATGGTCCGGTTAGGTATCAAGGGTTAATCGCTATGCCGATGGCGATGGGGTTGATGCTCACGGATGCTTTTTTCAAGAAAGACACAAAAGCGATCAAGCGTATCGCCGATTCCATTTCGTCAGGAACGGTATCAGATTGGTATACTCTGCAGGGTGGCGCGGAAACAATAATTTATGAAGCAGAAATTAATCAGCTAAAGCAAATGCAACATTTGCTTAAACACACCGCACCTGGTTACGGAATAGAGCGATGCCTTTACATGCTCAACCCAACCTATCCCTGTCTTAGCGAAATCCTGCATGGTCACTATATCCAGAACATTCGGGACCTGATGCCTGCGCTAGAAAAAAACGTTGAAATCAATGGTTCTCTACCGACGATCGTTGATAGGCACCTCGCCGCGTTTATTGCGTGCCGTATTAAGGCCAATATCGACAAACCGCTTGCAGTATTGGACTCCGCACAAGGCGATACGACTGCAATAAGGCTCGGTATGTTGGGTATATTTGCGCGATTGCAGGCCAAGTACGGGCCAGACCATTTGCCGTGTCTAACGCAATGGTTGGCAAAAGAGCTCGAATCGACTGTTGATCGGGTAAATAGCAAGTCGATGCGGGATCAAATGCGTTCCCGGGTGCAAAGTCTTGGTAGTACAGGAAGTTTAGTCGATCTCCACAATTGCCTGAACAACGATAAGATCATTCGCCAAGACGAATCTTCTCGCAAAAAAGCCGTTAAGGAATTTAGCACTGCGGCGCGAGAAATTTCACAACTCGAATCAAGAGAGTTTCAGGAAAGCGCCCAACGTTTGGGATGGCGTATCGCATCTGGGATCAGTACGTCGATTTCAATTGTCACAATTGCCTTCGTCGCAATGTCCTAGGTTAGGAAATTTGTAATGGCTGCAGCAAAAACCCGAAAAGGCACTAAACCGCTAACAATTGCGATCGGCATCCTGGTTATTATCTTTGCCGCCCTGCCAACGGCAATGTTATTGGCAATGGGATTGGCGCCGACGCTCGTTGCGAGAATTGTAGACACAACCCCGGGCCGTTATCTGACGAAATGCGTCGCATGGATGAATTTTGCTGGCCTGACCCCCTTTCTCACCAGCCTTTGGTTTTCCGGTCATGATATGGCAACTGCTATCAAGATCGTAACGGATGTTTATTCATGGTTTGTTGTGTATAGCGCTGCGGGGGTGGGGTGGTTGCTCTTCCTAGGTTTACCCGGTGCCGTTGCGATGTTTCGGGCCCTAAATGCGAAACGCCGAATTTACTTTCTGCGTGAAAAACAGAAAGAGCTCATTCTGGAATGGGGTGAATGCGTGTTACCCTCGGGAGAAAGTCCCCAAAATCACCAAGAGTTTGAATCTGAGTCGAAAGATGAAATTGATGCAGATAGCACTGCTGTTCAAACACCTGCTAGCGTTACAACACAAGCCTAACGTAGTTCCAATGTCGGCGCGAATTTAAGCTGCTAGAGCCGCTGATTTGATGGCCTTTTGGACTTTTTCAAAGGCTCGGACTTCAATCTGTCTGACGCGTTCCCGCGAAATATTATATTCCTCGCTGAGCTCTTCGAGAGTTTTAGGGTTTTCGGTGAGGCGCCGCTCAACAAATATATAGCGTTCCCGATCATTCAAGCCGGTGAGTGCATTCGCAAGAAGTTTACGTCGTCCCGCAAGTTCTTCTCGGTCTCCTAGGACTTCTTCTTGATTGGCAGTGTCATCAACGAGCCAGTCCTGCCACTCACCGTCACCTTCCGCTTTTAAAGGAGCGTTCAGGGAATTGTCTGGTCCAGAAAGTCGTCGGTTCATATTGACGACTTCAGTTTCCGAAACATTCAACCTTTCAGAAATTTTCTGGACATTCTCCGGTGAAAGATCACCTTCATCAATCGCTTGCAACTGGCCCTTAAGTTTCCGGAGGTTAAAGAAGAGCTTCTTCTGTGCGGCTGTCGTCCCGATTTTAACGAGAGACCAGGTGTGCAGGATATATTCCTGAATAGAAGCTTTGATCCACCACATCGCGTATGTTGACAGTCGAAACCCGCGATCTGCGTCAAATCGTTTTACGGCCTGCATCAACCCGACATTACCTTCCGAAATCAGTTCCCCTAGCGGTAGACCGTAACCGCGATATCCCATCGCAATTTTGGCGACGAGCCGGAGGTGGCTGGTAACCATCTTGTGCGCGGATTCGGTGTCTTCTCGCTCTGCCCAGTTTTTGGCGAGCATGAACTCTTCTTGCTTTTCGAGTATCGGAAATTTCCGAATCTCCGAAAGATAGCGCGATAGGTTTGTGTTGGGATCTAATCCGGTAAGTGCTGGAAGGTTTGTTGCCATACCCGTTGCCTTTTTTTAGTGTGTGTGTGTTCAGTTATGCACAGACTAGACGCCAAATTGAACAAATTTACGTTCAGTCTACTAAATAGGAACTAGATTCCTCGATTTCAAGGAATTAAAGGCTTTCTAATAAAGCAATTAATTCTCTCATTTCAATTGGTAATTGTGACATGAATTTAACGGTTTCAGCACTGCCAGGGTGTCGAAAGCCAAGTTCGAAAGCGTGTAACGTCTGGCCTCGTAACTGCTTGATATACTTTAATGTTTCTTCGTTTAATGGTGTTCGTCTCGCGCGGCTTATGCCCCCGCCATAGGTGGTGTCTCCGATTACCGGGTGGCCAATATGTGCCATATGCACCCGAATTTGATGAGTGCGCCCGGTGGCGAGCTTGCACTCTATGAGGCTGGCACAATTCCCGAAGCGCTTTATTACCTTATAGCCGGTTTTAGCGTTCTTTCCGCCGCTGGGTAAGACCGCCATCTTTTTCCGGTTTTGCCTATTACGACCGATATTTCCCTCTATATCGCCGCTTCTAGGCCGTGGGATACCCCAAACTAATGCTTGATAAGCACGGCTGATCGTACGCGCTGAAAACTGTTCTGACAGGTCTATATGGGTGTTGTCATTTTTCGCGACCACTATCAATCCGCTGGTTTCCTTGTCGAGACGATGGACAATTCCTGGGCGCTTGACGCCGCCAATACCGGAGAGAGTTTCACCGCAATGAGCAAGGAGTGCATTAACGAGAGTCCCGCCGCTATTGCCTGGTGCGGGGTGAACGACAAGCCCGGCCGGTTTATCGATGACGACTAAATCTAGGTCTTCGTAAATGACGTTGAGATCGATCGCTTCAGGTTGCGGGATAGCGGGTTCAGCTGGGGGGATGTCGAGTGTGAATGCCTCTCCCGATTTGACCCTATATGAGGGGTCGGTTATCGTCGCGTCGGCTGAGGTTAGCTGCCCATTTTCGATGAGAGCTTTGATGCGGGTACGAGAATGCCCGGAAAGAGCGGTGGCCAGCATCCGGTCCAATCGATCACCGTCAGTATCGGCAATGACGTGGTGACGGGTAGCAGCCTCAGTAGATGGGTCATTTGGCATCGTCATAGAAAGAGAGTGAGCATAAACCATGCGTGGGCTCAAGGGTTTGGTGATTGGAATGGGTGTGTTGATCGTCGTTGGGTTGACGGTTGTCATCGTTACGGTGATCAAGAGATATGACGGCGGGGATAACTCGAAAGCGGTGAAATCACCGGCAGTCGTATCCGTGCCTGTCGAACATGGTTTTGGTGAAAAACGTATTCAGGTGCCTAAAGGCGCTAAAATTACGGAAACCATTCTCGAAGGAAAGCGTTTGATCGTCCGGCTTGAACTCAGCGATGGTGCACAGGCATTTCTCCTGATCGATGTAAATACAGGGCAGCGCATCGGGTTAATAAGGCTGGGTAGCAGTCAATAGCGGCGACGTCCAAAAAACACGCTTGATCCTCAGCAAGACCTCGCCTATGAAGCGTCTATGTCATGCCGTCCCCTTCGTCTAGCGGCCTAGGACATCGCCCTCTCACGGCGAAAACAGGGGTTCGATTCCCCTAGGGGACGCCATTTTCATTCTAAACAACTGAAACAAAACGAATTTTCTTTCGGGAAAATTGGCGTATTCGGTGACTGGTACAGAAAACTGGTGCGGTACAGATAGATTGATGTTTCTGCCATTCAGCTGTCTCAACCATCCGTCGGAGAGATTCTCTGGAGGGGTCGAACTATCTGGCGAAATTAACAGAGGAAATTACATCCTAAAACAAGGATAATCGGGCTTTGTTGCCACTTTGGAAACTTGGCCGGCCAGACGCCGTATAATATTTTATTGAGAATGCCTGACGCTTTTTTTAAGCCTATTTTTGAAGCTCGCCGATAACCTTCATCCCGTACATCGCAATATACGACCCGCCATGGGCGGAGATTGTTTTAAGCTTGAGATACTTGGCGGTTGTTTCCGGAAGGGTAAATGACTGCCAACCATCAGGAAGGGTAACTGCATTCTGAGTTCTGAATTTTCCAACGGAACGGAACTTGCCGGTCGGTCCTTCATCGCCGACAAGAATTTCGAAATCTTTGATATTATATTTTTCCGCCCCTCCGATATAAATCTGCACTGCTTTGAGCTTTGCAGATTTTTCGTCTTTAAACGCCCAGACACCTTCACCAACACGTACAACCGCGCGTTTGCGGTTGCCTAGGTTTACTTTTACCCATTCATCATTGGGGCTAAAGAGCAGATCTCCGCCATTGGTTGGTGCGAAAACGTCAACTCCTTCTGGTCGCTTGCGGGATATGATTGCTTTGGAATCTTTGTTTAATTTTCCGATTAACTGGATGGCATTACCACCTACGTAGCTACCATAGCTATTGAGCAACTTGAGTTTTACGAAATGTGCGGTTGTTTCCGGCAATGAGAAGTGTTGCCAGCCATCCGGCAGAACACGGGCGTTGAAGGTAGTGAATTTACCCAAAGATTTGTAGGGCCCCGCGAGTTCATCAGCGGTTAAAATTTCAAAAGTTCGCAAATTATATTTATCGCGGCCATTCACCATGACTTTGGCCTTATTGATGGTTACGGACTTTCCGTCCTTAAACGACCAAACACCTTCACCGCCGTATGTGGGGCGCCGTTTAGAGGCAAATTTCTCTGGACTTTCTTGGTTAATGCCGCGCCATTTCCAGTTCGGTGCATACACCAGTTTTGCACCATTATTCTGGGCAAAAACATCGATACCATCATCCTTTTTAGCGCTGCTTTTAGCTTCGGAATCTTTGTTTAATTTTCCGATAAGCTGGATAGCATTGCCACCAACATAACTTCCGTAACTATTGATCAGTTTGAGTTTTACAAAATGCGCCGTTGTTTTTGGCAATGGAAAATGTTGCCAGCCATCCGGTAGAACACGGGCGTTGAAGGTCGTAAATTTCCCTAAAGACTTGTATGGCCCGGCTAGTTCGTCAGAGGTGAAAACTTCAAAAGTTCGTAAATTATATTTATCGCGGCCATTCACCATGACTTTGGCCTTATTGATGGTTACTGATTTTCCATCCTTGAACGACCAAACACCTTCGCCGCCGTATGTTGGGCGCCGTTTAGACGCAAATTTTTCTGGGCTTTCCTGATTAATGCCTGCCCATTTTGTGTTCGGAGCGTATTCGAGTTTTGCACCATTATTCTGGGCAAAAACATCGACACCTTCATCCTTCTTGGCGCTGCTTTTGGCTTCGGAGTCTTTATCTATTTTTCCGATTATACGAATAGCATTGCCGCCAACATAGCTGCCAAAGCTGTTTTTAAGGACAATTTTGACGTAATAGGCGGTTGTTTTTGGGAATTTGAATCCCTGCCATCCGGCCGGCCTCATTTTAACGTTCAACGCCTTGAATTTGCCGACGGAACGAAATGGTCCTTTCAGCTCCTCACCCGCCAATACTTCAAATTCTTTGACGTTGTATTTATTTTGCGAGGGGACCAACATTTCAATTCGATCGAACGTGGCGGACTTCCCGTCTTTAAAGGACCATACGGCTTCGCCCCCATAGGTCGGACGATTCTTTTTCACAAAGGCTTCGTGATTTTTGTTGAGGTTCAGCCATTTCCAACTTGGCGCGTATTCGAGTTTTGCACCATTTTCATCGGCAAGAACATCACCATTAAATTCCTGAGGTTTTGCTGTTTGGACAATGGCCGTCTTCTCGACGCCTTTTTTGACATCTTGCAGGGCGCTGGCAAGTCCAGCAGCGTTAGAGGCGCTGTAATATTTTCCGCCGGTAATTTTTGTTACACACTGAAGCTTCTGTGCGGCTTTCTTTCCAAGTGTAAAGCCGACGATATTAACAGATACGTCCAAGCCCGAAGCTTTAAGGCTTTTTGCTGCTGCGCAGGGGTCGCCTTTACATTCTTCCAAACCATCGGTCACAAGGATGATTTGATTGTCCTGACCCTTAAATACTTTGAACGATTTGGCTGCCTTCGTTAGGGCCGCTGCAATCGGTGTTTCACCTTTTGCTTTTAATCCGGATATTGTTTTACCTAAAACGGTAGCGTCTTCCGAACCGATCGGTGCGACAAGCTCTATGTCTTTGCAATCTTTGGCGCGGCGGTGGCCATATAAAAGAAGGCCTAAATTCGCCTTCGATGGCATTTCACCTAATGTTTTACCTAGAAGGTCTTTGGCAACACTCATGCGTGTCTTGCCACCAATTTTCTTTTTCATTGATCCTGATGCATCAACAATGAAGAGAATATTGGTAGCGGCACTAGCCGGCACGATAGAGATCAGTATTAGAGAAAAGGATAATAGAAGTAACGAAGCCGAGCGAATGGTGAAATTACGCATCGATTTATCCTTTAGAAATTAAAAATGCCTTTAAAACTGCAGTATTCACGATGAATTTTTATCATCTACGTATTTATCGGTAAAGGCGGTATAGGGGGAATCAATTTGATTTGAGGTGGCTGAAATATGGTCTAAATCATTATCCTAGTTTCAGAAAATTCCGGCAGTTTGGCCTGATGGGATGCGATATCACGAGCCCCATTTTTGAGTGCGTTACGCGGGGACCGCTCCGGTCATACGAGAGGTCGGTTTGTCGTTCATGAACAGCTGACACAGGCCGGCGGTCACGCCAATGAGGACCCCGATTTGCCAGGCGAGATCATAATTCCCCATCGCATCGAAAAGAAGCCCAGCGCCCCAAGCCCCAACGAAGGAGCCCGTTTGATGGCAGAAGAATGCGATGCCCGTCAGGGTCGCCATGTTACGTAATCCGAATATCTGGCCCACTAATCCAGTGACCAGCGGCGCTACACCGAGCCACAGAAGGCCCATGATAGCCGCGAATATAAGAGTTGTTGTTGGCGTCGCGGGTAGCAGAAAATAGACCACGATAAAGGCCGACCGCAATATGTAGACTGAGCCGAGTATAACGTGTTTGGGATACTTGCCCCCCATCCATCCGAGAATATAGCAGCCGATCGCATTAAAACCGCCAATCACACCGAGCGCCTGAGCACTAAGCGTCGGCGACTGGCCACAAATTTCTAAATAAGCAGGCAGGTGGGCGGCAATAAAGATCAGCTGCAGACCACAGACAAAGTAAGCCACAGCCATCGTGACATATCCCTTGTGTTGCCAAGCTTCAGACAGAACTTCCTTTAAGGACATCCTCGTATCGGAATCGGTAGACTCTTTAGCCATCTGCAACTCGGCTTTGTCTCCAGCGCCGGTAAAAAATGCGGCTGGGATCATCACAACGCAAAGGCCGAGGAAACCTACCATCGCCATGGTCCAGCTGTGGCTGTCTATTAGTCCTTGCGCAAGGGGTGCGGCGATAAAGGTTCCGATCGACCCAGCCGCAGATATTGTCCCTAGCATCACACTTCGTTTGATCGGTGAAACAGCTCGCGCCGATGCGGCGAGGGCAAGGCTGAGCCCGGTACAGGCGAGAGCAAGCCCAACCATGACACCCAGCCCAATCCAGAGGGCGATTGGTCCCTCCGCGATCATGGTAACCCCGAGTCCAGCTCCATAAAGCAAGGAGCCCAGGATCGTCATCATGCGGCAACCAACTCTATCGGCAAATGCGCCAATTATTGGTTGGCTTAATCCCCAGACAAAGTTCTGTATGGCGATGGCCAAGGTGAAATCGGCAACGGAAATACCTAGGTCTTGCGTTACCGGAGAGACAAACAATCCAAAGCTCTGGCGCATGCCCATGCTCATGGTGAGCATGAGGCTTGCGCCAGTCAGAACTGATATAGTTTGGGCGCTGGTATAGCCGGGAGCGTTGGTTGTATTAGCCATTGGGGATCACCGCCGAAAAGTCTATGAATAAACTATAGAAGTGAAACCTGGCACGCTAGTTGCCGGACATGCGGCTAGGCGATTTTAGGCCGTCATAGTGCAGCGATAGAGAAGGCGTGTTGCGTCGCCGCTGTAATCCTTCACTGCGCGATGTTGTACGACCCTGTTATCCCAAACCGCTAAAGCGCCCTCTTCCCATTCAAAACGGCAAGTCGCTTCCGGCGACTTGATGATGTCGAATAGAATGCCAAGAATGTTCTGGCTGTGAACCCGGCTTACACCCTTGATGTAACAAACGTACGATTCATTAATCGCAATCCATTTGCGACCAGTGACTGGGTGTGTGCGGACTAATGGCATTTCAAAGGGAGGCATCCGAAGGCGCGCTTGAGCCGCTTCCTCCGGGTCGAGATATCGGTCGGTAATATGTCCGGTAGCGTCGGGAGACTGAATGACCTGTAGTGAATCGAGATATTGCGCGAATAGAGGATCTAGAGATTCATAAACATAAGTAGCGTTGGCATACATGGTGTCACCGCCATTTTTCGGAACGGCTTTTCCAAACAAGGCCGTAAAAGCGGGTGCGTCAGCACGAAAACCACCATCGGCATGCCAGACGTGATTGCGTAAATGAGAATCTTTTGCGGCGCTAATAACGGTAGCATCTGGGTTGTCCGGCGCGCGTGGCGTATGGGGGCCGGCATAATCGAAGAATTCACCAAGGAACCCGCCAAATTTAGTAAAATTTTCTGCAGTTACAGTACCCGGTGCGAAAACAACGAGGCCGCGATTGTGCAGCAAGTCGCGCATTTTGGCTCGGAAACCTTCACTGATTGAGTCACCGTTAAACCGATAGCCGGATATATAAGAGCCTACGGACTCCTTTATTGGTGAAACGCTTGCGCCGTCAAGCGCGGCTACATTGTCGGCAGCCAGCCGAACGGTTGAATTCGCGGAACTCATTTATCAAAACCTTATCGGTAAATCAGAGATGTCGGGTTTTAGAACAGGAACCCTGTAGTTTCAACCTCAATGCAGGGTGTATTTGAAGCAGCACTTTCGCGTGGGAATAACTCGATTATCTTGGAGTAAGATTGGTTATTCAGGCGCCGACGGCAATAGGACCATCGGAGAGTTTATTGACGAACTGATGGACGTATTCGTTTCCAGAGGAGTACAGCCGATCAGTGGGGCCGTCCCATACGAATTGACCGTCATGGATCATCGCCACCCGATCTGAAATGCGTTCGACTGTATTAAGATCGCTAGAGATCGAGATCGTGGTTGCTCCTAACGCCGAAACGCTTTCTGAGATAAACCGGCATATTTCATTACTCATGATTGGGTCGAGACCCGCTGTCGGTTCATCGAGAAACAAAAATTCAGGATCGTTGGCAATTGCCCGGGCGAAACCCACGCGTTTTTGCATGCCGCCTGACAGATCGCTGGGATAGAGATCGCAAACGTCGGCCGGAAGTCCAACGATGGCGAGCTTTTCGATTGCAATTTCCCGAGCCTGATCATCCGACATTTCACCAAGGTTAGTCTGCAGAAAACCGATGTTTTCCCAAACCTTCAAACTGTCAAACAATCCGCCATACTGAAAAAGGACGCTACGGCGTTGTTCGTATTCTCTACGATCCCGTGCTGTCATCTCATGAAGGTTATGGCCATTTATCTTGATCGTTCCGGCGTCTGGTGCAATTAGATATTGCAGGCATTTGAACAACAGAGACTTCCCACTGCCTGACGTGCCGATGATGGTGATGGCTTCGCCCTTGGCAACATCAAGTGTCATATCTTTTAAGACATGATTGTTCCCAAAGCTTTTACGAAGCCCCGAAATTTGAAGTAGTGGTTGGCCTTTGGCTGTCATGGGTAGGAATCTGTATCTCGGTTATTTCAGATAGTTTCAAAATAGCCGATCAAGGAGTAGGGAGGAAACAGGTTTATCGGCCTTGTCAATCGAGAGAACAATGCGACTATTGAATATAGTGAACGGGAGAGATTAATTAATGTTCTTGCAACTGCTGCTAGGGGCCGGTGTGGTCTCTATTACGATAGCAATGGCGGCGGCCTTTATTGGTGCAGCAATATTCGTTTTACGTCGTTCCGCACCCTGGATTGGTGATCCACCGCCCATTCGGAATACGATTATCGCACTAACGCTGGTCTCGCTGTGGCTGCTGGTCGCTATCAGCGTCACCGTTTGGGTGTGGGCCGTTGTCTTTATGTTTCTTGATTTGTTTGCGAGCATCGAACCCGCTCTTTATTTCGCGGCAGCGACCCTGACGACTTTGGGCTATGGCGATATTATCTTGCCGATATCATGGAGATTGTTGACCGGAATATGTGCGGCCAACGGATTGCTGCTATTTGGTCTTTGTGCAGCATTTTTGTTTGAAGTATTCGCCCGGCTTCACGGTCGTAAAGACGACGTTAGTAACGAGAAGTAGGGTGAAAGATCCCTACAGGGTTAGCGCCGAGTTCTATTCAGTAGCGGGTCGTTCTTCGCTTGTCTCGCCCTTGCGCTCGTCGGATTTTTCTTGCTTGGCGCGTTGTCGGTCGGCCTTTTTCTGGGCACGCGCTTTTTCACGTTCACGGCGTTCAAAGCCATAGTTTGTTTTGCGAGCCATTGGCGTCCTCTCTATCGCTTTTGAGATGTCCGCCCATTCTTAGAACATCACTGACTCGCTGTACAGAGACCATTCCTTAGAGTTGCTACTGAATTGAGGCATATACCAGTTGACCAGTTCATGAACGCTAGAAAATCGAAGTTCTTGACATTTTACAGCCAAGGGCCCATTTACCCCGTGTTGATTGTCTCGCGATAGCGCGAAGCGCCTGAATTGGGCGCCACGTCCCGGGACCAATAATCAAAAAATCAACCCGTTCTGGCCGCGCCTGGAGCAGGGTCAAACGCCAGAAACCGTTTGCGGTGATACTACCGCGCGCGCCTCCTGGCACATAAGGAATCCTTTAGTGAGTATTAGTAAGTTTTCGGAGTTCGGTTTGGCCGAACCGATTGAGCGTGCGTTGAAAGAGCGTAAGCATTCTACCCCAACCCCGATCCAAGCCCGTTCCATACCTGACCTTCTTCAAGGCCGGGATATGCTGGGTATTGCGCAAACAGGTACCGGCAAAACAGCCGCCTTTGCGCTCCCTATTCTGCACAACCTTGCAAAGGGACAAGTGAATAATAAGGCCCGTAACCCCCGCGCTTTGGTTCTCGCGCCGACTCGCGAACTCGCGATCCAGATTGGTGAAGAGTTCCGGCTATACAGCAAATATATGCACCTCCGGCATACGGTAATTTTCGGTGGCGTCAGCCAAAAAGCACAAGTAACGGCAATGCATCGCGGTGTTGATATTCTTGTCGCGACACCCGGTCGATTGCTTGATCTTATGCAACAAAAAATCGTCAGGCTGGGCGACGTAAAATATCTCGTTCTCGATGAAGCGGACCGTATGCTCGATATGGGCTTTGTCCGAGATGTTAGGAAGATCATTGCCGCTTTGCCACAAGAGCGTCAGTCGTTGCTTTTCTCGGCGACGATGCCAAGTGAAGTTGGCAAACTTTCAGGGGATCTTCTCCATAAGCCGGTTCGCGTTGAAGTAACGCCGCAGGCGACCCCTGTCGAACGTATCAAGCAATGTGTTCATCATGTTTCGTCTGGCGATAAACGAAAATTATTGGAAGATGTTTTATCTGATCCAGCGTTCGCGCGTGTCATCGTTTTTTCCCGCACAAAGCATCGGGCAAACCGGGTTGCTATGCAGCTTACCAAAGCTGGTATTGACGCTGACGCAATACATGGCAACAAATCCCAAGGTGCTCGGCAGCGGGCGTTAAAGCGATTTCGTGATGGTGATGTCCGTGTGCTGGTGGCGACCGATATCGCCGCCCGGGGCATTGATGTTGATGGCATAACCCATGTCATCAATTTCGAGTTGCCTAATGAACCCGAGAGCTACGTCCATCGGATTGGACGGACGGCGCGTGCCGGTGCCAATGGTGCGGCAGTTTCATTCTGTGATGGAACGGAACGGCTCTACCTACGTGATATCGAGAAGCTTATCGGCAGCAAATTAACAGTGATCGGTGACGAACCGGTTGGTGAACCCGTAAAACCGCCGACTAAGTCACGTAACAATCGTGGTCGTCCTGGGCAAAAGCCCAAGAAAACGCGTAGTCGCAGTGGCCGGGGTGCTGGTCACCGTAAGGGACAGGGCAATCCGAACCGCGGTGGTAATCGTCAATCACAGACCCGTAAAGCCGCGTAGCCTCTGATTATGGACGGTTGGGTTTTCCGACGAAGCCGGCGCCAAATCCGGCTTCGTTAGAGGCCCAGCCACCTGCTACCCGACCGCTAAAGATAGATGGACCAAGCATTGTGCCTTCAAGGCCAGCTCGGCCGTTGATGTGACCACCTGCCATGCCACAGGCTTCTCCCGCTGCAAACAGGCCTTCAATGGGTTCAAAATGTTTGTTCAACACCCGACATTTGATGTCGGTTTTGATGCCACCAAAATTCTTGCGCGCCAGCGGAAAGAACTGGATGGCGTAGTAGGGTGCGGTATCAAAAGACTTGGATAGCTTCAGAGGTTTGCCGAAATCGGGCTCGTTTTCTAAACCCTGTTCGCAGGCTTGATTGTAGCGTTCGATTTCGCCAATGAAGGTTGTTGGATCGACATTGATTTCTTTCGCCAGCCCCTCCAGCGTATCAGCGCTTTTGATATAGGGTGAATTGGCCAGAAGCTCTTCGACTTTCTCCCGAACGATCTTATCGCCTTCACGATAATATGGATCTGCGATCTCTAGCGTTGATTTCATTTCCTTATCAACAATCGCCCAGGCATGCGGTGGTGTTTGTGCAAGCATCGCCGGACTCGCCGAATTCCCGCCTGATAGGGCTTCGTTGTGGAAACGCTTACCTTGCTGGTTCACCCAGACGTAACCTGGGATGTGGCGGCAGACCAGACCCCGCTTTTGATCCGGGTCGAGGTAATCTGGGGTCGCGTAGACATAAAACCAGACGTTCTCCATATGGGTAAGGTAGCCACCGACTTCGGTGACCAGCTTATGACCAGACCCAGTAGAACCGCGGCCCGATCCTTCCATGACTTTGTATTCTTTGAACTCGGGGCGTGCTTCCAAAACCATATCGATGTTGGAATTAAAGCCGCCAGTGGTTACGACGACCGTCTTACAACTGACATCCACTTTCTCGCCAGTCTCTGAATTCACACCTTCAAATCCGACGGCTCGATCACCATCCATCTTTATTCTAGTGATCTCGGTATTATTGACGATCTCACCACCCTTGTCGCGATATGACTGGATCAGATTTGTCATGAGACCAAGACCACTGCGTTCCGGGCGTGTCCAACGCATCACGGAATTGCCTTCTTGAGGTTTCATATCGACCCATTTGACGCCCTGTTTTTCGGCCCAGTGATATAGGTCGTGGAGCGTGTGTTCGATGTAATATCGCGCCCAGACGACGTCGGCACCGGGACCTCCCCACTTTATCCATTCGCTGAAGGCAAGGTCGGGATTGTCCTCGATGCCCAGTTCTTTCTGGAGGGGTGTGCCAACCATACAGCAACCGCCGCCGGAAATGATTGCGGCGCCGCCAAGATCAGTAGCCTTTTCAAAGGCGATAGCGCTGGCTCCGGCATCTCGAGCCTCAATTCCGGCTGCCATGCCAGCACCACCGGATCCAATAATCGCTATATCAGTTTCATATATTTTTACGTCGGCCATCTCTGAGATCTCCGGTTAGAAATAACATTACGTTTTCTCGTTGTAACGAGATATGCCGCAATTGTAGGCGGCACCAATAGTCTTGCGCTACCCCTCGGCGTTGAGTTCTTGAGGAAGCGGAGCATCCATGAGGATAAAGGCAATCATACAAGGCTCGGTGCCGGGATTCGTCCAATTGTGGACCGTGCCGCGTTGGACGAGGACATCGCCTGCTCTTAAATTAACGATCTCTCCGTCATCGAGTTCCATGTCGATAGCTCCAGACATGACAACAGCATAGTCGAGGCTAGCGGTTCGGTGATTGCGGGGGGCGACACCGGGCTCGAAGCGGGAGATACGGAAGACTGTCCCATTGGGCACGGTGGTGGCTTCGACATCTGCTGAGATGTCGTTGACTGATGCTAGATCTGCTGGCGTTTGGTCTGTTGCCCATATGACGGTGCTGTGTTGTCCGGCACGGCGGGAAATAACGTTGTCGGACAATTCGTCGATAACGACTGTGGCTTTTCCGATTTCGTTATGGCCGGTGACGACCCGGCGAACTTCGAGGGACATAGTGTTTTCCTTATTGTCAAACCGCTGGGAACACGGTCGAACAAATTATCAAAAGTCTTTGACCGCGTTGGCAAATCGTTCGCGAATTTTGGCGCTATGCATGTAGCGGTAATCTTGGGGGTACTCTTCCCCAGTCTCACATTTGAGGGTGATGAAGGTTGGGCCTTCTTCCTGGAGAATGCTGCCTATGTTGTTCTCAAAGCCTTCAATATCTGAAATCTCGTGGCAATTATTGTAGCCAGCGGAATCTGCCATGCCGGCAAAGTTGACGCTGTCTTGTCCGGGGATCGGATGGCCGCCATTTGCTTCATAGGTACCGTTTTCGAAGACAAAATGAATGAGGTTTTTCGGAGCGGCATTCGCATTGGTGACGAGAGAGCCCAAATTCATCAGCAGACTGCCATCACCATCAAGCAGAATTATCCGTCGATCCGGCCAGGCGAGCGCGAAACCTAGCGCGTGGGATGACGTTAATCCCATGGCGCCTGAAGAGATAAAATTGAACGGGCTTGGTCTTATCGCGTCTAGTTCGAAGGCTGTCGTGTAGGCCGCAACGACCACCTCATCGTCAGCAATTTTAGCGACCAGTGATTTAAGACATTCATCGCGTTTTATCATGAGGCTAACGGGGGTCGGCCAATGAGCATCGCGACGGGGCTGGATGTCTCATAGGCGTTGTTAATGGCAGGCGCTATTTTCTCAATGTCATCGTCTGTTTCGATGACATGGTTGGCTATTCCCATTGTATCTAAAATCGGCTCGATAATTCTGACACCGAAGCGTTTGGACTCGGTCGGAAGAACGCCAGGTTCTTTGCCAAGCAGACCCACCATTAAACAGATCGGCGACTGATATTCTACGGCGACGGCCCGAATGGCATTCATTGAATAGAGTAACCCGGTGTATTGGATCAGGATCAAAGATCGCTGTCCGCTATAGGACAATGCAGCGCTTATCCCAATGGTTTCGTCTTCTTTACAGGTCCTGATTTGGCGTAGACCGGCGTCGGCCGAGATTGGACGCAATAATCCATCGGCAGTGGTTTTATCAGGTACTGTAAGCACGGTTTTGACGCCGCTATCTTTTATCGCCTGTATAATAAGGCTACCGGTAAGGCAGTCGGACGCTGCTGCGACTTCCATATTTTGGCTGGGCATTTTTGCTCTCGATAAATTGTCAGCTGACGGGATAACTTTGACTATTCAGTGTCACGGAAAATTTCCGAAAAACAAGGTTTTGACGAGATTTTTTTAAGAAGAAGCCGTATGTCTTTCGCGGGATTTAACCATTTTCTGGCGTAAAAGTGCGACTTTTTGCCTCAAATGGCTAAAATTTTTAATCTTTTTGTTTCACTTTTTCTAAAAACACCATACGGTAGGGTATGGCTATGACAAACAAATCTAAAAAGCCGGAACCCGAACGGGTTTATGTGATGAAAAAGCGCGACTGTTTGAAATGCGGAGAGCGTTTCGAAAGCAGTTGGTCAGGTGAACGCGTTTGCAAACGCTGCAAGTCTAGCGGTAGCTGGCGCAGTGGTTCGGATTTCGAAGCCGCGTAATCTGTAATTTGGCCCCCAGGGGCCGTTTCGCACATAGACCACACATTATCTTCAGTGCTAAAATTCAGTTTCTGGATTTTTTGCTGTGAGGACGTTTGTGATGGATCAACCGGTAAGCGTTCAATACAAACCGCTTTCCCCCGCCTGCGGTGTGGAAATTCTCGGCGTGGATTTGCGCGAGAATTTGCCACAGAAAACGATTGATGAGCTGCGGGCTCTATGGAACGAATATATCGTCCTGGTTTTTCGCGGTCAGGAAATTTCTGAAGAAGAACAGCTGCGTTTCGCAGGCCGTTTTGGTGACCTCGGAGAACGTAAAGCACCGCCTGAAGAGCTCAAAGATCGGACGGATGGTGTTCTACAAAACGATCAGCGGGTCATGCTGGTTAGCAATAAGTTGATAGACGGCAAGCCGGTCGGTTCCTTTGGCGATGGGGACATGTGGTACCACATTGATTCTGGATATTCGGAAAACCCGTATAACTACACATTTCTATATGGTGTTGAGTTGCCCTCTGAAGGTGGTAATACGCTTTTCGGCAATATGTATCAGGCCTATGACTCGCTTAGTCAGGAGTTAAAAGACAAGTTGGCAGGGCAGAAGGCGCTGCATATCCACCAGTATGAACGTCGTGCTCGCGTCGATATTTCGGGCGATATCAGTCACATCCCGCACTGGCGACATCCAGTTTTTGTGACCCACCCTGAGTCTGGTCGCAAATCGATGTTCGTCGACCGGCTTATGACGCAGCGTATCGAGGGTGTGAGTCACGAGGAAAGCGAAGCGATCCTTGAGCAGCTTTATGCCGCCGGCGAAAACCCAGATGTTGTTTATGAGCATGAATGGGAATTAGGTGATTTCGTGATGTGGGATAATCGTTGTGCTATCCACGGGCGCACTTGGTTCGATCCCGAAGAACCCCGCCTGTTGCGGCGTTGTACGATCGAAGGTGGTCCGCTTTATGAAGAGCTTTCCGAATACCCAAATATCGAGACCGCTTAGCCGATCAAATTTCTCATTTGATTTTTTGAACGCTATATTGACGCACGCGGTTTGGCGTGGTTCGGTTTCTCTATCGTTCCTATTGGAGAAATCTCATGGCTGTTGCCCGTCACCCACGCCCCCCCGAACTTGTTAATACGTCAATCGATGACATTATGGACCAGTATGTCGCCCGGTTTAAGGATCGGATTCCCGACTGGGAAGCCTTTGAAGATGCAAAAATCGAAGGATGGAAGCGGGCTCAGCACCGGTTTATTGGAGCCGGGGGATCTGGCAAGCATGGGGATATGAACGCTATACCACCCCGCGCGCATACGCTGAGTATCATGTATGTCGAGCCGGGACAGGGAAATGCCCCCCACACGCACGAAGTCGAGGAGACGTTCTTTGTGTTAAAAGGGCACCTTGATGCCTTTGTCGAGGATGAGGATGGAAATCGGATTACAACACGGTTGGGCAAGTGGGATTGCATCACATGTCCGCCTGGTGTCATTCACGGCTATGACAATACAAGCCTCGAACCGGTTTGGTTTCAGGTCATGTTAGGGCGCGGCGTTCCCGAAACAATGGGCTATGCCGATGATGAGCTGTATGAGCGTCGGGATGGGCATTTGAAATCGAATTAGTGTAGCGGTGGATTGTCAGGCCGGTTGAATACCGAGCCGTTCATCGCGTTGGCGGATCCACATTATCGCTGGCAGGGCCAGAACGATCATCCAGCTTTTGCCGACGATTTGGCCGGCAATGAAATCCAGGTTACCGAACGCCAGATATAGAAATACAGCGCTGTCGATGGTCAATCCAACGACGCCACTTGCGAAAACCGCAAGCACCAGACGGCGACGCTGCAACGGTGTGTAGACGGCAAAATCAGCGAGCTCTGACAACAGGAATGCAACGCTTGAGGCGAGAACGAGCGATGGCGGGGCGAGAAAGGCGGATATAGCCGCACCAGCTAAAATAGCACCAATAGCGAACATTGGGCCAAGCCGTCGTTGAACGAGGTCGCGTAGAACGAGAGCGAGCCCGATCATTAAAACTCCGCTTGGTGCCATCAATCCCGGGGCAACGGGAATCAGGCATGGGCCTTTTTCAAGGCAAACTGTCCCAGCGTTGCCGATCAACCAATTTGCCATTGGAATGGTAAGCGCAAACGCCGCTAAATAGATAAAGCCTTCAAGGCGACTGGATCCTATTGGCGGTAAATCGTAGCTTGAATCGTTCATTGTCATTCGGTTGTTTTATCTGCTTTGACAGACTTCTCGATAAAGCCTTCATGCCCAGCGGCCCGTAAGGCGCAGGCGGGGCAATGACCACACCCGTATCCCCAATCGTGGCGCGTATTACGATCTCCGAGATAGCAGCTGTGACTGTATTCGATAATGATATCAATGAGTTCAGGCCCTCCAATATGATCGGCCATCTCCCAGATAGAGGTCTTGTCGAGGTGCATCAAAGGGGTATGTACGACGAAATCAGATTCCATTCCGATGTTTAGGGCATCTTCCATTGAGGCGATTGAGTCTTCTCTACAATCAGGGTAGCCCGAGTAATCAACCTCGCCGACGCCAACGACGATATGGCGGATTCCCCGACGATAGGCGATTGCGGCAGCGAGGGTTAGGAAGACCAAGTTTCGGCCCGGGACAAATGTATTTGGGAGCCCGCCTTCGGCAAAGGAAATTTCTGTATCTCGCGTGAGGGCTGTTTCACTGATGTTGCCGAGTACCGGAATGGCATGCAAGTGGTCGTCGCCCAGCTTCCTCTGCCACGCCGGAAATGCTCGCCGAACCGCTGATAAAACCCGTATTCTGCAGTCAAGCTCTACCGAGTGACGTTGGCCATAATCAAAGCCTACTGTTTCAACATGCGCGAAATTATTGATTGCCCAGGCGAGGCATGTCGAGCTGTCTTGCCCACCGGAGAAGAGGACCAATGCTGTATCTTCTTTTGACATTTTCTTTCACTAACGCGTCGTCCGTGTTCGTGCAAGACCGTGGTTGGGTCAATCCCGCTGGTGACAGATTCTGATCAGTCCCTTATAAAATTCAGGAGGTTCGTCACCGAGTGGTTGGCGTCAGTTTTTCGTTGGAGGTTTTCGATGGTTCGGTTGTTAATTGCAATTCTTCTGCCCTGGCTGTCATTCTTTTTTATTGGCCAGAAAACCCAGGGAATTATCTGTATTATTCTCCAATTGACGCTGATTGGCTGGGTCCCTGCGGCAATCTGGGCGGTTTATGCCTTGAGCCAATACAATACCGACAAGAAAATTTCTGAGGCACAAAACTAAGGATTCCGCTCGAAATACCTTTATTTGTCACCAGTCAGAAAGAGCAAGATGCCCAACAGTGCTGTCTCAACGATTGTCAAAATTGCAATTATTTCGCTCCTGGTTGGGCTCGCCCTGGCATTTTTCGATATCAGCCCTCGTTCCCTTGTGGAAAACCTTGGCGAAACCGTCGTTGATATTTACGAGGTCGTCCTCAGTTTCCTTAAATGGTCGCTGAAATACGTCCTACTTGGCGCCGTCGTTGTGGTGCCAATCTGGCTGGTGTTTTTTATGATCGGTTTGGCGAAAAAGAAAAAGTAGCAATCAGCCGTTGGATCATCCTCTAGGGGTTTGGTGGTCCAAATCCCGGGTGATCTGGAACGGGCTCGTTGGCTGTTAGAACCGTTGTGCCGGCAAATCGTTCTTTCCAGCGTTCAATGACTTCAGGATTAAAGACATTGTTTGGCACTTCACCGGCCAGTGCCTGCAATACAGCATTGGTTGCCCAGACGTAGCCTGGTCCCAGCCCGCTCGCCTGATTGGAGGACACCATATGCGGCGATAGGATTACCTTGTCACCAAGTTTTTTCAGTGGCGAATTGGTATCGATAGGCTCGTCGGCAAAGGCGTCAATCGCTGCGGCGGCAATCACATCATTTTCCAAAGCCTCGGCCAATGCCGCTTCATCAACATTGGCGCCGCGCGATGTATTCACAAATATCGCCGTCGACTTCATCTTTGCGAACTTTTCGGCATCCATCAGCTTTGAGGTTTCTTTGGTATTTACGCAATGCATGCTGACGATGTCGGATTCCGCCAATAACGTATCCATATCTACTTTTTCGACGCCGTTGCGCATGAAACGTTCATCGTCGATATAGGGATCTGTCGCGATAATACGCATGCGCCATGGCGCAAAGAGTTGCGCTACTCGGGCACCGATCCGACCCAAGCCAATGAGGCCTAATGTAAGGCCTGGATAATCGTCAGTGGTGCGCCGACCTAAATATTGGCCCATAAGGCCAGGATCACGCCAATCACCGCTTTTAACGGCGGCATCGCGTTGGTTGAGTTTTTTGATAGTTGCGAGAATAAAGGCAACTGTGCCCTCCGCAACGCCGTAACAATTGGATTCGGTTGGCGCATGGCATACTAGAATACCGAGCTCTGTTGCGGCGTCGACGTCGATATCATCAGTACCAACGGTACATTTGGCGACGACTCTCAGGTTGGGGCTGGATTCCATAATGGTACGCGTAATAGGACTCGATCGGATAGACGTTCCCATCAGGGCATCGGCTTCCTCGGCCATTCCAATCATATCTTGTTCATTGTCGCCTTGCGGGGAGTGCCAATCCGCTTGCCCCATAGAGAGATCACACCCGTATTTCTCCAGCTTTTGGTGGCATTCATCTGCCTGATCGACGGGCGCAAAAATGAAAATTTTTGGATCGCTCATATCTGTCTCTCCTGAAGGGTCTGATCGCTTTTGCGATGGGCTTTCGCCGTCAGTCTATCAAATCCTTGGAAGCGTGCCAGGGTATGGTACGCCGATCAAACCTGTAAGTTTCGTGTTAACGTTAATAAATTAGAAAATTTTTGCGATTACCGTGTCGCTACATAATGTTCCACTATTAGGGGCCTCGAGTTAAATGGCGGGCACGACGGAAATCTATATTTGCTACCCTGGCCAGGCGGTCAAAGAAGGCAAATGCGAATACAGCGATATTTCATCGCGCATGGAAGCCGATGGAGATGCGGCTCGGCGGTTTGCGGACGATCCAAAAATTGCAAAGATTGCTTATTACAAAGTCGATGAAGATGGTGCTTTCAAAATTCTTTGCACTAAGGAAAACGCCAATGTCCAGAAATCGGGGCGTGGCCGCTTGGACTCAGGAGCTCGAACACATCCTGACCGGAAAAAGCGGGCAAAGCAGAAACAAGGCTTGTTTGGCCGTTTGAAATCAGCTTTTGCGGATTGATTTTCGGAACTCCGATTAGAGACCGTCTACTGGTACCGAGCCATCACGGCTTTCTATTTCGATAACCCAAAGATCCGGGTCGCGGTCTATTGATTTGCGAATGCGTTCGTCTGCGTCGCGTTCTTCTATTACCTGTTCATCATGGGCCGGGTACCAGCTGAGCTTTCCGTCTAGGTCTCGCATCTGGGACATTAACCTGCATCCCACGCCTGCCTGATAAATTTTTAAGAGGATGGTACCACCCATTTTTTCGCCTGAATTGACGACGACGGCCGGAATGCCCGCCACTGAACAACGTTTCAGGTGGGCATCGATCCAGATGTGGGTCGGGAGCCGGTCGTCCGCCACGAGCCGTTAACCAAGTGGTCCTAGGAACGGCTCACCCATGTAGCTATCGGAAACAGGATCAAGAGCGTCAGGCCAGTCACCGGCAGTAACACTACGGCGCTCTGATGCTGATCGAGGTTTCCCATCCCACCCAACTTGTTCCATGTATGCATAAAGTTGAATGAGTTGACCGTCAGGGTCGACGACAAAGGCAGTGTAATCGATGCCGGGATAAAGTTCTTGAGGAATGTCTTCTCGGACAGTGCAGCCCTGCTCGCGGAAGAATGCTACTGCGTTTTTGAGTTGCTGATAATTGGCCAGTCTAATAGCAAAGGCGAAGAGCTTTGTGTCTTCGCGGCAGCCAAGCTCTTTGCGCAATGCGAGGGGATAAAGTGACATCGAATGATGTTCTGTATTATTCCGCAGGAACACGCATTGATGGCCTTTGTAATCAACTGTTTCGGTTTCGATAAAGCCAAGGGAGTCCCGGTAAAAAGAAACCGCTGTATCTATATCATCGCAAAACAATCGCACCGGACCGATCTTGGTGATCTTGAAGGGTCGACCGAGGAGAATGCCGTCGACGTCATACTTTTCTTCCAGTGGCTCGATGTCACGATACCCGGTATTCATCTCAACGCCGGCTTCCAATGCCTCTTTGACTTCACGATATTCCGATATCTGGGGTAGGGGGGCGACTTCTTTGAATTCACGATTATGCATATCCCAGGGTTTGGAATAGCCATCCCAGCCGATTTGCTCGATGCCGTAATACAGCTCGTTTTGGAACCAGTCGGCATCCATCAGATAAGTGTGCCAGTTTGAGCCAGGCATATCCCGCCCGGCACGGATCATGTTGCTGCCGCGTTCTGCCAGCCAGTGATGCCCATTAACGGCTTCGGCAAGTGTGCCGACCTGCCAGGTGATCTGATTGACGGTAATATTTTCACGCCACCGCCCGAGCTTATCGACAGCACCGCGCTGGCGATGGTTGTAGAGCACAAAAGCATGGTGATCGTGCGAATAACGGAAAAAGTAGCCGCGTAAATCACCAAACGGTTTGAGTTTATCGGGAACCTCACGGCCTTCTGGGAAGGGGTCTCTAATGTCGACGATCCGAAAACCCAGTAATGCGTGATAAAAATGGAGGGCTTCCTCCATCTTAATTGCATTAATGCCGAAATGGCCGAGCCGGCGAATTTTGAAGGGACGGTCGAGTAGAACGCCGCCGACATTATATTTCCCATCAATCGAGTCGAGCATGATGATTCCTCTTTAGAACTAACGCTTGCACTTTATTCGGCTAATTCGACATTACGGATTTTCGGCCAAACCACCAGAACAGAAGGACAAGTGGCGTCAAAACCAAAGTCATTATGAGGGTCACCGCCGCGGCAAGGTTAGTCGCGCCGGATTGCCAATAACTCCAGATTACTGCAGGCAGTGTGATGTTTTCATGCCCTACGAGAAAGACGGCGACGGTTAGTTCGCGATAAACCAGGATGGCAGACCATATCCAGACAGACATCAGTGTTGGCCGTAAAAGCGGCACCAAAATACGCCAGGAGGTTCTGATCTCGGAGAGCCCTGAGACGTGGGCAGCTTCTTCCAGCTCTTTGTGAATTTGAAGAAGCGCACTATTTATTGCCCGTGTGGCGAAACTAATTCTGGTGATGACGTATACGATGGCGATGAGCGTTACTGTGCCATAGAGCGGCACAAAGTCTTTGAGGACAAACAGCGCCATAAGGATTGCCGCGACGGCAAGGATTACCTCAGGCAGTGCGTGCGGCAGGAAGGCGCCAAACTCCAGGACATAACGGGCTTTGCTGCGGCTGCGCACAATGAGCCAGGAGACACTAAAGGCAAGAACAAGCGTTGCAGCGGGGACTATAAGGACTAGGAGAACCGTATTTTTCAATCCTCTAAAGACCAGGTCCCAATCCATGTTCTCCATAATGTTGTCCATGGACATCAGGCTGAACATTTTTGCAGATGGTGGTGCGAGATAAGGGACAAAGGCGGCATAACCGATCAAAATCAGCGGAATGACTTTCGCGGCGATGATGTAAACGATAATAAAAGCCCAGGCGGCTTTACCCCAATGGCCAATATCAATGAGGGTCGGGCGATAGCCTTTGCCGGTAACGACCTGATATTTGTCGCCCTGCCGCAGAACAGTGCTGTACCACCATGTGAGAAGAAGTGCGACGCCGATCATTATAACGCCGAGAGCAGCTGTAATTCCGTGTTGAGAGAACTCTTCGTCGCCGGGGTTTGCTTTCTCAAACACATAGGTGCTGATCATATAAACCCGGTTTGCTAGACCGATGATCGCCGGTACATCGAAGGTCGCGATACCAATTACGACGATATAAATTACAGCGGCGAGGATTGCGGGCATCGCGAGCGGCAGCGTGACGCGGCGCATAGTGCCGAAAAATCCCAACCCATGAATTTTGGCCGCTTCTTCGAGCGATGGGTTCATCGCGCGAAACATTTGGGCTGTTAAAATAAAGGCCAGGGCGGCGAGGCTGAGCCCTTGTACGAACCCCATGCCAATGGGCGTTGCGATATTAATCGGTCCTTCTGAAAGCGAGAAAAACTGAATGGCCCATCTGTTCAGAAAACCAATTCGGGCGTGCGCCAGGAAGGTCCAGCCCATCGCCGTGTAGATGCCCGGGATCAACAGCCCTAGTGTCATTATGGCGTAGACAGCACTTTTGGCGCGCATAGTGGTTCGTTCGGTAAGCCATGCGATGGGAAGCCCAACCCCCATTGAGACAAGCGTCGCGGTAATCGCGAAAATGATGGTGTTGTAGAGTGCTTCGCCAATGATCGGGTCGGTGAATAGATCTACATAATTGCTAAGTGTAAAATGTGCGTCCGACGTTCCAATAATGCCGGATTGAAAACTGATTGAGATGAGAACGCCCACTAATACAACGATGACGAACATCGGCAGTGCAGCGAGCACCATCAGCGTTGGGGACGTTTTAGAATGCAAAAGAATTTCCTGTCGCTAAGCGGAAGGTTATGGAGCAAAAACGTGCGGGTTGGGGAGCATGCTCCCCAACCCGTGTTTCTCGCAGAAAGCGGTGCTTACTTCTTCTTTTTCTTCAGAATTTTCTGGAGTGCTTTCCGGGTTTTGACATAACCACCCTGAGCGCCGAGCCATTGCGGTGAATTGATAACCGCCTTTGCGCCCTTTGCAATCTGTGCAAGCAACTTCTTACGCTGATGAGACTCGGGATAGAGATGAAGGTCCAGCCCGACATTTTCCCACATCCACTTCTGACCTTCTTTGCTGTGAAGGTAGACAACGAATAAAGCACCAGCATTTGGTGACTGAGAGTTTACCGGCACTGATCCGTAGCGCGTATGTGAAACGACGGCTTCGTTCATGAGGGCATAACCAAGTGGTTCTTTCTTGCGGTGTGCCTGGTTCACATACTGGTCGCCACAACTCAAGACCAGCATGAGGAACTCTCCGCTGGTGATCTTGTTCATTGAACCGCACCGCATCAGCCCACCGATCTGGTTGGAGAGCTTCGTTGTATAATCAAGCATGGCTTTTTTGCCCAAAAGGTCAGGCATGGCAAATTCGCGCATTCCCGCAGCATAGGGCGTCGATGCAATTTTGCCTTTCCATTTAGGCTTTAGCGTATCGGCAAGTGATTTTGGAATATCATCGCCTTTAACTATGTCACTATTATAGACAACACCGACCAGCGTGGATCCCATCGCAAGTGCGGTCCCACCCGGTCCTACGGGATCAAAACCCTTTTCCTTGAGCATTGGTCGGTCGAGATAGTTCAACCAGTTCATTTTACGAAAGAGTCCGATTTTTGAACCTTTCAGGACGCCGCCAGCATTGCCATAAATCACATCGGTGCTCGACTTTTGGCCAGCTTTCATTTCACGTGTGATCTTCGCGATCATCCGAGTCATAGAGGCACCCGGCGTAAACTGTGCTTTTAGGTTCGTGCCGTACTTTTTATTCATCGCGGCGACGACTTGTTTGAGCCCTTTGCCGCCATTCAGGCTGGCAGATGACCACATTGCGCGCAAGGTTGTTTCTTTTTTAGCGCCGGCTATGAGCTCTTGAAGATTCTTTGGAGCGTCCGCGGCTGATGCAGAACCGATTGCTAACATAGCGGTGATCGGGATCACGACTATGGCCTTTAAAGGGGTGAATGTATTTGACATGTAATTGCCTCCTTACCTTTCGTTGTTTTCCATCTTCGTTGTGGACGCAACATCTTAGCCGCGTCCGTAAAATACTTTATTTTTTTAGGTCTTCTAATTACATAGTTTCACTTTTACTAACGGTTTGAAACTACTTCTAACGCGTACTGTCTTTCGCAATATAGCTACCCCAACTGCAAGTTTAGTTGTCTGCCATTGAGGCGTTAATAAACGTTGTATTGCTGTCATCTGCCGAGAAGATCATGACGTCATCAGGGTCAACAGCAATATGCAGCTTGTCGCCTTGCAGTTTCGGTGCAGCCCGGCTCTTGCCATGCAGGGTCGAGTCAGATGCACTTCCTTCAAACGTATACTGGTCGCCAAGAAATATGGAATTCCGGAGGTCTGCTAAAATGTGATTGGGTTGAGAGCTGAAAGACTCTTCCGGGAAGGCTAAGTGCTCAGGTCTAATACCGACCCAAACGTTCTTATCGGTGATCGCTTTTTGTGAAGCCGAGAAATCACCGATCTTGGTTTTTACGACATCGCCATCAAGTTCTCCCGGCAACCAGTTTACGGTGCCGAAAAACTCGGCGACTTCCGCGCAATTGGAATTTCTGTATAGATCAATTGGCGCCCCATATTGCAACAGCTTGCCGAAACTCATCAGGGCGATCTTGTCGGCAATCGCCATTGCTTCAATCTGGTCATGGGTCACATACAGTACCGTGGCACCGAGATTTTTAGCCAGATCCCGAATTTTACCGCGGACTTCTTCCCGCAGCCGGGCATCCAGATTACTAAGTGGCTCGTCCATCAGGAGAACATTGGGGTTGACTGCAATGGCTCTTGCGAGGGCAACACGTTGTTGCTGTCCGCCACTTAGGAGCGTCGAAGGCCTGTGAATTTGCTCTTCGAGCTGGACCATCTCAAGGGCCTGTTTAACGCGCCCATCGACTTCGCTACCTGGGATCTTTTGTTCGCCTTCCCGCAATGGGAGGGCGACGTTCTCATAAACAGTTAAATGCGGCCAGACGGCATAAGATTGGAACACCATACCAAATCCGCGTTCCTGCGCTGGAACCCACACAGAAGGCTCGTTGGAAAATACAGTACGGTCTTCAACTTTAATCGAGCCAGTATCCGGCGTCTCAAGCCCGGCGACTGAGCGTAAAAGTGTGGTTTTGCCCGAGCCACTAGCACCAACTATGACAAAGAATTCTCCGGGGTCGACTTCGATATTGAGGTCATTTAGTGCGGCGACCTTACCATCGGTCACCGTGAATTCCTTCATGAGGTGGTTAATCGAAATCATTCTTATTTATCCCCTGCACAAGGTGGTTACCTTGTATTGTCATTATTATAACAACAGCCTACGGATAAACTTCTATCCGCGCTAGCGCGATTGTCACCTTTTCTTTCGGGGTATTTGGGGTTCGACATCCATGATAACTCAGTTCGTTCTGTGGATTGGCAGTGTCGTTTAGCTGCGAATGAGTTTCCCGGGAGGCGGAATTGCGTTTTTGCTGTCTGGAAACACGGAACTCTCCAAAGTGGACGAAGAAACATTGAGATGATCGTGCAAGACGGTTTTAAATAACCCGCGCATATCGGCTGTCGGCGCTAAATCCCTTCCGCCATACAAAGAGTCCTCGCCGAGACCGGGCCAATGGGTTGCAACGCGGCCACCGGCTACAGCGCCGCCTAGCAAAATGGCGGCGCCACCCGTGCCATGATCAGTCCCTTTGCTACCATTCATACGAACTGTACGGCCAAACTCTGTGACAACACATATGACTGTGTCCTGCCAAACAGGTTTAAGACGATTGGAAAGTTCGTCGAGGCCGTTTGCAAGGAGACCCAAATTGCGGGCTAACCGACCGGTATCGGCCCCCTGATTGGCATGTGTGTCCCAACCACCCATCTCAATGACGGCAATCCTGGCACTCTGCTCGGCAGCTAATAACCTACCCGCTGACTCCGCGAGCGTTTTAAATCGGCCCGGATTCCGCATGTTGCCGCGCTTCATCTTCGTGTTACCGAGAACAGCACCGGTCATTGCCTGTGCGCGCCGTCCTTCTGAAAGCGCTCTACCCAGCACTGGATCGGATTTATAAAGACTACCCAACGTATCAAGAAGATGTGTGGGCGAGGGCGGGATACGGGCAGGAGCCCATGATGCTACTGGTGTCGTTCCCCGCATTACTGGAGGTGTGTTGTACCCAACGGCGAGGCCAAGCCTCTGCTTTCTTTTGTCGATAACGCTCAAAGCCCGATTGAGCCAACCATCCAGTAATAGGTGCGCTTTGGTAGCACCGTTTTCCAAAACATTCTGCGCATCAAAATGGGAACGCGTTCGTTGCGGCCCGGCGATTGCGTGGATAACGGCCATGTCACCCTTTTTGTAGTGGGTTGCAAGCGGTGCCAATGACCGATGCATGGCAAACCTTCTGTCTAATTTGATCGTGTTGTCCATAGTCTGGAGCAGACCGCGGCGAAGGGCCTCGTAGTTGGGGTCTCCAATCGGAGGAAACGCGGCTAACCCGTCCATGCCGCCTCGCAACACCACGAGGACGAGTCTTTTGCCTGTGTCTGCATTAGCCAGGGCGAGGCCGGGTGCAGAAAAAGCGCATGACACTCCAGTTGCGGAGGCTCCTATCAGAAAATCGCGGCGTGAGGTCATGGGTTATCTCCGCTGAAATTCAGGGCTGGTGAGAAGCAGAGCGTGGGCTGCACGACGGCTCGGGGCCCGTTTTATCGCCAGTAGAGTTTCTTCACGGGCAACGGGCCCAAACGCTTGTTCTGCCAGCGTGACTGGGTCATGCCGTTTGTTTTGACGACGTGCGAGAAGGTCCATCATCTCAATTCGGCGTAGCAGTGATTCCGGGCTTACCCAATCGCTCGCGGTGTCTGGCCAGCCAGCTGGCGACGGTGCTGAAAAAGGCAGTTGGCCCAATAATCGTAAAGGCTGAATCAAATGCTTTGATTTTTCGGGAAGACCCAACATGCGAAATGCAGAAATAACGAGCTCGCCGGGTGATTTGACCTTGGTCAAAGGTTGATCCCAAACGGTACCCAGGGTGATAAGTTCACGTGCCATGGCGCCGAGATCCCCATCGGTCTCGCGGAATTTACGTTGAAGCTGGTCAATAACGTCTTTTGATGGATTGTCTACAACAAAATGGCGGGCGAGTTTCGTCGCGATAAATCGCGCTGTAGATGGATGATCCGCCAGATCGCGAAGCGCTTGTTCGGCCTCCTGTTCGCCTTCTTCGGGATAACGTTTTCCTAGAAGCTGCTTTGTCCCTGGCTCATGGCGCCGTGGGCTAAATTTGAATTGTCCGACTTGGGACGAACGTTTTCCGGCAACTGACCAGCCGGTGAGCATTTTCGCCAGCGCGATCACATCGTTTTGAGTATAGCCGCCATTTACACCGAGGGTATGTAACTCGAGGATTTCACGGGCAAGATTTTCGTTTAGCCCTTTGCCGCGTCGTTCTCCAACCCGCGAAGTTGGTCCGACTGAGGTCTGGTTATCGAGATAGACCAACATGGCTGGATGTCGCGTAACGGCGAGTAACATTTCACCAAAGTTACCGGTTACGAACGGCCTGATGGCCTCGCGTTCGAAAGCCCCAGCAATGCCCCGAACTCTTCCTTTAGTAATTGATACGGTGAAATGGTTGCTCCAAAAACGCACTAGGCGTTCTCGAAATGGGGTGTCAGTCTCTATGGCGGCGCGGGTCCGCAGTCTAATTTCTCTGCGGAAGAGCGGTTTGACGCGGTTTTTATTGAACATTTTGCGCATTTCGCGCGATCCTCTCGCCTGCATCCAGGCGCGGACGATTTCTTCGCTGCTTGGTAGCCCCTTGAGGTAGGGGAGAGCACCGTCCTCAGTGCCTAGCTGGCGCAGAAGCCAGCTTTGGGGATCGGTGGCAATGCCGCCTAAATAACCGCCTTTGGGACCAAGTCCAAATCGGTTTGCAGCAATAAATGCGTCGACAGTTGTCATACTGTTACCTCCGACGTCGTCAGCATCACAACGATACCCACGTCAGGTAAGAACTAAATCCGTCTATTACCTTTTACGAAGGATTAGAGCGTTTTATACCCATTTCGAGGAGAATTTATTTATCCATTTGCGCCTTTAAATCTGCGGCATAGTCGGCAAAGGCATCTTCCATTGAGAATTCCGGTTCCCAGCCAAGCATTTCTTTGGCGCGGGTAATGTCGAGTGCAGCACCTCGATTGGTTGGTGGTTCTCCGGGGATGATATCGACCCGGAGGTCGGGGAGTTGGTCTTTAATGACCGCGACCAGATTATCGAATGACGTAACATAGGGATAAGCAATGTTGAAAACGTGTTCTGAGGGCTGGTCGATGGTTGCGCAGATATCGAGCGCCCGGCCACAATCTTTGGCATAGAGATAGACAAAATCCATAGTCTGTTCCTCTGGGATTCGAGCCGGTTCGCCAGTGATGCCTGCCATGACGAGATCCTGAACCTTTTGGCCGCCACCCGAACCAGCCCAGAAGTGGCCGACGCCAAACACATTGGCGAGGCGCAACATAAACAGGTCAAAACCTGTATCCAGCGCATACGCTTCGAGGATCATTTCTTGCGAGACTTTGGAATTACTGTAGGCGGAGCCGGCTCCAAGAAGGCTGTCTTCGACTACGGGGCTCTCGGTAATTTTTCGCCAGTTATAAGCGCCAAATGTACTGATATGGATGACGCGCTTTATTCCAGTGAGTCGTGCAGCATCTGCCACTGCCATGACCCCTCCAACATTGAGATCGTAACCAAAATGAATAGGGTTGTTGACCTTCTTTCCAATGACCGATGCCGTGTTGAGGATCGTATCTACGCCGTGATCGTTGATCGTCGAGACCAGGCCGGGAAGGCTTCGTACGTCTTCATTTATATAGGCGTAATCAGCGTTCCCCAACTTGGTGCGGATGTAATCCTCCCGCGGTAGTGGGTCAACAAAAACGACCTTCTCTCCGCGGCGGATGGCGTGTTGTGCATAGGATGTGCCAACAAGCCCTGCACCGGTGATTAATGTAGTCATGATAATCTCCCTGTCGTCTATTTGATTTTGTCTTCCTGAATAAAGCCTTCAGTCTTCTTTCGCTACAGCCTTTTGTGCGTTCTCGGTACGCAGAAGATAGACACTGCTGCCGATAATGATCGCCGCGCCGCCATAGCTCCACCAGCCGGGTGTCTCCGCAAACCAGATGATACCAAGGACAAACGCGTAAACGATCCGCATGTAATCAAATGGCATGACGAAGCTTGTCTCGCCGAGTCCGACACCGTGGGTAAAAAGGCCCTGACCGACGATACCGAGTGTCCCTGTGAGAGCGAGGAGGATAACTTCGGTCCAGGTTGGTGCCTGCCAAACAAACATCGCTGGAATAAACGCGAGCAGCGTTGTGAATAATGCGAAGTAAAACATAATTGTAACGGTCTCTTCGGTTCGGCTAAGCAGCTTGATCGTCAAGACCACGCCAGTACCAAATACGGTTCCGCCAAGCGCTACGATAAACCACGGATCAAAGCCGTCCCCAAAAGGTTTGGTGATCAATAGAATGCCACCAAACCCAAGGATAGTGACGATGCCCCGTTTTAACCCGATGACCTCATTCAGGAACAGGGCGGCCACGACAATCATGATCATCGGGCGCGAGAACTGAATGGTTACAGTGTCGGCCAAGGTGATGTGAATTAGAGCGAAAAAGAAACAAAGGTTGCCCATAAATCCGACGAAACCGCGTGCCGCGTGAAGATGGAGCTTGGAGGTTTTGACAATCTTTAAACCCATTCGCCAGACCAACGGTGTAATAACGATCAGGCCCGCAAGAAAGCGGACAAACAGGACTTCGAAAGCAGGTAACGTCTTGCCGAGGTGCTTGACGAGGGACGCCATGACAATAAGTAGGAATGCCCCGACGACGACGAAGCAGGCCCCGCGAATGTTGGATGAAATTTGGTTCCAGCGCTTAAGTAACGGTGCTAGAAACGGCAATCTCAGAGGGTTAGAATTGGGGGAATCGGACATTGTTGGGCAATGTGCGCGCCGCCCTTATCATTGTCAAACGGTCCGCTTGCCGTTGCGAATAGTTTCGTCCCGGCCTACCGTTGGAACAATAACAACGTCACTGAAATGAGGGACATCAGGATGATCGCTACAGGGAAAATGCAAGGAAAAGTCGCACTGGTTACCGGCGGCGGTGGCGCTATTGGTGGCGCGTCCGCAAGACTTTTGGCCAATGAGGGTGCAAAGCTGTTGGTCGCTGATGAACGTCCTGAAACGGCAAAAAGCGTTGCTCAGGAAATTATAGATGCCGGGGGCGACGCAGAACACATTGCTATCGATGTTGCTGACCCTGTTCAGGGCAAAGCGGCTGTGGCCGCGGCTGTCTCTGCTTTTGGTGAGTTGCATGTCTTGGTGAATGTCGCGGCGGCCGTAACGCCAGACGCTCCGGTCGATGAGTTGTCGCTGGAGGAATGGAACCGGGCGTTTGCGGTCAACCTCACGGGCCCGTTCCTTATGTCCAAATTTGCGGTCCCGGAAATTCGAAAGGCGGGCGGCGGTGCGATCGTCAATATGGCGTCTCAATTGGGAACTATCGGTGTCCCTAACCGGTCAGCCTACTGCACCACCAAAGCAGCGCTTATTCATTTGACGACTATACTGGCTGCTGAAGTGGCAGACGATAATATCCGGGTAAACTCGGTTTCACCCGGCGTTATCGAGACACCCCGAACTCGACGACGGTTCGACACCGCGGAAGAATTTCACGCCTCGCGGGGCAAGCTGCACATGTTGGGCCGGGTAGGGCAGCCTGAAGAAATTGCCAATGCTGTACTGTTCCTTGCATCGAAGGAATCGTCATTTGTGACGGCGACGAATTTGCTGGTAGATGGTGGCTATATTTATTTGAAGCGGCAGCCTGGAGAGAATGGAAATACTTAGATGCTGACACGAGCGATGTCGTCGAGGGGACAGATGTGGAGTATCTGTGGAGCCTAAATTAAAGCGTAGAAGGGTAACTACGGGCGACTGACAGTTGTTTATGTCAGGCAGCGCGACGACGCATTAATCGAACTCCTGCGAGCCCGATTCCGAGTAGTAATATTGACGCGGGCTCAGGAATTTCTGGGGAATCTTCCAGTCCTACATTTGTCGCCAATGTTTGGACGCTATTCTGTGTTGTCCCGCCGTTAACGCAAGAGGTCGCAAATTCTCTGTCGACAAGTCGAGCAGCATTCGGCAAATCGATTGCACCCGTGGGCATTATCGGGTTAAGCCCGTTAGGCGTCACCGATCCGGCCACAGCACAATGATCAAGGCCAAGCGGGTGTGCAACTTCATGTGCCAGTGTTCCATTGATGACGTGTGTTATCTGGCTGAGATCACCTGGTGTTCCAAGACCATTGAAAACACTTGAGAAAATCTCATCGGTATAAACGTCGCCAAGGACGGAGCCAACAGAGAGTAGTAATGTGAAGGCTTCACCGAGCGGTTGAGATGCATCATTCGCTTTGCCGACCGCCATATAATAATAATCGGTGTCGCCATTCGCGGTTGCGCCGCCGTCTCCTATGGTACCCTCAACAAAGTTGATAGCCAATTGCATGCCGGATGCTATAGAAGCCGGGGCAACAATATTGAGATAGTCATTTCTGAGTTCTGTCATAATGGAAGATATGACAGTATTACGTTGTCCTGCAGAAATGCCGTAGGGCGTGACGTCAAACGACGACATCGCAACGGTGTTTATGCCAGCATAAATTCCCACCGGGTCAAAATCTGTCACGAATGTCAAAGCATTCGCGCGTTTGAAGGGAAATCCGACTATCGCCGTCAATAGCAAAATAGTTGCTACTGCGGAGGATATCGTGCGGTGTATTTTATACGCCATCAAACTTCTAAACCGACCAGACGACCCCCCGTCTACCTGACACAGACCTTTAATATAAATTTAAAACCATTCAGTGCCAACAATCCGCTAATTTAAAGAAAATCGCAAGCAAAAACTGCTGCAGGTGCTTTAATTTTATCGTTTGTTTTCAGTCACTAAGAAAAAAACTTGCATTTTTTGATACAAACGAGGGTATTTCATAAATGTCACATATACTTTTGATGGAGTTTTGACGCGCTCTTTCAGTTTTGGCATTTTCCGACCGAATTATTTGATAATGTCTTTCGGGAAGTATCAAATGTTGTCACCAGCATGATGTCTCTCGATAATGGGGCATTCGACAATAAAAAAATCAAATGATTTTGACGGGATAAAGCAATTGACTGAAGTAACACGGGCGAACGGGCATCGGCTCGACGGGATCCTACCTCTCGGTGAACCCCCAATGCCAGGGCCCCAGCCAACAGATGACGATGTTTCTTTCGATCTTGAATCAGGTTTGTCGGCTGTAAGGTCGCTACGATCAAAAATTCCTTCCGACGCCCATAGCGCCCGAAACCTTGGGACGGAAAGAGAAGGTAATGCCGTATTAATTGATGCTGATGGTACCCTGGTTACTATTGGTTACCTCATAACAGAGGCCACTGACATCGTGATTGACGGGCCAGATGGCAGAGAAATACCTGCACAAGTCGTTGGGTATGATCATCGAACTGGCTTTGGTTTGGTTAGAACCGTCGAGCCGCTTGATCTGCCGCCGCTCGCTCTCGCTACTGATGTCGGAGACATTTTGCCTGATGATAAGATGATAATCTCTGCGTCGGGCGGCATTCCATCAGCGGTTTTGGGGAGTGTTGTTGATCGACGCGAGTTTGCTGGATCCTGGGAATATTTACTCGAATCTGCAATTTTCACAGCACCATTACATCCGAGATGGAGTGGGGGTGCTCTGATTGATCCTCGTTCAGGTTCTCTCGTCGGGATCGGCTCGTTGTTTGTTCAGGACCCCGGCGGAAATAGTAGTGAAAGCCAGGGAAACATGTTTGTCCCGATAGATCTGCTGCCACCAATTTATCAAGAATTGGTGGACACGGGACGAGCGCAAACGAAAGCCAAGCCATGGTTGGGCATGCAAACAACTGAAGCGATCGGTCATCTCGTCGTTTCGGGTCTTCATGATGGTGGGCCCGCAGATAAAGCAGATATTCAGGTGGGCGATATAATCGAAGAAATCGAAACTCAGTCTATTGAAAGCTTGCCGGATATGTATCGTAAAATTTGGGCGGTCGGTGGTGCCGGCGCAGATGTCAGTATTAGCGTCGTTCGTGGATCACGCCAAATCGATGTCATTATCCGATCAGGCGATCGGCATGATTTTCTAAAAGTACCACGTCGGCACTAGTATTGAGCTACTCAATTTTTCTCAAGGCCGCTGCAACCTGTCGTTACCGGTCTGCGTTCAATCTTGCGATTCTAGCGTCTGCGACGGCGATTGCGACGCGGACATTTTCGTCCTCTTGCGGTAATGCAGAGAGGGAATTTCGGTAGTCGAGCCATTCGTTGAGAGATCCCGTTAGCAGGTCGGGTTCGCCGTCAATTTCTATCCGTTGATGGTGCCGAGCAGAGTTTTGCTTTGGCGTGTCGCCGTTGTTTGATGCGGGCAACATCCAGTTTACGCCAAGCGGTGTTTTTTTGAACGATGGCGAGAAAACCCGACCCCAACAACCGCTATGCAAAACAGAATCAATGACGATGGCGCCGTTACCTCGGCGCTTCCTCTGGCATCGACAAAAAGACCAACGCTTGTAACTGAACCGGCAAGTACGACTACATCAACCGAAAAGGTGGCTGAATCGGTTAGATCTTCAAATGTGCCGTTCACGCCATTTGCTATCGCTAACTCGTCAACGTGGAAAATATCACTACCAACCTGGTCACCGACGCTGTCAAAAATGAGAGTGTCAATGATGATGCTTGAGAATGCCTGCGCTTTTTGATTGACGCCGGAAGTTGAAGCCATCAGCGAATACACCCAGTCAATTCCCAATGTCACTGTGATGTCTTCGGTACCAGCGTTACCAAAAAAGATTTCGCCGTTCGTAACTTGATCTGACTTAGATTGACCCCCGGGAGAAGTGGCGCCGCCGCTCGCCGTCGCGAGGTTCGAAATGCTATCCCCGGCGATCATGGCTAATGGGGTGCCCGAAATCACAGAAGTGGTTTCGGTTATCGTGGCGGTGCCGGTTCCACCGATAACGGTTCCACTTTCAGAAAGACTAGGTTCCGAGGTGCCTTCAATAGTAAGGGTTGGTGGTTTGGGAACTGGACCTCCGATTGTACTGAACCCGGTAATCGTGACGATCGCTGACGAACTGGCGCTATAGGTCGCAATAGCATTGGCTGGACCGGAATAGGCAATGAACACGCCAAAAGCGGCGATCATCATCGCAATCATCCTGTTCCTGAGCTTCAAACCCGACATTAACCAATATTCCAGCGTAAATTTTCTTCGAGACGGACCCCGCCACCCCTGAAATATGCAAGAATTATGCCATTTTCGTTAAATTGATTGATTCCAAGTGTTTAGCAGAATGGAGAAACCTGAATAAATCAAAGATGTAAAGGATTCCGACAGTGCAATTCTTGAGTCTTGAAAGTGAGCGAGATTAATCGAATCTTGCCCACTCTTTTTGAACTTCTATATCGGTCTCATCATTTTGATGAACGTCGCGCAAATTTTTGAAGGATTCGGGTGTTACAAGGCGCCCGAAGGCCCATACAGCCATTGCCCTTACCAAAGGCGAAGAGTCTCTCAACTTAGGCTCGACGTGGAGTAATAATTCCGACTTTTCGCTATTGCCAATAGCAATCAGTACATTGCGAATAAATCGGTCCCGGCCCAGCCGTTTCACAGGAGACCCAGAGAAGACCTGTCTAAATGCTGCGTCATCAAGTTGGACTAAATCCGCTAGCCGGGGCCAACGGAGTTCTAACCGCGCCTCAAGCTCAGATTCATTGGTTGCGTGAGCGAATTTATTCCAAGGACAAACCGCGAGACAATCGTCGCAACCATAGATCCGATTGCCTATCGGCTTTCTGAATTCGCGTGGGATATGGCCTTTGTGCTCGATCGTTAAATAGGAAATGCAGCGTCTGGCATCGAGTTGATAGGGGCCTGGGAAAGCGTCTGTTGGACAGGCTGTAAGGCAGCGAGAACAGCTACCACAACGATCCTGACTCTCAGCATCAACGGTCAAAGATAACGTCGTATATATTTCGCCCAAAAAGAGCCAAGAACCTGCGGTTTTCGAGACCAGATTGGTATGTTTACCCTGCCAACCTAGCCCGGCTTTCGCCGCGAGAGGTTTTTCCATAACCGGCGCCGTATCGACGAACAATTTAACGTCGCCATCAAGGTCATCAGCGATAAAGCGTGCTAGAACGCGAAGTTTCTTTTTGGCGACATCGTGATAATCCCGTCCGCGGGCGTAGACAGATATTGAGCCGCGCTCTGGCTTAGCAAGTGTTGCGAGCGGATCGCCCTCTTGGCCATAATTCAACCCGACGACAATGACGCTCTGGGCATCGGGCCATAAATCTGTGGGTTGTGAGCGCTGCTGGGTCCGTTCAGCCAACCAGCCCATATCACCGTGATAACCGTTTGAAATGTAGTCGGAGAGCCGTTTTCTAGCATTTTCGCCGAGTGTCGCTGGGGCAAATCCGACGACATCAAATCCCATAGCGAGGGCTCGATCCCTGATCGCTGCCGTTACAGCTGCTGAATCTGGTGTCGGATTACTCACCCGCGCCCACGATAGGTGGGCACATCCTGATCTGGAATCCACAGGTCTGCTGGCGGCGGACCGCTTTGATAGAACACGTCGATCGGCATGCCACCGCGCGGATACCAATAGCCCCCGATCCTCAGCCAGTGAGGTGCAAGTAATTCTTCCAGCCGTTTTGCGATGCCAACCGTGCAATCTTCATGGAATGCGCCGTGGTTCCGAAAGGATCCGAGGTATAGTTTTAGGGATTTGCTTTCGACAATCCATTCGTTCGGCGTGTAGTCGATAACCAAGTGCGCAAAGTCCGGCTGTCCGGTAACCGGGCACAGGCTCGTGAATTCAGGGCAGGTAAAGCGTGCGTGGTACATTGTATCAGCTTGCGGATTACCAACCCGCTCCAGCACAGCTTCCTCAGGTGACGCTGGCAGAGCCGTATGTGCGCCGAGTTGCGTCGGAGTTTCTTTGCTACCGGTGGTCATAGATCAATTCCGTCATCTATTCGGTTTCCGACGCTATCGGGCCTGCATCCTGTTCTGCATCGAATGTGGCCACAAATTTACTCATTGTGCCACCTTCTATTGCGTTACGCATGTCAGCCATCAGGGTCTGATAGTAATGCAGGTTATGCAGCGTCAAAAGCATTCCTGCCAACATTTCTCCGGCTTTAATAAGATGATGAAGATAGGCTCGACTATAGTTGGTGCAGACTTTGCAGGTGCAGGCAGCGTCAAGAGGTCGGTCATCCTCTGTATGTTTGGCATTTCTGAGGTTGAGCGAGCCACCGCGTACAAAGGCTTGTCCAGTCCGGCCAGATCGCGTTGGGATAACACAATCGAACATGTCGATACCGCGTTGCACAGCACCGACGATGTCCCCTGGTTTGCCAACGCCCATCAAGTAATGTGGTCGTTCGGTCGGCAGTGTTGGTACTGTGTAGTCGAGAACGTCAAACATGACATCTTGCGGTTCGCCTATGGCGAGGCCGCCCACGGCATAGCCATCGAAACCACTCTCATTTAAGCGCGCTGCTGACTCGTGGCGAAGTTCAGGATACATGCTGCCCTGAACGATACCGAACAGTCCGTAGCCCGGTCTTTCTGTGAATGCTTCTTTGCAGCGCTCTGCCCATCGCATGGAAAGTTCCATAGACTTGCGTGCATCTTCCTCTGAGATTGGCCACTCGGTGCATTCATCCAAAACCATCGTGATATTTGATCCAAGGAGGTTTTGAATTTCTATTGACCGTTCCGGCGCTAGCTCGATTTTTGCGCCGTCTATATGAGACTGGAAGATCACGCCCTGTTCATTGATTGTTCGACGTTTGGAAAGCGAAAATACTTGATACCCGCCTGAATCTGTCAGAATTGGTTTTGGCCAATTCATGAAACGATGGAGACCACCCAGCTTGGCGACCCGTTCGGCGGTAGGCCGTAACATAAGGTGATAGGTGTTGCCTAAAATTATTTCGGCACCTGTTGCCGCGACATCTTCCGGCATCATTGCTTTAACTGTTCCCGCCGTGCCAACAGGCATAAAGGCAGGCGTATTTATCTCGCCATGGGCAGTCGACAGTCGACCTCGACGGGCGGTTCCGTCGGTCGCAAGAAGTTCGAAACTCGTACCGACCACAGTCACGATTCCGGTGCTTTCTCGAGCAAACAAGCGTCGCCATAGGAATAAAAGCGATATTCCATCTTGATCGCATGGGCGTAGGCCATCTTCATTTTTTCAAGTCCTGCAAAGGCGGAAACCAACATAAACAGCGTCGAGCAGGGAAGGTGAAAATTTGTCATTAGTCTGTCGACAATCCGAAATTCATAGCCAGGCGTAATAAAAATATCTGTGTCGCCTTCAAACGGAGCAAGTTCCCCGACGGCAGGAGCTGCTGATTCTAAAAGACGTAGCGCAGTAGTGCCACAGGCCATGACTTTGCCACCATTCTTCTTGGTTTCCATGACCCGCTGAACCGCCACTTCGTCAAGATGCCCCCATTCTGAGTGCATCTTGTGTTCGTCAGTGTCTTTGACCTTGACCGGTAAGAATGTTCCAGCGCCAACGTGGAGAGTGAGTTCGACAATTTCTACGCCTGCATTACGAATGGCGGTCAGGAGTTCTTCGGTAAAATGGAGCCCCGCTGTTGGTGCGGCAACGGCACCAGCATGGGCTGCATAGACGGTCTGATAGTCTTGATGGTCGGAATCCTTTCTGCCGTCTTTTCTGCCGATATAAGGCGGCAGTGGCATAAAACCATTTTCCGCCAGTCCGCTGAAGAGTTCCTGTCCTGAGAACTCGACGACAATTTCACCGCCGTCCTTTTTTTCTTTGACGGAAGCAAAAAAATTGTGCGAGAATTTAATTGTATCTCCTTCCCGTAATTTTCGTGCCGGACGCGCGAATGCGCTCCAACTCTCATCACCGTTTCGCTTGTGCAAGGTAATCTCAATGGAGGTCTCGCCGCGAAGACCGCGCAGGCGGCCGGGGATAACTTTTGTGTTGTTGACGACAAGCACGTCGCCGGGCCTCATGAAGCTCGGTAGATCCCGAATGGCCCGATCAGCAAGATTTTTACCGACATGCAGCATACGCGCTGAATCTCGTGGCGCGGCGGGCTCTTGGGCAATTAGCTCTTTTGGTAAATCGAAATCGAAGGCGTCGGTTTTCATGGCCTTTTGGGGATACAGTGAATTGCCAGCGTTGTTTAGCAGGTTTCTGCAAAGCTGTGCCATCCACTATGAAACATGGTAAGGGAAAGTTCTGCACAGAACGTTTCATATATGACAGATATTAAATCCCGAATTTCCACGCTGTTCGGCCCGGTGCCTGATGGTGCTAAGGGGGTTGGGCTAATGCTGGGCTCGGCGGCATCTATTTCTGGGGCGAATGGTGCTGTCCAACATCTGTCACACAGCAATCTGCATGTTTTCGAAATCGCATTTTTCCGGCAGCTGCTCGGATTGATCTTTATGTCGGCTCTGTTTCTTCGAGGTGGATTACGACCATTAATCACCCGAAAATTTGGCCTACATGTTTTAAGGTCGGTGCTAAATGTTCTGGCGATGCTGGCGTTCTTTTACGGGTTGAGCCTTGAACCTTTGGCTAAAGTCGTTTCGCTGGGGCTCACGGCACCCCTATTCGCAACAATCGGTGCCGTGATCTTCTTGCGGGAACGAATGACCTTGCATCGCTGGATCGCCCTCGGGATTGGCGTTGCTGGAGCCTTGATTATCTTAAGACCGGGCGTTCAAGTGGTTTCCCTGGGCGCGCTCATGGTGCTGACGTCGAATACTTTGTGGGCTGTTGCGCTGGTTGTTATCAAAGTGCTCACCCGAACCGAATCGTCGGTGACGGTGGCGCTCTATTCAAGCCTTCTCCAAACCCCAATCGCTTTTTTGTTTGCGGTATTCTTCTGGCAATGGCCGACGGCTGAACAGCTTTTGTGGCTCGCTGGAATCGCCATATTTGGCACCATTTCACAGCTTGCATTAACCGAAGCATTCCGAAAAGCCGACGCGACGCTAGTACTGCCGGCAGACTTTACCAAGGTAATCTGGGCAAGCTTGATTGGTTATTTTATCTTTAACCAGGTGCCCGAAATCTGGGTTGGCGTCGGGGCTGTCGTTATCTTCTTAGCGGTCTTCTATAATTCCTATTCGGATTCCCGTTCGTCGCGCGCTGAAGCTTCTAAGCCGTAACGATGAAGTTCGTGCCCGTTCAGGCGTAACCATTTTCGGCCTTTGTTGAAATCGTTCGACAGCTGTTCGACGATATTCCAGAAGCTAGCGGAGTGATTCATTTCAACGAGGTGCGCCACCTCATGGGCAACTAGATAATCAAGCACATAGTTGGGCGCCATGACGACGCGCCAGGAGAAATTGAGGTTCCCGTTTGCGGAACAACTACCCCATCGACTTCTAGTATCGCGGATCGTTAACCGGCCATACGGTCTGTCGAGCATTGTCGATTTTTGTTTGGCGAGGATTGTGATTTCACAGCCAGCTTCGCGCTTATACCAATCCCTAACAGCTTTGGATAACCGGGCCTGCGGTGCGGTGACGATCAGCTGATCTTTATCTCTGCGGACATCGGCCCGCTTGGCGTCTTTGTGTCGGATCGTCAGTGGCTCACCCAAAAAAGGAACGACCCTGCCGTCTTCGAACGGGATAGGGTCGGGGTATTTTTCCAATCGTTCTTCGAGCCAGGCTACTTTATCGTTCAGAAAGGTAATTCCTTTCTTCTCGGAAAGGCGACCCGGTAAAACCAACTCCGCCTGACCGGTGTCGGGTGCTATTCTTAGTATTACGCGCCGTGATCGAGCACTTCGTCTGATGTTGACGATGACTGTCTTGCCGCTCGGCAATGCTACCGTGGTACTGTTCAATGCTGAATTTTGTGACATTAGCGTCATGATCGCCGATTGGCTGTACAAGATGCAAGGTGATGAGTTGCTTAAACGGTCTGGGTCTTACGTTCTTCTGATTGAGTTAGAGAACGGTTTCGAAGGCAGCGTCGGGATGCTCGGAGAGGTCAATCTTCTGGCAGGAAGATATCTTTACTTTGGTAGTGCCCGTGGCCCTGGCGGGATGGCTGCGCGGATCAATCGGCATCTGCGCTCAGACAAGAAACCTCATTGGCACATTGATCGAATTACCCTCGCTGGACAGGTAAGCGAAATCTTGGCCGTACCCGAAGACCATGAATGTGACCTCCGCGAAAAAGCGATGGCTTTGATGAATCTAACAGTTCCGGTGAAGGGTTTTGGTAGTTCCGATTGCAATCGTTGTCCCGCGCATCTGTTAGCGATTTCTGGTGACAGTACCGGTCTGTTCGCCCGACTGGTAGAAACCGTTGGCGGAAAAATCTATCCAGCGATGTCTTTGTTGCCAACGACGGCGGCACAGCCCTCAACGGTCTGACGCATCGTCCGGCTCTTATCGACGGTCTCACGAATCTCGGAAGCGTAGGGTGATTTGGTCATCAATCCATACAAATCCGCAGAGCCATCATGAAAGCCGGACGGCATGCCTATAGCCCCCATGGTTTTTGCGATCTCTTCCATTTCACCGATATAGCGGTCGGAGACTGCGGGAAGCGCGGAGGTAAGGTTCTCCATGCGTTTATACATAGCCCCCTGGCTGTAGGTGAGTTCGTCGTGAAGATCATTTGCGATGCCGAGTTTTTCGGCTGCCATCAACATCGCCGCATGTAAGGCGCTGGTGCCTTTGGTGATGCCCGCGTAACACATTTTAACCGCAGAGGCTTTTCCAGCTTCTGGTCCACATTGTTTAATATCGACCCCCTTACCATCAAAGACATTCATCTGTTCAGCGCCACTCCCGCTGACGTAGAACCGGGTCGGCACTGCCGTACCGGGAGGGTTGCCGACAATACCGCCATCAATATAGGCGGCGCCGGCGGCTTCAATTACGGTCCCGATTTGAGCAGCAGTTTCGGGTGATACCGCATTGCAATCAAAATACGGTGGTGTGTGACCCGTCTCCCTCATGGCGGTTGCCACTTGTTCAGCCTGGGTCAGAGCATCTCCAGGAGGTAAGATAGAAAAGACGATATCAGCTTCTGCTATGACGGATGTGATTGAACCGCAGTCTCTAAACCCCGCAGCGGCGGCACGCTTTCGTGATGTTTCGCTGCGGCCATCGAGTGCAGTGATAATATCAAACCCGTGTTGCTGAAAGGCCTTGCCGGTGGCGGCACCCATTTCGCCGGGGCTCAGGATGGCGACAGTTCTAATCGTCATGGTCTACTCCTCGTGAAAGCGATTTTCTCAAGTGTATGATCGCCGAGCCGGTGGCGCTAGCGTCCCGTACGAAATTTCCAGCCCCAACTCACGGCCCGGTAGCAAACGAGGGCCGCTAATGCGGGGATTAGGGCGGTAAAGCCGAGAACCCAAGCGGCCACACGATAGATTGTTTCCCTAGATGTCCCTTCGTCTAGTCCGGCCGTGTTTGCAACAAGACCTGCTGCCGCGGCACCAAATGCGACGCCGAGGGCTCGAATGGTCGGCATCGCGGCGGCGGTGATCGCTTCTTCACCCTCACGCGCGACCCCCATGCCGTAATTCGTCATCAGAACATTTGTAACGCCGATGCCAAACCCAACGAGCGTGATCCACACTGTTATCATCGTGATGGTGCCCGACAGAATCGAAATCGTGAAGGCCACTGTCGTCACGGCGGCAAATACCATGCCGATAACGGATCCACTGCGCTCGCGCATTCCTGTCAGACCGGCCACAGCAATCGAGCCGATCGTCCAGCCTGTAGAAAATACAAGTGACAGATATCCCAATAATAATGGCGTGACGTTATGAAGTTCCTTTAGGAATAATGGCGCGAAAATCAGGAGAGTTGTATAGGTGATCGAGATCAAAAAGTATGACCAATAGGCGAGCCCAACTGGTGATATCAACGATAATGCGTGGCTGGGAAATAGTTTGGTTTCAGATGCCTGATCTCGTCGGAAAGTTATCCAAACGAGAAAAACCGCTAGCAATATAAGCACGGTGCTGGCCAATGGATCTTTGTACTGGCCGGTCAGCCCTACTGACATTACGCCAGCGGCGAGCATGAGGAGTCGGCGCCAAGGCAGTTGCCTAAGAGTCTCGGAGATCGGTTTTTCGGGAATAAGTTTCCACGACATTAAGACAAACGCTATGACAAACGGAGCCTGTGCCCAAAATGCACCGCGCCAATATTCGAATTCCGCAAAAACCCCACCAATCCCCGGTCCAAAAAACGATGCAACCGTCCATGTTGTTGAAATTGTTGCTAGAATTCTAGTTCTAATGGAGGGTGCATAAAGGTCGCTAATAAGCGCCATTGATTGCGCGATAACCAAGCCGCCGCCTATGCCTTTTAAAACTCGAGCGGCTAGGAGAGTTCCCATATCGGGCGGAATGGCGCAGGCAACGGTTCCTACTAGTAGGATCAAGCCACCCCATACATAGCCGCGTCGTGTCCCTAATCGGGCCCGGAAATGGCCGCCCGCTGCGGAACCGACAATAGTCCCGACCATGTAGAGCATCGATGTCCAGGCATAAAAGGAAATGCCGCCGATATCGGCGACCACTGTTGGCATGATTGTCGTGATGACAAAGATATCAATGGCGTGCAGGGCGATGCCAAGATTAAGAAGAATTGTGTATGGTCCTAGACCGCCGCGCAAAAGATCCATCCAACTGGATTTTTGATCTTTTGTATCGTTCGATTTGGTGTCGGCGGAATCAGGTGGGGATGGGGACATCGATGCAGTCTATGCGGCCCATTGAACCAGGCCAAGGCAATCCGGTGCATTCACGTGCAACTATGTTTAAAATGCCTCTATGACTTTACTCAGTGTTCTCGATCAATCCCCGATACGAACTGGTGCTACACCTGCCGTTGCTGTCGCCGATACTTTGGCATTAGCTGAACATGTCGATAGGCTTGGCTATCACCGTTACTGGCTCGCAGAGCATCACAGCAGCAATGGGCTCGCTGGCGCCGCTCCTGAAATAATGATCCCGCAGGTCGCAGGTCGGACGAAAGGGATTCGGGTGGGCTCCGGTGGTATCATGCTGAGCCATTACAGTCCGTTGAAGGTGGCGGAGTCATTTCGGACGATAGAAACCCTGTATCCAGGGCGTATCGATCTTGGCATTGGTCGGGCACCTGGTAGCGATCGAGTGACGGATCAGGCCTTACAAACAGGTCCTGGCGCTATTGGGGCAGAGCATTACCCGATGCAAGTTCGCGACATGATGGGTTATCTCAGTGGTGACCTTCCCGATGACCATCCCTTTGCCTCTGTAAAAGCGATGCCAGCCGGACCCACTGTGCCGGACGTCTGGATGTTGGGTTCGAGCGATCAGAGTGCGTCGCTGGCGGCCTACTTTGGGGTCCCGTTTTCATTTGCGCATTTCATTACGGCCGAAGGCGGTCCGCAAGCTGTTGCAGCCTATCGCGAGAACTATCGCCCATCGGAAGCGTGGCCCGAGCCGGTCGTCAATATCGGTGTGTTTGCTATGGCCGCTGACACCGAACACGAAGCGGAACGATTGATGAAATGCCGCGATCTTTCTTCGGTTCGACAACGGAAAGGGCTGGCAGCTCCGGTGCCCTCGTTCGAAGAGGCAGAGGCTTACGAATACCCGCCTCAAGAGGAAGCGCTCCGAAGTTATAATCGCGAGCGCTGTTTTTGGGGTACAGGGGAGCAAGTTCGGCACGGGCTACTTGCAACGGGGAAGCTCTATGACGTTGATGAGTTCATTATTTTGACGATTTGCCCGACATTGGAATCGCGCTTCCGATCCTATGAACTCCTGGCTGAAGTGTTTGACTTAGCACCACGCGATACCAGCGCCACAGCAGCAGAATAAAGGTCATAAATTCAACTATTTATCTCTAAAATTCTATCTAACAGAGATAGTTGAAGAAACGAAATTTTAAGGCTGTTTCCGTAGTATTGACCTCAAATGATGAGGTAGCACCATGGCGACGGCAGCCAGACAATACACAGAGTTAGGCGGCATTCTGCAAAGTGATGATGATGCAGCGCGCAAATCGTTGGCTGCAGACCCCGCAACGCCACCCGAAATGCTCTATTTTCTGGCAGAAAAAGGGGAGAGGGAAATTCGGCGCATTGTTGCTGAGAATCCTTCAACGCCGAACAAAGCAGATGTTATGTTGTCGCGTGACGACGATGTGTCGGTACGCTGTGCGTTGGCACGCAAGGTGGTTGGCGAGGGATTGGACGAAGATGCCAAGCGTAATCTGTGGCGCATGGGTTTCACTATTCTTGAGACGTTGTTGCAGGATAAGGTGGTCAGCGTCCGCAAGATATTGTCACAGACATTTGGTGCATCGGTAGATGCACCGCACGAGATTATTGTTGGTTTGGCGCGCGATGAAGATCGCAATGTTGCCTCGCCAATTTTGTCTGGATCACCTGTCCTGACGGAGGATGATCTGACTTTATTGATCGAAAATGGTGCGCCGGATTGGGCGAAATGCGCGATCGCTGATCGTGAAAGTCTTTCGCCGCATTTATGCGATATTTTGATCAACGACGAATGCCCGGGCGCGATGACGCGGCTAGTTGGTAATCAGAATATCACCTTAGGAGAACCGGTTCTGGAAAAGATCGTGGTCAAAGCGGAATCCATTCCAGAAATTCAGCCAACGCTGGTTGAACGCCGAGACCTATCGGACAATCTGCTTGTCCGGCTCGTTCGGTTTGTTGCAGCACCCTTACTGTCCAAACTTTGCGAATGTCGGGAAATAGATAGCAAGGTGGCGTCTCGCATGAACAGAGCGATCGAAACGCGAAGTGATCAACCCACTGTCCGCGTGACGGCAAAACAACAGAACACGGCACCAGAAACGGTTTCGAAAGTTGACGTATCCAATTCAATTGATGAGAGCGAGGCGCCACGCCATCGTGCAAAACGTTTATTTGACCAAGAAGTACTGACCGATGACTCCGTTGCGGCGGCACTGGATGATAAAGATTTTGAATTCGTCATCGCGGCACTTGCCCTTCGGGCCAGTATTCCGATGCCAACGGTAGAACGCATGGTACGGGTTAAGAGCGTTAAAACGATTGTGGCTCTTGCGTGGAAGGCCAAATTTAGTGCCCGGTTCGCGATGGATTTGCAGCGAGATCTCGCATTTATCGCTCCTAATAAGATTATGAATGCCCGTGACGGCATCGATTTTCCAATGCATACCGATGATATGGAATATCAGCTGTCGATTTTTGAATAGTCGTTTTATCTATTCAGCTGACGGTGCGCTGGCCAGCTGATTGCGGTATTCTCCACACAATAAAACCTCACAATTCGTTTCGTCGGTAGGCGAAGCTTTTTCGCTATCTGAGGAACAGAATTGAAACCGAACCGTCCCATCGCCGGTATTCTCTGGATGTGCCTGGCAATGCTTCTCAGCGCGGCCGCCGGCGCCTGTGTTCGCCAATTGGGTGGTGAGGTGCCGACCCTGGAGCTGGTCTTTTTCCGAAATATTGTCGGTTTGCTGATACTGGTGCCCTGGCTTATGCGTCAGGGGCTCGGCGTCATGCGCACTAATCAGCTACCGCTATATTGTTTAAGAGTGTTTTTCGCCTATACCGCCATGGTGACGTTGTTCTTTGCCTGGGGTGAAATGCCGATTGCGGACGTCTTTGCCCTACAATTCACCATTCCACTCTTCACCATTTTACTCGCTGTTCTGATCCTTAAACAGCAGACCGACCGTCAGGCCTGGGTGGCATGTTTGGTTGGTTTTGTTGGTGCGCTTATTGTCATGCGGCCTGGCGTTATTGAACTCACTTTGGCGGCCATAGCTGCGATTGCCTCTGCGATGATGTCCGCAGGCTCCAACACGACGATAAAGCTCCTCACCAGAACAGAAAGCGTCGGCACCATTACGGTTTATTCCAACCTACTTATGTTGCCTTTAGCGCTGATCCCGACCTTCTTTGTCTGGGTGACACCGACCCTTGCGCAAGTTCCCTGGATACTCGGCACAGCTTTTTTTAGTGCTGTTGGCGGGTTGTGTTTTACGTTGGCGGTGGGGGCGGCCGACGCGCGTGTCGTGCAACCTTTTCAGTTCACTCGGATGATATTTGCAGCCGGAATTGGGTATTTCATGTTTCTTGAGTTACCGGATATCTGGACGTGGATCGGTGCAGCGGTGATCTTTGGCGCGTCTTACTACATAGTGTGGCGCGAAGCTAAGAAACGAAACGTTGCCCAACCCTCGACTGGATCCTCGACCTCATGACATCTGGACTTTTATCTAACGCCGTTGTTCGCGGCATCTTATGGATGGTGCTGGCGACAGGCTTTCAGGCAACGGCAAGTGGATTCGTTCGAAAGCTCTCTTTCGAATTTGGTGTGTTCGAACTCTTGTTTTTCTTTAGTGCCATCAGTGCTGTGTTGCTGATGCCGATGACAATCCGTTTGGATAAGGGGGCATTCGCGGGAGTTCGGCGCCGTTGGGGTCTCTATCTTGTTCGTGGACTGCTTTCGTTTGCCGGCATGTACGCTTCGTTTTATGCCTATTCCGTTATGGATATCGCGAATGTGCAGTCGCTGCTGTTTACGGTTCCCCTATTTACAATCCTTTTGGCCGGGCTGTTGCTTGGCGAGTATGTTGGGTTAAGGGGGTGGCTGTCCTGTGTCATTGGGTTTGCCGGCGCAATCATTATTGTGCGTCCGGGTATAATTCCGATGAACCCAGGGGCCCTCGCAGCAATCGCGTCGGCCCTGGCTTTTGCGGCGGCCAATATTGCTATTCGGAAACTCGGTAGCACAGAAAGTCCGATTATGATCACGATGGTTTCCAATGGAATCGTAGCCGTGCTTTCAGCGATTCCGGCGGCGTTAAATTGGGTGACGCCGACCTGGGAACAGGTGCCATGGATTCTGGCAATGGGCATACTGTTTATGGGGGCGATGGTTTGCCTGACATTTTCCATTCGCGAAGCCGACGCCCGCATTGTTCAAACAATTAATTTTCTACGACTGCCATGGGCGGTCCTTGTGGGTTGGGTCATGTTTACCGAGCTACCAGATATTTGGACCTGGGTCGGGGCGGTCATCATCTTCTTGGGGGCTTATGACGTGCTGCGTCGCGAAACCCGCGGAGCAAAAAAAGAATGACAACGGGAAACTCCAGCACTGACAGCCGGAGTGCTGCCATGCGCGGAATTGCCTGGATGGTGTTTTCCGGTATTGGCTATTCGATCAATGCTGGTTTGGTCAAACAGCTATCATCCGACCTCAATACGTTGGAAATTGTCTTTTGGCGTTCGGTTGTCGCGACGGTCATTTTGCTGCCATTCCTGTGCAAGCATGTTGGGTCCACCGGACGCAAATCCCTCAAGAACTGGCACCTGTTTTTGGCGCGGGGGTTGTTTACCTATCTGGCTATGGGCGCGACCTACTATGCTCTGGCGAATATGCCAATTGCCGACGTCTACGCCCTGCAATTTACGCTGCCTCTTTTTATGATCCTCGCGGCAATTCTGTTTCTGGGTGAGAAGGCACGCGTCGGGAGTTGGGTGGCTTGCATCGTCGGATTTATCGGGACACTTATCATCCTGCGTCCGGGGTTTGAGACGATTACCATCGCTGCCTTGGCGGCCTTGGCGTCGGCGGTGCTCTATAGCTGCACCAATGTTTTTATTAAAAAATTGTCGCGGACGGAAAGCACCACCACGATTACCGTATTTGGCAATCTGGTCATTTTGGTGCTCGCCCTTATTCCTCTGTTGTTCGCATGGCGATTGCCGCCTGTTGAAACCATTGGATGGATAATTGCGCTGGGCGTCTTTACGACGGCGGGTCAGTGGGCGTTGGCGCGCGCCATTGCGACCGCGGATGCTCGTATTGTCTGGCCATTCGATTTCCTTCGTATGCCATTTACGGTCGGTGTTGGGTATGTGATGTTTGGCCAGCTACCCGGTATTTGGACGTGGGTCGGTGCGGTCGTCATCTTTGGCGCCGCTTATTACGTCATTCGCGAGGAGGCCGCGGCTAAGTGACCGACACCGCTTATTCAAACTCGATCAAAGGCGCGCTATGGATGCTCGCCGCATCGCTTTGTTATGTGTCGTCTGCAACACTGACACGCTACCTCGCCGGGAGTTACCCAACTTTTGAATTAACGTTCTTACGTTGTCTGGTAGCCGTCATTGTCTTGACGCCGATGGTCTTGCGCGGAGACCTTGGCCAGCTCAAGACCAAGGCCTTTCCGCTCCATTGTGTCCGTGCGGTTATCACCTATATCGCAATTCTCCTATGGTTCTATGCGACGGAGCAGGTGCCGGTAGGTGATTTTTTTGCCATCCAGTTTGTTTCGCCACTCTTCACCATCGCTGTCGCAGCTATCATGTTGCGCGAGAAGGTCAGCGCGAAAAGTTGGCTGGCGGCGATAATCGGTTTCGCAGGGGTCATGGTCATAATCCGGCCGGGATATATCCCCGTGTCGCTTGGCGTGTTCGCGGCGCTCGGTACAGCTGCGGCCTACGCGTTTGTAAATACCTGCATCAAGGTACTGTCGCGTCATGACTCACCGACGGTGATGACGTTTTATGTCAACGTCCTCGTTCTGGTGCTCGCGGCGATACCGGCCTACATGACTTGGAAGACACCTGTTGCAGCAGACTGGCCAGTCCTGATTGCTGTCGCGCTGTCTGCGACGCTGGCACAGTTCTGTGTGGCGTCGAGTATCTCGCTGGCTGATGCGCGGGTTGTACAACCGATGAATTTCCTCCGCATGCCGATTGCTGCCGCGATGGGCTTTATGGTGTTTGGTGAATTCCCCGATCTTTGGACGTGGTTTGGTGCCGTGATTATATTTGGGGCCGCCTGGTATGCTGTTCAGCAAGGCAAGAAACAGTGAGGACGTTGCCAGGTGCTGTGCAGGGGGCGATCTGGATGCTGTCGAGCTGTGTTTTCTATGCGGCGGCAGCATCGTTGGTTCGAGAGGTTGGAGACACTTACACCGCTTATCAGATGACGTTTATCCGATCGCTTGTTGCCGTCATCGCGTTGGCGCCGGTTTATCTCAGTGGGAGCGGTAAGCTGTTTTTCGTCCCACCGCGTTTTTTTATGCATTTCCTGACAGGCGTCTTTACCTATCTCGGGATTATCTTCTGGTTTTTTGCAACGGCCTCGATGCCAATAGCGGATTTCTTTGCGCTACAATTCGTAACGCCGCTTCTGACGATGGCTTTCGCAATCTTTTTTCTACGTGAAAAGGCCGATGCGCGCAGCTGGATAGCTGCCCTAATAGGATTTGCCGGTGTTCTGGTCATTTTGCGCCCTGGCATTATCGAAATTTCATTCGCCGCGATGGCAGCCCTGATCAGTGCCGTGTTTTATGCCAGCGACAATACGGTCATCAAATCCCTCACAAAGGGCGCATCGGCCACAATGATAGTCTTTTACGCACATCTACTAATGATCCCGATTTCGATCCCCATGGCTATTGTTACCTGGAAGCAGCCGACGCTTTATGATTTCGGAATAATCGTGACGCTGTGTCTGTGTCTGACGATGGCTTACCTATCAGTGGCCAAGGCAGTCTCTCTGACGGTGGCGCGGGTGATCCAGCCGGTGAATTTCATGCGCATGCCGATTGCGGCGGTGTTCGGTTGGGTGTTGTTTAGCGAATTCCCTGATCTATGGACCTGGGTAGGGGCTGTAATCATCTTTTGCGCGACGACTTATGCTGTTCGACGTGGCGCGAAAACACCTGAAAAGTCAGCCGCCGCATGAATGCATTACCGATCTCAATTCAGGGCGCGTTCTACATGTTGGTCAGTGCCGTCTGCTATGTCGGCTCGGCAACGCTGATCCGTTATATAGGAGAGGGCTATTCGCCATTTCTGCTGACGTTTTTCCGGTCGGTGATCGCTGTGATTATTCTGGCTCCAGTGATTTTTAAATTACGAGGGGCTTCACTTTGGCCAAAGCGGCCTTTCGCCGTTCTGATGACCGGCGTGTTTTCCTATATCGGTATCGCCCTTTGGTTCTATTCGGCTGGGCGAATGCCGGTCGCGGAATTCTTTGCACTGCAATTCGCGACGCCTCTCTTCACCATTGCCTTCGCGATTATCTTTCTACGAGAGCGCTCTGATTTTGCGAGTTGGTTTGCGACCTTCGTCGGCTTTGCTGGTGTCCTCATTGTTCTACGTCCTGGAATCATTGAGGTTTCGGTCGCTGCTGTTGCGGCGATTGCCTGTGCGGCCAGCTATGCCAGCGTCAATACGGTCATCAAGTCACTCTCTAAAACAGTGCCGACAACCGTCATTGTGTTCTATGCAAATTTTCTGTTGGTGCCGATCTCGTTGCCGATGGCGATTGTTGATTGGAAGATGCCGCTATGGATTGATACCCCTGCGATTGTCGGCGCTTCGGTCCTCTCGACAATTGGCTACGTTACCGTATCCAAAGGAATAGCGATGGCACCCGCGCGTGTTGTACAACCAGTGAATTTTCTCCGGATGCCCATCGGCGCGGCATTTGGCTGGGTGCTGTTTTCGGAGTTCCCGGATATCTGGACATGGGTTGGTGCAATCGTCATCTTTTGTGCGACGAGCTACGCGGTGCAGCGTGGTGCGCGTAGCAAAGAGGAAAACTGATGATCACCTTGCATGCTTGGCCGACACCGAATGCCCATAAAGTTTCTATTATGCTAGAGGAATGCGGGCTCAACTATCAGGTTGAGGTGGTCGATATCACCGCCGGTGATCAGTTTAAATCAGAGTTTCTCAACATCAGCCCTAACAATCGCATGCCAGCTTTGGTCGATGAGGATGGCCCGGACGGTAAACCGGTTTCGATTTTTGAGTCCGGTGCAATTCTGATCTACCTCGCTGACAAGACCGGCAAGTTTATGCCAGCTTCGGGTAATGCGCGTTATGACGTAATGCAATGGCTGATGTTTCAGATGTGTAATCTCGGTCCGATTTGTGGTCAGGCCCACCACTTCCGCGATGCGGCCCCGGAACGTGTACCCTATGCCATCAACCGTTTTACCGATGAGGCCGCTCGGCTCTATGGTGTGATGGATCGACGACTGTCAGAGGCGACCTATCTGGCTGGTGACGATTATTCAATTGCCGATATGGCGTGCTGGCCATGGGTACGAGTACATCGCTATCACGGCCAACCCTGGGACGACTACCCTAACGTCAAACGTTGGTTTGATGACATCGCTGCTCGCCCTCCGGTTCAGGAAGGTATGAAGCTGCTTACTGACAAACGCGCCAAGACACGCGATGTGCTGGACGATAAATCCCGCGACATTCTGTTCGGCAAAACCCAGATGGTGAAGCGTTGAATTAATTCAACTTCCGGGCGATAGTTCGGTATTGAACTATGGGTCGAAGCAGGTAGCTACGCGTGAATAAATTACCGATCTTGGAAATTTTTGTGTTTGCGTTCGTTTTTTCGATGCGCAATCTTAAACAACTGCTTCGGATAGCGCTGGTACCGCTAGTTATTGGTACAATTTGTTTTAGTGCGATTTCTTATTTTTCAAATGCTGAAAAACTGCCGGTATCTTTTGTCCTAATTGGGTGGTTATTACTTTCCGTTTTTTGTGGTGCTATAATTGTTTCCTGGCATCGGTTCGTTCTCTTGGGTGCTGCTGCTTCCGATAGAAGTCATTTTCCGTACTTCCAAAAGCGAGATTTTAGATTTTGTCTCTATATATTTTGCTTAGTAATTCTTTTTTCGATTGGCGAACTACTAGTAGTTAGAGGTTGGGGGCTTCTCTTTGTTGCCCTCACGGAATTAAGATACGAACAAATGGCATCCATTCTGCCTAACGTTGCGGATTATTCCATTCGGCAAATTTTTTTGACCATCTGGCACTTAGAAAACAGTTCAACTTATCCCCAAATCCAGTGGTATTTTTATTCAGCCCCCTTGATCTGGCTTTCATTCATTTACTGGGTTTGCCATTGGCTTCTAATAATTCCCGCTATGACTATGGATATAAAATATGTATTCAAAAACGCCCGTACATTAGTCAAAAATAACCGGTTCCGGTTCTATACCATTGTGGTCAGTGTTTATTCCGTTCTGTGGGTAACGGAATTTGCAGTGGAATCACTAATCAGTTGGGTAATTGCTTCTCCTGACGAAATTATTGGGCAATGGAACGTGGAATATTTCAAAGTTTGGATACAGGTCCTATTTTCGCTGCTAACAGCCGTCATATTCGCTTCCGGTCTTTCTGAATCCTACCGCAAGCTGAAACGGATCACAGGTGCGCGCGAGGAAGCCCTCGAAACCAGCTAATCCTTGTCCGCGTCGTTGGCTTCCTTGCGGATTGAGAAGTAAGTGCTGGCGAAGATAACCAGCGCACCGACCGCGACCCAGGGCGAGAAGGTTTCGTCCCATAGCAGATAGGCGATTGCCGCGATAAAAGGTAGCCGCAAGAAATCGATTGGGAAGCACACCGATGTGTCGATCAGCACCAGCGCCTTGCTCAGGCAAAAGTGAGTCGTCAGGCCGGACAGGCCCAGCAAGAGCAGCCACGGCACATGATGCCATTCCGGGGCAACCCACAAGTACAAAGCCGGTCCCAGGAAGAGCAGACTCTGAATAATGTTCATAGTGAACACCATGGTGCTGGCGCTTTCGGTCTGGGACAGCACCTTGACCATTACGTTCTGGGCAGAAAACAGCACCGCGCCAAAGATAACCATCATTGTTGGTATGCCAACGGGGACAATGCCGGGCCGAACAATAATCATGACACCAAGAAAGCTCACGGCCATGCCAATCCAGCGATAGCGATTTACCTTCTCGCCGATGGTCATGGCGGCAATCGCGGCCGTGAGTGCAGGGATGGTGTATTCGATGGAGGTGACCACGGCGAGGGGTACCGAAATAACGCCGAAAAACACGCAATATTGTCCGCCGGCGTGGGTCGCGTTGCGCAAGAACTGAAAGCCTGGACGCTTGGTAATTAAGGACCGAATGCCTTCTTGCGGGATCATGATTGCGGCAATGGCAATCAACCCGATCAATGCCCGGAAAAACAGCAGTTGAGGCACCGTCATATCCGGCTTTAGCGCACGCACGGCGATAACAATACCGGCAAGTCCGGCGACAGCGATCACCATCCATGCAACACCTCGTAGTGTTTCGGCGCGCGTAGCGTTAGCTGTGCTGTGCTCTTCGTTCACGGGGAAGACTCGTTTGCTTTCCAAGAGATGCTCGTGCGTTCGGGCTTCTCATCGCATGAAACAGACGGTGGTACCAGCGTGATAGCGATAGCCGGATTTACAGATAGCGCCACTCGTCTTATTTTGGCGTCGATAGTATGCTTTAGGAGACCCAACCGATGGACGGATCACAGGCCAGCAACCTCAAACACAACGTTACCTTTAATGACCTTCGGGAATATATTGAAGAAGTCGATAAGCTTGGCGAATTGCGCCGGGTCGAAGGTGCGAGCTGGGAAGAAGATATCGGCATGGCAGCGGAATTGCTGCTTCATAGCGAGACAGCGCCGTGCGCCCTGTTTGATGAAATCCCCGGCTATCCCAAAGGCCATCGGGTCTTTACCAATTTCTTTGGCGGTCGCCGTCAGAACATCACGCTGGGCTTTCCGCCGGATCTCACTAAATTTGAGCTGAGTGTCGCTTTCAACAAAGCGTATCAGGAAGTCGTCCAACGACCGTTGCCCTATGAAACCGTGGAAACGGGTCCGGTGATGGAAAACATCATGGAGGGTGATGATGTTGATGTCCTGTCTCTACCGACGCCGCTTTGGCATGAAGGTGATGGCGGGCGATATATCGGTACGGGATCTTTCAACGTCACGCGTGACCCGGAAGAAAACTGGATCAATGTCGGTACCTATCGCGTGATGGTACATGACGAAAAAACCGTCGGGTTTTATATCTCGCCTGGTAAACATGGCCGTCTGCATCGTCAAAAGTATATGGCCAAGAATTTGCCAATGCCGGTTTGTGTGGTGGTTGGTGTTGACCCATTAAGTTTTCTAATGTCGTCGTCCGAAATTCCGTATGGCGTGTGTGAGTTTGACATCATGGGGGCTTATCGTGGCCGTCCCGTAGAGTGCGTTATCGGCAAGCACACCGGTCTGCCTTTCCCGGCAAATGCAGAGATCGTGCTCGAAGGATTCTGCTATCCCGACAAGCTCCATTCGGAAGGCCCATTTGGCGAATGGACGGGGTATTACGGCAATCCGGAACATAACGGGCCGACGCTGGATATTAAGGCGATCTATCATCGTAATGATCCGATTATGCTGGGCTGCCCACCGCAACGCCCGCCTGAAGAGCAATCCCGTTATCGGGCAGTCGTGCGCTCTGCGCTGCTGAAGGAACAGATTGAGGCAGTAGGTGTGCCGGACGTCCAAGTTGCTTGGTGTCATGAATGCGGTGGTGGACGTATGTTTACCGCCGTATCGATCAAGCAGCGCTACCCGGGTCATGCGACACAGGCTGGTCAGATAGCGTCACAGTGCCGTCTGGGCGCCTATGCCGGGAAGTTTGTGGTTGTCGTTGATGACGATATAGATGCTTCAAACCTTGAAGACGTCATGTGGGCGTTGTGTTTCCGAGCCGACCCCGCTACCGATATTGATATTATCAATCGGGGCTGGTCGACAGGGCTCGATCCGTCAATCCATCCAGACCGTAAGGAGATTGGCGACACCACCAACAGCCGGGCGATCATCAACGCCTGTAAACCATTTCATTGGATGGATCGGTATCCCAAGGTCAATACACCGGATAAGGAAACCTACGCCCGCGCACAAGAAAAGTGGGGATGGTTGCTCAATACCAATCAACCACCCTCGAAATAATTTCGAGGTAAGTTTAGTGGTGAGCTGAAGCTTTAGCCTCGTGCCGAGTCATATAATAGGTTGAGCCAGCAATCACAGCTGCACCGATCCACACCCAGATATCCGTTGTCTGATCAAAAACCAGATAGGCGACTAAAGCAGTAATCGGAAGTCGTAGATATTCGATTGGTTCTACTATTGTTGCTTCTGCATGGATGAAGGCGCGCACTAAACAGTACGGAGCAACGGTTCCTGAGATCGCGAGGAGCACGAGGCCAGGAATGTCAGATACGGTTGGTGTGACCCATGCGAACCAGTCCAGCGGTATTCCGGTATCCGGTATGTTCGACGCAATTAGCCACCCGGTGAGCATGGAGATTCCTGCAAAAATGGACAGCATGAATTGATAGTAGAAGGTCGTCGTTGTGGCATGATCCGTTTTGCCGAGTGAACGTGTATAAATAGCGACACCAGCGTAAGACAGCGCAGAGCCTAGAACCAGGAATGCTGCTGGGCTAAGTGGCACCGTGCCTGGACGCAAAATCACCAAAACACCGCCGAACCCGATCAGGGTACAAACTAATCTTACTGGTCCAGGTCGTTCACGCAAAAAGATCACAGCGAGAATGACGACTATTAGCGGCACGGTGAAATGCAGGGCGACAGCTTTCGCGATCGGCAGAAAGGCTAATCCTGCAAACCAAAGCCACATACCAATGAAATTCGCAAGGTTGCGTTGGATGTGAAATCCGAGTCGATTGGTTCGCAGGAATTGAAATCCTCGCCATGAAACGATGGCGAGGAGGATTGTCAGGCCAATTAGGTTTCGGAAGAAAACCAGTTCGATAGCTGGAATATGACTTAGGAGTCGGACTGCAATAGGGACAAATGAATGCGCAGCAGCTGCGCCGACCCCCCATGCTGCACCGATTACTACCTCGTTTCCGGCGGGTGAGCCGGGGGGACTTTGCGTCATCGATACATGCCAATGGCGTCTATACGTTTGTCTATTTTTGCAATTTCGTTTTTATACTTCGTGCTGTTTACGCCACCAAATCGGCTTTTGAACTGTGCGGTGCTCATACCTTCGGGGAGATCAGTGAAGGTTGGGAAAAAGCGGCGTTCTGAGGTTGCAACAGATAGAACACGTTGAAATTCGAGCGCTTTACTTCGGGTTTCGGTGGCTTTCTTAGCGAAACGGACACCCATGCGATCAGCGCCGATGTCGGTGAAGCTAAATCCACTCTTCTTGTTGGCCGCGTCTTTAACTTCTTTGAGTTCACCGATTATGTTCGCTGCATTTTCTCCGCTGGTTAGTGTTAGTCCTGCAGAAATCGCAAAATGCTGGACGAAATCATGGCGGCCGTTAAGGCGGACATTGGAATTGTTGCGTCGTTTTGATTTTTGGTGAGTCGTACGGACTTCACCGATGAATCGTTCAAATCGACCATCACCGAAATAAAGGGCCATCGCTAATATAGCGGCTTCATTTTCCTTGATTGGATCTCCAGAGGCTGATCGTTTCCCCGCTAATTTAAATAGCGGCCGCAAGAATTCTCCTAATGAGATTCTGCCTCTAGATGAATGTTGTGCTGCGAGCTTCTCAACCAAAGCGTAGTAAGGCTTTACGGCCTGTGGGCTGCTGACGGAAATACGTTTTTTTGCTGCAGTTTGGATGTCTTTAATCAAGTTTGCTGGCGGTTGGAAGCGAACATACACAGTTGGCCCTAAGACTTTTACCGAACGGATACTCTTTAGGATTGGATCAGCTTTTCCTTCACCAACAATTTCATCTAAAGCGAAGCGTAGAGCAGGCACAATAAATTGCCTCGGCACTTCAACTTTCCCCACAAACAACCGATAAAATCGCAAACCACGGGAAGAAGATGCAATAATGGTGCGAATGTTGAGAAAACGTCCCAGTGGATTCTCGGGTAATTCCACCGACATTCCGATAAGAATTCCAAACCGCGCGACTTTGACGTTCGTCGCCACATTTGGGATCGACGCCATTGCACCTTTAAGGACTGTATTTAATTCACGTGTTGTAGCCCGTATTTCTGTGATCTTGTCAGAGGACATCATGCGAGGGTCGAAACGCTTGGCTAACTGTTGAGCGTTTTTTAAATCTTGAAGATTGGGGGCGCCTGGTCTCTTAATTGCTGGGCCATCTTGAATAGCGTTCATTGCGATTGCTATCGGCAACCCGATGAGAACTGCGAAGAAAAAAAGACCGCAGAGACGAAAAAGACAGCCCATGGTGATGTCGCTCTTATTGGCTGGTTAAGCGTTTCAATACTTCCGGTAAACCGGACTGCATCTGTTCTAGCAAATCAACTGATGTTATGCCACGAGAACCGGATTAATGGCAGATAGAATTAATGCGCACAACGCACCGCCGACAAAGACATAGATAACATTGCTCCAGCTAATCAGGCGTGTCATTGGCAGGTCAAACATTGTCGCGCCGGTGACAATCGACAGGCTGCTGATTGATACCGCGGTACATAGCCCCCAACCGGTAAGCAGCGCCTGCATGAGGACGAGATCAGAAAGTCCGGTTGGTATGCTGGTAAACAGAATTAGAAGAATGGTTCCTGATACGATGGAATGGATGGCCATCATTCCCATGACATTCATGAACATGACGACAAAAAAGATGATGACTGTTGGGGACAGGTGCAGTTCTTGGATCCAGTCGAGAAGTCCCATATTGGGAAGGGCTGCTTCAAAGACGCGTCCGATTATCGTTGCGAATGTTAGAATGGCCGTTTCCGGGCCGATCCTTGTTAGTCTTGTGCCAGTTTCTCTAAGGGCTGTTGAAATCGAACCGTGCGGCGCCAGAGCTACGGCGAGTAGGCAGGGTAGGGGCATTGCGATTATTAGGGCCTGTAACGTTGAAAACCCGGTACCAATCGCTGTTCCGACGACGAAAAGCGCAGCGATGGCGATAGGTGGGGCGATTGGCGCCAAAGTCATCAGCGATTGCCATAGAGCTTTGAGACCGCCTTTTCGATCAAAACAGATGATGGACAGCACAATACAGAAGGCCGATAGCCCTAGTCCGAGTGACATGATTTGCCAAAGCGCGACTTGAGGTAAGTACTGGCTTGCCACTGCCATCCCCACGACAAAAGGTGACCAGAGCGGCACCAGTGCCATGCCTCGCATCGCGGCGATGAAAACTTCCTGACGCTCGTCGGCTGTGGAGTTGCGTCCAAGAATAGGTGCCATAATGGCAAACACGCCCACCTGTAGAATTGAGCCAACAAGAAATCCGCCTACGACCAATCCGCTATCGCGTCTCTTTCGGTCTAAGGCCGCAAATAATCCTCTTGCTACGGTGATTTCAGGTCGTTGATCGGCTGTTGCTCGTAACAGAACAATTGTTGCCAGGAAGGCAGGGAATATCGTCGCGCGTCTCAGGCCCCCTTCTATGGCACCCCATTGATCGTAGAAATGCGCGAGGTAAATTGTCGCTGTCGCTAAAAATGCACAGAGAAGTTTTACGTTCCAGGTTGCCTGCGGTAATGCGATGAGAGCAACAAAGGCAAGGAGCACGGCCATCGCCGTTGAAACTTCCGGTGTTGGAAACAGCACATGGATCAGGCCGAGCAGCCACAATAAGCTGATAAGCAAAACCAGAAGCCGGTCCATTCGGGATAACTGTGGGGTGCTGGTCATATTTAATTATTCTGAGCGGCAGATTTCTTAGAGCGGCCAAGCTAATAGGCCTGTGTTGTTATCTCGGATAATCAATAGGGCGAAGAAACAAAGGCAGGCTGAAATTTAATTTCATTTTGCCCTATAAACTCCATATTTCATACTTATGGTACTTTTGACAGCATTTGATTAGGCGAAGGAATTGAAAATTATGACAAATAGGTTACTTGCAGGTTTGACCGCGTTGCTGGTTTTTTCTATCGCTGCGCCAGCCTTTGCTGACAGTCAAAAGACACGCTTTATTGCTGTTGAAGGCAAGGGGACAGTGACAGCGATTCCTGATATCGCGAGCATAAATACAGGTGTGACCACGCGGGCTGAGACCGCGCGGGCGGCCCTCACAGCCAATAATAAGGCGATGAATTCACTGTTTCGTCAGCTTTCCGAAGCTGGGATAGATGAGAAAGATATCCGCACCAGTAATTTTAGTGTGTCGCCCCACTATGAGCGGTACGAACGTAACAAACCAAGGCGTATTGCGGGATATCAGGCGGCAAACCACGTGACAGTGACCGTGCGTGATTTGAAGCAATTAGGTCGTCTGTTAGATGCGGTCGTCTCCGCAGGCTCTAATCGTGTGAACGGTGTACAATTTTCGGTCGCTGAACCTGAAAAACTTCTCGACCAGGCACGTCGCAAAGCCGTTAAAGATGCTATGCGGCGGGCACATCTCTATGCCGACGCTGCTGGTGCGGGGTTGGGTAAAATCTTACAGATACAAGAGCGTGGGACACGTTACCCACGACCGCGAATGAGGGCTGCTGAAGCTGTACGAAGTGACAAGTCAGTGCCTGTTTCGCGGGGCACGCAGACATTGTCGGCTACGGTTGGAATTCGAATCGAATTGGAATAGGGGTCAGGCCGGTTTTTCGGCGATGAACCGGACTGGAATTAGTAACAGAATTCCGCCGATCGACATGGCTGCCATCGCGAAAAATGCCGCGCCGGCATAAAGTTCATAGAGCCAACCAGAGGCCAGCATGGCAAACGCCATTGTCGTTCCGACCGCAAAGCTGGAGTAAAGACTTTGCGCCGTGGCCGCAAACCCTGCCGGGACAGCCTTGGCAATGTAGTAAAGGGCTGCCAGATGAGTGGCGCCAAAGGTGAAGGCATGAAACCCCTGAACGGCGATCAATCCGGCCAAATCAGTTGTCACGCCGAGGACTGACCAACGAATTATTCCTGCTATTCCACCAATCGTCAGGAACAGTACCGGCCCAATTCGATTGATATATTTGCCCGCAACAGCAAATAGAATAATTTCGGCGATAACGCCTTCCGCCCACAGCGCACCGATAGTGATTTCGTCGAGACCGTTCGCCTGCCAATGGAGGGTCGAGAAACCATAATAAACGGCGTGGCTCGCCTGAATCAGGCTGGCTGACATCATAAAAATTATGAGCCGTTTATTTCGAAGTATATTGAAAAATGGTTCCAGAAAATTCTTTGTGCCTGGTGTCTCGGCTCTCGGGACAAGGTGACAGCTGGTGACTGTCAGTACCAACAATCCGACGACTAGCCATAATATGTAATCGGCAGGTTGGCCCCGCAGGATAAAGCCGCCACCAAACGCAGCGACGATAAATGTCAATGATCCCCAGAGCCGAACTTTTCCGTAATCAATGGCACCTTCGCGTACCTTTAGCATGGTGACGGCATCGGCCATGGGCATCAGGGCAAAGAGCAAAGTGGATGAAATGACGCTGATGGCAAAAAGGCTCCAAAAGCCATCGGAGAAGAAAAATAGAATATGGGTCAGCAGCGCACCCCAGCCGAGGAGGACGATCATTAAGTCTGGTCTACCGTGTCGATCTGCGCCCTGAGCAAGAAGGGGGTTGATAATTGCCCGGCTCCAGGTCGCGACAGCGAGGATCACGCCGATCTCGGTGGCGGTGATACCCCGAGACTGCAGCCAAACCGGCCAAAACGGCATCAAGACACCGATGACCAGGAAGATTGCGCTGTAGAACAGGGATATTCTGAGGGCCATAGTTTCTTTATGCAGTATCGATTGTGGGGTGTGCAATCTAACTATCGTGGGCGATACTCCTCTTAAACCATAACCGGATTCGGGGAGACCCACATTGGGCAAACAAACAATTAAAGCGGATACCACCGCTGAAGCTTATCTCACGCTTTTGGCTGATCGCGGCGTCGATTATTTGTTCGGCAATGCTGGGACAGATTTTGCTTCTGTTATTGAAGCACTTTCCAAAGCGCAACTCGGAGAAGCGAAAGCACCGACACCTGTCACCGTGCCACATGAAAATGTCGCGGTGTCCATGGCGCATGGCTATTACCTGGCCACAGGTCGCCCACAAGCGGTGATGTTGCATGTGACTGTCGGTACAGCGAACGGCGTCTGCGGCATCATGAATGCGGCGCGCGAGCGTATCCCGATGCTGTTTTCCGCTGGCCGGACACCGATCACAGAAGACGGATCACCGGGCTCCCGCAGTATCTATATTCATTGGGCGCAGGAAATGTTTGATCAGGCGGGCATGGTCCGCGAACTGGTCAAATGGGATTACGAGCTCCGCAATCTTGAGCAGCTTGAGACGGTAGTTGACCGGGCGCTCACTGTCGCGATGTCGGAGCCACGTGGGCCGGTCTATCTAACGCTGCCCCGCGAAATACTGGCGGAGGCACCCGGCGACTTTACGTTTGACAGCCCAACTGTCAGAAATGCGTCACACGCTGGCGTACCAAATCCCAACGCCATTGACCAGGCAGCGGACATGCTGAGCAAAGCAAAGAACCCGATGATTATTTCGTCGTCGTTTGGTCAAAACCCTGATGATGTTGCTGCGTTGGAAGAACTTGCTGAACGGTTCGCTATTCCGGTTGTTTGTTATCGCCCACGTTACGTGAATCTTCCGACTGCACATTCAATGCATGTTGGGTTCGAACCGGCGGAACGTCTAGCCACCGCGGATATTGTCCTGACTCTCGAATCTGATACGCCATGGATTCCGAGCCTGCATAAAATTTCTCCTGAGACGCAGGTCATACAGGCCGGTGTGGATCCTTTATTTGCGAACTATCCCATTCGGGGGTTCCGTAGTGATTTGACGCTAGCGGGTGATCCAGCATCAACCGTACGGGCGTTGTCTGCAGCAATGACGGAGAATGCAGATCGTATTAGTGCGACCCGCAAGGAAGTTGCGGCACAAAAAGCAGAATTGGCTGAAACCCACAAAGCACTGCTCGAGCGTCAATCAGTTGGCGGGCCTATGGAATACCCCTGGGTGGCCCATTGCATCGGGCAAGTCATGAACGAAGATGATGCGCTGGTCAGTGAATCTCAGCTGCCGGTCGGCTTCCTGGGGTCAAGGAAAGCCGGAACAGTCTTTGGAACAAGTCCGGCTGGTGGCCTCGGCTGGGGGAATGGTGCAGCGCTGGGTCTACAGCTCGGTGACCGTTCTCGTCGGGTCTTCAATGTTGCCGGTGACGGCTCTTATATGTTCGGCAATCCAACGCCGGCGCATTTTGTTGGTACTTCGATGGAGTTGCCAATTTGTACGATTATTCTCAACAATCGTATGTGGGGTTCCGTTCGTAAATCGACGCTTGGGATGCACCCTGATGGCGCTGCCTCTCGTTTGAATCGCTCGCCACTAACAGCATTGGAACCCAACCCTGATTTCGAAAAAGTTGTCGAAGCAAATGGTGGGTATGGTGAACGGGTAGACAATGCTGAAGACCTCCCCGGCGCGTTAGAACGGGCTCTTAAGGCGGTGGATGTCGAGAAACGTCAAGCTGTTCTTAATGTACAAACGTCCTATGACGATGCCCAGGCCTTGGCTGACGCGAAGCGGTAAGAGCTATACTAAACCCTTCACAGCAACAGCGCGGCTTTCGAACGAGATTGAGCCATCGGCGGCGAGGGGTAATGTCTGTCTGAGCCTTTCAAGCACTTCGTTTCGTTGCGCATTTGTCATCGTTTGATAGAACCGACCAACATTTTGTGCGTTGTTGGTTATAGGGTCCCAATAATCGTTTAAGTCACGAAACTGCGTCGTAAAGGAAATCGTCTGTTGCTGGATGGCGTTTAGCCCTGCCGCTTCAAATAAATTCGCAATTGAATCGATTTCTGTCATCGGGGTGCGGTCTGTCGCCCGATCCTCCATGCGCTCGGGGATGACGTCCGCAACGGCGCTCCAAAAATGGCGGGTTGTGTTCATGTTGCTATCCATGTTCCAATCATAGAGAGCGATTGTACTGCCGGTGTGGGCCACCCGTTTCATTTCATTTACGGCTTTAAGCTTGTCGGGAACAAACTTGATCATGAGGCCCGATATCACGGCATCAAATTGGTCGTCTTCAAATGGTAAGTCCTGGGCATCGCCAATTTCGAAATTAATGCCAGTATTGTCCGGGTGCTGTCTTGCCGCTGTGATCGATTTCTCTAACGGATCAGCGCCGATAATCGTTGAGGGGCTACATCTCTCGCCAACAGCTTGAGCCAACATTCCCGCGCCGCAACCCACGTCTAGCCAACTCGATCCTTCGTCAATGTCAATCCAGTCGAGGAACTGGGTAGCAACTTCACGGCTCCAGCGGCCCATAAAATTGTCATATTGTGCATAAGTGTTATCAGACATTGCCCTATTCCTTATTGCGCCGCTTGCCATAATTCTTTGGCTGCATTGCGATCGATTTTGCCTCGATTGTTTTTGGGTATTGCTTCAACAATTTCAATAGAATTTGGCCGTTTCGCCCCCGGAAGGTTTTCCGCGCAGTGATTTGTTAGATCTACGAGATTTAGGTCAGAATCAGGAGACGCCGTTACCCAACTGATGATGTTCTCACCATAGACTGGGTCGGGAATCCCGAACGTTACAGCTTCAATGACATCCGGATGCTTTGAAATTAGCGCATCAATTTCTAGTGGTGATATATTCACACCGCCGCGAATGATGACATCTTTCGCGCGCCCGGTGATGCGTAGAAACCCGTCATCGTCCAGATATCCGAGGTCACCAGTTTTTAAAGGCTTTCCTCTGATCGGCTCAATTTCTCCATTCGCATGAAGATATGCTTGAGCGTGTTGGGCGCTAATTGTTTCGATGTCACCAATTTCGCCCTGGGGTAGTGCTTTGCCGGCATCGTCGCGTATTGAAATCTGTTGATACATCCCAGCTGTGCCAACGCTTCCAATCACTCGCGTATCGGGGCCGTTTGCGGCTACGATGCCGCCTTCGCTCATGCCATATAGCTGAACAAGTTTTACACCATAAATGTCTTCAAAACGCTGATGGGCATCGGGCATAAGGGGTGCCGTGCTGCACGAGATGAAGCGCACGCTCGCAAAGACCTCATTGCCATTTTCTATCGGTTGTTCCAGTAGCATGTTTACGACAGTGGGTACCGCGACAATGATGGTCGGCTGGTATGTCTCGATCCAGTTGACGAAGCGTGATCGCGAGAAGTTTTTCGCAAACAGCAACGTTGCGCCTGCCATCATAGTAGCGTTTAGAGAAATCATATGGGCGGATGCCCAGCTAATGGAGCGGAATTCCAATACCCGGTCATCTTTATTGAGCGACCACCGCTCTAGTTGATGTTGAGCGATGGCCTGATAATTACTGAAGCTGTGAAGTACGCCTTTCGGTTGGGCAGAGGTACCAGACGTGAAGCAGATGACGCAGCGGTCTTCTTGTTTATTCTTTGCGCTTGGTGGCTGTTCGCTGTCGAGCTGCGATAACTCCATGAACAATCCCGCTTCAGCCCTTTGGTCTTGGAAGGAGACCCATTCGCTAGATGTCCCATGTCCAATGGCATCGCGATCCAAGTCTGCGTGCCATAGGACCATCTTTGGTTCAATGCGGTCGAGCATCTCAACAAGATGGTTCTGGTTTATATCGGTGTTGATGGTGCAGTAGGTCGCGCCAAAAGCCTGGATACCGTAATAAAGGATCAGATGCTCATGAGAGTTTTCACCAAGCACGGCGATACGGTCGTTGGCTTTGACTCCTTTACTGTGGAGATAGTGCGCAAGACGAGCTGTCCACTGCGCAAGTTCCGCCCAGCTGATCGAATCGCTGTAATCCACTGAGACAAGGGCTGGTAGGTCTGGGCGGTCCCCAAGGTTTAGCGCAATCTGCTCTGCAACGGATATAAACGTGTCAGGCAGCAGACCGGTCGGGGTGAGTTGATTCACCATACCGGTTGTGTTCACCTGATTACCGGTTCTTCATCAAGTAGCCGAATTTTTCCTCCGCTTTGCGGGCTACTTCGGGGCTCGGTGCATTCGACATTGGGAACTGATCCATCCATTCGAAGGGCCGACAGGCGTCAATGATGGCAACTGAGTGTGTCATGTCGCCAACAGCACGCTGTTCCGGAGTCAGCATCGGGTCTGCCGGTGAATCCCAGGCGTTAGAAATGAAATCAATTGACCGTTTTGGGTCGGTTCTCACCATCATTGCCCAGATCAGCTGATCCAGCCGCGTCACATCGACGTCTTCATCTGTGACGATAACGTATTTGGAGGCATAGGCGGCAGCTCGACACTGCGCGGCAATCTGGCCGGCTTGACGGGAATGGCCGGGATAGCGCTGCTTTATCGATACACCGTGCAGCATCCGAGAGCCGCCGGTTTCATGGCACCATACCTGTTGTACGTCGGGCACACCGGCATCGATGATATTTTGCTTGAGCATGGCAGAGCGCATAACAGCGCGATAGCGGGCCAGTTCGTCGGGTCCTTGACCCATTGGCGGCACGCCTAAGAGGATCGGCTCATTTCGATGATAGATGGCTTCAATTCGTAGAACGGTGCGGGGCTCTTTGCCACCGGCATAATGGCCAGTCCATTCGCCAAATGGACCTTCAATCATCGTTTCTTGTGGATCGACATAACCTTCAAGAACTATTTCGGCACTGGCCGGGAAAGGAAGGCCCGTAACCTTGCCTTCGACCATTTGGATCGGTTTTCCGCGTAAGCCACCGACATAGTCCAATTCAAATTCGCCATAGGGCGTTTCGGTGCCACCAAAATAAAATGACAGAGGATCTCCACCCAAGACCATACAGACAGGCATCTTCTTGCCCTGGGCTTTGTATTTTTCGCGGTGGATATAGCCATGATGGCCGCGCGCTGTCAGGAACCCTACTTCCTTCGGGCCATGCACCTGAGCGCGATAGGCACCAGCATTGAGCCAACCTTCTTCCGGGTCACGCGTGATGCTGTAGGTGCCTGTACCAATATAGCGACCACCGTCATTTTCATGCCAGACAGGAGAAGGAAACATTGTGACGTCAATATCATCGCCGGTCAGAATATTTTCGAATACCGGGCCGTCATCGACTATTTCGTGTTTGCAGGATTTTTGATCGACCAAAAAGTTCTCGCGGTACGCGTTTGAGAGTTCCCATTTGCTGAGATGCGTAGGAAACCCAAGTGTCATGTTGCGGCGAGTGCCCGCGAACATATTCATCAACAGACGAAAACCCTTGGGGCACCCTTCAACATCCTCAAATACGACGCAGGGTCCGGTCTCTTCGCGTAGGACAGCTTCTGCCGCCAGGCCAATATCTTCCTGCCAGTTGGCACCTTTGACATATTCAACCTCGCCGATTTGATCGGCTAGCTTCAACCATTCGCGCAAATCGTCATAGGCGATATTGCCTGCAAAATTGCTGCCGGACTCTGTACTCATTCTTTCCTCCAAATGTCTGCTGCAGGGACTTTTGCATGGCAAAGGCGGTGGAGCAAGCCGAGGGCGGAGCCTTTGTCAATTGAGTGCAGTTTGACAACAGGATGAGCTGTCGCCACCCTGTTTAGGCTGATTTCTATTAGGTTGAGGATGCTATGCCCGCTGAATTTCTCTTGGGGTGTACCTATAATATTTTACAGGCAGATCAAGATGTCGAGCCAATCAAACGGTTCGAGATGGTCCGGGATACAGGTATATTTGACTATATCAATTGGCTTCCCCTGCCGGATCAGCTAAGCGCCGCTGTTACGGCTGCGGAGAAGACAAATATGCCGATGTTGACCGGCAACTATATTCATCAGCTGGGTCGCAATGATGAGATGTTGACTGAGAGAATGCGCGATGCTGCCCGCGCTGGCGTCAAGATGCTCAACGTCATGCTCGGCACCTATGCGGCAGATGGGCATGAGCTAACTGATGCAGAAGTCGTAGACACCTATATCCGCACGGCTGAGGTTGGGAATTTAGTTGGTGTAAAGCTGAGCTTTGAGCTTCATGTTGATTGTTGGAGTGAGAAGTACAAACGCGTTGCGCCAATCGTAAAAGCCGTTCAGGCACGAGGTGTTCCGTTCCATTTCACCGTTGATTATAGCCACGTTATTTTCAAAATTGATAATCCTGAACAACAGGAAATTTCGGATGTTCGGGAAGATGTCGAGCAAGGGCGGGTTGTTCTCGACCCTTACCAGACCGGAAATTTATGTGAGGAGTGGATGGCTTTGGACGCTGTCCATTTTGCACAATTTCGGCCCGTCATACCTAACAATCCGCGGAACGTATGGGGCGAAAACCCCGATGGATCAGTGCCGCGTGGCATCATGTATCCGTTTCTAAAACCAAGCCCGGGTGAGTGGCATTCACCATGGTCAGCGTACAAGCTGGATGTTTGTAAAGAAGCTTTTCGGAAAGTACTAGGTTATCATCTTACTCATGACACCAGCCCGCTTGAGTATGTGATTACGGAAATGATCGCGACATCGGATTATGGGATGGGCGCGAAATTTTCCCTGCTGGAGCATAACGCAGCGTGTGGGCAATGGATTAGAGATTGCTGGTCGCAGATGAAGGCGAAACAAGCGGCGGGCATCCCCCTCCATGAATGAGGAGCAGACAGATGATCATCTACTCTGAGCCAAAAACAGCGAGCAATCTTCCGGTTATCGATATCGGACCAAGTTTTACAGATGACCACGCAGCTCGTGAGGTGGTTGCTAACGAAATTAAGGCGGCCTGCCGCGATACCGGTTTCTTTTATATTTCCAATCATGGTGTGGATCAGTCACTGATCGATGGTGCATTTGCCGAGGCTAATCGGTTCTTTGACCAATCTGGTAGTTGGAAAGAAAAATGGAAGAAGCAGGGGTTTTCCAATGGGTATGAGCCGCTGGAAACCCAGCGACTCGACAATGAGTCGCCTGGTGATATCAAGGAATCTTTCAATTTCACCATGGGTAACACACCGGGGACATCAGGTTACAAAGCCAATATCTGGCCTGATGATTTTCCCGGCTTCCGCGAAGGATTAGAAGCGTACAAGGAAAGTGTCTGGCAAGCTGGCCTGCAGGTGTCACGGCTGATCTCACTGTCTCTTGGTATGCCGTTTGATCATTTCGATGAGACTTTTGCGCCGCAGAAATCACCGCTTCGTATCCTTCGCTACCCACCGCATCCCCAAGAAACCGAATTCAATCAACTTGGGTGTGGTGCTCATACCGACTGGGGCTGGATTACGCTTTTGTCGCAGGACGCATTAGGTGGATTGGAAGTTGAAACCGCGTCGGGCGAATGGGTCAGGGTAGAGCCCGTTCCCGGCACTTTCGTGGTTAATCTTGGGGATATTATGTTGCGCTGGACCAACGGCCAGTATCATTCGAGCCTGCATCGCGTCATGAATAATCAGTCAGGGCAGGACCGTCACTCGATAGTGTTGTTTTTCAATCATGCCCACGACACTCCTGTTGAATGCCTTACTACTTGTTTGACGGCTGGAGAAGCGCCAATGTTTCCACCCTGTACTGCGGGCGAGCATTCAACCCAACGCTATAACGAGTCGCGACCACAGCTTGGCGCTGCCGAATAGAAAAGTGGTTCTTTTTGGTGCCTGCCGTGCAGTTGCGCGGTTTTATGTGCTGAGGCAAAATGTGTCCCGCGATAAAAAAATGTAAGTAGGTGTGACGTTATGGCAGAGGGTTCTGATACCAACGGTTCCATAAAATTTGATGCTGAATACGATGTAGTCGTCGTCGGCTATGGCTATTCGGGTGGCATCGCGGCTATCGAGGCCTTCGATGCTGGCGCAAAAGTTCTGCTGGTCGACAAGATGGCCAATCCCGGCGGTATTTCTGTTTGCTCCTACGGTGCCATGCGTTCCGCTCATGATGCCGATCAGGCGTTTAAGTATCTCGAAGCTACTAACGGTGGGCGGACGCCGTCATCGGTGAACCGAGCACTCGCCGACGGAATGGCCGAGATCGAGCCTTATATGCGGAAGTTGGCTAAAGCCAATGGTGCCATCATTAACCCACGCGAGAAAGTCGCGAACTATCCCTTTGAAGGCTATGATACGTTTTACCAGACATTGATCGAGGAAATTCCCAACTTTGATCCAGATACACACTACCCGCATGTACGAGGCGCGCCCGGTGGGGCTAAAGTGTTTAAGACACTCGAAGATAATGTCGCGCAACGTGACATAGATATTTGGCTCGAAGCGCCCGTTCAGAAGCTAATCTATAAAACGGATGGTACGCGAGAGGTGCAGGGCGCGATCATCCAGACAACCGGCGGGATACGAAATGTAAAGGCCAGTAAAGCGGTCATTCTTTGCTGTGGCGGCTTTGAAGCCAATGAAGAGATGAAGCGCCAATACTGGCAAATGAAACCGGTCCTGGCCGCGACGACCAATTCAAATACCGGAGATGGTATCCGTATGGCGCAAGAACTTGGCGCTCGGTTGTGGCATATGTGGCACTATCATGGGTCGTATGGGTTTGATCATCCTGAGTACCCTTACGCCATTCGGATGAAACGCCTGCCTGACTGGATCCCTGGTCGAGAGGCGACGGCTGTCGTTCAAATGACATGGATCGTCGTCGATAAGTTTGGCAAACGTTACATGAATGAAAATCCGCCTTATACGCAGGATACCTCGCATCGGCCGATGGAATATTTCGACACGGTGACGCAAGAATTTCCGCGTATTCCATCTTATGTGATCTTCGATGAGGTTGGGCGGAGGCGGTATCGCGTTGGGGCGCCAACCCGCAATGACCCGGATGCCCATTATGATTGGAGCCAGGACAATATGCAGGAGATCGAATCCGGGCTGATCAAGAAAGCGGACACAATCGCGGAGCTGGCTGTTATGATCGATATGGAGCCCGCTGAGTTGGAAGCTTCACTAGAGCGATGGAACGAGCTTTGCGCGACCAAAGATGACGTCGATTTTGGCCGGCCTTCAGGGACGATGATGAAAATCCAACGCGGCCCGTTCTATGCGGGGCAAGTCTGGCCAGTCGTTTCAAACACTCAGGGCGGTCCGGAACACGATGCGCAGCAACGTATCATCGATGTTGAGGATAATCCCATCCCGCGGCTTTATGCAGCGGGGGAAATGGGGAGTGCCTGGGGGCATCTTTATATGTCAGGTGGCAACCTTGCGGAATGCCTGGTCACAGGACAAATTGCCGGGAAGCAAGCAGCGGCGTTAGAGTCTTGGGGCTAATCACCCGTACCAGTATAAGAAGATGCCGGGGTATAGTTCATATTGCAGGATGATCTCGAATAGTACGTAGACAAAGATGATCGTGCCAATTGATAGATAGGCACTTTCCTTAACAGAATAACCGCCGCGAAATTTCATCCAGCAATAGACGAAAACCGGCGTGCAGGGCAGGAAGCCGATCAGGTAGATGCCCAATACAAGCGCGCCCATCCACACAAAGATCATGAGCTCTTGCGATATCGTCCGTTCGGTCGGGTCCGCGTCTTCGTCGACCTCTGTCGGTGTCTTTGCAGAGAAAAAAATCGAGAGCTTCTCGCCAAGTTTACTATCGGTCAGAGCGAGTAGATCCATAAGTAAAAGCGGTACGGCAACGTAGCCAACCATCAATGGAAACATCCGGTCGGTGATCTTGTACTGATAGCTTGTCGCGATAAACAGAACAACGACGGCTAGAATAACGAGAATGTAATATGCCGATGGGCGGCGATGCTCTGGAATTCTCATTTTTCGGCCTCCTGTTTCGCTAGTTTTCGTTCCTTCATCTTTCGCCGAAAGGTCGGGAAGGCGAGGCTGAGAACTGTGAGAAACATCAAGAAGACGGAAAGTCCTCTGGTGTAGAAGATTGAGAATTGATCATCGGAAATTAGCATCGATTGGTGGAAGCTTAGCTCGGTGATACTGCCCAAGACAATCGCGATTGTGAAGGTAACCCTCGGATAATTAAACTTGATCATAAAGTAGCCGATAAACGCGAAGATAAAGGCGATGACGACATCGCCGATCTCTGTGTTCAACGCGAATGCACCGACGAGTGCAACAACTGTAACCGTCGGGATCAGCATATGGACGCTGATCCGGGTCAAAAGCGCCATATATTTCGCCAGAGCCAGTACCACCAAAGTGGCAAACACAGCGGAGACCGTTAGAGCCACGACCAATGTGAAGACCAGGTCCTGATGATCTTCGAGCAGTTTTTGGCCGGGCTCAATGCCATGTAAGACAAGGACGCCCAGAAACACAGCTGTCTCTGCACTGCCGGGAATGCCAAACGCAAGGGTAGGGATCAATGAACCGCCATCCTTGGCGTTATTAGCGGATTCCGGAGCAATAACGCCTTTGATGTTGCCTTTGCCGTATTCGATATCCGGTGTTGGATCGCGTTGCGCTTGCGTGGAATAACTCAGGAAGGCTGCGACCGTGCCGCCGACACCAGGGACAGCGCCAATAAACGTGCCATAGCCAGAGCCGACGATCATTGTTGACCAGTTCTTGAAGACTGATTTTACACCATCAGAAATTCGGCTGATCTCAACATCAGATGCGCCCTCAGAGATCGATCCGCCTTTGACAGCCAAGTTGATCATCTCGGAAATAGCAAACAAGCCGATCAGGGCAGGGACGAGCTTGATGCCGTCCTCCAAAAGCGGGATGCCGAAATCAAACCGAACAGTACTGGTGACGTCGTAATAGCCGACGAACCCGACCATGAGGCCAATAATTGCGGTTATAAGGCCCTGCAGAAGCCGATCGCCTGAAGAGACAGCAATGGCGCAGAGGCCGAAAATAGCGAGCATAAAAAATTCGGGTGGCGTGAAAAGAAGAACAATCGCCTTCATGATCGGGATTACGGCGACTAAGGAAATAACGCCAATAACCCCGCCGAGGGCGGAAGCTGTGGCTCCGGCGCCGATTGCCATACCCGCTTTGCCTTGCTGCGCTAGAGGGTATCCGTCGAACGTCGTTGCCGCATTGGGAGCGATACCGGGCGTGTTTAATAGAATAGCGCTGACAGACCCACCTGTTGACGTGGCCGCCATGACGCCACCCATCAGGATGATTGCCTGCCAGGGCTCCATGCCAAACGTAAGGGAGATTAGGAGCGCGACCGCCGTTGTACCACCGAGTCCTGGTATGGCACCAAAGAGTAGGCCTACCGCCGACCCCGCTGCGAGCAACAGTAGAGAATGCGGTGAACTAAGGTTAACAATGCCCTCGATTAATGCTTCAAACACGGAATTCCCAGCTCCCCTGTATTCAATTGCGTCGAATTATTTATTCGCACCTCAAGGGTACGTTTGGATGTTCTACAACGATGGAAAGAAAACGGTCGGTGCTTGGCACCGACCGTTTGTTTCAGACTAGCGTGTCTTCTTATTGCTCGCAGAAAGGATGTCTTTGTACTGGACATAGTACGAGTAAAGTTGGCCAACTAATTTAGTTGCGTCCTTAGAATTCAAAGGCGCGACCGGACGGCCAACCTTGTTGCCCCAGGCAACAAACTCAGGATCCGTTACGGCCTTATATAAGGCCCCGGCGAGCTTGTCTTTGATCGCCTTCGGCGTTCCCGGTGTTGTACCAACGATACGGTCACCACCGAGGATCGCGAGATCCTTTTGGCCCATTTCGCCGGTTGTAGGTACACCAAATTCGGATTTGCCGTTGGTGATCTCAAGGATTGGCTTCAGATCTTTAAAGGCCGCCCGCTTTTTCTTTTTGCTACTGACGTACTTTTTGAAGCTACCTTTGGCAAGAATGGTTAAATCACCATCACCCCGAATGACACCGAGCGCATAACGAGAGCTCGATTTATAGCCAGTGATATATTTGGGCTGGACGCCAAGCGCATTCCAGAGAATGGCACTTGCAAGATAACCCGTTGTGCCAGGGCCTGTGATCGGAATTTTGATCTGGCTTTTAGCTTTCAGGACATCCTGGATGGATTTGTACTTACCTTTCTTAGCGCTGGTCACAATGATGTAGCGGAACTGCGCTACACGACCCAGCCAGTCGATTTTGCGGACATCGTATCCGGCTTTTTCTCCGATAATGTTCGGCATAGCGTGACCAGGCATATTGAACATCAGGATATGAGAACCGTTCGGTTTACGCTTGGCGAGGAACGCTGCCGCTTTCTTACCGCGTCCACCCGGTAGGTTCTTGGCTACAATATTGACCTTGCCGCCAAGGTATTTTTTCAGATAAGGGCCAAGCTTACGAGTGATCGTGTCAAAACCACCACCAGGGCCATAGGCGATTAGGAACGTAATATTTTTCTTTGGAAAATCCATGGCCTGCGCCGGGGCGCTGGCGATCATGGCGACTGCGCTTAACGCAAGTGCACCAGTTGTAATTTTACTAATCATAAAAAAACCTCCCTCTTGTTTCATTTGCTCCGTTGAATGAAATTTGGAGCCTTAATCCTAACAGCTTAGACGAACAAATCTACGCTGTTAACCCGGAACATGGTAATTTTTGTAGGGTGATATCGGGTGATTGCTCTGTCGATTTACCTAGGAAACAATGTAATATTTTGATGATTACCTGCGTTGAACTAAGGTACGAGAGTTATGGCTACGGTTGTTCCGAAACTTGAGGTAGAAGCAGCGCATCCTGCGGTTGGCGCTCGCGCGGTCGGCGTGGATCTACGCGAGCCCATATCAGACGATATGGCGCAACAAATTCACGATGCCTTCACAGAACATTCGGTTCTGTGTTTTCCCGACCAGGAAATCACTAACGATAATCAGGCAAATTTCGCGGCCATGTTTGGCAAAGCAGACACAGCGGATCGAACCAAGGAAGACCCGGATAGTAAGCAGTCAAAACGAGGCGTGATGTATGTCAGTAACATTCGGGAAGATGGCAAACCAATCGGTGTCTTGCCGGATGGAGAAATGCATTTTCATTCTGATGGCGCCCACCGCGACAAACCGTATCGCGCGACAACTTTATTCGCTATCGAGGTGCCAACAATTGGCGGGGAAACCAAGTTTGCCGGGATGGCGGCGGCATATGAGGCCCTGCCTGAGGCGCAGCGAGGATTACTCGACACTCTCGAGGCGAGACATGTATTCAACTACAACAAGACAACCCGCGAAGAAATGCGCCGAGATGAAGATGTTTCCAACGCAATTCACCCGCTGGTAAAAATCCACCCGGACTCGGGACGCAAATCGCTTTATGTCAGCCGGTTAATGACCTGCAATATCGTTGGCATGGATGACGAACAAAGCGAAGACTTGTTGCTATCGCTGTTTGATCACTGTGAGAGGCCTGAATTCGTTTATGCCCATAGCTGGAAACCCGGTGATCTGGTGATTTGGGACAATCGGAGCGTCAATCACGCGCGGAATGATTTTCCTGCCGATCAACGTCGATTGCTCCGGCGCTATACAGTCTCGGAACCTGATTAGCCTCAGTCGAAGCGGTCCACCGTTGCATTGCCAAGTTCACGTACCTTGCCGCGATAGGCGGTAACGGCTTTTTCGTGGCGGATGGTATTGCCAGCGTCATCGTCCGGGACCGGAGCTTGTTCGTGATCAAACATTCCAAATTTGTCTTCGCCCCGAACCAGGAGTGCACTGGTTCTACTGTCACCGATTTGGCCAAGGTGTGGCGGATGATAGATAAAGGTAATCCCTAAACGTCGGTCATTTCCTTTGTTCGGTAGTGACCCATGTACGAGAAATGCATGATGGATTGAGGCTTCACCTGGTTGTAGCTCTACTGATACTGGGTCGATCTGGTCGCCACTGATGTCGACGTTCTGGCCGCTTGATAACATGTTGCCATTGCCGATGTCGGGCGCCTTTAAATTGCGGAGACCACCTTTATGAGAACCAGGCAAGAATTGCATGCAGCCGCTTTGCTCAGTTGCTGGCGACAAGGCAATCCACGCGGTTAACACTTCGCACGGATCGTGGCCGAAATAGGTGTTGTCCTGATGCCAGCTGACATAAGCATCATCGCTAGGTTCTTTAATCCATGCCGTATTGTGGTAAATCATGATGTTGGGGCCGATGAGATCTTCGACCGCATCTAATAGTTTGGGATGGGTGGCCATTTCAAAGGCCCAAGGAAACCGCAAATAAAATTTCGTCTGTCCGATACCACGGAAAAACTCGCCCATTGTTACCTCGGTCTTCTCAACATCGGTACGGCAGGCTGCGACCTCGTCGGCATTAAACACCGGCACCGGCGTTACAAAGCCGTTTTCGTGATACCCGGTTACCTGTTCTTCGCTTAAGACCTTGGGCATAAGGAGCCTCCGGAGCTGTGTCGGTGTTAACTTTGGGCAGTTAGGAATGCACTTAGCTCAGCGGTGAATTCATCCGGGCTATCGATCGTCGAAAGATGTCCGGCATCAGGGATTACTTTGATCTCGGAGCCTGCAATACCATCGCGGATGAACTCTGATTCTGCCATCGGTGTGGCGTCATCAGAATCTCCAATGACAACCATCGTCGGCGCTTTTACGAGTGCAAGGTCTCCGCTGGCATCATAGGTGAGCAGGCCGCGAATGGTGTCGACATAGGCTTTTGGCGGGCACTTGGAGATTTCTGCGGCGAGCTCGTCGAGCTTATCCATTGGTGTGGTTGGCATCAGTCGGTCACCAGCATATTGGCTGCCGAATTCCAACATTGAGAGATAAGCGACCGCTTCTTGTGTGGCATAGATACGATCTTCTGAACCGTCGCGCATACGGGCGAAGCTATCGGCGATGGTCATCGATAAAGCGAGATCGGGACAAATCCGGTTTAGACACAATGCGATGGGACCGCCCATTGAAAGTCCTACGATGTGACATTTGTTTACGCCCAAATGGTCCAAGAGCGCTTTATGGTCACCAACGACATCATCGAGTGTAAAGGTGCCGGAATAAGAAGAAGCTCCATGACCACGACAGTCTGGTGCAATACAGCGATAGTTTTCCTTTAGCGTCGCGATTTGGTCGCGATAAAGATAGTTGTTTGTGCCGAGCGAGTGGATAAACAGGACCACGGGGCCAGTACCCTCATCCAAATAAAAAATTTGTTCGCCATTGGATTCAAATGTCGGCATGAACCGAGTCTCCCTGCACATATGCTAGTGTTGCTGTTTGGCGCAAATCTAGCATCCAGTTTGTTCTTGTGAAACCCCGCCAGGTGTTAGGCGGCTCCAATCATCGGAGCACCTTCAAGCGTACAGCGTCGCAACAAGCGGGTTTCTTCTGCCGGGAAGTCTGTTCGTGCGTGAGTCGAACAGCGATTATCCCACATCGCAAGATCTCCTGGCTGCCAGATATGCTCGTAAACGACCGCTGGGTCTTCGGCGATGTCGATGAGTCGACCGAGTATCTCGGCACTTTCTTCTTGTTCTAACCCTTCGATTACCGCTGAAATTAAACGGCTAACATAGAGCGCGGTCTTGCCGGTTTCAGGGTGTTTGACAAAGATCGGTTGCCATTGATGCTGAATGCCCTCTAGGCCTTTCTCGAGGTCGACTTTTTCCAGCATCGTAAAGTTATAGGCTTGTAGAACTTTGCGACCATGAAGCCTATTCTTGATGCCATCGGGTATATTTTCGTACGCCAAATATTGATTGGCGAACTTCGTATTACCTCCGGTGGAGGGGAGCTCGAGTGCGTGTAGGAGGGTCGCTTTGTGCGGTTCGGGCCGATAGCTCATATCGTGGTGAAACCACATCTCACCGTCCTGCAACGATCCAATATAGTTGCCTTTTTCGTCGCGTTGGTTAGTTACCAGCATAATGCTGCCGTCGTAGCCATTCGTGACTTCGTTTTGCTCATCTTTGGGTGTCGCCCGAATGCCGACATCGCCAAATTGATTGGCGAAGGCGACTTGTTCATCTTTCGACAGGGACTGATCCCGGAAAATCAGAACGATGTGATCCAGCCAAGCCTGGTAAATTTGATCTATGATAGGCTTTTCGAGCGCAACGCGTAGATCAATGCCGGATACTTCGGCGCCAATTGGGGCGTCAAATGGTGTAATGGTGAAGGCCACTAGTTTCTCCTGGTCTCTAAGCATCTCAAGCTGCCGCGGCGAGGGACTGATCGCCCTTCACTGTACAGCGGCGCAATAATCGAAGTTGATCCTTTGGAAAATCGCGTCGGGCATGCAGGGCGCAGCGATTATCCGTCATCAGCAGATCTCGCGTTTGCCATTTATGCTCATAGATGATGTTTGGGTCTTCAGCGATGTCTAAAAGGTCACTAAGGATGGCATCGCTCTCTGCTCGGTCAAATCCTTCAATCAACGCTGTCATTAAACGACTAACATAAAGGGCCGTACGACTAGTATCAGGGTGCCTCACAAAGATAGGTTGCCAGCAACTTTGAATATCGTCCAACCCCTTGTCGAGATCGTAGCGCTCTGTCATGGCGAAATCGTAGGCATGCAATGCCCGTCGTCCAGCAAGCTTTGTTTTGAGACCGTCGGGGATGTTTTCATAGGCCAGGTACATGTTGGCAAACATTGTATTGCCGCCTATGTCCGGCACCGCGACGGCGTGAAGCATTGTCGCCTTGTGGGGAATTTCCTGATAGCTGAGATCGCTATGGAACCATAATTCGCCTTCGGGAATGGTCCCGATATAATTACCGTCATCATCCTTTTGATTTGTGACCAGCATGACAGCGCCGCCGTAATCATCTACTTCCCGGCGTTGATCGGCAGGCGTTCCGCGTTCCCCCATGGGACCAAAATTACCGGCAAATGCTAACTGTTCGTCAGCGGTAAGGTCCTGATCTCGGAATATGATGACCAGATGCTCGTTCCAGGCCTTTTCGAACTCCGCAAGTATTTCGGGCGACTGGGGTCGGGATAAATCGACGCCAGTAATTTCAGCACCGCCGACCGCAGAGAGAGGGGTAACCTTCATGACGCTGGAATCATTTCTTCGCCAAGCAAAGTGCAGCGACGGAGAAGTCGCCGTTCTGTGGCTGGGAAGTCGGTACGCGCATGACAGGAGCAATAATTGTCCCACATGGCTAACTCGCCTTCAGTCCAGACATGTTCGTAATAGTTCTCGGGGGCCTCACTAATTGAGTAAAGTTCTTCCAGAATAGTGTCGCTTTCATCGCGTGGGATGCCATCGATACGGGCTGTCATAAGCCTATTAACGTATAGCGCCGTCCGGCCTGATTGTGGATGACGCACAAAGATCGGCTGCGAAAGATTGTGGATACCGGTTAGATCGCCATCGATGTCGACGGTTGCAGTCATGTGGTAATCATAGACTTGCAATGCGGTGCGGCCTTCCAGCAGTTTCTTCAGTTCGGCAGGTATCAGGTCATAGGCACGATACATGTTGGAAAAGCGTGTATTTCCACCAGTTGACGGTAGATCGATGGAATAAAGCATTGTGCCTTTATGCGGCTTCGGCATGTAGCACATGTCATGATGAAAATACATTTCACCATCGGGCAATGAGCCGACATATTTGCCTTTGTCATCCTTAACGTTGGTGATCAACATGATCCCCGCGTCATAATCCGCACCTTCCGGACGCTGTTCGGGGCGGCGTGATCGCGTTCCCGTATCACCGAAATGTTTGGCAAAGGTAAGTTGTTGCTCTTGTGTTAGGTCCTGATCAGGAAAAACGAGGACGATATGGTCCAACCATGCCTGAGTGATGTCCGCGACTGTTTCTGCGTCGAGCGGTTTGCTGATGTCTACGCCAGTCATTCGTGCGCCAATGGTTTCTGAAAGAGGGGTGACGGAAATTTGCGATTTTAAAACGCTAGCCATAGCTGTCTCATTCCCAAAGTGTGCTTTGTTGCCGTATTATAGCTGCACGGCTCAGCTGATTCCAGCTAGTGTAGCACAATCTAATTGATCCAATAATCTGAACAAGTTGCACTTCTATTTACTCATGCCAAATGTACTCGTTGAAACTGGTCGTAAATTATCCGACCTTTTGGAACTGCAGGAAAAAAATGCAGATCGCGGGGAGCTGGTCGCGGAAATACACGATTTTCTGGGTGTGTTGGATGGCATCAAACCAGTGTTTCTGCATGGGCGCGGATTGGCCCCACCGGATTGGGTCGAAAAGGTTCTCGTTATAGCGCATGAACTCGATCTTAGAGTCGTCGAGGGACCTTTCTGGGATGCTACAGATTATGGAGAGTTCCCTGAATGGTACGCTGACCATTGTCGTGCGGGGCTCTTGCCTTATCACGCTTGGTATATATGCAGCGATGAAGATATTGCGGAGTCCGTACGAACAGTAAACGCAGCTACTGGCTATCTTTCGATGACTGAAGAGGCTCGGTTGTTGGGCTATCCGGAATGTTGCGTAAACGCTCACTACGAACGGGCGAGACGATATCATCAGGGCACGTTGGCAATTCTCAAAAGGCTCGCCAATGGCGATGAAAACAAAATGCAGAAGTTGTTTGCTGGCGGAGCACATCTCGTACCGGTAACACAGCAGGAGATCGATGATTTTGATGCAGCGTTTGATATTCACGAGCCCCGGTTCGGGAGCTGGAACATGTGTGGTGCTTGCGCCAGTGGAACCAGCAGCGCTTCAGGCAATTTATCGCAACAATATTCTGATGTGGTTCAAAAAGCAGATTTGAAATTAGGTTAAGCGCGGGCCAACGCCATATTAGCTGCGGTAATGACGCGCAGACCTTTGTCTGCATCCACAAACTCTGCGAGCGCTGCGGTTACTTCAGCTTTGAGTTCCCTTAACCCTGTATCGTCCAATTGTTCGAGAGCGTGCCGAGACGAGGGGCCGCCTGCCGCGAGACATTCAATAAAGTTTTCAGCCGATGGGAAATAGCTGTCCATCTGCTTGCGAACGACGGAGACGTCTTTGAAACCCGCTTCCTGAAAGAGGTCACCCAATACAACTGGGTCGCCGTATGAAAAGGGGTGAACCACCCCTTTAGAATCGATCCCATGGTTTTCCAGGGCGTTAGCAACTGCGGCATGGGCGGGATTACGGTGCGGTGCACAGTAAACTGTCAAAGCGAGCCTGCCGCTTTTTGCAAGAACCCGTTTCATCTCTGCCAATCCCTTTTCCTTTTCGGGAAGAAACTGCAGCAGCTGATTGCCAACAATGACGTCGAAGGCGTTATCGTCATATGGCATATCTGTGACGTCCCCTTGATGCCAATCGATATGCCCGCTCGGGTCAAGGGTGCGGGCATAGCTAATCATACCCGCGTTGAAGTCAATTGCAGAGACCATCCCGGACGCACCAACAGTTTTGGCGGCATAACGCGCGGCAGCACCACTACCGCAACCGACATCAAGGAGGCGGTGGCCTTCCTGGGTTCCAGCGTGATCGATCATCGCCTCTGACCACGGCCCAAAGATTGTCGGTACCAGATATTTTTCGAAAGCTTCGGCGGCGGAGGTGTCGACCTCACCGTCTTTTGCGTTGTCCGCCATAACATCTCTCTTGTATCAAGGCTTGCGTGATCGCTTGGATTGTTTGATAACCTGAAAACTTGTTGGAGGCCAGTCTTTGCACCGTGGGAGGGGTTTCAGGTGTTTAGGCTGCTTGGTTTTAACGTGTCTTTAACGATGCGGGTCCAGAAGAAGGGCATTGTAGGGGGATAAGTTGTTGTTTTTTACGAGCATCGCAATAGCTTGCGACACTTTTGTCGTGCGTCTATTGCTCTTGGGTAAGCGCTATTTGAGGGCAGTTTTGGCTCTTTGTGCAGTGAGTATTCTCCTCCCTGCGTGTAGTGGCGCTCTCGGCGGCGGATCTTCGACGACGCAGATCGTAACCGAACCTGCGGGCGCACTCTGTACGCTTACAGGGGAAGGATTTGCCGTGAGACTGACTACACCTTTAAAGACAAAGCTTCCGAAAGAGGCCGCGCCGATTAAGCTTTCCTGCGACGCTCGTGGTCATCGAACATTTGTTACGCTTCTAAAGCCAACCTTTAATGACAAAGTGTTGCGTAATTTTCTCGTAGGAAGCTCGATGGGGATGGCTATTGATATGATGAATGGCAACCATGAGAAATATCCCAGGAGAGTTGTCCTGCATTTAGAACCAAGTTCATTTCTGAACGTTGTGGCGCGAGATTTCTGGTATGCGCGTTATCGGCAATTTATCGAATTTAAATGGCGACGCATTCTCGACGAAATTCAGTCCGATTGTTCTGACAGTTCGGGGGAAAACGGAAATTGCAAAGATGCTGTTACAAAGGCCACGTCAGCTCGTGAACAGGAATTGCAACGTCTCGAACGGCGTCGCAGACGCGCAGCTCTAGACCTGCCCCCGTTTAGCCAAACATCTGTATTGCCAGTGCCTCGGTAGCTAGGCTGCTTTCTTGCGTGATTTGGCTTTAAGTAATCCAGCACGTTTCAGAACACCATCCAACCGTTTTTCCAACTCTTTGGAGGCTGGCATCATCGGTAGACGATGTTCATTCTTCGGCATGATCCCGAGCTTTTTCATCATATATTTCATCGGCTGTGGATTGGTATCGTAAAACACGGCCTGATTAATTTCGAACAGCTCGTAATGGATTTTCTGGGCCTGCTTCATCTTGCCCTGCCAGACTAGTTCGCACATCTTTGACAGCTTTTTGGGCATAAGATTGCCAACCGCGTTCATCAAGCCGCAAGCGCCTACAGTCATCATCGGGTAGGATAGGTCTTCCAGTCCGACGAAGATACGGAAATCCATGCCAAAATGATCTAGGCAATTAGATACGAATCCAAGATCGTCGACAGCGTGTTTCATGCCCACAAAATGAGGATTCTTACGACTGATCTGATCGAGCGTATCAAGCGTCACCGATACGGCCGCACGACCGGGGATATGGTAGATCATCCAGGGCAGGCTGGTCTGTTTGGCGACTTCTCCATAATAAGCAACAAGTCCCCGCTGCGACGGCCGAATGTAATACGGCGTTACAATCAACAACGCATCCGCACCGGCCTGATCAGCATGTGCCGTGAGCGCCGTGGTTTCAGCGAGGCTCTGGGAACCAGTTGCGGCGACGATTGGTACTTTGCCGCGGGCAGCCTCAATTGCGACATCAACCGTTCGGTTGCGTTCCTCAACGGTCAGCGTGGATGGTTCTGACGTTGTGCCGTTGACCAGAATACCGTGCGAGCCGTTTTTAACCTGAAACTCTACAAGCCCGGCATAGGCATCATAATCGACCTTGCCATTTTTGAATGGTGTGATCAGCGGCGGAATGGACCCTTTGAGGAAGTCCTTGGGTAAACGCATCATGTTATTAGCTCGCAATCTTTCCACGGTTCGTATCAAAGCCCATTTCGGCGCCCAGAACGCTCCACGGCTTCTTTAGGTCTTCCTGCCACAGGAGAGATTCCATTACGATGTTTAAAGGTTGATCCTGAATCGTCAGCTCATAAATGGGATCGGTTCCGGTACTGGCGTGATTATGGACGCCCCAACCAGGTGCTGTGAGAAGCAAGTCACCTGATTGCCATTCATAGACCTTGCCTTCGACGGTCGAGCGGCCTTCGCCCTGGAAGATATAGTTCATTGCGGCGGAGACATGGCGGTGCGGTTTATCGACAATTCCAGGTGGGCGAATGGTGATTGTTGCAAAGAAATTCGGGGTCGTCCCATTGGTCCGGCCGGTCATTGGATTCCACAGAAGATAAAGCCGTCGTCCGACATAATCAGAACCGAGCTCTGTTAATTTATCCAGCTCTTTCTTGACCTTTTTCCAGGGCCAATGAAGAGCGTGAGACTCAACGGCATCTGGCGCGATCAGGATTTCATAGGGCATCAGCCAGGCACCGTCGTCAGTCAACTCAAATGTACCATAGGGGCTCTTGCGCCGCGGATCGTCTTCGGCAACGGCCCCTTCCTCTTCTTCTTCAACGAGTTGGACATCAGCCGCGGGATCTTCCTCTACGATATGCACGTTCATTTTCTCAAGAAGCGGGGCGTTGGTGTAGGTCAGTCGGACCTGAACTTCGTCCGTATCATTGACGTGGATATAGGTTTGCATTGAGGGGAAGTTGAAGACGTCATATTGCTCAAAATCAATTCGCTTGCCGCCGACAACAGAATGACCACTGCCCTGGATACAGAAATTAACTTGTGTTGAGTTGTGACGAATTGGGCGGGTTTTTTCGCCCGGATTCAGAACTTCGACGATCGGCCGAATTCCAGGCGCTAGTCCAAGGCCAACACCGAGTTTGTGCGAATCTGGATGGACAATCCAGCTTTGCCGCCGCCCATTATTAGGGGTCGGCATCTGAGACAGGCGTTCGATTTCAGCGTCAAAATCAGCCTTTTTAACGATTGCGGGTTCCCAGAGTTCGGGGTTGGGCTCTGTCGTCCCCGATTTGTCGATAAAAATGCCTTTTTGATCGGCCATGGCTGTCCTCCGTTCAATTCATTTCACATTCATCTTGGTATGAATGCAGACCTAGTATGAATGATCTCCGAGAATGCCCGGAAATCAGGGAATTTGAATATTTAGATACCGCACTTTTCGAATGCGTTAAAGGTCAAGTTGAGGTGTTTTCTTCATCTTGATCGAGGTTGGTTTTCATAACCCGCATGAGGCGCTTGAGTGTTTCGACTTCTTCGGCACTTAAACTACTGGTCGCAATCTCGTTTATCGAAATTGCCATCTGTAATAGTTCGCCCTTAAGGTTTCGGCCCTTCTGGGTCGGAAAAATGTTGATAGTACGGCGATCACGACGGTTGCGAACCCGCCGTACTAATCCGTTTTTCTCAAGGAGGCGTAAGACACTGGCGGTCGTGGGCTCCGTTGTGCCAACGCGGCGCGACAGTTCGCGCTGACTTAGGCCCTCTTCAATCCACAATGCCCGCATGAAGTAATACTGGCCAAGGGTCATGCCGTAGTTTGAAAGGTTGCGCCGCAGGGCCTTGCCGACCGCAAGGTTGGTGTCCCTAATCAGATAACCGGGGCTCTCGTTGGGATCGAGCCATATCTCATCGTCATCTGTCGCTGCTTTTTTTCTGGGATTTTTCACGGCAGAAAATCCTCAATGTCGACAGAGTCGTAATTGGTGGGCATCGCACGGTCAAATCGTGTCTTGTCCTCGATCCTGCTGCTCCACGGTTTTGTGGCATCAATCGCCACTTTGGTTCCAATCCGGTACATCGGGCTCATGCCGGGGACGATGTCGGAAGCATTGTCCAATGACCAAATTCTGGTGTTGTCTATCTTGGTCACATCTTGTTCGGCATGCACGCGTGTCGTTAATGACCAAAACACCTGTTTGAGGTCAGAGGCATCCATGTCCTCGTCGATAGCGATGGCAAGTTTTGGATGGAGATAAGGACTCGATAGAGCAGCCAAGAGTGCAGTCTTAGCTTGTCCGGCGATACGTGGGCGGAGCTTTACAACAACTGCCATCAATCCCGAAACACCAAGGCATCGGATATCCAATAAGTCCAATCCACCTTCGACTTTAGAAAGGTGTTCGTACAGGGCGGCTTCAACGCAGGTGCCGGTAATTGATTGTGGATCGGTCATCGGCGCACCGGAATGCATGCCATAAAAAATTGGATTCTTTCGATGGGTGATAGCCTTTACGACAAATATCTCGGTCGAGCCTTCTTCAGCGTAACCGCCGGTAACTTCTCCGAAAGGGCCTTCTTCCGTCATAGCGTCTGGCAGAATCTCCCCTTCAATGACCATTTCTGCATCGGCAGGGACCTCCAGATCGCTGGTTTCACATTTTACGAGCCTGACGGGGTCTTCGAGCAAGCCGCCGGCGAGCGATAACTCGTCAATTCCATAACGTGTTGTGAAGCCACCGGCATAGAGGATTGCTGGATGAACGCCGACCACCATCGCCACCGGCATGGACTCTTTGCGTTCCTGATATTTTTGATAGGTCCGCAAGGCGTGGCGTGGACAAATTAGAAAGCCGCTTCGGTCTGGTCCTAAAATTTGCTGCCGGTGATACGACATGTTCCTTGTGCCAGTTTCAGGGTCTTTGATAACCGCCATACCAGAAGCGATATAAGGCCCGGGGTCTTCTTCAGAGGTCCACATCGCCGGCAGTTTTGTGAGGTCGGCATCTTCCCCGGTAAGGATGACTTCTTTTACGGGCGCGTCTTTCGCGTCGATACTGACCGGTTGGCGTGGGCTCTTGATTCGGTCAACGACCGTCGGAATGACGTCTTCTTCTGAAACCCCCAGACCTATTGCCCATTTGCGGCGATCGGTGACGACTTGGCTTGCAAGCTGCCAACCCGGATATCCTTTGAGATTGGTGAATAGCGTAGATTTTCCAAATTGGTCGTATGTTTTCCAGCCGATTGCCGAGACATTTTCATGCGGATCTGTTTCAGTATCGACGCGGACCAGCTCGCCTTGCTGCTCGAGGTTCTGGACGTGGCCGCGGAAGGATTGGTCTCGCATGAATGTAATGCCTTAAGATTTAACGTTGTTGATTTGGCAGCATTCTGCTTGGCAGTGCGGACCAGCGCAACCGCGCGCTAATCTTTAAGGTTGTTGACCCTTACCTTCCTTGACCGGAGAATGTCGCTGCCTTCTGGTAAATAGGACATAACGATGCAACGACCTCACGATTTGGGTGGTATGGATGCGGGCGAGATGGAAATCTCCCGAAGGCGGGTTAGCGCACCCTAATGCGACAAGTTAATATTTATAGTCGCGGGGCGCTCATTGCCTTATTAATCGCTGTTGCAGTGATGCAAGCTGCCACTCGTGGATCGGCGCAGACGGTCGACGATGATCAGATTTTTACCTTGCAGTTGGCCAACGATTATTTTGGCAACAGCGATCAGCATTTCACCAACGGATTCCGGGCTGCTTGGATGCCATCGGCCAAATCGGTGCCAGCCTGGGTAGTCGATGGGGCATCCTATTTTCCACTGTTCGACCCCGCTGGGAAAAAGAGGGTCGTCTTTTCCGTCGGCCAGAGTATTTTTACACCCGACGATCTTGCGGCAACGGCATTGTTGCGCGATGAGAGACCTTACGCTGGTTGGCTTTATGGTGGTGTCGGTCTTGTGTCGGTATCCGACGAGCGTCTCGACAATATCGAACTGAATTTTGGTATGGTTGGGCCTGCGTCATTCGCCGAAGATGTCCAGAAATCCTGGCATACATGGTTTGGTTTTCAGCATCCTAATGGCTGGGACAATCAGCTCAAGAATGAGCCGGGCATTTTGCTCAACTATGAACGCAAATGGCGTATGCGGACGCCGCAAAAGTATTTCGGACTCGATACAGACTTTACGCCACATGCCGGCGTTAGTCTCGGTAACATTCTCACACAAGCTTCGGCGGGCTTTACTGTGCGTTTGGGTGGCAATTTGCAAAAGCATGATGATTATGGCCCGCCGCGAATTCGCCCAAGCTTGCCCGGGTCGGACTATTTCGTGCGCAGCGATGGGTTGAGTTGGTATGTGTTTTTCGGTGCCGAGGGGCGCGGTGTGCTCCGCAATATCTTTCTTGATGGTAATAGCTTCCGGAGTAGTCATAGCGTCGACAAAAGGCCATTTGTTGGCGATATCCAGGGCGGTGTTGCGGTTGTCATGGGCCGTGCGCGGCTCGCCTATACGCACATTTTCCGAACCAAGGAATTCGATACCCAGGACGATACCGATCAATTTGGATCGATCAGCCTGTCCTTCATCTTCTAGGGCTTCACTGGGAACTTTGCTGCCGTTTTCGGCGAGACCTTTATGGATTAGGATGCAGCACACATTATTTCAGTTGAAAATAGAAAGTAGCTTCAATGACCACTTCGTTTAATCCCCCGGTGCGTCGGCTCATGGGCCCGGGTCCTTCCGATGTACATCCTCGTGTGTTGGGTGCCATGGCGCGTCCAACCATCGGCCACCTTGATCCTGAATTCTCGCGGATGATGGAAGAGGTCAAGGAAATGCTGCGCTATGCGTTTAAGACCAAGAATGCGCTGACCATTCCGGTCTCCGGCCCAGGGTCGGTGGGTATGGAAACCTGTTTCGTCAACCTGGTGGAAGCAGGTGACACTATCATTGTTTGTCAGAACGGCGCCTTTGGCGGGCGTATGAAAGAGAACGTCGAACGGTGCGGCGCGACGGCGGTCATGGTCATGGATGACTGGGGTAAGCCCGTCGATGTTGCGAAAGTTGAAGATGCGCTCAAAGCCAATCCTGGTGTCAAAGCGGTGGCTTTTGTTCATGCAGAAACGTCAACTGGCGTTCAATCTGACGCGGCGGCAATTTGTGCATTGGCTCAGGAACATGGGGTGCTGTCGATTGTTGATGCAGTGACATCATTGGGTGGAACACCTGTTCTCACGGATGAGTGGGGCGCCGATGCGGTGTATTCCGGATCACAAAAATGCCTGTCCTGTATGCCGGGAATCTCACCGGTGACGATTAGCGAAAAAGCTGCCGATGTGGTGCGCAGCCGTAACCACAAAGTCCAAAGCTGGTTCATGGATTTGAATTTGGTGATGGGCTATTGGAGTGGCGAAGGCGCACGAGTTTATCACCATACCGCTCCGATTAATCCCCTCTATGCCATTCATGAAGCTTTGGTGATGCTTGAAGAAGAAGGTCTAGAGCAGGCCTGGGCGCGCCATGCGGCGATGCATAGTGCGTTGCGTGCGGGCATTGAGGCGATGGGGTTGTCGCTAATTGTTGATGAAGCCTATCGGTTGCCGCAGCTTAATACAGTTTCGATACCTGAGGGTGTTGATGAAGCCGCCGTGCGAGGCGCGTTGCTTTCTCGCTATAATCTTGAAATCGGGGCTGGACTTGGCGATCTTGCTGGTAAGGTCTGGCGCGTTGGCTTGATGGGACAAAGCGCTACCGGTGAACACGTCACCTTGTTCTTGAGTGCTATGGAAGACGTCTTGAGTGAACAGGGTGCTGCCATCAATACCGGAGCTGCATTGCCAGCCGCTCGCGCCGTTCTCGGATAAGGAGCTTCAATGATGGAGACCGCGATATTTAAACCCGGTGGTTACCGCTATGTGCGTGGCCCGTTTCAATATTCTGGTGGTGTTGCAGCGGAGCCCGGCTTTGCGATTGAGCGCGCGCGGTTTAAGTCACCGGTAGCCATCGAAGAGGGCTTCGCCCGAATAGAAGCGCACCTGAAAGCCATGGGGCTGCCTTTGACGTCGTTCTGCGCTTGTGAATTACGATCTCCAGCGCCCTTTACGGAACAGGGGTTTATAGATTTCAACAGGGTTTATGTCGGGACGCTCGAACGTTGGGGAATCTATAAGGATGAAGAAAACCCGGTGGCCCGGTCAAATGTTTGTCCTGCTGCAGACGCGCCTCCGGAGCCAAGCTTTCAGGCTTTTTCTTATACCGTTCCGACGGACATTGACGACGGAAGTTTCGTCATCGCAGGGTCTGCCGAGGCCCCGGAAGGGCATGGTACCTACGAAGATCGTATCATTCGGCTTGGCGATCAATCACCTGAGGCAATGCGTGAGAAGGCGGTATACGTCCTCGGTGTTATGGAGGCCAGAATGGCAGCTCTTGGAAAGACGTGGGCGGATTCAACGGTCACTCAAGCCTATACTGTATATGACCTGCACCCATTCCTGGGTGACGAAATTGTTACACGCGGTGCCGCTAAGAGTGGCCTGACGTGGAATTACGCCCGCCCGCCAGTCGAAGGCCTCGACTACGAAATGGATGTTAGGGGTGTGAATACCGAACGGGTGATTTGAGCGTCACAATCTATTTGATATTAGGAATCCGTTGCGCCGTAATAGAGATTTACGGTGTGTTTGGCTTCCGCGAAAAATAGCCAGCGTTCGACCATCGTTCCGGCCATGACGGAAATGACTGCCAGAATGGCGGCGGGAATTTTGAGCCAAGGCTCGGCTTCAACTGTGCCGACCGCAAGGCACCAGGGGACCAGGAAGTAACTAAAGAATGCCCAGCGGCGGAGTTTTTCCGCGTGTTTACGGGCGACTTTGAACCCCATCTCCTGCTGGACGTAGTTTTCCTGAGTGTTCGGCGCATCCAGTAGCCGGACAGAGCCGAGGTCGCCAAGGCCAGTGGCGCTCTCTGGTGGCACCCAACTCGGGGAGGTGTCGAGGAACATCCAGTATTTGCGTTTGAGCCATAGGGCCAAAACGCCGGTGATGACAACAATCATTCCGATGCCAGGCGTATGGAGATCGAAGAGCTGAGTGATCATGTTGAACCAGATGCTGCCGGTCCAGAGTGCAAAGGCTAAATAGACGCGAACAGTATGACGATTAAACCACGCCCGGATGGTTCGCAGCGTCGCGTAAATCATTGATGTCGCATAGACGGTCAATGCGGCGAATAGGACCGTGAGCATGGCGTAGAGCCGCCAGGCACCATCATGGCTTTCATAGATGACCCACCCAATGGCAAAGAGACCAAACGGGACAAACCCGGCCACGGCCAACACACCTTCGCGGGACAGCCAGGATGATTTCCATTGCGACAAGGCGCGCCATGCGCGTTCGGGGTGCCCGAGATGAAAAGTAGAGGACAGCAGCCCACTAATCACCATGGTGAAGGCAAGAAAAAATCCGGTGAACCCGAACCAGCGATCAGGTTCAATCCATTGGCCGGCTGCAAACAACCCCATCAGGAAGAGCAAGCCGTACCCAGCACCTGAAAAGGTCGTGAAAATTATAACGGAGTAAGCGGGATGCATTTCTTGCTAAATCCTGACTATCGTGTGAGGACTTTATCGAGCCAGCGGAACAGGCCACCGGCCTCTTCGACTTCATTTGTTGGCTCGATGGGTGTTAGTCGTCTCGGCCGATCTTCTTCGTACCCTGTGCTTTTAGGGCGCGGCGGCAGATATTTATTGACTGGTTCGTAATGCAGTTCCGGCATTAGGTCGTAACCGCCACGATCCTCGACCATACGAGAAACGTCGGAGCTCGGGTCGCCAAGGTCGCCAAAATGGCGGGCATTCGCGGGGCAGGTCGAGACACAAGCGGGAACGCGCTCTTCCTCGGCGATATTCTCGTTATAGATACGATCAATACACAGCGTACACTTTTTCATCACACCGGCATCGCCATCATATTCGCGAGCGCCATATGGGCAGGCCCAACTACAGAGCTTGCAGCCTATGCATATGTCTTCATTGACCAGAACAATACCGTCTTCCGCGCGCTTATAGGAGGCACCGGTTGGGCACACCTCGACGCAGGCGGGTTGTTCGCAATGTAGGCAAGAGCGCGGGAAATGAACCGTCCGGCTATCGGCGCCGTCGCCGCATTCGAATGTGTGAACCCTGTTAAACCAGACGCCATCGGCATTTTCGCCAAACGGGTCGGTGTCGGGTAAGGGCGCAGAATGTCCGCTAGTGTTCCATTCTTTGCAGTTCACTGCACAGGCATGACACCCGACACAGATATCAAGATCGATTACCAGGCCAAGTTTTGTACCGGTCGTATTTTGAGGGATTTGCGTCACTGACCATCCCCCCGTTTAGCCGAACGAGAATACATGCGGCCATAGCGCAATATGCCCGGTCGCTCAGGCAGTGCTTTTGGCGGTTCCAGTGTCGGGAATTGTGGCGCGGTCTCTGCGCTTTCTTCGGCGCTACATTTCTCAATGCGCACGCGGAGATCATACCAAGCTGCCTGACCGGTTACCGGGTCGGAATTGGCATAGCGAAAACCGTCTCCTTTTGGCGGCAGAAGCTCTGAGATCACATGGTTGAGCAGAAAGCCGGTTTTGGCTTCTGGTGCTTTGGGGTCGAGGTTCCACGCACCTTTTTGTTTGCCAATGGCATTCCAGGTCCACACTGTGTCGCCGTTAACACCTTCCATCAACTTCGCCTGTGCCTTGACGCGATTATGATGACTAATCACCCAGACCCAATCACCATCTTCGATCTCATGGGCTTCGGCAGTCTTGCGATTGATATAAAGCGGGTTGGTGCCATGGATTTGGCGTAGCCACGCGTTCTGTGATCCCCAGCTGTGATACATTGCCATGGGTCGCTGGGTGAGGGCGTGCATCGGATACTCATTGGTATCCAGGGCTTCACCTTCAAAGGGTGGGTACCAAATCGGCATAGGATCGAAATATTTTTTGATGCGATCACGGTGCTCTTCCGGTGGCTGAACGGCACCATGTCCCTGAGCGGCCAGACGGAATTTTTGTAGCGGCTCTGAATAAACCTGCATGATGATCTGGTTGGCCGATCCTATAAAGCCAACAGACGCTGCATAATCGAGATAATCACGATTGGCGTGCTTGAAATAATGCTGTTCAGGCGGCAGCTTATGTTCCCAAAAACAACCATTTTCAACATATTTGTCGAGCTGGTTTTTGTTCGGCGCGCCTGTACCATGGCTGTTGCCATCTTCGCCACGCCAACCAGCAAGCGATCCGATACCAGGAGCTCGTTCATGATTGACGAGATAGTCAGGGTAGCCGCCGGGATACTTGGCGCTGCCATCTTCATTGGTCAGGCCGGGCAATCCAATTCGCGATCCAAGGTCAATCAGGACGCTCTGGAAGGGGCGAACGTCCCGATCTGGTTCCACGACGGGCTGACGAATGGAGTCGGCTGCACTTTCGGCGCTACAGATCGGACGGTCGAGAAGAGACACGCAATCCCAGCGTTCGAGATAGGTCGTATCTGGTAGGACGAGATCGGCATAGGCGACCATTTCCGAGAAGTAAGCATCGGAATACATGATCTTGGGGATACGATATTCGCCGGTCTCTTCATCCTTGGCGGTGAGCATTTCCTTGGTGCCCGCCGTATTCATGGACGAGTTCCAGCTCATATTTGCCATATACATAAACAGCAAATCGACCGGGTAAGGGTCCTGATTGTGGGCGTTGGTGATGACCATATGCATCATGCCGTGCGCCGCTATAGGTGCTTCCCACGAGAAAGCATGATCAATCCGTCTCGGTGTTCCGTCTTCTTCGACCAGCAAATCTTCCGGACCGGCAGGGAACCCGAGCGGCGGGCCAGCCATTGGTGTGTTTGGCGCAATCTGATCGGGTTTACCGGTTGGCTTTAAGGGCGGGGGTGCAGCTTTTGGGAAGGGTGGCTTGTACCGGAAGCCACCGGGGCAATCGATGCTCCCTAACAAAATCTGCAGTAAATGAATAGCGCGGCAAGTGTGAAAGCCGTTCGAATGCGCTGAGATACCGCGCATCGCATGCATTGAGACCGGTCGACCGATCATCTTGTCATGTTTGCGCCCGGCCCAATCTGTCCACGGTTGATCGATCTCAATCTGTTGTTCAAACGCAACATCGGCAATTTCAGCAGCGATGCGGCGCATCGTTCTTGCGGGAACGCCGGTTTCTTTCTCAGCGGCTTCGGGTGAATAGCTTTTATCGAGATAACGTTCCGCCATCAGGGCGAATGCTGGGACCGCCTTGCGGCCGTCTTCCGTAGTGAAAGACCCCGTTAGGGCCGGCGATACACCTGCTAAACGAGCGTCTGCGGCTTGGTTGGTGCCGGTGTCCCAGCAGAGCGGTTCGTCATCAATACCCCGAACGAACAGTCCGTCATCGGCCTCGCCTGGATTTTGAATAACCAACCAGGGCAAATTGGTGTAGCGAACAATGTAGTCGAGGTCGATCTTGTCGGCTTTGAGAAGCTCGTGGATCAATGCAAGAACAAACTTGCCGTCAGTTCCGGGCCGGATGCCAATCCATTCATCAGCTATAGCGGAGTAGCCGGTACGGATCGGGTTCAGTGAGACGAATTTAGCGCCGTTATTTTTGAGCTTTGAAAGTCCGGCTTTGATTGGGTTGCTATCGTGATCTTCGGCAACGCCAAACATCAGCATATATTTGGTTAGGTCCCAATCGGGTTCGCCAAACTCCCAGAATGAGCCACCGATAGTGTATATGCCGCCCGCCGCCATATTGACTGAACAGAACCCGCCATGGGCAGCATGGTTGGGTGTGCCGAACTGGCTGGCCCACCAGCCGGTAAGGGCCTGGCTTTGATCGCGACCCGTAAAGAAGGCCAGCTTGCGCGGATCAGTTTTGCGGATATCGCCAAGCCACTCGCTAGCGAGCTCTAGCGCTTCATCCCATTCGATTTCCTTGAATTCCGCCTTGCCACGTTCACCAACCCGTTTGAGGGGCTTGGTCAGTCGCGCCGGGGAATAATGATTCATGATCCCGGCCGACCCCTTGGCACAAAGGACGCCTTTGTTTACCGGATGATCGCGATTGCCTTCGATATAGCGGATTCCACCATCTTTCATATGCACTTTGATGCCGCACCGACAGGCACACATGTAGCAGGTGGTGTGTTTGATTTCGTCTGAGACCGTGGGTGAGGTGTCGATCTCTTCGATAGGGTCGAAGTACCCGCGTGTCATAAACGAAAAGCTCCCTTTGTTAGCTGCTTTGTTAAAAGAGAACGCAGCTGCCGTCAAATCTGCTAGTTGTGATGGATAAAAATACACCTAACCTTTGCATTATACAAAATCACATGCTGTGATTGCACTAGTTTGCAGAAAAAAAGTTTGGACAATGACCGTAACCGTAAAAACCTTTTTCGATAGTGAGACCAATAACGCAACTCATCTTGTTTGTGATGGGGAAACGCGCAATTGCGCCATAATAGACCCGGTGCTTGATTTTGATCTTGCAGCGGGGAAAGTGGTGACGCGGTCGGCAGACGAGTTAATGGCGTATGTGAATGATGAGAGCTTCAAGGTCGAGTGGATTTTGGAAACTCATGTCCATGCAGATCATCTCTCTGCATGCGCTTATCTAAAAGAAAAAATCGGCGGTAAAACGGGCATAAGCTCGGGTGTAATCGAGGTCCAAAAGACGTTCGGGGCGATTTATAATCTCGAGGGTGATTCAGCACTCGACGGATCGCAATTTGATAGACTCTTCTCAGATGGCGACTCTTTTTCGATCGGTAATCTTGAAGCGAGGGTGATTCATACGCCTGGTCATACCCCTGCATGTGCAACCTATGTTATCGACGACTGCGCCTTTACGGGGGATACGTTCTTTATGCCGGACTCGGGAACGGCGCGGTGTGATTTTCCGGGTGGCAGCGCTTCACAACTTTATAACTCACTCGAAAAGATTTTGGCATTACCCGCTGAAACACGATTGTTCCTCAACCATGACTATGGCTGCGGAGGATCGCGCGACTGTTGTTGGGAAACAACCGTTGAGGAACAGCGCGATAATAATATTCATGTTGGTGGTGGGAAGACAGCGGAAGAATTTATTGCGATGCGTGAAGAACGTGACGCGACATTATCGATGCCGAAACTGGTTCTTCCGGCTATTCAGGTGAACATGCGGGCAGGGGAGCTACCACCGCCTGAGGCCAATGGCAGCCGTTTTCTCAAAATCCCACTTAACGCGTTTTAATAGCCGATCTATTCAGCTGCGGAAACCACCGGTACTTCGCGCATCTTTGAACCCTTTTGACGCCGCAGAAGCGGAGAGGCGAACGACAGTAATGGCGGGACGATCAGCAGCGTCAGCAGCGCCGACATTGCGAGTCCGCCGAGGACGACGGAACCCAGACCTCGGTATAGCTCTGAGCCAGCGCCGGGAATGACGACCAACGGCATCATGCCGAAGACAGTTGTCATGGTTGACATAAAGATCGGTCTAATTCGGTTTCGGGTTGCTTCGGCAATCGCTTCAGCGGCGTCCATCGCTTCTTTGCGGACGTGATGAAGTGTCTGATGAACTAGCAGAATAGCGTTGTTCACCACTGTTCCTATTAATATTACGAAGCCAAGTACCGTCAGCATATCGAGCGCTTGGAAGGTGTAGATATTCAGGATCGACAGCCCCGCAACGCCACCTGCTGTCGCTAATGGTACCGAGAACATAATGATCAACGGGAAAACAAAGCTTTCATAGAGAATAGCCATGACAAGATAAACGATAGCGATCGCTATGAGCAGATTGATCACCATTGCATCCCAGGTTCTGTTTAGCTCGTCGGCTGTACCGGACATCGTAAGTCGTACGCCGTCAGGTAGGCCCCGTTCTTCAAGGGGCGCCATAACTTCCTTCCGCACTTTTGCGATGGCCTCTTCGAGAGCGACTTTGTTTTTTGGTCGAATTTGGAGGGTTACCGTTCGCACTCTTTCAAGGTGACGGATCTGCGTTGGTCCCTCGGTGACGTCAATTTTCGCGAGAGCGGATACTGGCAAGATGTGTCCGGTGCGGGTGACCACCGGTAAATTACCTATTTCCTGTGTCGAGGTTGCTTCTCTTGGGCCCATTAACGTCAGATCGATACGCTTGCTACCTCGCGTTACTTCGGCAGCGCGCAGCCCGTCATTTGACGCATCAACTGTAAGCGCCAAATCGCGAGCCGTTAATCCAACGTCGGCAAGACGCAGCAGATTTGGGACGACTCTGACTTCGGGAGCCCCAAGTTCGAGTCCTGGCTTAGGTCTAATTTGGTAGCCTTCGCTGCGCGGCATTACGCGGCGGAGAATGCCCACACCCTGACGGGCCACTTGCAACAAGTCTTCGAGGTTTGGACCGGTGATATCGAGTTCGATGATGCGAGATCCACCTAACCCGCGCCCAAATAGTGAGGTTTGCCTGGCAAAGCCAAACGTACCGGGTTCGCTGAAAACGGCGCGCCGCATGATTGGAACCAGTTCACGAGCACGCGATGGGTCCAACGCATTTGCACCCATAAAGGTAGAGGTCGACCTGGCGACAAACCAGAAACGTCCCATTTTGACTGGGCCCAAGTCACAGTCTTTTATGTGAAGTGGAAACCAACCGCCTGCCGACCCAAATTCAATTCGGGAATACCATGGGTCGCAGGTCTTGGGCTCCTCGTCTTCTTTGGCCCAGTGCCGACGAACACTTCCCTCAACCTTTGTTGCCATATTATTGAGGGTTTTTAGATTATATCCCGGCGGCGGATTGGCGATGGCGATAATAAAATTTCGGTTTCCCTCAGGGAGATAACTTAGTTTGGGTAAGAAAAAATAGGTCCCGGCCGCCGCTAAACCTGTAACGCCTAATACGACGAGCATTCCAACGAAACGGTGGGTGATGACCACCCCGGTGAATCCCGTAATAAATTTTACAAAGCCACTGGCAAAATTATCGACTAGAGGTATCCGTCGCGTTCCGGTTACCTTGTGGGTATTGTCGCCAAGCAATTTATTCGCAAGTGTCGGCACTACGGTGATCGAGACGATGAGTGACAACAAAACAGCGACAGAGAGAGCTACGGCTATATCACGGAATAGCTGACCGACAACGAGATCCATGACGAGGATCGGTGCGAAGACGACAATCGTGGTAACAGCCGAGGCCATAATCGCACCCCAGACCTCTCCGGCGCCACGCACAGCCCCTTCAAGCTTAGAGCTGCCTTTCTCCCGGTGACGGTAGATATTCTCCAGAACCACAATTGCCGCATCGACGACCATGCCAACAGCGAAGGCGATGCCTGCCAAAGAAATTACATTGATGGAACGGCCCATAGCGGCGAGAGCGACAAATGAGCCAACCACAGAGACCGGAATAGCTAGTGACACGACGGCTGTGGCGCCAAACGATCTCAGAAACAGTAATAGTATTAACGCCGCTAATGTACCGCCCAACCATATATTTTGCGTAACAAGCTGAATTGCTGATTTGATGTACACAGTGTCGTCATGAACCTGTTTCATGACGAGGCCAACTTTGGGCAGGACGTCACGGTTCAGCCGGGTGACGACCTTTTTTATGCCCTCCATTGTTTCGATGACATTTGCACCGGTATCGCGGATCGCACTAACTGCAATGGCGGGTTGACCCAAATTTCGGATCCGGGCATCGCGTTTTTTGTGCCCAAATTCTACATGGGCAATGTCACCGACCGTTACCCGGAAAACGCGTCCAGAGGTTTCATCACGTTGTGTTCGAAGGACAACTTCTTTGACACGGGAGACAGAATTAAGTTCGCTTTCGGTTCTGACACGGTATTCGCGCTTGCCTTCGTCGACTTCACCAGCAGAAACACTAATGTTTGTACCCCGTAGAGCATTGTTTACATCCGGGACAGTGATGCGGTAGTGCGCCAAACGTTTTGGATCGACAATGACCCGTATCTCTGACTCGTTTCCACCACGAACATTGACAGCAGCTACGCCCGGAACGCGTTCCAGTTGATCGCGGACAACATCATCGAGGAAGTCGCCATAAGCTCGGATCGATTTGGAATTGTTGGGAAGTTTGGTGATTGAAAACCAAGCAATAGGATTATCGTCAGTATCGCGTGTTCTAAGAATGGGTTCGTCTGCTTCTTCGGGCAGGCCGGTGACCTGTTGCAGCCGGTTGTTTATCAGGAGTATCGATCTATTGCGGTCAGCGGTGATATTGAATTCAAGAATGATGGTTGCCCGTCCGCGGCGAGCGCGTGATTCCATTTTCTCCAGACCTTCCAGGCCTTTGAGTTTCTCTTCTTGAGGAATGACGATTTCGCGTTCGATCTCAGCTGGCGATGCGCCAGGCCAGGAAGTTTGAATCAGGATGAGCGGCTTGCGAACGTCGGGTGTTAACTGGATGGGTATAATTCGAAGGGCCAGCCAACCCATAAGGACGATCATCAAAACAATCGATAGAATGGCGATCGGCCGTCGAACGGCGAGTTCGATAAGTTTCATGACCTAACCCTCCTGTGCGGATTTAGGCGTACCGCGCCGACTTTCACCACGTGGTCCGCGTTTTCCGCCTTTGTTGCGACCCTTGCGGCCTTTCCAGCCACCTTTGCCGCCGCGTCCACGCTTGCCGCCCCAGCTACCCCCGCCTTTGCGCGCCCCGGGGGTGGAAATTTTTATTTTTTGGCGGGGCCGCAAACGCTCATTGCCGCGGACAACAACCTTGTCCCCTGGTTTGAGACCTTTCAGAACTTCGAAACGTAGACCAAAGGCATCGCCAAGAGTCACCTGGCGCATGTCTGCGCGCAAACCTTCGACTGTTTTCTTGGCGACGAATACCACTCTTTTACCGCGGCGCTGGGTAATTGCGTCCTTATGAACGGTGACAGCTATCTTGGCAGCCCCGGACGGAATGTGGAGGACGACGCTCTGGTTAGCGGCGACCGTATCGTCCACTGCAATAAATGTGGGTGTGAAGCGAACAGCACGGGTTCTCGAGAGTGCATTCTCTTCGGGTACAATGGCGCGAACGGATGCCTTAAATGATTTCCCGAACTCCGGTTTTACGTCGATCTGGATTCCGTTTGTCAGCCCACCCAGGCGATTCGCCGGAACCTCGGCTTCGACTTCAAGAGATTTCTCGTTCAGCATCGTGACGACAGGCGAACCAACGCTGACATAATTTCCAGCCTCTACCGTGCGTTTGGTAACAACCCCATCGAACGGCGCGAGGACTTTTGCGTTGTAGAGGTTGATATCTGCCATCCGCAATTCCGCACGGGCCTGCTCCTGTTTGGCCCTCGCTTCTGCAAGTGCGCTGCGGAATCTCTCAACGTCGCGCAGCTTGTCCTGATAACGAGCAACCGAAAACGCGGAGGATTTGCGTAGTCTTTCCAGCCGTTCAAGTTCTTGCGCGGACAGTCTGAGTTGTGCTCCAGCAGTTCGGATCTTGGCAGAGAATTCTTTCAGTTCAGCTGCTTTTAAAGAGCGTTCGGCGGTAAGCATGTCGGCGACCAGCGTCGCAATGACGTCACCCTTTTTGACACGGTCCCCAACATGAACTGTTACACTATCAATGGCACCGCGTGTTCGTGATGCGACAACACCAGTCTGACGGGCGAGGACACGGCCATAAACCTGAATGGTTTCAACAGCAGTTCCCTTCGTTACCGCATCTACGAAAACCGTTGCCGGGCCACGTCTTCCTCGGCGGCCACCTCGACGCTTGCTTTTCCCTTTTTTGGCGCTCTTTTCGCCTTTTTTGGCGTCTCCTGACTTGGACGACGTTGCCTTGTCTGGCCGTTGAGCGTGCGCATCAGAAATTGGCGACTGCAATGATAGCATTGTAGTCGCAGAGAAGATAACGCCTATGATGCTGGTCTTACGCAGCACTTCAGTTACCGAGAACTCACGGTAGGACTTAATCATCCGGTATTTCATGGGGGCACAAACCCTAATTAAATTTGGGGAAATTATAGGCTCGATTTGTACATCTGGAAAAGCAGAATTTAAGAGCCCGAAGATCAAACCGAGAATGTAATTTTCTAAATCTCACCATTTATATCACCACGAAATACCATAGTGTTTTCCGTCGGTTTAACGGGTTATCGTGTTTTTAAGCGCTTGAATGAGTGGGGTAGATTATGACGACATTGATTTTCGGGCATCAAAGTTCTGTAGAACATGATATGGGGCAAGGCCATCCAGAACGACCAGAGCGAATACTCGCAGTAAAAAAAGCGCTCGAAGCAGATCGTTTTAAAGACCTCGAACGTCGTGAAGCGCCGCAGGCAACGATTGATCAGATCGCTCGGGTTCATGATCGTGATTATGTCACTAAACTTCTTGATGCAGTGCCAAATGAAGGTAGAGTCCAGATTGATCCGGATACCTCGATGTGCCCGGAGTCAGGAGAAGCGGCATTGCGGGCATCGGGCGCCATCGTCGCTGCGATTGATTCTATTGTTGCGGGCGAGGCCAATTCCGCATTCTGTGCCGTGCGTCCACCTGGTCATCACGCTGAACCCAGTCGCGGCATGGGTTTTTGCCTATTCAACAATGTTGCGATCGGCGTTGAACATGCCCGGAAAGCTCACAATCTGGCGCGCGTCGCTGTCGTTGATTTTGATGTTCATCACGGGAATGGTACCCAAGCAGCTTTTTGGTCTGAACCTGATGTGCTTTTTGCGTCGTCCCATCAATATCCCTTTTATCCGGGAACTGGTGCCGAGGATGAAACTGGAGTCGGTAATATATTTAACGTGCCGTTAGGTGACGGAACGGGCTCAGTATTATTTCGGCGCGGTATGGAACGGGTTGTTTTGCCTGCCCTGGAAGAATTCGATCCAGATATAATCGTGATATCTGCTGGTTTCGATGGGCATGCCCGTGATCCGCTGGCAAACATTCGTCTCGAAGAGGAAGATTTTGAGTGGATTACCGGGAAACTTGTCGATATTGCGGGCGAATTCTGCGATGGCCGAATCGTTTCTTCGCTAGAAGGTGGATATGACCTTGATTCTCTATCTTCCAGCGTTACCGCTCATTTAAGCGCTCTCATGCGGGCTGGATGATGTTTTCGCATAATTTTCAACAGAAACTGTCGAATTTGTGAGTACAAGTGCTTGAACGTCGACCATTACTGACTAGGTTGCTCTCGGTCGTCGCTGTCACTAAACTTTCACACACATTATTTGGGACACAAGTGGATGGCAAATAGCGAGAAATCGCCCGAAATCTCCTCACTTTCGTTCGAGGGAGCGCTCGCTGAGCTGGAGGATATCGTTCGTCGGCTTGAGCAGGGGAAGAGTGAACTCGAAGATGCCATCGGGGCATACGAACGAGGGGCTGCGCTGAAAAAGCATTGTGAAACAAAACTTAAAGAAGCTAAAGCGAGAGTAGAGAAGATCAAACTCGGCGCAGATGGGGCTGAGGGATTGGAGCCCACGGACCTTGAGTGAAGCGAATGCTCTGATGCCGCTGCCCGAGGCCATGGCTGAAGGGGCAGCTGCTGTAGAACAAATTTTGGATGAGGTTCTGGCCGCGCCGCAAGGTCATGAGGCGCGATTGTTTGAAGCTATGCGCTATGCATCACTCGATGGCGGCAAGCGATTACGTCCATTTCTAACGCTGGAATGCGCCCGACTGTTTGATACGCCTGACAGCTATTCTTTGCGTGCAGGTGTCGCAGTAGAACTTATTCATTGTTATTCACTGGTTCATGATGACCTGCCAGCGATGGATGATGACGATCTTCGGCGCGGCAAACCGTCCTGTCATATCGCGTTTGACGAGGCGACCGCTATCCTCGCAGGCGATGCTCTCCAGGCAATTGCATTTGAAATACTGGCCGATAGCGCTACACATCCTGATGCTGACGTGCGAACCGCGTTGATCAAAGGGCTCGCTATTGCATCTGGTGGCAATGGCATGGTCGGCGGCCAAATGATTGATTTGGCGGCGGAGCATAGCGACGCTGATGTCTCGACCATCACTCGCATGCAACGTCTTAAAACCGGCGCCCTAATCAGCTTTTCCTGTGAGGCAGGCGCGATCGTTGGTAAGGCCTCTGATGACGCGCGGCAGGCACTCTTACATTACGCCCATGATTTGGGTTTGGCCTTTCAGATCGCGGATGATTTACTCGATGTCTTGGGTAATGCTGAGGACGTTGGGAAGGCTACCCAAAAAGATGAAGCGGCGGGTAAAGCAACCTTTGTCTCTCTGTTGGGTATCTCAGAAGCACAAGAGCGCGCCCAATTGCTAACCGAGCAAGCCATCGAACGACTTGACATGTTTGGTGAAAAGGCTGCACATCTGCGCGCTATTGCGAATTTCGTCGTTGAACGACGGACATAAGGAGGTTGCGTTGAGCAAGGGACCCGAAACGCCGTTGCTGGATACCGTCAATTTACCGGCGGATCTAAGAGAGCTAGATGAAAAACAGCTGCGGCAGCTTGCGGACGAGTTGAGAGCGGAAACCATTGATGCTGTCTCGACAACAGGGGGGCATTTGGGTGCCGGGCTCGGTGTCGTTGAGCTCACTGTTGCCCTCCATTACGTGTTTAACACTCCCGATGATCGTTTGGTCTGGGACGTTGGCCATCAGGCCTATCCGCATAAAATTCTAACTGGTCGGCGAGATGGCATTCGAACACTTCGTCAGGGCGGTGGATTATCTGGTTTTACTAAACGCTCTGAAAGTGAATATGATCCGTTTGGCGCTGCGCATGCGGCGACTTCTATTTCTGCGGCTCTTGGCTTCGCCGTAGCCCGCGATTTAGAAGGCGGTTCAAATAATTCGATTGCGGTAATCGGTGACGGTTCGATGACGGCTGGCATGGCCTATGAGGCGATGAATAACGCCGGGTCAATGGACTCGCGTCTGGTTGTCATTCTCAACGATAACGATATGTCGATTGCGCCGCCGGTTGGCGCGATGAGTGCCTATCTGTCGCGTCTGATTTCGTCTCGCTATTATCGTTCGTTGCGTCATTTGATGCGCGATCTTGCCAAGAAATTTCCCAAACCCTTGGAACAAGCTGCGACGAAGTCTGAAGAGTATGCCCGTGGCTTGGTAACCGGCGGAACGATGTTTGAAGAGCTTGGCTTCTTCTACGTTGGGCCTATCGATGGCCATAACCTCGATCATCTATTGCCAGTGCTGAAGAATGTACGGGATTCTGATGAGCCGGGCCCGGTTCTGATTCATGTTGTTACCAAGAAAGGTGGCGGCTATCCACCGGCTGAAGCAGCAGCTGATAAATATCATGGTGTCGGCAAGTTCGACGTCGTTACCGGGACACTTGCGAAAGCACCTCAAGGCCCACCGGCGTATACCAAAGTTTTTGCGCAGTCGCTGATCGCTGAAGCCGAAAAAGACGACAAAATTGTTGCGATTACCGGTGCGATGCCATCCGGTACAGGACTCGATATGTTTGAGAAAGCGTTTCCTGACAGATGCTTCGATGTTGGGATCGCGGAACAGCATGCCGTTACATTTGCGGCGGGCATGGCGGCTGAAGGCTATAAACCTTTCGCGGCGATTTATTCGACATTCTTACAACGTGCTTACGACTCGGTAGTGCACGATGTCGCGATCCAGAACCTTCCGGTGAGGTTCGCAATGGATCGCGCAGGCATGGTCGGTGCTGATGGTGTAACGCATCAGGGCTCCTTCGATATTGCGTATCTTGGTTGTTTGCCTGGTATGGTGCTAATGGCAGCGGCTGATGAAGCCGAACTTGTTCATATGGTGAAAACGCAAGTTGAAATTGATGACCGTCCGTCAGGATTGCGTTATCCGCGTGGCAACGGTGTTGGCGTTGATATGCCAAAGTCAGGAGAAATTCTTGAGATTGGTAAGGGCCGGATCATCCGTGAAGGTACCAAGGTGGCACTACTTTCCTATGGCACTCGACTTGCTGACTGTCTATTGGCAGCCGACGATCTTGCAGCGCGCGGATTGTCGACAACGGTAGCAGACGCACGTTTTGCCAAACCGATTGATGAAGAGCTGGTGCGCCGCCTTGCGGCGGAACATGAAGTCCTAATTACGATCGAAGAAGGATCGATTGGTGGCTTTGCCAGTCAGGTCACTCATGTGTTGGCGTTCAGCGGGTCGCTCGATAACGGCCTGAAATTCCGCCCAATGTATTTCCCTGATATCTACATTGACCATGACAGTCAGCCTAAACAGTTTGAAATTGCTAGTTTGGCCGCGGTCGATATTGTGGATACGACGCTCAAAGCGTTGGGGCAGGAAATTACTGAAGCGCCCGCCCGCGCCTAATCGGTTATAATCAATGGCTGCGAAACAGCGCGTCGACCAGTTGATGGTAGCGCGTGGTCTTGCGGAAAATAGAACACGCGCACAGGCTCTTGTTTTGGCCGGCACTGTTTATTCAGGTGAAGCACGACTTGATAAGCCGGGCCATCAAGTTGCCGAAGATATTGCGATAGAAGTTCGCGAACGCCCGCATCCCTGGGTGTCACGCGGCGGTATCAAGCTAGCGCATGGTCTTGAATTTTTTTCCCTATCCGTAACGAATTGCATCTGTGTCGATGTCGGCTCGTCGACGGGCGGCTTTACAGATGTCTTGCTGCAGAACGATGCGGCAAGAGTTTATGCCGTGGACGTTGGGCGTGGCCAGTTGGATTGGCGGCTTAGAAATGATGAAAGAGTCGTCGTTCTGGAAGGTGTCAATGCGCGCCGGTTGGACAAAACCCACATTCCTCAGAGGCCGTCGGTGATCGTTTGTGATGCCAGTTTTATCGGACTTCGTACGGTCTTGCCGGCTGTGCTCAACTTAGCGGCGCCGACAGCATCGCTGATTGCGCTGATCAAACCGCAATTTGAGGTGGGTAAAGGTCGCGTTGGTAAAGGTGGCGTTGTACGTAATCCCGAATTGCATCAGGAAGTTTGTGATGAAATTCGGGATTGGCTTATCGATGACATGGGTTGGACAGTCGACGGTATTGAAAAGAGCCCGATAACCGGGCCGAAAGGCAATATAGAGTTTCTTATTTTCGCGAGCCGCGGGCCGTGACCGATATCGATGTTACAATCAAGGCATTGGGTGCCAAAGGCGACGGCGTAGCTGAAACTGACGGTGGTGCTATTTTCGTGCCGTTCGCAGCGCCTGGCGATCTCGTTAATATTCGCGTCAATAAGTCTAAGGACGGCAGACGTCGCGGCAAAGTCCTGTCGGTGACAGAAGCAGGACCTGATCGTCACCCTGCAGCTTGCGAACATTTTACCCAGTGTGGCGGATGTTCTGTACAACATCTTACGCCGGCGTCTTATCAGAGCTGGAAACGCGAGATCGTCTGTCAGGCGCTTAAACGACAAAATCTGGACACCGCTATCGTTGCTAATCTGATCACAGGTTCCGTGGGCGAACGCCGCCGGGCAAGGCTTTCAGCTCGACGTCTTGCCGGTGGTACGATTCTTGGGTTTTTCGAAATGGGCAGCCACCGAATAGTTAATTTAGAGCAATGCCCGGTATTACATTCGGATATTACCTCAATTTTCCCTGCGCTACGAAGTTTGTTGGATGAACTCCTTGAAGTGCGGTCTGCCGCGGAAGTAGCTGTTACACGTTCTGATACCGGGTTGGATATCACTCTGTTAATGCCGGGGGAAACCGATCTGACGGTACGAGAGACACTTGCGACATTCGCCGAAACCAATGATGTCGCGCGTATCAGCTGGAAACCTCTGCAACCTAAGGCAGGAGATGATGCTGAACCGATTGTGGCGCGCCGGTCCGTTGCGATGAAATTTGGCGATATACAAACGGAAATTCCGCCTGATGCCTTTATTCAGCCGACATCCTGGGGTGAACAGGTGTTATGTGAGAATGTCATGGCGGCAGTAAACGGCGCCGACAAGGTTGTCGAACTGTTTGCCGGTTGCGGCGCCTTTGCATTGCCAATAGCAATGTCAGGTAGCCAAGTCTTTGCCGTCGATTTGGCGCAGGATCATCTTGGAGCGCTATCTCGCACAGCGAGGTCTAATGGGCTGGGAGAGCGTATTAAGGTTGAGGCAAGAAACCTCGACCGACGCCCCTTGGCTGGCCCAGAGCTCGATGGATTGGATGTGGTAGTTTTGGATCCGCCGCGTGCTGGGGCTTCGGCTCAGGCAGGTCTACTTGCGAATAGTGCGATCCCCACGATTGTCTATATATCTTGCAATCCGCAAAGTTTTGCGCGCGATGCCCGAAAATTAATTGATGGTGGATATGAGCTAGAGTCGGTGTTGCCCATTGATCAATTTTTGTGGTCGCCGCATGTCGAATTGGTGAGCGTGTTTAGGAGCTCTTAACGCTCAACCGCACTGCCCACGATGGCGCAACAGATGGTCTGCCAGAACACAGGCCATCATAGCTTCACCCACCGGTACCGCCCGAATGCCAACGCAGGGATCATGACGTCCCTTAGTTTCAACTGTCGTATTTCTTCCTTGGCGCGTGATGGTGTTTCTGGGTGTCAGGATCGAGCTGGTTGGTTTAACAGCAAACCGGATAACGATATCCTGGCCAGTAGAGATGCCCCCGAGAATGCCCCCGGCATTGTTTGATCCAAATGTGACCTTGCCGTCCTTCATACGCATTTCGTCGGCATTGTCTTCGCCAGACAAGGCAGCCGCATCGAAGCCAGCGCCGATTTCGACACCTTTGACCGCGTTGATGCTCATCATTGCAGCTGCAAGGTCGCCATCAAGTTTGCCATAAATTGGAGCACCTAGTCCCGCGGGAAGACCGGATGCAACTATTTCAATGACCGCACCAACCGAAGAGCCTGATTTGCGAATGCCGTCTAAATAATTTTCCCAGTGTGCTGCGGTCTTTGCGTCGGGGCACCAAAAGGGGTTTTTCTCGCGCTGTGACCAATTCCATTTATTTCGATCAATGGTTTCAGTTCCCATCTGAACCATTGCGCCGCGAATTTTTACGGAGCGGCCCAGTATCTTTCGGGCGACACCACCCGCGGCAACCCGCATGGCGGTTTCTCGCGCGCTGGGTCGACCACCGCCGCGATAGTCACGTACACCGTATTTTTTCCAATAGGCGTAGTCGGCATGGCCTGGTCGAAACTTATCTTTGATCGCTGAGTAATCTTTGCTGCGGGCATCCTGATTCTGAATGAGCAGGCTTATCGGTGTGCCGGTGGTTTTTCCTTCAAAAACACCGGATAGGATTGAGACCTGATCGGGTTCCTGACGTTGTGTCACGAAGCGCGATGTTCCCGGTTTGCGTTGGTCGAGCCAGGTTTGAAGATCGGCTTCAGTAATTGCGATTCCGGGCGGGGTGCCGTCGACGACGCAACCAATGGCCGGGCCATGGCTTTCTCCCCAGGTGGTCACGCGAAAAAGCGTACCAAAACTATTGTCGGACATTTAATTAGCCCCGAATTCCTAAAGCTCTTTAGCTTAGTCCCCGGTTACCACACTGATGTCGGGTGCGTCGACTGCTTTCATCCCGACCACGTTATAGCCGCAATCGACATGATGCACTTCACCTGTAACACCTTTGGAAAGGTCGGATAACAAATAGAGTCCGGCACCGCCGACGTCATCAATGGTGACATTGCGTTTCAGCGGAGCATTTAACTCATTCCATTTAAGGATATAGCGGAAGTCGCCAATGCCCGAAGCTGCCAGCGTTCTGATTGGACCGGCAGAGATCGCATTCACTCTGATATCTTCTTTGCCAAGGTCGACCGCGAGATATCGAACGCTGCATTCCAACGCGGCTTTCGCAACGCCCATGACGTTGTAGTGAGGGACAACGCGTTCTGATCCCGCATATGTAAGGGTTACTATACTGCCACCTTTATTCATCAGTGGCTGTGCAGCGCGGCAAACCGACGTGAATGAATAGCAAGAAATCGCCATGGTTTGGGCGAAGTTCTGTGCCGATGTATCGAGATAGCGGCCGGTAAGTTCGTTCTTGTCAGAAAATGCAATCGCGTGAATGACAAAGTCGAGCGACCCCCATTTTTCGCTGAGCGTAGCAAAAACCTGTTCGATGCTTTGGTCGTCAGAAACGTCACACTCGATTAGGACATCGCTCCCCAGCCCTTCAGCCAATGGACGTACGCGTTTTTCGAGAACTTCATTTTGATAGGTGAAAGCGACTTCGGCTCCCTGGTCGACAACAGCTTTGGTAATTCCCCATGCAATTGATCGATCATTCGCGACGCCCATGATGAGGCCTTTTTTGCCCTTCATGAGAGATGCTGGCTCGGTCATTTGTTATTCACCCCTTTACGCAAATACTATCGACACAATCCTACACGAAAGGATTCATGCGGCAAAGTCAGAGCTTAGCCACGCATTAAACACCTGTTTACGCGTCAATGAATGCCGCAGCAAGCACTCTGCGCTTAGTTTACGATTTGCCAACTTCCATCTGTTTGGCGGCAAGCTTGGCCATAGGCCTGCTCCGTTTTTCCGTCAATGGTAACAGTGTGTTGATACTCACGACATGGTTGACCGTTGTCCGCGCTAGCAACAGTTCTCGTTGGTGTGACTGTGCCTGAATTACCAGTATCGGGGTTAGACCAGCTCGAAGACTGCCCTACAGGGTTGGTCTCAAGTGCAGTCTGTTGCGTCCGAGCAGCGTGCATCTGGTCAACTTTGTCGAGTTTTTTACCGATCCGGCTTCCGAGAAAGACACCGAGTGCAGCACCGGCTGCTGAGGCAGCTACCCTGCCTTTGCCACCGCCAATTTGAGAGCCGAGAAGGCCGCCAATTACGCCGCCAATAATGGCGCCACCTGTTTCGTTTTGGTCGTTTCCTGCACAGGCAGTTAAGCCCAGTCCGAACATGCCGATCATGGCGACGGTCACTAGTCTTTTCATCATTTCCCAAACCTCACGCAAATTAGTCAGTCAAAATAATACAAGATCATAACAATAAATCCTGAAAGACTTTCGTTGTGATCAATTTTATTATGTATAGATGGGTATCCAAGCATTATTAGTGCAAGCCTTTTGGTGAATTGGTATAGCGCGTTTCTGACGCCACCCTTGTAATAATTATGTAACTTGTTGAATTAAAAGGAATTTTAAATATACGTATGGCAAATGACAGGCAAAAAAAACCATTAGAGTTTTTTAGAGAATGGTTTGCTGATGCAGAAAAATCGGAGCCGGGTTTGGCTGAGGCGATGACACTCGCAACGGCTGATCAATCTGGCACGCCTTCTGCAAGGATGGTGCTACTCAAAGAGGCGACTGAAAAGGGGTTCGTATTTTATACCAATTTGGCGAGCCAAAAAGGTCTGGAATTAGCGAAAAATCCTAAAGCTGCTCTGGTATTTCATTGGAAATCACTTAAGCGTCAGGTGCGCATTTCTGGTGCTGTAGAGCCTGTTAGCGAAATGGAGGCTGATGCTTATTTCGAGAGTCGTGCCCGCGGTGCACAGATTGGTGCTTGGGCGTCTGATCAGTCACGCGCAATGGAAAGCCAGTTTGATCTCGAGAAGAACGTTGCAAAATTGACTGCCAAGTTTGGTGTTTCAAAAGTGACGCGCCCTCCTCATTGGTCTGGTTTTTGTGTTATTCCCTCTGCGATTGAATTCTGGGAAGAACGTCCTTTCCGCCTTCACCGGAGAATCTTGTATCGTTTGGAGAACGGTGAATGGTCCGTAAGGCATTTATTTCCTTAAATAGATTTTTCGAAATAACTTGAATGCTGCTTAAAAAACGTCAAATCTACGATGACGGAATAATTTGGCCGTCGCGCTAATTGGCATCGATTGGTGTCGGGAGGAAAACATGATCAAAACGATTCTTGCTTGTGTCAGCAGTGGTGATTCAGGTCAGACGGTTCTTGAAACTGTTGGACGAATAGCGACGCGGTTTGACTCCCATATTGAGGTATTGCACGTCCGTGCTGATCCGCGTGGCCTCGTTCCTTATACCGGAGAAGGCATGGACGGCTCCATGATCGAGGAGATCATGGAAGTAACCGAGAAAGAAGGTGGCGAACGTGCTGTCCATGCACGCGAAATATTCGACTCATTCTGTCAATCAAGTGGTATCGCCATCGCAGATGCGCCAAATGGTCAATCCGGCCCGACGATATGTTGGCGGGAAGAAAGTGGCCGTGAAGACGAGATCGTCGCCATCCGTGGCCGCTTGTTTGATGTTGTGGCTGTAGGCCGACCTGTAAAAGACTCAGCGTTGCCATCGCCGATTACGTTGGAAGCAGCACTTCTGGATACCGGGCGTCCGACGCTCGTGGCGTCGCCTGAGTTGCCCGCTAATACTGGCAGCCACGTTGCAGTAGCTTGGGAAAGTAGTCCCGAAGCCGCGCATGCAATTGGGGCGGCTATGCCGATTCTTGAGAAGGCCGATAAGGTCACTCTGCTTGCGGCAGACCCAGTCGAGCCGCCGTCAATTCCGCCAGAAGAGGGCGTGACCCGGTTGGCGTGGTCCGGTATTGACGCTGAAATTATGCGTTTTGACGTCCAAGAAGACGAAATTGGTGCGGCCTATTTGAAACATGCAAAACAGGTGAATGCGGATATGTTAGTTAAAGGCGCCTATTCGCGTAGCCGCGTCCGTCAGATGATTTTAGGGGGACGTACACGATATATCATCACGGCAACTGAAATTCCGGTCTTGCTTTGCAAGTGATGAGCTCTTTGGCGTCAAAAAATTGAATGACGGATCCCGTTAAATCTATAGTTCTGACAGGAGCTAGCCGAGGCATTGGCCATGCAACTGTTAAGAGATTTAGCGATGCCGGCTGGCGCATAATTACGTGTTCTCGGGAAGATATCCCCGATGATTGCCGACGGGATCCAAATTGGGCGCACCACATTTCAACAGATCTCGCAGATCCGAAAAGTGTCGATGCCTTTGTTAGACAGGCAAATGATGTTTTGGGTAACGATGGTCTGCATGCGTTGATAAACAATGCCGCTCAATCGCCTAAGACACCTTATAAAGAACGGTTAGGGTCTCTCAACGGCAGTCTGGATGATTGGCGCGAAGTCTATGATCTAAATCTTTTTGCGCCTCTTTCACTGGCCCGCGGATTCGCCGCTGCTTTGCATCGGGCAGAAGGATCCATCGTCAATATTACATCGATCGCCGGTCATGCAATCCATCCGTTTGCAGGATCGGCCTATTCGACTTCGAAATCGGCGCTTTCAGCACTTACTCGTGAGATGGCAGTTGAGTTTGCTGAGTTGGGTGTGCGGGTGAATGCTGTCGCCCCAGGTGAAATAGCGACTGAAATGATCGGTGCGGAGTATGAGTCGCTTATCCCGCGAATACCGTTGAACCGAATGGGTACGGCGGATGAAGTTGCTTCGGTTATCTTCCAGCTTTGTGGTGAGGATTTTGGTTACGTGACTGGTTCAGAAATTTTTGTCACTGGTGGTCAACACCTGTTCTAGCGGACTACGTTAATCCGATGTCAGGCTGGTTTTTAAGCCGCGCAGCCATTCAAGCCTATCTTCGACTTGCCCGATGTCGTGATCCAGCCAATCGATCAATAACCCAGGGTCTTCGCTATGATGGCCCCGTAAATCGACGAGTCTGGCAAGTTCTCCTTCGCATGCCTCGATCATCATCTCTACCTGATCGCTCTGATCTGAGACATCGAGCAGATGGAGGAAGCGGAATTTTAGGGCGAGAATTAGTTTTGCGACATCATTAACAGGTGGTCGCACAGCAGCACGCAACAGGGATGCAAGTTCCGAACGCCCGTTTTCTGTGAGTGTCAAAATAGCTTCCGGAATCTCTTCGGTCTCAGTTTCTTCCGTCTCAACGAGACCTTCGAAACGCAAAAGTTCGATCGAGGTTCCCATCAAATCGAGCGAAGGGCCGGCGATACGACTCGTAAAATTGCGGACGGCAGCGGCGAGGGCTGCATAGGTCATCGGTCCACCGGCCAGAATACCGAGGGCGGCGAGACGTACCGCTTCACGCGGAAGAAGAGAATTGTCCTTATACACGTCGTATGTCCGAATATCGTCGTTTCAGAGGCATATTATACACCTAATGGGCCTAATATGCGGTGAAATTTCAAGGTAGATGACCTAACAGTTATAAGTCGTCTGACAAATACCACGCCTAAGCGCTAGGCCGCGTAACCTCTGAGAAAAAGTCATTCCCTTTATCATCGACAACAATGAAAGCAGGGAAATCTTCGACTTCAATGCGCCAGACAGCTTCCATGCCGAGCTCTTCATACTCAACGCATTCGACCTTTTTAATGCAGTCCTGTGCCAGGCGCGCTGCTGGACCACCAATTGATCCAAGATAAAACCCACCATGCTCTTTGCAGGCATCCGTAACTTGTTTCGACCGGTTACCTTTAGCGAGCATGACAAAACTACCGCCCTGTGCCTGGAAGTCGGCAACATACGAATCCATGCGGCCTGCTGTTGTCGGGCCAAATGACCCCGATGCGAAGCCGGTTGGTGTCTTTGCGGGGCCTGCATAGTACACAGGATGATCGCGCATATAATCCGGCATCGGTTCACCAGCTTTGAGCCGTTCAGAAATTTTTAGATGTGCAAGGTCGCGTGCGACAATCAGGGAGCCCGTGAGTGCTAGCCGAGTCTTGATCGGATAGCCGGATAGCGTTTTCCGTATATCGTCCATGGGCTGATTGAGATTGACTGAAACGACCTCCCCGCCCAAGGAGCCTTCTTCAACATCGGGCATGTACTGCGCGGGATTGGTCTCAAGCTGCTCAAGAAAAATGCCGTCTTTTGTGATTTTGCCGAGCGCTTGTCTATCGGCGGAGCAGGAAACGCCAATGCCGATGGGCAATGATGCGCCATGCCGGGGGAGCCGGACGACCCGGACATCATGGCAAAAGTATTTCCCACCAAATTGAGCGCCAATTCCCATTTCGCGAGTCAAAGCTAGGATATGCGCTTCCATTTCGAGGTCACGGAAAGCCTGACCATTTTCATTCCCTTGCGTCGGCAGCCCATCTAGATACCGGGTGCTGGCGAGTTTTGTCGTTTTAAGATTGAACTCCGCGGAAGTGCCGCCGATAACAATTGCTAAATGATAAGGTGGGCAGGCCGCCGTGCCGAGCAGTCTGATCTGGTCTTCCAGAAATGAGATGAGTCGGTCAGGATTTAACATGGAGGGGGTTTGTTGAAACAAGAACGACTTGTTTGCCGAACCGCCGCCTTTAGCGATAAACAGGAATTTGTAGGCGTCGCCTCCAGTTGCATAGAGTTCGATCTGTGCTGGCAGATTATTGCCGGTGTTTTTTTCTTCATACATCGAGAGTGGTGCGAGCTGTGAATAGCGCAGATTGCTCTCCGTAAACGTTTTTGCGACACCCGCTGCCAGGGCGGCTTCGTCATTGCCATCTGTCCAGACATTCTGGCCTTTCTTACCCATGATGATGGCGGTACCGGTATCCTGACACATCGGCAGAACGCCACCAGCAGCGATGTTTGCATTCTTCAAAAGATCCCATGCAACGAAATGATCGTTCGGGGAGGCATCCTCATCATCAAGAATGGCAACGAGTTGTTTGAGATGACCAGGTCGCAGAAAATGGGCGGTATCGTAATATGCTTCGGCAGCTAGTTTGGTTAAGGCCTCTGTTTCTACGGTCAGTACCTCCGTGCCATTGAGACTGCTCACCCCGACATGGTCAGATGTCAGTTTTCGGTATTCCGGTTCCTCTTGGGCCACAGGAAACATTTCGTGGTACGTAAAATCCGACATAGCTGATATCCGTTTTAAAATTTGTAGATGGTCCGCGTCACAAAACTCTTTTTGTGCAGCTGCGCGTTATTTTTTACGAAAACTATCGAGAGCAACTACCGTCCCGTCGTCCGATGCTAATACCGTTGCTGAGTTCTCGTCGTCTGTATCAGCGGTTGTTTCGATCGTTTCCGCTTCATCGTCTTCGGTCGTCAGTTGCGCAAGACCGGCGCCCTCTTCTTGACCGAACTGCAACCCAAACTTTACCGATGGATCAACAAAGGCGGTCACCGCATCGTAAGGGACAAATAGCCGCTCCCGTTTACCGCCAAAGCTTAATGTAACAGCAAATGATTCATCGGTGACATCCAAATCCCAGAACTGGTGCTCAAGAACGATCGTCATTTCTTCCGGATATTGCACGCCAAGAACCGGAGAAATGTCGACCCCTGCCTTCCGTGTTTCGAAGGTGATATAGAAATTGTGGTCGCTTGGCAGCCCTTGATCACGCGCGATCTCAAGGGCGTCGCGTAGGACATTGCGCATCGCGCGGTCTACAAGCTTGGCATAGTCGATTATTTCGTCAGTCATGATGTGTGCAGTTTTACGAGATTTACCCTTGGCACCGCAAGGGTGCAGAGACAGACGTCGATATAAGCGTATTAGTATAAGTGGGGGGTATTCTGTTACTAGGAACCCCCCGAAACCCTATCCAATTACGCAGCTAGTGCGAAATCTTGAGATGCAACATTATCGTTTGCATTTATAAATTAGCCCGATAACGGCGGTACCATGCCGGACGAAAAACCAGTCTTTACACGCGCGTCGATCCTATTTCGCCCCCAAAGACATTCGAGAAAACCCCGAAAGAAAGAAATTGGTGGAGGCGCCGGGTACCGCCCCCGGGTCCGCATCGCTTATTTCACAAGTCGTTTATCGTCATAGCTGGTTGCCCAGCACTTCCAATATAGGGTGATTCTGCCCTAAATTAAAGTTAAACAGCGTCGGCCCCAATATTTCAGAAGTCGGTATGCAACAATATCTAGATCTTATGCGGCTCGTCGTGGAAGAAGGCGCTCACAAGGGTGACCGCACCGGGACAGGCACACGCAGTGTATTTGGCCACCAAATGCGGTTTGATCTGTCCGCTGGCTTCCCGTTGGTGACCACCAAAAAATTGCATCTGCGATCGATCATCCACGAGCTTTTGTGGTTTCTCGCGGGCGATACAAACATTAAATATCTGAATGAAAATAAGGTCTCAATTTGGGATGAGTGGGCTGATGAGAACGGTAATCTTGGTCCTGTGTACGGTGCTCAATGGCGTTCATGGTCAACCGCTGATGGTGGCGCCGTCGACCAGATCAGCCAACTTATTCATGACATTAAGACCAACCCCGATTCCCGACGATTGATCGTAAGCGCCTGGAATGTTCTCGAAATCGAGAAAATGGCTTTGCCACCTTGCCACTGTTTGTTTCAGTTTTATGTGGCAGATGGGAAATTGTCTTGCCAGCTCTATCAACGTAGCGCTGATATTTTCCTCGGCGTTCCTTTCAATATCGCCTCTTATGCGCTCTTCACTTTAATGATTGCGCAAGCGACCGGCCTTAAACCCGGTCACTTCGTCCATACTTTTGGCGATGCCCATCTTTATAATAATCATCTGGATCAGGCGGCGGAGCAGTTGGCACGAGAAACGAGGCCGTTGCCTGAAATGCTTCTGAACCCGGACGTGACGGATATCTTTAAGTTCTCTTATGAAGATTTTGTCCTAGATGGTTACAATCCTCATCCACATATCTCAGCGCCTGTGGCAGTCTGATTGACGATGCGTCTTTCCCTCATTGTTGCCGTCGCTGAAAACGGAGTGATAGGCCGAGATAACGATTTACCGTGGAAGCTCTCGGGTGACTTGAAGCGGTTTAAGACGGTGACGATGGGCAAACCTATTGTCATGGGCCGGAAGACATTTGAGTCAATCGGTCGTCCTTTGCCGGGGCGCGCGAACATTGTTATGACCCGAGATTCTGACTTTTCAGCTGATGGTATCAACGTGGTACACGATATTGCGAGTGCCGTGGCGGTCGGAGAAAATGCTGCCAAGGAAAGTGGTGTCGAGGAAATTATGGTGATCGGTGGTGCAAACATATATGCCGCGACACTAGCTGCGGCAGATCGCTTGTATGTCACCGAAGTTCACAGTGTGATCGAAGGCGATGTTCGGTTTCCAGATATCGACAACGAAATTTGGACGGAAATTTCGCGCGAACACCGCAAGGCTAGCCCTGGAGAAACCTGTGACTACAGCTTTGTGCAATATGACCGTTGTACGGCGTAACACATCACCGTTACTGGCCCTCTAAATTATAATCTGTTAACAAATTCCGGTAACCATTGGAGTCACTTTAAGTTTCACGTGATATTGGGGGGTTGGGCAATGCGATCCATCCTATCAAGGGTCGTTTTAGGAGGCTGTCTGCTGTTAGTTAGCAGCTGGAGTGCTGCGGCCATCGCCGGCCAGACTGCACGCCTTTCTTTGCCCAAAGCAGATCGTGTCATTGTTTTGAAATCTGAGCGTCGATTGGTCCTGATGAAGGGCGATTTTGTCTTGAAGGTGTTTCCGGTCGCCCTGGGCCGCTACCCCAAAGGTCATAAGCAATACCAGGGGGATGCGAAAACACCAGAGGGCGAATACCTCCTCGATTTCAAACTCAAGAACAGCCAGTTTTATCGGGCAATTAGAGTGAACTACCCAAATGCCAGAGATAAAGCGAGGGCGCGGGCGTTGGGTAAAGACCCCGGCGGTAAAATCATGATTCACGGTTTGCCCAATAGAATGTCCGCTGACCGTGTCGGTCACCCTTCAATCGATTGGACACAAGGCTGCATTGCCGTCACTAACCGGCAAATGGATCAAATCTGGAAAATGGTCGATGCCGGAACACCGATCGAAATCCACCCTTAGCGGTAGATCTTGTTAGGCTGCCGACTTCACAGTCTGCAATGCGCGCCAAACTTTTTCCTGAGTTGCTGGCATTTCAATGGGCGGTGCGCCAACACGGTGTAGTGCATCGTTGATCGCGTTCATGACCGCGGGCATCGCACCGACGGTGCCTGCTTCTCCAACGCCTTTAACGCCGAGTGGGTTCCTCGCTGTAGGAACTTCGTTGGCAGCAATATCGAACGCGCAGAAATCATCAGCGCGCGGCATGCAGTAATCCATGAATGACCCCGTGAGGAGTTGGCCGCTTTCCGGATCATAATGAACGTCTTCCATTAGGATCTGACCCGCTCCCTGGACGATGCCGCCATGAACCTGCCCGTCAAACAAAAGCGGATTGAGGATCGTGCCCGCATCATCTACGGCCGTATATTTGACGAGTTCGACCTTGCCGGTGTCTGTATCGATTTCAATCTCGGCGAGGTGAACCCCATTTGGGTAGGTTGGTAGCTGGCCTTGGCCCATACCGAACTCACCATGTTCATAGAGGCCTGGCTCGATGTCCGCAGGAAGCTTGGGCTTCTGGAAGGCGGTCTTCGCAACTTCTTCCAGTGAAATCGTTTTGTCGGTTCCAGCAACCGTAAATGTGCCATCGCCATATTCGATGTCGTCATCGGCCGCTTCGAGCAAATGAGCCGCTATTCGTTTGCCTTTTTCAACGATCTTTTCAGCGGCATTGACGACTGCGGCGCTCACGAAGACGGCACAACGGGCATTAAAAGTACCGACGCCATGCGCGACCTTATCGGTGTCGCCGAAACGGTATTGGACTTTATCAGTGTTGATTCCAAGGCTGTCAGCGAGGACCTGTTTAAAGGTGGTGCCATGACCCTGACCGTGATCCATAGCGCCACAAAGCAATGTGATGTTGCCTGATGGGTCGAATCTGATTTCCACGTGTTCGAAGTTTGTGCTGGCAACGCCGGTAACTGAGTTCGAAGAGCCCACACCCAAGATTTTGCCGCGGGAAGCACTGTTAACTCTACGTTGATCGATGCCGTCATAATCACCTGCCTTCAGGCAATCCTCAAAATTTCGCGGGAAGTCACCGCAATCATAGATGTCACCAAAACAAGTCGTAAACGGCATTTGGTCGGGGCCAACGGTGTTGCGACGACGCAGTTCAATTGGATCGATCCCCAATTCACGAGCCGCAACGTCGACCATTACCTCAAGGACATAGACGGGTTCGGGTTTAGCACCACCGCGATATTGGGCGTTGCCGATCATGTTGGTTAGTCCGCCTGTGACTTTGGCATGGATGGCAGGAATACCATAGACGCCTGCCAGACCGCCGAGGCCGCCTGTTGCAGTTCTAAGATTACGGTCGTTTCCGAAGTAGGCGCCGATTGGAACCTTTGTATGGGTCCTCAGTCCGAGAAACTTAAGGTCGGTATCGAGAGCCAATTCGCAATCGACCAAACCACCGCGCGCCTGCTCATCGGTCATGATGCCTTCGGTACGGTCACCGATCCACTTTACGGGTCTGCTGATTACTTCTGAAGCCCAAAGGGACAGGCTATATTCAGGATGGCAGCCACCTCGGGTGCCAAACCCGCCGCCCATATTGTCGCAAATGACGCGGAGCTGGGTTTGCGGAATCCCGAAAACTTGGCCAGAAATTTGTTGCCTTATACCATGAACCGATTGGACCGTAGCGCGGAGCGTGTAACGGTCCTCGTAGGAATCGTAATCGCCGATACAGCCGCGATTTTCCATCGGATTGCCCGTCACACGATTAACGCAAACTCGATGTTTGATGATATGTGCGGCGTTCGACATCGCAGCATCGGCGGCGGCGGCATCACCTTTTTCAAATGTATAGGCCTCGTTGCTTGGATTGTCGGCCCATATTGCGGGGGCCCCCGGCGCAAAGGCGTCATCCACAGACGTCACGACGGGCAGCGCGTCAAAGTCGATCTCGATAAGTTCGGCAGCATCTTTTGCTTGTTCGACGGTTTCTGCCACGATGAAGGCGATTGCTTCACCGGCATAGCGGACCCGATTCTGCGCTAGCAAAGGCTGCGTGCAGACGAAGCCAGGCGAGCCGTCACTTCGTTTTCCGGGCGCCGCCGGCTTCAATGTGCCTAAGCCGCGTGCTTTGAGGTCTTCGCCTGTTATAACAGTAAGGACACCTGGAGCAGTCGACGCTGCTGCTGTGTCGATTGACCGAATGTCGGCGTGCGCCATGGGAGATCTGAACACATAAGCATGCGCTTGCTGAAGGGCGTTTACGTCATCCGTGTAGCGGCCGCGCCCTTGCAGAAGCCTTAGATCCTCTTCACGTGGAATAGCTTTGCCAATTTGGTTCATAATTTATACCGTCCTGTAAGTGGCGGTCTCCATCGGTGTGCCATCGCTAGTTGCGCGCCCGGTTTCTACCATATGTTCTAAATGTGCCAGTACCGACCGTGAGGCTGCACCGTGCATCTTTTCTGGTAAATGTTTGTAGAGTCTTCCAACGATTTCGGGAATGGTATGATGGCCATTATCCAAACATTTCTGAATTTCGCCCTCACGCATCCGACGGTGATTTCGATAGGCACGCGTAAAGGGTTCGGGGTCTGGAATGGAAGGTCCATGCGCAGGCCAATAAGTTTTTTCGTCGCGCGCGAGACAGACTTCAAGGCTCGAAAAATACTCCGCCATGTTGCCGTCGGGTGGCGAGACGACCGTGGTATTCCAGCTCATAATATGGTCGCCAGTAAACAGAATGTCCTCTTCTGCTAGGGCAAAACACATGTGGTTCGACATATGGCCAGGCGTATGGACGGCTTCTAACGACCAGCCGTCTCCTTCGACGACTGTCCCGTTTTCCAGCACATGATCCGGGGTGAAATCATATTGAATGGACTCCGCTGTTTTTACGCCAGTTGGGATTTCTCTTGGGATAGCACCATGAACCTCTCCGCCTAGCTTTTCTTTGAGGGGGGTAACGCCTGGCGAATGGTCGTGATGGGTGTGGGTAACAAGGATGTTTTCGACGGTTTCCCTACCCAAGGCTTTGACCAAAGCGGATGTTTGTTCTTCCAGTAGCGGGCCGGGGTCAATAACAGCAACGCGCCCGTGTCCCACGATATATGTATTTGTCCCATGGAAAGTGAAGCCACTTGGGTTCCGCGCGACGAGGCGACGAACCAGCGGGGTCACTTGCTGGACTTCGCCATATTCAAACTCCATGCGTTTGCGGAACGGAATCGTGGCTTCGGTCATAAGGGGTTACTCCACAATGATTTCTGGGGCGGTGTGTTGGCCGTCACCGCTTGAAACCTTGGCCCAGAGTTCATCTGCAATAGCGTGATAGGCTTTGGCTTGCGGGCTATCCGGGGCGGTCGCGACAATTGGTCGACCAGTATCTGATCCCTCGCGGATCGCCATTTCCAAGGGAACTTCGCCAAGAAAATCGACGCCCATTTGGGCAGCTGCATTCTTAGCCCCACCATGCGTGAAGATCTCAGATCGTTCCCCACAATGGGGGCACAGAAAATAGCTCATATTTTCGATGATACCGAGCACGGGCACTTCGACTCGTTTAAACATGTTCAAGCCTTTTCGCGCGTCGAGGAGAGCCAGGTCTTGTGGCGTGGAGACGATAACGGATCCAGCTAGTGCAACGCGTTGGGCCATTGTGAGCTGCGCATCACCTGTACCGGGTGGCATATCGACTATAAGAACATCTACCTCACCCCATTCAACATCGCCCATCATCTGCTCAAGCGCACCCATGACCATGGGGCCACGCCAGATCATCGGGGTGTCCGCGGGCACCATGAAGCCAATCGACATGCATTTAAGCCCGTATTTCTCAATCGGCATCAGGCGTTTGCCGTCAGGCGAGTCAGGCTTCTCAGTTATGCCGAGCATTAACGGTAAAGATGGTCCGTAAATATCGGCGTCTAAAATAGCGGTTCGAAGGCCTTTCTGAGAGAGCGCGAGGGCCAGATTAACAGCAGTCGTGGATTTTCCGACACCACCTTTGCCTGAGGCAACGGCGATGACGGCGCCAATCTCTTCGAGTAATTTGACTGGTTGCTGAGGTTCACCTTTCCCTGGGGTCGCCTGCGTGGCTGGCTTTTGGGTTGGTTGTGGTGCTGTAGTCGGTGCGGTTAGGACGGCCGTAACGGATAAAACTCCAGGGATAGCCTTCACGGCTTCCTCAGCAGCTTTACGAATAGGTTCAAGCTTAGAGCCGCGCTCTGCATCAACTTCGACCGTAAAGCCGACATTGCCGCTTTTGCTGACGACGCCTGTAACCATATTCAAACTGACGATATCCTGGCCTTTATCGGGGTCTTGAATAGAGCGCAGCGCGTCAAGAATCTGGGCGTTGCTAATGTCGGCCATAAAATCACTCCGGTCTAAAAATCAATAATTTGTGGCAAATGCAGTATAATCACTGCGTTGCGTTCCAGTTTAAGCTAACATATATACCCCATAGGTCTGGTGGCAATGCGCTGCCACAACTTTGAAGAGGACAAACGATATGCCTTGGCAACAACAGGGTGGTGGCGGCAATAACGGTGGTGGTGGTCCTTGGGGTAGTGGCCCCAGTGGCGGCGGTTCCGGTGGCGGTACCCAACCCCCTGATATTGAAGAAATGCTACGTCGTAGTCAGGATCGTTTTAAACAAATGATGCCGGGCGGCCTTGGATCCGCTGCTGGAATCTCGGTTCTCGTCGTTCTGGCCCTTATTGGCTGGTTGCTGACGGGCATGTATCGCGTGCAACCAGGTGAACAAGGTGTAGAACTTTTGTTTGGCAAGTTTGCAACGCAGACCGGCCCCGGGCTGCACTTTTGGTTTCCGGCACCAATCGGAACCGTGACCACACCAAATGTTGAGCGGACAAATACAATTTCTATCGGCTTCCGGGGAACTGGTGGTGCGGGACATTCCGCAGCGATCCGAGATGTTTCCGAGGAAAGCCTTATGCTCACCGGTGATCAGAACATCATCGATATTGATTTTGTTGTGCAATGGCGGATTAAAAACGCGAAAGACTACCTTTTTAATATTCGTGACCCGCAAGCAACGGCGAAGCTAGCGGCGGAGAGCGCGATCCGCGAGGTTGCAGGCCAGAATACCTTGGAAGACGTATTGGCAAAAAGACGTCAGGACGTCGAAGTAAAAACGAAGGCTTTGCTCCAGAAAATTCTGGATACTTATAAGGCTGGCATTTTTGTCGCTGAAGTTAAAATGCAGAAGGTCGATCCGCCGCAGCCGGTTATTGACGCCTTCAATGACGTGCAGCGCGCTAAACAGGATAAAGAGCGGCAGCAGAATGAAGCTGATGCTTACCTCAATGACATTCTTCCAAAAGCCCAGGGTGAAGCAGCCCGGCTTGTGCAGCAAGCAACGGCGTATCGGGAACAGCTTGTTAAGGAAGCGGAAGGTGAGGCCAAGAGATTTTTGTCTGTTTACGAAGCTTATAAGACCGGCAAAAAGGTAACCATTCAGCGCCTTTATCTCGAGCGGATGCAGGAAGTGCTGAAGGACGCCGATAAAATTATTATGGATAGCAAGGGCGGTCAGGGTGTCGTCCCTTACTTGCCATTGCCGGAAATTAAGAAGCGATCCGATCAAAACGCTCAGGGAGTTCGCTGATATGAATAGAATAATTCTTATAGTCCTGGGTGTTGTAGTCGTCGTTGGCGGTGTCCTGGCGTTTGACGCGATGTATACAGTGCATCAGACAAAACATGCGCTAATCTTGCAATTTGGCCGTTATGTGCGAACGGAAAGTAATCCCGGCCTGCATTTCAAAAAGCCGTTTTTGGAAAGCGTGGAGTATTTTGAAAATCGTCTTCTCGACCTAGACCCTCCTGCACAGGAAGTCGTTTTGGCGGATCAGAAACGCGTCAATGTTGATGCTTTTGTGCGTTACAAAATCGTCAATCCGCTAGAGTTTAAGAAAAAGGCTGTGACGCAAACCAACTTTTTGCAGGTTTTTGGCGGTCGATTAAATGCGGCGGTTCGTGCTGAGGTCGGTCAGATACTACTTGGCGACATGCTTTCTGATAAGCGTGACGACGTCATGGGTCGGATCACGCAACAGATGAAGAGTCAGGCCGCTGATTTCGGTATCGAAGTGGTTGATGTTCGAATCGGCCGGACGGATTTGCCTCCGGCGACCAGTCAGGCGGTTTATAATCGGATGCGGTCTGAGCGTGTAGAACAGGCTGTTAAACTCCGTTCAGAGGGTGCAAAGGTTAAAGCCGAGATCCAGGCCGATGCTGATCGTAGGCGGACAGTCATCCTTGCGGAAGCACGGCGGACCAGCCAGATTCTTCGTGGTGAGGGGGAGGGTCTCAAGACCAAGCTCCTGAATGATGCATTCGGAAAGGACCCTGAATTCTTTGGGTTCTATCGCAGTATGGAAGCCTACGGTGAAGCGCTTGGTAACGGCACAACAATGGTGCTGTCACCAGATAGCGAATTCTTCCGCTATTTCAGAAATTTAGGCGGAAAGAATCCAGTCAATAAATAGTTGGAGTAGGCCCGACACCGGATGTATCCCGACCTGGTGATTGCGTTTGCGCTTGTCTTGGTGATTGAAGGTCTTCTCTACGCGTTATTTCCAGACGCTATGAAGCGGATGATGGTGTCGGTGATGTCGATGCCATCGTCTTCCATGCGTTCTGCCGGGCTCCTGGCGGCTATCGTTGGGGTTGGAATCGTATGGTTAATACGGTTGTGACAAATTTGAGCCATTGATTGCACAACAGATGTTTTTTCCGGTATCGTCCTAATATTACGCACTAAGTCGCAGGTGTGATAGACGACCGGGGTTGGCATGAAACGGACGTTGGTAATTGCGGCGGGGTTGGTTCTTGCTGGTTGCAGCAATTTTCCAGCAATCCCGCTATTGAACGAGGAAGATCGTTCGAAACCCATCATATCAAATGAGGAGAATGCCAGTCGTGGGGATGATGCCACGTCGGTCGCGGGGGGTAGTCTGGCCAACCGGCAGCTGGCGATGCGTATCGCACCGGCGCCGAAGCGGAAACCCAAGGTAAAACCAATTGTCCGAATTGAACCAAAAACTTTGGTTGGGCTGACACGAACTCAGGTGCGAGAAATGATGGGCGCGCCTGTAACAATCGCTGATTCACCGCCTTCAACCGTGTGGAGCTATCGTGCGAAAGGGTGCGCTTTAGATGTTTTTTTCTATTTCGATGTCGGCTCCAAAACTTTTCGCGCTCTTACATTTGATCTGAAGAACGGCGGAAAAAAGGGGGCGGTCTCCCCAACATGTTTAAGCAGAATAAAGGCGGCAGGAAATGGCAGTTAACGCAGAAGTTCTTATGAAACCCACGCCGACTGACCTCGTTCGTGTTCTCGTGGTAGATGATGACGAGTTGTTTCGTGAATCGTTACAGCAGAACCTGATTGATACTGGTTTTGATTCTTGGGCATTTGGCGATGGGCCATCTGTTCTCGCCTTCCTCGAAGACGGGAATAGGGCTGATCTTATTTTGCTTGATTGGCGCATGCCCGGCATGACGGGAATAGAAGTCCTTCGAAAGTTACGGAATTCAGGACATGAAGTGCCGGTGATCTTTTTGACGGCTCTCTCCGATCAAATGTACGAAGAAGCCGCCTTAATTGGCGGGGCGGTCGATTTTGTCGAAAAATCGCGGAGCTATACCATTCTGAAGCGTCGGATTGAGCTCATTATGGATGGCCCTAAAGCACAATTGGCCGAGGTAGTCGTTGCTCAGGACAATGAGGCTACATTTGTGATCGGCGATCTAACGTTACATCCTGAAATCGGCCGAGCAGACTGGGGCACCAATAGAATTAATCTCACACTAACCGAATTCAGGATTGTTCACTTGCTTGCACGACAAAGCGGGCGGGATGTTCGCTATCGTGAGATTTATGATTTGGTGCGCGGAGAAGGTTTCATTGCCGGAATGGGTGAGCAAGGATATCGAGCGAATGTCAGGGCTTTTATCAAGAGAATTAGGCAAAAATTTCGTGAGGCTGACAATGGCTTCGATCGTATCGAGAATTACCCCGGCTTCGGCTACCGTTGGCGCGTCGATCCGTAAGGGCTGGAACGCACTTGTCGCGCGGTCGCTGCCTTTTGTCAGGGCGTTTGCAACTAAACTAGTGTTGCTTCTCGCGATTTTTATTGCGGTGCCTTGGATACTGTATGGTCAATTTCGTGCAGCGGATGAAGATAAACAATCTCTTCTCCTGAAGGCTGCCCAGGAACAAGGACGGCTCGTAGCAGAATCGATTAAACCTCATCTTTCAGAATTTACGCCAAAGGCAATTAGCAGTGTTGCCGCGGTTCTGTCGCGAATTGGCGGAGAAGAAACGAATATAAAGGTTCTCTACCGTCCTGTAGAGGCCACTACGACAAATGGGTTTTACTATGTCGCTTCAGCGCCAAAAGTATCCGCCAGCTATCTCGCTAGCGAGCAGGAAGAACTGGTTCAAACAGGGATGTTCGATAGCGTACCTGCTACTTGCGAACGGATAGATTCAACAGCTGCGCGTTACCGGAATCCTAAGGGAAAAGAAGAGCTGTTAGTATCGATGCGCGCTGTAAATACAGGGGCAGGTTGCTGGGTCGTGATCACCTCGACCGCGGCTGCGGATTTTCTCGAAACAGGGATCGGCCGACCTTATTGGCAAACACCGGAAATACGATTTGCCGCGATGATTTATCTTCTAATGGCTGTCTTTGTCGTTTTGTTGTTTTTGGATGGTCGACGTAATTTGCAACGTTTCGCCACCCTCGCTAGACGTATTCGAACACGAAAAAGAGACAATACGACTTTTGCGGCTGAAAACCATATTCCAGAATTGAGCGGGGTTGCGATTGAATTTGACCGCATGGTGGGTGCTCTACGCCATTCCGCACAGATGATCCGCTTTATGGCAGAAGATAATGCGCATGCCTTTAAGACCCCGATCGCCGTTATTGCACAGGCGATAGAACCGCTTAAACGATCGTCTGACACCCAAGACGGCAGAGCACAACGCTCTATCGAGATCATCGAGCATTCAGTGCAGCGGTTAGACAATCTAGTCTCAATCGTGCGACGGATGGACGAGTCCTCTGCAGAAACCATTGACCCATCTTGTGAACCTGTTGAAATTTCGGTTCTGTGCCGAAAAATGGCCGAGGAATATACCGCTGCGCTGGTTTCGAAAGACCTGTCTATTTCAGTGGATGCCGGCCAACCGGTGGTGGTTTTGGCACAAGAAGACTCACTAGAAACTGTCCTTGAGAATCTAATAGAGAATGCTGCCAGTTTCTCTCCGAAGGGCCAATCAATTCATATCAGCATCGCTGAAGAAAACGGAAACGGTGTAATTACACTCGAGGACTCTGGACCTGGTATTGATGAAGCAGATTTGGATCGCGTTTTCGATCGATATTTCACAAAACGTGGCCCTGAGACGTCCTGCGCCCAGGATCAACATTTCGGAGTCGGGTTGTGGATTGTTCGCCGTAATATAGAGGCTATTGGTGGCATTGTTTATGCGGGTAACAGGCCCCAAGGTGGTCTTCAGATTACCATGAAGTTACCATTACTCTAATTGCCGAAGCCTTGTTCTAAAAGGAAGAATCAGGTCTCAGCACATTGCCACAATTTTGTCTAACCTTTGCCACGCCATGACCACAGTGTCCCTTTTACTATTCAAAAGTTGAAATAGGTTGGTCTCTTTAGGGGACCGGTCGTATCTGGTTCAAAGGGTGGCTGGTTATGAATAAGTTTTTTCGTTCTGTTCTTATATTGAAAAGTGTAATTGCGATCGCTGGTGTTGGTATTGCTATCGCTGTGAATACAGTTGCGCCTGATTCATTCATGCAAATTGCCGAACACGGTGTCGCATCCCTAATTCTCCCGCCAGTAACGGGTTATTGGCTGTGAATGTATTAACAAGAATGTTTGATCAGCCCTCCGGTGCCTACGGGCTTTTGAGAGAACACGCGCCGGCGTCCAAAGAACCGTGCGCCTTGTCGTTGGCGAGTTCAATTGATCTTGAGCGAACCATCTGGGATCCGGATTATCGCCGCTGGGCGATTGATCAATTAAGCAAACAGGAACACGGCTGAAATTTTCTGCTGAATACGGCGTCGCTCACGTAATTTTGCTTCTTATGCAGTAAATTGCGCGTGGGGGGTGGCAATTGCCCAAATTAGAACACATTTGATACCCATATCCTGCCCGAGCGGAGCAGCGAACGGGAAAAATTCTCCTGTCGCTGATCTTTAAGTTTAAGATGCGATAACCGACCGTGTCTTATAAAGACATGTCGGCAAAAAGGAGAACGAAATGAAGAATTCGGATTTAGTCCCAGCGTACGTTGCTCGGCATGTAGATTCCAACCATACAAAAAGTGAAGCGGGTAAATCGCTGAGGGTTTGGTTCTTTTCATTGTTTGTAATCGCTGGCGCCATACTGGTTTCTAGTACTGCGTTTGCTAAGGCGCCGCCGGCCAGCTTTGCTGATCTGGCAGCAAAGCTTCTGCCCGCAGTTGTGAACATATCGACTACTCAGGCCGTAAAACGTGATGGAGCGACGAAGCAGCAGCGACCACAATTGCCGCCGGGATCGCCTTTCGAGGAGTTTTTTAAAGAATTTTTTGATCGTCAGCAGCAGAGAAATACACCCAATCGGCGCGCTACATCGCTGGGATCTGGTTTCATAATTGATCCTTCAGGGCTCGTTGTGACCAATAATCACGTCATCGAAGGCGCAGATGAAATATCCGTTATTTTACAGGATGACACGCGGTTAAAAGCCGAACTTGTTGGTCGAGATGCAAAAACTGATCTCGCTATCCTGAGGGTTAAATCGAAAAAGAAATTGCCTTATGTAAAATTTGGTAACTCTGACAAGTCCCGCGTTGGTGACTGGGTAGTTGCTATCGGTAACCCATTTGGCCTCGGTGGCACGGTGACCGCAGGGATTATTTCGGCTCGCGCGCGTAATATCAACGCGGGGCCTTACGATGATTTCATCCAATCCGACGCTTCTATCAATAAGGGCAATTCCGGCGGTCCGATGTTTAATATGGCGGGTGAGGTGATTGGTATTAACACCGCAATATACTCTCCCTCAGGCGGAAGCGTTGGCATCGGGTTTGCTATTCCGGCTAATCTTGCAAAGCCGATCATCGCACAGTTGACGAAATTTGGTCGGGCGCGGCGTGGTTGGCTTGGTGTCCGCATCCAAACGGTGACCGAAGAGCTTGCGGACAGCCTTGGCCTTGATAAAGCCCGCGGTGCCTTGGTAGCCGATGTCACCAAGGACGGCCCAGCCGAGAGTTCTAAAATTCAGGTCGGTGACGTTATTTTGAGTTTTGACGGTAAGCCAATCGTAGAGATGCGAAATCTGCCGAGAATTGTCGCTGAGACTGAAGTTGGCAAGGACGTTAAAGTTGATGTTTGGCGCAAAGGCCGAAAAGTGACGCTGGATGCCAAGCTCGGCGAATTTCCGGAAGATAAGAAGCCAGTCCTGGCAAAAGCCAGTAGTAAAAAAACGGCTGATGGGAAATCAGTAACAGTCCTCGGATTGACGATGGCACCGGTTACTGACGAACTGCGTCGGCGCTTTAAGCTAGGCAAAAAGGCTGAGGGCGTGATCATTACTAAAGTTGCCAACGATAGCCCGGCATCCGAAAAGCATATTCGGGCTGGTTCAATTATTCGCAAAATTGGCCCGGAGCAAAAACAAGTAGAGTCACCTGCTCAGGTGAAGGACAAGGTAGAAAGTGCCCGTAAGGCCAAGCTCAAGAGCCTCTTGTTTTTGATTGAGCGCGGTGGTGATTCGCGGTTCGTTGCCTTGCGGCTTTCGAAAGCGAAAAGCTGAGGTCGTCAGGATGAGGCGCAAAGTTATTCTTTAAATTCTTCGCGCCGATAGCCCTGTATATAAAGCAATGCAGTCAGGTCCCCGTGGCGAATAGCTGCGGGGGCCTTTTCTTCGACGACAGGCTTTGCGTGGAAGGCGATCCCCAACCCGGCAGCTAATATCATTGGCAAATCGTTTGCACCATCGCCCGTAGCCATCGTCTCCTCTATAGGAATTTCTTTTGCCGAGCTGATCGAGTTTAGGGCGTCCAGTTTTGCATCACGATCAAGAATGGGGTCGCCAACGGTACCAGTAAGGATACCGTTTTTGATGATCATCTCGTTTGATCGGTCTTCATGGAAGCCAACTTTTTTTCCGATAGCACTTGTGAAGAACTTAAAACCACCGGAAACCAAAACTGTATGGGCATCATTGGTGCGCATTGTTTGAACCAATTGCCTGGCACCGCTGGTCAGTTCAGTGATCTCGAGTGTCTTGTCCAATGCAGTTGCAGGCAGTCCTTTCAATATCGCTACGCGCTCTCTCAATGCTGCCTTGAAGTCTATTTCGCCCCGCATAGCACGTTCGGTAATTGCGGCTACGCGATCTTTTAATCCTGCTATCCCTGCGAGCTCGTCGAGAGTTTCCCCGGTGACGATCGTTGAATCCATATCCGCAAGAAGCAGCCGTTTTCGCCGATTTGTGATTGGTTGGACGACACTATCTATCCCCAAATCCCAAACTTCGCCCTGCATCAATTTCCGAAATGAAGGAATGTCATCGCCCTCAAATGTAATATCACAGGCAATGCTCTCGGCGAGCCATGAAGGTGATGCCGGCATTGAGCCGGCATCGTTAAGTGCCGCCTGAATACAATCGACATGTTGCTGTGTCAGGTTGGCCTGTTCTGGGTTTGTGATGAGTGTTACGACAAGTTCCATGCCAGTCTTTATGGGTTGGAATTGATCCGCTGACAAGTCATCCAGCGCTCAACAACGCTGCAGGCCATCACAGCCCGTGATATAGTATTTGACGACTATGAATTCGGTTTATGGAATTTGGAATATGTCCGCACCAATCAATCCACCGTTCCGGGCAGAGCATATTGGCAGTTTATTGCGTCCCGCTTCTTTACTAGCGCTCCGCGCCGATCATGCTGCCGGTAAAGTTTCCGATACAGAAGTACGCCAGGCCGAGGATGATGCTATTGCGCAGGCTGTGGCGTTGCAGCTAGAGCTTGGTCTGTCGTCTATTACAGATGGCGAATATCGGCGGCATGCTTATTCGGATAGTTTTACTGTCGATGTTTTTACCGGTGTGAAGATAGGGTCAACAGAAGATCGGAACTGGACCTATTCAGATGCGCAGGGCCAGAAGACAGAAGGCAGGGTGCCAATTGTGATTGACCGCCTTGAATGGCCTGGACCTGTCAACGTCGATGACTTCAATTTTGTCTCGAGGCTTGCTGGTGCTGGAACGCCTAAAGTTACGTTGCCGGGGCCCTGTTATATCCATTTTAGATCAGGGCGCGAAAACATCAGCACAGATGTTTATCCCGATCTCGACGTATTTTGGCAGGATTTGGTTGAAGCGTACGTCAAAGAAATAGACGCGCTTTATACTGCTGGCTGTCGTTATATACAGTTCGATGAAACTTCTATTGCCAAGCTCGGTGATCCAAAGATACGCGAAGGTTTAGAGAGGCGCGGTGACCGTTGGGATGATTTGCTCGATACCTATACCGATGTGATCAACGAAATCGCCCGTCGTACGCCAAAGGACCTAAGCCTTGGGATGCATTTGTGCCGTGGCAATAAGGGTGGTTCCTGGCAGGCGGCGACAGGTTACGACGATGTTGCCGCAAAGCTGTTTGGAAAGCTTGAGGTTCAATTCTATTTTCTGGAATATGATTCCCCGCGCGCTGGTGGGTTCGAACCATTGAGAGAAGTGCCCGACAATAAGACCGTCATTCTTGGTTTGGTGTCGACGAAGTCGTCGGCCCTTGAACAGGTTGATGCCGTAAAGCAACGCCTTGAAGCCGCAGCTGAATTTGTCGACATGGATCGCTTAGGTATTTCTCCACAATGTGGGTTTGCCAGTCTTGATAGTGGAAATCCCATATCGTTTGATGATCAGGCAGCCAAAATTCGACTGGTTGTCGATCTTGCCCGTGAGTATTGGGGATATATGCCGGTGGACCAAACATAACCCTCATGTCCATGTCTCAGCAGGGTACGGTATTGGTAGTCGCAGGCCCGACGGCTAGCGGCAAATCTGATCTAGCGGTTGATGTTGCAGAAGAGTTTGGCGGCGTTGTGATTAACGCCGACTCAATGCAAATTTATGAAGGCTTGGATGTTGTCACGGCTGTCCCAGATGAATTAGCCCGCCGGCGTGCATCGCATAAATTATATGGTGTGCGTGATCCGGCAACGCCTTGCTCTGCTGGCGAATGGGCAGCGCTCGCAACACAGGAAATAAAGCTTGCGCATGCCGAAGGACTGTTGCCGATTGTCGTCGGTGGCACAGGGATGTATTTGCGGACTTTAATGTCAGGAATCGCACCTATGCCGTCTGTCTCTGCAGAAGTTCGTGAGGGCGTGCGGGCGCGTTTGACAAGTGATGGTAGTGAATCGCTGCATGCAAACTTGGAGAAGATCGACCCGGAGTCCGCGAAACGTATCAACCTCTCTGACAGTCAAAGGATTGCACGGGCCGTTGAAATTTATGAGGCCACCGGCAAGACGTTGACTGAGTGGCAAAGAGAAGGGGCCGACAAAGGCGCCGAATTTAATTTTAAAACTGTACTGTTGGAACCACAGCGTGACCTTCTGTATGCGACCTGCGACGCCCGATTTAATGGGATGTTGGCGCGCGGTGCGCTAGAGGAAATTCGGGCGTTGGCCAAACGGGATATCGACACCGCTTTGCCAGCAATGAAGGCGCTCGGGATCCCACACCTCTTACTACATTTAGCAGGAGAACTGTCTTTGCAAGAGGCTTGTGAAGCTGGCCAGCAAGCTACGCGGAACTATGTAAAACGCCAAGGAACTTGGTTTAGAAACCAGTTTATTGCGGATTTATTGATTGAATCGCAATATAATGACAATTATAAGCCAATTATCTTTTCATTTGTTAGAAAATTTGTGTTGACCTAAACTAATGGAAAGACTAATTTGTCGCCGCTTCGCTGCTGATAAGTCGTCGGCAACAGCAGTTTAAAGCCTCGGCGCTAATACATTTTTATGTTTTGTGAGGGGATCCCGCGATGTGGGGTCGCCTTTTGTTTGATTGGAAAAGGTGGAAGACGATGGCTAAACGTAAGCTATCCGGCTCAGATATCGTAATTCAAAGCCTAGTTGATGCAGGGGTCGATACGATCTTTGGTTATCCTGGTGGAGCGGTACTTCCGATTTACGATGCTTTGTTTAAGCAGAATCGCTTGAAACACGTTTTGGTTCGTCAAGAAGGCGGTGCCGTTCACATGGCGGAAGGTTATGCGCGTTCCACTGGGAAGCTTGGCGTCGTGCTCGTAACATCCGGGCCCGGTGCAACGAATGCTGTTACCGGTCTTACCGACGCGCTGATGGATAGTATTCCGGTTTTATGCCTGACGGGGCAGGTGCCGACACATTTGATTGGGAACGATGCTTTTCAGGAAGCGGATACGACCGGTATCACACGTCCCTGTACCAAACATAACTATCTCGTTAGAGACGTGAATAAGCTCGGGCAGATAATGCAGGAAGCGATGCATGTTGCGCGCTCTGGTCGTCCGGGACCAGTCGTTATTGATCTGCCGAAAGACGTTCTGATCAATGAGGCTCCTTATGAGTCCGGTAAGAAGCCTGCCGTTAAACATAAGACCTATCGTCCGCAGATTAAGGGGGATAACGCGAAGATTCGGGAAGCTGTTGAATTGATCGCAAAAGCGAAACGACCATTATTTTACTGTGGTGGTGGGGTTGTCAATTCTGGGCCACGTGGGTCGAAGCTGCTGACCGAATTTGTTCGGATGACCGGGTATCCGATCACGTTGACACTAATGGGGCTGGGAGCGTTTCCGGCAACTGATAAAAAATTCCTCGGCATGGTTGGTATGCACGGGACTTATGAATCCAATCTGGCGATGCATGATTGTGATGTCATGATCAATATTGGCGCGCGATTTGATGATCGGGTGACCGGATTAATTTCCGAATTCTCTCCTGGGTCAAAAAAGATCCATGTTGATATTGATCCATCGTCGATCAACAAGAATGTAGCAGTTGATGTTCCGATTGTTGGTGACTGCGCTTCGGTTCTGGCGGAGATGATTAAGGTATGGAAGGAAACCAAGCCGCGCAAAGACGCCAAAGCCATAAATTCCTGGTGGGGTCAGATCGACAAATGGCGCAAACGCGACTGCCTTGGTTATAGGCAATCGAAGGATATCATTAAGCCGCAATATGCGCTTGAGCGGTTGCAAGCTCTGACCAAAGATCGGGATACCTATATTACGACTGAAGTTGGCCAGCATCAGATGTGGGCCGCCCAGTACATGAAGTTCAATAAGCCTAATCGCTGGATGACTTCTGGCGGGTTGGGGACGATGGGCTACGGATTTCCGGCGGCGATTGGTGTGCAGATGGCTCATCCAAAGGCGACAGTTATAGATGTCGCTGGTGAAGCGTCATTTCAGATGAATATTCAGGAAATGTCGACGGCCGTTCAGTACCGTTTGCCGGTCAAGGTTTTCATCCTCAATAACGAGTATATGGGGATGGTCCGTCAGTGGCAGGAGCTGCTGTATGGCGGGCGGTATTCGGAGAGCTATACGGCATCGTTGCCGGACTTTGTAAAGCTGGCAGAGTCTTATGGAGCTGTTGGGCTACGCGCGACCAAGCCTAGTGAAGTTGATGATGTTATCAACGAAATGCTGAGTAATGATCAGTTTACGATTGCAGACATCGCGATTGATAAGGGTGAAAACTGTTTTCCGATGATCCCATCGGGGGCACCGCATAACGAAATGCTTCTCGGTCCCGAAGACGAAGCTGAAAAACCGGTTTCCGAAGAGGGAATGGTGCTGGTTTAAGGCCGGCGCTACCAATATTTGAAGGTGGAGGTAAAATTGGAGCCTATAGAGCGACATACGATCGCTGTGCTGGTGGATAACGAAGCCGGTGTATTGGCGCGGGTCATCGGCCTATTTTCCGGCCGCGGCTACAATATTGAAAGTTTGACAGTTGCCGAAGTCGATCCGGATAGTGCGGTTTCGCGCATAACGGTTGTCACGTCAGGCACACCCATGATCATTGAGCAGATTAAGGCCCAACTTGATCGCTTGGTGCCCGTCCACCGGATTAGCGATCTAACCGATGGCGGTGCGAGTGTTGAACGGGAATTGGCGCTGGTAAAAGTGCGTGGTTCTGGCAATAAACGCGTTGAAGCTCTGCGGATCGCAGACATATTTCGGGCGCGCGCGATCGATAGTACAAACAACTCTTTTGTGTTTGAGATATCTGGTTCCACCGAAAAACTCGATGCCTTTATCAATCTCATGCGGACGCTTGGTTTGGTAGAAATTTCAAGAACTGGCGCCGTAGCTATTGCGCGCGGCGCAAAGGGGATTTAGGAAACGCCCCAACAATACGTTTAACCATCATGTTTGTTGCGGTTGGATGATCGCGGCAGTAATCGATAAAGAAAGAGGATCCGCAAAATGCGCGTTTATTATGACAGAGACGCTGACGTCAATCTCATTAAAGCCAAGAAAGTTGCTATTATAGGTTATGGCAGCCAGGGCCACGCCCATGCCATCAATTTGAGCGATAGCGGCGTCAAGGAAGTCGTGGTCGGATTGCGGGATGGGTCATCCAGTGTTGCGAAAGCAGAGGGCGCAGGCCTTAAGGTTATGAACCCTGCTGATGCCGCTAAATGGGCTGACGTTGTGATGGTGCTTGTTCCCGATGAGTTGCAGGCGGCCCTCTATACCAGCGATTTGCAGGACAATATGCAACAGGGTGCTGCCCTCGCATTTGCACATGGTTTGAATATCCACTTTAAGCTAATCGAAGCACGCCCGGATCTCGATGTGTTTATGATCGCGCCGAAAGGTCCAGGTCATACCGTCCGTTCTGAATATCAGCGGGGGGCAGGTGTACCGTGCCTGGTTGCTGTTGACCAGGACGCTTCCGGAAACGCACAAGACATCGCGCTGTCTTACGCGTCGGCGATAGGTGGTGGTCGGGCTGGCGTTATTGAAACGACTTTCCGTGAAGAGTGTGAAACTGACTTGTTCGGTGAGCAGGCTGTTTTGTGTGGTGGTTTGACGTCGTTGATTAAAGCCGGTTTCGAGACATTGGTGGAAGCAGGTTATGCCCCCGAGATGGCATATTTTGAATGTCTGCACGAAGTGAAACTTATTGTCGATCTGATATATGAGGGTGGTATCGCCAATATGCGCTACTCAATTTCGAATACGGCAGAGTATGGCGACTACATTAGTGGTCCACGTTTGATCGATGACAGCGTCAAGGCGCGTATGAAAGAGGTGCTCGATGATATTCAGTCGGGTCGTTTCACCCGCGATTGGGTTCTCGAGAATGCGGCAGGACAATCCAGCTTTAAAGCAACACGACGTCGGGAAGCCGAACATCAGGTGGAAGAGGTCGGAGCAGAGCTGCGTGGCATGATGCCGTGGATTGCTGAAAATCGTCTTGTGGATAAGTCCAAGAACTAGCTTTCCGCGAATTTCTGGGGATTTTTCCTTAAAGGCGCTAAAAATCGTTGCTTTTAAGGTTAATAAAGGCTTAGGAATAGGCTACTAACTTGGTTTTGTTTGGATTCTCGGCCTGCCGGGTCTTCTAAATTTGGCTGAGAGAACTATATCGGCAGTCTGGCGCGCTTACTCAGCAAGTGCCCTAAAGCAATGGCGAAGTACGGAATGAGAGACATTGAATACAGAGGAGAAATGGGTAGTACCCAAGCCGGGTCGGCTTGGTATGGCATTGCTTGTCCTTTGTTCGATAGAATTCCAAGATTCGCTGATGCGCTAGAGGGGGGTCTACGACTTAGTTGCCCCTGAGTGGGAACCAGTAATGGTTGGCCGTTCAGGGGATGCAGCTATCGAGACGCAAGTCGTTAATCCCAAACTAGTAGAAGGAGCTGAGCTATGAGTAGCAGCACCGATCCAAACCGAGTCATTATTTTTGATACCACCTTGCGTGATGGCGAGCAGTCGCCCGGCGCATCAATGAATCTCGAAGAAAAACTGCGGATTGCCGAACTCCTGGAGGAAATGGGCGTTGACGTTATTGAAGCTGGCTTTCCAATTGCCTCAAATGGTGATTTTGAATCTGTTAGTGAAGTGGCGAAGCTGGTCAAAGAATCTACAGTGTGTGGGCTGGCTCGTTCTGCGCGTGGCGATATCGAACGTGCTGCGGAGGCATTGAAGCCAGCAAGGCAAAGTCGAATCCATACCTTTATTTCGACGAGCCCTTTGCACATGAAATACAAGCTCCAAATGGAGCCCGATGATGTGTATCAGGCCGTTATCGACAGCGTGAGCTATGCACGTAATTTTACAGATGACGTTGAATGGTCTCCTGAAGACGGTTCCCGGACTGAGCACGAGTTTTTGTGCCGTTGTGTTGAGGCGGCAATCAATGCTGGGGCAACGACAATCAATATCCCAGATACAGTTGGGTATGCCGTACCGGAAGAGTTTGGTGAGCTGATTTCAATGCTGGTGGAGCGGGTGCCGAATAGCGATAAAGCTATCTACTCGACACATTGTCATAATGATTTGGGTCTTGCGGTTGCCAATTCCTTGGCCGGCGTTGCCAATGGAGCACGCCAGATCGAGTGCACAATTAATGGGTTGGGCGAACGTGCGGGTAATGCCGCGCTTGAAGAAGTAATTATGTCTCTGAGGACACGTCAGGACCGTCTGCCATTTGTAACGGGTATTGATACCGAGTGCATCACGCGAGCCTCTAAATTGGTTTCGACCATCACTGGCTTTACGGTGCAACCCAATAAGGCAATTGTCGGAGCAAATGCTTTTGCACATGAATCCGGTATTCATCAGGACGGCATGCTCAAGCATGCTCAAACTTATGAAATTATGACGCCGGAATCCGTGGGCTTGACCCAGTCCAAGCTCGTTATGGGTAAGCACTCGGGGCGGCATGCATTTCGGGTGAAGCTCAAAGAGTTGGGGTATGAGCTGGGCGAAAACGCTGTTCAGGAAGCATTCCGTCGCTTTAAAGATTTGGCCGACAAGAAAAAGGAAGTCTATGACGAGGACTTGGTTGCCCTTGTCGATGATGAAGTCTTGCGCACGAATGATACAATTAAGTTTGAGTCCTTGATGGTCGTTTGTGGTTCGAAAGGCCCACAGACGGCTGAGCTGGAACTCGATGTTGATGGCGAGCAATGCTCGATCAAGGCTGAAGGTGATGGGCCGGTTGACGCAACGTTCAATGCTATTAAAGCACTGGTGCCACATGACGCCCGTTTGCAGCTCTATCAAGTTAATGCTGTTACCGAAGGAACTGATGCACAGGCTGAAGTGACTGTGCGTCTCGAAGAAAGCGGCAAATCTGTAAATGGCCAGGGTGCTGATACAGATACGCTGGTTGCATCAGCGCGGGCCTATGTAAACGCGCTGAATAAGTTAATGGTGAAACGCGAGAAGACAGCACCTGGCGCGCTGTCTGCTTAGGTCTAGCCAAGTGGTTGGTAAACGAAGGAAGTAATTGCTCATGTTTTCCAGGCTTTTGGGAATGTTATCCGCCGATATGGCGATTGATCTTGGAACGGCGAATACCCTCGTCTACGTAAAAGGGCGAGGGATCGTTCTAAACGAGCCTTCTGTGGTGGCAATTGCCGATGTTAAGGGCAAGAAACAGGTCCTTGCGGTCGGTGATGAAGCGAAGATGATGCTCGGTCGAACCCCGGGAAACATCAAAGCCATTCGCCCGCTTCGCGATGGCGTTATCGCGGATTTCGAGGTTGCGGAAGAAATGATCAAGCATTTCATTCGTAAGGTTCACAATCGGCGTAGTTTTGCTAGTCCGCAGATCATTGTTGCGGTTCCTTCCGGTTCAACGAACGTTGAACGTCGGGCGATTCAGGAATCGACAGAAAGCGCAGGCGCTCGTCGTGTGTTTTTGATTGAAGAGCCAATGGCTGCAGCGATCGGCGCTGGCCTTCCTGTAACGGAGCCAACAGGGTCAATGGTCGTCGATGTTGGCGGCGGCACAACCGAAGTTGCGGTACTGTCTTTAGGTGGGCTGGTTTACTCCCGTTCAGTTCGCGTCGGTGGAGATAAAATGGATGAGGCGATCGCTGGTTATATCCGGCGTAACCATAATCTCCTCGTTGGTGAGAGCAGTGCCGAGCGTATTAAGAAAGAGATCGGATCAGCCAGTATTCCTGCGGATGGCGAAGGCAGCTCGATGGAGATCAAAGGACGCGATCTCATGAACGGCGTTCCTAAGGAAATTATCATTTCTGAACGTCAGATCGCCGAAAGCCTCGCTGAACCTGTTGGAGCGATTATTGAAGCAGTTAAAGTCGCCCTGGAGCATGCCGCTCCGGAATTGGCGGCTGATATTGTCGATAAGGGGATCGTATTGACAGGTGGTGGGTCGTTACTTGGTAATCTTGATTTGGTTCTCAGGCATGCAACAGGTCTGCCGGTTTCGATCGCAGATGAACCTTTGTCCTGTGTAGCATTAGGAACCGGACATTGCCTTGAAGAAATGAAGACGTTGAGGAACGTTTTGTCGTCTATGTATTAACCGTTAGGTAGTCGTGATTTTGTAGGTTTAAAAAAAGGGCGTTTGTGAGCCCGGAGTGTAGTCGTTGTGAATAAGAGAGGTGGGTCATCAGTATTGCGGCTTGCAGTACCTGCAAAGGTGCTGTTGCAGCGCTTCGCCTTCCTGTTCCTGATTCTTACCGCTTTCGGAATTATGCTTTTGAGTAAAGCGGAGACAATTGTCGTTGAAAAGGTTTCAACAGTCGTCGTTGATGTCTTTGCACCCATTATGGATGTGCTGTCCCGACCGGCGGCTGCGGTGAATGATGCCGTCAAGACTGTGCGCGGCTTCTCAGATTTACGGGATGATAATATTCGTTTGAAGCGCGAAAACGAACGTCTACTTATATGGCAGGAAGCTGCTAGACGGTTGGCATCTCAGAATCAGGCTCTTCAGTCACTTCTCGATTTTAAACCTGGCCCGAAATCACAATCTATTGCTACGCGCGTTATCGCGGATTCAGGCGGCGCGTTTGTTCGTTCGGTTGTTGTGAATGCGGGTGATCGCGATGGTGTCCGCAAAGGTCAAGCGGCTGTGTCTGGGGTAGGGTTGGCCGGGCGGGTAGCAACCGCTGGATACAGGTCTGCAAGAATATTGCTTATTACCGATATTAATTCCCGCGTTCCGGTTCTGATTGAGTCTTCGCGTGATCGGGCAATCCTGTCAGGCGATAATAGCGGGATGCCTCGGCTAATCTTTTTACCGGCAAATGCCTCCATCAAGTCCGGGGATCGCGTCGTGACTTCTGGCCATGGCGGTGTTTTCCCTCCAGGCCTTCAGATTGGCCGTATCACTGTCGCTACAGATGGTATTATGCGCGTTAAGCCGAATGTCCGTTTCGACCAGCTAGAGTTTGTAAGGTTGATTGATTTTGCCGCGGTAAGCTCTGTTGTCCCGAAAGAGGGCGCGGAGACTCCGCCCAAGAAGGCTGCCTCACGGTGACCCCGTCGCTGTCGCATCGGCTTGATGCGGTTGCGCGCAACCTCGTTCCAGCTGCGCTCGGCGTTTTCTTTGTTCTGCTCTCGACGATACCATTTTATATTCCGGGGTTTGGTCCCGTAGCGCCAAACTTCGTTCTAATGGCGGTTTTTTTCTGGGCCGTTCACCGAATTGATTTATTTACCTCCATAACGGTGTTCTTCATTGGGTTGTTGTTAGATATTCTGGTTGGGGCGCCACCTGGGATAAATGCAGCCGTATTGGTGTTGGTCAGAACAGTAGCGGCCTCGCAGGGGAAAGTATTCCGCGGAAAGTCATTCTTGGTTCTATGGTGGGGTTTCGGGCTTGTCGCTTTTGCAGCTGGGTTAGTCATCTGGATACTGACAGCTATTTATCATCTTACAGTGATTGACCCATTGCCCATAATTTTCCAAATGGCATTAACGGTTGCTGCTTTTCCGTTTCTCGCCTGGATATTTGCACGAACCCATCAAAAATTATTCCAGAACGCCTGACATGTATCGCGAGGACTCATCACGGTATAAAAAATTCTCACGGCGGGCGATGATCCTTGGTGGTGGACAGATAGCGCTGTTCGGTTTGCTGGCGGGCCGCATGTACCAGCTACAAGTCCTTGAATCCAGCCGCTACAAAATGCTGGCTGATGAAAATCGCATTAATCTCCGCTTGTTGTCGCCACCGCGTGGTAGAATTATGGACCGGTTCGGTGTACCGCTTGCAACAAACAAAGAAAACTATCGGGTTCTTTTGATCGCTGAAAGAACACGCGACGTTAAACAGACCCTCGAAGCTTTGGGTCGTCTCATCTCTATTTCTGAGCACGAACATCGGCGAATTTTACGCGAGATACGTAAGCGTCGGAGTTTTGTCCCTGTGACGGTTCAGGAAAATCTTGATTGGCGAAAGGTTTCGCGTATTGAGGTCAATGCCCCCGATCTTCCTGGTATTGTTATTGATGTAGGGCAAAGTCGAGAATACCCTCTCGGGGCAGAATCTGCTCATCTATTGGGATATGTCGCGTCAGTGTCTGAAAAGGACAAGGTGCGGGACAAAAGCAGTGATCCTCTTCTAGAACTCCCTGGTTTCCGGATTGGTAAATCTGGCATCGAGAAGCAGCAGGACTTACGCCTTCGCGGTAAAGCGGGGAACAGTCAACTGGAAGTCAACGCGCTTGGTCGCGTAATCCGAGAACTCGCGCGTCAAGAAGGCCAACCTGGCGACGACGTCATGTTGACTGTCGATTTAGGGATTCAAAACCTTGCTGTCGCGAAACTGCGTGATAAAAAGTCCGCCGCTGCAGTGGTTATGGATGTGAATTCAGGAGGGATTATCGCCTTGGCGTCGGTCCCCGGCTATGATCCAGATGCCTTTAACACCGGTCTGACGCGTAAGCAGTGGCGCGAAATTACACGTGATCCGTACGCGCCTCTGACAAATAAAGCAGTTTCTGGCCTCTATGCACCTGGATCTACATTCAAAATGATTGTGGCGATGGCGGCGCTTGAGCACGGTGTGGTAACTCCAGAACAAAAAGTTTTTTGCCGAGGGCATGTCGAGTTGGGCAATGCACGTTTCCATTGCTGGAAGAAGCATGGCCATGGCTGGGTCGACCTCAATGGAGCGTTGCAACAGTCCTGCGACACATATTTTTACGAAATCTCTAAACGTGTGGGAATCGATAAAATTTCTGAGATGGGGCGGCGTTTTGGGTTGGGACGTGTGACGGGTATCGATCTGCCCAATGAGCGTGGTGGCTTGATGCCAACATCTGCTTGGAAAAAGAAACGTCTCGGGGTGCCATGGCAAAAAGGCGAAACCCTGGTAGCCGGGATCGGTCAGGGGTTTGTTCTGACAACGCCGTTACAGCTGGCCGTGATGACATCGCGGCTCGCGAGTGGGAAAGCTATAAAGCCGCGTTTGATACATGGTGTAGTCTCTGGTGGTGTGACGCACCCCGTGGATATCCCCGATGCTCAAGATATAAAAATTTCTCCTGAACTTCGTCAACTTGTCATGGACGGGATGAATGCTGTCAGCAATACGCAGCGCGGGACGGCCTACCGGGCCAGGATCAAGGAACCTGGATTTGAGTTGGCTGGCAAAACCGGAACTGCCCAGGTCAAACGGATTTCCAAACGTGAACGTGAAACCCGAGTTCTGAAAAACAAGGAAAGGCCATGGAAGGATCGTGACCACGCGTTATTTGTCGCCTATGCGCCGGTCGAAAATCCCCGATATGCTATTTCGGTTGTCGTCGAACATGGCGGCGGGGGGTCTAAGGTAGCCGCTCCTATCGCTAGGGATATCCTCCATGAGACGCTTAAACGTGATCCTTCAGGCTATCGGAAACGAGATGACGTCGTGGGCGATAAAGAGAAAGACCGCAAAGCATGAGAATTGGTTCGGCAGATCGCGGACCGATGACAGTCGGCCAAAAGCTTTGGCAGGTTAACTGGTCGCTGATTCTGTTCATCATCATCCTAACCGGGATCGGATGCGCGATGTTGTATTCGGCCGGTGATGCAAGTTGGAACCCGTGGGCCAAACGTCAGCTCATTCGGTTTGGCATTGGATTATGTCTGATGATTATGGTTGCCGTGACCGATATTAGAAATTGGATGCGTCACGCATATACGCTTTATTTCCTCGTCCTTGGGCTCTTGGTTGCTGTTGAGGTTATGGGCGTGATCGGCATGGGAGCTCAACGCTGGATCGACCTTGGTGTAATTCAATTGCAGCCTTCGGAGATAATGAAGATTACACTAGTCCTGGCGTTAGCGCGTTTCTTTCATGGCGCCTCGCTGGAGGAGATCGGTCGGCCGACCTTTCTGATTATTCCGTTGCTTCTGGTCGCAGCACCTGTCGTGCTTGTTCTTCGTCAACCTGATCTCGGCACGGCGATAATGTTGACGATGACAGCTGGTGTTATTTTCTTTTTGGCTGGCGTGAGGGCGTGGAAATTTGGATTAGTGGTCGGTGCGATTCTTGCCGCGATGCCTCTTGCTTGGACACTGCTTCATGGCTATCAGAAAAAACGGATTCTGACATTTTTGAATCCGGAGAGTGATCCCCTTGGTTCGGGGTATCATATCATGCAATCCAAAATTGCACTTGGTTCGGGGGGCGTCTTTGGAAAGGGATATCTCAGCGGAACGCAAAGCCATCTCAATTTTTTGCCTGAAAAACAAACTGATTTTATTTTTACGATGCTGGCTGAAGAGTTTGGAATGGCTGGCGGCCTTTTGCTGCTCGGGATCTACGCTATCGTCCTGATCTATGGATTTGCGATAGCGTTGCGCGTCCATAATCAGTTTGGTCGATTGATCACCTTGGGGGTCACCGGCACGTTCTTTTTCTATGTCTTTATCAACATTGCCATGGTCATGGGATTGGTCCCAGTCGTAGGTGTTCCGCTGCCTTTAATTTCCTATGGTGGGACCGCGATGCTGTCGTTGATGATAGGGTTTGGGTTTATTCTCTGTGCCTACGTCCATCGTGATGTCAGGGTCGGAAGACACGGTAGTGGCGGCGAAGATTAACCGTCATAGATAGCTGGTATTCAAGAGTGACAAAGGCTTCGCCCTTTGCTATCTAGCGGGCTGTGGGCGATTAGCTCAGTTGGCAGAGCAGCTGACTCTTAATCAGCGGGTCGTAGGTTCGAATCCTACATCGCCCACCATTTTTCCTTTAATTTATTTGGTCCAGAGATGGATTTTGCCGTATTGGGCTTATAAGCGCTCGGGCGAAAGATGAAACTGACTTCGTATGACTCAAGGCTCTGACATATATTTGGTGGCGTTGAAGTAGGGCAAATTGTCCTTTGAGGAACAGCCCATAACCGCTATCCGTTCGGCAATTCTAATCGCTTTTTGATATTTGCGTTCGCTCTCATCCAGGTCGTGTTCCTCGAAGGCGGTGCCACAGAGCAGAATCCCGTAATGAGCTTGCACGGTGCGAATTTCACGCCCGGTCAGCATACCATCTGCAATGACATTGAGGTCGAATTCGTCCTGCTTAATAACCTGAATGGCGTTCTCGACAAGATATTCGCGGATTTTGGTTTCTGCTTTGAGCGCAATATCCCAATAGTCGGATTCAGATCGGGTTGTTTCGCCCGATACTTCGACAAACGCCATGCAGAAGGACAGAAAGACTTGTTCCTTGGGTGTCGCTGTACGCCAGGCTGTGCCGCCGAGATTCTTCCAGACGGAGAGATTCATTTCATCGAATACCTTGGGGACGCGGTCAAAGAACAATTTATGCAAACGGTTCTCGGTCAGAGAACCATCCTGTGCCTGTTCGGCGTAGATATCGATTGCGGCGTAGGATCCACAAACTGGACATGTATCGTCTTCATATGTGTTCTTTTTATATATGTGTGAACAGCGCGTCTTGTTGGGCAGTTTATTTTCACACAACAAATAAGCATCTCTGCCGTTTTCGCCTTCCTGCTGCTGGCCTACCCAGTTAAATCGGTTGGTAAATTGCATGTAGGATTTGCGATGGCTCCAGAGACTCCATTCGAGTTTTTCCACCGGGCCAAAGGTCGTCCAGTTAGAGCTGACGTCAATAATGACGCATTTTTCTTTGTCGGGTGCTGACCGTAATCCACGACCGACAGACTGACCCCATAAGACTTTTGATAGGGTGGGGCGTAAATGAACAATGATATTACAATGCGGGTTGTCCCAACCTTCGGCCAAGACGCCAACGGACACCATTGCTTCGACCTCCCCATTTTCATGGGCCTTCAGCAATTTCATGCGTTCTTTGATCGGAGTTTTGGCGGTAACGATTTCTGCTGAGACATCGACCTGACGAATGCGGAACAGGGTCTCCTCAGCAACACTAATATCGGCACAGAACCAGGCGGATATTGGTCTTGGTGAAACGCTTTCCCGTTCCTGCAAATAGCTGGTCATCGCATAGTCAATCATGGATGATTTAACGATTGCAGGGGCGAGTTTCGCGACCGGAAAATCACCTGAACTGATGTCGATACCGCTGAGATCGAGATCATGGACGAAATGAGTACGATAGACAGGGTTTACCAAAACCCCTTCCTCGATGAGATTCTCGAATTTGGCGCAATCGATAATAGCGTCGAAGGCCAGGTTTAGCTGGTCGCGCTGGTCACCCGTACGGCGCTCTGGAGACGCGGTGAGACCTACAAATTGAGCCTCGTCTTTGCCGTGCTCTGTAAAGTCATCAAGTATCCGTTTATAGCCCTTGCCGTTGGGAGAAACACGATGGGCCTCATCCACGATGATCAGGTCAGCCTTGGGGATGGCATCCGCCAGAACATCTTTGGCCCGCATGCTGGTTGAAAGTAGAATATCATAACCGTCAAAAGCAGGACCCGTATCGGACACGGTTAGTTTGCGTACATTGTGGTCGTCACGTAGTGCACCTTCCAACTGTTCCAGAAGCACCAGACGATGGCACAGCACAATGATCTTTTTGCCTTCGTAAAACCTTTTGATGAGCTCGCTCGCGAGCACAGTTTTTCCAGCGCCGGTAGGTGCTTTGAGGATAAAGCGACGGTGTTCTTTTATGATCGACGGGAACTGGTCGATAATGTCTTGCTGCCAGGTTCTAAGGGGCATTTATGTTCTTTTTGATGAATGGACTACTAGTGACTGTGCGACCGAAAAATTTACAATCTTATAACGGTGGAGTTGCGCTATGTCTTCCTCAGAATGTCGTCAAAAGAGAATTTTAAGCTCGAAATCAACATTTCAGTGGCGTGAAAGGTCTGGAAAGGGCATATCTCCCCGCCTATCGAAGTTTGTTGTCAATTTCCAAGCCCATCGTCCTGAAATTCTATATCTGACTCTATAAAATGACCGACCCAACAAATCGTCGAATAGGCCTCCTATTCCTGGTTGCCGGGATATTCTCCTATGGTTGGCTTTGGCCCGTCATGCGCCTCGGTGTGGAGTATTTACCACCTCTTTGGTTTGCATCTGTCCGCGTATTTATTGGGGCACTTGTGCTGATGGCGGTCCTGGCTGTGCGTGGAGAGCTTAAACTGCCCACGCGGGCTGATATGCCGGCGGTCCTGAGCGTTGGCATTTGTATGATGGGGCTATACGTGTCGCTGGTTCACACTGCGGTGGAGTTTATACCTGCGGGGCGTGGCGCCTTGCTTGGCTATTCAACACCTCTTTGGGTGGCCCCGGCGGTCGTGTTGTTCTTCGGAGAAAAAATGACCGCTTTGCGGGCAATTGGTGTTGTCCTTGGTCTCAGCGGACTCGCTGTTTTGTTTAATCCAGCTGAGCTTGATTGGTCCGATACAGACGCGTTGATCGGCAATGGGCTGTGTGTTCTTGCAGCAATTTCTTGGTCCATCGCAATTTTGCAGATGCGGAATCACAAGTGGCATCTGACACCCCTACAGCTCGGTCCATGGCAACTCCTGTTGGCGACTATAGTTACTTTGCCGTTCTCGATTTGGCTGGCAGAGCCCAAAATGCCGGATTGGTCCACTGAATTCGTGCTGTTGATTTCGTATGGCGGTGTTATCGGAACGGCTATCGCGATGTGGTGTGTTGCTTCCTCTATTCGATACCTTGGTGCTGTTACGACCTCCGTTGGTCTCTTAGGCGGACCGATGGTGGCTATTGTGACAAGTGTTCTCTTCCTGGGCGAAGTGCTGACCCTGACCCTTGGTGGCGGATTAGTGTTAATTCTCGGTGGCATTGCGCTGGTTACACTGGGAGACGCAAAGAAATCATAGCCTCAAACCGATACAATTTAATTTTGAAAACTTCATAAAAGACCACTTGGTCTATTTGGATTTAATTCCTATAATCAACCTATAAGAGAGTTTGTCGAAAAATTTTCTATGGGGGTAGCGATGTTTTCGGTAAAATCTGTATCCATTATGATCGTAATTGCGTTCGGTCTGGTAATGTCGGCCTGCAATACCATAGGTCCAATGAAAGTCCCTAAGCTTTCGGTATCTAACGTGAAAGCTATCGAAGTACCGACCAATAGCCAGGCAAGTTTCGCTCTGAAAAAGGTTATTGCAAATATAAGGCGTGGGACTGCCATCGCACATTTCCCAGCTGGTGATCCAATAGTAATAGGAGCGGAAGATTATCTTTGCAATTTCTCGCATGGCGCTATGCCTACCCTTGAGTGGGGCACCGGATCTTCGTCCCTCGGAAGCTGGAGTTCGGAGTTAGGAGAAGTTTTCTTTGAGACCATGAGCCAGGGCGGCTTAAATGTTGTCGGTAACCCCAAAGAACTCTTTAAGGTCAGGGACTCAGTTGCCGGTGCCGAGTATCTGATTGGTGCCAGAATTTTTGAAATCAAGGGCAACATTTGCCATGAGCATCATTGGTATACCGGGCATCCGTTGCGTCAATATCGCGGCGAAATGTATGTTTCTGTTGAATGGTCGATATTTTCCAATCAACTACAACGCACAATTTTTACCTTTAAAACAGAAGGCTACGCCGTACAAAAGCAGCCCAAAAGAAACGGTATTTCGGTCGCGTTTCAAAATTCATTCGCTGATGCTGTCGAAAGAATGTTGGCATCGCAGAAATTTCGGGCTATCGCGTTGCGACGAGAAACATTTAAGGCGGCGAAAATCTTAGATCCCGAAATTTCGATACCTTCTGTCAAACTCCTCGGCGAACCCATTACCCGTAATCAATCCTCACTTCTCTCGTCAGTCGTTACGATCCGTACGGCAAGCGGGCATGGTAGTGGATTCTTAATAGCAGAAGATGGATTGATTTTGACAAACGAACATGTAGTCGGAAAGGCCAAAAAAGTCTCTGTGATTTTGAACAATGGTCTTGAGGTGTCTGGAGAAGTACTAAGAAGGCACGCACGGCGCGATGTCGCGTTGATCCGTGTGTCGTTACGCGCACCCTTTGTGTTGCCTATTCGGACAACAGCCGCGAAAGCCCTTGAAAAGGTGTATGTAATTGGTTCGCCGATTAAGACGGGCAACAGATCGACTGTGTCCACTGGAATAATCAGCGGGAAAAAGTTGATTCGAAAACTACGGTTTCTTCAATCAGATGCAGCTATCTCGCCGGGGAATAGCGGCGGGCCGATGTTGGATAAAAATGGCAACCTTCTTGGGATAAGTGTTGCGTCATTTTCCCATCCGAAAGCACAAAATTTGAATCTGTTTATTCCTATTCATGAAGGGCTTAAGGCGTTGAATATTCGGCTTGCCAATGACCCTAAATGAACGTCTGTTTAGTCCGAACAGTCTCTACCTTGCATTTTGAGCCACTGGCGCGCTCAATAGAGTGATAATGATTTTTGCTAGGTGAGGTCCCAAATGCCGTTTTTTCCATCGCTGCCAGAGGATGCGGGCGTTCGCAAACTATGGGAAGTGTTTAACCCCGAAGCTCACAAAGGCCTTCAAGTATTTTCGCGCGCATTTATGCGTCGAGAAGGGCAGTTGACTGCAGCTGACAAAGAGATGATTGCAGCCTACGTATCGCAGCTGAATGATTCTGAATATTGCTTTGCAGGACACTCGCGAGTTGCGATGAATCTCGGTACAGATCCCGGTGTGTTTGAGCCATTGGCCGACAGCATTGATGGCGCGCCGGTCCGTGAGGAACTGAAGCCGCTATTGAAATTTGTCAAAATCCTGACGCTGACACCGTCCCGTATTACTGAAGCAGATGCTGATGCGGTGCACGCTGCCGGGTGGGATGAACAGTCCTTTCATGAAGCGATTATCGTTTGCGCACGGTTTTCCATGATGAACCGTATCACGCTCGGTCACGGTTTGATCGTGGATGAAGAACGGCGGGCTGGGGACGCCCTCAAAATGAATTATGGGGCATCCTGAAATGTCGACCTTTCCACTCCCTGACATATCTCTCGAAGGACAGGTCGTTATTGTGACCGGTGGCGATCGAGGTCTCGGTTTTTCTATGGCCAAAGCGATGGCCGAACGGGGCGCTCGACTGGTTATTGCTTCTGTTGATGCAGATGGCTGTGTACGTGCAGCTGAAGAGCTTAGCGGGTTAGCTATAACCACTGACATTTTGGATCTCGACCAGTGCCGAAATACTGTTAAGCGAGCCGTTGAGAAATTTGGCCGATGTGATGTTTTGTTTAATAACGCGCGTCGGCTCATGCGTGGACCTGGCTTGCCACCACAGGGTAATTCCCTACCATTTTACGAGACCGACCCGGACATCTATAGACAAACCGTCGAGGTCAATGTCATCGGAACCTTTTTTATGGCACGTGCGGCTATAGAACATTTTCGTCAGGCAGAAGCTGGCAAGATCATCAACGTTTCGACGTCTCGGCGAAATTTTTCTGGCGCGCGCAACTCACCCTATGGCGTGACCAAGGCGGCAGTGGAATCGGAAACTTTGATCTGGGCTCGTGATTTGGATGGTATGGGTATCACCGTAAATGCCTTGTTGCCGGGTGGTTCTGCGGATGCCGATCCCAATCGGCCGAAAGATCCCAACAAACCGCTTTTGCCGGTTGATATTATGGACCCGTTGGCGGTTTGGTTAGCATCAAAAAGGTCGGATGCAGCGAATGGCTGTCGCTATGTCGGGAAGCTGTGGGATCCGACTCTTGACCCTGATGCAGCAGCAGAAGGTTCCCGTGAAGAGCCTGTGTTTATGGAACAGCAGGTCTCTGCGACGATCTAATCTGGCGGTTACGGTAACCCTAGGACCCGTTTCGCAGTGATGTTGCGCTGAATTTCGCTTGAGCCTGCGTAGATTGTAATTCGTCGAACCTCGCGCCATAGAACAGAAACATCGACCGGACCTTCCTCCGTTTCTATTGGCTCAACGTCGGCGGCATGCTCGCCTGCGGCCTCAAACATAAGATCTGCAATGCGCTGAATATTCTCTGTGGCGACGATTTTCATAAAGGATGAGCCGGCGCCGATATCCATACCTGCTTTGGCTTGTTGCACCGCATGAGCGAACACGGCGGACTGTGCAAGGACATCGAGCTCCAGCTGCGTGACTTTGTCCTGAAAGACTGGGTTGTTAATTGCACCTGTTGCTTTGGCGACTCTCTGTAATTTGTCGAGAGACTGCAGAGCCATTTGTGGGTTGGCATTGCCGATACGTTCCGACGCGAGTAGTGCTTTGGCCACCGACCAACCATCGTTGAGTTCCCCGACGAGGTTGGTAATCGGAATGCGAACGTCATCGAAAAAAACTTCGGCGAACTCTTCGTCATCAGCAATAGTCATGATAGGGCGGACGGTAATGCCAGTTGTCTTCAGGTCGACGAGGACCATTGAAATACCGCCCTGTTTTTTTGGGGCATCGGGATTAGTCCGAACAAGGGCATACATCCAGTCTGCAAAATGGCCGCCAGTGGTCCATATTTTTTGCCCATTAATAACAATCTCGTTTCCATCGACTTCGCCACGAGTTTTAAGACTTGCGAGGTCTGAACCCGAACCCGGCTCGGAATAACCCTGACACCACATAACCTCGCCGGAGAGCATTTTCGGTAAATGGTCCTCCTTTTGCGGGTCTGTTCCATGATGCATCAAAATCGGCCCGATATGGCCAAGTGCTTGCCGGGAAAGAATTGGTGCTCCGGCTGCACTTAACTCTTCTTGCAGTATGAGTTGCTCGGAGATGCTGGCTTCCATACCGCCATGTTCTTTGGGCCAGTGCGGCGCGATCCAGCCACGTTCATAGAGTTTGAAATGCCATGGCTGGATCATCTCGCGTGGCGGACGGGTTGACCAACCAACTAGTTCCGCAGGCAGGTTTTCTTTCATCCATGTGCTTACTTCGGCCCGAAATTTGGCATCTTGTGGGCTGTCGACGAGAAAGCTGAGAGAACTCATTGGTGATTACCGGTCCGGCTCGAAGGCGAAATATTCAAATTCATCGTCTATTTTATCCCAGCAAAGCTGGACAGTCATACCGATCTTAACGTCATCTGACGTACAATTGTGAAGCAAGCTCATCAAGCGAACACCTTCTTCGAGGTCTACCGCGGCAATGAGGTAAGGCTCTTCACCTTCAAATCCGCGCGCTGGGATAACGGTTTCAGTGTACGAATAGATCGTTCCTTTGCCAGTGACTTCGCGCCATTCAAGATTGCGTTTGCCGGTATGTACGCTCAGCCCGCGTGGATAGAACTGGTATTTTTCGGCCTCGGGGTCGTACTGAAGAAGGAACTTGTGTTCGTTTACGGCATCCCAGAATGGCTGCGTAATATTGGTCGGCGTTGGGGCCGGGCGCGGCCGTTTTTCACGTGCTGCCATTACCCTCGCTCCAAAATTAGTACTGCGCTAGAGCCCCAGTTGCGAACATATGGAATAACGCCGATTCCAGTACACATTGCCGTAGATGGGTTCGGTACTTGTCGATCGGTCGCTTCGCCAAAAAGCTGGCGTAGCGCTTCAATAATGTTGATCTGGCCGCCTGCTAGTCCAGGCTGGCCCGCTGATATTTGACCGCCGCCGGTGTTAATCGGTAATTTCCCAGTCGGTGAAATATCAGTCGATAGTAGATAGTCCGATCCTTCGCCGCGACCACAGAAGCCTATCTGCTCAAGCTGTAACATTTCGGCGATGAGAAAATCATCGTAGGGGTGGAACATATCGATATCCTCGGTGGACATACCGACTTTCTCCAACGCCTGTGGACCGGCAATACTAAATCCTGTTTCGGTAATGTCCGGGAGCTGTTCGTGGACGTTGAAGTTCGTCAGCTCTGAATAGGCGATGGGGTGTGCCAAGTTTTTGACACCCAACTTCTTCGCTCGTTCGGTCGTTGTAATGATGATTGCATTGGCACCGTCACACGGCATGACAGAATCTAACAACCGGAGTGGTGTAGAAACCATTCGGGCGTTCAGATAGTCGTCGACGGTCATTGGTTTGCGAAGACCTTCCACCGCATATTCGTTTACGACCGCACCATTCCGTTGCGCGACGGCTAACTTTCCCAAGGCTTCAAACTTCAAGTCATATTGATGCATATAGCGATGCATGATCAGCCCGAAGGCCCCTGGGGGGCCTTGAATTCCCGTTGGGTTACGAAATTCTGATCGATAGGACCGTTGATCGTCTACGCGACGTGTTGTTGGCGTCGCCGCGGCAATTGAGAGAACTGTTTCACAATATCCCGACTGAATGGCTGCTGCTGCTCGGGCAACATTGCCAGGCATTGATGCGCCGCCGATATCGGTGGTTTGTGTCCAAGATGTCTGGAGGCCGAGGTGGTCGCCAAGATAATTGGACCAAAAATTATTGCCAGCTTCGCTTGAGGGCAGGACTGTCGCTATACCATCGATGTCTTTGGTGCCAAGCCCTGTATATTCCAGGACTTTAGATGCGGCTTCCGCAGCGACGTCGTATGTGGTTCGTCCTGAACGACGGACATTTTTTATCTCGCCGTAGCCGATGATGGCGATGTCTTTGTTTGCTAGAGGATTCTTCATTTATTTGGATAGGCTCGTTTTTCCCTGTTGAATAAGCCTACGCCCAGATCAATCTCTGTCAATGGCTGGCGGGACGTTGCAAACAAGGATTTGCTGCGCGAAGATTAGACTTACAAAGATAGAAGAAAGACAAAAATATGGGGGGAGTGTCCGCCAGCAAGGTTGAAGCTCTGTTGAACCCGAAGAGTGTTGCGATCCTTGGGGCACGGGAAAATCCGATGGATTGGACCGCCCGCATTTTCGCCAACTATCAGCGGTTTGAGTTTGATGGTCCAGTTTGGCCGGTCAATCCTCGTTTTAACGAAATTTGGGGTGTTCCCTGCTATGCGAGTTTGGCAGATTTACCGGGTGTGCCCGATAAGCTCGTTGTCATGCGGGCAGCGTCTTCTGTTTGCGGGATATTGCGCGAAGCGGCAGCAATGGGTACGCGTAGCGCAACTGTTTACGCGGCCGGCTATTCAGAGATTGGGACCGATGACGGCAAAGCGCTGGAGGAAGAGCTCCGGACTGTAATCGAGGAGACCGGATTGGCTGTTTGCGGTCCGAACTGCCTCGGGAGCATGTCGGCAAGGGGTAGATCTTTGTGCCTTCCTGATGACCGGATTCGCGAACTGGTTCGAGGACCCGTCGCGATGGTTGGGCAAAGTGGAACGACCACCCCTGGCATTGGCCGTACTCTTATCGATCGTGGGATCGACGTCGGGTATATCGTAACCAGTGGAAACGAAGTCGGGTTAGCGACCGCGGATTATATAAATTATTTTGTTGATGATCCTGATGTCAGACTGATCTTCTGTCTGATAGAAGCGGTTCGGCGGCCGCAGGATTTTCTTGCGGCGTGCCGTCGCGCACGCGAAGCGGGCAAGCCCGTCGTTGCTCTCAAGATGGGTGTGTCCGAAGGCGGGCGCGCCGCCGCATTAGCTCATACCGGTTCTATGGCGGGTGCAGTAGAAGCATTTGATGCTGTTGCTGGAGATGCAGGTGCTATCCGTGTAGAAAGTGGTGATGCTGCCATTGACCTCGTTGAACTGCTGGTTAACGCGGGCTTACCTGAAACAGATAACGTCGGTGTTCTGGTCTATTCCGGTGGTGTGAGGGGGGTTGTCGCTGGATGCCGCCGATCGTCATGGGGTGCCGCTACCGGACTTTTCACCAGAGACCACGGCAAAATTCAAAGAATTTCTGGGTGATGATCTAAGGGTCACAAATCCATTGGATGCTACTGGGTTTATGAACCAGAAGCTTGAAGCCATTATTGAAATGGTTGAGGCGGTTCAGAACGATCCCAATTTTGGCACGATTCTATTTCAGGAAGATTTGCCGCCAAGTGAAGGAATAAATGATGCAAATAAGAGGCGCACAAATCGGGTTCTTAGCACAATGCAAGGTTTCCAGGAGCACTTCCTGGATAAGGGTGGTATCCCCGTTGGGTTGATTTCACCCGCTTCAGCTGACTTGACTACCTTCAGCCGGGAGGCGCGGAAGAAATTCCCGCAAATAGCCGTCCTTAGCGAGCCGGATCGTGCGTTCAAAGCGCTACAGTCGGCTTTTACTTATCGGGATCGAATTCGCGAGGCAGAGCAATGCCAATCAGTTGCTGCAAATGGGCCCTCGGACATGATAGAGGCGGCACTCTCCAACGTATCAGGCACTGAACCGTTCGCCCTAAGTGAACCGGCCTCTAAAAAACTTGTCACCTCTTACGGTATCAATTCACCCCGAGAAGGATTTGCAAAAACACCTGCGGAGGTCGTGAAATTAGCTGATGACATTGGCTATCCGGTCGTCGTCAAAGGTGTTGCTGCGGCAATGACCCATAAATCAGATGCCGGCGCAGTGATGCTGGGTTTAAATGATAGTTCTGCGGTTGAGCGGGCCTGTAATGATATTGCCGCAAACGTTGCCAATTATGACTCTGAGATCGCACTAGATGGATGGCTCGTTGCTCAATCTATAGCGAATGGCTTGGAATTGGTTCTCGGCATTCAGCGTGATCCCGAAATGGGCCCCGTTGTTATGTTCGGGCTAGGGGGTGTTTGTCTTGAACTGATCAAAGATGTGTCATTTTGTAGTCCTGGCTTTGGTCAGGCGCGCGCGGATCGTATGATCAATGAAACACGTGCGGGCCGATTAATTGACGGATATCGTGGCGACGGGCCTTTCGATAGGGAAGCAATCGTTGATGCTCTGGTTGCGGTGGGGGAAATGGCAGTAAGTAATCCAGATACCATAGAGTCGCTCGATATTAATCCTTTTGTCGCTTTATCGCCCGGTGAAGGAGCCTATGCGCTTGATGCACTGGCGGTCCTGAGCCGAAAAACAATGGAATAAGAAGATGGAACTTGTTCTCACGGAAGATCAGAGATTACTGAAGGAGAGCGCCGAAAAGCTCGTTGAACGTTGTGGAGGCCCGGATGCCCATCGAAAACATCGTGACGTTAAACATGGTTTCGACAAGGAACGGCTTAAGACAATTGCCGAGGCGGGTTGGCTTTCTCTGATGGTACCTGAAAAAGCGGACGGGCTCGGTATGGGTATAACTGACCTTGCTCTCGCCTTGGAACAGGCAGGAAGAGGATTGTTGACTGAACCGGTTGCTGCATTAGCGGCTTGTGCGCGGGCCGTTGGCACCGGCCGGGCCGCGACGGGGGCTGGGACAGAGCAGGCGTTAAGTAGTCTTGTCTCGGGTGAAAATTTGTTGATCCCCGTTTTGCAAGACCCAACCGTAGCAGATGAAGAACGCGAACGCGTTTTTGCCGAACATTATCATTATGGCTATCAGCTGACAGGCACTCGTAGAGGTGTGCCTTTCGCAGAGGCAGCGGAGGGGTTTTTGGTTGATGCCAATACATCGGATGGCATGATCCTGATCATTGTCCCTCGGGATACATTTGGCATTACGGTCGGGGCCTCGCGGACCGTTGATGGGACGTCACACGCAACGATTGAATTTTCCGAAGTAACATTGATGGCTGATGAACTCCTGATCGCTGGTGTAAAGCAGGGGGAGGCTCTTGCTGCCGATATGCATGCTCGAATTTTGTTGGGGGTTTCCGCAGAAATGTTGGGGGTTATGGAGCAGGCGATCGACCTCGCTGTGGACTATATGCAGACAAGGGAACAGTTTGGGCGTCCTATTGGTAGCTTTCAGGCCCTTCAGCACCGGGCGGTGAACGATCATATCCAGATAGAGCTACTGCGGTCATTACTTTATCAAGTTTGCCGTGCCGTAGATGCTGGTCATGGTAGTCGAGCGATGGTTGCCGCAGTTAAAGCACGTGCATCTGACGCCGTGTTATCGGTAACAAAGTCTGTTATCCAAATGCATGGTGCGATCGGCTTTACCGATGAATATGACGCTGGCTTATATCTTCGGCGTGCTATGACACTGGCGACCATGTATGGCAATGCGGCTGAACATCGAGAGGGCTATGTGAGGCATTCCCGCCTGGATGCTGAAAAAGTGGCTGAGCCAAGAAAGCGACGCAAACGCAAGAAGCCCAAGAAATCGATCTTTGCGACCTAATGAGTTTCTATAGATTTGCGGACAACGCGTTCTGTGGGGAAGCGGACAGTAACGGTTGTCCCCACGTTGATCTGGCTTTGTATATCCAGCGAACCACCATGCATTTCGGCGAGAGACTTCGATAACGGAAGCCCGAGGCCGGTTCCTTCATAGCGACGATTAAAGGCACTATCGACCTGACCAAAAAGACCCAGGGCCTTTGGAATATCTTCTAAGGAGATTCCAATTCCGGTATCTTCGACCTGAAAGACATAACCTCCAGAATCGCTGTACCAAGCCGTTAAGGTCACCGTGCCATTCGAACCGGTAAATTTAAGAGCATTAGACAACAAGTTGATGAGAATTTGCCGTACTTTCATCTCGTCGGCATAAAGCGGTGGCAATTTGTCAGGTGCTTCTACGACGAGGCTAACGTCGGACCGTTGTGCTTGATCATGGAGCATTCTGGTCACACTCCGGATTGCATCATGCACATCTACCCATTCTTCATAAAGCTCTTCATTTCCGGATTCTATCTTCGAAAAATCCAAAACGTCGTTGATAAGCTCAAGTAAGTGTCGACCGGCGTCATTTATATCCCGCGCATAATCTCGATATTTGATGCTGCCAACAGGACCAAAAGTTTGTTCTCTGATGATGTCGGAAAACCCCATGATAGCGTTCAGTGGCGTGCGCAATTCATGGCTCATGTTGGATAGGAATTCGGATTTTGCGCGACTGGCATCCTCGGCCATATCTCTGGCCTTAGTAACTTCGTCTGTAGTCCTCATCAAAGCTTCGGTTTGGACTTCAAGGCGCGCCTTCGTTCTCTGCAACTCGATGAATTTCGTGTTCAGTTCTCTTTGGCTTTCTTCGAGGCGCCGTTCAAACTCCATATGATCGGTGATGTCGAGGCCCAGCGCATCGCAAACCGTCACGTCGTCTGGACGTCTTCGAGGGCGAACCAATAGCCTAAGCCACAGAACTTTTTCTGAACCGGAATGAACGCGGAAGTCTCGGGTTACAGGGTCGCCGGATAGGGCGCACTCATCGAGCGCATGGAGAAGGTCACGTCGATCTTCTGTCTGAATATTACGGAGGAGACGTTTCGGGGATTTTAGTAGTGCCTCGCGGGAGACGCCGGCGATTTCGGAAACGCCGCCGCTCATAAATGTGAGGGCTTTTCTGTTGTCGATGCCTACGGACCATTGCAAAACAATACCTGGGATATTGGCTGTTAGATTTGATAGACGTGCATGTGCTTCAGCATGAGCATCGATAGAATTGCGATGTTGGATCGCAAGACTAGCGAGATCTCTGAACTCGTTGACTATTTCTATTTCAGTTTCTTCTGGTGTTCCGATGACCGTTCGATATATGGCGAGTGTTCCGATTACGACACCGTTTCCCGAAAGGATTGGTTCAGACCAGCAAGCGCGTAGGCCATGAGTTCGTGCGAGGGCCGCTAAATTTCGCCATTTAGGATCGACTGCAATATCTGCAGTAATGACACGTTCGCCAAGGGCTGCTGCTGTGCCGCACGTGCTTGATGATGGGCTGATTTGTATGCCATCGATTGCTTGAATAAAGCTATCCGGTAGGCTTGGCGCGCTGCCATGGATAAGCTGACCACCATTGGGGGCTACAATTTGTATTGCGGCCATAACACCGGGGAGCCGTTCTTCTAAGGATTCACAAATTTCCGCAAGAACAGCGTTTAGGCGTTCTCCTTGCGCGAGAGACCGAACAATAGAATTCTGGGAACTCGAAGAATTTTCGTGAACACTACTAGGCGGGAAATTCACGCGGCAGTCTCATTATTTGTAGTCTGAATACTTGATGTGAGCTTTGAGTCCGATGCGTGATGATTTTGTGTGATTGATTGTTTGGCTTTGAGGGCGACTGCTCTATTTTCGTCGCTTAGATCGCCTTTGATGGCCTCTTTGAGCCATTTGAAGGCTTCCCCATGATTTGTCTCTACACCTTTTCCGTCTCTTAGCAAAAGGGCGAAGACAAGCTGTGCTGCTGCGTCGCCAGCTTTAGCCGCTTTACGGAACCAGAAAACCGCTAAATTCAAATCTTTCGTAACGATTTTACCCTTCGCGTATATACTACCCAATCTGTGCATGGCCTTTGCATCCCCAAGCCCAGCAGCTTTTTCATACCATCCAATGGCGGCATCATTGTCTTTGTCGATATATTCGCCACGGACAAATATACGTGCCAGAGTCATTGCTGCGGAGGGGTTACCGCTGCCAACAGACTTCTCGTACCAATGGATCGCTTCAGACGTGTTTGCGGTCACGCCGTTGCCCTGTAAATACATTGTGCCAATAACGGCTTGCGCGTTCATATCTCCCATTGCCCCGGATGCAAACGTGGATTTCATTTCTTCCGTAAAGGAATCGGGAAATACGGGGTCCTGAGAAAGCTTATTCCATCGGTGGACTGTCATTATTCTTTTGGATTAGCCAATCAAAGCGGGGTTAAAGAATTATTGAATAGTTATAAAGCGCGTATCTTTTCGTATCCTTAACGTCCGAAATTGGGAGTTAACGGACCTTTCATGGTCGTCGCCTATACTGATAAGTGCCTCTAAGACATTGATATTAGGTATTTCTGAGATATGGACGTTTACGACACCGCGAAAAGAATGGTCTGCAATATCATTGCAGTGGCCCTATCGATGACCGTTGCATCGGTCGAAGCCATGTTGCCGTCATCGCCGCAATGGCTTGAGCGTGTTGACCAGCTCGCCGCTCAAATGCGGACCATCGCACATCCGGACCAGAAGACGACGATGCGACGTCGTCGCCAAGATGTTGACGCAAACGGTGAGGAGGAGTTTGTGGTTAATACGGATCAGCTTCTTCTCGCTTATAACCAACTTTGGCAATTCGTTCACGATTTGCGGAGTGAGGGCCTGTCTTTAGATGAGCCATTCTGCGAGAGAATTGAGAAAGAATGGTCCGTTACGACCTTGCTGACCTATATGCGGAATGCGGATGGCGCTTTACAAGATCATGCCCAGACGGCGATGGATTCAGCAGCCGGGTATCTAAGTGCAAATTCAGAAAATAACTCAGAATCGATTGATAATGTGAGCGCGGAACGCCAGTCATCGCCTGCTGCTTAGGTTGTTTGTCATGGCCCGGTGCTAAAGGGCCATAAATAATTCCTTTTCTGCTTGATTGTCTTTGCTCGGTTCCAGTACCAACAGGAACCTTATAAAAGCATATGGCACATATAGATCATGAATATTCTCATTCTTCCCGGCGATGGAATTGGCCCTGAAATCGTCGCGGTAGCCGATGCCGCACTGCAAACTGTTAATCAGCGGTTCTCCCTCGGCCTTAATCTTGATCGGCAGGAAGCAGGTCTGGCGGCACTGAAGACTAGGGGGAGCACAATTCCCGATGAGGTGGCTGCTAAAGCCCGGGTGGCGGACGGAGTCGTACTGGGCCCAGCATCGACGGAAGATTATCCATCGGCTGCGGAAGGCGGAATAAACATATCGGCGTGGTTTCGTACCCAATTTGATCTATATGCGAACATTCGCCCCAGCAAAATACGAGAGGGTGTCCCGGGGCATGTTCCAGCAATGGATCTCATCATTGTTCGTGAAAATACTGAAGGGTTTTACGCGGATCGGAATATGGCGGTCGGAACAGGTGAGTTTATGCCTACCCCCGATCTTGCACTCGCCGTTGGCAAGGCGACGACGGAGGGTTGTCGACGCATTGCCGTTGCTGCCTTTGAACTGGCCAAACGCCGCAGCAAGCGGGTGACGGCAGTTCACAAAGCAAATGTATTGCGGCACTACAGCGGTCTATTCTTGAAACAGGTAGATGCTGTTTCTGCGGATTATCCCGAGGTCACTGTCGATAAGGTAATTGTCGATGCAATGGCGGCGCTTCTTGTTCGGTCCCCCGAAAAGTTCGATGTTGTCGTAACGACGAATATGTTTGGTGACATCTTATCGGACGAGGCTGCAGAACTCGCGGGTGGGCTGGGGCTTGCTGCCTCCCTTAACGCGGGGGCTGATCACGCAATTGCGCAGGCCGCGCATGGCTCTGCGCCAGACATCGCCGGAAAAAACATCGCTAATCCAGCTGCTATGGTGCATTCAACGGCAATGCTTCTGGAGCATTTGGGAGCAAAGCACGGTGACGCGGGACTCGCAGAAGCGGGAGACTTTCTGGCGGAAAAAACAGATGGACTACTAGCTTCTGGTGCAACACGGACTTCCGATTTAGGCGGCAGCTGCACCACGAGCGGGTTTGGGGAAGCCCTCGTTGCTTCTATTTTGGATGGCTAAAGCGTTAGTGCTTCATCTTGTGTTTGCCGTGACCTTGCCCAGAAGGTTTTCCTAACGCGCCTGCATGCTTGATTTGGACTTTAACAGTTACTTTGCCGGCTTTTTCGAAAACAAGTGTTAGCGGAAATTCTTCGCCCATTTTTAGTTTCTGCGTTAGTCCCATCATCATGATGTGGTGACCACCGGGTTTGAGCGTAATTGAGTCGTGCGCTGGTATTGCGACGCTCTTAATATGGCGCATCCGCATGATGCCGTTGTCGTTCTTGTGAGTATGCAACTCTACCCGCTTGGCAACCGGTGCCATGGCACCGATTAATTTGTCAGCCTGTTTTCCGTGGTTCATGACCGTCACATAAGCTGCACCGTTCTTGCCTATTGATGCCCGTGCCCACGGATTCTCAACCATGACCTTATTGTCGGCCATTTTATCTGCCGAGTGGCGCATTTGCATCTTGTGGTCCTGCGCCAATGTGGGGGCCGCAAGGAAAGCAATTATTGTTGCGGCCATACAAGTTCTAGAAATCATCTTTGTCTCCACTTCTATGCGTCTTTACTCAATATTGCAGCCCGTAGCTTGTCTGGTGTACAGGGTGCGTGAGTAACCCGAACACCTGTTGCGTGATGTATGCCACCAAATATTGCGGGGGCCGTTGCACAAAGAGCTGGTTCTCCGATGCCCTTTGCCCCCCAAGGACCAGTTGGTTCAGGGTCTTCGATTATATAGGTCTTAATATCCGGAATATCACCAAAGGTTGGCATCAAATAATCGTGCAAGTTTTCGGTGCGGCCGGGAATGTATTCTTCCATGAGCGCGAGGCCTAATCCCTGAGCGACACCACCATGGATCTGACCTTCGACTTGCTGCGGATTCAAAGACTGTCCGACGTCGTGAGCGGCGGCTATTCGGACAACTTTAACAGTGCCCAACTCTATGTCGACTTCGACATCAGCTATTTGCGCAGCAAATCCGTATGTACCATAGGGTTTGCCCTGACCGTTTTCATCCAATGGTTCGGTGGGGGGGTCAAAATATCCCTCGCCGCGCAATACTTCGCCGTTCTCTGTTGTTGGTAATGTAGAGAGGTCAATTTCACGCGACGTGTCACCTTCTTGAACAACAAGCTTGCCTGTTCCGAATTCAATCGAGGCGTTCTCACTTACATTTGCGAGTCGTAAAATTTGACCGCGCAAATCTTCTCCAGCCAGCTTCACGGCGTTACCAGAAACATAGGCTTGTCGCGATGCTGAACTTTTTCCGGCATCTGCAGTGAAGTCGGTATCGCCACAAACAAGGTTTAATTGATTGAGGGCTATACCAAGGCCGTCAGCTGCCGCTTGCATCATCGTTGTATTGGTCCCTTGCCCGATATCCTGTGCGCCGGAGTAGAGCGTTACGATACCTTCTCCCGTTAGACCGATATGCATTGTGGAGGGGTTGGCGATCGAGGTGTTACCACAGCCATACCACATACAGCCGACGCCAACGCCGCGGCGCCTTTTCGTATTAGTGGCATTATGGTTTTCTGCCTCAGCACGCCATGTCTTCCAGTCACCGCGCAATGCTTCGAGACATTGATCGAGCCCGGCACTTTCCAATTTTTGACCGGTCGCCGTTTCTTGTCCTTTACGTATTGCGTTGATATGGCGGAATTCGAGTGGGTCGATGCCGGTTTTTTCCGCCATCATGTCCATCAGCGAGTCGTGGGCAATTGCAGCTTGTGGAACGCCGAAACCTCTGAAGGCGCCGGCGGGGGTTTCATTGGAGAAGAAAGCCTGTGATTCTGCACGGACATTTGGCACGAAATAGGGGCCCGTTGCATGAATTGGTACGCGGTCCTTAACAGTCAGTCCCCAGGAAACATAGGCGCCGGTATTAAAATCACCATTAAATTCATAGGATTGGAGCTTGCCGTCGTTGCTGCAGCCGTATCGCGCGGTAATCCGTGATGGATGGCGTTTGGTCGACGCCGCCATGCTTTCAAGTCGGTTGAACGTGCAGCGGACTGGTCTATTGAGTTTCCAGGCGGCAATGGCGACAAGAGGCTGAACGGTTTGATCGAGTTTGCCGCCGAAACCGCCGCCGCAGGCGGTTGGGATGATACGAACATCTTCAGGGGCTAATCCCATGATGATCGCTACCTCGTCACGATCCATGTAAGGGCTTTGGGTAGTGACAGTTATTTCGATGCGGTCACCGACGCGCTGCGCCCAGCCAGCTTCGGGTTCAATGTAACCGTGCTCAACGAAACCTGTCGCGAAAGACTCCTCAAAGATAGCTGCGCTGTCGGCAAATCCTTTTTCGATATCACCTTTTAGTGTCGTTCCATTCGCAAGGATATTGCCGGGTCGATCATCGTGGAGCTGCGGGGCATCATCGGCAACTGGCGGTCCGAAACCTTGAACGGCTTCTTGTTCTTGCCACGAGATAGGAAGTTCATCGTCGCGTATAGCAGCAATAGTGTCTGCATCACCGACCAAAGCCACCACTGCCTCACCCCGATAGCGGACAAACCCTTCGGCGAGGACAGGTTGATCTTTGACGTCAGGATAGATGCCAAACCCGTTGAGGCCGGGAACATCTTCGGCAGTCAATATGTCGACCAGCCCTGGATACTTTTCTTTGATGGGTTCGAAATCACCCAGAGAAAATGTCGCTCGCCAATAGGGGGAGCGCACAGCGTGAAGCCATAAAGCATCCGGCGGTGCCTCGTCAGCACCATATATCTCAGTGCCGTTGACCTTTTGCTCTCCATCTAATTTTGCAGCGCGTGCCCCAACGGCTTCGCCGATTTCTGGTTCGATGATATTCGCGGCCGCAGTATCTCCAAGGTTGAGAATAGCGTCGACGATCTTGCGATAGCCGGTACAACGACACAGCACTCCACCGAGGGCATCGTAAACATCATCTTCTGAGGGATTGCTATTTCGGTCGAGCAAGTCGCTGGCCGCCATTAGCATGCCAGGTGTGCAGATGCCGCATTGTGCCGCGCCGTATAGATGAAATGCTTCTTGTAGGTCGTTTAAAGCACCGTTTTCGGAGAGGCCTTCGACGGTATCAACCGCTGCGCCGTTTGCCTGCGCGATAGGGACGAGGCAAGAGCATACCTGACGGCCATCTAGGCGTACGGTGCAAGCTCCGCAATCGCCAGCATCACAGCCAATTTTGGTGCCGGTAAAGCCAAGATCATCGCGCAAGACGTGCGCCAAGCGACGAACAGGCTCTACATCAACCTTGGTCTCTTTGCCGTTCAATGAGAAGTTAACTTCGGTCATTTGTCGGCCACCAGTTCTTCAACGGCACGTCGGACCAACGTCAAAGCAGCATCACGGCGATATTCGGCGCTGCCTCTGACATCATCTATAGGTGCCAGCTGGTTCAAATGGCTTTCAGAAACGAGGTCGCCGATACCTGCGGCAATGGGTTGTCCGACCAACGCTCTTTCCAGCATATGCAGACGTTTTGCGGTCGCCGAACAGGAGCCAACTGCAATTCGAATGGCTCCAACATTACCGTTATCGATTTCGACGACGGCGGCGACCATCACGATTGAAATTACTAGATATTTGCGGGCGCCAAGCTTCAGAAATGTCGATGTTGCGGGGTGATCTGGTTTGGGTATCCGAAAGCCGGTGACAATTTCATCGCTGGCGCAGCGGGTCTTGCGATTGCCCATGATGAATTTTGCGAGCGGCATCGAATGCTCGCCGCGGGTTGATGCGAGGACAATGTCGGTATTCAGCGACAACAATGGTGGGATTCCGTCGGCGGCGGGAGACGCATTACAAATATTTCCTGCGATGGTGCCCGCATTCTGTATCTGGACCCCACCAACTTCGCGTGCCGCAAGTTTGAGCCCGTTAAAGTAATTAGGGAGAGCGGTCTCAATGATATCCGTCCAGCGAGTAAGTGCACCTATATGAAAGTGATCGTCTCGCTCGCTAATCCCACGCAGGCCGGTAATACCGGTGATATCAAGAATATTGTCGTCGAGTGGTTTGCCGACACGCGCCGGATAATAGTCAGTACCGCCTGCTAAGACGAAAAGATTGTTCTCAGAGAGGGCCTGTACGGCCTCATCAACGGATTTAGGCTGCAGATATAAGGTCATGGCTAATTATACTGTAGCGTATCAGGCATAAAGAAAACCCGGTGCGGCGATTATTCGCGGAGAAGTTTGACAGGCCTGTGCTGACTGACCAGACTTCTTACCATCTATATCAACAGGACAGTTCAATGCCCGCTATCAAACAGGTTGATGTCATTCATGTCGCGTTGCCAACGCGCCGAGAGCATAAATGGACCGGCCTAACCGAGCCTATCGGTGGTTATATCCTGGTTCGAATACACAGTGATGACGGTACGGTCGGCTGGGGTGAAGCGCCGGCACTGAAAGATTGGGGCGGTGATTACGGCCGCTATTTTGGTGAGTCTCCGGGGACAACCAAATTCGTTGTTGAGAAATACCTGACGCCGGCGGTCATTGGCTGTGAAGTCGGCAATATTGCTGATCTACATCAACGCATGGACGCAATCGTCAAAGGTTATCCTTATGCCAAAGCGGCAATGGATATCGCCGCTTATGATTTAGCGGGGCGAACGGTCGGCGTGCCGGTGTGGCAATTGCTCGGTGGTAAAGTGCGTGACCGGATACCCGTGACGCATTCTATCGGCTTGCTGGATATCGATTTGGCGGTTGAAGAATGCAAGCAGGTCGCTGATGAAGGTATCAAAACGATAAAAATCAAAGTTGGTGTTGATCCTGAGCGAGATGTTGAGATTGTCAGTCGTGTCCGCGCTGCGGTGGGTGATGCGATGGATATCTGTGTCGACGCCAATTGTGGGTATGCAACACCGCGCGATGCCGTGCGGATTATTCGCATGATGGAGCAATTTCGTCTCAAATATGCTGAACAGCCGGTGGAAGGTATCGATCGGATTGCCGAGGTGACCCGGGTGCTTGAGACCCCGGTCATGGCAGATGAGAGCGCTTGGTATGCACGCGACGTGCTCGAAATCTTTGAGAAAAAGGCTGCCGATATTGTCTCCATTTATACGACGAAGCCAGGTGGACTCTACGGCGCGATGGAAGTCGCGGCGGCGGCACGTGCGGCTAAGTTTCTCTGTAATGTGAATGGGTCCGTCGAGACGGGTGTTGGTAATCTCGCCAATATCCATCTAGCGGCGGCAGCGATTCCGGCGACATTGTCTTGTGTTGTGCCAGTCTCGATGCCAACGGAATTCCAAAGCGGCAATGTCGGTGGGATTTACTATATTGATGATCTGATTACCGAACCGTTCGTCCTGGAGGATGGTTGCGTTGTTGTACCGGACGGGCCTGGCTTTGGTATCGACGTTGACGAAGATAAGATCGAAAAATATCGCGATACGTCTCTGCAATAGAGAGTGAGGATGAGCTTATGAATATTGTTGGCCTGCAATCCGTGATTTATGGCGCGGAAGATGTCGAGGCGGCGACTCAATTCCAGGAGGATTGGGGGCTGGAACTGGTCGAAAAAAGTGAAGCCGGTTCTGATTTCAAGCTTCCCGACGATACATCGGTTCATATTCGTAAAATTGACGATGACAGCCTGCCGCCGCCGTCGGTTCCGGGGTCGACAGCGAGGGAAGTTATCTGGGGGGCTGCTGATAAAGAGACCCTGGACACCATTGGCGCGGAACTTTCCAAAGATCGGGAGGTGACGGTCGATTCAGAGGGCAGCTTGCATAGCTATGACGACCTTGGGTATCGGATTGGCTTTCAGGTTACGACTCGTGACATCAAGCCTTTGGACTTCCCGGACAGCAATACGGTTGGAAATGCCGCACGGGTCGATGAGCGGGCAGACGTCTTTGCGCGAGGTCTGGTGAAACAACAGCGGATGTTTCATGCGGTGTATTGGGCGCCTGGCGATGCGGCTGCTGCAGCAGAATTTTATCTCAACAGGCTTGGGTTCAAGCTGACATAGTCGCTTCTCGGCAAAAATTTCTTCATGCGGTGCGGCGGGTCTAACGATCATCACAATCTGTTTTTCGAAAATGGTGGTGACAATTTTGGCTTTCAGCACGTTGCCTACGAAGTGCAGGATAGTGATGCAGTGCTAAAATGTGGCACGCATATGGAAGAGCAGGGTTGGCAAACACAGCTCGGTCCGGGGCGGCATTATTTTGGTTCTGGTTGGTTCTGGTATTTTTGGAACCCTGCCGGTGGTCTCATCGAAACCGGTTTCGACTCAGATTTTATCAGTGCTGATTGGGAACCCTTACATCATGAGACGATTCCACCCGAAGCGTCTCGCCCGTGGATGGTTCGGCGGGAGGAAATAGGCAAACCAGTGGCTGAAGGCGAGTGGCCAACGTTAGTTGATGGTAATGTTCTCCCAGCAGGAGCTTAGGTAACAAAGATGAAACCACTCACCCTTGGAGATGTCACGGTAACGAGTGTCGTAGAGCGCGATGGTCCCTGGCGACCGCCCGAGATCATGTATCCGACCTGTGATAAGGAAACAGCGCTGGCACATCTCAAGAAGATGGCACCGTATGTTTATGATGCGGCACAGAACATGTTGGTCATCACCTATCAGACCTACATTGTTCGTACGCCGCACCACACGATCCTGATTGATACCTGCTTGGGTGAAGATAAGGGCTATGGCCCACCGCATGATTTCCCCAAGCAGCCCTGGCTCGATGGCATGGCAGCCAACGGGTTGAGTTTTGAGGATATTGATTATGTCTTTTGTACCCATTTACATATTGATCATTGTGGGTGGAATACCCGTCTGATTGATGGTCGTTGGGTGCCGACTTTTCCTAATGCGAAATATATATTCAGTCGCAAGGAATACGAGACTTGGGAAGAGGAAACCAAGAAGGGTGCGCATCCGCCAGGCAATGTCTGGTCGCAGAACTGTCTGCCCATTGTTGAAGCAGGACAGGCGATGCTTGTTGACGACGATTTCATGTTGGATGACACGATTTGGCTCACGCCGACACCGGGCCATTCACCGGGTCACGTCTGTGTTAATTTGAAATCTGGCGGAAAGCGGGGCTTGTTCTCCGGGGATATGATGCATCACGCACTGCAATGTGTTGAGCCAGACTGGTCATCGTGCTTTTGCTGGGATGCGGAACAGTCTGCGCATACACGGCGCAAGGTTCTGGACTCCGTTGCCGATACCAACACGGTAGTATTGCCAGCGCATTTTCCCGGCCCGACAGCGGGTCATGTTGTCGGTGACGGTGATAGCTGGCGGTTTAAGTTCCTCGGGGAATAATAACCGACAACCCGGTGGGCCCTAAATAGCGTTATAAGCACCGTCGACGAAGCAATCATTGCCGGACATAAAGCTTGATTCGTCGCTTGCGAGGAACACGGCTGTCTTGGCAATTTCTTCTGGTTGACCGAGACGGGCCGCGGGTAAATGCGGCCGATGTCGGTTTATAACGTCATCCATGTTTTTATTGGCGACTAGTAGGCGCGGTGTCTCAATGGGACCCGGCAGGATGGAGTTGGCACGGATGTTGTCTTCGGCATAATCGACCGCTACTGACTTCGACAACATCCGGACGGCACCTTTTGATGAGCAATAGGCTGGGCGTTTCTTTGCCGCGCGAGCACCGTAGATCGACGATATGTTGATAAACGATCCGCTGCCCGCATTCTTCATATGCGGGATGGCATATTTGGTGACGATAAACATCCCAGTGATGTTGACGTCGAAAGTCTTACGCCAGAGATCAACATCAAGCTCGTGTAACGGTAATAGCGGATCTGTGTAAGCCGCAGCGTTAAACACCACATTGAGTTTGCCAAAAGTGGAGATTGTTTCGTCAATGGCGGCTTTAACGGCGTCTTCATCGGTGACGTCACAGACAATGGCGATGGCTTTGCCACCTGCCGCTTCTATGTCGGCAGCGGTTTGATTAACGTTTTCCTCGACGATGTCGACGCAGGCAACAGCGGCACCTTCCGAAGCAAATATCCGGGCAGTTGCCCCGGCGATTGCACCGCCAGCAGCAGTGACAAAGGCTACTTTCCCTTTAAGACGTCCCATCTCAATTCTCCCGATCAGAATGCCGTATAGGCAGCATCAACCACCATATCCGCCCCAGAGGTGAAGCTGGCATCGTCGCTCGCCAGGAATAAGGCGGTCTGTGCGATCTCCTCTGGCTTGCCCAGGCGTTTTTGATGCAATCTCGGGCCGTGCCGTTCAATTACCGCTTCAATCGAAGGATTTCGAGCGAGCAGCCGAGGTGTCTCAATGGGACCCGGCATGATCGAATTCGCACGGATGTTGTCGACTGCATAATCAACCGCGATGGATTTTGACAGCATGCGGACACCGCCTTTGGCGGCGCAGTAGGCCGGACGCTCTTTGGCGCCGACGACGCCGTAGATTGACGAAACATTGATGATTGAACCGCCACCTGCTGCTTGCATTTGCGGGATGACGTTGCGGGCAACAATAAACATACCAGTCAAATTGACATCGATGACTGATTTCCACATATCGAGCGGCATATCGGCGAGCCGATGGCGTTTTTCCGAATAGGCTGCGGCATTGAAACAGACATCTACCTTACCAAACTCGGCAACGGTCTTATCGACTGCAGCTTTAACAGCATCGTCGTCCGTCACATCACAGGTGATCGCGATGGCCTTGCCGCTGGCTGCGTTTATGTCGGCAGCGGTTTGACTGACGTTTTCTTCAACGATATCGACACAGCAGACGGCAGCACCTTCCGCGCCAAATAACCGCGCCGTTGCACCGGCGATGGCGCCACCTGATGCAGTGACAAAGGCAACTTTTCCATCAAGTCGTCCCATTTTATTTTCTCCTTATTGCGTAGCCAGGTGTTGTTTTATACTGCGGTGAAGCCGCCATCGACGAAGACGTCGGATCCGGTCATGAAGCTTGATTGGTCACTGGCAAGGAACGCTGCCGCATTGGCGATGTCCTCTGGTTGTCCCAAGCGTCCTATGGGGTGCAACGGCACCATCTTTTCGCGAACTTTCTCCATCGTTGGCGTGCGCGCTAGAAGCCGATTGGTCTCAATGGCACCTGGGAGAATACTGTTCGCCCGAATATTATCATCGGCGAAATCCAGTGCGATCGAGCGGGTCAATTGGCGGACCGCGCCCTTTGTTGCCATATAGGCGGGGCGTTGTGGCCAAGCGATATGACCAAAGGTCGAGGAAATATTGATAAATTGTCCACCGCCCGCTGCCTGCATATGCGGGATCGCATGTTTGGCGACCAGGAACATGCCAGTAAGATTGACATCCATGACTTCTTGCCATGTTTCGAGCGGCATATTGGCGACAGTGTGAAGCGGTTCCGATGCAGCAGCGGCGTTAACGACAACGTCCAACTTGCCGAATTCAGTGGCTGTTTCGTCTACCGTTTTCCTGACGGCATCCTCATCGGCGACGTTACAAATTCTGGCAATTGCCCGGCCCCCAGCAGATTCGATATCAGAGGCGGTTTGCGCGACTGTTTCCTCCTTGACATCGACACAGCAGACCGCGGCACCTTCGGCGCCGTATCTGCGGGCGATTGCACCGGCAATTCCACCGCCGGCCGCTGTGACTAGCGCGACCTTTCCATCAAGCATTCCCATATTTGTCTCCCTGTTGAGGCCGAAGCCTTTTCTTATGTCTTATCCTCGAAATTCTATTGCTTCACCGTCGGGGCCGGCAAAAACGACGCGTCGCCATCCTGTTTCACGTTCTTCGCGAGCGCCGGTGTCATGCGGTTCGGTGAGTACTGGAATACCGGCGTCTCTGAGTCGGGCAACGTCGCCATCAAAATTGTCGGACTCAAAACAAAAATGAAACCCGTTCATTTTGCCGGATCCGCAATGCACTAGCTCAAGGGTAGTATCTCCTGAGCGGAGATAGGTGATACGCATCCCGTCCGCGACGACCTGCTCATTGTAAATTTCACAGCCGAAATGCTCCTCATAGAACGCTGCGGATTGATCAATATCGGTCACATCAAGGGCAACGTGATCTATCCGTTTGAACATTGGGGTTTCTCCTATGAATTACCAAAATGTGAGCAGTAGCATTTACCGCGACTGTATGAGAGTCAAACTACTGCCACGGAAAGTTTGTGTGACTTCCTGAGAATCAGGCATGACGAGCGAAGTCGAGAGGAATATAAAGGCAGTGTCGGAAATTATATGGCACCGAGCGACTATTGGGGAATAGCAAGCTCATCTGCCGGTATCGGAGAAGGTAAAAATGAAAAAGGGAATTTTAGTAGGAATTGTTGTGATCCTGCTCGCAGTAGTTGGCGGGGGCGTCTATGTGTTTTTGAATGCCGGTGACCTGATTAAACAGGTCGTTGAAGAGGTTGGCTCTAAAGCAACAAAAACTGATGTCACACTGAGCAAGGTCGACCTCTCGATTCAATCTGGCGAAGCGGCGCTAAAGGGTTTCCGAATGGGCAATCCCGCAGGCTTCAAAACTGATAAAGCTATGAGCTTTGGTGCGGTGAGCGTCAAAATCGATACCGATACAGTTACCAAAGACGTGATTGTCATCAAAGAGGTGGTTATTTCGGCGCCGGATATCACTTATGAGTATGCTGATGGCAAAGCTAATTTCGATGTCATCCAGAAGAATGTTGAGGCGTTCGCCAAAGAAATGGGTGCCGGTGGTAACAAAGACGCCAAGGATGAAAAGGGTGGCAAGAAGCTGATTATCAATCATCTTTACGTTCGTGACGGCAAGGTAGCGATTAGTGCTGGTCTGTTAGCAGGTAAGAAAATCACGGTGCCTTTACCGACTATTCATCTGAAAGACATCGGTAAGAAGGAAAAAGGCGCTTCCGCCGGAGAAGTTGCTAGCCAGGTTATGGATTCGATCAGTAATAAGGTATCTGGCGTTGGCAAGATTGGAATGGATACCGCTGTTAAAGCTTTGAAAGGCGTAGCTGAAGGCGCCAAAAAGATGCTGGAAGGTGGCGCCGGCGGCGCTAGCAAGATGATGGAAGATACCGGCAAATCGATTAAGGGCTTGTTTGGAAAGTAGAAGCTTGATGGTATAAGGCGGTTGCTAACAGGTAACCGCCTTAACTCTACAATAATGGCCTAAAGGATTGGCCAAGGAGGTCTTCATGGCACCGGACGGAATGCAGTCGATTAACATTCCTTCGCTTCAGGGCAAGGTCAGTGAAGAAGAATGGAAAGCACGCGTTGATCTCGCTTGCGCCTATCGTTTAGTCGCGCATTATGGCTGGACCCATGTCACAGCAAATCACATTTCTTTGCGTGTTCCTGGCGATGAAAAACATTTCCTCCTGAATCCTTATGGGCTCTTGTTTGACGAAGTCACCGCTTCGAGTTTGGTTAAAATCGATCTCGACGGAAATAAGATCATGGAGAGCGAATTCGGGATTAATCAGGCGGGGTATGTCATCCACAGTGCCATTCATGGGGCTCGTAAGGATATTACCTGTGCCATCCATACTCACACTGAGGCTGGGATGGCAGTGTCGTCGCAGAAGGCCGGTTTACTACCACTCAATATGAGCGCCATTCGGTTTTATGAGCGGATTGCGTATCATGACTATGAAGGGGTGACGGTAGATGTCGAGGAGCGCGAAAACATCGTCAAACATCTTGGCAATCACTATGCGATGATCTTGCGTAATCATGGGTTACTGACGCTTGGCCGTAACCTCGGTGAAGCATTTTATCTGATGTATAATCTTGAAAAAGCCTGTCGTGCCCAAGTGGCAGCAATGGCCGGTGGTGCTGAGCTTGAGATACCACCTGAACATGTTTTGCAAAAATCAGCTGAGCAAAGCTGGCGACCCAACAACAATTATACCGATGAACATCCCGCTTGGCCGGCGATGATGCGGAAGATGGACAGAGTCGACCCGTCTTATAGGGATTAATTCTAATTGCTCGATGTGAGCCTTAGCTTTTGCCGCCTGCCTCGATCTTTTGTGCCGTTATCGACATGAATTTCTCGCGAGTCTCGGTCATTGCTTTAATACAGGCCGGGTCGAGATCGTGTTTAGGCAACGGATCTGCCCCCCAATATCCATACTTGTCTTCCCCACGTAGAAGCATTGCTGTGGCTCCTTCAAATCGTGTTTCCTTTACATGTGGTGCCACATAGTGGATCGAGAAACCAATCCTCGGATGGTTTGCTTCATTAGGACCAGAGCTGTGCACGACACTCTCATGATGAAACACAGCTTGACCTGCATTTAGCTCGGCATAGACAGCTTTTTCCTCTGGTACATCGATCACGTGTTGACCGAGACCAGCGAGATTATTGGGGTCGGGTATGATTTCGTGGATAGATTTTTGTTTGTGAGAGCCTGGGATATACCGAAGACACCCGGATTCGACTGTTGAATCGTTGAAACCTAGCCAGGCCGTTACGGTTTCCGCAGGCTCAAAGCCGTATACGAAGCTATCGGTGTGCCAGGATATAAAACGAGGATCATTTGCTTTTTTGGTAAAAAACGAAGCCCCCCAACACAGGATGTTTGGACCTATTAAATCCTCGAGCGCGTCCAAAAGCTTCTCGTTGCTAACGACGTCACATAGCCAGGGAAACGGCAGCTGTGCCTTTATTCGGAAACGGTTCTGTGGTTCTTCACCGAGTTCCTCTTCCAGCGCATTAAACTTTTGCCAGAGGCCGTTCGCTTCCTCGGGCGTGTACACGTCATGGGGAAATAGAAAGCCGTCATCCTTGAATTGCTGTACCTGTTGATCCGTAAGCGCCTTAGTCATTGTCGAATTCCTGGCTATTTCCGTTTGTAAGTGCCGACGCCCGGACGAAAGGTTTTTTCGTCAAGGAATTGTTTCATGCCTTCCTGACGACCTTGTTCTTTGTCCACCCGTTGGAGAGCATCACTTTTGCAACGCAAATAATCGGCTGCTTGTTCCATATTCATATCGCGGACAGACCGAATAGCTTCTTTGGTGTAGCGGATCGCCCACGGGTTCTTTTTTAACAATTTGCGGGCAATCTTCAATGTTTCGGATTTCAATTTAGCGTGCGGCACGGAGAAGTTTACGAACTTCATGGCCGCGGCTTCCTTGCCATTGAACGTGTCACCGGAAATCGAGTACCACATGGCATCACGCATGCTCATGACCTGATTGACATTCCAACCAACGAGCCCGCCAGGGATGTGTCCCCAATTGATTTCTGAAATACCAAATGTCGCGGTATGGGATGCTATCGCAACATCGCAGGAAACGATGGGGGTTAGCCCGCCGCCAAAGACAAATCCGTTGACCATCGCGATCGTTGGTTTGGGGAAACCAATCAAGCGGTAGGAGCGCCAGCTCTCGGAAGCCGCTGCTGCGCGGGAACGAGCAACCGGGTCATTGGATAAGCCGCGAAAATATGTCTTGAGGTCCTGCCCAGCTGAAAACGCTTTACCGGCTCCCGTAAGGATGAGGACCTTGGTGTCAGAATCGACTGCAAGTCGTTCCAGTGCATCATCCATTTCATGATGCAGTTCGGGACTCATTGCATTGCGTTTCTCTGGCCGGTTGAGCGTTAGGACCGTGATACCGTCCTTACGCTGTTCGACGAGTACGTTCTTATACTTGTATTTCCCCGCCGTTTTTCTTGGGGGCGCTTTCTTGGCAGTTGGTTTCTTTGCCATAACTGATCTCCCTATGGGTCGGAATTGATCGTATTATTAATATTCTCGTAAAACATTGCGCGCGATGACCATTTTCATGATTTCTGTTGGACCTTCGGTAATCCGAAAGCTCCGGGATTGTCGCCAGAAATTCTCGATTGGCAAATCTGTGGTCAAGCCTATTCCGCCATGTACTTGCAGGCATCGATCGGCTGCGCGGAAGCCGAGTTCATCCGCATACATTTTCTGAATAAAGCCATCGGTACGATCGATATCGCCTTCTGCAGCGCGGCTCGCGACGTTAAAGACCATTAGCCGTGCGGCCTGTAGTTCTACATAGGTGTCGGTTATCATCCACTGGACGGCTTGCCGGTTTGCAAGCGGTTCACCAAAGGTCTCGCGTTGCTTGGCATAGTCACACATCATATCGAGACAACGTTGTGCCGTGCCGACGCCACGTGATCCATGTTTTAACCGTCCGTTTGCCAGAAATCGTTGGCCAAGAGAAAACCCCTGACCTTCGTCGCCAATGCGTTTTTCGACAGGAACTCGAACGTTGTCGAAATGAATCTCGCAAGGCCAGTCACCCATCATTGTCTCAAATTTAGTGGTGATGTTGACGCCAGGCGAATCCATATCGACCAAGAACATTGAGATGCCGCCGCGCGAACCTTTTTCGCGGTCCGTTGCGGCAAGAAGCTGGCAGAAATCTGCCTCTTCGGCGCCTGTGATGAACCGTTTGGTTCCATTGATGACGTATTCGTTTCCCTCGAGAACGGCCGTCGTGCGCATGCCGCCCGGGTCTCCTCCGGCATCGGGCTCGGTCTGACCAAAGCAGGCTTCTTTTTCGCCATTGAGGACAGGATAGAGATACAGTTCCTTCATCTCGTCGCTAAGCTCGTATAGAGGCGCACGGACTTGTGGGCCCATGATGCCGCCAAGTCCGCGTGTCGGCACAGCGACAGTTCGTCCCAGCTGTTCCCAGACGATACAAAGCGATACGAGGTCGGCCCCGACGCCACCATATTCCTCGGGCACCTCCATCTTCCAAAGACCAAGCTCTTTTGAGCGCGCGTGATACTTTTCCTGCCATTCAGGCTTTAGTCGACCATCTTCACTACAGGTCTCCATCTCAACGGGGATCATCTCCTCGTCCACAAATCGTTTCATTGTGTCGCGAAAAAGTTGGTGTTCTTCGGAAAGAGGATATTCCATCCCATTGTCTCCCTGGCCGTGTGTTTTTGTGGTGCAATGATCGGAGCGAGATCGGTAGTTGTCAATGCGATGGCGCAGATTGACCCTCTGCCGTGACAAGTCTAGAAAAGATAAAGACCCTAAAATAGGGGCAATGGATGACAGGGAGAGATAAGATGGCAGATGAGTTCCGTGCCTTGGTTCTGGAAGAGGCGGAAAAGGGTGTTTCGGCATCGATTCAGCAGCTTACCGATGACCAGCTTCCGGAAGGTGACGTAACAGTCGCTATCTCCCACTCAACATTGAACTATAAGGATGGCATGGTCCTAAAGGGGATTGGCCGACTAGTTCGGAATTACCCTCATGTACCCGGCATCGATTTCGCGGGAACCGTCGAAAGCTCGGAGTCTGATGATTATAAGCCCGGCGACAACGTAGTCTTGACGGGCTGGCGTGTTGGTGAAGCGCATTGGGGCGGTTACGCTCAAAAAGCACGCGTTAAATCTGATTGGCTTGTGCCATTACCATCGTCAATGACGGAACAGCGGGCTATGGCAATCGGCACCGCTGGGTTTACGGCAATGTTGGCTGTGATGGAGCTCGAAGCGCATGGCATCACGCCTAAAAGCGGACCGATTCTTGTAACGGGTGGCAATGGCGGTGTTGGCGGTGTGGCGATTAGTATTCTATCAGGGTGCGGTTACGAGGTTCATGCCTCTACCGGGCGACCTCAACTGGCTGATCATTTGAAATCGATTGGGGCTAGCGAAATCATTTCTCGCGAAGAACTCGATGTCGTTCCGGAAAGGCCGTTAATCGCTGAACGTTGGGCGGGCGTTGTGGATGCCGTAGGTGGGAACACACTGGCGTCAATATTGCCGCAGATGAAGTACCGCGGTGCGGTTGCAGCTTGTGGCCTTGCCGGCGGTGCCGAGCTCAACTCGACGGTTATTCCCTTTCTGCTACGGGGTGTAAAACTGCTCGGCATAGACTCGGTTATGTGTCCGTTTGACCAGAGAAAAAAGGCTTGGGAGAGGCTCGCCGCTGATCTTTCGATGGAGTCCCTCGATGCCCTGACGAAAATTGTGCCGTTAGGAGACTTGCCTGAGTTAGCTGGGCAAATTCTGAAAGGGGAAACCCAAGGGCGTGTAGTAGTTGACGTAAATGCATAATACTAAACAAGAATAATGAAACAGTAGCGGTAGGGGGTAACAGGGATGGATTTCAATCTTCCGGAAGAGTTACAAATGCTGAAGGACAATCTTCGGCGATTCGTTGACACTGAGCTCATTCCGATTGAACGCGAAACTAATGATGGCACCGAATTTTTGCCAGGCGTTCAGGAAACGCTGGAAGAAAAGGCGAGGGACCTGGGCCTTTGGTTGTTTGATGTACCCGAAGAGTTTGGTGGTCTCGGCCTTGGCCATTTGTCGAAAGCGGTTATGTGGGAAGAAATGGCGCGCACCATTGCTATTCCAGCGCGGAACGCTTCGATTTTTGGGCCTCGAGTCAGCCCAATCCTTTACTCGCTTAATGACGAGCAAAAAGAAAAGTTTCTCTATCCGTGTGTTAAAGGCGAAAAAACCAGCTGTTTTTGCCAGACCGAACCCGAAGCCGGTGGCGATCCTGGCGGTATGCGGACAACAGCTGTTCGTGATGGTGATGACTACATTATCAACGGCCACAAACGCTTTATTACGGGCGCCAGTCACGCCGATTTTGCACAGGTAGTTACGGCTACTGATCGAGAAAAGGGTTCGCGCGGCGGACTTACGGTGTTTCTTGTCGATATGGATACGCCGGGGATCACGAAGTTACGGCAACAGGACATGATGATTGCTGATAAGCCTTGGGAAATCCTGTTTGAGGATGTCCGAGTACCAGCCTCTCAGCGCGTCGGCGAAGAAGGTGATGGCATGCGCGCTGCACAGAGCTGGCTAACGGAAGGTCGTTTGCGACATGGCGCGAGGGGCGTTGGCGTTATCACCCGTTGTCTCGAACTCGCTGCAACCTACGCCAATCAGCGCTCTACCTTCGGGGCTAAGCTTTCGTCGCGGCAAACTGTCCAGAATATGCTGGTAGATATGTTCCAAAACCGACATCAGCTGCAGTTGATGGTCTATAACGCAGCATGGCGTGCGGATCAGGGTGAGGATGTCCGCAAAGAATCCTACATGTGTAAGTATTTTGGCGATGAAATGTCGTTCCAGGCAGCAGATCGCTGTATGCAGATTCATGGCGGTATGGGGCTTACTAAAGATTTGCCGATTGAGCAGTTTTTCCGTGATCAGCGCAGCATGGTTATTACCGAAGGACCAACAGAAATTCTCAAAATGGCGTTGGCACGCCAAATTTTGCGTGATTACGGCGAGTGAGAGAACGGCATGGCGAACGAAACAGAAGACAGTATGTCTGACCTGCCGCCGGCTCGTCCGAGCCTTAAAGCATTTGCGGCGTTTGCAGATCATATCGGGATTCGTGTTGTTGAGTGGGAGCTTGATCGCTGTGTGATTGAGTTTGATGTGGAAGACCATTTGCTCAATGGAACCGGTGTTTTACATGGTGGGTGCATGTCGACCGTTATCGATACAGCGTTAGCGCACGCGGCGATTTACTGCACGGTTCCTGAAAATTATCGGTCGGGTGCGACGGTAACGCTTACGGTGAATTTCATATTACCTGTCAAAAAAGGTAACCGGGTAACAGTTGAATCTAAGAAGACTGGTGGTGGTCGGACAATGTTTATGTCTGTAGCTGAAGCGCGTGACCAGGATGGACGTATCCTGGCAACAGGTCAGGGCATTGGTCGTTATCGGGATGGGTGTCACCTACCGGAAGGACTGCCGCGCCCCGATGGTGTGCCGGACGGCAAGTCACCTGGTCGTTTTTCATAGACAGATGTAACCCTCAGAGCGAGATATCATAATGTTTCGGAATGTTGACCCTCTTCTAAAACCCAAATCCATCGCGATCGTTGGCGCTAGCGAAACAGGCGGTGATGGTTGGTCGCGCGTTCTGTTTAACAATCTGAAGGAAGCGGGGTTCCCGGTTCCGACCTATTTGATTAATCCGCGTCGCGACGAATTATGGGGTGAGAAAGTCTATCCCGATTTTGCCTCGCTGCCAGAAGCCATTGATCATGCGCTGGTTATTGTTCCAGCACGTTTCGTCAACGATATGATACGGGAAGGCGTTGACAATGGTCTGAAGGCGGCAACGATATTCTCAGCGAGTTTCGGGGAGGGCCGGAAGAACATTGGCCTGGAGCGTGGCGAAGAGCTTAAGTCTATTATCACCGAGTCTGGAATCTCAGTCTGTGGGCCAAATTGCATGGGGCTATTCTGTTTGCCGCAGGACATTCAACTGTATCCGACGACCCGATTGCGCAATCTCCCTAAGGGAGAGGTTGGCGGCATCTTCCATTCCGGTGGTACGCTGGGCTACTGGTTTGCCCAAGCGGCGCAGCGAGGGCTTGGTTTCTCCTATGCGATGTCGTGCGGTAATGAATTCGGTCTTGATAGTGCTGATTATCTGAACTTTTTGGTCGATGACCCGGATACCAAAATCATCGTTGGTATGATCGAAAGTGTTCGACGTCCGAAGGAGTTTATGGAAGCCGCTCGCCGTGCGTTTGAAGCGAAGAAACCAGTAATTTTAATGAAACTCGGCAGCAGCGAGCTGGGTAAAGAGCAGGCAAAGACCCATACTGGCGCGGTCGCGGTTGATGATGATGTTTTCAATGCCATGTGTCACCGCTATGGCATTACACGTTGTAAATCCATTGATGAGATGGTCGATTTCGCGCTCTCATTTCGTCAAAACCGTCTACCCCGCGGTAACAAGCTTGCCGTAGTTACGACAAGTGGTGGCGCAGTCGGACTGACCCTGGAGGCTGTCGGGGATGAAGGCGGGAAACTTGCCGAACTTTCATCCGATAGCTTTAACAAGATGGATCAATTCGTGCCGGAAGGAGTGGACGTTCATAACCCGATGGATGCTGGCTCCACACTGGCGGGTAAAGTGCCTGATTTCTGCGCTCTCTGCGAAATGTTTGCGGCGGACGACGATGTCGACATCATCGCGGTGCAAGGTCGAGTGCCGCTCGCCGATGATGTGGTCAAAACACCCGAAAGCTACATCAAGTTAAAGAACTCCACTGACAAACCAATCTTCGCCTTTACGCGTATGGCACAGAACTGTGATGCAGCGTTACGGGAATTTCAGGACGGTGCTGGAATGCCATTTTTGTTCAGTGTTCCAACCATGGTGCGATCGATGCAGGCACTCGTTCATTATGGCGCAGCGCGGCGTAGGGGTTTGCCAGAATTGCCAGCTGCATCCGGTGATGCTGACAACGTTGTAGAAGACAGGCTAGCTGAGGTGTTGTCAGAGCGCGGATTAACCGCGCCCCATCAAACAGTGACAGCTGACCCCGAAGGAGCTGCTGCTGCTGCCATTGAAATCGGTTTTCCAGTGGCGCTAAAGATCGTTTCTGACGAAATCAGTCATAAAACGGAAGCCGGTGGCGTCGTATTGGATTTAAAGGATGCTGATGCAGTCAAAGATGCTGCTATTGATCTGCAAAATCGGATCGGTGCCGACAAGATTGACGGATTTCTTATCCAGGAAATGGTCGATGGGTTGGAAATGTTGGTCGGTGTTCGAGAGGATCCTGACTTCGGTCCATTGGTCGTTATTGGCCTCGGCGGCATTTTCGTGGAACTAATGAAGGACGTGTCTTTGCGCCTTGCGCCAGTGAACGAAGGCGATGCGAAAGAGATGCTGTCTGAGCTGCGCGGCGCGAAAGCGCTCGAAGGATTTCGGGGGCAGGCGCCGCGAGATGTCGATGCTTTGGCTAAGTCGATCGTCGCACTATCTGATTTTTTTGTTCATCATCGGACTTGGTTATCAGAGATCGAAGTCAATCCGGTGATTGTCCTTGAAGAAGGAAAAGGAGTGCGGGCGGTTGACGTACGGCCTGTTCGGAGAGATTAAAAGGGGGACCTTTTTTACGTTGTCAGGAGCGCTGCCGAGATGGCGTTTGGAACTAGTTTTTAAATGGGAGGAATTTAATGCTTAAGAAGAAATATAGTTGCGTAAAAGTAAACCAGCAGAAGGACGGGATCACTTGGGTGACCTTTAACCGTCCTGAAAAACGTAATGCCATGAGCCCCACATTCCATGCGGAGATGATGGAGATCATGACGCTGCTGGAAACAGATCCAGATACCAAGCTGGTTATTTTGACTGGTGAAGGTACCGCGTATAGCGCCGGCCAGGATCTTAAAGAATATTTCCGTGAGACGGATGGTAATGCCGAGGCCAAGGCGCAAGCGAGCGCGAATAGCCGTTGGCGGAATGAGAAGCTCTGGATGTACAACAAGCCAACCATTTCGATGGTCAATGGTTTCTGCATCGGCGGCGCTTTTACACATTGTCTTTGCGCTGACTTCTCTATCGCTGCTAACGAGGCCGTTTTCAGCTTGTCAGAAGTGAACTGGGGTATCTTGCCAGGCGGTATGGTTTCCAAACTGGTGAGCGACACATTCCGGGCTCGTGACGCAATGTTCTATGCCTGCACAGGGCGGACTTTCAAGGGTAAGGAAGCTGCGGCTATGGGTATGGTCAACCTTTCTGTCCCCAAGAAAAATCTGCGTAGAGAAACTCTCAAACTCGCTAAGGAATTGCTTGAGAAGAATCCCAATGTATTGCGCGGTACTAAACATGCAATCCGTGCGACACAGGATATGTCTTGGCGTGCGGCAGCTGATTATCTCAACGCCAAGGGTGCTGAGATTAAGCAGCGAGATCAAGCGCGCGGTCATGATGCGTATGCTGAGGGCATTCGTCAGTTCATTGACGAGAAAGCCTATCGCCCGGTGTTCTCGCCTTATGTTGGTGCAGCGGACGGTAAGACGACTGAAAAGGGTGGCAAGCGCCGCCCGTCAGCAGCTCGTAAAACGGCGCCGAAAAAGAAAGCGCCCGCGAGAAAGAAAGCGGCTAAGAAAACAGCCCGGAGAAAGTAATCTCCGGTTTCCAGGTCTAGCTGGATCAGAAACGGCGCGGATGATTTCCGCGCCGTTTCTTTATCTGTTATGGAGCTTATTCGCTCCAGGAAATGATCGGCGTGAAGTAATCGTCTATGGGTTCTGGCTTTTCGAGAAAGTGCTGATCGACCAGGTGTTTCATGAAAGTCTCAAGCGTTCCCCGGTTGGGTTCGACGCCATAGGCCCAGGTGTTGGCCCCCATGAGTGCTTGCATTTCTTCAATTTCATCATGAAGCCATGGCAACATGAGACGCTGCGCGCCAGAAAACCGCATTTGCTCGATCGCCCAGCTTTTCGATTGTTCGCAGGCTTTAAAAAGAGCTTCAGCCATCCAGGGGTGCTCGTTGAAGAGCTCCTCGCGAATTACCAACGTGTGCATAATCGGATGTATGCCGGTTTTCTGATAATAGGCTTTTTCGAGTTCTCTATAGTTTGGGAATAGTCTCGTCACGTTTTGACCCTCATGCAAAGCGTCGGGCCGACGGGCACCAAAATAGGTGTCAATTTCACCGGCTTCGAGCATTTCGTTGAGGGATCTGTCCCCAGGAATAATTGTAAGCGGTAGCTCTTTGGTCGGGCGGAGGTCCATGTCATGGTCTTCCGCACGTGGCGTGTTCACACCACCTTCGAACCATTGGATAGAATCCATATCGACGTCAAATTCGTCCTGAAGAATACCGCGAACCCAGACCCCAGCGGTCTGGCGATACTCCTGTACGCCAACGCGTTTACCTTCCAGATCTTTTGCGGTCTTTATGCCCGCATTTTTATTTATGAAGACAAATCCATGCCGAAATACCCGAGACGGGAATACAGGGATGGCCACGTATGGGAAATCGCCCCGAATTTTTGAAATAAAATAGTGGGCCATCGACATCTCTGCGACGTCGAAGGAGTGTGTTTTAATCATCCGCGCAAAAATTTCGGGGGGAGACTGTATCGCGATATATCGGAGGTCGATGCCTTCGGGTTGGATTGCCCCTGTGCTGAGCGCTTCCATTCTGTCGTAAGGCCCACAGGCCATGGTTATCGCTAATTTCGCCACGAGACTTACCTCCAAAAGGGACAGTGATATTTGGAATCACACTTTGTTTGAATCCGGAGCGAGCCTAGAGATGACGGGTTTGAAGTCAAGGGTAGTCCCTAAGTTTACGCACGGCAATGTGATTGGGAATTTAAAACCCAAACGCCCAATATTGATGAGGAATAAACAGGTATTTGTGGTGTTTTACTTGATGTATGCAGCGCAACGGAAAATCGAAAGATAACGACTATGTCACCAAATCAATGTCGCGCGGCACGAGGTCTGCTCAAATGGACCCAACCCCGCCTTGCTGGAGCGTCTGGCGTTGGATTGTCGACAATCAATCGCTATGAAAACGAGACCCGTCCACCACGAAAAACGGCGATTGTTCGCCTCCAGGGCGCCCTTGAATCAGCAGGCGTTGAGTTTTTGTTTGAAAACGACACACAAGGTGTCGGGGTACGCCTTCGTAAAAGCTAATTTCGATCAGTCGTCAGTCGTACGAGAATTTGCTGCTTGGATGTGATCGTCAGAATCATACCCACGCCGACTACTATAGAATACGAGGAACATTAACCCTGCTCCGAGAGCAAACGTGATCGTGACTCCTAGCGCCAGAGCGATCTTTCCATGCGTTGAGATCTCAACATCATTGATCCCAACCCAGGTCTCATAGGCTGCATACCCAGTGCCTCCTAAAAGGACGATCCAAAATACGACAACAAGAGCGATTTTCATTGTTCTTAGAACTATTGTTGCGCCGCGGATAATTCCCACGGGGCGACATCGATATATCGCCCTTCGAATGTGGTGATGTCATCCTCGTACTGCAATGTGTACCCGACAGCATCGAGTCCTTTCAAAAGACGGTTCCGGCGATGGGCATCTATTTCAAAGGGATAGACTGATTGATCAGGGGCGGTAACGGTTTGCGCTTCTAGATCAACGGTTACTTCTGCGCCCGGGCCGTCATGTAGCTGTTGTCTGAGCAGCGCGACAGTTTCTTCTGGTAATACAACCGGGAGCAGGCCGTTATTAAAGGAGTTGTTGTAAAAGATATCACCAAATCTGGTCGCAATAATGGCGCGGAAGCCAGCATCCACGAGTGTGAACACTGCGCCTTCCCGGGATGAGCCACAGCCAAAGTTGTGGGAGGCAACGATAATCCGCGATGGCCGAAACCCCTCCTTATTGAGGATGAAGGACCCGATTTCATTCCCATCCTGGTCTAGCCGAAGGTCTTTAAAAACATATCCGCCATAGCGTTCGTCACGCGGCATCATGAGGTGCCGTGCCGGCAAAATTTGGTCGGTATCAATATTGTCCTGATCCATCGGCACTGCCACTGAAGTAAAACAGGTAAATGGTTCCATCAGTTTTTCTCCATCTTACGTACATCGGTGAAATACCCAGTGACGGCTGCTGCCGCTGCCATTGCGGGGCTAACGAGATGTGTCCGTGCGCCACGTCCTTGGCGGCCTTCGAAGTTTCTATTCGATGTTGAGGCACACCGTTCTTCGTTTTGCACGAAGTCACCGTTGACGCCGATACACATTGAACAACCCGCTGCTGGGCGCCATTCGACACCGGCGGCCTCAAAAATCTTGTCTAATCCTTCCTGCTCCGCCTGGGCTCGGATCAATCCTGAGCCGGGAACGATGATTGCAGGAATACGAGCGGTGCGGTCTTTTAAAACACTTGCAGCGTCGCGGAGGTCTTCGATCCGGCTGTTGGTGCAAGAGCCGATGAATACCCGGTCAACTTTGATGTCTGAAATAGGCTGTCCTGGAACGAGACCCATATAGTCCATTTTTCGACTTAGGGCGTCTTGACGTTTAGAATCAGTTTCCAACGACGGGTCGGGTATAGAGCTGCTTACAGGCAAGACATCTTCGGGGCTTGTTCCCCAGGTTACCATTGGTTCGATTGAAGCAGCATCCAGAGTCTCTTCTTTATCAAATTCGGCGGCGTCATCTGTCGGTAATGTGCACCAGAATTGTTCAGCTTTATCCCAATCGTTTCCTTGCGGGGCGAACGGGCGGCCTTTGAGATATCTGTAGGTGGTGCCATCGGGTGCGATCATTCCAGCGCGAGCGCCTGCTTCAATCGACATATTGCAGACTGTCAGTCGTTCATCGACAGAGAATTCCTGAATAACCGGACCGGCATACTCGATGACATGTCCAGTTCCACCAGCAGCACCAATATGGCCAATGATGGCTAGAATAACGTCCTTTGCCGTTACGCCGATTGACCGTCTCCCCGTCACAGTGATCCGCATAGATTTGGGTTTAGGCTGCCAGAGGGTTTGTGTCGCAAGCACATGGCTTACATCTGAGGCCCCTATGCCAAAAGCGAGGGCGCCGAGGGCGCCATGCGTTGATGTATGAGAGTCACCGCAAACGATGATTGTGCCGGGCTGCGTAATGCCTTGCTCCGGTCCGACAACATGAATAATGCCACGGCGTTCATCGTCCAAGCCAAACAGGTTGAGCTTGTTGCGCTCTGCATTGCTTATGAGGTTTTGAACGAGTGCCTGTGTATCAGCATCGACATAGTCAGAGTCATTCAAACCGGTCGTTGGGGTGTAGTGATCGGGTATTGCGAAGGTTCGTTCGGGGTGTCGGACTGTGCGATTGTTGCCATGCAACATGTTGAACGCATGAAATGAGAGCTCATGGCAAAAATGACGATCAATAAAGAGGAGGGTTTGCCCAGCCTCGTTCGTGGTTATTGAGTGCCGATCCCAAATTTTCTCGAATAATGATCGAGGTTGCGCCATATCAGTTCTTCCTCGCAATTTTTAACGGGGAAAGACTAGCACGCCTGCCTAGAGGACGTCCTGCGGCGTATTATCCGTCTTTTTTGGCCTCAGCCTCGGTGGGGAGGGCATGACGTTGCATGAGGCGGGCCTGCGCTACAGCAAACAGCAGCGTCAAAATCATCAAGCCGAAGACCTTGAAAGACACCCAGAAATCGGTGCTTTGCGTACGCCAGACGATTTCATTGAGAACTGCCATCGACGCAAAGAAGCAAGCAAATCGAAACGTGAGCTTGTGCCAGCCGGTATCGTTCATTGGCCAGGCCGATGACATGAGCGGTTTTAGCAAAGGCTTTTTGAACAAGAGTCCACCAAACAAAATGAGAGAGAATAAGGCTTCAACGATGGTGGGCTTCATTTTGATAAAGGTTTCATCCTGGAGCCAAAGTGTTAGACCGCCAAAAACGACGACAATGACTGCTGTTATTAGCGGCATCATGGGCACACGTCGCGCTACAATTAGCGAGATGATTAAAGCAATGACGGTGGCAATCATTAACGCCGCTGTTGCTGCAAGAAGGGAACTGCTGTCGTCGGTTTTGGGGGCGAAAAGGTACGCGGCGAAAAATACAGCCAGCGGGACATAATCAACAACTGGCTTCAGCCAGGTGGGTTCGGCTTTTTTATCGGTCATTCGACTTCCTGAAATCTATCGCGCGGATATTAGTTGCGGGTATAGCGAAGAGCAATGAAGCAATAATAAAGGTGGTGGCGCGTTGACGCCGCGACAATGGCAAATTACCGTTCTGTTTAACAGAAAAGCCCGCATTTTGTGGGCTGTATAGAGGTAACAGGGAGATTTCAATGGCTGAATATACGGAAGTGCAAGTCGATGGTAATCCAATGCGGATCGCTTGTTCGGTCCCTGCAGGTGGTGGCCCACATCCTGCAGTCGTGGTGATGTATCACCGCGGTGGCTACGATGATTTTACGCTGAAAGTTTGCGATGACCTTGCGGAAGCAGGTTATGTCGCAGCATCTATGGATCTGTATCATTGGCCGCCGCTTTTAGAACCGGCTTCGGAAAACCCGTTTCCCAAAGATCCTGAAATAATCAAGGATGTGGCGGCAACCGTCGATTGGCTCTCTGCCCGTGGCGATGTTGATATGGGTAAACTCGGCATTCTTGGTCACTGCATGGGCGGTCGTATGGCGTTGCTTGGAGCGTCGACGCATGAAGCGTTCAAAGCCTGTGTGCCTTACTATCCGGGTAATATGTTCAAGCCTTGGAGTGAAGACGGACCAGCGCCGTTTGAGCTGCTTAACGGTATGAAAGGTACAGTGCGTGGATTCTTCGGTAATGATGATCAAAATCCTTCGCCGGAAGACCGCGACAAAATTTCGGCAGAGTTGACGCGTCTGGGTGTTGAACATGAGTTCGATGGCTATGACGGTGCCGGTCACGCTTTTCAGAATTTTGTAGCGCCGGAACGGTTCCGCCCTGAAGCGACGGCTGATTCCTGGGGCAAGACTATTACTTATCTCGATAGCACATTGAAGGGATAACAACATTCGTCTACCGGTGGCGTTGAGGTATGTATGGCCGTTATTGGCTTTAAGCTTGTGCTTGCCGACCCCATCGGTTGCGGAGGATTTGCCGAGTGTGCGCGCGACCTTAATTATCGAGGTTGCTGGATTGCGATCGGGGCAGGGGGACGTTCACTACGCGGTATACGATTCCCCAGAACATTTTCCGACGCATAAAGGCAGAGTGTCCTACGGCAATGTTCCAGCAAAGCCTGGGGGCGTGGCGATCCCTGTGAAGGGGCTGAAACACGGTACCTACGCCATTGCAGTTTATCATGATGAGAATCGTAATGATGAGTTTGATCAGGGCTTGTTCGGTATACCGCTTGAGGATTACGGCTTTAGTAACAACGCTAGTGGTTTCTTGGGGCCGCCGTCGTTCAATGATGCTGCCGTGAAACTCGATAAGAAGATGGTTCGAACCGTTATTCGCTTGGATTAAGGTGCAGCTCGTTTACTAGGATTGAGAGCACGACATGGATTTAGAAACCTCACATACAGTTCTGCAAGAACTTGTAATCGCTAACAGGATCCTAGCGAATGAAGGAATTGTGGATGCCTTTGGTCACGCCAGTGTACGGCATCCGACTAATCCTGACCTTTATATTATGGCCTGTTCCAGAAGTCCGGGTATTGTAACGGTTGATGATTTGATGGAGTACACGCTGGACGGTGATCCGCTGGATCAACAAGATCGACCGATGTATGCCGAGCGCCATATTCATGGCGGGGTCTATGAAGTTCGATCTGATGTTAAAGCAGTTATTCACAATCATTCGCATGCGGTTATTCCGTTCGGTTTGACAGATACAGAAATTCGACCGGTGTTCCATATGGGATCCACAATGCAGGGGCCCGTGCCAATTTGGGATATTGCTGACAATTTCGGTGATACGACATTGCTCGTCCTTAATATGGATCAGGGACGGGATTTGGCGCACGGAATGCAGGGCGGCCGGATTGCCTTGATGCGTGGTCATGGTTGCGTAGTCGGCGGGAACACGATCAAAGAAGCGGTGATGGTCGCGATTTATTTGGAGGCAAATGCAAAGCTTCAGATGCAGGCTCTGCAGCTCGGGGAACCGCGCTATATGACGGGTGGGGAAATAGAGCAATGCAGTGAGCGTATTACCAGTGAGCTTGCCATTGAGCGCGCCTGGGAATACTGGACGATTCGCGCAGGCTGTCAGACTCTCTGATCGTTTTTATGCCAGTTTTAATAGCTTTAGAGCTGTTTTAACACTGTAATATATGCTCTTCCTGCAATACCCCATAACAGTGCGCCGTATTTATTAGATGAACTCTGACGATCTCCTTGAAACTTACGACCAGCGTATTGAAAAAGGCGAAATTCGCGCTGATTCAGGTCAACACGTTATTGCTGAGGTCTTGCATTCACTGAACGGTGAGTTGACCCGGGCCAGTGAGAAATCCGTTGGGCTCGGTGGTGTTCTGAAATCACTATTTGGAGGGACGCGCAGTAAACCCAAGCCTCGCGGCTTATATATTTACGGACCACCGGGTCGGGGAAAATCCATGCTGATGGATTTGTTCTATGAGACAACGCCCGTTGCGAAGCGCCGTCGGGTGCATGTTCACCCTTTTATGCAGGAGGTGCAGCAAAAGCTGCATAAGTGGCGTCAGGAAGGCGGTGGCAAGCAGGCCGAAGAACCCTTGCCACGGCTGGCGAAGGAAATAGCGGAGACAAGCTCTTTGCTATGTTTTGACGAGTTTCAAGTAGAGGCTGTTGTCGATGCTATGATTCTGCGTCGGTTGTTTGAAGCAATGTTTGAGTGTGGTGTTACCGTTGTCGCGACATCCAATACAGCACCTGATGATCTGTATGCGGGTGGCTTGCAGCGCGAACGGTTCCTGCCCTTTATCGAATTGTTGAAAGAGGAGATGCAGGTTGTGGAGCTGGCAAGCGAAACAGATTATCGCCGGGATCGCTTGAAGTCGGTCGGCGTGTATCATTCACCATTAGGCGAATCCGCTCAAAATGCACTAGATGAGGCGTTTGATCGATTGACTGATGGTGCAGAAGGAATGGCCGAGTCGATTGTCGTGCATAGTCGGACAATTCCTGTGCCAAAGGCGGCGCGGGGGGTGGCTTATTTCCCATTTTCTGAATTATGCGAAAAGCCACTGGGTCCGGCAGATTACTGGTCAATCGCCTGCCAGTATCAGACGGTCATTTTATCTGATATTCCATTTTTCCAACCTAGTGATAGGAACATCGCGAAGCGTTTCGCCACTCTTATTGAGACGCTCTATGAACAAAAGACAAAATTGGTTTGTTCGGCGGCGGCGCTTCCGGACCACCTGTATCCTGATGGCGATGGCGCCGCAATATTTACACGCGTTGCATCCCGGCTGGAAGAAATGCAGTCAGAAGACTATCTATCCGCGCCGCATAGCCCGGCGACTGCTAAGGCGGCGTAATTTAAGCCTGTTCAACCTTTCGGCGGTTCCCACGCTTTTGTCAGTATCCCGTCGCGCTCCGGTGGTAAAAAGACGGCGGGTTCGCGGCTGGCCTCAGCCGCGTGATCAGGCGGCAAGTTTGAATCCCATTTTGAGCCTATAAATCGGCACCCGGTTATTTCGCTCGCCTCATTGGAGGCAAGCCAAACTGCAGGCGGTACAATGATCTCCGCAGGGAGATAGGGTTTGCCTGTTTGGCTGGCACTTGCTCGCACTGCTGGTAGAACGAATTCAGTTTCAACAGCGCCGCCTGGCGCTATGCTGTTAACTGTTACACCACTATCCAATAGGTCCTGCGCCCAGCATAAGGTCATGGCTTCCAATGCTGCCTTAGAAGGGCCGTACGGAGATTCGTTGGGGCGGTACATCGATGATCGTGATTTGCTGACGTTCAGAATTCGTCCTGACTTTTGTTGCAACATGGTTTGGGCTACCGCGTAAGCCATATTAAACGGGCCGTTGATATTGGCATCGACGATTGCGGCCCAGCCTGCGGGGTTTCCGTCGTAAAACTTGACCCGGTCGTCTGCCATCTTCCCCTGACCGACGCCGGCATTGTTAACGAGTACATCGATGCGCCCAAATTGCTGAATTGTTGCCTTGGCTGTCTCCTGACAGGCATTCAGATCGGTTACGTCAGCTTGAATAGCGACAGCAATGTTGTTGGTGGTGATATCGTTGATTTCTGCAGCAACAGTTTCGATTTGATCGCGGTTTCTCGCAGCAGTAATAACGATACCGCTGGCCCCGGCTTTGGCGTATCCCAAGGCCATAGCTCTCCCGAGACCGCGTCCACCGCCGGTGATGATAGCTATTTTACCGTCTAGCGGTTTTTTCACATTCTGTTCCTATCCCCGTAGTATGAAGCTGCGTTAGAATAGCCATATAGTCATTGCATGCTAGGGCAGGGACATCTTTCGCCCCGTGGCATAGGTTTGTCCTGTGGAGAGGATTTGAAGAACAATGTCGTTAGTTTTTGAAGAATGCCCGTTTTGGGATTTTGCTCTTCAGGTTTATGGCCGCGAGGGTGTTTCGACGGCCTGCATTGCCTTGCAGGACAGGCATATTCTTGACGTTAATCTGATCCTTTTAAGTATGTGGCTCGGCCATAATGGTCATCCTGTAATGGATCATGATGCATTGACGCGCGCGCTAGATGTATCGCGGCGCTGGAACAAAGATATTGTTTGCGGTATTCGGGCGGTGCGATTGGCTCTTAAAGATGACTTTTCTCCGATTTCTGCGGAAAACTGTGAAACGTTACGAAAAAGCATTTTGTCTCTGGAGATAGAAGGTGAACACCTTGAGCATATGGCTCTTACATCAACTGTGACGTCTGCACCCAATTTAGAGTTAGAGCCGTCATTGAGGATGGCTATTTGTACAGCCAATCTGGGGTTATACCTAACCTGCCTTGAGGCGAAGTTAGGCGAAGAGGATTATGCCGATGTTAGAGTTATACTTTCCGCGACATTTCCGGACATTGATGAAGAGATATTAGAATCTGCAATGCTATCTTTTGCAGCAATTTGATGATGGTGCAGTGTGCTTGATATATTATCTCATTTCCGCCGAAGTGCTGTGATGGTGCTTTGTGCAGTGCTAATCGCTGGGTGTACGGAAGTCGTTAAATCGACGCCGAATGAAATCCATGTTGATACCCGTGAACTCGGGCAGTTAATGCCGGGGTCGCGCCATTGGTTGGCGATGATTTCAGCTAGGAATCACTGTAATTCTCTTTCTAAGGACGCAGTTCTTGAAGATATCAAGGGAGAGGTGGTGATTTATCGGTGTGTTAGTCAGGAGTAAGCGACAACTACTCAGCGTTGTCCCTTGATAATCTACAAAAGGTAGACCAATTTTGCTCTGCGTAATGTAGTTTCTGGCGTAGTTTACTCTTTTGGCCTTTTACGTAGAGGTCTTGGGATTGCTTCCCTTCGATTTGCAGAAGCGCTATTTCCTTCCCGATCCGCTGAACCTCTGCACGAGCCCAGCGCTCCCGATTTGCGCATTGCTGTGACCAACTTAAGTTATAATCGCATGGATATGAGGCACCTATCGGTATCGATCCATCATATCTTTTGCTCAAGTCTCTAGTTGGTGAAGAGATAATCATCAATAATTAGTAATTAGGTAAATATACCTGATTTATACTAATGGTTGATTATGTAATTGTCAAAAAAATACGGTATTTGTACCGTATTTCGAGTCAGGATAGTTTTCTGGTGACTTGGATCACATGTCCAACGACTTCGATCTCATTCGTAATAAATATGGTGTCGTAACTGTCGGTACTGTCAGGTTCTAATCGTGCGGGTTCAGTTCTAAATCGTTTGAACGTGGCGTCACCATTATGTTTGACGACGTAATATTGTCCTGGCGATAATGTTCGATCACCGAAGTCAACGATGATGATGCTCCCGTCTGGAGCTACACGATTCATGCTGCTTCCCTGAACCCGTAAAGCGATGAGGGAATCACGATTGTGAGTGATCGGTATAAAGTCTTCGGCACCACCAACAGCGTATGGATCGTTGGTTTCTGTGAGTTCACCGGCAGCTACCCAGCTGACGAGTGGGACATCTTGCACCGAGTTAATGTGGCCGGATTGATTATTGGATTGGAGTTCTAAAAGAACCTCTAAGGTCCAATCTAGGCCACGGGCAATACCTTCGAGCGTATCTCTTCTTGGATTTCTAGACTTGTTCCTAAGGACGTTACGAATGGCGTCTGGAGTAAGAGCACCGTCAATTGAGGCCCGACGCGCGGACTTACCGAGTTCTCTTAAACGTCCCTGAATTCTATCTGTTAGCGCGACCATAATGTCTCTCCTGCTGTCGCGGTATTTTAACCTTAAGTACTCTAAATACGAATGCGGTAAAAATACCTTGACATGCGGTATTAAAACCGTATTATGATTTTTATGATGAACAAATATGAAAACGCATTAAGACCAGTTCGTAAGCGGGTGAATACCCGTAAACGACAGCTTCAGGCTGCGCAGCGGGTATGGCAGCAGCGAGAACCTAATGCTTTTGATCCTACGGAGGTGATCGATGGTGAATTCGACAGTGTTGATCTTGATGCACTGCTCCGGGATATGGATTTCAGTGATCACGCTTTAGGTAACGACCATCGGTCGGAATAAGCTTTCTTGGGGAGGGGTTGGTAATGAGGAAAACCCGTAAAGAGCGATTGACGCAAGGCGCATCAATTGTGGAAGAGAATCTATGTCCGACGCCACAGACAGAAAGAAAGCTGCGTCAGGACACGATAGTTTCGTTATTGGCGGTTGGTGATATTTCTTCTGACCATGTGCGTGCTGCAGAAGAAATTCGGACTGTGTTCGAAACTGTGTCCCGCGGCATGTTTCCCGCAAGTAGTTGGCGTTCTGAAACGAATCAAGGTTCAAACAAACGCCAGCGTATGGATTTCATTGATCGTATGTCGGATAGGGAAGCTGTGCTCTGGCAACGGTGCTATTTGCCTTGGACACGGCAATTGAGTTGTGAGGTCGCAAGTGGCATCCCGGGGACACGATGGCTTCAAATGGTTATTGATGTGGTGGTTGAAAATGAATCGCTTGAAGTCATAGAGCAAAAATATCGGCTGGGCGGGGGAATGGCATTGGGATTCTTGGTCAGCGGGTTAGACAAGTATATGGCAATTCGCTGTGAAATACCTGTGCAGGTTCGGGTTTGAATTGACTCTTGTAGACCTGATACATTGATACTCGTAATTCGGGGTCGGTTTGATTATTGTCCCGAGCCTGATTTTTTTGAGTGTCAATGACAGCAACAGAGAACACATCCAGTAATGCCGCGGTGGTTGCAGCAACGCTTGCCGTCGATCGTGCTTCGCATGATTTCCGGCGCGGCCGCGCTGTTCACATTTGTGATGATGCTGGGAAAGCGATAATTGCTGTAGCGTCTGAGATGTGTACCGATCAGGTGATCTCCCGACTAGCAGAGCTTGGTAGCGATGAACCGGCAATCGCAATAACCCATCACCGGGCACGAACTTTAAAAGTCAGGCTGTATACGAATGAAATTGTACTGATTCCATCCAAGTCCTGGCGTACAGCAGAGATAGCACGGACGATTGCCGACCCAACGACTGATTTGGCTAATCCCCTACGTGGGCCGTATACGGCAAACCGAGAACCAGTGGATGCCGCCAGTATTGCGTCTGTACAGCTTGCCAAGATCGCTCGCCTGTTACCGTCCGTTATCCTGGTTCCATCTGATGGGAGCAACGATCACATTGTTGCCGAGGATGGGATCTCTTCAATTAGGGCGTCTGATGTCATGTCCTATGAAATGGATACGGCGGGTTCTCTCAGGCAGGTTACAGCGGCCCGTGTTCCGTTGGAGGATGCAGAGAATACTCGAATTTTGACATTCCGTTCCCCTGATGGTGGACGCGAGCATCTCGCAATTGTCATTGGTGAGCCGCCGACTGATCGCCCGGTCCTCGCCCGTATACATTCTGAATGTTTTACGGGTGATCTAGTCGGATCGTTGAAATGCGATTGCGGACAGCAGCTCCGCGGTGCTATTGCCCAAATTGGGAAAGAAGGTGCTGGAATTCTGTTGTATTTACGACAGGAAGGACGGGGCATTGGTTTAACGAACAAGCTGAGAGCCTACGCGTTACAGGATCAGGGCTTTGATACTGTTGAAGCTAATGAACGACTAGGATTTGAATCAGATGAGCGGATTTTTTTACCGGCAGCGAGGATTTTAAAACAGCTCGGCTTTACTCAGGTCCGGTTGATGACGAATAATCCTGACAAGGTTGAGGGTTTAACGTCTTTTGGTATTGAGGTTTTGGAACGGGTGCCGCATGCGTTTCCCTCGAATGATCACAATGAGTTTTATCTTTCGGTTAAAAAAGAGAAGAGTGGGCATCTGTTATAGGAAAATATTCCTTGACTTGAGAAGGTAAAGCAAGTATATTTTTTACACTTCCAAAAAACGTCGAGAGCTCCGCAAAGCGGGGCTTTTTGTTTGTTCGGGTTTTCCACATAGGTATTCAATGAACGCACGTCGAAAGGCGATCGCTAGTAGCAGTTCCGCGAATTTATCTGAGTTTGCGGCACGCAATCTTTTAATCCGGACCAAGCAGGGCGATATCGCTCCCCTTATTTTCAACGAAGTTCAAGATCGGTTGCATTCTCGACTCGAAGGTCTGCGGGCGAGAACAGGACGTGTCCGAGCTTTAATCTTGAAAGCGAGGCAACCGGGCGTTTCTACTTACGTTCAGGCAAGATTCTATAGTCAGGCGTTAAATCGACGCGGGGCGCAGGCGTATATCTTGACGCACCAGCGCGATGCAACCGACGCCGGGTTCATGGAAGTGCTGCTTAGCAACGGAACAGCTTTGGAGGCACGGACTACGCTTGGTGTACAGGCTGACCTGAATGTTCCGAGTCAGGCGGAAGCAGAAATTGGCACAGCGATAGACGAAAGAGTTTGGACGGCTGAACGAATTAAGCAGGCGATTATTGCCCTTGCGCCGACACCACCACCTGTCGAAACGGTTCCTGCCGGGGTAATGTTCGGTTTTGCTGGAGCCGGGTCTGTGCCGAGCGGTTATTTGGTGTGTGACGGGGCGTCGGTCTCTCGCGCAACCTACGCAGCTTTGTTTACCGCTATTGGCACGACCTGGGGCTCGGTGGATGGTTCATCTTTTAATTTGCCGGATACAAGACGTCGGGTCGCTGTCGGGTCGGGCGGTACTGGAACAGGAATTCTCGGAAACGCCGTTGGTGATACGGGTGGTACCGAGACTCATACGCTTACAGTAGCTGAGATGCCGAGTCACAATCATACGTGGGATTATTCATCAACGGCCTTTAATCATCCAACCTCAGACGGTAATATTGGAAGCGGCTCGCAGCTTCGGATCGCATTCAATTCATCAACTAATGCGACAGGCGGGAATGGCTCTCACAATATTTTACAGTCAAGTTTTGTTGTGCAGAGTATCATAAAATATTGATGGCGACGTAGAGATGTCGGTATACAGTTAGTATGAGACGAATATCAGCAAATCTCAGCCTGACGGCACTGTCCATAATAGTTGGGGCCGTCTTAATTGAAATCGTTACACTTAGATTCCTTCTTCCCACCCTTCCTCTTAGATTACATCACCATTTCGGCGCATTGTCGGTGCTGGCACAACCAACAAAGGACAATGTTCTTCCTAAGGACTACACCCTTTTGCTTGGAGACTCCTTTGCTCATGGGTTGGGCGATTGGCTGTTCACCGCCGATCATGGAACCAACGCAAAATTTCATTCTCTGCACGTAATACGGGATTTGACAGGCTGGGACATCATATCGATGGGCCGAGGTGGAAGCGGTAGTCCTGCGGCTTTAGTTGGGCAACCTTTGTACGGTTTCACGGTAATCAACTCGTCGCCATATTTAGAACTGCAACCGCCCAAACGGGTAATCGCATATTTTTATGAAGGCAATGATCTGAATAACAATACGACTAAGGGAGATAACGACGATATAGATTTTGAGGTCAAAGATGCACGCCGACGAATCGGGTACGAGGTTCGAACAATTAAGCCTTGGTTCTTTTCTGTGACAGCGCAGCGGCACTTCGGATCGCTCGGCATAATTTTAAAGCTGCGATGGGATGGAGAAAACCCGATCTCGTTAGTTACCCACCTGCAGATTCCTGGCGGACTTGGAAATCGGGCCCAAATAAATTGTGGGTAGACAACGACATCGTATTTGCCCCTCCTATGCAGGGGCCTAGTCCTTTGTTGTCGGAGGCCACAATTAGTTCAGGGGTTGATGTGTTTTTTCATAGTTTGCAAAATTTGCAAAGCCGCTTCCCAAAATCCGAAATCTTCGTTGTCTACTTGCCGTCCGTGATGACTAGCTATCGCCACGTCGAAAATATGGGGTTAGCCCATATACAGGTGAGAGGCCGCCCGAAACGCGCTGTTTCGATATCATTTATGGAGAAACGAAGTGACCATATTTGTAAATTGATTAATGCTGCAACGTCTCGTGTTGGAGCGACGTTCATTGACGTGCGTTCGGCAGTGAGAAAGGCCACAAGGCGAGAAATCTTACACGGCCCTAGGGACGGCTCGCATTTCAACAAACTTGGCTATGAAGTTCTAGCAACCGCGGTAGTTAACGGTGTTCGACAAGAAAAACGAAATAAAGTGTGTAAAGACATTTCTTCAAATTAAGCAGTGGGATGTATGGTATTCGAATACAATTGTCGATACACCATATTAGTAATGACCAATTCATTCATGGCCAAAATAGTAGGCTATTTCTCGGGATCGCCGGCGGTCATATAGTCCCACAATCTCTCATAAATTCTTCCGGTTCCGGTTGCGCGAACATTAGCCTGTTTTTCTGTGAAACATACGGAATCGTAGTCTGGCCCAGAGGCCATAACTGCCAATTCGGTGATGGCGGATTCCTCTAAGTAAAAGGCCATAACAATACTTTCTTCAATCGAAGGCGCGACGCACACAGCGCCATTCCCCCGCATTACGATCGCGCGCGCCGATCCTAGAGTTTGCGCAAACTTTGCTGCTTGTTCACCGGAACGAAGTAAAAGAGGGTCGTCCCAAAGCGGAGGTTCGGGGAAAAAATAAGATCCGAATCCCAGTCGAGCCTTCGGTGTTTTCTTGAAGGTCGACAATGTCATTACATTGCGGGGGAATACTCGGCATATGCCGTTTATATCGCTTCTAGTGGCATATATTTGCTGATGACAGCGCACCTCTCCAAGGACGCCTGTGGGTAATTCACCTGATATAGGGACCACGGCTCCATCTTCACCTGGATCAATTAAGCCCATTGGCTTCGGAGCACAGACGAGAAAGCTATCGTCATTGAGTCTGGCGCTCACATGCCCATAAGCATGGACAAGGTTATGTCTCGCTAAAGCTCTTGCAGCTAGTCGGACTCTTTTCTGTGTTGCTTCAAGTGGTTCGCCTATCGAGCCAAACTCTTCTTCAGTCATTTGATTCTTAATCCCGGAATTCGGGGATGTCCGGCTTGGCTCCCCATACGCAGAATGCCTCAGGTGTGAATGGGAATTGCCGAGGGCGATAGTTGGGGTCGTCAATTATTCTGACACCATGTGAATACTCGTAGACCATGCCATCCGGTCCCTCAAAATACAGAAACATTGCACCAGATGACGCGTGACGTCCGGGTCCGAAGACAATGTGAACCTGTTTTTCGGAAAGGTGGTAATAAGATCGCATTAAATCATCGATGCTATCCACTTGAAAGTTGATGTGCTGAATGCCTGGTGTGTCTGCGGGAAAAAGCGCAATGCGATGGTGCACGGCGTCGAAGGAAAGAAGACCTGCGTCGCCAATCCAGTCGTTGGGGCGGATATTAAAATATGTAGTCCAAAACTTTTCGTCGCGTGGAGCATCTGTAGTTTTTAACCCAACATGACTGAATTCTGCGATGCCAGCGTCGCGTGTGGGAAAATATCGTCTCGTTGATTTGTAGGGTCGAAGGACAATTTCAAAATGATTGCCGCTAGGGTCTGAGAATTTAAAGAAGTCCAATACCCGGCGGTCCGCTTTTTCAGCTTCGGTGCCTCGTTTTACTGCGGCTCCGGCTGCGTCAAGTTCTTCATAGGCTGCTTGAAGTACACTATCGTTAGCGACTTCGAACCCCACCACATGTTCTTCTACGCCGCCTTGTACGTAGCAGATGTCATGATCGCGGTCATCTCCGCGGACATATATACGGTTGTCTTCCCGGCGAACTTCCTGCAGCCCAATTGTTTCAGTCGCGAAAAGGACAGCCTCTTCGAGATCGGCTGCTCCCACGCGCAAATATGATAAGTCAATGATTTCGATCATGCGGCTATGATAAGTCGCAAAAGTCTCCGCGCAAGCCTTACGACCGAAAAGTCTTTGTCGATAGGATGAAGCTTAGCCGTTGCTCGTTATTCGCTCTCGTAAACCCATCAATTCACCGCGTAGTTCTTCAATTTCCTGAAGGTCTTTGCCCAGCTCATCAATTTTATCAGCGGGAGTGGAAACGCTTTCGTCTCCTTCGAGTGTCACAGGACCAACGGCTTCCTCAATTCTGCCAATTAAGTCCCGAATACCTGGGCTAAGAGCAGCGGTTTGTTCGCCTCTTTCGATATTATTTGATGCATCAGCTATTTCATTTAAATCTTCGTCATCCAAAGTATCTTCGATTGCTGAAATAAGATCATCAGTTTCGTTGAGATCGTTCTCTAGAGTCTTACTCAGTGGCTCGTCCAAAAGCTCAGCAGATTCAATAGGCGAAAAATTTTCAGTTGTGGCTGTTTCAATTGCTGCTGAAGGCGTCTCTAAAAGAGCGTCTGCCATTGCCTTGATCTGAGGCACTGTTTCATCCGAGGCGTGCGATAAATTTGTTTCTATGGCGGCGAGCAGGGCGTGAATTAGTTTTGTGAGTTCGTCTTTTGTTTCTTCTAATTCATGGATCTGTTGTCGCATGCTGTCGATCTCTGTCATTTGATCGAGATAACGCTCGCGAATTTGTTCCCAAATGTCTGAAAGAGCGGCACTTTCTCGCTCCCGTGCCACGTGAGCTGTTTTCAAGCGCGCGTCTATTAGCTCAATTCTTTGTTTTAGGCCTTCTAGATCTGCCATTTTTGCATAGCTTTCGTTCGTAAAACTCATAGCTAAAATAGCGTTCGATCAGTTTACAGTTTGTTAACGCTAACACGGTCCTTTCTCCGACATACAACCTACGTTGACATTGCCAGGCCGTTCGGCGAGTTTGCCAATGTTGGAAGCAACGATCTCACATGTCTCCGACTATATTGAAATGGCCATAGATTCAGTTCTTCATCATATATTCTTAGCGGGTATTCTGCTTATTGGAGCAGGAATAATCACTCGGTATATGTTGAAGAGGCAAATTCTGGCATTGCCAAATCATCGCTCATCGCATGATACGCCAACACCTAGCAGCGGCGGTGTTTCGATAGTGCTGATAACCTTGGCTGGCTATTTATTCTTTTATTTTGTTTGGGATCAGAAAACGGGATTAGGCCCATTTTTATCGGGTCTCGTCATGGCATCGCTGATGGTCGCGATCGTCGGTTTCCTCGATGATCTCAATCGCCTGCCGAGTTTTAAGATCAAGCTCTTATCGCAAATTATGTCGGTGGCTGTTCTGTTTGCGTGTGATCTCATAATCGACCGTGTCACGTTGCCCTGGGCTGGCACTATCGAGCTTGGCCTGTGGGGATACATCGTAACCTTGGTCTGGGTAGTTGGGCTGACGAATGCTTTCAACTTTATGGATGGCCTTGATGGGATGGCAGGGGGCACAGCAATAGTTGCTGCATCTATTTTCGCTCTTATCGCCTTTAATCAAGGCTCTATTTTTGTTTTTGTTCTCAGCTATATAATTTCGGCATCTGTCCTCGGATTTTTGTTTTATAATGTTCCAAAAGCACGCATTTTTATGGGCGACGTCGGAAGCCAATTCCTCGGTTTTATGTTCGCAGCCCTCGCTGTGTTAGCAATGAAGTTCGATGCGGGTCAGATATCGTTTTGGGTTATGCCGCTACTCTTTTTCCACTTTATTTTTGATACGTCTTATACGTTTGTGAGGAGATTGCGCGCTGGGGAGGTCGTGACGGATGCGCATCGTTCACATTTATATCAACTGGTGAATCGACTTGGTTGGTCGCATCCAAGGGTCAGCCTGCTATATGCCGGAATGTGTATTGTACAGGGGATAGCGGCGATTTGGTTTGTTACCCTGACGGGTGTCGGCCAGTTTCTAATATTTCTGGCCTTTATTCTCATGCATAGCGCTTATTTGTGGATTGTTATCCGTGCAGCGCGCGCTAGGCGTTTACTCTAGCCAGCATTCTTCGCTCCTATCGACCTGATAGTCGAAACTTTAGTATAGTGGTGATACAAGTACGCTCAAATTTGGGAGGATGCTGATATGACCCGTGAATTTGAAGATCATTGCTGGCGCGATTTTATCGACAATGAAACGCAGGAAATCTATAGCCACTACGAACGAGATGTATTCGTTGGCGAGAATCCTGCTGTGTTAATGGTGGACGTCTATAAAGCGAGTTATGAAGGCGGACAGCAAAAGGTCATAGATGTCATTAAGGAGCACCCCAGCTCTTGTGGAGAACGGGCTTGGGCGATGGTTGAACCTGCGAAGCAACTCCTCAGTGCAGCGCGGACCGCAGGTATCCCCATAACCTATTGTACGGGGGACACGAGGAGCCAGTCGAGTAACGGTCGAGCGACAAACCGTCAGGTTCTTGACGAGCACGAGGAGTCCTATGAAATCCTTGAGGAACTAGCACCGCAATCTGACGAGCTTGTAGTCTATAAACAGAGGGCAAGTGCATTTTATGGCACGCCACTCATGTCACATCTTACTCAAATGGGGATTCAAAGCTTAATAATGGGCGGTGGTACGACGAGTGGTTGTTTGCGAGCCGCGGTTCAAGATGCCAAGGCAAATGGTTTTCACGTAACACTGGTTGAAGAATGTTGCTATGACCGAACTGCCGTCAATCACATGGTCAATTTGTTTGACATGCATCACAAATATGCAGACGTGATGCATCTCGACGAAGTTATAGAGCACATTGACGGTCTCGGAGATTTAAAAAGGGTAAGCTAGTTATACTGAGGGTGTCGCAGATGCTTTGATTTCTGCAGTACTAACCATCTGTTTTTCGAGGGTCTCGAGGATCTCAAAACCAGCATGATTTATATCACCGCGTGCAACCATTGCCTGTTTGAGACGCGTTATCGGGTCGGAAATTTCGAGATCCATATCGTTGTCGAAAGTCACTGCCTCAAGAAAACCAACTCCTCTACCTTTTCGAGTGCGGTCAATTAGGGCGGCAGACGCAATTGCGATAGCGACAACATCGTTTCCGTCGACAATGGCCCATTCCATCCCAATGTTATCGGCATATTGCGCGGCGCAGTATTCCTCTTGATCGAGTATAGGGTTCCGTCTTTGCGACGGAAGTGTGTGTTGGCAAACGAAAAGGATCTTATATTTGTTGTCGTGAAATGACCTCAATCGTTCCTGAGTAGATTTCTCTTCGATGTCTTGTGCATTTATGTATGCAACGACAACGGAGCTGCCCGTTGCATCACTGGCTGGGACGACTGAGGCAGCCGTTTCGATGGCATGCCAGAATTCATCAGTGACGGATAGGGGGTGTTCGGGCAGAAGTTGGATTCTGACGACCTGGTCTTGCGACAAAATATTGCGCGAAACACCTGTCTCAAGTGCTACTGAATTGGCATTCAAGGTGGGTGGGTTCGCTGCAAGCCCTTCGTCGATTTGGCGCATAAGAGCGTGGGTCGTTGCTTGAGATCTGATCATTTGCCTTAGCATGAGCTGCAGATCGTCGCCTTTCCATCCGGTAATATCCAATGGTCTCGTAAAAATCTGTGAATCGGCGAAATCATATATATTCCACGAGGAAGACGGCTCTATAAACGAGCGCGTGGTACCTAGTGATTGTTCTTTGGGTGAGAAAAAGTCGGCTTCCGCTAGAAAGTCGAGGCGATCAAGTAACTCATGGATGCCCACTGCCCCGTCAGGAGGGGGGTCGATTGCGACTGCGACATCACGCAGGACACTTTTTGACGTTGAGGTCGGTGCCTGCGCCAGTGAGGCATCAAGCAAGTTACTCGATGTAATTTTCTTCGTTTGCCCCATAGCCGTATCCCTCGGCAGCCAAATTTGGCTGTATTAATTTCCAAGGGGTTAACGCTAGATATAGGCCGTTAACAAATCGTTGAGCCAGTATTAGCAAAATTCAAGAGAATGAATTGTATTAGCTTATACTCGTTCAGCCGGTGCGAGCTGTTCGGCCCATTCCTCAGGAATAACTCCGGCTTCTAGACCCCGGCTGAGATAATACCGCCACAACTTGACGGAGTGGTTGGTCCGCTTGAAGTTCGCCGCAAACTCGTCTGACTCTTCTCTAGAGAGCGGCGTTGGGGTTCCAAGCCGAGAGGCGTCATAGAGGGCGCGCGCATTTTCATCAAAATGTACAGCATCGACCATTAATGCAGCGATGCTTTCAGATCCGATGACCGCACCGTGAGCCCGCAACAGAACAGCGTTGTGTTCGCCCATGGTTTCTACCATTGCTCGACCGCGTTCCTGAGTGTCGATGTGCCATGATTCCGGATGAGTAGGTATGCCACTCGACCACCGATAGGCATGATTTTTCATGGGCACGAGATCGACGCCCTCAACCATTGTAAAGAGTGTCGCTATCTCAGGATGCCAATGAAGTACGGCATTAATGTCAGATCGAGCACGCAAAATTTCGGCGTGGATCTCCAGCTCATTGACCGGGCGAGCGTTGGGGTCTCCATCCAAAACGTTGCCATCTAAATCAATGATATAGAGATCCTCCGGAGCTAAATCATTTCGGCTCGCATCAAAAGCTTGAATCAACAAGGTTTCGCCATCGGGAAGGCGTTGGCTGACATGGCCGCTATACCCAAGGACGCCTTCATGATTTAGAAGGCGTGTACACGCAGAAACTTCTATTTTTGCTCTCTCGACCGCTGAATTTGAGAAACCATCCATTTCTAATTCTCCTGTCGGACCGCACAAATTTTGCGTGTCCTTGCTCAAACCGTTAAAAGAGTTGCAATAAGTGTCTTGGACCGTCTGCTTGCTGTCAAGCAACCCAACGGTAAACTCAACTGACAAACAGAAATATCGCCAACGTTATGAATGATACTCCGCGCGCCGAGATACCGTGGCAGACCCAAGCCGCGATCTATGGCGCCGGCGTGTTCAGCTTTACAATGGTGGTGATCTCTACGCTGGTTATGCCGCTTTGGGCCGTTCAACTAACCGATTCAACCTTCTTGATCGGCATCATTGTCGGTTCGCGGTATTTTCTGACGTTGATATTATCGATTCATGGCGGCGCCTTAATGGATCGTTTAGGGACGCGACGTGTGATGATTGCATTTGCGATTGTTGCGGTCGTGACACCTCTTTTGTTTCCATTGACGTCGCTACTACCGTTTGCGGCTCAAATTTCGGCTATCATTCTTTTGCAAATGGTCGCTGGTATGGCTGACGCAATGGTTTGGGTGGGTGCGCAGGCCCTCAGCGGCAACGTCATGCAGGGACGTCGCCGATATATAGGGCGTATGACCTCAATTGTCAGATTTGGTGCCTTTTTTGGCCCCAGTTTATTTGGTCTCCTTTGGGATAATACCTGGCAGTCTATGGGGATTTGGCCGGCGTTTATTTGTATGAGTCTCTGGTCGGCTCTAGGTCTTTTATGTGTTCTCAAGATACCACAGATTTCTAAAGAAGTGGAAATGGTGGGCACTGCTCCCGTGTGCTTGAGAGACATTGTGCCCCGCATAGCTGATTATCGCAGTGCATTTCGTTTGATTGCTATTCCCGCTGTTGCTCTGATTTTAATGGTGACCATGGTCAGGATTGGTGCGACAGGAATCCAAAGCTCGTTCTACGTTGTGTTCCTCGGTGAAGTGAATATTTCCGCCGCCGTAATTGGGTTTCTTATCGGGTTTGCTCAATTAATTGCCAGTGGCGGTTCTCTTTTGGCATCTCCAATTGCCCGTGTCCTACATCCGCATTGGCTCACAATTTGCGCTGTATTTATGACGGTCGTTACCATTGCAATTACGCCGGTTCTGGTTTTCGACGCACCTGTTTGGGTCACTTTGTTTTTGCTGGCTGCTGCGATTGGGCTGCGCGGACTGTGCTTGGGTATCAGCCAGCCCATGGAAATTTCCGTATTGGGAAGGGCGATAGCTAGTACGGAGCAGGGGAAGGGTGCTGGCTTGAGGACGACGGTCAATCGACTGGCAAGCAGTATCGTGCCTCCACTAATGGGGGCTGTCGCAGAATTTGTTGGCATCCAAAATAGTTTCTTTGTAATGGGCGCTGGGCTTTCAGTCGTTTTGATATGCGCCACAGTGTTTGTGTCACGCCACCCAGGGTTGGGGCGCTCCGGGGACGTCTAATCAATGGCGAAAATAGACACCCCCCTCATTCCTATCAAAACGCAACTCGCCGTTTATGGTTGCGGCATGTTTGCGAACAGCATGTCGGTAATTTCAGGAATTATAATTCCGCTCTGGGTGAGTACTTTTGAAAAATCGGCGATCCTCCTTGGAGTGGTTTTTAGTGCACGTCATGTCCTCCCTCTAATTTTATCCATCCACGGTGGGGCGCTTATGGATCGGCTAGGGACCCGGCGTGTGATGCTAATTTTTGCGGTTATTAATGCTGCGGTCCCGCTTATTTTTCCGACGATGCCCCTAATTTGGGCAGCTATATTTCTGCAAATGTTAGCGGGACTTGCCACGTCGATGGGGTGGATGGGGGCGCAGACATTGATCGGGCAGGTTATGAAAGGTAGTGCTGTTTATGCCGGTAGGCTCTCCTTTTCTTTGCGGTTAGGGCATCTCATTGGTCCCCCGATGATAGGTGTAGCCTGGGATCTTGGCGGCTCTTGGGTCGCTTTCACAGTGATGAGCATTTGGGCATCATTTGGGTTCTTCTCAGCGATGGCTCTACCGTCTCCAGACGCCAAATCGCATCAGGTAGAGAATGTCACATTTTCCGGACTACTTCCGCGGATGGCTGATTACGTTACCGCATTTCGTATGTTAGCTATCTCTGCGGTTTTGTTTGTGGTGATTGCCACGATGTTACGCAATGCCGGAAACGTTGTGCAAACAGGCTTCTATGTTGTGTATCTTGACAACGTCGTTGGTTTATCAGGAACCTTGATCGGGATCTTGACGTCTGTGGCAGCCGTTGTCGGTGGCATCGGGTCTTTATCGGTCGGCCAACTTTTACGCTTTTGTTCAGCCCATTGGTTGTTGCTGGCGACCGTGGCGGGCTCCGTTATCTTTGTATGTGCGACTCCTTTGCTTGGGGCGTTTACATTCCTTGTTATCGCGAGCGCGATGCGCGGTGCATCGTTAGGCGTAAGCCAACCACTTATGATTTCCATTCTGGCGAAGGCGAGCGGATCGAAGGTACAGGGAACAAGCGTGGGGCTTCGTAACACCGCAAACCGTCTTGCTGGCGTAATTGTACCATTCATAATGGGCGTATTGATCCAACTGTTTGGGCTGGCCAATGGATTCTATGCAATTGGTATGATTGTGCTGGCGATGCTTATCGCAACAGGCATATGGCTGAGGAAGCAACCGGAAATAACGAATGCTCGTAACTAGAAGTCGTGTGTGACTGAACAGAGCGGCAAAATACCTTGGCGGATACAGGCGGGAGTGTATGGTGCTGCGGCGTTTAGCAACACCATGCCGAACATGGGATGGGTAATCATCCCACTTTGGTTGTTACTTCAAGGTGTTCCAGACTGGCTTATCGGAATTACGATTGGTTGCCGGCATATCGGCCCGATGCTTTTGGCAATTCATGGTGGTGCGGTAATCGATCGGCTTGGCGCCCGTCGTATCATGATCTTCTTGGCTACAGTGGGTGCCGTTGCACCGCTCCTATATCCGGTTACACCGTTCATTTGGGCTATCATCGTTCTGCAACTCATAACTGGTCTCGTCGACAGTTTAGGTTGGGTCGGCGCACAGACATTGGTGAGCAGGGTTATGAAAGGCGATGCCACATACACGAGCCGGATGTCCTTTTGTACCCGTCTTGGATTGCTTATAGGGCCCGCGCTCAGTGGTGTTGCGCTGGACCATCTGGGTCCATGGGGTGGCTTTGGCTTAATAGGTATTTGGTCTGCGGGTATTCTAGTTTCGGTGCTCATTTTACCTCCCGATATTGACCGTCAGGCAGCTGAAAAAACTGAAGACCAGAACAGTCGTTTATCCACGCGCGTGTTTTTGCCATGCCCTTCTGACTATATCGCGGCTTTCAAACTTCTGGTGTTGCCGACGATCTGTTTCGTAATGGCAATGTCTCTTTTGCGACATTTAGGCGGCGGGATTCAGGCGTCGTTTTATGGCGTGCATTTAAAGGATATTGGAATCTCGGCAACGACCATTGGGTTATTAATTTCGGCGAATGGTGCCTTCGGCTTGGTCGGATCATTATCTGCCGCGCCATTACAGCGCTTATTTCGCACCCATATTTTGTTGCTGTTTCTCGTTACCGGGTCGATCTTCTTTGTTGCAATTACACCGCTTCTTAGTGATCAAGTGACCTGGCTTGTTTTGGCATCGGGCGCCCGTGGGTGGGCGATGGCTGCGAGCTTGGTTTTTCTGATTTCGATGATTGCGCGCTACACCGAAGAAAACATGCAAGGTAAAGCAATGGGGCTACGGGTGACACTTAATCAGATGACGTGGTTTGCTGTACCAATTGTAATGGGCTTTGTGGCTGAGACTTTTGGCCGAGAGCTTAGTTTCTACGTTATTGGTGTGGCGGCGATTGCTTTGGTGACTGTACTGGGATTATGGGCTGGTTTTCGGAAAGTCTTTGATTAAGGCATTGTATTTTTCCAGCCCTAGGGCCTTGCCCTTATGCAACATCCTGCTGGGGGAGAGCGCCTGAAATAGCGGCTGAAATCTGATCGGCGGTATTACCTGTTGCGCCCCCGTCTTTGAGCGCTAACCGGATCGACATGGCTAGTTCCGGAAGCAGTTGTAGGTCTTTCCCTTCGGGACTGTTAAACGCGAGTTCAAGACGCTGGCCGACGGTTATTATTGTTTGGAATAGTGTCTTGATGAGTTCGTATTTTGTGCCCCGTATTCGACGAATAGAGTCTTCGCCCGTGCTTATCAGACCTCGCAAATGGCCGACCAATGGTCCATCGACATTTTTTTGCTCATAAGCAGATAATATTTGCTTTGTCAGATACCCAATGTGGGCGCCATTTCGGATGATTTTATCAAGATTTACTTTAGCAATAGCGGCATCAAGCGCGTTCTGTGACGCAGCAGATTCATCCCCTCCCATAACTTTGGACTGTAGGATATTCGGAACATCGAGCCCTTCGATTTTTTGGGTTCCCGGCCTGGCCGAGTTGCGCCGGTCAGGCCCAATGTAGTTTGACGTGACGACGAATGGCTTTCTGTTGAATACTAAGGTTTCGATCCGTTTGGCCAATTGCCCGCGTGAGGCAGGTTGAACAAGTAAATCGTCTGCGCCAGCGTCAAGTACTTGATGGACGAGTGCTTCGGATGGCTGCCATGTGGTGACAATTATCGACATGAATGGATTTGCCCCAACCCGGTGATGACGAATGTCGTTGATCGTTTCATGGATATCACCGTCCGGAAGATCAAATTCAGTTATCATTAATTCCGGAGGACGTGTCTCAAGGGCCTTCAAAATATCAGCGTTACTCGATGCAGTTCTAATTTCCCGGAACTCTAAATCCGCTAATGTTTGACGCAAACTGGCACTATTCTGAGTCCGGGGGGACACCAGCAGAAGGTCGACGCGGTCATAGAAAGTGCGAGTATTCATGCCTTGCTGCCCTTGTTCATAGCGATTCATCTCGGATATTTTATAGCTGGTTTACTGCCGAAGTATCGCAAATCGAAATTAATAAATTACTATCTTCTTTAAGAAAATAGATAGGAAGCATTTGATTAAAAAGGATAATTTATGGTTGTTCTAATTTCTCAGGTTCAATTATTTGGCGTCATCTCGTTAAGGTATTCTGTTTGACGGAATATGCCTGTCGAAATACAATCTGACCCGATGGTAAAAAACAGCGAACCGTTACATCCAGGACGCATTCTCCTCGAACGTGCCATGGAGCCTCTCGGAATTAGTCGTAATCAACTTGCCCGAGATATCGATGTTCCCGTGGGACGAATTAGTGACATCACCAATGGCAAGCGCGGTATTACCGCTGATACCGCTTTGCGGTTTGGGCGTTATTTTGATACTGGGCCGGAGCTTTGGTTGCGACTTCAGGCTGAGTATGACCTCCATGTAGCGCGGAACACCACTTGGTCGGAAATTGAAAAGCGGGTCCGCGTCCTCAACCCTCAGTCAGCACAACCCTCTCCGTTGGATGGAGTTGCCGGACCTATTAATCCTGAGATTGAAAACAATGTTGATACTGATGCCGTTAGTTCAACCTCTACGGCTTCGGATGACCGGGACGATAGCGCCAATACGATAGGGATTCCTCCTGCGCCGGAGAGTTAGATAGTTCCCACGTTCAGTACGGAAAATCGTCCTTTTACGTTATTAAAAATTACGAACTACCGGCAATGATCGTTCGAAAGTTGATTCTAGTGGAAAATTTGAATCAACTTGGTTTGGCATCGTCGGCAGGTCGTTGACGCCTCACCCCATGTTCTTGTTTGTCGGCATTACCGAAACAGGTGCACTTCTTTAAAGAGAACACCTTCAACAGAGGTGTGACCGGCTTCTTGAACAGCCTTTTGCAGTTGCCGTTTTATCGCCGCCGTATCCAGGTGCATGCTGCCGTCTTTTGTCTGCATTCTGCTTAAATCAGCAGCCACTCTGGTTACGATATCGGACAATTTTTCATCCATCATTTCGCTTTGCTGACTGCTTTTTACTTCTAATCCGACTCGAATCTGGATCGTACGATTACCGGCTGAGGTTCGATAATTTGTCGTTACCGCCGGTAGTTCGTATATGATGTTTGTGTTTCGATTATCTAGTTTGGCACTGACGGTGTTCATAGCGTCCGAAATTTGATCACCAAAGAAATAGGCAAGGGCAGCATTGCCGGTGAGTATCACGGCGACGGCAATAGCGAGTATTAATCCGCGGCGGCTTTCGGGCTCTTCATTGTAATAATCGTATTCATGTTCTTTGGTCGCTCGAGTTCCGTAGCTTGCTTTGCGTTCGGCACTTCGTTTAGCGGCTTCGTTTCCGAAAGCAACTTTGTCGTCCTGTTTGTAATAACTGAAAATAGTCTTCTCGCGAAAAATACCGTCCGCCTCGACATATACTTCTTCGATGACTCTCACACCATCGTACTTACGGTCGCCTGAAAGTTGGTTGGCCATGGTGATTGCGGCATTACTCTCAGCGCAACGCGTTTCTGTCGCCCAGTTTCCTCTCTGGAGAACGCGTACTTCATAATTGTTTGCACCCATCGACATGGCTCTAATCCTTGTATTCGGCAACGTAACAATATTTTATACTTATATGAATGCAAGTATTATCAAATAAAATGAATTATATATTTAAAATAAAATAAGTATTTAAATTAAATAAAATTTTATTTAATGATCATTGCTGGATAGTTTGCTTGCTGATCTTGCGCTCAAATAATCCGCGCGCTACCAATCGATTTGGAAGATTTATGTCAAACGGATTTCAGTATGACTGATTCAGTCGAAGCAGTTGTTATTGGTGCCGGCGTGGTAGGGCTTGCCGTCGCAAGGCGGCTTGCTATGGCAGGTCGGGAAGTTATCGTGTTGGAAGCCGCTGATGCGATCGGGACAGAGACCAGTTCGCGTAACAGCGAAGTCATTCACGCCGGAATCTATTATCCCAAAGATAGTTGGAAGGCTCGGTTTTGCGTGGCAGGGAAAAAGGCCCTTTATAGGTACTGTCAAACCCACGGGGTGGAACATCAGAACTGCGGCAAGTTTATTGTCGCGACCAATGAAGATCAGATATCAGAGCTCGAACGGTTAAAGCAGGCCGCAGCCACCAACGGTGTTCCTGATTTGGAATGGCGGACCCCTGCTGAGGTCAGTGCTGAGGAACCAGCTGTGTTTTGTGTTAGGGCGCTTTGGTCCCCTTCAACAGGTATTATCGATAGTCATGGATTGATGCTCGCCTACCAAGGCGATGCAGAGGCCGCAGGCGCAATGATTGCGTATTACGCGCCCGTTGAAAGTGGGTCCATTGAAGAAGACGGAATTATTCTGTCGACCGGCGGCGAAGCTCCAGCGACGTTGAAGGCACAAATCGTTGTGAACTCGGCCGGGCTGCATGCACAAGAAACCGCAGCTTCTATTACGGGTATTTCTGAAGAAACGATCCCGCCTTGTTACTACGCCAAAGGCAATTATTATTCTCTTGTCGGCAAACCGCCTTTTAAGCACCCGATCTATCCGGTGCCGGAAAAGGCGGGGCTCGGCGTTCATGTGACCGTTGATCTTGGCGGACAAGTGCGCTTCGGCCCAGATGTTGAATGGCTCGAAGAACTGGACTATGATGTCGACCCTGCGCGTGCCGATGCCTTTTATTCTGCTGTTCGAAAGTACTATCCGGATCTGGCCGATGGGGCTATTCAGCCGGGCTATTCTGGTATTCGGCCTAAACTTCAGGCCCCTGGCGAAGCTGCCCGAGATTTTCTTGTCCAGGGACCTAGCGAGCATGGAATTAGTGGTCTGGTGAATTTATATGGCATTGAATCACCAGGCTTGACCGCGTCGTTGGCCATCGCGGATCAAGTCGCATTGTTGCTTGGAATCAATGAGCCAGCGGAAATTTAAACGAAAATTTTACCGGCTCTCTTACTAAACAGCCTTGACAAAAAATCGGTGAATGTCCAAATCCTACCCTGCCTTTTTACAGGGTTTGGTTTGGCGAGTTGATTTTCGTCGGATTCTCTTTCGGCAATGCCTATAGAGATCGACGACGAAGGTTGAGAACCACCCCGAAATAGGGCGAGAAACAACAGCCGTGTGAGCGGTAAAAAATGGGAGGAGATGCAGGCAATGGATCGCATGCTCCAAATCGAGGGGCTAACGAAGCAGTTCGGTTCGTTTACTGCCGTCGACAATATAAGTTTTAGCGTGAACCGTGGAGAGGTCCTTGGTTTTCTCGGCCCAAATGGGGCTGGTAAGACTACGGCCATGCGGATGGTGTCAGGATTTTTGACGCCAACTTCGGGAACAGCTTATGTCGGTGGCCATGATGTAACGACCGCGCCTTTGGAAGTTAAACGACGCATTGGTTATCTGCCGGAAGGCGCACCTCTTTATGAAGATATGACGCCGAGCGAATTGTTGGCGTTTATTTCAGATGTACGGGGTCTGTCGGGTGGTACGAAACGTGAAACAATATCGACGGCGGCCAGCCGTATTAATATCGAGCACGTTATGCATCAGGCAATTGGGACCTTATCTAAAGGGTATAAACGTCGCGTTGGGATTGCGCAGGCAATTCTCCATGACCCAGAAATTCTTATTTTGGATGAACCCACGGATGGGCTCGATCCAAATCAAAAGCACGAAGTTAGGAAGCTTATCAATGAGATGGCTAAAGATAAGGTCATCGTTATTTCGACACATCTTCTTGATGAAGTAGATACGGTTTGCAGTCGGGCTATTGTCATTGCGCAGGGCAAGATCGTTGCGGATGGCACTCCCGCAGATCTCGAAGCGCAATCTGAATTGCACAATGCCGTAACACTTCGCTTGGCTGCTGCACAATCAGACAAGGCAAAAGGGACGATTGAAGCTGTAGCAGGTGTTGACCGAGTTGTTGAATCGGAGGCTGCCGACAATTTCATTAACATTACCGCTTACCCGAAGAGTGGGGAGATCGTTATCGATGACGTCAGCGCCGCTCTAAAGGCGGCAAAAATCGATGTACAAGAAATACAGGCCGAACGCGGGCGCCTCGACGAGGTGTTCCGGCGTCTAACGACGGCGGCCTAACGGAGATAGTTATGGGTACAAGTTGGGCAATCAGTAAACGGGAATTGCGGGCGTATTTTACGACCCCGCTGGCCTACGTTTTCATTGTTATCTTTTTAGCGCTTAACGGAGTGACGGCCTTCTATTTTGGTGGGCTGTTTGATCGTGGTCAGGCCGATATGCAGCCGCTGTTTGGATTTCTGCCATGGTTGTATCTCTTTCTGATCCCTGCAGTTGCAATGCGGCTGTGGGCAGAAGAGCGCAAGGCCGGCACGCTTGAGCTTCTCATGACATTGCCGGTTTCGACTTTTAACGCGGTGTTCGGGAAATTTTTGGCAGCCTGGATATTCGCCGGGATCGCTTTAGCACTGACATTTCCGGTTTGGATCACGGTGAACTATCTTGGTGACCCCGATAACGGCGTCATCATTGCGAGTTATCTTGGTGGTTTCTTGATGGCTGGGTCATATTTGGCGATTGGCGGTTTCGTATCTTCCATGACCCGCAACCAGGTTATTGCCTTCGTGATTGGTGCTGCAGTCATCTTCCTCTTTATGATGAGTGGCCTGGAGTTGGTGCAATCCGCCTTCCGGGGCTGGGCGCCGGATTTGGTTGTCGATCTTGTTCGCTCGTTTAGTTTTCTGGTTCATTACGACGCGATTGTTCGTGGCGTGATTGATATTCGCGACATGATTTTCTTCGTGTCCATTATTGGTGTGTTCCTTTTTGCAACCATGGTCGTCGTCGACCTCAAGAAGGGGGCGTAGGAGCTGATCATGGCAAACGGTATTAAATCATGGGATCGTGCGAAATTGGGAATCGCTGGTTTGGCAGTGACCTTCATTTTCTTCATTGCGCTCCATGTCTTTTCCACCGAAACCTTCAAGACGGTCAGTATCGATCTGACCAAGGAAAAGATCTTTACGCTGTCTGAAGGCACCAAGGAAATTCTTTCCAAGGTACGCGAGCCGGTGAAACTGCGGCTGTTTGTCTCTGACGAATTGGTCCAGCAGAGCCCCGGGTTGAAGGATTATGCGAAAAGCGTTCAGGAACTTCTCGAGCGATATGTTGAGTTATCTAACGGTCGGATTAAATTTGAGATTGTTCGGCCAGAACCTTTCTCACCAGAGGAAGATCGCGCCGTCGGCTTTGGTCTGCATGGTATTCCGATCACTCAGGCAGGGAACCTCGGCTATTTCGGGCTGGCGGGGACGAACACCACTGACGATCTGGATGTAATCGCTTTCGTTTCTCCTCAACGCGAACGTTTTCTTGAATATGATCTAACGCGTCTGGTATCGAATCTGGCCAATCCAAAGAAGAAAAAAATCGGCTATGTTTCATCCTTGCCGATCGGGTCCGACCCAATGAAGCGGTATGCACCGTGGGAAGTGATAGCGCAGCTCAGCCAGCGTTTTGACGTTGAACGCATCACGCTGGAGAATCCTATTCCAGAAGATCTTGATCTTTTGTTGGTTATTCACCCTCGCGATATGGACGATACCGACCGCTATTACATCGACCAGCATGTGATGCGCGGCAACAACACGATCATTTTTGTCGACCCTTATTCGGAAGAGGCGACGCGAGGCAGTCAAAGGCAACGCCAGCCACCCGATGATGGCTCTGACTTGAAGGAGCTCTTCAAGGCTTGGGGTATCAAATACGACAAGTCTAAAGTCCTAGGTGATCGGATTGGTGCGCAGCGCGTAAGTGCTGGCCGCAATGCTCTGGGACAACCCATTATTACTGACTATGTCGCCTGGTTAAATTTGACGGGTGAACGGATTAAGAAAACCGATGTCGTTACGGGTGAGCTAGAGCAGATTAATATCGCGACGTCTGGCTATCTGGAGAAGGCGGCGGGAGCCACATACAAGATGGACCCGCTACTGATGTCCAGTCCGCAAGCAATGTCGCTAAATGTTTCTCAGACCAAAACCAACCCTAAACCAGCGGAACTCCTCAAAAACTTCAAACCGACAGGCGAACCGTTCATCGTTGCAGCGCGCTATACCGGGAAATTCAAAAGTGGTTTCCCCGCGGGGCGTCCCAAAGACAAAATTCGCAAGGAAATTCGTGAAGCGGCTTTGAAGAAAGGCGAAACGGTTCCTAACTTTCAGAAACATCACAAGGAAAGCGTTCGACCAGTTAGCCTGATTGTCGTTGCGGATACAGATATTCTGGTGGATCGGTTTTGGGTGCGTGAGCAAAACTTCTTCGGGCAACGCATTTCGGTGCCGATTGCCAATAACGCTGATTTCCTGACTAACGCTGTTGATAATATGGCGGGAACCAGCGCTTTGATTGGCCTCCGAAGTCGGGGCGTTACCAGCCGACCTTTCCATAAGGTCGAAGATCTCAAGCGAGAGGCTGAACATAAGTACCGAGCCACTGAACAAGCGTTGCTACAAAAGCTCAAGGATATCGAGGGCAAGCTTAAGGACCTTCAAACCAAAGAAACCAAAGAGGGTAAGACGGTAATTCTGACGGGCAAGCAGAAAGAAGCGATTGAGAAATTCCGGCGTGAATCAATTTCCATCCGCCAGGAATTGCGGTCGGTCCAATTATCGCTCCGTCGCGATATTGATAAACTCGATGCCAATTTGAAGGTCATCAATATTGGCTTGATGCCCGCCATTATCGTCGTATTTGCAGTAACCCTTGGTTTGGTTCGCCGTCGCAATGCCCGTCGGCACCAGGCGGCGTCAGCAAGCTAAATTGATAGACGTAGATTTTATTCGAAAAGATGTAATGTCATGACAGCACGATCTTTCATACTCTATTCCATTATCACTGCTATTTTAGTAGTCGCGGCGATTGTCGCGGTGAGCTCGCGGCCCGCCAGCACGTTGATTGCTCGGGATCGCGCCCTGATATTCCCTGGCGTTGATGCCAAGCTGAATGATGTGGCGTCCTTTGAGATCAAGTCGGCGGATCGAGCCTATACGATCAAGCGCAAGTCAGATGGCTGGGGCATCGCCGAACTTGGCGGTTATGGTGCCGACTTCAACAAGGTGAAGACTGTTTTGGTTGAACTCGCACAACTGAAATTTCTCGAAGCGAAAACCAGTGACCCGAAGCGCTACGAACGGTTAGGTCTCCGCGATGTGACAGCGAAAGGCGCAAAATCCCGGGAGATTACCGTCCGCGATAAAGATGGAAAGGTCTTGGCATCTGGCCTAATTGGCAATCGGAACGAAGATCTGTTCGGTTCTGGTCGTGGCGGTACCTATATGCGGGTCGGCGATAAAAAACAGACCTGGCTTGTAGAAGGAATCGTCAGTACCGGAGCAGGCCCGTCGGACTGGGTTAACAAGAAAATCGTTGATATCAAACGGCCCCGTATTAAACGCCTGGTTATTCAAGCGCCTGGTGGTGGGTTGACGGTGGTTAGCCGTCCCCTCGCTAAGCAAAAGGACTTTCAACTTGCCGATATCCCTGCTGGCAAGCGGCAACGGGGTAAATGGGAAACTAATGATATGGCGAAGGTTCTCGATAAGGTTGAGTTGATTGATCTTAAGCGAGCCGACCAAATTCCGATGCCGAAGGACAAGCTCTACAAGGCGACCATACAAACCTTTGGCGGATTGTTGATCCATACCCAGGCTATCAAGGTCGGTAAGAAAAAGTTCTGGGCACGCTTTTCAGCGTCGGTTGATGCCGGAGCGGCCACTGATGCCAAGAAGGTAAAAGAGGCGGCCGACATCTTTAATGCGCGGCATAATGGCTATGTTTATGAAGTCAATGAGAAGACGGGTAAGAAGCTTACCTGTGATCACGTAAATCTCCTTGAGGGTGCTGGTCTCAAAGCCTGCGCCTAAATCTAAAACCGTCTATAAGAGGTAAGTGTTCGTGGCCATGCGGCCATGAACACATGGTGCTGCACGTCTCATAGATAATTTAGGAAAGACAAATGGGTTTCTTGCTTTTGCGACCTGAAGAAATTCAGGACCTCGTTGGAATGGGAGAGGCCATCGAAGCCGTTGAAAAGGGCTATATCAGTGGGCATCGCTATCCTGTCATCAATGCGCCGCGGCGGCGGGTCCATTCGCCGGCTGGCGTACGCATCAGCAATTTCCCTGGTGGCGTGGACGAGATGGGCGTCATCGGCGCCGCAACCCGTGCCGATCATGTTGTGCAGCTCGATGAAGGCCGTAATCAGGAATACGCCTATCGTGAACACCCCATCCATGTGCTGAATGACTCCAATACTGGTGAGCTACTCTCAATCGTTGTTGGCGAGCCCGTGGAAAAGACTCTTGGTTATACCAGTCTCGTCGCACTTCGGACCGCAGCAACATCCGGAGTTGGGTTCAAATATATGGTGCGGGAGAATGCCGAGACAGTCGGATTGCTCGGGTCTGCCGGGCAAGCCGCTAACCAGCTTTTGGCTCTGTTATCTGTCCGACCCAACATAAAGCGTGTGAAGGTATACAGCCGAAGCGTGGAGAACCGGTCCTGGTTCTCCCGCAAATATTCGCAGAAATTCGATATTGAAATAGAACCGGTAAATTCTATCGAACAAGCGATAGCGGGTGTTGATGTCATTGTCTGCGCAACCAACACAAATGTTGTTTTGTTCGATGGGGATCTACTGGAGCCCGGTCAGCACATTACCGGCATAATCGGCGGTAACATGCAGCTCGTCCAAGGCGGCTTCCTGAAAGCGGCGCGGCGCGAAATTGATGACCGTACGGTGGAACGGGCGGATATTGTTGCGACCAATTTGCGGGAATCTGTAATGACCGAAAAGCAGGGAGATCTGTATGAGCCGATAGAACGGGGCATCATAAAACTGGAGGACATCATAGAGCTTGGTGCTTTAGCGACAGGCGAAGCCATCGGTCGCAACAATGATGACGAAATCACCTATCACAAAAACAATAACGGGACTGCCGCGTCCGAGATTGCGGTTGCGATGCTGGTTTATGAGAAAGCCAAAGCAGCAGGGCGGGGGACAACGATTGATCTTATCGACCCGGCGGTACTGCAAGAGGAGTTCGCACAATGACCCGTCGCGTTCTATTGCTCCGACCGCAGGAACTTCAAGGGCTGGTCACCATGAAGGAAGCCATTGATATCGTTGAACAGGGCTATCGCGAAGCGCGGGAATATCCCGCGATTTCAGGGCCGCGCCGTCGGGTGCATTCACCAGGCGGTGTCAGGGTTAGTAATTTCCCCGGTGGTGTCCATGGGCTGGGTGTTATCGGTACTGGAGAGCGGCCTGACAAGTTAAACAAGGGTGGTGAGAACCAGACGAAGGCGTTTCGCGGTTATCCCGTGCATCTCGTTCATGATTCTAATACAGGGCAACTACTCTCCATCATGATCGGCGAAGTGGATGAAAAGACGCTGGGCTTTACCAGCGTTATGGCACTGCGGACGGCAGCGACTTCAGGCATCGGGTTCCGTCATCTGCCACGACAGGATGTGAAGGTGGCAGGCCTGTTTGGCTCAGCCGGGCAGGCTGCCAATCAACTTCTAGCGCTTCTCACTGAGCGGCGATCAATCACCAAGGTGAAAGTCTATAGCCGCGACCCTGACAATCGCCGGAATTTCGCTGAGAAATATTCCAAGCGCTTTAATGTAGAGATCGTACCAGTCGATACGCCAGAAGAGGTTATCGAAGGTTCAGATGTCGTTCATTGTGCGACCAACACGTCGGTTCCCCTATTCGACGGCAATTTGCTCGAGCCCGGTCAGCATGTCACCGGCATAATTGGATCAAACGTCCAGCTGGTAAAAAGTGGTTATCGGTCTTCCCGTCGGCGCGAAATCGATGATCGAACTGCCAAGCGTGCAGATGTAATTGTTTGCAATCTTCGTGAAACCATCTTGACCGAAGAACCCGGCGACCTACATGAGCCAATCGAAAAAGGGCTTATCAATTTCGATGACATATACGAACTTGGTGAGTTGGGCACCGATCTGTGTCCGGGCCGTACCAGCGACGATCAGATCACTTACCATAAGAATACCAATGGCAATGGTGTTGCCGATCTCGGTATTGCGATGCGCGCCTATGAACTCGCTAAAAAAGAGGAGCGGGGTACCTGGTTGGAATTCGCTGAACCTGAGGACTTGCCGCAGGCGATTTAGACTACAGTGATTCGCCGGTCGGCACGTTCATCTCGACTTCAAGCCCATCGACATAAGTTAACGCATCTTCTGTCGTCACAACGTCGGCGTACTTTGCATGCATGTCGCAAAGATTAACTGCGTGGCTCGCCTGTGAGCGGTCGAAGCAACCTTCTTCAACGACAGCGACCCGGTAATTGTTGCTAAAGGCATCAATTACCGATGCCCGGACACAACCCGATGTCGTTGTTCCTGTCACGAGAAGAGAATCTGCGCCGAGATCATTTAGGAATCCTGACAGCGGTGTGCCGTAAAATGCGCTGGGCTTGTGCTTGTAGATAACGATGTCCTGCGGTGATGGTGCAATCTCGTCCATAATTTCATTGCCATCCCGGTTAAAACCGGTGGATTTGGGGGCAGTGATGTCTTCGTCGGTACGACTGTTCTTCCAGGCCCAGCCACCTGCATCCCATCCGTCTTCGCGAACGGTACCGGTCGTGTATATAACCGGAATACCTTTCTCATGGCACTTGTCGATCAATTTCCGGATATGGGGCAGAGCGTCCCAGGCATCTTCGCCACAGGAATTATGGAACTTCTTGATTGAGTCCAAAATTGGCTCGCGCTTGTCGCCACAAAAATTGTAGCTCACATCGATTACCAAAAGGGCTGGTTTTTCGCCAAATCCCGCCTCGGCACCAAAGCCGCTTTTTTCAAAGACCTGCTGGTCACGTTCCGTTAGAAATTCACTCCAGATGCGTTCAGCCATTTTATAGTCCCCTGTTTAAAGTGCTGTGCCGGTCGGCAAATTGTATTCCGCATCAATTGTCTCAATGTAATCGAGAGCATCTTGCGTAGACACCACGTCGGCATACTTGGCATGCATGTCACAAAGATTGATAGCGTGGCTGGCCTGTGATCGGTCAAAGCAGGCTTCCTCGGCAATGGTAATGCGAAGATTTTCGCTAAAGCCATCGAGGACTGACGCCCGCACACAGCCGGATGTTGTGGTGCCCGTGACGACCAGTGAATCCGCTCCAAGATCGTTGAGGAAACCGGTCAAAGGTGTTCCATAGAAGGCGCTTGGCTTGTGTTTTCGGATAACGATGTCCTGCGGTGACGGCGCAATCTCGTCCATGATGTCGTTGCCATCGCGATTAGTGTCTCGGGCATCCGGTGCCCCGCTTGGGACATCTTCTTCGCCACGCGAACTTTTGAAATGCCATGCGCCTTTGTCCCAACCGTCATCTCGTACTGTGCCGGTGGTGTAGATAACCGGAATACCTTTGGCATGGCACTTATCAATCAATTTGCGAATATGGGGCAGGGCCTCCCAAGCATCGTCGCCGCAGGATGTCCGCCATTTCTCGATTGAGTCGAGAATAGGCTCACTGCGTTCGCCGCAGAAAGCATAGTTTACATCGATAATGAGAAGAGCTGGTTTCTTGCCGCCACCTGCCGTTGCGCCGTAGCCTGAGGCCGCAAAGACTTCCTTGTCGCGTTCGGTCAGAAATTTATCCCAAATACGTTCTTGCGCCATGGCCTTGCCTCCCAGCTGCGATAGTTCCAATATAACCGTAATAATATTGAATAAAGTCTATGCCTAGGAACTCAGGCGCGCAACTTAGACATCCGTGCCGGTTAAAGGAGAAAAGTCATGCTGAACATTAGCCGCATACATCATATCAATATTCGTTCAACGCCGGAGAAGCTGGATGAAACCCGCGATTTCTACCGTGATCTTCTTGGAATGGTCGAAGGTTACCGGCAGCCCTTTAAAGGCCACGGTTACTGGATGTGGCGGGACGATCATCCCTGGGTCCATATCTCCACGACGGGCCCCAAGGATAACCCGGTGCTGCAACCGGAAAGCATGGATGCTGGCTTTGGCCACATCGCCTTTGATTCAACAGGCTATCAGGACTTCAAAGACCTGTTGGACGGAAAGGGGATGAAGTATGACGAACACCCCACCCCGGATAAGGATATGATGCAGATATTCTTCCCCGATCCCAACGGCGTGGTCGTGGAGATGGTCTTCGATATGGCTGAAGTCGATGCTGCAAAGGCAGCGCAAGGCGCCGCGGCAGCCGCCGAATAACTTACAGAACGCTCATATTTGGCGGGTGGCCCATGAGCCATTCGCCAACTGTGCGGAAATGCGTTTTGCGGCCCTGAATTTGCAAGGCGACGGCGTGAATATCCCGTAACCGCCTTTCAAACGGCCCATCGGCAAAAATCGAACTCGTTCCACCGGTATCAAACAACGTATCAACGACCGTCTTTGCTTCGTGTATGGCGTGCGTGGCGGCTAGCCGAATTTCTAATCGATGATCGAGCGTCGGCGCGCCGTTTGTTATTGCCTCCTGCCAAGCGTCCTCAACTTCAGCGAATAGATAACGCCGTGCGCCGCGCAATTTGGCGCGCATACGGGCGACCTCGTCGTGAACGACCGGGTTGTCTTTGAGCACGTCCGCAGCGTTTCGGGGTTTCTTATCCTGGGCTATCTCAAGAAACTTTTCGAGGACGGCTGCGCTTAACCCAAGCGCAACTGAGGCAAACCCCATTGCGTAGATTGCCATGGTCGAGAAATTATAGAGAGTCGATAGATCGTCGGCGCCTTCAATCATGGTGGCGCGGACGATGGTGTGCTCGGTGGGTACGAAGTGTTCTTTGAGCTCGAACCCGTCGCTACCAGTATTTCTCAGGCCGAAGACGTACCAGTCATCTGACAGGGTGGTTTCGTTCGCCGGTATAAAGGTGGTCCGAATTTCGGGCTTGTCACCTTTGCCCATGCGGATAGAGCCGTCAGTTTCATAGACCGGGGAACAATGTGTTGCGAGCCAGGTCGCATGGTGGCTGCCGCTGACGAACATCGTCTTGGCTGTAACCAGATAGCCTCCTTCGACGGCCTTTGCTTCCGCCTTGCCCGGTCCCCAGGCCAGGACGCCGTTGGCGTTGTCGCCCCAAATTTTGCCGCTAATGCCTGTATCGAGATAGCCGCCAAGCATAGAGCAGCCGCTGCCTTGACCAACACACCAGGCGGCGCTGCCATCATATTTCGCGATGGCTTCGATAACCCGGCAAAAGACGGGGAGTGGAAGCTCTTCACCACCGGCTTTCTTGGCCAACAACATCCGGAACAATCGTTTGTCGTGGAGTGCAGCCATAGCCTTGCCGGTGAGTTCACGAATAGCTTCTCCCTCGGCCGCTTCTGAATCCAATAGGGGGCCGATGTCGTCGACCCGTTGGACCCATTCCTTTGCCATCTCGGCGTAATCGACCACTGGTTTGGAACCTTCATTCATCGGACTGTCTCATTTGCCTGGCAGACTGCACTGCGAATTTATGGGGATTATGGCGTTGATCTCGGGTGCTGTCACCGTGTGGTGCGTTGCCTGGAATCATATTTGCAGTTGGCGCACCTACTGATACTTTGACGACAAAGGTATCTCACAGGAGGCAAGAATGGCAGGAAAAGCAAAAAAATATAATCGCAGTTCGGAAGATCTCGGAAATATTGTCGGGCTGGAGCATCTCAATTTACTGATTCCGGATCAGCAGATTGCGATGAATTTCTATGTCGGAGGATTGGGTCTGACGCGTGATCCCTACATGCAAACGGGTCTGGGCAATATGTGGATCAATGTCGGGGACAGTCAGTTTCATCTCCCGACCCGAGGCACACAGGTCCTGCGAGGCTGTATTGGTTTGGTGATGCCCGATCTGAAAAAGCTGGTAGAACGACTAAAATCTATCCGAAAAGACCTCGCCGGAACCAAGTTTGGTTTTAACGCACCCAAGGGTGCTAAATATGTCGAGGTGACCTGCCCTTGGGGCAATAAATTTCGGTGCTATGGGGCAGGAAAATCAACCGCGCCGATTGTTCTGGGTATGCGTTATAACCAGTTTGATGTTGCAGTAGGAACGGCGAAGGGTATCGCGAAGTTTTACCGTGAAATAATGGGCGCCGATGTAACATTGGGCCGTTGGGATAATGCACCCGCCGCTCGGGTTTGTGCCGGAAATCGTCAGGAACTTATTTTCAGAGAGACCCGCAAGAAGATTCCCGAATTTGACGGTCATCATCTACAAATTTATATCGCGAATTTTTCTGGTCCGTATCAGAAGCTTCTCGACCGTGGGCTTATCGCTCAGGAATCCAACCAGCATCAATACAGGTTTGTCGATATCGTTGATCCCGATGATGGAAAACTTCTGTTTAAGTTGGATCATGAGGTGCGCGCGATGACGCATCCGTTGTATGGTCGCTCGAAAGTTAATCGCAACCCGGATCAATCTAACGCGCATTTTGCCAAGGGGCATGAAACCCAACCTTGGCTTGCGTCAGCAACAGGGAGTTAAGAAGGATGCTCGAACTTTATACTTGGATGACCGATAACGGTTATAAAGCCCGCCAGATGGTGGAAGAAACCGGGATTGAATATGATTTGAAACCCGTCAATCTGCGCAACAAAGAGCAGTTTGAGCCAGAATACCTCAAGATCAGCCCTGGCCATAAGATTCCGGCAATTGTTGATCCTGATGGACCCGGCGGCAACAAGATCACATTGTGCGAATCCGGTGCTATTTTGAAGTACATGGCCGAGAATTACGCTCCTCATCTTTATCCCGACGACCCGATCCAACGCATCAAAGTCGATCAATGGTTCATCTATGGCTCAGCGACCTGGACAACGCTGGCTCAGCAATACGGGTTGTTTATGCACCGTTTGGGCGAAGACGTGCCTCGCGCGCAGGAACATTATGATGGCGTTCTCCGCGATATGATGAACATGTATGAAAAGCACCTCGGTGAGAACGAGTATATCGCCGGTGACTATTCGATTGCGGATATCACCGTTTACCCTGACATGCATGGTCATGGACTAAACGATGTTACGTTCGATGAGTATCCAAACATCAAGCGTTGGCATGATGCGATTGAGGCACGTCCCGCAGTGCAGACTGCCTGGACGCCTTTCGCGTAAGACAATAATACCAATTTAACGGCCTGTGGTGCGCTCTGCATCGCAGGCCGTTTTGATTCCGACATTATCGATTGTAATTGCCTTTCCTTGGTTGAGCCTCGCGCTACTCCCCTAACGTAATTTCACGAGATTCTGGACGGTTGGAATTTCAACGGTCATAGTTAAATCCACATTGAAATGGAGGGTTCTATGGTTGCTGGCATTCGCTTTGTTGCGCTTGGTATCGTCTTCTTTCTGATGATCAGTGGTCCCGCTATTGCGGCACCGCAAATCCTTGGTGTTGTTGCTTCCGCTGCTCCAGTGCCTATGACCTGCTCGGGCGGATTGTGCACAGCAGAATTCAGCGCCTTTTGCATGCAGCAGCATCGGGTTTCGCCACGAGGTGGTACGCCTTACCAGACTGCAAAAGGAACCAACTTGACACTCGTATCGACCGCGGCAGATGGAACCAAACGGTCAGTTATTGTAAACGACAAAGTGTCTATCCAATCAAAGAGAGGACATTTTGCCGTGCAGGTGACCTTGCCGGAAAGTACGGTTAAAGGGCTAGGTGGGCAGGTTGCAGCGCTCGATATTAACGTGCTGGCATCTCTTGTGCCGATGGTGCAGGTCGGAGATGAAACGCCACTGAGCAAAGCTGAAATAGCGCATGTTACCGGGATTCAACGCAAAATCGTCGCTAAGGCGCTGGCATCTGACCGTGAGCAAGAAACAATAACGGTAGGAACCATGACGCGCCTGATTAGTGCTTTACCGCGATACGGTCGGGTCAGTGCGGCACGGCGTCAGTCGTTGTGGCGTGATATCGTTGGGCCGGAACCCACACAACGATCCAACATTGGTTTACAGAAAGCGGCTAAGGAATTCCGCTATTGCAAACATTGGGCCGACACTGGCCGGGGTTACGGGCTTCGGCATTGCCTTGAAGAAATGCATGATTTCAAAGCGGACCAGATTACCAAAAAGGCCTGGAAAGCCGTTCTGCCCGGGGGGTGATGCTTTGCTGTTAGTGGAAATCGCGTGACGGGTACATAACCTGACCGCCCTCGCTTCCTTCACCGAGAGTAGCGCTTTCGTTTTCGGCTGTGACCTCTGTCTTGAAACGTTGTGGCGTCTCCATTAATGCCATTAACCGGTCGGTCATATCGACCAATCGTTTTGCGACGAGGTGAATGACGAGCCCTTCGCGCTGTAGTTCGCCTGTTACACAAAGCAGACGGGCGGCGAGTGTTTCCTTGCGATAGCGTTCAAACAGTTTGGGCCAGACAATCACATTGGCGATCCCGGTTTCATCTTCCAGTGTCGCGAAGATGACGCCGCTCGCAGTGCCGGGACGCTGTCGGGTGATGACGAGCCCAGCCACGGTGACTCTTGTTCCGTTTTTGGTCTCGGCGAGCTGCGCGGTTGGTATAACACCTTCGCCAGCAAGCCGGTCGCGCAACAGTTCAAGCGGATGGTGTTTGAGTGATAGACGGATCGCTGCGTAATCATGTGAGACTTCCTCGCCGGGTGCCATGACGGGCAGCTTTACTTTCGGCTCAACGATATTTTCTCCCGCCTCGGCGAAAAGCGGCAATTGACCGGGGTTGATACGACGCACCTCCCACAGTGCCTGGCGACGGGATAGGCCAATTGAGCCATAGCTATCGGCTTTGGCGAGACGTTCGAGCGCTGACGGTTGCAGGTTGCTGCGTAGCCATAAATCTTCAGGACTGGAGAAAGGGCGGGCATTCCCCGCTTTGCGCGCCTCTAGCAGTGCTTCAGCAGCCCCTGGCTTTAAACCCTTTATCTGACGAAACCCAAGTCTGAGGGCCGGGCTGTTTTCTCGTTCTGGCTCTAACGTGCAATCCCACTCACTGTGGTTTATGTCGACCGGGCGGACTGTCACGCCGTGCTCGCGGGCATCGCGGACGATCTGGGCGGGGGCATAGAACCCCATCGGTTGGCTGTTAAGCAGTGAGCAGGCGAAGGTGGCGGGGTAATGACATTTCAGCCAGGACGAGACATAGACCAGTAACGCAAAGCTCGCCGCATGACTTTCGGGAAAGCCGTAATCACCAAATCCTTCAATCTGTTTGAAACAACGCTCGGCAAAATCAAGTTCGTAGCCACGTTGGGTCATGCCGAGGATCATCTTGTCGCGATAGTTCTGAATGGTTCCGAGGCGCCGGAAGGTCGCCATGGCACGACGAAGTCCATCAGCCTCGGCGGGGGTGAAGCCAGCGGCGACGATGGCGATTTTCATTGCCTGTTCCTGAAATAGCGGTACGCCAAAGGTTTTTTCCAGCACCACACGTAAGGCCTCAGAAGGATAGTCGACCTTTTCCTCGCCATTTCGCCGCCGCAAATAGGGGTGCACCATGTCACCCTGGATTGGCCCGGGTCGGACGATGGCGACCTCAATCACTAGATCGTAAAAAGTGCGTGGTTTGAGCCGAGGCAGCATGCTCATCTGGGCCCGACTCTCGACCTGAAACACGCCGACGGAATCGGCTTTGCACAGCATGTCATAGACAACCGGGTCTTCAGCAGGGACGGTGGCGAGATTGTATGTTTTGCCGTGATGTTGGGTAAGCAGGGAAAAGGCTTTGCGGATACAGGTCAGCATGCCGAGGCCCAATACATCAACTTTTAGAATACCAAGCGCATCGAGGTCGTCTTTGTCCCATTCAATAGTCGTCCGTTTGTCCATTGCTGCGTTGGCGATAGGCACCATCGCATCCAGCCGTCCGCGGGTAATGACGAAGCCACCGACATGCTGTGAAAGGTGGCGTGGAAAACCAGTTATCTCGCGGGCCAGGCGGAGTGCATGGCCAAGTCGCTTTTCCTTTGGGTCGAGTCCTGCCTCTCGGACATGATCATTATCTATTGATCCTGACCGACGCCCCGAAACGGTACTGGCAAGAGCATCCTCGACATCACGGGTGAGTCCCATGGCCCTGGAAATTTCGCGCATGGCGCTGCGACCACGATAATGAATAACTGTCGCAGCCAACCCGGCACGCTCGCGGCCATATTTGTCGTAGATATATTGGATAACCTCTTCCCGGCGTTCATGTTCGAAATCGACATCGATATCGGGCGGCTCGCCGCGTTCGGCGCTGATAAAGCGCTCGAACAGAAGATCAATTCGGGCAGGGTCTATGGCGGTGATGCCGAGGCAGTAACACACGGCAGAATTGGCAGCTGAACCACGCCCCTGACACAAAATATCTTTGCTGCGGGCGAACTGCACAATGCCGTGAACGGTGAGGAAGTAGTTGGCGTATTTCAGCTCGCCAATCAGGGTCAGCTCGTGCGTCAGCTGTTTTTTGACCTTGTCGGGAATACCGTCAGGATAGCGTCCTTCCGCGCCGTCCCACGTCAATGTCTCAAGATGTTTCTGGGGTGAGATGCCGGGCGGGGCTTCATCATCGGGATATTCATAGACCAATTCATCAAGTGAGAATTTACAGCGCTCAGCGATTTCCACCGTGCGGGCGACGGCAGCAGGGTGATGTCGGAACAAAGCCGACATCTCTTCGCCAGATTTGATGTGACGTTCAGCGTTAGCGAATAGATGGTAACCGGCTTTCTCGACGATACAGTGTTCACGTACCGATGTGAGGGCATCCTGCACATCGCGGCGGGTTGTATCGTGGTAATGAACATCGTTGGTCGCAATGAGTGGGACGGAGCTCTCTTTTGCCAGCTTTGCCAGGGCAGCGAGCCGTCGTTGATCGCCACCTGTCATCAGGTTCTGGCCAGCGAGATAACAGTGACCGGGCAGGGCAGTTCCAAGTTTGTGCAATGCTTCTTTAGTGTTGGCCAGAGAGATGGCGATCTGATCGTTTGCTTGGTTAAGGAAATCATCAACATCTAAGTGACATTCGCCTTTCGGCGCGCGGCGACGACCAAGCGTAATAAGCTGTGATAGGCGGCCATAAGCATCACGGTTCATTGGCAGACAGAGCAGGCTCGGGGCATCGGTGAAGTCCAGCCGGGCGCCAACGATCAACTGTATGTCTGTTTCACGGGCTGCCAGATGGGCTCGGACAACGCCGGCGAGCGTATTGCGGTCAGTGATCGCAATGGCTTTCAGGTCTCTCTCGGCGGCGCGCACGACGAGTTCTTCGGGGTGGGTGGCCCCTCGTAAGAAGCTGAAATTGCTGGTGGTTTGCAGTTCAGCGTAGGCAGTCATCCGAATAACCCGTGGACAAACCAGGATGTCTCACCACTACGATAAAGCCAAAAGCGTTGCCCGGTTTCGTTCTCAACCCGGTAGTAATCACGTGTGTTCCCATTATCGCTTCGCCACCATTCCGGGGCGATCCGCTCCGGCCCTTCACAGCGTGTGATGTGATGCAGAACCCGACGCCAGCGAAAGAGTACTGGTGGCCCATCGGTGCTTTCTGCGACGGCTTCGACCTGTTCAGGAGGGCGAAGAAGACGCAGGGGACGAGGCGTGGCAGCGCAGCCTTGCTCCGACTGTATAGGCTTTGTCTTCCCGACGGGAATGAACCCTGCAGCGCGTTCAGGGATATGGCTTTCCCGGAAGTGTGTTTGCCGTATGTTTCGAGAGCCGAGCCGGTTGGTTAGCCGGTCAATCACGGCGTTATAGCTGTCCACATTTTGAGCTGCTGCACCGCGTTGGAAATTGGTTTGATCGATTGCCATCGGGTTAGCAACGGCAGCAATGAGAGATATTTCGTCGATGCCAAATTCAGGGTCGATCTCGTCGAGATGTTCGGAGAAAAGATGCAGGAGATGGCTGGGTTCCCGGCTGGGTCGTGCGGTGCCGATGGTAATTTGCGCGGTGCTGCCATCTGGCCGATAGATAGACAGCACGAGCCGCCGTGCCCCTTGGCCAGCCTGCTCCAGTGTTGCACATAGATTTTCGAGCAGTTTGCCAGTAGCAGCAGCGATATCATCGCGATGGCCTATCGGTTCCGCAAAAGCCAGCCGAGCGATGAGTGGGGTTTTAGGGAGGATCGGCGAGAGCGGCTCGGCTGCTTTGCCGAGGGCAGCATCAAGACGTAACCGGACGTCTTTTTCAAAGCGTGCTGCCAGTGGTCCTCGGGGCATGTCTAACAGGTCGCCGATATAGCGCAGCCCGACCTCATGCAGAGCGAGAACCGTTGCGGGTGGTAAACGCAAGGCGGCAGTCGCTAATGGTGCGAGAGCAGCTCGTGTTTCCCCTGGAGGTATGACTTGCCAGGTGTCATTGGGGGCAAACCGAGCAACCGCCCAGGCACCGCCCAGCGTATCCGCCATGGCTGCGCGTGCTGTAAACCCAAGTTTCTCTATACGATTGGCCATATCGGCGAGCATGGCTTCTTCGCCACCGAACAAGTGCGCGCAGCCGGTTACATCAAGCCATATTCCAGCTCCTCCAGCACCTTCTAGAGACAGCTCGGGGTCGTTCTCCTTGCCAGTACTGGTCCAGGGACTATAGCGGCCACACCATTGAGCCAGACGGGCAAGCATTTTTCCGTCGGCAGTAGGTGCTGCCGGGTGAATGGTGACCGAGGGCAAGATGGCGCGGGCATTGGCCAAGGCCATGTGAGGCGACAGTCCCGCTTGTTCGGCGGCGTTATTGAGAGCACTCAGACATAACCGGGCCTGACGCTCTTGCACCAGGACGAACGGCTTATCCCGTAAGGCCGGTGTTATGCGGCTCAACCGGTCGGTCGCAAACCGGGGGAGCCAAAGCGAGATGATCCGTCTCATCGCACCATTCCAATAACCAGGTGCCGGGTGTTCCGCCCCGGCTTCGGAATAATGTGGTGTCCCAGCAAGTATTACCCGGCTCGTTGAGTGTTGCCACAAACCCTCTGGGGTGGCTGGGGGCTGCTTTGATCCGCCAGCGCTGTACCGCGGCGGAAAGGCCTGGTGTCTCGGTTGCCGGGCGTAGGAGTACTGTCAGAGCATCGTTCTCTTCAGCAGCGAGTTGTAAGCGGCGGCTGGCAGTCATGGCTATTGCTCTGAGCTCACCGAGAACAGCGATGAAGGCATTGCTCCGCAGTGCTTCTTCCATCGCCCATAAGACATCCGTGTCGCGTGTGGTTTTAACGATTGTGAGACAAGAAGGATCGAGCCCGTGTTGGGTTAGTCCTGCCGGATAAATCTCGCCGGCATCGGTGGCGTTGTTATTCAAGCACCACAGGACACGCCCTTTGCGGTAATCGGCCAAGGCTGCCAGCAACGTGATACAAAACCCGGTTGCGGCACCGGCATCAACGGGGCGGTCGGCGAGAACCTCGTATAACGCTGCTGGCAGAAACCCACCGGCTGGGAGTTGGCGATCAATTTCGGGAATGCCGAGAGAAAAGAGCTTTTCTTCCCCGGTCCAGCTGGGGCGTTCGAGGGCACGGATGCGGGCTCGCAAATCTTCCATTGGCTGAGCTCCCTTTGACGCGCGCTGGCGAGAAAAAGGGGGAGCGATTGTGTCCGGTGAAAGGGTGTCCCGGGGCATGAAAACCTTTTCTTAGTGATGCCTGCCCGCTTTTTCTTAGGAATGCGAGCCTATAATGTTCCTGTTTTGTTCTTATCTTGATTCAAAGGGAGGAGTCAAGCATGGCGATCGTTGCTGTGAGTAGCTCGATAGCAATTGACCCTTGAGGAAACCGATAGGAAGATGCAGAAAATCATTATCAGGGGAAGCACTATGGCCGCGACCGAACAAGACATCAGCTACCGCATAATCGACGATATCGAACTGTTTGGGCGTCTCTATCGTCCTGATGGCGATGAGCCTGTCCCCTATCTTGTTGATGTACACGGTGGTGCCTGGCGCAATGGGGATCGAATGAATAATCAGGTTATCCATCAACAGTTTGCCGCTGCAGGCGTTGGTGTGTTTGCGCTGGATTTTCGGCTATCGACCCAAGCGCCTTATCCAGGCCCAGTGCAGGACACGAATTACGGCGTGCGTTGGTTCAAGAAAAATGCGGCGTCTATCGGGGCTAATGCATCGCTCATCGGTGGGCTTGGGTCGTCCAGTGGCGGTCAGCAGATGGGGCTGATTGCTCTACAGCCGAATGAGCCGACTTATGTCGTTGATGAGCCATCCTTGGAAGGCACCGATGCCAGTATCGACTTCTTTATTGGTTGCTGGCCTATCCTTGATCCGCTGGCACGTTATCAAATGGCGCAGGAGAGCGGTAAGGATCGATTGGTAGAAGCCCACAACGTCTATTTCACTGACGAGTCTCTGATGTCGGTTGGTAACCCGTTTATGGTGCTAGATCGTGGTGAGGCAACGCATATGCCGCCAGCAGCCATCATTCAGGGTGAAGCGGACGACAATGTTGATCATTTTCGCGCTGATATGTTTGCCGAGCGCTACAAGGAAGCGGGTGGCAACATTGAGGTTCATAAATATGCTGATCAGCCGCACACCTTTGCGGCCAATAATCCAGATGATCCAGCATCCAAAGATGCAGTTGCCAAGTTGACCGCCTTTGTTTTGGCGCAGGCAGGCTGACGGCTTATCAGTTAGCAGGCAGCGGCAATGAAGCTATCCGTATTTCTGATTGCTTCGACCCTTTGCATGATCGGTATGGGCTATGCCAAAGATATCGCCCAGCCTCTGCAACCGCCATTTGATGTAAACACTCTGTTGCGGTCCCCTGATGCAGAGTCAACAAACTTCATCTGTAAATCACCGCCTGCGTCAGTTAAGGACCTGACCTTTGATGGGTTTTACAAGCACGGCTCAGGTTCGTCCGTTGTTGATAAAGAGGCGATGCGGAAGTACCGCACTGCCCGGAAGCCAATCGACAAATTCGCCAGGACAATCATCAAAATGAGTGACCGCTATCTCGCCTCGGCGGAGTCGAATGCTGCGATTGCTCAATGTGTTTTTGACTGGCTGTATCAATGGGCTAGTGGGCGGGCATTTCTGGGTGAAGTAAGTCGGCAAGGTGGATATGTCCGCAAATGGGCGCTTGGGACGATTTCGCTGGCCTATCTAAAAATTCGTAAGGCTCAGAGTTTCGATGCAACCAAGCAAAAGAAAATCAAAAAATGGATTGCCGATTGGGCCGAGATCGTCCGCGACGATTATTCGACTGACATACACAAATCCAGCCGAAACAATAACCACGCTTATTGGGCATCCTGGTCGGTAGGTCTCGCTGGTGTTGCTCTAAACAACCGATCCCATTTTGACTGGATGGTCGAACGGCAGCATATCGCGATGCGCCAAATTGAGGACGATGGTACCTTGCCACTGGAAATGAAAAGGCGGTCTAAGGCCTTGCATTATCACGTTTATTCGACGCAAGTGCTGGTGATGATCGCAGCTCTCGCGGCCCGCAACGGTACCAACCTTTTCGGTATCGAAAATGGCGCCTTACACCGTTTGATCAAACGGACAGTTAGTGGTTTGTCGAACCAGAGCTATTTCACAGAGAAGACTGGCAAGAAACAAACCTGGGTCGGCCGGGTCAGTGGTGGCAAGCTGGCCTGGATGGAAGCGTATAATGCACGATTTCCGACCTCCGAAATCAAACGCTGGATTGAGAAATACAGGCCGATGAAGAACCGACGGATCGGGGGCAACGCGACGCTGCTCTATGGCGTGCGGTAACGCCTTTATTCTGCTGCGCTACGGGCAGCTCGTCCTTCGATGTCGAGCGCGAATAGTTTCTTGGGATTGTGGAACAGGATGTTGTCCTTCACCTGATCACTGATGCCGTCATATTCTCGAATGCCTATCGTCGCATCGATGTCGGATGATGGGTCGCCGTGACCATAATCTGCGCCAATCAGGAGCGAGTTATCTCCGGCATATTTCAGAACCCACGGCAGATCATCATTGGTCTGGCATGTAACGAATATATTCTTCTGTTCAAACAGATCGGCTGGCGCTTTTTCGCCGGTAAGCTCAATCCGTCGAGCGGCCTCATTATAAACCCACGGCATCCATTGAGCTGAAGATTCGATAAAGCCCCAGCGCAGATTAGGGAAGGTCACCTTGATGTCACTCATAACCAGCATCATGCAGCTGACGACTGCTGGCACCCGAAATATACCAAACGTCATGCCGCGATTTCCACCAGCAGCCTGTTGCAAAAATTCGACGTTGGGGTGATTGCCATTGGCGATATGCACCGCGATGGACATATCAAGATTCTGGGCTTCTTCATAAATCGGAAAAAACGACTCATCAGTGAGATAGCGATCGTCCTCGCAGGGACGCATAAAGACTGCTACGGCACCGCGTTCATGGGCCCACCGCATCTGACGCACCGCTTCGTCTGGCATCAGCGTTGGCACCAGACAGGACCAGGGAAGTCGTCCACTACTTTGTGCCCAGGTCGCGGCCAGCCATTTGTTCCACGCAAAGGTCATGGCGGCTTCAGCGTCTGGGTCCGTGGTCAGGGAGTAAAGCCACAGCGAGGTGTGCAGAACTTGGATATCAATTTCCAGCGCATCCATGTGTTTGAGGCGGCCTTCGATATCCTTGAGTTGGCGCGTTTCCGCGGGCGTTCCGACATTGCGGTCCGACTTTCCAGCGGTGGCGCCGATGCCGTCTGGGGCCTCAACAGTCTCAACGACAAAGGCCCGAATTTCGCCATTAACATCCCATTTTTTGACCTTAGGGTTGCTCCTATCAGTAACGATTTTAGGTCGATATTTCTTTTCAGAAGGCTCCAGATATTCCCACGTGAGATTGCTCTCGATGACATGAGCATCGGCATCAATAACCGCTGGTGGAATATAGACCATAAAACGCTCCCCGATCATCAGCATGTTGATCTGCTGTTCTTGTTAAGAACTTTACTCCTATTTTGAGGGATATCTAGAGCCATGAATCCCTTGTCAGACTGGGGAACGATGACTAAATAACGGCCGGCAGGAGAATAGCTATATGACTGATATTACTGAAACCGCTGGAAACTTGGGTCACCGCGCTTGGCTTCGTGAATGGGTAGAATCCGCTCCGTTTCGATATACGGTTCTGGTTATCATTTTTATTAATGCGATCATCTTGGGGTTGGAAACCTCCCCGGGTGTTATGGCTTCGGTGGGGGATACTCTTCATCTGATTGATAAAATCATTCTGTGGGTCTTTGTCGTTGAGCTTGTCCTACGGATGTATGCTCATGGGCTAAGGTTTTTTCTGGATCCCTGGGGCGTCTTTGATTTCGTAATTGTTACAATTGCGCTGGTTCCGGCGAGTGAGCAATTCAGTGTTTTACGAGCGCTTCGAATTTTGCGAGCGCTACGCCTTATTTCCGGTGTGCCGCGTATGCGTCGAGTGGTTGAAGCACTCCTTCGCGCTGTACCAGGGATTGGGTCTGTAGCCGCATTATTACTACTAGTGTTTTATGTATTCTCCGTCATAGCGACCAAATTGTTTGGTGAGGCTTTTCCGCAATGGTTCGGAACTATCGGAGAATCGATGTATTCGCTTTTCCAGATTATGACGTTGGAAAGCTGGTCGATGGGCATCGTTCGTCCGGTTATGGAGCAGTTTCCCATTGCCTGGGCATTCTTTGTCCCCTTTATCATTGTGTCGAGCTTTACCGTCCTCAACCTGTTTATCGCGATCATTGTCGATTCAATGCAGACCCTGCATGCCGATGAAGAAGAGCGTACTGTTGAGCACCTTGAAACGGTCATGGATGAGGATACGCGATTGGTGTCGAATGAAATTGCCCGACTTCGAGCGGAGATTAGGGAATTAAGGTCCGAGTTGGGAGACCGAGCCTAACAATCGTTGTCGGATTTTCGATCGTTTAATGAAGGATTGAGTTCTTCTTCCTGCTGTCTTTTTCGGAAGGAGAGAACAGCGAATGGAATCGACCCCGAAAAAGCAAGGATCAGGGCGGATAAAGCCAGCCAGGGTTCAGTAATCAGCGCCGCCGCGAAAAGGGCAACGCCAGCCAAAGACACTTTGACGAGGTTTTTTGGAACGCGAATACGTTTGAACGAATAGGTCGGGATTGGGGCGATCATCAGTCCGGAAATAACAATCGTCCAGGGCAGGGTAAGCCATGCTGAGCGTAAAAATTCCCATCCCGTTTCTACCCCCAACATAAGCGGTAGTAGAACCATGCCGGCGGCCGCTGGTGCGGGGACTCCACTAAAGTAGCTGCCGGCCCAAGCTGGAAGATCGGTTTCAGCAGAAGCGACGTTAAAACGCGCTAATCTGAGGACCGAGCACACCACAAAGAGGATCGCGATAGCCCAACCGATGCCGCCCGCATTGTTCAAGGACCAGAGATAGATCAACATCACGGGAGCAACACCAAACGAGATGGCATCGACTAGGGAATCAAGCTGTCCGCCAAGCTCAGTCTGGCCGCCCATCAGCCGGGCCATACGTCCGTCCAGCGTATCAAGAAGGGCTGCTGCCGCGATGAGCAGAATGGATATTTCCCATTTGTCCTGCAGGCCAAATCTTACAGCCGTGAGACCGCAACAGAGTCCCAGCATCGTAAGGGCGTTCGGCAATAGGCGGTTCAGGCGGTCACGTCTAAGCTGACGACGCTCCTCGCGTGACAATCTTTCGCTGGGGTTTCGGGCCATTAGCGCCACTCTCCCTTGCGGTCGTCTTGGCTGTCGTCCAGTTGGGCGAGCGGCGTTTCTCCTGCAACAGCCCGCTGTCCGGGAATAGCTAGGACGCGCGTGCCTTTGGGTAAATATACGTCAACACGGCTTCCAAATCGGATCATGCCGTATCGTTCGCCTGTCCGGAGTGACCTTCCTTCGTCTGTCCAACAAATGATGCGGCGAGCAACGAGCCCGGCAATCTGTACAACAGCAATGTCGACACCATAATCAGTGTGAATTGTGAGAGAGCGCCGCTCGTTATGTTCACTGGCTTTGTCGAGAGACGCGTTTAAAAACTTGCCTGGCCGATAGGCATTTTTAACGACCTGACCATCTAAGGGGCTGCGATTCACGTGACAATCGAAGACGTTCATGAAAACGCTGACCCGTCGCATTGGTGCGTCACCCATGTCGACTTCGGGAGGCGGTGCGGCATCGGTCACCATTTGAATGACACCATCGGCTGGGCTGATCACCAGGCCGGTTTCTCGTGGCGTTACGCGGTCGGGATCGCGGAAGAAATACATACACCAACCAATGAGGGTGGCACCAATCCAGCCGAGCCACTGGGCAACAGTGAACAGGATAATCGTTATAACAACGAAAATGGCGATAAAGGGCCGACCTTCAGGCCTGATCTTAATAGGGGGTATCGTGGACACGTTTGCTCCCGTAAAAGCAGCTGCTACTAGGGCGCTAAAATTGATATAGGTTGGCCGATAACCAATCCAAGGTCATCGGCTCGCCCTTGATTAACCGAGATCTCAGCAAGCCCGTTGGCGTTTTCGTACCAGAATGCGGCGCCTGTTTCCACGCTAGAAAATGTTCTGGCATAGGAAAATTCGTTTCCGGACCATTTCAGCTTGGTGGTCGGCGACAATGTATTGGCCCGAATGCCGGTTATCGCATTACCATAATGGTCGGTATAGACGATGGATTCCAGGTCGTTTGGCCAGTCTGGCCGTGCGATTGTGTCTGTTGGTATGGGCTCGTTACTCACTGTTTCTCCCGTCGAAATTTTGGCGGCGACAGGCGCGAAAAGATCTCGTCCATGGAAACTCGCTGATAAACGGTCTGGTTTCCAAGTGATTTTTTTGGCTGATACTTTTGAGGAACGTCGTATCAAAATTGAAAATAGTCCGTTGTCGGGACCGACAAAGATTTGCTTGTCCGCCTCTATAATAATCGGCAATCGATCGCCGCCGACTCCAGGATCTACAACGCACAGAAACACTGCGTCATCAGGAAAATCTGTTGCGAGCGCGGCTAGAAGGTAGGCTGATGCCTTGGGGTCGAATTCGGGGGCATCTGAAAGGAGTTCGATGACAGCTTCGTCAGGCGCGCGCTTTGCAATAGCGGCGCGCATTTGCCCTACATACGGCCCTGATGGCCCAAAATCGGTAAAAAGAATAATCATGCTGGCGGAATATTGTCCACCTAAACTACTCTTAGCAACCAGGTGTGGTTATTAGGCGTCGCCAGCCTCAGATAACGTTATCCAGCTTTTTTAAGACCAGGATGCGCCATAGCGGCACAAATACGGTTACGACCACCTTCTTTCGCTTTGTATAGGAGCCCGTCAGCCCGTTCGATTAACTCTTCCATGGTCTCGCCGAAAATGTACTCTGTGACACCGACAGACATTGTGACTTTGCCGTAGCTGTCCTCAGAGCCCTTTCGGGCGAGTTTACGGCTGGCGAGCTTTTCGCGTAGATGGTCGGCAACAATTGAGGCGCCTTTCAGCGGTGTTTCAGGAAGGATAATAATAAATTCTTCGCCGCCATAACGCGCGGGAATGTCGCTACCTTTGACGTTCTCAACGAGTATCCGGCCAACGAGACGTAGGACCTGGTCGCCAACCTGATGACCATGAGTGTCATTAAATTTTTTGAAATGATCGACGTCACACAGAGCAATCGAGAGTGGCTGACCGTTTTCGCGGGCTTCAGCTGTGAGCTGAAGCAACGATTCATCGAAGCAGCGGCGATTGGATAGGCCTGTGAGTTTATCCGTCATCGCATCACGCTTCGTTTCAGCAAGTTCGAGCCGCAATGCTTCTAGTTCGTCAGTGGATTCGCGTACCCGGTCCCGAAGGTTGTGAACCTGGCCGTCCATGACTTTCGTTTCGGCTAAAATGTTACCAATCATGTGTGCGAGGTCTGCGCTATTGTCTACACCGTCTAAATCACCTGAAAAATTTTGCAACACGGCGCCATATTTTTCGGTACCATCTCCAATATCCCCGAGGGCTTCTGCTATTCTGTTGGCAATATCTCCCATCCGTTGGTTCCACTCGACGGGATCTGCCTTGCCATTTTCTGATGCAATGAAACGGTTGTAAATTTCTCTTAGATGCTCTGGTGAAAATTCGATTCCCTTTTCCTTCGCGCGGTCAATGAACCGCATAAGGGCAGGATTCCTTCCCGAAACGTGATCAAACCAGATAGTGAAGTTTTGCGGGTTTGCGGCGATTTTTTCGCTGGCCAGCTCTTCCATCGTCAGTTGAGCTAATTCCCCCGCCTTTTGCAATGTTTCTGAATATATCAAGCTGCACTCTCGATCATTATATGGGCGAATTTCGGAGACTACATGCTACGCATCAAAGGGACGAAGGTGCGCGATCGATGCTTTGTTTAGTAACAAAATAACCTCGTTTTCGTCGACGAACGGAATGAACTGGGTGGCACTGTTGAGAACGTCTTGTATCCGGGTGGTTGCCTCAACAAAGACATAACCAGTCATGACGGTGCCATCGCTCATTTTTACCTGAGCGTATTCACGTATCTTCGGAATTTTCGGCATGCCGCGGTTAGGCGTCGCCCATGTGCCCTGGTTTCTCAAAACAAACTCTCTATCACCTTCGAATTTGGCCGTTTTCTTCAGCTTAAAAGCAGATCAAATATTACGCCTATAATGCCTTGATCCGGTTAACGCAGGGTAAAGTCCTGACCTGTGTCAAAAGACTATTCTTTAACCATTTTGTCGCCTGGTTACTTGCCGTTTGACTTGAAGCGCGCTGATGAGTACGACATCCGCCATCATGCGTGTTATTCGGACATATTTGAATCTGCCGGAAACGGACAGAGGTGCTGCTATAGCTCTCGGTAATTTCGATGGGGTCCATCGTGGACATCAGGCGGTACTCAGCGAGATAAAGGGTATTGCCCGGTCTCTTGAGGCATCGTCAGCGGCGATGACATTTGATCCTCATCCGCGCCGGTATTTTCAGCCCGATACCCCCCTTTTTGAAATGACACCGGGTGGCGCCAAATCTCGGCACATAGGGGCATTGGGGACGGATATTCATTTTGTCATGCCGTTTGATCCGAATTTTTCGTCTTTGGAAGCAAATGAGTTTATCGAAAGGGTTCTCGTTGAAGGACTTGGCGCCTGCCATATCGTCGCTGGATATGATTTCGTATTTGGTAAGGGTCGCAAAGGTGATGTCGGTCTTCTTGAGCAAGGTGGGGCGGAACATGGCTTCGGCGTCACGGTTGTTCCAGCCGTTCAAGCAGATGATGGTATGACCTACTCGTCTACGGTAATTCGCAAGCATATTCGGGAAGGCCAGCCACGCGAGGCCGCGGAACTGCTTGGTCGAGCCTGGGAGATTGAAGGCGAGGTTATGACGGGGGATCAACGGGGACGGCAGATAGGCTTTCCGACCGCGAATGTTGATCCAGGTTCTTATGTTATGCCGGCGCTAGGGGTATATGCCGTTTGGGTTGGCGTAACAGATGGCCCTGATACGGTGTGGCATAAGGCTGTCGTCAATGTTGGTCGTCGTCCGACTTTTGACGGCGAGGGAATTACGGTCGAAGCGCATATCTTCGACTTTGATCAAGACTTATATGGCAAGGTTTTGCGCGTCGCCTTTGTGGAGTTTATTCGCCCTGAAATGAAGTTTGATGGTTTCGAGGCAATCAAGACCCAGATCGCCGCAGATTGTGTAACCGCGCGAGAAATCCTTGACGCTGCGGCTCCCAATGATATCACGACACCCACGTAAATCGCTGAAGCTGGAAACAAACGATGAGTGTTGATTATAAATCGACCGTTTTTTTACCGACCACAGATTTTCCTATGCGGGGGTCTCTGCCGGAACGTGAGCCAGAAACGTTGGAACGCTGGCTGAAAATAGATCTTTATCGTCGGCTTCGGGATGAATCAAAGGGACGAGAAAAGTTCATACTGCATGACGGCCCTCCTTATGCGAATGGTAATTTGCATATCGGGCATGCCCTGAACAAAATTCTCAAGGATGTTATCAATCGCTCGCAGCAAATGCTTGGTAAGGATGCCAACTATGTCCCAGGCTGGGATTGTCATGGGCTGCCAATTGAGTGGAAAATCGAAGAAAAATATCGCAAAGAAGGTAAAGACAAGGACGAAGTTCCGGTAGCTGTCTTCCGTCAGGAATGCCGTGATTTTGCTGGCCATTGGATCGACGTACAGTCTGAAGAATTCCAACGTCTTGGTGTCATTGGCGATTGGAAAAACCCCTACACAACGATGGCGTATAAAGCTGAAGGCCGTATTGTCCGCGAGCTTGGTAAGTTCCTGTTGAACGGCGGCTTGTTTCGGGGCGAAAAGCCGGTCATGTGGTCGCCGGTAGAGAAAACGGCGCTGGCGGAAGCCGAGGTAGAATATCACGATCATAAATCGACTCAGATTTGGGTTCGGTTTCCTATCGTTGATACCAACATTGACTCTCTAAAAGGTGGACACGCTGTCATTTGGACGACGACGCCGTGGACCATTCCGGGCAATCGTGCGATCGCCTTTGGCGCTGACCTCGAATACGCCGTCGTAGAGATTACGGATGCGGGCGAGAATGAAACGTTGCAGTCGGGCGATAAACTGCTTGTCGCCAACTCTCTTGCCGCAGGTGTTTTAGCCGCATGCAATGTTCGTGATTCAAAAACGATCGCACACGTGAAAGGCGCAGATCTACAGGGAACAATTTGTCACCATCCGTTGCATGGTAAGGGCTATGATTTTGATGTTCCTCTCCTGCCGGGAGATCATGTGACGGAAGAAGATGGTACTGGGTTGGTCCACACAGCACCGGGGCATGGTGTGGAGGATTTTGTTGTTGGGCAGGCTCACGGTATAGAGGTGCCTCGGACCGTTGAAGGAAATGGCTGCTATTATCAGCACGTTCCGCTCTTTGCTGGACAGCACGTCTATAAAGCGAGTGGTCCTGTCACTGAAGCGCTAACGGAAACTGGCAGCCTTATTGCCAGCGATACACTGGTTCATTCCTATCCGCATAGCTGGCGATCGAAGGCACCGCTGATCTATCGGACGACACCGCAATGGTTTATCTCGATGGAGACTAACGACCTGCGGGCCAAGGCGCTTGCCGCAATTGATGAAACAAAATTTTATCCCGCATCCGGTAGAAACCGCCTTCAGGGCATGATTTCCAATCGGCCTGACTGGTGTGTATCGCGTCAGCGCGCCTGGGGTGTTCCGATCACTGTTTTTGTCAATAAGGAGACCGGCGAGCCGCTGCGCGATGAAGCCGTGATGAATAGGATTTCGGAAGCGGTCGAGGAAGAAGGTGCTGATTGCTGGTTTGCCAGTAATCCCGCTCGTTTTCTCGGCGATGACTATAACGCCGATGATTACGAGCAGATTTTTGATATTCTCGATGTTTGGTTTGATTCTGGGTCGACACATAATTTTGTGTTGGAAGATCGTGACGACCTTGAATGGCCGGCATCCCTTTATCTCGAGGGCACTGATCAGCACAGAGGTTGGTTTCATTCCTCTTTGTTGGAAAGCTGTGGCACGCGCGGTCGTGCACCCTATGAAGGTGTTTTGACGCACGGTTTTGTTCTCGCTGAAAAAGGCGTGAAAATGTCCAAGTCGCAGGGCAATACAGTCGCACCGCAGGAAATCATTAAGAACTTTGGGGCGGATATTTTAAGAATTTGGGTTGTCGCCTCTGATTACTCCGATGATCTGAAGATTGGGCCCGAGATCATCAAACATCAGGCTGATGCCTATCGACGATTGCGAAACACGTTCCGTTATCTCCTGGGTAATCTGCATGAGTTTGATGAGAGCGATCGCGTTGAAGTTGCTGATATGCCAGAACTGGAGAGATTTGTTCTTCATCGTCTGGTTGAGCTCGACGTGATGGTTCGTGAATGCTGTGGAAAATATGATTTTCACGCGATGTTTACGGCATTGCATAATTTTTGTGCGGTCGAGCTATCGTCATTTTACTTCGATATTCGAAAAGATACGCTCTATTGTGATCCAGTGGACAGTTTCGAACGTCGCGCAGCCCGGACAGTGCTGGATCAGCTTTATATGTCGTTGACGGCATGGCTGGCGCCGATCATCCCATTTACGGCTGAAGAGGCTTGGCTGACACGTTTTCCCGATGAGGCGGAGAATGGGAGCATTCATCTAAAACAATTTTCTGAGATTCCGTCCGGCTGGCGGGATGAGCCATTGGCAAAGAAATGGCATCTAGTCCGCAATTTAAGGCGTGTTGTTACTGGCGCTCTGGAAATTGAACGGGCAGAAAAGCGGATTGGCTCAAGTCTCGGCGCAGACGCCACTATATACGCATCACCTGACTATCAGGTCGCGCTGACAGAAATTGATTTAGCCGATTTATGCATTACATCATCAGCCCGCTTCGATGATGGTGAGGCCCCGACGGAGGCATTCTCAATTTCGGATGTCGCAGACATAAAAGTAGTAATTACTGCCGCCGATGGCGAGAAGTGTGGGCGGTGCTGGAAGATTTTGCCAGAGGTCGGCACGCATGATGTCCATAAGGACCTATGTGGTCGCTGCGCTTCTGCAATAGGGGATGCACCTGTTGCTGCATAGGGTGAAAAGAAAGTGATGACGATGGGTCCAACCCGAGCGGGAACGCTAATCGCCCTTCTGACTATTCTTTTTGATCAGCTCAGCAAGTGGTGGATATTAAACGTCACCATGGTGCCGCCGCGTATCATCCCGGTAACCAGTTTTTTCGATCTAGTTTTGGTGCACAATCGGGGTGCCAGCTTCGGTATTTTTAGCGATGCCCCAGGTTGGGCGAGCGTCGCCTTAATAGTCTTTGCTATTATAATTTCGATCGCCTTGGCGATCTGGATGTGGCGGGTCAAGGAAATGCTGCTCGCTGTCGCACTCGCCTTGGTGATTGGCGGGGCAATCGGGAATGTTATTGATCGGATCCGATTTGGCGCGGTTGTTGATTTTCTTGATTTTCACGTTAGCGGCTGGCATTGGCCGGCCTTTAATGTTGCAGACGCGGGGATCACAATAGGTGTAATATTATTAATATTGGATTCCTTGAAATCGCGGCCCGAAAACACTTAAATTATAAAGTGTCAGTCAGGATATGGATTGCAGCGCATGAATACGAAAAAGTCAGTCATACCAGCCATAATCGGTTTAATCGTTGGTGCCATCGGCTTAAGCGGGTGTGAGAACGCCAAAGAGGTTATTGGGCTGACCAAACAGGCACCGGACGAATTCTCTATCGTCACCCGGGCACCGCTTAGTATTCCGCCTCAGTATGGTTTACGGCCTCCCAAGCCTGGAGCCGCGAGGCCACAGGAAACGACGCCGACCAGTAAAGCTCGTACAATTCTACTTAAGAACTCCGGTCGTAAAGGACAGGAACGTGCGGTTGCATCTGGCAAGTTTTCCAGCGGTGAGGCTGCTTTCTTAAAACGGGCCGGCGCTTTAAACCCCGATCCGTCCATTAGACAGCAAGTTAATGTTGAAAGCAGTGCTTTGGCTGATGCGGATAAGAGTGTCCTCAGAAAAGTGATTTTCTGGCAGGACCCTGAAGTCCCTGGCAAAATCGTTGATGCCAGAAAGGAATCCAGACGTTTACGTCAGGTGACGGCGCAGGGTGACTCCGTCACAAAAGGCGAAACACCTGTGATTACCCGTAAGAAAAAGGGTTGGCTTGAAGGCATTTTTTAACCCCCCGTCTATAGGTCATCGTCACTAAGAGTTGAGATGCTCTAGCTTGCAATGCTGGGTGCTTTATCCATATAGCCTAAGTAACGGAATTGGAGACCCAACATGCCTCCATTAAGGCTACTGACGGTAATAGTGGGCGTTTTTGCCCTAACGGTGACGCTGTTTGCGAAGACGTCCTATGCGGCGGTCTTTAATCCAGAGAGTTTTACGCTAAAGAACGGCATGCAAGTCGTTGTGATACCGAACCGTCGCGCACCTGTCGTTTCGCATATGGTTTGGTACAAGACCGGCGCCGCCGATGAGCCTCGTGGCAAGTCGGGTATCGCACACTTTTTCGAACACCTGATGTTTAAGGGTACCAAGTCTGTACCCCCAGGGGAGTTCTCAAAAACGATTGCTCGCCATGGTGGGCGCGATAATGCCTTCACCACTCAGGATTACACAGCTTATTTCCAGATCGTTGCCCGCGACAAGCTTGAGCTGGTTATGCGTCTCGAGGCAGACCGGATGCGTAATTTGGTGCTAACCGATAAAGAGGTTTTACCGGAACGCGATGTTGTCCTTGAAGAGCGCCGTTCACGTACCGATAACAATCCCGGTTCACAGCTTTGGGAGGCATCGCGAGCTGCGCTATTTCTGAATCACCCTTATAAGAACCCAGTGATTGGCTGGAAGCATGAAATCGAACAGCTGACGACCAAAGACGCTCTAGATTTTTACCGACAATTTTACGTTCCAAATAACGCAATTCTGATCGTTGCCGGTGACGTTGACGCAAAAGAGTTGAAGCCACTCGCCGAGAAATATTATGGCGTTATTCCAGGGGGTCGAAAGATCGTTCGTCACCGTGTGGCGGAGCCGCCACATCTTGCTGGCAGACGGGTTGAGATGGCCAGCCGCCGGGTTGGTCAGCCCAGCATTTCGCTTAACTACCTGGCGCCATCCTATGCGACAGCTGAAGGTAACCGGGCGTATGCTTTACAGGTTCTAGCCGAAATTTTTGGCGGTAGCTCAACGGCAGAACTATACCGGAGCTTAGTGGTTGAACAGGGTATCGCTTCATCAGCGGGAGCCTGGTTTAGTCCAGATGCTTTGGATTACGGAACCTTCGGCGTTTCCGCATCGCCACGGCCGGGTATTCCAATTGAAAAAGTCGAAGATGCTTTGCGGGGGTCTGTGAAGAAACTTTTAAAAGACGGCGTCTCGGAAAAAGAACTTAAGCGCGCTGTAAAATCCATGGTGGCGAGTGCTGTTTATGCCAGAGACTCTTTGCGGGCCGCACCGAATATTATCGGGCGTGCTTTGTCTACAGGCCGCACAATTGAAGATGTTGAGAACTGGCCGGATCGCATAAAGGCGGTCACAGTTGACCAGGTGAACGCTGCCGCGCGTGCTGTTCTTCGGAGCGAAAGCTCTGTGACCGCTATATTGCGCAAGAAGCAAAAGGCGGGGACCAAATAATGCGAAAACTGTCCCCTAAATTAGTGAGTGGCATTTTGATGCTACCGCTCATAGGACTATTTGGGCTGGGCATTATGCCCTCCCAAGCTATTGAGATCAAAGAAGTCCGCAGTCCAGGTGGGATCAAAGCCTGGCTCGTCCAAGACAAAAGCGTCCCCGTTATTTCGATGAATTTTGCTTTCAAAACCGGTGGCACGGCCTTTGACCCCACCGGGAAAGAAGGTCTCGCTCGCATGGTTGCGGCCATGCTTGATGAAGGGGCCGGTGACTTAAAGTCTCAGCAGTTTCAGACTCAGCTTCAGGATACCGCGGCCCGGCTCCGTTTCACGGCCTCAACAGATAAGTTTCGGGGGTCATTTCGGACTCTGAAGGCTAACATGGATGAAGCATTTCGATTGCTTGGCTTGGCACTGAACAAGCCACGGTTTGACGATAAACCGGTCGGCAGGATTCGCGGGCAGATAATTGCGAGCCTTCAGCGTAGCGCACAGGATCCAGATTCGATCGGAATGAAAGCTTGGTATAAGGCTGTGTTCCCCGGTCATCCTTATGGAAGGCCAGGTGATGGAACAATTAGGTCTGTAAAGACGTTGGTTGCCAAAGATCTTAAAGGTTTCATGCAGCGGCATGTCGTCCGGAATTCGCTGATCGTGGCTGTCGCAGGCGATATTTCGCCAACCGAGCTAGGCCAACGTCTCGATCAGGTGTTTGGCACATTGCCAGCATCAGGGCGTGCAGGGGAAGTTGCGGAAATTACGCCGACAGCAGTCGGCAAGGTGTTTGTGATTGATCGAAAAATTCCACAGAGCACGGTGATGTTCGGGCATTCGGGTATCAAACGCGATCACCCTGATTGGTATATTGCCTCCGTCATCAATCGTATATTGGGTGGTGGTGGTTTCTCGTCTCGTCTTATGGAGGAAGTTCGGGAGAAACGCGGACTGGCCTATGGTGTATACAGCTATCTTAACCCGTACGACCATGCAGCGTTGTATATGGGCGGCGTTGCGACCGCCAATTCACGTGTTGCGGAGTCTCTGAAAGTTATCCGCGCTGAATGGAAAAAGATGGCCGACCATGGTGTAACCGCGAAAGAGCTCGCGGGCGCAAAAACCTATATCAATGGCTCGTTTCCCTTGCGGTTGGATTCGACCCGTCGGATTGCCAGCCTTCTTCTCGCCGTTCAGATCAACAATCTAGGGAAGGACTATCTCGATAAACGTTCGAGCCTGATTAATGCTGTAACGCTGGCGGATATTAAACGAGTTGCCAAGAAGCTGTTGCGTCCAAAGGCACTGACAGTAGTGATCGTTGGGCAACCCAAAGGCATCAAACCGACGCCCTGATTTAAAACAGACCTTTGCGGATCAGGTTGAGGCCGATCAGCAAGAGCAACACATAAAGCCAAGTTCGAAACTTTTCTTCAGAATCTTTGTCACGGAGTGTTTTCCCGGCAAACATGCCGAGAACAGAAGGAATTAGCGCAAGCGCTGATTTCGTGGCGTACTCGGTGCTGAACCCGCCCTCTCGTATCAGCGAGATAGTCAAAATTGTTCCTGTGACAAGAAACTGTATGCCCAACGCCTGAACAAACAGATTTTTAGTCATCCCCAGTGCCTGGAAATAGATGACCACCGGAATGCCGATAGATCCGGTTGTTCCGGCCAGAAGACCGGAGAAAAATCCGATAACAGGTGAAACAATCGGCCATGATTTTTCAGAACAGCGCAGGCGGACAGCACATAGGTTGTTTATGGAATATAAGAATACGATCAATCCCAATGCGATAAGTAGGTAGGAGGAATCGAGTCGATATAGCGCGTAAGTACCAGCGAAGACCCCAGTTGCCGCCGTTATCAGCATCGGCCAGAACTTCTTCATGAGCTCGGCAAAATGGCCGCCTTGAAAGGCCTGCATGATATTGGTTGCGATAATAGGAACGATCAGGAGCGGAATAGCGACCTGCAAATCGAGGACGATTGTCATCAAGGCAATTGACGTAAGTGGCAGCCCCAGACCCGTTATGCCTTTTACAATTCCACCACAAAAAAAGGCGATCGCGACGGTTACGAGAACATAAAGTTCCACTATGTGCTCCTGAAAACGAATTCTGGTCTTTCGATTAAACTGAACGAGGGTGCCTGTCGAGAGCTGCCGCGAAAAGCCATTCTGGATCGGTAAACTATCCACCGGTTTTCCACCGCTCGCCTTTTCATGATTCGCGCAGCTGGTTTACAGTTGAGCGGAAAGGCTCAGTCGAAGAACCCTATGTCCTATGTCCATTTAACATCATCATGTTTCTCAGATGCGCTCGGTGCCCCTGGGCTGGATCGTGGGCGTTTCGAGGCGGTGCTTGAGAAGACCAAGCCAGCACTCCAGAGTCTGCGTGGGCAATATGCCGATGGAAGCTTGCCGTTACTGCGCCTTCCAGAGCAAACCGATGACCTGGTTGCCCTGAAACCCGTTGCAGCACGCTATCGTGATCAATTTGATGATGTGATTGTCCTTGGTACGGGCGGTTCAAGCCTCGGTGGCCAGACATTGTGCCGCTTGGCGGATATCGGCTTTGGTCCGAGAAACGGTGCTCCAACGCTGCATTTTTTCGATAATGTCGACCCGCACAGCATTGCGGTTATGCTCGAACGACTGGCGCTGGATCGGACTGGGTTTCTGGTTATTTCGAAATCTGGCTCGACAGCCGAGACAATGACCCAGTTTCTGGTGTGCCTAAAAGCAGTTCAGAACACGGTCGGCCCATACGAGGCTGCAGAGCATTTTACGGCAATAACGGAGCCGGGCGATAATTTGCTGCGTCGAGTCGCTGACAGTCATGGCATGGAGATACTGGATCATGACCCGAACATCGGCGGACGTTATTCGGCGCTGTCGCTTGTCGGCTTGTTGCCGGTAATGATCGCCGGGCTTGATGCCGAGGCAATCCGCGGTGGCGCCGCCAGTGTTTTGAAACCGGTTCTTGACGGAGAACCTCCTGCGAGCATTGAAGCGGCAAGAGGCGCGGCGATCTCGGTAGGATTGGCGGCTGACAACAACATCCTGTCCACGGTCATGATGCCGTACGTGGACCGGCTGGCAGATTTCGGCCTGTGGTTTCGTCAGCTATGGGCTGAGAGCCTTGGTAAACAGGGCAAAGGAACAACACCCATCAATGCGCTTGGGACAGTCGATCAGCACAGCCAGCTTCAACTCTATCTCGATGGCCCAGGCGACAAAATGTTTACGGTGATTATGCTGTCCTGCGCTGGGGATGGTCCTTCGGTTGATCCAAGTTTGGCCGATGATAATGCGTTGACCTATCTGGCAGGAAAGTCAGTGGGTGACTTGATGGATGCTGAACAGCGCGCAACGGCGGAAACACTCATCCGTAACAATCGGCCCACCCGTATCATCCAGCTTGATCGGCTTGATGAAACTGTCATGGGAGCGTTGATGATGCATTTTATGCTGGAGACGATCATCGCTGCACATCTGTTTGGTGTGGATCCGTTTGATCAACCCGCGGTCGAAGAGGGTAAAATCCTGACCCGTCAATATCTCGTAGGCGAGGAGGGGTGATATGACGATCCGTCTTCTACCTGAAGGGACTGTGAACCGGATTGCTGCCGGTGAAGTTGTTGAACGTCCGGCCTCTGCGGTTAAAGAGTTGGTTGAGAATGCTATCGATGCCGAAGCGAACCGCATTGAAATAACGATTAAAGGCGGTGGCCGAAACTCAATCATTGTTACGGACGATGGCGTTGGTATGTCTCGTGATGAGTTGGTGCTGGCTGTAGAACGTCATGCAACATCTAAACTGCCGGACGATGATCTGTTGCACATTTCCTCGCTTGGTTTTCGGGGAGAGGCGTTGCCCTCAATTGGCTCCGTTTCCCATCTCAAGATCGAAAGTCGTGCTCGGGATTCTGATGAGGCTTGGTCGATTGCCGTTATCGGTGGCGAAAAGGAAGCCATTCGTCCTGCGTCTCTGACGACTGGTACGCGCATCGAGATTGCCGATTTGTTTTTTGCAACGCCGGCCCGATTGAAGTTCCTTAAAACGGAGCGGACAGAGCTTAATCACATTCTCGATGTTGTTCGTCGATTGGCGATGGCAAATCCGTCAGTTGGCTTCTCCGTCTTTGATGAAAAAGGAAAACGATTACGGCTGGATGCTGCTCAGGGCGATTTGCTCGACGCGAGGCTGACGCGTTTGTCCGATGTTATGGGGCGCGATTTTGCGGAAAATGCCCTGCGCATCGATGCCGAGCGCGAAGACATTCATCTCACCGGCTATGCGGGTCTACCGACCTTGAATAAGGCCTACGCCAGATCACAATATTTGTTCGTCAATGGTCGCCCCGTTCGCGATCCGTTGCTTACCGGTGCGGTGCGGGGCGCTTACCAGGATCTTTTGGCCCGTAATCGTCATCCAATGGTGGCGCTCTATCTTGAGATTTCCCCTTTATTTGTCGACGTGAATGTTCATCCAATGAAAACCGAAGTTCGGTTTAGAGACGCCGGTTTAGTAAGGGGGTTGATTGTTGGGGCGCTGAAACATGCTCTGGCTCATGCAGGCCACCGCGCATCCACAACAGTATCAGCGCAAACATTGGGCGCGTTTCGACCCGGGACATCGCCAACCAGCGGTATGCCATCCTATAGACCTTCATCGCATGGTGGTGGATTGGCACAGGCGGCTGCGAACTATTACGCGCCTTTGCCAGGCATGGATCAGCCATCCGTCGCGGTGGCTGAGGACCCGATTGTCCCGTTCTCTACGCAGGCGGATCAAGGTGTTTCAGAATCGTTTCCGCTTGGTGTTGCCCGTGCCCAACTTCATGAGACCTATATCGTCGCACAGACCAATGAAGGGATCGTGATCGTTGATCAGCACGCGGCGCATGAGCGGTTGGTCTACGAAAAGATGAAGCAATCACTCGATGCGGGGGAAGTATCGCGACAGGGTTTATTGTTGCCTGAGGTCATAGAACTCGAAGAGGCGCAATGTCAGCGTTTAGTAGATCGCGCTGAGCAATTCGCTGAGCTTGGTCTTGTCTTGGAGGCCTTTGGTCCAGGTGCCGTAGTGGTCCGTGAAGTTCCCGCGATGCTCGGGAAAACGGATATTGCGGGATTGGTCAGGGATCTGGCAGATGATCTAGTTGAACTTGGTGAGGGGCTGACGCTGAAAGAACGGCTCGAGGAAGTCTGTGGCACGATGGCGTGTCACGGCAGCGTGCGCGCCGGGCGGCGTCTAAATCAGGCTGAAATGGACGCCATCCTACGTCAGATGGAACAAACCCCACACTCGGGACAATGTAATCACGGACGCCCGACATACGTTGAATTAAATCTTGCAGATATTGAGCGATTGTTCGGTCGTCGCTAAGCTCGTTCGGTCGGGCCGACAACTTATTTATTTTTGGAGAGAAAAATGACTGACACCAAGCTGCATAATGTTGAGCTTTCGCCGTCGACAGTCGAACATATTCTCCGAAGACGGGGCGGCAAACTCCACGCTTATGACAGTATTGATCCGGCGAAAACGGCGCTCATTGTGATCGATATGCAGAATGTTTGGCTACAAGAAGGAATGGCGGCTTATTCGCCCTATTGTGCTGGTGCCGCCCCTGCAACCAACAAGCTGTGCAGGGCGATGCGGGCCGCAGGCAGTAAAGTCTATAGGGTACGGGCGATCTATGGAGATGATGCACCGAAAACCTGGTCAGCCTATATGGAATATCTGAGTCCAGTGGATGTTGAACGAATGCTGGATGGGTTAACGGACGGACGACCAGGCGCTGATATTTGGGACGGTATGGATGTCCAGCCTGAAGATGAAATAACCACCAAGACCCGATTTAGCGCCTTCATTCGGGGGTCTTCTGATCTCGAAGACCGACTCCGCGCTGCCGGTATTGATACGTTGGTGATGACCGGCATTGCCACTGATGTATGCGTTGAGTCGACAACGCGCGATGCGCATATGCTTAATTTCCGGACCATGGTTGCTTCAGACGCGACGGCGACTCGATCAGATGAAGCCCATAACGCTTCGCTGAGCGCCATGTTCAACCATTTCGCTGACGTCTTCACCAGTGACGAAATTATTGAAATGTTGCCCGCCGCAGAATCTGCAGCAGCCGAATAGAGATGGATCTTTGCTAATTTCCGAGGAATAGAATTTTGGCTTTGCCGTATTGGCGTTCGTCGAGAACGGTAAATTTTGATGGCACCTCAATTTCCTCAGATTTATCAATTTCCAGGACTGCCAGGGCGTTAGACGCAATCCATCCTGTACTGTCCAGGGCATCAAGCGCTGGTGCCGTAAGTCCTAACCCATATGGTGGGTCGAGAAAGATGAGGGAACAAGGCTCGCTTGCGGTTTTGGGTTTGAGACAATCTGCATAAAAAACGTCGGTATGGTCGTCTTCGTGCAACATCTCGATGTTCTCGCGGCAGCAGCGCAAAGCGGCTTCCTGATTGTCTAGAAGCGTTGCATGCGTTGCGCCGCGCGATACTGCTTCGAGTCCCATCGCCCCGGTGCCGGCAAAGCCATCGAGTACTTGAGCGTCTTGTATCCAATTGCGGGCACCCAAAGCGCCTCCGCCGTGCGTCAGTATATTAAAAATGGATTCTTTAACCCGGTCGCTGGTTGGCCGAAGAAGACGTCCTTCCGCCGTTACAAGCAACCGTCCACGATGTTTACCGCCGACGATGCGCATTCTTATTCCTGTCGCGTTTGGACGGTGTGGCATCGGTTGACTGATTTTTGGGTTTCATCGGCGGAAGCTTGGCGGATAAGCGCCTAGGTTTCGGTGTCCCAACGCCTGTTTGCTCTAAGAGTACACGCGCTGAGATTTCGCGGACGGTATCGCGATGGAGTTCGCCAAGCTGAAAGGGGCCGTAAGCGATACGGATAAGCCGATTTACCCGCAGGCCCAAATGTTCCATTACTTTTCGAATTTCGCGATTTTTACCTTCCTGCAGAGATACCGTAATCCAGGAATTGTCGCCGCGTCGCTTATCGAGCTGCGCTTGTATCTCACCGTATTTGATGCCCTCGACGGTTATACCGTCAGCCAAGGATTCCAATCGGGTTTCATCCAACGGCCCATAAGCGCGGACGCGATAGCGCCGCACCCAACCAGTGGAAGGGAGTTCTAGTTTTCGCGAGAGTTCGCCATCATTGGTTAGGAGCAGAAGACCCTCTGAATTAAGATCCAGCCGCCCGACGAGCATGACACGAGGCAAATCTTTGGGTAGATGGTCGAAGACAGTCGGACGGTCTTCGGGGTCACTGTTACTGGACAACACACCGCGTGGTTTGTGATAGCGCCAGAGCCGGGGCTGCTCTGACTCGGCGATCTTTTTGCCATCGACAGTAATGACGGATTGGTCGGTGACGAGCGTTGCTGGCGTTGAAATTTTTTCTCCATCAACGGTGACCCGACCAGCTTCAATCCATCGCTCTGCTTCACGGCGTGAACAAAGGCCGGCGCGTGACATGCGTTTGGCGATACGCTCCCCCTTTATTTCTGGTTCGGCCATCTATGTTGCCGCATCGATAAAGGCATCAAAGATGCGCCGGTCACCGGGGTCGATTGAAAATTCGGGATGCCATTGAACACCAAGGCAAAACCGTTTGCCGGGCAATTCAATGCCTTCAATGACGCCATCAGGTGCCGTTGCGTTAATGATCGCCGGATCGGCGATAGTCTTAACTGCTTGGTGATGGGCACTATTGACGGACATTTTTTTGGCGCCAGTAATCTGGTGAAGCAGAGTATTCGTTTCGACGGTGATATCGTGGCCGGGTTCATCTCGAGGGTTGGGTTGCTCATGGGCGAGCGCATTCTCAATCTCGTCAGGGATATGCTGGATCAACGTACCGCCAAGGACCACGTTAAGCAGCTGTTGGCCACCACAGATACCAAGAACGGGCATGTCCTGGTCGATAGCGCCTTTGGTAACAGCGAGCTCAAAATCCGTTCGTCGATCTTTGGTGACGACCGTTTTGTGCCGCGTCTTATCGCCAAATAGAACCGGGTCAACGTCAAATGCGCCGCCGGTGATCACCAGGCCATCGATCATGTTGAGATAGGTATCTGCGATCTCGGGCTGATGTGGCAGAGGGACAGGTAGTCCTCCTGCATCAGCGACAGCATCACAATAGTTTTCGCGAACGGCGTACCAGGGAAACTTTGAATAGCCACCAGGCTGTTCTGAATCGAGGGTGATGCCAATAACAGGTTTGTTCATACCGCCACTGTAGAAACCCGTCGAGTCAGGTCAAGAAAAAGGGGCGCTCAAACTGGAGCGCCCCTCTAATGGATCATCCCATCCATCCTTATTTCTTCGATTTCTTCTTTTTGTTGTAGCCGAGAACTGCTGCAGTCCGTTTCAGGATATCTTTTGGCGTCTTCATAAGTGCAGCGATATTAGCTTCAACGTCAGCGCCGCTAAGATATCCGAGGTCCATTTTGCGTTTCTTAGCATCAGCCAGGAAAGCTGGGTCCTTCATGGTTGCATCAAAAGCTTTGCGCAATGCCATGAGACGATCGTTTGGAATTCCCGGTGGAGAACCAACGATCCGCGCCATGGCGACCGGCACAGATAGGAGTTGAGCGATTGGCTTGTATTCTGCCGAGACGACATCAACCAGCATAGGGACACCTTTTACGGCGGGGTCTGGATGTGGTTTCAAACCCGCTTGCACGAGAACGCCGATTTTATCTGTTCCGATCCAATGAGGTCGGATGACATTCCAGCTCTGCCAGGAGCCGCCGCGTGCTTGAGCTTCACCTGCTTCCATTGCATTGGTCATCTTGGCAGTGCCACGATAACCCGTGACGATTTTAAATTTAGTGCCAATCGCGGTATTGAGGAATTGCGGAAAAATATAGGTTTCGGATCCCTTACCAGAGGCAGCGACGATAATTTGCTTCTTTTTGGCATCGTCCAGCGATTTGGCCACATCGCCCATCGCAACGACCATGCTGTTAAGCGCTGCCATGTTGCCGATCCAGCGCATTTTGCTCATATCGAACTTGATGCCACGCGGACGAATTAGCTGAAATAACGGGTGGGTCCAAAAGGGTGTAATAACCGTCGTTCCGTCTTTTGGGGCGACGTTATAAACATAGTTAGAGGCTTTGACACCGCCAGAACCCGGCATATTTACGACGATCGCGTTTGGCTTTCCGGGTAAACGTTTGCCCATATGCTGGACCAGGGTTCGCATATATAGGTCATACCCGCCACCCGGTGAGGCGCCGATATAAAAGCGGACGGTTTTGCCATCATAGAAATCGGACACTGCATCCGCCTGGGCGGTTGAAGCGACACCTAATCCAATTGTGGATGCGATGATGGCACCACTAATTTTTCCAAATTTTCTCAACGTGACCTCCCCAAGCCAATTCAAATTCAATTCAAAACGCACTAGACGCATAAGTTGTCTTGTGATCTTCATCACATTACCAAAACTATAATAAAAAAATCAATTCTGAAGATCATAATTTTTTGTGAACCCTTGCGTCGTTCGTCAACCCCTCGCACTATTGCGGTAATCAAAAACCTGAATTGGGAGACTTGTAGATGGCGTTTTCTAGCTGGCGCGGAATTATCGGCATTATTAAACCTACTATGCGACCGGGTGGTCTCGAAGACATGATAAGGATATTGCCGGAAGGGATCGGTGTTATCCCGCTGTTTAACAATATTACGCGTGGTGACCGGAGCGAGTTCAAAGAGGTGATGAAGGATTACGATGAAAAAGTTGGAATCCTTGCGGAGCAGGGCTGCGATGTTATTCATCCGGAAGGTGCGCCGCCTTTTATGGTGCTGGGAAATGCCGGTGAGGCGAAAAAAATTCGCGGTTGGGAACGTAAACACAAAACGCAAGTATTTACGTCCGGTACAAATCACGTCGCCGCTCTAAAGGCACTAAAGGTTAAACGCTTTGTCGGGGCGAGCTATTTTCAGGGTGAAATCAACAAGACCTTCGGAAACTATTTCAAGAAGGAAGGGTTTAACGTTCTGGGTATGGAGGGTATCGATGTGCCGTTCAATAAAGTCCAAACCCTGTCATCTGAAGAAATCTATTCCTTTATCAAGAAACTCGCTTTGAAACATAAGAGGGCGCAAGGCATCTATATGCTCGGGACAGGCTGGAAGGCCATGAAAGTTATTCCGATGTTGGAACAAGATCTTGGTATTCCTATTGTCTTTCCCGTCACGGCTCGGGTCTGGGAGTTCCAGAAGCGGCTTTCGATTAATGAACCGCGAACAGGATACGGCCAGCTTCTCGAAGACATGCCACCTATGGTGAAATAACGCTTAATATTGGCCTTTAAGCGGTTTTTGGAAGGGTGGCTTCGTAGGCCGCCCTTTCTTGACTCCAGTCTTCAGCATAGTCAACGGCTTGCCATTCATCGAACCACGGCCCGCCTCTCGTATAATGGATGGCATCAGGAGCGTCGCTTTGAGGCTTGTCGCACCAGCCCTCTAGCCAATTCCAGCTTTCCGGAATTTCACCAATGAGCTCATCTGGAAGCCACTGAAATCTGTGCAAGAAGGCTCCGGTCTCTGCATTGACCACATTCGGTGTAAGGACAGCATTTGCTGGGTGTCCGCAGTTATAGAGCACCATCGATGACCAGTTCTTTCGGGGGTATTGAGTTTGCGGTCGGTCATCCATCTTGCGATTTTCTTTAGGCTGATGATCGTGATGAACGCACATGATCGCATACCGGTCGTCTATCATAGAGATCATCTTGGCAATGTCAGTAAGCCACAAGAAGTCGCAATCGCAAAACAGTGCCCAACCATCATGGCCATTTAAATGAGGAACGAAAAATCGCGTATAGGTAAACTCTGTTGCTGCCAAGGGGTCCTCGTCGCGTGTGTACAGACCATTTTCTCTGAGTGAATGCTGTTTAATCGGTGTAACCGAAAGGGGGATGGAGGCCCGGCTCTTTAAGGAGTGATGGCAAACCTGATAGGCAATGTCTTCTCGTGAATCCCAGCCCACATATACAGGAAAGGGCGTTTGAGTCACCTCGTCGGTCCTTGATGTTTCATGCGAGTGTTTGTGCCAAAACGATGCCCTAGTGTCCAGTCAATCTGATTCATAAGTCAAATGGAAAATTAGAATTGATATAAATGGAAAACGAGTTTTTCTTGACGGATTTCCGCGATATTAGCATCTTGCGCGGATGAATGGGTCAGTTCCTCCACATGCTCAAAAATACATGGAAATTGCCCTCGCCGAGGCAGCGGAAGCTGCCCTGCGAGAAGAAGTTCCCGTTGGTGCGGTTATCGTCGATACGCAAAGTCAGGAGGTTCTCGCTGCTGCTGGCAACCGGACGGAAGAACTTAGAGACGCTACAGCCCATGCGGAAATGTTGGTTTTACGAGAGGCGGCGAAAGTCTATGGCGGCACGCGGCTGGTCGATTGCGATCTTTATGTAACGTTGGAACCTTGTGCCATGTGTGCGGCAGCTATTTCGATGGCGCGGGTTCGGCGATTGTATTTTGGAGCCTCCGATCCCAAGAGTGGTGGTGTTGAAAATGGACCGCAATTCTTTAGCCAGCCTACCTGTCATCATCGACCGGACGTCTATGGTGGCATCGATGAATTGCGAGCCCGTCGTATGTTGCAGGATTTTTTTGAAGTACGGCGTTAACCGGATAGACTATCTCTACAGTAAAGGGGCTGCTCGGTTCTGGGTTGATGGCTAAGATTGCGATGAATAGCGAACTTGCGGGAGGGGGGCGGCGAACCCTATCGGTGCGGATCGTTCGCTCGATTATGATCGCGGGATTTGTAGCGATTAGCGCCGCCGTACTGTGGTTTACTTTTTACTGGTCGCAAAAAATTGCTCTCGAGGAAATTCGCGAACGCAGCGGTCATACGCTCAACCTGGTTGCGACGAATTTAACGAGTGAGCTTTCTAAATTTCAGTACCAGCCTGCATTGTTGGCGAATAGCAGCTTGTTTCAATCTGTGCTTTTGGATCCGGCGACTGGTCCAGAGCTTGATAGTCTAAATCGTGAACTTGAGCGCATTAATTTTTTATCGGGCGCTTTAGATACCTTCCTGGTCAATAAATCGGGAACTGTCGTCGCTTCAAGTAACTGGGCATCTAACAGGTCGCTGGTTGGGTTCTTTGTCGGTACGCAACCCTACTTTCAATCAGCTATGCATGGCGGGCTCGGCCGCTACCATGCAATTTCTGGCCCACCAGATGCCGGTGAAATGAGCTATTTCTTTTCCCACCCAATACGGGCCGACAATCGCCAAGTTGGCGTCGTTGTCATCCGCTTGCGTCTCGGTAGTCTAGAGGAACGCTGGTTGGCGCCTGACCACGAAACAATGGTGGTTGATGATGCTGGCGTCATATTCATGAGTACCCGTTCCGACTGGCGATTCAGGGCAACAAAGCCGCTCGACGCTGCAATTTTGACGAAATTGAAGCGACTGCATCAATATGGTGACCGCGTCTATCCGTTCTGGCCGATGTCAGCACCGCAAACTGATGATGTCGTTGAAATCGCTGACAGCAGCATCTCCCCTAATCAAAAATCATCGGCTAAAAAGGCTCAACGGTATTTATTTCAACAAAAGGACATGCCCACTGCAGGCTGGCGCGTGATTATTCTATCTCGTCTCGATGCAGTTGCTGCGCAAACCGTTATCGCGCTGGTTGTGGTGAGCTTTATGCTCGTCAGCGCGCTCTTACTTATTGCGGTCCGACATCAAAGAAAATTGCGGTTTCAGGAACGAATTTCTTTGCAGGAAGCGGCGCTGGCCAATTTGGAAGATCAAGTCGAACAACGAACTGAAGCCTTAACCACAGTGAACCGACGTTTGCGCAGTGAAATCGGCGAACGTCATCGCGCAGAAGAAGAGCTCCACAAGACGCAGGAGGAACTCGTTCAATCCGCGAAACTTGCCGCACTTGGACAAATGTCTGTCGGTTTGAGCCACGAGTTAAATCAGCCGTTGGCGGCGATCAGATCTTATTCGGATAATGCGCGGACCTTTCTTGAAAGGGCGCAATCGGAGTCAGTCCGGTCGAACTTGGAAGGAATTTCTGAACTTACCGAACGCATGGCGAAGATTATCCGCAACCTTCGAACGTATGCTCGTGGGGAAGCCGTCGAATCTCGTCCGACTTCTCTAAGAGTTTCGCTGGATGAAGCTCTCAATTTATTGGAAGTCCGTTTCCGAGAGGAAGCCGTTGAACTCGTAGCAGATCTACCAGACCCATCCCTTCAGGTGGTTGGTGGAACGGTACGGCTTCAGCAGGTCTTCGTGAATTTAATATCGAACGGCATTGATGCAATGAAGGGTCGTGACATTCGGAGGTTGAGCATTTCTGTCGTCGAACATAAGGAACACGTCGACGTCTTAATCACGGACACTGGGATAGGTATCAGTAAAGAAGATCGTGCCAATATTTTTGATCCCTTTTACTCGACCAAAGGTGTTGGTGAGGGGACAGGGCTAGGCTTGTCTATTTCATACGGTATTATCAATCAGTTCGGTGGTCAGATTGAAACCGACGATAATCCCGACGGTGGCTCGATATTCACGGTTGTCTTACAAAAAATAGGGGCGGGGGAGACGGCTTAGGCATGGTGGCCAATGTTATCTTTGTCGATGATGAGAAACACTTGCGAACGGCTTGTAGCCAGGCGCTAGAACTTGCCGGGTATGAAGTGAATAGTTTCGAGTCAGCCGACGGTGTGTTGGATGATATTGACCCTGCTTGGCCAGGT